>BNJV01002576.1_pt1 | contig 863893 bp, 793 predicted proteins | sample 8540591 | NCBI WGS metagenome assembly BNJV01 (sample SAMD00202457, study PRJDB9452) | human saliva metagenome | host: Homo sapiens | reverse complement strand
TGATGAAGCGGGACGGGGATTAGCCGTTCACCTTCTTCATGTGAGCGATGAGTTCGAGCACCTTGTTGGAGTAGCCGATCTCGTTGTCGTACCAAGAAACGACCTTAACGAACGTGTCGGTAAGAGCGATACCAGCCTTGGCGTCGAAGATGGAAGTGCGCGTGTCGCCGAGGAAGTCGGAAGAAACGACAGCATCTTCAGTGTAACCGAGTACACCCTTGAGTTCGCCTTCGCTGGCTTCCTTCATGGCAGCGCAGATCTCGTCGTACTTAGCGGGCTTGGAGAGGTTCACCGTGAGGTCAACAACCGAAACGTCGAGGGTAGGAACGCGCATCGACATACCGGTGAGCTTGCCGTTGAGTTCGGGGAATTACCTTACCCACAGCCTTAGCGGCACCCGTGGAAGAGGGGATGATGTTGCCCGAAGCGGCACGACCGCCACGCCAGTCCTTGAGCGAGGGACCGTCAACGGTCTTCTGCGTAGCCGTGGTGGAGTGAACCGTGGTCATAAGACCGTCCGTGATGCCCCATTTGTCGTTGAGCACCTTGGCGATGGGAGCGAGGCAGTTGGTGGTGCAAGAAGCGTTCGATACGAACTGCGTGCCCTTCTCATACTTGTCGAAGTTCACACCGCATACGAACATGGGCGTGTCGTCCTTGGAGGGAGCGGACATTACCACGTACTTAGCACCGGCTTCGAGGTGAGCCTGAGCCTTCTCCTTGGTGAGGAAGAGACCGGTGGATTCAACTACGTATTCTGCGCCTACGGCATCCCACTTGAGGTCAGCGGGGTTGCGTTCTGCAGTCACGCGGATGTGCTGGCCGTTCACGATGAGCTCGCTCTTTTCTACGTCGCAAGAGATCTCGCCCTTGAACTGACCGTGCATCGTGTCGTACTTGAGCATGTATGCGAGGTAGTCGACCGGGCAGAGGTCGTTGATACCCACAATCTGGATGTCGTCACGATTTTCGACGGCAGCGCGGAAAACGAAACGGCCGATACGACCGAAACCGTTGATACCTACTTTGATCATAATAATTGAGTTATTAAATAGGGGTTGATTAATGATGAACTTGGGTGTCAAAACGGGATTTTGCACCCGAGGGGCACACTTTTTCCCCGTTCTGTGCAGCAAAAATACAAAGAAGTTTCTACTTTTGCAGTGCACAAGCAAGAAAAAATTGAAGCACATGGCTAAATCCACATTTCTCCAAGATTTTAAGGCGTTCGCCATCAAAGGTAACGCGATTGATATGGCTGTCGGTGTGATCATCGGCGGCGCATTCGGTAAGATTGTTTCCTCGATTGTCAACGACCTCATCATGCCGCCCATCGGTTGGCTCATCGGCGGCGTTGATTTCAAGGATCTCACCATCAAATTGCCCGCCGTGGTCGAAGGGCAGTCTGAGGTGACCATCAATTACGGCAACTTCATCCAAACGGTGCTCGATTTCCTGATCGTGGCGTTCTGCGTCTTCATGCTCGTTCGCGCCATTCAGTCGCTCAAGAAAAAGGAAGCCGAGCCTGAGGGCTCCCGCTGCTCCGGCCGCTCCCACGCAAGAGGAACTGCTTTACCGAAATTCGCGATTTGCTCAAAAAAACAAGGTTGATCCAACCCCTACCCCTCGGGTGACGCAAAGACGAACCTGCTCTTTGCGTCACCCTCTTTCATTTTTTCCAATTTCGTTCTCTCCTCTCGATGCAACAGAAAATCATCATTCTTGACTTCGGGTCGCAGACCACCCAACTCATCGGTCGCCGGGTGCGTGAACTCGACACCTTCTGCGAAATTCTGCCCTACAACAAATTTCCGCACGACGACCCTTCGGTGATCGGCGTCATTCTCTCCGGATCGCCCTTCAGCGTCTACGATCCCGAGGCCTTCAAAGTCGACCTCTCAAAAATTCGCGGACGACTTCCCATCTTAGGCATTTGCTATGGAGCACAATACATGGCACAGCTCTACGGGGGAAAAGTGGAACCTGCGGCGAGTCGAGAATACGGTCGCGCAAACCTGCAAACGATTGAGCACGACAATCCGCTCTTCAAAGACTTCATCCCCAATTCGCAGGTATGGATGAGCCATGGCGATACCATCACGGCCATCCCCGACCATTTCCGTTGCATCGCTTCCACTCCTGAGGTGAAATTTGCGGCCTACCAAGCTGAAAACGAGGCTTTGTGGGGGGTGCAATTCCATCCTGAGGTATTCCACTCGCTGCAAGGATCGCAATTGCTGCGCAACTTTGTGGTGGACATCTGCGGCAGTCGACAAGACTGGAGTGCGGCTTCTTTCGTGGACAGCACCGTAGCCGAACTGCGCGAGCAATTGGGCAACGACCGCGTCATCCTCGGACTCTCGGGCGGCGTAGATTCGTCGGTGGCGGCCGTTTTGCTCCACAAAGCTATCGGCGACCGACTCACTTGTATCTTTGTCGACCACGGATTGCTTCGCAAAGATGAGTTCAAGACCGTGATGGACGACTATAAATGTCTCGGGTTGAACGTGATCGGCGTGGATGCGAGCGAAAAATTCTTTGCGGAACTCGCCGGAGTGGAAGAGCCCGAACGCAAACGCAAGATCATCGGTGCGGGATTCATCGACGTATTTGATGCCGAGGCCATGAAAATCACCGATGCGAAGTGGTTGGCACAGGGCACGATCTACCCGGACCGCATCGAATCGCTCAACATTACCGGCAAGGTCATCAAAAGTCACCACAATGTGGGCGGACTGCCGGAGAAAATGCACTTGCGTATCTGCGAACCGCTGAAGTGGCTCTTCAAAGACGAGGTGCGCCGCGTGGGACGCCAAATGGGCATGCCCGAACACCTCATCAATCGCCACCCCTTCCCCGGACCCGGTCTGGCGGTGCGCATTCTCGGCGACATCACGCGCGAGAAAGTTCGGGTGCTGCAAGAAGCTGACGACATTTTCATTCGCGGCTTGCGTGACTATAAGATCCGCATGGACGTGGATCAGGCTCGGCGCGTGCTGGCTGCCGGGGTGCCTGCTGGCTCACCGCGACATGGTGAAATCGAAGTTTCGCTCTACGACCAAGTTTGGCAGGCCGGCGTGATCCTCCTCCCCGTGAAGAGTGTCGGAGTGATGGGCGACGAACGCACCTATGAGCAGGCCGTGGCGCTGCGAGCCGTGACTTCCACCGACGCTATGACGGCGGACTGGAGCCATCTGCCCTATGATTTCCTCGCACGTGTGAGCAATGAGATTATCAATAAGGTGCGCGGCGTGAACCGCGTTTGCTATGACATCTCTTCAAAGCCGCCTTCGACGATCGAATGGGAGTAAGCACCGAAAAGACGCCACACGTCCCTTTCCTCCAACCTACTATCCCCGATGCATTGCGCATCGGGGATTTTTTTGTTTCCCTCCGGCAAAAAAATTGTTCACCACTTTCTTAAATTTACGCACAGCATATTTTGGTTTTCCGCAAGAGAATTACTCTATTTGCCGAACAAGCCTACTTCTCCGGCTCCCTGGACATCACATGGTCGGGCGGGCAGAAATATCGCGATGTGGACTTAACGATCGTCAGCAAAGAATAGGCTGTCTCACCCAAACCGAAGTTTGCGACCGAGCGAAGTCGAGATGCGCCGCCGAATTGTCGATTCGCAAAGTCATCAAATTGCAATTTCTCATTCGCAAAACACGAAGAATAGGGAGCTTTTCTTGGTTTCTACGGCAAAAAAGCGTATATTTGCAACGATTACTCAACAAAACAAGTATGTCACAACTCCCTAAAGTAAAGCAACACCGTCTGCACAACGAAGGAAGCACCACGATGGCGCTCGCCGGTGCCACACTTTTGGTTGTAGCAGCACTTGACTACTGGTTGCTATTCGAGTGCTGTCCGCTCGCTTTCTATATTATCCTTGCAACGTTCGTCGTCGTTTTCGCTGTTATCGTCAATTTCTTCAGATGCCCGATGCGTATCTTCACGGGCAATCCGGAAAATGTGGTGGTGGCACCGGCCGACGGCAAGATTGTGGTGATCGAAGAGGTGGAAGAAAACGAATATTTCCACGATCGACGCAAGTTAGTCAGCGTTTTCATGTCCGTGACCAACGTACATGCCAACTGGTTCCCCGTCGAAGGGGTCGTGAAAATGGTGCGACACCACAATGGTAACTTTGCAAAAGCTTGGCTTCCCAAGGCCAGCGTGGAAAACGAGCGCAGCACCATCGTGATCAGTACCCCCCTCGGGGCATGACGTGCTGGTGCGACAAATTGCAGGAGCCGTGGCGCGCCGCATTGTGACCTACGCCCGCGAGGAGCAAACGTGTAAGCTAGACAACCACCTGGGATTCATCAAGTTCGGTTCTCGTGTAGACGTCTATCTCCCCCTCGACGCTGAAATTGACGTGGTCATGGGACAGAGCACAACGGGCAACACAACTGTGATCGGACATCTGAAAAATAAACAAGCGGAAGCTTGATTTCCCCCATAGCGCGCCCTCCGAACGGTAAGGGCGCGTTTTCTTTGTCTCGCTGTGAGGAAAAGCCGATTTTCGCGCTTCCGGCAGTTGTAACTCCCCTTTTACCGGCAGGACCAACGTCAAGGTAGCAGTGCGCAATAGAGGAACCCACAGAAAACTCCAAATTGCGTTCGTGGAAGTTGACTACTTCTTCTCGTTGCCACAACATGCTGCTAGGAAAACGAAGAGCGCGCCTCTACACGGCCGTGTCTTCGCGCAAAACCATCCAACCATAGCATATCACTAAACTCACTTTGTTGTGAAAAAACATATTCCCAACTCCATCACTTGCTGCAATCTCATCTGCGGCTGTATTGCGATCCATTTTGCAATGGGAGGTGCACTTCCCCTCGCCCTACTCTTCATCGTTCTCGGCGCCGTCTTCGATTTCTTCGACGGATTCACCGCACGACTCCTCGGCGTATCCAGCCCGATCGGCAAAGAACTCGATTCGCTGGCCGATGTGGTCACGTTCGGCGTGGCGCCGGCTTCCATGACCTTCACTCTTCTCAGTAACATCTCGTGCAGTGCAGGAGGACACTGCCCTGTGGCGCCCTATTTCCCGTACGTAGCATTCCTCATCGCGGCGTTTTCTGCTCTCCGACTCGCCAAATTTAATCTCGATACGCGACAGAGCCACTCTTTTATCGGACTCCCCACACCGGCCAACGCCCTCTTCTGGGGTTCGCTCTCCGTTTCGCTCACTTCCATGGCGAGCTTGCCCGCGCCGTTAGTGGTGCGCTCGGTGCTGCTCCTGCTCATTTTCATCTCGTGTTGGATCATGGTGAGCGAAGTCCCCATGTTTGCGCTCAAATTCAAGCACTACGGTTGGCGTGGCAACGGCATTCGCTACTCGTTCGTGCTGCTTTCTGCCGCTGTAGTCGTTGTTTCTGCGCTGCTCAACGCCGTTTCGCTTGCGCCGGCGGTGATCGTGGTACTCTATGTCTTGGCTTCTCTGCTCACGCAACACAAATCAACGGAGGAAAACGAGGCATAACCCTAACTTGCTTTACAAAAGCAGTCAGCCTTCTGGAAGAACAAACGTGCCAATCCACAACGTTGGCACGTTTGTTGCATTTCTTCCATTCAACAACTTCTGTCGCTGTCTTTTTGCGCACAAAAACCGATCGGTGTCTCCTCGCATGAGGAGAAATACCCCAACACCCGCCCTGTAGGACTGAATTCCTGCAAGGTTCTTTCGAACTTCTTTTCGGGGTTTCCCTTTTTTGAATCATCACACCAAACCTCTACCGTATGAACTCCACTCTCGGATGTCTTTTCGCCCTTGTGGTAGGATTTATTGTCTTCTTTGGCATTGCTTTCGGACGCATACTGAATTTCATCTTGTCGCTCTTCGGAATTCGCCTCCCGAATGGTTTCGACATGCCCCATGATGCCAACCAACAAACGCGAGCCGATTTCAATGCACGCGAACGACAAAAACGCTGCTCGCCAAAACACCGGCAGTGGTTCCGCGGAAACTCACACCGGACGGCAGCAAGAGAAGATCTTCACCAAAGACGAGAGTGAATATGTTGACTTTGAAGATGTGAAGTAAACCGCTCTGCTGAGATTTCACCCACAAGCGCGCGGAAATTAGCGCACCATTCCATACACAATCCTCCTTCTATCGCAAAGTTTGCGACAGAAGGAGGATTTTTTCATGTCGATACCGGTAAGAAACTCACCAATCGGCTGTGCAAAAGAAGATAATGGACGACTCTAGGGCGAGTGTTAGACGCTTGAAGGCTCGTTCTGTTGGAATCTTCGCCACTTGGGCTAACATCTTGACTCTAATGCCTTGCGTCTACTTCTATCAAATGGAGAGGAAAAGCCAGTTGGTAGCAGTCGTCAAGCACTGAACCATTGGAGAAGGTGATGCCTTTCGTGAGCTTCACCTCTTGTAACGTTGCTAAGTCTTCCGACGATACCGCGGACTGCAATACCTGAGGCATCGTTGTTTGTTGCAATTCAAGAGATGAGAAGAATTGCTTCGCGTCATCTCAAGTTCGTTTCCCGCTAGTAACGTTGCGATACCATGCGATTCGTGGGCATGCCCGAAGCAGTGGAGCCGCGGACAAGTGCTCAACACCTGATGACGCAAAAGAAAGTTGCCCCAGTGCGTACCACTGCTCTCATCTAGGATCATATAGGGCGGCTCGTGAGTGATGAGTACATCGATCCCCATAGGGATGAGTAGTTCCGAATGATTATACCCTAAACCAAAGAAGCAGATGCCATCGATGGTGCACGCTTTGTCTTGCAAGAAATGCACATTGCCGGGCAAATCCTCTATATCGAGCGCATCCCACAGACAAAGGTCGTGGTTGCCCGTGACGAAAAGTTTGTGACGATGCGGCAACTCTATCCACCAGTTGAGAAAGTCAAGCGCTTCTGCTTCAGTTCCTCGGTCAGTAAAATCGCCGGAATGTATCACAATATCTGCCTCGGGTAGCGTGCCGATATCGTGATGCCGATTGTGCGTGTCAGAGATATGGAGGATTTTTCATACAAATTTGTCGGTCATGCCCAATCTTTTTCTGTTGTAAACCACATTGTTCTTTGACAAGTGCTTATTGTACCACAAATATAAGAACTTGGGAGCTTACCCACGTTTTTTTGGGGAGAGTATTTTTTTGGGACTGTAGCAGAATCTTTCAAACTACCCTCTAGAGAGATACAAAAAAACTTGGGGGATTTTGCAAAAAAAGCGATGGAGAAAAAAGAAAAAAACGTCCGACGTTTTTTTCAATTCGTCGGACGTTTTGGAATGAGGGATCCGTCATCTGAGCGAGAGGTCATCGTCAAAGGAGTCCCAAGGCGGCGGAGAGACTTTCGATATAGTTGTAGACACAGCCCACCAAACCGAGCAAGACAACGCCTACCACGCAAATGCCGAGCGCGGTGTTGGCATAGCAATCATTTTTGAAGGTGGGGAGCGGGTTTTCGTTCGCGTTGATGTACATTGCCTTCACAATGAGCAGGTAGTAGTAGAGCGAGATCACCGTGTTGATCAAAGCGACGAGTACCAACCAATGCCAACCGGCGTGGAAAGCCGCCATGAAGACAAAGAATTTCGAGAAGAAACCGGCAAACGGAGGGATACCTGCAAGCGAGAACAGGCACAGCGTCATGATGAAGGCCTGTTTCGGGTTCGTGCGGTAGAGTCCGTTGTAGTCGTCCATGGAAATCGCACCGGTGTTCTGCTCAACCGAAATCAAAACGGCGAAGGCACCGAGATTGGCCACCAAATAAACGGCGAGATAGAACACCAACGAAGTCACACCCTGCGCGGTTCCGCCCATCACGGCCAGTACCAAATAACCCGCTTGCGAGATCGCGGAGAAGGCCATGAAACGTTTCAGATTCTTCTGTCGGATGGCGAAGAGGTTTGCCACAGTGATCGAAGCGATGATGATCCACATCAATGCATGATTCCAAGCGGCAAACAGGGTCTGGTTCATCGAGAAAATCTGTACCAACACCGTGAAAAGCACGAAGGCGGCACTTCCCTTTGAAATGACACTGAGAAAACCGGTCACCACCGTGGGAGCTCCCTCATAGGTGTCGGCAGTCCAGAGATGGAAGGGAACGAGTGAAATTTTGAAACCGATGCCGGACAAGAAGAAGGCCAGACCGAGCAATGTCATCGTAAGCGAGCGGCCACCGCCGAAGCTCATGAGATGGAAATAGAGGGTTCCACACGAGCCGTAGAGGAGCGAAATGCCATAGAGCATGAGCGCTGCAGAAACAAGGCGAGGAGAATGAACTTCGCGCCGGCTTCGGCACTCTCATAGCGCATTTTGTCGTAAGCCACCAGCGCGGCCATCGGCACAGAGGCTAATTCAAGACCGATGAAGAACATGAGGAAATGACCAGCGGAGATCATGAAATACATGCCCAACAGGGTGAAGAGCGTAACGATGTAGAATTCGCCTTGCTTCACAAGGTTCTCCTCACGCGACATCCAACGATGCGCCGTGAGGAAAGTGATGAACGTGCCGACACTCAACACGGTTTTGACCACAACGGCCATGCCATTCGACACATACATGCGACCGAAAGCTGCCTGCGCGGTGTGACCGCTGACGAGCATCCAGACATTGACTGCGATGGGCAGGAGCAGCACCACAAGAGGGAGAGGAGTATTGTAGACTCCCTTGCCCTTATTGTCGGCGCACATGAAAAGATCGGCCACAAAGAGGATCAGCACCGCTACGAGCAGCGACAATTCGGCCGGCATACTGAGAAACTGAGAAAAATCCATTTCTAGTGAGCTGTTAGGTTGGGGAGTTTACAAAAAAGGATTGGAATGACTTTGGAGCACACTGCCGACTTCATGCAAATGCTGGATGACGGGGTGAACACCACCACGCACCAGGTCGCTGACCCAGAAAGGTGCAAGACCAAGACCGGCAACGGCGAGGATCAGGCAGACCACCGAGAAACGTTCGTCCCAAGTGGCATCCGTGAGTTGGAGGTGATGCTCGTTGGTGCACGTGCCGTAGAGAATTTTTCCGACGAGACGGAGAATATAGACGGCGGTGATCACGATCGACGTGCAGGCAATGATGGTCATTACCGTGTAGAACGTGCCGGTGTTTTCAAACGAACCGACGAAAATCGTCATTTCGGCAATGAATCCTGAGAGACCGGGCAAACCGAGGTTGGCCAAACCGGCAATCACATAGCACACGGACAAGAACGGCATGATGCGCATCAAGCCCGAAAGCTCGCGAACGTCACGCGTATGGGTACGTCCGTAGATGAAACCGATGAGGGCGAAGAAGAGAGCGGTCATCAAACCGTGCGAAAAGCATTTGCAACACCGCACCCGTGGTCGACGTTTCGGTCATCATACAGATGGCAAACAGCACCAATCCGCAGTGTGAAACGGACGAATAGGCGTTGATGTATTTTAGGTCCGTCTGCACGCAAGCGGAGAATGCACCATAGACAACGGAGATGCCGGTCAGCACGAGGAAAAATCCAGCTCAATTCGTTAGCGGCCTCTGGCAAGAGGTACATGGCAATGCGGAAACAGCCGTAACCACCGAGCTTCATCAGCACACCGGCGTGGAGCATCGACACGGCTGTGGGGGCCGAAGCGTGACCGTCGGGCGACCAGGTGTGGAAAGGAAAGAGCGCACCGAGAACACCGAAACCAACAAAGGTCATGGGGAACCAAAGCAATTGCCAGTTGTGGGCGATGGCATGCGCTCCGCCCGTATGGTTGGCAATGTCGATGATGTTCATCGTGTTACCGCCGGCTCCGTAGAAAATACCGAAGATGCCGCACATCAGGAAGGCAGAACCACCCATAAGCATGAGCGTGAGCTTCATCGCAGCATATTCCTTGCGACCGGAACCCCACACGCCGATGAGTAGGTACATGGGGATGAGCGCTATTTCATAGAACATGAACATGGCGAACATGTCGATGGTGATGAAAAAGCCGAATACGCCCATCGAAAGGAGGGTGAACCAAAGGAAATATTCTTTGGTGAGGGGCTTCAACTGCCAAGAAGCGAAGGTGCCGGTGAAGACAATGATAGCAGAGAGAAGCAACATAGCCACACTGATGCCGTCGACACCGACTGTGTAACTAATGTGGAGTGTGGGAAACCACTGCACGCTGTCGACAAAGAGCATTTCGCTGTGGGGGTCGAGCGCACGAGCGTCCAGGAAGGCGAACACCAAATAGACGGCCGCGGCCAACAAGGCGGTGCTTCCTGCCACCATCACGCCGCGCACTTGGTTGAGACTGCGCGAGAGCCAAAGCGCCGGCAGCATCAACAGCGGGATGAGTACGAATATCGAAAGAAAATTCATAGGGGGTGGATTGTTAGAGAATCATGATGAGGAAGACGAGGAGTGCGCCCACTGCAAAGACAAAAGCGTAGGACTGCACACTGCCGTTCTGCAAACCGCGGATGCACAATGACAAGCGCTGCGTGCCCCAAGCGAGGAAATCGAAGAAACCGTCGATGACGTGGCGATCGAACCAAGCGATGGGACGCGAAATGTAGCGGAAGATGATGCGGTGGGTCACAAATTGGTAAACTTCGTCCATGTAGAAACGCTTGTAAGCCCAACGATGCAGACGCGGGAACGTTGCTTCGAGTTTGTCGGCCACCGGTTGCGTTTTACCCATATAGATATAGGTTGCCAAACCGATGCTGAGCAATGCGATGACACTGCTGGTGATGGCAATTTGCGCGTCGAGATGGATGTCATAAGCCGTTCCGGCAGCCGAAACGAAATGACCGAAGGGAATCCAACCGCCGACAAGCGTCACAGCGCTCAACACGATGAGCGGAAGCGTCATTGTCCAGGGGGCTTCGTGCGGACGATGTTCGGCATAGGCCTCGTTGTCCTTACCCCAGAAGATTCCGTAGTAGAGACGGAACATGTAGAAAGCCGTCATGGCAGCCACAAGCGTCATCCACCAACCGAGAACGGGACTGTAGTGGAAGCAAGCGGTGATGATTTCGTCCTTAGAGAAGAAACCGGACAAGCCGGGAACACCGGCAATGGCCAAGCAGCAAATCAAGAAAGTGATGTGCGTGATGGGCATGTACTTGCGCAAACCTCCCATCGCACTCATTTCGTTGCTGTGCACCGCATGAATGATGCAACCGGCGCCGAGGAACAAGCAGGCCTTGAACATGGCGTGGGTGAACAAGTGGAACAGGCCGGCCATGTAGCCGAGTTGTGCGTGATTGTCGAGCACGCCTTCACCGCCGTGTCCGGGGCAACGAGGCACCGAGGGCGACCATCATAAAGGCAATTTGCGAAATCGTGGAGAAGGCCAGCACGCGCTTGATGTCACTCTGTGCGCAGGCAACAGAAGCCGCATAGAATGCGGTGATGGCACCAACCCAAACCACAATGGAGAGAGCGGAGGGAGCATACTCCATCCACATGGGGAACATACGCGCGATCTGGAACACACCGGCCACAACCATCGTCGCAGCGTGGATGAGGGCCGACACAGGGGTGGGGCCTTCCATGGCATCGGGCAACCAAATGTGGAGAGGGAACATGGCACTCTTACCGGCACCACCGATAAACATCAGTACCAATGCTGCGGGAATGAGGAAGGCTCCGGCAGCCACCGTGGGGTTCACCGCCACCTGAATGAAAGGTGCGGCATGTGCGCCCATTTGAACATCGCCCGCGAAGGAGAAGTTGAACGAATGCGCAAAATAGCCGAACACCAAAATGCCGACCAAGAAGAACATATCGGCAAAGCGCGTCACGATGAAGGCCTTCTTGGAGGCGGCGATGGCGGCAGGTGCCGTGTAATAGAAACCAATGAGGAGATAGGACGATACGCCGACCAATTCCCAGAACATATACATCTGGAAGATGTTGGTGGCGAGCACCAGTCCGAGCATCGACATGGTGAAGAGGCTCAAGTAGGCATAATAGCGCTGGAAACCGCGTTCACCGTGCATGTAGCCGAACGAGTAGATGTGCACCATGAGCGACACGGTGGAAATCACCACGAGCATCATCACCGAGATGGGATCGAGGAGCACACCGAGGTCGAAATGGAGCGAACCGAGCGGCAACCACGTGAAATTGTAGGGGACAATCGTGGGGAAGGTGCCGTCGGCCAAACGCTCTCCCGTGAAATACTGGAAAGCAGTGACATAGGACAACACCGTCACGGCTGCCAATGAGGCCGTTCCGATGATGCCTGCCACTTTGGGGCTCCACACGCGTCCGTTCTTCGGAATGTCAAGGTCGACAACTCCGATAAGCAGGAACGAAAGCAGCGGGAGCAGCAGAATTAAAAGAGTATATTCCATTGTTGTGTATGCGTTGTAAGCGTTACCACTTCATCTTCTTCAACTCGTCGACCGAGATGTTGGTGAGCAGACGATAGATGTTGATCATTATCGCGATGGCGACGGCACTTTCTGCAGCTGCGATGGCGATGCCGAAGATGGAAAAAGAACAAACCTTCGTGCGTGCCGTTGAAGAGCAAACGGTTGAACACGGCAAAGTTCAGGTCGGCGCTGTTGAGCATGAGTTCGATGCTCAGCAACATGGCCAACGTACTTTTGCGCGTGAGGAATCCGTAGATTCCGGCAAAGAGCATCACGGCCGAAACCACGAGTAGATATTCAATGTGTATCATGTCAAATCAGGTGGAATGAGGATAGGACATTATCGTTTGCGAGCAATCAACAGGCCGGCGACGATGCAGGCGAGCAGCAAGACAGAAACCGCCTCGAAGGGGAGGAGATAACCACCCTTACCACCGGAGAGCATGCTCTCACCGATCTGCGTCATCGAGGGCGTGTCGGCCTCCGAGGGAGCAGAAAGGATTTTGTCGCCGAAACCGTGCAACCAGAAGATGGCACCGACCACTCCGCAGCCTACAACGCTGAGCAAAAGCGCGCCCAACGTCTTGTAGCGGCGAGAGGAAGAGAGTTCTTCTTGACGACCCGAAGTGAGCAAAATCGAGAACACGTAGAGCACGATGATGCCTCCGGCGTAGACCATGATTTGTACGGATCCGAGGAAGGTGTAGCCCAGCAGGAAATAGAGTCCCGCCGTGCCCAGCAACACAAAAAGCAAATAGGTAGCCGCACGAATGATGCTCTTGGTCACCACAGTGGCCACAGATGAGCACATGATCAGCACGGCAAGAATGACGAACATGAGGTTGTATGCGTTCATTGCGCTGAAAGTTTGGGAGAGACTTATTTTTTTAGGCTGGCACACCGAACCGGGGTGATTGAGCTGTTTCACCAATTTCGTACGATCGAACACAGCATACTCAAATTCATTGTCGAAATCGAGGGCACCGTGCGGGCAGTTGATCACGCAAAGCATGCAATACATGCACTTGCCGTGATCGTAAATGTGGTGATCGAGGATTTTTTTCTTGCGTCCGTTCTCGTCTTCCACCATCTTCGTTTCGATGATGATTGTATCGTTGGGACACACATTCTGGCACACGCCGCAGCCCACACATTTGTGCTGGTTGAGTTCGTTGTGAGGCAGAATGAGCTGACCGCGAAAGCGCTCGAACATCTTGTGCTCTTTGCGGTTTTCGGGATAGCGTTCCGTGATTTTCGGCGTCCAAAACTCGCGCATCGTGGTTTTCAAACCCGTGAGCAGAGTCTTGATTCCTCCGACAAGTCCGGAAAAGTAATTCTGATTTTCCATAGATGGAATGTGTTTTGTAGGAGGTTTACTTGATGAGACCGCAGCTGATGAGCAGCGCCATGCCGACGAGCAGCACCATCGAAATGGGAATGAGGTACTTCCACTCCAGACGCAGGATCTGGTCCACACGCAAACGGGGGAAGGTCCAGCGTTCCCAGAGCAGCAATGCCACGACGAAGAAGACTTTCGCCACGAACCATACCACACCGGGAATCATGCCCATGACATGGTTGAAGCCCTCGAGACCGGGGATCACAAACGGAGCCCAGCCGCCCAAGAAGATGGTCACGGCCATACCTGCACAAATGACAATGTTGAGGTACTCGGCGAGGTAATAGTAACCGAAGTCCATACCGGAATACTCCGTGTGGTAACCTGCCGTCAATTCGCTTTCACTTTCGGGAAGGTCGAACGGGCCGCGGTTACACTCGGCGTTGCCGGCAATGAGATAAATGATGAACGCCGGGATGGCAATGATGTGACCACGGAAAATGTTCCAGCCCATCTCGGCCTGTTGTTGGCAAATCTCCGAAAAGCTCATTGTGCCGGTCAGGCAAATCATGGTGAGCATCACCATGCCGATCGACAACTCATAAGAAATGATTTGCGCACCGGCACGCATCGAACCGACAAGGGCAAACTTGTTGTTCGACGACCAACCGGCCAGCAGAATACCGACGATGCCGACGCTTCCGCAAGCCAAGAAGAAGAACACACCCACATTGAAGTCAATGATTTGTGCCCCTTTGCTCCAAGGCAGACAAGAGAAGGTCACCATCGAGGCCGTCACCACCAAGAAAGGCGCGATGCGGTGCAGGAATTGGTCGGTTTTGCGGAAGTTGATCACTTCCTTGGTGAGCATTTTCAGCACGTCGCTCACCACTTGGAGCGAGCCCCATTTACCCACGCGATCCGGTCCGATACGGCACTGGAAAGCGGCGCAAACCTTGCGCTCCAGGTAAATCATGATCATGGCAAAGATGGCATAGACCGTGATAATGATCAGTCCCACCAGCACACACTCCGTCAAGATGGCAAGCCGTTCGCCCATCCAGCCCGTCAGCAGCGCGTGCAACCACGATGTCACGACAGAAAAATCAAACATAAGAACGTTGTTGTTTGGTTGATTTGTTGTTTGCTTATTTAGAGTTGCCGTTTATCGGTCGATATCGGGCACCACATAGTCCACCGTACCTCCGATGGTGATCAGGTCGGCAATCATGCTGCCGCGGCACGCCGTGTCCATGGCAGCCACGAGGGGCAGACCCGTCGAGCGGTAGTGCAAGCGGTAAGGCGTTTTGTCGCCCTTGCTCTCGATATACACACCCAAGATGCCGCGACTTCCTTCCACCGCGTGGTAGTACGTGCCGGCGGGGATTTTGATCACGGGGCGCATCTTCTCGGCGAAATTGCCTTCGGGGATATTGTCGATGAGCTGTTCGATGATGTGCAGCGATTCGCGGATCTCATCCAAACGAATCATGTAGCGCGCGAAGCTATCGCCTTCGGTACGCACCACTTCGTTGAATTCCACGCGATCGTAGGCAGCATAGGGACGGTGCTTGCGCAGGTCGTTGTGCCAACCCGAGGCGCGGCCCGTACCGCCGGTGCAACCGAAGGAGATCACTTGTTCCTTGCTGAGCACACCCACGCCCTTCGCACGCGTCTGGAAAATCACGTTGCCGGTGAAGATGTCGTCATATTCCTTGAGGCTTTCGCGCATCGTGGTGATGAACTCCTTCACACGGTGCTGGAAATTGGGATGAATGTCGTAGGCCAAACCTCCGATCATGTTGTAATTGAGAATCAGGCGGCCGCCGCACGTCTCTTCGAAGATGTCAAGAATCTTTCGCGGTCACGGAATCCGTAGAGGAAGGCCGTAGTGGCACCAAGGTCCTGACACAGGCAGGAGAAGAAGAGGATGTGCGAATCGATACGCTGCAACTCGTCCATGATGGTACGAATCACCTGCACGCGATCGCTCACTTCCACGCCCATCGCCTGTTCGATACAAGCACAGAGTGCATGACGATTCTGCATGGCACCGAGATAGTCCATGCGGTCGGTCAGCGCGAGTGTCTGCGGATAGGTCAGCGATTCGCTGATCTTCTCGATTGCGCGGTGAATATAGCCGAGGTGGGGATCGATTTTGGTGATGATTTCACCGTCGATGCGCGTGCGGAAGTGCAGTACGCCGTGGGTCGAGGGGTGTTGCGGGCCGAGGTTGATCACATAGTCGTCCTCTCCGAAGATCGGGGTCTTTTCGCAGTGCAACGATCCGTCGGCGTTGAGCGTGTAGCAGGGGGCGAGATCCGAGATGGGTTCGTCGCCCACGGCAATCTCTTCGTTTTTCTCTTCGGGCTTGTCGTCCTTGCGGAAGGGGAAGCCCACCCAATCCTCGCGCAGGAAGATGCGGCGCAAATCGGGGTGATTCACGAAAATCACACCGTAGAAGTCATACACTTCGCGCTCGTAGAAATTGGCAATGTCCCAGAGGTCGCAGGCCGAGGGCAACACGGGCTGCTCGCGGTTGGGGCTGACGGCTTTGACGTGCACCATTTCGAATGTTTCGGGGTTCGTCAGGGTGTACACTGCGCCGAGTCCTTCTTCGCCCCAGTCGGTTCCGGTGAGGTTTTCGAGCAAACCATAGCCCTGCGCCTTCAGTTCGGCCAGGCGGTCGTGGAGCTGCTCGGGCGCCACGGTTTCGGGCTTAATCTCGTTGACAGCAGGTTGGGGAGCAGGTTTGGGTGCCGCGGGACGCGGTGCAGGGCGAGCGGGTGCTTCGGCCTTCGGTGCGGGAGCGGCAGCGGCCGGTTTTTCGGCCGATTCGCCCGCGGGTGTAGCCGGTTGGGCGGCAGGAGCAGCAGCCTGCGCAGGCGCTGCAGCCGGTGTCTCCGTCGTGGGAGCGGCCTTCGTGACGTCGTTCTCTACGCCCGAAACGGGAGCGGCGGGAATGTTCTTTTCGTTCTCTTCCATCAGGCGTTCTCCTCTTGATTAAGCAGTTGTTGATATTCCTTGTTCATCTCTTCCTTGTAGGGGTCTTTCTCCTTGCGATTGACCGTTCCGAAGAAGTTTTCGACACGCACTTTGCGCTGAAGTTGCATCATACCGTAGAGGAAGGCCTCCGGACGCGGCGGGCAACCGGGCACGTACACATCGACCGGGATCACCTTGTCGACGCCCTTGACCACGTGGTAGCTTTTGGTGAACGGACCGCCGGAAATGGCGCAACCGCCGATGGCCACCACATATTTGGGGTCGGGCATCTGGTTGTAGAGTCGTTGGAGCACCGGGGCCATCTTGGTGGTGATCGTTCCGTTCACCAAGATCACGTCGGCCTGTCGAGGACTGTTGCGCGTGATTTCGAAGCCGAAGCGCGCCATGTCGTAACGGGCGGCAGCCACGGCCATGAATTCGATACCGCAGCAGCTCGTGGCGAAGGTCAGCGGCCAAAGGCTGTTACTGCGTCCCCAGTCGATGAGCGTGTCGAGCGCACCGACCATCACGCCGACGCCGTTCTCATTGAGTTCTTGCACCAGACGTTCCAGGGTTTCATTGTCTTGAAACTCTTCGTAGGGGATATTGTTGATTTCGGGACGTTTATTTACTGCCATTCCAACGCTCCTTTCTTCCAGGCATAGGCGAGACCCAGCACGAGGATAAACAAAAAGAAGACAATGCTCGCCAAAGCCGCGGCACCGAGCGATTTCATCACTACTGCCCACGGAAAGAGGAACATGGTCTCCACATCAAACATGAGAAAGAGGATGGCAAAGAGGTAGTAGCCCACGCGGAACTGCATCCAGGTGCGTCCACGGGTGGGAATACCACACTCGAACGGATCTTCCTTCTGAGAGTTGTAGCTGCGCGGCGCGAGCAACTTGGCCAACACCGTGACGAGCCCCACGAACCCGAGACCGGTCAGCACAGCCGTGACAAAGAGGGTAAAGTTCATAGCTCTGAATGGAGAATATTTAAATTGTTATTTGGATCCATCAAATACATTCACATCTCAGCGAGACGAAAATGCGACATTTTGTCGGTTGCTGTCCTCAAAAAAACGAGAACAGGCCGGAAGCTAAAAAACGCACAAAGCGAATCGAAGAGAATCCGGCGATTCTCCCCAATCCACTGAACAATAATCTTTTACGTCTCTATTCGGGAGGCGTGGCAATATAGTTTGTCCACGGGCATTGACGTTTTTTTGGAATGCAAAGATACAATTTTCTTCGCAAAAACTGCCGACTCCTCTCTGCCGTTTTTGCAGGAGGAGTGAACGACGCGCCACCGTGGCGTGCGTGCTCATTGCAAACTCACGGTATGGTAGATCGACGCCGGGTGATGCAGCATTTCGCGCACCAACAGTTCCGAGAGTTTACGGTCGCCCACTTCGTCCTTTTGGTCCCAGGCGGCCCTTCCCGCCAAAAAGTCGGCATAGTAGGCCTGCCAGTCGGCATAATTCTCTTGGGCGCAGTGCATGAGTTGCTCTTGGTAGCTTTTCATTTCGTCGTGCGACATCCAGCCGAGCGCACAGCCCATCCACGAAAGGTTCACCCCTCGCGCATAGTCCCACGCTTTGTGCGGCGAACGACTGTGCAACAAGGCCTTGAGCCGAGTTTGCAAGCCGCTGCGGCCGGTCACGCCCCATGCCTCGCGCAGCAACTCGGCCAATTCGCGACGAGAGTTGTCTTCATACGGATTGGACAACAATTCGGCGCAGGCAGCATAGGCATCCTCGCCCGAGCGGTCGGCATACTGCGTCAGCCCGTCCACACCGCCTACTCCGCGATAGAAGTAATAGCCGCCCAACAAGGCCGGACGAAGAGAATCAGCCCGAGCTTCGGCCGTTTCGGTACGTCCGCAACCTATGGCAACGCCCAAAACGAGCAGCACCACGGCCGACAAGGTGAGAAGAGAACGGATGATTTTCATGAGACTATTTGCTGTTGTGCTGTCACACTATATAATATTTTACGCCTAATTGGCATCTTGTAAAAGCAAAAGTAACCATTTCGTTCTGAATAGACAAGATTTAAGCCAAGGAAATTAAGAACAAAGGACATTCTCGGGAGCATTCTCTTAAAAATTGGGGGATTTCGCAGAAAAACGCGGAACAGAACACAAAAATCGAGGGAAGTTTTCGCCACACGGGTGAACGTGTTCTTCACACCGCCTCGCACGCGCGCATACGCGCACTCAGCGAGTTTTGCTTTTTCGCCTTCACCCTTCACCGAGGCCACGTCGAGCACTGTCAGTCAATGGTTTTGGGGTGAAGGTTTTTCCGAAAGACGAACTTCACCCTGGTTCACCGCCTATTCTTCCGATTCGGGAGCGCGGTGAAGCACGAGGAACAAAAGGTGAAGGGTGAAGAGGCAAAGCCTTCACCCTTTACAAACTGTAGCACAACAAGATACGTAGGATGGGTGAAGGAGTGAAGGCAAAAAACGAAAAGTGGTGGACGCGCGCGTATGCGCGCACGCGCGAGAGCTTCACCCGAAACGAAGCAGTGAGGAGGAAAACCACTCTCACAAAAAACTCATCTCTCTTCGACTCCAACGCGGTGCGCTGTGCGACAGGTCAGGCCCTCGCTTAACAGCGTTAGCCGACACGCTCACTCATCGGGCGTCGCCTTCATCGACTACCGAGGGCAGCACGATGACGCGCAAAGCGTCGCGCAAACGCAGGAACCAGCGCCCTGCCCCACCCTGCGCATCGCTCACGCACAACAGCGTTTGGCGACCGTCGTGCAACCGACGCCCCAGACAAAGTCCTTCGTAGTTGGCCAGGTCGAAGCGAAAGCAGCGCAAACGCGTGATCCAATGCGTCAACAATTGCTTGCGCACCGGTGTGCGGGCCGACGTTTCGGCGGCCGCCAAGTCTTGTGCCGACACGCGAAACAGGCGCACCGCGCACCAACTGCCGAGATAACGGCGGGGGATGAGGAGTTCGCGTTCGAGCACCAGCAGGCTCCCGTCGGGCAGGGCGCACAGCGCCGGGACGCCATTGAGATGAACGCGCACAGTGCCCGAAGGGGCCGACGGATCGATGGCATAGGGGACGCGGCGCTGCAGAGAACCGGAGGGGGAAAAGCCTAGCAGTTCAATGACGCCGCCGGTGGCAGGCGAAGGAGAACCGGCAGCACCCATCGAAGGCGGATCGGCGCGAGGTGGTTCTTCGGGTGCGGTCCAGAGCAGCGAGTCGGTCGGCGAAAACGTGAGGGCTTCGAATCCGCGATTGGGCCGAATGGCGGACGCACTCACAGCGGCGGGAATGCAAAGGCTGTCGCCGGTGGGCTGTCCTGAGCGCGCGAAAGCGCGAATTTGCTGTGTGGCTTCGTCGGCGATCCAAACCCGTGCCTGCGCCGGTTCGAAAGCCACGCCTTCGTAATCGGGCTGTGGCGCACCGGCAGACGCAACATGAGGGCGAAAGCCTTCGTCGGTGACGCGCACCACTTGCCCCGTGACACTATCTTGTTCGATGTGCCACACGTAGAAGCCGGCGGCGGTGTCTTTGTCGCTGACCACAGCGTAGCGGTCGTTGCCCAGGGGGGTGATGCCGCTGAAGTTGTGCGGGGCAATGCCCCAATGCGATAGCAAGACGCGCCGAAGCACGTCGGTCTGTCGCGCCGAAGCGGACAGACCGAACAGGCCCCACAGCAACGCTGCCGCGAGGCAGCGAAGCGGGGTGTGAAGAAAAGAGGGGAAAATCATGTGTGTGTGTTCATTCGTCGAGCAGGAGCGGCATTTGCGTAGCTTGGCTGCCGAGGAAACGCGCTGCGAGTTCGCCGGGTGTGACGACGCTCGAGGGACGGGTCTCGATGCGCTGCCAGCGGCCGCCGAAGAGGCGATAATAGCCATTGTTGGCGGGGATGTGTTCGTCGCCCTCAATTCCAAATTCCATCTGCAAACCGGGGAGAACGGTAAGCACGTGGTCGAGGAAGGCGGGGACGTTGATCACGCGAGCCATGGCATAAGGCACCGAACCGTCGAAGCCGCGCACCGGGCAGCCGCCGGTCATGAAGACTTTGCGGCCGTGGAGGTCGGTCAGTCGACGAGCGAAGTAGAACACGATGTGGGGATCGGTGGTGAGCATGAAGCGAATGCGGGTGCAGGCTTCGCCTTCGGTAGCTTCGAAACCGGCAGGGTAAGGTTCGGCCATGGCGAGACAGAAACCGACGATCTTGCGACGACGACGTGCCACAAAGAGCTGTGCGCCGTCGATGAGGGCGGAACGTATGCCCACTTCCAGACTGTTGCGGTCGTGGCGCACTTCGTAGGGGTGGCGACCGCCAAAGGTGTTGTAGAAACGCCAAAGTTCGTCGCTGAGTTCATGTTCTTCGGTGATGTCGGGCATGCCGGCGCGGGGCGGTTCGCCCTCTTCGAGCAAGGGGATGGTGAAACGGTGGGAGACCGTGTCGTAAGCGCCGCGGGCCGGGTGGGTGTACCAATTGCGCAACTCGTCGCTGCCGGGAATGAGCAGGGAGAGCACTTGGCCCTCGGCGTGCATGCGGCGATGGGCTTCGGCCATCCATTGGCTGCCCTAGTCCTTTGCCGCGCGATTCGGGGGCTACGACCAAACCGCTCACATAGCCGGCCGACAGTCGACGACCGCCGAAGTTGAAGGCGAAAGGAAGGATTTGGCCGGCGGCCACGATCTCGTCGCTGTCGTCGCCGGTGAGCGTGAGATTGCGCTCGGGGGTGTAGCAACGCGAAAAATAGAGATCCAAGAATTCAGGTTTGTCTTCGGGGAAGGCTTGTGCCCACAGTTCGCGGGAACGCAAGAGGGTGTTGTCAGGAGTGGAGGACATGGGTTACGGTGTATTTGTCCAGAAGAATCCGGGGATTATAACTCTGTTTGGCGCGACGAAGTCCTTCGAGGCCGAGGTCTTCTTCGCGGTTGATGAGGGTGTATTGCGATGGGAGGCTGCGCACGAATTCGCGGTTGATGACAGCGTAGGCTCCGTCGTAGTTGAGGTCGGCTTTTTCGACACAGACGTCGAACGTGTCGTGATTGATGGGACCACCGAAGGTGAAAGCCACCAAACGGCCTCCGACCAGCAGGATGCCGCCGAGGGGTTGGAGCGTGTCCCAGTGTTTGAACACGCGGCGCATGGAATGCTGTTCGGCATCGGGATCGAGCCGGGCATGCACCTCGGTGCGCGGCAGCCCAGGTGCTTTCGAGGCGCCAACATTCGTCAATCCATTCGGGGGTGAGGGGGCGGAACTCGAAGTCCGGATAGGTGCGCTCGAAACGGTTGGCGTGGTTGCGCTTGGGTTGGAGCTTTTTGCCGGCGAGGGTCGACAGCGACTCGCGGTCGTAGATATAGTCGGCGAGGGCGGGATCGGCATACGCTTCGAAACGACCGGGCAGCACGGCGTGGAGGCGTTCGAGCATCTCGGCCGTGACGCCCATCATGCGGAAGGGGTGGCCTTGGGCTTCGGTGTCTTCAAACAAATCGAGGAGCACGGCGGCGTAGTTCTCACTGTGCTCGTCGTGACAATAGGTTTCGGCACACAGGGGCGGGAGATAGGCGGTGCGACCTTCGAAACGGAAGCGCACGACGAGCAGGCCACGGTGAACGGCGATTTGCGTGCCGTAGATGAAACTCCACGACACGAGGTTCATGAAATTGAAATCGCAATTGCGGGTCGAGCTGTGCAAGGTGTGGCGCAGTACGAGATCGCGATCGGAATAGTCTATGTCTCTAAATTCGATCATGGGCAGAGAGATGGCAAACAGCCCGACAAGGGTGCCGGGCGTGAAAGAGGGGATTACAAAGGGAAGGCGCGTCGCTCAGGGCCGTGCAGCGTGTTGACGAACAAGGCGATGCTGTCAAAGTGCTCGCGGGAGGACTCTATATAAGGGGGAGAGGGCCAAATTGAGATAGGTGTCTTGGAAATAGTCATTGCGATCGCCGTGTGCATCGTGATAGAGCCACACGACAGCCGTGCGACGCCCATCTGGCCACACCACGGGGGGACGTTGGGCGAAGGCCAAACTGTGTTTCGCTCCAAAACTGCCGGGCAGATCCAGCCGCAGATTGAGATAGCGTCCGCCACGCCAGCCGGCAACCCAGCGCACCGGGTCGCCCCGAAAATGAAACTGCGGGATGGACTGCGCAAAATAGACGGGGACGCGGACGATCTGCAGGGCACGGATGGCGTCGCCGAGCGATACGTAGGAGACGATGGCGCGATAGGTGGTGTCTGGACGAAGAGATTGCGTGCCTGGGGTGGCGAGCGGACGAATGCGTTCACCGTCGGCTGCGAAACGAACGGCGTGACCGCTTGCATCGGTGTGGAGTTCACCGAAGTCAAAACGTACGGCATCGGGCACAGGCTCGTCTTTTCCACAAGCGAGCACGCCGATGGCCAGCACCGCCAATAGAAACCGCACCAACAGTTACTGCTCATGGGCTTTGAGGTAGTTGTAGACCGGATTGGCGTACATGGTGAGAAGGCACTGACGCAGATACGTCTCGTCTTTGTTGGGGATGTCGATGAGGGCGAGTCGGCTGTCGAGATATTGCTCAAAGACGCGCACGTCGTTCGTGTCGTACTGGGCTGCGAAACGATTGGACTGTTCAAGCTGATCGGCGGCAATGTAATTGCCGGGATAGAGGCGGTAGCGTGCGTGAATTTCACGGTCGATGCGTGCCGCGACGGCTTCGAACATTTCCTTGTCGGGCAATGTGCGATACTCATCGATCCATGCGTCGGCACAGGGGGCGAGACAATAGTGCACGCGCCCTTTTTTTCCCATGATGCCGGTTCGCATATTGTCGAGATCGTCTTGCTTCGTCTTCTTATAAGTGGGATTGTCGCGTTTGAGTTGGAACTCTTTGGCTTTCAGGTAGTCGCAGGGATCATACTCATAGGAGATGGTGAGCGGTACGAGGTGCATGTCGCGCAGATTCTCCCACGCACTACCCTCTCCGCCGAGCGCCATCATGCGCAGCACAGAGGGCTGGGTGTGGTCGCTCGAGTCTTTGGCGCGGCCTTCGCGCTGGGCGATCCAGATGTTGTCGTCTTTGCCGGCGATCACCCAGTGCATGTAGCGACTCATGTGGCGACTGGCTTCCAGCAGTTCGCGTTTACCGACGGAACGCCGCACGATGAATGCTTTGTTCATGCGCACGAAGCGTTCGATCCAGGGATAGACGAGCAAATTATCGCCGATGGCGATTTGTACCGTGTTGGGGAATCCCGCTTTGATGAGGCGCACATCGAGAAAAGCGGAGTCGAGTACGATGTCGCGGTGGTTGGAAATAAAGGTGTAGCCTGCGGTGTGGGGGGGGATGGCACTATGGTCGAAGGTGAGCTTGCGCGTGGTGTGCGCAATGAGGATTTGCATCACGCGGTACATGTAGCGCTTCTGGAAACCAAGTGCACTGTGCACGCCGAGACAGGTAAGACGCAGAAAGCCGCGAATGATCGCGGCGGGAAGGGGGACGAAACCGCGAAGTATGCGCATGAACAACCGATCGTGGAGTAACACTTCGAATTGTTCGCGCACTTCATGATCGGCGTAGGGGCGGATATCGTCAAACTCTGCGGGGATTTGTCGCATGGCTACGGGATTAGAAACGGCCCTCGATGATTTCGGAAAGCACGTCGGCGATTTCGAATTCGGAGGCGCGCACTTGCTGCGGGATGAAGGAGGCGGGGGTCATGCCGGGTGTGGTGTTGATTTCAAGCAAGTTGATTTGCTCTTGTCCACGCTCACCCGAAAGGATGTAGTCGATGCGAATGATGCCGTAACAACCGAGTTGGCGATAGATGTTTTGCGTGGTCTCGCGCACTCGCTCTGCTGTGGACTCAGCGATGCGGGCAGGCGTGATCTCGTCGCTCTTGCCTTCGTATTTTGCATCGTAGTCGAAAAAAACTCTCCGCCTTTGAGGGCGACTTCCGTGATGGGGAAGCAGACGATTTCGCCGTTGCTGCGGCGGAAACAGCCGCAGGTGATTTCTGTACCGACGAGCTGGCGCTCGATCATGACTTCGTCGCTTTCGTTCATTGCCTTGTCAATGGCGGGCATCACGTCGTCGAGGGTTTTCACCTTGCTGACGCCGAAAGAACTACCGCCGGCATTGGGCTTGATGAAACAGGGCAGACCGACGCGCTCGACGATTTCGGCGGGCGAGGGAAGGTTTTCGCCGCGGCGCACCATGAGGCTGTCGCTGACATGAATACCGGGCAGCGAACGCAGGTAATTATTGAGCGCAAACTTGTTGAAAGTGAGGGCTTCTACGAGTACACCGCCGGTGCTATAGGGCAGGCCGATGAGATCGAAGTAGCCTTGCAAGATGCCGTTCTCGCCCGGTGCACCGTGGATGGTGATGTAGGCGAAATCGAAGTGGTGGCGTTGGCCGTTGACTTCGTAAGAGAAATCACGAAGGTCGATGGGATATTGTTTTTCGCCGTCCAAAACGTGCAGATCACGGCCGCGCTGAGCGACGATGCGGCAGTCGTAGCGTTCGGCATCCATGAACGAGAGGATGCCGGCTGCGCTACGCAAAGATACTTCATGCTCGGAGGAATCGCCTCCGGCTACTATGGCTATTTTCTTCTTCATGAGAAAGACAGAAAGGGGATATTTCTAACGAGAGATGAGATGGGCGGTGTAGGTGCGCCAGCGTTCGATGAGCGAAGCAAAGTCGGCAGGCCAAGGGGCTTCGAAATCCATTTCTTCGCCGCTGACAGGGATGGCGAAAACCGAGGGTGCGGGCGTGGAGTGCTTGGCGCGGACAGATGGTCATGCAGTTGCGTACGAAGGCAGTGTAATTGGAACTGCGAGCGCCCCAGAGAATTTGATCGCCTCCATAGCGTTCGTCGGCGAAAAGTGGGTGGCCGATGTGCTTCATGTGAGCGCGAATCTGGTGGGTGCGACCTGTTTCGAGCACGCACTCCACAAGGGTGACATAGCCGAAGCGTTCCATCACAGTGTAGTGTGTGACGGCGGGTTTTCCGACGCCACTGTCGGGCGGAAAGACGGCCATTTGCAACCGATCCTTGGGGTTGCGCGCAATATTTCCCTCAATCCGTCCTCGGTCGTCCTGACAATTGCCCCAGACCAAGGCGTTGTACCGACGTCGGGTGGTTTTGTGGAAGAATTGGGCGCAGAGATGGGTTTTGGCTTCGGGCGTTTTCGCCACGACCAGCAGGCCACTGGTGTCTTTGTCTATGCGGTGTACCAAACCAACAGTGGGGTCGTTGGGATCGTAGTTGGGGTTGTCACGCAAATGCCATGCGACGGCATTGACCAGTGTGCCACTGTAATTTCCACAACCGGGGTGCACGACCATGCCGGCTGGCTTATTAATGACCAGCAACTGATCGTCTTCATAGACGATTTCGAGTGGAATGTCTTCTCCCTTGATGCTGCTGTCGTAACGCGGGCGACTGAGCATGAGGGTGACGACGTCGCCGGGTTTTACGCGGTAGTTGCGTTTCACGGCGCGGCCGTTCACGTGAATACACCCCGCATCGGCGGCTGCCTGAATGCGATTGCGCGAGGTGTCGTGCATCAAATTGATCAGGAACTTGTCGACACGCAACAATTGCTGGCCGGGGTCGGCAACGGCACGGTAATGCTCGTAAAGCTCATCGCCGGTGGCGGGCATTTCATTCCCTTCTTCGAGTTCTAAATCGGCCTCCCAATCGGTATCAAATGCCGTTTCTTCGCTATGTTCTCCTGCAGCAGAAAAAAAGTTTCAGCGGAGAAACAGGAAGCCGGCAACGATCGGTCGCTATGTTCAGCAGAGAATTTACTCATTCGATGGAGGGGAGAAGTTGGGGGAAAGGGGAATTCGCAGGGGGCGGCGTTCCGGTAGAAAGACGGTTCAGCGGTCCGCAGTTAGGCGCGACGAGAGGAGATAATCGGGATGTTCGCGCTGTCGCTCACCCGTGGAACCGGAAAAAGAGGGTGCTATCAGCCACGTCGAAAGAGGAGGACGAGGAATCGCGCGCACCATAGTCATCGACCGTTACGCCGTCACCGACAACCAGGGTGAGAGGAATGTTCACATTCAGGCGATCCCCGGCGTGCACCTCGCGACCGGCCGCTTCGATGCGATAGACCCAGTCTCGGTCGCCGCGAATGCGCTTGACCGGTGTGAGCTTAAAACCCAACACTTCCAATCTCATGCGCGCTTCGCGGAGCGAGCTGTTGTCCGCAATATCCGGTAGGACAATGGGTCGCGGTTCTGCAGAATTGATGGTGAGGAGCAATAAACGGTCAAGCTTGACGCGTCCGCCGGGTGGGATGTTTTGGTCGAGAATCGCGTCAGCCGAAAGCAGCGCATTGTAGCCGGTGTCGGCAATCTCCGCACGCAGTCCCAACTGACGCAGGCGATTGATGGCGACTTCGCAGCGTTGACCACGCAAATCGGGCACTACCACAGTTTCACCGTGGTGGGTGTAAGCATTCAGGAAGAGGAAGAGACCCAACACGAGCGCCACGAGCACAAGTGCCATGGCGATCAAGTTACCCCACAGGTAACGACTGGTCAATTTGTGAAAGAACTCTTTGAAGGTCATGTTTCCTCTTGGCGAATGACATTTTATTTAGAGGGCCGGTTGATCCGGATCGGAGTCGGCGTTAGGAGATGAAGCAAGAACGGACGTTCCGGAAACGACACGGGGCAAATTGGCAAACTCCCGGCTGTATCTTTCGAGTCGTTGGGAGGAGGCGAGTTTTATCTCACCGCTATTCGTTGGCCATCGGGTTGCTACTTGTTTTCCTCCGGGTGGTATTTCTCACGCCGGCAAGTATCTGCCCAGGAGTACGCCTTTTCGGCCGCACGTCACAATGTTTCTTGGTTTTCCCTCCCTTTTTCCGACAAAAGATGGGAGATTCCGACCAAAAGAAGGAGCGATGTAAGCGGGCCCGCGCCTCAATGGTCAAGCTTCACCAATCTTTGTCTGCTTTCGAGGGCGCGGCCGTGTGACGGTTGAGGTAATTGAGCAGACTGGCCACTTGGTCGAGTGCCTTCTGATTGCTGTTGATGTAAGCCATGGCCAGCACGTTTTTCCATTTCCCATTGAGGTCAAAGGGATAGCAGTCGCCGACTAGCGGCGTGTCGGAATTGATTTGGAAGGGACTTGCTGCCCCCATCACGTAGCGCGACACTGTAACGGTGATGCGCAAACGGTTTTCTTTGAATTCGACGAAGGTTTCCGACTTTGCGCTGACGTAAGCGGCCGAAAAACACGCGATAAGAGTGTGCCACGTTGTCCCAAAGGGTCTGTACTTTGAGGTCGACGGTTTGTCCCGAAGGCAGCGGCAACACATTGGGGTGCTCGAGTGTAATCCACTTCTGCACCAAATCTGTCAACTGCTTTTTGCGAGCACGCCACATCCGAAGCGATCACATACTTGAATTGAATCGAACGGTCATTGTTCAGCGGAAACGCGTCTTTTACGGCCAGCGCCCATTGCGCCCAGCCTTGGCGTTTGAAGAGTTGTTCGATGTCTTGCCATCTCTTAGCATCTGTCTCGTATTGAGCGCAAGTGAAGTGCTGTGCCGCAGCAGGGAAACTGGCGAGCAAACTTGCAATCGCCAGGAGGGCTGCGTAAAATATCCTTTTCATTTTAGGAGAATTGGGGATTGTTCTTCTTGCAAAAAAATACAGCAAACTGTGCAAAGCACAAAAATTTACTCACAAAAAAAGTAAGCTCGTCCCCGCACACTTCGCGCGCCAATGTGCAGTGTTTCAAAGGCATGCCATCGGACAAGAAAAAGCGAGAACAACCCCGGGAGTTGCTCTCGCGATGTGTGTCGCTTCGAAAGCCGGCAATTATTTCTTGCCGTGTACTTCGTCAGAAACGGTGAGCTTCTTACGGCCTTTAGCACGACGAGAAGCCAAAACGCGACGACCGTTGGCAGTCGCCATGCGCTGACGGAAACCATGCTTGTTGTTTCGCTTGCGATTGTGGGGTTGGAACGTTCTTTTCATTGTTGTATATATCGATATTATTATATTTCGAGTCGGTAGATGCTCGCGCACCCTACTTTCCGAAGCGCAAAGTTAATGACTATTCCTCATCCCGCCAAAAAAACGGGCGAAAAATGTCATTATCTATGCGATCAGCGCAATTTTCCGTACGAAATTCGCGAAAAACTGCGCTATTCTCACTCGCCTTTTGCGAAACGTGCAGCTTGTTCAGCGATGAGATCGGCGTCTTCGAAGTAGTTGATTTTCATTGCGCGGCGCACGTCGGCCAAGGTGTCGGCAGCGACTTCGCGAGCGGCCTCGCTTCCTTTGCGCAGCACCTCGTAGATGGCGGGAATGTCCTTCTGCCATTCCAAACGGCTCGCACGAATCGGTTCGAGCGCCTCGTTGAGCACTTTCTCGAGGAACTTCTTGCACTTCACGTCGCCCAAACCGCCGCGCATGTAGTGTGCTTTCAATTCGTCGAGGTTCGCGTAGTCGGGCCAATAACGTGCGAAAATGATCGTCCGTGCAGAACGCATCGAGGTACGTGAACACCACGTTGCCCTCCACGTGTCCCGGATCGTTCACCGAGAGGTGTTCCGGATCGGTGTACATCACCTTGACCTTCTTAGCCATTTCCTCGGCCGTTTCACTCAGATAAATGCAGTTGCCGAGTGATTTCGACATCTTCGCCTTGCCGTCGATACCGGGCAGGCGCTGGCAAGCCGCATTGTTGGGCAGCATGATCGAAGGTTCCACCAGCGTGTCGCCATAAATGTGGTTGAAGCGGCGCACGATCTCCGTGGCTTGCTCGATCATGGGTTTCTGGTCTTCGCCGGCCGGCACCGTCGTGGCACGGAAAGCTGTGATATCGGCAGCCTGCGAAATCGGGTAAGTGAAGAAACCCACGGGGATGCTTCCTTCAAATCCGCGCATGCCGATTTCGGTTTTCACCGTCGGGTTGCGTTGCAGGCGGCTCACCGTCACCAGATTCTGGAAATAGAAAGCCAGTTCGCACAATTCGGGGATTTGACTCTGCACGAAAAGCGTCACCTTCTCCGGATCGAGTCCGCAAGCCAAATAGTCGAGTGCGACCTCGATCACGTTTTGGCGCACTTTCTCCGGGTTGTCGGTGTTGTCGGTCAAGGCCTGGGCATCGGCAATGAAGACAAACATTTTGTCGTAGTCGCCGGCGTTCTGAAGTTCTACGCGCCGACGGAGCGAACCGACGTAGTGGCCGATGTGGAGACGACCGGTGGGGCGGTCGCCGGTGAGGATAATCTTATTGGAAGACATATTATTGCTGATTGATGGGACAAAATTACGATATTTGCCCGAATTGGACAACGTTCGCTTCCAAATTCCCCGCCACGCACCGTCTCACCCGCAGCCTTCGCCACTCGATCCGCACGGCCGACGCAACAAAATCGGAGCACGGCCGACGGCAAATAGAAACCCGTCACCCCTCTCGCCCAAAGGACGAGTAGGCGCGACGGGGCACATGAAAACAAAACGATGTTTATCTTGTGGAGCGAACGGGGATTCAGAAGGTGAAACCCGCACGCAGGGTGAAGCCGTCAAGGAAATGGAGGTTCTCCTTGTTGTCGGTGCGCAAACCGTTGGCGTCCACCACATAGCCGTTCTTGTACTGCAATTCCTGGTGCGTGAAACCGGCGCCGAGGGTGAAGTTCTTGTATTCCAAACCGGCCACGGCACTGCCGTAGAATCCGCCTTCGAATTTATCGCCGAGGGTGGGGATCGTCATACCGGCGCGCAGTCCGATGAAGGGGCGCACCGAGAGTCCGGTGGGAATGAGGAAACGCACGTCACCGTAAACGGGAATGAATGCTGCATCGGCAAAGGCATTGTTGCTCGTCACGAGGTGGTCGAAACGCTGTGCCATGGCACCCAAGCCCACATAGGCAAACCGATTGAAGCCGGCGCCCATGGAAACGGAGAATTCTGTGCGCGAAGTGTTTTCGCGCAACACGCGACCCACTTCGGCATAACCGCGCAATGTCACATTGTCGTCGTTCGCGCCCGTCATAGACGAGGTGCTCATCGGACGGCGATCGATTTGGCTCATTTCGTCACGCGGACGCAACTCGATGCGTGCCACATCAGTCAAACGATACACCTCTTGTGCACCGCTTTGTCGGCGCACAGTCACCGATTCACCGTGATTGATGCTGACAATGCGGCAACGCAGTTCCTTGCCGTTGCGCAGATAGATCACATCGGGATCGAAACTCTGAGCAGCAGCGGAATAGGCAAAGCCACAAAGCAGGGCGAACAGGAAGAAAATCTTTTTCATTTGTAAGTATATAAGTTGAATGTTGTCCATCATCTATTCGTGCACTCGGCGCTTCCGAGGTCTTCAAAATCGGTAGCCGAGGCGCAGCGTGAAACCTTGCGTGTCCAGTCCTTCGCGCACCGGCAGCCTACTCCACTCGCTCACGGCGTCACGATGCAGCCACACGCCTTGGTAGCCCATGCCGAACATCCAGTGGTTGAGCTCCACACCGGTGGTCAATCCAAAGAACGCACCGCCCGACACTTGTTCGCCGCCCAGCGGGAAAGCATAGCCCAAGCGCGCGTCGACATAGGGTTTCAGCCCCGTGGCCAGCGGCAGCAGAAAGCGCCCTGCCGCGTAGACCGGCAGTGCATTGGCCTCTGCGTCGGGTTGTGCCACATAGCCCAGACCGGCGCCGACAAAAAGGAAGTTGCGCAGTTGCACACCGCCCGTGAGTTGCACGTCGTATTGGTTGGGTGTGGTGTAGCCCACTTCGGCATAGGCAGTCCAATAGGGCGAGGAGACAAAAGGCGAAAAACCGCGAAGGTCCACCACATTGAGCACTTGCGCGGGGAGGAAAGTGAAGGATTGGCCTTCGAGCGTTTGCACTCGGATCATGCCGCCGCGCATCCGTTCGACGATGTGCCCGCGCACCACACGACCATCACGCAGATACACATCGGCGGTTTCGTTCTGCTGGGCAGCGGCACCAAGCGTCGCCACGACGAGAAGAAGGAAAAGGAGCAAACGTTTCATTGTCTGATAGTTATTCGCTTTGTAAGAACGATGTGCGACGCAAGCACTTACTCGCCAAAGGCGATCCGACGTCGGAGAGCTTCGCTGCACGCACCGCAAATATAAACATTTTGTGTCGTTCCAGAAACTTTATTCGCACATTTCGCACGGCGCGGCAACTTTGCAGCTGCACCGGTGCCCCCTTGTCTAGATCTGTTTCCGGTACCAACGGCCATAGCGCATGTAGTACAGCGCAGGCAGCAGGATAAAGAAAGAATAGAACGTTTCGCTCAGCCAAGCCACCGCCAAAGAACAGTGCTGTACATAAACCGCATAGTAAATGAAGGTGCAGTAGACCACGAGCGAGAACATTTCGATGTAGAGCGAAGTGCGGGTGTTGCCCGTACCCGAAATGGTTTGAAACGCCACAAAACCCGGGATTTGAAACAGGTAGCTGAAGGCCAGCACGCGCAGCGGAGCCACGCCTGCCGCAATGAGCGGAGCCTCATCGGTGAACACGCTCATCACCTCGGTCGGGAAAATCACGATGAGCAGCCACACCGGCACCAGAATGAAATAAGACAGGCGCACCACACGCCACATCATGGGCCGCACCGCTGTGGGATGGCCGCCCCCCAAGAAATTGGACGCTAAGGTCGAAGCCGTCGAAGCCAAGGCCGAAACCGTCATGAAGGTGAAGCCTGAAATGGTGCGCATCACGTTGGTCACGGCCAGTTCGCGCTGCCCGAGATGCTCAATGGCGATGAAAAAGAGGAACCACGTGCTCAGCGACAAGAAACTTTGCACCATCATCCACAAGCTCACACTGAGCATCTTGCCGAGCAGACGCAATTTGAATTTCGGCAATCGATCGAGGGCGTAACGACGATAGTCGACCTTCATCAAAGTGTAAGACACAAAGAAGAGCATGGAGATGCCGCTCGCCAGCGACGAGGCAATGGCCGCTCCTGCGATGCCCAATGCCGGACAACCGAAGTGCCCGAACACCAAAGCATAGTTGAACACCACGTTGGCCAACACCATCACCACGGCATTGTATTTGAGCACCCCCGTCTGCGTGGTGCCCACAAAAAAGGCACGAAACAAACAGGCCACCATGCTGAAATACACGCCCCACATGCGCCAGTCCAGGTAGGCCCAGGCGGCATGATACACGGCATCGGACGAAATGATGGCGCGCAGCACCGCCGGCGCAAAGCACTGCGTGCCGACGAGCAGGAGGGTGGAGAGCAGCGTGAGGAAGATCAGACTGTGCCAAAACACACTGCCGATGTCCTCGGGTTTGTTCTCGCCGTTGCGACGCCCCATGAGGATTTGCGCTCCGGAACAGAATCCGAGTATCAACATGAACACGGCGATGAAGAAGATGCCGCCGAGCGCCGAGGCGCCCAACTCGACTTCGCCCACACGCCCCAAAAAGGCCGTGTCAGTCATGCCCACCAGTTGCTCAACGACAGAACTGAGCACCAGTGGGAAGGCGATTTTCCAAATATCACGATACGAATAGCGCGGGCGACTTGAGTTGCCGTCCGTGCCTAAGATAGTTTCTTTCATTTTCATAAGGTACCGCGAAGTTACACATTCGCAGACAATCGCACGCGCCGGCGCAGCGAAATAGTTGTATCTTTGCGCTCAAACCGATTTATTTTGCTCATGAGACTTTACTTTCTCGGCACCGGCACCTCGTCCGGTGTGCCCCAAATGGGCTGTTCGTGTGCCGTCTGCACCTCGTCCGATGCGCGCGACCGCCGTTTGCGCTGCTCGGCCCTGCTCGAAACCGACGACCACCGCCTCTTGCTCATCGACTGCGGGCCCGACTTCCGCACGCAAATGTTGCGCTTCATCGCCGAACACCCTCACCGCCCCGACTCTCCTCTCCCCTACCACGAACGTCACGTCGCCGAAATGAGCGACGAACAGGCCCGCGGCGCCGGACTGCACGAGGCGCCGCGCCTCCCCTATGCCGTGCCGGCACTCGAAGCCGTGCTCCTCACCCACGAACATTTTCGACCACGTGGCCGGACTCGACGACTTGCGCCCGCTCTCGCACTTCAGCTCCATCGACGTGTGGGCCGAACCCAACGTGGCCGCTCCCATTTTGCAGCACATGGGCTACTGCTTTGGGAAAGACCACTACCCCGGTTCGCCGCAACTCACGATGCACGAGTTTTCCATCGACCAATCGTTCACAGCGGCCGGTGCCACCGTCACCCCCATCCGTGTGATGCACGGACGTCTCCCGATTGCGGGATTTCGCATCGGCGATTTAGCCTACATGACCGACCTTTCCGCCCTACCCGACAGCGAATGGCCGAAACTGCAGGGCGTGCGCACGCTGGTGGTGAGTGCCCTGCGCCACGAACCGCACCACACGCACCAAACCATCGAGCAAGCGGTGGAGATGGCGCGCCGGGTGAACGCCGAGCACACCTATTTCATCCACATGTGTCACCAGGCCGGCCTCCAGTGCGAGGCCGACCGCCAACTCCCCGAGGGCATGCGTTTTGCCTACGATGGGTTGGACATCGAGTGCTGAAGTTGCCCGACCCGATCCCCCAAAAAAATCGCCTCTCGCCGCTCCGGCAAAACACCCGCTGCTTCTCCGAAAACAGCGGGTGTTTTTTGATTTCCGTCCCCACTTTCGTCGACCGCACGGGGTGAACCCGAAGGTGCACACGCCGCTCGCGCGTGCGCGTGTACGCGCTCGTCAGTCGGTTTCCGTTTTTCACCTTCACCCTTCACCGACAGCCGTCGTTTCGCTCTTCGACAGGCGTTTAGGGGTGAAGGTTCGGGTGAACTTGTGTGCGATCGTGGGCTTCACCCGCGGGTGAAGCATTCGGACCAAAAGCCTTCACACTTATCGCACTATCAATCTGCAACTTACGGCATAGGGGTGAAGAGGTGAAGGGAAAAAACGAAAACCGCCTGACGCGCGCACGCGCGAGGAAGCGGTCGTCGACTTCCCTCCGCGCGACGAAAAACGGCGGTCGTCCGCACGGCGGCGCCATGCGCTGTGGCCGGCGATCCTCTCGCGCCGTTTGCCTCCGCACATCGTGCGGTTCCTCCGTTGTCCCCACCCGACGAAAAGCCCGCCGACCCCATTGCTGAGGTTGGCGGGCTAAGGTGGCGAGCCGGTCGGTTGCGGACGACGGTCAGTGCGCCGCCGAACTTAGTGTCCGGCCGGGATGTTGCGGGCAGGATCGATACTCAGATTGCGCAACGCGGTGTAGTACCGGTTGCTTTCGTTGCAGACGAAAGAGCATCCTACGCCGTCTTCGGCACTGTCGAGTAAGGATTTCCGTCGCTCAATGTTCTTGATGGACGGCAAAATTTGTTCAGGCAGCACCTCCCAATTGACGATCCGCTCGAAGCCGTCTTTGATCAAACACTCGCCTACCGATTGCAACGACGTGCCTTTGGGCAGGCGGTTCACGCTGTCTAAGCGCATCGCATAGCCACCGCGGGTGTCGGCGGTGAGCGTGAAGAGCGCATCGCTCTCTTGTGCGATGGTGGCGAACACCAAGGGTTGGTTCGCAGCGCGCTTCAGTTCCTGATAATCGGTCTTGTCGAGGAGGTTGCGCAGGGGAATGCGCACGAGACTTCCGTCGGCGTAGCCCAGAATCAACCAGGCTTTCTGCTCGTTTTCGTGAATGGCCAGTGTGAGCAGCTCGTCGGCTTGCATGCCATAATAGTCGGAAGTCAATTGTGCTGTGTTGTCCTCGAAGAAAGTGAGGAACCTCACGGGGACGATGTATTCCTCTTCATCGTCTGTGAGCGCATTGTTGCGGAGGGTGTCTGTGGCGATTCGAAAGGTCGGGGCTTCGGCGAGCGCGTCGGTTGCGCTTGCGGCTTTCGGTTCGGCGACGGGGATCGAGGGTTCGGGGCTCGACGTCGATGCAGCGGATTCGTCCTCCGGCTCAACGGTCTCAACGTCTTCCGCATGCGCGAGGGCGCGGCGCTCGTTCTCTTGTTCGTAGAGACGTTTGCTTCTTCGCTTTTCGAAATCGGCCAAGAGTTCACCTTCAAGCAACACGTTTTCGGAACCTTGCCGTTCGAAGACCTTCCCTTCCCAGCGCGTAAGTTCGACATGGGGGTGGAGCACTTTCACCTCAAACACTTTTTTCCCTTCCATCTCACGACGTTCGATTTGGAAAAATGTCGTCGGAAGTGTGGTCGGGGCCGAAGGCGTCGCGCACGGCTATGCGGATGTAGCGTTCGTATTCGTCATACGGGTCCTTGGTACCGATGTTGCTGAATTTATAGTACGCCAAGTCGTTGTGGAGTCCCACGGGGATGCCGTGATCGTTCACCCCGAGATAGAGTGTGCCGCCCTGGGTGTTAAAGAACGCGCTAAGCGTGCGGAGCACGTTGTGGGTTTGCTTTTCGATGTCGGGCTTCATCCCATTGTTGGGCGGGAAGACAAGGCTGGTTTTGAACTCGGTTTTGATGCCCTCACGACCGATGGATTTTTTCTCTTGGCCTTCGCGTGTGATGTGCAGCAGCTCGTCGATGCGTTCCAAGATGTCTTTGTGCGTCTGAGAGAAGTTGTCTCTGTTGAGTAAATTGGCAGCCATGACCATGGCAGCGAGTTCGCGCACCAATTGGCTCGCGCCTTGGTGTGTGCAATCGAGCAACCCGTTCTCTTCGTCGGCGTGTCCGATGCGGCTGAGCACGTAGAGCACATCGAGATCTTCGAGCAAATGCCCGTCGGCCGTAGTGCTGTCGGCGCGATATTGTTGGATTTGCTCGGCGTGCGCTTCGTCGATACGGTGATTGACGGCATAGAAATTCAACATGCCGAGCAGTTCACGCCACTTGTCGTAGAAGGCGATGAGCAGCACACGGTCGGTGAGTTTGGCGAGCAACCGCACGGCCGATACATAGTGGAAGCGACGCAGCAAGTTTTCTTCGCTCATGGCCACATGGTTCAAAACGAGCATGAGTTCGTCGAGCTGTTCGGCTGTGAACAGCGAATTGGCCACAAATACCTCTTCTTCCTCGGTGGGTGCCTCACGTTCGTCGGGTCCTTCGCCGCAATGCCTTGCCCAATTGGCCACGGCACTGACCTGATCGAGATGCACATGATCAACAACATCCTCGATTTCCACCGGAACGAGACCGCCCCCCGCGATTGCCCCCAGAACGTTACGAGCACGGCTTTCCCAATCAGCGGACGGCCGTACACTCTGCCCGAATCCTCTCCCCAATTGTCACATAGGTGCTGATTGAATTCGTCGCCGTTCTCGAAATAGACGCCTAACCCGTTTTCGGCAAAACCGACCCAGCCTCCATTTGCGTAACTCACCACTAGGCAATATAGCTGTTCGTTGAAGTTCACAATGTCCTTCAAATCATCCTGCAGCACGTTTTTGGTCGAGAAAATGTAGCGACCATCGGGGGTGATGCTTTCAACCAGAGCCATGACGCAGAGCTGTTCGCCGTTGGGACGGCGGAAGGGGTTGATGCCGTTGAGGTACTTCACATTGTAAGGCGCAAGGTTGCCACCGGGGAGAAAGCCTTCTCCCCTCATAATAATCATCGTCGACGCGGCAGAGCAAGCGATTGGGATTCTCGGGATCGATGGCATAGGGAGCAATGCGCACCTCGTCTCCGCGCTCGGGCCGTTCTTTTCGGCGGACTTGCCGAAGTTGTTCTATCGTGGAGTGGCGACTCTCCAAATCGCGTTCCAGATCGCTCCACAAACGGCGAGCTTCTTCCAACGAAGTGAGCGCGGCATTCGGCCAGTTGAGTTTCTTTTCCGTGAAAAACTGCAATCGATCCCAGAGCATGGCTTCGGGCGGGAGCACGGCTTGCTTGCTCTCACAACGGAGAGGCGCGACGCTGATGCCGGACGAATCGGCGGTGAGGCGAATGCGATCCGTCAAATAACTTTTGTTGTAATCGGGCAGGTCTTCTTCTGTCACCTGTTCGGAAAGGCGCGACGCGATGAGAGAAAGTTGGTTGACTTGATCCCAGGTGAAGCACGAAGCTGCTGAAATGGCCATCGCGTCGGAGAGCGAAAGCACGGAACGCCGGAGCAGGTAGTCGGGCGAGCCGGTGCTGAAGCAGGCGGCCATGCGGTAAAGACGGCCGTAGCTGAGCTGAGCGTCATACAAATCGGCATCGCGCGTGGGATCGGCCAACAGCAGTTGGATGGAGAGGGCTTTGAAGACGTTGCGGAAGTCGGGACGCTTGACATCGACGGTGTTGGCCACCTCGTCATAGAGTTCGGAGATGTAGAAATCCAACAGGCGAATGAATGCGCGGCGAAAGGTGTCGGTCTTCCAATAATGTTCTTCGGCGGAGGTGACAATGTCGAAGAAATCGCCCATCCGCTGTTCCATGAGGTCGGGCAACAGATTGAAAATGCACATCATGACCTCGAGTTTCTCGGCGGCATGGTAAACATAGTGCGAGATCTCGAGGTGGGAAAACAGGGAGTCGATGACTTCGATGTGTCTCCCCGCTGCAATGTACTCAACGGCACTGTGATAGAAGTAACATTGCTCGGTGAGGGTGGTGAGACGTTCCTGGAAGATGCCACGCTGCTCGCCGCAGTCATTGAGTACGGTACTGGATTCCAACACATTGCGTATTGCATCGCGTATTTCGCGCAACACTCGTCCCATCTGCGTATAGTCGTCGGAAACGGAGGTATCGGAAGAGGAAACTGGTTCGGACGTGAGTTGACGGAGTACTTTCCGCACCCACTTACCGGCCATTCGCTCGGAATAGGCGTTGTTGGAAATGACGAGATGGGCCAGTTCGTTCACATCCCAGTCTGTTGGGAGCTTCCCGCCGATCTCATGGATGAGGGCAACCGAAAGCGTATGCTCACTGAATGAAGAAGCCGATTCCTCGGACGGCGATGTGCCACTCAGCAATTCCAATTTCAAACGACCGTCGCGTATGTTTTCCACACGGCAGGTCACGACCTGTCGTTCGAGCAGGACGCGATCGGTGTTCAGACGAAATAGAGGCCGTAGCGATCCTCGACTTCATAATAATGCTTGTCGGCATAAGCTCTCCGCACCACAAATTCGTAATCGCATCCTGATGAATAGCTCTCTTCTAAATAAGGTTGCAGATCTTGGACGATGTGCACTCTTCTTGCTTCGTCGACACTGACAAGGCAATGTATTTCCTTCGGTTCGGGCTGCGTCTCTTGAAAAGGGAATAATCTGACTCTATAATTCGCACCATTATATTCGACGTTGAAATACTTCTTACCATAATGTGTGTGAGTTCTCGGCTCACGGAAGGTCATTTTCTCAGGGGATGCCATATGAAATAAAAAAAGAATGAGTAATGTAAACAACCGTCGTTCTCCATGCGGGCGCCGGCTGTGCTTTTCTATTTTGTTCGGCCAAAGTTACCAACAAATATCATTCCGCTCATATTTGCCGGGAGTTTTCTCCTACTGTTAACCTTTTTCGTGTCTTCGAGAGCGGCAAAGGAAACAGCTGTGGGGAGCGGGAAACGAAAAAAACACGGAGAACAGTCGGCCAGACCGTTCTCCGTGTCGAATGAAATCAGAAGCGTGCCGAGAATTGCACGTCGAAAGTGTTGTAGTCGCGATCGGCTCCGGCTCGATCGTGCGTGTGGGTGTAGTTGAGCTGGAACAGATAGTTCTTGCCCAGACGGTAGTTGGAGGAGAATCCCCAATTGGTTTTTAGCCCTTGCCATGTGCTGGCGTCGTCGCGGTAGCAGTCCCAGCGACCATAGAGTTTCATGCGTTCGCAACCGGGGACGGGTACGCCGGCCAGTACGTACCAACCATCGCTCTCGTTGGGGCCGCCTTTGGTGGTGCCGCCGTGGCTGTGCACGTATTCGCCGCGGGCGTCCCAACGCCCTTCATACTTGAAAGCCGAGGGCGTAGCGCTTGCGTTCCAAACGGTGGGCGGGATTGGCCGGGGTCGGTGAAACGGCCGTTCCAGCCAAAGCCGCCGACGGAAAGGCCATCGATCGGACAAACCCACAAACCGCCGATGAGATCCTTGAAATGGTCGATGTCGGCGTGGTTGATGCCCTGGCCATTGAAGAGGCCGACTTGATAGTGCAGGAATTTCCGACCGCTCGAAAGGGGTAGGAGGTCGCCCATGATTTGCACACCCGCATCGCGACCATTGGAGACGTGTTCGCCGATGCGATCGTTGAGACTCTCAAATTTGGAGGCGACCTGCGAGAAACTACCGAGACCGACGGCGAGAGGAGAGAGGGGTTTGTCGAAGCCGAAGGGGCGATGGAATTGACCGATGCGCACTTGGATTTCGGGGTATTTGCGCGATTCGACATAGGCATCGAGCAGACGAGGACCTCGGTCGACGCCGGGAGCGCCACTCATCTCGAGTTGAAACCGGTAGAAGACATCGCGCCACACATAGCCGCTGCCGTAGAGACGGAGGTAGCGCATGGAGAAATTGCTGGCGGTGGAGGCACCCTGACGATCGGTGACCTCAAACTTGGAAGTGAGGTAGCCTCCGAATGTGATCGAGGGTTTGAAAGCGGGAAGACTTTCGGGCGTTTTTGCCTGCACTGCGCTGACGTGTGCAAGGCTGTCGGTCGATGTGAGACGGGCATTCGACGTTTCGGCCGGTATGGCCGCGGCTGAACCGGCACACAACGTGCCTAAGAAACAAAGAAACAGAGTTTTCATTTGGAGCTAAACGGTTTGTCATGCAAAATTATGAAATTCTCGAGAGATATGCAGCGAAAGAAAAGAGAAAAGCGTATGCAGACCCACCTCTCCGCCTCGAAAAACTGCATAATTGGCATCTCATATACAATTGAGAGAAGGAAGGATGTGGACTTTCAACCTGTTTTTGCAATCTATACTATCAAAAAAGAGGGAAAAGGCTTGGTGTCTCGGCGTTTTCTGACTACATTTGCAAGTAGAACAATAAAATAAGAATAAAACAAGCATCCTCATGGAAGAAATACTCGAAAAGCCTTATGTGATCGGGCTCGACATGGGCGGTACGAACTCGGTGTTCGGCATCGTGGACCAACGCGGCACGATTATTGCGCAAACGGCCATCAAAACGAAGGCCTATCCTGATGTCAGAGACTATGTGAAAGCGGCTGTGGAAGCGCTGCAACCTGCACTCGACGTGGTGGGCGGCATCGACAACATCCGTGGTATGGGTATCGGCGCTCCGAGCGGCAATTTCTATAATGGTACAATCGAACGCGCGGCTAACCTGATTTGGCAGGGCATTATCCCGATCTGCGACCTCTTCGAAGAGGCACTCGGGGTACCTTGTCGGGTGACAAACGATGCCAACGCGGCGGCCTTGGGTGAAATGACCTACGGCATTGCACGCGGAATGAAGAACTTTATCATGATCACCCTCGGCACGGGTGTGGGTTCGGGCATCGTGGTGGACGGTCGCGTGGTGTACGGTTCGGATGGTTTCGCCGGAGAACTGGGTCACGTGGTGATCGACCACACGGAAGCCGGACGCGAATGCGGATGCGGACGCAAAGGCTGTCTCGAAACGTACTGCTCGGCGACGGGTGTGGCGCGCACGGCACGCGAATTTCTCGCGAAAAGCGATGCGCCCTCTCCGCTCCGCGACTTGGATCCCGAATCGATCACCTCGTTCGACGTGTTCCAAGCTGCAGAAAAGGGCGACAAAATCGCTTTGGACATCTTCGAATACACCGGTACGCTGCTCGGACGCACTTGTGCTGACTTTGCGACCTTCAATACGCCCGAGGCGTTTGTCTTCTTCGGCGGATTGGCCAAGGCGGGCGAATATCTCATGGAACCGCTACGCAAAGCGTACGACGAAAACGTGCTGAAGATCTTCAAAGTGAAGGCTATGCTCCTCATTTCGACCCTCAAGGGTTCGGAAGCTGCCGTACTGGGCGCCTCGGCGCTGGGATGGGAATAAAACTCCCTCCCCTTTCCCCTTCTTCTTCATGGTTTACGCTCCCCGTTGAAGCTTGCCGCTGGCGAAGTTCCTAATACAGATCAACAGAACAGGTTCCCCCGTTTCGCAGCGCGGAACCAGCCGGCCAATGCGTATAGAAACCCCTGGGCCCGGTTGTAAACCGTGTTGGCTTCATCAGGCATGACACGACAGCGTAGCCGATGATACTAACAACAAGTCCAAAGAGCGTTGCTTCGTGGGCGAAAGGCCGCTGACGTTGCGCTATAGGGACGCCGCAGGGCGACAGAAAGGAAGGTTATGTTTTATCAAGGCAAGGTATATCTTTTGTTTCGAAAATCGGTACAAGCGAAAAGAAGTTGTTATCGAAACTATATTATCACCCATAAAAACAAATTGGACTTTCTTGCGAAAAACATAACGTTTTGCGTTCTTCTTACCTTTTGATCGCCACTCCAAACTGACCATCACTTCCAAGCGTGCTTTCTTCCTTTTTTGAACGTCGCCGAACGGACGCACCTGCATCAGCACTCAACGGTTTGTTTCTGCCTTCACCGCTTCACCTTCCACCTAACTCACTGTCACATTGTGGTTGCGCGTGAAGGCAATCAATTTAACGCACAGGTGAAGGAAGCAGGGTGAAACAGCACTGCACAACCCTCTATACATCAACACTTTGCCGCGAATAGGTGAAGCGGTGAGAAAAATCGAAAACGCCGGACGCGCGTGCGTTGAACCGGCACTCTGTGCATTGCGTGTCTGTTCTTCGATTCAATCTCACGAACAATAGTGGCTCGTTGAAAATAGAAGAACAGAGACGTCGTCTTTGGGTGATGAGGGTTCTCTGAGAAAGCAAGTCACTCCTTCATGATGGCTCACCTTCTCAACAGCATGTCACGAGCGTATCTTATGCTCACCCAGCTTCGGCGAAAGTCCTGCACCGGGATGGCTGACGTGAAAAACCACGCGAACCGTCTTCAAAAGGTTCATAAACCATTCATCCTCATGGCTATCATTCATCAGTTGAACAACTACAGGAAGGTGTGTCCTCCTGCCTCAATGAGGAGAGGATATGCGAATAGCGACAGACAACGCCAATAGTAAAAGCAATATTGCTATTGAATATATCGAATGCAACCTTATTCATTACCAACGGTACGATATTCATTTTGCATGCCATACCGTTCTCTTATTATGAATCGTCTTTGGACAGATAAGATAGCGGTTCACCATCAAGCAAATCAGAAATGGGCTTTCTCTTCCCAAACAATGGGAGAAGAAGCGATAAATTCCTCATGTTCGGCTGTCATCACGATCATTAACAAGGTGCCCTTCTCGTCTTTACGTTCGTTGGGGGATAGTATGAATAATCCATGCGCCGCCATCTTTCTCAACTAAGCCTTATTTTGGTCGTGCATACATATGACCTTCCCTTAAACGGAATAAGGATACTTCTGATCGATTTTAAAGGTAAATAAAATACTCCGGTTTTGCGAAATGACAGATCACTTCTTTTCTTTCGTATAGATATACCAGAACCACGTTGTCGATATTGCAATGGGTATGCAATGGCCAAATCTCTTTATAATCAGAAATCTTACCAATCTTGCCTTCTCTCTTTCATGTTTTCAAAACCGTAAATTTCACTTCTTCAAATGCTGCATGTAAAGTGCCTACCATCACGTGTTGTATCTTCCATGGTTCCGTCTTCGATAGGAACTCCAAGACCTCTTATTATTGCTAAATTCTAGCTGCTACTACTTCTTACGATGAGGTGGGGTTGATAACTCTCTCGTTGAAATCTCCTTCAGTCTCTCATCAGTTCCTTAAACCTCTTCAGTAGGGATAATAACTCTGTCGTCTTCAGTATGCATTCTTCGGCCGCACCTCTATCACACTCTATCTGCTCACATCCTCAAACCAACCTTCATAAAAAGTCGGCTTCGCCATTTGAGCAGCTTAGTCTCTCGACAATCTCTTAACGTAATCTAAGATGGGTGTGATTTCGTCGAAAAGAGCTTCATACTTTTTGGTCTTCTGCAACAACTGATGAATGGCTATTTTTCTGCATCACCATCCATAGACTGTTTTCTTGAAAAGAATAATGTAATCACTCTGTTGTCCGGATGAAGATAAATCTCACCTTCCTTATAAAGTTGATTATACTTTCCATCCTTGAACTCCGTAAAGTCCCAACCGACAAGTGCAAATTAATTATTATTTTGTAGAACAGCTTTGGTTCTAAACTTCTAATTTTGTCTGGAAGCTCTGCTGATGGTCTTCTGTGCTTCGCGTAAGTTTTCATCGGTGAAGCCAGCGAGATGGCATCAGTGGGAAAATTCAGTCTGACGACTGGTATTTTCAGTGCTTCTTCCGCGAGCATAAGGATCCCGGCCAATGCGACCTCCGCAACGGTACATGTGTTGAGAAAAAACAAAGCTCTCAGGAACATCGGTTCCCGGGCTAAACTAAACCGCCTTACTTAACGACACAGGCAGAAAGATCATCTATCAATATTATTACAGGATGATCCTTGGATTGGCACCATATTGGTTTCACTCGGCTGGCTGTCTTGCACGTAGAAGTGAATCAAGATGAGCGCGCCGACAGGAATCAAGCCCTAGGAGGACGAACCAACCCTCTGCCGAGTGTCTTTGGGCGGCGTACGAAACGGCCAAAGCAGGAAGCACGAGCAGAGGCCGAGTTTGTCGGGCCAATCATAACCTGCCACTCACAACAGGGCGATGATGAAGTTATTTTTCACCAAACTCTGCAGGGTGCACGGCCGTTAAAATCAACATGGTGCTTGAGCTATTAAAGAAATACTTCGTGAGAAAAGATTTGATGAGGTTAAAAGCAACTGAAGTTCCGCCAATCAAACGGCCGACAACAGAACTCAATTAATTAACTTGTTTTTAAATGTTCACGGCGGCCTGTGCGGCGGCAAGGCGGGCGATGGGCACACGGAAGGGCGAGCAGCTGACGTAGTCAAGGCCTACGCGGTGGCAGAACTTCACAGAGCTGGGTTCACCGCCGTGTTCACCGCAGATGCCACACTTGAGTTCGGGACGTACGGAGCGACCTTTCTCGACGGCCATGCGGATGAGCTGGCCGACCCCTTTCTGGTCGAGCACCTGGAAGGGATCGACTTTGAGGATCTTCTTCTCAAGATAGACGGGGAGGAAGCTGGCGATGTCGTCGCGCGAATAACCGAAGGTCATCTGCGTGAGGTCGTTCGTACCGAAAGAGAAGTATTCGGCACGGGTGGCGATGCGGTCGGCTGTGAGGGCAGCACGAGGAATTTCGATCATTGTACCCACCTTGAAGTCTACGCTCACGCCTTCTTCGGCGAAGAGTTTGGCTGCCGTGTCGCGGATCACCTTCTCCTGGCTTTCGAATTCGTAGAGAATACCAGTGAGGGGAACCATGATTTCGGGATGCGGATCGAGACCTTCCTTCTTCAGTTCGACAGCGGCTCCGAGGATGGCACGCGTCTGCATGGCGGTGATTTCGGGATAGGTATTGCCGAGACGGCAACCGCGGTGACCGAGCATGGGGTTGGCCTCAACGAGGGAGTTGACGCGCTGGCGAATGTATTCGACCGTGACGCCCATGGCTTTGGCCATTTCCTCTTGACCGGCTTGGTCGTGGGGTACGAATTCGTGGAGAGGGGGATCGAGCAGGCGGACATTGACGGGTTTGCCGTCCATGGCACGGAAGATGCCGAGGAAGTCGGCTTTCTGGTAAGGCAAGATCTTCTCAAGTGCCTTTTCGCGTCCTTCGGCAGTTTCGCTGAGAATCATTTCGCGCATGGCAACGATCTTCTCGGGTTCGAAGAACATGTGTTCCGTGCGGCAAAGTCCGATACCTACGGCGCCGAATTTGGCTGCGACGAGGGCGTCTTGCGGCGTATCGGCGTTGGTGCGCACTTGCAAACGAGAATACTTGGCGCAGAGATCCATCAATTCTGCGAAGTCTCCGCTGAGTTCGGCTGCTTCGGTGGGGATTTCGCCGGCATACACGCAACCGGTCGTACCATTAAGCGAGATGAAATCGCCTTCTTTGAGTGTGAGTCCTTCGATCTTCACGGTGCGTTCCTTGTAGTCGACGATGATGCCGCCGGCTCCGGAAACACAGCATTTACCCATACCGCGCGCTACGACAGCAGCGTGAGACGTCATACCGCCGCGCGCCGTGAGGATACCTTCTGCGGCTGCCATACCGGCGAGGTCTTCGGGCGAGGTTTCGATGCGTACCATGACCACTTTCTTACCAGCGGCGTGCCATTCTTCGGCATCGTCGGCGTGGAATACGATCTGGCCACAAGCGGCACCGGGCGAAGCGGGCAGACCGCGGGTGATTTCTTTGGCACCGGCCAAAGCACGCTTATTGAATACGGGGTGGAGAAGTTCATCGAGCTTGTTGGGTTCGCAACGCTCGATGGCGGTTTTCTCGTCGATGAGGCCTTCGTGGAGGAGATCCATGGCGATCTTCACCATGGCCGTACCCGTACGCTTACCATTGCGCGTTTGGAGGAACCAAAGTTTGCCTTCCTGCACCGTAAACTCCATGTCTTGCATGTCGCGATAGTGCTGTTCGAGCTTGTGCTGGAGGCTGTCGAGCTCTTTATAGATTTCAGGCATGGCCTCTTCCATCGAGGGGAATTTGGCGGCACGCTCTTCTTCGCTGATGCCGGCGCGTTCAGCCCAGCGCTGCGATCCGATTTTTGTGATCTGTTGCGGCGTGCGGATACCGGCTACCACGTCTTCACCCTGTGCGTTGACGAGGTACTCGCCGTTGAACAGGTTTTCGCCGCTACCGGCGTCACGGCTGAAGCATACACCCGTTGCAGAGGTTTCGCCCATGTTACCAAATACCATGGCTTGCACGTTGACGGCCGTACCCCATTCGTCGGGAATGGATTCCATCTTACGATAAAGGATGGCGCGTTCGTTCATCCAGCTGCGGAACACAGCGCAGATGGCTCCCCAAAGCTGTTCGTGGGGATCGGTGGGGAAGTCGTGTCCGGTTTGCTTCTTGATGGCGGCCTTGAAGCGTTCTACCAGGTCTTTCAACTCTTCGACGGTGAGATCTTTGTCGAGATGAATGCCGCGAACGGCCTTCACTTCTTCGATGATGGCTTCGAAGGGATCGATGTCCTCTTTGTTTTCGGGCTTCATGCCGAGCACGACGTCGCCGTACATTTGTACGAAACGGCGATAGGAATCATATACGAAGTGGGGGTTGCCCGTCTTGGCAGACAAGCCGGCGGCCACTTCGTCGTTGAGACCGAGGTTTAAGATCGTGTCCATCATGCCGGGCATGGAAGCACGGGCGCCGGAACGTACGGAAACCAACAGGGGATTCGAGGCATCGCCAAATTTGCTATTCATGCTGCTTTCCGTTTTTGCAATGGCTGCAGCCACGGCTTCGGAGAGTTCTGCCACGATGGCGTCCTGACCAACACGGTAATAGTCGTTGCACGTTGCGGTGGTGATCGTAAAACCGGGAGGAACGGGGACACCGATTTTATTCATTTCGGCAAGGTTCGCACCTTTACCACCGAGCAAATCACGCATTGTTGCGTCGCCTTCGGCTTTTCCATCGCCGAATGTGTAAACTCTTTTTACTTGTTCCATATGCTTGATGACTGTTTCTATTTTGTATACTGCAAATATAACTCAAGTTCAGCAATCCGCCAAACAGATCTGCAGTTTTTGCTATCTATGGTTTAAAAAAGTCGCGCTTTTCTATGCTTAAAAGGCAAGACGTTCGCGAAGTTACGAAAAAAGTTGCATCTTCTATCGTCCGCGAAGGTTTTTTCTCAACGTCCCACGGCTTTTACGCCTTTGACAGTGCGCAATTTCTTGATCAACGAATTGAGTTGTGTGGTGTCATCGACCAGGACAGTCAGCTCGCCATAGAACAACCCGTCGTTGCTTTCGATGGAGATGTTGCGGAGCATGATGTGCTCTTCCTTGGAAATAATGGAAGTGATGTTGTTCACAATGCCGAGATCATCTTGTCCCACCACGTGAAGGGTGATCGGGATAGGTACTTCCGCCTTTGCCGGCCCAACGTACCTTCACCACTCGGTAGGGGAAGCGTTCGCGCATCTCCCGCGCATTGGGACAACTCTCGCGGTGGATTTTGATGCCTCCCGAGACGGTGACGAAACCGAACACGTCGTCGCCGTAAACAGGATGGCAGCAACGGGCCATTTGGAATTGTACGCCTTTGAGATTGCTGTTGTCGATCACCAACACGTCTTCTTGCTCTGCCACGGCGGGAGGTGTGGCGTCGGCGAGGTTGAACGTTTCGGCACTCCGCGCCTCGGCGCGTTCGGCCACTCCGGCTTCGCGCTTCTGCAGTTCCACATACGTGTCGAGCGAGGCGTTGAGATCGATCTTGTCTTCCGAGATATCGGAGTAGAAATCGCCCGCTTCCTTGTAACCCAGTTTTTTTATGAGTTGATTCAAGGCACGTTCGTCCCACTCGAGCTTGCGATTCTTCAATTTGCGCTCGAGCACCTCGCGTCCCATCACGCTGTCGCGACTTTTCATCTCGCGCAGGGCTTGGCGAATTTTCGAACGGGCATGTGAAGACACCACGATGTTCAACCATTCGAGGCGGGGTTGCTGCGTGTTGGAAGTGAGGATCTCAACGCGTTGTCCACTGCGCAAGGGCTGGCGCAACGACACATTTTTGCCGTCGACGATGCCTCCCACGCAACGATTCCCGATTTTCGAATGGATGAGATAGGCGAAATCAAAAACCGTGCTGCCGATTGGCAACTTAAACAGGTCGCCTTTCGGTGTGAACACGTAGACAGAATTTTCTTTCAGCCCGGTGCTCACACCGTCGTCAACGTGGGGATCTTTGCCGGCTTCGAGGGCTGCGCGAATGTCGGCCAACCAGCTGTCGACGCCGCCCTCACTGCTCTTCACCCCTTTGTAGCGCCAGTGTGCTGCCAGCCCATGCTCGGCCACTTCATCCATGCGCTCGGTGCGAATCTGTACTTCGACCCACTTGTCTTCGGGTCCCAATACCGTGACGTGCAGACTTTCGTAGCCGTTAGACTTCGGCACGGTGACCCAATCGCGTAGGCGTTTGAGATTGGACTCATAGCGGTTGGTGATCAGCGAGAAAACTTTCCAGCAGTCGGCCACTTCCTTCTCAGGAGCGGAATCTAAGATGATACGAATGGCGAAGAGGTCGTAAACTTTCTCGAAGCCGCAGTGCTGCTTCTTCATCTTTTGCCAGATGGAGTGGATGCTTTTGGTGCGACCTTTCATGTGGTAACGCAATCCCGCCGCGGTGAGCATCTGGTGGATCGGGGCGATGAAGCGCTCGATGTAGGCATCACGGCTTTTCTTCGTGGCATTGAGCGACTCCTTAATCATATAATAGGCCTCGTGCTCCAGATATTTGAGCGACAAATCCTCCAGCTCCGATTTCAGTTTGTAGAGTCCGAGTTTGTGGGCGAGCGGGGCGTAAATGTAAGCCGCTTCGATCGAGAGGCGGCGCCGCGCTTCGTCGTCGGGATTGTCCTTCACACGACGCATCAGCACCACGCAGCCGGCTATGAGCAGCAATACCACACGCATATCTGCCGCCTGCGAAACGAGCAAATTGCGGAAGTTGTCGGTTTTGAGCATCTCCTCGTTGAGCGCCTCGAGTTCGTGCACACGATCGAAGGCGGTGAGATCTTCGGCACTGGGCTGCCATTCGCGCAACCCGATTTCACTTTCAGCCAAACGGAGTGTTTCTTCACCGATTTCGCGGGCGTCGAGCCCGAAAACGCGCGATCAGTGCGCGGTCGGTGATGGCAGTTACATCGTAAGTGGTCATCGGCTTTTGTGTTTTGTGCGACTAAGGGAAAAGAATGGCGAAAGGTGATTCTCACGGGTCCGGAGAATCACCTTTGCTGTTCGTCGCGGGGTTATTTCGTTTGAGGCACGCGATATTTATCGCCGGTCTCACGAATGAGCACCTTGCGGTAGTCTTCGGGGAATCCGGGGCGTTCGGGATCCACACAGATGCCGTCGGGAGTCAGTTCCCATTTGCCGTCGGGCGTCTCCTTTTTCACCACTTGGTCGTTGAATTTCATGATGAGATATTCGCCGAGCGATTTCCACTCGCTCATCATTTCGCCCGACCATTGGGCGGCCAGTTCATTGACTTTCGATTCGACGGCCTGCGGTTGGGTCTTGGCCAACGCAAACAGTTCGGCGTCGGCTGCCCGTTGGGCCTCGATCATGCGGCGCTGGAAGGCATCGCGACGTTGTGCCACGGTGGGGAACATTTGCGAGTAGCGGGGATAGACCATATTCGACACCCAGTTGCACAACCAGAAGGCCGATTTCCAAGAGAAGGTGTGGTCATTGGCCGTACTGTCGGCAAAGCACTCAGGCACTTTGGTGAGCGAGCAGTAGACGGGGACAAACGGCGTGATGTTGGCATCGTCGTTGGCAAACCACAGCACGGCACCCACAGAATTGGGCATGCTGCCACGCAGTTCGCACACGATGACGAAACTGGCTTGGTGGGTCGAAACGGGGCGTTCGTTGAAGTATTTCTTTCCTTCGTGCTCCCACGTCAACGGCGAGGGGCGATAGGGAGCACCCCACACCCGAACCGGCATCCTTCGTGCCGTCGAACGGCGTGTTCTCATAATGGTCGCGCATGGCGGACATCACGTCTTCCAAGCTCAAAAGTTGCGTGGGTTTCACGTAGAGCGGCATCACTTCCGACGTACCGATGTGCTTGCCGTCGACAAAGGGCACGTATTTGTCCATACCGGTGGTGAAGTGGTTGAAGAGACTCCACACACGAGCTTCGCAGAAACGTTGCGAACTGAAGTCGGCCGGTGCAAAAAGCGTCGGAGAAGGAAAATTCGTCATCGTGGCCTTTGAAGTAACCTTTCGAACGGGCGAACGAAATCACGTCTCGCGCATACATCACGTTCTTTTTGTCCTTCAGATTGAAACGGTGAATGCGGCTTTGATTGGCGTGTGCACTGATGCAATCGTCGGGAATGCGCACAGCAACCCACACTGCACCTTTGGCGGAATCGCCTTTGCCGATCATTTCGAGGATCCAAGCTTCGTTGGGATCGGCCACAGAGAACGATTCGCCCTCCGAAGCATAGCCATAGCGCGCCACCAGATCCGTCATCACGCGGATGGCCTCGCGTGCAGTCTTGGCACGCTGCAATCCGAGCGCCATGAGCGACACATAGTCGATGCCGCCGACGGGATTCTTCGGCCAGAGCTCTTCGCGGCCGCCGAAAGTCGTCTCGGTGATGGCCACTTGGTGCTCATTGATGTTGCCTACCACATTATAAGTGTAGGGCGCCTCGGGAATTTCGCCGAGGGGCTTATGGGTGTCTCCGTCCACGATCTTACGCATCGTGCCGGGCGCGTGTTTGCCCGCGGGATAGTGAAGCATGCGTCCATACATGCCGTAGGAATCGGCACTGTAGGTGATGAAACAAGCTCCGTTTTTCGAAGCTTTCTTGCCTACCAACAGATTGGTGCAGGCCGGCGCCGCGAGGGCGAACAATACGGCGAGCAAGGCGAGGAGTCTATTCATTTGCCAGGGAATTTGATTTTCGATTTCTTCGGAACTCAATAGTTACCCCCGTTCAACGTGACGGCGTTCGGGGACTTCGCCATCGGCTCCCCCACGAATCTTGTGCGATCGGGGAAATACAACGGCAGCGAACCCGCTGACGGGATTCGCTGCCACAAAGATACTTTTTTTTCAGATACGCCGCTCATTTTTTCGGCCTTTTTCGGCCGAAAAGAGCAACAGTCAACGATTACGCATAGGAATGCATGCCGCCCAGGAGGAAATTGACGCCGAAATAGGTGAACAACACGCTCAGAAAAGCCAGGAGCACGAACCAGTGGAACGGCCGCGGACGACGCAGGACGGGGAGCAAACCGGGATGGAGCGCGAAGGAGTAGATCAACATCGTGATGAGGGCCCAGACTTCTTTGGGATCCCAGCCCCAATAGCGCCCCCAGGAGACGTTGGCCCAGATGGCGCCGATGAAAATGCCGGCCGTGAGGAGGAACACGGCGGGATGCAGCAGCAAGCGATTGAGCACGGTGAGCTGTTCGACGCGGGCGGCATTGGCCTCTCGCCGCGACAACCACAGCGCATAGCCACTGTTGAGACAAGTGAGGGCAAACAGCGCGTAGGAGAACATCATAATCGTGACATGCAAGCTGAGCAACGGCGAACTCAACACGGGCATGAGCGGCGTGATCTGCGGATTCATGTCGGAGAGGTGGGCCACCAGCAGAGCGAAGCCTGCAATCAGCAGGGCAAAGGGGAGCACGAAGGGGAAACGGCGCATCAGGGCGACGCCCACGCCCAACACGCACACGGCCATGAGGAGCATAGTTTCAAAACCGTTGCTCATCGGCACGAAACCTGCCAGATACCACCGGAAGGCAAACCATAATGCCATGCAAACGAAGGCCCCGATCAGTGCACAACGCAGCGTCACGTCGAGCCAGCGGCGGCGAAAACCACTCACCAACAGGCCAAATGCCAGAAAGCCCAGCGTGAGACAATACATGAAGGCGATTTTCACGGCGGGGATGCGATTGTAGATGATTTCGGCCGTGACACGCCCGTCAGACAAGCGTGCAGCACGATCGGCATCGGGCAGTGGGTGGATGAGCGTACCCTTGTAGAGCATCACAATCAGCCCCACTTTCTCGTCGGTGTCTTGAATGGCGCGCGCCAACGGCGAGGAAGGATCGCGCTCGGCCGCCATGAGGCGCTGCAAACGGTATTCGCCGCCGGCATAGAGCTGCGCCACCGAGGCATAGTCGCCCACTATGCCCAGCCGCTCGCGCAGTGCGGCACTCTTGATGCGCACCATCGCCACATTCTGCCACTCGGTGGGATAATAGATCCACGAGAGCAGTACTTGGTCGGCAGTGAGACCGCGAAACGACGTGCGCCCGCTGATTTTCTTGCAGAAATCCACCGCTAGGGTGTTGAGCGGGCAGACGCGACCGTTGTAGACAATCTGCCGCCGTCCGATGCTGTCGGCCTCTACACGGGAGATGGCGTGCAAAGTGCCGTCGGAAAAATCGGAAGCCGACGCCCTCGCACTCCCCCACCCCGCCAAGAGACACAGCAGAAAGGCTGCGCGACGCAGAGCCGGGTGGCGCAAGAGGGTGCGAAACGCACCGCCGCGCGCCAACAGCGACCAGAGCAACGACACAAATAGCAGTCCGTAGCCCACATAGGTGAGGAGAATGCCCCACGGGTCGTGGTAAAGGCTGAGCACACTCCCCTTTCCGTCGGTGTCGTAGGAGGTTTGATAGATGCGCCAGCCGTCAATTTCTGCGATATGGTTCATCGACACCACATAATTTTGCCCCTTCACACGCAAACGACTCTCATAGTCGGACGGTGTCTCCGTGCCGGGATAGTGATGCACCGTGAACTGCGTGAGCTGTACGTCAAACGGCAAGCGCCCCACGTCGTTGTTGTCGGTCAAAAAAGAGATGTGCCGATTTGCCCACGCGCAAATGCAAACTCCCATTGACCGAACCGAAAGCGGTGCACAGGGCGCCGACCAAAATCACCACAAACGAGGTGTGCAGCGCGAGGGCATGCAGTCGGTGCCACAAGCGACGGCGCACGATCACCCACGCCCCGGTGACCACGATGGCCGCCCACAGTAGACGGAAGCCCACCGTAGAGTAGAATCGGGCGTAGGCAGTCGCACTTCCCCACACGTGCTCGGCGATGGTGGCTGCAATGAGCACCAGCACCTGCACCGCAAGGAGGAGGAAAGGGAGTTTAGAAAGGACGGTAGGTTTCATTGTGGCGATCGGCTACGGCGATGCACTCCATCTCGATGAGCCATTCGGGACGGCACACGGGGGCGAGGGTGATAATGGTGGGAACGTGGGGGAAACGAGCGGCGAAGAGGTCGCGCACGGTGACGTAGTCGGCCGTGTCGCGAAGATAGACCGTGATTTGCGCCGCATGGTCGGTCAGATTCATCTCGGCTTCGGCCAAAAGCGCATCGACGTTTTCCCACATGCGGTGGGTTTGGCGCACGATGTCGCCGACGTGCACCACACGCCCCTTGTTGTCGATCGAAGCGGTGCCGCTGATGAAAGCTTGCGCGCGGTCACCATACTCCACCACAGTGCCGCGCTCGAAGGTCACCCCATATTCGATGGTGGGGTTGAGATGGGTGAGCGCATAGAGGTAGCGCTGCTGACCGGGCGCGAGACCTTTCACGGCATAACCGCCGAGTTGTACGAGCGCATGCGTGTCGGCAGGCAAACCACCGATGCCGGTCGAAGAGATATAGTGCGTTTCGGGGGTCAATCCCACACGAAGGAAATTGTCGAGGCGCGCTTTGACCAAGCCGGCGTAGTTGGTGTCGACATCGCGCACGAAAAACCAGGTGCGCACGCAGTCGTCGGCAATATTCAACCCCGATGCGGTGAGTTCGGCTTCGTATCCGGTGAGGAGTTGCTCGGTTTGTGCGGCCGAATCGCCGCGGGGGCTTTCCATGCCCATGTGCCAAAAATGGCGATAGCCGCCGTGGTCCACCGTGGTCACGCCGTCGCAGCATTGCACGTCGGCACCTGCGAGGAAATAGACCCACAGACTCACTTTCGAACCGTCGAGCGGAGGTTGCTGGATGACCGAGACGGTGCACGAGTCATCGGGTTGCATGAGCGGAGCCTGGTTGGTGGCGTCGCTCAAATAATAGCGTTTCAACACCGGACGGGCATCGGCGGGAAGCAACTCGGCGCACACCAGCCGCAAGGCGTGGAGCAAACGCTCATATTGCTGGACAAAACCATCGTTGCGCGGCTTCACATGAAACTGAACGTGGTACTCGCTCGGTCCGGATGGGGAGATATAAGAAGAAAGCGCGGAGGAAACACCGATTTCCTCCCAGTTTTTTTGCAAAAAGTCCATTGTTTAGAAAGACACGACGCGAGAAGGCAAGCTGCCTTCTCGCTTTATCGTGGAATTAAGGTTTCGCTCCGGCGTTGATCCAGTCTTTGAGGAGCGTGAAATACTTGCTGTCGCGCTCATTGTTGAGGATGAGCGTGTGATCTTTGTAGTGGGTTAGCCCTTCGTTGCCTTCGGTGAGCACGCGCACCAGCCAACTGTTGTCGGCCTGTCCGGGCACGATGCGTTGCGCCTCGGGGTTGAGACGCGAGGCGACGCCCACCGTGGCTGCATAAGCGTGACCTTTGCGCAGATCCATGCCTGCCGCGGCGTGACCGTTGGTGCCGTGACACTTGCTGCAGAGGTTGTCGAAGAGATGGTCCTCAACCACGGCATACATGCCCACATTGGAGCGGCCGACGTCGAAGCGCAGGGTGTCGCGCGTGCGCTCAAACATTTTGGGGGTGAGTTTGATATCGGAGAAAGTGGCGACGCGCTCGCGCACACGGTCTACGACACAGAGCTGCACCCGATTGGCTTCGGAGGGTACGCCGCTGAGCACGAGGTTCACCGAGTCGCCGTCGATCAACTGCGAGGGGATTTCTTTCTGCACCAGCGTGTAGTCGCTCCCGTCGGCAAAGGCGGCGAGCACCACTTGGTAGCGATCACTCCAACTTTCGGCACCGCGGAGCCGTCCGGTCATCCGCACGGTGAGTCCTTCGCGGGTGGTGGTCACCATTTCTTCGTGAATGTTGCCCGAGTCGCACGAGGCCAGGAGCAAAGCGGCGCAACACCACACAAGCGTAAGAAATTTGTTCATATCCAAATGAGGAAAGAGCGTTCGTTAGAAGGAGTATTGCAATTGCAAACGGGCACTGTGGGTGGCAATGCCGAGGTCGTCGTTGTCACGATCGAGCTGGGTCTTGTGCTTCCAGCGACCGGTGTACTGATACATGGCCGAGAGCTTCAGCCCCGTGCCGGGGAAGAAATAGTTGAAGCCGAGCGCGGGCGAATTGAGCGTACCGTCGAGGTTGCTGCCGTTGCGATCGAAGAAATCATAGCGCGCGGCGAGCTGCAACTGGGGCGTGGCGAAATAACCCACCTGTGCATAACCGCCGTAGAAGTTGAATTTGTCGTTGAGCTTCATGCGTTTGGTGAACCCCATGTGCATGGCGTAACCTTCGGCGGCGAAATACCAACGATGGTAGAGCATGGCGAATTCAAAACCGAAGCGCGAGTCGTTGGTGCTCTCATTTTCGCTCTCTACATTGAGGCTTCCGCTGAGACCGACGAGCATTTTCCGCGCATTGAGCAGTTTCGGACTTCCCTGCGTGGCGGGCATCACACCCCAAGGCTGATAAGTGAGGCGACCGGCGTAGAGCAACGAGGGAATGTGCCAATCGTCGGAGAAGGTCTTCGTGGCGGCGTTCGTGCCGGAGCCGGTGCCGTTGAAAACGCCCAACTGGTAGCCCAACTTGCTTTCCTTGCCCACGGCAAACAAACCGTGTGCCTCGACACCGAGGTCGAAGCCCGTGGCCATCGAAGGCGTGACCGCGTTGAGAGAATGGGGCAAAATGACGGGAGCCGTGAGCGAAGTGGGCAGCATGGGGAGGAGCGTCTCGCCGAGGGTGGTGAGATAGGCGTGGGCAAACGGCGTCTTGAACTTACCGGCGCGGAGACCGAAACCGTTGTTCACCTTGACATCGAACCAAGCCTGCTGCAACACGTTGGCACCGCTGGCGGCGGCATTGATCGAGAGGTTGTAGGTCACTTTGTCGTAGGCCTTGCCGGTGAAACCGAGCACGGCATAAGGCATGGCGAAGCCGGAGTTGGCCACATTGTCTTGATTGTAGGCCTTGTCCAGCCCTTCATCGTCATACCAATTGAAGGCACCGTGAGTTTGCACCATGAGGTAGGGCTTGAACTCGAAGCTGCCGTTGTTGCTGCGCACGGTGAGCGCTCGGTTGTCGTCGATGCTTACCACACCGTTGGCAGTGGCTTCGTCCTGGGCGTGGAGGGGGAGCAGCGCGCAGGCGGAAAGGGCAAAAGCAATGAGATGTTTCATTGTGATATGGGGTTGTCTTGTTGTGACAAAAAGTCGAATTGTGAAATGGGAGGGGAGAAAAGGGAACGGATCAGAGCGATTCGAGGAACTTGATCAGGGCTTGGCGATCTTTCTTCGGCATTTTCATGAAAAGACGCTTGGAAGCTTCGCCTTCGCCGCCGTGCCAAAGGATGGCCTCGGTGAAATTGCGCGCACGGCCGTCGTGCAAGAAATAGGTGTGTCCGTCGACCTTTTCTTGCAGGCCGATGCCCCACAACGGCGTGGTGCGCCATTCGCAACCGCGGGCCAAACCGCTCACATAGTGGTCGTTGAGACCCACGCCCATGATCTCACTGCCCATGTCGTGCAGCAGATAATCGGAATAGGGGTGGATGGTCTGGTTGCCGAGCCAGGGCAATTCGGTGCCGGCCAGCAAGGTGGCACCGCGCGGACGGGTGTGCAAAGTGGTGACGTGGCACAGGTGGCACTTTGGCTTGGTAGAACATTTGTTCGCCGCGCTTCACTTCGGGGTCGTTCACGTTGCGGCGTGCCGGCACACCGAGGGTGTGCAGGTAGAGGTCGACGTTCTCCATGTCTTCGGTGGAGACCTCGAGTCCATGATAGGCCAGGCCCATTGCACTCGCTTGCGCAATCTGCGACTGCCCTTCAGAAATTTCCTCGGGATAGCGGCTGTTGGTCACACCCATGTCGCTCGAGAACCCGAGTTCAACGGTGAGATCGGCGTGCTGCGCCTTGTTGCCGGAAAGACCGAGTTGATATTTGCCGCGCTCGAAGATGTAGTTGGCGCGACCGGAGATGCCGTATTCGGGATAGTTGCTCTTGCGCGCCAGGTCTTCGATTTCTTTGCGGTCGAGCGCCATCATCTGTCCCATGCCGACGTGGCGCAACGGAATACGCACGCTGATGTAGAGGTCTTCCGGACGTATCGGTTTGCCGTCGGGACCGGGCTTGTACCAATCGGTGATGGTGTAGGACGGGGCGGCGAGCTCGTAGGGTTCGCCGTCGGGGAAGGTGCCTTTTTCGTAGCGCCAAGTGACTTTGACCTTGCCTTCGGCGTCGACGCCGTAAATGCTTTGGTCGTGCAGCACGCGGCCATAATTTGGAAGAAGGCGCCATTGCGACGCGTGATGTAGCACAACATGGCCGAGAAACCGTAGTCGCCCGAACCGTAAGCGCCGTCTTTGCGTTTGGTCCACACCGCCGGCACGGTACGGCCGGCATTGCGGTGACAACTACCGCAAGCGTATCCCGCGTAGACGGGACCGAGACCATCGGCCGACGAACGGGGGTCGTCATAGAGGCCGTCACCCTCTTGGAAGCGGCGTGCCAATTGACCCGTCACCCAAGGCGAACTCTGGTCGTAAGCCAGTGACGAGCTCATGTAGACCGTCGAAATGCCGGCCGAGGGGGCAAAACCGGTGGGGACTTCGGTTTCGGTCACTTGGAGGTCGTCGTTCTCGCAACTGAGCAGCGAAAGTGCGCCCAAAAAGGAGGAAAGAGGAAGTAATAATTTTGTTCATATCTGTTCGTCTGTTCAACAGTCGAGGTAAAAAATCGAATGCACGCTGCGGCACAGCCCGTTTTTCGCCACGTTTCCATCGAATTTCGCACGGATAGACTAAAAATGCAGAAGGGAGGGCGCAACCCGTGCGGTTGCACCCTCCGAAAGGAGCGTTCTTTGAAACATAATGTGACTCACGTATTTCCACACGAGAAAGAGCGTGGCCCGATATGTGTCAAGGAAACGGGATTCGGAATCACTTCTTCACCGTACGGGGTTTGCCGTCCTTGAAGAGCAAGTATTCGAGCGTGTGGTAACCACGTACATTCTGTGCCGTCTGGATGGCGTCCTCCGACTGACCGGGGTTCCAGTTCAGCTGAGAGTAGTCGCCGGTCTTGAGGATATTGACAATGTGTACCTGGTCGAGAGGCCAAGAGTCCATGTTGGGGTCGAGGTTGAACTTCGCCACCGGACCGAAGAGGAAGGCTTCACTCGTTTCCCAGGGAGCACGTGCATCGAGCCATGCATCGGCTGCTGCTTTGAAGGCTTCGTTGCTGGGTTTTGCACGCAGGGCTTCAACGGCTTTGAGCAACGCTTCGTTCTTCGTCACGAGATCAGCGTAAGTGGGAAGCACAACGTTGTCCACATACTTTTTGATGATCTTCTTGTATTCAGCCTCGTCGGCATTGTCACGCAGCCAGGGTTTGAGTTCCTTGTCGAGCACTTCACTGAGTTCACCGCAAGCTTCTTGAGCGGCAAGGGCTTCCTTGCTGTTGATGTTGTTGCGGAAAGGTTGAGGGATGGCCTTGATGGCATCGGCGGCGGCGAGCACAGCCTTGTAAACCTTTTGCGTGAGCTGGTGGTTGCCCTTCGCAGCTACGTAGTTGAGGATCGACACGCCGTCGGCGGTGTGGTCGAACTTACCATCGCGCGAGCAAAGCAGTGCATTGCGAATCGAGAGGATGTTGTTCTGGTAGTCGTCGCGAGAGTGCCAAGAGTACCAAGATTCCACGGCGTAGAGCGCTTCGGTTTTCTTGCCCTTGTTGAACTTCTCGAGGGGGTCGCCGATTTTCTTTTCGCCGACTTCGCTCGAAATCTCCACGCAACCGTCAATGATCTGCTCGATGGCATCGAGTTGGGTGTTGAAATAAGGAGTGCGCGCAGCGAGCGTGCCGTCTTCGCTCTTGTTGTAAGGCGTTTCACCTTCGAAAAGACGAGCGTAAGAGATGGGCTCACCCTTCGAATCGTAGTCCGATTCGTATTGTTCGGTCCAAGCACGCAGCAGGGTCTTCGAGTCGTTGACGAGCAAACGGGCTACGAGATCGGCGTAGCTGGTCCAGTTTCCGGCGTTCGTGGAGTTGTAGTCCAGGTTAGTGGGATCCACGTTTTCTACTACCTTGGGTTCATCCTTGTCGCAGGAAGCGAGGACACCGGCGCCCGAAAGAAGGAGCGCAAGAGCGAACACACACTTTTTCATAATAGGTTGTTTGTTGGGTATTTGGATATTTCTTTTTTCGTTTTGGAGCTGCATGTTGCAAGGCTTGCGGGAAGCGCAATGAGAATTTCCCTACGCGCTTTCACACTGCGGCAAGCACACGTGCAGGAGGGGGAGAACCGTTCGATGCGTTCCTTATTTATTGAGGAACCACGCATTGAAGGCCACACCGAGGGCAAATTCGTTTTCAGAATTGAACTGCCCGCCACCAATACGGCGCGTTGTGTAGTCAGCCTTCACCACAATGCCGTTGCCGACGCGGTAGTTCAGACCGAACACCCACATCGAGGTTTTCAGTCGCTGATCCATCACCGAGATGTACGCGCGACTCTTGTCGCCCTCTTCCTGCGCATTGTAATATTCGTAGCGAGCGAAGGGAATGATTTCGGGCAAATCCTCGCGACCGATGATGTTGCGCAAGTTCAGGCCCACTTCGCCGGCGTAACTCACAGCTCGCTTGGCCACCGGCACCAGACGCGTGTAGGGAGCCAGCTTGTTGAGCTTGCCATTGCGCAGACTCAGTTCGCCAGCATTGCCGACATTGCCGGTCAGCACGTTGGCACGGGCAATCACAAAGGGATGCACATACTGCGCATCCACCGTGAGATGTTAACGGGGAACTTCGTATTGTAAACGGTGGAAATATCGGCATTGCCACCGGCGTTGTCACAATAATAATAGCTGACACCGGCGCGCAGTCCCGGCACACCGGTCCAATCCAGTCGGGCCACGAAAGCAGGATGCTGCAAACGATCTTCTTCGAATTTGCCCTGTTTGCCTTTCTGCACCCAGTTGTTGCGGTCGAATCCATTGGCATTCAAGCCGGAAACCACCATCGCTTGGTAATTGAAACGTGCGGCTTTCTGCCCGAAGGTGCCGTAGAAGGCCAAGCCCGTTTCGTGCCAGGTGCAGGGAATGAGCGACGATTCGCCTTCCGGACGCACCGTTCCGAAGAAGTTCATCGGCTCGTGGTGCGCATTGGTCAGCCCAACCGGCACAATCATGTGACCTACACGAACATTAAACGCAGGATGGATCAGACGCGTGAGGTGAAATTGCTCGATGGCCACTTCACCACCCTTCTCCAACTCTGTTTCGTATTCGCCGTTCTCAGATCTTTCCAGTTCCACAGCCGTGCCCGTACCGCCGGACTCGAATTCGATCTCGGCACCGAGCACCCATCTGGGCGAGAACTTGTAGTCTAAGGCCAAAACAAAGCGAGGAATAGAAATCGTGGCACGCGATTCTTTCGGACTGCCTTCCGGATGACCGTAGAAACGATTCATGCCGTAATCCTTGAAAGCGGAAACCATTTCACCGTAACCACCGAGACGGAAACGGCGGAAACCTTCGTACTCACCGCCCATCGGACACAGTTTCGCACCGGCGGGATTTACTTGCCCGTCGGCGCCGTGATGTTGTTCCGTCGCACCGGTCATCGCATCGGGACGTTCCCCACGCTGATCGGTCGAACGGGCATCATAAGTTTCAAAACTCCGGCCAACACCCATAATGCTATCCTTAATCGGACACTGTGCGCCGGCGGTACTCGTAAACGCAATGCCCAAAAGGAGCGACATCGCATATCCGTTGATTTTCATCTTGTCTCACTTTGATTTTCACCTGCAAAATTACGCACTTCACCTCGGAGGAACAATCACTACATGTGGGTATTTCGTCTCCCGCTTATCGTTCTAAATTCTTAAAACGGAAGAATGAATACCCATTTATGGTGATTATTGACTCACAAAAATATCGTATCTTTGCCGACAGAACAGCTGCCAATGGCTTTTGCACCCGTCACTTTCTGCAATAAACACGCGGACGTGGCGGCAAAAGCTTGTCTGCACAACAGCCCCTTCCCGTGCCCCCGACGGCGCCACGAGAACGCAACGGCAACTCGGTCACCGACGCCTCACATTGCGCCGCCTGATCGGCATTCGAACCACTATTCGACCACTTACGATATGGGGAATCAATTATACAGGGCAAGACAAAATGAGCGACGTCATCGCTTCGCAACCCTCACTGCTCCAAATGATCAGCCGGTTCGGTATCCAACTCGGCGTGGGCGAGCGCACGGTGAGAGAAGTGTGCGAGGCGTCGAAGGTGAGACACCAACACTTTCTTGGCCGTGGCCAATATCATGAAAGAGGGACCCTCTGTCGCGCAATTCTATGTGGACAAAAATCCACATGCCCACCCTCATGCGCCACTTACGTTCCGCCCACGACTTTTTCCTCGACTTCCAACTCCTGCACATCCGGCGCAAACTCCTCGAAGCCATCGACTGCTCTCGACAAAAACGAGGTGGCGTTCCTCATCTTGAAGTTCTTCGACGAATACATGAACGAGGTGCGCAAGCACATGGAACACGAGAATCGACAGATCTTCGGTTACGTCGATCGACTCATCTCCGGAGAAAACGTCACCGAGTTTCGCATACAGCAATACTCCAAAAAGCCATGACGGCATGGACAAGAAGCTGCAGGAACTCAAAAAAACATCATCATCAAATACTACACTCCCGCCGAAGGAACTTCGAGCGACATGCTTTGCAACGTGCTCTTCAGCATCTACAACTGCGAAGCCGACCTGCGTGCGCACTGCGAAATGGAGGAAGCCTTGTTCTTCCCCGCGGTGCAATTGCTCGAAGAGCGCATCGCCAACAAGACCTACACGCCGGGCAACACCGACGAAGCCAATACCCTCTCCGAACGGGAACGGGAAATCATTGCCTACATCGTCAAAGGATTGACCAACAAGGAAATTGCAGCCGAACTTTTCCTTTCCATCAACACGATCCTCACGCACCGCAAAAACATCTCTCGCAAATTGGACATCCATTCCGTGAGCGGACTCACCATCTACGCCATCGTCAACGGCATCGTCAAGATCGACGAGGTGAAGATGCAATAGCGCGTCTAACTCGCTCCACGCAAAACGGGCACTCCTTCATCGGAGTGCCCGTTTTGTATGAGTAGGCCACTGAAAAACATCAATAACAGATGCGACAGGCGCGCAGCCCACGGCGCTTTGCCTCCGACAGGCTCACGCGATCCGGATCATATTTGCAACGATTCAGTCCTCGACAATCATAATTTGAGTGATAAGCCTTGGCCTGCTTACTATTGCAGACATAAACACTCCCTTCGCCGTTCGATGCCGAGACGCTTTCCGACAAAAAAGGACACAAGAATGAGGCGACAAGCGCAAAAAGAAAGGTTTTCATTCAGAAGTGGATGATGATTTGAGAAACAAACTGCCGAACGCCTGCCCGTCGGTCATTTCCCGACGCAGAAGTTCTTGAAAAATCGTGCCGAGTACCTCGTCGGTCGTCACTTCGCCGCCGGTGATTTCGGCCAAATGGTGGAGACACTCCCGCAAGTCTTGCGCCACGAAGTCGCCCGAAAGCCCGGACTGCAAACCTTGCCGCACGCGACGCACATCATCGAGCGCAGCCGAAAGCGCCGCATAGTGACGCGCATTAGTCACCACCACATCGCCTTCCGTCTCCTGCGCTGCAGCAGCCGTCTCCACCAAGGTCCGGCAAAGTTCCGCCACGCCCTCACCCTCTCTGGCCGAAAGGAAAAGCACCTGCGGGTCGACGTTGCGCGCACACGCCGCTTCGCGCACTGCCACTTCGACCGCCGCGCGACGTGCCGACGACAAAGCGTCATCCTCTCCGTCGCGCTGCAAACAATCCGCTTTGTTGACCGCAACGATCACCCGGCCTTCCGTCCGCGCGCCGAAAAACTTCGTCGGACAAAGCGGCCAATTGGCTTTCTGCACAATTCACATCGACCACGAAAATCACCGTGCGCGCCAATTGCAATTGCCGTCGACTGCGCTCGATGCCCATTTGCTCCACGCGGTCTGTCGTGTCGCGCAGTCCAGCCGTGTCGATGAAGCGAAACAGCACCCCGCCCAACACAAAGGTGTCTTCCACCACATCGCGGGTCGTACCGTGCACATCGCTCACAATCGCACGATCGTCTTGCAACAACGCATTGAGCAAGGTCGATTTGCCGGCATTGGTTGCGCCGACAATGGCCACCGGCCATCCTTCACGCAGCGCATTGCCCGTCGCAAACGAGTCGGCCAGTCGGGCGGTCTCGCGCTCCACGGCGGCCGCCACGGCGTCGAGTTCACTGCGATCGGCAAATTCCAGATCCTCGTGGTCAGAAAAGTCCAATTCCAGCTCGAGCAAAGAGGTGAGCTGCAGCAATTGCTCGCGCAGTCCGGCCAGTCGCTGACTGAAAAGTCCGCGCATCTGACTCATCGCCACGCGGTGTGACGCCGCCGTCGAGGAAGCAATGAGGTCGGCCACGGCTTCCGCCTGCGACAAGTCCATTTTGCCGTTCAAAAACGCCCGACGTGTGAATTCACCCGGTTCGGCCGGCTCGGCCCCCGCAGCCAAGAGCAGCTGCACCACGCGTTGCAAAATGTAAGTCGATCCGTGGCAAGAAATTTCGGTGGCCTCTTCGCCGGTGTAAGAATGGGGGGCGCGAAACACGGAAACCAAGACTTCGTCGACAATGGTCTCATCGGCGGGATCCACAAGGTGGCCGAACGCCAAGGTGTGCGAACGCCGTTCGGCCAGCGGGCGACCACTGCGTGCACGAAACACGCGATCCGTCACGGCGAGGGCATCGGGACCGGCCACGCGCACCACGCCGAGGGCACCGCCGGGCGCTGTCGCCACGGCACAAATGGTGGAGGTTTGCATGAAGCTTACTACTATAAATATGAGAGGTAATACGTCATCGACGCTGCGCATCGAGCAACTGACGTGCCGACGAAACGTAGCCGGAAAAAGTGAACGTGTCGAGCAAGAGATCGCGATCATAACTTCCCTCCAAACAGGGAAGCGATGAGCGAAAGTGCCTTCAAACGGTCGCTGTCGAAGCTGAACTGCCGAAGCAACGCACGCCCTTGCCGACCGCTCAGACGCCGGTTGGTCAAAGCATGGCCGAGCACGTCGAGACGATTGATGTCGGTTGCCGCAGCACGAACCGACAAAAGTAAATCGAGAAAATCGTCGTCGTCAACTTGCGATGACAACGCGCCGCTGCTTCCCGCGGCATAGGGTCTCACTGCGAGCTCCTCATTCAGCAGGAAATTCGCCACGCGGCCGTCGCGGAACGAGAGTTCCAAACGACGCCGACGGTTGTGCCAATCGGCGCCCCACTGATAGTGCCAGCGGGCCGAGTCGGGCGTGACCGTTCGGGCAAGCGGTGCCCCCAACAGGTGTCTCACCTGGGCTTCGGTCATGCCGACACGCACGTCATCGGCCGATCCGTTGGAGACCGCCGCAGCACAACTGCCCAAAAGCAGCGGCAAGCCGAGGAGGAGGAAGCTCATCTTTTTCATACGACGAGAGTTTTTGTGTGAATACAGCGCAATCAGAACTGCGATTTCTGAACGCCTTTGGCGCTCAATGCTTTACAAAGTTCCGAATTCTCGGCGTAAAAAACAAATTTCGTGCATCGAAATTCGCTTTGACGTGCCACCACAAAAAAACTCCCCACACTCTTCACGAGCGCGGGGAGCCATCCAAATAGCTATATTTATGAGGGTGCGACCTTTGTCGCACGGCGGTGTATTTACTTGATCACGACCTTGCCGTTTTCAATGCGCACACCATGCTCCGCGTTTACTGCGGGACGACCCGACAGATCATAAATCTTGTCGGTCGTGGGGGCAGCGTCAACTTTCACCCCATTGATACCGGTGAGGGTCTTGGCGGGATCGAGGAAGTTGGCGGGCACATTCTCCTTGCCGGAGAGCACCTGCTGCTTGCCGTTGCCGAATGCGCAGAGCACAAAGTAGCCCTTGTTGACAATCGCCGAGGGGATGGTGAAGTTGTAGGTGTTGGAAACGTAGACCATCTTGCCGTTCTTGTCGTAGACTTTGAAGCCCACGGCACCCTTACCGCTGTTGCGGTCGACGGTGATGCGGCCGTTGTTGTCGGTCACCTTGTAAGCTTCGCATTCCAAGTCGTCGCGGAAGTCGGTCACCATGCCCACATCGCCCACTTCGCGAGCGTCGCCGGGCGTGGCGTCGTCAGAGGTGCCCAAACGCATTTGGCCGGGCTTGCTGCCCACGCCTTCTGCTTGGATCTTGCGGATGCGTTCGTCGATGAAGAAGATACCGGGGTGTGCCTTCGGGTACTTGCCCATGTACTTAATGGCCTTGTCGATGTCGGCCTGCGTGGTGGTGAACCAGTTGTCGTGGTAGTCGCCCGTGTTGTGCTTCGTCACCGGTTTGAAGAAACCGTAGAATTGGAAGAATTCAGAGAGGTCTTCTTGTGCGACGTCGCTGGCGTACATGGCAAACTTGAGGTAGTTCTTCAGTCCACTGATGGGCGCACTGGCATTGGTCGAGTAGGTCATGGGATCCTTGCGCAACTTGGCGAAGAGCTCAGGATAGAAGTTGGGATGGTGTCCCTGGAGCTGATAGTAGAGCCAAAGTTGGAAGTAAACACGGCTGCGCGTCCAAATGTTGTATTCGTCACGGAAGGCACCGCGGTGGAAGTCGGCGATCGGGCTGGAGAGGGGACGTCCGCGGCCCACGTTCGTGCCTTGCAACCAGCGGTAAACCTGCGAGAAGAAGTTGACCGACATTTCCGTGTCGCCGGCCATGTTGATGGCCTTTTGGTGAATGTGACCCGTTTCGTGAGCCACCACCCAGATGGGCGCACCTTCGTCGTTCTCCGTGCCGCGGGTAAAGCGCTGGTAGTTCAGGTAGTCGCCCACACCGGGATAGTACGTGCCGTAGGTCGAAGCATAGGGGTTGCCCTTCGACGAAGAAGAGGCAGAGAGCATGCAGTTGAAGCGATCGAGATACTGGTCGATGCCCATGAGATCGCGTTCGCACTTCACGAGTTCATCCCAGCGCTTCAATACGCCTTCGATGCCCATCGGCGTGCCGTCGACATCAGTCTTGGAAAATTCGCTGCGGTTGAGTTGTTCTTTCACGCCCGCGAGATCCATGTTGAACTGGTAATACTTGTTCTTCATGTGGATCACCTGGTCTTTGAAGAGCGTTTTCTCCATGTCGAGCCAGTCGGCGTTGGTGTGTCCGCGAGTGATGTCGAAATAACCGTTCACGCGACCGCCTTCGATGTGGATTTGCAGGGCGGGAGTCGAAGCGAGGAGTTTGCGCGGGTCGGTGATGGTGTAGACGATGAACAGGTGGCTGTCGTTGTCGGCCACCACCATGTTCAGGCCGGGTTCGAGACGCTGACGCGGACCTACCACATTGAGTCCTTCGGTGGTCATGGCTTCCACCTTGGTGGAGGGCACGAAACCTTTGGCGTTGATATAGATGAAGGCGGCTTCACCGCGCTTCAGGCTGATGCCCGTGGGGCCGGTTTGGGGCGAGAACATGTAGCCCGTGCCCACATATTGGTCGTAGTTCCACTGCGTGTCGTCCGAATAGGGCTTGTAGTCATAGACGCGGAATTCCTTTTCGCGGTGTCCCCACGTGTTGTTCTTGACTTTGAGCGCCATGGCCTGCACCGAAGCGGGGAGGGCAATGTAGTTGCCTGCTGCGCCGCCGGCGGGTTGACTCATGAGATTGGTCAGGTCGGCATCGGACATGGACTGAAATTCCGGTTTGAGCGCCGTGCAACCGGGATCGGTGAAATAGACCGCGAGGGTGTTTTTCACCTTTGGAGGTTGGCACCGCTGAAATCGGCCAGTTCGGCCAAGTTGTTGCGTGCCACGCTCAGCGCAGCCTCGTCGACCTCGGCCTTGGTGATGATCCATTGCGATTCGGGCATGTTGACATCCCAACCCACGACGTGGTTGCCGCCGTCGTTGTGGAGTCCCACATTATTATTGTCCTCGAAACCATAGCTGGGCGTGAACTCGTCCTTGCCTTCGGTGAGGGTGAAGCTGGGGTTCGACGAGGTCACAGTGGTGTAAGCGCGCGAGCGTTCGCCGCCCTGTGTGGCCACATAACGTTCGGTCAGGGCATTGCGGAGCGACCACTTCGTGCCTTTTTTCACCATCTGCCACACTTGCGAGAAGTCGCCGTCCGTTTTGGGGAGCGTGCTGAGCTCGTGCGAGCCCGTACCTTCCGAGATCACACGGCCGTAGGCCACATTGGTGAGGTAAACGTAGCCCGTTTCGGTCGGTGCGATGGCACCGCTGCCGTTGATGAGCTGCGTTTTGATTTCGTCTTTCGTCACATCGATCACGGGTTCGAGCACCCAGTCGGAGAAATTGTCGTTGACCGTGGGCGAGTTGGCCTTCCATCCGAGGATGTTGTGCGTGCCGTTGTTTTCATTCAGGCAGTTATCGCCGCTGAAGTCCGATTTCCACGACAGCGTGACGTAGCTGGTGCTACCGGTCTTGGCGTTGGCGTCGCTATACTTGAGATAGTACTTTTTGGCGCCTCCGGAAGTGACCATCGGGTTGCCCGATTGGTCGTTGAGGAAGCGACCGGTGGCGGCATTGCGCACGGTGAAGTTGTCGCCGTTGGCCGTGAGGAGCCACACTTGGGTGAGTTTCTGCGCGGCAGCGTTGACTTTGTTCTGCCCGGTGAGTTTACCTGTGGCTGTAGCTTCCGTCATGTAGCGATTGGAACCACGATTCTTGATGCGGAAGATACCACCTTCACGGAGTATCTTCTCCACCGCGGCCCGATCAGCCCAACCGACGGCGGGCTGCATGACGCCCAAAAAGGACGGCCAGCAGGAAGATGAATGCTGAGAGTTTCTTCATTTGATGGTAGTTTATTCTGCCGCAAAGATAGGTTTTATCTCCGAATTAACCACAAGAGAAAGGGCATTTTTATCATGTGGACTCTACATTTTCGCCAATCGCCCGCGATCTTTCCCCGCTTCTCGCCGCTTGCATTCGGGACAGCACCGACACCACTCCCCCCTGCGCACAGTTTTCACCACGCCCCTCCTCCCTTGTGATGAAACTGCGGGGGGAAACGTGAATTAGTTGGCCACTTTCTCCGATTTCCTCCGCGTGTTCTCACGCATACGCGCGCTACGCGCACATCAGTCGGTTTCCGTTTTTCGCCTTCACGCCTTCACCGACATGTCGGAATCTCCTCATCCACATTTGATTAGGGGTGAAGACTTTTATTCCCGAACCTTCACCCTCCGCGCCCTCCCCTGTTTCCCTCTCGGGAGTGATCGATCTGCGAAGCAACAGACGGGTGAAGGAATGGTGAAGTTGCGGAACCCAAAGTCTTCACCCCTTATCGACTCACTCACAGCAAATTGCGTCACATGGGTGAAGGCGTGAAGGCAAAAAACAAAAAGCGATGGACACGCGCGCGTAATGTGCGCGCGAGATGCGGTGCCTTCACCGGCGATGGGCAACATGAAGACGGGCGACTCCGGTGCGCCCGCGCGATGTCGCACAACGGGGAGTCCGCAACGAAAAAACGACACGCGACAAAGCGGCAGAAGCACAGGGTTGGCACAGTTGTTGCAAAAGAAAGGACATCTAACAAAAAAAATTCAGTTATCAAATGGCAGTACAAAAAGGTAACATCGGCATTACGACCGAAAACATCTTCCCCGTCATTAAGAAATTCCTCTATAGTGATCACGAAATTTTTCTCCGCGAGATTGTTTCCAACGCGGTAGACGCCACGCAGAAACTGCGCACCCTCTCCGCCAAAGGTGAGTTTAAGGGCAGTCTCGACGACCTGAAAGTCTCGGTCAAGATCGACAAGGAAGCCGGTACGCTCACGGTGAGCGACAACGGTATCGGCATGACGGCCGAAGAGATCGACCGCTACATCAACCAAATTGCCTTTTCGGGTGCAACGGACTTCCTGGAGAAATATAAGGATGACGCCGCCACCATCATCGGGCACTTCGGTTTGGGCTTCTACTCCTCGTTCATGGTTTCGAGCCGCGTGGACATCATCACGCGCAGCTATCGCGAAGGGGCCGAAGCCGTGAAATGGAGCTGCGACGGCACACCGGAATTCACCCTCGAACCCGCGGAGAAAGCCGAACGCGGTACGGACATCGTGCTCCACATCGATGAGGAAAACAAAGACTTCCTCGAAAGCCCGCGTCGAAACCTTGCTCAACAAATATTGTCGCTTCCTCCCGGTGCCTGTAGTCTTCGGCAAAAAGACCGAATGGAAAGACGGCACACAGGTGGAGACGGCAGAAGACAACGTGGTGAACGACACCACTCCCCTCTGGACTAAAGCACCCTCGACGCTCACCGACGAGGACTATCGAAACTTCTACCGCGAGCTCTATCCCATGCAGGATGAGCCCCTCTTCTGGATTCACCTTAATGTGGACTACCCCTTCAACCTGACGGGGGTGCTCTACTTCCCGAAGATCAAGAACAACCTCGAGATCCATCGCAACAAGATTCAGCTCTTCTGCAATCAGGTGTTCGTCACCGATTCGGTAGAGAACATTGTGCCCGACTTCCTCACTCTGCTCCACGGGGTGATCGACAGTCCCGACATTCCGCTCAACGTGAGCCGCTCCTACCTGCAAAGTGATGCCAACGTGAAAAAGATTTCGCAATACATCACCAAGAAGGTGGCCGACCGTCTCTCGTCGCTCTTCAAGACCGACCGCGAACAGTTTGAACAAAAGTGGGACGACCTGCGCTTGTTCATCGACTACGGCATGCTCTCCGAGGAAGACTTCTACGACAAGGCCAAGAACTTCGCGCTGCTCAAGGATGTGGACAACAAATACTACACCTACGAGGAAGTATCGTGAGGCGGTGAAGGAGAATCAAACGGACAAAGACGACCGTTTGGTCTGCCTCTACACCAGCGACCCCGAAGCACAATATGCCTATGTGGAGGCAGCCAAGGCCAAGGGCTACAACGTGCTGCTGCTCGATGGTCAACTCGACGCACCGCTGCTCAACATGCTCGAGCAGAAATGGGAGAAGACGTCGTTTGCCCGTGTGGACGGCGACACGCTCGAAAACCTGATCCGCAAGGCTGACAACACCCCGACGGAGGCCGACAAACAGTTGCGCGAAAACCTCAGCGGTGTATTCACCGCCGTGCTTCCCAAGGTGGAGAAAGCACAATTCCACGTGGAGGCTTCGGCACTCGGCGCCACCTCGGCTCCCGTCTTGGTGACGCAAAGCGAATACATGCGCCGCATGAAGGAGCAGGCTCGTTTGCAACCCGGCATGTCGTTCTACGGCGAACTGCCCGACGCTTACAGCCTGGTGCTCAACACCGACCACCCGCTGGTGCGCAGTGTGAACGACGGCCTGAACGCGGCCACGGCCGAACGCTTGGCGCCCATCGATGCGGAACTGCGTGGACTCCACGCCCGCTTGCAGGCTATCGAAACGGCTCAACAGCACACGAAGCCCGAAGACGTGACCGAGGAGGAAAAGAACGAGCTCAAGCAGGTGAACGATCAAATCGCCGAACAGAACACCCAACGCGAAGCCGTGTTGGCCGATTATGCCCACACGAACCAAATCGTGCCCCAGCTCATCGACCTGGCGCTGTTGCAAAACGGTCTCCTGCGCGGCGAGGCGCTCAACGCCTTCGTGAAACGCTCGGTAGATCTCATCAAATAAATCACTGATTGACCTCACTTTGCGGTGAGAAGCACCTCGTGACTTCTCACCGCAATTTCATTTTTCAAACACTATGCACACTACTCTTTCGTCGGTATGGCGGCTCGGTGCCCTTCTGCTGGTGCTGAACTTCGCCCCGCAAGCCGATGCGACCGCTCCCGCTAACCCCGTAACGGCTGCCGGCACCCGCGCACCGCAAACCGGCGCAGTGATCTACCAAAGCAGTGATTCGGCAGAAGTGGAACGCCTGCTGGGCAACGCTTCACTGCAAACCTCGATCGATTTCGCACGCCAATTGAAAGGTCGACCTTATGTGGCGGGAACGCTCGAGATGGCTGATCCCGAACGCCTGGTGGTGAACCTCCGCGGATTGGACTGCGCCACACTGGTGGAGACGGCTTCGGCGCTGGCCATGACACGCCGCGAAGGGAAGACGCGATTTGCTGACTTTTGTCGCAACTTGCAACGGCTGCGTTACTTCGACGGGCGCATTGCGGGCTACACCTCGCGCCTGCACTACCTCTCATTTTGGATGGCCGACCATCGGCGCAGAGGAACGGTGCAGGAGGTGGTGCTGCCCACGGCGCTCACCCGGCCGCTCCACATCGACTTGCACTACATGAGCCGGCACCCCGATGCTTACCCTTTCTTGCGCAACCACCCGGAACGGGTGCGCGAGATCGCCCGTTTGGAACGCAAGTATTCGGGCGACGTGGGACGCTTCTTGCCCAAGAGCAACGTGGGGCTGTCGCGCCGCGAACTGGGGGCGATTCAAAACGGTGACATCATTGCGGTCGTCACCCGAAAAGACGGACTCGACTACTCGCACCAGGGTTTGGCTTTCTGGGGCAACGACGGCAAACTGCACATGCTCCACGCTTCGAGTCAATACAAGAAAGTGATCGAAGACTCGCGCACACTGGCCACCTACCTGAACGGCATTTCGCACGCTTTGGGCATCCGTGTCTTTCGCGTGCGCTGACGCGAGTGCGTTTTTCGGCCCGTGGTCGCAGAGACGGCTCGGACGAGTTGCAATCTGCGTGCGAGACGTGCCGGCGAAGCTCGACGAACGTCAGTTCATCCCCCTTTCTTCATTCCGACACCTAAATACATCTCTTATATGGAGTACATCAAACTCAACAATGGTCTCGCCATGCCTTCGCTGGGCTACGGCGTGTTTCAAATCAACGATGAGGAGGCGGCCCGCTGTGTGGCCGATGCCATCGAAGTGGGCTACCGGCTCATCGACACGGCGCAGGCCTATGGCAACGAACGTGGCGTGGGCGAAGGCATTCGCCGCAGCGGCGTGGCGCGCGAGGACCTGTTTCTCACCACCAAAGTGTGGATCAGCAACGCCGGCGAGCGCAAAGCGGCCGCTTCGATCGACGAAAGTCTGAAACGACTTGGCACCGACTACATCGATCTTCTGCTGGTGCACCAACCCTTCGGCGACTACTACGGTACGTGGCGCGCAATGGAAACGGCCCTAATGATGGGGAAGGTGCGTGCTCTGGGCGTGAGCAATTTCAGCCGCGGACGCTTCACCGACTTGGCCGTGCACAACAAGATTCTGCCGGCCGTGAATCAACTGGAAACCAACGTGCTGTCGCAACAACGTGAGATGGAGGGGCTGCTCGACCAATTCGACGCGCGCATCATGGCGTGGGCGCCGCTCTCGCAAGGCGACGGGCAGTTCTTCGACAACGAAGTGCTGTGCGAATTGGCGCAACACCACCACAAAACGGTGGCACAGGTGGCTTTGCGCTGGTTGACGCAACGCGGCATCATCGCCATTCCCAAGAGCACACACAAGGAACGCATGCAGGAAAACTTCGACATCTTCGATTTCCAACTCTCTGCAGACGAAATGCAACGCGTCGACGCGCTCAACCAAACGGACACGGGAACAAGAAATTTCGACGACCCGGAATACATCAAACAACTGCTGTCGTACGTGCCTTGATTTTTTTCATTTACATCGACACTCGGCACCGCTTATCCGAAAGAAACATTTGGAAAACGAAACAGCTAAAACGATCGTTCGAGATCTTCAAATTCGTTGGTCGGACCGATTGATCACTTAGAAATAGCAAAAAAGCTGTCATTCGTTGTCCGAAAATTCATAGTGACTCCACTTTGCCGAGCGGCACAGCTTCTATCATAATCGGCTCATTCTTAATGTAGAATGAGCCGATCTTTGTTTCCGGTCATTCAACAACTTATCAGAACAGCAAGTCGAACCATCCTCTTCTATAAAAGATACTATTTTTACACGATGTGTGGAGTCGTCCAAGCACACTCCACCCAAAATTAACTATATTCGCGGTATGAAAAGGAGGACCATCTGGCTCACCGCCGTGCTGATGTTCGTGTCGATCTTCGCGCTGATCGTAACGGAGGTGTACTACTACCATCAGATTCAGGACATGCGCCGCCGGCAGTTTGAAGAAAACGTGCAACGCGCGCTCTATCAAACCGCGCATGCCCTTGAAATAAAAGAGGTGCAAGACCGCTTGGATGCGGAAATGGGCATCGCTGCAGACAGTGTGAGACAAGCCGCGCTCGATTCTATCGCTTTCAGCAAAGAGCAGAACGGCGCGAAAGATGGAATGGCCCACGGCGGGGCGTTTGGACGGAGATACCCGATCGCGCTCAATGCCTTCGGCGATAACTCGATCAAAGCCAGCCTGCGACAGCGCTACCTCAAGCAGCGCCACCTCGTGGACGAAGTGATCTACAACAATCTCGATCGCGTCACCGACAAACCGCTCGAACAACGCATCGACCGCACAGAACTCGATGCGCTGCTCAAAAACGAATTGCAACACAACGGGATCGACTTGCGCAAGGTGCACTATCACTTCAAAGTGCTCACGGCAGACGGGCGTACGGTGTTGCGCTGCCAGGACTACAACGAAGATTTCGGCGACGCCGAATTCAAACAAGAGGTCTTTGCCGACGATTCGCCCACCCATATGGGCATTCTCGTGGTGAGGTTCCCCGATTTGGGTAGCTATTTCATGCGGGAAATGGGCTTCATGGCTCCCTTGGTCATCTTCAGCCTGCTCATTCTCTTGATTTCGATCTTCACCCTCATCGGGATCAACCGGCAAAAAAGACTCTCGCAGATGAAGACGGACTTCATCAACAACATGACCCACGAGCTCAAAACGCCGATTGCCTCCATTTCGCTCGTGGCACAAATGCTCTCCGACCGGAGCATCGTTCTGCCTCCCGAAAAGGTGAGAGACTACCACAGTGTGCTGCTGTCGGAATCGAAACGGCTGCGCATGCTGGCGGAGAAGGTACTGCAAATTTCGATGTTTGACAGTATCGCTGCCATCCACTTCAAGTTCGACGAGCTGGAAGCCAATACCGTGGTGGAAGAAGCCGCTATGGCTTTCCAACTCAAAGTGAAGCAAGATGATCCCAACGGCACGATCGAGACACATATCGATGCGGAAGACCCGATCATCAATGCGGATCGAATGCACTTCACCAACCTGGTGAACAACCTTCTGGACAATGCCCTCAAATACCGGCGTCCGGAAGTGCCGGTAAAACTCATCGTTTCGACCAAAAACGTGGGAAAACAATTTGTCATTACCTTCGCCGACAACGGCATCGGCATCAAGAAGGAAGACTTGAAGCGCATCTTCGATCGCTTCTATCGCGTGACGTCCGGCAATGTCCACAACGTGAAAGGCGTGGGCATCGGACTGGCCTACGTGGCCGGCGTGGTGAAAGCACACCACGGCACTATCGAAGTCGATAGTAAATACGGCCAGGGCACCACCTTTACCGTCAGTTTTCCGATCATGGACGACTGAGGGCAAACAAAAAAATATTCATCACAAATACCTATCACTATGACTCTTGACGGAAAAGTAAGAATCCTCCTCTGCGAGGACGACGAGAATCTCGGCATGCTCCTCCGCGAATATCTCTTGGCAAAAGGCTATGATGCCGTGCTTTGCAACGACGGCGAAGAGGGATACCGTGAATTTCTCCGCAGCAAATATAACCTCTGTGTTTTCGACGTTATGATGCCCAAGAAGGATGGTTTCACCTTGGCAAAGGAGATCCGTCTCACGAACACCGAAGTGCCTATCGTCTTCCTCACGGCAAAAAAACGCTCAAAGAAGATGTCTTCGAGGGATTCAAAAATCGGCGCCGACGACTACCTCACGAAGCCTTTCTCGATGGAAGAACTCACCTTCCGCATCGAGGCGATCCTTCGTCGCGTCCAAGGCAAGAAGAACCGCGAACGCACCTTCTACAACATCGGTAAGCACTATGCTTTCGACACCCAGAAGCAGATTCTCAGCTACACCTGCACGGACGAAGCCGATGCACAGCGCATCAAAGAAGAGTTCGAGGCCGAAGTGCATGACGGCAAAGCGCAAAAGAAGTTGACCACCAAGGAGAGCGAACTCCTCAGCTTGCTCTGCGCTCACATGAACGAGATCCTCCAACGCGATTTTGCTCTGAAAAAGATATGGATCGACGACAACTACTTCAACGCACGCTCCATGGACGTGTACATCACCAAGCTGCGTAAGCACTTGCGCATGGACGAAGAGGTGGAAATCATCAATATCCACGGTAAGGGCTACAAACTTATCGCCAAAGAAGAGGAAGAAAACGAGGATTAAGCGTTCTCCTCTTGCAAATCTACCACATAAGCGGGCACACTTCTCAAAAGGAGTGTGCCCGCTTTTTCTATGCCGACCGGAACGAGGGGCGCGTGCTTTCGCCGGAACAAATTGCCGCGCGCAACAGCGTCACCCAACCGGTTCAACGGTCGGGTTCAGCCACGTAGACGAGAAATGGGCCATCGGCATGGATTTCGATTTGTGGACGCCGCGCAACATTGAGCGTGCCTTGCCACAATCGCGTGAAGTCATAAAGCGGATATTGCAGACCGGAGGCGGAAAAATAGGAGGCGCCGAAATTGAAGATCGAGACTTCGCTTCCCTCCGGCACTGTTGCGCGAAAAACATCGCGCGACGGATAGAAGGTGCCGAAATCACTGACCATGATTAGATCGGCATGTTCCTCGGCGTAATCCATGAGTAAAGCGAGATTGGCCAGGGCATGGTCTTCGCGCTTTCCGGTGGCGCCGAGAATGACGAAGCGATCGCGGCGGCCGTTCGACAAAACGTGGTGGAACGTTTTGGTGAGGTCGTTGGTTTCCTGTTCGGCAATGCGCACAATGCGATCGGCATAGCGTGCGCGCACATCTTCGCGCACCGAATCGCCGTCGCCCACGATCACATCGGGTTCGAATCCGGCGTCGACACAGGCGTTGGCCGCGCCGTCGCAGCAGGCAATGTAATCGGCGCGACGAAGAAAATCTAAGGCGCGCGGAGTGCTCGGGAACAAGCCTGCCGCGAGAATCACTGTCATACTCATTCTGCTACCCCCTTAGCTTGCTGGCGCCGATAGAGGTTGCGCCAATTGAAATAACCGAACACGGCCACGGCTCCATAGATGAAAAAGAGAACGGCCCACGGATAACTGCCTTGAAAAATGTACATATAAACATAGGCCGTGTTGACCACCACCCAAGCCAGCCACTGCTGTATGTATTTTTTCGACAACAACCACATGCTCACGAAGCTCAGTCCCGTGGCGAAGGCGTCGGCGAAGGGCGTTTGCGGTGTGGGCACCTCGAGCGAGGGGAGGAAATGCGCAAAAAGTTCCGGGGCGTAAACCACGAAGGCGTAAATTGCTCCGAAAAATCAGCAGAAAAAAATCAAGACTAAGCGAGGATACAATTGCGTGGGGATGTTGCGCACCACAAAAGCGCCGTCGTTCGTTTCGCTTTCCCGATCTTTCGAGAAAAACATCGCTTGCACAGCTACGTAAAAGTAGTAAGCAAAAAGAGCGGCCGTGGCAAAATTGCTCTTGACCAAATTCACGTAGATGAACGGTAAAGCATTGAGTGCCGACACCGGCCAAAATTTGGGACTGGCCTTGTACTGCAAGTAAATATAAGGGAGTCCCAACACCGTGCCGAGGAAGGCAAGGATGCCATTCAGCAGACTGCTGTTGTCGAAAAAGGCGAAAAACGAAGTGAGTGAATCCATGAAATGATTTTTTCGCGCGTCGTCCGAGTGAAAGGACGCGCACCGGTGAGAAAACAGAATAAGGACGGCAGAACGCCACCCATGTCTCGAACCGGTCGAGACATGTGATGGCGCCGCTGTCGGGGTTCGTCCGAAGACGAGAAGAAACAACGCGTACGAAGACGCGAGAGATCAGAATTTCAATCCTACATTGACCAAGAAATTCGTACCGGCCATCGGATAGAAACGCGGGTCGTGGAACACCGTTCCCTTGCCGTCGACAGACGACTGCGAATAGCCGTTTGTTTCGTACTTGGCGTTGAAGAGATTGTAGACCGTGGCTCCGATCGTGATCTCTTTCACCGAAGGCAGACGGAAAGTGTAGGCGGCCGAAAGGTGAGAAACGAAATAGGCATCGAGCGAATTTTCGCGCACCTCCATGTTGTCGAGGTATTGGCGGCCCACATACTGCGAGGTCAGCGAAGCGGTGAAGCCGCGATAGTCGACCGTGAACCGATTGTTCGCCACAACCGACGGAGAGAAGGAAATGGTGGTGTGTTTGCGCGCAGGTTGCGCAACACCTTTGCTCCAGTCGGCATTAGGCAGGTAGGCTACATAATCTTTGATTTGGTTTTGGCTCAAGGTGACGTTGGCATCCCAGCGGAACATCGAACAGGGCTTCCAGGCACCGGCCAATTCGATACCGGCACGGTGGCTGTCGGCGACATTCTCGGAAATGGCTTCACCGATTTCGTTGAGATTGCCGTTGAGCACGAACTGATCTTTGTACTGCATCCAATAGAGTCCGGCCGAAACCTCGAACTTCGGGCCGTTGTAGCGGTAGCCGGCTTCGTAGTCGACAAGTCGTTCGGCACGCGGCGCATGCGCAGAGAAGGACTCTTCGTAGTTGTTGCGCGTCGGTTCGCGGTGCGCCACGCTCACCGAAGCATAGGCCTGCTGATCAGGCGAGATCATCCACGTCGCACCGAACTTCGGGTTGAAAAAGTTGAACTTCACATCCGTGTCGTGGTTGGCTTTCTTGTCCGACGTGCCCTTGATGGTGTAGCCGATGTGGCGATACTGCACATCACCAAAGAGATTGAGCGAAGGCAACAGCGCGTAATTGGCACGAAGATAAACATTTCCGTCCGATTTCTTGCCCGTATTGTCATAATACTTCTGATTGGGCATCAATTGACCGATGTAGTTTTTCACCCAAAGCACTTGGCCGAAATGGTCGTTCTCAAAATAATTTGCGCCCACACCTCCCGTGAGATCGAGTGCGCCGTTGCGATAGTTGAGTGAGACAATCGCGCCGCCGAAGTTCCCTTCGAGCTCCTTACGACGGATGATGTCGGTCTTCTTCACCTCTTGGCCGTCGAACGTAAAGGGCTTCAAACCAAACGATTTGAGCTTCTTGTTGTTCTTATATTCCTCATAATAACCATTGCCGTAGGTGTAGTGGAGGGCGGCCGAGAGGTTGAGGTGATCGGTCAACTGCTGTGTGAGCAACACTTGGGCGTGTTGCTGGAAATAGAAAGTCGATCTGATTTTTGTAGAACTGCCCAGTCTCTCCAATCGCGCCGTTGGGATTGTAAGTTCGGTTTGTGGTGAGCTGTTCACGGCTGATGCCGTCCCAAGCATGGTAAGTTTTTTTCGCGTCCGCCGAAGAGAATGAATTTCAACGTGGTCCCCTCGTTGAGATAAGCCCCCTGGAAGAAATACGAACCCAAGCGTGCCGAAGCGCGATCGCGGTAGCCGTCGGAAGCCAGGTAAGACAAACGCGTGTCGAACGCCCAATGGTTGGCGAGTAGGCCGGTGCCGACCTTCACCGTGTTCTTTGTAGTGGCAAAAGAACCGAACGACGAATTGATCGTGGCGTAAGGCACGGCGCCGACGCGGTCGGTCGTCATGTTAATGCTGGCGCCGAAGGCTGCTGCCCCGTTGGTTGAAGTGCCGACGCCGCGTTGCAGCTGAATGTCGTTGACCGACGAAACCAGATCGGGCGTGTCGACCCAGTAGAAAGTGTGGGCTTCCGGATCGTTGAGGGGGATGCCATTGTTGGTCACATTGATGCGCTCGCCCACCGTGCCGCGCACACGAATGCTCGTGTAGCCGATGCCGTTACCCGCATCGGAGGTCGTCACCACGCTCGGCAGTGTCGAGAGCAAGAACGGAATATCTTGTCCGAAATTCACGCGCTCGATGGCTTTCTTATCCAAGTTCGAGAAAGCCAACGGCGTGCGATTGGTGGCACGATTCGTCACTACGCGAGCTTCGTCGAGACGAGACACGCGAACACTGTCGGCACGCTGCGCCGACACCCCAAGGACAGCGCACCAAAGGGCTGCCCCCATCATAACTTTGTTCATGTAGAATAATTTAGATAACTACGCCGGCATTACCCGGATCAGTTCATGGGGTTTGTTCTCAGCCTAAGAGTAAGGCACCCCCTTAAATCGAACGCGAAGTTAATCTTTTTCGCGTAATTCCACGCTCTTTTCGCCCGAAAAGAGGGAGGAAATGACAGAAAACGCCCAACTTTCCCTCAATACATGGGCAAAATGCCTAAATTTGTTGTCTCCGCTTCGGTTGCTCACCGATCGGCATTTCCGTCTTTTCCATCCACTCGCCATGAAAACGCCTTTCTCCTCCCTCTCCCGCGAGACACGCATCGGACTGCTTGTCCTACTCGTCCTACTCTTGCTATTTCTCGTCGTCAAAATCGGGTTGCTGCCCCTATTGAGCGGTCCCCCACACGACCGCTCGGCCACGACACGCGCCGAAGAGGAATCGCTGCGCGAAGTACGCGATTTCGAACAGCGTCGGCGCGTCGATTCGCTCCACAAAGTGCAAGCTCGACAAGCACAGTGGGACGAATGGCAACGCGAGAAGGAGGAACGCCGACTGGCACGCGAACGCCGCGAAGAGGAATACCAAGCCAATCGCGCACGCTGGGACGCCGAAAAAGCGGAACGCGCCGCACGACGTGCCGAGCGAGAGGCGCGCTACGACAGCATACGCCGTTCGCGCCCGCAAAAGCTCACACAAGGCGTGCACCTCGACGCCAATCGTGCCGACACGGCCGATTTCCGACGCATCCCCGGCGTAGGCGAAGCGTATGCCCGCGCCATCATCGGTTATAGAGAACGTCTCGGAGGCTTTGTCAACGCGCAACAGCTCAGCGAAATCAACGGACTTCCCTACGACGTGGCCAACTGGGTACGGGTCGCGCCACAATTCGCCCCCCGACGCCTCAACCTCAATCGCGCCACCTTCAAACAACTCGTCCACCACCCCTATCTCAACTACGAGCAAGTAAAATTCATCGTCAACCGTCGCAACAAGACCGGGCCGTTGCGCGGTTGGGACGACCTGCGCGGCTGTCCTTTGTTCACAGCGCACGATTGCACGAGACTACTTCCCTATGTGTCTTTCTGAGCGGGTCGCTTCGCCGCGTACGCCGTCGCCGTGCATGTCGAATCGCGAGCGCGCCGTGTGGCGGAAAGTGCATGCGGCCTTCGCGGCATGCCGTTTGTCTTCGCTGCGTCCGGCTTCCAGAAGGTATCTCCAGCAGCGAAGCGGTGAATCGGCCACGCGGATGAACAGAACCGCCACCCGCCGCCACGCGCTCCGCTTCCATTCGGAGAAACAAAAAAAACCGGAGGAACAAACGTTCCTACCGGTTTCAATTCTCTCAAGTGCCCAATTTGGGCTTGTCGCCGTGCGTCGGCGACGTACGTAGCTGTGTGCTAAGACTTATTTTGCGGGAGTTGCAGTCTTGGCGCTGTCAGTAGCTGCAGTCTTGGTGCTGTCCTGCTTGGTGCTGTCTTGCTTCATGCTGTCCTGGCTGGTGCTGTCACCTGCTACAACGCTGTCGCTGTCGTTAGTCGTGTTAGACTGAGCCTTGTTACCGCAAGAAGCGAAAGAGATAGCTGCGAGAGCTACGAACATGAAAACCAATTTCTTCATTGTTGTGTGAGTTTAGAGTAAAACAATCAATTGCTTGTATTAAAACGCTGCAAAGGTACGGACTTTTCCAACACGTGCAAGTAAAACGCCGTTTTTTTTCGAGAAAACTGAATCCGGACCTTAGAAAACTGGGAATAATACCAATTATTGAAAACTCAACCTATCAAAAACAACCACATATTTTAAAACGCCCCGCCGACACCGCGCAAAGCAAGCACAAATTTGGTCTTTCCCCTCGTATCGCGTATTTTTGCAACCGCTTATGGACAAGAATTCATCCCCTATATATAATAAGAAAGCCACCTTCGTCACCTTGGGCTGCAAACTCAACTATGCCGAGACCTCCACTTTGCGCGATCGTCTCAGCCAGCGAGGTTGCACTCCTTCCGACGGCGAAAAGGCTGATATTTGTATTGTCAACACGTGTAGCGTCACCGGCGAAGCCGACGCCAAATGCCGACACGCCATCCGCAGTCTCCACCGCGAGCACCCCGGGGCCTTCATCGCCGTCATGGGTTGCTACGCGCAGCTCTCCGGCGAGCACATCGCACAAATTGAAGGCGTAGACCTCGTCGTCGGGCAGGAACAGAAAGGTCGCCTCATCGAACTCATCGAAGAGCACTACGAAGCCAAACAACTCGGCGTGCGCGCCGACAGCGAGTCGCACGGCGGCATCTGCTACACCACCCCGCTGCGCGACATCAAGACGTTCGTGCCCTCCTGCTCTCGCGGCGACCGCACACGCTATTTTCTCAAAGTGCAAGACGGCTGCAACTACTATTGTACCTACTGCACCATCCCAGCTGCGCGCGGTCGCTCGCGCAACGCCACCATTGCCGAAGTCGTTGCACAGGCCGAACAGGCCGCAGCCGACGGCGGACGCGAAATCGTGCTCACCGGTGTGAACATCGGCGATTTCGGACGCACCACCGGCGAGAACTTCGCGCAACTCGTCCGCGCACTCGATCGCGTCGAAGGCATCAAACGCTACCGCATCTCGAGCATCGAGCCCAATCTGCTCACCGACGAGATCGTGGACTTCTGTGCCCACAGCCGTGCCTTCATGCCCCACTTCCACATTCCCCTCCAAAGTGGCAGCGACACCGTGCTCGCCCTCATGAAACGGCGCTACGACACCGCCCTTTTCCGTCACAAGGTCGAACTCATCCGCCGCATCATGCCCGACGCGTTCATCGGCGTCGACGTCATTGTCGGCACCCGCGGCGAAACCGACGAGTGTTTCGAAGAAGCCTACCGCTTCATCGAGTCGCTCCCCATCTCCCAACTGCACGTCTTCAGCTACTCCGAGCGCCCCGGCACTGCTGCCCTCGAAATCCCCCACGTGGTCGACGCACCCACCAAGCGCGAGCGCAGCCACCGTCTCCTCGCCCTCTCGGAGGAGAAGCGCAAGGCCCACTATCGCCGCTTCGTCGGACAAACGCGCAGCGTGCTCTGGGAACACCACCGCGAAGGCCGCCCCCTCATGGGCTGGACCGACAATTACATCCGCGTCGAGGCAGCACCGGGCTACGACATCGAAGCCGACTCGCTCGGCATGGCACTGCTCGGTGACTTCAACGAGGCACAAGACGCCCTCATCGCCACCCCCGCCGAGTGATGGCACACCCCTGCCCCTTTTCCCCTGACCTCATTTCAATTTAACTCCATGATAGCTGTTGTCATTCTCAACTGGAACGGTGTCGACATGCTCCGCCGCTACCTCCCGGGCGTCGTGAGCGACTGCGCCGACGAAGGCGAAGTCATTGTGGCCGACAATGGATCGACCGACGACTCCCTCCACTACTTACGCACCGAGCATCCCGATGTGCGTCTCGTCTGTTTCGACCAAAACTTAGGGCTTTGCCGGAGGCTACAATGCAGCCTTCCGCCGCATCGAGCAGGAAACGCCGGGACGCTACGATTATTATCTCCTGCTCAACAGCGACGTGCGCACCTCGCCCGGCTGGCTCACCCCGATGCGCACCTACATGGATGCGCATCCCGAAACGGCCGCCGCGCAACCGAAGATCCACGCCGAATGGGCGCACGACAGTTTCGAACACGCCGGTGCCGCAGGCGGATTCATCGACCGCTTCGGCTATCCCTTCTGTCGCGGTCGCCTGCTCAATGTGCTCGAAAAAGACCGCGGGCAGTACGACACCGTGCGCTCCCTCTTTTGGGCCACCGGCGCCGCACTCATGGTGCGCCCCGCCGATTGGAACGCGGCAGGCGGGTTCGATGCCCGCTTCTTCGCCCACTTCGAAGAGATCGACTTCTGCTGGCGACTTCGGGCACGGGCGCGCAAAATCGTGTGCATCACCGACTCCGTCGTCTACCACGTGGGAGGAGGCACCCTCCCGGCCGACAATCCGCGCAAAACCTATCTCAACTTCCGCAACAGCCTCACCATGCTCTATAAGAACCTGCCCGACGACGAACTGCAACACGTGCTCAGCGTGCGCAAATGGCTAGACGGCATGGCTTGGTTCAAGTTTTTCGTCTCCGGCGACTTCGCCAATGCCAAAGCGGTGCGGCGCGCGCGCAAAGACTTCCACAAGTGGAAACACCAATTTGATCCCGAGCGAAAAAAAGAACCTCGAAAACACCACCCTCTTCGACATCCCCGAACGCATACAGCGCAGCCTCATCTACGCCTTCTATGTGCAAGGAAAGAAGACCTTCGCTCAATTCATGTCCTAACCCCGTCCCATGGCTGCTCTCTACCTCATTCCCGTCACCCTCGGCGACACGCCCCACGACCGTGTGCTCCCCGCCGTCAATGCCGACATCGTGCGCTCCATCCGCCACTTTGTCGTCGAAGAAATCCGCACGGCACGGCGCTTTCTCAAAGCCGTAGACCGCAACATCGACATCGACGCGCTCACCTTCTACGAAATGGGCAAGCACGCCGATCCCTCGCGCTTCGCATCTTTTCTCCGTCCGCTGCGCGAAGGGCAGGATGTGGGCGTGATCAGTGAGGCCGGCTGCCCCGCCGTGGCCGATCCCGGTGCCGACTTGGTCGCCATCGCCCAGCAAGAAGGCTTGCGCGTCGTACCCTTGGTGGGCCCCTCGAGCATTCTCCTGGCCGTGATGGCGTCGGGCTTCAACGGCCAGAGTTTTGCCTTCCACGGCTATCTTCCCATCGACGGCAGCGCGCGCACCAAGCGCCTCAAACAGTTGGAAGCCCGTTCGCGCGACGAACACCAAACGCAGCTCTTCATCGAGACGCCCTACCGCAACGCCAAACTCTTTGCCGACATCCTTTCGGCCTGTTCGCCCAAGACGCGACTCTGTGTGGCCGCCGGCATCACCACCGACCGCGAGTGGATCTGCACGCGCAGCGTCAAAACGTGGAAACAAACGGGCTTGCCCGATTTGGGTAAGACTCCCGCCATTTTTCTCATCTACGCCTGACCCAACGAGGCGGAGACCTCTCCACACGAAGGCCTCCGCCCGTTTCTTTTGTCGCCCCCGCCATGCCGATCGCAGCACCTGCCTCACCACTCGAGTCGACACGCCGTTCTTCGATCATCAAAAATCAAGCTCTTTTTCACGCCCCTTCCCTCCTCATTTTAATATGCTTCGTTCCCTCTTGGCCGTCGGTTGCGGCTGTTTCGTTGGCGGCATCCTCCGCTATCTCCTCACGTTGCTCCTGCCCGGTGCCGCCGACGGGCGTTTTCCGTGGAGCACCTTCGCCGCCAATGCCCTCGGCTGTCTGCTCATCGGCCTACTGAGCGGCGTGCTCTCGCGCATCGCAGCGCCCGACGCGCTCCGCCTCTTCCTCACCGTCGGACTTTGTGGCGGTTTCACCACCTTTTCCACCTTCGTGGCCGATGGTCGCGCCCTTTGGCAACAGCAACTCACGCTCACCGCCGTCGCCTATGTGTTTTCGAGTCTCGTCGTCGGCTTTTCGCTCCTTTGGTTAGGCCATCGCCTTGCGGCCTGATTGCGCATCCGGCAAGCGCCATTTCGCCCCGGTTCCACAGCGTGGGGCACCAACACGTTCACCGCGCTCCTCGGCATTCGCACGCGCTACCCTAACGAGCGCCACAACTTTTTCGGCGACCGCATTTCTGCTCCCCAACGGATGACCGTGTAAGGCACGCACCAACGCATCGTCCCTATCTCCCGTCCCTTCTTCCCCTCAACAAAGAGCGCCACGCTGCAGTTTTGCAGCGTGGCGCTTTCCCTGCGCACCGATGAACAGCGCAAGAAGAGAGAAATCTTTGGAATGGTGTCATGGTTTGACCGTCTTCTTTCCGTTCACCACATACACTCCGGCCGGCAAATGTTTCCATGCTTCTCGCACGCGCTTGCCTTGCAGCGTATAGATGTGCTGCACACTGTCTGCACCGAAGCGCACGCTTTCTACCGCGGTGGGTTTAGCGGTGAAATAGCCCGTTTCCGGATTGGCCATCCTTGCATCGGTCTTGTTTTCGTCGTAGGGCACTGCGCCCTTCAACAGCCTACAACCGGCAAACATTTCTTCCGATTGGGGACACTGCCAAGCCGTATTGCCCCTGATGGTAGTCAGCGCCGAGCAACCATAGAACATGTATCTCATGTCGGTAACGTTTTGCGTGTTGAGGCGCGACAAGTCCAGAGAAATCAGACCGGAGCAACCCTGGAACATCACACTCATGTCGGTAACGTTTTGCGTGTTGAGGTGCGACAAGTCCAAAGAAGTCAAACCAGAGCAACCCTGGAACATCCCTCCCATGGAGGTAACGTTTTGGGTGTTGAAGTGCGACACGTCCAAAGAAGGCAAACCAGAGCAACCCCGGAACATCCCATTCATGTTGGTGACGTTTTGGGTGTTGAAGTTCTTCAAGTCCAGAGAAGTCAAACCAGAGCAACCCTGGAACATCCCATTCATATTGGTGACGTTTTGGGTGTTGAGATATTCCAACCCTTCGATCTGCTTGAGCGCACGATAATTGTTGAACCATAGGGCAGTGGTGGTGGGATGGAAATCTCGGAACGAGGCATCAAACACCACACGAGTGGTGGTACTTTCAGCAACCTGGTATGTTCCTGCCCATGCAGGGAAGGTGTCATATCCATCCTTCTTCATCTCCTCGATGCCCCAAGTCGTCCCAGTACGAGTGGCACGTTGGTCGTCGTAGTAGAAGGTGAGGGTGGTCTTATCTGCGCTTTGCGCCACATAGGCTTCCACGCCTCCGTCATTTGAGCGAGTGAAATAGCCCGTTTCCGGATTGGCCATCTTTGCGTCAGTCTTGTATTTGTCGTAAGCTACTGCCCCCTTCAACTTCGTGCAACCGACAAACATGTCTTCCGATCGGGAACATTCCCAAGCCTCTTGGCATTTAATGGTGTTTAGCGCCGAACAACCGGAGAACATCCTAATCATATTTTCGACGTTTTGGGTGTTGAAGCTCTTCAAGTCAAGAGAAGCCAAACGAGAGCAACCATCGAACATCACACCCATGGAGGTGACGTTTTGGGTGTTGAAGTGCGATAAGTCCAAAGAAGTCAAACCGGAGCAACCGGAGAACATCGCACTCATGGAGGTGACGTTTTGCGTGTTGAGGTGCGACAAGTCCAGAGAAGTCAAACCAGAGCAACCCTGGAACATCCAACCCATGTCGGTGACGTTTTGCGTGTTGAAGTTCGATACGTCGAGAGAAGTCAAACCAGAGCAACCCTGGAACATCCCTCCCATGGAGGTAACGTTTTGGGTGTTGAAGTGCGACACGTCCAAAGAAGGCAAACCAGAGCAACCCTGGAACATCAAACGCATGTCGGTGACGTTTTGGGTGTTGAAGTGCGACACGTCCAGAGAAGTCAAACCAGAGCAACCCTGGAACATCCCATTCATGTTGGTAACGTTTTGGGGGTTGAAGTTCTTCAAGTCCAGAGAAGTCAAACCAGAGCAACCCTGGAACATCCCATTCATATTGGTGACGTTTTGGGTGTTGAGATATTCCAACCCTTCGATCTGCTTGAGCGCACGATAATTTTCGAACCACCAGCGAGTGGTGAAGGGACGAAAATCTCGGAACGAGGCATCGAACACCACACGAGTGGTGGTACTGTCTGCCACGCTCCATGTTCCTGCCCATGCAGGGAAGGTGACGTTTTCCTCTTCTTTCGTCTCCTCGATGCCCCAAGTAGTGCCGGTACGGGTGGCACGTTGGTCGTCGTAGTAGAAGGTGAGCGTCGTCTTGTCCGCGCTTTGCACCACATAGGCTTCCACGCCTCCGCCATTTGAGCGAGTGAAATAGCCCGTTTCTGGATTGGCCATCTTTGCATCGGTCTTGTTTCCGTTGTAGGCCACTGCGCCCTTCAACTGCGGGCAGCCGTAAAACATAGATATCGATCGCGGGCACTGCCAAGCCGTATTGCACCAGATGGTAGTCAGCGCCGAGCAACCGGAGAACATCCTCCTCATGTCGGTGACCTTTTGTGTGTCGAAGTGCGATAAGTCCAAAGAAGGCAAACCAGAGCAATCGGAGAACATCGTCTGCATATCGGTGACGTTTTGGGTGTTGAAGTTCTTCACATCAAGAGAAGTCAAACCAGAGCAACCCTGGAACATCCCTCCCATGGAGGTGACGTTTTGGGTGTTGAAGTGTGACAAGTCCAAAGAAGGCAAACCAGAGCAACCCTGGAACATCCCATTCATGTTGGTGACGTTTTGGGTGTTGAAGTTCTTCAAGTCAAGAGAAGGCAAACCAGAGCAACCCTGGAACATCCAACCCATGTCGGTGACGTTTTGGGTGTTGAAGTGCGACACGTCCAGAGAAGTCAAACCAGAGCAACCCTGGAACATCCCTCCCATGGAGGTAACGTTTTGGGTGTTGAAGTGCGACACGTCCAAAGAAGGCAAACCAGAGCAACCCTGGAACATCAAACGCATGTCGGTGACGTTTTGGGTGTTGAAGTGCGACACGTCCAGAGAAGGCAAACCAGAGCAACCTTCGAACATCCCTCCCATGGAGGTAACGTTTTGGGTGTTGAAGTGCGACACGTCCAAAGAAGGCAAACCAGAGCAACCCTGGAACATCCCTCCCATGGAGGTAACGTTTTGGGTGTTGAAGTGCGACACGTCAAGAGAAGGCAAACCAGAGCAACCTTCGAACATCAAACGCATGTCGGTGACGTTTTGGGTGTTGAAGTTCTTCACATCGAGAGAAGTCAAACCAGAGCAACCCTGGAACATCCCTCCCATGGAGGTAACGTTTTGGGTGTTGAAGTGCGACACGTCCAAAGAAGGCAAACCAGAGCAACCCTGGAACATCACACCCATGGAGGTGACGTTTTGGGTGTTGAAGTGCGACACGTCCAGAGAAGTCAAACCAGAGCAATCGGAGAACATCGCCTGCATATCGGTGACGTTTTGGGTGTTGAAGTGCGACACGTCCAGAGAAGTCAAACCAGAGCAACCCTGGAACATCCCTCCCATGGAGGTAACGTTTTGGGTGTTGAAGTTCTTCACATCGAGAGAAGTCAAACCAGAGCAACCCTGGAACATCACACCCATGTAAGTGACGTTTTGCGTGTTGAAGTGCGACAAGTCCAAAGAAGTCAAACCCTCGCAATTTATGAACATCCTACTCATGTCGGTGACGTTTTGGGTGTTGAAGTTCTTCAAGTCCAGAGAAGTCAAACCAGAGCAACCCTGGAACATCCCATTCATATCGGTGACGTTTTGGGTGTTGAAGTTCTTTACATCGAGAGAAGTCAAACCAGAGCAACCCCGGAACATCTCACCCATGTAAGTGACGTTTTGCGTGTTGAAGTGCGACAAGTCCAAAGAAGTCAAACCCTCGCAATTTATGAACATCCTACTCATGTCGGTGACGTTTTGGGTGTTGAAGTTCTTTACATCGAGAGAAGTCAAACCAGAGCAACCCCGGAACATCTCACCCATGTAAGTGACGTTTTGCGTGTTGAAGTGCGACAAGTCCAAAGAAGTCAAACCCTCGCAATTTATGAACATCCTACTCATGTCGGTGACGTTTTGGGTGTTGAGATATTCCAACCCTTCGATCTGCTTGAGCGCACGATAATTTTCGAACCACCAGCGAGTGGTGAAGGGACGAAAATCTCGGAACGAGGCATCGAACACCACACGAGTGGTGGTACTGTCTGCCACGCTCCATGTTCCTGCCCATGCAGGGAAGGTGACGTTTTCCTCTTCTTTCGTCTCCTCGATGCCCCATGACTTGCCGGTACGGGTGGCACGTTGGTCGTCGTAGTAGAAGGTGAGCGTCGTCTTGTCCGCGCTTTGCGCCACATAGGCTTCCACACCTCCGTCATTTGAGCGAGTGAAATAGCCCGTTTCCGGATTGGCCATTGTAACGTCAGTCTTGTTTTCGTCGTAAGCCACTGCGCCCTTCAACTTCGTGCAGCCGTAAAACATATCTCTCGATTTCCGGCCCCGCCAAGCCGTATTGCACCAGATGGTAGTCAGCGCCGAGCAACCCCTGAACATCCCAGACATGTTAGTGTCGTTTTGGGTGTTGAAGTTAGACAAGTCCAAAGAAGTCAAACCAGAGCAACCATAGAACATCATACTCATGTCGGTAACGTTTTGCGTGTTGAAGTGCGACAAGTCCAAAGAAGGCAAACCAGAGCAACCGAAGAACATCTCACTCATGTTGGTGACGTTTTGCGTGTTGAAGTGCGACAAGTCCAAAGAAGGCAAACCAGAGCAACCGGAGAACATCAAACGCATGTCGGTGACGTTTTGGGTGTTGAAGTTCTTCACATCGAGAGAAGTCAAACCAGAGCAACCCCGGAACATCCCACTCATGGCGGTGACGTTTTGCGTGTTGAAGTTCGATACGTCGAGAGAAGGCAAACCAGAGCAACCGGAGAACATCCCACCCATGTCGGTGACGTTTTTGAGTGTTGAAGTGCGACACGTCAAGAGAAGTCAAACCAGAGCAACCCCGGAACATCCAACTCATGTCGGTGACGTTTTGGGTGTTGAAGTGCGACAAGTCCAAAGAAGTCAAACCAGAGCAACCCCAGAATATCCCATCCATGTTGGTGACGTTTTGCGTGTTGAAGTGCGACAAGTCCAGAGAAGTCAGACCCGAGCAACCCCAGAATATCCCATCCATGTTGGTGACGTTTTGCGTGTTGAAGTGCGACAAGTCCAAAGAAGTCAAACCGGAGCAATCAGAGAACATCTCGCTCATGTCTTTCACTTCCGAAGTGTTGAGGTGTTCCAGCCCTCCTATTTTCCTGAGGACTTTACAATTTAAGAACCACTTGGCGGTGGTGGTGGGACGGAAATCTCGGAACGAGGCATCGAACACCACACGAGTGGTGGTACGGTCTGCCACGAACCGTGTTCCTGCCCATACAGGGTAGGTGCGGTTTCCCTCTTTTTTCTTCTCCTCGATGCCCCATGACTTGCCGGTACGGGTGGCACGTTGGCGGTCGTAGTAGAAGGTGAGCGTCGTCTTGTCCGCGCTTTGCGCCACATAGGCTTCAATTGAGCGAGTGAAATAGCCCGTTTCCGGATTGGCCATCGTAACATCGGTCTTGTATTTGTCGTAAGCCACTGCGCCCTTCAACTTCGTGCAGCCGTAAAACATATCTCTCGATTCCCGGCACTGCCAAGTGGTATTGCTGTGAATGGTTGTCAGTGCCGCACAATCATAGAACATCCTAATCATGCCGGTGACGTTTTGGGTGTTGAAGTGCGACACGTCCAGAGAAGTCAAACCAGAGCAATCCCGGAACATATTAGACATGTCGGTGACGTTTTGTGTGTTGAAGTGCGACACGTCAAGAGAGGTCAACGCCTTGCAACCGGAGAACATCCCAAACATGTAGGTGACGTTTTGCGTGTTGAAGTGCGACACGTCCAAAGAAGGCAACGCCTTGCAATCGGAGAACATCTCATGCATGTCGGTGACGTTTTGCGTGTTGAAGTGCGATACATCAAGAGAAGGCAAACGCCAGCAACCGGAGAACATCTCATGCATGTCGGTGACGTTTTGCGTGTTGAAGTGCGATACATCAAGAGAAGGCAAACGCCAGCAACTGGAGAACATCCCAGCCATGTTGGTGACGTTTTGCGTGTTGAAGTTCGATACGTCGAGAGAAGGCAAACCAGAGCAACCGGAGAACATCCCACCCATGTCGGTGACGTTTTGCGTGTTGAAGTGCGACACGTCCAAAGAAGTCAAACCAGAGCAACCCTGGAACATCCCTCCCATGGAGGTAACGTTTTGGGTGTTGAAGTGCGACACGTCCAGAGAAGTCAAACCAGAGCAAAGGAGGAACATCCCATTCATATTGGTGACGTTTTGGGTGTTGAGGTATTCCAACCCTTCGATCTGCTTGAGCGCACGATAATTGTTGAACCACCGGGCAGTGGTGGTGGGACGGAAATCTCGGAACGAGGCATCGAACACCACGCGCACGATATCTTCTGCTGGTATCTTCCTGCCCATGCAGGGAAGATGTGGCCTCCCTCATTTTTCTTCTCCTCGATGCCCCATATTGTGCCGGTGCGGGTGAAGCGAAGTGCATCGTAGTAGAAGGTGAGGGTCGTCCCGTTCGGACTTTGCCTCACATAGGCCTCGCGGGTTTGCGCCTGCGCATTCTGCGGAGGAGCGAGCAGGAAACTAATCAGTGCGAAGCACATCGCACAACAATAACGTAAAGAGTGGATCATAAGGTGGTGCTCCTCCATTTCTTTCCCCAATCGGGGAAGTCGCCTTAGAGAGCAGGGGCAGGGATGAAAAGATAGAATTAAACGGGGGTATGTTTTATATTCCCAATAGAAATAGGATTAGGCAACTTAAAAAAAGCAGTTTTATTTCATCAATAGAGAGGTATCAGCGCTACGACTTGGCAAATATACAGAAACAAATTGACACTCTAAAATGAAAAAGCGCAAAAGTAAAAATTAAGCTCTTTATCCTTGAAGTAGACTTGCCAACCACTATCAAAAATGTTACATCGGCTTGCAAAAAATGAACGCTCACGCGTGCGCGCGCGTCAGCAGGTTTTCGTTTTTCGCCTTCACCGCTTCACCGGTATGGCGTTTTTCGCTCACATACAGGGGGTTGTGGGTGAAGGCTTTCGCCGCTAAGACTTCACCCTTTGTGCACCGACGACGCCCCTTTGAAGGCATGCACACGCACCGAGCCTATGGGCATCGAAAAACGGGGACGAGGGACTGAAAAACGCCCAATTTACGCCGGATTGCCCGCTCGTTTCTTCACTCCGGTGGGTGAAGGAAGGAACCGAAAAGGTGAACCATGACTTCGCCCTTCCCTTCACCCTTAAACAATTAACAACCAACCCAATGTGCCACACGGTGAAGAAGTGAAGGCAAAAAACGAAAAGCGACGGACACGCGCGTGTATATACGCGCGAGACCCTCAGACTCGTTCACCGGCGGAAAACGCAAGATAGCTGCTGCTCGCAGAGCCGACAAATCGCGCGACAAGCTGCACGTTTTTGTCGACTCGCGACTCTCTCGATGGGACCTTGCTGAAAGGTTCACCCCGATGTGGCCAACTCGCGCGCGTCTTTCGTGCGCGCACTCATACGCTGCACCGAAAAAAGGACTACAACCGAGCAGCCGGTGCACGACGGGGAGAGCAGAAGTGACAAGAAGCCGAGGACGCGACACGAACGCAGCGACACGCACCGGCATTTCGTTGCAGGAGGCGCATCGTGCCGAAGAGGAGTCTACGAACGACAGGAAAAGAAGGAAAGCGGGAGGAGAGTGGGAGAACAAAAAAATCCCTCACAACATGAAGTTGTGAGGGATGTGAGGAGGGTGACTGATGGGATTCGAACCCACGACATTCAGAACCACAATCTGACGCTCTAACCAGCTGAACTACAGTCACCATGAGCACCTTTCTTCCTGAAAGGCGATGCAAAAGTACGGACTTTTTGCGTAGCCTCCAAATTTTCGGGGAGTTTTTTTTGATTCCGAGCGTTTTTTCTTTCCGATCAGTCCATCACGTCGTCAGAAGCGGTGTCCTGATTGGTGTCCTGCACGATGTGCGGTTTGCCGGATCCGACGAGCGGAAGCGTGATTTTGAAAGCCGTTCCGCCCTCTTCGTCACCGGGTGCGTTCAATTGGGCGCCGAAATGCAGGCCGTCGGCATCTGCTCCGCTGAAAGCGATGCCGCCGAGAATTTGATTCTTGGTGCCGTCGGCAGAGAAATCGGCTTTCGTGAAGGCATACTGCACCGGCGTTCCGCCGTCGCGAACGACGCTCACGGTGATGCGGTTGTCGAGATAGGGGTCGCCGAAACGATCCTTGACGCGAGGCAGCGAATCGTCGGGCGTGCTGACAATGTCGAAATGATATTGGTGGCCGTTGTATTGGGCATCGGCCTTCACGGTGCGTGCTTCGTCACGACCGGGGCCGTCTTCTACGGCAAGGGGGACTTGGGTGGTATCGGTCGTGGGGCCCGACGAGGATTTTCCGCCGCAGGCTGCAAGACTCGAAAGGGCCAACGCGAGCGCGGCCATCCAATAGAGCTTTTTCATGCTTTGTGAAGAGTGTTTCTTTTTTCGCTGCGAATATAGCAAATTATTGCTACATGACAATTGTCCGACCGAAAATAATCGCTATATTTGCCAGACCATACTTACTTATATGACAAGACTATTTTTCATCATACTCCTCTCGCTGAGCCTCGCGGCCTGCCACGACAAAAACAAGCGGCACGCGAGGAGACGATTCGTCGGCCGTGGCCACCGCAAGCCCTCGGACACCCATCGACACGGTGAAACAGGTGGTGATGCGCGCGCAACAACAAAACAAGCTCTACACCACCGAGTGTAAGGTGCACAAAGTGGTACTCTTTTCCGACAACGGGAAAATCGGAGGGCGCTTGCTCGACATCGACAAGCCCGGCTACCGCAAAGTGGCCGTGCCGCTGGATGTGACGCTCAAGGGCTATGTCGATTTCTCGACCTTCGACTCGACCAACGTGCAGCGCACCGACTCGATGATCATCATCACGCTGCCCGATCCGCAAATCGTCATCACCGCATCGCACATCGACTTCAAGGCCGCACGACAATACGTGTCCACTTTCCGCTCGAATTTCAACGACGAGGAAATGACACAATTGGCCAAACAAGGCGAAGACAGCATCAAACAACACATCGGGCAATATGGACTGGTGGAGGCTTCGCGAAATGCCGCGGCGCGGGTGCTGATCCCGATGCTCAAACAATTGGGCTACCCCGAAAGTAACATCGTGGTGCGATTTCGAAAAGACTATGACAACAAGGACCTCATCCGTCGCGTAAGAACCCTCAACACGCCCGCTTCGCGAAGAACGACAACGAACTCCAAAAGCTCGGCGCAGGAGCATGCAGAGCACCCACAAATGACCATCGGCCAGGTACCGATGTCGACGACCTCGACGGCCGGCGACGAACCGAGCACCGCGGAGGAAAACGCAGCGGAGCAGCTTCCGACGAACGAAACGACGGCGGAAGAATCGGAAAGTGCACACACGGCGGCGAGTGCGCCGGGAGAAACGCAACCAACCACAGCGACGGATGCGCAACTCTCGAAGACGACACTGCCCGCAACGAACGACCCGAACGCGGAAACACCCACGGCGGCGAAGCTTCCGCCCAAAGACAGCGGTTGTCTGCTGGCGGTGTTGAGCGGCCTGTGGTGGTTCATCAAATTCGTCTTTCGCAAATGGCGCTTCACGCTCTCGCTTCTGGTGCTCTGTGCCTTGGCCTTCGTGGGCTATCGCATCAAAAAGGTGTATTTCGACGGCGACGGGCTGTTTTCCGAACAAAAACAAGCCATCGATTCCACACCCGAGGAGATTCGTGCGCTGCGTGACATCGGTCAATGGGAATTTCTTTCGGTCGACACGGAAGAATTGGTGGAAAAGAATGAGAGTTCTTTACTTTCCACCCATAAACAATTGGTGTGCGTCTACCGCGGTACCCTGCGCATCGGCATCGACATGAGCAACCTGCCCGCTGACTGGTGCAAGGTGCAGGGTAAAACCGTGCTGCTCCACTTGCCGGACGTGGGGCTGCTCGACAACGATTTTATCAACGACACGCGCACCACGGTGTTCGTCCAAAAGGGCAATTGGAATGCCGACGCCAAACAGCAACTGCGCACCCAAGCCGCGGAAGCCATGAAGCGACGCGCGCTCAGTGCCGAGAATCTTAGCTTGGCACGACGCAATGCGGAAGAACAGTTCCGTAAACTTTTCACTGCTTTGGGATACAACGACGTCAACATCGTGTTCGGCGACGGTAAAAACAACTGATAGCTCATGAACAGACTTTGCTCTTTCCTCCTCAACACACTCTGGCTGGTCGGCATCGGCCTGTCCTTCGCAGCTTGCGACACAACAAATGTCGGACCAATACCGCAACCGACAAAGAAACAGACGGTGCTGATCTATATGGCCGCACAAAACTCGCTCGGCTACGGTCAATATTTTTTGCAAGACAGCACCGAAATGATGAATGGCGCACCCTATCTCCACGACGGGGAACGGGTGTTGCTTTACATCGACGACGCGGGAGCGCCCCGACTCTACGAAATTGCTCGGGGATATGGCGCGCCGAAATTGGTGAAGCAATGGAAAGAGGACCTCAATTCGACAGATCCCAACACCCTCACCGAAGTGCTCAACATCATGAAAAATGACTTCACCGCCGAACAATACGGATTGGTGCTGTGGAGCCATGCGAGTGGATGGATTCCGGGGGCGCGAAACTATCGCGAAGCACATCCCACCACGTCAAATCCCATTCTCACCTCCGGCGGGAAGGCGGCGAAAAATGCGGTGCGCCGCTTCCGCCCCCAAAGCTACGGCATGGACGTGGGCAAGAACGGGAACATGGCCACGGACAAAGCTATGCTCGGCGACTTCCCCTACGAAATGAATGTGGAAGACATTGCCAAGGCCGTGCAACGCAGTGGGATTCATCTCCGTTTCATACACAACGACTGCTGCGAAATGCAATGCATTGAAGTGGCCTATGCGCTGCGCGATGTAGCGGACTATGTAGCGGGATCGCCCATGCAAATTTCGGCCATCGGAGGATTCTACACCGACTTGCTCCGCCAGGGCTACTTCTCGCAAGACATTACCGATCTGGGCAAAACCTATGTCGACTACTATCTCGGTAAGGGCAGTCAGCCCTATGTTGAGAATTTCGGGGTGGTGTTCTCGATTTGCGCACAGCCGATCTGCAAGCGGTGGCCGACTCGCTAGCGAAGGTGCTACCGAAAGATCTACCCGCGCTCAATGCACAGGGATTGCCCAACTACCCCAACACGGAGAACGTGCAACCTTATTCTCGCTATTCGAGTTATTTCTTCTATCGTCCGGAGTATTTCGACATGAGCGATGCCTTGCGCCAATTTCTGCCGGCCGAAGATTTCGAGAAAGTGCAGAAAGCACTCGACCGTGCCATTGTGTACAAAGGTACCACGAAACGTTTCTACACCGGCATGGGCGCCGGACGACAATACTGGTGGAAAGGCAACTGGCGCAACACGCAGGATTACAACGACGCCATTTATGTGAACGAACGCAACTATTGCGGCGTTTCGATGTTCGTGCCGCAACAGCGCTATGCGGACAATGCGGCCCGTTGCCCGCAGGGTAATCTGAACACCACCTTCCGCGACACCGAATGGTACCGCGTCGCAGGATGGAAAGCCGCGGGATGGTAATAGATGGTGTGACGCGGGTGGCAAGAAAGCAGTAGGTCGGAAAAAATGGGCGTGCTCAAAAAAAGAGACCGACCGATGTGAAAGCCACCGCCCCGTAGTTTATATAACCGCTTCGCCGGTATATAAGCTTCGTCGGTCGAAACAACAGTCGGCCGGCGAAGCTTGCGCGTCCACGCACTCCGTTCTTGCATTTCCTCCCTATTTTCCTCTTCTTCCTTCCAAATTCCTTTTCATCTCTTCCTCTCTCTTCATGGCAGCTATCATCCTTTGGGTACTCAACCACCTCAGCTATTGGGTCATCTTCGTCGGCATGGCCATCGAAAGCTCGTTTATTCCCTTTCCTTCGGAAGCCGTCGTTCCTCCCGCCGCGTGGTTGGCGCAACAAGGCACGCTCGACATCGTTTTGGTCGTGGTGGTGGCCACTTTGGGAGCGGACCTCGGCGGACTCATCAACTATGCGCTGGCCTATTGGCTGGGACGCCCGGTCATCTACCGATTGGCAGAGACAAGATGGGCAAAAATGCTGCTGATCGACCGGGAGGCAATCGAAAAGAGCGAACGTTTCTTCCGCCACCACGGGGTGGTTTCCACTTTGGTGGGACGACTGGTGCCGGGCGTGCGTCAACTCATCAGTATTCCCGCGGGTTTGTCGCGCATGCACCTCGGTAAATTCCTGCTCTACACCACCCTCGGTGCCGGTGCATGGAACTGCGTGCTCGCTTTCCTGGGTTTCTACGTGATTCCCACCGCTTTTCCGGATCTCAAAACCACCGAACAGGTGATGGATCGCGCCAATCGCTACAGCCACGAGATCGGCTACGCCCTCATCGGCATCGTCGGCCTCTTGCTCGCCTATGCCGTCTACAAATATTGGCGTCATCAGAAAACGAAACAAGGAAAGACCGACGGAAACGCCCAATGCAGCGACGAAAACGTCCACTGATTTGTTTTCTCTCTTCATTCAACCGCCAACGCACATGCTGATTCAACTTCCTCGTGCTTTCTGCGCGGAAATCACCCTCCCGACCAGTAAAAGCATCTCGGCGCGCGCACTCATTCTTCGTGCGCTTTGTGATACGCCTTGCCCGCTCACGGCACTTTCGGACAGTGACGACACCCGAACGATGGAAACGGCGCTGGAAAAAGTGGCGAGTAATTCCCAATCGGAGGAACCGCTTCTCCTCGACATCGGCGCGGCCGGTACCGCCATGCGCTTTCTCACGGCTTTTCTCGCCACGCGTGTCGGAAAGGACTTCCTCCTCACCGGCAGTCAGCGCATGAAACAGCGGCCCATCGCCCCACTCGTCGAAGCACTCCGCACACTCGGTGCAGAAATCGACTATGCAGAAGAAGAAGGCTTCCCGCCCCTCCGCATCCATGGGAAAAAATTGCGTGGCGGAACGGTGGAACTTCCCGCTCAGATCAGTTCGCAGTACGTCTCTGCCCTGCTCATGATCGCTCCCACCCTCGAACAGGGGCTCCACCTCCAACTGCGCGGAGAAATCGCATCGGCACCTTATATTTCCATGACGCTCGCGCTCATGAAAACCTTTGGCGTCGAAACAAAATGGAAGGGAAATCAGCTCTACGTCCCGTCTGCCCCCTACCACGGCCCAACTTCTTTCGCCGTAGAGCCGGATTGGAGTGCCGCGTCCTACTGGTATGAGCTCGTGGCACTTTCGCCCGATCCGGAAACGCGCGTGTTGCTCCGTGGATTGCACGCCGAAAGTGTACAAGGCGACGCAGCTTGTGTCGACCTATTTGCGCCGCTCGGGGTGAAGACCGAATTCACACGCGAAGGTGCCTGCTTGACGAAACAAAATGCCTCTATTTCCGCACTTTATCAACGCGATTTTTCGGCCACTCCCGATCTGGCGCAAACGCTCGTCGTCACTTGCGCACTCCTCCGTCGCGCCTTCCGTTTCACAGGACTCGCCTCTCTCCACATCAAAGAGACCAACCGCATCGCCGCCCTCACCCAAGAACTCCAACAATTCGGAGTGCACCTCACCTCCCCCGCTCCCAGTACATTGCAATACGTGCCCGACGCCCCTTCTCTGCAACCGCTTGACGGAGGCAACGTTCCGCAAATCCACACCTACGACGACCACCGAATGGCACTGGCCTTCGCGCCTGCCGCCCTCGTGACCGGAGCTGTCGAAATCCATCATCCCGAAGTGATCAGCAAGTCCTATCCTCATTATTGGGACGATTTGCGCCGATTGGGTTGACTTTTTCTGTTCTCAGTCGATTCGTCGTTCCTTTAGTTTGCTCCTTCATTCCCTACTCAGCATGGTCTGTCGTCAAACCCTCTCTTACACGTGACAAAACTCATTCTCCTTCTCATCGTTCTCGGCGTTGTCGCCGCCATCGCCGGCCTCGTGCGACAATGGTGGCTGGAACGTGAAATCCGCGAGGGCCGACTCGAAAAAAATGCCCGAAGTTCGCGAAAGTGCCGCGGCCGGTTGCTGTGGACTGCACGCAACCTGCGAAAAAGACAGCCTGCTCGCCGCGGTGAGTCGCGACATCGAGTATTACGAAGACGAAGAACTCGATCGCTTCCGCGGACGCGCCTCCGACCAATACAGCGACAGCGAGATCGAAGAGTTCAACGAAGTGCTCACGACCCTCCGCTCCGAAGAAGTCGCCGGGTGGATCCGCTCGCTGCAACTGCGCGGCGTGGCTCTGCCCGACGAACTCAAAGACGATATCATCCTCCTCGTCGGCGAACGCCGCGTCGATCGTCCACACTAATCCACTTCAGTCGTCCACACCAAACCAACTACCCATTTTCGCTCCACGGCATGCTATCCATTCTCTCCTACACCTTTTTCCAATACGCCCTCCTCGGCGCCCTGCTCAGCAGCCTACTCTGCGCCTGCGTGGGCAGTTACGTCGTGACGCGCCGCTTGGTCATTGCCGGCGGAGGGATGGCGCACGCCTCTCTAGGCGGTGTGGGAATGGGTGCCTTCTTCGGCTTCTCTCCCCTGCTCGGTGCCGCCGCATTCGCCTTGGTCGGCGGGCTGGGCATCGACTGGCTCAGTCGCAGGCGCGACGTCCGCTCGGACAGTGCGGTCGCCATGATTTGGACCCTCGGCATGAGCATCGGTATTCTCTTTGCCTATCTCGCTCCCGGCTTCATGACCGATCTGCCCACTATCTTTTCGGCGATATACTCAGCATCTCACGCAGCGATCTCCAACTAATGGGCCTGCTCACCGCCTTCACGCTGCTCTTCTTCTTCGCCTTCGAGCGCATCATCGTCACCGTCGCCTACGATCCCGATTTCGCCCGCACACAAGGCTTGCCCGTGCGCACATTTGAAACCGCTCTCACCCTCATCATGGCCTTGACCATCGTGGGTTGTCTCCGCATGGTCGGTATCATCTTGGTCGTTTCGCTCCTCTCCATCCCCCAACTCACCGCCGGACTTTTCGTCCGCAGTTTCCGGAACATGGTGCTCGGTTCCATGGTTGTCGGATTTGTCGACTGCCTCGGCGGATTGTTCCTGTCCTATCTGCTCAATGTTCCCTCCGGCGCCTCGATCATCGTGGTGAGTGTCGTGCTTTATTTCCTTGCGCGCACAATAAAATCCGTCCTCCGACGTTCCACAAACAAAAGGCTCCGCCCTACCCGTATAACCCCACGACCTGCAGCCGGCTCCGGCCGACTGCGGTTCGCGCTATCGCTATTCTCCACATCAAACACCTCGCGCCCCTTCTCTTCGTCCTCAGCGTGCTGCTCGCCGGCTGCTCCACGCAACAGAACACCGCCCTTTCCAGGCAGTGGCAGTCGTTCGTGACTCGCTACAACGTGTTCTACAACGCCACCGCGGCCTACCAAGACGGCGAAGAAGCCCAACGCAACGGACTGCGCGAAGACTTCACGCAACGCCTCCCCGTCTTCGAAGTGGGCTACACCAAGCAACTCGGACTCGGCAAAACCAACTTCGAGCGCGCCATCACCAAGTGTGAGAAAGCCATCCAGCTACACAGCATCAAGCGCAGACCAGCCGTCAAAGTGGGGAGCAACGCTTCGCCTCGTCTCAAAGCCTATCTCTCGCGCAAGGAGTTCAATCCCTTCCTCAAAAACGCCTGGTTGCTCATGGGCAAAGCCCAGTTCCAACAAGGCGACTTCCTTGCGGCGGCCTCCACTTTCGCCCACCTCACTCGCTTCTACGCCACCGAACCCGAAGTCGTAGCTGAAGCGCGCATATGGCTCATTCGCAGCGACGTGGCGCTTGGCTGGCTCTACGATGCCGAGGACGTCGCCCAGCGTCTGGCTCGAGAGCCACTCCCCAAACGTTTGGAAACCGAGCGCGACCTTTCGATGGCCGACTTGCTGCTCGCGCGCAACAACACCGCCGAAGCCATTCCGTATCTCGAACGGGCGGCACGCCACGGGAAAAACAGCTTCGAAAAAGCCCGTCTCCACTATCTCCTCGCCCAAGTTCTGCTCGAACGCGGGGAGAAAGCGGCGGCCTACCGCGCCTTAGATCGTTGTCTGGCGCAAAGTCCGGCCTACGAACTGGCCTTCCAAGCACGTATGCTCCAAACCGAGGCCGTCACCACCGCACAGAGCACACAAAAAATGCTCGACCGCCTCAAACGCATGCTGCGCGACAAGAACAACAAAGACTATCTCGACCGCATCTACTATGCCACGGGCAATATCTATCTCGCCGCGCGCGACACCGCCCGTGCGCTCGAAGCCTACGAACTCGGTCGCGTCCGCGCCACACAAAGCACCCCCGAGAAGGGCGTCCTGCTTCGTCGACTCGGCGATCTCTATTGGCAACGCCAACGTTTCGACAAGGCACAGCCCTGCTACACCGAAGCCATCGGACTCCTCGACAAGACAACCCAAGGCTACGACGAACTCCTACGCCGCTCTGAGGTGCTCGATCACCTCGTGCCCTACACCCGCGTGGTATTTGAACAAGACTCACTTCTCACCCTGGCTCGCATGCCCGAAGCCGCCCGCAATGCCGTGATCGACCATGCCATCGAAGTGCTCAAAAAAACAAGAAGAGGTCGATCGCCGCAATCGCAACGACAGTCTCCTTCGCGCGCGCAACGAAGGTAATGGAGAGGATACCGGTAACCTGCCAGCCGCCCCGACCGCACCCAACCGCACCTCGAACGACAAGTCGTGGTACTTCTATAATCCCACCGCCGTGCAGCAGGGCAAACAGGCTTTCGTGCGGCAATGGGGCAACCGTCGCAACGAAGACGACTGGCGCCGCGCCAACCACAGTCTGTTGGCGGACAGCAAGACCGAAGGCTACGACTACGCGGCCGAAGACAGCATCAAGGCGTTGGTAGCTGCCCGCCGCGACAGCCTGTCGGCAAAAGGACTGAGTGGCGATGCACTCGAGACGGCAGTACGCGACTATGCCGCACAACTCGCCGGCGAAAAGCCCGACTCGCCGGCCGACACCACGCGCAACGCCGGTAAGAAAGGCAAGGGAGAACTCGACCCGCACACCCGCGCCTACTACCTCGCCCATATTCCCCTCACCCCCGAGGCACAACAAGAATCCCACCGCCTGTTGCGTGATGCGCTCTTCGGTGCCGGTGTGGTCGAAAACGAAGAACTCGGCGACTATGCGCTGGCCGAACGCACGCTGCGCCGACTCATTCGAGACTATCCGGATTTCGACCGACTGCCGGAAGCCTACTACCAGCTGTTCCTCCTCGCTCGACGCGGAGGGAAGCAGGAGACGGCCGACAAATATCGTGCCATCATGGCCCGTTCCTATCCCCACCACGTGCTCACCCGCACCATTACGGACCCCGATTTCGAACGCAATGCGCGCTACGGGCGCGAGCTTGAGGATTCCCTCTATGCGGCCACCTATGCAGCCTATCTCAACGGGGAGAACGACGAGGTGGCACGCAATTTCGCCCGCTCGTCGTCGACCTATCCCGGAGGGCTCAACCGCCCGAAATTTCTCCTCGTCCATGCCCTCTCCCGCATCGGGACGGCGCCGCGCGACACCCTCATTGCCGAGTTTTCCGCCCTGGCCAAAGATTTCCCCAAGAGCGATGTGGCCGAAATGGCGGCCATGATGGCCAAAGGGCTCAAAGAGGGACGCACCCCGGCGGGCGGAAAGTACCGACCGGGCAGCCTGTGGGAACGTCGACTCGACGAAACCACTGCCGAGAATGCCGCTGAGGGCGACAAGCGCACCCTTAGTCCCGAACGCAACGTGCCCTTTGTCTTCGTCGTGGCCTACCCCACCGACAGCCTCCCCGACGACAAAATCCTCTATGAGCTGGCGCGCTTCAACTTCAGCCGCTTTGTCTCGCGAGGACTCGACATCAGCAAACAACAGTTGGGGGCACTCACGCTCTTCCGCGTCGATGGCTTTGTGTCGTTCGCCGATGTGCACTACTACGCCCAGCAGCTCTATGGCACGCCCACTCTGCGGCAACTGCTTCGCAATGCGCGCACACTGCTCATCAGCAAAGACAACTTGAAACTCCTCGGCACGGTAGTCAGCTTCGACGAATACCGCCAATTCTACGACAAGCATTTCGCCCCCCAGAAAATCAAAGCTGACCTGCCCACAGAATACGCGCCGGACGACGAACAGCCCAAGCAGATTTACGAGGACGAACTACCCGACCGACCCAAATCGCCCACCGACAACAAGCGAAAGAACGCGACGACGGACGACGACTATGAGTATGACGAGTAGCCGGCCGACGTAGTCGAACAGAAAAAACTCCGCCTCGTGCACTATGCACGAGGCGGAGTTTTTCCGTTCACCGAACGGAAGACAATGTAGCTGCTTCGCCGACAACGTCATTCGGCTCGCTCAGCAGAAAAGAGAGGCGTGCGCATCAAACCTTAGCAATTCACCGGACGGACGCAGCCCGTCGCATGCAATCCCGGCACGCGCCAGGAGAAAGCGCATGTCGACGCCGTGGGGGCCTATCGAACGGGGTGGGCGGCACAGCCACGCGCGGCTACGCCCCTCAGCGTTCCAGGTCCTGATCACCTCCGGCGGCAATTCGGTCTCTCCGCCGGCGGAGCAGCGTGATCAGTGCCCCATAGAGGAGGATATCCACCAGCAGCAACAGATTGATGTTGATCGCCAGGCGAACCAGCAAAACATTGACCGCCATGATCAGCAGCTGCAGCGCCACAATCAGCACCAAGGCCCACGACATGGAACAACCGGCCGCCAGCGCCAAGTGGTGAATGTGCGTTTTGTCGGGGTGGAAAATGCCCTTGCCATGCACCAAACGCATGCAGGCCACGCGCACCAAATCGAAAAACCGGTACTGCCAACAAGGTGATCACGACCACCATGCCGTGCGGGCGCGGAGCCAGCACAGAGGGATTGTTCATGGCATACTTGATCGAGAGGTACGCCAAGGTGTAGCCTAGCACCAAACTGCCGGTGTCGCCCATGAACGTCTTGGTGCCCCGACGTTCGGAGCCGAACACGTTGAAGAAGAAAAACGCAGCCACCGCACCGATCAGTCCGAGCGAGACCAAGGTGTAGGACTCCACGCCCAACTCCCAGAACAAAGCCGCAAAGGCCGTGAGCGCCAGCATCGCAAGTCCACTCGAGAGTCCGTCGATGCCGTCGATGAGATTCACCGAGTTGACAATGAGTAGACACACAAACACCGTCAGTGCACTGCCCGCCCAAAACGGAATTTCCCAAAGACCAAACAAGCCGTAGAGGTTGTTGATGTACAAACCGCACAAGGGCATGAAGGCCGAGGCCGCCACCTGCACCGCAAACTTCACACGCGCGCTGAGTCCTAGCAAATCATCGAGCACACCGATGAGATAGATGAGAAACAGCCCTGCCATGAGGATCATCGTAGAGAGGCGAAAAACCGGCAATTGAGAACTCTCTACACTGACACCCAGATAGAGGAAACCCGCCACAATGCCGATGGACATGGCCGGCGCAAACAACAAACCGCCCAGACGGGGAATCTTGTTGTGATGCACCTTCCGCTCGTTGGGCTGATCGTAAAGCCCCTTTTGGCGACAAAGCTCAATGAGCCAGGGCATGAGCAGCGCCGTGAAGGCAAAACTCACGACGAAGGTGATGACTAACTGTATGATACTGACGACATCCATGGGTTTTCAAGTGTTGAGAAAGGAGGTAATGCCGGAGGCATTCGAAGCACGCGAGAAGCTGCTCCTACTATGGGCATCCGCGTTGCGAACAAGATCTGGTCGGCGCGACAAACGCGACAGCCGACGGTCTCAGCCGCAAAGACTAAACAAAGGTACAAAAAAAGGCGTAATTGCAAGCATAAAAAAAGTCAGGTTGTGTGTGCTTCATAGTGGTGCGGCTGTGCGCAGCCCCTTTGCGGAATTGGGGCATCTGGGCCAACAAGGCCTTGTACGCAGCGGCCGAATCGACTGCAAAGTTACGAACAAGCGCAAAATTGCGCAAGAATGATCGCAACAAAATCAGAATCATTTTTCCGATTCGAACATTCCATCAGGCAAAACGCGGAGCGAAGAAACGAGACTTCCCGATCATTACAGCAAACAAGGGAACTTTTTCACCATCTTCCCCCGACTCCGCTCGGCGCTGCGACAATCCGTTTGCTCCTGCCCCATCATTGCGCGCCTACGTGCCCACGCGCGTGTACGCGCCTTCAACCGTTTTTCGATAATTGTCTTCACCCTTCACCGCCTGCCTCTATCTCACTCTAAATTTGCCCATTAGGGGTGAAGGCTTTGCATTTGTTTGCAGTTCACTATCTTCACTCGAAAAAGCATCACTGCGACTTGCCTACTTTTCAATGACAAAAATCGCTTCGGTTCGGCGGCTCGGCATGGGTGAACTCCGTTTTTTTTCGTCCTTCACCGGAACCTTCACCCTTATCGCACTGATTTACTGCAATTTGCAGCATATCGATTTCTAAAAAAGGGGTGAAGCAAAAAAAGGTACTTCTTCACCCTTCCGAACCCTCTATCCTCCTGGTAATAAGCCTATTCGTTCGCAACGAGTGAAGAGGTGAAGGAAAAAAACGGAAAAACGCCGGACGCGCACGCGCGCGAGGAGACGCCTAAAATGTGGAGCAGATCGCGCCGGACTCACGAGCCGGCTCACGGTGTGTGCGTTGCTTTGTGGCACAACACACCACACACATAAAGAATTCTACAGACAAAGCTTGTCCGGAACTAAGAAAAACGTAACTTTGTCGCATGAATGATTTGACCACCACCGGCCAGGTTCCCTCGTCCTTCCTCCGCCGGTTGTTTCTCTTGTGTTGGCTCATGGCCTCGGTGGCCGGAGCGCAAACCTCCGAGGTCGACCTCTTTCGTCAGCTCTCGCCGCAACACGATTCGGATTCCATCGAGATGAAGACCCTCTATCTCGATGCGGATGCGCTCGCCTTTTTCAAAGACAATGAATATGACGGCAACATCACGAAGGGCTACACGCTGCCCGGTGTGCGCTTCACCCCCCATTTGGTCTACAGTCCGCGTGCTGAGTTGCGTTTCGAGCTGGGCGCTTCGGCGCTCGTCTACGACGGTACGAACCGCTACCCCAACTATGCCTTTCACGACATCGTGACCTGGAAGGGAGGCGCCTACCAAGGCGGTGCGCACGTGCTGCCTTACTTCAGAGCCGTGGTGCGCATGGGAGCCACGACTTTCGTGCTCGGCGACCTCTACGGGGGGGCGAGCCACGAACTGATCCTCCCGCTCTACAAACCTGAGAACCTCCTGACCACCGACCCCGAAAAGGGGTTTCAAACGCAGATCAACACGCAGCGGTGGAAAATGGACGCATGGATCGACTGGCAGAGCTTCATTTTCGAGATGGACAAGCATCAAGAAGCTTTCACGGTCGGGATGACACAACGGGTGCACCTACTGCGCCCACGCCCCTACGTCTGGTCGCTCGATGTACCTTTGCAAATGACGGTGCAACACCGCGGCGGGGAGCAAGACGACACAGATCTGGGGGTGCAAACGCTCTGCAACGGCAGCATCGGGCTGCAACTGCGCAAAACATGGGATCGGCGTGTGCTGAATGCGGCGGAACTGGAGGTGCACGCGCTCGGCGCCTACCAACAAGCGGGAAAGTTGTGGCCGTTCAACACCGGTTCCGGACTCTGGGCCGGGGCGGCACTCGACTTGCTGCATGCGCTGAGGGTGCGTGTGGGTTGGTGGCAGGCAAAGGACTTTGTGACGCTCTACGGCAGCCCATTCTTCAACACGCTCTCGCTCAAAGTGGACGGGGCTCGCTTCACCCGCATGAACACGGTCTATTGGAGTGTGGAATATGTGCGTCCATTCGGCCACGACTATGCTTTCGGCGCGAAAGCCAACGGCTTTCTGACCGATGCCGGACGACTATTCCGGAAGGATGGTTCGACAGATCCTGCGGCGCTGCGACATGCGTTCTCCTTCGGGTGTTCCTCCGCGCGCAACCACGCTTCTTATTGAAAAGATTCAAGTGACGGCACAAACAAAATCGCCCCCACTGTTGCAAACAACTGTGGGGGCGATTTTATTTTGGGGCCTTGGCAAAGCCGGACGGGCACTTTCAACGAGCAAAGGTTGAGGAATGGAATGCGTGGAACGACCGTGCATCGAATCCCGAAGTATCTTCGGCAGATGGCAGAGGTTTTACGTGGCAATTGATCAGACGGAAACAGCCTATACGGAAGGGATACTGTGTGGAATCGACGAGCGCAGTGCGCCACCCGAGTTATTCGGCTTGCAATTCGCCTGCCGTGGCAAGCGGGCGCCAGCCTTCGCCGTAAGTGGCGTGTGCGTCGGTGACGACCACAAAGGCTTTGGGATCGACTTCCTGCACCTTGAGTTTGACGGCGGGGATTTCCTTGTTAGACACCACGAGGAAGAGCATTTCCTTGTCGTCCTTGGAATAGAGGCCACTGCTTTTGATGCGCGTGGCGGAGCGATCGAGGGTTTCGAGGATGAAGCTGCGCAGCTCTTCGTTGGGGCGGTCGGAAATGACAAACACGAGTTTGTCGTCCTGCGCGCCATTGATGACGTAGCCAATGGTGCGTGCGGAAACGAAGATGGCGATGAGCGAATAGAAAGAGAGCAACCATGAGCCGCTGCCGGCAACGTCTTTGGCCCCCAAACCGAAGCCGATCACGACCAAACCGGAGAGGACCACGACGCCATCGCAAATGAGGATGCCGTTGGAGAAACGGATGTGCGCATATTTCTGCAAGAACATGGCGACAATGTCCGTTCCGCCGGTGGTGGCCTGTTGACGCACGACGAAACCGCAACCTAAGCCAATCATGGCGGCACCGATGATGGAGGTGAGCATGAGGTGGTCGGTCATGTTGATGACGCCGCCGCAAAGTTTCGTGGGATCGAGGGCGTGGAGGGAGGCGGCATCGGGATAAGCCAGAAGCGAGAGGCCATTCATGATGACGGGGGCGATGAGTGCGGCGAAAATGGTGCGCGCGCCGAGTTTCGCGCCGAGGAAAATGGAGGCAAGTACGAGCAGGGGGACGTCAAAGAAATAGCCAAATGTGCCGACCTGGATGGAGGGGAAAATATTGTGAAGCACAATGCTTGCGCCGTAGACGCCGCCGGGTACGATGTTGTAGGGGTTGATGAAAAAGACGAAGCCAGCGCACATGACGATGACGCCGATCAAAATATAGACCCACGACGTCCACCAAGAAAAATGACGGGCGGGTTCACTCCAAGCTTTGAGTCGCTCGCCGAGGGTGCGAGCCGAAACAGAAGAAGTACGCGGTGTTTCTTTGACCATGGGGAATTACGGGTAAGGGGTTGTGAGCGATGAAGCGACAAACGGCACTTCGCACTGTGCACAAAGTTACGAACTTCGGAACGAACGGGGGAGCAGAAACGAGGGTTTTGTATTTTTTGGTCTGTTTCTGCACAAACCCCGTGTGCGTGTGCACGATGTTCTCTAAAAAAACAACACGCTCTCCGATGCGAATACATCGGGGAGCGTGTGCCCGGAGCGGGACTCGAACCCGCACGACCGCAATGGCCAAGGGATTTTAAGTCCCTCGTGTCTACCATTCCACCATCCGGGCCGGTTGTACGCGTGCAAAGATAAGGAGAAAAGCGCGATTAGCCAAACTGCAAGTGCTAGTTTTGCACGACGAAGACATCGGCGGTCGGCGTATAGACCGCCCGATAGCGAAAGAGATGCGCGCTGCGACGCCCGTCGGCGGGTGCATTGACGGGAATGCCTCCGTTGGACAGGTCGTAGAGACGCGAACAACGCTCGCAACTGACGTGTTCAAACCGATCGGAGACGGCGATGAGCCGGCGCTCGATGTTGTCGTTGTTATAGCAAACGGGACAGACGGCGTCGAAGGCCATGACGGAGAACGTGCCGTCGAAGGCGGGCACCGAAGGGGTGCCGACGATGAAGCCCGCAATGCTCTGCGGCCGGCCGTAGGCTTCGAGTGCGGTGCGCGGCAAACTCGTCGCGGCACCTCCGGAAAGGGGCGTGAGTTGATAGCGATGCGCATCGTAGGTGACAAGACACCACGACCCGGGGCTGCTCACGGCACTGCGCAACGCCGGGGCTGCGCTGACGGGGGTGAGGCGAAGAAAGGCCGGGAACGAAGAAAAACGGCGTTGCGTGTCGTCGCCGCACGACGAGAGGAGTCCGTTCGTCAGGCAGGCGAGGAACACACCGGCGAGGAAGACGGGCAAACAGTGCCGGAGCGCGCGCAATGACTGCCCGCCCGCTCGGAGACTCGGCGACAAGGCGAATGCACGGCTGCACCGACTAAACATGGGCGAGCACTTGCGAAAGGAAGGTGGCGATGCCGTCGGGCGCCTTCTTGAGGTGCTTTTCCGACCATCTTGCGCATGAAGAAGTTGAGTTCGGTTCCCACTGTGACCTTCATTGCGCACTGGCTGCTGCCTTGGGGCAGAAGCTGTACCCAAACGGTGGCGCTGACAGGCGAACCTTGCGTGACGAGTTTCACCATTTTGGGTTCATCGCGCTCGACGATGGCGAGGGTGATTTGGCCCATTTTGGTGTCGGCCGAAAGACTGTCCTGGGTGAAGCTCATCTGTTCGAGATAGCCTCTCATCTCCTCGAGACGTTCGGGCGTGATTTGTTCTTTGTTCACCTGATCGGTGGGAACCTGCTGGAGCAGTTGCTGCAATCGTTCGGGGTCGGCGAAGGCCTGTTTGAGCACTTCAAAACGACGAAGGTCGGCCATGCGTGCATAGGCTTCGGCCTGCGTGGTGTTGAGGGTGTAGATCTGCGATTCGTATTTGGTCATACGGTTGGGAAAGGATTTCGAAGGAATCGAGTAGCAAAAAAATGGAGGTTAGACTTCGGGCGTCCACGTCGAAGGGTTGGCGCGCCAGCGAGCAAGCAGAGGAAGCTGGCTCTCGTCGATGTAGCCCACGCGGCAAGCGGTTTCGACCACTGCTTCGTAGTTGGTGAGCGTGGTGAGCGTCACGCCGGCAGCGGCGAAAGCTTCGGCGGCCACGGGGAAACCATAGGTGAAGCTGGCCACCATGCCGAGAATTTCGAAGCCGGCGGCACGAAGGGCCTCAACGGCTTTGAGACTGCTTCCGCCGGTGGAGATGAGGTCTTCGACAACGACGATGCGTGCGCCCTCGGGAAGGGTGCCTTCAATGAGGTTGCCCATGCCGTGATCCTTGGCTTTCGAACGGACGTAGCACATGGGAAGTCCGAGTTCGTCGGCGACCAAAGCACCTTGGGCGATGGCACCCGTCGCTACACCGGCAATGGCGGTGGCTTCGGGGTATTGACGGCGAATGAGGGCGGCAAGTTGCTCTTTGACGAAGGTGCGCACCTGAGGATAGGCGAGGGTTTTGCGATTGTCGCAATAGAAGGGAGACAACCAACCGCTGGCCCAGGTGAAGGGTTGCGTGGGTTGGACTTTAATGCACTGGACACTGAGCAGTTGCTCGGCGAATTGGGAGGCGATGGTGGTCATGTTGTATACCGTGGTTTAAGAGTTTTTCTTGGGGGAGCGGCCGATCAAGCTCAAATGGATGAGGTGGGCAGCGCGGTCGGGGGCACCGACGGGACCGAGGCGGTGACGCATCTCGGCGTAGCCCGACAACTGAGCGCGCCGCGTGAGACTGTCTTCAAGTAAGGGGGCGAGATGTGCCGCAAGGTTTGAGGGGCGCGTGTCGTCGGCGAGGAGTTCGGGCACGACTTCCCGATCGGCGATGAGATTGACGAGCGAGATGAAGGGACACTTCAAGAAATAAGGACGCAATTTTCGTACCAAAATGCCGCCCTTCATATTATAGCACACCACTTGGGGCACATTGAAGAGGGCCGTTTCGAGGGTGGCGGTACCGCTCGTGACGAGTGCGGCGCGAGCGTGGGTGAGGAGCGCAAAGGTCTCGCCGCGGACAGCGCAGAGGGGGAGCTGCCCCGAAGACGTGGCGGAAGATGTGAGAGCGGCGGCGGTTTTTCCGGCATCGTCTGATGTCGCTGCCGAAGCGGCGGAGAGCGAGATGCCATAACGCGCATATTCCTCGTCGGAAATGCCGGGAGCGGCGGCCAACACAACTCGATAACGCGCGGGATCGGCCACTCGACGCACGGCTTCGAGCATGCGCGGCAAATTGTCGGCGACCTCGGCTCGACGTGAACCCGCCAACACAGCGATCAGTTCCCGATCATCGTTCCACCCGTGACGAACGCAAAAGGCTTCGCGCGTTTCTTCATAAGTGGAGAGAAAAGCACTCACTTCATCGTGGGAGGGATTGCCGACATACTCCACGGGGTAGTGATGGCGTCGCGAAAAATAGTCGACTTCGAAGGGGAGAATCGATAAAAGGTGGTCGACATTGCGGCGAATGCTGCGGATGCGACCTTCTTTCCACGCCCAGATTTTGGGCGCGATGTAGTAGAAAACGGGACAAACGTTATGCGATTTCACCCATTCCGCGGTTTTCAAATTGAAACCGGGGTAATCCACCAATACGACACAATGGGGTTGCCAAGATTCGATGGCGCTTTCGCAGTCGCGGAGGGCGCGGAGGATTGTCCGAAGATGGAGCACCACTTGCACAAAGCCCATGTAAGCCAAGTCGCTGTAGTGGCGCAACAATTGCATACCCTCGGCTTGCATGAGGTCGCCGCCGAAACCGCGAAACTCGGCTTCGGCATCGTTCGCCCGAAGCGAACGGATGAGATGGGAGGCGTGCAAATCGCCGGAGGCTTCGCCGGCTACGAAGAAATAGCGCATGAGCGGTAAGTGGGAGAAGAGGGTGGAGACGCAGGTGGAGGGAGCTATCGCCCCGCTGGGAGATCAGAGGCGAAATGAGTGGAGCAATTCGTAGTGGGTGCTGTCGAGCGTCTGCGGGGTGATGGCTACATAGCCGTGCGCTAACGCCCAACGATCGGTGTCTTCCGCTTCGGGCTCCAATTCCATCGGTTCGCCGGTCAACCAATAGTAAGGTGTGCCGCTTCGAGGACGGCGACTTTCGACGATCTCGTTGATCCAACGCGAACGCGCCATCCGACAAACGCGAACTCCCTTGAAAGACTCGCGCGCAGGGAAGTTGACATTGAGCGTCGAGAAAGGCGGCAGGCCGTCGCACAAGAGTTTGATGACGATCTCCCGAATGTAGGGAACACAAGGGGAGAAATCGGCTTCGGGCCGATGGTCACACAGCGAAAATCCCACTGCGGGGATGCCTTGCAAGGCCCCTTCGGACGCGGCACCCATTGTGCCGGAATAGAAGGTATTGACACTCGAATTGTCGCCGTGGTTGATGCCGGTCACCACCAGGTCGGGCGTACGTCCGCGCTCAGGCAACAAGACATTGAAGGCCAATTTCACACAGTCGACTGGACTGCCGGAACAAGCGAAGATTTCCAACCCTTCTTCGCGGTGCACCAAACGGTTGTGAATGGGAGCGGTCGAAGTGATGGCGCATCCATAGCCCGAACGTCCGCCGCCGGGAGCGACAACGAGCAGGTCGGCCATAGGATAGAGCGTGTCTATCAGGGTATTGATGCCCGCAGCTTTGTAGCCGTCATCGTTGGAGATGAGAATATAGGGACGAGACACGCCACGGTCGTTAGGTTCTGTCATAAGTTTATTGTAGTTGTGTTGAGTCATGGGGTGGACTGTCGGGTCAACAGCCACAAAACGATCGGTGCACCGATCAATGGAGTCACGGCATTGAGGGGAAGGTTGCCGCCGGTGAAAGGGAGGCTGCAAAGCAACTGACAGCTCAGTGTCAGCACCGCGCCCACTCCGAGCGTAGCCGGCAGGAGGTATCGGTGAAGCGAAGTGCCGCACAGCAAACGAGCCAGGTGAGGCGCCGCCAGCCCGATGAAGGCGATCGGACCGCAAAAGGCGGTTGTGCAAGCACTGATCCAGCCCACGGCGAAGAGCAGATGCGAACGACTTTTGCGGGGAGAAACGCCGAGGGTGACGGCATAATCTTCGCCGAGCAACCAGGCATCGAGCACGGCATGGCTGCGCAGACAATAGCCGAGGGGCAAACCCAGGGCAAGCGCGAAGAGCGGAAGGCGCGCTCGGCCCACCGTCGAGAAATCGCCCATTGTCCACAGCTGAAAACTCCGCAAACCGTCGGCAGTGGAATAGTAGGCAATGAGGGTAAGCACCGACGAAAGGAGAAACGAGACCATCACACCGGCGACTAACAACGACGTGCCGCGGCATGCGCTGCGGGCGAGCAGCGCAATCACCGCCAGCACACTCAGCGCCCCACACAATGCGGTGAACACGTTGAACCATTCGCCGACGAAAAGCGGGAACCTCGTTTGCAGCATCCCTGCGATCAGGCTCCACAGCAGGGGGCCAATTGCAGCTCCCACCGCAGCCCCGGCATGAATACCGAAGAGCGACGGATCGGCCAGGGGATTTTCGAAAAGCGTCTGCGTGATGAGTCCACAAACGCCCAATCCTCCGCCGACAAGCAACGCTGTGAGCAAACGGGGGAACCGGAAATCCATCACAATGACCCGCGTGCTTTCTGTCGTATCCCCGCCCAAGAGCGCCGTCACGACATCGCCAATCGAAATGGGGACACTGCCGCAGCACAGTCCCACGAAAAGGAGTGCCGGCACAAGAGCGAGCAAGCACAGCAGCAAAACAGATCGGCGTGTTCTAAGCATGTCGAGAAATGACGGGAGAATGGAGGAGCGCACCGCCCACAACGTCCGCTCTCTACGTCGCCCGAGGAATGCGCATCAGCGCGTATGGTCTGCCACGTCAGCGCAACGGGGTGAAAAGGCTGTCGGCCCAAGCGGCACCCGCGTTGTCGGCGCCGGAGCCGTTTCATTCGTTCCGACGTGCAGCACATGCTGCCATGCACGCAAGAGAAGCGAGGGGGCAAAAGGCGTTTCTTCGTAGTAAGCCCGCCGAAGGGTGTTGCATCCCCAGACGCGGTGTTCGCGGAAGGGTCGGAATTGCGCATTGAGGGGGTGTTCTTGTCGCAAAGCCGCATAGGTGAGTTCCTGAGGCGCACCGTATTTCACCACCCAAAGGTCTGCATCGGCACAGCGCTTCAACATGCGTTCGGGGTCCATCGGTACACTGCCGGCTTGCGCATTGTCGGCTCCTACATAGCGACCGCCGGCATCGGCAATGACGCGCGCCACATAGCTCCGGCCGCCGGGCACATACCACGTGCCGTGTTCCGCACGGTCCACCATCACACGCGGTCTGCGCACACTGTCGTTTGCCGCCGTTTGCCGTTCGCACATTGCGCGGTAAGCCCGTTCTTCTTCGGCGAAGAGACTATCGGCCGCTGCACCGCGACCGACCAAACGGCCATAGAAGCGCATCCATTCGGCGCGTCCGAGCGGAGTGGTTTCCATGTAATCGGCACAGCACACGGTAGGAATGCCGACTTGCTTAACCGTCGAGGGGTGTTCTCCGTCGAACGGTGCATACCACCAGGCGTCGACATCGGCCGCTTTCATACGTTCCACATCGGGTGTGGCGCCCGAGCCGAAATCGGTGAGTTGTGCAAGCCGTAAGCGGGGTGAAACGACAAATCGCGCATCGCAAATCCCGGCCAAGCAATCGGCCGCACCGAGGCGCAGCAACAAAGCCGCGTGAACCGTGCTTTGGGGCAGGACACGACGACAGGGCACTTCTATCACCGTGCACGTATTCGGCACGCGCGGTGAGGTGCCGCGCCGCACCAAGGCATATTCTGCACGCACACTCGCTGTGTCCCAGGGATCGAGCACCGTGACCCGCTCGTAGTCCGCGCACGTTTCGATGCGCAACCATCGCGCATAGCGCAATCGTCCGCCACCGGGCGGTTCTGTCCCGCAGGACACACAGAGCCACAAGCAGCCGATCAGCGCGAGCAACGCCCTACCCCACCGCTTCATGTGGTGGGCAGGGTGACTTCGCCGGCCAACGAAGTGTTCATTTTCGCTTTGACCACTTCCAGATCCGTTTCGTGACCGAGCAGGAACATGAGTTTCGCCACAACGGCCTCGACCGTCATGTCACGCCCGTTGAGCACCCCGGCTTCGATGAGGCGCAACGAGGTTTCGTAGCGTCCCATGTCGACCGCGCCTGTGGCGCACTGCGATGTGTTGACGATCACCACACCGCGCTGACACAGCGCTGTCAATTGCTCGTAGAGCCACGGCTTGCGCGGCGCATTGCCGGCGCCGTAGGTTTTGAGCACCAACCCACGCAGTCCGGGAATGTTGGCCACTGCGGCTACCACCTCCTCACGAATTCCCGGAAAAAGGGTGAGAATGGCCACATGCGTGTCGAGTTGGCAGAATGGGCGGAAGGACGCTGCCGTGGGACGCCGCAAAATGTAGGGTTCTTCAAACCGAATGTGAATACCGGCATGTGCCAAAGCGGGATAGTTGAAGGAACGAAAGGCATTGAACCCTTCCGAATTGATTTTCGTGGTGCGGTTGCCGCGCAAGAGGCGGTTTTCAAAGAAGATGCACACCTCGGGTACCACCGGCGCACCATCGGCGTGGCGTGCCGCAGCAATTTCTATGGCAGTGAGCAGGTTTTCCTTGCCGTCCGTACGCAACTGTCCGATGGGCAGCTGACTGCCGGTCACCACGACGGGTTTGTCCAGGTTTTCGAGCATGAAACTCAAGGCCGATGCCGTGAAAGCCATCGTATCGGTGCCGTGCAGCAGCACAAAACCGTCGTATTGTTCGTAGTTTTGCGCAATGATTTCCACCATGCGGCACCAGTATTTCGGTTCCATGTCCGACGAGTCGATCGGGGGACCGAAAGTGACCGTGTCGATGTCGTAGTGAAAGCGTTCCAGTTCCGGCACGAAATTGCTGATGTGCTCCCAATCGAAGGCCTCGAGCGCTCCCGTGACGGGATTCTCGAGCATGCCGATTGTTCCGCCGGTGTAGATGAGGAGTATGCGGGGTGCGTTCATGAGCTTTGCTTTGCCTGCAAACTTACGAAAATAATTTGACATGGCGGGAGGCGACACACGCGTTTTTCAGCGCGTTCACAAGGCGATTTCTGCGCGCCACGCCACACGCATTTTGCACTTCGAGCGGTCAACCTGCACTTAACACGACAATGTGCACTACACTTACGAAAATTATCGTACCTTTGTCAGCACTACGTGCCGATTGGCACTCCCCACCATAGGGGAAAAACCTCACAGCATTAGAACGCTCATTTTCACATGAAAGAATTCATCCACACCGAAGCTCGTGCCGAAACCGCCGTCTTGGTTGCTCTCATCACCAAGACGCAGGACGAGCGGAAGACCAACGAATATCTCGACGAACTGGAGTTTCTCGCCGAAACGGCGGGTGCACAGACCGTGCGCCGCTTCACTCAACGCATCGACGGTCCCAGCAGCGTCACCTATGTGGGCAAAGGCAAGCTCGAAGAGATTCGTCAATACATCGAAGAATGCGAACAGGCGGCCGACGAGGCGGAGAAAGACCCGCTCTGGCCGGCCGACGAGGAGAAGCCTCAGCCCGTGGGCATGGTGATCTTCGACGACGAACTCTCTGCCAAACAGCTCCGCAACATCGAAGCCGCGCTGCAAGTCAAGATTCTCGACCGCACCTCGCTCATCCTCGACATCTTTGCCATGCGCGCCCAAACCGCCAACGCCAAAACGCAGGTGGAATTGGCGCAATATCGCTACATGCTCCCGCGCCTGCAGCGCCTGTGGACGCACCTTGAGCGCCAAGGCGGTGGATCGGGTGGCGCCGGCGGTGGCAAAGGCGGCAGCGTGGGACTGCGCGGCCCGGGCGAGACGCAGCTCGAAATGGACCGCCGCATCATCCTCAACCGCATGTCGCTCCTCAAAGAACGACTCGCCGAAATCGACAAGCAGAAACGCACACAGCGACAAAATCGCGGCAAAATGGTGCGCGTGGCGCTCGTCGGCTACACCAACGTGGGCAAATCGACCCTGCTCAACCTGCTGTCCAAAGCGATGTCTTTGCCGAAAACAAGCTCTTCGCCACCCTCGACACGACGGTGCGCAAGGTCGTGGTGAGCAACCTGCCCTTCCTGCTGGCCGACACCGTGGGCTTCATTCGCAAACTCCCGACCGATCTCGTGGAGTCGTTCAAATCGACCCTCGACGAGACGCGCGAAGCCGATCTGCTCGTGCATGTGGTCGACGTGAGCCACCCGGATTTCGAAGAACAAATCGAAGTGGTGAACCGCACGCTCTGCGACTTGGGCTGTGCCGACAAACCACAGATTTTGATTTTCAACAAGATGGACGCCTACACCTTCACGCCGAAAGATCCGAACGATCTCACCCCGGCGGGCAAGGAAAACATTCCGTTGCCGGAACTCATGCAAACGTGGATGGCACGCGCCGCAGGCACCGCCGAAGCCCGCCATCCGGGCGCCGGCGCGGTGTCGGACGTGATTTTCATCTCTGCGCGCCAAAAGCAGAACATCGACGAGCTCCGCGAACTGCTCTACACACGGGTGCGCGAACTCCATGTGCAGAAATACCCGTACAACGATTTCCTCTATCAGGAATATTCGCCCGACGGCGAACCGGTGTGAAGACCGAAACCGTCGTCGACCTCCCGTAGGGGAACGAAAACACGCCGCTTCTCGACCAATACGCGGGACGAATTTTTCGATTCGTCCCGCGTTTCTGTTCCGTCTCCGTGTCGCGGATCGCCCACTGCGGTGAAGGTGAAGCAGCGTCTCGTGCGCACGCGCGGGTTACGCGCGCCTCAGCGAGTTTTCGTTTTTAATCTTCACCCTTCACCGACCCTACTTTTTCGCCTGATCGGCAGGCATTTTGGGGTGAACATCAACCCACTTTTTTGTCTTCACCTCGAGAGTGAACCAAAAAACAAAAAAAGCCTTCACCCTTATCGAGCTATGGCACAAGAAGTTGCGGCATACGGGTGAAGGAGTGAAGGCAAAAAAACAAAAACCTCCTGACACGCGCGCGTATGCGCGCACGCGAGGAGCAGATTTTTTTCAACGCCTTTTTCTCGGCCGCGGCAAGGGCAGCACTTCGGCCAGGATTTTTGACCACACGCAGGGCCTCGACGCGGTGTTCAACGTCGAGAACGTAATGCAACTTGGCGCCGGGATAGGGGTGACCGGTTTCGGCATCGGCCATCCACGCTTCGAGCGCCGGGTGCATCTTCACATAGGCCACATTGTCGCAGAGCAACACCGCGGGTTTCTCATCTACATAGAGCAGGTGGTCGCCAAACATTTTGCGCACGCGCACTGCGCCGGCATCGGCCAGTTGTGTGGCGACGAAATCGACAAATTCAGGAGTACAAGCCATGGATATCTGTTGAGACATGGGGAAAGCGCACGCGTTTTGCGCCCGCCGAGAAACAAAACCGCCCCGGCACTTGCAGGGCAGTGCAAGTGCTGAGGCGGAAAGAAAAGAAAATCATGGTGCGAATCAACCGAGCTGTTCGCGAATGAAGGCTTCCATGCGCGGAGTGGCCTCTTCGACGCACTGCAAGAGACGAATTTGATTGGCGGCGCGCTCGAGGTTGTGCGAGGGATGGGTGATCTTGTAGTACGTGTCACCGTTCAGATAGTCGGTGAGGAAGCGCACGCCCTGCATGTAGGGGAAGAGGGCGGCAGCATAGGGGAGATTTTCGATTTCCAGGTCGGTGAGGAAACCGCGAGCACCCTTGAGATAACCGCCGGCGAAGGCTTCGAAGATGTCGAAACGGAACGACACATTGTCGAGGTTCGGATCGTCCTCACGCGTGGTGTTGGCGGCCGTGCGGAGGAAGTCACCGAAGTCGGAGAAGATGAATGAGGGCATCACGGTGTCGAGATCGATGACACAGAGCACCTTGCCGTCGCGGTCGAAGAGAATGTTGTCCACCTTCGTGTCGCAGTGGCAAATGCGTTTGGGGAGTTTGCCTTCGCGGTAGAGGCGCTCGCTCTTGGTCATCTCTTGCTCACGCTTGCTGATTTCGTCGAGCAGGGCCTTCACCTCGGGCTCATCGAGGCGGCCGGCTTTGTTTTCAGCGACGGCTTCTTTGAGCTGCCGGATGCGGAACTCGATGTTGTGGAAATCCTTGATCGTCTCGCCGAGTTGTGCGGGCAGATCGGAAAGCATGGATTGGAATTGAGCGAAGGTCTCGCCGACGATGGCGGCATTCTCCACGCTCACGCCGCTCTTGGAGGTGGTGTCGGGGATGAGCACCATCATGCGCCAATATTTCTCACCGTCGTGGTAGTAGTATTTGCCGTCGTTGGCGGGCACAAAACGGAGCACTTTGCGTTCGATATCGGGCGTGTTGGCGGCTTCGAGCTTTTGGCGAATGTGCCCGGTGACTTCGACGATGTTGTTCATCAGCAGATCGATGTCGGGGAAGATGGCCACATTGACGTTTTGCAGCACGTAGTCGGTGCCGTTGCCTTCGGTTTCCACGGCGTAGGTGGTGTTGATCAGCCCGTTGCCGAGGGGATGGATGTCACGCACTTCGCCCTCAATGGCGAAATGGGACACGATGTCTTTGAGTTGCTGTTCCATTGCGGAGTTTGTTTTTAGATGATAGAGCGAAGATACAAAAAAATCATTGAGGAGGAAGTTTTTCATAAGAAAAAGAGAAATGGAAATTGCAAAACGAGTACGCTCATCCTTCCATGCGGGGGAATACGAGTGAAAAACGCCGCATAATCTGCGGCATTTCCCTTGAACTTATACAGCGTTCGATGACCACCGACCAAAGTTCCTGCTTAATTTAAGTTCCCTGCTGCACCTTGGCTTGATTCCAAGAAACATACATTACAAAATCCCACAAACGACTATTTGCGATGCAAATAGTCGTTTGTGACAGCTCTAAATAAACTCTAGGGCATTAAACACGATTCACCATTGTTCGTCCAAATGTTTTTTTCAATCTTCGTGCCATTGGCTTAAACGAATAATAGGTGGCCGCTGCCGAAATGGGGGCTCCAATGAAAGGAATTAGCTTCGCAAGGCTCTTCTCCGTTCCGTTTTTTTAGCGATCTGTACTCCAATCCATTTTTCCCTGCCTGCTCCACAACTCCTCTAGCTGCAAGCTGTCCGAGCACTGTTTGAGGAACGCGTTGAACGGCTTCTTCCGCCAATCGTTCTGCAATTTTCTTTGCCACAATTGCGGCTTGAGAAGATCCGAAAGCCACCCGACAAATAAAGTCAGGATTTGTCTCGTCCCATCATCCATGCCCTTTCCTCCGTTTTGCAAATCGGGCCAACCGTACAGGTAGAGGAGCTTTTGCGCCAAAGCCAAAAACATGCCCATAAAACTGTGCCATATCTGCCGGTATGGTGGCCAGCATGGTGAAACCACCCGGTATACCGGCGACAGCGGAAATCAGACTTGCCTTCGTCAGATGATAACTTATACAACCTTCGGCTAATTTCTGCACCACCTTTTGGGGTAAAAACATTTTTTTCATTTTGGTGCTGCCGTCAAGGATTGCATTGATCACTTCTCGATCAAAAATATGGTGCGAGTTCTCGACCCAAAAAAATTCTCTGCGGTCGACTGCTATTCCTGGGAAGTTTCATTGCAGAGATCAGAACCCTTTCCCAAAGATCTTCTATCATGGTCCTTATTATAAGATGATTATTACCACTTAGGTTACAAAATTCTCTGAGCTTTCGTTGATTCACTTAGACTTTATAGTGTAGGGCACGAAGCGGAGCACTTTTCGGTCGATGTCGGACGTGTTGGCGGCTTCGAGCTTTTGGCGAATGTGCCCGGTGACTTCTACGATGTTGTTCATCAGCAGATCGATGTCGGGGAGAAGATGGCCACATTGACGTTTTGCAGCACATAGTCGGTGCCGTTGCCTTCGGTTTCCACAGCATAGGTGGTGTTGATCAGCCCGTTGACGAGGGGGTGGATGTCACGCACTTCGTGCTCAATGGCGAAATGGGATACGATGTTTTTGAGTTGCTGCTCCAATGCGGAGTTTGTTTTTAGATGATAGAGCGAAGATACAAAAAAATCATCGAGGAGGAAGTTTTTCGCGAGAAAAAAAGCGAAATGGGAATAGCAATAATGGGATGAAAAAAATTTCTCTTGCGGAGTTTTTTTCTTGTATTTTTTTGCCGCAAGATCTGCGGCGTTTTTGCAAGAATAATGCCGCATCACGCCTTTAACCTCCTTCATAATGTACATACACGAACACGCCAATTGGACTGATTTCACTTGGCAAGATCCTCCTATCGCCATACTACTTGACAAAGTCACTCGCGAGCAGGGTAAATTACAGGGACGCCTGAGCTTGATCGGATTTCAAGACAAGCTGAACGGTATGGCGGAAAGTTTGGCCGATGACATCATTTATTCTTCAGAGATAGAAGGTATTCGCCTCAACCTCGACGAGGTTCGCTCATCCGTGGCACGACGTTTGGGATTAGAGGCTGCGCATTTTGTCCCCTCTTCTCACTACGTTGACGGGCTGGTGAGCGTAATGGTCAATGCGATGGAACATAGCGAACAGCCTATCACCAAAGAACTTTTGTGTAGCTGGCAAACGGCATTTTTCCCGTTGGCACACAGCGAAGGACAGCGCATAGAAGTAGGAAAATATCGCACACACGGTGAGCGGGTCGTGTCGGGTGGCTACTTAGGGCGCGAGCGGGTACACTATGTTGCCCCCGAGCCGGAACGTGTGGAAGCCGAAATGGAATCGTTTATCGATTGGTTCAACGCAGAGCAAGCACTTTCGCCCGTCATCAAATCGGCAATTGCTCATTTTCGCTTCGTTTCCATTCATCCCTTCGAAGACGGTAACGGAAGATTATCACGTATATTGGGTGACATCATTTTGGCTCGCGCAGAACAAAGCCACTTTCGTTTCTACACGATTTCAACCGAGATCAACCGCGACAAGCGCCACTATTACGAAGTGCTTGAACGTACTCAACGAGGCAAGTCTGACTTAACGGATTGGATTGTTTGGTACTTGCAAACGCTTTTACGCGCTGTGCGAACTTCAAATCAACTCATTTCGTCGATTCTAAACAAGAGTGTGTTTTGGTTGCAATTCACAGACACGCTGTTTTCAGAACGAGAGCGCAAGGTACTCAATTGTTTTTTGGACGGATATGAAGCCAAAATCACGACAAAGAAATGGGCTGAATTAGGAAATTGCTCACGTGACACAGCAGGTAGAGACATCGATGACTTAGTCGAAAAAGGAGTACTTGCGGTGGATATAAAAGACTCAAAACGACCGAGCTACTCCATTGTTTACCGGCGTGACGTCATCGAACCGGAAAAGCGCTTCACGGAAGTGGCAATAAAGGAACAAGAAGGGCGACTGTATCTCACGGGACTTTATTCCAAATGCATACCGGTCAACGAACAGATTTGCAAATTGGACGCAGAACGATTTATGAAAGGTGAACTGCCTCTTCGACACCTACTACTGAAATACTGCGCTTATCTACTCGAAGAATAGCATAACTACTTGATTGTAGACACGAAAACATTAAAAACCGCGCTTCCCTATTCGGGGAAGCGCGGTTTTATGGATATGCGATTGGCGAAACAAATCACTCATTGACGAGGGGCAAGAAATGATAGTCGCGTGAGTAGCGGAGGTTTTGTGCGTCGAAGGCTTCGTCGTAGCTGATCTTGACATCCGTGATGTTGCCTTGTGCATCGCGCACAGGGGTGTAGACGGGATTGATGAAGCCTTTGTAGGGCGAGAGTTTCAGACGCTCGTAACGCGCGAGGATCTCACGATGGATGGCGGGATCTACCTTCACACCGTAGGTTTCGACGAGACGACGTGCGGCTTCGTAGTCGCCCTCGCTCTTGATGCGTTGCACTTCGGCCAAGAGCGTACCGAAGAGGTTGCGCATCTCGGCATAGTCGTTGACGCGAACGAAGGTCTTGCCCTTCTGTTTCACGAGTTCCACGCAGGGCTTCGCGGTCTTGCGCTGCTTGGCTTGCTCGAGTACCCAATGGGCGATGAAAGCGCGGTTGCGCATGTGGGCTTCTTCGATGTTGTTGCCGGGCTTGATGCGCACGAGCTGCGTGAGTGCACCGTTTTGGATGTAGGGTGTAGTAGGCTGCCTTGTAAGCATCGGCATTCGGTGTGAGCCCCAGTTCGGTGAGCTTGGGATCGGCCAGATAGTAGAGGGCGAAGAGGTCGGCGCGGCCTTCCTCGATGGTGGAGCCGTAGGACTTGAGCGAATCGGTGTCGGTGCCGGGCAGGAGCTGTCCGCTGCCGTGGCCGAGACACTCGTGGAGGTCGGTGTGAAGATCGTCACAACGGTCGCCGTACTTCAGAATGAGCTGACGCGTGGGCTCGTCGATGATGAACTCTTTGTCCATGCCGCTGCCGTGAGCGGCTTTGGCGTAGGCGTCGGTGAGGTTGGAGATGGTGACGGACTTCGAACCGAAATCACGACGAACCCAGTCGGAGTTGGGCAGGTTGATGCCGATGGCGGTGGAGGGATAGAGGTCGCCGGCGAGAATGGCCGCGGTGATGACTTTGGCAGACACGCCCTTCACTTCCTTCTTTTTGAAACGCGGATCGACGGGGCTGTGGTCTTCGAACCACTGGGCATTGAGGGCGAGGGTGTGTGCCCGCTCGGTGGCGGCTACGTCTTTGAAGTTGACGATGCTTTCCCAAGAGGCTTTCATGCCGAGGGGATCACCGTAGCTTTCAATGAAGCCGTTGACGAAATCGACGTTGCTCTTCACGTCTTTGAGCCACTGGATGGAATAGTGGTCGAAGGTGCGGAGATCGCCGGTGCGGTAGAACTCGATGAGGCGACGAATGACGGCGGCTTGATCGGCATTTTCGGCAAAGGGGATGGCAGCTTCGAGGTGCTTGATGATCTGCGTGATGGCCGCGCCGTAGAGCCCGCCTTCGCGCCACACGTTTTCTTCGAGGAATCCGAACTGGCCGCGCACGAGACGCGAGTTCATGCCCATCATGACGGGACGGGGATCAGCGGCGGGCTTTGCGCTGGGCATAATACTCTTCGGCCTCGGCCTGCGTGACATCGGGACCGTAGTAGTTGCCGGCGCTGGTGAGCACGAGGTCTTCGCCGTCTTTCTGGTTGGTGCGCATCTTCATGACGTTGGGGTCGAAGATGACGGGATAGAGGGCTTCGTCGAGCGTGTAGTTGAGCGAACGGAGCGTGGCGCGCAACCACTGTTCGGAAAAGCCGGGAACGAACTTCTCATTGCCGTAATGGTGGTGCAGACCGGAGGAGAACCAAAAGCGCTTGAGGTAGGTGACGAAGGCTTGGAAGTCCTTGGATTTCCGGTCGCCGCGATAGTCGCGATAGACGGTTTCGAGCATGTCGCGGAGACGAAGATTGTATCGGCCGTTTTGATCGTAGAGAATGTCACGGCCGGCGAGTGCGGCTTCGGAGAGGTGGTAGATGAGCGTCTTCTGACGAAGCGAGAGGCGGTCGAAGCCTTCGACTTTGTAGCGCAACATTTGAATGTCGGCAAACTGCTCGTTGGCGTAGGCGAAATTGTCGCCGGGTGCCGGAGCGGCTTGTGCCGAGGTGCCCAGACTGAGAGCAGAGAGGGAAATGAGCATGGTGAGGATTGACTTTTTCATTCGGCGTGAGCAGGGGGAATGAGTTGATGTTGTATGAGCTGTGGAAGGATGGGGGCGTGGCCGTCGTTGATGAGGATCACATCGGCCATTTTCTGTTTTTCGTCTTCCGGCATTTGCAATGAAATCCAACGAAGGGCGGTGGCGCGATCGATGGCGTCGCGGGTCATGACGCGGCGTAGACGTTCCTCTTCGGGACAGAACACGAGCACGGTGCGGTCGACCAGACGTTGCCATCCGGCTTCGAAGAGCAGGGCGCACTCCATATATATATAGGGTGAGTCGGCATGGGCGCTCACGAAATCGCCCCACGCACGTTCCACGCACGGATGAACGATGGCATCGACACGCGCACTGTGCTCGCGACCGCGACAAAGGTAGGCGGCCAAAGTGGATTTGACGAGTCGGCCTTCGGCATCGTAGGTTTCGGGGCCTACGAGTGCAATGAGTGCCGCGCGCACCTGCGGATCGGTGCGAATGATGCGTTTGGCCTCGTCGTCGGCATAAAATATGGGAGCGCCTGTGCGGGCGATGGTTTGGCAGACATAGCTTTTGCCGGAGCCGATGCCGCCGGTCAGGGCGATGCGTTGTGGCATGTGGATGTTGTCGGGCTTATTCGAGTTCGTCGGGCGATGAATCCTCGATGACGTATTCGACGTCTGCAGGATTGATTCGAGCACGGCGTACCCCGATGGGGACGGACTTGAGCGAGAGGTGACAACGGTTGTCGGTATTTGAGCAAATCGGCGTAATTGACCACGAGAACGAAGCTCTCGGGGGTGATGCGCTTGTATTGGCTCATACCGACTTGGAAGGTGATGTTCACCTTGGGCGGGAAGGTGCGTAAGGTCTTGGAGGCGGGGAAATTGACGCCTTGTACCGGCACCTGCACGGTCTTCTCGATCATGCGGTCGGTGATGATCGTGACGCGGGCTGATTGGGGGACGAATTTCGCTCCTGGCACTTTGACGAACCGGCACTTCACGGAGGTGGTGTCGGTGAGGTCTTTCAATCGAAGCGGTTCGATATAGGCGGCGGTGAGTGTGTCGAGCACCGTGCGCGAGGCGTAGACTCGCACATAGCGTGGTTCGACATCGAGCGAAACCAAGGAATAGGCCGAATCGGGGGTGACCTTCCCCTGGAAAACCACAGGAAGCACTTTGCTCTGCCCGTAATTATAGTAGAACTCGATCGTTTCGGGGCGCACACTGACGAGTTTCGTTCCGGCGGAGGCCTGTGCGCTCAACAGCGGTTTGACCAAGTCGCCGGTGGATAGGCTGATGTGGCCACCCGACGTGCTGACCTCATCCCACTTGATGACGATAGGGCCGAGTTTACGGAAATAGCGGTAGCTGATCAGCGTGAGGGCGCGGTCGCGCAACGTGACACGCACGGAAGTGGGGGGATCGGTGGTGAGCACGACGTTGTCGGGGACGCCGACGAGACGAACGGGGATGCTGAACTCGCGTTCGACGGTTTCATAGCCGCTCTGTAGGAACCAGAAAACGGAGGAGAGGAGCAGGAAAAACAAAAACGTGAGGAACTGCCGGTTCCACAATCGGGACCAGCAGTTCTTCACGAAGAACAAATAGAGTCGTTTGATTCTGCGCATTCTGTATTGTGAAATAACATTTGCGCCGCCCAAAGAATTTGGGTCGCTGGATTATTTATTCTCGAGCGTTGCGGCCGAGGCGGTAGCGTTGATGGCAGCTTTCTCGAAACGGAGGTCGACTCCATTGGAAACATGGAGCACGATGGACGTGTCTTCGATAGTCTTCACCGTGCCGTGGAGTCCGCCGATGGTCACAACGGCCTGTCCCACCTTGAGCGAGTCGCGAAATTCGCGTTCTTGCTTTTTGCTTCTTCTGCTGGGGACGGATCATGAAAAAGTACATGATGGCACCGAGAGCGACAAACATGATCACAGTAGGCCACATGCTGGGGCTTTCCTGAGGAGCGGCGGCAGGGGCGGCACCAAGGAGGGCAATGAGGAGGTTCATAGAGAAATGGTTTTGGGAATTGTTGGTGTGATTGGATAAGAAATTCGTGATCGGCTCGCAACTGTGCGCTCGGTGCTATATATAGACAAGGAGTAATCTCTCCTCTATTGAAGAACACGAACGATTGCGAGGATCGTTTTGGGCTTTGCTTATTTGTCTTTGAAGATGACGCCGTCGGCACGCAACTTCTTGACGATGTTGTCGACCATACCATGAATGTAGCTTGACGAACGCGGCGTGCTGTAGACTTTGGCGATGTCGAGGTACTCGTTGAAGCTGACATTGAGGGGAATTTGATCGAACTCCATGATCTCGGCCAGCATGATTTGCATGATGATGAGATCCATGAAGGCCAAACGGGAGAACTCCCAGTTTTTGGTATTGGCTCGGATCAGATCACGCAGTTCTTCGGCGCGTGCGATGGTGACGGTGAACAAACGTGCGGCAAAGGCCTGATCTTCGTCAGCTGCATAAGCCGGCAGTAGCGGTTGGTCGGCACCATTGGCTGGGTCGAAGCGCTTGATCGTTTTCATCACAAAGGAATCGACAATCTCTTTATCGTCGTTCCAATAGAGACTCTGCTCTTCAAGCAGTGCATCGAAGCTTTCGTTGTTGACGATGTGCGTCTTGTAGAGTTTACGAACGATCTCGCGATCGGTGTCATAGCTCTTTGTCTTTGTCGTCGACGTAACTCTGGAAGAGTTCATCGTTGATCCAAAGGTCGTAGATCTTTTTCACCAGATTCTCATCGTCGGTGAGGAAGACCTTTTGCTTCTCGGCAAATTCCTTAAGTTCCTTATTTTCTGCCAGCTGTGCAAGGAACCGATTTTCAATGATCACCTTGTCATTCCCACCTACGGAAGGGGTTCCCAACCGTTTCATTCTCGCCTCACGAGTGGTTTCTCGTTGTACGGCACGCTCCCGAAGTCCAACCAGGAACAGCAACAGCATACGATACAAGTCATAGGATTTTTGGAGGCTGAATTCAACCTCTTTCAAAGCCACTTCAGTGGTTTTTCCTTCATTCTGATAGTACGCGTAAACCAGTTGTACGATCTTCAAACGGATAAGTGCACGATTTATCATAGTCGCAATTCTATTTATTCGCCCCCATCGGAGCATTAAAGTGGAAACAAAGATACTAAGTTTTTCCGAGGGAGGAAAGTAATTGTGCGGTTTTCTCGATCAAGGATGCACGGAAAAAGAAAACTAGTCAATAAAAACTAAAAGAGCGGAGACTAATTTGCTACTCTGGAAAGAAAAACGCACCTTTGCCTGTGGAAACAGAAGCTTGATGCACAGTGCTCAGGCATAATACGATAAAGGAACTACAGATATGATGACAGACCAACCCGAACCTCGGAAAGACTATGCAGACAATGGCATCCTCTTTTCACGCATTGTCAAGGCAGGAAAACGCGTCTACTACATCGACGTGAAGCGTGACCGCCGCGACGAATTCTACATCTCGATGACCGAAAGTAAACGGGTCAAAGAAGGAAGCGCCGAAGAGCCGCCCACCTTCGAGAAGCACAAGATTTTCCTTTATAGAGAAGACTTGCTCAAATTCCTTTCGGCACTCAACGATGCGGCACAATTTGTAGCGGAACAACGTCCGCTGACTCCTTTCGAACATGAAGAGCCAAAAACAAGGGTGGAAATCAACAAGTACGGCTCGCGATTCGCACTTACACCCGAAATATCCGAAGAGAACGAACCGCTGCAAACGGAATTCGACTTGGATTTCTGACCCGACAGAACCACAAATACCTTTTCGACCTTAGGCTTCCCCTGACACTTCGTATCCCGAGAAGCGACCTCTTCCCTCTGCCTCAAACACAGACCGACAACCGGCACAACTGAGATCGAAAAAAACTTTTGATTCTACTGCTCGTCCCCCTCGGACGGACTCAGAAGACTGAAAAAACAACTCTTTTTGGCCTTTTCTCTTTGTCTCTATTGGAGAAATCGCTAATTTCGCACTCGAATTTGTCTCCTTGGGATGAATACATTCCCTGTGTGATGGCGAATTATACAACAGTTATTGTTTAATTCAGAGTAACACAACCCACTCATGAAGTCTATTTCTATCAGCGGTACCAAAGCGTACCGACCTCGGCAAGAAAGCCACAAAAGAAGCACGTAAGCAAGGTCTCGTTCCCTGCGTGGTTTACGGAGAAAAGAAGGACGCTAACGGCGCTCCCGAAGCAGTTCACTTTGTTGTAGACGAGAAGCAAATCAACAAACTGGTTTACACGCCCGATATTTACGCGGTGAATCTTGAAGTGGACGGCGAAAAGCACCTCGCTATCCTCAAGGAAATCCAGTTCCACCCCGTAAAAGACAACGTCCTCCACGTTGACTTCTACGAAGTAACGCCTACTAAGCCTATTGTAATGGCAGTGCCCATTGCTCCCGTTGGTCTCGCAGAAGGTGTACGTGCCGGTGGTAAACTCGTGACAATGGTACGCCGTCTCAAAGTGCGCGCCACGGTTGACGCCATCCCCGAAAAGCTCACGGTCGACGTCGCTCACCTCGGTCTTGGTAAGTCTATCAAGTGCGGCGAACTCTCCTTCGAAGGTCTCGAACTCGTTACGCCGAAGGAAGTGGTCGTTGTCACCGTCAAGATGACTCGCGCCGCAATGGGTGCTGCTGCCGCTGCCGCCAAATAAGGCCTTGTTCGTTTTTGAACACTCCCCTACGTGCCGATGTCCTTTCGGGGGCATCGGCACGCTTTTCTTTTCTCACTCGTTTCTTCATTAGTAGCTCAATGAATCACCTCATCGTCGGTCTCGGAAACATCGGACATGAATATGACGGCACGCGCCACAACATCGGTTTCAGCGTTGTCGACTATCTGGCTGAAGAAGCCGGTGCCACTTGGGAGGACAAGAGATATGGCTTCGTGACGACTATCCGAGTTAAGAACCAGACCCTCATCTTGCTCAAGCCGTCGACTTATATGAATCTTTCCGGCAACGCCGTGCGCTATTGGATGAACGAGAAGAAAATTCCCCATCGAGCAAACCTTGATTGTGGTCGATGATCTGGCACTTCCCTTCGGCCACCTGCGTTTGAAAGCCTCGGGCAGTGAAGCAGGACACAATGGACTGAAACACATCACGCAAACTCTGGGAACTCAGAAATATGCCCGCTTGCGATTCGGTATCGGCAACGATTTCCCGAAAGGCGGACAAGTGGACTTCGTACTCGGCCAATTCGGGCCCGAGGACAGGCAACAAATGCCGGAAGCCCTCAAACGTGCAGCCGAAGCTGTGAAGAGCTATGCGCTACAAGGCATTGATCGCACCATGAACCTCTACAACCAATAATCCCGTTCGGGAACACCGCCTATGAACTCCGAAGCAAGAATTGACAAGTGGCTCTGGGCTGCACGCATCTATAAAACGCGAACTCTCGCATCTGACGCGTGCAAAAACGGACGAATCACCATCAACGGGGCTCTGGCCAAACCCTCGAGAACGGTAAAAGTTGGTGATCAGGTGGGAGTGAAAAAATCGCCCATCACCTATTCTTTCCGCGTATTGCAAACCATCGAAAAACGAGTCGGCGCGAAATTACTCCCCGAAGTGTTCGAAAACGTCACTCCACCCGAACAATACGAATTGCTCGAGATGAATCGCATCAGCGGCTTCGTCGATCGAGCCCGCGGAACCGGACGTCCTACAAAAAAAGACCGTCGAGCACTCGATGACTTCGCGGAGACGCCCATTTTCCTCGACGAGGATTTTGCCCTCGACTGAAAACACCTCATTCTGCCACTTCTCACCGTTTTTTATTTTGGGACCGTTTAGATTCACCTATTTTCTAAAGAGCACACTTTGGGGCGGACGTGACATCGTCAAGCTGAAAAAGATCGACGGCTACTACACCGTGGGCGAAAGTTGGGAGATTTCCCCGCTTCCGCACAACGAAAGTTTGGTCGTCGGCGGACCTTATGACGGACTCCCCCTACATCAGCTCATCGAACAACTGCGGGAAAAAGCTCGTCGGCCGAAACAATTTCGAGCGATTCGGCAATCGTTTTCCTCTACTAGTCAAGTTTCTGAGCACCGCCGCCGATCTCTCCATTCAAGTCCACCCCGACAATGAAATGGCACAGGAAGAGGAAGGCGAAGCCAACGGGAAAAGCGAATGCTGGTACGTCGTGAAAACCGGACAAGATGCGGCACTCTACTGTGGTTTCAACCGCACTGTCGACCTCAACACCTACGACAGCGCGACCCAACAAGGCCAGTTGCCCGGTTTACTTGCGCGCTACGAAACACGTCCAGGCGATGCCTTTTTCATCCCCGCCGGACAAATACATTGCATTGGCGCCAACAATTTCATCATCGAAATTCAACAACCGAGTGATGTGACCTATCGTGTCCATGACTTCGATCGCAGAGACGCTCAAGGCAACCTTCGCCAACTCCACACCGAAAAAGCGCGGCGTGCATTGCGCTTCGACGAAAGTGCCCACCACCACACGCACTACGCCCCGCAACACAACACACGTATTCCGCTCGAGCAACACCCGGAATTCACCACCGCGCTCTATCGCATTGACACGGCTTACCGCATAGACTACCGCGAACTCGACTCGTTCGTCATTTTCATCGCTTTTGAAGGCGCAGCACGACTCACTGACAACGAGAACAATACCACCCTACTCCGCGCCGGCGAAACCTTGCTCTATCCCGCCACCACACAATTTGTGGATGTCGTTCCGCTGGAGCCCACTTTTTCTTGCATCGAGACTTACGTCGATGCACAATAAAAGATCTCCGCTCACTGACACGCCCATCGGGTCCTCAGCGAGCGGAGTTTTTTTGCCTTTCTGCCTACCTTCACGAGAAAACAGCGCATAAATGAAAAAAAGTCCGCACCTTTTCGTCTAAATCTCCTTGTTTTGGCTACCTTTGCGCCAACATTCAATCTCTATCTGTACTACTATGAATCATTCGCCCGCGCCAACTGACATTCACCTCGTGATTGTCGACGTGCAACACGATTTCGCTCATCCCGCCGGAGCACTCTTCGTTCCCGGTGCAGAGCAAGCTGTGGAAAACATTGCACAATTGCTACACGACCCACGCGTCACACAACTCACCTTCACACTCGACTGGCACCCCTACGACCATTCTTCATTCGCAGACCAGGGCGGCACTTGGCCACGCCACTGTGTTCAATACTCCAAGGGCGCATCGCTCCACGAGAGCCTATGGGTGGAACACTTCGACCGCTTCACCACTCATTTCGTACGCAAAGGACAGCAACAAGCCTGCGAAGAATACGGTGCCTTTGCAGCTCCCACCGATGAGCAACGCGAATGGCTGCACCAAGGACGGCTCGTGGTCTGTGGCATCGCCGGCGATTATTGCGTGCTCGAAACGCTCAAAAACATTCGCAGCGTCCGTCCGGACGTCGAAGTCTTCACTGCCGGCGTGGCCTCCATCGACGGCGGCACGGCACTTGATGCCTATCTTTCCACCAACCGCATTCCGGTCTTCACTCGTTGACCACTTCCCCACCCCATCTCCCCATGTCTACTTCACAATTCAATAAACGCAGCGTCGCACTGCTCACCGATCTCTACGAGATCACCATGGCCAACGGCTATTTCGAAGAAGGTCGCGCCGACACCATCGTAACTTTCGACGTCTTCTATCGTCAAAACCCGGACAATGGCGGTTTCTCGGTTTTTGCCGGATTGGAACAGATCGCAGACTACATCAAAGAACTGCATTTTTCGGACGACGACATTGCCTATCTCGAAACGCTTGGACTATTCTCCGCAAAGTTCCTTGACTATCTGCGCAACTTCCGCTTCACCGGCGACATCGATGCCGTGCCCGAAGGCACAATCGTCTACCCCAACGAGCCGCTCATCACGGTCACTGCTCCTATTATCGAAGCGCAGTTGATCGAAACTTTCTTACTCACGCAGGTCAACCACCAATCCCTCATCGCCACGAAGGCCAATCGCATCGTACGTGCGGCACAAGGACGCAGTGTGGCAGACATGGGTGCGCGACGTGCACACAACATCGACGCCGCCGTCTACGGTGCTCGCGCCGCCTACGTCGGTGGTGTGGGTAGTACCGCCACCGCATTGGCAGGAAAACAATTCGGCATCCCCGTGGTCGGCACCATGGCCCACAGCTGGATCATGTTCTTCGACGGAGAATACGACGCCTTCAAACGCTATGCCGAAATCTACGGCAGTTCCTCCGTTTTCTTGGTCGACACGTACGACACGCTCAAGTCGGGTGTGCCCACCGCTATCCGGGTTGCCCAAGAAGTGCTCATCCCTCGTGGTCAACGTCTCCTCGGCGTGCGCATCGATTCGGGCGACATGGCCTATCTCTCCAAGAAAGTGCGCGCTATGCTCGACGAGGCAGGATTGCAAGACTGCAAAATCATGGCTTCCAACAGTTTGGACGAACGCACCATCACGTCGATCATCGCCCAAGGAGGCTGCGTCGACAGCTACGGGGTGGGCGAACGCCTCATCACAGCCTATAGCGATGCCAAATTCGGTGCCGTCTATAAATTGGCGGCCATCAAGCAAGGCGAAACCTTCGTTCCCAAAATCAAACTCTCGGAAAACGTGGGTAAGATCACTAATCCCGGACGCAAACGTCTTTACCGCGTTTACTCGGACAAAGGTCACTCCATCGCCGATCTCATCACTTGCGACACCGAGACGGTCACCGATGGTTCGCCTTTCGAATACCTTTCTCCTGAAAAGCCCTGGGCTGTTCGCACCTTCGAGCACTGTACCTTCCGCGAGCTCCTCACCCCGCTCTTCCGCAATGGGCAACTCGTAACGAAACTCCCCGCGCTCGAAGAGATTCGCGCCTATGTTCGTCGCCAACTCGACGAAGAGATGTGGAAAGAAGAGCAACGCTTCGAAAATCCCCACATCCACTATCTCGATATGAGCGTCAAATACTATCAAATGAAGATGGATTTGATGAAGAACCACGAGTAAACAACTAAATCATACAGCAAACTATGCTTGAACAGACAAAACGGATTGAAGCACTTGATATAGCAAAAGGAATTGGGATTATCCTCGTTATGATAGGACATATGACAAGCTCATATCTTTACAATTGGATCTATTCATTTCACATACCCCTGTTTTTTATCCTTTCCGGCATATGCTTTAATAACACAAAGTACACTTCATTTTTAGCCTTTGCCAGACAAAGAATAAAGACACTGGCAATTCCCACACTCACTCTCTATCTGATTATACTATCCATAGAAAAAATCATAGGATTAAAAGGCTACGATTTACTGCAGCAACTCAAAGGTGTACATCCAGACTATCTTTGGTTTCTTATTACCTTATTTTTCTCAGAATTATTCTATTATCCACTTGCTAAGCTTCCAGTTCGGCTGCGTATTCTTATTCTATTCTGTTTCGCATCACTTGGCATTTTCTTTGCAAGAAATCACATCACAGTTTTTTTCGACCTTACAAATGTCTTTTTCTGTACTGCTTTATACGGATTGGGAAATTTAGTTTCTCCCTATATCCCCTCCGTTCTCGAATTTGTAAAGAAAAGAAACAAACGCATTGTTTTCACTTCCACAACTTTGTTTTTCACTATCCCCCTTTTACTTGTCATCATATACAACGAATCATTCAATTTATCAGTAAACCAGATACCAGAACACACAATACTATATACTCTATCTGCCGTTGGATGCAGTTTTGCTGTTATAATACTTTCTACAACTATTCCTTTCCAGAGTATACTTAAATTCTTTGGTACAAACACCTTGGTTCTTCTAGCATTTCATCCCTTAATAAGCAAACTTGCTTGGACTTATATACATCCTTTCTTTCATAGCCATTTGCTCTTTAAAATGATAGAAATCACAATCGTGTTTGGGTTCATGCGCTTTTATCCCTATTTTCAATAGATATATACCATGGGCTATAGGCAAGAAAGTAACTTATAGACTTAAGGATCAAATATACTCCTGAAATAGGCTTTTAACCTACTGAAGTTCATCTAAGGGTCAAAAATACGGTTCATCCGACATTTGGAGTGATGGGGTTCTAAAAAGAAGAAAACCGCTGAACAAATTGTATATTTGAATTAGCACCAACAAATATGCAGTTATGAACAGCAGTTTTCTATATCATGCTTGGGGATTGTATCACCACAAGTGTCTACGGGAGGAATACAAAGGTAATGCAATCATCTTACATATCGAAAGTAAACGAGCTCCGAAATGCTGTCCCAAGTGCGGTCATGCCCATTTGGTGAAAAATGTCTTTCGCACTCGCGACTTTATCAGCCTTCCGATCGGTGGCAAAAAGGTAATTCTGCGTATGGAAGTCCGCCGCTACAAGTGTAAGCGTGCGGATTGTGACTATGATTGTCAGGAACAGATATCCTTTGCCCCGGGCAGTCACAGCTACACTCGTCGCTTTGCAAGATATGTGGTTGACCTATTGAAGGGGGATGACCCTCAAAGACACAGCCCATCTTTTGGATGTGTCGTGGGATACGATCAAAGAGATTCACACTCATCATCTTGAGTGTCACTATGCTCCGCCCTCTCTTGAGGGAGTGGACAGTATCGGCATAGACGAGTTTGCCGTCCGAAAAGGACATGTGTACAAGATGTCGTTGACCTCAAGAGCGGTCGGATTCTCCATGTGGGTCAGGGCAAGGCGGCCTATGCTTTGACCGGATTTTGGAAAAGGGTCAGACGAAAGAAGCTCGACATCAAGTATATCGCCACCGATCTCTCTGCCGCTTTCATCTCCTCCGTACTTGAAAACTGCCCGAACACCGTGCAGGTCTTCGACCATTTTCATGTGGTCAAACTAATGAATGAGAAGTTGGACGAGATACGCAGGGCGCAATATAACATGGAAAAGGACATCATCAAGCGCAAAGTCTTGAAGGGGACGCGCTACCTGCTGCTGCGCAATGGAGCGGATATCTTCGATAAGGAGTACAAAACAAGGCTTGACAACGCCTTAGACATGAACAAACCGCTCTCACAGGCCTACTACCTCAAAGAGCAACTCAGAGAAATATGGATGCAGCCCAATAAACAAGTAGCCGAAAAGGTCATGTTCGATTGGGTGAAACAGGCGCAGGAGAGCAAAGTGCCGCAGTTGATGAAAACGGCTGTCACAATCATGGCTTATAGAACCGGTATTCCGGCCTGGTACGACTGCCCCATATCGACCGGGAAAGTTGAGGGGGTCAACAATAAGATCAAAGGTGATGAAGAGAGTGGCCTATGGTTTTAGGGATGAAAGGTGTTTTCAGCTAAGGCTATATGCGCTGCACGATTGCCGCATCACTCCAAATGTCGGATGAACCATAAAACTTGACAATACAAAACCTGCCGAATGCAGCTCCTTGAGCTTACATTCGGCAGGTTTTCTTTTAGCATCGCTCACTGAAAGAGCGAAACGGCTCAATCTTCGTCGTCGAAATCGGTGTCCGTGTCGAGGTTGTCGTTGTCCACTTCATCCTCGTCGTCCGCATCCGCTTTGCTCTTCAGCGGCAAAGCCTTGTCGCCTTTGTAGCGCCTCTTTGATCTTCGCCGTGATTTCGTCCATCAGTTCGGGGTTGTCCGAAAGTGTGCGCTTCAGCCCTTCGCGACCCTGTCCGAGTTTCGTGGCGCCGTAGCTGTACCACGAACCGCTCTTTTTGATGATTTCGAGATCCACGCCCAGATCGGCCACTTCGCCCAGGCGGGAGATGCCCACACCGAAAGCGATTTCGAATTCGCACTGCTTGAAAGGAGGCGCCACCTTGTTCTTCACGACTTTCACCTTCGTGTTGAAACCCACCACTTCGTCGCCGTCTTTGATCTTCGAGCCGCGACGGATGTCGAGGCGCACCGACGAGTAGAACTTCAGGGCGTTACCGCCGGTGGTCGTTTCGGGACTGCCGAACATCACGCCGATTTTTTCGCGCAGCTGGTTGATGAAGATACACGTTGTGTTTCGTCTTGGCGATGGTCGAAGTGATTTTTGCGCAGCGCCTGGCTCATCAGTCGCGCCTGCAAGCCCACTTTGTTGTCGCCCATGTCGCCTTCGATTTCCGCTTTCGGCGTGAGCGCCGCCACCGAGTCGATCACGATAATATCAATGGCCGACGAACGAATGAGCTGATCGGCGATTTCCAGTGCCTGCTCGCCGTTGTCGGGTTGCGAGATGAGCAGGTTGTCGATGTCCACGCCCAGGTCTTGCGCATAGAAGCGATCGAAGGCGTGCTCCGCATCGATGAAGGCCGCCGTGCCGCCCGCCTTCTGCGCCTCGGCAATGGCATGAATCGCCAGGGTCGTCTTACCCGACGATTCCGGACCGTAGATTTCAATGATACGGCCGCGCGGATAACCGCCGACACCGAGGGCATAGTCCAAAACCGATCGAACCCGAAGGAACCACTTCCACGTGTTCGATTTGCTGGTCGCCCATTTTTCATGATCGAACCCTTGCCGAAATCCTTTTTCGATCTTCGACATCGCCGACTGTAAAGCTTTTGAGTTTCTCCGCGGCCGAACTGGCGACGGTGATGGTTTTTTTGCCATATTGCTGTTTGGATTGGGATTGATGCTGCAAAGATACACGCTGAAAATGACAGTGAGCGTCAATCCAAAAAAATCTCGTCGATATTTTTTTTACGCTGTTGGGGTTGCTATTTCGCCGCGGCGCCCGCCGGTGGAGAGGCCAACTTCGGGTTGTTGAGATGACGCGTGGCGTCGCGTGCCGTTTTCTTGCGCAGGTTCGCTTCGAAAGCCGCGGTCAGGTCCACTCCCGTCTGGTTGGCCAGACAGAGCAGCACCCACAACACATCGGCCATCTCGTCGGCCGGATCCTGCGGTTCGCCCGCCTTGAACGACTGGTCGCCGTAGCGGCGCGACATCACGCGCGCCAGTTCTCCCACCTCCTCGGTGAGCACGGCCATGTTGGTCAGTTCCGAAAAGTAACGCACGCCGTAAGTGCGGATCCACTCGTCCACGGCGGCTTGGGCTGCTTGCAAAGTCATAATTTCACGGTTTGCTTTCCTGCAAAGATAGGAATTATTCTTATCTTTGTCGATATTACCCACTCAAATATATTCGTATGTCTCAACAAGGAACGAGTGTGCGCGAGCGGCAAGACACGCACACCGAAGCGCCCCGCAGCTATCGCGTGTGGCTGCTCAACGACGATTTCACCCCGATGGACTTTGTCGTCGAAATCCTCTGCGGACTTTTCGACAAAGCCCCCGTCATCGCCGAAAACATCATGATGCGCGTCCACCGATCGGGACGTGCCGTGGCCGGTGTCTACTCTTTCGACGTGGCGCACAGCAAAGCCGAGAAAGCCATGCGCCTGGCGCGCGAACATCAGTATCCCCTCCGTCTCGAGGTGACCGAAGACTAAACCGGTCGCCCTCCCTTTTTCCGTTGTTCCGATGGATTTCCATTACACTCCCCTCCTCCAACGCCTCTTCACTTCGTCGCGCGACATCGCCGCCGCCCACCACAACGAGTTCCTCACCCCCGAGCACTTGCTGCTGGCCTGCGTGCAGGCCGATCTCTTCAAGGGCATTGTCTCGCCCGACCGACTTGAAGCGCTCCGTGCGGCCCTCGTCGAGATCCTGGATCGCGACCTCTCCACCTCGTCCGAACCGCCCGAACCGTCCTTCCTCTGGCAGCGGCTCGAGCACTTCGCCGCCTTGCAGGGACTCGGTTCGCAGGTGCAAACGCTCGACATCACCCACTACCTCTCCGCCCTCTACTCCCTGGAGCATAGCTTCGCCGCGCAACTGGCCGAACGCTATCTCGGCGACAAGGGCTTCCTACTCTCGGCGCTCATCGACCGCCTGAGCACTGACCTCGGCACACCGCACAATGCGCACAGCGCCGACGCCCACGGCGACGAGCCCCCCGCGGCTGCCCGCTTCGGAGCAGGTGACGCGACCGAAGCAGAGCCCACCGACGACTGGCACCGCCACGTCACTTGCATCAACGACCATCTCGACAGCCACAATCCCCTCATCGGCCGCGAGACAGAGCTCGAACGCACCATCCGCGTGCTCTGCCGCCTCGACAAGAACAATCCTCTCCACGTCGGCGATCCCGGGGTGGGCAAGACGGCGCTCATCTACGGTCTCGCCGCCCTCATTCGCGACGGCCGCGTGCCCGATCGACTCGCCGGCGCGCGCATCTATTCCCTCCACCTCGGCACCCTCCTCAGCGGTACGCAATATCGCGGCCAACTCGAGAAACGACTACTCAGCATCATCGACGGCATGGCCGAGGAGGGCAACGCCATCGCCTACATCGACGAGATCCACAACCTCGTCGGCGCAGGCCAAACGGGCGAAGGTTCGCTCGACCTCGCCAATCTGCTCAAGCCCTACCTCGAAACGGGCAGCGTGCGCTTCATCGGGGCCACCACCCACGAGGAATACAACCGCTATTTCTCGAAAAGCGGTGCCCTCGTGCGCCGTTTCCAAACCATCGACGTGCCCGAACCCTCCATCGAGGAAACTTGCCTCATCCTCGAGGGCTTGCGCTCGCGCTACGAATCGTTTCACGACGTCACCTTTGCCGAGGGCGTCATCGAGCACGCCGTGCGCCGTGCCGATCGCTACCTCAACGACCGCCGACTCCCCGACAAAGCCATCGACCTCATCGACGAAGCCGCCGCCTACCGCGAGGTGCACCCCGACGGTACACAGCTCGTGACGCGCGACCTCGTCGACACCGTGCTGGCCACGCTCTGCAGGGTCGACACCCTCCGCCCCGACGACGACAACGACCACACCGCCCTGCGCAATCTCCGCCCCGAACTGCTTCGCCGCGTCTTCGGACAGGATCGCGCCATCGCCGAGGTCACCGAAGCCGTGATGATGGCGCATGCCGGCCTCACTGCGCCCGACAAGCCCATGGGCTCACTCCTTTTCGTCGGCCCCACCGGTGTGGGCAAGACCGAAGTGGCCAAAGTGCTCGCCGAGCAACTGGGCATTGAGCTGGTCTACTTCGACATGAGCGAGTATGCCGAGAAGCACACCGTGTCGCGTCTCATCGGTTCGCCTGCCGGCTACGTGGGCTACGAGGACGGCGGTCAACTCACCGATGCCATTCGCCGCTCGCCCCACTGCGTGCTGCTGCTCGACGAGATAGAAAAGGCGCATCCCGACATTTTCAACATCCTGCTCCAAGTCATGGATCGCGCCACGCTCACCGACACCCACGGGCGCAAGGCCGATTTCCGCCACGTGCTGCTGATTCTCACCTCCAACGCCGGCGCACAGTTTGCCCGCCGCGCGGCCGTGGGCTTCACCGGCGATGTCACGCCGGGCGAGGCCATGCTGGCCGAGGTGAAAAAGCTTTTCAAACCCGAATTCCTCAACCGCCTGTCGGGTACCGTGGTCTTCGGTGAGATGACGCTCGACATGGCACGCCGCATTCTCGACAAACAGCTCGGCGCGCTCCAATCGCTGCTCACGCCCCGCGGCGTGCAACTCCGCCTCACCGACGCGGCGCGAGAATGGTTGCTCCAACGCGGATTCACCCGTGAGTATGGTGCGCGCGAACTCGACCGCGCCATCGCCACGCACGTCAAACCGCTCCTCACCCGCGGCCTCCTCTTCGGCGCGCTCGCCCACGGCGGCACCGCGCTGGTCGATGCCGGCGACGAAGGACTGGTGCTTCGCGAAAATCCCGACCCACAAAACGCCGACTCCGCAGCCGACGAAGTCTAACCCCCAACTTCTTTCTCATTCCCCCTGCTATGATTTTCATCCTCGATCCCGATTCGGTGTGCTTCCCCGATCCGCAGCTGGCCGAAGCCGATGGTTTTTCTGGCCATCGGCGGCGACGTGAGCCCCGAACGCCTGCGCGCCGCCTACTCCTCGGGCATTTTCCCGTGGAGCGCCTTCGAAGGCGAACGCGAATTGTATTGGTGGGCGCCCCGTCCTCGCTTCGTGTTGCGCCCGGCCGAGGTGCACATCTCCCATTCCATGCGCCAACTCCGGCACTCCGGGCGCTACCGCGTGACCTTCAACACGGCTTTCGCTCGTGTGGTCGACGGTTGCCGCACGGCGCAGGACCGCCACCGACAACAAGGCGCTTGGCTGAGCGAACCCCTCATGGCCTCTTTCTGTCAACTCCATGCCGAAGGCCTGGCCGAGAGTGTCGAGGTGTGGGAAGGCGATGCGCTGGTGGGTGGTCTCTACGGCATACGCCATCCTCGCATGTTCTGCGGCGACAGCATGTTCAGTCTGGCGCCCAGCGCCTCGAAATGGCACTCATCGCCCTCGCTGAGCGCATGGCAGCCGAGGGCGACGGCATCATCGACTGCCAGTTGCCCACCGACCACCTCCGCTCGATGGGCGCCCGCGAAATGGACTACGAAGAGTACCGACACTATCTCCCACCTCACGAACAGTACATCGACCGCAGCGCGGGACAGGAGTAGCCTCAGCAAGATTCCGGCACTCACTCCCCCACCGCTGCACCACGACTGCTCCGACCGAACAGCCCCCACCGCTCCCACTTGAGAGCGCTGGGGGCTGTTGCTGTCGCTTCGCTCTTTTTCGCCCTCGGTCGGCGACCGCAGCCGTGTTGCGGTGTGCCCTCCCCTTTCCGGCGGGTGAAGCTGCGCTCACGTTCGCTCGCGTGCGCGCGCACCTGCGCCTCAGCAGCTTTTCGTTTTTTGCCTTCACCTCTTCACCCACCCTGCGCAAATCGTTGACAGACTGCACAATAAGGGTGAAGGCTTGGCGGAGAAAACAGGGGCTTTTCGAGCGAAATCGGGGAGCCATCGATCGATAATCCCCTTATTTTCAACCGATTCGCCTTCACCTCGGGAGAAAACCACATTCACTCGCCTTTTCACGGCGTTGAAATTGGGGGATCAGACACCCTGCGCAGGGAAAAACGCCGGGAGCACGAAAAACACACCCATATCCCATTGTAATTCAATCACTTAATTAGCATAAGTATCTATCTAACCGGTCACGATGCGCCGCTATTTTTCTCGGCCTTCGCAGCGGCTTTTTCACCGCATCGCACTGCGCAAAACACCACAGCGGCGGCAAGCGAGGGGGGTGAAGGAAAAATGACAAAAGCCTTCACCCCTAACGCGCAGTGGCACAACGAATTGCGCAAGGTGAGTGAAGGAGTGAAGGCAAAAAACGAAAAGTGGCGGAAGCGCGCGCGTACGCGCGCACGCGAGAGGCGGCTATTTCTACGGGCTGCGAGCCCCCGAAAACACATTCCCCTCTCGACGAGGAAGCCCATCGAGAGGGGAACGAAAAATGGCGAACCGAAAATGGCGAGCTGATCAGCCCTCGACTTTGTTGGTGAGGGGCTTGCCCTCTTCAAGTTCCTTGATGCTGCTGAGGGTGGTGAGCGCAATGTTGTGGAGCGCCTCTTCGGTGAAGAAGGCTTGGTGGGATGTGAGCACCACGTTGGGCACCATGAGCAGACGAGCCAGCACGTCGTCGTCGATCATCTTGTCGCTGCGGTCTTCGTAGAAGTAGTTTTTCTCTTCTTCATACACGTCGAGACCGGCCGAGCCGATGCGCTTGGTGCGCAAGCCCTCGATGAGGTCTTCGGTGTTGATGAGTTGTCCGCGGCCGGTGTTGATGATCATCACGCCGGGCTTCATTTTGGCGATGCTCTGGGTGTTGATGATGTGCTTCGTCTCGGGTGTGAGCGGGCAGTGGAGCGAGATGATGTCGCTCTGGGCATAGAGCTCGTCGAGTTCCACGACCTTCACATCATACTGCTTCGCAAATTCGTGATCGGGATAGAGGTCGTAGGCCAGGACGTGCATGCCGAAACCGCGCAGAATTTTGATGAGTTCCTTGGCGATACGGCCCATGCCGACGAGACCGGCCGTTTTGCCGTACATGTCGAAGCCGAGGAGGCCTTTGAGTTTGAAATTACCTTCGCGCGTGCGGTTGACGGCACGATAGATTTTGCGGTTGAGCGAGAGCATGAGTGCCACAGCATACTCGGCCACGGCGTGGGGCGAATAGGCCGGCACGCGCACCACGTCGATGCGGTCTTTGGCGGCTTTGAGATCGACGTTGTTGAAACCGGCACAGCGCAGGGCGATGAGCTTCACGCCGTAGCTCACGAGTTCGTCGATGACGGCGGCGTTGCACTCGGCGTTGACAAAGATGCACACTACGTCTGCTCCCTTGGCGAGGGGCACGGTTTTTCATGGAGAGGTGCTCTTTGTAGTAGCGGATGTCGAAACCGAAATCGGCGTTCGTCTTATTGAACGACTGCTCATCGTAGGAATGAGTGTCGAACATGGCAACTTTGATCATATTCGGGATGATTGATGGTGGAGAAATCAAGAAAAACGGTCGGCATGCGGCGCAACGTGCGATCGGCATGAGAAAACCGGAGTGCGAAATTAGTGGTTTCGGCGCGCCTCGCAAAGTTTTGCCCCCTTTTCCGGCACACAAGTCGCCGGCAAGGGGGATTTTTTGCATACGGGCTGCGCAATCTCACGGTCGGCGCGCCCGGACCGACGGGGCGAAACGGGGTGCGCTCAGCGTTCGGCGCGCACCACGGCGCGCACCGTGCGGATGGTGTCGAAACTGATGTCTTCGCCCACGGCTTCGCGGATGGCGGTGAGCGAAACGGGCGTGTCGTCGTCGCGGCTGTGATCGTGGTCGCGGAGATAGTGACGCACGCGCCGCACATGGTCGGCGGGATAGAGGTCGTCGAGCTCGATGCGCCCGGTGAGCAGTGCGGGTAGGAGGTAGTTGCTCACCGTCTGCTCGGTGACGCCGCGCGCGGCGGCAATTTCGCGCACGCTCTTGCCGGCTTCGAGTTGGCGAAGGGCGTCGGCACGCTTCTCTTCCATCGTTTCGCGCGGGGTGCTGTTCTTTTTCGTGCGCGAGGTCGAGGCCGACGCCGATTCGGCCGGCGTCTTACGGGCAGTGGAGGCCAAGCCGGTGGGCATGGGCGCGGTGGGGTCTTCGATGGTGGCGAGCGAGTGCAAGCGCTGATAGTCGTTGACGTCGAAGGGATGTTTGGCAAAATAGCGCAAGACGCGCAATTTGATATAAAGGTCGCGTCGCAGTTCGTCGATGACGGTTTTGGCGCGTTTGGCCACCTCCTTGCCGCCGGCGGGGAGGGAGAGGGTGCGCATGAAGCCCTCGAAGGCACCGAGGCGGTCGGCGAAATAGGCCGCGCCCTTGGTGATGCGCTCGAGCAGTTCAGGGTGAGTGGCGTAGTCGGCGTGGGTGGCGATGAGCGTTTCGTACTGCGGACGGAATTTCACGGCGACAGCGGCGATTTGCTGGCGGAAGAGGATGAGGAGCTTGCGGAAATCTTCGAGCGTGATGGGGGCTTTCTTGTAGAAAAACTCTTCGAGCAACCGCTGCATGGTGGCGTTGCGCCGCTCGAGGTCGGCAAACGAGAAGAGGTCGCACACGAGGGCGAAGAAATAGTTGCGGCGCATCTGTTGCAACTGGTCGGGCGTGGGCTGCTGCTCGGGAATGTGCTCGGTGAATTGGAGCACGGTGCCGTCTTGGATGATGGCCGAGGCGGGAATGGGGGCGCTGAGCACCAGGCCTTCGAGAGACTTGCAACGCGAGAGGGCGACGTAGGCCTGCCCGTGGGCGAAAGCGCCTTGCACGTCGATGATGGCGCGCTCGAAGGTGAGGCCTTGGCTCTTGTGCACGGTGATGGCCCAGGCGGACGGAGAGGATACTGCGTGAAGGTGCCGTCGACCACTTCTTCGATCTCATTGGTGCGCTCGTTGAGGACGTAGCGGGCGTTGTTCCACGTTTCGCGCGGCACGTTGATGAGTGTGCCGCCTTCGTTGGTGCGGACGGTGATTTCATCGCGGTCGAGACTCACCACCTCGCCGAGCATGCCGTTGAAATAGTGGTCGTCGCCCGCCATGCCGTTGCGAATGAACATGACTTGCGCGCCGCGTTTGAGCACGAGTCGATCGGCCGCGGGATAAGACGATTCGGGGAACTTGTCTTTGACTTCGGCGTCGTAGGTGAAAGCGGGGGTGGTGAGCGCGGTCATTTCGGCCCGGTTGATGGAATCGGCCTGGTGGTTGTGCGTGACGAGACGCACGTAGGCTTCGCCTTCGGGCGGACGGAAATTGGGCACGTAGCGCGCATTGAGCTGTGCGAGCATGGCGGCGTCGAGGCGGTTGCTGCGCACGGCGTTGAGGAGACGTAGGAACGTGTCGTCAGACTGTCGATAGACGGTTTGCAGTTCGACGGTGACGAAGGGCGTTTGGCGCAGGGCGTGGCTGGAAAAGAAGTACTCGGAGTCGTAGTAGCGCGACAACAATTCGCGATCTTCGTCCTTGACTACGGGCGAGAGCTGCTGCAAATCACCGATGAGCAGCAGTTGCACGCCGCCGAACGGACGCGTGGGGTCGCGGTAGCGACGCAAGGCGGCGTCGACACTGTCGAGCAGGTCGGCGCGCACCATGGAGATTTCGTCGATGACGATGAGATCGAGACTGCGAATGAGGCGGCGCTTGCGATCGGGCATGCGAAACTGGTCGGTGCGAAACTGCATGCCGGGAATGAAGGGGGCAAAGGGGAGCTGCAGAAACGAGTGGATGGTGACGCCGCCGGCGTTGATGGCGGCGATGCCGGTGGGGGCGAGCACCACCATGCGCTTGTGCACCTCTTCGCGAATCTGACGCAAAAAGGTGGTCTTGCCCGTGCCGGCACGGCCGGTGAGGAAAAAGGTTGGTGTTGGTGTTCTCAATGATTTGGCGCGCCAAATCGCGTTCGGGGTTTTTCCATTGTGAACAGTGGATTCTATTTTTTACGGGGATTTTGCACCGTAGATTATCGAACAAAATTAAGCGTTTCCGACGAGAAATGGCTATTTTTGCAGCAGATTCTTGAGTGAGGACGCCGTTTTTGGGACCGGCGGCTCGCTTGCACACATAGACCCGACATGCCACACAACCACCACCCCGCTTCTCCGCACGCTCACCCGCACCATCCGGCAGCGGTACCGACCGAAGGCCAAGGCCAACGGCCCGCACTGCGCATGGCGGTGGTGGAACCCAATGTGCTGGCCTGCATGGGGTTGGAAAACACGCTGCGCAAAATCATTCCCATTGCAGAGGTTTGTACCTTCGCTTCGTATGAGGCGCTGATGGAAACGAACGCAGAGGATTTTGCCCACTTTTTTGTGGCGGCGCGCATCTATTTTGAACACACGCATTTCTTCCGCCGCCGGCCATTTGCCACGATCGTACTGACCAACGGCGAGAACCTGCCTCCCACACCGGGACTGCTCACACTCAATGTGTGTCAAAGCGAAGAGTGTCTGATCAAATCGCTGCTGGAATTCCATGCTTTCGGACACGGCGCGGGGCCGCATCGGCCGCGCACAACAACACCGACAGAGGGAGACTCTGCGACGGCACACAGTGGGCGAACGCTCCACGAGGGGGCGCACGGACACGCGCATCTGCGCCGACCAACGATGTCACACCCCGGCGAAACGCCGCCGACGCAGGAGACGACGGAGCTGAAATCGCCACTGACGCTGCGAGAAATTGAGGTGGCGACGCATTTGGCACGCGGCTACACGAACAAGGAGGTGGCCGATCAACTGAACATCAGTCTGTCGACGGTGATCACACACCGGAAGAACCTCATGCTCAAACTGGGGGCGCATTCGCTTTCGGACATTATTATCTATGCCGTGATGAACGGCCACTTGGATCTGGGGGTGTAGGGGCAGACACCACAGGAAAGAACAAACGACCGTCCGCTGAAGGCTTGAAGGCTTTCGGCGGACGGTCTGTTTGTTGCGGGAGAAAGCAACGGGGAAGGGGCGGAATCAGAGCCCTTGTTCCTCGAGTTTCTCGCGAATGCGGAAAAGATGCAACACCTGTCCACCGTAGACGGGGGCGTCGTGGTGCTTTTCGACGAGATCGATATAGCGCTCGACGGTGGTCCGCAGGTGGGTGATGTGCATGCAGCCCATGAGATCGAGCGACTCGGGTAAGCGATCGAGACGGGCCCTGAACCAGGCGACGAGTTCGCCGATGGTGGCTTTATCGTAGGTTTTCTGAAAGGCTTGTGGCATGAACGGAGGAATTACGAGACAAGAAAAACTGAGAATCAGACGCTGATTTCGCCGGAACCGACGCAGACGCGGCCGTCGGGCGTGTAGATGACCCCGAACTGGCCGGGGGCAATGCCCTGGATGGGGGCGTCGCCGTCGATGTGGAACGTGCCGTCGAGGGTGCGCGTCAAACGGCCGGTGCGCCAACGATCGGTGTGCCGCACCTTGAACGTGACATCGAAGGTGCCGGTTTCGGGCCAGGGATCGCCGGTGAGGAAATGAAAACCCGAGAGATTGAACGAACGGCCGTATTGAAGGAGGTTGTCGTAGCCGTGCGAGACGTAGAGGATGTTGGCTTCGAGATCTTTCTTGACCACGAACCACGGGCCGCCACCGAGACCGAGTCCTTTGCGCTGACCGATGGTGTGGAACCAGTAACCTTTGTGCTCGCCGACCTTTTTGCCGCTTTCGATCTCGATGACATCGCCCGTGCGCTCACCGAGAAAACGACGTACGAAGTCGTTGTAGTTGATCTTACCCAAGAAACAGATGCCTTGCGAGTCTTTGCGGCGGGCGGGGGCCAGCCGATTTTCGACGGCGATGCGGCGCACTTCGTCTTTCTGCAGATGGCCGAGCGGGAGCATGAGCTTCTCGACTTGACACGATTCGAGTTGCGCCAAAAAATCGGTTTGGTCTTTCACGGGATCGGGGGCGGTGCCGAGCCAGGTGGTGTGGGCGCTGAGATCGACGGCTTCGCCTGAACGAGGGTCGCTGAAGACTTCGTTGTCGCGGAGGGTGCGCGCGTAGTGGCCGGTGCAGATGCGGTCGTAGGGCATGGCCGACGCGCTCTTCGAAGGCGCCGAACTTGATGAGCCGATTGCACATCACATCAGGGTTGGGGGTGAGGCCGCGGCGCACGTGGTCCATCGTGTAGGTCACCACGCGATCCCAATATTCTTTTTGCAGATCGACGACTTCGAGCGGCAGACCGTAACGGCGTGCCACGGCTTGGCAGAGTTCGAGGTCTTCTTCGGCGGTGCAGGTGAGTTCATCGTCGCCGTCCATGCCGATTTTGATGTAGTAGAGATCGGGACGCAAACCGTGTTCCATCAGGAGGTGGGTGGCGACGGCACTGTCGACGCCGCCGGAAAGCAGGAGAGCGATATTCATGACGGTTGTTGCGTTGAGGAAGAGGGGGAGAGGGGCGACGGGGGCGTGACATCAGTCGGACGATCAGGATCGAGTTCGCGCACGCGTTCGGCACAACGTTCCATGAGCCACTTGGGCGTGGAGGTGGCACCGCAGATGCCGACACTCGTCACGCCGTTGAACCACTCGGGATCGATCAGTTCTGGATCGTCGATGAGGTGGGTATGCTCGTTGACCTTGCGACAGGCTTCGAACAGCACGCGGCCGTTGCTGCTCTTGAGGCCGCAGACGAAAAGCACGAGGTCATGGCGACGCGCAAATTCCTGTACGCCGGGCAAGCGGTTGGAGACGCGACGACAGATGGTGTCGTAGCAACGAAACTCGGCCGGCGGCTGGATGTGGGTCGTGAGATAATCGATGAGGGTTTGGAATCCTTCGAGCGGTTTGGTGGTTTGCGAGAAGAGATAGGTGTTGCGCGTGAGATCGACTTTGTCCACTTCGCTGATGTCGGAGATCACGACCGCTTCGCTGTTGGTTTGTCCCACCAGTCCGAGCACTTCGGCGTGGCCGTGCTTGCCGTAGATCACAATCTGGGGATTTTCCATTTCGTGATAGACGCGACTGATGCGCTGTTGCAAATTGAGCACGACGGGACAGGTGGCGTCGACGAGGGTGATGTTGTTGCGTCGTGCGATCTCGTAAGTTGAGGGAGGTTCGCCGTGTGCACGGAGCAAAACCCGGACATCGTGCAAAGTGGCGAAGGTTTCGTGGTCGATGATCACGAGACCTCGCTCGCGCAGTCGTTCGCATTCGCGGCTGTTGTGGACGATGTCACCGAGACAATATAAGATGTCACGCTGTCCCAGCTCTTCCTCTGCTTTTTTGATGGCGGTGGTGACACCAAAGCAGAAGCCGGAACCGGCATCTATTTCGATATGTAGCATAGTTTGTGTCTGTTTGTGGGAAAAGAGGGGCGTTTACCGAGACTGGCCGACGTCTCTACCGGAATGAACGAGCGATTGTCGAGGTAGACGGGCATTTGCCAAGACGGACCGGCGATTTTTGCAGCACGGACGGACGATTGTCGGGAATTCACCCCCGTTTACAAATCAAAGTCGGTAGGAAACGCAGCCCATCAGCGAAGAACTGGCCAAATGGTAACGCGCCCATGCCAAGTCTAACCGTAGGCGCGAAAAGCGAACGCCGGCGCCGAAAGAAAATCCCGCACCGTGGCCGCGACCCGCAGCCGTCAGTTCGTAGCCGCGGCGGAAATTGTAGCCGGCCGAAAGCGTCACTTGCTGAGAAGGCATCCAGTCGACACCCACCACCAGGTGGTTTGTGAACACACGGCCGGCACTCAGTTCGGCATCGGCCGTAGGCATATAATAGGCTTTCGACCAACGCGTCAGATCGATCAGCGTGACGTTGAAACGCAGGGGCGTGTGCGCCAATTGCTTGGAGAAGCCCATCTGCAACGAGTAGGGAACCGTTTCGGTGCGCCGATCGAAATGCTTGATCTCTGCCCCCGCATTGCGCAGCACGGCCGACCAGCTCCAACCCTCTTCCTTATTATAATAGTTGAGTCCCACGTCGGCAACCAAAGCCGCGGCACTCATCGTGCCCAGTCGCGAGTAAACCGTCTTGAGGTTCGCGCCACCCGCCCATCGAGGGGAGAGAGCGTAGCCGTAGCCCGCGCCGACAATCACATTGCTCGGGGTGAACTGCCCCAAATCGGCACCGTACTCATCGGTTTCGAACATCGTGCCGTAACTGATGCGTTGAGCGAAAAAGCTAGCGGTGTGGCGAAGTCCAAAACCGTGCACATACTGTGCGCCCGCCCACAGCGCTCCGTCAGGAAGCGAAGCGACGGTGAGACCGAACTGGCGCGGCGTGACATCGGCCAGCAAAGCCGGGTTGTGCTGCGCAAGGGCCGCATCGTCATCGGGCACGCTGTTGCTTTCGCCGCCGAGCGCGGCCACATGCGCCGAAACGGGCAATCGCAGCACATTATAGGCCGACGTACTCTCTTGCGCCGATGCACAAAGCCCCGACAAGAGGAGGAAGAGGAGAATTAGTTTTTTTTTCATTCGCGCCGAAAAATAGTGCGACAAAGGTACGACATAATTTAGTTTTTGGGCGTACTTTTGCTCCGAAATCAGAGACCGCCATCCCCTTTTCAATCAAGGTTTCAGGCAAGATCGGTCGTTTGCGACTCTCCGATCCGTTCGTCGGTTGTGCGGTCTCCTCTACCCCACTAAACTTACAGACACTTTGAACGAATCTCCCCTACTTTCGCGCGAGTGGAACGACCTGGTGTTCGAAAACCGCAATAAGCAATACGGCGCTTACGTGCTCCGCAAGGAGACCGGCAAGCGCTATCGGCGCGTGGGGATGATCTTCCTCGGAGTTTTCCTCGTGCTGGCCGTCATTACCGGCGTACTGGGCTATTTTGTCTACAAAAAAGTGCAGGAAATCAGCACCGAAATCAACGAAGAGGTCAAACACCTCGAACCGGTCAAGACGCGCGACGGCTTCGAGCGCAAGAACATTTCGGTAGGTCGCAGAGCGGTGAAAGTTGCCACCACTCCCGGCGGACGAAACACCGCGCCCATCATCGTCGATCGCCGCACGGTCACCGCCCCCATCGGCATTGACGGACCGGATGACAGCAAACAAATCGACCGCAGCGAGCTCGTAGACCAAGACATCCACCACAACGCCGATCAACCCGACCTCCCCGTCGAAGGACCGCAACTCACCGCCACCGAAGTGGTGGAAGAGATGCCGCAATTCCCCGGCGGATACAAAGCGATGGTGAAATTTCTCGATGACAACATCGTCTATTCCGGCGCAGCACAGCGGTTGCAGCTCGACGGCACCTGCGAAGTGGCCTTTGTGGTCCAACCCGACGGTAGCATCACCGACATCGAGCTCACCAAGAAGACACAACCCATGCTCGATCGCGCCGTGATAACCGGCATCAAACGCATGCCCAAGTGGAAGCCCGGAAAACACAAGGGAAAAGTATCTCCTGTGCGCGTCACCATCCCCATCACCTTCGTCCTTTTCAAGGACAAAGGATAAGTGCGCGCTCGACGATGTGCCCGACGCACTGCCTCAGGGTGAAATTCCCGGCGAGGGAAAACCTTTTTCCGACAGAATTGCTTATTTTTGCCCTGAGCCCACGTCAGTCATACCGGCGATGAGAACAGCCCTTCGCCCACTCCACTCGCAAACTCCCCACCATGGCCGAAAAAAAACTCTTTTACCCCTTTATAGTCGAGCCTTTCCAAGAAGACTACACCGGTCACTTGGCTTGGAGCACGCTCGGCAACCTCGTTTTGCGCGTCTCGTCGCTCCACGCCGAAACGCATAATTTCGGGTTCACCTACATGCAGACGCATCACCGCGGATGGGTGCTCTCGCGCCTCGTGTTGGAACTCGACCACCTCCCGCTCTCGGGCGAGCGCTATCAGCTCGGCACGTGGGTGAATCGCATTTATCGTCATTTCACCGACCGCCTCTACGTTGTCACCGACCCCAACGGCGTGCCCTTCGGCTACGGCACCTCGACCTGGGCCCTCATCGATTATGAAACGCGCCAACCGGTCAATCTCGAAACCCTCCCCGACGGCGGATTCCACCAAGCCCTACTCGACGAAGACGTGCCCATCGACGGCCCGTCGAGAGCCCGCGTGCAAGAAACCGAACCGGTGCTCCGCCACACGGCCGCCTACACCGATTTGGACATCAACGGCCATTTCAACTCCATTCGTTACATCGATCTGCTGCTCAACACCTTCGACAAAGACTGGCACGACACGCACACCGTGCGCCGCGTCGAAATGGCCTACGGACTCGAAGCCTATGCCGGCCAGCAACTGCGCGTCTATCGCCACACCCTGAGCGACGACCGCGTGGCTTTCGAGGTGCGACGCCCCACCGAGGACGAAAAAAGCGAGAGCGTGCTGGTGCGCGCTGTCCTCACCGTGAAAACACGCAATTGATTCGGCGACTTCTCTTCTCTCCCTGAAACTCCCCACTACATAACACGAGAATCATGCTACAACACATTGAAGACGCCCTGGCGGCATTGCCCTATCCGCAACGTCCCGAAGGACTTTACGACCCCATTCGTTTCGTACTCGCCGGCGGCGGGAAGCGGCTCCGCCCCATGCTCTTGCTCACGGCCTTCTCGCTCTATCACAGCGACTACATGCCGGCCATGCCCGCGGCGGTCGGCATCGAAATGTACCACAACCACACCCTCGTGCACGACGATCTCATGGACCACGCCGACATGCGCCGCGGACGGCCCACTGTGCACACCCGTTGGAACGAAAACACCGCCGTGCTCTCCGGCGACACCATGCTTCTCCTGGCCTATCGCCTCATCGCACAGTGCACCGTGGGACGCCGCGAAGAGATCTTGCACCTGTTCACCGACAGCGCCATCCGCATCTGCGAAGGACAGCAATACGACGTCAATTTCGAATCGCGCAGTGAGGTCACCGAAGCGGAATACCTCGAAATGATCCGCCTCAAAAACCTCGGTGCTCCTCGGCTGCGCCGCACAAATGGGCGGTCTCCTCGCCGACGCACCGGCTACAGATGCCGAAGTGCTCTACCAATTTGCCGAAAAAATAGGACTCGCCTTCCAACTCCAAGACGACTACCTCGACGCCTACGGCGATCCGGCCGTCTTCGGTAAAAAAATCGGCGGCGACATCCTCTGCGGAAAGAAAACCTTCCTCACCGTCACCGCGCTCTCACAAATGTCGGGGGCCGAAACCACCCATTTCCTCCGCATGCTCGCGTGCGACTCCATCGATCCCGACGAGAAAATACGCTACGCCATGCGTTGCTACGCCAAATACGACGTCGAAAGCCTCTGCCGCCAACGCATCGAGGCCTACTTCAAAGAGGCGCGCACCACGTTGGATCGTCTCAGCGTCGACGCCACGCCGCTCTGGAACTACGTCACGCCGCTGCTCGGACGCAATCACTAAAACGACCCCTCCTTCATGTTCATCGACACCCACTGCCATCTCTACGACGAAGCTTTCGACGAAGACCGCCACGAGGTGGTGGAACGAGCCCGCAACGCCGGCGCCCAATGCCTGTTGCTCCCCAACATCGACGCCAATTCGCTCGGCCCGCTCGTGAGCACCTGCGACGAATGGCCCGACCTCTGTAGGCCGATGCTCGGACTCCACCCCACCGAACTCCCCCGATCCGCAGCCCCTGCTCGATCGCATGGAACAGCTCCTCGCCGTGCCCCATTCGCCCTTCGTGGCCGTGGGCGAAGTGGGCATCGACCTCTATTGGGACACTTCGCGGCGCGAAGAACAAATGGAGGTGTTCCGCCGACAGGCAGCGTGGAGCATCCGCTTCCGACTACCGCTCGTCATTCACTCCCGTTCCGCTCACGCCGAACTGCTCGAAGTGCTCACGCCACTCAAAGGCCAACTCCCGGGCGGCATCTTCCACTGTTTCGGCGGATCGGCTCGCGAGGCCGAAGAGCTCCTGGCCTTCGACGGCTTCCTGCTCGGCATCGGGGGGATCGTGACCTTCAAGAAGAGTACCCTGCCGGCCGTGCTCGAAACCACGGTACCGCTCGAGCGCATCGTTCTCGAAACCGACGCGCCCTACCTTGCGCCCACCCCCCATCGGGGCAAGCGCAACGAACCGGCCTACATTCCTCTCATCGTCGAACGGCTCGCCGATGTCTATCAAACCACGACGGAGCACATCGAAGCGGTCACGAGCCAAAACGCTCGCCGACTCTTCGCGCTCTGACTTCTACTCACCGAAAAAAACGCATCATGATCAAATCTACGGTATGGCCACCTGCCCCGACTGCGTGGCTGTGGACCAACAAGCTCAAAACGACCCCCGGTTCGAAATCATCGACCTCGGTTCGCACGTCTTGCACCTCAAGGCCTTCCTGAAACTGCGCGACACGCACCCCGCTTTCGACGCTGTGAAGCAGCACGGCGGGATCGGCATCCCTTGCTTTGTGAAAGAAGACGGCACCGTCACCCTCGATCCCCGAGAGGTGGGGCTCCTCACCCCCGAGCACGACGCGCCCGCCTGCAATCTCGACGGCAGCGGCTGCTGAGGTTTTGCCACTTCGCCCGGAGCGCAAGTCTCGTCCCCACCGAGCGACGAGACTTGCGCTCTGCATTTTCTCATTCCCCCCTCGCCCAGTTCCTCACCGCGCGCTCCTCTTGCCCATGACCGACGCCCAACGCGAGCAGCCCAACACGCCGCTCTCCAAACCCTATCTCGACCATTTCAGCCCCGACCGCGCGACCGGCATCTACATCCGGGTGCTCAAGCTCCTGCAGAAACAACGCCACTACCGCGACCCCGATCTCACCGCGCGCCGCGTGGCCGAAATCATCGGCTGCGACCACCGCGCCATCAGCGCGGCACTGGCCATCAGCACCGGCGAAAAACTTTCTCCGCCTCTTGGCCAAAAATCCGTGCCAACGAAGCCGCCCGCATGCTCCGCGACCGACGTTTCGCCGAATGGAACGTCGAGGACATCGGCCTGCACTGCGGCTTCGCCTCCCGACAGTCGTTCTACAATGCTTTCAACCGCGTGTGGGGCATCACCCCACGACAATACCGACTCCGATACCATGCTTCCTGATCCCCTCCGACAAGAAATCATCGCCCTTGTGCGCGAACAAGTGGTGCCCGCCATCGGCTGCACCGAACCCGTCTGCGTGGCACTGGCCGCCGCACGGGCGGCCGAACAGCTCCCAACGCGCCCACCCCACCGCGTGCAAGTGCGCCTCAGTGCCAACATCCTCAAAAACGCCATGGGGGTGGGCATTCCCGGCACCGACATGGTCGGACTCCCCATCGCCATCGCGCTCGGCGTGCTCATCGGCCGCTCGGCCAACGGACTCGAAGTGCTCCGCGATGTGACGCCCGACGACGTGGCGGCAGGAAAGCCTACATCGCCGAACAGCGCATCGACATCACACTGGCGCAAGACATCAGCGAGAAACTCTATGTTGACGTCACGGCCACCGACCGCGACGGACACGAGGCGCGCGCCATCATCGCGGGGCAACACACGCACTTCGTCGACTGCGAAGTGGCGGCCGCACTGCGCAACGCCGGTGGTGTCGCTCCCCGTCAAGCAGCCGACGAGCCCACGACGACCGACGACTGTCGACCGCAAGGCACGGCCGAACACGCCGAACCGGAAAGCATCGGTCGCCGCCTCAACCTGCGCATGGTCTATGATTTCGCCACGACGTCGCCCATCGATGAGCTCGACTTCATTCTCCAAGCCGCCGAACTCAACATGACGGCCTCACAACGTTCGCTCGAAGGCAACTACGGACACTGCCTCGGCAAAGCCCTCTCCCGCCCCATGGGCCGCGGCATCATGGGCGACAACATTTTCTCGCACATCCTTTCGGCCACCTCGTCGGCTTGCGATGCCCGCATGGCCGGTGCCCCCATTCCCGTCATGTCCAATTCGGGCAGTGGCAACCAAGGCATTTGCGCCACCAATCCCGTCGCGGTCTTTGCACGCGAGAACCACAACACCCGCACCGAACTCGTCCGCGCCCTCATGCTCTCGCACCTCACGGCCATCTACATCAAACAGCATCTCGGCACCCTTTCGGCGCTTTGCGGCTGCGTGGTGGCGGCCACCGGCAGCGCATGCGGCATCACTTATCTCATGGGCGGCGACTACAACAAAGTGGCGGCGGCCGTCAAAAACATGATTGCCAACCTGACGGGCATGATCTGCGACGGGGCGAAACCTTCGTGCGCCCTCAAACTCACTTCGGGCGTGTCCACAGCGGTGCTCTCGGCCATGCTGGCCATGCAGGGCGAATGCGTCTCGTCGGTCGAAGGCATCATCGACGACTGTGTGGATTGCAGCATTCGCAATTTGGCAAATCGGCAAGGAGGCCATGAACGAAACCGACCGCTGTGTGCTCGACATCATGACGCACAAGCGCCGGGCCGAAGGCGAAGCATAGCCGACCGAAAAGCCCTCGAAAGTCACCGCTCTCGCGTGCGCGCGCATGCGCCCGTCTCAGTCACTTTTCGTTTTTTTCCTTCACCTCTTCACCCTTCCCCCGCAATCCATTGTGGATCATCAGATTAGGGGTGAAGACTTTTGAAATTTTCCTTCACCTTTTCCTTCACCGTGTGCGACAGTCCCTCGCAACTTATATGACGGGGATGAAGAGGCACCGACCGCCCACTTCGCTCCCCGGCGCAGTGCACCCTTTCGGCCGTGAAGCCGTGAACCTACGAAAAAACCACCATCTTCACCCACAACGCGCTAAATATCAACCGATAACACACAAATCGTGAAGGCAAAAAACGAAAACCTGCTGAGTGCGCGTACGTAGGCGCGCGAGAACCCGCGACGAAAACGCGAAAACTGCCCGTGTTCCGAGAAAGGGTTCCCCGTTTTTGCGAGAAAGCGCGAAAGAGCGATTTCCCAACCGACGAGAGCGGGCAACGACATGGGGTGGTGGCATCGAAAAACGCGGAACGTGCAAGACCGGCAAAGCGACAGGCAGAACAATTTGCACAAATATCACACCGGATCGCCATCTATACTTCGCAAAATACAGAGCAATCATCATTTCAACGCAAAAAAAGCGGACACCTCTGCGCGTATTCTCAGAGAATGCGTACCTTTGGAACGCAGTTCGTGTGCGACACAGCCAATAGGTATCTCTCTTGCCCGGCGACAAGGGCACCGATCGCCCCCCGACGGCACATTTCGACACTGCACTCGTCACACAACAGAACGCCATCTCGACAGCAACAAATAAAAAAGCATCATATCACACACAGTCTTACCACAATGAAGATGATCAAGAAGCTCCTCCTACTCGGTCTCGCCGCGCTTCCGCTCGCCCTGAGTGCACAAACTGCACACAACGAACGTGTCGGCGTACAGACGAAAACCCCCACCGAACAGCTCGACGTGAAGGGTACGGTGCGCGTGGAGACGCTCCCCAAAAAAGGCGATGCCATCACCACCGGCGCCAACGGTGCCTACAACAACCAGTCGACCTTCACCCCCAACCGCGTGGTGATCGCCGACGCCAACGGCGTGCTCGGATCTAAATTCGCCGCTTGGCCCCTGTTCTTCTACATGCCCAGCTGCATCATGCCCACCGACCAAACGGCGGCCGAATACAACGGCACGGAATTCAGCGTCAACCTCTACGAGCTCTACAAAAACCAATTCAGCATCCCCGCCACTCCCGCGGCCGGTGCCGTGACCCTCGTGTCCAGCCCCTCGGCCGGCAATCTGCCCGTCGAAGGCAAGACCGATCTCGGTTATTTTGTCACCTACTATGATTCGAAAGTCTTCAAAGACGTGAAAGTAGACGACAATGGCGTTCTCACCTACAAACTGGTCAGCAATCCCGCCCCTGTGACGGAATACACCTACATGAACATCGTCTTCAAACGACTTTGAGGCACTGATTTTCATCAACTTTCTTGGCGGAGTCGCGCGGAATGCGTAACTTTGCCGAGCTTTTCCGCTCAACCGCTGTCAGCAGGTTGCCCATCGTGGGGCGACGTTCCGAAAAAAAGAAACTGAGAATGTTGGGCTGGGGCGATAACAATTTCATACAATCAAGCACAAATGGCTGATCTGATCAAAATTGCTGAAGAAGCATTTGCCACCGGCAAACAAACGCCCGCTTTCAAGGCCGGCGACACCGTAACCGTGGCTTACAAAAATCGTCGAAGGTAACAAAGAACGCGTACAGCTCTATCGCGGTGTTGTTATCAAAAATCTCCGGACACGGAGACAAAAAAAGCGTTTCACCGTTCGCAAAAATGTCGGGAACGGTCGGCGTAGAACGTATCTTCCCCATCGAATCGCCTGCGATCGAAAGCATCGAGGTGAACAAAGTGGGTAAAGTGCGTCGCGCTAAGCTCTACTACCTCCGCAACCTCACGGGTAAGAAGGCACGCATCAAGGAAAAGCGTACCCCCGTCAAGAAGGAGGCATAAGCCGCACCGGACACATGGCTGTGATGCCAACGGCAAGCCGAAACTCGGCTCATGCTGCCGCAAAAGGCCTCACAACACACGCACAAAGACAGGAACTATCGCAGTTCCTGTCTTTTTTTGTTGTCGGCAGGGGCCAATTCGCGCGAAATGTCGTAACTTTGAACGCATCATAAAAATTGCGCACACGCGCTTTTACCCATCAAACCACCCATGATCTCTCACAAAACACTGCTCTATGCCAACACCCTCTTGTTCGTTGGCTTGGCCGGCGGCCTGAAAGCGGCGCCCATCGGTTTCACGCCGACGGAACAAACCGCACAACTCAATGCGACCTCCGGCGACATGGCTTTCGTCATCAAGAAGGCACGGAAAGTCAATGCGCACACCGTAGAACTCACCGACGCGCAAAACAGAAAAATCACCGTCGACTTCTACGGCAACAACATTTTCCGCATCTACCAAGATCCAGCCGGCAGCGCCCCCCACAACCCCGAGGCGAAACCCGCGGCCGACATCCTCGTCGAACAGCCCCGCAAGCAGGTGGCCCGACTTGAACTCCAACAAAACGACCGAAACTGCACCCTCACCACCGACGAGATCAAGGTGGTGTTCGACAACAAGAACAGCGGCTTCGCAGTCTACAAGAAAAACGAGATCGATCCCGTGATCTCCTCGCCGTCGTTCCGCACCTTCGACAACGACGGCACGCACCTGGAACTGACTTGCAGCCCGGGCGAGTACTTCTACGGCGGCGGCGTGCAAAACGGACGCTTCTCCCACCGCGGACAGCGCATCGCCATCGAAAACACCAACAACTGGGTCGACGGCGGTGTGGCCTCTCCCACCCCATTCTATTGGAGCACGAAAGGCTACGGCATGCTGTGGCACACCTTCAAACCCGGACTCTACGACTTCGGCGCCACCGACGCGAAAAAGGTGAAGCTGCGTCACGGTGAGAAATATCTCGACGTCTTCTTCTGGGTGGGCGACCGCCCCGAAGCCTTGCTCGACGGCTTCTATCAGCTCACCGGCAACCCCGTGCTCTTGCCCAAATTCGGTTTCTACGAGGGGCACCTCAATGCCTACAACCGCGACTATTGGACCGAGGCCAAGGACGGCAAGGGCTTCATGAAAATGGAGGACGGCAAGACCTACAACGAAAGCCAGAAAAACAACGGGGGCATTCGCGAAAGTCTGAACGGCGAACTGGAAAACTACCAGTTCTCGGCGCGTGCGGCCATCGATCGCTATCTGAACAACGACATGCCGCTCGGTTGGTTCCTGCCGAACGACGGTTACGGCGCAGGCTACGGACAGACCACCACGCTCGACGGTAACATCAAGAACCTCAAGTCGTTCGGCGACTATGCCCGTTCGAAAGGCGTGGAAATCGGATTGTGGACGCAAAGCGATCTGCACCCCAAAGACAGCATCGAGGCCCTCTTGCAGCGCGACATCGTCAAAGAAGTGCGCGACGCCGGCGTGCGAGTCCTCAAAACCGACGTGGCCTGGGTGGGCTGGGGCTACTCCTTCGGCCTCAACGGCGTGGCCGACGTGGGCAAGATCATGCCCAAATATGGCAACAACGCGCGCCCCTTCATCATCTCGCTCGACGGGTGGGCGGGCACGCAACGCTACGCCGGCATCTGGAGCGGCGACCAAACGGGCGGTGACTGGGAGTACATTCGCTTCCACATCCCCACTTTCATCGGCTCCGGCCTTTCAGGGACAACCCAACATCACTTCCGACCTCGACGGTATTTTCGGTGGGAAAAACATTCCCGTCAATGTGCGTGAGTTCCAATGGAAGACCTTCACCCCGATGGAACTCAACATGGACGGATGGGGCGCGAACCCCAAATATCCGCAGGCCCTCGGTGGCAAAAGCACGGCGCTCAACCGCTGGTATCTCAAACTGAAGAGTGAGCTCCTGCCCTACACTTACACGGCTGCAGCGCAGGCCATCAATGGTCGCCCGATCATTCGCCCGATGTTCATGGAAGAGCGCAATGACTACACGCTCGGCAAGCGCACGCAATACCAATATATGTATGGTGATGCGTTCCTCGTGGCGCCGGTCTACCAAAACACGGCTGCCGATGCCGAAGGCAATGACCGCCGCGACGGGATCTACCTGCCGCAGGGCACGTGGGTCGACTACTTCACGGGCGATCGGTATGAAGGCGGCCGCATTCTCAACGATTTCGATGCCCCCCTCTGGAAACTGCCGGTACTGGTGAAGGCCGACGCCATCATCCCCATGGCGAACCCCAACAACAATCCCTCGCAGATCCGCAAGGACCTGCGCATCTACGAGATCTATGCGCAACACGGCACCAAGGCGCTCGAATATGACGACGACGGCCGTACGCAAGCTTACCTCACGGGCGAAAACACCAACACGCAACTCAGCACTTCGGTCAACAAGAAGACGCTGACGTTCAAGGCTGAACGCACGGCGGGCGACTTCGACGGTTACATCCGCAACAAGGCGACGGAGCTCCGCATCAACGTGACACGTGCCCCCAAATCGATCACGGCACAAGTGGGCGGAAACAAAGCGGTGAAACTCACCGAAGTGAAAACACGCGAGGCATTCGAAAAGGGCGACAACGTGTGGTTCTACGATGCACGACCGAATCTGAACCGTTGGGTGCGCCCCGGCGAGGAGAGCGTGGGCGAAGTCATCAAAAATCCCCAGGTGCTGGTACGCGTGGCGTCCACCGATGTGAGCGAAAACACGGTGAGCGTCGAAGTCAAAGGCTTTGAGTTTGCGCCTGCCGACCGCTTGCTCACCCACCGCGGAAAATTGAAAACAACGCAGCTCGACGAAAAGAAGAGTAAGGTCGAGGCTTACGCCCTCACACCGGCATGGACGCCCGTGGAAAATGCCGACTACTACGAAGTGAAGTTCGACGGACAAATCTATTCCACGATACGCGAACCGCGCTTGCGTTTCGATGATCTGGCGCCCGTCACCACCTATGACTTTGCTGTGCGCGCGGTCAATGCCTCCGGCGCCGGCGCGTGGAGCAACCTCCGTCTCGCCACGGTGAAAGATCCCCTCGAGTGGGCCATTAAGGGCGTAAAAGCCACGGCTTCGGTGGCCAGCCAGGGCGGACAGGGCACCGACAAGCTCTTCGACCGCGACCTCAAAACCATGTGGCACACGGCGTGGGACAACAAACAAGCCACACCGTTCGACCTCACCGTCGATCTGCGTGCAGTCAACAAGATCGATCGCATCGAATATGTTCCGCGCGAAGACGCCGCCAACGGCACGCTGCTTCGCGGTAGCTACTCGTTCTCGACCGACCGGCAGAACTGGTCGGCGCCCGTTGTCTTCACTTGGGCGAAGGATGCCACGGTCAAGACAATCGTTCCCGCAGACCATCCCGAGGCACGCTACCTCAAACTCCACGTCGACGAAGGCGTCGGCAACTTCGGTTCGGGCCGCGAACTCTACGTTTACCGTGTTGCCGGAACGGAGGGTAAGATGCAAGGGGACATCAACCGCGACAAGCGCATCGACGAGAACGACCTCACCTCGTATATGAACTACACCGGCTTGCGCCGCGGAGATGCGGACTTCGACTACGTGGCCGCCGGCGACATCAACGGCAACGGCCTCATCGACGCGTACGACATCTCGACGGTAGCCGTGGAACTCGACGGCGGTGTGCGCAACTCGTCCGACAAGGTGCGCGGTTCGCTCGTGCTCACGCCCAACGTGAAGTCCTACAAAGCCGGCGACTTGGTAGAGATCAAGGTGTCGGGCAAGGATCTGCACTATGTCAATGCGCTTTCCTTCGGTTTGCCTTACAAGGCCGACGAATTGGAATACGTGGGCATCGACCTCAAAGGCATGAAGGACATGGTGAACCTCACCTACGACCGCTTGCACACCAACGGCACGAAGGAGTTGCTGCCCACCTTTGTGAATCGCGGCAACAACTTCTTGCTCGACGAGGGTGCGCCGGTGCTCTTCACGCTGAAATTCCGCGCGAAGAAGGCCGGGAAGTTCCAACTCAAGGCTGTCGACGGACTGCTCGTCGATCGTAACCTCGGTACGGTTCAATTCTGACCCCATTTTCCATTGTAAAAATCCCCGCTTGCTCTCGCAAGCGGGGATTTTTTTACGAATTACATAGAATTGCCACGCCAAGTGCGAAAAATAGAGGCGTAAAGGCTGCTATATCCCGTATATTCACTAAATTTGCAAGGAGCATGTCCCGCTTGCGCGTGTTCAACACGCAATAGTGAGTGCCGGTGCCGAGATGGAGAGCCCATTCAGCGCACACGGCAGAGATGAATCTTTGCAACCTTCGCACCGCAGAGTCTATGATCACCAACCAGAAGCCCTATATCTTCCGTTTTTTCGTCGTTGTCGGCGAAATCATCGGACTGAATCTTATCTTGCTAGCCTTGCGTCCCTTCTTCTACGAAGAGATGCCGCAATATGCTGCACGCTACGGCGACTTCGCTTTCGTGCTCTCGGTCTGCTACTTTGTGTGCGGCATGCAGACGGGCAGCCGCTTGCATTATGCCATTATCCGTGGAGACGAGATTCTCCGGCGTGCGCTCTACAGCAATCTTTATTTCGACTTGCTCGTCGTCACGCTCTCTCTTGCGCTACCGGGTGCAAGACTCACGGTGTGGAAATATCTGCTTCCGCTGCTGGTGGGGCAACTATTCTTTTCGCTCATCTTTAAGAAAACGGTGCGGCGCGCGATTCAATGGTATCGTGCGCGGCGTGCCTCGCGTCGAGGCGTGGTTGTGGTAGGGCCGATCGAAAACATCAGCACCTTGCTGAACCAACTGGCCAAGGATCGGGGTACGGGATACTCGATCTTGGGGTACTTTTGTGACGAGGCGCCACAAAAGCCCGACCCAATCATTCCTTATTTGGGAAAATACGACGATTTTGATGCTTATCTCAATACTCGCGAGACGGTGGTCGAAATCTTTTGTACGCTTTCGTCGGTTGATCAGGCACGGATTCGCCACCTCGTCGACTATTGCGACAACCATATGTTGCGCTTCATCGGTTTGCCGGGCACGTATTCATTCGTTGCCCACCGCATAAAAGTGCTTGCGCTCGACGGGCATTCCGCGGTCGCCATCCACACGACTCCACTCGAAAACTTCGACAACGCTGTGATCAAACGCTGTTTCGACGTTGTCGTCTCTGCAGTCTTGCTCGTCACGGTCTTCCCCATCGTCTATGTGATCTTCGGTATCTGGATCAAACTCACAAGTCCCGGCCCCGTTTTCTTCTGCCAAAAGCGAAGCGGCCTCAACGGACAGGAATTCAACTGCTACAAATTCCGCTCGATGCGCGTCAACGCCAACAGCGATCAGCTGCAGGCCACGGAACACGATCCGCGCAAGACGCGCGTGGGCGATTTCATGCGCCGTACCAATATAGACGAACTGCCACAACTCATCAATGTGCTTCGCGGAGACATGTCGCTCGTGGGACCGCGACCTCACATGCTGAAACACACCGAAGTGTACAGTAACCTCATCGACAAATATATGGTGCGCCACTTCGTGCGCCCGGGCATCACGGGTTGGGCGCAGGTGACCGGTTTTCGCGGTGAGACAAAAGAACTCTGGCAGATGGAAGGGCGCGTGAAAAAAGACATCTGGTACATCGAACACTGGACGTTTGCCCTCGATCTCTGGATTCTCATCAAAACGGTGCTCACGGTCCGCAGCAAGAATGCCTATTGAGAACTTAGAACAACTATTCGCAGGCCAACCTCATCCGTTATGCCTACAATTCCTGTCAAGAGATGGTCGACAAAAACATTTGCCACATTTACTTGACAAGATGCTTTGTATTTTTTGGCGCATTCCGTTGGGATTTGCTATCTTTGCTCCAGAATTCAATCTCACTCATCATGAAACCCACTCTTTTCCTGCTCGCTGCCGGTATGGGCAGCCGCTACGGTGGCCTCAAGCAGCTCGACACGCTCGGCCCCCAAGGACAAACCATCATGGACTACTCGATCTACGACGCCATCAACGCCGGCTTCGGTAAGCTCGTGTTTGTTATCCGCAAAGACTTCGAAGACGATTTCCGCAAGATCGTACTCACTAAATACCAAGACAAGATCCCCTGCGAACTCGTCTTCCAATCGCTCGACGCACTTCCCGAAGGTTTCACCTGCCCCGCAGAACGCCAAAAGCCTTGGGGTACAAACCACGCCGTGATGATGGGACAGGATGTGATCAAGGAACCTTTCGCTGTGCTCAACTGCGACGATTTCTACGATCGAGATGCTTTCCAAGTCATGGGTAAATTCCTCTCCTCGCTCCCCGAGGGTAGCACCGGACGCTATGCGATGGTGGGCTTCCGTGTGGGCAATACCCTCTCTGACAGCGGTACGGTAAGCCGCGGCGTATGCGAAGTCGACGAGAAGAACCACCTGACTTCAGTCGTAGAACGCACCAAGATCGAACGACACGACGGCACGGTGCAGTACCTCGATGAGAACAACGAGTGGGTATCTATTCCCGATACCACGCCCGTGTCCATGAATTTCTGGGGCTTCACGCCCGATTATTTCGCTCACTCCAATGAGTTCTTCAAGACCTTCCTTTCGGATCCGAAGAACATGGAGAACCTCAAGAGCGAATTCTTCATTCCTCTCATGGTCGACCACCTTATCCGAAAGGGACAAGCCACTTGCGAGGTACTCGACACCACTTCCAAGTGGTTCGGCGTGACGTATCCTGAAGATCGCCCCGAAGTCGTGGCCAAGTTCGCCAAACTCGGTGCCGATGGTGTTTACCCCGAAAAGATGTTCTAATCCCCTCTGCAGATTAGCCATATTTAGTCTACTAAGACCTTTTGAGCGAGATATCATCCCCTCGGTGGTGTCTCGCTCATTCTTTTCTATTCAGTAGCATAGGCTACCCTCATCGCATTGAAGAACAAGGCTTTCGCCTAAAATTGTAGAACAAGCGCTCGCTACTTCCTGCGCATTTTGAAAATATCCTCTCGGCAAGACATGCCCCACAAGCTTACCCGCTTTTCATCACCTTAGCCCCTGGCTACCAACCTTTAATTTAATCCAACCACATCACCTATCAAACCCTCGCTCATTAAATTCTCACACAAACAGTTGTCATTATACCACAAAACCACTACTTTAGCCGCATCAATAACCGCTCAGACCAAAAACACGAACAAACGGTAAGCACTTCTAATTGGCGCCTTGCCTACCCTTCTCCTCTAAGTTTCAAACTTCATCGTACCCATTGAGGCGAGGGATTCAAAAATAGAAATAACCTAATCAAAACAATACAGTATGAAGATCGCAAAACGAATCCTCTTCACCTTCCTTATCCTCCTCCTTGTCCTCGGAGGAACAGGTCTGTGGCTATTATTCGGTAGCCGCACAAGCAACCCCAAGAATTATGCACACATTGGCGAAATCCCCACGCCAAACGGTTATGAACGCGTCGTCGGCACCAACCCTGGCTACACCCAATTCTTGCGTGCCCTGCCCCTGAAACCCAAAGGCAGCAAGGTACACCTTTACACCGGCGGAAAGGCTTTCTTTCAGCCCATGAACTATGCCGTGGTCGACCTCCCTCTCCTTTCCAACGCCGAACAATGCGCCGATGCTTGCATGCGTTTGAGAGCAGAATACTTCTATCAGACCGGACAATACAACAAGATTAAATTTCAAGACGGCAACGGCAACACCCAACGCTACAGCGGTGGTGCATCACGAGAAGCCCTGCATCGCTACCTCCGCCACCTCTATGGCGTCGCCAGCACCTTCTCACTCTGCCGCGAAATGCAGCCCCACACATTGGCCGAAATCCAGCCCGGCGATGTCTTTGTCTACCCCGGCAAAGGTCAATTTCTCGGTCACGCTGTCTTCGTCGTGGACGTCGCTGTCAATAAGGACGGTAAAAAGGCCTTTCTCCTCGCCGAGGGCAACACACCCGCCTGCGACATTCACCTCATCCGCAACTTAGAAAACCCATTTCGCTCCCCTTGGTTCATGACCGACGGCAGCGAGAAGAGATTCCTCTTATCGCTTACTCCCTTCAAAGCAACAGACTTGAGGCATAATTGAGCAAGAAGCAAAAACATCAAGGACGTCCGTTTCAATTATTGAGCTGCCAGCCCAACAGCTCTTGCTAACAAAGTTTGTTTGCATCTCAACCCACAAATTAGCGTGTGTCACTTTCTCGTCATGAAAGGGCACACGCTTCTGTTGGACTCTGATCGTACGTTCAAGAATAAGCTCTTCTTTCTACACGGACAACACCCCTTATAGAAATTCTTTATCCTTTCTCTCATTTTGATATGAGAGCAATAAGCAAGCCTAAGCTCCGCTATATAGTTCGCTAATTTACAAGAGATGCTATTTGGTGCTTCTTCTGAAATAATACCAATTAAATTCACTCCATAGGGTTTGGCCGTGTTGCAAGAGCTCCACAGCGTAAGGTGTTAATCGGATAATCTCCCACGAAATGTCTGTACCGATGAACGATAGTCGGTTGCTTTTCTCATCATAATAATAACTATATACCATTTTATCGCTTTCTCTCGCTGGGTCTTTATATTGAATATAAACCTTCCCATCCCTACAAATGAATTGTTTGCCATATTCGTTCACACCTAACAATGAATGAAAACGCTTCTTTGCCAAGGTGAGATCCGATTCAACGACCCTCAGGTCTTTGCATTCCCACAGAACTTGGCAAAACAAACTGTCCAATCGCTGTCGAGAAATTTCAGACATCTTTCCAAATAATCCAGAGGTGTAGCCATTTCCATGATCGGTAAGATCAACACGTGGAGTCGGGTGTTTTCCGTCTGTGATGTATTCTCCAAATTCGTCCACTTTCAACTCCGGAGCCCCTGGCTTTTGAGGCGCATCAGGAGTGACCGCAGCAGATCCATGGCCTTTATTTTCAACTTGTCTATTCTCTTTACAAAGGCATTGTTCGCGTTCGCAAGAGCTAAATAGTGTCATTGCGCAAACGAATGAAAGAAACAGCACCTTATTCATCGGGGTCATCGAGATCATCGGATTTAGGGAAGGTTAAGTCGATATTATCCAAAGCAGAGGCTCTCAACGCATAAAAGCATGCATTATCTGTAGAGTAGGTGTAATTCCTTTGACGACTTCTACACCGGCAGAAAGATCTACCTGCCGAACAGGATTCTTTCCGCTTCGTATTTGTTTGCCTTCGAGAAGCAGTAGAGCTTGTTGGGCTACTTCGATTGCTTCTTGAGGCGTCCTGATTGTAGAGATTCCATTGTGTGCGATTTGCTTTGTGTCCTCATACAATGGCACTTCGTTTTGACAAGCACTCCACATTAAGGGAATGACAAGCCCTATGATAAATCTTTTCACAACAAAACATCTGACTGTTACTTGCAAATATAATCCATCCCGATAAAATAAAAAATAGATACGCAGAAAACAACCACAATAAATATCAGGCCATCAAAAATGTTTCATTCGACATTGGGACTGATGCGATTCTAGGAAGAAGAAAACCGCTGAACGAATTGTATCTTTGCATCACCATCGCATAAGGTTGAAAAACCGTCTACTTTCTCACGAAATCCCACACCTATTTTTAGAAACACGGGAAGCGCATCAATATACAAAACTGCTTCTTCACCCCATGTACATTTCGCCACTCTCGCGCGTACGCGCACGCGCACGCGTCAGGTGATTTCAGAATTTTGTGTTCACCTCTTCACCACTGCCCTTCAAAACGCTGTGCGTAAACGGATTAAGTGTGAAGGCATCACCCCTTTTTCCTCCACCCTTGCCTTCACCGAAAGCTTTGGAAGTTTATGCATTATGCACATTTCATGCGAAACGCAGTGACTTAGCAGCCACTGCGCGAAACGAGGGCGGGGACGGGGTGGAAAGATCGAGGAGGAGGACGACAAGGTGGACAAAGGGTGAAGGAAAAGGAGAGGTGAAGCCTTCACCCCTAATGCGCTATAGATCAATAAGTTGCCGGAAAACAACGAAAACGGAACCTTCACCCACAACTCACTCAGCATCAGCAGATTGCAAGGGAAAGGTGAAGAGGTGAAGGCTGTTTTTAGAAAACAGCGGATGCGCACGCGCGCGAGAAAAGACGGCAGGAAAGTGGGAAAAGTGCGCAGGTTCTCGCGAATTGGCCACGGGTTCGTGCTTTCAACATCGAAGTGCAACAAATCAGGTTCATCCTACATTTGGAGGGATGCGGGTCTAAAAAGAAGAAAACCGCTGAAGAAATCAGAGAGATATGATGCCCCTTCTCGACGCGAATTAGCGCGGTTTGATGCGTAAGCGGTACCTCCCACCGGCGAGCAAGGTGACGATGCTCGACATTTGCAAGTCAAAAAGCGTAGCGTTAACCTGGCTAAGCGGAAGATTCGTGATGATGCAAAGTCGCTCGGCAGTTTCGCCCTCGCTACCCGCAGCGCGCAAAGCCCGGATGAGCGAACTCTGCTCAGGGGAATCTCCGTCGAAGAGTTCCAATTGGACATTCGGCGTCTCGCTTTTCGTTTCCCAATTCATCAATCCCATCAGGTCGGCGGCATCCGTGATGAGTTCTGCGCGGCGGTCGCGAATGAGGTGCAAGCATCCTCGGCTGAATTCATCGTCGGTGCGACCGGGAAAAGCGCAGACCGTGCGATTGTAATCGGCGGCAAGATGTGCAGTGATCAGCGCTCCCCCCTTTTCTGCACTCTCGACAACAAGGGTAACATCTGCCAATCCGGCCACGATGCGGTTGCGCCGTACGAAATTTCCGGCGAAGGGGCGCACACCGGCCATATACTCCGTGAGCAAACCTCCATGCGTCAGCATTTGTCTCGCGGTTTCGCGATGCATGGGTGGATAGATCGAATCTAAGCCATGCGCCAAGACCCCAACCGTGTCCAGGTGGTGGTCGAGTGCAGCACGGTGGGCATGGATGTCAACCCCGTAGGCCAGACCGCTCACGACGAGTGCGTCGGGAAGTGTTGCCGCCAATTCAGCGCAAAAGCGTTCGCAGTGCACCTTGCCATAAGGCGTGATGCGGCGCGTGCCCACCACCGCCACCACATGCCGCGCGTCAAGATCCGCTGTGCCGCGATAATACAACACAGCGGGAGCGTCCGGACATTCCGCCAGCCGACGCGGATAGTCAGCAGTGCCGAGTGCCAGCGGACGTATACTGTGACGATGACAAAAGTCGAGTTCGTCGACCGCTCGGCGGAGGGCCTCATCGCCGTGCTCTGCAAAGAGGCGCTGCAGACGGAGGCGGGCGGTGGGCACGAGTTCGTCGATCGCATCGAGCACAGCGACAGTGTCATCGAAAAGACACTGCGGCTCGTCGACTCGACGCAAAAGTTCAACACACTGTGCCTGTGTAAGTCCGCGCAGCAGCGTGAGGGCGATGTGAGCTTGTAGAGACATGGTAAGTTCAAGGTGAGAATGAGAGATAACTGCGGTCAATGTAGCCCAAAGGCGCGCCGAAGCTCCGGCCAAGCTTCAGCGAGTGCAGTCATTGAAGGGAAGACCAAAGCTGCTCCTTCGGCAGACAGGGCAGCGGGATCGAGCGGTCCGGTATTGACGGCGACCGTAAAAATACCGGCTGCTACGGCTGCGCGTACCCCCAACGGAGCGTTTTCGACAACAAAGGCTTGCCAGGGACGAAGACCACCTCCTTTGGAGAGGCCCATTAGATAGGGTTCCGGATGAGGTTTGCCGTGCTTCACGTCGCGCGAGGAGACCAATCTTTGCGGATCGAACACGCCCGGGTAATTATGCGTAAGCCGTTCGAGTAAACTGGCTTGGCCGCTCCCCGTAACGACTACTGTGGTCAACCGATCGGTGATGACTTGTCGGAGCAGTTCTTGCGCTCCCGGCATGCGGGGTGCCTCGGGATACGAATTGAAGAGTTCGCACTTTCGCGCGTAGAGGCGTTCAACTTCTTCGGGATTGGTGTCGCGGTTCCAGGTGCGGCGCGTGAAGAGCCCGATGGTGCTAAACGCGGTGCGTCCCTCATTGAGATAGACTTCTTCGGGACTCACCTCAAGTCCGGCCTCACGGCAAACCTGTGTCCAGGCTTTGGCATGACCGGGCATGGAGTCGAAGAGCACGCCGTCCATATCGAAGAGGGCAGCTTGGACGGGCAAGGTGTGGAGGTCGTGACCGGCAGCGACGGCTTCACGCTGCCAATCGGGGTGTTGCTCCCAATATTGGGTAACGGCCGCCGCGTAGTGTTGTTGCGTCATGGCGATTGCATTGAAAAAACAATCCCCACCCGCTCTGCAGCGGGCGGGGAAAGGGAAAAGAAACCAGTTTGTCCGTTGATTATTCGGCAAGGCGCGCTTTGAGCGCTTCGGTTTCGGCTTCGTAACCGGGTTTGCCGAGCAGTGCGAACATATTCTTCTTGTAAGCTTCGACACCAGGTTGGTTGAACGGGTTGACGTCGAGGAGCAAACCGCTCACGCCGCAGGCGCGTTCGAAGAAATAGATGAGTTGACCGAGATAATACTCGTTGAGTTGGGGAAGCACGATGCGCAGGTTGGGCACACCGCCGTCGACATGCGCGAGGCGCGTTCCGAGTTCTGCCATTTTGTTGACTTCGTCCACGCGCTTTCCGGCCAGGAAGTTGAGTCCATCGAGGTTCTCTTCGTCTGCGGGGAAGTGAAGCGTGTGATTGGCTTCTTCGACCGAGACAACGGTTTCGAAGATGGTGCGTTCGCCTTCTTGGATCCATTGTCCCATGGAGTGGAGGTCTGTGGTGAAATCGACTGCAGCGGGGAAAATGCCCACGCCGTCCTTGCCTTCGCTTTCTCCGTAGAGTTGCTTCCACCATTCGTTCATGTAGTGAAGCTTCGGCTGGAAGTTAACGAGGATCTCAATCTTTTTGCCGGCACGATAGAGCGCATTGCGCACAGCGGCATATTGCGTGGCAATATTATATTCGGTGCTGCACTCGCGTTCCATGTCAGCTGCACCTTTGACGAGTGCGTCGATGTCGAATCCTGCGCAGGCGATGGGAAGAAGGCCGACGGGAGTGAGCACAGAGAAACGTCCGCCCACGTTGTCGGGGATGATGAAAGAGGTGTAGCCCTCTTTGTCGGCCGTGGTGCGCGCCGCGCCCTTCTTGGCGTCGGTCACCGCCACGATCACCTTGCGTGCAGTCTCTTTGCCGCGCTGTTCCTCACACTGTTTCTTGAGGAGACGGAAGGCCAGTGCGGTTTCCGTGGTGGTGCCGCTCTTGGAAATGTTGATCACGCCGAATTTGCGGTGGCGGAGGTATTCGCAAAGTTCGAAGAGATAGTCTTCGCCGATGTTGTTGCCGGCAAAGAGGATAACGGGATTGGTGCCGTCGTTGGTGAGCCATTCGAACTGGTTGCCGAGTGCCTCAATCACAGCGCGCGCTCCGAGGTAGGAACCGCCGATACCTGCAACGACAATCGTGTCGCAATGCTCACGCAGTGTGGCGGCGCAGGCTTTGATTTCGCTGAGGAATTCCGGGGTGATGGAAGAAGGGGAGGTGCATCCAGCCGAGGAAGTCGTTGCCCGGGCAGGTTTGTGCCTCGAGTGCTTTTTGTGCGGCGGGCACATTGGCATTTACTTCGTCCAACTCGCCGTTCACGAGAAACGACGTGGCGTTGTCAAGTTCTAAACGAATAGCATTCATGATGGTATATGTTGTGAAGTTGTTGTTGATGTGGGCAAGTGTCGGGCTTGTCGGCTCAAAGTTAAGCAATTGCTCGAAATCACACAAGCCAGACGCGGAGAACGTGGGAATCGTTCTCCCTTGTGTGCGCGCTTTGAGAGTGGGAGCGGCAGTTTGCGGCGTCAGAACGGGTAGCCGATGGCGAAATGCAGCACCAGCGACTCCTTGAACCGGTTGATATTGTAGAAACCTTGTCGGCCGGTGTCGTAGGGGGCGTGGAGTCCCACACCGAGATCGACACGGATGACGAGGAAACTGAGGTCGTAGCGCAAGCCCACTCCCGTGCCTACGGCTATGCGCTTGAGGTTGCGCAGGGTGAGGCCCGATTCGGGGCGATTGGCGTCGGGGCGAATGAGCCAAACATTACCGGCGTCGAGAAAGAGTGCTCCGTTGAGTTGGCCGAATAGGCGGGTGCGCAGCTCTGCATTGGCTTCAAGTTTGACGTCGCCCGTCTGGTCAATGTACGAATATTTTGTGCGTTGGGTGTGGTAACCGCCGGGGCCGATGGTACGCACCGCGAAGCCACGCACCGAATTGGCGCCCCCCACAAAGAATTGTTCGCCATAAGGTGCCTGCGTGCTGTTGCCATAAGCGTAGACCACACCGGCAAAAGCGCGCATGGCCAGACTCAATCGGGGCGAGAAGACGCGTGTATAATGCCCTTCGGCCGTGGCTTTTACGAATTGGGAGAAGGGAGAACGCAACAAATGCTTCGCCGTCTCCGAAAAGCTCCGACCTGTCATGGCGTAAAGTCCCGAGGTCACGTTGCCCGCCTCCTTCAATAGGAATTGCACCCAATACGGATGGCGGTCGGTTGCGGGCGAGGTGGACGTGAAGATGTAACTGATCGACGGAACGAGCTGATCCCGCATGGAAATGTAGAGCGCGGGGTTGGCTCGCGTGATGGAATCGAATGCAGCCGTGGTGCGAATCACACTGTTGTACTCCAGATTGAAAAGATTCAGCTCGTGGCGCTTGCGCGGATTGGTATACCATTTATAATTGAGGTTACCTCCCACCGTGACAAAGGTGAAGAACCCGGATCGGTTGCGCCAGTTGCCACTCAGCGCCAGCGTGGTGGTTCCGTTGACGGGCGTGTAGTCGTAGAGTTGTAGCGGAAGCGGTTGTCCAAGCAGCTTGGCGCGCGTCTGCGCGATGGCTATTCGGCGACGATAGCGGCGTCCCATGGCCGTGGGATTGAACCACGGCATGATCAGACGGGGGAATTTGAAACTGAGTTGGGAGCCCAACTCATAACTATTGAGGGCAGACGATGATGCTCCCAATTGCCACTCGTAACTGCCGAAAAGCTTCCAAGCCACGGTCTCTGCACCGCGGAAAGCATTGTGTTTGGAGAGCTCGTAGCTGAGGCCCGGGCCGATTTGCTCGTTCGATTTGTAGGTGCCACTCATTTCGAGCGATGCATCATAGGGTTTGGCCAACGTGGCAGAGACATGTACGTCGAGCGTGTCGCAATTGAACGACGAATCGCGCGGAGCATAGTTGACATCCATGGCCGAGAAAATGCCCAAGCCGTAGAGATGTTCGACCGTGGCCTTTTGCGCCCACGCAGCAAAGCGCTCCCCTTCCATGTGTTGTATGGAACGTCGCCACACGCCGGGCTGCAAAGGTATTTGTTTGCCCGGGAAGAAATAAGTGTAGCCCGGACGGTCGAGCCGTCCGGTGATGTTGCTTTCGTTTTCATCGCGGATGGTCACATAGACGTGGCCGATGTACCACGGTCGCTGTGCGACGGCAGGCGCTGCGCCGCCGGACGCACCTGCAATTGCACGTAGCCGGGGTGCGCCACCGTGTCGGCAAAGAAGGTGGTGTAGGCCGGCGAGAAGTAATAGTAGCCGTTGTTGCGCATGAGTGCTTCGATGCGCGTCTGTTCTGCCACCAGCGCCGAGGTGCTGAAAGCCTCGCCGCTCCGCAACAGGCGGTGCTTGCGGGTGCGCGACAGGAGCGAATCGGCTGTGGCGTCGAAGCCTTTGTAAGCAACGGAGTCGAGAAAAAAGAGGTGGCCGGGCGTGATGTCATAGTCGATCTTCGCTTTTTTCGGATTTCGCCCCGTCACCACACGATAATCCACCTTCCCTCGAAGATAACCATGGTTGCGCAGCACACCGGTAGCCACTTTGGCGCGCGTTTGCGGCGCCACGTTCGAGATGAGGATGGGGGCTTCGCCAAACGTGTTGAAGAACCATTTGCCCAATAGGCTGTTGGAGTCGACAAAATGATTGTAGGTCCAAAGTCCAAATTTCCAAGGGGAGGTATATTTTGTGGAACCGAACAGGGCGCCGTTGGGGGCATAGGCCAGCACGGCGTCGATTTCCGCTTTGGTGCTCGCTTGGTTCGCCCGCTCGTTCTTCTCTTGTGCGACGAGTCGCGCACGTTGTGGCGGTGTGAGTGAGTCCCACTCTCGGCGTCTAAGCTCTTCGAGTGACGGCGCGGCTTGCCCTCCGCCTTTCATGGCGCGTTCCACCGCATCGACCGCATTGGCGATCGACGTGATCACGCCTGCGCTGTCGCCGTCCGAGGAAGTGCGGCGATGCGAAAGCGGCTCGTCGAATGTATAATTCACAGTTCCGATGCCCGTGTAGAGTTGTTCGCCGGCCGGCACCTTGTCCGTGAGCGAACAACTCGAACAAAGCCAGGGAAAGAGGAGGGCAAACAATAGCCCGCGAACCCAAAAGCAGTGCTTCATTTGGCGTTTGATTTTTCGGTGGTGGATTTTTTCTTACGACGTTGGATGAAGAGATCTCCGAAACGCTCGGATTTGCGGCGCATGACAAAGCCGGCGCCGGTTTTCATGAGCGTGCCTTCCAACGGGTCGTGCGCATTGCGGTCGTAGAAGAGACGGACGTAGCGATTGTTGGCGGCGTCGAGACGATATTCGATGGCGATGTTGTCGATGAACGACTGCGTGGCTTCCGTGGCATCGGCCCCCGACGATACTTTACCTCCGATCACCACGCGCACTCTGTCGTTGAGGAAGCGTTTGGAGAACTGATAAGAATAGTCGGTTGTGGTTTGTCCTGCGGCATTCACGCCACTCTCCATGCCAAAAGAAAGGTCGATGGTCGAAAGTGCCTTGCCGGCAATGTTCTGAATCTCGCTTTGCAAGAAGGCATTGAGGGCGTTAGACGCTTTGAGTCCGCCGGTAGCCAGGTTGTCGTCGGTGATGTACATACCGGTGGCCAGCAAGGCGACGGCCGCCTTGCCGCGTTCTTCCTTGCTCATCGCCGTGAGTTGGTTTTTGATGGTCAAATCTTCGGGCGCATCGATGATGAATTCCAGTCCCATGTCTTCGACCGTGCGGCTGATCTTCACCCCCGCGTCGAAAGTCACCGCGCGCTGCCGTTCGTTTTCTGTCACAATGGTCTTGACGCGCTCCGTTGCCGTGATGTTGAGTGTGGGATTCATCACGTTGCCAGTGAAGTCGATCGACGATCCGCTCTCGAAATTGAACGTGCGCAGGGGTATCACGGGCAATTCGTAGTTCATTTTGCCCTCGTCGATGGTGAGTCGGCCCGTCATTCGCATATCGCCCTGCGGCGGCATGCGGAAAGTGAGATTACCATTACCCGAGGCGTCGACGTAACTGTCTCCGTTGGGCGTGAGATAGCAGCGAAAACGCGCTCCCTTCTTGACAATGATCTCCATCCACACGTCCATGTTCGATTTCTTGGGCTCTTCCGTCGGCGCCACCACCGCGACAGTGTCGGCAAAGTCGGTGAACGTGACGAGATCAGAGAGATCGCTGCCCGCTGTCAACGGGGTGTTGGTCATCACATAGGTGATGTCGGTCCGTTCGAGCACAGTGAGGCGTCCCGCCACGACGAGTTTGTCGAGCGTGCCGTGTACATTGGCCAATATATCGGTCAGCAGGCGGCCGTAAAGCAACGATTCGTTTTTCCGCTTGGTGTTGACCAGCGGGAACTGCCGACCGATGACATCAACATAGACATAGGGTGAGGCGGGGTGCGAGAGATCGACCTTGCCGCGCAGCGTGAGCGGCACTTTGTCGGCCGTGGTCAGTTGGTAATTCCGAAGTTCGAGTTGCGATTTCTTGAGTTCAAGCGGAACGGTGTCGACGGCGAAATCCATTCCATACACATTACTATATAGATGCGCGTCCTCGAGCTTCAGTTGCCCGTTGATGTCCGGACTTTCAAGCTCGCCTTGCACGGTGAATTCCCCGTTGGCAGTGCCCCGCATGGCAAAACCCGTTTCTTTCAGGAAGGCATTGGCCATCGACAAGGGGAGTTCGCGCAGCTTGAACGAGCCATCGAACTTGCCTTTGCCCTTGCTGTCGTAGGTGCCACCGATTTCCGCCACTTCTTCACCGTTGAGTGTCAGATAACCATTGGCCACGTGCTGCCCGTTGTCGCCGGGTTGGTACATCAGTTCGGTGCCCAGCGTTCCGATCACGGTGCCTTCGTAGGCAAAGTCCTTGGCTGTAGCGGCACCCACGGCGGCGAAGCTGTGATTATCCTCTATGAGGTGGAAATCGCCGTCAAGTGTGCCGCCCACCTTGGGCAGATAGGGGAGCACGTTGGCCAGTTCGCCCAAATTGAGGCGGTTGACGGTGACGGTGATGTCGTTTTTCAGACTATCGCTGCCCTCGCTGTAGACTTGCAGTCCCGTGCCGTCGTCGGCCAGCAGCTTGATGTTGGCACGCACGCGGCGGTCGTCGCTGACATACAGGTAATTGTCGGCATTGATAGCGAAGTTGCGATAGGCCACAACGGCGGTGTCGCTGTTGAGATGCAGCCGCGTGCCGCCGTCTTCCATGTCGACTTGCGCACCGAGACGCAGCCCCAACCGCCCGTTGCCGTCCTTGAAGGCCACGTTGGCCGCAACGCCTGCGCGTAACAACCGGCCGTGCAGTGTGGCAAGGAAGGGATTCGGGTTGTCGGCTTTCCGGTTTTCCACCGTGGCCTCCACTTCCAAGCCCTCCGGCCCGTGGCTGACTTCGGCCAGCACGGTGTCGATCAGTAGCTCTCCGGCCTTGATTTTCCCCACACGCAGGAAACCATTCAGTCCCGTTGTGGGGTGAGACGTGAACTGCATGGCCAGGCTGTTCACGCCATATTGCTTGTAACGCAGATAGCGCGCGAGCAAATTCTCGCGACCGGCCTCGAGCTGCAGCGTCGCGTCGGGGAGTTCGCGTTTGAGCGCTGCCTGATCGATGTCGCGGTGCTTGAATTGGCGCATGGCCAGTTGGGCGATCTTCGTGCCACGATCGGCCAGTCCCTGCCACCCACTGCGCGCAGCGAAGCGCAATTTCAGGTCGCCGGAGTTCACATGAGCGAAGGTGCTGTCGGGGCGAGAGGACACATCGAGCAAAACATCTTGCGCAATGAGCTGACGGGTGGGCGCGACGAAGCGCAGATTGCTCAATTCACCCCGCGCAGCCAGGTGCTTGAGGTTGTGTGTGCTCTCGACCGTGCCGCGGAAGTTCCCCGCCAGGGTCAAGGTGTCGGCGATCACACCGAGCGAACGCAGGTCGACGCGATTCAATTGCACGTCGAGCTGTGCGGCATATCGCCGATTGAGCAAGGCGGTGATGCGGCCTTCGCCGTCGATCAACGGGTTGCGGGCCTTAAAGTCGACCACGGCGCGCCCGCCCCGCAGCGCTGCGCGGAGTCCGATGCCACTCAACGGATAGCGGTCGTAGTGGCCTTCGCGAATGTCGGCTGTGGCGCGCAAATTGGCGCGCGCCGCATCGGCATTGAAGCCACGACCTTCGATGCCCAGCCGACCGGTCAACGGGCCGATGGGCTGTCCCTTGACGAACTGCGCCAACTCAAACCGCTGCAAATCGATTTGTGCGGAATAGTCCTCGCGCTGCAAATCGACGGCCGCACGTCCGTACACATTGCCCCGCCCTTCTTGCAAGGCGAAATGCGTACGATAGTCGGTGCCTGCGAAATCCAGCGCGCCCATCAGCCGCAGGGCATCGGGCAGTCGGACGGTGCTCGCCGCGCTCCGGGGAAGAAGGGCACGCACCCGCCGCGTGGTTTGCGTTGCCGCCACATAGTTCAGGTGGCCCGAGCGCCAACGGGTTGTGGCATTGCGCACGGCGCCGTCCACTTGCGCCCGAATCAGTCCGGGCACGTTCAAGGCCAAGCGCTGAATGGCCAGATTGCGCAAGTTGCCCGTCAGCCTCAGACTCACCTCGGCCGGATCGTCTTCGAAGAGGGCGCGGGTCCATTTGTCGATGGGCTGCCGCAACGCTTGCGGAGCGTCGTGCCGCGCGATGGTGCGCACGTCGTTGGGGGCGATTTGCGCGTCGAGACGTGCGCTCAAAGTCCCGCGCGCGTCGGGACGCAGCGCAGCGAAATCTGCTTCCAGCGAACCGCCGATGCGAGAACGGGTGGTGGTGAGCAACACGTCGGGGAGCGACACGCGCAAGGTGTCCATGCGCACCGTGCCGCGCAGTTCGGTGATGTGCAAGTTGCGCAGGCGTTCGAGTGCCGCGGCGTGTTTCAAGTTCAACTTCAGGCGTTTGTGCTCATCGAAGGAGAGGTCGCGCAGGTCCACGGCCAATCCGGCAATGTCAAACAGGGCTTTGTGAGGCAGCGGCCGGTGCACGGTGTTCATGCTCACGGCCCCCTCTTTGAGTTGGAGGGTTTCTATGGAATAACTGGGACATTCTAAGTCAAACACCCCTCGTTTTAGTAAAGCGTCCCCAATTTTTGCCCGCACATGCAGTGAGTCGCCCGGCAAAGCGAGGGAGACATCGGAACGCCGCACCGCGAGTTCGCGCGCATCGATCACCCAGCGCACCGGCGTCTTGGCCGTGTCTTGCTTGGCCGTGTCGGACAAGGCGACCGACAAATGGGCATTGTCGAGCAGCGCGCGGTCTAAGCGCACCAAACCGTGCTTCCACTCGACACCGTGCGCCGCCGCATCGAGGTGCCCCACGCTGCCGCGCACTTCCACGTCCGGAATAAGAGATTTGGTATTGAGGCGCGCGCCGTCTAACCCGATGCCGTCGATGTCGGCGCGACCTTCCCACAGCGGCCAGAAGGCCACATCCAGATGAAGGCGCTGTGCCAAAAATCAGCGTGTCGCCCACGGCGTCTGTCGCACGCAGGTTGCCCACATTGAGATTGAGGAAGGGCGTGAGCCGCACCTCATCGATGTCGACTTTCAAACCCATCTTTTTCTTCGAGGGCTGCCGACACGCGCCCCACGGCCCACCGCTGAACGGGCGGAACATAGACGGCACCGACGAGAACGACGATCAGCATCGCGACGACGAGCGTGGCGATGCCGAGAAACTTAAACAACTTGCGCGGAGCAAACATACGAATGGAGGAGAAAGTGCGTTCCCTTCGACGGAAGGGAACGCCTTTGCATTTACTTATGCTTTATAGTGAAGGTGGAAACCCACAACGGCTGCGATGCCTTTGCGGAAAATGTCGAGACTGAAGTTCTCGTTGGGCGAATGGATGGCGTTGCTTTCGAGACCGAAGCCCATGAGCACCGTTTTCACGCCCAACACGCGCTCGAAGTCGGAGATGATGGGGATGCTGCCTCCGCGACGCACGGCCAACGGGCGCTTGCCGAAGGCTTCGGTGAAGCCCTCTTCGGCGGCGCGATAGGCGGGCAGTGTGATGGGACAAACGTAGCCTTCGCCGCCGTGCATCGGGGTGACTTTGACTTCGACGCAATCGGGAGCCAGACTTTGCACATAGTCCACAAACATTTGGCTCACTTTCTCATGCTGCTGATGGGGAACCAGACGGCAGCTCACTTTGGCGTAGGCCTTGGAAGGCAACACCGTTTTCGAACCTTCGCCTTGGTAACCGCTCCACATGCCGCAAACGTCGAAACTCGGGCGGCAGGCATTGCGCTCGATGGTGGAATAGCCTTTCTCGCCGCGCAGCTCGCGCACGCCGATCGCGCGTTTATAGGCCGCTTCGTCGAAAGGAATGGAAGCGAGCATGGCGCGTTCTTCGGCCGAGAGCTCTTCCACATCGTCGTAGAAGCCGGGAATCGTGATGCGGCCGTCGCTGTCGACCATCTTGGCCAGCAGTTCGCAGAGCACCAGCGCGGGGTTGGCCACCGCACCGCCGAAGTGGCCGGAGTGCAAGTCGCGGTTCGGGCCCGTCACTTCGATCTGCCAATAGGCCAAACCGCGTAGACCGGTGGTGAGGGAGGGGAGTTCGGGGGCGAGCATCGAGGTGTCGCTGACCAAAAATCACATCGCTGCGCAGCAATTCGCGGTGCGCCGTGAGGAAAAGCCGCGAGCGAGGGACTGCCGATTTCCTCTTCGCCTTCGAAAATGAACTTCACGTTGTGGCGAAGCAGGTCGTTGCGCACGAGATATTCGAAGGCTTTGACTTGAATGAACGACTGTCCTTTGTCGTCGTCGGCACCGCGCGCCCAAATGTGGCCGTCGCGCACCTCGGGTTCGAAAGGATCGGAGTGCCAGAGGTCGAGGGGTTCGGCGGGCATCACGTCATAGTGCGCATAAACCAGCACCGTGGGTGCGTCGGCAGCGACCATTTTCTCGGCATAGACCAAGGGGTTGCCGGCCGAGGGCATCACTTCCGCCCGATCGCAGCCGGCTTGCAGCAACAACTCGCGCCAACGCTCGGCGCAGCGCTCGATGTCGGGGCGACGTTCGGGATGTGCGCTCACACTCGGGATGCGAATGAGCGAAAAAAGCTCTTCGAGAAAGCGAGGTTCGTTCTCGGCAATATAGTTTTGCAGTTCGTTCATGAGAAAAGGGGTTTGAGCAACCGTCGGCACCCTAAGTGCGTTCCCAAGTTGCGGTGAGTTCGTTGTGTGCGGTGAGCGCACCGTTGAAAAAGAGATCGTAGTGCAACTCGATGGTGCCGCGTTGATCGTCCACCTGTGCGTTGTAGAGCGTGGCAAGGGTCGACATTTCGAATTCGCCGTTGGGTGTGCGATAGACACTCTCGCAACGTTCGCCGATTCTGAAGAGCAAACGACTCACGATGTGCCCCGATCGCGAAACAGACAGGTGATGATCCGTGCCTTGGAGCATCGTCTGTCCGCCGTTCTCGGGATCGTTGTAGCGCAATGCCCAAGTGCCGTCGTCGCGCAGCGAAATCATCACGTTCTCTTCGTGACGGAGTTCGTCGGTGCCCCCGTCGGGCAGACGAGAAACGAGGTGGGTGAGAAATTTGGCGGGATAGAACATACGTAAAAAGGCGAACGCCGATTTTTTCTACAATTCATTCTCCGGATCCTCATCGTTGTTTTTCTTTCTGGTGACGAAAAGCACGATGGCGCCTACGAGAAGGAGGAAGGACAGGGGGAGCATAAGATGGGAGGTATAATATATTTTTGAGTAACGTGTGCAGTCGTTTTCTGCGTTGCTGCCGTTGCGCGCTGCGAAGGCGACATCACGCCTTCATTTCCTGCGCCACGGCGTTGGTGAGCGCCACAAAAATCGGCCACCGACAGCTGTTCCGGACGCTTCGTCAGGAGCGGCTGCGCCAAGAACTCAGCATGCGAGCGGTCGCTACCGCATTCATTGTCCAGTTGCGCGAAAAGCGGTTTCAAACTGCCGCGCATCATCTTGCGGCGCTGGTTGAAAGCCGTTTTCACCACGCGACGCAGCAAACGTTCGTCGCAACCGGCGTCGCTCACTCGGTTGCGCGTCATGCGAATCACGGCACTTTTGACCTTGGGCGGCGGATTGAACACGCCCGGTTCCACGGTGAAAAGATATTCCACGTCGTACCACAGTTGCACCAACACGCTCAAAATACCGAAGGTCTTGCTGCCGGGAGCCGCGGCCAGGCGCTCGGCCACTTCTTTCTGGATCATACCGGTGCAACAAGGGATGAGATCGCGGTATTCGAGCATCTTGAAGAAAATCTGGCTCGAGATGTTGTAGGGATAATTGCCCGTGAGCACAAACTGGCGTCCGCCGAAAACGTGTTCGAGGTGCATCTTCAGAAAATCATCTTCGACGATCTGCTCTTCGAGCTCGGGGAAGTTCTTCCGAAGATACTCCACGCTTTCGAAGTCGATTTCCACCACTTTCACCTCACGTCCCTTGGGCAAGAGAAATTGCGTGAGCACTCCCATGCCGGGACCGACTTCGAGAATGGGCAGATCGGGACAAGCATCGACCGTGTCGGCAATGGCGCGCGCCACACCGAGATCTTTCAAAAAGTGCTGGCCGAGGAATTTTTTCGGACGTACGGACTTCATTCTATAGGAATAATTTGTAATTTCGCGCTGGTCGCCATCTTGTTGCACTCCTTGGGAGCGCACGAAACAAAGCGGCCGGCGTTACGACGCGAAAATACAAAAAAACTACGTTTGCGTGAAACCATTTGTCGACATTGTCAAGTTTATCGTCCCTTTTGCTGTGGGAATCGGCATCCTCTGGTGGATGTATCGCGGCAACGACTGGAACGCCACGTTCCAAATGCTGGCCTCGATGCGCTGGAATTGGATGCTCGTCTCGCTGGCCTTCGGCATTGTCCCCTTGGTATTGCGCGCTCAACGTTGGCGCCTGGCCTTGCGGCCGCTCGATGAGCACCCCACCCTGCGCGTTTGCACCGATGCAATTTTCATTTCCTACGCGGCCAGCTTGGTCGTGCCGCGCATCGGCGAAGTGACACGCTGCGGCACCCTCAAGACTTATGCCGGCACCTCGTTCACCAAAGCCTTGGGCACGGTGGTGGCCGAGCGCGTTGTCGACTCCCTCCTCCTGATTCTCCTCACGGTGGGAGCGGCACTCATCCAACTGCCCCAATATCTACATTTCGTGCACACCACGGGCGCGGCGCCACTGCGCTTTTTCGAGCGTTTCACCTCTACCGGCTACCTCGTCACGGCCATTTGCCTGCTCCTGGCGGTGGTTTTTCTTGCCGTGTTGATGGCGCGCATGTCTTTTTTTCCAACGAGGACGGGACAAAATGCGGAGTTTCATGGACGGCATCGCCTCCTTGCGGCGCGTACGTCCCTTCTGGGTCTACTTGCTCTACAGCATCGGCATCTGGATCGGGTATTACCTGCATTTTTATCTCGCATTCTTCGCCTTTCCCGCCACCGCGTCGGTCGATCCTGCCACAGGTTTGCTGGCCTTCTGCATCGGTTCGTTCGCAGTGCTCGTGCCCACACCCAACGGTGCCGGACCTTGGCACTTTGCCGTTAAGACCGTGCTCGTGCTCTACGGGCTGGCCGAAGCTCCCGTGGTGGCGTTCGTTCTTTTGGTCCACACCATTCAGACTGCCCTCGTCGTGCTCGCCGGAGCATGGGGATGGACGGATCTGCTCTTCATAAAAAAACAGTCTAAAACCGCAACATTATGAGCGAAATTTTGAAGCTCGAGCCGGAAGCTATCTGGCGCAATTTCCATCTTCTCAACCAAGTGCCCCGCCCTTCGGGACATCTCGAGAAAATACAACAGTTCTTGCTCAACTGGGCGAAGGAACACCACATTGAATCTCGCCTTGACAACGCCGGCAACGTCCTGATGTACAAGGCCGCATCGCCCGGTATGGAAGACCGCAAGGTGGTGACGTTGCAGGGACACATGGACATGGTGCCGCAAAAGACGCCCGATTCGCAACACAACTTCGAAACCGATCCCATCGAAACGTGGATCGACGGCGAATGGGTGCGTGCGCGCAACACGACTCTCGGCGCCGACGACGGGATGGCCGTGGCAACGATTATGGCCATTTTCGAGGACGACAGCCTTTGCCACGGTCCCCTCGAAGCTTTCATCACGGCCGATGAGGAAACCACCATGTATGGTGTAGACCACATGGAAGACGGGCTGCTCAAAGGCGACATTCTGCTCAACCTCGACAATGAAACGCACGGCGAACTCATGGTCGGATCGGCAGGTGGCATCAACCTCACTGCCGAACTCGAATTCCAAACCGTGGCTCCCGAAGCCGGCGACAAAGCGGTGCGCATCGTGCTCCACGGACTCCGCGGCGGGCACTCCGGACTCGAGATCAACGAAGGTCGCGCCAACGCCAATAAGAATCTGGCACGCGTGGTGGCCGACGCCATTGCCAATTTTGAGGCGCGTCTGGCCGAATGGAAAGGCGGCAACATGCGCAATGCCATTCCTCGCGAAGCAGAAGCCGTGCTCACACTCCCGGCAGAAAACGTGGCCGCCCTCAAAGAGGCGGTGGAAACAGAATGGCAACGTGACCTCGTCGACGAGTATGGGGTGATCGAGCCCAACCTCAAGATCGAAGTCAAGGAAGAAGCGATGCCCACTTCGCTCGTGCCCGAAGAAATTCAAGACAACCTCGTCGATGCGCTCCTGGCTTGCCACAACGGCGTGCTGCGCTTCATTCCCCACCTCCCGAGCATCGTCGAAACGTCGAGCAACCTGGCCATCGTTGAGATCGCAAACGGGAAGGCCATGTTCCGCATTCTCGTTCGCTCCAGCCGCGACACCATGCGTCAATACTGCGTCGACACGCTCGAAGCCTGCTTCTCCATGGCCGGCATGAAGGTGACGACCGACGGCGCCTACCCCGCTTGGCAACCCTCGCCGGAAAGCGAAATTGTGACGCTCATGGAACAGGTCTACAAAGACCTCTTCGCCGAAGACCCGAAGGTACAAGTGGTGCATGCCGGATTGGAGTGCTCGGTGATTTTGAGCCACTGCCCCGGCATGGACGTCGTTTCGTTCGGCCCCACGCTCCAATCACCTCACACGCCCAACGAGCGCTGCTTCATTCCTTCGGTGGAGAAATACTGGCGCCTCGTGCTCGAAACACTGGCTCGCACGCCTAAAAAGTAAACAACACATGTTGCGCCAACCTGCGCGCATGCTCCCCTTTCAGCCCCTCTGTTCCTTTCGAAGCAGAGGGGCTGTTTTTGCTCTACACCGATCGCGAAAACAAAAGGTCCCGCTACCCCCTCGAGGAGTAGCGGGACCATCGCGTGTGTGAATTCGCGCTGTTTTCACGTCATCCGCAGTGGAAGAAACGCTCCACGAGGGTGGCCACTTCTTGCGGGCGGTCGGCCGTGTCTGCTCGGAGCGTGCGATCACCGTACGAACGCAGTTCAGCGAGTGTGCCGTCGATAGCGACAGGCGAGAACACGCCGTGCTGCTCGAAAACTTCTCGACGCTGTTCGAGACAGTCGGCCGAGGCGGCACAACTGTCGGGCAATTGCGTCAAGCGCTTGACCAGTTCTGCCTGATCGGCGGCATGAATATTGACATCGACATACGTATCGCGCGCCACTTCGAGCGCATCGGGCATTTCAAATCCGTGACGAGCCGCCACACAAATGCCGGCCAGCAGTTGATAGACGTCGGCCGAACCGTCGGCATTGCGGATTTCCACGGTTTGCTTCCCGCGGGTGTTGCGCTGCGACGCCGGTTCGAGTGGATTGGCTTCGCGACACATGTCCACATCGCCCGTCCATCCGAGCGGAACGCGCACCAGCACCGACCGATTGCGATCGCCCCAGCACACATTGGTGGGCGCTTCCTGATGCGGCACAAGGCGGAAATAGGAAGTCGGATTCTTGTTGCCGAACGCCGTCAAGGCCGGAGCCAGATCCACCAAGCCGGCAATCATTCGACGCGCATCGTTGCTCAGTTTTCCCGAATCGTCGAGCATGAGATTCTCGCCGTCGCGCGTGATACGCATGTGTACATGGAGGCCGGAGCCCGCTTTTCCGGTAGTGATTTTCGGTGCAAACGTCACGTCGAGCCCTTCTTCGTAAGCCAGGTTGCGGATGATCCATTTGGCTATCACCAATTGGTCGGCGGCTTCACGCACCGGCACCGGCAGGAATTCGATCTCGTTTTGCTCGTAGACCAAACCATCTTGTGAGAAATTACCCACTTCGGAGTGTCCGTACTTGATCTGAGCGCCTGTTTGCGCAATCGCCAGCATGCATTTGGCGCGAAACGCATTGGTCTTCGCAAAGGGAGCCGATTCGTGGTAGGCACGCTGATCTACTGCGGGATAGCGTTCTTCGTCGGGTTTGATGACGTAGTATTCCAATTCGCCCATCGCTTCAAACTCCATACCGGTGACTTCGCGAAAGGCTTCGGCTGCTTTGAGCAGCGTTTGTTCCGAAGAGGAAGCCAGCGGACGACCATCTTTGTCAAAGTAGGAACAAAGCAAGCAGAGGGTGGGAATCTCGGCGAAGGGGTCGAGAAAGGCGGTCGAGAAACGGGGAAGCACATAAAGATCGCTGCTGCCCGCTCCAATGAAACGGAAAAGGCTCGAACCGTCGACGCGCTCGCCACAACTTAAAATGGTGTCGAGATAGGCGCGATCCGTGACGACGAAATTGAGGGTCTTGAGACGTCCATCGCCGGCAGGATAGAGAAAGTTGATCATGCGAATGCCGTGTTCGGCAACATAGCGCATGATGTCGGCCTTGGTGAATTCTCGTGGCGACTTCTGGAAGAAGGCGACAAGGGGATTGGCATTGAGGAGAAAAATTTTCGTGATTCATGACGCTGTGAATTGGGCGCTTTCTCCCGTTCACGGATCTCAGAGGAGAACGGGAGCGCACATTTTTAGAGTGAATAGACCACGAATATAACACCAAATTGCAACCTGACCAATAAAAACCACGTAGTTTTCAAGGTGCAGATTGCAATTTTTTTCATTTTACACGGCCGAAGCTTGCGCATTTAATCGAGGGCGTCGTCCTCGTCGCAGCTCGTCATTTCGAAATTCCCGTCTTCAGTTTGTTTCAAGGTATAGGTCACTTTTTGATTTTCAAGTGCCACTTCCTCATCGTCTTTCATGAAGTCTCCCTGCTCGAAAGCCCCCACGCGGCCACCGATCATTTTCTTCGGATTCCATCGCTTGCCACCATAGAAGTAGATCTCGTATTCACCATTCGGCAAATGCAGTTCGTAGGTGTCTCCGCTGCGAATATAAACATTGGCCACCATCACATCGGTGTCCTTCACAATGAGCACGTAGTCCGTACCATCATCCGGCGCAGAGACCTCGATAGCGCTTTCTTTCTCATCGTCGAGTTCATCATCGTTTTCATAAACGGAGGTTCCTGTCTCAGGTCGCGCGGCGCGCAACTCCCTTGCTGAGGCCGAGTTTTCGTCAACAGTACTATCCACATCGTCGGACATACCTCCGGAATGGCGATGAGGCGAAGAGCAACTCATCATGAAGATCACAGACAGCGCTGCGAATCCAAAGCAGGCATTGCGGTAAATTTTGTTCATACAGAAAGATTGTCTATTAATTTCCAGAACAAATTTAACACACCACCTGCATTAGGGCAAGAAAATTCCCAATAAAATCACACCTCTACTTCATTTTGTGGCAATTCTTTTACAAAGTGCTCCAAAACTGCCACGGCGGCGTCTACGCTCCCCACATTCTTGATGCGGATATAGCGCTTTCCCTTCTTCTCGCCCAGTTCACAACGCCGCATGTTAGCCGGCGACGTGGCGAAAGCGAGGATGCGACTGAAAATGCGGCTCTGATAGAACGGGCTCTGTGCATTGGCCACAAAAAAGAGGGTCATTGCACGCGATTTGAGCACCAGCCGCTCCGCTCCGCAGCGGCGACCGAGCCGACGCAGCGGACCGATGCGCAGTAACTCCTCGGCCTCAGCGGGCAACGGGCCAAAACGGTCGAGCAAACGACGTCGGAAGCCCTCGAGCTCTTCATCGCTTTCCAGTCCGTCGAGTTCACGGTAGAGCAACATGCGTTCGGAAGCACCTGGCACATACATTTCGGGCAAGTAGGCGTGCAAATCGCATTCCACGTTGCACTCGGCTGCAAACTCGCCGCCGGCCGCTTCGTCAGATTGGCGCGTGAGCTCTTCGGCAAACAGATCGGCAAATTCGTCGTTCTTGAGTTCGGAAACCGCTTCGCTGAGAATCTTTTGATAGGTCTCGTAGCCCAAATCGGCCACAACCCGCTCTGTTCCGCCCCCAACAGATTCCCGGCGCCGCGAATGTCGAGATCTTGCATGGCGATGTGGATTCCGCTGCCCAGATCTGAGAAATTCTCGATGGCTTGCAGGCGGCGACGGCTGTCGTCGGGCAATGCACTGAGCGGGGGCACCATGAGATAGCAGAAAGCCTTCTGACTGCCGCGGCCCACACGACCGCGCATTTGGTGCAGATCCGAAAGCCCGAAATGCTGTGCGTTGTCAATCAGAATGGTGTTCGCGTTGGGGACATCGATGCCATTCTCGATGATGGTGGTCGACAACAGCACATCGTACTCGTGGTTGACGAAATCGAGAATCACCTTTTCCAACTTGGCCGGTTCCATCTGTCCGTGCCCCACCACCACACGCGCATCGGGCACATACTTATGAATGAGGTGCTCAATGTGCGTGAGTTGCGCAATGCGATGGGTTACAATATAGACCTGCCCGTTGCGACTGAGTTCGAAATTGATCGCATCGGCAATGATCTCATGGCCGAAGGTATGAATTTCCGTGCGAATGGGGTGACGATTGGGCGGCGGCGTGTTGATGACACTGAGATCGCGCGCGCCCATGAGCGAAAACTGCAAGGTACGCGGAATGGGCGTCGCCGACATTGTGAGCGTGTCGACATTGACTTTGAGCTGCCGTAGACGTTCCTTGACCGAGACACCGAATTTCTGTTCCTCATCGATGATGAGCAACCCGAGGTCTTTGAATTTCACCGTTTTCCCGATGAGCTTGTGCGTCCCGACGAGGATGTCGATTTGTCCGTCGGCCAGGTCCTTGAGCAGCGCCTTGATTTGCGCCGTCGTGCGGGCACGCGAAAGGTAATCGACGCGCACCGGGAAATCTTTCAGTCGTTTGGCGAATGTTTTGTAGTGCTGCAACGCCAAAACGGTGGTAGGCACCATCACCGCCACCTGTTTGCCGTCGGTGGCTGCCTTGAAGGCGGCGCGAACCGCAATTTCGGTTTTGCCGAAACCCACATCGCCACACACCAGGCGATCCATCGGACGCGGTTGCTCCATGTCGGCCTTCACCTGTCGCGTCACCCGCAACTGGTCGGGCGTGTCTTCGTAGGCGAAAGAGGCTTCGAGCTCCTGCTGCAAGAAACTGTCGGGCGAAAAAGCATAACCTTTTTCAGCGCGTCGTCGGCTGTAAAGCAAAATCAAATCGCGCGCAATGTCTTTGAGTTTTTTCTTTGTGCGCTCTTTGAGACGTTCCCACGCGCCGGTGCCGAGATGCGAAAGCCGGGGCGGCGTGCCTTCCTTCCCCTTGTACTTCGACACTTTGTGGAGCGCGTGGATCGACACGAAAATCGCATCATTGTTCTGATATTTGATCTTGATCACTTCCTGCATGGCCCCGTCGCTGCCCGGGATGCGCATGAGTCCGACAAACTGCCCCACCCCGTGATCGACATGCACCACATAATCGCCCGGCTCAAACTGACGAATCTCTTTGAGCGTGAGCGACATCTTGGCATTGCGCGCGTGGTCGGAACGTAAATTGTACTTGTGGAAACGATCGAAGATCTGGTGGTCGGTGTAGAAGGCGGCGGCCACATCCGCGTCGGCGAAGCCCTCGTGGAGCGTGAGGTGCACGGGGGTGAAAAGCGAAGCCCCGGGTGCTCCCCTTCCCTCTGTGCCAACTCTCCGAGAATGTCGCGCAAACGCTCTTGCTGCTTTTCGCTGTCGGCCAACACGTAGATGCGCTGTCCGTCGGCGATCAGCGATCTGAACGTCGCAAGCACCTGTTCGAACTGCTTGTGAAAGAGTGGCTGCGGTTGGGTGTGAAACACCACCGTCGGCACGATTTCTCCGCCCGCAGCCTTCGTCGGGTCCGTCGCTTTCGACCACTGCCAATACATGCCGCGCGCCAATTGCGATTGCAGCTCCTTGCCGTTCACCAACAGGCGCGAAGCGGCAAAGCGGGCATAGACTTCAGACAATTCCATCTCTGAAGTGGCGGCTTGTTCAGCCAAGGCCTGATCGGCAAACCCCTCGTCGAAAATCTGTTGCACGCGGTCACACACAAATTGGAGATCGTGTGCCACGACCACCGGTTCCTGTGAGAAATAATCGGTGATCGGTACCAACTGTTCGCCGCTCGCATCGCCCTCAACATTCGGCACGATCTGCGCTCCCTCCACCACCGAGCGCGACAACTGGGTCTGCACTTCAAACGAGTGCACACTCTCCACTTCGTCGCCGAAAAAGTCGATGCGATAAGGGTACTCAGAAGAGTAGCTGAAGATGTCGAGGATCGACCCGCGCAATGCATACTCTCCGGGTTCGTAAACGTAGTCTTTGCGCCGGAAACCCAGTTCCTCCAAACGATGGGTGAGTTCGATCACGTCGTATGATTCGGCGACTTTGAGCGACAAACTGCGCGCTGAGAGCGACACGCGAGGGGCTACGCGTTCGGCCAGCGCGGCAGGGAACGTGACCACAAAAAGCGGTTCGCCTGCTTCGGCGCCGGCAGCTCGGTCCGACAAACGCGAGAGCACATCGGTGCGCAAAATTTCACCGGCCGTGTCACGATGGCCATACTTCACCGCACGGCGGTAGGAGGAGGGGAGGAACAACACCGTGTGCTCGCCGAGCAATTGACGCAGGTCGTTGTAGAAATAGGCTGCTTCTTCCTCATCGTCGCCCACGACGAGGAAAAAATCGCCCGAAGACTGCGCGGCGGCTCCGAGCACCAAGGCGGCAGAAGAACCGCGTAAACCTTCCAGACGCACGCGCGGGCGGCGAGCCGACAACTGCTCACGCAGTCGGAGCACGCCGGGATGATGATCGAAGAGAGACAGTAATTCGTTAAGTTCCATGAGCGAAGAATGAATGGACTACGGCTGGACAAAGAGAAAGCACCACGGAGTCGGAAGCGCTGGACTTCCGACTCCGTGGTTATTTATGAATTAGGGGAAACGCGGCGTTTCAATCAAAACTTGTAGCGTTTGTCTACGACTTTGGCCTTCTGGCTGAGCGCACCGAGAATGGATTGCCCCATCACCTGCAGCAAACCGCGCTGCTGCATGGCCATTTCGCTTTTCACGTCGAACTTCTCGCTGGTGTTCGAACCCTTCGATAGGATTTGAGCCAAATAGGCACCTTCCGTTCCGATCACGAGCGGCGTGGTGGTTCCTTGCTTCGCTACGGAAATCGCGGCAGTGAGAGCGGGTTCAGGCACACCGACAGCAGAAACGACATTCGCACCGGCGAAGGTGACGTTGTTCAGCGAGTCGACAATGGCACCCTTGGCCTTCGCAGCCTCGATGCTCTTGATGCCACCCCATTTCTTGGCAGCGAGCTCACCCTTCTTTTCGCTCTTGACGATTGCGGTGAGGTAGTCCTTCACCTGCTTGTTGTCGTAGGGCAGGTAGCCCTTCTTGTACACTTTCGAGAGGGCTACAACGAGCAAGTGGTTGTTGGCTTCGCCCACTTCGTAGAGCGGGGAGACTTCGCCTTCTTTGGCTTCGTCGAAAGCCCACTTCACGGCTTCTTTCGAACCGCGGATGCCGGGGTTGTAACCGCTCGCGCCGATGAGACCGGCAGAGGTACTGAAGGCATCGGCGTTCAGCACTTGGTAGCCACTCTTGGGAGCTTGCTTCTCGAACGTGGCCAGATCGCGACAGGAGGCCAAGAAGCGATTCATGTTGCTAACAGCGGCGTCGTAGGTTGCCTTCGAGAAATTGATGGGCACTTTCACCACGGCAGCCACATACTTCGTCTTCATCGCCTTGCGATTCACCACTTGGAGCACTACTTTGGCGCCCTGCACGTCTACCACTTTGTAGGCGTTGAGCGGTGCATTGTAGAGCTCGTTGACGAACTTGGCCGTCTCGGGAGTCAACTGATCGGCAGTGACTTGAGCGGTGTTGATCCAAGTGGTGTCGCTGCGCATGCCCATTTTCTTGGCCACGTCTTCAAACTTGGCACCGCCGTTGAGGGCCTTCAGGATTGAATCTGCTCGTCCTGCTTCGGTGGCCTGCACCGAGAGGGCACGATAGGCCACAGAGTCGGGAGCCTGCACTTTGGGAAATAAGCTTCACCACGTTGTAGGTGTTGTCTTGATCGTTGACGTAGGGAGCTTTCATGCTTCCTGCGCTCATCGATTCGAGTTCCTGACGCACATCGGTGGGGAAGGCCTCTGCGGCCAAGGGCAGATCGATGAAACGCGTCTGGCTCTTCGAAGCATTGATCACTGTGGCGGGATCTTCACCGGCCGATAGTTTATCGTAGATGCCCTGCACTTGTTGCTCCACAGCCTTGCGATCGGCGGGACTGGCGCTGACCACATAGTCGATGAATTTCAGATCGCGCACTTCATTGTCGAGACGGAAAAGCTTCTTGAAACGATCGTAGGCCTCCTTCAAGTCGCTATCCTCGACCTTCACTTCCTTATCGGAGATGGTGCCATAGGGGAAAGCGGCCACGAGGGCGTTGGCCGACTGCGTGCGCGCGTCGAACTGCGCCTTGGCGCTGACGGGGTTGATCGTCACCGAAGCCATGAGCAGCGACTGGTATTTGGTCATGAGCAGTTCGCGACGAAGCTGCTTGTCGGTGTAAGCCCAAAGCTTTTCGATCGTGTTGATCTGCTCGGCAGCTTCAGGCGGCAGGTTCTGCCCCTTCATGCTCTTGACCTGCTTGAAGAAAGCTTGCAGTGCCGTGTAATCGAAGCGTCCGGTCTGGCCCATGAACATCGGCAGGTTTTGGAAGGCCTGCGCACTACCCTGTCGGAGCGCTTCCTGCACGTCTTTTTCCGTAACCTTGATACCGAGCTTGTCGCACTCGTGCTTCACGAGTTCGTATTGCACATAGTCGTTCCAAACTTGGTTGCGCACCATGTCTGTTTGTTCGTCGGTAAGCGTACCGCCGTTGCGAAGCTTCATCACTTCCGAAGCCTCGTTCACCATTTCTGTAAATTCTTCGGCCGAGAGGCTCTTGCCGTAGACTTCTCCAACGTTTCGGCTGCTGTTCGTCAATGCCGAAATGGTATTGGAGTCCAGCACCATGGTGAGGATGAACAGAAACATGCCGACTCCCATGAGGATGAGAATCCAGGAGCTGCTTCTGATTTTCTGTAATGCTGCCATTTGTGATTATTGTATTGTTATTGTTTTATTATCAATGAATTACGGCACACCACAGGGGCATGCGCATAGATTTGGGGACAAAGATACACAAAATCACGAGAATAAGCCCGAGAATGAGAAGATATTTTTGCAGATGAACGAAAGATTCGAGGCGAGCGACGCAGATGCGCCGAAAAGACGGGGGACCCTGGGACGAAAACAGGGAAGATTCGTCCAATAGTTCCCACCCGTGGCGTCACCTCGCCGAACCGCACCTCTCCGTCGACGAAAGGGTGAAGGTGAAGGGCGGTTCGTGATCGCGCACACGCATAATGCGCACACAACCGATTTTCGAATTTCATCTTCACCCTTCACCTTTGCGATGAATTCGACTCTAAATCATGCCGTTGCGGGTGAAGGTTCTGCCGCGGTCTGTGTGTCGACGAAAGGTGAAGGAAAAAAGCAAAAGTCTTCACCCCTAATCAACTGTGACACACACAATTGCGACACATGGGTGAAGGAGTGAAGGGAAAAAAATACAAAACCTCCTGAAGCGCGCGCACGCGAGGGGACGTCAGTTTTCCGACGTTTTCCACCCGCTCCGAACACGGCGAGCCGGCGTCTCGGGGATCGGGCGAGGAGGTCACTCTTTGGCGCTGCCAAGGGCATCACAACGGCCGCCGCAGCGCCTCTTTGCCGCATCGCTCACCGTGTACCGACAAGCATCGAGGCCGTGCGCAATAGGGATTGCGTCACGGCCTCGACTTTTGTCTCTACGACGAAAAACGATGCGGTTCAAAAAAAAGACGTGAGCCGAGCGCTCGGCCCTAACAGGCATTCGGTCTAACGCCCGAAGGCTTAGGGGCGCACCACATTGACCGTGAAGCGGCGCACCTCGACCTGGCGCCCCTGTCCGTCTGGGAAAGCCACTTTGAAGACGGCGGGGGTGGTTTTGGCGTTGCTGCGCGCCAGCACAGCAGCACGATAGCGGAAGCCCTGTCCGGGAAGGATTTCGCTGATGATGGCCGGTTGCGAGACGTTAATGCGTTCGTAGTCCGACGTGACCAAGGGCGTGACATTGCGCACGGGCGAAGTGCCGCGGTTGTAGATATCGAAGGTGATTTCGGCCTGTTCGCCGGGCTGGAGCACACGGTCGCCGTTGGCGTCGGCAAAGACAATGTTGGTCACTTCCAAGTTGCCGGGCAGCACCGGGGTGGGACGCGCCGACTCGAAACGGCCGTAGCTGATGCCGCTCTCCGCGGCCTCGTCGGTGGACGGGGTGCGCGTGGGATAGGGATATTGACGTTCGGCGCGCTCGCGGCGATATTCCTCGCGCTCCTTGCGGGCTGACTCTGCACTCGCAGCTCCTAGGGCCGCACCGGTGGCACCGCCGATCACGGTGCCGAAATCGGAACCGCGCGGACCGCCAAGGATGCCGCCGACGGCAGAACCGAACATGGCGCCGAGGGAGAAGCCGGTGGTGGTGCGACTGAAGCTGTCGTAGCTCGAGCAACTCGAGAAGGTCAGACTGCCGACGAGGACCATCACGCCAAGCGGTGCGAAAAGGCGACCGCCACGACGCGTGGAGGCGATATGAGGAAAGAGGGATTTCATAACGATAGTTTTTGAGCTGTGTGTGCACGTTTCCACGCCCGCCATTCGCGGCGCAACAGGGTGCGCGGCGAACTGAGGGAGCAGAAACGAGGAGAGAAGAAGCGCTTACTTCACGACGATAACGAGGTATTTGCTCACGCTCCAAAACCGGTTGGGATCGGTGATGCGCAGGGTGTATTGTCCCTGTGCATCGCGATCGAGCGTGTAGGAACCTTCGGGATGCGCTGTCATGAGTTTGGCGCTCTTGGAATAAAGATGAATGACACGATCGACACGGATATCGATTTTCGTGAAGTAGTCTTTGTTGTAATTGCCGTTGCGCAACACTTCTCCGCCTTGCAGGATGTTTTGTTCTTTGAGTTCGCGTTTCGTGCCGAAGACATAGAAGGCGGTGTTGAGTTCACGGTCCTGCGCGGAGACGGTGCGTGCCTTGGTTTCGTTTTTGCACCGAGAGTTCATTGACATTGCCTTTGAGGTTGTCGATCTGCTGTCCTTGTTCGGCGATCTTGATGTCTTTCTGCGCCAACTGGGCTCGCAGATCCTCGGCCTGCTTGTTGAGGTCGGTGAGTTGCGCATTGAGGGAGGAGATGGTGGCCTCCATGGTGGCACGCAATTTCGAGTTGTTGGACTTCGACGACTTGACTTGTTGACGAAGATTGGCAATCAGTTCGTTGTTGAGTTTGAGGGTGCGGCGAATGAGCTGCATGTCCTCGATGATGGCTTCGCGGTTGTTTTGTTCGCCCTTGCGACGCTCCACGCTGATACGGCCCTGTGCCTCGTTGATTTGACGAAAACCTTCTTGGATTTCGTTGAGCGTGGTGACCATGTCATTGAGTTCCGTGTCTTTTTGGTTGATGATTTGCTTCAGCGAATCGGCAGGCGTGGTGGCTGCGGTGGCTTCTTGCTGTTTTTTGGTTTCACAGGCAGTGAAAAGGCTTTACCCCGAGGAGGGCAACCAGCAGGATCACAATTTTATTCATGGTGCTGTTGTTTAGTGGGATTCAACTTGGATGGGATGTTTAGCGGGTGCCGGCGTGGTGTTTCGACCGGCGGGCACCGGTGTCAGCAGTCTCGTCGAGCGGTTGGCCGGTGATGGGATCGGTGGGGCGACTGCGGCGTGCACGGCGCTCGGCTTTGCGCACGGCGGCTTCGTCGGCGGCGGGAGCTCCCTCGACGACGAGCACAAATTCGCCGCGGGGTTCCTCTCGCTCAAAGTGATTCAGCACTTCGGTCAAGGTGCCGCGAACACTTTGCTCGTGCACCTTACTGATCTCACGGCAGGCGCTGCAACGACGCTCGCCGCCGAACACTTCGATGAACTGCCCGAGGGTGCGCACCACGCGATGCGGACTTTCGTAAAAGATGAGGGTGCGCGGTTCGCCGGCCAGGCTCTCGAGCTTCGAACTGCGGCCTTTTTTCTGCGGCAGGAATCCTTCGAAACAGAAACGATCGCAGGGCAGACCGCTGGCGACGAGGGCCGGCACAAAGGCTGTGGCGCCGGGCAGACATTGCACTTCGACTCCACGCGCCACGGCCGCACGAACCAGGAGGAAGCCGGGATCGCTGATGGCGGGCGTACCGGCATCGCTGATGAGCGCCATCTGCTCGCCCGCTTCGAGACGGGCAGCGAAGGTCTCGGCTGTTTGGTGCTCATTGAACTTGTGGTGGCTCACCAGTGGTACGCTGATGTCGTAGTGCTTCAACAGAACACCACTGGTGCGCGTGTCTTCGGCGAGTACGAGATCGACAGATTTCAAAATACGAAGCGCGCGCAACGTGATGTCTTCGAGATTGCCGACGGGGGTGGGAACGAGATAGAGCATGGCGGTGTATCGGGCTGAATGTGGCGGACTTGACGCGAAAAAACGCCGCACCGCTAATTGCAAAAATAGTCGTTTCTCTGTTTTGGCACAAATAAAACGCGAAAAACTTTGAGCGGGCTGTGGAAAAGATTGTACCTTTGCATTCCGCACTCCTTATTATATTGATCACATGTATTTTTTGAAACCCGTCATCGATTTCGACCGTTTTGTCCGTGGTCTGCTGTTCCTTGCAGTGATCACTATTCTCGTTTTGGGTTTGCGCTGGCTCAGCCCCGTGCTCATTCCTTTTTTTGCGGCTTGGGCCATCGCATGGATATTGGCGCCTGTGGTCAATTTTTTCCAGCATACTTGTCGTTTGCGTTCGCGCGTTTTGTCGGTTTTGATCACCTTGGCGCTGCTCATCGGACTGGGTTGCGCGGTGGCGTGGCTGATCATTCCGCCCCTCATCGACGGGGTGACGCAAATCAAAGAGGCCTTACTGAGCTATTTGGCTTCGGGACACATCCGCAATATTCATTTGCCGGAATGGCTGGATCATTTGATGCAGCAATGGCTCGACCAGGGAAAGATTCAATCGATGCTGCGCAGCGACAATCTGACGAAAACCATTCGTGAAACGCTGCCGCACGTGTGGAACATGTTGGTTTCGACAGCCAACCTGGTGATGAGTTTGGTGGGCGCGGCCTTCGGTGCACTCTATCTATTTTTCCTCTTGCTCGACTACGACTATTACACCACGGCTTGGATCAATTGGCTTCCCCGCACACAACGTAATTTTTTCCGCCGCCTCTCGGAGGATTTGGGACACAACATGCGGGGGTATTTCCGCGGTCAGGCACTGGTGGCCTTGTCAAACTGCGTCATGTTCACGTTGGGATTCTGGGTCATCGGCCTGCCCATGCCCTTGGGGATGGGACTTTTCGTGGGACTCATCAGTTTCATTCCCTACGTGCAGGTAGTGGGCTTTGCACCGGCTGCGGTGCTCGCTCTCATGGAGATGTCGGATACCGGACGCTCCTTCTGGGGATTGATGGCGCTGGTGCTGCTGGTCTATATTGTGGTGCAGGTGCTGCAAGACACGGTCTTCACGCCGCACATCATGGGAAAAATCATGGGATTGTCCTCTGCCATGGTGCTCCTTTCGCTCTCCATTTGGAGCTACATGGCGGGCATCATCGGCCTGATCATCGCGCTGCCGCTCACCACGATTATCTTGGCCTACTACAAACGCTACATCCTGAAAGAACCGGACGATATGCTGAACGAAGCGCATGACCCGTCGACCGCTTCACTCACAGCAGAAGAGGCGTAAGTGCACTTTTTTTCGTAATTTCGCGTCGGTCTTTTCGCCAACCGCCGAAAAGTAACCTTTCAAGACTTCACAACCTTCTCAGGCACAACATACTATGCAAGATTTGTGGAACGCTTGTATGCAAGCGCTGCAACAGAAGATTTCACCGGAACTCTTCAACACATGGACGCGTCCGCTGAAATTCCACGCGTTCACTCAAGGGGTGCTCTACATCGGCATCCCCAGCAGAGTTTTTGCTGAAGAAATGGTGAAAGCCTTGCATGTGCCGTTCGAACAGGCCATCTACGAGACGTTCGGACGCGGCACGCGAGTGCAATGGAAGCTGGAAGTAGACGAGGATCCCAACGCCAACGCGGGAAAGGCCTCGGTGCAGCGTCCCAACACGCGCAACACACCCGATGCGCCCAACGCCGCGCAACCCACCGCGCCCAAGGGGGAAGCGATGCAGTCGTTTCTCAATGAAGAGTACACTTTCGAACGTTTTTGCAAGGGCGAAAGCAACCAGCAGGCGCTCAACATTGCACGTTCCATTGCAGCGCGACTCAACGACCAGACCTTCAATCCCTTCTTCCTTTACGGGCCTTCGGGGGTCGGGAAAACGCACTTGGTCACGGCCATCGGATTGGAAGTGAAACAGCATCACCCCGAAACGCGTATTGTTTGTCGCGGCCGCCACCTTCCGCACCCAATACACCGATGCGGTGCGCACCAACAAGGTGAACGATTTCGTACACTTCTATCAAACCATCGATGTACTGATTATTGATGATTTCCAGGAGATCAAAACGGAAAAAACACAGCATGTTTTCTTCCACATCTTCAACCATCTCCAGTCGCTGAAGCGGAAAATCATCATCACCTGCGATCGGCCACCTTCACAATTTGAGGGAATCGAAGAGCGCCTCCTCACACGATTGAAATGGGGCATCACCATCGATATCCAACGACCGGATCTGCAGCTGCGCAGGGACATTTTGCACGACAAACTGCGGCGCGAGAACATCACCTCCTTCCCCGAAGAAGTGGTACAATACATTGCCGAAAAATGTGTCGGACAGTGTGCGCGAATTGCAGGGGATGGTCAATTCCATGTTGGCCTTCTCGATGGGCAATAGCGGCGCTTGCTGCATTGACATCGACCTGGCCAAACGCATCATTCCCCGTTTGGTGAATCAAGCGCGAAAAGAGTTGAACATGGAAACCATCATGAATTTCGTTTGTGAGCGGAAAGACATGAAACTCACCGACCTGCGATCGAAAAACCCGGAAGGCGCCGGTCGTGGCAGCGCGCCATTTGGTGTGCTACCTCACCCATAAATACACGGAAACGCCACTCGCACAAATCGGACGCGCCCTCGGCGGACGCGACCACTCGACCATCGTGCACAGTTGCGCGAAAATGGAGAAACAGATGGCGATGAACAAAGTGTTTCGCGCGGAAATGGAAGCGTTGGAAACCGAATTGAGTCAACTCTGAACCCGAAAAAAATAAAAACAAGTTCCCCACCAACGGAACGCGCACGACAAAAATATCGTGCGCGTTCCGTTTTTTTCAGAAACGAAGTGGAGGATTTTCTTGCAAAACGCCGTATTTTTGTACCTGCGCTTGGCAAACTCTGCCTCACAAGTTTCCATTTCATCCGTTAGCGGGGAATAGTTAGTTCATTCACGCCGTGCCGATGGTGCTTTCACGAAGCAACCTGCTCGCTCACCGGATACTGTTCGTTCTTTCACGAGGTAGTCAACTCACACACGGCACATTTTCTATCCTCTCACAAAGCAATCAAATTCATTCACCAGGTATTGTCCAATCACCTCTCCACAACAATCCACATGAATCGTTTTTTCCGTCTCTTCACCCTCACCGCGCTCTGCCTGTTCGCCACGTTGGCGAAGGCGGGCACCTACTATCAATACATTTACATCACCTGCGTCGACAAACACGGGAACCTCATCGGCCGCGACACCATTAAAACACCCGCCGGCGAATGTTTCTACCTGAAAGCGCCCTCTATTCCTTACTATAAATGCGTGGACTACAGCGAAGTGGGGAGCAATGTGTGCATTCACACCAGCGAACATCTCACCATGCAATACGAAACGACCGGATTCAGCGGGTTTTCACAACTTTCCAACGAAGCCATCGACGAGCTCGCCGAAGATCAGAGCGTGGTAATGCTCACTCCCGAGGAACAGCCTCGCGTGTGGTGTACCGCCGACTCTTCGAAAGTAAAATTACTCCCGCTTTCTGCCGAAGGTCACTCACCCGCCGCCACTTGGATCATGCGCTCCACCGACAACGGTTGGACCTTCTACAACGAAATGGGAAATTGCTATATCGCAGACATTCTGCCCGATGGCACCGCGCGAACGGGCGACCGACCGATGGCCTTCTCCATTGTGAAAGACGGGAACAAAAAGTCGAACCAGCACATCCTTCACGCCGCCGACGGCCGGGTCTTCGCCGTACGCCTCTCCAAATATCGGCCGCGCATCTATTTCGGGCTCTCGGCCTCCTTTGTCGACGAAAAAGACAGCCTCATCGCGCCCGATCGCTTCCTGCCGATTCCGGCCGGGAGCGACTACACCTTCACAGCACCCGCCATCAAAGGTTTTAAATTCGTCTCTTCGCCCGACATCGACGAGAAAGAACCGATTCGCTTGAACGATTTCCTCGGCGCACAACTGGTGTATCGCCCTGCTCCCACGGGTGTTTCGTCCGCGAAGCGCACGCAACCGCTCCGCAACGGTCTCACCTTCGATCTGTCCGGTCGCCGTTTGGTCAAAAACGCCCGTGAAACGGGAGCAAACGGGCACCGCTTAGTCATTGTCGACGGGAAATTGCAGCTGCAACCCTAAGGCCGCAACCACCTCGCGAAGGTTACGCCTCTCGGTCGGGAGGCAACAAACAAACTTCTAAAATAGTCTGTGTTGAACGGTGGACGGCGACTCGCCGATCCACCGTTTCGCCTACCAGCCACACAATGCCGCGCTCGTCGCAAACCACTGCGGCCGCCTGCTTCTCCAAAAAACGGAACGATGTCGGTCGGTGAGATAGTCACTCACCAGCTTCGTGCCCTTCGGCATGCCGAAGGGAGCAAAACGGTCGCCGGCGGCCACGCGCCGAATGCGGAGCTCGCCGACCACTGCATCGGCATCGATCGTAATTCGATCGGCAGCGCGAGCCGGAACGAAGTCCTTCGGACGTGAATAGCTCCGCACATCGATCGCCGGCAGGGGGGCGCATTCCGCAGGTTGCAGCAGCAACCGATCGCCGTGCACCGCCGCGCAAACGGCTGTCCCTTCGAAGAGCGCACCGCTACGGGCCGACAGCACCGCCACGGCCACATCGGCGGTAAAACCTCGCTGCGACAAGCGCTCGCGCAACCATTCTCGCCCCGCAGCACCGCGACGCCGCACGGCATCGAGCGCAATGACTGCGTGCTCTCCGCCATTTTCCAACCAACATTCCGTATCGAGCGCCGCCAGTCCCACCTCATAAACCGAAAGAGCGGCCTGCAAACGCTCGGTCGTTTCGCTTAACGTGGCGACCGAACGCGGGTTCAACGTGTGGAGCACGGGCAAAACACGATGACGCACGAAGTTGCGCCGAAACTGCGTGTCGGCATTCGAACTATCGGTCACAAACGCCTGTCCCAACGCGTCCAGAAAATCCAAAATCTCCGCTTTCCGCACTTTCAACCACGGCCGCCACACCCCATCGGCACGAACGGCGCGCATCGCCGCGAGCCCACGCAATCCCGAGCCGCGCAACAAGCGCAACAACAGCGTCTCTGCCTGATCTTCGGCATGATGGGCCACAAAAATGGGTCCATCCAACTCCGAAAACCACGCATAACGCAAGCGTCTCGCCGCCATTTCGAGACTTTCGCCGGCGGTATGCGCCTCATGGAGGGTATCGAAGTGGCGCACCCGCAACGGGATGTCGTACCGCCGGCAAAAATCCCGCACGAAACGCTCGTCGCGTTCACTTTCCTCTCCACGAAGATGAAAAATTCACGTGAGCTGCCGTGAAAGACAGCCCCAGCAAACGGAGCGCACAGGCCATCGCCACGGAATCGGCTCCGCCGCTCAGCGCACAATACAACGGGCGGTTCGCGCTCGTCTCGCGTGCTGCGAGAAAATCACGAACCGCCTGTAACAAAGGGGAATGTTTCCACTGATCTGTCGTATGATCTGTCATCGGCATCAATAAAAGAGAAGAAAAACACGGGCTTGCGGCCTGCTTTCCGCCCACGATCGAAGCTCGGTCGCACTCAATAGGACACTTGGCACTTCAAACCGAGTGCGCGCACGCGCTCCGCAATGCCGTCGAGCACCTCCGGCGCGGCCTTGCGCAGTCCCTTGGCCGGCGTATCCCGGTCGATGGTGTAAACATACACCTCTTCGGGCGCAATCAACCGCAACTTTTTCCAACCAAGGTTCCACATACTCGTCGCCGGTGTTGTCGACCGATCTCCCGTCGTAACTTCCCGCCATGAAAAGCGACTGTATTTGCACCTTTCCTTCGAAGGCACACAGCCCCTTCACCAGTTCGTCCACATCGTATCTCACCTGCGGACGATCGACATGCGCGATGTAGTCGGGCGACACCGTGTCGAGCTTCAGAATGTTGTTGTCCACCCGCCGCAAGGCCGCAAAAACAGCCGGTCGTCGGCTGAAGGTGGCATTGCTCAACACACTGATCTTCGCTTCGGGGAAATAGGTATCACGTAGCGCGATCGTATCCTCGATAATCCCCGCGAAATCAGGGTGCATCGTGGGTTCGCCGTTGCCGGCAAAGGTGATCACATCGGGGCCGCGCCCGTCGCGCTGCATGCGTTCGAGGGTGGTTTCCAGCTCTTGCGCCACTGCAGCTCGGGTGGGGTAAGGCGAACGCGTGCGGTGGTCGCCGTTGAAGCCGCATTCACAATAGATGCAATCAAATGTGCAGTATTTGCCGTCGGCCGGCAGCAGGTTCACGCCGAGCGAAACACCGAGCCGACGACTGTGTACCGGGCCGAATATCGGCGAGGGAAAGAGTATCGTAGACATGTCTAATACGTACATCAACCGCCTCTCCCCTTGTAAGCACAAGGAGAAACAGCTTTTTTTGTTCTGTGGTTCCACCTCCACCCTCGGGGGAGGCGGAGGTGCTCAATTCATTCCGGGAAGAACATCAGCAGTCGCTGCAGCGATTTCTCGTCTTGCCAGCTCCACCACCGGTCTTCCATGAGGTTTTTGAAGGCCAATTTCATGTCGTCGCGCACCTCCTTCTTCACCATCCGCTCTTTGGCCGGCACGATCTTGCCGCGCAGCGAGAAATAGTAGGTACGTTTGAGCGGAAATCCCTTGTTGGCCCGCTGTTCGGTCCCGCTCAGGTCCATGAACACATCGGGCAAAGCTCCGCCCGAATCGAGCGAAACGAAAGGCAGGTCGGTCGAACCGGAGGTGAGTTCGCGATAGCGATCCATGTCGATCGTGGTGACACAGAGCAACTTGTTGACGCCCTGTGCGGCCACCACGCGTCCCATCGTCGCTCCCTCCACGCGCTCGTAGCGAATCGAGTCGTCGAACACCGCGCCGAGCACACTGGCATTGGCCACCTTGCGCACTTTGCCGTCGGCCGGATCAATGAAACACAGCGCCCCGTCACGATAGAGCACATTGGCTTTCGCCGTGACAAAGCGTCCAAAGGTCTGCAACACCTTGGCTTGCCGGAAGGTGGGAAACACCAACTGGCGCTCGGTGCGCAAATCCTCTTGTGCCTGCTGCCCGGACGCCGGAAGCATCGACACCAAGATGAAGAAGAATGAGAAAAGGACTTTCATAACTTTCGGTATATGGAGCGTTGATATTTCGCCGAGCCGGAGTGCCCGCTGTGCCCCTCCTCGCGTTGGCCGCAGTTCAGCCGACCGAATGCAGCCCGCGCCACAACGGCCGGGGCGGGCAGAGGCGTCAAGCGGCCAGCGCCGCCTATTTTCGGGTCACTTCGTTGTAGCAGCAACGACACAACGGCTCGTAGGTTTGTTGTTCGCCGAGCATCACTTGTTTTTCTCCCGCCACGAGCCGATGGCTGAACTGCGCCAACCGCCCGCAACGCACACACACGGCATGCACTTTGGTCACGTCTTCGGCCACGGCACACAAAGCCGGCATCGGCCCGAAGGGTTCGCCTCGGAAGTCCATGTCCAGCCCGGCCACGATGACGCGCTTGCCGTCGTCGGCCAACCGGCGGCACACGTCCACCAATTGCTCGTCGAAGAATTGCGCTTCGTCAATGCCCACTACATCGGCATGCACCGACCCCGTGAGGATCTCGGCGGCCGTGGCCACCGGTTGCGAATCGAGCGTACGCGCATCGTGCGACACGACCTCCTCTTCGCTGTAGCGCGTATCGATGGAAGGTTTGAAAAATCACCACTTCCTGACGCGCGATGCGCGCACGCTTGATTCGGCGAATCAGTTCTTCGGTTTTACCGGAGAACATGCCGCCGCATATCGTTTCAATACGGCCTTCGCGAGGGAAATGTTCATTGTAGGGCATGACGGAAAAGCGATTAGGGGAATCCTCGACTCGACAGGACGACAGCCCTGCGAAGTCAAAGCAAAAGTACTGTTTTTTTTTGGTCGAACCAAGCAAAACGGCTAACTTCGCTCGAACATGAAATCAACTTCTTCGCCCCGTCCGCTGCGCGCCTGGTGGTTGGCCGCACGCCCCAAAACGTTATCCGGCGCCTTGGTGCCGGTGGTCACCGGTGCTGCCTTGGCACTCGCCGCCGCACGCTCCGGCCACGTCGCCGCTCTCCAGCCGCACGCAGCCGTTGCCGGCGGGCTCTGCGCGCTCTTCGCCGCGCTGATGCAAATCGCCTCCAACTTCATCAACGACCTCATCGACTACCGTCGCGGCGCCGACGGCAACGACCGCCTCGGACCGGAACGCGCCTGCGCACAGGGCTGGATCACTCCGCGTGCCATGACCCGCGGCATCGTCGGCATCCTCGTGCTGGCGGCGCTCACGGGACTGGCTCTCGCCACCCTGCTTTTGTGCGCTCTTCCCATCCCGCCACTGGCACTGCTCGCCGGTCTTGTGCTGACGGGCGCCACCTGCATGGCAGGCGCCTTCCTCTACACCACCCACTTGAGTCGCCTCGCGCTGGGCGACGTGCTCGTCTTCGTGTTCTTCGGCATCGTCCCGGTGGTCGGCACCTTCTTCGCCCTCACCGGGCGTTTCACCGCCACCGCCTTCCTGCTCGGCGTCGGCGTCGGCGCTATGGTCGACACCCTGCTCGTGGTGAACAACCTGCGCGACATTGACAACGACCGCCGAGTCGGGAAACGCACGCTGATTGTGCTCATCGGGCGACCGGCCGGCCATCGGCTCTATCTACTGCTCGGTCTGCTCGCCATGGCCTGCACCTTCGCCACGGTCGTGCTCAACAGTTCCGAAGGCTTCTTCGGCGGCCTGCGCATGGGTGCCCTCCTGCTCCTGTCGGCCATTTTCCTCGTGCTCCACGGCAAGAGCAGTCGCTATTTCGAAAGTCTGCCGCCCGGCCGCGAAATGAACGAAATGCTGGGCATCACCTCGCGCAACATGCTCTGCTTCGCCCTGATCACCGTCGTCGCCCTCCTGTGGATCGGGTGAACCGCGGAGCCCCCTCCGCGGCAACGTAGAGAGGGCGGCGCCCTCACAATCGCCCCCACAACGCAGCACACCGAACAAGAAGGGAAAACGCAGACCGTGATGCCCACTCGACAGCGTCTCCCGGCAACGCGAATGCTTTGCGCAAAACACGGGAACAAACGCGCACAAACGGGCGACTTTTTCCTCTCCCTCCCCCACTTCGCGCACGACGATCGTCGGAAACAAGAGCCTTCACACTGTCCGCTCTACGCGCGCGTACATACGTGCGCCTCAGTCGGTTTTCTTTTTTCGCCTTCACCCCTTCACCCACCCTCCGCAAGTCATTCGCTATCAGCGCACTATGGGTGAAGGCTTTGCTGTTTTTTCCTTCACACCTATCTTCTCGAAGAGACCGAACCGCAAACATTGAAAAACAACTGTTATTTCAAGAAAACAAAAACGCGTCAACCGCCGTTTCTCCTCCATTCCACCGGCGGTGAAGGAAAAACGCCCAAAGCCTTCACCCCAAACGTTCTATTGCACAACGAGTTACCCACACTCAGTGAAGGCGTGAAGGAAAAAAACGGAAATCGACTGACACGCACGCGCGAGGAAGGGATTCTCGTCACACGGTGTGCACACAGAATTTAACTCACAGCCCCCATTCCAAGACCACGGACGCCGCCGTAGAAAAAAATTATTTCTGCACTACTCATACCGGTGCCATCCAACGGATGGGGAGCAAGATGAGTCGCATCTTGCCGCCGCGGGATACCGACAAAAAAACTGCAACATGGGCACGCCCAGTTGCAGTTTGACATGAAGTTCATTCAAATTTTTCCGTCTACTTCTCCTCCAACGTGACTTTCCGAACGTCCGCTGTTGCGCCCGTAGTACCAATCGAAAGGTCCCCACATGGTGCGACCTCGCTGCAAAAAAATTCGACTGCATTTTTTTGTTGAGACGCAGCACATACCACCTTATTCCGGTGCCTTCGAGCACAATCTCGTTGCCAACCTCGTCGTAGACGTAGTTCACCGTATCCACATGGTTAACATTGATACCCTGCCTGTGCAGCAAGATGACGCCGTTGCGGCAAGTGAATTCCGTCGTAGTAACCCATCCCATGATCCCAGGATTTTTCTTGGCCAGACTCAAGTCTGTTTCCACGACACGAATGTCTTTGATTTCCCAAACGGTTTGTTTGAAAAGACTGTCGAAACGTTGCTTAGAAATCTTTGAAGTGAGCATACCAAACACCGAGGTCAGTCCAGCGCCATAGTCGGTCGAGTCCAACCGCATGGCGGGAGTACGTCCGTACCAAATGCGCTCGCCCACTTCATCGAATTGGGGCTTGGACACTGGCACTGGCACTTCATGCTTTTCTTGCTCATGAGGTTTTTCTTGCGGGGTGTTGTTGTCACAAGCCATGAGCGTGAGGGCAAAAAGGAGAATTAAGAATCTGCGCATAAGAACTATTTTAAAGGATTCAATAGATACTGACTGGGCACGCCAGTTGCAGTTTGACATGAAGTTCATTCAAAGTTTCCGTCTACTTCTCCTCCAACGTGACTTCCGAACGGCCGCTGTTGCGCCCGTAGTACCAATCAAAAGGTCCCCAAATGTTGTGACCTTGCTGCAAAAATTCGACTGCATATTTGTTGAGCCGCAGCACATACCACCTTATTCCGGTACCTTCCAGGACAATCTCGTTTAAGTCCTCGTTGTAGACGTAGTTCACCGTATCCACACAGTTAATATCGATACCCTGCATGTGCCGCAAGATGACGCCGTTGCGACAAGTGAATTCCTTTGTAATAGACCCTCCCACGAACTTAGGGATTTTCTTGGCCAGACTCAAGTCTGTTTCCACGGCGCAAATGTCTTTGATTTCCCAAACGGTTTGTTTGAAAAGACTGTCGAAACGTTGCTTGGGAATACTTGACGTGCGCATCTCCAACACCCAGATGAGGCCGGCGCCATAGTCGGTCGAGTCCAACCGCATGGCGGGAGTTTGTCCGTACCAAATGCGTTCACCCACTTCGTCGAATTGGGGTTTGGGCTTCGTCACTGGCACTTCGTGCTTTTCTTGCTCACGTGGTTTTTCTTGCGGGGTGTCGTTGTCACAAGCCATGAGCGTGAGGGCGAAAAGGAGAAATAGCAATCTATACATAAGCCTTATTTTTTTTGGGGGGGGTATAATCTATACAATTTGAGATCACTTGTAGTGAAGCAATGTTTTGCCGTATTATCCGTTGGACTATCAAATTCCAGCGGTCGATTTGTAAACAAGAAATTCTCGCTGAAGAAACCGTTATCCTTACCAGACCATCCCCTACAGTGGAGATAAGTTCGCACACTGAACACCCAAGGGAACAAAAGCCTGAAACCTCCAGCTTCTTCTGCGACATCCGACCTATAAAAACGGAAGGACGAGTATGAAACATAGAAAATTTCTCATAACAACGTATTTAATACGTTCACCGCAAACCTACAACAATACAAACAAACAACCAAACAAAACAAACAAAAAAACAACAATACCATTCAAAAATCACCTACAGAGAAGATCGGCGGCGAAATTCACCACGCAAATCGTCTCAAGGTCGGATAAGGCGAAAAAACAGCTTTTTTCTTGTTTGCTCCTTACAGTTGGCGTAACTTTGCAGCAATATACCGAGATACAACGACAGCAAAATGGAATATAATTTCAGAGACATCGAAAAGCGGTGGCGCGAGACGTGGGCTCGCGAAGGCACTTACACGGCGAAGCCCTCGAGCGATCGCCCGAAATTCTACGTCCTCAACATGTTTCCCTACCCATCGGGCGCCGGTCTGCACGTCGGTCATCCGCTGGGCTACATCGCTTCAGATATCTACGCGCGCTATCGCCGCCTGCGTGGCGACAACGTGCTCAACCCCATGGGCTACGATGCCTACGGGCTGCCTGCTGAGCAGTATGCCATTCAAACCGGACAGCACCCGGCGGTGACCACGGCGCAAAACATTGCCCGCTACCGCGAACAGCTCGACAAAATCGGTTTTTCCTTCGACTGGTCGCGCGAGGTGCGCACCTGCTCGCCCGAATACTACAAATGGACGCAATGGGCTTTTGAGCGCATGTTCAAATCCTACTACGACACCGCGGCAGAGAAAGCGCGCCCCATCTCGGAGCTGGAAGCACATTTTGCAGCCCAAGGCACGGCTGACCTCCATGCGGCCGAAAGCGAAGCTCTCTCTTTCACCGCCGCCGAATGGCAGGCGATGAGCGACGTGCAGCGTCAAGAGGTACTGATGAACTATCGCATTGCCTACCTCGGCGAGACGATGGTGAACTGGTGCCCGGCGCTCGGCACGGTGCTGGCGAACGACGAAGTGGTGGACGGCGTTTCGGAACGTGGCGGACACCCCGTGGTGCAGAAGAAGATGAAGCAATGGTGTCTGCGCGTCAGTGCCTATGCCGGCCGACTGCTCGACGGACTCAACGAACTCGACTGGACCGATTCGATCAAAGAAACGCAGCGCAACTGGATCGGCCGCTCAGAAGGCACCGAGATGGAGTTTGCGGTGAAGGACAGCGACGTGAAATTCACCATCTTCACCACGCGCGCCGACACGATTTTCGGTGTGACCTTCATGGTGCTCGCTCCGGAAAGCGAACTCGTGGCGCAACTCACCACGGCCGACCGCCGCGAAGAGGTGGAGGCTTATGTGGCCGCCACGGCCAAGCGCACGGAACGCGAACGCATCGCCGACCGACGGGTGAGCGGCGTGTTCTCGGGTAGCTATGCGGTGAACCCCTTCACGGGCGAAGAAATTCCGGTGTGGATTTCGGACTATGTGCTGGCGGGCTACGGCACGGGCGCCATCATGGCGGTGCCGGCGCACGACAGTCGCGACTATGCTTTCGCCCGTCACTTCGACCTCCCCATCGTGCCGCTCATCGAGGGGGCCGACGTAAGCGAAGAGAGCTTCGACGCGAAAGAAGGCACGGTGATCAATTCGCCCCGCGCCGGCGTGACCACCCGCGAGGGCTTCTCGCTCAACGGCCTCACGGTGAAAGAGGCCATCGCCGCCACCAAAGCTTTTGTCACGGCGCATGGGTTGGGACGCGTGAAGACGAACTACCGTTTGCGCGACGCCATTTTCAGCCGTCAGCGCTACTGGGGCGAGCCCTTCCCCGTGTACTATAAAGACGGCATGCCGCACCTCGTGCCGGAAGAGTGCCTCCCGCTCGAACTGCCGGAGGTGACGAAATTCCTCCCCACCGAGACGGGCGAACCGCCGCTCGGCAATGCCACGCGCTGGGCTTGGGACGAAACCGCGCAATGCGTGACGGACAACGTGCGTATCGACCACAAAACTGTTTTCCCCCTCGAACTCAGCACGATGCCGGGATTCGCCGGATCGTCGGCCTACTATCTCCGCTACATGGATCCGCACAATGACACGGCGCTCGTGGGCAAGGAGGCGGCCGACTACTGGCAGCAGGTGGATCTCTATGTGGGCGGTTCGGAACACGCCACGGGACACTTGATCTACTCGCGCTTCTGGAACAAATTCCTCTTCGACCTCGGCGTTTGCCCGAAGGACGAACCCTTCCGCAAGCTGGTGAACCAGGGTATGATCCAGGGACGTTCGAACTTTGTCTATCGCATCAAAGACACGAACACTTTCGTGAGCCACGGGCTGAAAGACCAGTATGACGTGACGCCGCTGCACGTGGACGTGAACATCGTTTCGGCCGACGTGCTCGACACCGAAGCCTTCAAGGCTTGGCGACCGGAATATGCCGATGCTGAATTTGTGCTCGAAGACGGCAAATACGTCTGCGGTTGGGCAGTGGAGAAGATGTCGAAGTCGATGTTCAACGTGGTGAACCCCGACCTGATCGTCGAGAAATATGGCGCCGACACGCTGCGCCTCTACGAAATGTTCCTCGGCCCCATCAGCCAGAGCAAACCCTGGGACAGCAACGGCATCGACGGTTGCTTCCGTTTCCTCAAAAAGGCTTGGAACCTCTTCTTCCGCGGCGACGATTGGGCAGTGACCGACACGGCGCCGACAAAGGAGAACCTCAAGACGCTCCACAAACTGATCAAGAAGGTGACGGAGGACATCGAGGTGTTTGCCTACAACACGTCTGTGCCGGCCTTCATGATCGCCGTGAGCGAATGGGCACAACAAAAGTGCACCTCGCGCGAAGTGCTGGAAGCCTTCGTGGTGCTTCTCGCTCCCTTCGCCCCTCACATGGCCGAAGAACTTTGGCACCGCCTCGGACACGACACCACGGTGTGCGACGCCGCGTGGCCGGCCTTCGACGAGTCGCTGCTCAAAGAAGACACGGTGACGCTCGGTATCTCCTTCAACGGCAAAACGCGCTTCACCCTCGATTTCCCGGCCGACGCTACGAAAGAAACCATCGAAAAGGCGGCACTCGAAGCCGAACAGAGCCAGAAATATCTCGACGGCATGACGGTGGCCAAGGTGATTGTCGTGCCCGGACGCATCGTGAACATTGTGCTGAAGAAATAAACTCACTTTCAATCCATCACTTCCCTCTCACTGCCCACGTGGTGAGGGGGAATTTACCCTCAAATGACCATGTCGCGCTCCTTTCAAATCCACTGGTGGCTCGAATTTCAGGACTACCTGATCATCACATTCGGCTTGCTCTGCTATGCCGTGGGCTTCACTTGTTTTCTCATGCCACACGAGATCACGCCGGGCGGCACCACCGGACTGGGCGCCGTGATTTTCTACGCCACGGGCTGGTGGAAAGTGCAATATACCTTCTTTCTGGCCAATGCGGTGCTACTCTCCATGGCGCTCTATGTGCTTTCGTGGCGTTTCTGTCTGAAAACCATCTATGCCGTGGCAACGCTCACGGCGCTGCTATCATTAGTAGAATGGGTTATGCAATACCTTTGGGCCACGAACCCCGAACTGTTTCCGGCGGGCTACAATGCGCACGTCAAACTCCCCATCGTGACGGACAATGCTTTTATGAGTGCCGTCTTTGGCGCGGGATTTATCGGCATCGGCATGGGCCTGGTGTTCCTCCGCAACGGATCGACGGGTGGAACGGACGTGATTGCGGCCATGATCAACAAGCACCGCAACGTGTCGCTCGGCACGATGATCATGCTCTGTGACGTGGGCATAATCACCTCCTCCCTCTTCCTGCCACACAGTAACTTGCAAACGTTGCTCTACGGCTACACCACGCTGATTTGCAGCACGATGATCATCGATTATGTGGTGAACAGCGGTCGGCAGTCGGTGCAATTTCTCATCTTCTCCGACAAGTATGACGAAATTGCATCGGGCATCAACAGTCTCCACCGCGGCGTGACGGTGCTCAACGGCCAAGGTTGGTACACCAAGCAGGAGCGGAAGGTGCTGATCGTGCTCGCCAAACGCCGGGAAGCCAACACGATTTTCCGGATCATCCTCTCGATCGACCCGAATGCCTTCGTCAGTCAGACACGGGCCTCGGGAGTGTTCGGCTACGGATTCGACCGTATCAAACTGCGCGCCAATGCCGACAGAGATCGCGCCGAAATAGAGAAAAATGAAGGCCAAGGTGGCCAGCGACCAAGCTGCCAGCACGGCCGGACGCAACAAGTAACAACGATTTTCCTCCCCCAACCAATGAAACAACGTCTCGTCATTGCGACCAACAATGCCCACAAACTCGAAGAAATCACCGCCGTGGTGGGCGACAAATTCGAAATCGTTTCGCTGGCCGACATCGACTGCCACGAAGACATTCCCGAAACGGCCGACACGCTCGAGGGCAATGCGCTGCTCAAAGCGCACTTTGTGCACGAGCGCTACGGGCTCGACGTCTTTGCCGACGACACCGGTTTGGAAGTCGATGCGCTCGGCGGACAACCGGGGGTGCACACTGCACGCTATGCCTACCCCGATCGCAACGACAATGAGGGCGAACGTCGACAAACTGCTGCGTGAGTTGCAAGATGCCACGAACCGCAAGGCGCATTTCCGCACCGTCATTGCGCTGATCATCGGGGGCGAAGAGCACCTCTTCGAAGGGCGTGTGGACGGACACATCACCGAAACGCGTCGCGGCACCGAAGGCTTCGGCTACGACCCCGTATTTTCGCCCGAAGACACGGGGAAGACCTTTGCGGAATTGGGTGTCGAGGTGAAAAATCGCCTCTCGCACCGAGCACGTGCCGTACAAAAAGTTGTGCGCCTTCCTCGAACAACTCGATCCCCACTGATTTCTCTCCCATTTATGAAAAAAAGTGCTTTGCTCTCCTCGTCTTAGGCCTCCTGTTTGTCGGGTCGCCGACCGCACAGGGCGCCCTCCCCGACCGCTGGACGCCGCATTTGGCCTATCACGACGGCACGGCCTGCGCCACGACGGGGCCCTATCTCTATGCGTTGATGGGCGAGAACTTGCTCATTTACGACACCGAAAACGATGCCGTCGCCTTTGTGGACCGCGTCAGTGCAGGTTTGTCGGACAAACAGATTCTACACATCGGCTACTCCCAGACTCGGGGCTGGTTGGTGCTGCTTTATCGCAACGGCAACATCGATCTCTACCGTCCGCGCGATGGGCAGTTGGTGAACCTCCGCGCCATCAAACAGGCCACGACCGAAAATTTGACGGTGAACCAATTGCGGGTGCAGGGAGACGACGCTTTTGTCACCACCAACAAGGGTTTTGTGTGGATCGATCTCACCCGCGCGGAAATCAAAGGGCATTTCCCCATGGCGGCCTGCAATGACGTGGCACGCGTGGGCAACCGGCTGGCGGTGGCCACCGATCAGGGTTTGAAAACGATCGGCGTGCAACAGAATTTCTCCGATCCTTCGCTCTGGAACAACATTTTTGCGCATCCGGTGAAGCTGCTTGCCGCCACTACGCGCGCGCTCTACCTCAATGTACCCGGAGGTCAACCGGGATTTGTGGGTACGTGGCACATTGCGGCGGACTTGGTGGAGAAAGCGGGAACGAACGATTTTGCACGCGTCGATTTGCTCGCGCTCGACCGCCTGAGCACAGGCATCGACGGGAAAGCGTTCGGCTACAACGACCGTACGCTGCTGCAATTCGACGACGACACGGCGACGCCCACGGCGGCGACCCTGCAGAGCGGCATCCACTGGTTGGAAAGCGACGGGAAAGGCGGCTTCTGGATCGGACGCGACGGCGAGGGATTCGCACGCGTGCCGCTCAACGGAACGACCTTCGATTTCACAACGGCCACAGCGCACGTCGGCGGCTACGGGCCGCGGTATGACAGGGGGTATTTCATGCGGCAAAGCGGCAACCGACTCCTCATCGCCTGCGGGCGCCTCGATCCCTACGACCGTGTCGACACGCCGCAAATGACGATGATCTACGAGTCGGGGCGATGGACGTTTTTCGAAACGCCCACCGAGGAGAAAAGGTTTCGTGCGCGCACCGTTTGAGAATGCCACTTCCGTGGCGCAATCTCCCAACGACGAAAAATCGTTTCGTCGTGACCACGGGGAGAACGGGCATTTATCTTTACGACAAGACAAGCCCCACACAACAATACACGTACAATAATTCTCCGCTGGTCTCGGCGGTGAAAAAAACGGTTCTCCCGCAGCGGCGTCGTATGTGCGCACCGACGGGGCCATCTTTGATCGCGCGGGCAACTTGTTTGTGCTGAACAATAGTGCAGACACCGCCATTTGGGTGCTACGACCGGACGGAAAATGGAAAGGGCTGTACCAAAAAGAACTGGACAACGCACCGACACTGGAGAAAACCATGATCGATCGCGACGGTCGCCTGTGGGTGACCTCGCGCCGCACCGTGTCGAACCACAACGGTGGCTTCCTTTGTCTGGACTATAACGGCACCATCGACAACACCGACGACGATGTTTCGCGCTATCGCACCACCTTTCTCAATCAAGACGGCACCCCTTGTTCCTTCTCACAAGGCCTGACGATGGCGCAAGACCGCGACGGAGCGATATGGCTCGGCACCAACGAAGGCGTTTTCGTGGTCGACGATCCGAAAACCTGGTTTGACAACGATTTCCACGTCACGCAAATCAAGGTGCCCCGCAACGACGGCACCGACTATGCCGACTATCTGCTCGCGGGCGTTCCCATCACGGCCATTGCCGTGGACGGTGCCAACCGCAAGTGGATCGGCACGCAGGGCGACGGCGTCTATCTCCTCTCAGCCGACGGGGTGAAGACCCTCCACCACTTCAAAACGAACAACTCTCCGCTGTTTTCCGACAACATCTGGAGCATCGCTTGTCACCCCACGAATGGGAGCGTGATGATTTCGACCGACGTGGGGATGCTCTCTTATGAAAGTGATGCGTCGGAGCCGAATGAGCAGCTCAATCGGAGCCAACTTCGGGTGTACCCCAACCCGTTTCGTCCCACGATGCAACGCCAAGTGACCCTCGACGGCCTGACAGCCGATGCCGATGTGCGCGTGACCACGACCTCCGGCGCGCTGGTCTTTGCCGGTCGCAGCCATGGCGGCATGTTCCGCTGGGATGGGCGCGACAGTCGTGGGGTGATGGTGGCTTCGGGTGTATATTATTTCCACATTTCCACGGCCGACGGATCGAAAGGTGCCACCGCCAAAGTGGCCGTGGTGCGCTGACAGGCTCGACGCACAAGGCATTTTCGTCTGTCGGCAGGAGCAAAACACTCCATTTTCATCGCATTGCGGCAAAAAAAGCACGTTTTATTTGCGCACCAAACCAACTTACAATATATTTGCACCTACAAGGGAACTATCTCCTTAGCACTATAATTCTAAGACACGATAATATGAATAAAACTGAACTCGTCAATGCAGTGGCTAAGCAGGCCAACTTGACTCAAGATCAAGCCAAGGCAGCTGTCAATGCCACCCTCGATTCGATCGCAGACGCCATCAAGGCAGAAGATAAGGTTACACTTCTCGGATTCGGCACCTTCTCTATCAGCGAACGTGCTGAGCGCAAGGGATCAATCCCGCCACCAAGCAAGAAATCACCATCCCCGCTAAGAAAGTGGTGAAGTTCAAGCCCGGTGCACAGCTCGAAGTGAAATAACCGCGAGTCCAACACAAAAAACGTCCCGCCCTCCAATGGAGAGCGGGACGTTTTATTTTTGCCCGACCGATGATTCATCGGTCTGATCGTTCAGCGTACAATCTTTTGGCGGAAGCCGTCGGACGTTTCGAGCAAGAAGAGGCCACGCATGGGGCCGAACTCGAAGCGGAGAGGGGCACCGGTGGCGACCACGGTGCGCAGCGTTCGCCCTTCGAGGGTGCACAACCGAACGCGAACTCCGCGCTGCACGCCACACAACAACAAGTGCGAGCCACTCCACTCCACATACGGGCGAGTGCTTGCGGACTGAGCGGACAAAGCCGTGGGGACGACCACCGTCACTCGGCATTCGGCCTTCGCACCGCTGCCGTCGAGCGCCAAAGCGGTGATTGTCACTTCGCCTTTTTGCAGCGCTTTGAAACTTCCACCGCCCAACATATCCACGATGCCCGGCTCACTCAATTGCCAAGTCAACTGCTGAGCGGCCGTGGCCGGCAAGACTTTGGCGGCGAGGTTGAAGATGTCGTCCACATGTACCTTGATTTGCGTCGAATCCAGCACCACTTGTGCGGCTTTCGGCACATTGGGCACGACGGGTTCGGCGGGCGTAGGCGGAACGATGGGTTGAACCGGCTGGTTCGGCGTCGGCATGTCGTCATGCTTCACCACCATCAACTGCGCGCGGGGCGAATCGTTCGTCCAAATCTCGCGACGGCCGTTGCCCTGCTCAATTTCCACGTGCACCTCGTAGCGGCAACCCGGCTTTCAAGCGCGAGACGTCGATCTTGGCTGCCGTCTTTTGTTCAGGATTGTGTACGAAGGGCTGCAAACTCACGTTGCGTGCCACACCGGCATCGACCGATTCGCCCGTTTCGGGGCATACCAAACGATAGAACACGCGTCCCCAATAGGCTTTCCGTTGGTCGCCGCGCACCTCCGTGTGGATGCGCATGGAGAGATCGCGGTCTTTGTCGACATCAAAGATTTGTTCGTTCACGGCTTTGCCGCCGACCATGAAATCGACATTGCGCACGAAGATTCTCAAATCAGGATAAGGCAACACTTCGATTTCGAAATCTCGATCGGCACCGAGCGGAATGAGTTGCTTCTCCTTCGTGTTGGTCGTTTCCAACACCAATTTCAGCTTATAGCGGCCGGCCGCCATCTCATGGTTGCCGGTCTTATTCGAATAGTTCGTGGGGAAATCCACCGCCACCTGCGTATCGGCCAAGCGGCGGAAGGAGACAATGCTGCTCGGGCGGAAAGGCGCTTCGTATTCTGCGCCGCCGTTCACCGGTGTGAACACCATTTTCAAGTTGCCGTGCACCTCGTCGACATTCGGATTGCGCACGGTGAAGGTCAACAGTGCCGGATCGCCTGAACCGGCATAGGCCGGGAAGAGCAATTCGGGGTCGCGACACACGGTCAGTGCGCCGCCCGCGATTTCATCCTCCACCGTCAGTTTTCCACCCGCCACGGTCAATTTCATGCGGTTGGCATATCTGATCGGATACCACGGCTTGAAGGTGTCGGGCTTGCGCGCCACGAGTTCGCGGCACACCGGTACCAACAGATAGTTGCCCTCGGGCACTCCGGAAAGGTCGATATCGTCCATTTCCAAGTTCCACGTGGTGAAAATACTGCTCCACAACGTGTTGTCGTAGCGGAACGGGATCAGCTTCACAGTGCGCCCTTCGGCATCATTCACAGCAAAACCCACCTGACCGCTGAAGCGGCCGAACTCACCGTTGATAGAATTGTATGAACCCGCCGTGATCTTGGCGGCGAAACGCGTGGTGGGTTGTCCCTCACGCGGCTCAAATTCGAACGCCGTGTTCTTGCGTGCGCCGAGCACGCGCAAGGGCGTGGGGAAATCAGGGTACTTGCCGTTTTTCGGGTGCGCCATCAGCGCCACTTGGTTCTCCCAAAACTGCCCGTTGCCCATGAACGGGCCGGGAAGCGGCGTGGTGATGGTGTTGATGTCGTAATAACCGTCGCCCTGTCCGTCCCAACCGAAATTGGCATGCACGAAACCGCGACGATCATAGCCGTCATAGACGAAAGCATGCACGCCGCCGCACACCATCACGGGGTAGCCGTCGGAGATTTCCTGCATGATGGCTTCGCGAAACTCGTCGGCTTTCATGCGGTCGCGGTGCAAAAGCCGCGTGGTGTAGCCGAAATCGTTTTGCAACGCGTCGAGCGTGTATTCGATGTTCGACGGACTCGCCTGCGTGCCGAAGGTGATGCGAATCGCCTTGCCCACATCCAGCAACAATCGGCCGACGGCGGCCGCGGCCCGCGTGGAGTTCATCTGCTCGCGCGTGCCCTTCATCAAGTCCCAGAGATAGGTGGGCGAGGTGTCGGCTTCGTCGCCTTCCGAACGCACATAGAGCGAAGGGCGTTGGAGCGGCCATTTGTAGAAATAGAGGAACTGCGCCGCGGCTGTGGCCACGCATCCGGTGTAGGTGGGTTTCCCCCCCACGCGAGGTGTCTTGCTGTTGTAGGGATAGCTCTGCCCCCACTGCGCATCGATGAGCGGTTCGACATAACGGCGCAAATTCTTGGGCGCAGTTGCGGCCGGCGCTTGTCCGGCGCGCACCTGTCGCACCGTTTCGGTGTATTGCTGCAACAAAGCGTGCACTTGTGGCGGGAGCGATGCGGCATTACCGGTTGTCAGGCGGCCGTAGCCCACCACTTCGTTCATGCGGCTTTCGCCCGACACGATGACAAAGCGCTGTTCGTCCTTACCGACGAAAAGATGATAGGCCGGGGCTTCGCCGTCCACGGCACCGCGCACCGCGGGCGCCGCAATGGGCACGGGGTGGCTCAGATAGTGGCGCGCAACGGTGGCCGCTTGCCGGCGATCGACCGGATCGGCCTGCGCCGTGGTCGCCCCCATGCTGAAGGCGGCCGCGGCGAGCGCGAGAACAATGGTTGATTTAAACATAAGTCAGAGAAATTGATGCGTAAGAATGAGAAGGAGCGGCGGTCAGTCCACCACATTGAAACGTCGGTTGCCGACGACGACAATCCACAAGGGAGAACGACCGACGCGAAGGCGCGTGACGCCCCCTTGCGTGCGAGCGACGACTTTCCGGCGGCCGGCCAGATCGTAGACTTCCACGCGGCGGCCGGCGGGCGCTCCCTGGACGACAAGCATATCGCCCTCGCGCTGCACCGTCGTCACCATGGCCGGGCGGTCTACCGCCGTGGGTGCAGACACACGCACCACACAACGTGCCACCACGGCGTGGGCATCGTCGGCACGGACTGTGATGATCGTTTCGCCGGCACGGACGGCGCGGGAATTGTCCGACGGACACCGTGGCCACCACACTCGTGTCGGCCACTTCCCACACCAGGCGGCTCTTCGCCCTCAGCGGGCAGCAGTTGGGGATGCAGCGTGAAGACGCTGTCGACGTGCGGTTTCACCGAGTCGGGCAGCACAATTTGTTGCACATCGGGCACCGGAGCGGGATCGACCGGGAAAGGCTGCAACTGATCGCCCACCGCGCAACGCTCGGCATTGACGATTTCGCGCGTTTGGGGGTCGATGAGCAGCGCCACAACGTGCAGGTTGCGGTTTTGCTTCACATAGCGATAGCCTTTTGCTCTGCCCCAAATTGCCGGAAAACGATGGCTGTGTTCGTAGAGGGTGTCGAGTTGCATGCGCTCGGGCAGGCTGCCCGCGATGCCATAGTGCACCCCGGCGGCCGAAAGCACCACGTCATTGTAGCTCAACCCGCGCATCTCGCCCGTGCCATGATAGAAGATTTGCATTTCGGGCACACTCTTTTTCCCAAATCGGATCGCCCGCAGCGTTGTTAAATTGCACAAAGGATGGATGCTTGAGGCTGTCGGCCGTCAACACATAGGCCAAGCGATATTTGTTCTTCGCCACCGGGCAGCGATAGACGGTGGCACTGCGCACGTCCACGCTTTTTGCGGTCGATAGACCACGCCGCTTGCACCTTGAGTTGCACAGTGGTTTGCGCACCGGAGGCCTGTTGCACATCGGCAAGCAGGCCGAAGGACTGTTCCTCCGTGCCGCTGTTGCCGAAATAGGGAGAAACATTGTGGCTACCGTTGAGCACGATTTTGGGGCGGCCGGGAAAGAGGCGAAACACCTCGTAATAATCGCCCGTGCCCAAAAGCGTCGCCGTCGTGCGCCGCCAGTCCGATGTAACGATCGGCCGCCACGCGGTTCAAATGCTCCAGCGAGGCGATGCCCGGCGGGCAATTCGGACACCACATGCCCGTGAGGTCTTCGACTACGGCCTTGCGAAAAACGGGACGCGTGAGGGTGTAGCGCTGACTTCCGCTCGTGGGGAAGGAGTTGCGGTTAGGTTTGCCGTTGACAGTCAAGATGGTGACGCTGAAATCATCGACGCCGGGGTGTGCGGCCGGGGGGACTTCGATGGTCATCTGGGCTGCTTCGTCGTAGGTCAACGGTTTTTTCAGTTCCAAGATGCGCTCTTGGCCTGTGACACCGTCGATGGTGAGTGCGTAACCCACGCGATCGACGACGCTCTTCCGGTCCCAACTGTTGAGCAGCACGCGGGCTTGCCCCAGCTGACCGGGAGCGACGTAGACCTTGTTGGCCACACTGCAACTCACATTCTGCGCAGAGAGCTGAGTAACAAAGGAAGAGAACAAAGCCGCCACCACGAAAAGGCGTCGCGATGGGAAGTGAGAGTGGAAAACGTTTTGCATTTTGGTTTTATAGCGGAGGTATTAAAAGGACTGCTCCTGCAAAGTTACGATTTAATACCACATTGCGGACGTAAACGGGGAGTTTTATTTCCCAATGCCCCACTATGGTGATCAACCCACGGATGGCGACGGGCAAACGGGGGACTTTCGAAAAAAACATGGGGACTTTTGCCCGAAACAAGGGAAGAAATGGGAGAAAGTCCGCAGGTTTCTGAGAAAATCCACGCCCTCAGCCTCGGCGCTTTGAACAAAGATCAGTATAAGATTGTTTATAGTTTGAAGACCACGACAAGAGAATAGTGCACGCCCCTCCAAAATCCAGACTAGAAGAGTTCAAAAAACATACGCTTGCGCAGTTTTATTCCTTTCATGATCAAAAAAAAATCAAGCACTACAAAGACTTTTCAGCAAATACAAGCAATTGCATCTACAATCAACAACATCTAGGAAGCATTTTCCTAGTGACTCACATATCAAAAACACATCCGATAAAAAAAACACATCAAAAGACTTGGCTTATCAGAAACAAATACTATCTTTGCACCTAAATCATCCTCACAACACTAATTATGACAAAGAAAAGTGTATTCAAACTATTCATTGGAACTAGTCTCGCATTAGTTGCAAGTTGCACAGCAGAAGACAATTTGCTACCCAACACGCCATCTGCCAAAACAGAAAAACAAAGTATTCAACGCTCTAGTGCGGAAGCTCTCGCAATCGCAGCAGAACTCTTCTCCAACACCTCAACAAGAAGTAATAACCGAACTGGAGATCTTAATCTCTATGGAGTTCTTACGCCCAAACATATCACTCGAGGTGCAAATGAAAAGACTGTAGATACATCAACTTTTGTGGTAAACCGCGGATCAGACGAAGGTTTTGTTTATATCTCGGGAGACAAGCGATGCGAACCGGTTCTCGGTTTCTCTGAAACTGGACACATTTCCCCTTCTGACTTGGAAAACAACCCTGGACTTAAATTCTTTAATAGACTCAACAATTATCGTACTGTATCCATTTCATTTGACGACACTCCTGAGTACACCCCTGACCATAATAGCGACAAAGGACAACGTGTGTATTACTATAAAGATTACCGAGACTCCGTTATTTTCTACCGTTATCAAAAAGGTTACCAGGCTCTACCGGATAATTTGCAGTGGGGACAAGACGATCCATACAACAGGAAAGCCGAGATAAGAGAAGACAAGTACGGAGTAAAACAACGTTGTCTTGCAGGGTGTGTACCTGTAGCTACTGCACAATACTTGGCCTACTATCGACACCCTCAAGTGGTTAATGGCCAAAAAGATCAATTGGAAATCAATTCATAAAAGAGGAGATCACGATCAAATCAATCAAATTTCAACGTTGATAAGAGCCTTAGGGGATTTGTATCAAGTTGAATGGGGAATCGATGGGACGGGTGTATACAAAGAAAACAAGATTTATAGTGTTATCCCAGACTTAGGATACGAATTAGCCAAATACGAAAACGCACGGGTTGTGGGAAATGACTCTATTGTCAAAATCCTTGTCAATCAATTAGAATCAAGAAAAGGACCTTTTCTCATTCAAGGTATGCTTACTGAGGATGTATCGGTTGGTCATATGTGGATTGTTGACGGAGTTGCACAATTCGTCAGAATCAAGAAGATAAAAGACCCTAAAACACAGCAATATACAAACCGAGAGTATTGGGCAATGGAAACAATGAAGGATCGATACCTTCACATGAACTGGGGGTGGGGTGGTAGGAACAACGGTTACTTCCTAGCCGGCATCTTTCAGACTGACAAATACACCGATTTAGACGACGTTTGGGCTTGGGATGGCGACAGATTCAAGACGTTTCATAATATTCATCGCGATCTTTCTGCATATTTGCAAATCTGGAGATACACCCCTCGAAAAATAATTTCCCCAATGAAAAAGCTTTTTATTTCTGCTCAGCGGTCTTTGCCTGTATTGCTTGGCCGCGTGCGACAACGACCACGAACCGACAAAGCCCGTTCGTCCCTTCCACGGCGACACCTTGGCGCAAATCGCGTGGAATTTTCGCTTCATCGTCGAAAATCATTACCATTCCATCCCGGGGATTGTACCGGAAAGAACGACCTATCGCGTGCCGGTGATCCCACGCAGCGTGGAAGACAAAACGAAAAAAAGAGTATAATGACATGGAATTGGGCAAAGAGGCTCACCTGGTTTTTCCGAGCCACGGTGCACGGCGATACGATCAATCGCCACAAAAAAAGAACTTAAGGCCCTCTCTCCAACTGAATCGACTGACTCTAACCTCCATAGGAACCTCGCCTGTACTCTGCGGAGTGAAATCCATCGAGGCCGTGGGCATTGCGGAAAATGGCAATACTTACGATCTCAGTGCGGAAATGAAACTGCGCATCCGTGACTATTCGGACAAATGGAAATATCGTTCTTCGGGCATCGTCACCTTGAATTGTGAGAATACGGAAAGTAAGACGGCCAAATATGTTGTTCCGCTCGGTAGAATTAGAGAAGAGGAACTGGCGGAACACATCCAACCGGAGCTGAAGTTCTATCTTCCGGTGAAACGGTGCATGGATTTTTCCTCCATCCGCTTTGCCATCACACTCTTCAACGGCAAAGTCCTCAGCTTCCAACACAAGTTGCCGAGCAAGTCGGTGCTGCAAGAGTTGCCGAGCAAGTCGGTGCAGCAATACTACACACCAAACGGCTATGAAAGGGAAGCTACCTATTTTACCGCACTATGGCCTGTGCATGATAAGTATAATGAAAGGGAACTGTAAGCGCGCAATTGCGCAAACCTTCTGAGAAGGTGCAAATCCCGAAAATGAAAATCCCGCCGACTCATCGATGAGTCGGCGGGATTCACTGTTTATCGGAATGGGTGGTTGCGCACCCCTGACTATTTTAGGAGGTTGCCTCTGCACCCTGCGCGGCAGGAAGGGCCGAGCCACTGCTCAGACGGTGCACGTCAACCCAATGAGGGCTCACTCCATGTCGTGAATGACCATGCCGGTGCGGAGCTTGGGCTCGAACCAAGTGGCCTTGGGGGGCATGATGTTGCCGGTGTCGGCAATGCGCATCACTTGTTCCATCGTGACGGGATAGAGCGCCAAGGCAGCTTGCATCTCGCCGCTGTCGACACGTCGCCGCAGTTCGTCGAGCCCACGCAAACCGCCGACGAAATCGACGCGCTTGGAGGAGCGGAGATCGGTGATGCCGAGCTGTTTGTCGAGAATCAGCCGCGACGAGATGTCGACATCGAGCACGCCGATGGGATCTTCGGGATCGAAGGTGCCGGGACGGGCATCGAGCGAATACCAACGGCCGGCCAAATAGAGCGCAAACTGGTGCGCGCGCTCAGGACGGAAGTTTTCGGTGCCGCGATCGCGCACTTCAAAATCTTCCTCGAGCCGGCGGAGCAGTTCGTGGGGAGTCAGTCCGTTGAGGTCGCGCACCACGCGGTTGTAGTCGAGAATCGTGAGTTGCTCGGCGGGGAAGCACACGGCCAAGTAGTAGTTGTATTCCTCGCGGCCGGTGTGTTCGGGATTGGCCTCGGCGCGAGCGGTGCCCACGCGCGCCGCCGCAGCGGAACGATGGTGGCCGTCGGCGATGTAGAGGGCATCCATGGCGCCAAACTCGCGGGTGATGGTCTCGAGGTCGGTCGGCGCGTCGATCAACCAGAGGGTGTGACGGAAACCGTCGACGTCGGCCACGAAATCATAGAGTGGTTTCTGCTCGGCAATTCGCTCGATGAGGGCTTGGAGTGTGTCATTGTGCCGATAGGCCAAAAAGGCAGAACCGATGTGGGCGTTGGTGGCGGTGAGGTGTCGCATGCGGTCGTCTTCTTTGTCGCGGCGGGTGAGTTCGTGCTTCTTGATGCGACCGGAATTGTAGTCGTCAACGTGCGCCGCAAGGACGATGCCGTACTGCGTGTGCCCGTTCATGGTTTGGGCATAGAGGTAGTAGCACTCGCGCTCGTCTTGCACGAGCCAACCTTCGGCGATGAAGCGTTCGAGCTGGCGACGAGCTTCTGGATAGACGCGGGGATCGTGCTCATCGGTGCCCTCGGGGAAATTGATTTCGGGGCGAATGATGTGGTAGAACGAACGGACGTTGTCGCCCGTCTCGGCACGGGCTTCGGCGGAATTGAGGACGTCGTAGGGACGAGAGGAGACGAGATGGGCGATGCCGGCGGCCGGACGTAGGCCGCGGAAGGGTTTCACGAGAGTCATAATGGTGATAGATATTAAGGAGGGGTATGTTTAGATGGGACGGAGTGAGGCGCTCACAATCAGCCTCAGCGATTGACCCGGAAGGTGGTGTCGCCTGTGGCGAAAAAGCCGACGATTTGGCGCGCGGCGGCGAGTCCGGCATTGGCATTGGCTTCGGCCGTCTGCGCACCGAGTTTTTTTGGGCGTGGCATAGTAGCGATTGCCCAGGGCGGCGGCAAATTCGTCGTGACGATCGGGGCGGATGTCGGTGAGATAGGAGAGGTCGGTGCGCTCCATGAGGAGCGGCAGAAGTTCGTTCTCGTCGACGATTTCCTTGCGCGCCGTGTTGATCAGAATGGCACCGGGGCGCATGAGTTCGACCATTTCGCGATTGACAAAAACCGCGGGTGCGGGGGCGTGGCGGGGGTGTGGAGACTGACGATGTCGCACTTTTGCACGAGGTCATAGAGGTTGTGTGCGGCGTAGGTGCCGTCTTCCTCGATGCGCTCAACGCGATTGAAGAAATCGTAGGCGCTGACTTCCATTTCAAAACCGCGGGCGATGCGAGCCACACAGCGGGCCACGTTGCCATAGGCCAACAGCCCGATGCGCTTGCCGCGGAGTTCGGTGCCGGCTGTGCCGTCGAAATTGTGCCGCACGTGACGAATGAGCAAGCCGAAGACGAGTTCGGCCACGGCGTTGGCATTTTGCCCGGGCGTGTTCATCACAACGACGTCACGCTCGGTGGCGGCGTCGAGATCCACGTTGTCCACGCCGGCACCGGCGCGCACCACAATGCGCAGATGCGGGGCGGCGCCGAGCACATCGGCGTCGACGCGGTCACTGCGGATGATGAGGGCGTCGACATCGGCCACAGCGGCGAGCAAGGTGGCTTTGTCGGGGTACTTTTCGAGCAGCCGAAGCGTGTGGCCCGACGATTCGACGATGTGACGGATCCCTTCGACGGCTGCGGGTGCGAAGGGTTTTTCGGTGGCGATAAGGATGTTCATGGCTTTGCTGTGTGTTGGTGAGAAAGGTGTGGACGGAGCAACGAGGGAGCGCCCCCCGTCCACAATGAGATCAGGCGCGATGCTGCGCTTCAAAAGCTTGCATGGTCTCGACAAGTGCCTGCACGCCTTCGAGGGGCATGGCATTGTAGATCGAGGCACGGAACCCGCCGACCGAACGGTGGCCCTTGATGCCGTGCATGCCGCGAGCCGTGGCGAAAGACAGGAATTCAGACTCGAGGGCTTCGTGACCTTCGGCCATGACAAAGCAGACATTCATGTAACTGCGATCGGCCGGATCGGTGACGGTGCCACGGAAGAGAGAATTGCGATCGATTTCGCCGTAGAGCAATTGGGCACGTTGGTGGGCACGACGCTCCATTTCGGCTACCCCACCCTGGGCTTTGATCCAACGGAGGGTTTGCAGACAGGTGAAAATGGGCACAACGGGGGGCGTGTTGAACATGCTGCCTTTGTCAATGTGCGTGCGATAGTCGATCATCGTGGGGAGAGGACGGGTGACTTTGCCCAAGACGTCGTTGCGCACAATGACGAGTGTGACGCCGGCCATGGAGAGATTTTTCTGTGCACCGGCATAGATGAGGGCATATTTCGTGGGATCGATCACACGCGAGAAGATGTCGCTCGACATGTCGGCCACAAGGGGAACGGGCGAATCGAGATCTTCATGCCACTCGGTGCCGTAGATGGTATTGTTGGTGGTGATGTGGAAGTAATCGGCGTCGGTGGGCACGGTGAAATCCTTGGGGAGGTAGGTGTAGTGCGCGGCTTCGGAGGAGGCGACTTCCACAACTTCACCGAAAAGTTTGGCCTCTTTGAGGGCCTTCTTTGCCCAAGTGCCGGTGTTGAGATAGGCGGCTTTGTGTTCGAGGAGGTTATAGGGGACGTAGCAGAACTGGGTGGAGGCTCCGCCACCGAGGAAGATCACACTGTAATCGGCCGGGAGTTGGAGCAGTTCGGCGACGAGTGTGCGGGCTTCGTCGATCACGGCTTGGAAATTGGGACTGCGGTGGCTGATTTCCATGAGGGAAAGGTCCATGCCGTCGAAATTGATGCAGGCTTTCTGCTGTGGCGCGGATCACTTCTTGGGGAAGAATGGAAGGGCCGGCGCCGAAATTGTACTTTTTCATGATAAGATGGAATTAGAAGTTGTAGTGGTTTACTGAAGAAGAGAATGGAGAGAATTGGCGTTCCGAGACGTAGGTCTAAGAACGCCGAAAGGTCTCGAACCGCGCCGAGAGGCGTGATTCAAGACCTTTCTGATATGTATTAAATTGGTGAGACTCATGTGGATAGAAGACTATAACACGATGAGACAAACACGGTGGGACTCGTTAGACGATGCCTTTGCCGTGACAGTTTTTGAACTTCTTGCCGCTACCGCAGGGGCAGGGATCGTTGCGACCGGGCATCTTGTCCTTGACGAGCGGCTGCTGGGGGAGCTGATCGGGGGCTCCGGCTTGTGCTTGCGCCTCATTGACGTCGACAAGCTCGCCTCTTTCGTCGAATTCTTGCTTCGTTTCGGTGTAATTGCCTTCCGAACGGGGTTCTTCTTCGCCGCCGTCACGCACTTCTTCGCTGGCTGTGCCGGGAATGAAGGCGCGCATGAGCGTGGACACGGAGCTGTCGTTGATGTCGTTGACCATGTCGTCGAAGAGTTTCACGCTCTCGATCTTGAACACCACGAGCGGATCCTTCTGTTCGTAGGACACGTTGCGAACGGAGTGCTTGAGTTCGTCGAGCAGACGGAGATTTTCCTTCCAGCAATCGTCGATGTTGTGAAGCAGGATGGCTTTTTCGAATTCGCGAACCACATTGCGCGATTCGGTTTCGTAGGCTTCCTTGAGATCCACACGCACGTTGTAGACGAGGCGTCCGTCGCTGATGGGCACCAAGATGTGGTCAAACTGCTCAGCCTGCGTTTCGTAGACCTGTTTGATGACGGGAATGGCCACTTCGCGGAGCTTCTCCATCTTGCGATTGAACGTTTGGATGGCAGCATCGAAGGCTTTTTCGTAGAGATCCTCACGCTTCATGCCTTCAAACTCCTCTTCTGTGAAGGGAACTTGCATGGCAAAGATTTCGATGAAGCGATCGACGCAACCGGCATAGTCGTATTTGTCGATGGTGTCTACCACACGATCCCAGATCATGTTGGAGATGTCCATGCCAATGCGCTCGCCCATAAGTGCGTGACGACGCTTTTCGTAGATGACGGTGCGCTGCTTGTTCATCACATCGTCGTATTCGAGCAGGTGTTTGCGCGTGCCGAAGTTGTTTTCCTCGACCTTCTTCTGTGCGCGCTCGATGCTCTTGCTGATCATGCCGGACTCGATCATCTCGCCGTCCTTGAAACCAAGCTTGTCCATGACGCGAGCGATGCGTTCGGAGGCGAAGAGACGCATGAGTTTGTCTTCGAGCGAGACGAAGAAGACGGAGCTTCCGACGTCGCCCTGACGGCCGGCACGACCGCGGAGCTGGCGATCGACGCGGCGACTGTCGTGGCGTTCGGTGCCGATGATGGCCAATCCACCTGCCTCACGCACCTCGTCGGTGAGCTTAATGTCGGTACCACGACCGGCCATGTTGGTGGCGATGGTAACGGCGCCGAGAAGACGTTCCTCTTCGTGCACTTCGCCGTTTTCGTCCTTGACCTTTACAATACCGGGAGTGCTCTGTCCGGCAAGTGCCACGATATCGGCTTCCTTCTGGTGGAGCTTGGCGTTGAGCACCTGGTGGGGAATGTGACGGAGCTTGAGCAAACGGCTGAGCAATTCGGAGATCTCAACGGAGCTCGTACCGACGAGCACCGGACGTCCGCTGTTGCGCATGCGTTCCACCTCTTCAATGACGGCATTGTACTTCTCGCGTTGCGTTTTTGTAGACGCGGTCGTTCATGTCGTTGCGCTGAATGGGGCGATTGGTGGGGATTTCCACCACATCGAGCTTGTAGATGTTCCAGAACTCGCCGGCCTCGGTGATGGCCGTACCCGTCATACCCGCGAGTTTGTGGTACATGCGGAAATAGTTCTGCAGCGTGATGGTGGCAAAAGTCTGCGTGGCGGCCTCAACTTTGACGTGCTCTTTGGCCTCAACTGCTTGGTGCAAGCCGTCGCTCCAGCGGCGGCCTTCCATGATACGGCCCGTGGATTCGTCGACGATCTTCACCTGTCCATCCTGAATGACGTAGTCGTCATTGAGCGTGAACATGGAATAAGCTTTGAGCAACTGCTGGAGCGTGTGCACACGGTCGGACTTCACGGCATACTCGGCGAGGAGCTCATCCTTCTTGGCAACGCGTTCTTCGTCGGGGAGGTTTTCGGCCTCAAGTGCGGAGAGTTGTCCGGTGATGTCGGGGAGCACAAAAAGCTGGTCGTTTTGAACCTGCTCTGCCAACCAAGCTGTACCCTTGTCGGTGAGGTCACACGAACGCTGCTTCTCGTCTACGACGAAATAGAGGGGTTCCACCGCTTCGGGCATACGGCGGTTGTTGTTCTCCATGTAGATCTCTTCGGTCTTGAGCATGCCGGCCTTGATGCCGGGTTCGGAGAGATACTTGATGAGAGGTCCGTTTTTAGGGAGCGCCTTGTGCGAACGATAGAGCGCAAGGAAGCCCTTTTCGCGGTCTTCTTTCTTGTCGCTGGGGATGAGACGCTTGGCTTCCGTGAGATACTCGGTGGCCAATTTGCGCTGCACTTGGTAAAGACGATCGACGAGGGGTTGAAACTCCTCATACATCTGGTCGTCGCCCTTCTCCACCGGGCCGGAAATGATCAGCGGGGTACGGGCGTCGTCGATCAACACGGAGTCGACCTCATCGACGATGGCATAATAATGTTTGCGCTGCACGAGATCGGCAGGGCTCATGGCCATGTTGTCGCGCAGATAGTCGAAACCGAACTCGTTGTTCGTACCGAAAGTGATGTCGGCGTTGTAAGCACGACGACGCGCCTCGCTGTTCGGTTGGTGCTTGTCGATGCAGTCTACGCTCAAACCGTGGAACTGGTAGAGCGGTCCCATCCATTCGGAGTCACGCTTGGCGAGGTAGTCGTTGACGGTCACCACGTGCACACCGCGGCCGGAGAGGGCGCGCAGAAAGACGGGGCAGGTGGCTACGAGGGTCTTACCTTCACCGGTGGCCATCTCGGCAATTTTACCCTGGGAGAGCACTACGCCACCGAAAGTTGCACGTCGTAGTGCACCATTTCCCATTTCAGGTCGTTGCCGCCGGCCACCCAGTGGTTGTGATAGATGGCGTGTACGCCGTCTTCGTCGAGTTCGACGAAATCTTTCGTAACGGCGAGTTCACGGTCGTAGTCTGTGGCGGTGACCGTGATGGTTTCGTTGTTGGCAAAGCGGCGAGCCGTTTCTTTCACGATGGCGAAAGCCTCGGGAAGCGCCTCTTCAAGTGCCGTGTCCATGCGTTCGAGCACTTGCTTCTCCAACTTATCGATTTGCGTGAAGAGTTGTTCGCGATCTTCGATGGGAGTGTCTTCGATCTTCGCACGAATTTCGCTGATCTGCTGATTGAGTTCGTCGGCCGAACTTTGGATGTTGTGCTGCAGCTCCTTGGTCTTGGCGCGCAACTCGTCGTTGCTCAAGGCTTCGATGGTGGGAGAAACAGCTTTGATCTTGTCGACCCAAGGCTGAATCTGCTTCATGTCGCGAGTTGCCTTGCTGCCGAAAAAGTTTGGAGAGGAGTTTATTGAAACCATAGGATATTTTTTTACTGAAGTGAGGGGCCGGTTCGTGCTCCCTGTGCCGGGACTGGGCGGCCCAAAGGGATGAATGTGAATCGCCGGTGGCGGGGAAACGTTCGATTGTCGTTTCAAAAAGAGGTAATTCACTGCATCCGCTGGGAGCACGTATGCGCAGCGCCTTCGAAACGGTGGGAGCCAAACAATCTACGCGCACGGGTGTGCCGATGGTCTGTGGTGCGATCCCACAACCGTAGAAGATGATGGAAATTCCACCCGCGCTGCGGTGATCGGAGCGGAGATTCGACCGTCGGTGCCGATGCTGCGCCAACCGGAGCGCAACACGATGACCACATCGCCCGACCGCTGCGGGAAATAGCCGGCACGCGCTGCAAAAAGAGGCGGCGGACAAGGCTTCGGTTTGAAGTTCACGCCCCGTGATGACGGTCTTGACGCCCGAAAGGTCTAACAAGAAATCGGCGGCACGATGCTGCAACTCCCTCGAAATCGATGCGCTGCTCGCTGATGAGCCGACGGTTGAAAAAAAGATTTCGGTGCCGAGGGTGGTTTTCTATATAATTGCCTTTGCCGTAAAGGTTGGCCAAATAGATATTGAGTAGGCTGACCGCGCGACGCATGTCGAACACGCCCCCCGGAAAACGGTAACGCTCATCGTCTGCCTGCTCACGATCGAAAGTGCCGGTTCCGGCCAATGTGAAGAGTACACGCCCTTTGCCGACCTTGGCTTCGACCGATTGGATAATGGTGCCCAACGCACGGTCGAGTCGCTCATAGGTGTCTTGAGTTCAAGCGCCGAAGCGGCAGGATTGCGCCCGGCAAAGGTGCCCGCATAGAGAGAAACGTTCAGCAGATCGGGCGTCCCGTCGTTGCCGAGAGGCGTATTGTTCAACACATCTGCCACCGCCGCCGCGACTTCGTCGTTGACCATGGCCGAGGTTTTGAATGCGCCGAAACGTTCTCCGCCGGTCATGCGGTGAGAGAAGGGCTTCACCGTGCTGCCGTTGAGCAAAAACCGTTTGTTTGCCCCTGTTGCAAAGGCTGCCAAGTCCCGGCAGCCAAACGCCGATCGATGCTTTGTTGACTGTTGCGAACGTCGGCCCACAGCGGAAGTTCGCCATAATAAGAGGAGGTCACCCACTTGCCGTTCCGATCGTCGATCCACACCGCCTGATCTGCCGCATGTCCGCCCGCGAGAATCGCGACGTCGGCTTGCGGAGAAAGGGACACGACATAGGCATGTCCGCCGGTGGCGAGTTTGAGCTCGTCGGAAAGTGTGGTAACCAGGAGCGAAGCGGGCGAAAAACGGTCTGTGGTTCCGCGGCCTTGCACGGTGGGGTCGTCGACTGCTACCGTGGCTCGCAACGTGGCGCGGTGCAAAAAGCGCTCCCCCACGATGCCGTGTTCCGCAGCTGCAGCTCCTGTGCTCCAGGTGGCCGCTGCCACAGCGCGATCTCGTGGAGCGACGGCATAAACGGCCTGTGTATAATAGCGTCCGCCGCGCATCAACTGCCGAAACCCTTCGTCACCATAAAGGGGAGAGAAGGTTTCGAGATAGTCTGAACGAAGTTGGTCTATCAATATATTGACGACCAATCGGGGCATCTCACCTTCTCCGCCGGGCACGCGCTCCCCCTTGGCCTCTGCAGAGGCCAAGATCGTCATCACCGTGATGAGCGAAAGGAGAAAATTGTGCTTATGCATAAAAGCAGACGACTGGGTAAGATGAAACAGGGGGCAGCGCGACGTGAAATGGGTCTAACGGAAAATCACTGTACGGGTGTTTCCGAACACGAAGGGCGAGAGTCTACTACGGAACGCCGGAAGATAAAGACACCCCGAAGCAGCAAAAATCAATGCCAAGGGAAGCGTGGCAGGCGAAAACCACTGCAATCCGGGCCGCCCAGGCCACGAAATAGATCGCGGCTCCGACGATGAGCGCCCATGCTGCGTAATCGCGAGTACTGCGTCGCAAGGCAATAAAATAGCAGATAATATAAAGTAGCCACAAAGGGCAAAAAAGTCCGAGCAACCAGTTGGTACCGACGGCCGGATGTTCCGACCAACCGACCAGCAGCGTGAGTACGACGCCGACCAACCCCGTGGAGAGGAAGAACAGCGTGTCGAAGGTGCCGATCCAGATGCGCCATGCGCTACGCGTCACCTGCGTGCGCTCCAACGAACGTTGCTCGCCCAGAGTAAGCAATGCCGCCAACACAAACAAGCCCCAGAACACAACACCGGGAGTGAGCGGCGAGCGTCCGGCTGCAGTCGACGAGGAGAAAGGAATCAACGGACTATCCACCACAACGAGCGAGCGCAGCTTGCCGTCGGCGCTTTGCACCTTGGCCGATTGCCACATTTGCTTCGCATAGATAGGCAGAAAAATTCATCTTGGGCAGGTCCTTCCGCGGAAATTCACGATCCACTTCCGGACCGAGCAACAGATCCTGCCCGAACTCATACCACGGACTTTGTGCCGTGAATTCGTGAATCATTCGTCGCTGCGTGAGCAGTGCGCCGTCGTTCTTCAGATCGGGAAACACCAGTCGCTCACCGTGCTTTGCTAAGGCCGATTGCACCGCAGCGAGCGCCCGGGTGGTACAATTGTCATATAAGAAATTGTAGCGGTAGGTCCAATGTGGCATCTCGAGCGTGAGGCGATCTTGCTCGCCGTTCAGCCCCGGCACCACGTATTCGCGCACCTCGGGATCGTGCTGCTCAACGATCGCATTGAGCGCTTGCGCCACATCGTGCGCTTCCTCGGGCGTAAGCGCCAGCACCTGTGCCGTCACTTGGGCGTCGTCCTGCAAATAACTTTGCGCAAACAATGCGGTACTCTCCTTCGCCATCGAATAGTCCGTACGTCCCAAAACGAATCTCATCACAAAATTGGGCGTATCGAACGAGAACCAACCGAAGTTGTACGTATAGTCGCTCGTCGGCCGCGCCACATTGCGTACGCGCAGTGCCGTGTGCCCATACAGCCGATACACCTCGTGACCGGGCGCACAGGTCAACAGACTCACTTCCAAAGAATCGGCGTCGCTGCCCGATGGTTCGGGAACGGCGGCGGAAGCCCCTGTGATGAACAACAGGAGCATGAGCATGAACCGAATTTTCAACGACAACTTCATGAGGATCTATATATAGAATGGGGCAAAGGTACACAATAATCGGTGCAGAGCAAAATGTACGTTTGCTTTTTCTGTCCCGATTTCTTCTTTTCCATCCCCACTCCGCCCACCAAACGAAAGCCAAGACCGATCGCCATCCGCCGTCCCCAAAACGCAAATCCATCTTCCTCAAACGCCATATTTGGTAGAATCCGCACAACTTCGAATGGTAGAAACGACGTAAATGAACGCGGAGGACACAGAATATTAGAAATAAGTTTGGTCATCTCATCCGAACATTGTACTTTTGCACACGGTAATCAACGCCAAGACCACAAGGAGAGATGCCGGAGTGGTCGAACGGGCCGCACTCGAAATGCGGTGAACGGGTAACTGTTCCGGGGGTTCGAATCCTCTCTCTCCGCAAAAGTGGCTTTCAAGATGACTTCAAAAATGGTCGTCAAAACAGCCTTCAAAATTAGCGTAAATCGTTGTAAGACTTATACTTACAACGATTTTTTTCTTTGTATATAAGCCTACACAGTGACGGCTAAACCCTAGGTTTTTGATAGTCATCATTCGGTCAAATTCTGCTACAGAAACTGCTACACAAAATAATGCTACAGAAAAAGTGTAGCAGTGAAGGCAAAAAGAAGGGCAAAATGAAGGCAGTAACGCAATCTCTTTCAATGTATTAGTAACTAACTTTGTAGCTAAGTGCTACACTAAAGAATGATGCATTATGAGACAATCGTTCAAGGTGTCCTTCTACCTACGCTCTAACTATGAGAACAAAGAAGGCAAATCGCCTGTCATGCTCCGTATCTTCCTTGGAGGAGCAATGAGTAACTTAGGGTCTACCAAGATTTTTGTAGACAAGTTGCAGTGGAACAACAAGACTAGCCGACAAAAGGGACGTTCTTCCGAAGCTCTTGCTGTCAATGCCAGTCTTGATGCCATCTCTACCAATCTCCACAACATCTATCGCAAGTACGAAGATGATGAAAGTATCTCGCTTGACAAACTTCGTGCTGCCTACCTCGGGCAAGCCAAAGAGTACACAAGTTTTCTTCCAGTCTTTGATAAATTCATAGACGACATTCGTCAACGTGTGGGGCACACTATTAGCAAGGATAGCTTGCAGAAGTACAGCGTCTTGCGCAAACACTTTGCAAACTTCCTTCTCCATAAGTATAAGCGTAAAGATTTAGGGCTAACTGAATTCACGCCAGCCATTGTGCAAGATTTTGAGCTATACCTCACCACCATTGCCGCTTGTGCCTACAATACTGCTGTGAAGAAGATGAAGACCTTGAAAACAATTACGCTTTATGCCCTCAAGCGTGGTTATCTTCTTCAAGACCCATTCCTTAATCAACATTTTCACCTCAATCCTGTGGACAGAGGTTTCTTGACAGATGAGGAAATAGTATGTCTAGTCAATAAAGATTTTGCAATTCCCCGTTTGGAGCTTGTACGTGATCTCTTCATCTTTTCCTGCTTCACTGGATTAGCCTACATAGATGTCGCCAATCTTCGCAGAGAGCATCTCGTGATGATGGACGGCAAAGCGTGGATTATGACACGCAGGCAAAAGACAAATATCGAGAGTAATGTGTTGTTGCTCGATATCCCCAAGACCATTATTGCCAAATACTGCGACAATCCCAATTATCCTTCACGTGAAGGCAAGCTTCTTCCTATCCTTTCTAATCAAATCAAGTATTAAAAGGGAATAACCCCCTATATAATAGGGGGTTCACGTGCTTTCTGTTGTCCTCTCGTTTGAGGGCGTCGTTTTATTTGATGGTGCAAAGGTACAAAGTGCTGTTTTTACTCGCAAGGGAAAGACCGATTTTCTTTCCCTGAAAGATTAAAAGATGTTATATTACATGCGGATGCGGCGGTTTTATACCTTTTCCTGTTGGTATGGTTGCAGTTGTAAGGGGCTATTTCCTTTCATGTGGTGATATGGTGATATATGGTGCTCTATTCTCGTCTATCATTATTTATTTGCCGTGTGTGCTCTTCTTGTTTAATTGGTGGTATGTTGTGCTGCTTGCTTCCTTAGAATGCGATATAGGGCAAATAATAGCCCTTTCTGCTTGTTGGTTGTCCATATAAGGCAAAGGGCGTTTCTGCTCGTCCGATTGAAAGGTATTATTTTCTCCTGTGTGGTCTTCTTGTTTCCTTGGTGCATTGTGGGGCTGCTTGTTAGTAGGATTGCAGTGTGGTATCATCTCTTCATTTGCTTGTAAGGCGTTTATTTCCTTTCTGCTGCACGTTCTTTTGTTTGGTGGTAGATTGTGCAGCTCGTCCATATTGAAGTGATAAGGCGCGGTTTTATATGCTCCTGTGTTCTGCTTATGCTCCTGTGTTCTGCTTATGCTCCTGTGTTCTGCTCGTTCCAAAATTGGAAGTGATAAGAATAAGGACAAAGGGCGTTTCATTTTGAGCGGTTGAAGTTATGTTTAATATCCGCCGTTGTTGTTCTGCTTGTCCATATTGAAGATATTATTTGCCGCGTTTCTGTTTCTCCTGTGTGGTGGTAGGGCGTTTCTGTTTGTCCATGTATGAAGTAATTAGGCGTGGTTATTTCATCGGTTTTCATCTGCTGATATGAAACGTCGATACCTACACGATTGATATATGGTTTGTTGTAGTGGTTGGTATCGTAGATACATAGATGAATACTATATATAATCCCTATATGGTATAATACTATATATAATACTATATATAATCCTATTATGGTATAATCCATAGGTTGTTTTTATATAGGGTCTTACTTTCTTTCCAATCTTCATTCATGTACTCATTTCATTCATTCATTTCATGATGAACTCGTGTTACTCGTTCATGTGTACTTGTACCTTGATAATCGGTTATTGTTGGATATGATTGGAATGTTTCCATATAATCCATATATGGTTTTATCCCTATGTTATACCAACGATTCCTCGTTGTTATAATCCATAGGTAGTTTTTTTCTTGGTGGGTTTATGGTTATGTGTTGTGGGGTGGCCCACAATCTGTTTTTATTATATAGAGGTGAGCAGAGAGAATGTTATATCAGAAACAGAAAATGGGCCACTTTGAAAAAAACTACTATTTCATTGGATTCTGACAACCAACCACCAACCAATGAAACACGACCATTCTAAGACGTTCCTATTAACGATTAGAACAATGTATCATAGGAGATTAGAAACGCTATGAGAAGGCAAATAAACCTATATACCTACACGATTGATATATGGTTCTCTTGGTTGATAGCATGGTATTACCTCTTCTTTATTTGGTAGGTGCTGCACGTTCTTCCATGTGGTGGTTTCACCTGAAAGGGCGTTTTTTGGGCGTATGGAATTACTTTAGAAAAAACGCCGTGTGTGTAAAAAAGGGGGCGCGTGTGGTTTTGAGCCGTTCCCTCAAAATCGACCCCTCGGGGGGGTATCTATGAAGTGAAAAGGGCGCATTTCATTTGCTTTCTTGTGTCTGTTCTCCTGTGTGGTATGGTACTAATGAAGTGTGTAGAGTTGAAGTATATAGCGTTTTATTTGCCGTGTGTGCGTTTTATCCTGTTTGTGATATGTGGTGCTGCTTGCTTCCTTATAATGCGAGATAGGGCGTTTTAATATGGTATTGTACCACTCGTCCATATTGAAAGGTATTATTTCTCCTGTGTGGTGGTTGTCGTTGAAGTGTGTAGAGTTGAAGTATATAACGCTTAATATCGTCCTGTATCGTTGTAGGTGGTTCTCTTGATACTTTGTTTATCTTCTTCATTACAAAGCATTAGAAAGCAAATAAGACGGCATAAATAGATTCTCCTTTGCCGTTGATAAATGCTTTCTTTTATCTTGTAATATAATGTCCTGTTATATTGAAGTGGTTTTATATGGTGGTATTGTTTCATCGGTGGTATATCGTTCTGCATTTAATAGGTTGTGGTCGTTCAGGTATGAAGATATTATTTGCCGTTGTTCCTGTTTCTCCTGTGTGGTGGTGGTTGTCGTGGATATGATTGCAATGTACCATATATAGAACGTTATACCTACACGATTGATATATGGTTATTGTTATCGTGGATTGGTATGATTCCACGTTTGGAATGATATAATGCGTTACACGTCAAATAAACGCGGAAATAATGATATATGGTTTGTTGTAGTGGTTTGCGGTTGTCGTTGGATATAATGATATAATGTTATCTGCGATTGTATGCGTTGTTCATGTCGTTTATCGGTTTTGTATAGGGACTCGTTTTCTTTCCAATCTTCATTCATGTACTCGTTTCACTCGTTCATTTCATTCATGTACTCGTTTTACTCGTCCATGTATGGTTATTGTTGTATGGTTGCTGTTATAGTGGATACATTGTACCTATTCCTATATAAATCCTATTATGGAGTTATCCCTATGTTATACCAACGATCCACGTTGTTATAATCATAGAGTTTCTTTTTATTACAACTCGTTTTCACTCGTTGGGTTATTAGTGTCCAGTTTTTTATTTTTATTATTATAGAGGTGAGCAGAGAAGAATGTATGTCAGAAATAAAAAAACCTGGACACTTGTGATATAACCCCTTTTCATGGGTATTATTTCCTTTGGTGGTTGTTCATATAGTGGTAGATTGTGCTGCTCTTCCATATTGAAGTGATAAGGCGTGGTTTCTCGTTGTTATGGTGGTATTCATTATTAGATAGTAGCGGTTGAGTAGGCCTACAAAAAAAGGGCGTTGCAGTTATTACAACGTCCTTTATATTTGCCGTGGTGGTATGGTATTATATCACCTGTTGAAGTTTTTCCAATGCAAGGGCGGCCGCCGCTTTGCTTTCAATCGATTTGCGTTTGTCTTGTGCTTGTCGCTCAATGTAATGTTTGAAAAGCATATCTATGTTCTTGTGTCCTGTTACACTTTGCACCTGTTGTGGAGTGTATCCAAATTCTGCAAATGCAATACTTGCAAAGGTATGTCGTGCACAATGAGAAGAGATATTTTGCCACTTGCTGCACTCTTTCCATATCATCGCAGATTTGCCGCTTTCTTTGCCGCCGCCCGTCCAACAAGATATTATTTCATCTTCCAACACGCCGCGATTTACAAGGTCTTGAAAGTAGGTTTTTATGTGTCTATTGTAGCCGTTCCTTTGGAAGTAGTCAAAATCGCGCGCCTTTTTTAGCAGCTTTGCGGCGTTTCCTGTCTTCCTATACTCGTCGATGATACTTTGCATGCTTTCCGCGGACATTACCTTAATAATATCCTCAATCGATTTGCGGCGCTGTTGGTGCTGTTTTATGTAGTCTGTTACATTGTCCTCCACTCTCAAGCGTTGCAGCAAAAGGGGCAAATTCCTATCTTTTAAAAGGCGGTCAAATACTTGCAAGGTTTGCCCAAAGATAGGAACAAAGCACGTTTCATTTGTTTTGCGGGTGGTATATGTGATTTGCCCCGTTCCTGTTCCTTTTATATCTTCTGCGATATGGTTATAGTTCAACTTGATAGCGTCCATAACCTTTGCGACGTCGCTAACACGGCACGCCGTCCAACACTGAATTAAAAAGAGCCCCGTGCAAGCGTGCATTCTTTTGCTCGTTCTTGGTAGTGGGAGTTTGAGCCAATCGGTCGTAACGCTTTGAAGTTCAGAAAGGGACAAGGTCGGTTTTTTCATTGTGTCCTCGTCGCTTTGTACCTTTTCTTTCTTGAATGTTAGGCGCTTGTCTGTAATTTGATAATAGGCGCTTGCAAATGATGAAAGGTATTTGTTTGCCGTTCTTTTAAGCACTGTGCGTTTTACCTCCTCTTCAAGGCGTTTTATATCGGCCTTTGTGAGGTTCTCCAAACGTTGAGAAGTAACGCCGTATTTAATGAAAGCCTTTTCTAATTGCTCGGGGCTTTGCGTGCTGAAGTTTAATTTGTCGCTGTTTGGTTTTGTCTTGCTTGTAAGGGCGGCAAAGACTTTGAGGACGTGTTGAATGTCGGTATTTGTTTGCCCGTGTGCTATAAACTTTTGAAGTAGTGTTTGCCCCTCCTCGTCCTCGTCTGTGTGGTGGTCTGTTGCTGTTGAAGTGCTTTTATATTGTGGTGCTATGGTTTCATTGGTGGTATCTTGTTGTGGTGCTGTTTGAAGTTTGGGTGCTGTTTGAAGTTTTGCAAGGTTTTGAAGTAGCGCATTTGCTTCCTCCTTTGTTAGCTTGGTCTGATTTAGGCGCTTTGTTATATCCTCGCATTGCTCTTTGGCTGTTTGTAGGCGTTGTGCAAGTTCTTTTAATTCCATATAGCCCGCCGACTGCTCTTCAAATTCAGCATATAGGGGGCGTTGGTTTCTTGTGCTCCACAAGGAAGGAAGTATTTTTACTCCTGTACTCTTGAAAAATCTGCTTGTCGTTCCAACTCGTTCTAACTTGCAAGTAAATGAAAAAGCGGCTTTTTCTTCTTTCTTCTTTCCGCGTTTCTTTGTCTTGGTTGTGCTCGTTTCTCGCAAAAATAAAAATCGCACGTGCTCTTGTGAAATTCCATAATTAAATTTATTATAAGATGAAAAAATAGCATATCACCCCTATTTCTTAGGGCGCAAATTGATATCTGAAATGCTGATATTTGGGGGCTTTTCTCGTTTTCTGTTTTCAAATTTGTAGATTCTGAGAGAAGACCGCGTTAATTTCTGATTTATATATACTACAAAAGCAACTGAAAAGCAAGAATATACGCTACTTTTCAATGCGTTAACAAAGTCGCGAGCGTTTAAGGTTTCCGCCTTGCCTGTTGTCCTTTTGTTTGTTGATTTGATGATTTGGTGCATTTTTGGAGCGTGTAAGTGTTATTTTCAGAACAACAAAAACACGTTCTAAAAAGGGTGCGAGTTCCCTTTATTGATGGGCTTTCTCTGCATGCGATTAACATAACAGATAAGAAAAACACTTGTTTCTAATCAAAAGACGAATTCGTATCTCAAAGAAATTGCCGATATTTGTATTTAGCCGTTCTATAATAGGAATATATATACGATACTCTTCTACATTATCGGCATAACATACAGGCAATCCTTTAAAACGAGTCAATACAATCTCCCCAATTTTATTGTTTACTATTGTGGTAGCAGTAGTTTGATTCATAAGTCGATTTATTTGAGAATACCAGCATTTGTATCCTTATTATCTAGCTCTACATCTTGAGCCTTTGATTTCAAACCATGATCCCACCTCCACGAGAAAGTAAGGAGAATATGGTTACCCGCTTCAGGATTGCGTTGATATGACGTCTTTCGCACAACATTATTCGTTGTTATGACACTACTATTCGTTCCAGTAGGTTGCAAAGGTTGCTCCCATACCAATCCTACTTGATAGCTCTTCCACTTGTACGTCGCGCTAAGAGAGCTAGCGTATTCATTGTACCAAATACTCTCAGCGTGTAGAGCATTGTAGCGACTACGTATGTTAGCCGAGAGATAAAACTTACCTAAATAACTCTCAACTCCCAAATTGCCAAAGAAAAAACCACGGCGATTATTGTAAAGTTCGCTATCGGCATGGTAGTGAATGTAACTTCCCGTGCCACTCAATACTAGTTTATTTTGAAATAACGTATAGCGCAAATATGCCGTCAAAACCCATTGTTTGAAATCACGTTGATTTCCGACACCATTGTCAAAAAAGACGTGTCCATTCTCTTCTTCCGTACGAATTAGGGTTGGCATAATTGCATTTTTATTGTACCCATATGTCCCTAGCAACATAGCATAGCACTTTTGATTGTAATAAGCCAACGTTAGCGAATGCTCAATGTGATTAAATGGCTTCAAACTAGAATTTCCCACGCGACGCTCCCATTGGTCAATCTGGTAAGCTGCATTATTCATAGAACTCAGTGCAGGCAGACGAGATGCAAGGTTGAAATTATACCCCAAACTCAGATGCTGATTGATGGCATAGTCCAGTTTACCGCTTGGGCTAAACATCTGCTTGTGGTAACGATCACTTTGTTGTTTGTAATACTGATCTTCTATGGCCAAATTTGCACTGCCTGAAAATTTTTCCCATTGACCATCTAGCTGAACGTAGGCATTGGAACTGATGTTTATCATCTTTCCCTCGTTAGATACGCCACTCGTATAGTGGTTGTTTGTGTGCTCATAGAAGGAACGTATACCAGAAGTCAAACTTCCCCATTCGAAATCTTTGCTGTATCTCGCTTCTCCAATAACAGAAGATTTCTTTCCTTCCACACCATAGCTAGGTTGAAAACCATTGTCCTCTTGGGTATAACGATAATCGTAGTCTGATTTGATAGATGTACCCACCGCATTAAACATAAGCATCTGCTCGTTAGGTAGATATTTCTTAAAATACAAGTTGAGCGCAGTTGAATTGTATTCGTCTCGATTATGGGTGTGATAAATATAGTCGTTCTTTCCGGTTTCGCGAACGAGGAACGATTTCCAGCTTAGGAGTACGATGCGATGTGATATAGCCTTGTACTTGAAACACGAAATTGTTTGGCTGTGTAAAATTGTATTTAACCGTTGTACCGTGCGTAGCCGACAGCGTACGCGTCAATAGAGTTTGTTGTTCAATCTTATGCCAAGAATTATTGGGTAAGAGGTATTGTCGTAATTCTTCCGACTCTTGGCGTGAATAGTTTTGGTAATCCTCATCTTGATTAACGGAGAACTGGGATTTACCACGAATGTAAGTGGCAAAGATATTGTTGTTTCCTCTCTTGAGAAGGATAGAATTGGTGGTGTTCATTCCCAATGATATTCCATTTCTAGCTTGTTTGAGCACGATATTAATTGCCATCGCGAGTTGATCACCATACCTCATACCTGGTTTACGTACAACTTCCACGTATCGTATCTGTTTAGGGTCTAACACAGCTACTTCATTGGCATCGGCAGGGATGTCATTAATCAATATCGCCACCCCGCCCGAAGGGTCAAGAGAGTTTATGGTGCGATTAAAAGGGTTAATATCCAATAGTGGAATGGGGAGTTTTTGTAATAAATCCAGTCCCCCTCCCGAGGTTTCTGTTTGTTGCTTTGAGGGATAGATAGCTTGCTTGTTTGCTGTAAAAACATTGCGACTGATACTAACCGTGGCTTCTTTCAGTTGCACACTCTGAGGAGACATTATCAGTGTGCCTAAGGATAAAGATGCTTCCTTGTTTACTTGTACTTCTGCAATGTAGTCTGTATATCCCATATGTGTGCATACAAGAGTGTAATTTCCCGGATTGACACCTTTCAGAATAAATGCTCCATCAGAAAGAGATTGTGTTCTTTCCATCACTTGTGCTCCCTCCAATGTGCGTATAGTTATATTTACGCCAACTATAGGGGTATTAGATGAGTCTTTTATAACGCCCTGTATATCTGCTGCTTGTAGACATATTGAATACAGGGTAGATAAGAGAATAATAGAAAATGTTTTCATTATAATAATGATTTAAGTCTTTTGGTTATTGCGTTATGTCTTTCGAACTTTTGATTCATATTCTTGAATAATTGTGTTATATTCCCCGCGCGAGTATTGCACTCCGTAACGTCGGAGTACCCAAACTCACTCTGTACAGAAATAAACGGCCATATGACAAGTTTATTTGGTAATATCTTACTCAAAAATTCATCGGCAACATCCGATTCTGTAAATGAGGATTCAAGAATAATAGGGAAAGCTTAGGCGGTATTCCATAGCTTTGATTTCTTAGAGTTTTGCTCCGATGGGCGTTTATAAAATAGACATTTGCTTTCTGCCCACTCTATGTCTCAACCGCGGCCTACGATTTCGATATTGCGTGTGGAATTCGTCGTTCTTTGCCGTCTTGGCGTTCGTGAGGTTCTGGTTGGCCATAGGACGTAGGGGGTAAGTTGGAAACTTAGGGAATACAAATATACAGACTCTTAAAGAGAGAAGGAAGCAAAATGTTAGATTTAACGCGATCCCCCCCCGCGGAAACGTAATGCGTGATTTTCCTTGCGAGTCACAGGCTTTTCCGGTTTCCCGGCAAAAACATTATTCAGCCCACTTCGTTCTTCATTGCCCAAACACCGGGCGGGGCACCAGATTCACCACTCTGCCGTGCAGGGGCGCAGGGCTCAACGCGCACACGCGTGCGTGCGCGTCAGGCACTTTTCGTTTTTCACCTTCACGCTTCACCTGAAGAAGACAAATAGCTGATTTATATCGTGTTAGGTGTGAAGATGGCGGATGTCTTCAAGCTTCACCGGTGAAGAAGTCGGGAAAGACAAAGTCTTCACCCACAAATCGCAGAATGTCAAGCGGATAGAGGGAGGGGTGAAGGCAAAAAACGGAAAGTCGCTGAGTGAGCGTTGCGCGGGTGCCTGCGTAGGCGCGAATGTGCCTACGCGCGTGGGCGAGCGGGATGAGTGCGTGGGACGGGCGAACAGAACGGGATCGAAGGGAGGCGCACAGAGCGAAAGGAAGGGGTCGGGTGCTCAAAAAGAGGGGGCTCGGCGGAGAAACAAGGGAAGAAGGGAAAGAAAGCCCGCAAGTTTTCGACCTCGGACAGCAGAATTCGAAATGCGCGAACTTTTTGTTGCAAGGAAAGTCGGTTCCTTCGAAAGAAAAATGCTTACCTTTGCAAGCGAATAAACACAACACTTCCCTTTCCTGCCGCATTGCGGCGACCATATAGCGCAAAATCGTGGGCACTTCCCCGATGAGCCGACGCAAACGATCTTTGACTTCAGATTATTCGCAACTACACAGCAAACTTTGCTACGACAGGTGGACAAAACAGTGGCTTTCATCAAGAGAGGGCTTTGTACCGAGTAGATCCTCGTTGGGCAAGTGTTTCATTGCCCACAGCGAGCGTATTTACCTGTGCATGAAAGTCTTTGCAGCCGTCAATTTCTGCCCGGCGGCCAACAATTAGAGAACGGGCGGCGCTCTACTCTACCGATAAGGATAAATAGATGGGAGAGTGACGCGCAGGTCTACGTCGCAATCAGTTGCAACGGAGGGTACGGGGCTGCCATCGCCGCCGATCCGCAGTGACTGAAAAAAAATCTCCCGAGGAGAGCAGACACGCCCTTGTGCTTCGTGCGCAGGCCCAAAGGGGGGATTGCGCGGAGTGGTGAGCACGGCTTTTGCACGATAGCCGTCCCGAAAGTTGACCGGGCTCCAAACGGACAATCCTCCCGCCGTGTGCACAGGGTGAAGCTAACGCGATGCCGCGCTGCGGAATGGGCATCCTGCGATCTTCCTTTCGGTGAGGCGGAATGCCACCAAAACGGGCAAACGGCGGCGACGGAGCTGTCACCGTCGCTCCGCGAGAAACGGCGGCGAACGGAAAAGATGAGATTTTGTGCGGGCAAAACTACAAATACCCCGCAAGAATGCGTAATTTTGAGGGCACAAAGCAATTTCAAAACAAAGACTCTCATGATCACAAACAGCAGCTTGGTGAGTATCGCGAACCTCTCGCGCGAGAAAATCCTGTATCTCATGGAGATGGCGCACGAATTTGAACTGCGTCCCAACCGCAAGCTCCTCGACGGGCGCATCGTTGCCACCTTGTTTTTCGAGCCCAGCACACGCACACGACTTTCGTTTGAGACGGCCGCCAACCGACTCGGGGCACGCGTCATCGGATTTACCGACCCCAAAGTGACGTCGTCGACAAAGGGCGAAACGCTCAAAGACACGATTATGATGGTGGCGAACTACAGCGATGTGATCGTGATGCGTCACTATCTCGAAGGGGCGGCGCTCTATGCGAGTGAGCTCACGCCGGTGCCGGTGGTCAATGCCGGCGACGGAGCGCACCAGCACCCTTCGCAAACGCTGCTCGACCTCTACACCATGATGCAGACCCAGGGCACACTCGACAACCTGCACATTCACCTGGTCGGCGACCTCAAATACGGACGCACCGTGCACTCGCTCATCATGGCCATGCGCCATTTCAATCCCACGTTCCACTTCATCGCGCCTGCCGAATTGGCGATGCCGGACGAATACAAGCAGTATTGTCGCGAACACGGCATTCAGTTTGTGGAACACGAGCATTTTGACGAAGACGTGATCGCCGAAGCCGACATTCTCTACATGACGCGCGTGCAACGTGAGCGTTTCTCGGATCTCATGGAGTATGAGCGTGTGAAGGATGTCTACATTTTGCGCCGCGAGATGCTGGCGAAAGCCCGTCGCAACCTGCGCATTCTCCACCCGCTGCCGCGCGTCAACGAGATCGCGCAAGATGTGGACGACACGCCGTATGCCTACTATATCGAACAGGCACGCAACGGTTTGTTTGCTCGCGAAGCCATCATCTGCGACGTGCTGGGCATCACCCTCGACGAGGTACGTGCCGACAGTGCCCTTCTTTCTCAAAACTCTGCTCTATGAAACGCGAAAAACTCATGGTGGCCGCCATCGAAAACGGCACGGTCATCGACCATATCCCCTCTGAAAAGTTGTTTGCCGTGATTCGCCTGCTCCACATTGAGGAATTGGACCACGACACGGTGTTTATCGGCTACAACTTGCACAGCCATTTGATGCAGCGAAAGAGCATTATCAAAATCGCCAATCGCTTCTTTTCGCCGGCTGAACTTAATCGGCTCTCGGTCGTGGCTCCGAATGTGACGCTGAGCATTATCCGCGACTACGAGGTGGCGGAAACACCGCGTGGCGATGCCCGACGAACTGACGGACATCGTGCGCTGCAACAACCCGAAGTGCATTTGCAACAACGAGCCGATGGCTACGCGCTTCACGGTGAGCGGCGACGTGCTGCGCTGCCATTACTGCGAAATGGAGCAGCCGATCGGTACGGTGAAGTTGGTGTGACGAGCGTCGGGCTCTACAATCATACGCCGTCAACGAACCTTGCCGACTCCGCCTTTCCATGCGCCTCGGTCGGCTTCGAGAAAACAGACACGCGGGGTGGGAAGTTTTGGCTTTCCGCCCCTGCGCTATTTCGCGCCGCCGAAAGTTTTAGCTCTACCGGAAACGATGGACGGCTTTCCGGTGTTCGTGCGACTCGGCTGTTCCAATCCACATGATGACTGAGGACGACGAGCGGCTCCTGTGCTTACCGCTCTCAGGTTCGTTCTGCTTCGCGCACTTACCCGGTTGCGTTCGCAGTCCCGCCCCTCCGTTTCGTGCTATTTCCGCGCATTTTCCGGTTCCGTTGTTCCCGAATGATCGTTTGTGGGCGTAATCTGCTACAGAAAGTGCGCAAAAATTTGCTTTTCTCGCGAGGATGTATTACCTTTGCACACGGATCACCGAAGAAGCGCGATGTATGGACTTTATTCCGCCTTCCGCTTCGAGATACAGTCAGGAGAGATGGTAGAGTGGTCGATTACAGCAGTCTTGAAAACTGCCGTACCGAGAGGTACCGGGGGTTCGAATCCCTCTCTCTCCGCAAACAAGGGTGTAAATCAACGAATTATGTGATTTACGCCCTTTATTACACCCAAAACTTGAGAGCAGTTAAAAGGGTCAAAAGAGTTGTCATTAGGAAACATCAATAACAAATCGTCTCAGCGAAAGGTTCATAGGGGCATCCTTTGTTGACCAATTCCTGTGCCTGGTATATCTCCTTTCCATTATTTGATTCTTTCAATTAAAGGTCTCATCTTTAAATCGTATTCTTGATTTCCGAAATTGATCACAATAAGATTACGGCGGCATCTAGTGAAACCAGTGTATAGCAATTCATCAAATGAAAGATTGAACGATGTAGAAGACTCATATTTGGGTTCCAATATAAGGAATACGACTTCACTTTCCCATCCTTTGAAAGAGTTGATGGTTGAAATCTTCAACGTGCCACTATTCATCCAGAAATGTAGTTTTTTATTGTCACGGATGTTTTTATAACTATCTGAATATACCTCTTGCTTGAATCGATCAAGTATTTTCGCGTAATGCTTTCTGAATGCTTTAAATGCATCAATACTTATTCCACACTTCTGACACTCTTCTGCTAAGCGAGAATCAAAGGTGTCTGCGAAGTTTGTGCTCAAATCATATATCGAAAATAGCATAGCAACATGCTGCCGCACTTTAATGATGTCATTGTCATATAGTTTTTGTCTATTTGGGAATAGTTTCTTCTTAAAAATATTCGCAAAGATTATTAAACCATCCGAAATGTGAATTGTTATCACTATTCTTGCCAATGTAGTTAAGATGCGTCATGTACATTATCTCAACAGTTTCAATCATAGAGTTTGTCTTTTCACGGCTTGCATAGCGATAATAAAGATCAAATGTACGTAATAGGCTGGTTGTATAACCTAGAATGGTTATGTCATTAGGAGAGATATTAAAATTTTTATTGAGAATGTTACCTCTAATTATATTATATAAGGCGATAACAGGTTGATCTTCACACAGGTACATATAGTTGATGTAACCTTCATTTTCTTGCTCTTGTCCAAAGAAAGAGCAAGTACCATTTTCAGAAAAGTCATCAACGTCATATTTGTCCTTAAAAATATTCTTTTGAAATGATTGTGCAAGATCTCGGACTTTGAAGTCAGAGCGATAGCAGTATTTCAAGTCATTTACACCTCGAACATTTGTTACAACATCTTTGTTTTGTGTTGATTGTCCATAGATATTTTTGTTTTACATCCCCAAAAAGGACGTAATCACCCTGAGGATCACGAAAATAGTTTTTTTACTATTTCCATCCATGAACGATGATAATCCTGAATCTCATCAATCAAGACTGCATCATATTTGGTGATTTCATCCTTGTGCTCATCAAAGAGTTTAATGTTGCCATAATATTTTGATTCTAGATATTGTGACAAATGCTCGGGAACTATACCCTCTGGAATTTCAAATTCGATATTTAAATTATTCAGTTCTGCATTAATGAACTGATGATAATTAATAATAATAAAGTTTTCAATTGGAAATATCTCGTCAACCCTATTCATTTTGTCATGAATAAAGTTCTTTAGAGTAATGTTAAAAAGTTAAAATGAGCACCCTTGGATTATTATTCCTTTCCAAGGCCCTTTTATAAGCTTGTACGGCACGGGCTGCTAAAACGGTTGTCTTGCCAGATCCAAAGACTCCGCGAACTCTTTGCTCAAGAGTTGTTGAATATATAATTTCTTTCTGTTTCTGAGAGTAACTATATGGAACACCTTGAGAACGTAGATGAAGAGGAGGAGAAAGAAGTCGTTTGAAATTATCATACAATTTGTCTGTGAAGAACCAAGAAGGACGCTCCGCAACCATATACCTGCTCTTCAATAATATATTAAAATCTTCTTGGTTTAATGAGTCATGTCCAAGGAGATCGATGTTGTATTTGAGGAAGGTTTGATACTTTTTATCGTCTTTATACGCCTCTACAAGCATTCCTTCAAGGTATGATTTGCTGGCGCAATGAAAATATACTGCGCATGACACAGTGTTAAAGTTGCGAAAGTCTTTGATTTTTACTTGCAATAAATCAGCCACATGGAGGTTAAATAGATTATTTTTATACTTTAAGACTTGATCTATGGGTGATTTAACGACAGAGTTGTTAGGTGTATAAACCCATTTTTTCTTTTCATTCAGTTGAAAGTTATCAAGATTCCAATCTTTGACCTCTATTACCATCACACCATAGCCTTTCCTCATGATTAGAATGTCCGGGCGATCCCCATTGAGGAAAGGATTGAAATAAATCTCGAACGAATCGTCAAGAGTGCGTTCAAGAAAGTTCAGCAAGAATCTTTCACCATCTGTGGGTTGAACCTTGAACTGGTTGATTTCTTCTATACAAGGGTAAAAAATAGCCATTACACTAACACACAAGTAAGGGGACTCTGATTTAGGGAAATGAGGGATAAAAGAGTGGGAGATTAGAACGTTGTTTTAAACTCTTTGGCGAGCCATGTTTGGGTGACACCTCGTTTCTTCAAATGCTCCTTAATGAGGTTGCTATGCTCTTTCTTCTGTCCCATTAGATGATTATATATCAATATTGGCTACAAAGATATGAACTTGTGATGGATAAAACCAAGAAAAAACGAAACTTTCATGCTACGAAAAAGTATTTTTCTTATGAGAGGGACTAAGATACTTTCTTAAACAATCAATGATGAGAGGAAATGAATATCCTTTTGTTCGAAACTATCCACTTTTTGAATATGTGTCGAGCGTTTTTGATAGTTGTTGATTTCCTTGTATTTCCCGATACATCCCGTCATATCCCTGCCTCTAGGAATAACATCAAAAGCCCTCTACTTTTGCATCGTCAGACCTGACTGAATGCCCCATGCGCAAGGGCGAGTTTTTCATTTCAAAATGATGGAATTATGACAATAAATGAATTACTGGGCAAGCCTGTGTGGCAGATGACGGGTGAAGAATTGCTCTTCCTCGCACAACACGGAAAGATGTCCACGAGTGGAGAAACGGCTAAGGCTTCCCCCAAAGAAGAAAAGCGATATGTGTATGGGTTGGCAGGCATTGCACGCCTCTTCGGGTGTAGTTTGCCTACAGCTAACCGTATAAAGCAGAGTGGTAAAATCAATCGTGCCATTACACAAGTCGGTCGTAAGATTATTGTTGATGCCGACCTTGCATTGGAATTGGCAGGACGAAAGACAGGAGGACGATGATGAATACAACTGATTATGAATACATTTGGCGAAAGTCTCTCATTCATGTAACCGATGAGTTTGCACTTCGATAATGTCCCCAAAACGTGTGTAAGCTCCAAAGTTCTTATATTTGTGGTGAAATAGCTAATCAAACAAAGAACAATGAAGCTTACAACGGAACAAAGATCGGAAATTATTTCGGAAATGGCCTCAAGTGAGGCAGGTTTTAATGAGTTGATGCGCGTACTTTTGGATAGTTTTTCCAAGCAGGAGCGCGCCCTCTTCTTAGAGGAACATAAAGGTGAACAAGGCAATGGTTTCCGTCCTCGTCGTTGGCTTGGGCAGGGTTGCAGTTTCCAGCTTCGTTTTCCTCGTACTCGCTCGGGGGCTTTTCAACCGATCATACTCGGCATCTTGGCTGCTCAGGAAAGCGAGCGTGCGCTGCTTTTTCATGAGCTGTATGCTCGTGGACTTTCTTGTGAAGACATCGCCGAGGTGGGACGTCGCATCTACGGTCACCATTACAGCAAACAGCAGGTGAGCAGGCTCTCCAGGGCTTGTTATGAGGAAATCCAAGAGTGGCTTGCGCGCCGACTTTCCCCTCACTATTTGGCCGTCTATATCGATGCCACGTTCTGCAGCACGCGTCGTGACGGGAGCGTTTCGAAGGAGGCTTACTACACGATGTTGGGACTGTTGCCCGACGGCAGTCGCGAGGTGCTCACGGTGGTAAATCACCCCACAGAAGGGGCAATTGCTTGGGAAATGGAGCTCGAAGCGCTCAAGGAGCGCGGCGTGGAACAAATAGATTTGATTGTCTCCGATGCGGTGAGCGGTATCGAAAATGCGGTGTGTTCGGCTTTTCCCACGGCGCTGCATCAACTCTGCGTCGTGCATTTCAAACGCAAGGTGTTGAACACCGTTTCCACCAAAGACAAAGCCGAGGTCGGAGAGGAACTCAAGGCGCTCTTTCCCGTGGAGCATACCGACATGACACCTCTTGCGGCCTATGAAAATTTGCGTACCTTTGCCCGACGTTGGGGCAAAAAATACCCGAGCCTTGCGCGATTGGACAGAGAACGCAATGCGGCCTATTTCACTTATCTGAGGTTTCCCGAAAATGTGTGCAGGATGATTTACTCGACCAACTGGGTGGAACGCCTCAATCGCTGCTACAAGCGCACTTTACTCATGCGGGGAACGATGCCATCTCCCACCTCCGTGGTTTATCTCTTGGGCTCTGTTGCCAAGGAGAAAACTGAAGGGACCTATGCAAGACGGCTTCCGTATTTTCGGGAATGGAAAATCAAGTAAAACGACAAAAAACAACATCACAAATTCCCCTCAGGCTTGGGGTACCCAAGCCTGAGGGGAAGGACGAAGGAGAATCTTACACACTTTTTCGGACATTACCGCCAGTTACACCAACGGTACATTCTGCTCCACACTTCGCAACGTGAGCATCTGCGAGGAAACCTATTACCCACCTTTTCGGACATAAAAAGCAGGAGCTTCGAAACGTACGTTGCAAAGAACATCTGAGATATAACCATACCTTTTGAAGACACAAACAAAAAAGGAGTCCGTATCATGACTTTCGTCTGATACGGACTCCTATCTTTCATACACTAGCTGTTGTCTTTTTCGAGCAAACAACTGAGGATTTGAACGTTTACTCAGTCAGGACACACATGGTGTGGTAGACTTCGTGAACTTAATCTTCGAGTGCACGTTGGCGCACTTGCGGATTGATGTAGGGCCGGCCAACGCTTCTGAAGCGAACCGTGATCGGTTGACCTTCGATGCTACAAGCACCCGCCGAAACGATGCGACGGTAGTAAACCGTGTTACCGAAACGCTTCGTTTCCGTGAACGTTTCATCATTACCAATGTTCACCCAGGTCTTTTTGTCGGCACTGCGCTGCCATTGGTACGTGCGGCTCGGGTTACCCGTTACCACACCGGCAGTCAACGTGAAGGGATCCTTGTTGTTGATCGTCACCGTCTGTTCGTCGGGCGTCATCGCCACATTGATACCGGGGATCACAGTCAACTTGGATTGTCCACTGATGGCTTTACAGTTGCCGATCACTGCCGTACGGCGAACGTAGTAGACACCAGGAGCAGCCGCAGTGTACGTGAGGTTTTGATCCGTTGCATTGGGAATTGCTACCCACGACTCCGGATCGTTCGGAGTTGCAGTTCGCTCCCATTGATATTCAATGTAATCGGGATCGGCTTCCTCTCCGTCAATTGTAGCGGAAGCTGGATCCAACGTGAACTCAACGGGTTCACCTGCACAGGCCTGTTGATTGAGAGTCAAACCAGCCGCTTCGGAAATGCTGGCAATACCCACTGTAAACTTACCATACAAGGTCACCGTACAAGTTGTCAAGTGAATGTCCACGGTGTACTCACCTGCATTCTCCGCCTTAGCTTCGAATTCGAGCTCACGTCCCGCCTTTGTCGATCCGTCAGGCAGATGCCAAAGATATGTCGCACCGGGGAATACACGAGCTGATAGTTTGGCATGATCGCCTACGCAGAATGAAGTTTCAGTCTTCATCGAAGACGAAATAGCTGCGGGGTCTTGCAAAAGGACATCCTGGTGGATCCACGTCAGATTACAAGCGTCGGTAGCCGTGATGCGGAAGCGCTGTCCGAGCGTACCGTGTTCGAAGTCAACAGCTCCGGGAACAGTTTTGCGTTCGATTTCCGTGCCGTCCATCGTCGAGAGCTTGTACGTGTAAGGCGGTTGTCCACCCTTCAGCGCCATGTGGATGATACCCTTGCCCGAATCCGTGCAGAACATACTCAATGCTTGCGACTGGTCGAAGTCAAGAATATAGTTGCTCATCGAGAAAGGCCAGCTCAGCGTACAAGTCTGACCGTCGCTCTTACGCTTGACATTGAGGATGAGTGTAAACTCACGCTGATACGTGTCGAACGACTGGCCCCAGTTGCGGGTCGTGTTGAAGTTGTCACCGCTCACATAGAACGAAGTGATTTCCACATCCGAACTACTACCGCGGTAAGTCAGCGTACCCTTCGGCGTAACGGTGAACTTACCGTCACAAGCAGCGTCTACCGTTGTGGGCGAAAGATCCAACGTCGGGCGGCCAATGTAGTCGTCGTCCATCGGGATGTCGCCACAGTCCGTGTGTGCCACCATCGTGTATTCACCTTCCGGCGCGTAAGCATCGGCCGCGTACGAGCCATCGGGCAAGAGTTCGCGCCAATCGTTGCGATAAAGCGTGCTATTCGAACGCGTCACCTTCGTGGCAACAAACTTGCGGTGCGGCGCAGCCTTTTGCGTAGCCACAATCGTCATCTTCGGGATCGTGAGATACGTGTCTTGGGTCACTGCGGGCACTCCATCCCAGCCGGCATTATAGTAAGCCCAGCCACTATTCATGTTGTAGCCCTTCTTCGCAGCGTCGTAACCTGTTCCACAGAAGGTAGTTGCACTGTACTTGTAACTGTTGTAAATGTTGTACTTCGAAGGCAGGCGGTAGTTGAGCGTGAATTTCACCAACTGTACCTGATTGGTCTCCGGCTGGCCGTATTCCACGACGCGGATCACATAGGTCTTGTCCTTCTTGTACTTGTAGGGGCTGTTCCAAGCATCGGGAACGTAGTTACCACTCTGAGCCACCAGCGTTTCCTGCGTGCCGTTCACTTCGTAGGCGAAGTATTTCATCGGCAAGCGACAGTCTGTCCAACCCTTGATCGACAAGAGACGACCGTCACAATCCGACAGGATATTGCCGCCATAATCAAGCGTGTACTGGTAATTGCGGTTGATCGCACTGGCGTACGTAGTAGCGTTATACAGCGGATTACCGCAATAGTCTTTCGGCGTCATTTCGATGCGGTAGGACTTATCGGCCGGGAATTCCAATTCCGGATCCCGCTGCAGATACTCCTCACGCGAGTGGAAAGTCTTGTCCTTGTTATACACCACCGCGCCGTCAGGATAGCGCGTCACCTTGATGTTGTACTCGTGGCCGATTTCACCGTTGGTGAAGGCCCACTGTACCGTATTACACTTCAATTGCGTCCAGTTTCCGGAGAAAGCATTGTGGATCAGTCTGTTATCCGTGAAACGGGTCAGAGACGACGGGCAATTTTTGAGTCGGAAGAGCACATCGACGCCGTCGCAGTTGTTGAAACGTTTGGCGTAGTTATTAAGGTAACCCTTTCCGCTATTCTCATCGCTCCAGTTGCTCTTCCACTGGTTTTCGTCCGGCTGTTGGCCTTTGGCCACCACCTGCACCTCGTAGGCGCGATAAGCCACCTGTCTGAAATTCTGAGGGAAGAGAGAGGGATCGAACTGAATGTAGTAACTGATCGAGTCGCGCGTATCGTTGGGGTTGTTCTTTATGCGATCGTCCAAGTTCATATAACCGTAATACCACGTGTACTTCGGCGTGTTGGGCATCTCGAGAATCTCGGCGTCCGGGATGTCACGCTCCATACACCCGTCGCTCACCGTCAGCGAATAGTGACCGGGCTTCAGGCCTTGCCCCCAAAGCTTATTGTAGTTGCTGCCCGACGGATCGGTGAAGATTTCCTGCGGCTGGGCCAGCGGACCGTCGGGGGTCGACTTGAGGTACACGCGATAGCGGCCGGAACCCTTCTCAATGTTCAGTCCGATGCGACCATTGGGACAAGCCGTCGTGGTGGGCACCATGTAATCGGGACGTACCGTGGCGTAGAGACCCTCACCGTAGGGGGTGTAGAGCGTCACCGTCTGATCGAAATCCTGCACCACGGGCTGGTTGTTCTCGTCGTGGAACACGGTGGCACGACCGGTGATTTTGTACGTGCCGGCCTCCAGACCGATGAAGGTCTTTGGCACAGAGGGCGTTGTCGTTTCGGCCACATCGGTGTAAGAGGTACCCGAAGTCTTGGTCAGCGTGTAGTGGATTTGATCCACGTCACGGAAGGCGTCGGGCACAATCATCGTGATTTCACCGTCGTTCTTACACTTCATTCGGTTGCCCTGTGCCGAGAAGTTGAACTTCGCGCCCGAAGACGGCGCGATGTAACTTTGCACAGACTGACCGGCGTTGCAACCGTCGATCTTCGTCACTTTCACCGTGAAGCTGGTGTTGGGCTTCTTCAGTTCCAGCATATACGGCGCATCGGCAGGCACCACCTTGTTGAGCAGCGACGAGCCGTCGTTGCCCGTCACTTCCACGCGCATGGTCTTTCCCTCTTCAGCCGGTTGCACGTTGATCGTCGTAAACGAAGTGCCCTTCAGGCTGAAAGGAGAATAGGAGGTTGATATCGACAGCTGCCCTTGCTCGCCCGTGTTCAGATTCTGCACAAACTCGGACGTACCGTTGTAGTAGTACCGAATGGCATAGGGCGCAGGATCCAGCCCCGTGAAGGTATGCTTTTCGATGATCGCCGCCGCATTCTGCACCGAATCAATCGGCACGTACTGCCAACTGCTGTTGACCAACTTGTACCGGTAGAGCACAATCTTCGAGGCCTTGTCGGGGAATCCCGCCGTCTTGAGCCGCGATTTCACCATGATGAAGGCTTTCTGGTTACAAGAGGTGTTTCCGTTGCCCACCACCGTTTCGAAGCCGGGCATATCCTTGCGGCTCGTCACCTCGAGGGAGTCTATGCGGGTAAACTTGCCGCAAGGCGTTTCGAATTCGATTTTGTAAGTCTGCGGCAGTTTCGTGACGGGGAAGTTATACCCACCCGCGTTGGTTGTGGCCGGATGAACTTCTCCCTTGTTGATTTCAGCGCCGGTGAGCACATCGAGCACTCGCCACTTCACGTAATCCAAGGGATAGGCAATGTAGTAATTTGCGACTCCCTCATTTTTGTAGGGTACCGCATTTTTAACAGTATACTTGGTAAAGTTGTCGACCTGCAAGGGCTCAGACGGAACCGTGACCTCATAGACAGCGGGCGTCAACTCACCGCACTCCACAATAGGGGTTGCCTTCACAATGTATTCGCCGGCCGGTATACGGGCAAAGTTCGCATACGAACCGTTGGTAGAACCATAAGTGCGCACGAGCTGATTATCACTTTGCGTCGCAACTCATATCGCCAGGCGTTGACGTTCTGAAAAGAGTAGAAGCTCATGTAGATCGAACCGTCGTCACCACAGCGCGCGGAGTGCACACTTCGGCTGGTCTCCTTCACTTTGTCTTCAACGCGTAGCGTGTCGGTGTGGAGCTGAGTGGGCGAACATTGGGGGAACCATTCCACGGTGTAGTCGCCGGCCTTCATATTGGCTATGATGGCGGTATTCACCCCGTCTTTCATGGCATACTCTGCCACGACGGCACCGGTCGCCTTGTTCTTGACTTTGTACGTGATGTTGGGGGCCACCTGTCCCTTCGCGTCAACCACACGCAGATCCACGTCCGTACCCGTTCCACCACAACCGCGGAACGTCAAATTAGGACTAAATTTGTAGCCTCTGCCCCCATACAAAGTATAGTTCTGTACGGGGTAACCACAGGTGGGCTTGATGCGAAGGGTGTAATAACTGTCCATCTCCGGCGTTTCGATGTAGCTCGCCGCATTGCCCGTCAGCGTCGGCATCACGCCCGAATAAACGAAGGTTTTACCGTCGCTCTTGTAAATCTCATAGGTGGCTCCGTTAAGGTAAGCCTGGAGATTGGGCGCATTTTCGATACCACCGGTCCCGGTGTATTTTATGGGAATGCGCGTCATCGTCTGGGCACCGCAGTAGTCTGTGGTCGTGTTGTAGTAATCGACCGACAGGTCCGATTCCGGATTGACCTTAGAAGAGATGGTGAAGCCCGTAGAGATTTCCGTATTGGCGTTCTCATCGCGCACCGTCAGCTTGTATTCGCCGGGGAATAGATTCTTGGTTTCGAAATCCGTTTGGCCCGCGGCGAGCTTAAATTCGCGCACCAACGCGCCCGTGGCATTGTTGGTCACCCGAACTTTGCGCTGATTATAGTTCAGGCCACTGTAAATGTACCATTGGACTCCACCGGAGGGCTCACAGAGTCCCTGAGCCTGTGTATAACTTCTGGTGCTCAAATAGCCCATCGTTCCCTCCGAGATGGTGAAGGTGTTGGTTTGTGTCAAACCACCGTATTCAGCCGTCACCTTGTAGTTGCCCTTGGGCAATCCTTCGACACGCGTGGTCTCCTCGGTCACGTTGTTCTTCACAATGGGAGTAAACGCCACCCCGTCAGTACGGGTAATGGTATATTTCACCGGGCAAGCCACGGACGTGCCGTTCACCACGAGATCCACCACGCCTTCGTTCACGCCGGGCAACGTGCCGTGCACGACGCGAGGTTCCACACCATAGTTATTGATGTAGAGATAGAACGAGTTGCGCATGGTGCTGTTACCCGTTTTCTCCGTTGCCGTCACGACATATGAATTCGATCCGGCCAGACCGGTGAAGGTGTGGGTAAAATTGGGGTAGCTGGCTGTGTAGGTGTCCAACGGCGTGTCTTCATAGTTCTGTTTAAACACCTTGTATTCGATGTTCTGCACACCGCTCACTTTCGACACCTCAACTTTCACCCCACCCGTGCAATTACCACGGGCGTTGATGGGCGTGGTGATCAGGTTGAAGGTACCCACCGTAGCAGAAGCCGACAGCTCGAAGTGGTCAGTTTTCCAATTCGAAGCCGTCGTGGGGGGGGTACACGCCGGTTTGGCGTCCGCCTTCACCACATAGTCGCCTTTGGGCAGATTGAAGAACGTGACGCCTTCGTAGGGGCGCGTGGTGCGCTGCGTGCTGATCGGCGTGTTGAGATCAGCACTATTGTAAAGCTTGAACGTCGCTTCGGTGAATCCCGACGGGCCGGTCAAGTAAGCTTGCACACCGCCACTCGAACCGACACCGTTACCGGTGGGCGTGGTGGTGATGTTCAGTTGGATCGTTTCGGAGTTCTGCGAGTTGATGCTTCCCATGCCCCACCAGTCAGAGCGCGTATTGGTACCACACTTGGTGGTGATGCGCACGTAAAGGTATTTTCCGTCCATCGAGGCCGGCACTTCCGCTTTCACCGTTGCACCGGGAGCTGCCGCGTCGGTCTCGTAGAACCAAGGGCCGCTACTCCCTGAGCCAAACTGATAATGCACTTCGTCGACTCCGACAATGTTGTTGCTGTAGCGAATGGTGGCAATACCCGGTTTGTTGCAATCCTTGTTGGGTTGCACAAGCGTCGTGGTAAAAGTCACTCCATTGAAAGCTCGGGCAGTTCTGCGCCGTGACGGGCAGGACTCCCAAACAGAGCAACAACGCACATAGGAGCCCGAAGAGTTTCCATCTTAGGGGATTTGTTTTCTCCATCTTAGCGATTACGTTTTATTGTTTTCTGTGTAATGAATTAATTCGTCGATAGGGGGTCGATCCGTGTGCGCGCTGTCGTGCCAATGGGCACGTCACCGAGAAGCGGAATTCGACTCGTCGTTATTTTCATCGGGCCACGGGGCGCTCGCGTTCTGCAACGGGCACATTTGTTGCCGTCAGATGACATTCCGTGCACAAATATACACGATGACTACGACAAGACGATTTTTTCTGTGTAAAAAGTAAAGAACCCGCGCCAAATAACCACATTTTGCAACACGCGAATAGCAGAACAATAAGATTTTAGTGAAAACCCACTTGCACCACTGCCGTCCATTTTAGTCCTTCGTCGTCCCGGTGTGCACAGAACGCCCCCTTCCCCCATTGCACTCCGCAAGTGCACAGACTGCACCGCGTTTTTTGTTCGGCGCTCCCCTCGGCAATGGGGCACCACGAGCGGAAGGGCGATTAGAGGAAGCGAGGGCACACGGCTTGCGGCTGAAACCAAAGGCAACGGTTCGCGAACAGGGGTGAGCGACTGCTGTCCGGCCGTCACCGCCACTGCGCGGAGGAAGCAGTGTGATGCAAACGCCCCACGCGTGCACAAACGACGTGGCACCTTGCGGTCGACGCCGTCAACTCACTCCGCAAAGACCGGTTGTACCGGGCGCGGGGTGAAGGTGAAGGTGAAGGAAATGTCGCGCGCTCGCGCGTAAGCGCGCGTATCAGTCAGTTTCAGTAAAATGCCTTCACCGCTTCACCCCACTCTCTCAAACGACTCGAAATCAGCGAATTGCAAACAGAAGAGGGTGAACATATCCCCTGCAAAACCTTCACATCACTGCCTTTTTCTTGAAGAAAGGCTGTGCAAGCGGTTCATTTTCAGCTCGCTACTCGTCTAAAAACGCACTGAGCGTGTCCGGTTTTCTCCTGAAAGTACGCTGCTTTCCGGAAAAAGTCCCCGAGAAATGCGGGCAATCGGGCAGAAATCGTCGTCGATGCGCCGCTCGGCGGTGAAGAGTGGGGGTGAAGCTCGGCGGTGAAGGTAAATTGCAAAAGCCTTCACCCTCAATCCGCTATGCGTCAACGAGATCCGGCAACCGGGTGAAGAAGTGAAGGCAAAAAACGAAAAGCAGTGGACGCGCGCGTACACGTAGGCGCGCGTAGAGCAGCGTTTCTCGACGGCTTTCCTTCACCGTTTGCCGGTCGGATGAAGGAGACGAAACAGCAGGCGCATCGCGAAAAGGAAACTCCGGACGTTCGGAAATTCACGCACGCTATTTTCTTCTCCAAACCGCGAGCAGACCACCTGGACGGAGCACGATGAGTGAGGTGCACGGCATGCCCCTCATCGGTAGGAGGTGCGAGGCGATGCACAAACGCATTTTCTCGCTGCGGCCTTTTGCACTGCGGTGACTCCCCCCTCCTCTGCGGCACGGCATGGCATTCCGCGTTTCCACTGCATGTCGAATTCAAGCACGCGCTTCGAGCCGGGGCGCACGGTATGGCTACGTTGTGTGCACACAAAGAGTAGGCCACAACAATTGCTGCAGACTCCGGAGCGTGCACATTTGCTGCTTAGGCGTGACGAAGCGTCCGTGTGCGAGGAGCATGCCCCTTTTTCGCCTCAATGTCGGCAATCGATCATGATGGTGCCCGCACGGCAGCGGTAAACCTCGGTCACTCGCTGGTCGTCGACATAGTGAGATTCAAGCGCTGCACGCAGTGCTTCGTACTCCTCGTCGGTGGCGTCGTGTTCGATTTTCACATTGACCAAGCGGCCCATCGGTAGGACGCGAAACGCTCCGTCGTCGGTGTATTCGGTGTCATCCACTCCGCCCAACAACCCGTAGCTCTCCACATCGGTGTGGAGTTCCTCCACAAATTCGTCGGTGATTTCATAGAGTTCAGCGTATTTCAGGTTGTCGCAACCACACAACAACAAGAGGGTGAAGGCCAAAAGGCAGAAATGGAGCAGGTACTTTTTCATGGTGGGGATGGTGTATAAATTGAACGATCATTCGTCATCGAGCAAAAGGAGCGAATGGGTAGTCGGCGCACTGCACAAACGGCGTCTCTGTACAGCGCAGGACGCGATTCCATTGAACGAGCGCACCTCCTACACTTTTTCAACATCGGCAATACAGCGCATCTTGGAATGTACATTTTGGTATCCTAAACAACACTTCTAATCGGTGAGACTACGGGGTGCACCTCTTATTACACAATCATAGCAGATTGAGCCACAACGAATTACACATCAATTTCCGATTAGGCAGATTCAAATCCACTTAATTGAAAAGTCGTACTATAGCCCATATGAATACTTCGCCTGGCGAAGAGTGTTTTCAGCAACTGTGTAAGCATAACATGCCGTTGGCATAAATTGCAGTCTACGTTCGCCTAATTCCTTCACGCCTAGTTGTGTCATGCTTGTAACCATTGCGTAATCCATATGATTTTTCTCCATGAAATATTTCAAGGATGTCAGTTCTGTAGGACGTTCGTAGTATCTGTCAGTCCACTTGACCTCTACAGCCCAACTAGGTTTCTGTTTGGCAATGTCAAGCCCCACGATATCTACTTCTCCCTCCTGCTTGCCACTCCGCCAATTAGCGTAATGGATTGCTGCACCAAGTCGGGGTATCCATTGAGCGTATACCGCGGTCTCAACCATATCTCCAATGACATCCCGGTCTTGTTCTGTAATAGGCTGGAAGAGGGCGCAACGTAGCGACGGGTTAGTTAGATAAATTTTAAACCGTGTCTCACGCTGATACCGCTTGGCAGTGTCATCTGTTCTACGCACGACCTTTATCAAGAAAGCTGCTTCCAGATAATTTACGTACTTTTTCAATGTGTCTTTCTTTACGCCCGACTCCTTTGAAAGGCCTTCGTAAGAAAATTGAGATCCTGACTGATAGGCAATCTTCGTAAACAAAGAGTTGAGTTCTTGCACATCGCTTATGCCATACAGGCTCGGCAAGTCCCTCAACAACACCTTATCAATAATATCATGACGGATGAACTGACCGGGATTCTCTCTGATTTTATCAGAGAATACAACTTCCGGATATCCACCATAATTGATATAGTCAAGAAACAACTCGTTCAAGCGAGTAACGTCAATCGTTTTGTAAGTGTTCAACTGATGCCCATGCCATTCTATGGTCGTTGGTTGCATTATATTTTCATATCCCTTCAGATGGATATACTCATAGAATGTAAGCGGAGGAAGACTGAAGTCTGTGAAACGACCTGCACCACTCTCATCGCTTTTTCGTTTCAGTTCGGCCGCCGCAGACCCCGACGCGATGAATTTTACCATCGGATAGGTGTCAACCAAAGATTTGAGATTTACCTCCCATTCTTTTAAGTACTGAATCTCATCAAAAAACACAAACAGTTGTTCGTTATTCGTATTCTTTCCCAGGATCTGACATGCGAGATAAAGAAGCTGCTCAAGGTAGATATTATTATAAATAGGTGTCTCTACAGAAATATAGATAACATTCTGCGGAGACACACCACTGTCTATTAGTCTTTGAATAGAGTGATACATCATCACTGTTTTACCTACTCTTCGCGGTCCCATCAATATGAGAGCTCTACGAAAAGTAGTCTCAGTAACAAGCGGATAAAAGATATCCAGATACAGGCGAGGAGACATTTTCCTAAAGAAGTCAGGAACCGCACCTTCCGTCCACCACGGATTATCAACCTTAAGACGACCGATTACTTGTTTTTCTATTTGCTCATTATACACCATACCAAATTGACTTTACTCTACGACGCAAATATATAAATTCTAATCCAAATAAGGAAGTCTTCATCTGCTTATTTGAGCATTAGAATTCCGAATAAACAAAACACAAAATAGGGTTGTTTAATTTGACATTTCCGTTGATTCCACAGATGTATTGTGTTACTCTTTTAATACTACTGCAACTACACTCTCTGCACTCTTCAACACCCTCTTCGAACCATGGGAGCAGATGAACGAACTAACCTCCAGGGTGCAGCCTCTGTACTTGCCTGCGCTGGTTCACCCAGGTTCGTATTGACACTGGCAACGGAGGTGACAATATAAGTACGCTGACAGAGAGTGGAGGAAGGAAGCCATGGCCCTGGAGTATAACGAGATCTCTTACAGATGAAGTCATTAATGCAAAGAGCAAGCCCCAAAAGCGGCTTATTCCTTACGGATGATTGCGATTACGCAGTACTACAATGAATGATATTCTATAAGATGTAACAAAAGATTTTCCAAGCAAGAATAATCCTCCTCTAGAGTAATCACCGTATAATTTCGGTTCACCGAGATTTGGAGTGATATCTACTATCAGAAGAAACTACACTTGTCTCCCCCAGTCACAACGCGCGCGCGTCGCTATGTTTCGTTTTTGTCTTCACTTGCTCACCACGCGGATGTAAGAAACTATGAGAGCTGCGCGGTTTACGGGGGAAGGCAAAAAGGGTTTTTCCTTCACGCACAAACACAATGGATATATGAATTGTAGGTAAAGGGGAAGGGGGAAGACGGAATTGCGAACTCGCTGAGTGCGGGATGCGCAGGGGCGTGTCCGTTCGCGCGTACGGAGATGCGGGTGGGGGAACGGCGAATGGCATGGCAGAGGAAGGGGCGTGCGTCTTTTCCACAAGAAAAGGGGCACTCGCCTTCTTAACACGGTTTTGTCCCCCCCATTCGTCTCTTATCCTGCCCCATGCGGTGCCCCCCGTGTGCGTTTGAAGCGTTGCGAGCTGTCGCGAGGATCTTCGGCGCAGGCCGCAGCATCGTTCGTGGAGCAACTTAAAACAAAACTCCCCACGAATCGGCGAAAGACGGGATTCGTGGGGAGTTGTATCATATCTAATGTTGAAAAAGGGGCGCGATCAGAAACCGGCAAGTTCGAGCACACGAGCCACGGCGGCATCGAGTCCGGCCACGTCCTTACCGCCTGCTGTGGCGAAGTGAGGCGCGCCACCACCGCCGCCCTTGATGAGCTGTGCGGCGGCCTTGACAAGATTGCCGGCGTGCAAACTGCGTTCGCTCACCAGGTCTTTGCTGAGCATCACGGTGAGGAGCGGTTTGTCGTCGTGCTTCGAACCGAGCACCACGAGGGTGTGGTCTTGCAACTGACCGGCCACTTGGAAGGCCAAGTCCTTCACCGCGGCGGCGTCGACGTCCATGGGAATGACACCGGAGACGATCTTCACGCCGTCGACGTCTTTGGCCTTCTCGATGAGACGCGCTTTGAGCTGCAACACGCGCTCGCGCACGGCCTCTTCCACTTGTTTACGCAATTCGGCATTGTCGGCAATGGCCTTCTCGACGGCGGCGCGCACGTCCTTGGCGTTGTTGAAGAACGACGATACGCCCTGGATGATTTCCTGCATGAGTAGACGCTCTCTTCGGCGGCTTCGCCGGTGAGGGCTTCGATGCGGCGAATGCCGGCGGCGACACTGCTTTCGCTCACGATGCGGAACAGACCGAGGCAACCGGTGCTGGCGGCGTGCGTGCCGCCGCAGAATTCGATGCTGTCGCCAAACTGCACGACGCGCACTTTGTCGCCGTACTTCTCACCGAAGAGGGCCACAGCGCCCATGTTCTTGGCTTCTTCGATGTCGACGTCGCGATGGTCTTGCAGGGGTAGGTTCTCGCGGATGCGCGCGTTGACCAGGCGCTCCACTTGGCGCAGCTCCTCGGGCGTGACTTTCTGGAAGTGGGCGAAGTCGAAACGCAAACCATCGGGCGTGACGAGCGAGCCTTTCTGTTCGACGTGGTCGCCGAGAACTTCGCGCAGGGCCTGATCCACGAGGTGCGTGGCGGTGTGGTTGGCTTCGGCGCCACGACGGCGGTCGACGTCAACGCAGGCCATGAATTCGGCCGAGACGTCGGCGGGAAGTTTGTGCGTGAGGTGGATGGGCAGGTTGTTTTCGCGCTTGGTGTCGAAGATTTCTACCGTTTCTTGCTCGTTGACGAGCACACCGGTGTCGCCCACCTGGCCGCCCATTTCGGCATAGAAGGGCGTGGTGTCGAGCACGAGCTCGAAGTAGGTCTTTTTCTTCTGCGTGACTTGGCGATACTTGAGGATGCGGCAGCCGTATTCGGTGTAGTCCCAACCCACAAATTGGGTTTCGCCTTCGTGCACGGTCACCCAGTCGGAGGCTTCGACGGCGGCGGCGTTGCGGGCACGCTGTTTCTGCTGTTCCATCTCGGCATTGAAGGCGGCTTCGTCGACGGTGAGACCGGCTTCGGAGCAGATGAGTTCGGTGAGGTCGAGGGGGAAACCGTAGGTGTCGAAGAGCGTGAAGGCTTTGGTGCCGTCGACGACGGTGAGGCCGGCTTGTTTGGTTTGCTCGATCACGCCTTCCAGGAGGTTGATGCCGGTGGCGAGGGTGCGGAGGAAGGATTCTTCTTCTTCGCGAATCACCTTGGTGATGAGTTCTTGCTGTGCGGGGAGCTCGGGATAGGCGCCGCCCATCTCTTGCACGAGGGTGGGCACGAGCAGACAGAGGAAGGGGTCGCGACGACCGAGGAAGGTGTAGGCATAACGCACGGCGCGACGGAGGATGCGGCGAATGACGTAGCCGGCTTTGGCGTTGGAGGGCAGCTGTCCGTCGGCGATGGAGAAGGCAATGGCGCGCAGGTGGTCGGCGATGACGCGCATGGCCACGTCGATCGGTTCGTCCTTGCCGTAGGCGAAGCCCGAGAGTTCGGCGATTTTACGAATGATGGGTTGGAACACGTCGGTGTCGTAGTTCGAGGTCTTGCCTTGCATCACACGCACCAGGCGTTCGAATCCCATGCCGGTGTCGATGACTTTGTGGGGCAAGCCCTCGAGCGAACCGTCGGCCTTGCGGTTGTATTGCATGAAGACGAGGTTCCAAATCTCGATGACGAAGGGATTGTCTTTGTTCACCAACTCAGCACCGGGCACTGCGGCTTTTTCGGCGTCGGTGCGGTTGTCGATGTGGATTTCCCGAGCAAGGGCCGCAAAGGACCCGTGTCGCCCATCTCCCAGAAGTTGTCGTGCTTGTTGCCGTTGATGATGTGGTCTTTGGGGAAATAGCGTTCCCAGATGCCGGCCGCTTCGTCGTCGCGCTCCAAACCGGCGCTCTTGTCGCCCTCGAAGACGGTCACATAGAGGTCTTTGGGATCGATCTTGAGCACTTCGACCAGGAATTTGTAGGCGAAGGTGATGGCGCCTTCTTTGAAATAGTCGCCAAACGACCAGTTGCCCAGCATTTCGAACATCGTGTGGTGGTAGGTGTCGTGGCCCACCTCTTCGAGGTCGTTGTGCTTACCGCTCACACGCAGACATTTCTGCGAGTCGGTCATGCGGCGGCTCTTGGGTTCGACGTTGCCGAGAATGATGTCCTTGAATTGATTCATACCGGCATTGGTGAACATCAGCGTGGGATCGTCCTTGATCACCATCGGGGCGGAGGGAACGATGAGGTGACCGTTCTCTTCGAAGAAGCGTTTGAAGGCTTCGCGTATTTCGTTTGCTGTCATCATAGACTTTTGTATTTCGATATTTGGTGCGAATTTACGAATATCTAATGAGTTGCACGACGTAAGCAGCAGAAAATCATTTGTGCTGCATGGGATCTCCGTTGCGCACGGGAGGTGGCGGTGTGCTTTCTCACGATGCGGTCTCTTCCCCGCCTGCCTGGGTGGGGCGGGTGCGGTATGTTATTATTTAATGGTGTGTAGATCGGGCGTGGGTTGACTTATTGGCGCACGAAGCGAGGGGCGTTCGCTCCCCTACCCTCACGGACGTCGTTTTGCGAGACTGGGTTCGAAGGACGACACCGTGCGCAGACGAAACTGGCAGGTCGTCGCTCGCTTGCGGAACAAGGAGGGACGACCTGCCAAAGGCGGAGGTGTGTTTTCCGGTGTGAAACGGTTATTATCGCACGATGAGTTTGCTCCCTTTCAGCACATGGAGGCCGGGCGCGTTGGGCGCGATGCGGCGACCGCTGAGGTCGTAGTGCGGCGAAGGGGCGGAATCGGCGGTGCGCACGGGGGCGATGCCCGTCACATAGTTGCAAGTGAGGGTGACATCGGCGGTGAGTCCGTCAGCGCCGACGGGGAGACCGGTGAGCGAATCGAACTTGTACTTTTCCAATTCGGGGGCTTCGTAGGTCAATGTGCTACCGGCGGGGACGAAAAACTGCTCATCGGGGAGCAAGCTGCGGCCGTCGGGGGCGAAGCGGTGGTGCACCGTGACTCGGAAATAGGGGGCGAGGCGGAAGGAACGCAACTCGTAGGCGTGACCGTAGACATTCCAACCGGTCATGCCGCCTACCACGCCGTCCCAATATTCGCCGTTCGTGCCCTGCACACGCCAACTGCGGCCGTCGGCATTGAGCGTGAACGAGAAGTCGCCGGGGGTGTCGCCAACGAGGACTTCGCCGGAACGGGGCAGCTCGGGGAGGTATTTTCCGGTGGCGGGATGGAACAGTTGCCAGCGCGCACCGTTGCGGCGCAACTGCCAGACGTACATCGGATCGGCACCGTCGGGCGCGATTTGACCTTGCAACACGCGGCCGTTGTCGGGCGAAACGTTGCGATAGCCGGCGCGCTCGGGGGCGGATGCCGAGGTGTCGTAGAGCAACACGTAGCTGCCGTCGGTCAACTCGGCGAGCGGTTCGCCCGCAGCCGCCACACCGGCATGGGCATCGCCTTTGTAGACGAGGGTGCGGTGCACATCGGCATCGGGGGTCAGGGTGATTCCCTCGGCGGGAAAGTCACTGACGGTGTAGAAGGGGACGGCGGGGGCATGCAGCACGAAGCTTTCGCCCACCGCCACGGCAAGGGTATCGGTGGCCAGCAATGCGCCGTGTTCATCGATGGCCGTCAGAAAAACCCGGTTGTGGGTTTTCTTGTAAGTGAGGGTGAGGGTGAGCGGCGTGTCGCCGGCGTCGAGCGGAGAGAGCGTCGACTGCAAACGATAGCCGGGTAGCTGCGGAGCGGCCAACGTGCGTTCGTCGACCGGTACATAGCGAACGATGGTCGAAAGCGGGTTGCCTTTGGTGTCGACACACTGAATCGTGACACTGCGCGCGGCCACGAACTGCCACCCCGTGCCTTGCGGACGCACGGCATCGGGACCGCCGGTGCTGCTGCCCGAACTGATCACTCCGGGATAGGTGGGCGAATCGGCGGCGATGGGGAAAAGCGTCTTGCCGGAGGCAGAAAGCGTGTAATCGGCCGTAGCGGGATGATAGGTAGCGGTGAGGGTGGCGCCGTTTTTGGCCACACTCACGGGGAAGGCGTAGCGATCGATTTTCTTCGTGGCGGGTGTGCCGACAAAACGACCGGTGGCGACGTTGCGCAGGCGGAAGGTGAAGGTGCCGCCCGACGTGTTGAAGGGCGAAGCGTCCACGAGTTCCCACGCATTGTTGCTATTGTCGAGCTGTGCGGTGTGGGTGAGTTCGGCGGCGCCCGTCTTGTCGGCGAGCATCGTGCCCTTGAATCCGTCGACGGTGTTGCGCAACAGGTAAACTTGTCCGGCCTTGGGAAGCGAAGCGGGGGCTTGCACCGTGGGTTTCACGACGTCGGTCACTTTTTGCCCACCGACAAAGAGCCAAAGACCGCCGTTGCCGCCGGCAGGGTCGGAATAGAGGTTCACGGCTTGGCCTTGTCCGGGCATCGAAGCGTTGAACCACAGGCTGTTGTTGGCCGCGGAGCGGATGGTGTAGTAGCGATAACCGTCGGCGGTGCCGTAGCCTTTGTCGCCGAGTACGAAGTCGTAGTGCTTGGCCGTGCGATCGTAGTTCCAACGTCCGGCAACGGAAGTGGCGGTGGGCTGCGGAGCGACACTGCCTTCGGGAGCGGCTTTCGACACGAGGGCGAAACGGCCGGGATGGTTGCTGTCTTGCTCGAAACGCCAGAGTTGCGCGTCGGCAGCGGTTGTGCCGTCGGCGGCTTGCGGGGCGGTCCACAACCGATCGACAGCGGCGCCCTTCGCTTTGTACTGCGCGACGAGCGGAGAGTCGGCAGTGAGCAGCGTGATGCAGCGGCCTTTGCGATCGTTGTCGGCGGCGCGCGTCACGAGGCGGTAGTAAGTATTGTGGTCGGCCGTGCTCACTTCGGGATAAACCATCGAAGTGGGCTTTTCGTCGCGGAGGAAGGCACGGTCGTACTCATACTTATTGTAATTGAGCATCACGGTGTCGGCCTGCATGCGGCGCACGAAGCTGCTGAAGTTCTTTTTGGCTTGCGGCGACCATCCGGCTTCGGCGATGGCAATGAGGCGAGGGAGGGCGAGGTGCTCCATCACATCGGCGGTGGCTACGTGTTCGGTCCAGAACGTGCCCTGCACACCGATCGAGTGTTTGAAGTCGGTGGGCTGTTCGTCGTAAGTGGCTTTCAAGTGGTCGGAGCCATTGCCGGGCAGCGTGGCCATCCAACCTGTTTTCGCGGGGGCACGGTTGATGTAATAGGGGCCGTAGACGGTGTAGATGCTGGGGAGTCCGAGTTCGTTGGCGATCTCGGCACCGCGGCGTGCGGGCACCCAGCAATAGACCGTGGCACCGGTTTTCTTCATGAGCTGAAGGTCAGCGCCTTTCTCGGTCACGGTTTCGTTCCAAACGGAGATCTTGCGACCTTTCGAGCGGAGATAGGTGCTGATCTCGTCGATGAAGTGGGTTTGCAACTGGCGATAAGAGGTGAGCTTCAAGCGCTTGTACATCTCTTGGCACTGCTTGTTGTTCTCCCATGCCGTGGTGGGGCATTCGTCACCGCCGATGTGGATATTCTCGGAGGGGAAAATGTCCATCAATTCGTCGAGAATGTCCTTCACAAAGCGCACGGCTTTGGGGTCGGCCACGTTGAGCACGTCGGTGAACACCCCACCCCACGTTTCCACGCGGTGCGGACCGCTCGGATTGCAGGAGAATTGCGGGTAGGCGGCCATGGCAGCCGAGAAGTGGCCGGGCATGTCGATCTCGGGAATCACCTCGATGTGGCGGTCGGCGGCGTAGGCGACGATGTCTTTCAACTCAGCACGCGTATAGAAGTAGGGGCCGTAGGGACGATTCGTCCAGTAAGCGCCGTGCTGCATGGAGGTGACGTAGGTGTTGGACGCCACGGAACCGACCGAGGTCAGCCGCGGATATTTTTTCACTTCCCAACGCCAACCTTGGTCTTCGGTGAGGTGGAAGTGGAACTTGTTGAGTTTGTACACCGCCATGAGGTCGAGCATGCGCTTGATCTCGTCGACGCTGAAAAGTGGCGGGCCACGTCGAGCATGAAGCCGCGATAGGCGAAGCGCGGGCCGTCGGTGATGGTCAGGCAGGGCAATTCATAGCGCGTGACGGCTGCATCGTGCACACCGGCGGCGACACAGGCGGGCAGCATCTTGTTGAGACTGGCGAAAGCGTAGAAGAAGCCGGTGGCCGTGGCGGCTTCGATCGTCACGCCTTCGGGCTGCACGGTCAGACGGTAGCCTTCTTGACCGTAGGTGTTCGTCGCGTCCTTCACTTGTCGGAGCGTGACGACCGTTCCGGCCGCGCGATCGGCCGCCGTGGCAGTGCTGCCGGTGACGCGGTTGAAGTTGCTGACGAATTTACGTACTTCTGCGCGCACCGACTTGTCGAGGCCGTCACCGCCCACCGCGAAAGTTGCGGGGAAGACGAAGGTGCCGGTCTGAACGCTCATTTGTTTGGGAAGGGGCGTCAAGTTGACAAACGGTTGCTGCGCACTCATTTTGCCGAATGGCAACAAAAGAAAGGCGGCGAGCAGAGAAAGATGCCGAAATTTCATGGGCTGGTGGAGCTTGTGGGGTGATAGGCGACAAAACTGTGCCGAACGGCAAATTCTGTCGACGAATGTTTGCTACAAAGTTAGCATTTTATTTCTATTCTTGCACTTCTTCCACGGAGAAAGTCAAGCGAAGCTGACAATTCTCCCCTTGTGAAGACAAAAAACCACCCGTTTTCAGGTTTTTCCTCCCCGTTTTCAGGCGAAAGTCTCCCATTTTTTCATCATCCACGGGGGGCTGCGTCGGAGACCGGGTGGGCAAAAGTGCAGAGACGGCAACGCCCCTCCGTCCGCGGGGAACGAAGGGGCGTGAGGGGGGAAGGCTTTGGAAGAAAGCGATCAAACAAGATGTGCGATGAGGGATTCGCGGTCGCCGGGCAGGTAGTCGATGACGGGAATCTCGATCATGGTGTAGGCACCGGGGCGTTGGCGCAACGAAGCGCGGGCGACGTTAACCAACACTTGCGCGGTGAGGGCGGGATTGTTGATCTTCATGTCGAACGAGAAGAGCTGATTGTGCGTGCGACCCGAGACACCTTTGCGCGTGAGGTGGACACCGTGACCCACATCGTTGAGGGCATCGACAGAAGCCACGGCCTGTACGTGCGTTTCGTCGTTGACGAAATAGGGATCGGCCTTGATGGCGGCTTCAACTCGGGCGAAATCAGCGCCGGGCTCGAGTTCGACGTAGACCATACGGCGGTGAATGCCGGTGCCGAGGGGGATTGTGACCGAAAGGGCATCGCGAACGCCATCGATAGCGCGAACGGCTACAGAGTGTCCCATGGAACGGCCGGGACCGAAATTCGTGTAGCTCACGCCTTTCGGGGCGAGGCTCTCCATGAGGGTACGCACAACGGAGTCGGAACCCGGGTCCCAACCGGCAGCTACTACGCTCACGGCGTTGTGTGCCTTGGCGACTTCATCGAGGGTGCGGCGGAGCTCTACGATGCTGGTGTGGATGTCGAAAGAATCGACGGTATTGATGCCGAGGGCGAGGCACTCTTTGGCGTAGCTTTCGACGCTGCGCGTGGGCGTGGCCAGGATGGCGACATCGACTTTCTCAAGTTCTGAGATGTGCTTCACCACAGGATAAGCGGCGAGTTCTGCGGGACGGTCGGCGGCACCATTGCGGCGAACCACACCAACGCATTCCATATCGGGAGAAGCTTCGATGGCTTCAAGGGGCATACTTTCCGATGTTTCCGTAGCCGACGATGGCAGCGCGAATTTTCTTTTCCATAAGAAGTGATGAGATTGATTGTTTTAGTTGTTCCTCCGCATCTTTGCCGAGGAAATCGTCAGTGGCGGTGCGATCTGTTCGGACCGATCCGCGACCGCCGCGCGGTGCTTTCGCACTGCGCTGCAAATTTAGAAAGCACAGGCCGAGTGACCAACGCTCTGCGGCGTTTTTTGAGAACGAAATGGCTCAGTTTTGCACTCTTTCATTGTGCGCACGCAACAGGAACAGGCCGACGGCGGTGAGCAAACCGTTGAACACGAGCAGTTCGTAGCCGAATTTGTAGTTCCACCACACGGGAGCCATGCGGTCGAGCACGCCGCAAATCAACGGCGAGAGCACGACTACCCACGGAACAAAACGATCGCGCACGCGAACGCGGGTGAAGAGGCCGAAAGCAAAGAGGCCGAGCAGCGGACCGTAGGTATAAGAGGCCATGACATAGATGGTGTTGATGACATTCGGGCTGTCGACGGCGGCGAAAAATCCACACGCAACCCAGGCAAGCCAGCACCATCAGGGCGTGAACTCGCCGACGGAGACGCACATCATCTTCGCGTTCGAGCAAATCGATGCAGCAACTGGTGGTCAAGGCCGTGAGGGCGCCGTCGGCAGCGCTGAAAGCAGCGGCCACAATGCCCAACGAGAACGGAATCACCACCCACGGACCGAGGGCTCCGCTGCTGACCAATTGTGGTAGGAGGGCGTCGGGCTTGGCCGGCAGGGCGATGCCTTGCGCAGCACAGAAGGTGTAGAGCAAGATCCCCAAAGCGAGCAACAGGGCATTGATGGGAAGAAAAGCCATGCCGTAGAGGCACATGTCTTTCTGCGCGTCGCGAAGCGTGCGGCAGGTGAGATTTTTCTGCATCATGTCTTGATCCAACCCCGTCATCACGATCACGATGAAAATGCCGGAGAGAAATTGCCGCCAAAAGGCTTGCGGGCTCGCGAAGTCCCACTCAAAGACACGGCTCATGGGGCTTTCGCGCACGGTGGTCCACACGCCGTGCCAGTCGAGTCCCATGCGCGCCGCCACGGCCCACAGGGTGCCGCCGAGAGCGAGGAGCAACATCAGACTTTGAAAGACATCGGTGTAGATCAGTCCCGCTTGTCCGCTGCGATGCGTGTAGAGCCAAATGAGCAACAGCGTGACGGCGGCGGTGACGGGGAAGGGGATGCCAAAAGGCGCGGCGATGAAGGTGTGGAGCACCAAGCCGGCGACATAAAGGCGGGCGGCGGCACCGGCCAATTTGCTGAGAAGGAAAAAAACGGCACCGGCGCGGCGTGTTTTCGGGCCGAAACGACGCGAGAGGTAGCCGTAAATGCTGGTGAGCCGCAAACGATAATAAACCGGCAGGAGGACAAGCGCCACAATGATGTAGCCCACGATGAAACCGGCGCACATTTGCAAATAGGTCATCCCGGTGGTGGACGCCCATGCGGGAACACTCACCAACGAAACGCCCGAGATGCTGCCGGCAATCATGCCGAAAGCCACCATGGGCCAGGGGGCGGAACGGGCGGCACGGTAGAAAGCGGAATTGCCGGTGCGACCGTGACGACGTTCGGCGAGACGAGAGAGGAGAATGAGCAGGGGAAAATAGACCGCGAGGCCGATGAGCATGAGAAGCATGACGCGCAATTATAGGGAATGAGGCGGGAAAACGAGCGATCAGGCGTCGAGATTCCAGGCCGACGGGAGAGAATCGGCGGCATCAGGCGTGCGAAACCAACTTTCGCGGACGGCGCCGGCATACCACGCGGTGAAGGGAGATTCCTCCACCAGCGGGCGCGTGTGCAAGAGGCGATGTGCACGATCAAAAAACAGGAGTTCGCGCGAACGGCTGCCGCCTTCGACGGGAAAAAAGCGGGCCACGGCAATTCGCTGCTCGTCGATGCCGACGGGAAACGGCTGTCGCGCCAAAAAACGAGCAAAACTCGCGCGCGCGGCCTCTGTTTCGTCGGTGGGTTGGGGAGGTTCGTGGATTGACGACGCCATATATATAATGTGTAGGCCGCGGTTTAGGGCGTCGGCGTGGTCGGACGCACCGCTACCAGGCGCAAGTTGGACAAAGTCAGGACTTGCGGGTAGGACTGCCACCCGACATTCTGCATCAGCTGCACTTCGATTTCGCGAACCGGGGCGCTGCTGCCCAGCGTCATCCGCAATTCCTGATCGCGCTGGTAGGAATAGATGCCGTTGGCAAAGGTTTCGGTGGAATCGTTGGCGTAGCGCACGCTGACCACCGAGGCGGCTTGCTTGAGGCCCTGCATGTAGAGCCAGTCGGCGGAGAACAAGAGCGAAAGCGTGGCGTGGTTCGGCACTTTCTTCCCGGGCTGCACGCGAAAGGTGACGTGCGGCGACACTTGGGCGGTGAGCACGCGCTGTTTCGCCTGCCAAATCAACAAGGAATCGCCACTTTGTGCCGCGCTGCCTCCGGCGGCTGGGTCGTTGCCTCCGTTTTGCCCGTATTTGTTTTGGATGCGGGCATACACCTCCTTCATTTCGTCGGCATGGCGCGAGTAGTAGGCCAGCGAATGATCGAACTCTTGGGCGGTGATACCGTATTTTTTGAACACCGACAGCCGGTATTCGATCGGTGCCGTGGGCACACTGTCTGCAAGTTGTTCGCTGAGTGTTTGCGCCAACTGATAATCATAGAGCACATCGGCCATGCGCTCGGTCGGCAACACGTCTTTCCGCTCATTGCCGGGGCCGCAGGCGACAAAAAGGGCCAGACCGAGACAACAAACGGGCAACGAAAAATGCTTACCTCTCCTCATCATGCCTGTTTTTCCCCTTCTTCGGCGCTGTCCTCGGGCGAGGGGGACGTCGAACGTCGGCCGCCGAGCAACACCGACAGGTATTTATAGTAAAAAAGAATCATGGCAACGGCGCCAACCGAGATAGCTGAGTCGGCCAAATTGAAGATGGCGCCGAAAAAGGTGCCGCCGCCCAACACGGGAACCCAATCGGGCCAGGTGAAAAACGGGAAATAAAACATGTCGACCACCCGCCCGTGTAGGAAAGTGCCGTAGCCTTCGCCCATCGGTACGCAATGGGCCGGTGCGGCTCCCAATCCTTGCGGGAAACTCTCCGTGAAACAGAGCCCGTAGAAGAAGTTGTCGATGATATTACCGAAGGCGCCGGCAATGATCAGCGACAAACAAACGACGAACCCCAACGGCGCGCCACGACGTATCTGTTTTACCAGCACATAGGTGAACAATCCGACGGCGGCCACGCGAAAAATGGACAACACTGCCGTGCCGATGAAGTCCATGCCGAAGGCCATGCCGTGATTCTCCGTGAAAAGGATGTAGAACCAATCGGTCACGTGGATGCGTTCGCCCAAACTCATACCGGTTTTGACGAGATATTTGATGACTTGGTCACCGACCACAATGCACAAAAAGAGGAGGGTGGCCAGACAGGCGCGAAGTTTCATAATGTTTCTGGGATAAATGCGATGGTGGAAGAGGGCGCCACGCTGCGCGGCACGGATGTTGAAGCACAACCTGTCGCGCAGCGTGACGAAAACGGGGGGCCGGGGCGCGAAATCCCGAAGCGGCGATCGGCCGGGGCGCTTTGAGGAGCGAAGGCTTCGCCACGGAGCGGCGAAAGTTCGGGAGCAGACTCGTCGATGCGGATCGAAACCCGACCGACGGCCCTACTTTCCTTGTGCCAACTTGGCCTCTATGCTCAAAGTGGCGTGGGGCACGGCACGAAGGCGCTCTTTGGGGATCAATTGTTTGGTGACTCGGCAAATGCCGTACGTCTTATTTTCGATACGAACCAGTGCGGCTTGCAAACCGGTGATGAATTTGCGCAGTCGCTCGGCACTATTCATGAGTTCTTCCAGAGATTGAACGGTTGAGCCTTCCTCGAGCGCATGATAAGTCGGCAGGGTGTCGTCGATATCATTGCTGTTGCGCTTGTTGAGTGTGGCCATCACCTCCTCATACTGTCCCTTCGCCACGCGAAGTTTCTCATTGATGAGTTCGCGAAATTCCGCGAGTTCCTCATCTGAATACCGTTTTTTTTCTTCCATGGTGCAATTGGTTATGGTAAAGAATGCGGGCATGCCCGCCTCCCGCCACCGGTTCGCGCTGTCCACACGGTGGGCGTCGGACAGGCGTCGGGCGGCGAGCTGCGGGCATGCGCGATTATGCTTTGGTGATCTGCAATTTCACGGCGGCGCCCTCCACGTCGAAGGTCACTTCCGAGGACACATCGGCACGCACCTCGAGACTTTCGCCGAGCACTTGCGCGCAAATGAAGTCCTTGTAGTCGGCTACGGCACGTTCCACCGCGGGATTCGATTCGAGCACAATGTGAATGCGATCGGTAATCTCGAAGCCGCTGTCTTTGCGCAGGGCTTGGATGCGTTTTACGATCTCGCGTGCCACGCCTTCGTTGCGAAGTTCGTCGGTAATCGTGATGTCGAGCGCCACGGTCAGCGCACCTTCGTTGGCAACGCTCCAACCGGGCATGTCTTCACTGATGATTTCCACATCGCTGCGCTCGATCAAGCAGTCTTGTCCCTCGACGTTCACGGTGAGTTGTCCGCGCGTTTCCAATTCTGCAATCTGTTCTTGACTGATAGAAGTGACGACATTGTTCACGGCCTTCATGAGTTTGCCGAACTTCTTGCCCATCACGCGGAAATTGCACTTGACTTTCTTCTCCAGCATGTTGCCTTCGACGAAATCGATGGCTTTTGACGTTCACTTCGTCGAGGATGAGCTGGCGCACGGCCTCGAGTCTCGCTTTGAGTCGGGCGTCGTGTACCGGAATGGCAATGCGTTGCAGCGGCTGGCGCACAATGATGCGTTCCTTCTTGCGCAGCGAGAGCACCAACGAGGTGGTTTGTTGTGCCAACTCCATGCGGGCTTCGAGTTCACTGTCGATCAGCGACTCATCGGCCACGGGGAAATGATCGAGGTGCACGCTCTCGGCCGTGGCTTGTTGCGTGCCGGCGGTCAAATCCTTGTACAGGCGATCGGCATAGAAGGGAGCGATCGGCGCCATCAAGCGGCTCAGCGTGAGCAAGCAGGTGTAGAGCGTCTGATAGGCGGCTTGTTTGTCGGTCGTCATCTCGCCGGCCCAGTAACGCTTGCGGTTCAGGCGCACATACCAGTTGGAAAGATTGTCGACCGTGAAGCTTTGGATGAGACGACCGGCCTTGGTCGGTTCGTAATCTTCGTAGCAAGCTTGTACTTCACGGATGAGCGAATGGAGTTCGCTCAAGATCCAACGGTCGATTTCGGGGCGTTCGCTCACGGGCACCTGCGGGGCGTCGGGATCGAAGCTGTCGACGTTGGCATACATCGAGAAGAAGGAATAGGTCTGAATGAGTTTGCCGAAGAACGTGCGGCTCGTTTCGAGCACACCCTCCGAGTCGAACTTCAGGTTGTCCCAGGGAGCGGAATTGGTGATCATGTACCAACGCACGGGATCCGAACCATATTCGCGAATGGCGGCGAAGGGATCGACGGCATTGCCCAGGCGCTTCGACATTTTCTGGCCGTTCTTGTCCAGCACAAGGCCGTTGGAGATCACGGCCTTGAAGGCTACGCTGTCGAACACCATGGTGGCGATGGCATGCAGGGTGAAGAACCAACCGCGCGTCTGGTCTACGCCCTCCGCAATGAAGTCGGCGGGATAAACCGTGCGATTGTCGAGCGCAGCCTTGTGCTCAAACGGATAGTGGATTTGGGCATAGGGCATGGCACCCGAGTCAAACCACACATCGATCAGGTCGCTTTCGCGGTGCATCGGGGCGCCGGTGGGCGAAACCAGCACAATGTCGTCGACATACGGGCGGTGCAAGTCGATGAGATGGTAGTTCTCGCTGCTGTAATCGCCGGGCACGAAACCTTTGTCCTTGAGCGGGTTGGACATCATCACGCCGGCGGCCACGGCCTTCTCGATTTCGTCATAGAGCTCTTGGATCGAACCGATGCAAACCTCCTCGCGCGTCTCGGTGTTGCGCCAAATCGGGAGCGGTGTGCCCCAATAGCGCGAGCGACTCAGGTTCCAATCGTTGAGGTTTTCGAGCCATTTGCCGAAACGTCCCGTACCGGTCGATTCGGGTTTCCAGCGGATGGTTTCGTTCAGGGCAATCATGCGGTCTTTGGCCGCAGTGGAACGGATGAACCAGCTGTCGAGCGGATAATAGAGCACCGGTTTGTCGGTGCGCCAGCAGTGCGGATAATTGTGCACGTGCTTCTCGATCTTGAAAGCGGTGCCCTCCTGCTTCATTTCCATGCAGATCACGATGTTGAGGTCCTCGGCCTTGTTGGCTGCGGCCTCATCGTATTTGCCTTCCACCGTGAAACGCGGGTCATAAGCGTTCTTCACGTAGTCACCTGCGTGGTGTGCATAGCGCGCCGTGTCGACGCAGTGCTGAACAAAGGGTTCGGCGCAAGCTTCGAGCGTGTAGTAGCGGCCGGTCAGGTCGACCATGGGGCGAGTCTCCCCGGCCTGATTGAGAATGAAGAGCGAAGGGATGCCGGCGGCCTTGGCCACCTTGGCATCGTCGGCACCAAACGTGGGCGCAATGTGGACAATGCCCGTACCGTCGTCGGTGGTGACATAGTCGCCGGGGATGACACGGAAGGCGCACTCACTCATTTCGACAAAACGATCGCGACCGATGCTGAAAACGCGGTCGGCGTGCGCCGCGGCGTAGTCTTGCACGAAGTCGGCGGCCGTGTCGTTGAGCGGTTCGGTGGGTTTCACCCAAGGCATGAGCTGGGCATAGCGCATGCCCACGAGGTCGCTGCCCTTGAAGTGGGCCACTACGCGATAGGGCAACACCTTGTCGCCGGGCGCGAAGGCCATTTCGGCTTCGGCTCCCTCGGCCTTGAAGTAGGCAGCCAGGCGACTTTCGGCCAGGACGGCGGTGATTTGCTCGCCGTTGTAGGGGTTGAACGTCTGCACTGCCACATAGTCGATGTGCGGACCGACGCAGAGGGCGGTGTTCGAGGGGAGGGTCCACGGCGTGGTGGTCCAGGCGAGGAACACCGGGCGGCCCCATTCGGTGAGTGCCGCGGGGGCGTCGAGCATTTCGAACTGGGCAGTGACCGTGGTGTCCTTCACATCGCGATAGGCACCGGGCTGATTGAGCTCGTGGCTCGAAAGGCCCGTGCCCGCAGCGGGGCTGTAGGGCTGAATGGTGTAACCTTTGTAGAGGTATCCCTTATCATACAACTGACGAAGCAGCCACCAGAGGGTTTCGATGTAGGAGTTTTCGTACGTCACATAGGGGTGTTCCATGTCCACCCAGTAGCCCATGAGATGCGAAAGGTCGGTCCATTCGCGCGTAAACTTCATGACGTTGCGACGACATTGGGCGTTGTATTCCTCGATCGAGATTTTCTTGCCGATGTCTTCCTTGGTGATGCCGAGTTCCTTCTCCACACCGAGTTCAACCGGCAGGCCGTGTGTGTCCCAACCGGCTTTTCGCTTCACTTGGAAGCCTTGCATCGTTTTGTAACGGCAGAACACGTCCTTGATGGTGCGCGCCATCACGTGGTGAATGCCCGGATGCCCGTTGGCCGAAGGGGGGCCTTCGAAAAACACATACGCGGGACAGCCCTCGCGCTCTGCGATGCTTTTGTGGAAGAGGTCAGTCTCGTCCCACTCTTTGAGTACTTCTTCGTTGACGGCGTAGAGGTTCATCCCCGTGCGCTCGGTGAACTTTTTTATCATAGATCGATGTCGCGTTACGTTTCGAGGTAAGGAGCTTGTGGCCTGCCGGCCTCGCCGCGATGCGACGGGGCCTTCACTGCGCCTGAGGCAAAAGCGCTCCGCAAGAAGGGAGGCCCGCCCCCACGCTCTCCGAAGAAAGGGATTCAGACGGGGAGGAATAGGGGTTCGCCGTGGAGCAAGGAAAGACAAGCTGACGTTTTGAGAGACGTCGGTGCAAATATACTACTTTTTTTCGCAAACGATTTGTGCATTCGTAGGGCATTTGTACACCTGCGCGCGCAACGGTCGCGACAGACCGCGGCGTTCGGCAGAGCCTACGCCCCTTCGCGGCACGATTTTTCGCCAAGGTGAAGCTCCGCACACGGGGAGGTTTCGCCCGAAAATCGCCCTCTGACGCGCCGCACCGCGGAGCGCTCGGAGAAAAAAACGCCCAACGATCAGAAAAAACACGGGGACTAAGCTCGAAAACACGGGAGGTTTCCGAGCTTAGTCCCCGTGTGTTTCAACGGGCGGCGCCGATATCAAAATGCCAATCAGGGCTGAAAGCGCACGTGCACGGTCTTGACCAAGCGCAACAAGTAGGTTCCCACCGACTTACCGGCCTTGCGCACATGCGAATTTTCAAGGAACGAGAAGACGGAACGCGCTTCGTCGCAGAGATAGGGGACGGAACGCCCTCTACCTTGTCGTAGATCTCCGGTTCGCTCGCACCACGGAGGGTGGCATTGATGATTTTGAGTTTTTCGCCCCGCCAGAAGGCCGCCAGCGCGGCAGCTTCTTGGCGCGTGGGGATGTGCCACTCGGCCAACTCGGCTTCTTTGTAGCCGGCTGCGTACTGCGCCGCCTCGTCGGAGGCGGTTTCTGAATAGGCCGAGGCCACCGGATCCCACTGTGCGCGGCTGATCAACAGGAAATCGGCTTCAGTTCCGACAATGTTCTGCACCAGCGCCACCACATGGCCGTTCCACAGGCGACCCTCCCACGTGGTCTGCGGCGTGGTGCCGCCTGTGCCGCCACCGGCGGGTGGTTGGGGTTGAACGGGTGGATTCACGACCGTTTTACCGAAACTAAAGGTCTGCACAACGGGGGCATTCCAGGCGGCCACCGAGACGTCGCCCACCGTGCCCCCGGCCGCGTCGTCGACAAAGGCCCCTTCGAAACGATAGGGCGTGCCGGCCACCAGCGCCTGCGGATAGGTGTAGCCATACACGGCCTGCTCCCCATTATGCGTCCAGCGAATACTCAATTGTGTGGGAGATTTGCCCGCAGGTAGGAGATAGTGAACGCCGGAGGTCCAAACACCGTCCGCGCCCCGCGTGAGGGGGAACCGACACGCGCCCTTCTCCGCTGCGTTCGCCCGCAAAGTTCAGCGCGGTGCAGGCCGGAGCGATCTCAATGGCGGCGGCAGTCGCATCGTTCGGCAATTGAGTCAGTCGCAACTCCGCTGCCGTCACCACGGGCGCCAGCAGCAAATGCACCTGGCTGCGCTTTTCGGCCACAGTGACGGACGCTTCGGCGCGCAAAATGGCTGATCGAACAGGGCATTCGCACCGTTTGTCCACACGGCGGAGTTCCAGGTGGGACGCTCGGGAACGGCGCTCGAAGAAGGCAGGCCGGACAAGGCCACCACGCGATAGGCGCCGTCGGCAAGGCGGAGCGAAAGCGCGTCGCCGGCTTGCTTGAGCGTTTGCCGCGCACAACACTGTCCACTTCCATCGAAAGCGAACACATCGATGGGATAAGTCGGGACGACGTTGTCGGCCGCCCGCGTGTGAATGGTAACTTTGCGCAGCGAACCACTCGGTTGCGGTCCGTCGGGAAGCTCAATGGTGCCGCAACCTATGCAGAGCAACGGAACCAACAACAGGGTAAAGAGGAGTTGTTTCATGGGATGGAGATTTAATACTGGTTTTCACACGCCGGTTCTTCGGGCTTTTCCTCGTTCCACGGTTTTTTTCGGCATTTCAGGCGGGAGGAGAGCAACAAGCGACGCACGATTTTTTTGGAAGTCGACCGGACTTCATCGAACCGCGCGAACCGACAGAGGCGAACCTCTGCGACAAATTTAGAATTTACAATCCAAAGAAACAAATCTAAGGACAGAAAAAAACAAGTTTCGCCCTTCATTTTTTTCACAAGCTAAGCGAGCGACCGAAAAAAATTGAAACGGGCGCACAAAATGTTTCGCGTGATATTTGTAACTTTGTGCGCCGTTGGCTGATCGTCTCGCGCATCACGGCGAGACGGCCCACGCAATAGACGATTCGGAAATGAAAAAAACAATACTTGCCCGCCTTATTATCTCGCTGCTTGTGCTGCTCCAAGTGGTCGCTCTCGGACTCTATCTCCGACACGACGACAATCGGCTGCGCAGTTTGGTGTCGGTCGACGAACAATCCTATTATTTTCTCCCCGTCGGAGGGCGCGACACCCTGTTTTTCGCCCTGGCGTCCGACACGGATTTGGTCAGTGGCGTGCGCGACAGCGTGGTCTTGCTGCGTTCGCTCCACACTCGGAGCGCACAGGCGCGGCACACGGTGACGCATTCAGGCTTTCGCGTGAGCCGAAGCGGCGAGGTGGAAGTCTATTTCGCACCGCGCCCCGACACCTTGCACGGGAAGGGCTTTCAAGCACTCATCAAAAAAAGCCTCGAGGCCGAACTTCGACGAGAGCAATTGCTCAAGAAGAGAGTGGAAGAGCTCCGCTATTATGCACGCACCCACAACGTGGCCGATCAGGGATACAACGAAGTGATGAGCTACGGCGACAACGAGATGCAACGGTGGGAGAACAGCAAAAAAGTGGTGGACTTGCTGAAACGCGCTGCCCAACTGGAGCGACCTATGGCGCGCAGACGGCTGCAATACACGGCGGGTGGGAAAGCCTATGCACCGGTGTCTAGACAAAAGGGGCTCGTTCGTCTCAAACCGTCCCGGCCTGACGCACTCGCGGTGGGCACCGGCAAGATCCAAATGCACTACTTATATCCGAAAGTAGACACCTTGCACCGACAATTTGTGGATGAGAAGCACACTTTCTTCTCGCTCACACGTACCGCCGAGGGATGGACAGGATCGGCACTCGCGGCCAATGGTGATTACTACAGCGGCGCTTTCGATTCGCTCTATCAACGCAATGGTTACGGCTTGCGGTGAACGACCGCATGGTGCAGTCGGGGACGTGGCGCAACGACCGCTTCAGAGGTGAACGCATGATTTACACGGCCGACCGCGTCTATGGCATCGACATCTCGCGACACCAGCACGAGATCGACGACAAAGTCTATGGCATTCACTGGCCGTCGCTCCGCATTGTGGGCATCGGCAAAGTGGCGCACCGACATGCCGCCGGCAAAGTGGACTATCCGGTGAGTTTTGTCTTCATCAAGGCCACCGAAGGCACCTCGCTTTCCAGCAAATACTACCCCTACGACTTGAAAGGGGCACGATCTTGCGGCATACCCGTGGCACCTTACCATTTTTTCTCCACCAAAACCAGTGGAGTCGAACAAGCGCGGTTCTTTTTGAAGCATGCACGCTTGCATTTGACCTCGCTTCCGCCCGTGCTCGACGTGGAACCAACGGACGAACAGATTGCGCAAATGGGCGGACGGGCGGCGCTCTTCAAACAAACGCTGGCCTGGTTGCACTATGTGGAGCACGCCACCGGTAAACGCCCCATTCTCTACGTGGGGCAGTCGTTTGTCAACGACCACCTGCCCCACGCGCCGCATGCCGTGCGGGGATATGACGTGTGGATCGCGCGCTACGGTGAGTTTCGCCCCTACGTGAAATTGGCCTTCTGGCAACTGACGCCCGAAGGACGCGTGCGCGGTATCCACGGGGAGGTGGATGTCAATGTGTTCAACGGTAACCGAGAAGAATTTGACCGCTGGCGCAAACAATAAAGCTGCGCCACCACGAAAGAAGAGCGCAGTCCCCTCCGCTCGCACCACGGCTTGTCTTGTTCGCACTGCGACTCGTTTCGTTCGCTAAGCCCTCCGGAAAAACTTCACAGCCCAATACGCCAAAGGCCCGGTGAAACACTGGTTTCACCGGGCCTTTGTTTTTCTTCTTCCCATTGGATAAAAATAGGGCTGGCTCTTTTCGCTCTCCTATCCTCTTGTCAGAGGTTCCGTTCGCGTCATCAGACGTATTGTCCCCCTCATACGGGAACGCAGTGCGCCGACTTCGCGCCATAAAGACAACCGGCGCAAGAACTTCTCAGTTCCTGCGCCGGAAGGTGGGCAAAGATGGATTCGAACCACCGAAGGCGTAAGCCAGCAGATTTACAGTCTGCCCCATTTGGCCACTCTGGTATTTGCCCTTTTGTGCGTTTGCGATGGCAAAGTTAGACATAAAAGCCGAAAACACCAAGCGTTTCCCCCACTTTGTTCCGTTTCTTGGGTAAAAAACAGGGTTTCGAGGCAAAAACAAGGGAAGAAACCGCGTGCAAACGCTATGTTCCGCTGTTCCTAACGGTGAAATGCGCCGACGGAAATGGGATTTACTCGAAGGACTGGATGAACTGCACCATTTTGATGGCGGTCATGGCAAATTCACGACCTTTGTTCATCTTTTCTCCGGCCCGATCGAGTGCCTGCTGCTCGTTGTTGACCGTCAGCACGCCATTGATCACCGGCACCTTGCCGGTGGCGTTAAGTCGCACGAGCCCCTCGGTGGTGCCGAGGCAGATGTAATCGAAATGCGGCGTATCGCCCTTGATGACGCAGCCCAAAGCGATCACCGCATCCACATAACCGCGTTGCGCCAACTGCGCACAGCCGTAGACGAGTTCGAAACTTCCGGGCACGCGACGCACTGTGATATTGTTTTCCGGCACGCCGTACTCAGCCAACGTGGCGCAAACCTGTTGCAACATGGCGTCGACGATGTGTGCGTTCCATTCGGTGACAACCACGCCGAAACGCATAAACGAGAGATCGGGTTTTTCTCCTTCGTTCTCTCGGAGGAAGGTGAATTGTGACATAATTTTCAGACAATGATTGGGAGTGAGACCTTTGCCTCATTGGGGACCTTCGCATCCGAAGTTCAGCCTAGGCAACGGGCACACGGAGCGACCAAAAAAATAAAAAGCCGAATGAGGAACCGGAGCTCGGGTCGCCCTCCGGGGCGAACTCACCGCTTTCCGAGTCCTCATTCGGGAGATGACGCACCGAGGTGGAATTATTTGGTGCGTTCGATGTATTTGTCGATTTCTGCGCCGATCACTTTGCCGTTTTGCACACCGGTCTGTGCCAACTGGCTCTCAGGATATTTGCTCTTGATCGAGACATACAGTTCATGCGCTTTCTCCTTTTTACCTTGGCTCTCCAACACCTGACCCGCTTCGAGGAGGTAGATGGGTGAGAGTGCGGCATTGTCGGCATGTTCAGCGGCCTTCTTCAGGTATTTCACACCCTTATCCAGTTTTTTTTCGGCCACATAGGCATTGCCCAGCGCCGCCAAGGCGTTGGCAGACACCGTCACGTCGCCCTTCGGCGAGAAGTCTTTAAGTTCGTCGATCGCCTTTTTATAATTGCCCAAGTTGAAATAGCTCAAACCGCAGTAGAGATGCGCGATGTTGCCTGCATCGGTCCATGCATAGCTGCGGGCTATTTTTTCGTAGCCCTTGAAGGTGGCACCGTCGCCCTTGATGGCTTTGTTCCAATCGCCGGTTTGCACATACTGCTCGCCGAGACTGATTTCATACTGTCCCTGTTCGTTCTGATTCTTGAGATAGTAGTAGCCGCCCACCCATGCTCCGATGAGCACAACGACGGCAATGCCTACGCCGATGACCCATTTGCGGTATTTGATGAGGAATGCTTCGGAAGTCGCGAGGGCCTCGTTAAGGTCGAGGGCTTGTTTCTGATGACTCATGATTATATCTTGCTTTTTTTGTATCGTGTGGAGTTCTCGCAATGCCACTATTTTGCGGCAAATACGCTGCAAAAATAATATATTGTGTGTGAGTAGAGAAATGAAAGCGCAATTATTTTGCACGGCGCGGGAAGCCAACATGTTTTTCGGCACAAAAAGGCGGCAGAAACGCCATTTTATTGCTATATTTGTAGGATCACAGCGCGAACCGGCACCATCTTTCATCATTTGGCGTCCACCGCGTTCATGTCTTCGTCCCATGATTCTCGAACAGCTCACGCTCCTTAATTATAAGAACGTTGCGGAAGCCGAACTTCGGCTTTCGCCCAACGTCAATTGCTTCATCGGCGCCAACGGAATGGGCAAAACCAATGTGCTCGACGCCATCTATTTTCTCTCCTTCGGCAAAAGCGCCACCGCCCTGACCGACAGCAACTGCGTGCGCCACGAGGCTGACTTTTTCATGCTGCAAGGGCAGTATCTTTCGCCCGACGGCACCCGCGACGCAGTGTCGTGCGCACTGAAACGCGGACAGCGCAAGCGTTTGCGACGCAACGACAAGGACTACAGCGACTCAGTGAGCATGTGGGCGCCATCCCGCTCGTGATGCTCTCGCCCAGCGACGAGCAACTCGTGACGGGCGGAAGCGAAGAGCGGCGGAAATTCATGGACAGCGTGATCGCGCAAACCTCGCCCCGCTATTTAGAGGCGCTCATTCGCTACGGCAAGACTTTGCAGCAGCGCAACGCCTTGCTCAAACAGGAAGGCCCGCTCGACGAAGGGCTGTTTGATGTGCTCGAGTCGCTCATGGATGCCGATGCTGCGGTGATCTATGCTGCCCGAAGCGAGTTTGTCGAAGCCTTCCGCCCCATTTTCTCTGCACTCTACGCCCGACTGTGCAACGCGGCGGCCGAGGCGGTGGACATCACCTACGAAAGTCACGCCGACCGCGGGCCGCTCGGCCCCCTCCTGCGCGAAGGTCGCGTCCGCGAACAAATCGTGGGACACACACTCCACGGTCCGCACAAGGACAATCTCGATCTGCTGATGAATGGGCACAGTGTGCGCCGAGAAGCCTCACAGGGGCAGACCAAGACGTTCTTCATCGCCATGAAGCTGGCCCAGTTTCTCTACCTCAAAAAAATCACGGAGAGCGCCGCACGCCCCTACTGCTGCTCGACGACATCTTCGACAAACTCGATGCCGGCCGGGTGTCGTGTATTGTCGACTACGTGAGCGGCGAGGACTTCGGGCAAATCTTCATCACCGACACCAACCGCGATCACCTCGATCGCATTCTGGCTGCCACTCACCGTGACTACCGCCTTTTTGTGGTGGAAAACGGCCGTCTCACCTGCGAACCCACTTCAACTCCCGACAATGAAACGCAAAAACGCTGAACTCGTAGGCGACATGCTGGGGAATTTCCTGCGCGAAAGCGGACTGGAAACCCCGCTGCTCGAATATCGCGTTGTGCAATCTTGGCCCTCTGCGGTGGGCGAAACCATTGCACCGCACACCACCGCCCAGTTTGTCCGCGACCAAGCCCTGTGGGTCGAGGTGCGCACACCCGTGCTCCGCACCCAGCTCTCCATGATGCGCCAACAACTCGTGCGCCGGCTCAACGAACTGGTGGGCAGCACCGTCATCTACGACATCCGATTCTGTTAACCCCCTTTTTTTAGATCTGCCCTATGGAATACACCTCGGCCGATTACTACTACGACGACATCCGGCGCTGTCTCACCACCACACAGTACGACATTCGCCGGCGCTGCAGCATGGCCTATCGTCTTTTTGTGGAACTGATGAACGAAACCACCGCCGATGCGCCGGCTTCGTTCTCGGGTGCGTTCTCGCGCCTGCACTATTTGCACGCGCAGCGTGGTTTTTCCGACACGCTCTATCATGCCGCCAACGACTTCCGCGTGCGTTGGCGACGCGCCGACGCGCTCACCGAAGCCGAGCTCACCGATCGGCTTCCGGGCGACCTCCGTGCACTGGCCGATTTGGTCGCCGGTTTGAAGCAAGCCCCCGTGCCTGCCGAACTCGCCGCACTGCTGCCCCGCCACCTCACCGCCGTCGAATCTCCGGAACCCCTCTCCGAAAAATGTCTGCGCGTGGTGGTCGACGCCGTGCTCAGCCACGAGCTCACGGTCAGCCCCACCGACGCCAACAGCGACACCGAGTTCCAACTCCCGCTCGCTCCCGACACCGCCGGAGGACGCGATTTCAGCTATCTGCTCGCGCTGGTCGAGCCCGGCATGCAGCTGAATCTTGTGGCCGTTCGCCGCGAAGGCCACCGCTTGTTTCCGGAACTCGTCATTCTGGAACCCGACTACTTGGTCAACGTCACGGCCATCTCCCAGTGCATCGCCCCCACCGGCACCTGTTCCGAGTGGAACGTACTGAAAAAGTTCGATCCCTTCGTCACTTCCCAACACACCCTGTTGGGAAGTCTGAGCGGGCAAATGCTCGACGAGGAAGTGCACGGTCTCGAAGCCGGCTATGCCGACACCGCGCGCCGCTTCTTTTCCGACCACGCCCTCGAATTTGCCGCCTGCGACTTCGATCGACAGGAATTCCACGCCCAAGCCCAGCAGCAGCAACGCAATTTGCGCAACCTGAGCCAAAACACGTTCAAACACCAACTGCACCTCTCGGACGAAGAGGGCGTTTGCATCGAACCCTCGTTCTTTTGTGAAATGCTCGGTCTGCAAGGCCGCATCGACCTGATGAAACCCGACGGCAGTGTGGTGGTGGAACAAAAAAGCGGGAAGATCGACGAGTACAACCGCACAGCCCATCGCGAACACGAGCTGCAGCTCATGCTCTACATGGCCATGCGCCACTACGTTTTCGGCCAATCCTACAGTCGTCTGCAAGGCTACCTGCTCTACTCGCGCTATGCCGACGAACGCTCCACCTGGCCCATCCCCAATGCCCCCGATCGGCTGCGCGAAGCCTTCCGTCTGCGCAATGAAATCGTGGCGCGCGAAGAGCAATTTGCCCGCACCGGTATGCGCGATTTCATCGCACAGCTCACGCCCGACCAACTGCACCGACCGGGACAGGCCGATTCCTTGTGGAATAAATACATCCGTCCGCAGGTCGAAACGCTCTTGGCTCCCTTCCACACGGCCGACCCGACCGCGCTGACCTATTTCTACCGATTCCACCGCTTCCTGGTGCGCGAAAACCTGCTCAGTCGCTTTGGCAGTTCGGGGAAGGAAGCAAGTGGGTTTGCAGCGGTTTGGCAATGCACCACGGCCGAAACGAGAGGTGGGCAACATCCTCACCGACCTCCGATTGCTTTCCACCGAAACAGACGAGAACGGACACGGAGTCAAGCACTTGCATTTGGTTCTCCCGGATACGGATCCGAACGGTGAGACCGCCACGCCGCCCAACTTCCGAACGGGCGACATCGTGGTGCTCTATCGCTACGAAACGGCCCGCGAACCGGACTTGCGACGCGACATGGTGTTTCGCGCCACCGTGCGCCAAATTTTGGAACACGAGGTGGTGCTCACCCTTCGCGAGGCGCAAACCGAAGCGCGGGTGTTCTGTCTCCGCGAAGGACAGTCGTGGGCCATCGAACCGGATTTCATGGACGCAGGCACGCGCGGCATCTACCGAGGCCTCTACAACCTGCTCACCGCCCCCGCCGATCGCCGCGCATGGGTGCTCGGACAGCGACCGCCTTCCACCGCTACACACGTGGAGCTGCTCACCACTCCCGAAAACGCCGAACTCACTCAACTGGTGCGCAAGGCCAAAGCCGCCCGCGACCTCTTTCTGCTGGTGGGTCCTCCGGGCACCGGGAAGACCTCCAAGGGCCTGATGTGCCTGCTCCTCGAGGAACTCGCCGACCCCGACACGCAAGTGCTGCTCGGCGCCTTCACCAATCGCGCGGTCGACGAGATCTGTGGCAAATTGGTGCAGGCCGGCATCGATTTTGTGCGCGTGGGCAACGAGATGAGCTGCGACCCGCGCTATCGCGACTATCTGCTCGATGCCAAAACCCGGGCCCTCAAACAACTCGACGAGGTGAAACAACTGGTGCGCGAGGTGCGCGTGGTGGTGGGCACCACCCACTCGCTGGCCGGCACGGTGACGTTGATGGCCGACAAGCACTTCTCCCTGGCCATTGTGGACGAGGCTTCACAACTGCTCGAACCGCACTTGCTCCCGCTCCTGATGGCACACACCGACAGCCGTCCGCTCATCGACCGTTTCGTGCTCATCGGCGACCACCGTCAACTCCCCGCCGTGGTGCAGCAGCCGGCAAGCGAAAGTCTCGTCACCGAAGCCGAACTCTGCGCACTGGGATTGACCGACTGCCGACGTTCCTTTTTCGAACGCTTCATCGAACGCATTCCCGCCGAATGTCGCCACGACTTCACCCGTCAAGGGCGCATGCACCCCGCAGTGGCCGACTTCCCCAGCCGACAATTCTACGAGGGCAAGCTCTGCCCCATTCCCCTGCCCCACCAAGAGGAGGCCATCGGCGTGCCGCGCCTGGCGTTCTACGATTGCGTGCCCGACACCCTGGAACTCGGACACTCGCCCAAGGGCAACCCGGCGGAGGCCCGACGCATCGCCCAACTGGCCGTCGAGGAATATGCACGCTTCGTGGCACAACGTGGGGGCTTCGATCCGACCAAAGATCTGGGCATCATCGTGCCCTATCGCCGGCAGATCGCTTTGGTGCGCAATGCCCTCCTGCAATCGCCTCATCCCGAACTGGCCGAAGTGACCATCGACACCGTCGAACGTTTCCAAGGTTCGGAGTGCAACACCATCATCTACGGTTTCACCGTGACGCGCGCCTCGCAACTGGCCTTTCTGTGCAGCACACAGTTTGAAGACGAATGCGGACAATGGGTCGACCGCAAACTGAACGTGGCGCTGACGCGTGCACGCGAACGCATGCTCATCGTGGGCTACCGGCCCTTGTTGGAGCGCGTGCCCCTCTTCCGCGAACTGATCGCTTTTTGCGAATCTGCCCATTGACCTCGAGGGGACAAACGGCGCACCCTTTGCCCTCACAAAATTGCCCCAAATCGTGCCTTTCCTCGCGCGTGCGCGCGTCAGGCAGTTTTCGTTTTTCACCTTCACTCCTTCACCCACCTGTTGCAAACAACTGTGAGCCAGCCCAATAAGGGTGAAGACTTTTAGAATTCACCTTCACCGGTCGCCTCATCCACCACAAAGAGCAAAGCCTTCACCCCGATCGGCCTTTCAATCAGCCGATTCCATCCGCCGGTGAAGGGTGAACATGAAAAACGAAAACCTGCTGTGTGCGCGTAACGCGCGTGCGTGCGCGCGAACGCTCCTTCACCCTGCCGGTGCTCCACCCTACCCCGAGGTGGGGACAGGGAGCAGCGACTCTCAATCGGTTGTATCGACGAAGTAGGATCCTTCCTCAAAAACATGGGGATGAAATCTTCAAAAGTCCCCTTGTTTTTGACGCGGTATCACGAGTTTGAAAAATCGCAAGTTTTTCTTCTGTAATGGCTTGTATTTCTCGAATCGTTTTTCTACCTTTGCCATCGAAAGACACACAGCTCTCCGTTCAACCACAAGGCCTCTTTGCCAACGCCTTCCCTACGCTCTCGGCATTGATGACACACATGAAGCCCCCCATAGTGGCATGCGCATGTAGACAGCTCCTCTCACACTTGGTTGGCCGAACACAAAAGGGGCAATGCACAAGAACTTGCGGTAATGTCTGTGCCGGCCAATAGGAGTGACGCTAATGCCGGCATCTTCAAAGAGTTGAAGGGAAGAACGCTTCGTGAAAAATGATGCTTGAAGTGCCCGTGTAGGCCAAAGACGTACCTAAGAGGGGGATAGAATACGCAAATCAACAGCGTATAAAGATTTGGGATATCAACGGAAAAACTACAATTCGTTATGAAGACAATATTCAATAGTACCTGGGTTGGTAATCATATATGTACAGAAGAAGCAACCCTAAGTCAATTAGACAGCTACAACAAGACTCGCTACTCTCGTCGGAAGAATAAGGAAGGCCTTTTGGAACTGGCCTCTCGCGAAGCGCATGAGCAACAAAATGTTTACTTTGCAACGATTCTCAATGAGGATGACAGCCCCTACTGCGCCATTGAGTCCAATGTGGGATACTTTGGGGTGGACTTCTTGAGAGAGGATCTTGAAAACTTTCTCATTTATACGTTTAGAGACTTCACACAAGAAGGGAAGACGTTGTTCTTGGATACTATCAGACTCCAACCCAAGCATCCGCAAGACTATGATACGGTCTATAGCTTTATGTTTTACTTTCATGAGGATAAGACGTGGGGGGTAGTGAAACATAAAGGAGGAGTGGGCACGTGGAGTGATAGTGTCGAGGAATCAGAGATCCCTCTCTCTGAAGAGGACTATTCCAAACTTTGCCTTTCCTACCCTGAGTTCGGTGAATATGACCAGCTCATACGCTTGGATCGCATTCCGACGGTCGTTCGCGAGACGATATTAGAAGTCACGGACAAAGAGTTTCCTGCGTTTAGGCAGTATCTCCAGCGAGACATCGAACGCTATCAAGAACCTAAGAAGGGATGATGCGTACCTTCGCCGGGCGTTGAGGCCAAAAGTACCCGATCCCGACCCGAAAAGAAAGAGCACACGATGTGGCCTATTTCACCTATTTGAGGTTTCCCGAAAATGTGCGCCGAACGATTTAGTCGACCAACCGAGACGAAACGCCTTAATGATCGTGCACCATGCTCCTGCGCAGAGCGATGCGCTCCGCTGCTTCGTTTTTTAGTTCTTGGCAGTTGTCGCCAAAGAAAAGGAAGCAGGGCCGTTCCAGGCGGCTACCGTATATGAGGGAGGGGAAGATGCGGTGAAACGACAAAGAAGTTCAACAGCAAAAATTGCCCTCAGGCTTGGGATATCCCAAGCCTGAGGGCAAGGACGGAGAGCATTTCCCCTACTTTGTGGACATTGCAACCCCCTTCAGGCTCCATGCACCAATTGCACCACTGCCAGGCGACCTCCCTGGCTACTGTCGAAGAGGATTTGTCGGCCTTCGGTGAGCGGGATGAACTGACCGACGGGGACGTTGCAACCGGCCGTCACATCGCGCAAACCGGGCAGGCGGCGATTGATGAGTATCCATTGGCCATTGTGGAAATGGAAATCGGCCACCGGCTGACGGTCTTCGTCGCTGATCTTTTCGTTGGGGAACAACGAGATTGTTCGTGTGCCAACGATAGAGCGTCTGATGATGATAGACCATGAGGCGATAGTTCTCTGAAATGAACTTGCCGTGCGAGGGGGCGTAGTAGAAATTGAGCACCGGCAGCTGACCGGCGTAGGGCTGACCGCAAAATGGGCATTTGGGCTGCGTGGTGTTGTCGAAGACGTACCAACCTTGTTCGCAGTTGCAGGGCTGCAAGAGATCACACGTCTTGACGAGGGCATCTTCCCATTCTGCTGCGCTGGGGCGCCGGGCCGGTGCGTGGAGTCCCTCGACAAAGGCCCGATTGAATAGCCGCGTGAGATAGGGGCCGCACAGGGTGTAGGGGCGCTGTTGCGGGTCGCCTTGTGGCAATTCGTGCGGATCGAGCTGCGAGGGCTTCACCCGGTTGGTCGCATCGTAGGGGTGTTCGATGAAGAGCGCCTTCTCGCCATAGCGCAAATCGTCATCGTGCTCTGTGTCGTTGACGTCCCACACTTTTCCGCCGTCGAGCGGATGGCGTTGGAGCAAGAAAGTGTAGATGAGAACGGCCAAGGCGTGGCGGTCGGTGGAGATCTGCGGCAGGTTCTTCTTCGGGTCTTGGAGCGGAAGGGCACGTGTGGCCATGACTTCGGGGGCGATGAAACCGGGCGTGCCCACCACTTCGGGTGGAAACTTCTTCGGCACGACCAGACCGTCGCAATCGATGATACAGGCATTGCCGGTGAGCGGATCGACCAAAACATTGTTGTACGACAAATCGGAGTGTGCCAACCCCGCGGCATGGAGGCGGCGGATGGCACGTGCGATTTTCAAGCACATGTGTAGGCGGGTGAGCAAGTTGCCTTTCTGGTTGTCGGGCACGAAACGATTGTAGAGTTTGGCCGACGAAAACCACTTTCCGTTTTTCTCTTGCCCGTCTTTCATGAATGGCCATTGCGGATCGATGCCGGAGAAGAAGAACTTTTTGTCGTAGAAGGGCATGACCAGCCCCACCTTTTCGTTCCACTCCACGATTTTCGTGGGCCAGGCAAAGAAGTTTTCCCAATATTGGCCCGCTGCGTCGGGTGTGAAGATGCGTTGGCGGTGCACATTGACGATGTCTTCGATGCGCTGGCGATCGTTGGCACTGAGGGCTTTGCGGTAAAAGCCGACCACGTAAGTCCCATCGGTGGAGAAATAGACGTCTTTGACGCCGCCGCTGGCTTTGATTTCGTCGTAAAACTCGACCGTGCTGCCATCGGTGGCAGTGAGCGTGATGATGTTTGCCATAGAGAGACGGACTAATGTCTTTTGTTGAGCTTGTTGTGTTTCTTGCCTTTGGGTGCTTTCAGTTGGGCTTCGCTCCCTTCGCCGTTCAGAACGACGATCGAGTCCGACCATTGCTCCATCTCAGTTTGCTGCAATTCGGAAGTGGTTTCCGGAGTGTTCGGGGTGGACTCGGGGTCGGACTCGGCAACCATCGGCAGGCAGGAAGAAGTGTCGGAAGGCGTGAGCGCTGAGGCCGGCGCGTCCTTGGCTGCAACCGGCGCGTCTGCTGCGGACTCAGCGGGAGCAGACGGGGCAAGCGCTGAAACGGTCGGCTCGTCCTTGGCTGTGACCAGAACGTCTGCTGCGGACTCAGCGGGAGCAGACGGGGCAAGCGCTGAAACGGTCGGCTCGTCCTTGGCTGTGACCGGAACGTCTGCTGCGGACTCAGCGGGAGCAGACGGGGGAAGCGCTGGAACGGTCGGCTCGGCGGAGGTTGTGAGTTCCGGAGTCGGCGACGTCGACTCGCCTTCGTCCGGCGACGCGGTGGTTGCTGCCGACGCATCGTCAGCGGGTTCGTTTGCGGTCGGAGTGTTGCCGCAGAGTACCAGCAGGGTGCGGTCGTCGTGGTTGCCGGGCGAAGGGAATCCGAGCCATTCCAACAAAGCCTGCTCCGACTCGGCCGCGTTGGTGAGGGCATTGGCGGCGGTCAGTTCGTCCCAAAGCGCATCCCACATCTCAGCCTTTTTCAAATTGTTGGTGGTTTCGAACTTCGGATCGCTCACGCCGTCGGTCATGAGGAACAGGGCAGAGAAATCATCGACCAACCGGAAACGCAGGCGACGATAGAGCGCGGAGGCGTCGCTGAACACTTCGGGCATGGTGAGGAAACGAGTCTGCCCGCCGTATTCCCCTTCGTCGGGTTCGCCCATCAGATAGACCGTGTGGGGCGTGGTGTCGCGACGATAGAGTGCGATGGCGCCGTCGCCCACCCAGAAAGAGCCGACAAACCAACCAAACGGGAAATGTTTGGCGACGCAGAGCAGCAAGGTGGCGGCATACGTGCGCGTTTCCTTCCCTTGTAGGGCGGCTTCCTGTGCGATGGCTTGCCGCGCTTGGTTGGCAGCATGGCAAAGCAGGGTGTAAAGGCTGTCGCCCACTGGTTTGCGCTTGTCCGTTTCGTCCGGAGTGGCGCTCAGGGCCTTGATGTGTGCTTCAAAGCCGGCTCGAAACGGCTCGTTGTCGAGGCGTTCGCAACAAACGGCCACCGCCTTTTCACAAGCCAAGCGTGCCCCCTCACGAGAATAGCATGCAGAACCCGCCCCGTCGGACACGGCCAACACCTGCCAACCGTGGGTCGTAGCGAACCGGAAAGCGTCGTCGCGCGGTTTTCCTTCCTGCGCATGGCTGCGACCTCGCAGACTGGCGGCTACGATGTGTTTCTCTTCGCCGTCGAGCGCTGCAGAGTCGGTCGCATGGTTTTCGTTCCGGTATCGAGGTTCGGGCATTTGATCCCAGTTGACGGGCTCGTCTCTCCACAACTTATCGATGGAGGAAACGATGACCAGCTTGAATTCCTTTTCCCCTTCGTAAGCTCCACCGGACGCCCCGTCGACTTCGAGACGATACTTTGCCGTGAGCGTGAACTCAGACGGCGCAGGCTGTCCGTCCTTGCGGAGTGCAGAAAGATCGGGCGTGCCGGTGATCGAAAATTTGTTTTCGTCGACTTCTATCTTCAGGCCGTGCTGACTTTCATCCACTCCGGTGACACCGGTCAAGACGAAACGGGCGCTATCACAAGGGGGCAGCCTGACTTCGCCTCGGTAATCTTGCTTTTCGAAAGCATTGGGGAGACGAACGTCCCAAGAAATGCTGTCAATGGAACTATTGAGCTCCATGAGCTTCCGGACAGGGGTATTTTCCATAAGATCATTGTGTTGAGATCACTCCGCAGTGGCGCGAGGGCATCGCATGGGCGCCTCGGCCATTGCCTTTGCCGGCAGGAAATCAGAGTGAAGGGGGAGAATTCGATGGTGAGGTGAAAGGGGGAATGGGATTAACAAGGCATGAAGCGCAGTGCGGGCGCTTCCCTGCAAGAGAATGGTGCACACGGCTCGCAGAAGGTGCGAACGGGCAGCCGACGGGTCAAAGCACGATATTCACTTCCTGAGGAGGGGCAGGCAAACTCGTGTTGCCGGTGATGCCCACAGTGCGGCCGCCTTGTCGGACATTGACGGTCACCCATTGGAAGAAGCGTTTGAAAGTGGCCGGATCCATCGTCTCGAGCGTGTAGACATGCTCAGTGAGACGGGTGAGCGGCTCGACTTGTGCTTTGGGTCCCGCGGCACAGGCCACGATGTTGAGAAACGAGCGCTGTTTCACGGCTTCCACACCGCGCGCATACTCCTGCACATCCGAAGGTTTTCCGTCGGTGAGCACAAAAAGCAGCGGCATCCAGTCGCCTTTCCGTTCGGGCGAACCGGAACGCAATTCTTTGTCGTAACGCTCGCACAACAATTGCAACGCGCCCCCCAGGAAGGTGGGGCCGGATTCGGGACATTGGATGTCGGGGACCTGCAATCGGGCCAATTCCGTCAGCGGCAACACCTGCTGCACGCTGCGATCGAAGGTAATGATGCTGATGCAAACGGTTTCCAGGGCGAAGGGGTCTACACGCAACGAAGCGATCATGTCGGACAGTCCGACTTTGACGGCCTCGATGGGTTCGCCGCGCATGGAGCCGCTCGTGTCGATGAGGATGTAAACGGGCAGTCTTCTACTCATGGGAAGAGAATAAACGAGTGGCAACCGATGCGGCGTTGCCACTCGTTTTTGTTAGGAGAAAATCTGAACGGGGATCAAATGACGATGTTGACCTCGGGAGGGGGGAGGCGGCAGTTCGCTGAAGGAAGTGGTCTCCTTGGCGGCATTCTCCACGGCCTTGCTGCTCGTGCTGATCGAAGCAGACACCCACTTGAAGAAGGCTTTGATGGTGCTGCTGTCGGCGGTGGCCAGTTGGACCACGTTGGGGGTGATCTGTTGCAGCGTGGCGGTGTCTGCTCCCTGGCCGGCAGCACAGGCCACGACCATACCGGTTTTCCGTTGGCGGAACTGTTCCAAACCGAATTGGAGATCATCGGTGGGCTTACCGTCGGTCATGATGAACACCAACGGGCGCCAGTCGCCTTTTTGTTCGGCCGTGGTGGTGGTCACCTCGGTGTCGATGCGCTGAGCCAGCAGGGCTAGCGCGCCACCCAGGGCCGTACATCCCGCGGCTTGGAGCTGAGGGGCTTGGAATTTGGGCAATTCGGTGAGCGGCACGAGTTGTTGCGCAGCGCTGTCGAAGGTGATCACGCTGAGATAAGCTGTTTCCAAAGCGTAGGGGTCGCTGAGCAGAGTGGAAACGAGCATGTCGACACCGTTTTTCACGGCTTCGATGGGTTCACCGTGCATGGATCCGCTGGTATCGAGCAGGAGGTAGATCGGAAGTTTTCGCATAGTAGAGAGAAATCGGGATGAAGGTGACGAGATAAGGCTTAGCGGGAGTAGTCCTTTGATGACGCGCGAGATGGTTGGAGTATGCTTGGATCGGCAAAGGCGTCGCCGATGGCGCAGAACTGCCAGTTGTTCCCCACGCGATAGAGGCGTCCCATGACCAGTGCGCGCATGCCGACGCAGTTTTGTTGCGTGGCCACGTTGTATTGGGCGAAGACTTGGCGTGGCGGACGGTCGGGCGTGCCTTCGAACATGCGGATGTAGGCGTAGGGGATGCCGGAGAAATCGCCGCTGTACTCGTTGTTATTATAGATATTGAGGAAGAAGACGATGGATTGCACGGCGGCATTCACCCGATCGAGGTCGACGGTGATGATTTCGTTGTCCAGTCCGTCGTCGCCGTCTGCGTCACCGTGGAGATCATCGCCGGTGTGGTGCAACGCGCCGTCCAGCGAGGTCAACTTGCCGTTGGGGAGTCCCACATTGTGATCGCCGAAGCGGTAGAGATCAGACCAGATGTGGTCGACGGGCTTGCCTTCGGCGTTGAACATCAGGCAACTCAAATCGACATCGACATCTACGTTCGATTTGAAGAGTCCGAAGAAAGAGTTTTTTGTCACGGCTCCCCAGTTGCAACCTACACAAAAATGGGTCAGACGTTCGCCGCTCGTTTTTTCCAGGTTGATGGAACGGCCTTTTTCTAAATTGATGCTCATCGTTGTTGGATTATTTGTATTTGTCTACCAATGCTTGAAGTCCGCCTTTGCGGCCGATGCCCAGGGCTTCGAACTTCCACTCGCCGAAACTGCGATAGAGACGACCGAATTCGACGGCGGTTTCCACCGAGAAGTCTTCGTTGAGATCATAGCGGGCGATCTCTTCTTCGTTGGTGCTGTTGTAGATGCGAATGTAGGCGTTGCTCACCTGTCCGAAGTTCTGGCGACGTTCCTCAGCCTTGTAGATGGTTGCGGTGAATAGGATTTCTTGAACCCGCGGATCGACTTTGGCGAGATCGACCATCAGCGTTTCGTCGTCGCCCTCCTCGCTGTTTCGGCCCGTCTGGTCGTCGCCGGTGGATTGTACGGCGCCGTCGGGCGAAAGCTGGTTGTTGTAGAACACGAAAAAAACTCGTCAGTGATGAGGCGGCCGTTGTGGCCGAGCATGAAAGCTGAGGCATCGAGATCGTATTCATGGCCGGCCCCTTCGTTGGGGTCCCAGCCGAGGCCGACGCAAACGTTGGTCAGGCTGCGTGAAAAGCTGACATTGTCGCCTTTTGAGAGATTGATTGCCATAATATCGGTGTTGTTTTGAAGTTACGGTGTATGGTGTGGGGAAGCCACGCTCGCCAACTGAATCGCGAGCTGGGGCGATCGATTGTTTGTCGCCGCCGTGGGGGCGTTTCGATGATGCAAAGGAGCGGCTTTTCTGCCAATTTCGATTGGAAATTGCAAGATTGCGCTACGTTTTTTTGCGCGAGGTGATCGGCAAGGTGCAATCTTACAACGCCAAGATGCGGCGCCACTCTTCCACCTCGCTCAACTGACGGATGGAATTACTGCCGGCATCATAGCAACAAATCAATTCGGGCGAAATGCTCACGGCGTAATTGCCGTAGATGTTGCGCTCGGCCACGTAGTTGCCGGCGTGGTGCAAAATGCCGTTCAGGTTGATGAGTTGGCGCCGGAGAAGACTCATCATCGGCGAGCGCGAATCGGAATTCAATAGAGAAGGAGCCCTGTTTGCATCTCCGCCGAAGAGGCGATAAATGATGGCATATTTTTCTTGTATGCGCTGCATGCGCTGTGCGTGACGCTGTTGCAGTTTGGCGCCGGCGGGTTTTGTTGAGATTCACCCCGCCGCTTTGGCTCTCCAACAGCAGGAGGGCGTAGAGCGCCTTCTCGCGACGGTGCACTTTTTCCAATTCGACATCGGCATCGGGAAAATAAATTCTTTCACGGCTCGGGTCGATCACCACCCTACTCCGGATACCTTTGCGCAACATCAGGATGTCGAAAATCTGTTTGTGCAGACCGCGCACAATGAAGCGGCCGCTCTCTTCGCGCAGGTAACGAATGTGGGCGTTTTGGTGATATTGCCCGAAAAGATCGATCATTTCGCGCACGCTCTCCAAAGCGTCGTCGCCGATCTCGAGCAACATGAAGTTGCTCACCGGCTCGTTGCCCACGAGCGACTCATTGATTTTGAACAGCAACGACGGACCGACGTCCACCAATCCCTTGAAATCGAGCGCTGTGGCCAGCTGCTCACGACAAAAACGCGCCGTCGACAAATCGCGCAACTGAAGAATGAGGGTGCGCAAGCGCTCATCGTTGACCTGTGGATAGAGAAAATGACCCAATTTCAGCAATTCGTCGTCGCTCATGTCGCGATAGTTGCACGCGATCTGGGGCAGATAAACGAAATCGAAGCCCGCCAAGCGAAGTTCGGTGCAGATTTCACGAAACTGCTCGCTGATCGACGCGTTGACCTCCTCATCGTATTCGCTCTCGACGTAGAGCACTTGGAAATTCTCCAGCTGGATGCGCTGGCTGCCGCGTACCGAAATGACGCCGTCGTGGCCGGTGAGATTCAACGTGAGGCTGCTGCGCAAAGCCAGCAACAACATGGCTTCTTCGCGGGCGCAAATGTTGTCAGACATCGACAGGCGCAAACAGTCGGTGAGCAATTTGTGGCGAAGCGCCGGATCGGCTTCGGACAAAATGCTCAAGGCTTCGGCCAGGGTGCACTCATCGGCCGACAGCACGTCGACGGGTTTGGCACCATACTCGGCATACAGCGTACTGAGGAGCTCCATTTCACGCGTATCGAGAATGCCATCGGCTAAAATGAGGTCGTGGATCACACGCACTACGGCGGCTTTTGCAGTTGGTTTCATACACAGCGGCGGTTTGAGGGGAATCGGCGAGCGCGAACCGAGGAGGTTCTTACTGTTTTTCGCACAATAGATTTAATAGTGAAAGGATAAATGGTGGTTAGCGATCTTGTCGCAACGCAATATTCGTCATTTTTGTCGACATAAACAACACATTCCGCAATTATCTTCAAACAAAAATCAACACAACCGATTTTTCATGGCAAAAATGCCCGTGCACAAACCACTGGCACGCCGAAAAAGCAGACGCGGGCGGCTCATTTCAACCACCGCAGCGCGCGAATGCGACACGCTCAGGACGAAACGGGAAAAAAACAAAAGAAGCGAAAGGAAAACCTTTCGCTTCACTGAGAGCCGAAAACGAGACTCGAACTCGTGACCTACGCATTACGAATGCGTCGCTCTACCAACTGAGCTATTTCGGCAACGCTAATCTCTCGATTGCGGTGCAAAAGTACGCATTCCTCCCGACTTTGCCAAATTATCCCCCGGTTATTTTCAGAAAACGGGGAATTTTCTTGGCTTTCCCCACAAAAAGCGACCGCGACAATGCCCGAAGGATGGTCGCGGTCGCTTGTTATGTGCGAGCAGCTGCGCTGCTTGCAGTGCATTTATTTGTCGGCTTTCTTCGTAGCCTTAGCGGTCGTTTTTTTCTCCGCGGGCTTCTTGGTCGTCGTTGCCTTCTTGGCAGCGGGTTTCTTGGCGGCAGGCTTCTTTGCCGGCTTCTCTGCCTCGGCCGCAGGGGCGGCTTCCTCGGCGGGAGCGGGAGCTTCTTCGGCGGGGACTTCGACTTCGGCCTTCACATAGTAGTCCTTGTAGCCGGCTTTCGCGAGGATGTTGTACCACTGCACGAGCTTGCGAATGTCGCTCACGCGGACCCGCTCACGATCCCATGCGGGAAGTGCCGTTTCGTCCATGAACTTTTCGAGCTCTTCGACGCTGGCTTGCTTATAGTTGAAGGGTGTTACGCCGCCTTGAAGTGCGTCGCTGATGTTTTGAAACACGAGCATGAGGGGCACATCGTCGGCTTCTGTGTACATCGTAACGTCGCCGAGTGAGGTGACACGGTCGCGGGCGCCGGCGGGTTGACGGCGGTGCGTTTCGTCAATGGCCTCAACAATGAGGCTTGCGTTGCCACGAGCGATGAGCTTGTAGAGACCGGGCTTGCCGGAGATGGCGAGAATAGTTTCTTGCATGTGTATGTTGAGTTGCTTATTGCAATGGTTTGAGGGTGAATCGGTTTGCAAAAATACTGTTTATTTCCGACTCGACCGCCTTTTCAACGGGAAATCTCGAAGGCGTTCAATCTTTGACGAACTTAAAGTGGCGGAAATAGAGTTGCTGTTCCCGGCCGCTCTTGTTGGTCAGGCGGAAGGCCCTGACACGCAAGCCGCCCAGTTCGTTGCCGGTGTGGATCACGGGATCGTTTTCCTTGTAATGCAAGAGCGAGATCTCGCGCCACGTGCCGTCGGGCAGCTGACATTCGAGAAGGAAAGCGGCTGCGGCACCGGTTTGTCCGAAATTGAAATCCATGCCGCGCAGGGTGAAGGGACGGTCGCCGCGCACTGTGAACTGCGAACCGGCGGGCCAGGTCACCACTTCGTTGGAGGGGGCGATTTTCACTTCGCCACCGTAGGTCGAGATCGGCTGTTGTGCCAGTTGAGGCACGGTGCTCTCGATAGTGAACGGAGAGTATTGCGTCACGGCTTCGTAGTGTGTGCCGTGCGCTGCGTTGTAGGCTTTCGTGGCATCGGCCAGCACGCGCTGAATGGCGGGGAGGAGGCGCAGCGTGCCGAGCTTCGTGCCGGTTTGATACTCGTGGAGCAGCGCGGGATTCACCTCGTTGTCGTACATTTGCTTCTGCAACGAGAGCACTTGGCGGTAGAGCTGAGGGAACGATTGCAGCGACTGGGGATTCTCGGCCTTAGTTTGGGCGGCATCACACACGGTTTCGCCGTATTGAGCCACCAGTTTACCTTGCACTAACCACGGGCGGAGTTCTTCGATGAGCCATTTGTTCTCCTTGTTGTTGAGCAACAAGTCGCAGGCCGTGCCCAATTCTTGGCAGGCCACACGCAGATCGGACACAGCACTGGCGTCACCTTGAGCGATGCGATCACACAGCGGTTTGAGATCGCGACTCTCGTCGCGGCGGAAGCCGTGGCCGTTCGGGCCGAGGTCCTCATTGTAAGAAGCAAACACGCGCAGGGCTGCTGCATCGCCGGGCAGCAAATCGTTCAGCGCGCGATCCCACGACGTGGCCCAGTCGTAGAATTTCATGTTCCAGGTGTAATCGGCAATGGAATAGAGAGCGATCTTAGAGCTCTCGGCATATTGCATCGGATTGCTCACGAATCCGCTCACGTCGTTGGCGATGTCGAGGCCGTTGCCGTAGGTGGGACCGAGCAAAATGTGGTCGCGCACAAAATCGTTGACCGGGAAATTCAGCCAGATGTAGGCTTTGCGCTTGATGCGGGCGTTGATCCAGTCCATGCTTTCCTTGTCGATGGTGTGCACCACCGAGTTGCCGGTCCACATCACCTCGATGCCGGGATTCAACGAGCGGCCCAAGGCGTTGAGATACTGGTCGCCGTTGCCACTCCATGCGCGATTGTAGATGGTGGGGCACAGCAATAGGGGCGCGATGTCGCCGTGCTTCTTCACGAACACGGAGTCAACATAGTTGAGCAATTCGGCTTGTTTCTCTCCGCGAGCGCCTTCTCCGGCAATGTCATCGAAGAAAACGGCAAACGAACGGATGCCGAGGCCGTACATCTTCTCGAGTTTGTTCACCAAATTGTCGCGGTCTTCCGTCGTCCAACGAATGTCTCCGCCGGGATGTATGGCCCAGTAGAAATTGACTCCGCGAGCGTGGGCGCGGTCCACCAATTCGCGCAGTTGATTGGCCTCTTTCTCAGGATAGGGGTCGCGCCAATGTTGGCGATGATAGGGGTCGTCCTTCGGACCGTAGATATAGACGTTCAGTTTGTTGTGGCCGTAGAAATCGAGCTGGCGCAGGCGGTGCTCGTGGCTCCACGGGCGACCGTAAAAGCCCTCGATGGCTCCACGATAGGCCACATCGGGCCAGTCTTGCACGGTGCAAATTTCCATTTGGCCCTTGGCCATCATCTCGCGCAAGGTTTGTACACCATAATAAAGGCCGCGTTCGTCACGTCCCACCACCACGGCGCCCTTCGGTTCCACGGACAGGTAGTAGCCTTCGGCGTGGGAGGGCACGAGTTTCTCGTATTTGGCCATTCCTTTCTCGCCCACCACACCCAACGTGATGCGGTAGTCGGCACGTCCTCCCTTCGCACGCGCCACACCCAGTTCGTCCAAAGCGTCCACGGCATAGGACTTCGCGAGCGCATAGCTCGTCGAGATTTTCCACTGCTTGGGAGCCGGGAACAACTTTCCGTCTGTTTTGACCGTCTGCGGTCGCGGATTCACATTCGACACCTGCGCCGACACACTGCCGCACAGGAGGGTTAATAGGGCAAAGGAGAGAAATGTCTTCTTCATTGTCGGTTTATTTGTAACATTCACTTGCAAATATAGCGCAAAGTAGGCGCATTCCCAAATAAATGCATTACTTTGTCACCGATACATCCACGGCAACCGCCCACATCGTCCCGGCGAAAAGTTGGGCGAAGCCATCTAATTTATCCCTTATTCGCATGGATCAAATTGTCAATCGCTTTCTCAAATACGTTAGCTTCGACACGCAGAGCGACGAAGCCTCATCTTCCACACCGAGCACCTTGAAGCAGTTCAAACTCGCCGAATATCTCGTGGAGGAACTCAACCAAATCGGAATGCAAGAGGTGGAAATGGATAGCATGGGCTATGTCTACGCCACACTCCCCGCCAATGTGGACTATGACGTGCCGACCATCGGTTTTATCGCCCACATGGACACCAGTCCCGACGCGTCGGGAGCGGAAGTGCGCCCGCGCATCATCGAAAACTACGACGGAACTGACATTGTGCTCGATGCCGCAGCAGGAATCGTAAGCGCGGTCGAGAAATTCCCCGAGTTGCGCCACCACGTTGGGGAGGAACTGATCGTGACCGACGGGCACACGCTGCTCGGCGCCGACGACAAAGCAGGCATTGCCGAGATTGTCACTGCAATGGCCTATCTGCTGGCACACCCCGAGGTGAAGCACGGACGGGTGCGCGTGGCCTTCAATCCCGATGAGGAGATCGGACGCGGCGCCCACCATTTCGACGTGAAACGCTTCGGATGCGAATGGGCTTACACCATGGACGGCGGAGAAATGGGGGAACTGGAGTTCGAAAACTTCAATGCCGCGTCGGCCCGCGTCGAGATCACCGGCGTTAGCGTCCATCCGGGCTTCGCAAAAGACAAGATGGTGAACGCTGCCCGCCTGGCAACGGAACTTGTACAGAAGATGCCGGCCGCAGAAGTCCCCGAAGAAACCACGGGCTACGAGGGTTTCTTCCACCTCACGGGAATTTCCGGAACGGTGGAGCACGCCACGGTCAGTTTCATCATCCGCGATCATGACAGAGAGCGCTTCGAAGCGCGGAAAGCCATGTTGCGCGGCCTCGTCCAGGGCATGAATCTCAAATATGGCTACGAAGCGTTGGCCTTGCAACTCGACGATACCTATTATAATATGCGCGAGAAGGTGGAACCCGTCATGCACATCATCGACATTGCGCGTGAGGCCATGGAAGCGGTCGGAGTGGAACCGCAGATCAAAGCCATCCGCGGTGGCACCGACGGGGCACAACTTTCCTTCATGGGGCTGCCCTGCCCCAACATCTTCGCAGGCGGACTCTATTTCCACGGTCCGCACGAACTGCTTCCCGTGCCCAACTTGAAAAAGGCCTGCGAAGTGGTGATCAACATTGCGCGTCTCACGGCCGAACGCTACCGCTGACCCGCACATTGTCTCCGCTTGTGCTCGCGTGCATTCGCCTTTTTCGCCCGCTCCCCGCAGGCGCTTTGTCCTTCGCCGCGAGCATTTCGCCCACATTGGGTTGGCGTTGAATCGCCCGCCCCGATCACAACGAATCATCCCCCACAGTCCTTCCGACTGCGGGGGATGATTCGATCTATATCGTCGTTTTTTTCGCTTCCGTGTACGCTTCAATAGGTGTTGCCTCGCGTAGTGTCTCGCGGTTGGCGCGTGGCGACGGGATTCTTGCCGGGCACTTGCCGAGGCAGATAGCCGGCCACCGAGAGAAAATGCTTCACTGAGGGATTGCTGAGTAGCCGACGTGGGGCGTGATCGGCGATGCGTCGCAACTGATCCGTCAGCACCGGCATGCCATTTTCTTGGGCCAACAGCATGAAGTAGCCCGGGCCCAACACATTGTCGGCATTGTCGCAGATAAACTGCTCTTCGAGCGTTTCGATCTTCACGGTGAGCGCCTCGCGCTTCGCCTTTCCTCGTGCAATGACCTGCTCTATATTCTCACCTCTGAAGATGGCTTGCCGCGATTCGCGGTCGAGATCCCAGAGTTCGTTGTCGTAACGCGCCCGCCGACTGAGGAAATCGGTCAACCGCTCGTTGAGGGGCCCACCTTTCACGGACTGTCCGTAGGTGTCAAGCTGCAACAACAGCGGACCGCCCTCCAAGACCACCGGCATCAGTACGTCGTTGCCCATATACACCTCGGCCATCACAATGCCATCGCAGCTTCCGCCGAAACGAAAACGCCCGTGCACCACCTCACACGAATCGATCGTCTGGTAGTGAGCGCGGGGAGTGTCCATTTGCGGCACGCGCAGATACAGTCGTTTCCCGTCGAGACAAGACAATGAAGAGTTGCCGTCGATGGTGTATTGCGAGCTGCAACCGGTGAGCAGGGCGAGCAGAGTGAGAATACCGAATAAAGGACGCATAACTTGGGTAGTTTTTCGGTGATACACGAAGTGGTCTGTTTGCGAATATAGGTTTTACCCTACATTCTGCCAAAAAACGCACGGTAAAAGCATCAAATAGTCAACCTTATTTCAGGATCTGCTCACATGGTCCGATTGGTGTATTCTTTCATTACCACCTTTTTATTCATATTTCAGACTGCTGCAATTGTTGTTGCTGCCATTTTTCGCGCGCCATGTCTTGCATGTCCACCGCCTCGTCGTTTTCGTCCACGATCTCTACACCGAGCATCGTCTCGATCACATCTTCCATCGTCACAATGCCGCGCATCGTGCCGTATTCGTCGATGATCACCGAGATATGCTCCTTCTTTTCGAGCATCAGTTCCCAGATGTTCGAAACCGGTTCGTCGTCGCGGAACGTCAATATCGGACGAATCAAATCGCCTATGCGCTGCGCGAAGTGATCTTCCGACAGTTCTTCGAGCACATCGGCGCGCAACACATAGCCCTTGATGTATTCCTCCGCTTCATCGTAGACAGGAATGCGACTGTAGGAGTGCAAATGCTCATCCTCCGATTCGTAGAAATCCTTGAACGTCATGTCTTCGCGCACCGTGGCCACCACGGTGGCAGGCGTCATGATTTGTTCGGCATGCACCTCGCCCAACTTCAGGAAACTGCGGATGGCCTTGGTTTCCTTGGCTTTGAACACCCCCTTCTTCCACGCCCACGTCGACCATGGCCTGCACTTCTTCGCGACTCACGGAGAGTTGTGCTTTGTCGCTACCCACCACGCGCGTGATCAGTTCAGAAAGCAGCACCAAGGGGTAGGTGATAACAATGAGCACGCGGATGATGCGCGTCGCCCCCAGGGCCATTTGCCGCCAATAGGTGGCCCCCACCACCTTCGGTATGATTTCCGAGATGATCAGAATGAGCAAAGTCATCACAGCCGAAGCGATGCCCACAGCTTCACTGCCCCAAATGATCGCCGCTTCCGCACCTACGCCGGCTGCCCCCACGGTGTGCGCGATCGTGTTGAGCGAAAGGATCGAAGCAATGGGGCGATCGATGTCGGTCTTATACTTTTTGAGCGTCGATGCGATTTTGTAGCCTTCTTGTTCCTTGATGGACGCAAAAGAAGTGGTCGAAGCCAGCAAAACGGCTTCGAGCACCGAACAAAGAGACGAGAGAGAAAGAGAGAGTACGAGATAGAAAATTAGAAGCAGTAAATGCGAATCCATTTAAGTTCGACACGTCCGGCGTGTCTGCATTGGTTAGGGTGCAAAAATACGACATTTCCCATGAGACCGCGGCAAATCCCCCCGTTTTTTCGTACCTTTGCGGCGTTTTACTCAACAAATCCCAAAATCAATGTATCAAAAAACAACTCCTCAGGGAGCAGTTTTCACCTTCCGCCGCTTCTCGCGCAAGGGCTTCGCGCTCTTTGCCGCATTGGGTAGCGAGGTGAAAATCGGTGTCCTCACCGTTGCCACGTTGGCCACGGCCGCCCCTTGTCTGGCCGCCAACGCGCACAGCACGGCACGCACCCTCGCCGCGGAAGATCGTACGGAAGTGTCCGACGAGCCCGACGATGCGCACCGACTCGCGGAGGCCGTCACAACGACCTCGCGTGCTCCCCTCGCAGCCGAAGCCGCCGCGAGACAAGTGGTGACCCTCAGTCACGAACAACTGAAGGCGGCGGGAGTCGCCTGCGTGAACGACGTACTTAAACTCTGCGCCGGTGTCGATGTCCGGCAGCGCGGAAGTTTCGGAATGCAAACGGACATCAGCATCAACGGAGGAACCTTTGACCAAATCCTGCTTCTTGTCAACGGATTCCCCATTTCTAATCCCCAAACCGGTCATAACGCGGCGGAATTCCCGCTCAATCTCAGTGACATCGAGCGCATCGAAGTGCTCGAGGGCGCTGCTTCGCGCGTGTTCGGCACCAAGCTTTTTCGGGCGCCGTGAACATCGTGACCCGCCACGATGCCCGCACCGCCCTCTCCCTCGCCGGCGGATCTTACGGCACGGCGCAGGCCGACGCCCGCACCGGACTGCACGCACGCCGCGGCGACATTGACTTCACCTCCTCGCTCAGTTTCGGCTACGGCCGTTCGGACGGCGCTGTGCGCAACAGTGATTTCCGCTACGGCAAAGCTTTTTGGCAAGGCCGCGCCGACGCCCCCGATTTCCGCGTCGATGCCCTCTTTGGCTGGACTCAATCGGATTTTGGTGCCAACACCTTCTATTCGACCAAGTCGGCCAACCAATGGGAGGGCACCCATCGTCTGCTGGCCGGTGTGCGCGCCGAAACCAAAGGCCGCTTGCACCTCGCGCCCCAGGTGTCGTGGCTGCGCAATGCCGACCACTTCCAATTTGTGCGCAACACGCCCATCTACGAGAACTTTAATCGCGGCGATGTCTTCAACCTCGGTCTCAACGCGTGGACCGATTGGGCAGCAGGCCGCACCGCTTTCGGCGCGGAAATGCGACAAGAGCTCATTTACTCGGGCAATCTGGGACGCGACCTCGACTCCACCCACTGGATCCCCATCGGCGGCAAACAAGCTGACCGCCGCGACGCAAAAGGCGTGTGGCGCGACAACGACGGCAGCATTGCCTACTACACCAAACGCGCCGAACGCACGAATGTGAGCTACTTTGTGGAACACGATCTCCTTTTCGACCACTGGACCGTGTCGCTCGGACTCATGGCGCAGCGCAATTCGAGCATCGACGAGCAGTTGCGTTTCTATCCCGGCGTCGACGTGGCCTGGCGTCCCAACGCCGCTTGGCGACTCACCGCCTCGTGGAACCGATCGCTCCGCTTGCCCACCTTCACCGACCTCTATTATAAGAACCCCTCGCAGGAAGGCAACACCCAACTCCGTCCGGAGGAGAACAGCGCCTTCCGACTCGGCGCCACCCACCGTGCGGCCTGTGGCATCACCGTCGAAGCCGCCGCTTTCTACAACCGCGGCACCAATGTGCTCGACTGGGTGATGTATGACGCCCAAGACAAGTTCCACTCCACCAACTTCCGACTGGACAATTATGGGGTGAACGTCACCGCTACGGCCGACTTCACCCGCCTGCTCGGCAACGCACAACCGCTGCGCAGCCTCCGGCTCGATTTTGCCCGCCTGTGGCAGGATCGCAAGGACAACCGTCCCTTCTTCAAGTCGAACTATGCGCTCGAATACCTCCGCCACAAATTCGTGGCCACGCTCGATCACCGCATTTTCGCCCGGTTGGGCGCCTCGTGGGTACTGCGCGTGCAAGACCGCAACGGCCACTACATGGAGGTGAACCGCACCAATCCGGCCAAACTCGTCGAGACAGGCACGCTCCTGCCCTACGGCACGCACGCCACCCTCGATGTGAAGCTGCATTGGACCACCGATCGCTACCAACTCTTCTGCGATCTGCGCAATCTCACCGACAGCCGTTACTTTGATCTCGGCAATGTGGAGCAACCCGGTTTCTTCGTCATGGCCGGTGCCTCCTACACGTTCTGATCGCCCACTTTTCTCTCCCCGGCGCCCGAGGCCTCCCGCCGATCGGCGGGGAAGCAACGACAACGCCGCACGTTTCCGAAGAAACGTGCGGCGTTTTATGTTTTTGCGCGGGACTTTCGCCCGAAAATGGGGAGCAATCGCCCGAAAACAGGGCGTTTTTTTCAAACGTCAGCGAACTTTCGCGCCGGAATCGGCGGCCGCGGCGCGACAACAGGGGGCCGAACGGCGCTGCGGCCTAAGTTTGGGGCAACAAGAGGAAGCCGAGTTTCTTGCGTCCGTCGATTTTCAACGAGAGGGGCGAGGCAAAGCGCACATGGCGCACATGCGCCGTCTCCTGCACGGCGGGCAGCACATCGAGAGCGGCACGATTGTAGAGCCCGTCGCCGATATAATCGTTAATGGTGAAGTAGCCCACACCGAAAGAGGTGAGGTTCTGAAAAAAGTGCGTGCCCTGTGAGGGATCGACGCGATAGTTCGTCAAACCGGCCTCAACAATGAGCCGCGCGGCGGAGATGGCGGGCCACTTCACGGGTACCCCGAGCCAAGGGTCGCTCGATCCCCAACGACCGGGGCCGATGAGCACGTAATGGCGCCCCTCGGCCAGGAAACCGGCGTTGAGGCGCTCGATCTCCTCGGCGATGAGCGGGTTGTTGCCGGCCGAATAGTCGTCGGTCTTCACATAAACCACATCGGTCAGGTCGTCGAAATTGCCGTGGCCCAAGGCATTGTCGCTGCGCAAGAGCACGCGCGCGGGATCGATGGCCGAGAGATCGATGTTCACCTCCGTGCGCACGTCGACCATGGGGCGAATTTGCAGCAGATAGAACACACAACTGCGGTTTTTCGCATCGATTTCGACGGCAAACTCGATCTCCACCGGCCGGCGCATGGCTTCCTCGCCCATTTGCAGCACCTCGCGCATGATTTGCGGGAGCGGCACAACGTCGTGCTCCAAGACACCGACGAAACTGATGATTTTTCGCCCGCCTGGATACAGACCGGGATATATCACTTGGTCGGTGGGGTTGAATGTCGAGGCGATGAACTGCAGCGCGCCGTCGGCATCGGCCGTCTTGACGGGAAGGCGCAGGAGATTGAAGCCGTCGTCCACCGAGAAGTTCTCGCCCAGATTTTTCAAGTCGAGGGCGCAGAAGCGCGTTTGCGTTTCGCGCAGCGCCATCTCGGTGTCGGACGTCTGCAACACCCGCGCGGGATGCGCCGGGCAGACGCGCAGCGTGCGACCGCCGTCCACAATATATTTGCCCAAGCCGAGGGCGAGACTCACCGTGCCCTCTTCGGCGCGCTCGTCGTCGAGGGGATAGTAATTGAGCGAGCGACCCACGCCCGAAATGTTGGGATAGAAGTGGTCGCCGTAGCGGCGGCCGACCACTTCTTGCAGCACCACGGCCATTTTCTCCTCGTCGATCACATTGCGCGTGGCTTGCATGTAGGCCTTCGAATCCTTGAAATAGACCGAAGCATACACGCCTTTGATGGCATCGCAAAGCATGGAGAGCATGCGCCCGTGGTTGTCGAGATAGGGCACCATGTAGGTGTTGTAGATGCCCGCAAACGGCTGGTAATGACTGTCTTCGAGCAGCGAACTCGAGCGCACCGCCACGGGACAACGGAGGGCGTCGACAAAAGTGAGGAGGTCGCCTTCGAGCCGCTCGGGCAAACGGGCGCGACGAAAGGCATCGAGAATCGTGGAGTCGTCGACATCCGACAAAAGCCAACTGGTAGAGATTGTTCGTCTCCATGAATTCCTCGAAAAGGTCGGTGCAGAGCACCACCGTTTTGGGGATCATGACGGTGGCATTGTCGAAACGATTGATTTCGGGGTGGTGTTTCACCAGATTGTCGATGAAAGCCAGGCCGCGCCCCTTGCCGCCGAGCGAACCTTCGCCGATGCGGGCGAAATTGGAGTACCGGTCGAAGCGATCGCGGCGGAACACGGCGACCACGCCGCGGTTCTTCATCAAACGGTATTGCACAATGGCTTCAAAGATGATGCGGCGATGCGCATCGAGGTCGCGCAATTCTTCCCACGAGAGCTGTTTCACGAACTCGGCGGCGGGAAAGAGCGCACGGCTGCGGAGCCAGCGCGAAACGTGGTTGCGCGTGATGTGATAGAGCAGCGAATCGGCCGGAACAGTGAGAATGGCGTTTTGCATCTCCTTGAGATTGCGCGCGCGGGCCACCTCTTCGAACGTGCGGGGGTCGCGAAACACGAAATCGCCGAAGCCGAAATGCTGTTTCACGGCGCGACGCAGGTCGACGGCCATCTTTTTCGAATTTTTGTCGACGAAGGCCGCGTTGTGGGCCGAGGCTTCGACGGCATTGTGCGATTCGGCCGATTCGAGGATGAGGGGCAAGAAAGGATCGGCCTTGCGCAAACGGTTGAGGAGCGCCACGCCGGCTTTCGGATCGACCTCCCCGCCGCGAGGATAGCGGGCATCGGTGATGACGCCCAGCACATTGTTGGGATGCGCATCGTAGAGTGCGGTGGCTTCCTCGTAGGTGCGCGCCAAAGCGATCTTAGGACGACCGCGCATGCGCAGGGTGCGCTGGTGCTCATTGAGGGCTTCGGTGGCAAACTCCCGACTCTGCTGCAGCACAAACTTGTAGAGTTCGGGCAACACGGAGGAATAAAAACGAATGTTGTCTTCGACGAGCAGAATGAGCTGCACTCCACCCTCTTCGATGTCGTGATCGAGATTCATTTTGTCCTCGAGCAGCTTGATGATGGAGAGCAACAAATCGGTGTTGCCCAACCAGCAGAACACGTATTCGAAGGCCGAGAGATCTTCGTGCTCAATGCGTGCCGTGATGCCGTGGCTGAAGGGGGTGAGCACCACGACGGGGATGTGCTCGTTGCGGGCTTTGATGTCGCGGGCGATGTCGAAAGTGTCACTGTTGTCCGTTCCGGGCATGACAATGATGAGGTCGAACGAGTTCTTCCCCAGTTCGCCCCAAGCCTCGTCGGCTGTGCTCACTTGGGTGAAGCGCGGCGGATAGCGCAGGGAGAGGGCGGCATATTCGTTGAAGAGCTTTCGTCGATGCGTCCGTCGTCTTCGAGCATGAAGGCGTCGTAGGGGTTGGCGATGAGCAAAACATTAAAGATACGCCGCGTCATGAGATTGACAAACGACGTATCTTTCAGATAGAGTTGCGTGAATGTTTTTTTGTCGAGCATAGCAAATGGGACGGAGCCGGGTTAATGTCGAAAGCAATGGGCCGACGCAAAAGCACAACGGCCGACTAATAAGCCGGCCGGTACTTGTCCTCGTCGTGATCGTCGAGCATAGAAAGATAAGAAGTGTAGCGCGAAGGCGCAAGGCGGTGGTCTTCGAGCGCAACCAGGACGGCACAACCGGGTTCGTGGGTGTGGGTGCAGTTGGAGAAGCGGCAATCATGCCCGAGCGCGAAGATGTCGCGAAAGTAGTGGGCGATTTCTTCGGGTTCCATGTCGAAAGTGCCGAAACCTTTGATGCCGGGAATGTCGATCAGGCTGCCGCCGTCGGGAAGGTCGAAGAGTTGGCTGAAAGTAGTGGTGTGCATGCCGGTGCCGTGCGATTCGGAAATCTCGGCCGTGCGCACATGGGCGTCGGGAATGAGGCGATTGAGCAAAGTGCTCTTGCCCACACCCGAATGTCCGGCCAGCAGCGTGATGCGGTCGCTGAGTTGCGGCAGTAGCTCGGAGAGGCCTTCGCCCGTCGCGGCGGAAAGATGCAGCACCTCGTAGCCCACGTCGCGATAGACCCACGTGAGGTAGTCGAGCGTGGCACGTTCGTCGGCATTGAGGTCGTCTATTTTGTTGAACACCAAGACCACGGGCACGCGATAGGCTTCGGCCGACGCGAGGAAGCGGTCTATGAAGGTGGTCGACGTCTCCGGACGCGCAATGGTGGCCACTAAGAGCACGCGGTCGATGTTGGCGGCGAGAATGTGGCTTTGCTTCGAGAGGTTTGAGGCTTTGCGGATGATGTAGTTGCGCCGTTCGTCGATGGCGGTGATGAAGGCAATTTCATCGGCCTCCGTGACACGCAACACAACCCCGTCGCCGACGGCAACGGGGTTGGTGGTGCGAATGCCTTTGAGGCGGAAATTGCCTTTGACGCGGCACTCCACGAGCTCACCTCCGTCGGTGCGCACAATATAGCTGCTGCCGGTGTTGCGCACCACGGTGCCATGGGCTGTGGTGGTGGGGAGCGTTTTGCTGTTCGAGGGTTTGCGAGCCAAAAGCGTTGAGTGTTTGCGACCTTACACGGTCATGATTTCCTTAGACTTGGCGGCCAAGAGCTCTTCGATGCGCTTTACCATCTTGTCGTGGAGCTTCTGCAGATCGCCCTCGGCGTCTTTGGCCACGTCTTCGGGCACACCGTCTTTGGTGCTCTTCTTGAGTTTGTCGATTCCGTCGCGACGCGTGTTGCGAATGGCGATCTTGGCTTCCTCACCTTCCTGGTTGCACTGCTTTGTAAGGTCGCGGCGGCGCTCTTCGGTGAGGGGCGGGATGCTAAACGGATCACTTCGCCGTTGTTCTCGGGCATGATGCCCACATTGCTATCGATGATGGCTTTCTCGATGGGGTGGAACATGCTTTTGTCCCAAGGCTTGATGGCGATGGTGCGGGAATCGGGCGTGGTGATGGCGGCCACATTGTTGATGGGCACCATCGAGCCGTAGGAATTCACCAGCACTTGATCGAGGATGTGCACGTTGGCTTTGCCGGCACGGATGTGCGAAAGGGTTTCTTCGAGGTGCATCACGCTCATTTCCATGCGCTCTTCGCAGGCGGCGAGCAATTGCTTTACGTCTAACATAAGGGATAGCGTCTATTCGAGAGTTTGAAATTGATGTTGGGGCAAATTTACGACGCCTTTTGTGAAATGCAAAAGAAAAAGGAGGCAAAATGCGGAAAGCTCCCGTGTTTTGCCTCCTCCTAAGGATGCGGCGACCGACTACATGGGGTCGACGTCAAAATAAATGGTTACATTTCGGCAAGCGCTGTGGGCCAATACGCGATCGCGGGCGGCCCACAGCGTGGTGCGGCACCGAGGTGGGACTGAGTGTAGGCGATACTTTCAGCATGATGCGGCGAATGTGTTGCAATTGCACGTAGCTCACCACCGGTTTCATGGGGCCGAACAGGTCGTCGCCGAAATGAGGCTGCAACAAGTCCGCAAACAGGCGCGCGCTGCCGGCGACTGTGCGCTCATCGCGGTGCTTAAAACTGATCATAATCAGACGTACTTCCGGAGGATAGCGGAAAGTGCGCCGATCGGCCATTTCTTTTTTGTACATCGCGGGATAATCGCCCGCAACAATCTGGGCCACGACGGGTAAATCGGGCTTCCGGGTCTGCAACACCACACGTCCTCGGCTACCGCGCCGGCCGGCGCGCCCCGCCACCTGGGAGAGCATCTGAAAGGCGCGCTCATGGGCACGAAAGTCGCACGCATTCAGCAATTGATCGGCATTGACGATGCCGACCACGCTGACTCCGCCGAAATCTAAGCCTTTCGTCACCATTTGGGTGCCGACCAGGAGGTTGGAACGCCCGGTTTGGAACTCGCGGATGATGCGTTCGTAGGCAGAACGCGAGCGGGTGGTGTCTAAATCCATGCGTGCCACCTTCGCCGTGGGGAAACAAGCTTCGACGGCGGCCTCGATTTTTCCGTGCCCGCCCCGATATCGCGCAAATCCGCCTGCTCGCACTGTGGACAATGGGTGGGCACATCATATTGCGTGCCACAATAGTGACAAACGAGCTTGTGGAATTTCAAATGGAGGGTGAGGGGCACGTCGCACTGCGTGCAACGCGGCGTCCACCCGCAACTTCGACACTGCAACGCGGGACTGTAGCCGCGCCGATTGAGGAAAAGGATGGCTTGTCGGCCGGATTGCAAAGCAGCCTCCACTTCGTCGTGCAAACGAGGGGAAAAAGGCGTGGGCAATTGCTTCTTTCGCTGCAATTCCGCTAGATTTTCGACCACGATCTCGGGCATTTGCACCCCGCCAAAGCGCTCTGCGAGGCGCACCAGGGCGTATTTGCCCGTTTCGGCGTGCTTGTAACTCTCGAGCGAGGGGGTGGCGGTGCCGAGTAGTACCTTCGCGCCGCAACGATGTGCCATGAGTATGGCCACATCGCGGGCATGATAGCGCGGAGCCGGGTCCTGCTGTTTGTAAGAAGCCTCATGTTCTTCGTCGACGATGATCAATCCCAGATTTCGAAAGGGCAAAAACACCGAAGAGCGCACGCCGAGAATCAACGGATAGGCTTTTTCGCTCAATTGCCGCTGCCACATTTCCACTCTCTCGTTGTCGGGAAATTTTGAATGGTAGACGCCGAGCTTTTCGCCGAACACGCGGCCGAGACGATCGGTGATTTGTGTGGTCAGTGCGATTTCGGGCAGCAAAAACAGCACTTGTTTGCCTTCGGCCAGGGTGCGGCGAATGAGTTCGATGTAGACTTCTGTTTTTCCACTCGAGGTGACGCCGTGCAACAGCACCACTTCCTTCTCTTTCCATCCGGCTAAAATGGCATCGTGGGCGGCTTGCTGCGCGGGGCTCAGCGGTCGCGGCGCCAATCCCTCGACGGCCGTGTGTATCTTGAGGCGTCCCACCTCGACGGCCGTGGAGATGAGCAGACCGCGCCGCACTAATGCCGTGATGGCGGCCGCTCCACCGTCGGGAAGGGCGTCGACCAAATCAGAACGCCGCACTTCGCCGAGCAGAGTGTAGTTATTCAGTAGTTCGGCCGCAGCAATTCCGGCGCGGTCGAGGAAAGCGAGCAACGCCTCGGACTGCCGCGGCGAGCGCCCCAGCTGTTGCAGCGCGCCCTCCAGGGCTTCGGCCGAAGCATAGGCAGGGGCGAGCGTAAGTCGCATTTCGTTTTTCGCCCGAAAGCCCCGACTCACTTTTTCTTCGACCGTGATCCATCGGGCTTCCACCAGATTTTTGAGCGTGCGCAGCAATCCCGGCCGCGAAATGGCCTTGCGCAAATCGCTCACCCGCAAAGGTTTCGCCATCAAGGCGCGCAACACTTCGCGTTCGGCCTCATCGTGGCGCTCGTCGTTGGGATCGGCTTCCTCGGCCACGGAGAAGAGCGTCTCACTCTCCAGTTTCAAGCCCGCGGGCAGGGCGGCTTTCATCACTTCGCCGGGAAAGCACATATAATATTGTGCCATCCAGCGCCAAAGTTCGATCTGCGATTCGAGCAACAGGGGGCGTTCGTCGACGAGTTCCTCGATGGTTTTGATACGATCTTCGTCGAGTGCGGGCGCATCTTCGCGCAGTCGGATCACGATGCCCGTGTAGCGTTTGTTCTTTCCCAACGGCACCACCACACGCGAGCCGATGGTGATGCGGGCCTCGAGCGATGCGGGCAAACGATAGGTGTACGCGCCGGGAACGGCGAGCGGAAGAACGATATCAGCGTACATGGCGGTGAAAACATTGGGGGCGGCAACGTTTGTGCGCTGCCGCCCACGATTTAATCTTTGAGCAGTTTGAACGTTTTGCGGTGGTAGGGGGTCGCTCCGTGGGCGGCAATGGCCGCACGGTGGGCCGCCGTGGGATAGCCGGCGTTGTGATCCCACCCGTAGTCGGGATATTCGCGGTGCAACGCGGCCATGTAATCGTCACGATAGGTTTTGGCCAACACCGAGGCGGCTGCAATCGACAGGTATTTCCCGTCGCCCTTGACAATGGTGGTGTGTGGAATCTCAAGCACCTCGCGAACGTACGGTTTGAAGCGGTTGCCGTCGACAATGATGCACTCCGGACAAATTTGCAAACCGTCCAGCGCGCGATGCATGGCGAGGATCGAAGCGTTGAGGATGTTGTACCGATCGATTTCGGCCACTTCGGCCACACCGATCGCCCACGCCAGGGCATCGCGCTCGATTTCGGGGCGCAATGCACGCCGGCGCGCATCGGTCAGTTGCTTCGAATCGTTGAGCGCCTCGTTGTGATAGTCGGGCGGAAGGATGACTGCAGCGGCATAGACCGCGCCGGCCAGACAACCGCGCCCCGCTTCGTCACAACCGGCCTCGAGCAACCCCGCACCGTTGTGGTGAGCGAGCAGCACGTGCCCCACGCATCAGATGACAACGGCCGTGCCGCTGGCCACGACCATGAGCATTGAGCCCGAAGCACCGACGGCTTCGTAGTCCAACTTCACACCGACCACGGCATTGCCGCCGGCGTCTTGAGCAGCCTTGCTGAGTTCGGCCAACGCGGTTTCCTTGCCCTCGCGGAGCACGCGCTCGTATGAGTTCGAACGTCCGCCGAACACGTCGGTCAAACGGGCAAAGAAGTCCTTGACAAAGTTGGCACCGATGATGGTTTCGGCCGAAATGATGCCGCGATATTCGCGAATCGGGTGGCCTTCTACGGAGGGAGTTGTGGTGAGTATCATACCTATATATATTAAGTGTAAGACTTCGAGGACAAAGATAAGCGTTTGCAACGAAAGAGACAAAAGCCCTTGCGAAAAAACGCCGCGGCTGCTGCATTCCGGGGCGAAAGCAGCAGCCGTGGCGTTGGGAAAAGGCGGTGGAAGCGCGGGCTTAACGCGCCGAACGGGGCATCAGAACATGCGCACCACGCGTTGCAGAGCTTCCACGAAGCGATCGATCTCTTCGACGGTGTTGTAGAGGGCAAACGACACGCGGGCCATGCCTTCGACGCCGCAACGGGCCATGAGCGGTTGCGCACAATGGTGGCCGGTGCGGATGGCAAAACCCAAATGGTCGAGCAATGTGCCCAAATCCATCGGATGAATTCGGCCCACATTGAACGAAACGACTGAGGTTTTCCCCTCCACTGTGCCGAAAAACTGCATGCCTTCGATCTCACGCATGCGTGCCATGGCATGGCGCGTGAGCTGATCTTCGTAGGCGGCGATGCGATCCAGACCGATGCCCGCCACATAGTCGATCGCAGCAGCCAAGCCGTGCGTGCCAACATAGTCGGGGGGTGCCGGCTTCGAACTTGAAAGGCAGGCGTTCGAAGGTGGTTTTCTCAAACGTGACGCGGGCTATCATCTCTCCGCCGCCTTGATACGGCGGCATCTGCTCGAGCACTTCCTCTTTGCCGTAGAGCACGCCCACGCCCGTCGGGCCGTAGAGTTTATGCGCGCTGAAGGCGAGGAAATCGCAGTCCAACTCTTGCACGTCGACCGGGAAGTGCGGCACACTCTGTGCCCCATCGACCAGGAAATAGGCGCCGGCTTCGTGTGCCATGCGCGCCATTTCGCGCACGGGATTGACCGTGCCCAACACGTTGCTCACGTGGCAGCAACACACCAAACGAGTGCGCTCGTTGAGCAGCGCGGCGTAAGCCTCGAGGTCCAGGCGACCTTCGTCGTCCATAGGCACCACGCGGAGGGTGAACCCGCGGCGTTCGCGCGCCAACTGCCAGGGCACGATGTCGGAATGGTGCTCCATGACGGTGAGAATCACCTCGTCGTCTTCGTGCAAAAAGGCTTCGGCAAACGAAGAGGCGACGAGATTGAGGCTCTCGGTGGTGCCGCGGGTGAAAATAATCTCGGCCGTGGAACGCGCATTGAGAAAGGCGCGCACGCGCTCGCGGGCGGCCTCGTGCAGGGCGGTGGCTTCTTGCGAGAGGGTGTGAATGCCGCGGTGCACATTGGCGTTGCACGTGGTGTAGAGGCGGTCCATGGCCTCCAACACGGCGCGGGGTTTCTGCGTCGTGGCGGCATTGTCGAGATACACCAACGGGCGACCGTGCACCTCACGGCTCAACAGGGGGAAATCCGGGCGAAAGTCGGTCATCAGTTACGTTTATTTCCGGTTCAAAGCTTCACGCTGCAATCGTCGCATCCGTCGGCGCAGTGGCGTTGTTCGCCGCGAAAACGACGTTCGACCAGATCAGAAAGGCGCAGACGCAGGGCCTCGATGGGCACACGCTGCAAAACGTCGGAAACGAAGGCATGTTGCAACAGCAAACGGGCTTCGGCCAACGGGATGCCGCGCTGGCGCAAATAGAGCAAAGCGCTCTCGTCGAGTTTGCCGATGGTGGAACCGTGGTTGCAACGCACGTCGTCGGCATAGATCTCGAGCATGGGCAGCGAATGCACATGGGCTGAGGGCGAGATGCAGAGGTTGGCACTGTTCTGTTGCGAAAGCGTCTGCTGCGCGCCGGGGCGCACCAGCACTTTACCGGCGAAGGCCGCGCGACTCTCGCCGTCGAGCACATATTTGAAGAGCATATCGGAGGTGCAGGCCTCGGCAACATGGTCCACCAGCAGGTTGTTGTCGACTTGCTGATGCCCGTCGGTGATGGCGACGCCGGCCGTTTGACAATCGGCGCCGGGGCCGAGCAGTCGCACATTGGTCATCGTGCGCGAAACGCCGGTGGTGAGGGCCAGACCATTGAGGCTCACGCGGCTGCGAGCTTGCTGCTCTACATAGACATTGCTGAACCGATGGTTGCCTTCACGCGTTTCTTCGAGCGTGTAGACCGACACAGCGGCGTCTTCGCCCGCATAGATTTCGGTGACTTGGGTGGTGAGATAGCGGCAAGTGCCGTCGGCGTGTTCGCACACCAGCACGTTGACGCTCGCTCCCGCCTCGGCCACGATGAGCAAACGGCGGTGGGACAGGAGATCGGCGGCCGAGCGCGAACGCAAAACAACCTGCACGGTGCGCTCCATCCGCACACCGGCAGCAACATGAATGAGCAAGCCGTCTTGAACAAAGAGGGTGTTGAGGCGTGTCACGACGTCGCGCTCCTCCCGATCGGCGTGCTTGTGCTGATTGGCGGGTTCGTGATGCGCCGCCCGATCGTAGTAGCGTTCGAGCCATTCGGGATGCTCGGCGGCCGCTTGGCAGAGGGTGAGCAGCTGCACCCCTTCGGGCAGTTGCATCTCGCCGACCGGGGGCACCACCACGTCGTTGATCACGTGGACCGGCACGGTGGGCAGGTGCGGAACAGTGCAACCGCGGTCGTCGCCGGGGCGCAGTCCGTCGAGCGTGCGGGTGAAATCGGTGGCATAGTCGCCGGCAAAGAGCGCGGCGGTGTCGGTGTTGCGATAGCGTTCGGTTTTGCGGTGAGGAAAATCGACGCCGGCGAGAAAGCTCCGCGCCTCATCGCGGCGCCCATTGAGGGCAGCACAACTGTGCGACTCGAGGAGAGAGCGCTGGGCGTCAAAGAGACGAAGATAAGATTGAAGACCGGACATGGAAAAACGGTTTTGAGGAGTTGGAAAAAACGGAACGGAAAGGGCAGACGCCGTCAGTTGGCGACGTCGGCCGAACGCTTGCGGGCGTTCATTGTGCCAGTTCGTCCTTGATCCAGTCGAAACCGCGTTGCTCAATCTCGTAGCCCAACTCGGCTGTGCCGTTTTTCACCACGCGACCATTGACGAGCACATGTACAAAATCGGGATGCAGATAGTCGAGCATGCGTTGATAGTGCGTGATCACCATGGCCGACGTTTGCGGCGTGCGGAGTTGGTTGAACCCCTCTGCCACAATGCGCAGCGCGTCGACGTCCAAACCGGAGTCGGTCTCGTCGAGAATGGAGAAAGTGGGCTCCAACACGGCCATTTGAAAGATTTCGTTGCGCTTGCGCTCGCCGCCGGAGAAGCCTTCGTTCACGCCGCGGCTCATGAAATGCGCGTCTAAGCCGACCAACTTGCGTTTTTCGCGCAGGAGTTTGAGGAAATCGGCGGCGGGCAGGGGGTCTTGACCGAAGTATTTGCGCTTGGCGTTGAGTGCCGCGCGCATGAAATTGGTCATCGACACGCCCGGGATTTCTATCGGGGCTTGAAACGACATGAAGATGCCTTCGTGGCTGCGATCCTCGGGCTCGAGTTCCAGGAGGTTCTTACCGTTGAAAATCACTTCGCCTTCGGTCACCTCATATTTGGGATTGCCCACCAAGACGTTGGAGAGGGTCGATTTGCCCGAGCCGTTGGGGCCCATGAGCACGTGCACTTCGCCATCGCGAATGGTGAGATCGATGCCGCGAAGTATTTCTTTTTCCTTCGACGGAGGCGTGGAGATTGCGTATTTCTAACATGAAACAGTTGCTGTAGGGGAAGAAAAATAGGATGAATGGTTGGCGTCGACAGAGCGACGCGCGGCGCGCGCAAAAGTGCCCGCACTGTCGCCGGCCGTGTGCCGGCGCGAGCTGAAGGACGGCGCGACGCGTGGGGAGCAACGGCGCGATATAGAAAAAATATCGCATGCGCCGCATACCTGCGCAAAGATACTGTTTTTTTTCCGGCGCGCCAACTTTTTCCAAGCCGCATTTTCGCCCGCCGCAAGGCGTGATTTTCGCCCCGACGTGGCAACCGGCGCCGACTTCTCCCGAATAAACGCGCGAAAACGGGGAAACTTTCGACCGAAAACGGGGGGCTTTTCGTCGAAAGTTCGAAGTTTTTCGGGTAACTTGCGGATCGACGGTAATAAAGCAACGGGGAGGGTGAATCTAAATGCAAATATTCATTACAACACCCGGTGTCGCTCATAGTTTATGAGGATTGCATACGCTTCGCCCGGGCTTTCACAGCATCGTCTCGCCCGCTTTCCTTTCAAACTAGGCCTCGGCACGCAACAATTTGCACAGGGGTGGATCTCCGTGCCTTTCTAAGTCTTCCCACTTCCCTGCTTCAGCAGAAAGACATGCGCCCGGCACAAGGGGGACAGCGGCGAAACATCCGCCCTATCCCACTACCGGTCAGACGATTGTGTGCAGCAAACAAAGAGCCGAAGAAGGAAGCGCAAAAAGCGATGCGGACGCGCGCCATCTACGTACGAGTGCGAATTTTTGCGCCGAACGGGAAAATACAGACATACGAAAAATCTTCTGAAAAAAATTTTTGCGACCGACAAATTTATCCGTAACTTTGCCGAACAAAACTCGAATCCTGTACAACGACAAACACCACTTCTGCGAATGGACGAGGATCGCTCTGTTCGCATACAACAAAAACACCCACGATTCCATTGATACCTCCTGCTATGACCTCACGACTTGAACAGCTCGTCGAACGGTTTGCCGACGGACGCAACACGCGATTTGCCAAACTACTCGAAACAAACGAGGCACGTATCCGCTCCTATCTGACCGGCGCTGTACAACCTAAATATGATTTTCTCGAAGCGGTGAGCAAGCGACTCGGCGTTTCGATCGATTGGCTCATTACGGGCGAGGGCCGCATGCTGCGCGCTGAAAACCGAGCGGATCATGAGGCGAAGAAAAAGGCACCGCACAATACGACGCCGGAGGGGCTGCCGGTGTTCGACTGCGATTTCACCTGCGGATTCGACGAACTGGAAAACGATCAGACAACGCAGCCGAGCTTCTACATGGACACGACGTTCAACCGCCAGGCCGACCTCTGGTGTGCCGTGCAAGGCCGCAGCATGCTCCCCGATTTGGAACCGGGCGACAAGATTGCGCTGCGCCGCGTGACGATCGACAACCTGGAACCGGGCAACATTTATGCGGTGGTGCTCGACGGACTGCGCACAGTGAAGAAGTTGCGCCGCGTGCCCGGCGATCCGACGATGCTGGAATTCGTGGCCAGCAACCCCGAATACGGTACGGAACGCTACCCCATCAACCGAATTCTTCATCTCTACAAGGTGGTGGGTAAATTGCACGCTTTCTAATTTACCCCCGCGCGCTTTCGGATTTCGGCCCCTCGCGCTTCGACTCCACGCCTCCTCGTTTTTCGATTGCGCGCCCTGTGCTCCGACTACACATCTCTACACGTTTAACCCCACGCCTCCACACTTTCAAATCTCCCCGCCTGTGCGGCGCGCACCTCCTTGCAACCTCAGCGCGCTTCCACCTTCATTTCACACACAACAGGAGGCAAGTTTTACGCTTCTACAACAAAAGCATCCATCGACAGCGTCGTTCGTAACGCTGTCGATGGATGCTCTTTATGCGGCGGGGGCAGAGTTGAGTTAGGCGATACCTTATTTATATATGGAGTGGAAGGAGAACGAACGCTCCGCCGATAGTTTTCTTCGTGAGGGATTTCAGTCGTGCTTTATTTGAAAGAATTTCGCCTTGGAACACAAGAAAAACACACTTCGCCCCCTTCGCTAAGTGAGAGAGGAGAAAAAGCCCCTCTTTCCTCGCCGCCACCATCTCCAACAGGGAAGATTATTCAATTTATCATGCTTTTTCTGTGTCATATTCACCCATATTGTCCCACAAAGGAAAAAAGAAACACAGAAAACAGTTGATTTCCCCCACACATATCAGTTTCTTTTTATTTTTGCTTGTATATTCTCAAACTATACACCGACATGAGCTTCTCATGTTGCCCTTATCTAACCAAAAGACCGCAAATGTGAACAACCTTCGCCGGACTCAGTTCGGTGAAATACAAATCAAGCCTTGATTGAACAAACGACGAAAAAGGAAAAAGATTAAGCAATTGCCGGCCATCCTATCGCTGTTAAAGAATGCCCAAGCCATCAAAAAGTTGCTCTTATGTTGCAGGAAGCCAGACAGATACCGAATTCGAACTAAAAATGAACGACAAACAGGAAAAGAACAAGCGATTACTGGACATCATATCGCAGATAAAGAAAACCCAAGCCATCAAAGGTTTCCCTTATATTGCAGAAAGTCTAACAGACACCGAATTCGAGTTGAAAAATAACGAATTCAGGATCACGATTGTAGGCGAATTCAGTAGCGGAAAATCCACGTTTCTCAATGCCATCATTGGGCAAGACATTCTACCCCATGGGGTGAACGAAACGACGGCAACGGTCACTTACATCCATAATGTCTCGAAAGCTGATCCTCGATTGGACAAAGCGATTGTTCACTTCCGTGACGAAACGAAGAACGACGTAACGCTCGACGTGAGCAAAGACAAGAGCGCACTCATTGACTATGTGACGACTTCAGAAAACCAGTACAATGTTGTCCGGGACATTGTCGCTGTCGACGTCTATGTGCATTTTGCAGACATCGAAGATCCTGTCGTGCTCATTGATACGCCGGGAATGAACGGCGTGGCCAAAGGACACAGAGACATCACCCTGCATGAAATTCGCCATTCTCACGCCAGCATCTGTCTCTTCCACTTGAGAGGCATGGGCAAAAGTGACCTCGATTTCATCAAGGAACTGAAGAAGTACCAACAAAGCTTCTTCTTCGTGCTGAATGCCATTGACGATCTCAAAACCAACGAGGAGAGCTACGAAGAGCGCATGAAGGCTTTCACGGACGACATTGTCAATTACGTCTACGAAGGCAATGGCAAGCCTCAATTCGTATTCGGCATCTCGGCTTTGAAGGCACTCAGTGCCCGCGATCTACGCATCATGCGCGTTTATGACACGGATCAAATTGATCTGACCGAGGCAGACAGAACCAGACTGCTGGAAGAATCGAAAATGCCCGAACTCGAAAAGGCACTGTTCGACTATCTCCGGGTCAGCGAAAAGGAAAAGGTGTTTTATCAGTCCATCTGTCACCGACTTCTTGAGACCATTGAGAGTTTCCATAAGGGGATGGACACGGATAAAAAGATCAGAGAGGTCAAAAAAGAGAACTTGCCCGGGAAGAAATTGCTGATTGACCAAATACAAGAGGCGGAAAAGAAAACGGAAGACTTCAAAAAGCACTGCGAAATCGAGGTCAAGAGCGATATCGAAGACCTCCGCGAAATGCTCTATCGACAAATCATGAGCAACGTGGGGGACGGGCATTCAAGTATGCTCCAAAAAGTCGACCAAATGTCGCTCTACGAAGCGGAAAGAGCCGGCGACAGAAACGAAATAGGAAGAGCCCTAGAGAACTTTTGGGGAGAGCAAACGATGTGGCTCACCGAGCACCTCAATGTGGGATTCGATCGCATCAGAGACGGGATTTTGTCGAACATGCAGCACCTCCTTCCCTCTATTTCATTCAAAGACAAGCGTGTGGATATACGTTCGAATGTTGAATTCGACCATAGCGAAAGCTCTTCGTCTACCTCCATTATTAAAAGATTCGAGGCAGAGATCAAACAGCTGCAACGGAAAATAAGATCCCTCAGCGAGGGACCAACGGTAAGCTCTCTACAAAGCGATATACGTTCGGCCGAACAAGAAAGAGAACGGCTGCTGAGAAAGCGCTCATCCGTATTGCAAGGATTGGGATCACGGCCGCAGGTTGAACACAAGACGATCGTTCACGAAGAGCTAAACAATAGCTGGTCTAATCTATGGGGCTTTTTCGGAGACCGATACGAAGAGATCCCCGAAACTGTTCACGACGATTCGAAGCGCCAGAAATATGATGCGGATCGAAGGGAGATAGAACGCGACTACACCAAGTGGTTGGCCGACAACCAAAGCAAATTGGACACCTTGGAAAGGCGATTAGCCGACGCGGAAGACAACGAAAATCTGCAGAGAATCTGGATGAGGCAGATTGAGGAAGCGAAGAGAAGGATCAAAGAAGAGCAAGAGATCATCGAAGAGGCCAAAAAACATGCTCGCACTTCGTACTTAAAAATGCTCAAGAAGGATCTGTGTCGACAAATAGATGAGCAACTCTCTGTGCCTGACGGGAAGATGATCATCGATCTCAAGGCGGGAGTCAGAGAGAGTCTGCAACGGAGCATACAACCGCTGGTGCAAGCACTCCATAAACTATGGGATCAAAAGAAAAATGAATACATCGCCCGACTCAAAGATATGATTACGCGAATCGAAAACTTGAACAATTCGGGAGAAAACGAGCGCATGATTCAACTCCTGTCTGCCGATCTCCAAACTTTGCAGCAACTATCCGGACAAATCAAACAAGTACTCAATGGACTATAAGAAAGAATACAACGAGCGCAAAGCCGCCGTTATCGAATTACTGAGAGGTTGCATCAACTTCTACACGGGACTTGAAAAGGCTGAGCAGGTCTCGACATTGGAAGATCTGGAATCGAACGTAAAAAACGGACGTTTCTCGATTGTGGTCGTGGGGCAGTTTAGTGCGGGGAAATCGACTTTCCTCAACTCGCTGATGGGGGAAAAGTATTTGCCCTCATTCACCACGGAAACCACCGCAACGGTCAATTTTCTCCGCTCGGTCAACGAGAGCCCCACAGCCCGACCACTGATCAGAGTCAATTACAAAGGCGGAGACAAGGAGGAATGCAATGACGTGACGCTGGAGAATATTGAGAAATTCGTCAGCACCCGAGGCGACAACGTCGCTCAGAAAATAGAATCGGTCGAGGTATTTCTCGATTCGCCGTATCTGAACGACGGCGTGTCGCTGGTAGACAGCCCGGGACTGAACGGGGTGCTCGAAGGACACGAACAGATCACCAATGATCAGATCGATCGTTCGCACGCTGCTATCTTTATGTTCAACGCCAAACAGCCGGGATCGAAGACCGACTACGAGAAGCTCAATCACTTGCTCAAGAAATGTAACTCGGTTCTCATCGTTTTGAATCAGAAAGACCTGATCAAAGAGAGCGAGCAGACCATGGAAGAGGTGGTGGACACGCTGAAAAAGAATTACAGCAAGTGGTTTGATACGAAGGATCTGCCTGAGATCTTCCCAATCTCGGCCTACCAGGCTTTGGTGGCTCGCAGCGCTCGCTCGCTGGACTACAATGGAAAGGACAATTTCAGCGAGAGCGAACGGAAACAATTGCTCGACTCCTCTGAAATTGAAAATTTTGAAGATCGGCTCACGAGATATCTCACCCAAGGCGAGAAGGCGCGCAAGGAATTGCTAAGTCCGGTGGAGAAAGTCCGCACGTTTCTCCGGGAAACCGAGACTTCGCTGTCGGAACGCATCGAAGAACTGACCAACACGACCGATGCCGACGAAGTGCGCCTCCAGATCAGTCAACTGAAAGACGAACTCGACTCGGTGAACACGCAGCTAGAAAAGAAGAAAAGCGGCGTCCGTATGAAGGTGGGTGAGATTCTTCGCGATGCAGAAAGAACCATTAAGGTCAAGGCTTCCGACGAGAAGTATAAATGCATCAATGAGATCAACAGCGCAGAGGATCTTGAAGACTTGGAACACAACACGCGCATCTACATCAACCGGATTTACAGCAGATATGCCTTCATCTGGGACGAAGTGAGTGAAGAGGCCGATCGTAGATTCCATGAACTCATAGAAACCGAATACAGCGAATATGCTTTGAGCATAGTCGAACGCCTACAACAGCAAGAGAAGGACAACGGATTCGAGATAAAGAAGAAAACGATGGACCAAGGCTACTTTGATATGGATCTGGACATCGATGACTGGCTGACAAAACGCGCTGCAATCCAACAAGAAATCAATCAATCGGAGGAGCGCTTGTCGGACCTACAAATCAAAGAATTACAAGCCAACAAAGCCCAAAAAAAGCGCGAAAAATTAGAGCAATCTCGTGAAAGATTGAGAGAAGAGAAGTTCGCCGAAACACAATTACTGGGCGCTCGCCCAAGCGTAGTTACCTATACGACAACCGAAACTCAAAAGAGAGGAGGTCTTTTTGGATTCACACAGTGGGTATTTACGGGCGATCGAAGTAAATCTGTCACCAAAACAAAGAGGGATTTCTCAGACCGAGAGGATTATGACCAACGCAGAAAGGAAATCGACGCACTATACAATAGTAAAGCCGAAGACCTGGAACGGGAAATACGGCGACTGGGAAGCATTGATGCCTCGGCTGCCGCACTTGACTCGAAGCGAGAGGAAAACAGAAAGCAGAGACTCCTGCAAGAAATAGAAGAGCTGAAGGTAGAACACCAGGCGAAAATGGCAAAAGAACAGCGCAGAAAGCAGAGAGCAGCTGAAGCCTACGTGGAAAGCCTCATCGAAGACATCGAAAAAGAGAACCTCTCCCAACTCTATCAAGCACTGAGAAACAGCAAAACCGCGATGACCAACGCTGCACTCGATGTTTTGAAATTGGAACTCACGGAAGTCATCAACCGAAAGAAGGAAGACATCGAATTGCGCGAGCGACAATTGTCGGCATCGCAAGAAGAGCGGAATCAAATCATAGAACAACTGTCGGCACAAAGGCAGGAGTTGGCTCCCCTCATGAATGAAGCGGACAGTTGCTTCAAACTTATCAATGAAACCCAAGTAGACACAATCAAACGTAAGCAATAATCATGAATATTGTAGAGACATTACAACGGTATAAAGAGGTGGCCACCTTTCTTTCCGACGACGCCAACGGTGCCGTTCTGGATCACCTCATCGCCTGCATGAAGGGCAAGCAGTACTACCTCCCCTTCATCGGTCAATTCAGTGCAGGAAAATCTAAACTCATCAACAGACTGATCGGTAAAGAGGTGCTTCCCACCAAAAGTGTGGAAACTACGGCCTTTTTGACCTACATCAGTTATGCAGAAGAAGAGTGGGCTTCGCTGGAGTATGTAGATGGTACGAAGAAAGCATCGAGATATCGCGCATCAAGACGCTCGACCATCAACACACTTGCAGCGGAAAGCCCATCGCCGCACTGAGATATGCAGCCCCGATCGAGCTGTTAAAGTCAGGATTGATCCTTGTAGACACACCGGGTGTGAACACGTTGATCAACGAACATGTGAAGATGACGGAGGAACTGCTGCAGAACTCTCAGTTCATTGTTTATGTCACGGCTTCTTCCCTCACAGATTCCGACCGTCGAATGATTCAGAATATCGGAAACTTGGGCATCGATATGATTTTCGCGCGGACGCATGTCGACGAAATGCGCGACTCGGAAGAAGATGTCTACTCGACTATTAAACAAGAACGAGAACTTCTGCAACAGGTTATCGGCACCACACCGGACTACTTCGCGCTTTGCAATGAACAAAATAGCCCTGAATTCGATCGATGGGTGAGCCAATACGAAGGCTTCAAAGAGTACATTTCGCAATGCTTAGCCGCAAAAATTGAGGAGATCTACACACGAAGCACCTTGGGACGTCTGGGCATCATGAAGGAAAAGTTTGAGAAAGCTCTCAACACCAAGTTGGAGTTCCTCAAAAAAAATGCCGAGAAAAGCGAGGCAGAAATCGAAGAAACGATTGCACAACTGACTCAACAACGGAAGAGCATCGACACAAAACTCAAAACGCAGGCCGATCGTATCAAAACGAGCAACACTTCAACTCAATCTCTGCTGCAAAGTGAACTCCAAGTTCAGAAGAACAAACAGATTAAGGCCTTCGGGCACGAAGTGGATGGCAAGACTGCAGACAATGATTTGCAGAACAGCGTAAAAAGACTGTTCGAACGCCAACTGCCGAAGGCGGTAGATGCACTCAACAGCTATGCCTCGACCTCGATAGAGGCATGGAAACAAAGCATTATCGCGACGGCTCAAGGGGAAATCAACGAGGTTGAGTTGTCACTGCAGGCACTGAACATTGACATGGATACGAATTTCGACGACACAAGCATCGAAGCCTTAGAACAACAAGTGGAGGCAAACCAAAGCGATCTCGCAGAGAAATACTATCAGCTCAAGACTTTGAATGCCGGCAGTGAGCAAGAGCTGGAAAAGTATGGCATCGAAAAGCAAGAGATCTCCCAAATGCTCCAGCAATACGAAGAGGTCATCGCACAGGGGAACCAAGAAATAAAAGCGGCCATGGATAACTATGTGCCACAATACGTGCAAAAGGGAGGTGCAATAGGCAACGTGATCAAAAAAATTGGACATGCCACCGACGTTGCTATGTTGCTGATACCGGCAACAGGATGGGCGAAAGCGGGAGCCCTACTCTCCAAACACGCCATGATTCTCTCTAAGGGAGGAAAAATAGCACAAGCCGGTAGCACTGTACTGAAAGGACTCAGTGAAGGCACGAAGGTCTTGGCTACAACCGACAGTACGCTCGACATGACGAAGCTGATTAACTATGCGAAAGGCTCCGATTCTTCACAACAGCTCGAACAACCAACAGAAGGTGGGCAAGACAAAAAGAAGAAAGGCGGAATCTTCGACAAGTTGTCGGTGAGCTACTGGCTCGGGAAAGTTGCAGATTTTGTGGATCCGACGACTTATGTCGAAGACGAACAGCACAAAGCGGAATACAAACGCATTGTCAATAATATGCAGGCGCAGCTCGATCTTAAAGTACAGCAGAAAGTGGCGATGCTCAGCAGGATGCATCGAATCACAGACGCAGAAGAAGCCAAGAAACTCGAGATTCAACAACGAATAGAAGCCGAGGAGATCATGCGCAGAGAGCTCGAGCAGGAGCAAATCAAGCTCGAGCAGCAAAGAAAGCAGCGCATCTGTGCCAAGATTGCCGATGAAACGAAACAGCAATTTGAGGAGAAGCTCACGGACTACACCCAAATCTTGACTAATCGCTCCAAAGAGGAAATGGATCGCATCACGGTTTTTGTCGCAGAAGGTATGCGTTCGTTTGTCAACACACAAATAGAACAGGTTGAAACAGAGCTGAATGAAACGCTCAACAAACGGAGAAACTCGACGTTTGACTCCAACAAGGAACAGGAAGTCATCTTGGAAAACATCACAAAATTGACGATTCCCAATGAGTAACCCTCAAGTAAGCAATTTGACAAAACAATTATTCACCGGCAGACCCAATTGTCTGCTGGTGAATGTTTCGTCAAAGCATATTTGTGATTCGCGATTTGACTTCGATGTCGCGACAACAATTCTCCCATCACTCAAGGTTTGGTGCAGCAATTCACCACAAGCTGAGATCCAAGACCACACGGTCTACACCTTTTGTTGCACTAATCAGATCTCGAAAGATGTAGTCTATGTCGGTGAAATCGAGACTGAATGTCTCAATTTCAAACACATATTCTTTCTTGTGCGCGCTGACATGTTGAGCGGCCGGAACATCAGCCTACTCAGAACCACAATGGAAAGGTGCAAACCCGATGAATTGAATGAGCTGCAACAGCGATACTTCGACAACACCGTGTTTTTGGACTTCTACAATTGGCACACGGAGGCTTTCCGACACTACTATCAGCAAATAACACATCCGTTTACTGTCGCCGTGATGGACGGGTTCAATAAAATCGCGTCGACAGAGAAAGAAACAAGGCAGAATGAGATCACTAAGATCTGTGATCAGTATCGGACAACGGAAGGTGTGAGAAATCAATATATTAACAAACGATTCGATTATGCGAATTTCGCGTACCTCAGTTCCTACGTAGACTCCCCGCGCTCCGAACTTGAAGGGCAAATCAAGAAACAGATAGAATTCATTGCCACATGCTTCGGAAGGGACGGGGTGAACATTTGGCGCGAGATTTTTAAGTACGCCGGAATCAACCGTATCGCAGCTAATCCCGCCCTATACACTGCAAAAAATATCATAGATAAATGCGTGCTCCCCTGCTTAAGGGACGACCTTTTAAAAGATGATTTCGAACTGTTTTGCGAAATCATTCCGAACTGGAGATCTGAGTTAATGCAACGGCTGTCAAAGCATCAATGGAATAAATACAGCCAGGAGCAATTCGAAGAAACATGTGATTCTCTGGTCGGAAACTCCTTCTCACATTTTGTAATCAAACAACTCAATACGATATTAGCATGATTAAAAACGCAGCTATCGGAATAACCTTAGCGTTATTCTCTTTCCTGCTGGCTAATGGTAGCCAGTCAACCTCGCCTTTCGCCATTTATATTGCGCTAGCTGCGCTTGCTTTGGGGTGGTTTCTCTCGTATGAACAAGAGAAAAAGGCTGCACACATCAACGAACTTCGAAATCAGCACCTCGAAGCGCTGAACAAATTGTCGGAACTCGAGGGCGAAAACACCAGCGCTATTCTCCAAAAACAGGAGGATTCCCTTAAATCCTTGGGGGATTTGCTCAACGAAATACGGGGGAGAAAAGCCGCACAAAAGCAGATGCACGAAACGAGTTCAGCTGAACAAAAGGCGCTGATGGGAGATCTCGCTGACAAACTCTCCTCCTACCTCACAGCGCACAGCGAGATGCTGGCGAAAAACGTGAATGAGGCTCTGAGCAACAACACGGAAATCGTCAGAAGCTACACGGAAAAGCAGCTACAACTGAACACGAAATACAACGAGAACAACGAAGTGTTCCACAAAGCCACTGTATCTTTCCAGGAAGCCATCGCCTCCTACCGACAACTTTCTCAGGAACAGAAGAACGATTTTGACCGCGTTCGCGATAAGCTTGAGGCTGTAATCGAGCAGGTATCCGACAATCATCAGAAGTCTACCCAAGCAATGCTGACCTCCATCAGCCAAGTCAATACGAGCATCTCCGAAATGATGACCCAAACCGGTGCTTACTTGAAGGACGTTGTCGGTGAAAACCGAGATACTGTTAACCGGGTACTGGACAATTTGCTCGGACTATTCAAGCAATCTCAAGAGGAATTGACTCAGAAGGTCGAAGAGCATCAAGTGAGGCTGCACGATGCATTGACAAAAACATACAACGACGTGGTGGAGAAGCAGGACGAAACCTTCGACAACACCTCGACACAGATCGAAGATGCTATCGGAGATTTGCGCCAAGCTATCGATGATACCAACGAAAAGACTCGCGAACTTACCAGCACCATTGGTAAAGTTCTGAGTGATCTCAGTCGCGACCTCGAAGAAAACATGAATGACTCAGCCCAAAAGTTCGAACGCCAGATCACGAAACTCAACACAGAGGTTCCCAAAGCTATCGAATCTTTGAAGGATGGACTGGCGAGCATCGCTCCTGAGTTCATGGACTATCAAGAGGAAAAGCAAATTATCAAACGTCTGGAAGCACTATGCAAAATGTAGATTCCTACCTCTCGTTCAACCACCAATCGTTCAGCCGATTCCTAAAGGAACTGTATGAAGGAAGCAAAGGACGGCGTAGGATCATTCGTAGCTTAAACGACCGTCTATATGCGGAGAGTTTAAACTACATTGAAGACTATATTCTCGTCGCCATGCAGCAATTGAACCTAGGAAATCGGAGAAGAGCTTACAGAATCTACTTGACACTCCATCTCTTGCTGAGGAAATTCGATCGATAAGGGTTTCCCATGAAAAGAAAACCGAAGGAGAAAGGCCCTTGCCGAACCATCTCCGAAACGTTTCGGTGAAACAAGGGAGGACATTCCCTTGTAAACGAAACAGGCCTACAGCTGTGACATAAACAAGAGACTGGGATTCAATTGAGTCCCAGTCTCTTGTTTATATCTGCTATGACTGTATTGCAGCAACGCAATTGCCATTCAAATCTCGTGCTTATCTGTCAAGGCAGGGCATCATATATTCGCCACGCGCATCACGTCGGCGAAGACGCCGGCGGCGGTGACGGCGGCTCCTGCCCCGTAGCCGCGGATGATCATCGGGGTGTCGTAGCGGGCGGTGGTGAGGCAAATGATGTTGTTCGAGCCTTCGAGTTGGTAGAGCGGGTGGCCGATGGGAATCTCGCGCAGACCGACGCTGCCTTTGCCGTCTTTCCACTCGGCGACGTAACGCCAACATTTGCCTTCGGCCACTAAGCGCTGACGTTCGCGCTCGAAAGCAGCATCAAGTTGCGGGAGCGCAGCCATAAAAGCTTCGGTACTGCCTTCAAACAGTTCGGCCGGGAGGAAGGGTTCGATGGAGATGTCGGTGGTTTCGACGCGATAGCCACTCTCGCGCGCCAAGATGGTGATTTTGCGCACCACATCCATGCCACAAAGGTCCATGCGCGGATCGGGCTCGCTGTAGCCGTTGGCCTGTGCCAGGCGCACGGCTTCGGAAAGCGGGACTTCGGCCGAGAGGGTATTGAACACGTAGTTGAGCGTGCCCGACAAAACGGCCTCGATGCTCTTGATGCGGTCGCCGGAAGCGATGAGATCGCCGATGGTGCCGATGATGGGAAGGCCGGCACCGACGTTGGTTTCGAAAAGGAACTTCACTCCACGCCGGCGCGCGGTGTCTTTCAGTGCTGCATAGTCTTCGTAGGGGCCGGAAGCCGCCACTTTGTTGGCCGTGACCACGTGGACATTGTGCTCGAGAAGGGTGCGATAGTGCGCCGCCACGTCGGGCGAAGCCGTACAATCGACAAAGACGGCATTGAAAAACATTGAGTTCGAGGATCCGATTCACCATGCGCTCGATGCCTCCCGGCTCATTACTATTGTCGAGTGCCGCACGATAGTCGGCGGGGGCTATGCCTGCCACGTCGTAAGCGGCTTTGCGGCGACCACCTACACCAACCAAATTGAGATTGAGCCCGCGTTTTTCTCGCAGCACGGGGTTTTGAGCGGCGAGCTGGCGGATGAGTTGATCGCCCACTGTGCCTGTGCCACAAATAAAGAGGTTGAGTTCTTCGCGATTGCCCATGAAGAAGGAATCGTGCAGGACGTTGAGTGCCTTGCGAAGCATGGAACGTTCGATGACAAACGAGACACTCATCTCGAGTGCACCGAGTGCCACGGCGTTGATCCCGATGCCATTTCGGCCCAACACGGAAAAAAGTCGGCCGACTGTGCCGGTGTGATGACGAAGGTTCTCGCCCACGACGGCCACAGTGGACAATCCTGTGCGGCAACCGGCGGGATTCATGGCGCCGGCGGAAATTTCGCGAGAGAACTCGGTGTCGAGGATCTCGCAAGCGCGCTGAGCATCGGCGGGAGTCACGGCCAGAGAGGTGGAAGTTTCGGAGGCCGACTGCGCAACCATGAACACGCTGATGCCGGCTTGGGCCAACGAGGCGAAAATGCGACGATTGACACCGACAACACCGACCATGGCCATGCCACTCACCGTGACTAAGGCGGTGTCGGCTATCGAAGAGATGCCGCGAATGAGCCGCGAACTGGGGGTGGCATCGCGGCGAATCACGGTGTGGTTGCCGGAGGGATTGAACGTGTTGCGCACCAATATGGGGATGTTGCGCACACACACGGGAAAGATGGTGGGGGGATAGACCACTTTGGCACCAAAGTTACACAACTCGGTGGCTTCGTCGTAAGAGAGTTCGTCGATGGTGAACGCCGTGGGGATAACTCGCGGATCGGCCGTCATGAAACCATCGACATCGGTCCAGATTTCGAGCACTTCTGCTCCGAGAGCTGCGGCGAGAATAGCGGCTGTGTAGTCAGATCCGCCGCGGCCAAGATTGGTGGTGCGGCCGCTTTCACGTCTGATGCGATGAAACCGCCCATGACCGTGAGGGGTGAGCTCGAAAGGTCGGCAGCGGCGATGGCCGCATGCGTGGTTTCGAAGTCGACTCGGTGTTTTCCGCCTTCGGGGTGCGTGCGAATGAGGCGCCGCGAGTCGATATGGCGCGCATTAAGCAGGGCTGCTACGATAGAAGAGGAGAGGCGTTCGCCGTAGGCCACGATGGCATCGGCGGTTTTAGGGGTGAGTTCGCCGATGAGATGCACGCCTTGGAGGATTCGACTGAGCTCATCGAAGCAATTGGACACGCCTTGCAAGATTTCTTCTTGGCGATGGGACGGCAAAACACTGCGCACCATTTGGTCGTGGCGGGCATGGAGTTCGTCGAGCATCGGGAGATAATCGGCTGCGGGGTCGACGGCTTTTGCGGAGAGTGTGATGAGCCGATCGGTTACTCCGCCGAGGGCAGAAACAACGACGACGGCCGGCGCATCAAGGCGGTCGACTATTTGCTTGACTTGCAGCACGGCTTCGGGCGTGCCCACGGAGGTGCCGCCGAATTTGAGAACTTTCATCGCGAGGCTATATTGAAATGAAGAAGAGTGCGAAACTTTGCGGCTGCCAAAGGGGGAGACGATTAGAGTTTCACTTTGATTTTAACGGGCTTAGACTCGTTTTGCAAGCGATCCAGCGCGGTCACCACGAAGGTATATTTCTCCTTTCCAAAGTTATAAGGGAGCTTATACATAGTTTCGGAGGTGACGGCAAAGATATGAGTGGAAGAGCTGAGGTCGATCTTTTGGCCTTTTGGGAAACAATAGACGACATAGAACTTGGCAGCGTCCATCTCGGTCTTGGCTTTCGGCGGACTCCAGAAAAGATAGTAGCCGTCGGGCATCCACAACGCTTCAAGTTTGCGGGGCTTCTTCGGCGGGGCGTCGTCGATGAAGGGCATGAGGGGCACCAGCGCGGGGGTGAGATGATAGTTATTTTGCAACTCGTAGGCGTAGTTGCCCTCGTTGCGCGCCACCGCGGCCGAATACCAGAGGACGTGCCCCTGAATGGAGGGGAAACTGCGCTCGAGTTCGAACTTGGCGTTCATCTGATTGACCGTGGGATTGTTGACGTCGGGCGTTGTAACGGTACGAATCACGTCTTGCCCGATGTAGAGCGGACGACCGGCGGCGTGTTTTGCCCACCAACGCACGAGGCGGTCGTAGTCGGCCGTGGGATGTCCGATGGGCCAATAGAGTTGCGGAACGACATAGTCCACCCAGCCCTGACCAACCCAGAACAAAACGTCGGCATACAGGTCGTCATAGTTTTGCAGCCCGCGGGTGTCACTACCGGGCACGCTACCTCCGGACGAATTGTTGTGGTATATGCCAAAAGGAGACACGCCGAACTTTACCCAAGATTTGATGCTGTGCACCGTGTTGTACAGCATTTTGATGAAGGTGTTCACGTTGTATCGGCGCCAATCTGCGCGGTTATTGAAGCCGTTACGGTTGGCGGCGTAGGTAGCATCGTCGGGAATGGGTAGACCGGCGGCGGGATAGGGGTAGAAATAGTCGTCGATGTGCAAGCCGTCGACGTCGTAACGACGCACAATGTCGGCTGCCACATCGCAAATGTAGCGTTGGTTCTCAATCACACCGGGATCAAAAAGAATAAGCCCGTCATAAGAAAAGAAACGGTCGGGGTGTAGCCAATAGGGATGGTTGGCGGCGAGTTCCTTCGTATCCTTGGTTTTGGCGCGGAAGGGATTGATCCAAGCGTGCAACTCCATGCCGCGGCGATGACACTCGCGTACCATCCATTCGAGTGGATCCCATCCTGGATCTTGTCCCTGGCGCCCGGTGAGCCATCGGCTCCACGGCTCGTAACTGCTGCGATAGAGTGCGTCGGCCTCGGGGCGTACCTGGAACATCACGGCGTTGATGCCGGCTGCCTGCAAGACATCGAGCTGTTGCGTGAGGTTGGCTTGCATCTGTTCGCGGGTGAGGCCAAGAAACTGGCCATTGACGCACTGAATCCATGTGCCGCGCATTTCGCGCTTGGGTCCTTCGAGGGGGTTGGCGGCCGACGATCGGAAGACAGCTGACAACAAAAGGAGGAGAAGGAGCAATATTTTTTTCATTATGGTCGAACTGGAGCTGAAAAGACGATTGATGCGGAACGAGAACGGGGAAAGCGCGAGTCCTCGTCGCCTACAAAAATACGACAATGCGCACAATTTCACAACGTCTGTTGGCTGAAATACCTGCAAGCTCCCGTTTGTTTTCATATTTCAGCGAAGCGAGGGGAAGACATTGCGAAAATATCGCTAACTTCGCAACGATTTTCACACTATCAATGTATCACCTTTATGAGAAAAATCGCTTTGCTATGTCTCTTGCTGCTGTGTTTCTCCCAGTTGCGAGCGCAACTTTCTGCCATTTCAGTGGGTTGGGAACCGGCATTCCAAGGTTTCGGCATTTCGTTTGACCGGCGCGTGGCTCCGAAATCGCATTGGGGCTTTCGTGTGGGAGCGGGTTTCACCGGCTTCGAGCAGAAGAACTCGAATAACTATCGAGAGAAAGGCGTCACGCTGCCGTTTGAAGTGAATTTCTTGGCCGGAGGAAAGCACCATAAGTTTGAAGCCGGCATGGGAACAACGGTGGCTTACATGTGGTATCGCTACGATAACTACAACGAACGAAGTCCTTATTCTGACTGCGACGGTACGTACAGGGATTCACAGCAGATGGACCATCAGTTTTCCAGCCACGAAATCGGAAAACTCAATCAGCTTTTCTACCTTTCGGCCGGCTATCGTTTGCAGTTCACCAAGGGGCCTGTGGTTCGCGCCGGATTCACACTGCACGACGACCTCCATATAAACGAACTCATCGAAGATACCGACGACGTGTTCCACCCTTATCTTTCCATTGGTTACACGTTCTAAGCGCATCAACATGAAACATTGCATTTTCCTTCTCCTCTTTGCCTTCACTCTCATGGGGGCTTGGGCAAAAAAAACTCGACGCGGCTTCATGATTGAGCACGGCGGTGCATCGCACACGCTGGGCTTAGCCTTCGATTCACGCATTGGCACCTACAAGAAATGGGGATACAAGGTAGGGATTGGCACGCATCACCACCAGTTCCACCGACGATTTCTTCAGCGATGAGGGACGAACCAACGGATGGGCCGTGCCTGCACAAATGTATTACCTCGTCGGCGGAAAAAGACATTCCTTGGAATTGGGCATAGGTCTGACCGTCGGGCTGTTTGAATCCTTCTACCACAAAGAATACAACGGACAGGGCTGCGTTTACAGCAGTGATATGGAGTCAACCGTCACCGAACCGATCAAAACCAACCAATATGGGCCACGAACCCCCTTCGGTTGGTGCATGAATGTGACGGCAGCCTATCGCTATCAAATGGAACGCGGCCTTTTCCTCCGCTTGGGTGTGACCGATAATTTCAATCTTACCGACGGAAACCACTTTATCACGCGCGACTACACGCTGGCTCCCTTTGCCTCGTTCGGCATCGCGTTCTGAAAGGTGGCTCCTTTTGCCGCGCGCAGGGCAACAATGGCATAGCCACCCGAGGCCTCGACAAAGAAAGCGGCCTATTGACGACAAAACCCTCCACTGATTTCGTTCAGTGGAGGGATTTATCGTATCAGTACATTTGAAGTTGCCGCCGTTTCATGCGCTATCGACGCGAGAGGGGGGGCGATGAGCGGAGCTCGATGCGATGGAAGCGCATGGTTCCTGCCCTCAGCGCGATGCGGCGTCGGCGGGAGCCGACGAACTACTGAAGGCACTGGGCATCGGAATGTAGCCGCGAGTGCGTTTCACCTCGTAGCGCGTCAGTTGCTCGTCAGAACGGAAACGATCGCCCCGCAGATCACGGTCGGGCGTGACGATATGCATCGGCACATGGGAATAGAACTCGTGCTTCTCGTTGTCCCAATACAATTGTTCGCTCGTATAGGTCACCCGGTCGGCCAAATTGCGCACCCGCACGCGGCCCCGCAGTTCCCACAGCGATTGATTGTACCAATAGGCGGTGTCGGCAGTGATATAGAGGTCCACATTGAGCCGATCGTCGTAGCGTTGAAGCAACACCCCCCTTGCGAAATTCCTGACGTGGAGGGTGGGTGCGGTCAAACACCAGCCACTCTTCGGAGAGGATCTTGTAGCGCACCACTCCCGAATCGCTGATGAGCTTCGAAACGCCGTAGGTGACCATCACCGGAAGCGAGTCGCGGTTGCGAACCGCCGAACCGTTGGGCGGGGCCCCGTTGTCGCAAGCCGAAAGGCCAGGCCCAGTGCAAGAAACGCGAGCAGAACATAAAGAAGACGACGCATGGGGCGAATCATTCCACCTTCCATTTATCGAACCACTTCTCGCCGAACGACAAACCAATGGACAGTCCGAAGAACTGCTCCTTCAGCGCTCCCGTCACAGCGGGCTGCAGCAATTCGTAGCGCGCCGACACATTGAGCACACTGCGGTTGTTGCGCGAATTGATGATGGGAAGTCCCACACCGAGCGTGGCGACATAAGATTTCGGGCCGTCGTGCCCGTCGACCTTCGCATAAGGACCGGCATAGCTCAAGCCCAAGCGGTAGCGCACGCGCGGCGCCCAAGAGAGGGCCTCGGGGTCGGGCGTGTATTCAGCACCGAAACTCACCCGGTGGCGGTCGGTGAAGAGATGGTCGGCTTTGCGGAACACCTGACTGCCGTCGGCCAGTGTTTCCAACGAGGGCGCGGAAGCCTGACTCCATTGTTGCAACGTGTAGTCCAGACCGAGGCGCAGACGGTTGGCGTAGTTCCATCCGAGACCGACGCCAATGGTGCGCGGCAACGAGAAGACGTTGCGCAACGACACGGTATCGCCCGATTGGATGGCGCCGCTGCTGATGCGCTGGTTGTAGAAATCGGCACTGCTGTGCAGATCGTGGCCCAAACCGTAGACCAATCCCAGCGTGAACTCGTTGCGATGACCGATGCGCTGCGACCATTGCGCACCCAAGTCGACCGTATAGGAGCGCACCTCGTAGGCGTAGGAGCGACGCAGGGCGTCGGTCGAAGCAGAACTGAATTGTGTGTAGGCGGTGTGGGTGGTGGTGCCCCAAAGATAGCCGGCATTCACACCCAACGAAAGACCGCGGAGCGGCATATAGCCCAAGCCGGCATACACTTGGTGGAGGCCGCCGTCGCCGGTGTAGCGGGTGGCCGAAGTGAGTGCCCCGGAACCGCCCGAACCACTCAGACTTGTATTTTCTGTGCTGAGTTCATAGCCCACACTGCTGAAGGGGCGCAGGCCTAAACTGAAGCCGAGACGAGGCGCCACGCGGAAACCCGCTGCAAGATAGTCGAACTGCGCACGATTGTCGTTGTAGGAAGCGTTGCCGGCCGAGCGGTGGTCGGCTTGCAGGGTGACGCCGACGTCAAACAGGAAGCTCAACGAGTCGAAGCGCGCATAAGAGGCCGGATTGGCGAAGTTCAGGCGCCGACTGTCGCTCAGTGCGATGCCGGTGCCGGCCATGCCTTTGTTGAATCCCAACGAGGGATCGTTCAACACGCCCACGCCGTAGCGGGAATAGGGAGTCGACACGCCCGTTTCCTGGGCGAAGGTGCCCAAAAACGACACGGCGGCCAAGAGCAAGAGGAAGTATTTCTTCATGGAAGGAGATGATACTATAATATATAATGTGTAGTGGCGCCGACTCATCGGCGGACTCAGGAGCGACGGCCCTCAAAAATCGGTGGCGAGGCCGCGCGCCACAAGATACTCATCTGCAAAGGTGCAACTTTCTGCCGACACGGGAAAATCTGAACGATTGCCCCCCGTCAAAAAAGTAGTAATTGGGCCATATTCTTCGCGCAAACGCCGCACATAGCCCTCGATTTCGAAGGCAATGCCGCGCAACACGCCGCTGCGCAGGGCCGTAGGGGTGTCGAACCCGAGCAAAGGCAATTCGCCTCGGGCATCGACGTGCGGAAGGCGCGAGGTGTGGGCATGCATGGCGGCCAGGCGCATGTCGACACCGGGGCTGATGTTGCCGCCCACGTAGTGCCCATCGGCCAGCAACACGTCGAAGGTGATGCACGTGCCGGCGTCGATCACCAGCAAGTGGCCGGTGGGCTGCAGACAGCGCGCACCCAGCACAGCCGCGAGGCGATCGGCACCGAGGGTTTGGGGCGTGCGGTAATCGAGGTGCACGCTGTTCACCTCCGCCGCGGGAACGAGGCGACGCGCAGCCCAACCCGTGCGCGACAACATGTGCTCCACTGCGGCAATATCGGCGCCGACGCTGCACCAGTGCACCGCTTCGATCGACGGACAGCGGGCCCCGATCTGCGCAAGGGCGGCCGGAAGTTCGGCCACCGCACAGACGGCTTCCGGTCGCGGACGGCCGTCGAGAAACGAGACGAGTTTGGCGCGGGTGTTGCCGATGTCGAGCGTGAGGAGCATGGAACGTGGGAGAGAGGCGTGCGAGCCGGAGGCGGGAAGCGCCCGTGATTTAACATTAAAACGCAAGAAAAACAACCACATCGCAGAGCGACGAGAGAAACTTGCGCGTGTTGTGCCGGCAAAGTTACACCACACGGACAAAAAAAACAAATTACACTTTGCTTTTCGCGCCTTACAAAGTAACTTTGCCCTATCATCAACATTAGAACCACGTGCTCATGAACGTTTCAGACCAGACGCTACATCAAATCGAACGCGCGCTGAAGAAAACGACCGAAAAATGCGGTCCGGAAAGCGGAGAACCGAGACTCACCGATTTGTACATTCTCGTCACACAAGACAGCGGAGAGATTCGTGTCCTCGACGATGACGACAACGAGATCACGCGTTGCGTCGTAGAAGAGTGGATCGACAACACCGACGAGGACTTCTACACCGAGATTCAACCGGTGCTCAAATCCTGCATCCACAAACTGCGCGAGCCCATCGAAGCCATGCACATCTTGCGCCCCTTCTCGCTGGTGCTGATCGACGAAGAGCACACCAACATCGCCGAACTCTATCTCGTGGACGACGACACGCTCATCATTGACCACCGACTCATGGAGGGACTGGCCGAGGATCTCGATGAGTTCTGGAACAAACTGGCCGCCGAATGAACCGGCAACGCAAAAGCTCAACGCGAAACCAGCAAAACGCACATGTCTAACACCACTTTTTGAGATCGGCGAGATCAAAAAGCTGGCCCACGAAATCGCACAGCTCGAGAACAACGCCGACGAAGCCGTCTTGTTTCAGACGCTCTGCAAGCACTTCACCGTCGACCCCGAGGGCGTGTATGCCTATGCCCCACACGAGGAGACACCTGAGCAGTTGCTGCTCAACGGCCTGATGCATTTGGCACTCGAACAGATCAGAGACGTCACGGAACGCAGACCGCAGACGCTCGAATGCGACGTCTGGCGATTTCAAAACAAGAAAGAGAAGTGGGTGGCCTTTGTCGGACTGCTCGACGGCCACCCCTACGAAATTTTCACCGGACTGCAAGACGACGACGAGGGCATCGTGCTGCCCAAAAGTGTCAATGCCGGATGGATTGTCAAGAACGTGAACCCCGACGGCACGACGCGCTACGATTTTTCGTTCGAAAATCGAAGAGGATACAAGACCACCGTCGAAGGGCTCTCCGGCCGATTCAACAAAGAGTATTGGAACTATGCCAAACTCATCTCGGGGGTGCTGCGCTACCGCATGCCGGTGAGACAACGTGATTCGGCTCATCGAATCGCTACAACTGGAGAACGACACCATCAATACCTGGAAAGCGGGAGTGGTGCGCGCGCTCAAAAAATATGCCACCGCGGGCGGAGACACCGACGAAAACGCCAATTCAACGATTTGACTCTGAGACTCATGACTTTCGAACCCCTTGAAATCGCACTCCGCAATCTCCATTTCTATGCCCACCACGGCGTGCTGCCCCAAGAACGCGAAGTGGGCGCGCACTTCACCCTCAACCTCTGGCTCACCGTCGAGCATGCCGAACCGGCCATCGAGGAAGATCGACTGGAGGGCACCATTAGTTATGCCGACGTCTACGAACTGGCAAAGGAAGAAATGGGCCGACCGTCGCAACTGCTCGAGCATGTGGCCGGCCGTTTGCTCCACCAACTCTTTGCCACCTACCCCAACCTGGTCGAGGCCACTTGCGAACTGAGCAAAGACAATCCGCCCACCGGCGCAAAATGCGACGGCTGTGCCGTGACCCTCACGGCGCACCGCTAAAAACAGACTACACAGCGAAGTGAAGCGCCGAAGTTCGTGTGCGCACTTTGCTTTTTTGATTTCCGAAAATGAAATACTTCCCCACTCTTTCTCTCGGTCTCTTTGCCGGCTTCCTCTCGTTTTTCGCCACACCCGCCGCGGCCGACGAAGCCCCGAAGATCACGATCGAACAAATCAACGACGGCACCTTCTCGCCCCGGTACATTTATGGCGTGCATCCGCTCAATGATGGCGAAAGTTATTCACAACTTTCGGCCGACGGTCGGCGCATCATCCGCTCTTCGTTCAAGACGGGACAAGAAACGGGCGTGCTCTTCGATCTCAGCAAAGCTCGCGGCGCGGCCAAGCTCGAGCGCATCGACGGCTACATCATGAGTCCCGACGAAAAGAAGATACTGCTCCGCACGAACACCACTCCGGTCTATCGGCGCACCTCGCAGGCGGTTTATTACATCTATGATGTGGCCAACCGCAAGTACGAGCCGCTCTCGGAAGGCGGCCCCCAAATGTCGCCTCTCTTCTCGCCCGACGGCAATGTTGTGGCCTTTGCGCGCGACAACAACCTCTTCGTCGTGAAACTCCTCTACGGCAACGCCGAAACCCGCGTCACCACCGACGGCAAGCGCAACGAAGTGCTCAACGGTATCCCCGATTGGGTGAACGAAGAGGAGTTTAGCACGGCCCGCTCCTTCGATTTCACGGCCGACAGCAAGATGCTCTGCTGGGTGCGCTACGACGAGACGAAAGTGCCCGTCTATCGCATGCAGATGTTCGAGGGCATGAAGCCTGAACTCAAACAATATGCCGAATATCCCGGCACCTACGATTACAAATACCCCATTGCCGGCGCCGAAAACTCGAAAGTGAGTGTGCACAGCTACGACCTGCTGAGCCGCGCCACGCGCGAACTGGCCGTGCCCTTGGATTCCGACGGCTACGTGCCGCGCATCGTCGGCACCTCCGACCCCGAGCGTCTGGCCGTCGTGACACTCAACCGGCATCAGGACCGCATGGACCTCTACATGGTGAACCCGCGCAGCGGTGTGGCGAAACTGGCGCTGCGCGAAACCGACAAGCGCTATCTTCGCGAGCAGGCTTACACGGCCCTGCGCTTCTATCCCGGGCACTTCGCCCTGCTCTCCGAGCGCACCGGCTACCAACATCTCTATTGGTACACGCTCAACGGCCAATTGGAGACCACGGTGACACGAGGCGATTTCGAGGTGAGCGATTTTTATGGATACAACGAGCGCGACGGCCGCTTCTACTATGCCGCGCACAAGGAGAGCCCGCTGCGCACAGCCGTGTATGCGACGGACAAACTCGGAAAAACGACGTGTCTCACGCCTGAAAGTGGCACGCACGACGCGACGTTCTCCACCAACATGCGCTACTTCATGGACGTGTATTCGCGACTGGGCCAACCGCCGGTGACCACGCTGCGCAATGCGGCCGGACGCACGGAGAAGACCCTGATCGACAACCGCGATCTGTCCGAGAGAATGGAGAAGATTGGCACGAAACAGGAGTTCTTCACCTTCGCGCTGGCCGACGGTACACAGTTGAACGGTTGGATGCTGAAGCCACGCGATTTTGATCCCAAGCGCCAATATCCCGTCGTGATGTACCAATACAGTGGTCCCGGCAGTCAGGAAGTGAAAGACGCTTGGAGCACAGGATTCTACGGCGGCGGTGTGTGGGAAGCCTTCCTCGCACAGCACGGCTACATCTGCGTGATCGTGGACGGCCGCGGTACGGGCGCACGAGGGGCTGATTTCGAAAAATGCACCTACCTCCGTCTCGGCGACCTCGAATCGCAAGACCAAGTGGCGGCGGCAAGCTATCTGGGCAAGCTCCCTTACGTCGACGCTTCGCGCATTGCGATCTGGGGCTGGAGCTTCGGCGGTTTCAACACGCTGATGTCTATGACGCAGGGCGCGCCGGTGTTCCGTTGTGGCGTGGCGGTGGCCGCTCCCTCCAATTGGAAATTCTATGACACGGTCTACACCGAACGCTACATGCGCACACCGAAGGAAAATGCCAACTATGAGCTGGTGAATCCCATCACGCGGGCCGACAAACTCCACGGCGACCTCCTGCTCATCCACGGCACGGCCGATGACAACGTGCACTATCGCAACTGCGCCCAGATGTCGGAGGCGCTGGTGCAGGCGGACAAAGCCGTTTGAGATGCAGGTTTACACGAACCGCAACCACAGTATCTACGGCGGTGCCACGCGCACGCATCTTTTCAAGCGCATTTTCGGCTTCTTGGAACGCAACCTGAAATAAAAAACGTGGGCAGTCGCTGCCCTACTCTACGAAAAAGCCCGTCGACGCTGCCGCATCGACGGGCTTTTTGGGCTTTCGGGGGAATGGGGGCGGTTCCGACGCGAATCGTCGGCGTGGAGTGCGCGGCATTCGCGTTGTTGTTTTGCGCTAGAGCATCTTTCTGCACGGTCGGTGGCAGAATATACGACAAGAGGCCGACGGAATGCTTCAGCGCGCCGGAAATGGCCGAAAACGGACAACGTGTGGCGCGAAACGGGGCGAGAAGGTGCGTGTTTCGACGCATCTGCCTGCATGGAGCTTCGCATGCCGCTCCTGAACTTGCGCGCTGAACACAAAAACACCGCTGCTTTTTCGCAAATCATGGGGGATTTCGCGGAAAAGCAGCGGTAGCTTTTTGGAGTGCGCTGTGGAGCGCGGAGCAAAAACGGGCGCCGGGCGGCGGAACAAGTGGGGAGCGAAGGGCGCGAATCTGGGTCAGTGCGGCCACAACACGTAGTCTTGCCAATCGGTGATCATGTGAAAGAGCAGCGCGATGGCTACTGCTCTACCCCACCAGGGAAAGTAACGCCGGCGACCGTAGGGGAGGCAGCACAATATGACGTAGAGGGCGATGGCGGGATAGGAATGGAGCGGATGAAAGCCGATGCTCATGCGGTGGGGCGCGAAGACGGGTGTGGCCAAGAGGTGGTCGAGATCGATAACCATGGTGGCTAACATGATGAAGTAGGCTTTGCGCCGTTTGCCGTCGGGGAAAAACAACAATGCAAGGAGCAGGGGGGCTACGAAATGGAGTGTGTAGTGGACGACGGCGCGGAGGATTTGGATGTCCATGGGCGGGACGATTTGGAACGATGGGACGGGTGGATGTCGATGGGGGCGACACGCGAAAAGCGGTCGCCTTCCTCGATGGAAGAGGGAACGACAAGAGCAAAAGTTACTCATTTTCTCCACGCGCGACAATGAATGCTGCGGTTTAGTAGCGAAATGGAGCACGGGAGTGTAAGGGATGGGAACGGGATTCGAAGTGCAATGAGTGGGCCCTATAAGAGTAGACGCGCGAAAAGCGGACGGCGGCAGAAAGAGTGGAAAAAGACGAAACGAGAAGCGACAGGGGCAGAACATAAGTGCGGGAGAAGACGCATGAAAAGGCGTAAACGAGAGAAGGAACGAGACAAAAATATCCCCGCTCCTGGCGGGAGCGGGGATGGGAAATAAGTATGTGGCTGAATTATTCTGCAGCTTCTGCAGTTTCCGCCGTTTCTGCAACGGGGGCTTGGCCGGCTTCAGCTTCGGGAGCGGCAGCGGCCTTCTTGGAACGACGAGTGCGCTTGGCCTTCTTTTTCGGTTTTGGCCATGTGCTCGTTGTAATCAACCAACTCGATGAAGCACATCGGGGCGGCATCGCAGGCGCGGAAACCGGTCTTGATGATGCGGGTGTAGCCACCGGGGCGATCTGCGACCTTTACGCTGACTTCCTTGAAGAGTTCGGTAACGGCGTACTTATCTTTGAGGTAGGAGAAGACTACACGACGGCTGTTGGTGGTGTCTTGCTTCGACTTGGTGATAAGGGGCTCGACGTACTTCTTCAGCGCCTTTGCCTTTGCGACAGTCGTAGTGATTCTTTTGTGCTTGATCAGCGAAACGGCCATGTTAGCGAGCATGGACGCACGGTGAGAAGCAGTACGACTGAGATGGTTGAATTTCTTATTGTGTCTCATTTGTGTACTTTTGTTTGAATGGGATAGTTGATTGATCGGTCACAACGGAAAGCTGTGCGATCAGTCCTTGTCCAATTTGTATTTGCTGATGTCGGTTCCAAACGACAGATTCAGACTCTCGAGCAAATCATCAAGCTCCGTGAGCGATTTCCGACCGAAGTTGCGGAACTTCAAGAGATCGTTCTTGTTGTACTGAACGAGGTCGCCCAAGGTTTCGACATCTGCGGCCTTCAAACAGTTGAGGGCGCGAACCGAAAGGTTCATGTCGAGGAGTTTGGTCTTGAGCAACTGACGCATGTGAAGCACTTCCTCGTCGAACTCTTCGTTGTCGGCGTCGGGAGCGTCGTCGACGGTGATCTTCTCGTCGGAGAAGAGCATGAAGTGATAGATGAGGATCTTCGCAGCTTCCTTCAGTGCATCCTTCGGGTGAATGGAACCGTCCGTAGTTACGTCGAGTATCAGCTTATCGTAGTCGGTCTTCTGCTCCACGCGGAAAGGCTCGACAGCGTACTTGACATTACGGATGGGGGTGTAAATAGAATCGATGGGAATTACGTTGACATCGGTGCAGAACTCGCGATTTTTCATCAGCGGGAACATATCCGCGACCCTTGTTGATCGTAACTTCGATCGTCATCGTGGCTTTGGAATCCAAGTGACAAATAGTGAGTTCGGGATTGAGGACCTCAAAACCGGACAACTGTTTGCCAATGTCACCTGCTTTGAACTCCGTGGAGTTCGAAATGGTGATACTTGCTTTCTCAGTCTCGAATTCTTCTACTAATTGTTTGAAGCGAACTTGCTTCAACTTGAGAATGATGTTGGTTACGTCTTCCTTCACGCCGGGCACAGAGGCAAATTCGTGTTCGACGCCGTCAATCTTGATGGCGCAGATGGCGAAACCTTCGAGCGAGGAGAGCAGGATGCGACGTAGAGCATTGCCGACGGTGGTGCCGAAACCGGGTTCCAAAGGACGGAATTCGAATTTTCCGTTCTTGGCGTCGTTCTCGAGCATTACCACTTTGTCGGGTTTTTGGAATGCTAATATCGCCATGAAAAATCGTGTTATGAATTAGTTCTTAGAGTAGAGCTCGACAATCAACTGTTCCTTGATGTTCTCAGGAATGTCAGCACGCTCGGGCTTGTGGAGGAGCTTACCGGACTTGGTGCTTTCGTCCCATTCGATCCAGGGATACTTGGAGTGGTTGAAACCGGCGAGCGCGTCGGCGATGACTTCGAGAGACTTCGACTTCTCGCGAACGGCTACGATTTGGCCGGGCTTTACGCTGAACGAGGCAATGTTCACCACACGACCGTCGACCGTGATGTGCTTGTGGTTGACAAGCTGACGGGCGGCTGCACGAGTGGGGCAATGCCGAGGCGGTAAACGACGTTGTCGAGACGGCATTCGAGGCTCTGGAGGAGGATCTCACCGGTGATACCGCTGGACTTGGCCGCCTTGTCGAAGAGATTGCGGAACTGCTTCTCGAGCACACCGTAGGTGTACTTAGCCTTCTGCTTCTCAGCGAGCATGATGCCGTATTCAGAGGTCTTGCGACGACGTACGTTCTGGTTGCGTCCTTGCATGCGCTTGGTCGTGTTGCCGAAGATGTCTTCGCCGAACTTACGAGAAAGGCGTACCTTAGGACCTGTATATCTTGCCATATTTGTTTTGCTTGAATGGTTGATTCGTGATTCGACGCCTGCTCAAGCGACACCCCGCGCCCGGTGGGCAACGCGGTGGGCTTGGGACGAGGCCTTCGGTGAGTTTATACGCGACGGCGCTTGGGAGGACGGCAACCGTTGTGGGGAAGCGGAGTAACGTCGATGATTTCGGTTACTTCGATACCGGCACCATGACAAGCGCGGATGGCGCTTTCACGACCGTTACCGGGTCCCTTGACGTAGGCTTTCACCTTGCGCAGGCCGAGATCATAAGCCACTTTGGCGCAATCTTGTGCTGCGGTTTGAGCAGCGTAGGGCGTGTTCTTCTTCGAACCGCGGAAACCCATCTTACCGGCACTCGACCAAGAGATGATCTGGCCTTCGCTGTTGGCGAGCGATACGATGATGTTGTTGAAGGAGCTGTGAACGTGCAGCTGGCCTTGTGCGTCAACCTTTACGTTACGCTTTTTTGCAGAGACATTTTTCTTTGCCATAGTCACTTATTATTTAGTTGCCTTCTTCTTGTTTGCAACGGTCTTCTTGCGGCCCTTACGCGTGCGGGCGTTGTTCTTGGTGCTCTGACCACGAAGAGGAAGACCAATACGGTGACGGATACCACGGTAGCAGCCGATGTCCATGAGGCGCTTGATGTTCAGCTGTACCTCAGAACGAAGGTCACCTTCGACCTTGAACTCTGCACCGATGATTTCGCGGATCTTGGCGGCCTGATCGTCCGTCCAGTCCTTTACTTTGATGTCTCTGTCAATGCCGGCTTTGTCGAGAATCTTTGCCGAGCTGCTGCGACCGATACCGAAAATATAGGTCAAGGCGATTTCACCTCGCTTGTTCTGAGGTAAATCGACACCAACAATTCTTATTGCCATATACTTATTTGATGTTTTGCTTTGGATTAACCCTGACGAGTCTTGAACTTAGGGTTCTTCTTGTTGATCACATAGAGGCGACCCTTACGACGTACGATCTTGCAGTCGGGAGTGCGCTTCTTCAAGGATGCTCTTGTCTTCATATCTGGGATGTGTATTATTTGTATCGGAACACGATTCTGCCTTTCGACAGATCGTAGGGGCTCATCTCCACCTTCACTTTGTCGCCGGGCAAGATTTTTGATGTAATGCATGCGCATCTTGCCGGAAATGTGGGCGGTAATGGGATGACCGTTCTCTAACTCTACACGGAACATCGCGTTGCTCAAAGCTTCGACAATGGTTCCGTCCTGTTCAATTGCAGTTTGTTTTGCCATGATCTTAATAGAGATGTCCTTCCACCCGTTCTATGTCTTCGAACGTCGAAAGAATTTCGGGTTTGCCGTGATGAATGGCAATGGTGTGCTCGAAATGGGCGGCCGGGAGACGATCCATCGTGATGATACCCCAACGATCGGGTAAGAGCCCGATGGACGGTTTGCCCAAGGTGATCATCGGTTCGATCGCAATGCAGAGGCCATTCTTGATTTGCTTACCAGAACCACGCTGCCCGTAATTGGGCACCGCAGGATCTTCGTGCATCTCGCGACCTATGCCGTGGCCGGTGAATTCTTTTACCACACCGTAGCCGTGTTGTTCGCAATGATCTTGCACGGCGGCGCCAATATCACCGATACGACGCCCAGGGAGTGCTGCCTCGATACCTTTATAGAGGCTCTCCTTCGTGACACGAAGCAATTGCTTGACTTCGTCGCGCACATCTCCCACGCAGAAAGTGTAGGCGGAGTCGCCACAAAATCCGTTGAGGAAAGTTCCACAGTCGACGGAAATGATGTCGCCATCACGAAGCTCGCGATCGTCCGGCAGGCCGTGTACCACACATTCGTTGATCGAGGCACAGATGCTACCGGGGAAAGGTTCGGCTCCGGGAATGTCGGCGGGAAAACCTTTGAAGGTGGGCGTGGCACCATGATCACGAATGTATTGCTCGGCCAAGGTGTCCAGTTGTTTAACGGACACGCCCGGCTTCACAATTTTGGCAACCTCGGCCAGTGTTGCGCTTACCAAACGATTGGCTGCGCGCAACAGGTCGATTTCTTCTTCTGTCTTCAGATAGATCATCCGAGTGGAATTCTATTATCCTTAGTCATTTGAACGGTGACGTGTATGTCCCGCGTTGAGCATTCGGTCGTAGTTGCGCACTGACATCAAACTGTCGATTTGTTGAATGGTGTCGAGCACCACACCAACAAGGATGAGCAACGAAGTTCCACCGAAGAAGTGGGCAAACGCCTGGTGCACCTTGAAGGGCTCCATCTGAGCAAAGGTGGGGAGAATGGCGATTGCCGCAATGAAGAGCGAACCGGGAAGCGTGAGGTGCGACATCACGCTATCGATATAGTCAGCAGTTTCCTTACCGGGCTTAACTCCGGGAATGAAACCGTTATTGCGCTTCATGTCTTCGGCCATCTGCACGGGATTCATGGTGATAGCCGTGTAGAAATAGGTGAATGCTACAATGAGGAAGACAAACACGACATTGTAGAGAACACTGTTGGGATTGAGGAACTGCTGGAGCACGGGGCTTTGCGTCTTGGTGACATTGACAAGCATCAAGGGAATGAACATGATAGCCTGAGCGAAAATAATAGGCATCACATTGGCCGCGAAAAGCTTGAGAGGAATGTACTGACGTGCACCGCCCACTTGGTTCTTTCGTCCTTCAATTCGTTTAGCGTACTGTACGGGTACCTTGCGTACTGCCTTTACCAAAAGAATGGCGAGCGCCATGACACCAACCAGAGCAAGCAACTCAACGAGGAACTTGATGAGTCCACCGCCTTCCGCACCGGAGAGCGCAGACGTGAGCTCTTCGATGAAGGCCATGGGGAGACGTGCGATGATACCAATCATAATGATGACGGAAACACCATTGCCGACTCCGCGATCGGTGATGCGCTCACCGAGCCACAGCACGAACATCGAACCGGCTGCGAGAATGATGGTGGAGGTTGCCATGAACCAGAAACCATCACCAACGAGGAAGGCATGCGAAGCTTGCGTCTGCATTTTCAGGTTGATGAGGTAGGTCGGGGCCTGGAAAGTGAGAATAGCAAGCGTCAAGTAACGGGTGTACTGATTGATCTTGCGCGTTCCGCTTTCGCCTTCTCGCTGCAACTTTTGGAAATAGGGAACTGCAACTGCCAAGAGCTGAATAACAATCGAAGCTGTGATGTAGGGCATAATACCCAAAGCAAAGATTGATGCTTGAGAGAATGCACCACCGGAGAACATATCGAGGAGCGACATTAGGCCACCTTCGGTCTGTTTGTAAATTGGCCAGTGCCGTCGAATCGATACCGGGGAGAACCACGGTGGACCCGAAGCGGTAAATCGCCACGAACAGTATGGTGATGAGGATTCGCGTGCGCAAATCCTCAATACGCCATATGTTCTTTAGAGTTTCGACTATTTTTTTCATTCGACTCTTAGAATTACATGGTTTAGAGTTGGGTGGCGGTACCACCTGCAGCTTCGATAGCTGCTACGGCCGTCTTCGAGAAGGCATGAGCCTCCACGTTGAGTTTGGCTTTCAATTCACCATTGGCCAGAATCTTGACAAGAGTCTTGCGGTTGATGAAACCGGCGGCAACAAGTTCTTCAACTCCGATCTTCTCGAGCTGCTTAGCTTCGGCCAGCGTCTGGAGCGTGCTGAGGTTGATGGGCTTGTATTCTACGCGGTTGATGTTCTTGAAACCAAACTTAGGAAGACGGCGCTGAAGAGGCATCTGACCACCTTCAAAACCAATCTTCTTGCTGTAACCGGAACGAGACTTTGCACCCTTGTGACCGCGGGTAGACGTGCCGCCGAGGCCCGAACCGGGACCGCGACCAATACGCTTGCGAGTCTGGGTAGAACCGTTAGCCGGTTTGAGTGTATGCAATTTCATGATGTCGTACGTATTATTTATTCTACTACAGTTACCAGGTGGTGAACCTTACGAAGCATGCCGCGAGTGCAAGCATTGTCTTCGAGTTCAACGACGTGATAAAGCTTAGTGAGACCGAGAGCATCGAGTGTGCGCTTCTGGTCAACGGGGGCGCCGATGCGGCTGCGAGTTTGCTGTACCTTAATTGTTGCCATAATGCTTATCCTCTGAATACTTTATCGATGGATACTCCGCGATGCTGAGCTACGGTGCGGGCATCACGCATTTCGCTGAGAGCGAGGATCGTTGCCTTTACGAGGTTGTGGGGGTTGGAAGAACCCTTAGACTTCGAAAGGACGTTGGTGATACCTACGCTTTCAAACACGGGGCGCATTGCACCACCAGCCACCACTCCCGTACCTTCAGAGGCAGGAAGGATGAGCACTTCGGCACCGCCGAAACGTGCAGCCTGCTCGTGAGGTACGGTTCCCTTAATGATGGGCACCTTCACGAGGTTCTTCTTGGCGGCTTCAACGCCCTTGGCGATTGCAGCGGTAACTTCGCCGGCTTTGCCGAGTCCGTAACCGATAACGCCTTTACCGTCACCCACCACTACGATAGCAGCGAAGGTGAAAGTGCGTCCGCCCTTGGTGACTTTCGTAACACGATTGATAGCAACGAGTCTATCTTTCAATTCTTCATTGTTTGCGTTTACTCTGATTGCCATAATCTTTAGAATTTGAGTCCACCTTTGCGAGCGCCTTCGGCAACTTCCTTCACGCGACCGTGGTAGAGATAGCCGTTACGATCAAAAACTACTTCACTGATTCCGGCCTCGAGTGCCTTTTTGGCCACGACTTCACCCACCTTGAAGGCTTGTTCCTTCTTGGGGCATGCTTCTTGACCGAGCGAAGAGGCTGCGACGAGGGTCTTTCCAGCTTCGTCGTCGATGACCTGAACGTAGATCTGCTTATTGCTGCGGAACACGCTCATACGAGGACGAGCAGCCGTGCCGGAGATCTTATTGCGAACGCGATACTTGATCTTTACGCGTCTTGCTTCTTTTTGTTTTGTCATAATCTAAATCGTGGTTAGAGATTACTTAGCACCTGCCGACTTACCGGACTTACGACGGATCTGCTCACCGACGTAGAGGATACCCTTACCCTTGTAAGGTTCAGGCTTGCGGAAAGAACGGATCTTGGCGCATACCAGGCCGAGGAGCTGCTTGTCGCAGGTCGTCAAACTGATATAAGGGTTCTGGTTACGTTCCATCTTCGTCTCAACGGAGATCTCCTTGGGGAGTTCGATTACGATGGGGTGAGTGTAACCCAGCGTGAAAGTAACGAGGTTGCCCTTGTTCTCTACACGATAACCCACACCGACGAGTTCCATTTCGGCCTTGTACTGCTCAGTTACACCAACAACCATGTTGTGAACCAATGCACGATACAAGCCATGGAAAGCTTGCTTCTGCTTCGTCTCTACTTCGCTGTTCTCATCGATAGCGAAAGTGATGTGGCCATCTTCGATTGTGACTTTGATAGAGGGATCAACAGCCTGAGAGAGCTCACCCTTCGGACCTTTGACGGTCACTACATTATCCTGCAGCGTCACCTGTACGCCTGCGGGAATGTTAATCGGCAATTTACCAATTCTAGACATTTTGTTCCTCCTATATTTTAGTATACATAGCAAAGAACCTCACCACCGATTTTGAGGGCGGATGCTTCTTTGTCTGTCATTACACCTTTGGACGTGGAGATGATAGCAATACCCAGTCCATTGATCACGCGAGGCATTTCACGGTAGCCGGTGTACTTACGCATACCGGGCGTGGAAACTCGCTTGAGGCTCTTGATTGCGCTCACTTTCGTGGCGGGATTGTACTTCAAGGCAATTTTAATAGTGCCTTGAGGACCGTTGTCCTCAAACTTAAAGTTGAGGATGTAGCCCTTGTCGAAGAGAATCTTCGTGATTTCCTTCTTGAGGTTCGACGCCGGAACTTCTACGACACGATGCTTTGCTTGGATCGCGTTGCGAAGACGGGTCAGAAAGTCTGCTATGGGATCAGTCATTATTGTGGATTTAATTTATCGGGAAATTCCCGACAGTGTTAAAAGGGATGCTTGTGATTCGACAAGGATCGTTCGCTTACCAAGATGCTTTGCGCACACCGGGAATGAGACCGGCCGAAGCCATTTCACGGAATTGGATACGCGAGAGACCGAAGAGGCGGATGTAGCCCTTGGGACGTCCCGTGATCTTGCAACGGTTGTGCAGACGGATGGGATTGGCGTTGCGGGGGATGGACTGAAGCTTCTGTGCGGCTTCGAAAGCAGCCTGGGGGTCGTCGCTGTGATTAACGATTTCCTTGAGGGCGGCACGCTTAGCGGCATACTTGGCTACCAGCTTGGCGCGCTTTACCTCACGCGCTTTCATTGATTCTTTTGCCATATCGCTGATTAGTTGTTTTTTGCGTTCTTGAAGGGGAGGCCGAACTCCTTGAGGAGAGCGTAACCTTCTTCGTCCGTGGGAGCAGAGGTAACGAACGTGATGTTCATACCGAGCAGACGGTCGATTGCATCGATATTGATTTCAGGGAAGATGATCTGCTCCTGAATACCGAGCGTGTAGTTACCGCGGCCGTCGAACTTGCTCTCGATACCCTTGAAGTCGCGGATACGGGGAAGAGCTACGCGAACGAGTTTCTCGAGGAATTCGTACATCTGTTCGCGACGGAGAGTTACCATCACGCCAATAGGCATCTTCTTACGAAGTTTGAAGTTGGCAACGTCCTTCTTAGAAACCGTAGCAACAGCTTTCTGACCGGTGATAGCCGAGAGCTCGTTGATTGCAACGTCGATGATCTTCTTGTCTTGCGTAGCCGAACCCAGACCCTGATTGATCACGATCTTCTTGAGCACGGGAATCTGCATGGGCGAAGAGTAGTTGAACTGCTTCATCAACGCCGGAGCGATGCGCTCCTTATATTCTTTCTTGAGTTGTGCTGTATTCATTTGATTTCCTCTCCGGATTTTTTGGCGATGCGGACGAGCTTACCCTCAGCGTTCAGCTGACGACCGATGCGCGTGGGCTTGCCGGTCTTGGGGTCAACCACATTCAGGTTGGAAATGTGAATAGGGGCTTCCGTGCGCACGAAACCACCCTGAGGATTCTTGGCGTTGGGCTTCTGGCTCTTTGAACCATGTTGAGTCCTTCGACGATGGCACGCTGCTTGTCCACAAGCACGCGAACCACCTTACCCGTCTTCTTCTTATCCTTACCGGCAAGAACGCAAACGGTGTCGCCCTTCTTAATATGTAACTTACTCATGTGAGATATCGTCTTACTTGTGTTGGATTAGAGAACTTCGGGGGCCAAAGAAACCACCTTCATGTTCACTGCACGCAGTTCACGTGCTACGGGGCCGAAGATGCGGCTTCCGCGGAGCTCACCTGCGTTGTTAAGCAGAACGCAAGCATTGTCGTCAAAGCGGATGTAAGAACCGTCGGCGCGACGGATTTCCTTCTTCGTGCGAACAATCAGTGCCTTCGAAACGGCACCCTTCTTAATGTCGCTGGACGGGATCACGCTCTTGACAGATACAACGATCACGTCACCAACAGAAGCGTAGCGACGCTTCGTACCGCCGAGTACGCGAATGCAGAGGGCTTCACGAGCACCACTGTTATCGCAGACGGTCAATCGAGATTCTGTTTGGATCATGTTTACTTAGCTCTTTCTACGATTTCTACAACTCTCCAACGCTTCGTCTTACTCAGAGGACGAGTTTCCATGATGAGCACGGTATCGCCGACGTTGCAGTCGTTCTTCTCGTCGTGAGCGTGGTACTTCTTCGTTTTGGAGACGAACTTGCCATAGATGGGGTGCTTCTCCTTGAACTTGGCAGCAACGACGATGGTTTTATCCATCTTATTGCTTACGACAACCCCCTGACGGGTCTTTCTTAAATTTCTTTCCATTCTGGATTGTTATGATGGGTGGAGGGAGTGAAACGAATTTCCGTCGACATTCCGAGCGATGCATCATCAACACGTTTCTACCACTGCCGTCATCGGTGCAGTCGTCGGTTTCGTTTCCGTCCGTTCCGTTTTTACTTTTCGTTCAGCACAGTCTTCATCTGAGCGATGGTGCGACGCAAGGTCTTGATCTGTGCAGAATTTTCCAGAGGAGAAATGCTGTGGTTGAGTACCATCGTTTCGTAGGCATTCACCTCAGCTGCAAGGCGCTCTGCGAGTTCGCCCTTACTTTTGAGTTCGCGAATTTCTGCAATCTTCATAATCAAGCTTTTTTGTCGTAGTCGTGTCTAACAATGAACTTCGTGGTCACGGGGAGTTTCTGCGCGGCCAGGCGAAGAGCTTCCTTAGCGACTTCGAAGGGTACACCTTCGATTTCGAAAATGATGCGACCGGGAGTGATGGGGAAGACGTAACCTACGGGGTCACCCTTACCCTTACCCATGCGGACGTCAGCAGGTTTCTTCGTGATCGGTTTATCAGGGAAGATGCGAATCCAGCTCTGACCTTCACGCTGCATGTAGCGCGTCATGGCAATACGAGCGGCTTCGATTTGGCGGCCCGTGATCCAGTGTGTGCCGAGGCTCTTGATGCCGAAGCTACCAAAAGCGAGCTGATTGCCGCGTTGGGCGTTGCCCTTGCTGCGGCCCTTTTGAGGGCGGCGGAACTTTGTTCTTTTAGGCTGTAACATATGGCTCTAACAGAATCAGATTAGCGATTTGAATTTCTCTTGTTGCGGAAATTGCCGCGGCCTTCGCGACGACCGCCTTCGCGGCGACCATTTTCCTTCTCTGCAGTGAAGTTGGGGGCGAGGTCCTTCTTGCCATAAACTTCACCACGGCAAATCCACACCTTGATGCCGAGGATACCCACTTTCGTGAGGGCTTCCGTCTGGCAGTAGTCGATATCAGCGCGGAAAGTATGGAGCGGCGTGCGGCCTTCCTTATACATTTCGCTGCGTGCGATTTCTGCACCGTTCAAACGGCCGCTGATTTGCACTTTGATACCTTCGGCGCCGCTGCGCATCGTGTTTTCGATGGCTTTTTTGATCGAGCGGCGGTAAGCCATCTTACCTTCGATCTGGCGAGCGATGCTCTTGGCCACGATGTTGGCGTCGAGATCAGGCTTCTTCACTTCGAAGATGTTGATCTGAACATCCTTGCTCGTGATCTTCTGGAGTTGGAGCTTGAGTTGCTCAACATCCTTACCACCCTGACCGATGATCATACCGGGACGGCTGGTGCAGATCGTGATCGTCACGAGTTTGGGCGTGCGCTCGATTACGATGCGAGAGATATATTCGTATACGCTAGTGTATTCCTTCTTGCTGGCAGAGGCGCGACCGGGCTTTTCGACGTAGCTTTTGAAACGTGCATCGAGATATTCGCGAATCTTGCTATCTTCGAGGATGTTTTCGCCGAAGTTAGAACCACCGAACCAGTTGGAGTCCCAACCGCGGATAATGCCAAGTCGGTTGGCGATAGGATTGATTTTTTTGACCCATTGCTGTTGTTTCTGATTAGTCGTTGGTTTCTTCTTTTGTACCCACGAAGATCGTCACGTGGTTAGAACGCTTGCGGATGCGGTAGCCGCGACCCTGAGGAGCCGGGCGCATGCGCTTGAGCGTGGCACCGCCGTCAACGAAGATCTTCGTCACGAAGAGTTCGCCTTCTTCGGCCTTGCGATTGTTCTTTTCTTCCCAGTTGGCGATTGCAGAACGCAGCAGCAGCTCAACGGCGTTCGAAGCAGCCTTCTTGCTGAAACGAAGCGTGCCGAGGGCGCGATTCACCTCCATACCGCGAACCATGTCAACGACATAGCGCATCTTGCGGGGCGAGGAGGGGCAATCGTTCAATTTGGCAAAATACTGGGTTTTGAGAGCCGCCTTGCGAGATTCGGCGGCAAGTCTTTTTCTTGCTCCCATTATTTAGAGATTGAGATTTTGTTTTGGATTGTTGTTGTGGCGTTCACCCGAAGTTTTTACTTCTTCTTGTTGCCGCCGTGACCGCCAAACTTGCGGGTCAGCGCGAACTCACCGAGCTTGTGGCCGACCATGTTTTCCGTCACGTAGACAGGGATGAACTTGTTACCGTTGTGCACTGCGACCGTGTGTCCCACGAAATCGGGGGAGATCATCGAAGCACGCGCCCATGTCTTCACCACATTCTTCTTGCCACTTTCGTTCATGGCGAGAATCTTCTTCTCGAGAGAAACTGCGATGTACGGACCTTTCTTAAGAGAACGACTCATATTGCGATTCTTTTAGTGCGATTATTTCTTACGTCTTTCGATAATGTACTTGTTGCTCTGCTTCTTGGGTGCACGTGTCTTGAGACCCTTAGCATAGAGACCGGTACGCGAACGGGGGTGTCCACCGCTTTGACGGCCTTCACCACCACCCATCGGGTGATCGACAGGGTTCATCACAACACCACGGTTGTGAGGACGACGACCGAGCCAGCGGCTGCGACCGGCCTTACCCGACGATTCGAGAGCGTGGTCAGAGTTGCCGACACTACCGATGGTTGCCTTGCAAGCACTGAGAATCTGACGAGTTTCTCCGGAAGGAAGTTTGATCACGCAATACTTACCTTCACGAGAAGTGAGCTGAGCGAAGTTACCGGCCGAGCGAACCAAGAGAGCGCCTTGACCGGGGCGAAGCTCGATGTTGTGGATAACGGTACCCACGGGGATGTTTTGCAGGGGGAGAGCGTTGCCCACTTCGGGAGCAGCGTCAGCGCCGGAGAGGAGCTGGTCACCTACCTTCAATCCATTGGGAGCGATGATGTAACGCTTTTCACCGTCAGCGTAGTAAAGAAGAGCGATGCGAGCCGAACGGTTAGGATCGTACTCGATGGTCTTCACCACTGCGGGAACTCCATCCTTCTCTCGCTTGAAATCGATAAAACGGAACTTGCGCTTGTGGCCACCGCCGAGATAACGCATCGTCATCTTACCGACGTTGTTGCGACCACCGCTGGCACGCTTACCGCAGACGAGAGATTTTTCCGGTACTGATGCAGTAATTTCTTCGAAAGTACCGATAGCCTTGTGTCTTTGCCCCGGAGTTGTGGCTTAAATTTACGTACTGCCATTGTCTTGATTAGATATTGCTATAGAAATCGATGGTCTCGCCGTCCTTTACAGTGACGACGGCCTTCTTAAACGCGTTGGTACGTCCGCGGAGGAGACCGGCGCGAGTATAGCGAGACTTGCTCTTACCGGCGTAAACCATTGTGTTCACATCGGTAACCGTCACACCATAGCGAGCTTCAACTTCTGCTTTGATCTGAAGTTTGTTAGCCTCGGGCTTTACAACGAAGCCGAACTTGTTCTGCTTCTCCGAAAGCTGGTTGAGCTTTTCCGTGACGATAGGTTTGATAATGAATGCCATTACTTCGTTGCTGTTGAGAAGGGTTGATTACTTGGCAAGAACCTCTTCGATCTTTGCCACGGCGCTTTCGGTCACCACGAGAACGGCAGCATCGAGCACACCGTAGGTGTTGAGGTCAGAAGCCACAGCTACCTTTGCTTTGGGGAGGTTGCGTGCAGAGAGGTAGAGATTCTTATCGCTACCGGCTGCGACCACGAGCGTCTTCTTGTCCGAAACCTTAAGATTGTTGAGTACTTCGATGAAGCTCTTCGTTTTGGAGCGTCGAAGCTGAAGTCTTCAACTACCACAAGGGCACCTTCTTGAACTTTGTAGCTCAATGCAGAGCGACGAGCCAACTGCTTCACCTTCTTATTAAGCTTGAAACGATAATCGCGGGGCTTAGGACCGAACACGCGAGCACCGCCGACAAGCAGAGGAGAGTTGATGTCACCGCGACGCGCACCGCCACCGCCTTTCTGGCGACCGAGCTTGCGAGTCGAACCGGACATTTCGCTACGTTCTTTCGATTTTGCCGTGCCTTGACGCTGAGCAGCGAGATACTGCTTCACATCGAGATAAATAGCATGATCGTTGGGTTCAACGCCGAAGACACTTTCGTTAAGGGCTACCTTCTTACCGGTATCTTCACCCTTGATGTTCAATACACTAATTTCCATGTCTTACTTTTCTACGATAACGATTGAACCATTGCATCCGGGAACACTACCCTTAATCAAGAGAAGATTGTGTTCGGGGATCACTTTGAGAACCTTCAGGTTCTGAGTGGTAACGCGCTTGCCGCCCATTTGACCACCCATACGCATGCCCTTGAAGACCTTCGCGGGATAAGAACATGCACCAATCGAACCCGGCTTGCGCTGACGGTCGTCCTGACCGTGAGTCATCTGACCCACACCACCAAAACCGTGACGTTTTACGACACCCTGGAAACCCTTACCTTTAGAAGTTCCGACTACATCTACGAAGTCGTTTTCACCGAAGAGTTCCACAGTCACTGCATCGCCGAGATTGAGCTCCTGATCATAAACAAATTCAGCGAGATGACGCTTAGGCGTCACACCAGCCTTCTTAAAATGACCCAAAAGAGGCGCGGAAACATTCTTTTCCTTCACATCTTGGAAGCCCACTTGCACTGCAGCATAACCGTCGGTTTCAACAGTTTTGATCTGAGTTACTACGCAAGGACCGCATTCGATAACTGTGCACGGCACATTTTTGCCGTCGGCACTGAAAAACGGAAGTCATTCCGATTTTCTTTCCTAATAATCCTGGCATTTGGAATTTATTGAGATTTGAGTTCGTAGCCCGCGAGAGTCTCTACCCAAGCGGGGCGAATGGTTATTATTCGAGTTACTATAACCTATTGATTTTCACGACACAAGGCCGCTGAAGAGCACAGTGTGCCTTCATTTTCGAGAGCAAAGTTACGCATAAAAAACGACACCAACAAGAAGAAACGCGCTTATTTTCAAGCTTTTTCTACTCGTCGGTGTCGTTCTGACAAAACAGAAGTGCAAGTTCGGCCGCCTTCATGATTTTCCACGTCGTCCCCTTCGTCATCGCCTTCGCCGTCTACCCGCGAATTGCAGTGACATCACGGGACAATCAAAACGAAAAACGTCTTAAACCCCGAACTAAATCAGAGGAACGGCGCTCACTTTGCCGCGTTTCTACTTCTAAAATTCCACAAAAGCAGCGGTTTGCGCTCTTGATTGATCAGTGGCCACAAACAATCCATGCCTCGGGTGGAGATCGTCACGCACCCTTGACAACACACACGGTTGAGAGGGATATAATCTTTCCAACACCATCGATCCACCCAGCGCGCGCTGTGGATCATCAGTCCTCTTTTGAAAGCCGACTGATTGTCGGTATCCATCCCCTTGAGGCGAAAACTGCGTTTTATCTTGTGCCCACGCTCTTTCGTGACGAGAAAGCGCCCCAAAGACGAGCATTCGCTACCCGGGCTATTACTAAAACGTGGTGTTTTCTCCGTACTGCCCCGACCGGGACCGTGCATCACATAAGTACTCGCCACGATCGCCTTCCGACGGAAATCCCAGAGGAACAACCGCGGTGTTCCCGAGGGAATGCCATAGTCGACAAACAGTGCATAGTGTTCGCTCATGTTGTGCCGCTGCGCAAAAGCCAAAGCCTTTTCCGCCCGTTCTTCTATCGTTTTGTACTCCGTGCGATCCGGACGTTCCGGAAGACCATAATACTTCCACGCCCAGCGCAACGCGAAAAACGCCACCGCCGCAATGAGCAACAACACGGCGGCTACTATCCACCACTTTTTGTTTCGTTTCATAGGTATTGATTTTTATCGTTTAATCTACGGGTTGACAGCTCAGCCACTCCTTTCTTTATTGACCTCCCTCCCCACTTCGCCTTCCCGCCCGACAGGTCGACAGCAAAGCAAAGACCGTTCACGTCATAACGCCCTGCTTTCTTACAAGGCCTTTTATCCGTTCACTTCGCCTTGCGCAGTGCATTGCGCAATTCAGCCTCGTCGGGCGCGTTACTGTCGCCGTAGGTGGCTACGCAAACGCCCTGCGCATCAAACACGTAAGTGGTCGGCACGCGGTGAGCCCCGAAGAGATCATACACGCGACGGTCGGTTTCGGGTGCATAAGGGAGCGAAAAATGAGCATCGGCCCAGTATTGAGCGATGCGGTCCGCCTTGTCAGCACGACTGATGCAAATCAATCGCACATCACGAAACTCTCCTTCGGGGTCGGCTCGCAGGCCTTCGTAAAAGCGGTTGAGTGTCGGCAAATAGCGGTGACAATCGCCGCATCCACTGTAAAAGAACACCACGATCGCGCGGTACCCCGACAAAAACTGGGAGGAAAATGTAGATTTGTCGGACATTTTCACCGAAAATTGGGGGATTTTCTTCCCTACTCCCACGTTTTCTGTCCGCTCCTTGCCTACATTCGGTTTCTCCTCGTCGATGCAGGCTGTAAAACAGAGGTTTAGCGCTAACAAGACGGCGCCGAAGAAAAAAGAGGAACACCAAACACGGCGAAAATTCACTGCCGACAGAAAGAAACGGCCACTTCGTTTGCGATTCATGCGTTACGGTTTTTAAGGTCTCTGTGTCGAGACAAGGATTTAATGGGACAAAAAGTAAGGAAAAAAAGCAACGAACAAACGAGAGCGTACCGAATAAATTCGTATTTTTGCAAAGAGGGGGTGCACAAACCGGCCGCAACACGCCGTCGACAACCTTTTCTCATCTCCTCCCGACGCTATGTCTCCCAAAGAATTACAAGCCGTCAAACAACGTTACGGCATCGTGGGCAACTGCGATGCCTTGAATCGTGCGCTCGAAACGGCACTCAAAGTCGCACGCGTCGATCTTTCGATTCTCATCCAGGGCGAAAACGGCGTCGGCAAGGAAGTGCTCCCGCGCATCATCCACGATGCCAGCGCCCGCAAAGGGAAAAAATATCTCGCCCTCAACTGTGGCGCATTGCCCGAAGGCACCATCGACTCCGAACTTTTCGGACACGTCGAAGGCGCCTTCACGGGAAGTGTAGGCCGGCGTGAGGGTTATTTTTCGGCCGCCGACGGCGGCACGCTTTTTCTCGACGAGGTCGGCGAATTGCCCCTGCAAACACAAGTCCGCCTGCTGCGCGTGCTCGAAACGGGGGAATTCATCCCCGTGGGATCGAGCGAAGTGAAACGCACCAACGTGCGCATTGTCGCTGCCACCAACGTGGACATGCAGCGCGCCATTGCCGAGGGCCGATTTCGCGAGGATCTCTACTACCGACTCGCGGCCGTGGCCATACACATGCCGGCGCTGCGCGAAAGAGGCAGCGACATCGACATGCTCTTCCGCAAGTTTGCACTCGAAATGAGCGAAAGATACAACATGCCCCCGTGCGTTTGGACGAGAAAGCCAAGCAGATGCTGCTCAATATCCCTGGCCGGGCAACGTGCGACAGCTGAAAAACGTGGCGGAAAGCATGTCGGTGACAGCCGACGAGCGCGAAATCACGCCCGAAATCCTCGAACGCTACATCCCCGCCGCCACGGCCCACACGTTGCCGGTGCTGAGCAATACGCACGCGCCGGCACAAATTGCGGGACAAGAGGCCCACTACGACGAAGACCGAGAGTTCGTGTTCAAAGCCATCGGGATGCTGCGCCACGAAATCGAAAAACTGAAACTCGAGATCGAAGATTTGCGCCAAGGCAATGCCGTCCGCACAGCTTCGCCGCAAGCGGCCCCACAATCTTTCCTACCCTACCACCAAGAGGTGCCCCATGAGCTGGTGCCGGAGGCCGAGGAATTTGTGGAAGACGAGAAAACCGACGAAACACACGACGGACAACTGCCCACCAAAGACGATTTGGAACGAGAACTCATTCGCAAAGCGCTGATCCGATTCAACGGCCACCGCAAACAGGCGGCCGACCAAATTGGTATCTCCGAAAGAACGCTCTACAGAAAGATCAAAGAATATGGTCTCGACAATCTCTAAACGACGCTTCCCCCTATGAAGTCTGCCTGCTCACAACGCCTGCATAACATTCGGCGGAGTCTGGGTCGCTGCCTGCGCCCAAATCGCTTCGCCGCCCTCGCTCTCTCGTGCTGCTGCCTCTTGTTGCTCACAGTGGCCTGCATCAGCTACCGCTTCACCGGCACGAATATCAATTACGATTTGATCAAAACGATTCAGATCGACCGCATGCCCAACCGCGCGCCCTACGGATGGGCACCGATGGAAGCAATGTTCAACAACAAACTGCAAGACACTTACGCCAACCAAACGCGCCTGACGATCGTCAAACGCGGGGGAGATATGCACCTGAGCGGTGAGATCGTGGGCTACGACCAGTTCAACAAGGGTATTGCCGCCGACGGATTCTCCTCGCAAGTGCAACTTCGACTCACCGTCAACGTGCGCTTCGAGAACAAAAAGGGCAACCAACGCTGGGAACGTCAATTTTCGGCTTCTGCTCCCTACGATTCGCGTCTGCAACTCTCGCAGGTGCAGGAACGCATCGTGACGGAACTCATTCGCGACATCACCGACCAAATTTTTTTAATGCCACAGTCGCCGATTGGTGACCCCTGTAATTCGCTCATGGATCTCACTGCGCTCATCCGACATCCCGAAAACATGGATCAAACCACGCTGGCCGAACTGCGAGCGCTGGTCGAACAATTTCCCTGCATGCAGGCGGCGCGCTTGCTGCTGGTGGAAAACGCCTTCCGACTCGACGACGAGAACTACAGAGCGGAGGCCGAAAAAGCGGCCGTGCTCGTGCCCAACCGCAAAGTGCTCTTCGATCTGACGCAGGGCACTCATTTGCGAGAAATGGACGAGGCGGAAGAGGGCTTCGACGACGAAGAGGACAACGCACCGACGGGAACGGACCTCACCGCGACGATGATCGACCGCTTCCTTTTTGGCGACAACGAGGAGCAAGAGAAGAAGGAAAAGGCGGTGGACCCCGCCTCGGACTACATGGGCTACTTGTTCCAAATCGAAGCGCAAGCGGGCGGATGCCCTTCGCTGATACAGCCGGCGCCCGGTGCGGACATCGAAAACGACCCGACCAGCAAAGTGCTCGAAGCGGCTCAAAAGCACGGAAAAAAATGGTTCAAACCGGCTACCCGACGAGAGGGAGATGCAATGACGTCCGACGAAGAACTGCTGACGCCGGACACCGGCGAAGAGGGCTTCGAGGAGAAAAGTTGCTACACCGAAACACTGGCCAATATTTGCCTGAAACAGGGGAGATATCGGCGTGCTTTGGAAATTCTCACCTACTTACACTTGAATAATCCGAAGAAAAGTGCTTACTTTGCAGATAAGATTCGCTTTATTCGAAAACTTGCCATCAATAGCAAATACAATTCATAACTCCTAATGTACACCTTTTTAGTTATCCTCGCCGTGATTACGGCTATCTTGCTAGCCATTGTGGTTCTCATCCAGGAATCCAAAGGCGGCGGTCTGGCTTCGAACGTTTCCGGTGCCAATTCTGTGCTCGGCGTACGCCAAACGACGAATTTTGTGGAGAAAGCCACATGGACTTTGGCTGCGCTCCTGGTTGTGTTCAGCGTGGCAACGAGCTTCTTTGTGAAGTCTGCGGCTCAAGACGATGCTACCGACATTGAGTCGATGCCCGCAACTTCGGTGCCCGCCCTTCCCGGTGCAGGACAAGGCCCGCAACAGGCGGCTCCCGCTCAGCAACAACAAGCACCCGCACAGCAATCGGCACCTGCTGCACAAGGTCAGCAACAAGCCCCTGCGAAATAAAGAACTGGGGCGAAGCCACTACTGATTTCTCAGCAACACCGCATTCCTTCTCACCGTGAGAAGGAATGCGGTGTTTTTTGTTTGCCCAGGGATGAGACGAGGGAGGTGCTGGCCACGAGCAGCAAAACAATGGCGGGGGCGTTCGACAGGCTCGCATTTATCCGGTGAGAGACACCGCTGTTAAACAATAAACCTCTGCGCTTATTTCTGAAGGCCGGATGTTGTCACACGAAATACGTCACGCACGTCGATCTTCCTGCAGGCTGTACCTCCACTTTCGGGGGCATCTGTGATTTTCATTGTGCAGAGCAAGGCTCCCGAGCCAAGTTCTGTGCATGTATGGGCCAGATGCGCATGCGTTGGCGAACGAAGCGCCCTTCGATGCGGGCAAAAAGAAAAGCCCTTCGCACAAAAGTGCAAAGGGCTTTGAAAGGCGGGTATTTGCGCGGGCAAATACTTTTCGGGATCCTATACCTTGATTTCAACCTCGACGCCGCAGGGAAGTTCGAGCTTCATCAGTGCGTCGATCGTCTTGGGGTTCGAGCTGTAGATGTCGATGAGACGCTTGTAGGTCGAAACTTCGAACTGCTCGCGGCTCTTCTTGTTGACGAAGGTCGAACGGTTGACGGTGAAAATGCGCTTGCGCGTGGGGAGGGGGATGGGACCGCTCACGATGGCGCCGGTGGCTTTCACGTTGGAAACAATCTTTTCTGCAGATTTCTCAACGAGCGTGTGGTCGTAGCTCTTGAGTTTGATGCGGATCTTTTGACTCATTTGTTGTTTGAATTGAACTTTTGCCTTGCGGCAGTGGGATAAGAGTCGTTCGCTATCCCACTGCGCAGACAAAATAGGGATTTTATTGGGGAATCTTGCGCTTCGTGCTCGATTACTTCACGAGATCTACACGACCCTTGATTTCTTCGAGTACCGACTTGGCGATGCTGCTCGAAACAGGTGCGTGGTGATCATAAGACATCGAGCTGGTTGCACGACCCGAAGTGATCGTACGGAGGGCAGTTACGTAACCGAACATCTCGGCGAGGGGCACCATAGCCTTCACTACGCGAGCACCGGAACGGCTGCTTTCCATGCCTTCGACTTGACCGCGGCGCTTGTTGAGGTCACCGATCACATCACCCATGTTTTCTTCGGGCGTGATGACGTCAAGCTTCATGATGGGTTCCAAAAGCACGGGACCAGCCTGTGCACATGCGTTCTTGTAGGCCTGCAAAGCGGCGATTTCGAACGAAAGCTGGTCGGAGTCCACGGGGTGGAACGAACCATCGAGCAATTCGACCTTCAGGCTGTCGAGAGGGAAGCCACCGAGCACACCGCTCTTCATGGCATTCTCAAAACCTTTCTGTACCGAGGGGATGAACTCCTTAGGAATGTTACCGCCGGTCACCTTGTTCACGAACTGCAGGCCACCTTCCTTGTAATCTTCGTCTACGGGACCAACATTCACGATGATATCGGCGAACTTACCGCGACCACCGGACTGCTTCTTGTAGACTTCGCGGAGGTTCACCGTCTTGGTGATCGCTTCCTTGTAGTTTACCTGAGGCTTACCTTGGTTGATTTCAACCTTGAATTCGCGCTTCAGACGATCGATAATGATATCCAAGTGCAATTCACCCATACCGGAGATGATGGTCTGGCCACTTTGCTCGTCGGTCTTAACGGTGAACGTGGGATCTTCCTCAGCGAGCTTCGAAAGACCGGTAGAAAGCTTGTCGAGATCCTTCTGGGTTTTGGGCTCTACTGCGATACCGATCACGGGATCGGGGAATTCCATGGATTCAAGTACGATGGGTGCATCTTCTTCTGCGAGCGTATCACCCGTGCGGATGTCCTTGAAACCGACACCGGCACCGATATCACCGGCACCAATCACCTCAACAGGATTCTGCTTGTTGGAGTGCATCTGGAAGATACGCGAAACGCGTTCTTTCTTACCCGAACGTACATTGTAAACATACGAACCGGCCTCGATCTTACCGGAGTATACACGGAAGAAAGTCAGACGTCCCACATAGGGGTCGGTGGCAATCTTAAATGCGAGAGCCGAAGTCTTTTCGTCTTCCGAAACTTCACGCGTTTCGATCTCACCCGTTTCAGGATTCGTACCTTCGATCGCGGGCGTATCGAGAGGCGAGGGCAGGAACATTACCACGTAGTCGAGCAAAGTCTGCACGCCCTTGTTCTTAAACGACGAACCGCAAGTCATCGGAACGATATCCAATGCGAGTGTACCCTTACGGATTGCTGCAACAATCTCGTCTTCCGTGAGCGAGTTGGGATCTTCGAAGAACTTCTCCATCAGCGTCTCGTCTTGCTCGGCGGCAAGTTCGATCATCTTCTGGCGCCATTCGTTGCATTCGTCAACGAGTTCAGCGGGGATATCTTCCACGTCGTACTCAGCACCCATCGTCTCATCGTGCCAAAGGATGGCCTTCATCTTGATGAGGTCCACAATACCTTTGAAGTTCTCCTCTGCACCGATAGGAACAGAGATCACGCAAGGCGTTGCACCGAGGACATCCTTCATTTGGCGTACCACTTCGAAGAAGTTGGCGCCCGAACGGTCCATCTTATTTACGTAGCCGATACGGGGAACGTTGTATTTATCAGCCTGACGCCACACGGTTTCAGACTGGGGCTCCACGCCACCCACTGCACAGTAGGTAGCTACTGCACCGTCGAGGACACGAAGCGAGCGTTCAACCTCGGCCGTGAAGTCAACGTGACCCGGAGTATCGATGAGATTGAACTTATATTTTACACCATTGTAAGTCCAGAAGGCAGTTGTTGCGGCAGACGTGATCGTGATACCGCGTTCTTGCTCCTGTTCCATCCAGTCCATGGTTGCGCCACCTTCGTGCACCTCACCGATCTTGTGGGTTTTACCGGTGTAGAACAGGATGCGCTCGGAGGTAGTGGTCTTACCGGCATCGATGTGCGCCATGATACCGATATTGCGCGTCAAATGGAGGTCTTGCTTTGCCATTTTAGTCTTATGCTATGAGGGGATTAGAAGCGGAAGTGCGCGAAAGCACGGTTTGCTTCAGCCATGCGGTGCATATCTTCCTTACGTTTGAAGGCACCACCTTGTTCGTTGTAAGCGTCCATGATCTCAGCTGCGAGTTTGTCGGCCATGGTCTTACCACCGCGCTTGCGAGCGAAGCTGATCAAGTTCTTCATGGAAACCGATTCCTTACGGTCGGGGCGGATTTCAGTAGGCACCTGGAAGGTGGCACCACCGATACGGCGCGACTTTACTTCGACTTGCGGAGTGATTTTGTCCAGCGCGATCTTCCAGATCTCGAGGGCACTCTTTTCTTCGCTTTGCATCTTCTCACCGACGAGTTCGAGAGCGTGATAGAAAAATCTCGTAGCTCACGTTTTTTTCTTACCGTCGTACATGAGATGATTTACGAACTTGGAAACTTTCTGGTCTCCGTAAACGGGATCGGGAAGGATCAACCGCTTCTTAGGCTTTGCTTTACGCATGGGAAATTTGGTTTTGTGTGAGGCTGCATGCTGTCTTCAGCACATAACGTGCTTACTCAACCTTATGCAAACCAACATTATTCTTATATAGAAGAGGAGTGAGAAGAAGAAAGTGTACTTCTGTGACAGAAGAGTGCCTTCATTGCTCAGCAATTACTCTTTCTCCATTCTCTAACGGCTTAGCATCAATTATTTCTTAGCCGCTTTGGGACGCTTCGCACCATATTTGGAACGACGCTGCGTGCGGTTGGCTACGCCGGCGGTATCAAGCGTACCGCGAACGATGTGATAACGCACACCGGGAAGGTCTTTCACACGACCGCCACGAACCAGCACGATGCTGTGTTCCTGAAGGTTGTGACCTTCACCGGGAATATAGGAGTTCACCTCCTTAGAGTTAGTCAGACGCACACGAGCGACTTTACGCATTGCCGAGTTAGGCTTCTTAGGCGTGGTGGTATATACACGAACGCACACGCCACGACGCTGAGGGCAGTTGTCCAGTGCAGGAGACTTGGACTTGTCGGCCGCCACCGAACGTCCCTTGCGCACAAGTTGTTGGATAGTAGGCATTTGATGTGATTTTTAATTGTTTATATATTGTATTTCTGATTGCGATATAGGGAGGCGTGAGTGCATACTACGCCATTTTGACTGCAAAGGTAGCCATTTTTTTTCGTGCCACCAACTCTTAGACGCATAAAGTCCCGGCGGGACAGTATACTCACTCGCCGGCGTGCGCCACCACCACGCGATTTTTGGATGGTAGGGCAGAGAAATAGGCGATTCCGTAGGCCGTGGTGCGCACTCGGCGCGCATCGATGCCGTATCGGCCTACGAGCAGTGCGCGCACAGCCTCAACTCGACGATGAGCCAAAGCGCGATGTTCACCACCCGAAACATAGCCCGCGAGACTCACCTTGGCCGAAGGATTGCGGCGCAAGTAAGCCACGAGACGCGCCACTTCGCCCAACGGTGCACCGCTCACGGATGCACTGCCGGCTGCAAAGTAGACATCGAACTCCTCCGCACGCACTTTCTTGCCGGATTCACGGCGAGCACCTTGCTCCGCAGTGGTTTGCTGTTGGGGTGTTTCGTCAACCGACGGCGCCGTGGGCACTGTGGGAGCGGGTGTTTCGCTTCCGGTGATCGGCAATTCGGGCACCGGCGCGACAGGATCGGGCGTTTCGATAACGATAGGCACCGGAGTCACCGCCACTTGGGGCTCATTCTTCCGCTCATGCTGCGGCTGCAAGGGCCGCACGTGTTGTTGACCGGACGTTTCACGCGCTTTCTCCGGTCGCACAGCTGCTTCGTGGCGTTGCACAGTCGTGGCGACGCCTTCTTCACGATCGCGAGCCGTTTTCTCTACCGGCCGATCGGGACCGGTCGCCACCACTTTCCGCTCTTCGTGTGCCATGGCGGGCACAGTCGGTACCGCCACCGTGTGCGTTTCCGAACGACGCGGCGTTTGTACCACCGGACGATCGTGGACACGGCGCTCTGAAGCGCGGTCGGGTGTTTGCGGCGTGGCGTGTTTCACCGGCGATGAAGATTCGGTGCCGTGGATTGACGGGGTGCTTTGTACCGCAGCGGCCGATGAGCTCACCGTCGCTCCGGACTTCGTCTCGGTCGACTTGGTCGGCTCCGTCGCTTTCTTGGGAGCATTGGCACCTTGAGGTGAGAGTGGAATCAACATTACATTCTCATTTCCGGGTTCCAGCGGGGCGCCGGTTTCATGTTCCTCGCCGTAGGTCACCGGTTCCGCGGGACGTACCGTTTCGGTCGGTTTGGGTTTGGACACCGTTCTTTGGGCAACGGCACCACATATTCGCGATCGCCGGCCACGATGTGCCCGGTGCTGTCGACATGATAGTTGCCCGGAAGTTCAGCTCCGGACACCACACGCGTGGTCGGCTGCAAATCTGCCCGCTGCACGGGGTTGAGCGCCATCGAAGGCGTGGGCAGTGTACGCGAACGCGAACGACGGCCGCGAGAAGCCAAGCGGGGGAAGATATACATGGTGCGCACCGTGTCGTTCACCACCAGATCTTCATCGTCATCATCCTCTTCCACACCATGCAAATAGGTGTGTCGACGCGCACGACGTCCGCCGGTCCAGCGATAGGTGAAGCCCACGGTCACCATCATGGCGGCTCTATGTATATTGTATTCGATCTGCGAATTTTCTTTTTCCGTGCGCAAGTCGTAGAACAGGGCCGGACGCACGTTCAGCGCCCAAGAGCGGTCGGCATTGAGGTACCAACTGAGGTTCAATCCCAGTTTCGACACCAGATAACTCGCTCCCAAATCGCGATTGGCCGCTTCTTCCTTGAAGTTATGTCCCCAACCGAGCGACAGGATACCGTCGAGTTCAACGCGACGAGGTTCAACCGGCGGCGTGACAAACAAGTTTACGAGATTGATTCCGCCATAAACATAGACTTGACTTCGGGCACTGCGACTCAACAGGAGGTTTTGATTGGCCAACAACAAGTTGCCTTCCACACCCAGCGCGAGCGTAGGCGTGAATTGGCGTTTGAGATCGAGAGCAAACATCCCCGTAACCAATGAGGCATTGGGACTGTAAGACATCGGGTGGTAGGCTCCTCCACCAAAAGTGAAACCCCAGCTGCGTTTGAATTCGGGTCGCTCTGCCAAAGGCCCCACGAATTGAGCCCGTCCCGGCAAGAGAACGAGCAACGTGAAGAGGAAAAGCAACAGTCGTTTGTGCGTCATAATCGGAATAAGCGTATCATCGTCGGACGACAATATATCTATTAACGTGCAAATTTACGCTCTCAACAAGAGAACTCCAAATTTAGCGCGCGTTTTCTGCGCTCCGTTCTTGCACATTCCATTTTGTTTTGCTACATTTGCTCATGTAGAAGGCAAATGAGAGGTACAAATGACTTTTGGCACCCTTATTGCAGACACACTACCGACGACTCTCTCCAACAGTCGGAACAAACGCACAAATTCATTCATCAATATAACACACTACCCTCCCATGGCAAACGAAAAAGAACAGGGTCAGCAGCTCCAGATCGAGTTGACGCCCGAAATCGCCAACGGCACTTACAGCAACCTGGCCATCATCAACCACAGCCCCCAGGAATTCGTACTCGACTTCATCGCCGCTCTCCCCGGTCTGCCCCAGGCTCGTGTCAATGCACGCCAAATCCTCACTCCCGAGAGCGCTAAGCGTCTTCTCTTCGCCCTCCAAGACAACGTAGTGAAGTACGAAAATGAATTCGGCACCATCGATCTCGGCACGCCTCAGCCCGCTGCCACGGAAGGTGTGGGTCGTACGGCCACGCCCTTCGGTGCTCCCGACGCCAAAGCGTAAGCGCCACTTCACAAAGTTGTCGACCCTGTCGGCCTACACTCCCTCTGCTTGTTCAAGCAAAGGGAGTTTTTTTTGGCACATGTCCAAAAGCCGTTCGGTCTGCGCGCGTTTTCGCCCGTCTCACGCGAAGCGGATCGTCGATTCAAACAAATTGTAGACGCGATCAAACAGATAATCATCTATACAGTAGACGATTACGCTCATAATCGAAAAGAAAAACAACGCAGTCGGAAAGTAGCGGTGAAACTCCCCGCTTTCTGCAGAAACACTCCGGTTTTCTACGGAAAACGGGGCAGAAGACGCAGAAAGTGGGGAAGCGATTTCGCCAACTTACGCTTCGTCCGCCGCTCACGCCCAGTTTCAGTAAGCCAATCGCCCTGTTTCTGCACGCTCTGCGCACCAACGCAGTCCGGATACCCGGTGAAGATTGACGCCCCTCCCCTTTCGCCGGCCGTCGTTCGCACTACTGAGTTTGACATGGCCGCCGAATGACGTCCAAACGGCTGACAGCTGACAAAACTGCCGATCTTTGCGCCAAAACGTCCTTTTTCTGACACATGGACTAAGAAAAAAGCGGAATAGGTCGGAGCATCTTACAAACATTTTTTTTATCTTTGCTCATGAAATGCTCCGCCTTCGACGAGTTAAACCGTTCGTGCCCTACTTCGCTTCGCATGCAACGGAAACTTTTCGGCCGTGCCTTTCCCTTCCTTCGCACTATATCTAAATGTACGCGCGCGAGAACGCTGTTTTTCTCGCCCGACCCAAGATCTGTTTCGCTCTACAAATGAAACGCATCACACTTCGCTTCGGCGCGCTCTCCATGCCTGCCGCCCTTTTTCTCAATCTCTTGCTGGTGTATGTGGTCTATGCGCTCTGTCGCTTGGCCTTTTTGGTGACCAACTGGGACACCTTCGCCCCGGGTTTCGCCCAACTCGACACGTGGCGGGTGATTAAGGGGACGCTTTTCTTCGACACTTCAGCCATTCTCTACACCAATGTGCTCTATGCCCTGCTGATGCTGCTGCCCTTGCACTACAAAGAGCGGGCGACTTGGCAACTGGTTTGCAAATGGCTCTTTGTGCTGACCAACAGCTTGTGTGTAGTGGTCAATATGGCCGATGCGGTCTATTTTCAATACACCGGCCGCCGCACCACTTGGACCGTTTTCGGAGAATTCGGCCATGAAGGCAACATTTTGTCGATCGTCGGCAAGGAAGTGCTCCACCACCCCGTGGTTTTGCTCATCGGCATCGCCCTGATCGCCCTGCTTTGGTTGGCCTACGTGCATCCGCGCTCGCTCACCAAGGCGCCGCGGCCGGCCACGCCCTACTACGTGACTCAAGTCTTCATGTTGGGGCTCTTCGTCCCCCTCTGTGTGGCCGGCATGCGCGGTGGATTCACCACGGCGGTGCGGCCCATCACCCTGAGCAACGCCAATCAGTTTGTCAACCGCCCGGCCGAGGCTGCTTTGGTGCTGAACACGCCGTTTTCGATGATACGCACCGCCACGAAAAAGGCCTTCGTCGACCCGAAATACTACACCCCCGACGAACTCAACGCCATCTATTCGCCGCTGCACCGACCGGGCGATGCCCTCACCCCCCGACACAAGAACGTGGTGGTGATTATTCTCGAAAGCTTCGGACAAGAATTTGTGGGCGCCCTCAATCCGCAACTCGACGGCGGGCGCTACAAGGGTGTGACCCCCTTCCTCGATTCGCTCATCGGGGTGAGCACTACCTACGAAAACTCGTTTGCCAACGGACGCAAGAGCATCGACGGCATGCCCTCGGTGTTGTCATCGATACCCATGTTTGTCGAACCGTTTTTCCTCACGCCCGCTTCGCTCAACCACCTGAGTGGATTGGCACGCGAACTGAATGGCGAGGGATATAACACAGCTTTCTTCCATGGTGCGCAAAACGGTTCGATGGGGTTCGAGGCCTTTGCCCGCTCCACGGGATTCGGCCAATACTACGGCCGCACAGAGTTTGACGCCGACCCACGTTTCGGCGGAGAAACGAGTTCGACGGCACTTGGGCCATTTGGGACGAGCCTTTCCTCCAATTCTACGCCAAGAAGATGAGCGAAATGAAACAGCCCTTCATGACGGCCGTCTTCACCGCCTCGTCTCATGCGCCATATAAGGTGCCTGAGCGCTACGCCAAGCAATTCCCGGAAGAGGGAGGCACTCCTTTGCACAAATGCGTGCGGTATAGCGACATGGCACTGCGCAAGTTCTTCGAAACTGCTCGACGCCAGCCGTGGTACAAAAACACCATTTTCGTTCTCACGGCCGACCACACCAGCCTCTCCACTCACGAAGAATATCAAACGCCGCTCGGACGCTTCCGGGTGCCCATCATTTTCTTCGATCCCTCGGGCGACATGAAACCGGGCCGCCGTCCCGGCATCGCCAAACAGATCGATATCATGCCGACACTGCTCGGTTACCTCGGTTTCCAGCACCCGTTTGTGGCTTTCGGCAACGACCTGACGCACCTCCCCGCGACCCTCAATTATGAAGTGGCGTATTTGAACGGCGTCTACGTGTTTGCGCAAGGCGACTACGTGCTGCTCTTCGACGGCAGCCAGACCACTGGCGTCTTCGACTACAAAAAGATCGGCTCATGGTGCATAATCTCAAAGGTCGCGTGCCGCAACAGGCCGCAATGGAGCGACTGCTGAAAGCCATCATACAATCGTACATGCAACGCATGCTCACCGACCAACTGACGGTGAAATGATCTGTCCCAACGACTTATGACAAGAAAAAAGAAAATCACGCTTGGCTGCCTCGGGCTACTGCTCGCGGGACTGGCCGTGCTGTCCTACGTGCGCTGGAATGTGTGGTTCGGCAATCCCCCCGAAGCGCCCTATGCCCCCCAGCCCACGCCTTCGCGTGTGCTGCTCACCTTCGGCAATGACGGGGCGCTCTCCCGCAACGTGAGTTGGCAATGCGATTCGGTGCTGCACACCTCGCATTTGGAGCTGGCTGCCGACGACGATACGGCGGTGATCTGCATTCCGGCCACCGGCGAAGTGTTTCATTCCCGCAGCGGCAAGGCGCATTCTACGTGGCACGGCTCACTCACCTGGTCGACGGGCAATGTTATCACTATCGTGTGGTGACAGACGGGAAGGCCTCGCCGTGGTACCGCTTCACGGCCAAAGATGCCGGGGCAGACCGTAATTTCTCGTTCCTCTATTTCGGCGATGTGCAAGACACCATCGGCGGCATTGCACACCGCGAGATCATGAAGGCATGGCAAGCTCATCCGGAAGTGGATTTCGCCGTGTTCGGCGGGGACCTCACCGAGCGACCCACCGACGAATATTGGAATGAAACCTTCCGCGATCTGGACACCATCGGCCAACAACTGCCCATCCTCTGCGCCACCGGCAACCACGAATACTTGAAATATCCCATTCGCAAACTGGAGCGGCGCTTTTCGCTGGTTTTCTCCTATTTCCTCCAATCGATGGTGGGGAAAAACCAAGTTTACGCCCTTCGCTTCGGCAATCTCCAACTCTGCCTCCTCGATTCAAACCGAGAACTGCCCTATTTGCTGCAACAAAACAGTTGGCTCGAACAGCAAGTCAAGGGCGACGGCGCACGATGGAACGTGGTGGTGCTACACCACCCCATCTATTCCGCCAAATCAGGCAGCAATAACCTGATGCAACGCTGGGCTTTCGCCTCGACGCTCAACGACTATGCCGACCTTGTGCTCCAGGGGCACGAACATGCCTATGCCCGCATGACACGCCACGACGAAGACGGCCACCCCACCACGCCGGTCTACACCGTGAGCCACTGTTCGCCCAAACAATACCGCATTGAATTCGACGAACGCTTCGACCGCTTCGGCACCGGCACCCAGTTCTACCAGCTCATTGCGGTGCGCGGCGACACCCTGCAGATGAACACTTTCGACGCCGCCACGGGACGCCTCTACGACCGGGTCGACATCGTGAAAGGGATGCACGACCAAGTTCGCATCGTCGACGAAGGGAAACGCATCCCCGAGATTCTCCGCTTCACGCCCCGACCGGGCAATAAAAAAGATGCGGCCTTTGCCGACCGCATCCGCGACTACAAACGCCGCAAGGGCATTCGCTAAATCCATCACATGCAACAACTTCTCATCATCACGCCCGTCAAAGACAGCATCGACCACACCGTGCGCACCATGGAGGCCGTTGTGCAGTCGGAACTCAACGTTCCGCACCGCTACGTGGTGTTTAATGACAATTCGACGCCCGAAAACACCGCACGCCTCCACACCGAGGCAGCACGCCTGGGCGTGGAGGTCGTAGATCTGGCCACCCTCACCGATCATCCCTCGCCCAACTACCTCTTTGTGCTGCGCCGCTGTCGGAAAGAAGCCTTGGCCGACGACGCAGGACTGCTGATTGTGGAGAGCGACGTGACCGTGCAACGCGACACACTGCAAAAACTCTTCGACGGCGCAACGGCGCGCCCGAATTGTGGCATCGCCGCAGCCGTAACTGTGGACGAGGAGGGGAAAATCAACTACCCCTATCTCTATGCCCGCGGCAAAGAGGGACAAGATTACGACTGCAAGAAACATTGCTCCTTCTGTTGCTCGCTGCTCACGCCCGCGCTGCTGAAAGCCTGCGACTTCGAGCGACTCGACGACTCGAAAAACTGGTTTGACGTGACAATTTCGCACGAGAGTCTCGCAGCCGGACTGCACAACTACCTGTTCTGCTCGCTCCCCGTCGTGCATCGCCCACACGGTAGCCGCCCGTGGAAGCAATTGAAGTACACCAACCCCATCAAATACTATTGGACGAAATGGACGAAGGGATTCGACAAGATCTGACCGCCCCCACTTCGACAGCCGATGGCTCGACGCCGCTCGTGTCGGTAATCATGCCACTCTACAATGCGGAGGCCTATGTCGAAGCCGCCATCCACTCGGTGCTGGCTTCCCCTTTTAGGTCCTTGGAAGTGGTGGTGGTGGACGATGGTTCGACCGACGGTTCGGCCAAGGTCGTGGAAACGTTGGCCGAAACCGACCGTCGCGTTCGTTTACTCCACCAAGCGAACGCGGGTCCCTGTCGCGCACGCAATGTCGCGGTGGCCGCCTCGCGGGGTCACTACATTCTGCCGGTCGATGCCGACGACCTGCTCGCACCGTCCTTCATTGCAGACGCGGTCGCCGTGCTCGACCAACAACCGGAAGTGAAAGTTGTGCGCCCCACAATTGATTTCATCGGCGGACGCAGTGGGCGCTGGCACCTCCCCGATTTCTCGCTCCGACTCTTGGCACGTCGCAACCACATTGCGGCCTGTGCCCTCTACCGACGCGAAGACTTCGACCGCGTGGGAGGTTATTGTGAGGAGATCAAAGCGCGAGAGGATTGGGATTTCTGGATTTCGATGCTCAAACACGGAGGAAAGGTGGTGCGCCTGCCCGAAGTGGGCTACTACTACCGCGTGGTGGCGCACTCCAAACGCTTCCGCGATCGGAAACTCGCCGCTCACGTCATTCGCACGCTCAATATTCGGCACGCAGCCTTCTTCGAACAACAATTGGGAGGACCTTTGCGCCGCATGCGCTCTTGGTCTCGCTGGATCAATGCGCTCACCCGTCCACTCCGCTACCGCAAAAACGGTCACGGCCGAGGTGGCGCCGCCCGTAAAACAGTTTGTTGAAGAACTGCCGTGGCGTTTTGCATCGGAAGGTCGCGAGATTTTCAAAAAAACAGGAATGCGATTCGCCGCTTCGAGGTGGGGGAAGACACGCTCGTGGTAAAGGAATTCTGCCTGCCCCATGCCTTCAACCGCTTTGTCTATCGGTGGTTCCGTTCATCGAAGGCACAACGCTCTTTCGAATATGCCCGCGCGCTGCGTGCTCACGGCATCGGTTCGCCCGAACCGCTGGGCTACTGCGAGACCGGCACCTGCTTTGCACTGGGCTACAGCTACTACGTTTCGCGCTGTTCCACCCTGCCTTACAACTTCCGCCACCTGATTGGAGTGGAGTCGGAAACGGAAGAGAAAGCCTTGCGCGCCATCGCCGAAACCACCGCTCGCCTGCACGAAGCAGGATACTGGCACAAAGACTATTCGGGCGGCAACATCCTTTGGGGCGAAACATCGAACGGCATCGCCGTGGAACTGATCGACCTCAACCGCATGCGACTCGGAACGGTATCGCTCGAACGAGGTTGCGCCAACTTTGACCGACTGGAAGCCACTCCACGACAACAACGCATCATGGCCGAAGCCTATGCTGCGGCACGTGGTTTCGAAACCGAAACCGTTTTTCTCCTGATCGTGGAGGCCAGAAATCGGAAAAAGAACGCTCGCTGAGTGCAAGTTGCACTTCCCCGCAATCGGCAACCGCCCGGATGCTCATAGCCTCCACATTGAAACGCATAGAACGAAATCGCCCCTCTCTCCTACCCACTATAAGGATTGGAGAGAGGGGCACTTGGTTGTATTGCCGTCCTCAAAAAAGTTTCGGCGCCGGAAAAATCGCATTCCGTCACCAAGAATAGAGAGATGCTAAAGCGTTTCCCCAAAAAAACATCCACGCACAATTAACAGACCTTGCGAATGGTGCCGTTATGCTGATTTACAATGGGGCAGACCGACTTTTTTCTACCGTCGGCACAAGCCATGCCACAAATCATGAAGCAGCAACTTCAACATATTGCGCAACATGATCATATCGCGGCGTAAAACAGAGGACTGTTGCATGCCGTACATGATTTTCCGCTCATAGCGTGTATTGCCGATCAGCGCTTTACGCAATCTGAGAGGGATTAATTTTTCGCGCACGCGTTCCATCTCCTCCAATCGCACACGTTCCATCTCCTTCAACGAAGAAATCCCCGAAGGATCGAAAGTAGCCACACATAAATTGAGGCGTTCGTAAGTTGCGTCGGAGAAAAACAATTCGCGAAAGAACCATTCCCAGTCCGACACGATTTTGTTTTCCTCGTTGTAGGGTTGATCTAACAATCGTTGGCGGCGAATGAAAGCAGCCTGATGGGAAAGCGTACGCGTGATGATGTAATGGAAATAGACCTCCTCCGGAGCTTTGACGAATTTCTTACGTTTTCCCGGTCGGTGAAGATCACCTACGTAAATGTCTTTCCCTTTTAATTGCGGTATCACACGGGCCAGGACATCGTCCTCGTAAAACGTGTCACCGGAGTTCATGAAGATCACATATTCTCCGGTAGCCATGGCCACAGCCTTATTCATCGCGTTGTAAATACCGCCATCGGGTTCACTGACCCAACGATCGATGCGATCCGCATGGGTATGAATGAGCTCGACACTTCCATCCGTGGAAGCCCCGTCCACCACCACCAATTCGAAATCATGGGTGGACTGCCGAAACACGGAATCCAACGTGCGTCTGAGTCCTTCAGCGTTATTCAAATTGATCGTAATGACACTGATTTTCTCACGATGTGTATAGGTCATTTATGGATAGCTGTAAAAAACAATTTCAAACTATAACGTAACAAGCGAATTCTTTCTCTCAACGAATCAACGTGTTCGAGGAGCGTTCTCAACTTGAATCTCACGTCGTGCACATTGAAGCGATGCGCAGCGATCATTCGCTCGCTGAAGTGATCGCGCAACATGGGGAGAACGTAGTCGTCTAACTTTCCTTCAGCCAGACACACCGACGAAATGCCGGTGGTATCGTAATTACAAATCACCGTCTCCAAACATTCATACGTGCCATCGCGCACCAACAATTCGTAGAGCTGCTGTTCCCAATCTGCCACAATCGGAACATCTTCACGATAAGGACGCGCTTTCAGTAATTCAGCACGGATGAAAGTGGACTGATGGGGCAAAGACTGATTGAAAAAGAAAAAGAGGACCGACCGATGTGGGGGCTTTTCTGATTTTTCCGTCCAGACAGACCCCTCCGGTGTAGAAATCTCGATGCCTTTCCAAGGCGGGAGCAACTTGCTCCAACACCTCTACATCATAAAAGGTGTCGCCCGAATTCATAAACAGCAAATACTCACCCGAGGCGATTGCGATCCCTTTATTCATCGCAGGGTAAATTCCGCCGTCAGGCTCACTGACCCAGTGATCAACACGGGTTGCCTGATCTTCAAGCAGTGTTTTACTGCCGTCGGTAGACCCACCGTCAATCACGATGTATTCGTAGTCCGAATAAGTTTGAGCCAATGTCGACTGCAGCGTCGCGCGGAGCCCTTCTCGGTTATTATAATTGACGGTAATCACTGAAATCTTTGGCATCACACAGGTGGTCTTATTCAATTGCTACCGGATTTATTCTTTTCTTTCTCCCACATCTCCCGCGTGCGTTTCCAGCGGTTGTGCGTCCAGAGCCAAAGATGAGGATCACGGCGGATGCTGGTTTCGAGTGCTTGCGCAAAAGCATCCGTCACGGGATAAGGCGAGTCGCTGTTTGCATCGACCTTGAGCTCTCGCAGCTCAGCGCGGTAGTATCCGCGGCGCGGACGCGTCACATCGACGTAGAAGTAGCGTGCCCCCACCGCACGGCCGATCTTTTCGGCGCCGGTGAAGAAGAACGTGTCGTGATGCAGGAACGGTGTCCAATGGTGCATCGCCTCCCATTTGGGCGACTGATCGGAAATGAAACCGATCATAGCTCGCCGACCTTCGCGTTTCCAACCGAGCACCGTGCGTAACGTCTCTTTCATCGCGATGCTCGTCGCCCCAAAGCGACCGCGGATGTGGAGAAACAAGCGGTCCATCACCCGGTTGTGCAGCGGGTGGTAGATCTGGCCGCAAACCTCGTCGGCTTTGGTCCACAGCGGAATGCTGGAAATCCATTCCCAGTTGCCTAAATGCCCCAAATAGAGGAAACAATACGGCGCGCCCTCCGCCTCGAGTTCGAGATCCACGTCGGTGAGATTCACCATCTCCATGCGCCGTCTCATCTCGTCGGCCGAGATCGACATCAATTTCAGCGTCTCCACCACATAGTCCGAAAACCAGCGGTAGAAGTCACGTTCGATCCCGCGAAGCCGCCGCTCGTCATAGTCGGGAAAACTGTCGTGCAGTTGTTTTCTCACCAAAGGGCGACGATAGCGCAACACATAATAAATCAATGGAAAGAACACCACATCGGAGAAAATGTAGTGCACACGCAGCGGCATCCACGAACAGAGGAACCAAAGGCATCGACTGAGGCGAAAGAGAATATCCATTACTGAGCAAAGGTACGAAAAAACACGGAGCCGACACCGTCTTGAAACAAAAATCCCCGTCCAACGAGGGACGGGGACTCTCATTTCTGTTCGACCGCAAGGGTCGGATGGGGGGTTATTTGACGATGACCTTCTTACCGTTGATCACGTAGACTCCTGCGGGGAGTTGCTTGGTAGCCTTCAGGCGCACACCACCGAGGGTGTAGACGCCGTTGCCGGCAGCGGTGGGTGCGAAGCGCACAGCGCCGATCGTGGTCACGATACCGTTGGCGGGGATCACAAGGTCGCCGGCTTCGGTGGTGGGTTGGAGCTTACCGAAGTAGCCCGTGTTGGCTTCCACCTTATCTCCCTTTTCAGAGAGGAGCACCTTCGTGCGGTCTGCACTGAGTACACCGTTTTCGACAGCGAGCTCCGTCTTTTCGAACACACCCTTCAGACCATCTGCCGATTGAGCGGGCGTGAACGTTGAGTTGAGTTGCTTGTAGTCCGTAGCCACGGGGGTCACGTTGATGAAGTCGTCGGTGTTGCCATTGGCCGGTTTGTAAATCACGGCTTGACCTGCGGGGATCACGCCCTCAGCCTTCTTGAGCACCACATCCTTCGTAGCGGCGTTCTGACCGATCACGTTGTAGAAGCCGTCGTTGGCTTGCACTTTGATAGCGAACGGCAGGGTAACGATCTGGAATCCCGTCTTGCTCTGGAGTTCGTAAACGACACCGTCGGCGAGCACGTCGTTGAGTTCGTTTTCGTCAACAGCCTTGAACGAGAAGGCCGAGTTGTCGGCACCCTTCGCCACGTTCCAGGTTACGATGTAAGGACTCATCGAACGGGCATCGGGTTGTGCGTTGACATAACGATTGGTCGTTTTGCCGTTGCCCACTACGAGGTTGAATGCACCCGGCACCTTAGCATATTCGATGGCAATCGTGCTCGGTTTTTCGCTCTGGCGCATTGCAGCACCGTTCTTCGTGGTGTCACGATCCAGGTAGAGACCGGTGTAGAGGTTCTTGAAGGTGTAGCCACCATTCACTTTCTCCACCTTCCAGTAGTATTCGAGGTGCGACTTGCGGTTGGCCGTTTCTTTGTAGGCCGCATCTGCACCGACCACATTGGGATCAGCGGGTTCGGTACCTTCGAAGTGGATGGTCCAATAGCTGTCACGCGAAGAGCCCTTAGCAGCAATCACCTTGCCGTTGTTGCTCTTGTTGGACGATTCACTCTGAATCATGTAGACACCGTCGGTCGGAGCGAGGAGGGCATTGTCCATGTCGGTGAGCGCAGCTTGCATCTGTGCCACCATTTCGTTCACCTCGGCGATGTTGGGTTGGCGCGTGGCCTGGATACCTGCGAGTTTCTGGCTCACGGCATCGGCAGCCGCCGTCAGCGCGGCTCTGGCACCGGCCTTGTAGTAACCGAGACGTCCGGCGTTGTCGCCCGTGGCCTCCTCGGCAGTGGTGGCAATTTCCTTTGCCTTCGCGATCAGATCTGTCACACGAGCGGGATCGGGATAGTTAGCCATGAACTTGTCATAGACTTTCTGCAAAGCATCGGTGGTCGCGTCGGTGGCCTTTTCTGCCTTCACTTCGGCACGAGCCGCCTTGATGGCATCGACGAGCGCGGTCACGTCGGCTTCGGGAACTGAGGCAATGGGCGAAGCCACCTTGTCAAAGGCACCTTTGTAGACGCGGAATTCAGAACCGTAGAAGAACTTGTTGCCGCTGTTCATTGCGTTGTTGCCCCCGTTGGTCAACACTTCCATGCGGTAGTATTTGTAAGGCTGGGGTGCCTTGAAGTGGACGGTACCTACGGCATTGTTGATCTTCGTGTCGGCATTGAGCTGGAGTGCATACGGATAGGTGAAGGTGCTTATGGTAAGCGAATCCCAACCGTTTTTCTTCCAAGCGTCATAGTCCACAACTTCCGTGCCGTCTTCCTTCGTCGAAGTGGTTTTAGTCACATCGAGCTTCGCTGCATCGTTCGTACCCCAGAAGGCCACGCGAACGGGCGCACCATTGCTGAGGGCCGATTGGCCGTTGAGACGCTTCACCCACTTGAGGAGGAGTTCGTCTTGTGCATCGTCGAGCGAGAACTGGAGGTAGTGGTTCTTCAGCCAAGCATCGTTACCACCGTGCCACGAGCTGTGGAAGTAGGTCGAAGTATTGTTGTCGAGCAAGACAGCAAGTTCGTGATCGGCTCCCGTACCTTCTTGCGGGTCAGCCATGGGGCAAGCCAGCTTGTCGGCCGTCTGCACGAGTCCGTCTACAGCTTCCACCGTGCCGGAGGTAGCGTTTTCGAGTTTATTGCCCGAAGCGTCGACTGCCATGTAGCGATAGCCGGCATCGAGTGCATTCTGCGCTTGGTCGACGAGTCGCTGGAGTTTGGCGTTGCGGCGGGGCTGCTCCATGAGTTGGCGCAACTGCGTGATTTCACTCTCACTGATGGTGCGCACGTGCCACGACGAACCGTCGGAGGTCCAGTCCCAAGGCACCACGTTGGTCAATGCGCGCTCGGTGTGGATACCGGAGTATTCGGCGGAGGATTTGGGCAGGTCAGGCGAATAGAAGGAGAAGAATCCGGGGATCTTCGGGTTCGCCTGAATGTTGTAGGTGTTGACCGGGTTTTGGTCACCGAGATCGACTGGTAGAGTTGCGAAGCCGTACCGATGTAGTTGCCGGTCTCGAAGTTACGGAAATAGAACAGGCCTTTTTCCTTGGCAGCCACCACTTCCCACACCATTTTGCAGGTGTTGTAAGAGAGGGGATCGGCCTCGCGGTAGTCCACGCCGTCGTTTTCTCTGAGCGTCCAGCGGAGGGTGCGATCGCCGGGATCCACGGCCGAACGGTCATAGAGTGCACCGCCGTCGTAGCCGCTTCCGGTTTCGGCACGCCAGCTCGTCATGATGTAGTAGCCGGGTACGAGCGGGTTGGGCGTGGAAACGAAATCCTGGTAAGCGGGGAGGATGGCTTCGGCCACCGCTTCGATTTCGGAATCGGTGCCGGTCGCTGTGCCGTCGGCATAGGCCTTGGCCTTTTCCCAGAGGGCAACGAGCTTGTCGTGCTTCTCCTTGGAATATTGTGCCACACCGTTGCCGAGCGGGTAGTTTTTGATTTTATCCTCGAGGGTTTGTCCGCCGGTGGTTTCCTGCATCACGCTCTTGAGGGCCTCGATGGCGCTTTGCTTCGTGGCGGGATAGACGAGCCAAACGTTGCGGCTGTAGTCGGTGCCGATCGAAACGTAAGAGGCGGTATTGTCGCCGGGATAGTTGAGCAGCGCCATGAAGGGGCTGGTGGGTTCGTCGGGTTGATTGGCTTCTACAGAAGTGATGGTCAAGCCATTGTTGAGGTTCAGGTAGGAAGCGGCTGCCAGATCCAGATCGGCGAAGTTATTGTTGTCCTTCGCCTCGTTGATGTAGGCATCCATGCCCTTGTATTGCGTGGGTGCTTCACCTTCGGCGTTGGGATGACTGTAGGCGTACTCCGGATCGCGGTTGACGGCCGTGTGCACCACCACCTTCCAGGCGCGTTCCACCGAAGGGGTGTAGATCTGCGCATTGCCGGGTTGGGCGAGGTAATCGCCGTTCTGCCGTTTGATGTAATAGACTTTGGCGCCGTTTTTCGCCGTCACACCGGGCACTTCCTCGAAGTAGTAGACGAAATCGGAAGTGAGGCTGGAGGTGTTTTTGAAGCGGTCGCCCCAAAGGAACCATGCGGAGCCGGAGGCTTCAGAGCGTCCGGTTTGCAAGAAATACGGTTGTCCGGCCTGCACATTCTCGGGCGCGGTGGCGCCGGCAGAGGCATCGTACGTCCAGTAGCGACCATCTGCCCACACGACTCCCGCTCCGAGCAGGAAACCGGCACTGACCACCATTAGCGATTTGTAAACGTTTCTCATGCGTATAGGAATTTGAATTGATATTTATTCCTGATTTTTGCCCACTGCACTTTGCAGTTGCATCTTTACGCTGCAAATATAATCACTTTCTCGGAGCGAACAAACGTTTTGCCGAAAAATCTTCATTTTGCAATGTACACTTCATAAAAACACGGAGATTCATCGTGTGGCGGCCGCGCACATTTTGTCGGGTACCGGAAGACGAATCGTGGCGAATGGCTGACTGCCGCCCGCAGCGCACAGCCGTTTGTCTCGCTTTCGGCGAACGGATGCCGGCACGTTTTTTTTTGCGTCGGGGATCGCGCGCCGACGACAGGCGGCAGTCGGCGAAGGTGAAGGGGCGGGGACAGTGAAGGGTTTCTCACGCGCGGGCGCGCCCGCGCGCATCCGCTGTTTTTCGTTTTTTCCCTTCACCGCTTCACCCTCCATGCCTAAGTGCACTGTTGCTCAGGCTGTAAGGGGTGAAGGCTTTGCTGAAAAATCCTTCACCCACGCCTTCACCGCTCCGGACGGGGACTTTGGTGCAGTTGCCCCCGCTTTTTCGGTATTTTGCAGGGGGCCTTTTCGTGATTCTCGTCCCCCACCCTAAGCGGGTGGGTCGGGCTCTGCGCGGCCGATTGCAGCCCGAAGGAGGGGGGCGGGATCGACGCTTCACCGCGGTGAAGCATTTTCGGGAAAGCCTTCACCCCAAATCGACTATCGGACAGCGGTTTACGGCATAGGGGTGAAGCAGTGAAGGCAAAAAACGAAAAGTGCCTGACGCGCGCGCGTAACGCGCACGTACGCGAACGCGCGAGAGAGCGGCGCGCGGCAGGTGAGGAAGAATGCGCGCACGGCAAAAGAATGGGAGGAGGCTGTCTGCACTGTCGCGATCCATGGCGTGCGAGGTACGGAGATGCGTGTGGCGCGGTCGCGGTGGACACGAAACAATCGGCACGGCGTTGCGCTGCTCCGCGCGAAAAGAGCAAAGAAGAGCTTGTCCTCTCGTTCCGCAATGCGCCGAAGCCCGCCCATATCCGCATAACACCGCTTTATTTCCACTCTCCCGTCGGATCTACCATCGTACGTAGTCTCCAACCCTCTCGATCAAAAAGAATCAGCGACGCGTCCAAAATAGACACGTCGCTGATTTTAAAGGTGTGGATTCGCTCCTCACGCGGTGTGTGAGGGGATTTTTGTGTTTACCAGGGCGAAAGGGCATCGCTTTCGTCGGCCGAGGGATCGCCGCCCCAAATGGGGTTGAGGAACTTCTCAGTCGTGCCTACATCATCACCGGTACCATCTTCGGCACCGGAGAGCGGCCCCAGGTCTTCGCTCATCTGCAAGAGATTTTCGCATGATGCCATCTCAATGACCTCCATGCGGGGTTGGATATAATGGAGTTTCATAATGAATTTATTTTGCGATGAATTTCTTACCGTTGGTGATGTAGAGTTGTCCCTTCGTGGTGTTTTGCACACGGCGACCGCTGAGATCGTAGATCGGAGCTTGTTCCTGCTGTGCTTCTACATTCACGATACCGGTGAGGCCACGTTCGAGCAATTCGCGTACTTGGCTTTCGGTTGCGATGAAGTAAGCCTTGAAGGCGGGCATGTAGCCCGTCACTTTCACGAGGCGACCCGTTTTCTTGAGCGCATAGACGGGAGTGGTAAGCGTTTGAGGCTCCGCACTGCCTTGGAGGAGGTTGTCGGCGATGGCAGGCGTGTTGCCGTTGGGCACGAGGGTGAGGTTCACATCCGTGTTGGCCGTTCCCTTGAGGATGATTCCGGTGTTTTTGGGCACGTTGCCTTCGATGGGAGTGAGCATGACGTGTCCGCCAACAATGTGCAGGCGGAAAGCGGTGACGCCTTCGGGCACAGTGTATTCAGAGGGGCACCAGAAGCTGGCGTAGCCACCCTCGCCGATGTGTACGGGCAACGTGGTGCCTACGCGTTCGAGACGGAGACCGGCAAAGAGACTAAAGCTGTTGTAGGTGAGGGCATAGTCCATGTTGGCATCAGAGGCGAGGAAATGACCTCCTCCATCAAAGGTATATTTGCCGTCGCGAGACGAAACCTGGAATTGCGTGCCGTCGCCAGCTTTGGCAGCCATGGTGGGATAGAACACGTGGTCCTCTGCACGTTCTCCCAAAACGACACGACGACCGGTGGCAACCGACGTGAGCGTCGCTTTCTTACCGTTCAGTGTGTAAAGGAAGACGGCATCTGCAGTCTTTGTCGACTTGGTGGTCAAAAACCTTCGCTGGACTTGTGGTCATAATCCACATCTCCATTGGCATGGACCTGCGAAGTGAAGTACTTCACATTGTTGTCGCGAGTTGCCGCAATGTAGAGAAGATCGCCATCTTTCGGAAGGTTGAGAGAGAGTATCTCCAAGAAGTCTTTCGCAGATTGGAAAGCGGCCTTCTTATCTTGAATATTCTCCGACGGGTCTTGTGCACTCTTCAACAGTTCGAGCGTTGCCTTTATTCCATCGTAAGCTCTTTTCGGATACAAACCTAATTCATCACCGAACTTAGCCTCAGGATACTGTGCTTTTACTTCGTTCTCGAGTTTCTTAGCGGCTTCTGCCAAGATGCCATCTTCAGTTGTGAAAAGAATCTGCGAACCTGGGTCACGGGTAGTCCATGCATACTGGTGGTGCCATGTAGAGAGGAAGCCATCACGGAAATTGAGGTAGATATTCTGGCCGCGCTTTTCATTCACATATACGCGTCCACCATAGCTTTGTGCGGAGAAGTAGCTCTCTTTATTCGCACGATAGCGGTTATTATCCTCCTTGTCATTACTATTCAGACCTGCTCCAACTTCTGTACCAATGGGCTGACCGGTTGCCGCATTGTAGATACGGAAATTGTCGGGCGTACCCACCAACTGGAAACGGTAGTTATCATCACCGAACTGCAAGTTTTTGTCAGCCGTGAAGTTTTCTCCGTTTTTGTGCACATAATTGTCACGGATCGTCATGAAGTACGACTCGTTGGTTGCACTGTAGCTGCTGAAGAACTTGAGTTCCTGCGTTGCGACTTCAATGCTCCAGCACGAGCCGCCGTCATTCGCAGCATAAAGGCCGATGCGTGCATTTACGTTGGCACCACCAAAGGCATTCCAAGCGGGAGTACCACCATTGGGAGAAGATACTGATCCCGGGAAAAATATCGAAATTGTTGGTCGTACCATTTGCGCCGATGTTCGGAACAATTCGCCAATTGGTTTGAGGATCATTCTCGTCCTCAACAAATTTCGTTTTGTTAGCTCCGGAGCCGACAGCTGTGTAAGCGACAAACTTATTATTTTTGACGCTGTACAATTTATAAACACCGGCTGTACCCGTTTTAACGATACGGAATTGGGGATTGTTGTCTTGTGCAACACCAACCTCTTGAGCCTTGGCATCGGCATACCAACCACCATTGCGCGTTATGGCCAACGCTACGTCATGACCGGTTACGTCTTTGGACTCGACGGCCACCTGGTCTAAGCTCGGCGCAAAGCCCATCACCTTGTACGTCGACTGCGCAGCGCAGAAGCCGGGCACAGCGAAAAGAAGTGCGAGTAACTTTTTGTTCATATGTAAGTTTTTAAGTATATAGACAGAGCTGAACGGAGATGTGAACCAATCTCTCCTCGTTTGCAAAAGTACGACCACTTTTTACTCCGACCAAAAATAAATGCAGCTTTTTTCACCTGAGAGGAAAAAAATAGTATACCATTGTGTCAATATTGAAAGAAAACGGATAGGGGACGGAAGGAGTAAATTGACATTAGGTGCAGCCCAAAACGCAAAACACCGCCACGCGGTGGGGCGTGGCGGTGTGGCCGTATTTTCGCGGTGGGTCGAGCACGCGGGGTGCGCCTACCGGAGGGATTATGCGTTTTCGGATTCCTCGGGTTCGCCGCTGTAGTCGTCTTTGTCGCCAACCACGATGCGGTTGAACTCACGGAGACCGGTGCCGGCGGGGATGAGGTGACCGCAGATGACGTTCTCCTTCATGCCTTCGAGGTAGTCGGTCTTGCCGGAGATGGCGGCCTCGTTGAGCACCTTGGTGGTTTCCTGGAAGGAGGCGGCAGACATGAACGACTTGGTTTGCAGGGCGGCACGGGTGATGCCCTGGAGGATCTGGGTGGAGGTGGCGGGGACGGCGTCGCGCACCACAACGGGACGGAGGTCACGGCGCTTGAGCTGCGAGATTTCGTCGCGAAGCTTGCGGGCGGTGACGATCATGCCCTTCTTCATGGTTTCGCTGTCGCCGGCGTCGACCACGACCTTCTTGCCCCAGATGCGATCGTTCTCTTCGGCGAAATCGTTTTTGTCGACGATTTGCTGCTCGAGGAAACGGGTGTCGCCGGGCTCGTTGATCTGCACTTTGCGCATCATCTGGCGGACGATGACTTCGAAGTGCTTGTCGTTGATCTTCACACCCTGGAGGCGGTAGACGTCTTGCACCTCGTTGACGATGTATTCCTGTACGGCGGTGGGACCCTGGATGGCGAGGATGTCGCCGGGGGTAACGCTACCGTCGGAGAGGGGGGTGCCGGCGCGCACGAAGTCGTTTTCCTGCACGAGGATCTGCTTGGAGAGGGGCACCAGATACTTTTTGATTTCGCCGAGCTTGGAGGTGACGATGACTTCGCGGTTGCCACGCTTGATGGCGCCCATGGAGACTTCGCCGTCGATTTCGGAAACGACTGCGGGATTGGAAGGGTTGCGGGCTTCGAAGAGCTCGGTGACACGGGGCAGACCACCGGTGATGTCGCCGGCGGAGCCAACGACGCGGGGGATCTTGACAATGATGTCGCCGGCTTTGAGCACCTGCTTGTCTTCGACGACGAGGTGGCCGTTGATGGGGAAGTTGTAGGTGCGGAGGGTGTCGCCGCTTTTCGTTGACGATGTGTGCGCTGGGCACAACGCCGCGCTCTTTGGACTCGATGATGATGCGCTCGCGGAGACCGGTGGCTTCGTCTTCTTCGACGCGGTAGGTGCTACCTTCCTTGACGTCTTCGAAGACGATGCGACCGCCGACTTCGGTGACAATGACGGCATTGAAGGGGTCCCACTTGGCCACGAGGGTGCCCTTGGTGAGACTTTCGCCTTCGCTGACGAAGAGCTGCGAGCCGTAGGGGACGTTTTGCGTGGAGAGGACGATGCCGGTGTTTTCGTTGATGAAGCGCACTTCGGCGAGACGGGAGACGACGATCTTGCCGGGGGTGCCGTCTTCGCCGACCACGTCGACGGTGCGGAGTTCGTCGAACTCGACGCGGCAGTCGTTTTTAGCGACGATGGTGGCGTTGGCAGCGGCACCACCGGCAATACCACCGGCGTGGAAGGTGCGGAGGGTGAGCTGCGTACCGGGTTCGCCGATGGATTGGGCGGCGATGACGCCGACGGCTTCGCCCTTTTGCACCATCTTGGAGGTGGCGAGGTTGCGGCCGTAGCACTTCATGCAGACGCCGTGCTTGGATTCGCAGGTGAGGACGGAGCGAATTTCGACTTCCTCGATGCCGGCGTTCTCGATGGCGGCGGCGATGGGCTCGGTGATCTCTTCGCCGGAATGGACGAGGATGTGGCCGTCTTCGGGGTGGGCGATGTCGTGGACGGAGACACGACCGAGGATGCGCTCGGAGAGGGAGCTGACGATCTCGTCGCCGTTTTTGAGGGCGGTGCAGACGAGGCCGCGGAGCGTGCCGCAGTCTTCTTCGTTGATGATGACGTCGTGGGAGACGTCGACGAGACGGCGGGTGAGGTATCCGGCGTCGGCGGTCTTCAAGGCGGTGTCGGCCAGACCTTTACGGGCACCGTGGGTGGAGATGAAGTACTCGAGCACGGACATGCCTTCCTTAAAGTTGGAGAGGATGGGGTTCTCGATGGTGGAGCGGGTGTCGGCACCGGCCTTCTGGGGTTTGGCCATCAGACCACGCATGCCGGCGAGCTGTGCGATCTGGTCGGCGCTACCACGGGCTCCGGAGTCGAGCATCATGAAGACGGCGTTGAAACCTTGGTCGGCTTCGGTCATTTGCTTCATGAGGGTGGACTTGATGTCGCTGTTGACTTTGGTCCAGGTGTCGATGACTTGGTTGTAGCGCTCGTTGTCGGTGATGAAACCCATACCATAGTCGCCCATGATCTGTTCGACGCGCTCGTTACCGGCTTTGACGATGTCGGCTTTCTCGGCGGGGATGATGATGTCGTCGAGGTTGAACGAGAGTCCGCCTTCGTAGGCTTTGAGGTAGCCGAGGTTCTTGATGCCATCGAGGAATTCGCAGGCGCGCGACATACCGACGGCTTTGATGACGCGGGTGATGATGTCGCGGAGGGACTTCTTGGAGATGATGGTATTGATGAACCCGACTTCGCTGGGGATGACTTCGTTGACGATGACGCGTCCTACGGAGGTTTCGACGAGATGACGGATGGGGAGTCCGTTTTCGTTGAGGTCGTCGACGAGTACCTTGACGGGGGCATGCATGTCGACCCGCTTCTCATTGTAGGCGATGATGGCTTCCTCGGGTCCGTAGAAGGTGAGGCCGGTTCCCTTGGCGCCGGGGCGGAGCTTGGTGATGTAGTAGAGACCGAGCACCATGTCCTGCGAGGGACGGTGATGGGGGCGCCGTTGGCGGGGTTGAGGATGTTGTGGCTCTGGAGCATCAACATCTGCGACTCGAGAATGGCCTCGTTGGAGAGGGGAAGGTGGACGGCCATTTGGTCGCCGTCGAAGTCGGCGTTGAAGGCGGTGCAGGCGAGGGGGTGGAGCTGGATGGCTTTGCCCTCGATGAGTTTGGGCTGGAAGGCCTGGATGGAAAGACGGTGGAGCGACGGGGCACGGTTGAGGAACACGGGGTGGCCTTTCATCACGAGTTCGAGAATGTCGAAGATGATGGGCTCACGACGATCGACAATTTTCTTGGCGCTCTTGACGGTCTTGACGATGCCGCGCTCGATGAGCTTGCGGATGATGAAGGGTTTGTAGAGCTCGGCGGCCATGAGTTTGGGGAGACCGCATTCGCCCATCTTGAGTTCGGGACCGACGACGATGACGGAACGACCGGAATAGTCGACGCGCTTACCGAGGAGGTTCTGGCGGAAACGGCCTTGCTTACCCTTGAGGGAGTCGGAGAGGGACTTGAGGGGACGGTTGCTTTCGCTCTTGACGGCGCTGCTCTTGCGGCTGTTGTCGAAAAAGGCTGTCGACGGCCTCTTGGAGCATGCGCTTCTCATTGCGCAGAATGACGTCGGGGGCTTTGATCTCGATGAGACGCTTGAGACGGTTGTTGCGGATGAGGACGCGACGATAGAGGTCGTTGAGGTCGGAGGTGGCGAAACGTCCGCCGTCGAGGGGAACGAGGGGACGGAGTTCGGGCGGGGTGACGGGGATGACCTTCATGATCATCCACTCGGGTTTGTTGCGATCCTTCGAGGCGCGGAACGATTCGACCACTTGCAGACGCTTGAGGGCTTCGCTCTTGCGGGCTACGGAACCGTCGCTATTGGCGCGGTCGCGCAGTTCGTAGGAGAGGCTGTCGAGGTCGATGCGGCGCAAGAGTTCGAGGATGGCCTCGGCGCCCATCTTGGCGATGAACTTGTTGGGGATCGGAGTCTTCGAGATACTGGTTCTCGGTGGGGAGCTTGTGGAGGGCGTCGAGGTATTCGTCTTCGGTGAGCAGGTCGTTGACGGCGAACTCGTCGGAGAGGGCACCGGGTTGTACGACGACGTAGCGCTCGTAGTAGATGATCATGTCGAGCTTCTTGGTGGGGATGCCAAGAAGGTAGCCCATCTTGTTGGGCAGGGAACGGAAATACCAGATGTGTGCGACGGGTACGACGAGCTGGATGTGTCCGGCGCGTTCGCGACGCACTTTCTTTTCGGTCACTTCCACACCGCAACGGTCGCAGACGATGCCTTTATAGCGAATGCGCTTGTACTTGCCGCAATGGCACTCGTAGTCCTTGGTGGGACCGAAGATGCGTTCGCAGAACAGGCCGTCGCGCTCGGGCTTGTAGGTTCGGTAGTTGATGGTTTCGGGCTTCAACACTTCGCCGTGGGAGTTGGCCTGAATCTCTTCGGGAGAGGCCAGTCCGATGGTGATCTTCGTGAAGTTGGTTTTTATCTTTCTGTCTGATTTGAAAGCCATAACCTATGTATATTGTGTATGAGAAAGATTCGCGATTAGTCGAGGGTGATGCTGAGACCGAGACCGCGGAGCTCGTGAAGGAGGACATTGAGCGATTCGGGGATGCCGGGGGTGGGCATGGGATCGCCTTTGACAATGGCTTCGTAAGCTTTGGAACGACCGGTGACATCGTCGGACTTGATGGTGAGGATTTCTTGGAGGACGTGGCTTGCACCGAAGGCTTCGATGGCCCAGACCTCCATCTCTCCGAAACGCTGACCACCGAACTGGGCTTTACCGCCGAGGGGCTGTTGCGTGATGAGCGAGTAGGGTCCGATGGAACGGGCGTGCATTTTGTCTTCGACCATGTGACCGAGTTTGAGCATGTAGGTCACACCGACAGTGGCTTTTTGGTCGAAGCGTTCGCCCGTGGCACCGTCGTAGAGCTGGGTGGCGCAGTAGCGGGGAAGTCCTGCTTTGTCGGTCCACTCACAGAGGTCTTCGAGGTGGGCACCGTCGAAGATGGGGGTGGCGAACTTGACGCCGAGCTTCTTACCGGCGTAACCGAGGACGGCTTCGAACACCTGACCGATGTTCATGCGCGAAGGCACACCGAGGGGGTTGAGGACGATGTCGACAGGCGTACCGTCGGCCAAGAAGGGCATGTCTTCCTGACGTACGATCTTGGACACGATACCTTTGTTACCGTGACGACCTGCCATTTTATCGCCGACACCGATCTTGCGCTTTTTTTGGCGATGTAGACTTTCGCCATCTGGATGATACCGCTGGGGAGTTCGTCGCCGATGTTGATGGCGTACTTTTTGCGGCTGCGCACGGCGTCCATCTCGTTGTATTTGTGGAGATAGTTGATGACCAAATCGCGGATCATGTGGTCGATGCGCGCATCACCGGTCCAGTTGTCGAGTTCGACGGAGGTGAAGTCGAGGGTTTTGAGGAGCGACTCGGAAATGATGGCGCCCTTGGCGATGACTTCTGCGCCCATGTTGTCCTTGACGCCTTGGCAGGTGTGGCCTTTGGTGAGGGCAACGAGCTTTTCGACGGCGATGTTGAGGAGGTTGTTGGCTTCCTTCTCGAAATCGTCTTCGATCTTTTGGAGTTTGACCTTGTCGGCCGCTTTTTCTGCACGCGATGCTTTGTGGACGCGACTGAAGAGGCGCTTGTTGATGACTACACCGGCGAGCGAGGGGTTAGCCTTGAGGGAGGCGTCTTTCACGTCACCGGCTTTGTCGCCGAAGATGGCGCGCAAGAGCTTTTCCTCCGGCGTGGGATCGCTTTCGCCCTTCGGGGTGATCTTACCAATGAGGATGTCGCCGGGCACGATGCGAGCGCCGACGCGCACGATACCGTTTTCGTCGAGGTCTTTCGTGGCTTCTTCCGACACGTTCGGGATGTCGTTGGTCAGAACTTCCATGCCGCGCTTGGTCTCGCGCACTTCGAGCGAATATTCGTCAACGTGCACCGAGGTGAGAATGTCTTCGCGCACCATGCGTTCGTTGAGCACGATGGCGTCCTCGTAGTTGTAACCCTTCCACGGCATGTAGGCGACGAGGAGGTTGCGACCGAGCGCGAGTTCGCCGTCTTCGGTGGCATAACCTTCGGTGAGGATGTCGCCTGCTTTGACGCGCTGTCCTTTTTCGCAGATGGGGCGCAGGTCGATCGTCATGTTTTGGTTCGTACGGCGGAACTTGGGGATGTCGTACGTGACGGTCGAAGAATCGAAGGCGCAGAATTCTTCATCGGCGGTGCGATCGTAGGTGATCACGATCTTCGTGGCGTCGACAAAGTCGATGACGCCGTCGCGTTCGGCCGTGATCATCGTGCGGCTGTTTTCGCAGACCTGCTTCTCAATACCGGTTCCGACGATCGGAGACTCGGAATGAATGAGGGGCACGGCCTGGCGCATCATGTTCGATCCCATGAGTGCGCGGTGGGCATCGTCGTGTTCGAGGAAGGGAATGAGCGCTGCGGCGATCGAGGCGATCTGCTGCGGTGCCACGTCCATGAGTTCCACTTCGGAGGGAGCTACCACGGGGTAATCTGCGTCCTGACGGCTCTTTACGTTCTTGCGAATGAACGTTCCGTCGGGACGAAGCGGGGCATTACCTTGACCGATGATTTTGCCTTCTTCTTCTTCGGCGCTGAGGTAGACGATCTCATCATTGTTGAGGTTGGCTTTGTAGATGTCGTGACCTTCTTCGTCTTTCTCTCCGCTGTTTTGTACCAAACGATAGGGCGTCTCGATGAATCCGAGATCGTTGATCTTGGCATAGACACAAAGCGAGGAGATCAGACCAATGTTCGGTCCTTCAGGGCTTTCGATCGGGCAGAGGCGACCGTAGTGGGTGTAGTGCACGTCGCGCACTTCGAAACCGGCGCGTTCGCGCGAAAGACCTCCGGGACCGAGGGCGGAAAGACGACGCTTGTGCGTGACTTCGGCCAGCGGGTTGGTCTGGTCCATGAACTGCGAAAGCGCATTCGTACCGAAGAACGAATTGATCACGCTCGAAATGGTCTTCGCGTTGATCAGATCGGTCGGCGTGAACACTTCGTTGTCGCGCACGTTCATGCGTTCGCGAATGGTGCGGCTCATACGTGCCAAACCGATCGAGAACTGGTTGGAGAGCTGTTCACCGACCGTGCGCACACGGCGATTCGAAAGGTGGTCGATGTCGTCGACCGACGCTTTCGAGTTGATCAGTTCGATGAGGTATTTGATGATCGCGATGATGTCTTCGCGCGTGAGTACGCGCACATCGAACGAGGTATCGAGCCCGAGTTTCTTGTTGATGCGATAACGACCCACTTCACCGAGGTCGTAACGCTTGTCGGAGAAGAAGAGGTTGTTGATGACTTCGCGTGCACTCGCATCATCGGCGGGTTCTGCGTTACGCAACTGGCGATAGATCTCGATCACCGCTTCACGCTCGGAGTTCGTGCGGTCTTTGTTGAACGTGTTGAAGATGATCGAATAGTCGGTGTTGCCACTTTCCTCGTGGTGGAGGAGAATGGTGGGAGCGCCGCTCTCGATGATCTCGAGGATGTTGTCTTCGTCGAGAACAGTTTCACGTTCGAAGAGAATCTCGCTGCGTTCGATCGAGGTCACTTCACCTGTTGCCTCGTCGACGAAGTCTTCCGTACGCGATTTGGTGACGCGACCGGCCAATTTACGACCGATAGCCTTTTTGAGGTTGGTCTTGTTGACCTTCACTTCTTCGGCCAGACCGAAAAGCTGGAGAATATCCTTATCAGTTTCGTAACCGATGGCACGGAGCAAGGTGGTGACGGGCAACTTCTTCTTACGATCGATGTAAGCGTACATGACACTGTTGATGTCCGTGGCGAATTCGATCCAGCTCCCTTTGAACGGAATAATGCGCGCGCTGTAGAGCTGCGAACCATTGGCGTGAACACTCGATCCGAAGAACACACCGGGCGAACGGTGCAACTGTGAAACGACCACACGTTCGGCACCGTTGATCACAAACGTGCCGTTGTCAGTCATATAAGGAATCATGCCCAAGAATACGCTCTGCTCCGACGTTTCAAATTCTTCGTGATCGGGGTCGGTGCAGAAGAGTTTCAACTTGGCACGCAAGGGGACACTGTAAGTCAGTCCGCGCTCCAGACACTCATCAATGCTGTAACGGGGAGCTTCGATGTAGTAGTCGAGGAATTCGAGCACGAAGTTGTTGCGCGTGTCGGCGATGGGGAAGTTCTCCGCAAAGACTTTGAAAGACCATCGTTCTTACGCAACTCATAGGGAGTGTCCAGTTGGAGAAATTCCCGGAAGGATTTCAACTGCACGTCAAGGAAGTCAGGATAAGGCATCGGGTTGTGTACCGAAGCGAAATTGACTCGATTGTTAATTACTTGGGACATTCGAAAATCGTTTATACGAATTGATTTTATAGAGAGTGACTCGGAGCGAACCCAATCGCGCCGAACCGTTCTTCTGCGCGGCCGCGCGAAGAAGCGCCGAGCGGCGTTTCTTCGCACATAGACGCAAAAAGGTTAAGAACCCTCTACCAGAGGATTCTTAACCGTACCCCACCGAAGTGGGGAGAATGGGAGTCGAATTAAGCGAGCTCTACTTCAGCACCGGCTTCTTCGAGGGCCTTCTTGAGGGCTTCAGCTTCTTCCTTGCCTACGCCTTCCTTCACCTTTGCGGGAGCGCCGTCAACGATTTCCTTGGCTTCCTTGAGGCCGAGACCGCAAGCTTCCTTCACAGCCTTAACGACCTGAAGCTTTGCTGCGCCTGCGCTCTTGAGGACAACGTCGAAGGAAGTCTTCTCTTCAGCAGCGGCTGCACCGCCGGCTGCGGGACCGGCTACTGCCACAGCTGCAGCTGCGGGTTCGATGCCGTATTCTTCCTTGAGGATGGTTGCGAGTTCGTTTACTTCTTTTACAGTAAGATTTACCAGTTCTTCTGCAATTGCTTTGATGTCTGCCATTGTAGTAGTTATTTATTTGTTTATTGAATGCTTGGAGGGGGTTGCCCCGAAGGGCTTGGTAGGTTGTCTGTCGCGCTGAGCGACAAGCAAGGATTACTCGGGACGTTCGCCGAGCGTTTTGAGTACGCCGTGAATGGTTTGACCTGCGCCGGAGAGTGCAGAGATAACATTCTTCGCGGGGCTTTGCAGCAATGCCACAACGTCTGCGAGAACTTCTGCCTTGCTCTTGATTGCGCAAGTGTCTCGAGGTGCTCAGCACCCACATACACGCCTTCTTCTGCATAGGCTGCCTTCAGAGCGGGGATACCCGTTTCCTTACCGGCTTCCTTGATCAGCTTCGCGGGAGCGTTAGCCACATCGCAGAAGAGAACGGCCGTCGTGCCTTTCAGCACATCACCGAAAGCGCTGAAATCGTTCTCAGCAGCTTCGAAAGCCTTCTCGAGGAGCGTGTTCTTCACCACTACCATCTTGATACCGCTCTTGAAGCACTGACGACGAAGGTCGCTCGTCTTGCCAGCATTCAGACCGGTCACATCTACGAGGTAGAAGTGTGCGTATTCTTTCAGTTGTTCACCGAGTCGTTCGATGATGAGGGCTTTATCTTCCTTTCTCATGATGATAATCTGTTATTTTGCAGCTTCTTCGATGGCTTTGGGATCAACTTTGACACCCTTGCTCATTGTGGAAGAAAGATAAATACTCTTGATATAGGTACCCTTGGCAGCAGCAGGCTTCAGCTTGATGATTGCGCTGAGGAACTCGCGGGCATTGCCGGCCATCTTTTCAGCGTCGAAAGACACCTTACCGATGGAGGCGTGTACGATACCGGCCTTGTCGACCTTGAAGTCGATCTTACCCGATTTCACTTCGCGAATGGCCTTGGCAACGTCCATCGTCACCGTACCGCTCTTGGGGTTAGGCATGAGACCACGGGGCCCGAGTACGCGTCCGAGCGCACCGATCTTACCCATGATGGCAGGCATCGTGATGATCACATCGATGTCGGTCCAGCCGCCCTTGATTTTGTCGATATATTCGTCGAGACCTACATAGTCGGCTCCGGCTTCCTTCGCGGCATCTTCCTGATCGGGGGTGCAGAGGCAGAGCACACGCACTACCTTACCGGTTCCGTGGGGAAGGGCGACAACGCCGCGTACCATCTGGTTGGCCTTACGGGGGTCAACACCGAGACGTACGTCGATGTCGAAAGAAGCGTCGAACTTGGTCGTGGTGACTTCTTTCACCAGCGCGCAAGCTTCTGCAAGAGAATAAGCCTTACCTGCTTCAATCTTTCCGGCTACCAACTTTTGATTCTTCGTAAGTTTACTCATTGTTCAAATTGAAAGTGTTACTATTAAGCAGGGAAGTCTCCCTTAATGGTGATACCCATACTGCGAGCCGTTCCGGCGACGAGGCGCATTGCGCTCTCTACCGTGAAGCAGTTGAGGTCGGGCATTTTATCTTCTGCGATGGTCTTCACTTGATCCCAAGTGAGTTCTGCCACCTTGTTACGGTTAGGCTGGGCCGAACCGCTCTTGATCTTGGCAGCTTCCAGCAGCTGAACTGCAACGGGAGGAGTCTTAACGATGAAGGTGAAAGACTTGTCGTTGTAATACGTGATCACAACGGGCAGCACCTTACCGGCCTTCTCCTGCGTGCGGGCGTTGAACTGCTTGCAGAAATCCATGATGTTGATACCCTTAGAACCGAGGGCGGGACCTACGGGAGGGCTAGGATTTGCAGCACCACCTTTGATTTGGAGCTTAAGTTGTCCAGCAATTTCTTTTGCCATTGTAGTTATTCTTGTTTTGTTGAGAGTTGTGAGTCGTCATAAATCAGAATGTAGCGTAACCTGCATTCCTTTTTATTCCTTCTCTACGTCCATAAAACCAAGTGTGATGGGCTGCGAGCGTCCGAAGACCTTCACACTGACGGACACCTGCTGCTTCTCCTCGTCGATATGATCGACTTGACCGGAGAAACCCTTGAACGGGCCGTTCATGACCTTCACTCCATCGCCTAAGACGAATGGAACCACTACCTCAACACCCTCTTCAGGATCTTCGGATTGGGCCAAGATACGATTCACTTCGCTATCGCGAAGGGGAACGGGATTTTCCATTCCTCCGAGAAAACCAAGGCAGTTGGGAGTACTGCGCAATTCATGAGCTATTTCGCCCACCAGTTTCGCCTCTACAAGGATATAACCCGGCATAGAAAGCCTCTCCTTCACGACACGCTTGTTGCCCTGAGTTGTGATTACCTTCTCTGTCGGGATGAAAACTTGAGAAACAAAACCTCCAAGACGACCGTTTTTGATTTCGGCGTCAATATACTCCTTAACCTTGGCTTCCTTTCCACTTACGGCACGCAGTACGTACCACTTCATTTCTACTTCAGCCATAACGAGTATTTAGTGTTGGTAGACAAAATCCATGATCCTCTCGAAAAGTTTATCTTCCGCAAAAACCACAATTGCAATGAGAATGGAAGCGACTAGCACTACAATTGCGCTGTGCATCAATTCGCGGCGATTGGGCCAAGTGGTATTATGAACTAATTCCGAATACGAATCCTTACAATACTTGATTAGATCCATAATTTCAATTTTAGCACGGGAAGAGAGGCTCGAACTCCCGACACCTGGTTTTGGAGACCAGTGCTCTACCAACTGAGCTATTCCCGTAGGGAAGGTTCCGACCCGGCTTCGAGCCGGAACCTTTTATTGTGCGTTCGACAGCAAGCTGTCGTTGAGCGCTTGATTAGTCGAGGATCTCGGTGATCTGACCGGAACCTACCGTGCGGCCACCTTCGCGGATAGCGAAACGAAGACCTACGTTGAGGGCAACGGCGTAGATGAGTTCAACCGTGATTTCCACGTTGTCACCGGGCATTACCATTTCAACGCCTTCGGGGAGGTGAATTTCACCCGTGCAGTCCATCGTGCGGAGATAGAACTGAGACGATACTTGTTACCGAAGGGAGTGTGACGACCACCTTCTTCTTTCTTGAGGACGTAGATCGAAGCCTTGAACTTCTTGTGAGGCTTGATAACACCGGGGTGGGTGATTACCATACCGCGCTTGATTTCCTGCTTGTCGATACCGCGGAGGAGGAGACCTACGTTGTCACCGGCTTCACCCTGATCGAGCAACTTGCGGAACATTTCCACACCGGTTACAACCGACTTCTTATCCTCACCGAGACCGAGGATCTGGACTTCGTCACCAACCTTAACGACACCCGTTTCAACACGACCGGTGGCAACCGTACCACGACCGGTGATCGAGAAGACGTCTTCGACAGGCATCAAGAAGGGCTTATCACGATCGCGTTCGGGCTCCTGGATCCAAGAGTCAACAGCGTCCATAAGCTTCATTACGCTTTCTTCCCATTCGGGCACACCGTTGAGCGCACCGAGTGCAGAACCACGGATGATGGGCGTATCCTCTTCGAAGTCGTACTGCGAGAGAAGATCCTGCATGTCCATTTCAACGAGTTCGAGCATCTCTTCGTCGTCAACCATGTCGCACTTGTTGAGGAACACAACGAGGCGGGGTACGTTCACCTGACGAGCGAGCAGGATGTGCTCACGAGTCTGAGGCATCGGACCGTCAGTTGCAGCCACTACAATGATAGCACCGTCCATCTGGGCAGCACCCGTTACCATGTTCTTCACATAGTCGGCGTGACCCGGGCAGTCCACGTGAGCATAGTGACGCTTAGCAGTCTCATATTCAACGTGCGAAGTGTTGATCGTGATACCACGTTCTTTTTCTTCGGGGGCGTTGTCGATCTGATCGAAAGACTTCTTTTCGGAGAGACCCTTCTTTGCAAGCACTTCAGTGATAGCGGCAGTAAGAGTAGTCTTACCGTGGTCGACGTGACCAATCGTACCAATGTTTACGTGCGGTTTGGTACGCTCGAAATGTTCTTTTGCCATTGTAGTGGTTATATTTGATTGTTTATATTCGTCTGAACAAAAAGAGACCGGAGAAAATTCATACACCTCTCCAATCTCCCTTAGAGAGCTGTTAGTGAGACTTGAACTCACGACCTCTTCCTTACCAAGGAAGTGCTCTACCGCTGAGCTATAACAGCAAAATATTTGAGCGGGAAACGGGGCTCAAACCCGCAACCCCCAGCTTGGAAGGCTAGTGCTCTATCAATTGAGCTATTCCCGCAAAACCTCCGGAGAGGTGGGTAGTGATGGATTCGAACCACCGAAGGCGTAAGCCAGCAGATTTACAGTCTGCCCCATTTGGCCACTCTGGTAACTACCCTTTCAAGAATGCGGATCCGCCTTCAACTGCGTCGAATCGCGGTGCGTTCCCGATTTCGAGTGCAAAGGTAGGCATTTATTTCAGACCCGCAAACTTTTCGGCTGTTTTTTTTCTTCTCAGCCGTGATTTTCTTTATTCTCTGCCAATTCTCGGCGGGCAACATCGACGCAGAGATCCACGGCCTCTTCGAAGGTGTCGGCCACTTTCACCGTGTGAATGCTGCGTCCCGGCAAGACGACATGCAGTTTTGCCTCCTTATTGTTGGCCGTCTCGGGTTTCACCACTTGAAGCGTGAGTTCCACATTCTGCACCTCGCCATGCTTTTCGAGCTTAGCGATTTTCTTATCAATGAAAGCCACAAGTTTTTCGGTGGCGTTGAAACGAAGCGTTTGAAGTTTGAATTCCATGGTGTCCTCCTTTGATGTGTTTGGTGTTTTACGGAGTGTTTGTCGTTCGCCCCAGATTGTCATGGGGTACACCGCGAATATAGGATTATTTTTTCGAGCCGCCAAATTTTCGTGCAGGTTTTTCGCGCACGCGTACGTTACGCGCGCTCAGCAGGTTTCAGAAAAACACCTTCACCCTTCACCGCCCGGTGATAATCATTGCCCATTCAGCGGTTTAGGGGTGAAGACTTTTGCGCTTCGGCGTCTTTACCGAGATGTGAAGGGTGAACATCAAAAGCCTTCACACTTTACAAAATGATTATCAACAACTTACGGCATACAGGTGAAGAGGTGAAGGCAAAAAACAAAAAGCACTTGACGCGCGCGCGCGTGTAAAGACAGAAGAAAACTGCGTTGCGGAGATGAAAACAAGATAGCTCCACACGCTTTGAAAAGAAGAGAGTTTCCAAAAGAAAACACGGAAGTTTCCCTCAAAAGCTCCCGTGTTTTAATTGATGCCTGTGCTATCTCAATCAGACAGATGACCGTAATTCTCAGGCAAGCAGTTATTACATTGTTCTATTTGAGGCCCAGACTGATCAGCAAGACTTCTATCCGCATCGTTTTTCTCATTCAGTTTTCTAGCTATGGATTCCTTTCAAGGCATACACTCATATAAGCAGAGTCTTTATCGAATGGTTGAAAGGTATTGGGTAACATTTCCTGTGCAAAAAGGCAAAACCTCTTTATATTTATCTGGGCTTGTTACTTTGTAAAAGAAATCATACAAGTCGCTAGCTACTCTTATGAATCCAGTAGCCCTAAAGTCAGTGATATAAATATCCATCTCATCCTCCTTACTCATAATATCCCAGAATAGATAATCGCCATTTTCACTGACTCCAAAGGGTATGAGATCTTTTAATTTGGAGTATTCTAAATCAGGGGCTACATCAAACCATAATTCCTCCTTGTTGTCTAATACATCTTGATATGTCGAAATGATCTCCCGACTTCTGATAAAAAACGAATCGGGATAATCTCCCATAGGAATATATATTATGAAAAGACCACAAGATAGGCCATAACCATATTGCCTAACAAAAGAGACGTAAGATGGGGGAACTTTTTTCCATTTACAAAAGTAAAATTATGGAGGATAGCGTTCTCTCCCCCTATAACAGCGGGACTACACTTTCCTAAGGTAAAATTCATACAAACAACAACATTGAATTTTTGTCTACGATTATTTTATACTGCATCATCAACAATAACATTATCATCTTGATCAATAGCATATATGCTTATTAGCTGAGTTCGGCCAAAGCAATTTGCCTTTCTCTTTCGATGATTTCAATCATTAAGCGAAGGCTTTTGGGGCAAGAAACTTATGCAACCATGGCTGCCATTAGATTCGCGGCAAATCTTCCGATGTTTCTGCCACACGCACTACGCTACCCTTTTTCTGCACGATCGTGGGGGTGGGCAGCCGCATATTGCTGACGTAATTCTGCAACCGTGGTGTGTGTGTAAATGGAAGTGGTGACGACGCTTTCGTGACCCAGCAAACGGCGAATGGCCTCGAGTTGTGCGCCGTGGTTGAGCATGGCCGTGGCGAAACTATGGCGAAGCACGTGCGGCGATTTCTTTTGTTGTGTGGTGACGGCCGAAAGCGCTGTTCGCACCATCGTGCGGAGGGTGGAATATCCCAGTCGATGGCCGCGGGAACTGAGGAACAGTGCATTTTCGTCGGTAGGGAAGCGCTGAAGAAACTCGCGACGGACGGGAAGATAATCCCGAAGCGCGTTGGTTAATTCGGCTCCAAAAGGAACGACACGCTGTTTGTTGCCTTTACCCGTCACACGGAGTTGCGCCGTAGAGAGGTCTACATCCCCCAAATTCAGTCCCAAAACCTCAGCGGCACGGAGTCCGGTGTGATAAAGCAGGAGAAGAAGGGTGCGATCACGGCGGCCGGCATAGTCTTCTCCAAACCGATAATAACGAAATAGCCGGTCCATCTCGCCCTCACGAACAAAACCGGGGATTCGCTTGGGGGCCTTGGGATTGCGCACGTTGTGTGCCGGATCGGAGGAGACGAGGCCTTCGCGCAGGAGGTAGCGATAGAACGACCGCAACGCAGAAAGTGAGCGATTGACGGTGTTGGGGGCGTAATTGCTCCGCATGAGATGGGCCAACCATTCGCGTACGTGACCGGTGTCGACGGTTTCCCACGCAATGGTGGGATGCCGGGCGATGAGATAGTCGGCGCAGGCGGTGAGACTGTCTTCGTAGGTGCTGCGCGTAAGCGGAGAACATCCCCGCTGACCGGACATATAGTCGAGAAAACGCGTGATGTGCGCATACATGGGGTGAGTGGGTGTGGAAGACATGCCGATTGGGGTAGGATTAGGGTGATGAAAACGCCGAACTGGCGGAGCGAAGAACGGGAAAATACGAAAAACGCCATCTCCGAGGGGGAGACGGCGCTATGCTTGCGTGTATTCGCGAAGGGGGACTAAAAATTAGTCTTCGTTGCGATGGAGAGCTTGCACATAGATGGCGTGCTCCATGGCGAGACGCTTGCGAACGCTGGGTTTGTCGAACTGTTGGCGGCGACGGAGTTCTTTCACGACACCGGTTCTTTCAAACTTTCTCTTGAATTTCTTGAGGGCGCGTTCGATGTTCTCGCCTTCCTTTACGGGTACAATAATCATTTGTAGTGCTATATTTTTTGTTTTGTAGAATAAGCGTACTGAGATACTTGGTGCAAAAGTACGCATTTTTTCTCGGCCGCAAAGATTTCATCTGTTTTTTCTTGCGACCGCGATGCGAAATTGCATCATTTTACCACCGAAGATGGGGGTGTGAAGATGTTATAGCGTGATATTGACTGTCTGGGTGAGAACTATCCCTCCTTTCTAATTGGGTGGGCGCGAACGAACTCGCGTTGGGGTTTTATCTTGCGCATGCGTTCCCTCTATTCGACCCGAAGGTGCAGGAAGAGGGGCTATGCTATCAATCCTTTATTGAATGATGCGGCGTGCTCCGACGTAGCGACTGCTGAAGTAGGGGTCGGTGGAGTTGTCGACGCGAACGCCGGATGAGGTACTGGCGTGAATGAATTTGAAGCTACCGTTTGCGGAGTTCACTTCCGTGACGATGCCGACGTGCCCTACTCTGCTGCCACCACCGCGACCGCCGAAGAAGACGAGATCGCCTTTGCGCATGTCGGCGATACCGGCAACGGGGGCACCCTCGGTGTATTGACTGCGCGAAGAACGGGTGAGCGTGAGGTTGTGCTGACGATAAACGTAGCTGGTGAAACCGCTGCAATCGAAACCATGGGGGCCGCTTTGTCCGCTGCGATAGGGAACGCCAATGAAGCGGAAAGCAGTGTTGAGCAGATTTTCGATCATGCCGAGGCGGCCGCTTGCGCTCTGTTTGGAGGCTGCGAGGGCTTCGGGAATGCGGGGGGCTGCAGTTTCACGATAGTGGGTGACGGCTCCGACGAGCTCGATGAGGGCTTGGGGGCGGGATTTGGTGAGTCGGGCCTGTGTGGGCAGCGAATCACCGGTGGCAGCCGCTTGATAGTCGGCTACGTCTTGTGCATAGCGCGCCTGTGTGCCGTTGACGTGGGTGGTCACGAACCACCCGGCGAGCAACGCGGCTGCGCTGAAAAGAATTTTTTTGGCTTTCACGAGTACCTTATTTTATGGGGTGACTGATGATTACCTCGCGAAGATAGCATTTTTTGTGTAGTCGACCAAACAACTCGGCGGGTTTTCGCGCTTTTTTAGCAAATTCATCGTAAAGTGCAACGAAAAAGGCACGTCAAACCGCCGGTCGGCGATTTGACGTGCCATCTTGTTGAGCAACGACGCGCTTAGAGTTTCTGCGTGTGTCGGATGCTATCGTCGTATTGCACTTGGAGACGAAGGAGTTCCTTCTTCATCTCACGGGTGATTTTTTCCATGCCGGGTTTACCATAGAGATTGTGCATCTCGGTGGGATCGGTTTTCAGATCATAGAGTTCCCAAGCATCGATGTCGTTGTAGAAATGGATGAGTTTGTAGCGATCGTTGCGCACGCCGTAGTGGCGACGCACATTGTGCTCGGCGGGATACTCGTAGTAGTGATAGTAGATGCTCTTGCGCCAGTTTTTCGGGTGCTTTCCCTGGAGCAACGGCACGAGCGAAACGCCCTGAATGTCGGCGGGAATGGGGGCGCCGGCCAATTCGAGGAAGGTGGGGGCGTAGTCAATGTTCTGCACCATTTCATTGATGTCTCCGCGTGCTTTCAGTCCCTTGGGCAAGTGCATGAGCAAGGGGGTGGCGAGAGATTCCTCGTACATGAAGCGCTTGTCGAACCAGCCGTGTTCGCCCATGTAGAATCCTTGGTCGGAAGTGTAGACCACGAGGGTGTTGTCGAGCAGGCCTTGTTCTTTGAGGTGGTCGAGCAGACGGCCTACGTTGTCATCGAGCGTTTTGACGACTTTGGCATAGTCGCGCATATAACGCTGGAACTTGAACTCGGTGAGGGCGCGTCCGGTGAGATGCCGCTTCTCGAAATCGAGGCTGAGGGAGTCGTAGAAGTGGTCGTAGATGGCGCGATCGTGCGAATTGAGACGACCGATCATGTTGAGGTAGGCGTCCTTGAGGTGCGAACCGCTGTAGGGCGACAGCATTTTGCAGTCGTAGTCGATGGTCATGTCTTTGCCGATTTCCATTTCGGTGAGACCGGCGGCTTTACGACCTTCGTAGTCGTCATAAAAATTGGCGGGAAGTTCGAAGGTTTTGTCTTCGTATTCGTGCAGATACTTCAACTCGGGGAGCCAGTCGCGGTGGCAGGCTTTGTGATGCACGAAGAGCGCGAAGGGCTTGCTCTTGTCTCGTTCCTCATCCAACCAATGAATGGCTTTGTCGGTAATGATGTTGGTGAGATAGCCTTTCGCCACGTAGGAACTGTCGGCGTTGTAGAAGTCGGGGTTGTAGTAGTTGCCTTGTGCGGGAAGGATGTCCCAATGGTCGAAACCGGTGGGCTGGCTCACGAGATGCCACTTGCCGATCAATGCGGTTTGGTAACCGGCTTTTTGGAGCAACTTGGGCATGGTCTGCTGTGCGCCGTTGAAAATGCCGTGCTCGTTGTTGGTGAACCCATTTGTGGGAGTGTTTACCGGTGAGCATGCAGGCGCGCGACGGACCACTGAGCGAATTGGCGACAAACGAGCGGGTGAATTTCACGCCGTCTTGCGCCACACGGTCGAGGTTGGGGGTCTGGATATTGCGATGATCATAGGCCGAGAGCATCTGTGCGGTGTGGTCGTCGGTCATGATATAGACGATGTTGTAGCGCTGCTGCGCGGCGGCACAGAGGGGGGAGCAAAGCGGCTACAACGGGAAGAAGTTCTTTCTTCATGATCAGAGGGAAGAATTGAAGGTGTTGAGATTTGAAGGCGGAGCACTGACGTGCATTTCGTTCGGACGAGAACGTGCGTACTCCCATCCTCGACGCGGTGCGCGCGTTTTCGACGATGGGTTACGGCAATGAATTGCGGCAAGTACCATGCGATGGTATAGGATTCCCTATATATAAGGTATATCGAGGGAACCCTATATATAGAAGATGGCGTCCCTCGTCCACCAAAGGAGGAGGGACGCCGTCGGATGGGTGTATTGTCGCGGGACGTGGGTTATCCCTGTTGCGTCATGGAGTAGACGAGGTCTACGATTTGTTGTGCAAGGGCATCGGCTTCCTCACGCGTATGTGCTTCGGCATACACGCGAATGATGGGTTCGGTGTTCGACTTGCGGAGGTGTACCCACTTGTCGGGGAAATCGATTTTCACGCCGTCGATGTCGGTAATCTCTTCGTTCTTGTAGATTTCCTTCACGCGCTGCAACAAGGCAAAGATATCGGTGGTGGGATTGAGATCGATGCGATTTTTCGAGATGCAGTATTGGGGCAGACTGTCGCGGAGCTCCGAAGCCTTGCAACCCAACTTGGCCAGATGCGTCAAAATGAGCGCAATACCCACCAAAGCGTCGCGACCGGAGTGGGCTGCGGGATAGATTACACCGCCGTTGCCTTCGCCGCCGATCACTGCGCCGGTTTCTTTCATTTTCGTCACGACGTTCACCTCGCCCACGGCGGCAGGAGCGTAGTTACAACCGTGCTTTCGGTGACGTCGCGCAGTCCACGCGAAGAGGAGAGGTTGCTCACGGTATTGCCGGGCGTGTGTTGCAGCACGTAGTCGGCCACGGCCACGAGGGTGTTTTCTTCGCCGAACATGGTGCCGTCTTCGCAGACCAAGGCGAGGCGGTCGGCATCGGGATCGACGACGAAGCCAATGTCGTGGCGACCTTTGCGCATGAGGTTGCGGATCTCGCTGAGGTTCTCCTTGAGGGGTTCAGGATTGTGGGAGAAATCGCCGGTGGGTTCGCAGTTGAGCAGCGTCACCTGCGTAACACCGAGCTGACCGAGGAGTTTGGGGATGATAATACCTCCCACGGAATTCACGGCGTCGAGCGCCACAGTGAAGTGGGCGCGACGAATGGCATCAACATCCACGAGTTCGAGCTGCTTGATCACTTCGATGTGACGCTGATCGTAGCTGTAGTTTTGGATGAGACAGCCGAGATTGTCGACATCGGCAAATTCGTAAGCTTCGGCATTGGCGGCACGAACGACTTCGCTCGCCTCAGTGGGGGGAAGGAATTCGCCTTTTTCGTTGAGGAATTTGAGAGCGTTCCACTGACGGGGGTTGTGACTGGCGGTGATGATCACGCCGCCACAGGCGCTTTCCATCGATACGGCCAATTCTGTGGTGGGGGTGGAGGCGAGTCCGATGTTGATCACGTCGAAACCCATGCTCATCAGCGTGCCGCAGACGACCTGGCTGACCATCTCGCCGGAGATGCGCGCATCGCGACCGACTACGATCTTGCGACGATACTTGCGACTCACGACCTTTTCGCGCAAGCTGGCGAAAGCAGCCACAGATTTTGCAATATCCACAGGGGTTGAGTGTGTCCCCGCTGCGGCCACCGATCGTGCCGCGGAATCCCGAGATTGACTTGATTAGGGTCATATTGTTGTATATTTTGCTGATTGCACTGAGGCGAACCCTTCTGCTACAACGAGTTGGCAGAATCGTCCGTGTTTGACTCTACAAAGATACACACTTCTTATTATTCGCCTGCAAAACCGAGTGGCTTTTTTCCGTCTCCGAAACGGCAAATCGAAAATCGGCCGGACAAAAACGGATTTCGCAGAGGCACTTGTATAAAAGGAGGGGGCGTGTGTATAAAAAATTGTGTCCCGACGACCGATTGACGACGGGACACATAATAATATAAGAAGTGGCGTGTTCATCGTCCCAACGACGATATCACCACCCTATTTATTTCTTGGATTACTTGTTCTTCGCATCTTGCTGTTGCGCTTGGAGGCGGGCGATCTCAGCCTTGCCGGTGGGCGTTGCAGCATAAGCCTGATAGAAGGCATCGCGATAGTAGATCATCATGTTGAGCGAACGGGGCACCACGTCGCCGAGTTCGAAGTTATCGGAGAGAAGCATTTCCACACCGGCCCAAACGGCATTTTCGAAACGCACTGCGCCTTTGGCCACCTTCACGTCAGCGTTGGCTTTGTTGAGGGCTGCATAAACGTCTGCACGATTTTCTTCCGTCACCTCGAAGATCTGGGGGAAGAAAAAGGTTGAGGAAGTTCTCGTCCTGATCGTCGCGGAAGTGGATAAAGTCGAGGGTTTCGTACTTGAACTGGAGACCGAAATCAGTCTTTTCGGGGCAGAAGCCCTCTTTCTTGAGGTATTCTTCGAGTTTGTCGCAAAATGCCATATTCTGTTGTTGTTTTGAGTATTAACGCCCGCCACACAACACAAATCGGTCGGTTGCGCGGCAAAAGGCACGACTTAGATAATGCAAATATAGGTTTTCCGACTCGTTCTGCCAAACAAATCTTACATTTTTCAATATCAGCTTTCTGAAAGCATACCGGGGCATCCTGCAAAAATGGCAACTCTTCCACTCATAATCAACAAGTTAACTGACATTTTTACAGCCTATGCAGATAATTCGTCAGTTTTGCCCGTTCGGCAAGGCGCTTGCACAAGAACAAAGCGTCGACGCAACGAGTCGAAAGGGTGAAACGCCCCGCCGAAGCTCGTCGAGCCGCGGTTCGTATGCACAATGCGAGACCAGACACGCAATGCACAATCGGACACGCGAGAAGCTCAGCGCCGACCACGATCATTCATTCACACAACGCAAACAACACAATAAATATATGAACTTCGACAATTTCACCATCAAAGCCCAAGAGGCTGTGCAACACGCCGTACAAACGGCACAGCGCACACACCGACAGGCCATCACCGCCGCCCATCTTTTGCAGGGGGTCATTGCCGTGGGAGAGAACGTCACGCAGTTTCTCTTCGGCAAAACCGGGGTGAACGCCGAACTCCTTTCCCGTGCACTCGACAGCGAACTCCAAAGCCTGCCCCGCGTTGACGGCGGCGAACCTTATTTGGATCGCGAAGCCAACGCTGCTCTCACCACAGCGCAAGACATTGCGCGCCGCGACGGCGACCAGTTTGTCGGACTCGAACCGCTCCTGCTCGCCCTCCTCACCACCGAAAGCACCGCATCGCGCCTGCTGAAAGACGCCGGCATGACCGCCGACGCACTCACCGCGGCCATCAAGGAACTCCGCGGCGGACGCAAGGCCGACTCCGCTTCGAGCGAAGACACCTACCAGTCCTTGCAAATACGCCCGCGACCTCGTGGCCGAAGCCCGCGACGGCAAATTGGACCCCGTGATCGGACGCGACGAAGAGATTCGTCGGGTGCTGCAAATCCTTTCGCGCCGCACCAAGAACAACCCGATTCTCATCGGCGAACCCGGTACCGGTAAAACCGCCATCGTCGAAGGTTTGGCACAACGCATCGCTCGCGGTGACGTGCCGGAGAACCTGCGCGACAAGCGCGTCTTCTCGCTCGACATGGGCGCACTCGTGGCCGGTGCCAAATACAAAGGCGAATTTGAAGAGCGCCTCAAGAGCGTGGTCAACGAAGTGACCGCAGCCCAAGGTGGCATCATCCTCTTCATCGACGAAATCCACACCCTCGTGGGGGCCGGTAAGGGCGAAGGCGCCATGGATGCGGCCAACATTCTCAAACCGGCTTTGGCACGTGGCGAACTCCGCAGCATCGGTGCCACCACGCTGGAGGAATACCAGAAGTATTTCGAGAAGGACAAGGCCCTCGAACGCCGCTTCCAGACCGTCATGGTCGACGAACCGACTCCCGAAGACGCCATCTCCATCCTGCGCGGACTGAAAGAGCGCTACGAGAACCACCATCACGTGCGCATTCAGGACGATGCCCTCATCGCCGCCGTCACCCTCTCGCATCGCTACATCTCCGACCGCTTCCTCCCCGACAAGGCCATCGACCTCATGGACGAAGCCGCTGCCAAGCTCCGCATGGAACGCGATTCGCAGCCCGAACAGCTCGATGAGATCTCGCGCCGCTTGCGCCAACTCGAAATCGAGCGCGAAGCCATCCGCCACGAGGCCGACGCCGCAGCCGACGGTTCGCACGACGCCAAACTCACCGCGCTCAACAAAGAGATCCAGACGCTCCAAGAGGAAGAACACGACCTCAAAGGCAAATGGGAAGGCGAACGTGAGATCCTGGCCCAGATCCAGCAACACAAGCAAGAGATCGAGCAACTCAAATTCGAGGCCGATCGTGCCGAACGCGAAGGCGACTACGGCAAGGTGGCAGAAATTCGCTACGGCCGCCTGAAGGAACTCGAGAGCAAGATCGCCGAACTCCACGACACCCTCCTCAAGCGCCAAGGTGCCGAGGCCATGGTGAAAGAAGAGGTCACGGCCGACGACATTGCCGACGTGGTGAGCCGCTGGACCGGCATTCCCGTCACCCGCATGCTCCAAAGCGAGCGCGAAAAGCTCCTGCATCTCGAAGACGAACTCCACGCCCGCGTCATCGGGCAAGACGAAGCCATCAAAGCCGTATCTGACGCTGTGCGCCGCAGCCGTGCCGGGCTGCAAGACCCGAAACGCCCCATCGGCTCGTTCATCTTCCTCGGATCGACGGGTGTCGGTAAGACCGAACTGGCCAAGGCGTTGGCCGAATGCCTCTTCGACGACGAGAACATGATGACGCGCATCGACATGAGCGAATATCAGGAGAAATTCTCGGCCACTCGCCTCATCGGTGCCCCTCCGGGATACGTCGGTTACGACGAAGGCGGACAACTCACCGAGGCCGTGCGTCGCAAGCCCTACTCTGTTGTGCTCTTCGACGAGATCGAGAAGGCACACCCCGATGTGTTCAACATCCTCTTGCAGGTGCTCGACGACGGGCGACTCACCGACAACAAGGGTCGGACGGTGAACTTCAAGAACACCATCATCATCATGACCTCCAACCTCCTCACGGCCAAAGACACGCCTGAAGCCGACGGGGACAAGGAAAGCACTCGCGAACAACTGGTGGCTACGCTCACTGCTCCGCGCATTTCGCCCTCGGGCACGCCGCTGCCCGGTTTGCGGCCTGAGTTTGTCAACCGCATCGACGACATCATCATGTTCCACTCGCTCACCCGCAGCGAAATCGAACAGATCGTGCGCATCCACATCGCCACTGTGGCGCGCCGTCTCGAGGCTCAGGGCATCACGCTCCGCGTGAACGACGACGCCGTGTCGTTCCTCGCCGACGAAGGTTATGATCCCGACTATGGTGCTCGTCCCGTGAAACGCGCCTTGCAAAACTTCTTGCTCAACGATCTCTCGAAAGCCATCTTGAGCGGCAAGGTCGACAACACGCATCCCATCCTCGTCAAGAAATCGGGCGACGGACTAATCTTCGAAAACGACAAAGCATAACGTTCCTCGTTATTCTTTTCCCTATCTTTCCTACGGGCGCTCCCCATCTCGGGAGCGCCCGTTTTTCGTTTTGGTGCGTCGTCCGTTTTTCCGCCGTCGAGCGCCTGTCCTCGCGCGTGCGCGCGTCAGGCACTTTTCGTTTTTTGCCTTCATGCCTTCACCCACCCTGCACATTTCACTGTGATTCAGCACGATATGGGTGAAGACTTTATTCAAAAAGCCTTCACCTTCCGGGGCGTCGGCGCCGGCCTGGCCGATCGAGCCATCGCGTCAACAAGAAACCGGTGAAAATGAACAATCTGCAGGAACCAAGCACGTCGCATGAAAAGGTGAAGGGTAAAACACAAAAGTCTTCACCCCTATTCCACTGAGCGACAACGAGATGTGCACCCCCGGTGAAGGAGTGAAGGCAAAAAAAGGAAACCACCTGACGCGCACGCGCGCGAGGGAGCGGGAAGAAACGAACAAAAGCGGGGAGGCTGCAGAAGAAAGTCCGCAAGTTTTATTTTGGAGTGGCGGACTTTCAAAATACACAATGAGCAACTCACACAGCACACCTAAAACTTCGCTTTACCGAGTAGCATGCAATATCGAGAATAGGTTCGAAAGAGTTTTATCTCCCAATCTTTAGACACACGTCTTTCATCGCATCTTTACTCTCCATTCATAAATCTTGAAATTGGCTGTTCGTCAAATATTTTCTGTTGAGTAGTATCCATTTCTTCATAACTAAGATCCGCCATGGTTTATTACCAAGCAGCAGATGGATTGCGGTTTTCATGGCCGCTCCAATCTCTTCATCAGAAAGCATATTCAACAAGTCATTTTTTTCCTCTTTCGTCAAAGTCCTTTTCCTCCTGATAATCTGATATTTATTCACAAGATGAATAGACTCATATTTGGAGTTTCTCTCTATGAGCCAATCATTGAGAGCAACAATCGCATTGTACAAGTTTTCATCTTGTTCTTCCTTTGAATCATAAGCCTTTAAAGCCATCAGCATATCATTGTTTGCACGTTCACAAACCATAGGATTGCACTGGAATGCGTCCTCATACGTCGCGATTATGTTTGAGTAGTCGACATTCGAGAAATACTCAAATCCAGGATGATTAAACACAACTGAGAACATTGAAGTTTTCAATCTTTCTCCATTACCGTCCAAATATGCAAAATCATTTTTATCGCTAGCTTCAAAGAAATTGCTAAATGTGTATGTTCCATCATTATTCTGCTCAACTAAAAGAAATATTTTATATTGATCTATATTCATGAGCGCAATAGAATTCACGTCTTGCACGTTAGCTATTGGTTTTGATTCTAATATAGCATCAATCAGCATTGTGAGAACACTCATATCTTCCTCGGAGAACTTGCCTATTTCGACATCTTCTGTTATATGAAGCCTATCAAATAATTCTCTTGCTTTTTTCCAATAATCAAGATCTACTGAAACCCGTTCAATGTCTTTTTGGGGTACATCCTTTAAAACAACAACCACAGTCTCTCCAAAACTGACTTTTCTGAAAGTAAGAAGATCCAGAATAAAACTCAGTTCATGAATTTTCGAAGACAGAGTTTTTGCACTGGGCGTTATTTGAATTGGTAATGGCTGTATCTTTTCATCAACATAACGATACGGCAATCTCAACATATCATAGACACAATACGCAAACTCATCACCGGTTATGGTCATAAGATACTCATTAAAGTAAATCTTTCCATTTACGACAACATCTTCCTTTACGTAAGGCCCTCCTGATACTTGATATGCTTGATCCCCGATTGGGTAATCTGCATTGGCAATTTCAGCATAAAGGTACACGGGCTCCTTTAAAGGAGAAGTACCACTATTCTTTCTGTATAGATAGTGAGCATCAAATTTAATACTATACCCTTGCTGAATAGCGTCTTCAACAGACATTATAGGAGCATCTACAAACGAAGTTTGCTTTTTGCAAGCATTGTAGAAGTTCATCATTTCCACCTCCATTTCTAATCCGTCCTTATTAAAGGGACGCAATGGAATAGAAATAGTAGCTTGCCCATTCGCTTCCTTAATAAAGCGTTTTAGATCTACCGGAGCGAGTTTCGCATAATGTAAGAACTTTTCCCTTTCATCCCCTTTCTCTACAATATAAACTACACAATAAAGTACACCACCATCATGCAAGTAATTCTTTAGGTCCGTAACTCGAACAGGATATGACGTTTTTTTCGGTAAAGATTTACACATCTTCCCCTTAACTTGAATTGGAATTCTCTTTATTTCCTTACTCTCAGAATGCAAATATAGGAAACCATCCCACACAGGTTCTTTGTCTCCACATGAAATACATGGCTGAAAGTTCTTACAATTGAGAAAAACTTCTTTCACCTCATTCACCGCCCAAGCTTCAATCTGATCACTTCTTACTTTCATCTTTCAATGACTATCTAACAAATTCGACTTTTCATGGAAAAACAAAGATATAAACAATCCGACACAAAGACAAAGATGAAAAGAAAAAACGCAGTAATAAGCACAAAATCCCCTCTGCAATAGTGTTTTTTGCAGAGGGGAGTTTATTTACATGCAGCGCGGCATCAGAACGAACGAATGGGCAAATCGTAGAGCGGCCAATCAGTTGAAAATGTCGGCTTGCTTACGGGGCGGGCGAACGGCTTGGCGGTAGTTGTCGCGGGCAAAACGGGTGAGGATGTCGCAGTGGGTCACAAAAGCCGAAGCTTGTCCCGTGGCACGCCAACGGGCCAAATCCATATAGGCCTTGAACTGACGCGACTGTTTGCGATAGACACGGCGAAACGTGTCATTTTCATACACCTCTTTGTAGGCCGGATCCATCGGCAGCCAAGCCATGGCGTAGAGAGCACGCTCGCGCAGATCGCGATCGGACGAAGCGAGAGCGAGGTTGAGATAGCGCAGACTGAGCTGCTGGAGCGGATCGCCGACGAAACGGTCGTCGGGCATGTCGCGGTCTTCCCAAGTCCATAGGCTCGACCCAACGCCATAGCGGGAGAGGAACCAGCAGTCGCCGGCAGCCGAGGCTTGCGCGAGATAGGTGGCCAGTCGGTAAGCGATGCGCTGCCGTTTGGCAGCATCGGAGGTGGAGTTGAACTGCGATTGCAAAGAGAGGATGTTCTGACAGAACTTTAATTTCACATCTTCCTGGAACGCGTATTCGGCTTCGGGATCTTCATCTTCGTCCACCGGTTGGTGCTTGAGCCAGCGCTCCACTTTGTAGTCGCGGGCGGCAACGTAGGGCGCGATGTTTTGCGACGAAATGAAATCGAGCGATGTTTGTTTGAAATAGGGTATGGCTTCTTCAAATCGGCATTCGCTGAGCAGCTTCGTCCCCATCACATCGTTGTAGAATTCCTTGTCGAAGTGGGTTGTGGGCTTCCACAATCGCTGCCACTCATGTTGTGCCGGAGCGTGCAGATAGTTGTAGTAGGCCTTCATGGAATCGGCCGAAAGGGCATAGAGCGTGTCGAAATAGTCGGAGCCGTAGATTTCATTGGCTTCGTACGGGCGCCCTGCATCCATGTTGACGAAGGTGCTGTCGTAGAAATCGGCGCGCAGCAACAACAATTCGTCGAAACGGCGGTGGGCTTTGGAGAGAACGGGGAGCAGATCTTGTTTGATCAACCGCGTGAGGAGTCGGTTCGAATGTCCCTCTTTGCCGTCTTGCTTCCAGCGACGCAGATCGGGCACGACGGCGTCGAGGGTGGCATCGGTGATGCCGTGGTGAGACAAGTAGGTGAAGACGTGCACGTCGCGGGCGTTGGTGCGCATGAGCGGAGTGCCGGAGAGCTTGAGGGCAGCTTCGGCGGCGCGGTCGGCCTCAGCGTGACGGCCGGCATAATAGTGAAGCATGGCGATGGCCGATTGCCACATGGCGAGCGAATGCGAGCGCTTCTCGGCCACGACCTTTTGCGCGAAGGCAATGAAGTCGCGCTGCTCGCGCTCCACCACGCCTGCACAGTCGATTTCTTTCAGATAGGTAAAGTCGTCAGAATTGTCGTAGGTCTCTTGCACGTTCGTCACCAAATCTTCGACGAGATAGGGCAAGAGGGGAGAATTGGGATCGGCAGCATATTCGGCACGAATGCCGGCCAGGTTGCGCAACTGATAGACGAGGTAGCGAAGGCTCTGGACATCGCCCTGCTCGGCATAGATGCGCACCGCTTCTTCTCGGCGCCCCAAACGGACGAGGGCACCGGCATAGAGGTTGCGAAAGATGGGCGACCACGAGGCGGTGGCGTCCTTCGTGCTCGATTCCCACAACTGCGCCACTTCGGCGTACCGGCCGAGAGCAAAGGCACTACGGGCACGCAACAGGCGGTATTCGCCGCTCCACTTGCCGGATTTGAGTGGCAGTGCACTCAGTCTCTGCAAAATCTTACGAGCGGACGCTACGTCCTGCTTGGTGGGATAGGCCCAATCATGGGGATGCAACGTTTTGGAAGCGTAGAGGTAATCGACGAGATCGCGCAAATAGGCGATGGTCGGAACGTCTCCACGCTGACGCGCGGTGTGAATGATGATGTTTTTCGACTGGGCGAAGTCGTCGGGCGACAGCAAGGAGAGTTCGGTCAGCGCGGCATCGGCGTCTGCGAGCGAGATGCCGCCACAGTAGTCGGCCCATTTGCGGATGCTGCCTTCGTAGAGCGAGGGACCCGACGCAACATCGTCGGCCGGTACTACTTTATAAATATAGTAGTTGGTGACGGGATAAAAGACACAGGCCCACCCCACCCCGAAGGAGAGCAACAAGAGGAGGCTAAGGACGATAGATTTCTTCATAACGTGAGGAGGTATGACGTTGAATGTTTTTGGCATCGAGTGGATAGAGGATGACTTGTCGGTGCAGTTGGGACGGCGGCGCGAGAGTTCGGCGCGGACGGCGCGGATCTCGTCGAGGCGGCTATCGTGGACGAAGACAGAGTCGCCGGGCACGAGCAGCACATCCGACTCGCGGCTTCCGCCCACCACGGGACTCACATAGCGCGAGGAAATGACGACATAGGCATCGGGGCGCACGCGCCGATAGACGGTGGAGTCGTCGAGCCGTTCGGCGTAGAGCAATCCTTTGTAGCGACCACCGCCGACCAGGCGCTGCCAATGGTAGTCGGGATAGGCGGCACAGAGCGGCAGGGGATAGTCGGCGATGCCACTAACGAAGGGTTTAACATCGCGCAGGCGGAGAATGGGGTTGGGATTGTGCACATCGCGCGGGTCGCCGGTGTTGTAGAGCATCAAAACGCCGTAATCTACGGGGGGCGCGGCTTGGCTGAGTTGGTGAAGACGAATGGTGGCGGAGAGGCCGAGGCCGTGCGCGGTCAAGGTGCTACGCAGGCGGCGCAGGAATGCGAAATAGGCCGAGGCTGTTTGGGCAGTCCAGTCACAGTCGATCTGCACTTCGCGCACCCGGCTGTCGCAATCGTTGGTGGTGCTCATTTGCTCGACGCGGCGCGCGATGCGGTCGGCCAGGGTGTCGAGCGAGGCCGGAGCGGCGTCGAGACAGGAGTTGACGATGAAGACCACGGGGACGATTTCGATGCCACCGGGAACGGAATCGCGCCACTGCAAGGTGGCAACGGGCACGGGCTCGTCGGTGATTTGATCGGGGGCGACGTCGAAATAGCGCAGATAGACTTTGCCGATGTGGTGGCGGCGCAAGAAGGCGCGTTCCTCGGGAGAGAACGTCAACACAGTGCGCCAATAATAGACCGACGGCGCGGGACGCGGCACGGCGGGAGGCGATTTGCGGCAGGAGGCAAAAAACAGTACCACCCAACAACAGCAGACGAGGAGGGGGAAGAGACGTTTCATGCGCACAAAATTAGACTTTCGACAGGAAGTGGACAAATGCCGGCTTTGGATTTTCCTACGAATTACTATTTTTTTCGCGGACAGGATGAATTTGCAAAACGGGAGTTGGCGAAACGCAGGATCAAGATAGGAGAATCTGAAAAACAACTGCACACAACAAGTATTTTTGCGCAGTAAAGTCGGCATTTTTCCGCCATTTGCACGACACAACTACAAATTCAGTCTATAAAGTTTGGCACAAAAGCGCGAAAGTCGTACATTTGTATCGCATGAGATAAAATAATTTTTATCACATGCCGGACACGGTCCGTCCCCCCTACTATTCATCTTCAATAAATACCCGAACTATGCAACTGACCGACATCGCCGGCAGCTTCGACGGAAACATTTGGAAAGATGAAGTCAACGTTCGCGACTTCATCCAGTTCAACTACACCCCTTATGAGGGCGACGACAGCTTCTTGGCTCCGCCCACCGAAAACACCCTCGCGCTTTGGGACAAGCTCAGCGAGATGTTCAAAGTGGAACGCGAGAAAGGACTCTACGACGTCGAAACGCGACTCCCGCAAAGTGTAACCACCTATGGTGCGGGCTATATCGACAAGGACAAAGAGGTCGTTGTCGGTCTGCAAACGGACGCCCCGCTCAAACGCGGTATCTTCCCCAAAGGCGGTGTGCGCATGGTGGAAAACGCACTCAATGCCTACGGCTACGAGCTCGACAACTGGACGAAGGAGATCTTCACCAAATATCGCAAGACGCACAACGAAGGCGTTTCTCGGCCTACACGCCCGACATTCGCCGCTGCCGCAACAGTCACGTCATCACCGGTCTGCCCGACGCTTACGGCCGTGGTCGTATCATCGGTGACTATCGTCGCGTGGCTCTCTATGGCGTGAACAACCTCATCGAGGACAAGCAGAAATTCTTGGCGCGTCTGGAGATTCAGGAGATGAATGACAAGACGATCCAGCTCCGCGAAGAGACAACAGAGCAGATCAATGCGCTGAAAGACCTCATCAAACTCGGTGAAGCTTACGGTTTCGACCTTTCTCGTCCCGCAGAGAATGCGCGCGAAGCAGTGCAATATGTTTACCTCGCTTACCTCGCAGCCATCAAGGACCAAGACGGTGCTGCCATGTCGATCGGCCGTGTTTCGACCTTCCTCGACATCTACATCGAACGCGATCTCCGCGCCGGTAAGCTCACGGAAGTGGAAGCACAGGAACTCATCGACCAGTTCGTGATGAAGCTCCGCATTGTGCGCTTCCTCCGCACTCCCGAATACAACGCGCTCTTCTCCGGCGACCCCGTTTGGGTGACCGAATCGATCGGTGGTATGGGCATGGACGGCCGCACGATGGTGACGAAAACCAGCTACCGCATCCTCCACACGCTCACCAACCTCGGACCGGCTCCCGAACCCAACCTCACGGTGCTCTGGTCGACTCGTCTGCCCGAAAACTGGAAGCGCTACTGCGCGAAGATGTCGATTGCCACTTCGGCCATCCAGTACGAGAACGACGACCTGATGCGTCCCGACTACGGTGACGACTATGGTATCGCTTGCTGCGTATCGCCCATGCGCATCGGTAAGCAAATGCAGTTCTTCGGCGCGCGTGCCAACTTGGCGAAGTGCCTACTCTATGCCATCAACGGTGGCGTCGACGAAATGAACGGCAAGCAGATTTCTCCCCTCTTCCCGCCCATCACCGGCGAATATCTCGACTATGAAGAGGTGATGCAGAAGTTCGATCAGATGATGCAATGGCTGGCACGCGTTTACAGCAACGCGCTCCACATCATTCACTACATGCACGACAAGTATGCCTACGAGGCATTGGAAATGGCACTCCACGACGGCGACATTCTTCGCACTCGTGCCAGCGGCATCGCCGGTATCTCGATCGTGGCCGACTCGTTGGCAGCCATCAAGTTCGGTAAAGTGCGCGTGATTCGCGACGAACGCGGTCTGGCGGTCGGTTTCGAACAGGAAGGCAGCTACGTGCCCTTCGGTAACAACGACGATGCCACCGACCAAATCGCGGTGGACATCACCAAGACGTTCATGAACTACATGCGCCAGCACGAAGGTTACCGCGATTCCGAACCCACGCAGTCGCTCCTCACCATCACCTCTAACGTGGTGTACGGTAAGAACACGGGGGCTACGCCTTGCGGACGTCCCGCCGGCGTACCGTTCGCTCCCGGTGCCAACCCCATGAACGGTCGCGACACCAAGGGTGCGGTGGCTTCGCTTGCTTCTGTGGCGAAACTCCCCTTCCAGCACTCGCACGACGGCATCTCTTATACTTGGGCCATCTCTTCCTGCCACGCTCGGTAAGGACGACGAGACGAAAATCAACAACCTCGTGGGGCTCATGGACGGCTACTTCACGCCCGACGGTGGTCAGCACCTCAACGTGAATGTCTTCGACCGCGACCTCCTCTACGATGCAATGGAACACCCCGAGAAGTACCCGCAGCTCACCATCCGCGTTTCGGGCTACGCCGTGAACTTCATCAAGCTCACGCGCGAACAACAACTTGACGTGATCTCGCGCACCATTAGCAGCAGCTGCTAATCCTACGCGCGTAGAATTCATCCCATAAAAGCAAGACACTCAGGAACTCCCCTTCGGACGGCTCCTGAGTGTCTTCAGTTTTCAGGTGTGTGCTTACTCGCAGATCTGCCCTTTCCGGTGAAAGTGCCGTACCACAAGCTTTCCTCCGGTTCTTCTCGCAGTGCGAACTCCAGCCCACACGCCCTTCCCGCCTTCCGACCTAACAAACAAATTCTCTATGACGTCAACCGATTCACCTATCATCGGACGCATCCACTCTCTCGAATCGATGGGCACCGTCGACGGCCCCGGCATTCGCTTCGTCACCTTCCTGCAAGGCTGCCCCATGCGTTGCAAGTTCTGCCACAATCCCGACACGTGGGACGTCGGTGCAAACCAAATACGAACTCACCCCCGAAGAATTACTGCGCGAAGTTCGCAAGTACAAAAACTTCATAAAATCGGGCGGGGTCACCTGCACCGGCGGCGAACCGCTGATGCAAGCCGAGTTTGTCGAGGCCTTCTTCAACCTCTGCCGTGCCGAAGGCATTCACACCGCGCTCGACACGGCCGGCTCCGTCTGGACCGAGGCGGCACGACGCGCGGCCGCCGCTGCCGACCTGATTCTCTTCGACGTGAAAACCGTCGACGACTCCATTCATAAAGACTACATCGGTGTCACACGCGATCACAATGCGCGTTTTCTCGACTACCTGCAAGAGATCGGTAAACCCGTGTGGTTGCGCCACGTGGTCGTTCCGGGCATCACCGACGACGACGCGCGCCTCAACGCCGTGGCCGAGTACCTCAAACCCTACACCGTCATCGAACGTGTCGAAGTCCTCCCCTATCACACCATGGGCGCCTTCAAATACGAAAGCATGGGATTACCCTACCCGCTCGAAGGCGTAGAACCGCTCTCCGCCGAGCGCAAAGAAAACGCGAGAGCCATCTTTGCCCAACACCTCCCGGGCATCAAAATCCTTTGATGCACGCCCGGCTCTCATCGCAAGCCTTATCGAAAAGCGCTCCATCCCCCCTAGCAGGAAGTGACGGAGCGCTTTTTTTGTCCGAACTACATAAAAAAGAATCGCTCCACAACCTTTCGATTGTGGAGCGATTGCCTTTGTACTCCGAGCCGGGGTCGAACCGGCACAGGTTTCCCTATCGGTGTTTGAGACCGACGCGTCTACCGATTCCGCCATCGGAGCAAATCTTCGGAGACACAGCGATCGACCGAGACAGTCGTACACTGTTTCACCGTGATTCTTTTGCAAAGGTAATATATTTTCGTGGCATGAACAAATTACAGGCTCAAAAACTCGCACTCCTTTTCGAAAAGTGCCCTCTCAGCATTGATTTCAAGCAAAACACTCGCTCATTCGAAAGCGAAATTGTATATTCGCCCTTACAAAAATAATGTCTCTTGCCATGACAAACCACAACTACTGCATTCTGCTTGCGGGTGGCGTCGGGAAACGCCTCTGGCCTGTGAGCCGCGAACGGAAGCCGAAGCAATTTATCGACTTCTTCGGCATCGGCAAAACGCTTCTACAACTCACCTTCGAGCGTTTCGCAACCTTCCTTCCCGTCGAACACATCTTTGTCTCCACCTTCGCCCCCTACGTTGACATCGTTCGCGAACAACTTCCGCAGTTGCCCCCACAAAAACATCCTGGCCGAGCCCACCCAGCTCTCCACCGCACCGGCCGCTGCCTGGGCCACTTGGCACATCGCCCGCTTCGACCCCGAAGCCTGTATCGTCGCCACACCCGCCGACCAATTCATCACCGGCGAAAACTGCTTCGCCCGCGAAATCACCGCCGGACTCGAATTTGTCAGCTCCCACAATACCTTCCTCGCCATGAGCGTGGCGGCCCACGCACCCAATACGGCCTACGGTTACATACAAAAGGGCGAAGAACTCGGCGACCAACGTTTTTCTCTCAAAACCTTCACCGAAAAGCCGCCGCTCGATTTCGCCCGTCAGTTTGTGGCGAGTGGTGAGTTCCTGTGGAACACCGGTCTCTTCCTTTGGAATGCACACACCATGCTTCCCCTCGTCGGCCAACTCATCCCGGGACTCCCCGCAGCCGATGCACCCCTCCCGGAGAACGAAAGCGAAAGTTCGCTCTTGTCGCAGTGCTATCCCGCAGCCGAGCATTGCAGCCTCGACCACGTCGTGCTCAACAACGGGCACCCCACCGTCGTACAAGCCTGCACCTTCGGCTGGAAAGACGTGGGATCGTGGCCGGTGATGAAAGAAACCCTCCCCGCCAACGTCGACGGCAACACCACCATTGGCAGCAACGAAGTGCTCTTCCAAGGCACGCGCCAAACCCTCGTCAGCCTGCCCAAAGGCTTCGGCGCGGTCATTCGCGGACTCGACGGCTATCTCGTCACCCTCCAAGACAACATGCTGCTCATCACCCCCAACGAAGACGCATCGCGCACGCGCCTCATCGCCGGCGAGGTACAAATGAAGCTCGGCGAAAACTTCCTCTGACCGTATTTCGCCTCGACGCAATACTCCCCTCTGCTGTCTGCACAACAGAGGGGAGTATTCTTTTTTCATTGAGCCGGCTGACTCGAGAAGCACCGCAACTCAAAGTCGGTGGTATTGTTCTTCGAAGGGCAAGCGCACGCGCTCACCGAGCAGACGTGCCTCATCGCGAATGCCGCACGACACGATCATGTTCACCCGCGCCGCACGAGGCAAATCAAGCACCTGCTTCACGCGAGCCGAATCGAAACCTTCGAGCGGACAAGTGTCATAACCGGCTTCACTCATCGCCAACATAAAGGTCTGCACCGCCAGCGCACAACTCTTGTGCTGCACCGCCAGCATATCGCTTTCCGTCACTTGGCGCACCATGGGGCGAAAACAGCCCGTCACGTTCGCAATCACCTTGCGACACAGCCCCCAACACCGAAACAGCGAGAATAGAGGAAAGGAACGATCTTGCGATAATACGCTTGTTGCAGACCGACATATTTTTCCCACTTCGCTTCCGGGAAAGTCTTGCGGATATTCTCCTCGTTGGCGGCCAACACGCTTTCGGCATGCGCCTTCCACAGGTCGGGGCGCACGACGAACACCACCAACTGCTGCGCGGTCTTCACCGCCGACTGCCCCATGCAGGCCGGCACAAGGCGGTCGATCGTGGCGCGATCGGTCACATGGTAGGCCTCCCACAATTGCATGTTTGAACTCGTAGGTGCCAAGGTGGCCAAACGCACGCAAGCCTCCACACGGTCGGCGTCGATGGGTTTCGACGCATCATAATAACGCACCGCACGGCGGTGTTCGAGAATCTCTTGTAAGTTCATCGTAATAATATGGTCAATTCGTTGAATACAGTCGGCCGAGGAGGAGGGCGAAACGTTACACTTGCGACGTGTCGAAACCGAATCCCGAACCGCGCGCACACTCGATGCTACACGCGGTCGATCATTCGGTCCTACAGTTCTCAAGAAGCATGCTGCACGTCCACCCGTCGCTCCCTCAGAACAGCTTCAGCTGTCCCGTCAGGTCGTCCATCAGGTCATCTTCGGTTTGCGAAGGGGGGGAACCACATTTTGCTGCGGTTCCTCAGGAGCAGCGGCCGGAAGTTCCTGCGTGGAATCCACTCCTTCGCCGTTTTCTTCCGCCTCATCGACCTCATCCTGTGGTTCGGGATCCGGGAAGCGCGTCGGCTCCAGTTCCGTCACCTTCGCCACATTGAGCGTCGTCACGCGTTTGCCCTTCGCTTTGTAGCTCTTCACGCCGATAAACTCTTCGGCATCGATGATCAGCGGGTCGCGGAAATCGTCCGGCGCACCATACGTCACCTCAAAGCGCGGGAACGCCTGGCTCGAAAGCGCCACAAAACGACAGCCCGGGTTTTCGCCCATGAAATTCAAGTGGCGCGTCTGACTGGCCCGTTCGAAGGTGAAACGCTTGATGTACAAATTGTGATCATTGTCCGCATCGAAAAGCACGGCCGTCCACACCTTGTCTTCCGAAAACTTCTCCACACGCAGAATGCCGGTAGATTCGTAGTGGTTGTTGGGATCAAAATTCGTGGTGTAGAAATCGCCGTTGTCCAGCACCACCAGCACGAGATCCTCCGTGTGGAACTCGCCGAGGTAGTTGCCGCGTTCGTCAAAGTTCAGGCGCTGCACATCGGGGTCAAACCATACTTGCGACCGCCCAGCGTGGAACCGCCGTGCGATTTGAGGGTGATGCGGTGCACCTCCAAACGGGTGAGCAAATTGCCCTTCGAGGCACGGCCCTTCACCGCCAGTTCCGAGAAATTCTTGTCGAAGAAGATGCGGCGCAACTTCGGGTTCGGCTTCAGCGTCACTTTGATCACCTCGGCCTCACCGTTCGGATTCGCCGTGAAATACTGTATCTTCGACCCCTTCTCCCCGCGGGTGAGGTCATATTCGCGGTCGTGCGTAATGCTCGTCACGTTGAAGCGTTTGATGTAGTAAGCCCCGTCTTTACCGTCGCGGTACACCACATTGTAGATGGTGCGCTGGTCGTTCTTCTTGAACACGGCGATGTGCACAATCTCCGCCTTCTTTTTCTCGGCCTTCGAACGTTCCGTCTCGCCGATGTACACTTTCTCCGCCACACGCGTCACTTTGTACGTGCCGTCGCGATAGAAAATGATCACATCGTCAATGTTCGAGCAGTTCTGTAAACCTGTCTTCTTGAGTGAGGTTCGCCGAACCCGTCGGCGCGGTTCATAGAGTTTCTCGTCTGCCTCCACCACTTTGGTCGCCCTCGATCGTGTCGAAAGAGCGAATCTCAGTGCGACGCGGATGTTCGTCGGCATAACGGGCCTGATCGTTTCAACCACCTCGATCGTCACCCGGCCGCCGCAGCCAGTTAGTCGATCTGCCCTGAGCCTTCACCTTGATGCGCGCAATGAGTTCGTCGGCCCTGGCCTTGTTGAACTCTTTATGTGGGCCATCTTGATCCCAAGCAGGCGCAATAAGTCGTCGCGCCGTCACTTCGCGCACGAAACTCTTTTGAACGCCACCGAGACGCCCGTCGATGCGACAGCCGCATCGATGTCGGCGCATTCTCATAGGCCTTGTTCAGATGCGCCTGCCGATGAAGATGCGTCTCCAGCGAAGCGAACATCACGCCTCGAGCATATCGCGGCGGATTTCAATCCGCGACGCAGCAGATCAGTCGTGTTATATACCGTGCGCAGCACTTCGCTCACCGCCCAAACGCGTGAAAATTTGAGGTCGATGATGCAGCAGTTGGGCGAAAGTCGCTCACCCTGGCTAATCCGTGAATATGTAGAGGGCGTCAGAGCGTTTTGTTGCCGATACGCCCGGCGACAAATGGATGAGAATTTCCACCTGCTCGGCTGTGAAATCTGATCTGTCGTATCTTGATGCGCCCCTTGTCGGCCGCTTTCTTGATGCTCTCGCACAGCGAATCCACCGTTTTTCCGTAAGGCAATTCGGTGATCGCAATGGTTTTACTGTCACGTTTCTCCACGCGCGCGCGCACTTTCACACTGCCACCGCGCAAACCGTCGTTGTAGCGCGAAACGTCGATGAGTCCGCCCGTTTGGAAATCAGGATAGAGGTGAAAGGCTTCACCGCGCAGGCAGGCGATGGCCGCATCGCACAACTCCCCGAAGTTGTGAGGCAGGATCTTCGCACTCAGGCCCACGGCGATGCCTTCGGCTCCCTGCGCCAAGAGCAGCGGGAACTTCACCGGCAGGGCCACCGGCTCCTTGTTGCGACCGTCGTACGAGAGTTTCCACTCCGTTGTCTTGGGGTTGAACAGCACATCGAGGGCGAATTTCGTCAATCGGCCTTCGATGTAACGTGGAGCGGCCGCCTCGTCGCCCGTGAGGATATTGCCCCACGAACCCTGGCAGTCGATGAGCAGATTCTGCCGACCCATTTGCGTGAGTGCGTCCACGATCGACGCGTCGCCGTGCGGGTGAAATTTCATCGTTTCGCCTGCGATGTTCGCCACCTTATTGTAGCGGCCGTCGTCCATTCGCTTCATCGTGTGAAGAATGCGGCGCTGCACGGGTTTCAAACCGTCGTAAAGGTGAGGAACGGCGCGTTCCAAAATCACATAGGAGGCATAGTCCAAAAACCAATTCTGGTACATCCCGGTGAGGGGATGCACGTTCACCTTGTCGTCCTCGACGCCCTTCGGATCGAAATCGCTGTGGGCATCGGGCGCGGCCTCGGCGTCGAAGTCGTCGGCCGAAGTGGATGTGGGGGAATCAGGAAGGACATCGTTCTCGTCCCGGGGATCTTTTGTGCTGTCGCTCATCGTCGTTAATTTGGGTGTGATGCGAAGTGAATACCTCGACTCGCAAAGTTACAAAATTATTGCCCGATGGTCGAGCCTTTCCCTTCCTTTTTCAATCCCCGATTTTCAGACTTGCGCGGAGGTGAAGCGTACATACGCGCGCATTGCGCGCGCGTCCGCCACTTTTCGTTTTTTGCCTTCACCTCTTCACTCACCTTATTTATCTCGTTATTCTTCAGCCATTTAAGGGTGAAGACTTTTGCATTCGAGCCTTCACCTGAAAGCAGAGAATGTTTCGCGAAAATCGCCTCCACTCCGTGAACACAAAACGGCAAAAACCTTCACCCCTAACGCAATGAGCATCTGCTACTTACAGCCGGCGGGTGAAGAAGTGAAGGCAAAAAACGAAAAACAGCTGACGCGTACGCGCGCGCAAAGGGCACAAAGGGAAAGTCTTCACTCCGTTCGATTCGATCACCGACAAGCGGAACCTTCACCCGCACGATGCCTCAAAAACAACGGGACTTTTGATCGACGGTTCCCCGTTTTTTCCACTTCCCCACCCTGTTTTTGTATTCCACTGCGTTCGGCCACGGCGGATTGGGCAGAAAAAGTGAACTACGGCCTTCCACTCGATGAAATCGGGCAAAAAAATAAAGACAAAAATCAGAGTTGGACACAAAAAGACCGATTTCATCGGAGCTGCATCGCACAAACACGAAAAAAAGACGCTCCGAGAAAATCAGTTCCTTCGCGCGCGTATGTCGATAGAATTCTGTAAATTCGCACGTTAACAAAACGCGGCGGCGCGCATTCGACGAACCGGAAACGCCTGCCGGCAACAAGAATACAAACAGACCCTACAACTATGCAATATGAAGTGATGGCCCCCGTGGGTTCGCGCGAATCGCTCGCCGCGGCACTCAAGGCCGGAGCCGACTCCATCTATTTCGGCATCGAATCGCTCAACATGCGCGCGCATTCGGCCAGCCGATTCACCATCAAAGACCTTCACGAAATCGCACAGCGCTGCGATGAACTCGGCGTGAAGAGCTATCTCACGGTCAACACGATCATCTACGGAGAAGATCTTGCCCTGATGCGCGAAATCTGCGACGCGGCCAAGGTAGCACACATCTCGGCGGTCATCGCGGCCGACGTAGCGGTGCTCAGCTATTGCCGAACCATCGGACAGGAGGTGCATCTCTCCACCCAACTCAACATTTCGAACGAGGAGGCGCTTCGTTTCTACTCGGCCTTTGCCGATGTGGTGGTGCTGGCACGCGAGCTGAAATTGGAACAAGTGAAAGAAATTTCCGATTTCATCGAACGCGAAAACATTTGCGGCCCGAGCGGTGAGAAAATCCGCATCGAAATGTTTTGCCACGGCGCACTCTGCATGGCCGTGAGCGGCAAGTGCTATCTGTCGCTCGACAACCAAGGCCGATCGGCCAACCGCGGCGAATGCATGCAACAATGTCGACGCAGCTACACCGTGCGCGACAAGGAAACGGGCGTGGAACTCGACATCGACAACGAGTACATCATGAGTCCGAAAGACTTAAAAACCATCGGTTTCATCGACAAAATGATGAAGGCGGGCGTCTCGGTCTTCAAAATCGAAGGGCGCGCCCGTTCGGCCGAATACGTTTACACGGTGGTGCAGTGCTACAAAGAGGCCATCCGTGCCGTGCAAGAGGGCACCTTCAACGAAGAGCGCGTCAAAGAGTGGGACGAACGACTGGCTTCCGTCTTCAACCGCGGATTCTGGGACGGCTACTACCAGGGACGCAAGCTCGGCGAATGGACCGAAAAATACGGTTCGTCGGCCACCGAAAAGAAGGTCTATGTGGGCAAGGGTATGAAATATTTCTCCAAACTCGAAGTGGCAGAGTTCCTCATCGAAGCCGGTGAAATCGAAGTGGGCGATCGGCTCGTGGCCATCGGCCCCACCACCGGCGTGGTTTACCTCACTGCCGACAGCATCCACGGCAACGACGGGCCGGTCGAGAAAGCCGGCAAGGGCATGTTTGTGTCGATCCCCTCGAAAGAAAAAATTCGCCCCAGCGACAAACTCTATAAACTCGTAAAGCATGATTCCGGTCTTTGACTTCGGCGGCGTTATCGTCGACCTCTACAAAACAGCCGCCCTCGAGGCTTTCGATCGATTGGGGTTCGACATCCGTCCCTACCTTGGCACGTACAAACAAGGTGGAATCTTCGAACTGTTTGAAAAACGGCGATCTCTCCACGGCAGAATTTTACGACGAAATCAGGCAATCGGCCAACCGGTCTCAGCTGACGGACGACGAAATCAGGCGTGCATGGGAGGCCTATCTGGTGGGCGTGCCGGCCGATCGCTTGGACTGCTTGCGCCGCGTGAAACTCCACTACCGCACTGCGGTGCTTTCGAACACGAACCCGATCCATTGGCAACAGGGCGTACGCGATTTCTTCTGCGCAGACGGCCATACGATTTCCGATTACTTCGACACGCTGTTCCTCTCTTGCGAAATGCACTTGCAGAAACCCGATCCGCGGGTGTTCGACCACGTCACCGCGCAGCTGGGTTGCGGACCGGAGGAGATCATCTTCTTCGATGATTCCGAAGAAAATTGCCGCGTGGCGGCCGAAAAGGGCTGGAATGTGCGATTGACACCCGCAGGGGGTGCCTGGGTGAAGGAAGCCTTCGACACCGAAGGAAGATTACGCCATGAATGATTTCAGCCTCATACCATTCGAGGAGAGGCCGGGCGAACGACGAAAGGCCGTTTCCATCGGTTTCTTCGACGGAGTGCACCGCGGTCATCGCTTTGTTTTCGATCGACTGCGCGAAGTGGCACAACGGCATGAGGCGGCTCCGTGGGCGGTGACCTTCGATGTGCATCCGCTCGCAGTGCTCGCACCGGGACAGCAACCACCGTTGTTGACAACGCTCGACGAAAAGATCGCGGCGCTGCGACGCTGCGCATTGGCCGGCGTAATTGTGCTCCACTTCGACCGAAAAATGGCCGGACTCACCGCCGAACAGTTCATGCGCCAAGTACTCTTGCAGGCCTTGAATGTGGATTGCCTCTTGGTGGGCTACGATCACCGATTTGGTCGTCCGCTGCAGGGCGATGGATTCGAACGATATCAAGAAATCGGCGATTTCATCGGCATCGTCGTCGAACAATGTCCTCCCCTACCGGACGAGACCATTTCGTCTTCGCACATCCGGTCGCTGCTCGAAGCCGGCGACGTGTTCGAAGCCGGTGCAGGACTCGGGCGACCCTACGCTTTGACGGGAACCGTGGTGCATGGTTTCCAAAATGGGCGAAAAATTGGTTTCCCCACAGCGAATCTCGAACCACAAAGTGCCGAAAAAATCGTGCCGCGGCGAGGAAGCTACGCCACGTGGGCACACATCGGCGGACAACGATACGCGGCCATGACCAACATCGGGCAAAGACCCACGTTGGACAACGGCAGCCGTGTGACGATAGAAACGCATCTGCTGGATTTTGATGCCGACTTGTACGGACAACAGCTGAAGATTGAATTCATGCAACGACTGCGCGACGAACGAAAATTCGATAATCTCAACGCCTTGAAGGCCCAACTCAACGAAGACGCACGACAAGTGCGCAGATACCTATAACCCCGCACCATGATGTTTCGCAAATTCACCCCTATTCTGGCCGCTAAATAGCGGGACTGCTGATCTTCTTCCTCATCGGCAACGCTGTCATCAGTTTACTGGCTTCCTTCTTCACCCATAAAACGGGAATGGGAGGCCGACTGGTGTTGGCAGATGACGGTTCGCTCCTGCTGACAACCACCGCCTTTGCGGTCGCCTCGATGATTGGCTATATCGGGATCGGGGTCGGCGCGATCTCCATGAGCTGGTCCAGGTTGTCGTTCAATTCCGGTCGGAGCATCGGCTTCGGACTGCCCTACGTGCGGGTCTTGCACTTCGCCGGTTGTTTGGTGGTGGCGTCGCTGGGACTGCAATGGCTGATGGCGCCTTTGCACATCGAACTGAGTCCACTCGAAGCAAAGACGTTCAGCGCAATTGCACACGATGGATTCGGCATTTTTGTGCTGGTTGTCGTCGGGCCGTTCATCGAAGAGCTGGTTTTCAGGGCGGGTATGTTTCGCTTGCTCCAGAAAAAAATTGGTGTGATCCAGGCCATGGTGCTTTCTTCTCTGCTTTTCGCCATTGTGCACGGGAATTGGGCACAGGGCATTCCGGCTTTCATCATCGGCATGGGGTTGGCACTGCTCTATTTTCGTTCGGACGACCTGCGACTGTGCTATCCCGCACATGCGGCCAACAACGCGCTGGCGGTGGTCGGGATGCTTTGTCCCACAGTCGAAGCCTGGGGCAACAACTGGCCGGCAGTCGTGCAGGTCTTGCTCGGACTGCTGCTGCTCGTGGCCGGTTTTGCAGGACTGATGATGCGCGGGTCGCTCTTTTCAAAACAACGCAACAACTCATGAAAATACGCAATATCGATTTAGGCTCCCGCCCCGTGGTGCTCGCTCCCATGGAGGATGTAACCGACATCGGCTTCCGCCTCCTATGTCGACGGCTCGGTGCGTCGATGGTCTACTCGGAATTTGTGGCCGCCGATGCTTTGGTGAGAATGGTCAACAAATCGCTCCAAAAAAACTCACAGTTTGTGACGACGAACGCCCCGTGGCGATCCAAATTTACGGACGCGATCCTGGCGCAGTGGCGGAAGCAGCAGAAATTGTCGTCGAAACGGCACATCCGGACGTGTTGGACTTGAATTTCGGTTGTCCGGTGAAAAAGGTCGCGGGCAAAGGTGCCGGCGCAGGCATGCTACAAACCCCCGACTTGATGCTTGAAATCATACAGGCGGTGGTGGATCGCGTCAGTGATCGCGTACCGGTGACGGTAAAAACGCGGTTGGGATGGGATCACGAACACCGCATCATCGTCGATTTGGCCGAACGTATCCAAGACTGCGGGGCGGAAGCGCTGACCATCCACGGACGTACGCGCTGTCAAATGTACACCGGCGAAGCAGATTGGGAACTGATCGGCGCGGTGAAACAGAATCCGCGTATGCGCATCCCCATTATCGGAAACGGCGACATCGATTCGGGCGAAACGGCCCGAAAGGCGTTTGAAAAATGGGGAGTGGACGCGGTGATGGTGGGACGCGCCACCTTCGGGCGTCCGTGGATTTTCAAAGAAATACGCGATTCCATCGACAATGCGCCTTTCGAAGTGGGCGATGTCGTTCCCTCTGACCATCAACCCATGACGATCGACTGGATGTTGGATGTGCTCAAGGAACAGGTGCGGCAAAGCGTGGAACGCATCGACGAATACCGTGGTATTCTCCACGTCCGTCGTCATTTGGCGGCCACTCCGCTCTTCAAGGGGATTCCGAATTTCCGAAACACGCGCATCGAGATGCTGCGTGCCGAGACAGTCGAATCCTTGTTCGAAATCATGGAACGCATTCGTCCGATGTTGCACGAAGCGAATGCGTCGTTGAATTGACGCTTTCCGCCCACGCTGCGAAAATTCCCCATTTTTTCGAACAATCGGCCGCAAAACGTCGGATCTACCGCAGCCCTCTCTTCTCTCCAACAGTTTTTCTGCCATCAATAGCTCTTTACTTGCCATGAACAGATCTGAACTCATCACACAACGCCTTGCAGCCTTGCGGGCTGCGATGAAACGGCACAATGTGGACTGTTATCTCGTCCCGACCGCCGACCCACACAACAGCGAATACATTGCCGATCATTGGAAATCGCGAGAATGGTTCAGCGGTTTCCGAGGCAGCGCCGGAACACTCGTGGTTGCAGCGGAAAAGGCGGCACTTTGGACCGATTCACGCTATTTTCTACAAGCTGCCGAAGAACTTTCGGGAACGGGCATCGAACTGATGAAAGAAGGTTTGCCGACAACGCCCGAAGTCGCGGAATGGATGCGCGCACAATGCCCCGCTACGTCCGCGAAAATCACGGTGGGTTTTGATTATGCCACTTGCAGCACCGCACAGTTCGAAACGGAGCTATCGGGTTTCGCCACGAAAGACATCGATCTCTCCGCCGAAGTTTGGAAAGACCGCCCGGCGCTGCCGAAACGTCCCATTGTTTGCCATCCTGCTGAGTGGACGAGCAAAAAAGCGGGGGAGAAAATCGAAGTCGTTCGACAATTGCAACGCGAACTCATCGAGCAAGCGTTGAAAATCACAGAGCAGGCGGCTGCAACTTCCGCGAATGTGGACGATGAAATCGTAGATACTTATTTCTTCTACAACGACATTTCCGAAATCGCGTGGTTGCTCAATCTCCGTGGCGAAGACATTGAATTCAACCCCGTCTTCCTTTCTTACTTGCTGGTGGGTGAACGCGAAACTCACCTTTTCGTCCATCTCGAAGCCCTCGATGAAAGCGCACAAAAAGAGTTGGCTTCGCACGGGATCACGCTGCATCCTTACGAAAGCACCGCACAATTGCTGCGTTCGCTCGATGTACGAAAGACACTGATCGGGTATGCCGGAAGCATGAACCGACAAGTCGTGGAACATTTCCATGAATTGGGTTTGCGCTCCGTTTGTACCTCGACTGTCACCCCCATTCCCGCTTTGCGCGCGGTGAAAGACGAACGCGAGATCGCCGGTTTCCGTCGTGCGATGGAACTGGACGGCGTGGCCCTTGTACGTTTTCGCAGAACGCTCGATGAAATCATTGAAAAAGGCGCGATCGCACAAGAAACGGAACTCTCCATTGACCAACGGCTTACCGCGTTTCGCGCAGAACACCCCGATTTTCGCGGTCTTTCCTTCGGCACCATCGCCGGATACGGCGCACACGGAGCCATCGTACACTACGAAGCGGACGGAAGCAGCAACGCGCCGCTCGCAGCCCGGAGTTTTTTGTTGCTCGACAGCGGCGCGCATTATATCAGCGGAACAACCGACATCACCCGTACCCTCCCGCTCGGCCCACTCACCGACGAAGAACGAAAAGTCTACACCCTTGTTTTGAAAGGTCACATCGCTTTGGCGCGCGCCCGTTTTCCGGAACGCACACAAGGTTTGGTGCTCGATTTCGCCGCCCGTTACGCCATGTGGCAAGAGGGCATGGACTTCGGACACGGCACAGGCCACGGGGTGGGAAGCCATCTTTGCGTGCACGAGGGGCCTCAGCAAATTCGCAAGAACACCAATGCCGCCAGCACCACGCCCTTCGTTGCAGGAATGACCATCACGGACGAACCGGGCATCTATGTGGACGGAAAATTCGGGGTACGACTCGAAAATGTGTTGCTCACACGCGAAAGCCGGCAAACGCCCTTCGGAAAATTCCTTGAATTCGAGACCCTCACGCTCTGTCCCTTCGACACCACCCCGATTGTGATGGAGTTGCTCGATGAAACCGAACGCAACTGGCTCAACGACTATCATCAAACCGTACGTGTGCGGTTACTCCCCTTGCTCAGCGACGAAAAGGATCGCGCTTGGTTGGAACACGCGACGCGCCCGATCTAACCCCCTCCTTTCGTTCCGGAGAACGCTCCAGATGTGAGTTATACGGCGCCCGATGTATTCGGGTTTTCCGGACGGTTCAGTTCGATTTCATCGACCAAAAAAACATCGCCGCCTGTCTTCCTTGAGGAAGCAGGCGGCGATTATCGTATCTGTCCCATCAGCTTACGGCCAATGGAAGAAGTTTTTATTTCAGCGGCGTGATGCGCAAGGTGAATTGCTGCGGCGTGTTGGGAACCCAATAAGCTTTACGCGTATCGACTCCACCGCAGGATGCATTGCCCACCCCACGATAAGCGGCATCGAAGTGCAGCACCGTGTAAGGACGCGCCTTCAATTCCCAACTGTGGCGCGCATCGGCCAAATCCTTTTCGGTGTAAGGCACGGCGGTGAAGCTCACCTTACCTTCCGCACGCACCAAGATGCCACGGCCGGTCGCGTCGGCAAACGAGACTTCGCGCAAACCTTCGCGGTTACCGGTGCTTTGCGGCTTCATGTACCGCTCCATCGAAGTGGAAGGCGTCATGGAATAGCGACCGACGGTCACACCGTCGATGCGGTCATTGTAGTTTTCCCACGGACCGTATGCCCAATAGTTCACGCGGCTCAGGGTAGAATCGAGTCCCACCTCGAAGCCCAAACGGCGCAGACCGTCGCGTTTCGGGGTGAATTTCGCGGTGACATCGAGCACATTGCCCGCGCGCAGCGTGTAGACCATCGTCAGGTCACAGAGCGTACCCGTGCGATGCGTGGTCATCACGTAAGTATCGCCTTTGCGTTCGGCCGAGAACGTGCCCACCGAGTCCATGCCGTTGTCGGCGTTGCTTTGTCGGTCGTTCTCGATGAAACGGAAGTTGGTGTAATCGAGATCCAGTCCGTCACCGAGCACTTTCTTTCCGTCGATGAGCAACGCGTGGAGTTTCGCGCTCCGTTCGTTGAAGACCAGTTTCATGCGTCCGGCGGTGATAATGGCCTTGCCGTTTTTGTGCACGTCGACCACTTCGAGCGGACGTTCGGGCACAGCCGGCAAACCTTTGCGCGCTGCCAATTCGAATTGCATCAACGCCTCTTCGTGGTGTTTCGCGCTCCAATCGGTGGCCGCACGACGATCGGCGTAGACATTGAGCATCACTTCATCGCCCTCGCGAGCGGTGCGTCCGTTCAAATCGGCCTTCGCCAACTTCACTTCCACCTCTGCGCTGTCACCGGGAGCGACAGCAGGCATCGGCATGCGACGCGTACTTACCACACGACCGTTGCGCAGCACCGCGGTGCGGAGATCGAAATCGCGCAGGTTGGTGAACGCATAACCGTTGCGCAACACCAGACGCGCCACATTGCGCTGCGGGTCGACGTTCGCCAAACGGAACTTGACAAACTGGTGTGCCGCCTTCACCTCCTTGAGTTTCGCACTCTCTTCGCGCGTACCGGGCAAGATGCCGTTGCTCATGAAGTTGCCTTGGTGCGGGCCGGGATAGTCGTAGCCCGTGTGCAAACGGCGGAGGCCCTGCTTCATTTCTTTGGGATCGTAGATGCTCTGATCCACCCAGTCCCAAATGGCACCGCCCACACACGAATTGCTCGCCTCGATGGCGTCCCAGTATTCGCGGAGGTTACCGATAGCGTTGCCCATGGCGTGGGCGTATTCGCAAACAAACATCGGTTTGTCCATGTTGTTGCAATATTTCTCCATCCAAGGGATGTCGGGATACATCTTCGAATAGAAATCCGAGAAGCGTTCGCCGCCGAAGGGGCGATGAATGCGCGTTCCTTCGTAGTGCACGGGGCGCGTGGCATCCATCTGCTTCGCCAAATCGTAGCAGGCACGGAAATTCTCACCGTTGCCGCCCTCGTTGCCCAAACTCCACATCACGACAGAGGGATGGTTGTAGTCGCGCGCCACCATTTCGCGGATGCGGTCTTCGAACGCCGGAATCCAACTCTTCAGGTCGGAAATAGATTGGTTGGCGTGGTCTTCCAAGTCGGCCTCATCGCAGGTGTACAGTCCGAAATGATCGAACATGGCATACATGCGGGCGTTGTTCGGGTAGTGCGAAGTGCGGATCAGGTTCACATTGTTCTGCTTCATGAGCAGGATGTCGCGCAGCATCGTCTCGTTGGTCACAGCACGACCACGCTCGGGATCGGTGTCTTGGCGGTTCACGCCCTTGAAACACGCGTTTGCCGTTGACATACAACAAGGAGTTCGTCAATTTGATTTCGCGGAAACCGAATTTCGTGCTCCAGGCCATTTCCTCGTGTCCTGCCGCATCATACTGACGGAAACGGAAGGTGTAGAGACGGGGCGTTTCGGCCGTCCAGGTCGTCACGTTCTTCAGGTCGAACTTCACCTGTTGGCGTGCCAACTCCATATTCTTGTCGGCCGGGGCGCTGAGCTGCCAACGCTGCGAAGCCACTTTCTTGCCTTCGGGGCTGTACACGTCGAGCGCTACTTCCTTGGTTTCTGCCTGTTTCGTGGGATTGCGCAGACCGAAATCGAGGGTCACGGCCGCATCCCGATAGTCGTTGGACAGCGCCGCGGTGATGTGGTGATCGTAAACGGCAGCCGCGGGCACACTGTAGAGGTATACGTCGCGGAAGATGCCGCTCATGCGGAACATGTCCTGACACTCGAGATACGAACCGTCGCTCCAACGCATCACCTGCACCGCCAAGCGGTTCTCGCCGGGACGCAGATAGGCGTGAGGTCATATTCGCTCACGTTGTTCGAACCCTGACGATAGCCCACTTCGTGACCATTGAGCCAAATCGTGGCCGCCGAATACACACCGCCGAAATGAATGATCGTGCGGCGTCCGTCCCACGAAGCCGGGAGGGTGAAGGTGCGCACATACGAACCCACGGGGTTGATGCCATAGTTCGCGCCGCCGTCGTTGTAGCCGGGCCGCGCCATGATGTAAGGCGGTGTGTTGGCGTGCGGATACTCCACATTGCAATAGATGGGGTGGTCGTAACCGAGCATCTCCCAGTTGGAAGGCACGGGGATGTCGTCCCAACGGCTCACATCGAAGCCGTCTTTGAAGAAGTCGGTCGGACGCTTCGAGGGTTCGCTCACGAGGTTGAACTTCCACGTGCCGTTGAGCGAGAGGTAACGTTCGCTCACGGGTACCGTCCACGGTGTGGCGTAATAGGCCTTGTCGGCCAGCATCTCGCGCTCCGAAGCGTAGGGCTGATAGTGGTGTGTCCCGGCAGGCGGTTGATGGCAAAGATCGTTTCGTCTTCCCATCGGGGCGACTGAATTTTGGGTTTGTCCACTTCGTCAAACGCCACCCAGGCCGTGCGATCTTTCACATTGAGCGGCACAATCTTCATCTCGTTGCCGCGCAGGGCAAACATCTTGCCCTTTTTGTTGTAGGAAGCAATGACAAACGCGTTGGCTTCGCCGGGCACGGGCACAATGGTTAACTGCGCATTGCCGGGATGGTTCATCTGCGCCGGCCATTGCAGCAAGTAGTCGATCGAGGCATTGTTGCCGCCGTCGTCGAAGTGCTGGGTGAAATAGGCATTGCCCACCACGCGCCGGTTGAGGTCGAGCATCTTCACGTTCCAATACTGACCGCGGCGGAGCGAATCCTTCGGTTCGGCCACGATGTGTGCGCCGTTCTCGGGCAATTCGCCGTTGCCCAACACATAGCCGGGCTGACTGACAAGGCGCAGGCGGTAGGTTTGCGCATCGTCGAAGCCGGAGACTTCGGCCGGGTTGGTGCGGAAAGCCGAGTACTTGTCACGCCGTGCGGCAGCAAGATCTTTGAGCACGGCTTTGCCCGTGGCGTCCAAACTCAGGCACACCGTGCGGCGTGCTGCCGGCACGAAGAGGTAGCCTCCGCCCGGCGCCGCTTCGACGCTCCACATTTGGTTCTCGTCCGAACCGTTGATTTCGCCGGTTTCAACGCGGTCGCCGGCGAAACGCAGCGCGCGTTGCGTGAAGGGATTGATGATGCGCCAGGCCCCCGAGAGCGGAGCCAGCGTCCAGTACTGTTCGCGGCGAGCGGCATCCACCTCGGCGGTGCGCACCGCGTCGTCGCGCACATCGAGCACCTTCGCACCCGCTGTGGGAGGCGAAAGCCGATAGAGCGCACCTTTGCGCCACTGGGGCGAATCGGCGCTCAGCCCTAAGGCGAAGGCACCGAACAAGAGCGTGCAAAGAGCTTGTTTGATCACGTTCATGAGATTTGAAAACTTGTATGTTGTTGAGTTGATATTCCGATTTGGGGTATTGCAAGCAAAGATACTACTTTTTTCACGACGCACCGCCTATTTGCGCACCGGATATGACAACCTCGTGCGGAAAGTTGCTGTGCGCTCCCGTCGTTGTCGGGCAATGATTTTCGTTGGCCGGTCGCAACTTGTGCGCGTTGCGAAAAGCTCGACGCACGCCGCTTCATCCGGTCGGCGAATATGCGCTTTTTGAGTCCGCACGCCCCGACGGCAGATTGTCGCGAACGAACCGCTCTCTCGAAGAGACTTCCGAGAAGTGGGGAGCTTTCCGCGCAAAACGCCCTTGTTTGGATACGAGGGTTCCGTGTTTTTCGCCTTTTCCTCGCGCGCGTACGCGTCAGGTGGTTTTCGTTTTTTCCCTTCACCTCTTCACCCGCCTATTGCAACGCAATGATTGTCAACACGTTTAGTGTGAAGGCTTTTGGTTTTTTGCCTTCACCCTCTGCCTCACACTCCCGGTCTCCACCGCACCGCACGAAAAGTCTACTTTTCAGCGGGATTATTTTTCAAAAAGCTCGGGAGTACCGAACAGAAACAGCCAACGGTGAAGGTAAAAAAACCAAAGCCTTCACCCCCAACAAACTCTACATCAACCGATTGCGCACAATGGGTGAAGGAGTGAAGGGAAAAAACGAAAACCTCCTGACGCGCGCACGCGCGAGAGAACGTCATCCACTGCGGTGCAAGGGTGGTGTTTTGAGTTCGCGGCGGGCGGTCGCACGGACGCGAGCCGACAAGCGAAAAACAGAGGTATTCGTTCGGCAGCCGCAGGAAGGCAAGGGGAAGTTTCAACCCTGCATAAAACATCGCATAAATGTATTTTTTTCGTCGAATTGCGCGTTGCGCGACGAGAATGCGCGACGTAGCTTGTACAGGCGGAAACAAAGTCGTAATTTTGTGCAAGCTAAGCGCGCGCAACGCCGCCCCCGCGACGGGCGCCCACCTCGGCCCATTTGTTCACTCCTATCTTTTCCCCCATGACCCCAATCGTCCGCTGGTTGTCCGGCCTCGTTTTGCTTCTTGTGTCCTGCTTTTCTCTCTCGGTCAGTGCACAGGAAACCATGGCTTCGCTCAAAGACGGTTACTACTTCGTGAAAAACGCACGAACCGCCGAAAATGCGCTTTTACATCGGTCGGCCGCGCATCCCCAAGCAGCTGCCGGGTGCCGCGTTCAACCGCGACCCGATGCGCGCCTGCTGGACCTTCGACAGCCGCATGCCGCTGCCCGATGTCTTTGAGGACGACGCGCTTTTCTTCCTGTTCAAAAATCACCCGCATCTCCGACGACGGGCTCTACACCTTCCAAAACGTGGGAAGCGAACGCTATCTGGCGGGCACGGACCGCGAGGGAGCGAGCCTACCCACCATTCCCTTTGTGTTCGACGATGCGTTTTTCTACATTGAGCACGATGCCACAGACCCAAACTATGTGAACCTGGTCTCCTTCAAACTGCTCGACCGCAAAAACAACGCGGTGAGCACCAGCGAACACAACAACGGGGTGGTGATGTCGAGCACTGCCGATGCCGGTGCACGGTGGTTGCTCATTCCGGTCGACGAGCGCCGCGTGCATCTGTGAACCACACGCCGATGCAAGCAAAAAAAGCGTGTCGGCCTTTGACATTCGGAGCGCAAAGTGTAATTTTTGTCACCAATTTGAAACTTCCACTTTTCAGAATCCGCCACACCACCCCACTTTACGCCGACAGTTTGTGCCGGAACGGAGTGAGGCCGGGGGGAACTGAAAAGACAACGCACAATAAAACCCTGTAATCTGTTAGGATTTCAATGAAAAAAATTCTGGTCATCGGTGCCACCGGACAAATCGGTTCGGAGCTCACCATGAAACTTCGCGGCGTTTACGGCAACGACAATGTCGTGGCCGGCTACATCACGGGTGCTGAACCCAACGAAATGCTGCGCGAGAGCGGTCCCTGCGAAATTTGCGATGTGACCGACGCTGCCGCCATTGCCGCCGTGGTGCAGAAGCACAACATCGATTCGATCTACAACCTGGCTGCGCTGCTTTCGGTGGTGGCAGAGAACAAGCCCAAACTGGCTTGGCACATCGGTGTGAACGGTCTGTGGAACGTGCTCGAAGTGGCGCGCGAACAGCAGTGCGCCGTCTTCACGCCCTCGTCCATCGCCTGCTTCGGTCCCGAAACGCCGGCCGACCACACGCCGCAAGACACCATTCAGCGTCCCCGCAGCCTCTACGGCATCACCAAGGTGACCACCGAATTGCTCTCCGACTATTATTTCCGTCGCTACGGTGTGGACACGCGTGCCGTGCGCTTCCCCGGCCTCATCTCCTACGTCACTCCTCCGGGAGGCGGCACCACCGACTATGCTGTCGACATCTACTATTCGGCCGTGAAGGGCGAAGAGTTTGTCTGCCCCATTGCCAAGGGTACGTTCATGGACATGATGTACATGCCCGACGCACTCAACGCTTGTGTGCAACTCATGGAAGCCGACCCCACGCGTCTCGTTCACCGCAACAGCTTCAACATTGCGGCCATGAGCTTCGAACCGACCCAAATCTTTGAAGCCATTCGTCGACAGCTCCCCGACTTCAAAATGCGCTTCGAAGTGGATCCGCTCCGCCAAAGCATTGCCGACTCTTGGCCCAACAGCCTTGACGACACGGCAGCGCGCCAGGAATGGGATTGGAAACCGGCTTTCGATCTCGACGCGATGACGACGGACATGATCAAGAATCTGACTCCGCGCCTCAAAGCTTGACCCGGCGCTCCCTTGTCTACACCGCTCGGTCGGTGCTCGGCAAGACTGCCCCACCATAAAAAATGCCTCCTTCGGCTCATGCTGAAGGAGGCATCTTTTTTTGTATTGTGCAGCTTCGGGACGCACCCGAAGAGTTGACGTTAGCGTTCATTCCCGGCTGCGGCACGGACACGCCATGAAAGGGACTACGACCGACGCGAACCGAACACGTCGAGCAGTTCGATGGGGCGCGGCAGCGTTTGCTGCACACTTTCGCGATAGCGGGTAGGGGTCATGCCTAGCAGTTTGGAAGCATAACGACTGAAATAGGAGAGGGAATGGAAATTCATCTCTTCTGCTATCTGTGTCATCGGAAGTTCGGGCTGTTCCAGCAGTTCTTTGAGTGGAACGAGCGCGTAGGAGTTGATGATGGCTGTGGCACTCTTGCCGGTGACGCGCCGAATGGTGTCGGTGAGGAATTTCGGTGTCACGCCGATTCGCGAAGCGTAGTAGCGCACCTCGCGCTCTCGGCGGGCGATGCCGCTTTCGAGCAGATCGTAAAACCGTTTGACGGTGCGGGCGCTGCGATCAGTGGCGGTGTGCTGGGCAGCACGAAGGGCAAGCACATCGTAGACGAGAACGCGACTGAGGGCGGCGATCACCTCCTCTTGGTAAGGTGACTGCGGCTCGCTGCGTCGCTGACTGATGCGGAGGAGGTCGTCATACAACCGGTTGGTTTCCACATTGGAAAGCCGCAGGAGTTCGCTCTCACCGCATCCCCACCCGGCCAACAGCTGTTTTGCAGCCAAGGCGTCTTGTTGTGGCGTACGCGCCGAGGGATCGGCGGGCAGAGGCTCGGGCGTTCCTTCGGTAGCACTTCCTCCGGGTGGTGCACCGGCCGAAGGATCGAGCGGGAGATGGATGTGCAATTGCTCCCAAAACTCGACGGGCGCCGCGACATATTCCACACACCAATCGGAAGAGGCGTTGTGCATCACGACGCTGCGCAAGTCGCTGACGATCATCAGATCATTGGCACCCACCGTCCAATCGCCGGTGGGGGTATGCAACCGTGCATCGCCGGAAAGTGCAAGCAGAAAAGCGACCGACGAGCGTTCCCGTCGTTCGATCTGCGGCTGCATTTCCATACCGCCGATGAGTTGATTACCACAAAATACTGTTGCCATGTCGCAAAGATACATGTTTTGCGAGAATTTGACAACGATACAAACAGGAAAAATGCAATGAATCAGCGCTTTTTTGTGATTCATGCACAAAAACGGGCCGCAAAAGTGAGAATTGTGCTATTCGAGCTTGCATTTTTGCGTTACAATCTGCCCGTTCGGCCTTCAAACTTGTGCTTATGGCCATCCGTCAACGGGAATCCTAGCGAGATAAGAATCCGGGAGGCGGTCGCTATGTGACGTATCCTTAAGGGCTTTCTGCCGGCCGTGGCGAACCCGCCGACGGTTCATTCACAATTACCATTCGTCAGGATATTACCATTCGACAGCGCATATTTTCAGCTGTTCCATCCGTTTGGATGGATCGTAAACGCGAACTCGTCGTCGCATTCGTCCTGCCGCTGTGCATTGTCCCGTGTTCCTTTTAAGAGGCATACGACTGCTTCCCCCCAAAAAAACTCCCCGCCACAGCAAGTGTGGCGGGGAGTGGCGAGCGGGTCGTCAAAGAGAAAAAGGTCACAACGCGCGTGGCGCTATAGAGGAGGCTACCGACCGATCGGGACATCGGCGGGCAATCAGAATTTGTTGGAGGCGGGAAGTCCGCGCAGTTGGTGATCGGCCATCACCGGGCGCAGGCGGCGCAGGAAGTCGGTGTAGTCGCGACGCGATTGCGGCGTCCAACCGGCTTCGGCCAGTGCCCAAGCACGGGGGAAAGCCATATAGAAGATGCGTTCGGGACGCGGCATGCACTCGCTCCACAAGGTGCCGGTGACACCGAACATGTATTTGTCTTCAAACTCCTTGCCGCGTCCCCAAGCGGGATCGAGCGCGTAGGTTTGCTTGAGCGAAGTGACGGGCATGCCCCAGTTGACTTCGGGAAGATCGCCGGGAGCCATGGGATAGTCGAGATAACAGTGTTCGCCCGGGCAGAGCATCACTTTCACGTTGTTGCGTTCGGCGGCTTCGAGGGCTTTGGCAGTCAGTCCGTTGCGCCAAGCGAAGGTGACACAGCCGGGTTGAATTTCCTTGAAGTCGGTTTCATACCAGAACATGGGTGTTTTGCCGAGCTTGTCGCGCAAATGGGCGATGACGCGGTCGAAGAGGTATTTCTGCAAGCGCCAATTCTCACTGCGGTCGCGAGAGGTGATACCGAGACGGGCTTTGAGGGCGTTGCAAGAGGAGTCGTTCGTCCAACAATCGAGGGGCGGCATCCCCGCTTCGTCACCACCGAGGTGTACATAGGGGGCGGGGAACACTTCGGCCAGCTCGTCGAAGACGTCGAAGAGGAATTGGTAGGTGAAATCCGAAGCGGGGTTGAGCAACTCGTTCGATACACCGCAGGTGGTGCGAATGGGTACTTTCTTCGCGCCGGGGGTGAGTTCGGGATAGGCATGGATGGCGGCTACCTCGTGACCGGGCATTTCGATCTCGGGGATGACCATCACATGGTGGGCGGCGGCGAAGGCGACCAGTTCCTTCATTTCGGCCTGGGTGTAGAACCCGGGACTGGAATAGAGCATGTCGTCCATGGCGGGGCGGGTGCTGCTCTCGGCCACGAGGCGCGGATATTTTTTGATCTCGATGCGCCAAGCCTGATCGTCGACGAGGTGGAGGTGCAGGGCGTTGAATTTGTAGCGCGCCATCTCGGTGACGATTTGTTTGAGTCGGGCGAAGGGGATGAAGGTGCGACAGGGGTCGACCATGAGTTCGCGAACGGCGGTGCGCGGTGCGTCGGCGATGAACAGCGGCGCGAGTTGTGCGGGCTGCGTGGCGAGCAGTTGGTCGAGCGTCATGAGCCCGTAGTAGACCCCGGCGGGCGAACCACCGACGATGCGGATGCCCTTCTTATCGACGATGAGCTGATAACCTTCGGCGCTGCGGATGGCAGTGGTGTCGACCGAAAGTTGCAATGCGGCATTGCCGCGCAACACATTGACTCCGGTGCGCTCACGCAGGATGCGACGCGCCACTCCCGACTCGTTGTGGAGGGCGGGGGCAGCTTCGATGCGACCGATGCGCGAAAGCACGAACGGGGCGCCGGAACGCTCCTCGAGCTGGGCGGGCAAGGGGACAAGTGCATATTTCTCGGTGTTCTTCTTCGCGCGCAGACCGTCGGTTTCGGCAGGCAGATCGGCAGCGGGCACGCCGTTGAAGGCGGCAAAACCGACCACCTTGGGGCGGGCGCCGGAGAAGTTGACTTTCTGCAAACGGGTGCAGCCGTTGAAGGCAGCGGAACCGACCTCTTCGACACTCGCGGGAAGGGTGATTTCGGTCAAACCGCGGCAACCCAAGAAGGCCTGGTAGCCGATTTTGCGCAGCTTGGCAGGGAGAACGATGCGACGCAAGTTGCTGCAGCCGAGAAAGTGCATTGTCGGGGATTTCAGTGACGTCGGCTTGACTGAGGTCGAGTTCTTGAAGTTGCGGACAGAGGTCGCGCAACTGTCGGAAATCGCTATTGCCTCGAGCGGTGAGGGGCTCCGCTGAGGGCAAGTTTCGTGATCCGCGGTTTCTGTGCGGGGGTGAGGTCTTTGAGTTGCTGCACGCTGACGAGTTCCGTGATGCGGTCGGGCATGGCGGTGGAAGCGGTCTGCGCACTGAGCGCCAGGTGGCGCAGCAGCACAAGGCGAGAAGGATTCTTTTCATGGGAAGGGGTTTGGGTGATGATGGGCGCGGCGTCCGGGGCGGGAAGGCGCACCGCAGCAGATGGGGCGGCGGAGATGGTACCTACTCGGCCAGGGTGACGCGACGCGTGCCGTCGGGCAGCTCGTCGATGTCGACTCTCACGGCGTTGTCGGGCAACAGCGGTTCGATGAGTTCGGGCCACTCGATGAAACAGGGGGCGCCGGAATAGAAATAATCGTCGGTACCGATGTCGAAAGCTTCGTCTACATGCTTGATGCGATAGAAGTCGAAGTGAAACACCGGGCCGTTCAACACATTGCTGTGATATTCGTTGACGATGGCGAAGGTGGGCGAATTGACCACGTCGTCGACACCGAGCACGTCGCAGAGAGCCTTGATGAAGGTGGTTTTGCCGGCGCCCATCTTGCCGTAGAACGCGAAGACGTTGCGACGCTTGTCATCGAAATGTGCGGCGTCGGCAAAACGGCGAGCGGTTTCGCCGATGCGATCGATTGAGGGGATAATGAATTCCATATGGCGAAGATACGATATTTTTTGCGATGGCTGCGGCTCCGACCGGGTTTTAACGCGGGCACGGCGGGGTGCAGAACGACGGACAGAAGGCAGGCGAAGGGACTGCGAGCCGATCGGCTGAAGCGGAGCGGCACCTATATAATTAAGGAAGGCGAAGCGGGCGCTCCCCCACGTATCGGCAACGGGAGGGGACAGCCACAGAAAAGGTGCGGGTGAACTCGCACGACGAGTCGCCCGCACCGATTCGGTTCGTTGGGTGTTGCGACATTTCGTCCGCTAGCGTGTGCGCGCCCGAACGAAATGCGGAGAAAGCGCGGCGGCGATCAGGCTTTGGCGGCGAGTTCGCCGACGATGCGTTTGAGTTCAGAAACCAGGCGCTCGAGTTTCACACCGGAACGGTCGCTCATTTTCTGAACATCGGCTTTGGCGGCCATGATTTTGCCGAAGGGGGTGCGCAGCATGGCGAAGAGCGGCGAGATCTCGGTGAGTCGCTGTTTCAAATCGGGATACTGCTGTAACAGTTCGGCGAGCGGCGTAGTGGGTCCGATGGCGTCGGGGGTGATGTGCGCCGACGAAGTGGCAGCGGCCGACGGCGTTTCGCCAACGGGCGGGGCGATCGGCTGCACACCGGACGGGGTGGGTGTGACGGCAGGAGCGGCAGGAGAAGCGGCAGGGACAGAGGGGGACTCGGCGGGGACTCCGGCTTCGTCGGCCCACTTGAGCAGGGTGCGCGAACCCTTGAGCGAACGGATGTGGGTGCAGTCTTGCATCATTTCGAGCACGCCGCGGAAGCGTCCGTTCTCGTCGCGCACGGCAACATAGAGAATGTAGATGAAGAGATCGGGCTTCTCGATCCAGAATTCGGCCTTGTCTTGCTCGCCCGAACGCAGTTTGTCGATCACTTCTTTCACCACATGTGCGCTCTTGCGGGGGTGGCAGTTCATTACTTCACGCCCGATGACGTTGCGGCTGCGCGGGAACACGCGGTGGTCGGTGTCGGTGTAGAAGCAAACAAGTTCGTTTTCGTCGACGAACGAGAGGTCGACGGGCATGTGGCGGTAGATGAGATTGATTTGCTCGAGGGTGAGCTTGCCGGTGGTGACGTCGAGCGGTTCGTTGGCGCCGGTAGAATAGCCGTATTTCGAGAGCAACTGTGCCAAATCGGCGGCGAAGCCTTCGGCGGGTGCGGCAGGGGCAGCGGTTTCGGCAGCCGCCTTGCGATGGTCGACTTCGATGTTCAGATAGGCATAGCCGATTTCGTGGTCGCCGGCTTTCATTTGTGCGAACTCCTCTTCGCTGATCATGGCGCAGGATGTGGGATAGAGGATGGTTTCCTCCTTGTCCATGAGGTCGCGACCGTAGTAGACTAATTTTTGACACTCGGCCACGAAGGCATCGTCGTCGCCTGCGTCGAGCAGTCGGCGCGTTTCGCGCATCATGTCGCGCACCATGTCATCGAAAGTCCACATCGTGGTGGTGGGACGATCGAAACCCTTCTGCTCCAACACGGGATAGAGTTGGTTTTGCTTGCGCTTGTAGTGAACGGGATATTCGTTGATGCGCTCGATGAGGTCGATCCATTGGTTTTTGATCACGGGGTATTGCACCAGATCTTCGACCTGCAGCAAGAGGCGTTTCAGCTCGTCGTTCTCTTCATAATAGTGCGTGATGGGGTGATCGGCGGGAAGTTGCGGACGCGAGTAGTCCATGAAGCCTTCGAAGAGTTTGATTTTCTGTGCCATGTTCTCGCGAATGCACTCGTCGTCGGTGTGTTCGGTCATGGTTTGCTCGATGAAGGCGAGATGATAGGGGCGGAGCGAACCGACACGGCGCGCCACTTCTTCGCGTCCCTGCTCGAGGGTGATTTTGCCGGTGACGAAGCGTTCCTCGATGTCGAGAATGGCTTTCATTTTCTCCAAATCGACGGACGGGAGAAACTGCTTCATTTTATCGTTCATGTGCATGTGCTGTTTGTTGAATGAGGAATGAGGGGGAGCACGCTCCCGTTGTGGCCTTGCGGCATGTACAAAGATAGCATTTATCGCGGGGGAAGCAAAAATCGCAGACGATTGTTTTTCCACTTTCTGCATACTATTAACATTAGCGCGCGCAAAAAGCCGCATTTATTTGAGCCAAGCCAAGGCGAAAAACGTATCTTTGTCTTTTCATCAACTTTGAAACGATTATGAAATCCAAGCTATTCACCCTACTCTGTACCTCTTGTCTGGTACAACTGGTGTCGGCACAGAATTTCACCCAATGGTGGAAGCAGGTCGATGCGGCCGCCGAAAAAGATCAGCCCAAGACGGCCATACAATCCTTGCGCCTCATTCGCCAAGAGGCCATTCGTTCGGGCAATGCCGCCCAATTACTCCGCGCCCTCTTCACCGAACAGGTGATGCAAGAGGAGATTGCGCCGGACAGTGGTGCGGTGATGCGCCAACTCATCGAGACAGAATTGGACAAAGAAAAGCGGCCGGTGGAACGCGCCCTGTGGCTCAATGCCTTGGGGCGCCTGTATGCCGAGAAAGCACGCAACGCCTGGAAAGGAAACGACACAGCCGACGTGAGAAAAGCACACGACTTGCTGCTCGAATCGGTGCAACAAACGGCGCTGCTCGGCGGGGCCCAAACTCAGCACTACGCCACACTCTTTGCCATGGGGCGCGACAGTAAGCCGGTCTACAGCGACGATCTGCTCAGTGTGCTCACCGAAACGCTCGTCAACGCCTACGAAGACAACTATTTCCGGCCCATCAAGAAAGAAGAGCTGCGGGAGGTGCTGCAACGCAATCTCGACTTTTACCGACAACAGGGGCGAAGAAGGGCAGCACTCCACACGGAATGGAAATTGGCCGACCTGCTCGAAGGAGAAAAACGACTGGAGTTTCTGAGAAAGTCTCCAAGTTTTACGAAGAACTCCCCGAGAATAGCGAAACCATTGCGCGTATTTGTAATTTGCTGCGCGACAAGCAGCTCGACGAGGCCGTTCAACTGGCAAAAAGCCGGTGAACAACGTTACGGCAAAGCGGCTGTCGGACTGCACAACTTCCTTGCCGACGTGGAGCAACCGTACATTCAGGTCGATTGGTCGTCGCCCGAATTGAAAACGGAGGGCAATGCCTTCTATCCCGGTGCGACTTATCGCGCACTGATCCGGTGGAAGAACATGAAGTCGGTGAAAATCAACTTCATTCGGCTCAAGGGTGTGGATGCATCGCTGAACGCTTTGCGGGCTTACGGCGTCAATCCCGACATGTACATCGGGAAAGAGGCGCTGGCTCGACTGGTGAGCAGAGCGCCACACGAAACGGCCTTGACCCTCCGCAAAGAATTGCCGACGCTACCGGCTCACCGCACGACGGAAGACAGCATCGAATTCAAAATGCCGGCCGCCGGTGTCTACGTGGCGGAACTTTGGGGCAACGACCGACTGATGGAGCGCGAATTGGTGCTCATGTCGCGCGGCACGCTGTTCGAACTCAAGACGCAGACGGTGAAAGGCAAGAAAACCTACGTCGACGTCATCACCGGGCAGCCCATCACCGATCCGCAAGAGATAGCGACCGTGCCGGACGAGCGAAAAAAATACGATTTTGGTTTCCGCAACGAGGGCAATTATACGCCCAATGCAGAAAGGGTTGTAAAATCTACACCGACCGCCCGATGTACAGACCCGGGCAGCGCATGGAATTTGCGACGCTGCTCTACTCGCGCAACGGCGACACCTACAATGTGGTGCCGAACAAGGAGGTGAAGGTGAAACTCCAAGACAGTCGTCACGAAGACCTCGACACACTCACCGTGAAGACCGACGCTTTCGGCATGGCTTCGGGGCAGTTCACCTTGCCCCGCTATTGTAGGACGGGAGAATTCAGCCTGGTGGTGAATGCCCCGGGGCACGAGGCGAAGAATAGTCAATTTCGCGTAGAAGAATACCAACGGCCCAAATTCGAAGTGAAGTTCGACACACTGCCCTCCTCGCTTCAATCGGTAGGCGAGGTGAAGGTGCGGGGACGGGTGCTGACCCTGAATGGATTGCCCGTACGCAACACGCGCATTGCATGGAACTGGAACCTGGAGAAGGTGTGGTATTGGGAGAGCGACGCGGATGACGACGACACCCGGCTGGAAGGCAAGGGCGAAACGACGACCGACGACGAAGGGCGGTTCGAGTTTGCGGTGAACATGAAGGCCGATGTGAAAACCTACTACTGGCTATCGGTCAAAGCGACCGCAACGGCACCCGACGGCGAGACACACGACGCGAACCAAACGGCTTATGTGAACACCGATCGCGAACAGCCGACGCAGGAAAGCCGATGATCGCCACGACTACGGCGCCGAACGGAGACAAGGCAACGATCACCTTTGGCGAAGAGGCCACGGTGATCTACAATTTGGTCTCGGCAAAGGGAGATATTGTGGAGCACCGCGTGCTGAACGTCAAAGCTGGCACCCAACTCCCCGTGGTGTGGAAGGCCGAATGGGGCGACGCGGCCACGGCCTTTGTGAGCTACATGAAGAAGGGCGAGGAGCACACGGCCGATGTGACGGTGAAGCGACCGGAACCGGACAAGCGCCTCTTGCTGAAATGGCATACGTTCCGCTCACAACTCACCCCCGGACAAGAAGAAACGTGGATGCTGTCGGTGACGACTCCCGACGGCCGGCCGGCACGAGCCAACGTCATGGCGCGGCTCTACGATGCGTCGCTCGACGCGCTGCTACGCAACAAATTCCACAACGAATCGGACGAAAAAGACCGGTCGCCGTGGAGATTTTACTATAACTTCGTGCGGGAGCTACCGCTCACCTACTATCAACGGCAGCAGTGGTACGACCCTTCGCTCAATGGCAGTTTGCCGGGACGCGCCACCTACGAAGTGCCCTCTCCGATCTTTACGGTTTGGAAGGAATCGATGTTCGATTACCGGAGCAACGACAGAATGCGCGTGGGAGGAGTGACTCCGCTCAGTGTGGTGTCGAGCGAATGTACCACCGCGGAAATCATGCGGGAGGTGGAGATCGCCGTCGGCAAAAGGGAGGCGCCGGCTCGCGCCATGCGCAAGAAGGCCAACCTGCTCGAGGCCGAGACACCGCAAGTTCGCACGAATTTCTCGGAAACGGCCTTCTTCCAACCGACGCTGCGCACAAACGAATCGGGGGTGACCACACTTCACTTCACACTGCCCGAGAGTTTGACCCAATGGAAGTTCAATGCCTTCGCACACGACGGGGAACTGAATTCGGGAACGCTCGACGAAACGATCATTGCGCGCAAACAGCTCACCGCAGAAGTGGCGGTGCCGCGCTGTCTGCGCGAAGGAGACGAGATGGAATGGCCCATCACGGTGCGCAACATCAGTGGAAAGTCGACCACCGGGAACTACGTTTTCACAGTAGAAGACGCTACCGGCAAACGCGTTTTGAACACGTTCAACGGAAAATTTAGCCTCGATAACGGGCATGTGTTCACGCAGCGTTTCACCATGCGCGTGCCCGATGGATGCCAAAAGCCTGCTTGTTCGTGTGACGGCGCGCAACAATGAATTTAGCGACGGCGAGGAACGCACAATTCCCGTACTCTCGCGCCAAATTGAGGGTGACGCGCGCCGTGCCGTTCACGATTAGACCGGGCGAATCGCTCAGCGAAAAGGAAGCGGAAGCGCGGCGTCGGCTCACGGCGATGCTGGAAAAAGACGTGCAACCCACCTTCAAGACCGACACGTGCAGAGACGCCCGCAAAGAAGTGGCCAAAGTGGTGCCGAGTTGGATGCAAGTGGTGGATGGTTCGTCCTATGAGCAAGCTGTCGCACTCTATGGCATTAAATTGGCGTCGAAACTCCGTGAGCATCTCCAACTCTCGGACTACGAGATCCAAGCCTACCGGGCTTCGGCCGCGGACAGACTGCGCGAGATGCAAAACGGCGATGGTTCGTGGCCGTGGTTTAGAGGATTGAGCGGTTCGAATTACATCACAGCGCAAATTGCGGTGCTCTTGGCGCGCGCGCAAACGATGACGGGGGCGCCGTACGAAGGACAAATGTGTCGCCAAGCCATGTCCTATCTGGATGGAGAATTGCAAAAAGCGGTGGAGGAAATGAAACGAGACAAGGTGGTTGCCAACGGGTTGCCCGAATGGATCTACAATTACCTCTATGCGGCTCACTTGCTCCAACGCAAGGCGACTCCTTCGGTGCAATATGTATTGAGAAAGTTTGCTCAAAACAATAAGGACCTCACGATGTACGGCAAAAGTGCTCAAGCGGTCGTGCTCAGCGGCACGGCATACGATGAGACGGCACGCAATGCGCTGCAAAGTGTGGTGGAACACACCGTGACCTCACCGGAAATGGGTCGTTACTTCGACACGGAACGCGCATTGGGCGGTTGGGCAAGCTATCGCATTCCAACGCAAACCTTTGCCATTGAAGCCCTTCAACGTTTGTCGGCACAAATGCCGACGATCGACGGGACGCCCAACGCGCAACTGGTCGATGAGTTGAAATTGTGGCTTTGCAATCGAAACGCACGCAGGTGTGGAACACGTCGCGCGCCACGACCGACGCGGCTTACGCCCTACTCTCTCAACCGGCGAGCGGCAACCAAGGCCTCACTTGGGGTGCTGTTTCGGCCAGCTACAAGGTGGATGCGGCCAAAGTGCAGGCAGCCGGTAACGGATTCCGCATCGAACGCCGATTTGAGGTGCAGCGCGACGGGAAATGGGCAAAGGTTGATGGCGAAGTGCGCGTGGGTGAGCGCGTGCGCTGGGTCTACGATGTCACCGCCGACCGCGATTTCGATCAGGTCTCGCTACAATCTACACGACCTGCCGGACTCGAACCTCGCGATCCGCTGTCGGGCGTGGTTTGGACCAACGGCGTGGTTTGCTACCGCATGGTGCACGATGCCGACAACGAGTATTTCATCGAACATCTCCCCAAAGGCAAACACACGTTCACGGACGAGTGTGTGGCTGTGCGAGCCGGACGATTTGACGGCGGTATTGCCCGCGTGCAATCGGTGTTTGCGCCGGAATTCTCCGCGACTTCCACTCCGATGAAGCTCATTGTGCGCTAAAACAGCGATTCTCGTTTCAAAATCAGCAGATTAACGAAGAGGAGTCTCCCTGACGTAGGGAGACTCCTCTCTTACTTACTACACAAAATGCAATCTTACACATTGCATAATCCGTTAAAGGATCGTTCATCTTCGGCTTTCAGCGTTAAATCGTTCACAAGCAAAACGGCATTTCGTATCTTTGCGGTGCTAACATGGCAAGGCCGAGTGTACGAACCGCTGACCACAGCCGTTCACCAGCAAGTTCAAGCCAAAGAACTTTATTGCACTCCTCGCTTTCGCGCGAGTGCCGCTTTCGCTTCTTCCTGTGAAGATCCGGAGGTTGCCTTGCCGCAAAAAACAACCAATGCATATCATACACAAGATTGCATTCTCCTTCCTCTCTCTGTTGGCTTTTGCCGCTATGCACGCGCAAGACAAGAACACGAAGGTGGGAAATGCTACTTACTATGGTGACCGATGGCATGGTCGCCGAACCGCTGATGGTTCGTCTTACCACAAAGATTCACTCACTTGCGCGCACCGGACGCTGCCTTTCGGCACACTGCTTCATGTGCGCAACCCGAAAAACGGAAAGGTTGTGGTGGTGAAGGTTACGGATCGTGGCCCCTATCGCGCAAATACGATTGTGGATCTATCAAAAGCAGCGGCGCAACAAATCGACATGATTCGGTCGGGCGTCGCACAAGTGGAGGTTACGCAAGTGTTGCCCACGGCGGCACCAAAGACGACCGACAATGCTGCACCTACTATCCCGCAATTCCAACTCTATGACCCTGCCACCGGACGCTACTACACAACGGTGGAATGGACGCAGCGCGAAAACAATCGTCGAGAGTTGGCACAAGCTAAGGCGAAGGCACAAAAAGAAGCGCTCATGGCGAAGGCTAAACAACCTCGCTACCGCGTTTTGCATAACAGTGCCATGGCATCGGCAAAGAAGAAATGAACGTTTTGATGCGCCGGACGAGGTGTTCAAACCGACATCGTGAAGTTTGAAATTGCAGTCCGCGACAGGAAAATGTTTCAAGGCAAACATGCAAGCGCTATAACTGCGCTAAGATAAAGGGAAGCCCTATTGCATCTGCAGTAGGGCTTCTCTTTCCTATATATAAGGAGTGCGATACCGCTCTCTCGTAAAAAGCATCAGCCCTCACGATAACTTTATCGTGAGGGCTGATGCTTTTTACCAATGCTGGTCGACGCGCTGGCGCAACTGGGGATTGACCATGGCGGGATAGCGGCGTTTGAAGATCACGGTGATGGGTTCGCCCTTCGTTTCGCACGTGCCCGAGCGGATGATGCGGCGGTAGTAGACCACGGGGGCGAGGCGCTGCGTTTCGGTGTAGGAAACGTCGGTGCCGACGTCGGTCCACATCTTGCCGTCGAGGCTGCGCTGCCACACGTAGGTGCGGGCGGCGGGACCGGTGATGAGACCGGCGGTGAGCAAGAAGGGGTTCTTGTGGTCGATCACCACCCGACGCTCGGACGCACTCATGGTGACGGTGATGCCGGGGTCGACGGTCAGGGTGCACAAACCGCCCACTGCGACACATTCGCCCAAGCGAGTGGTGCGACGCAGGTAGTAGGTGCCGGGATAGGCGGCGACGTATTCGACACTCTTCTCCGTGGCGCCGAAAATGGGCTTCCACGAGTTGGCGTCGGTGGGCGTCTTGGTGTACTGCCACTGGAACTCGAGGTCCTCTTGGTCGGCGGGTTGGCCGTTGAGCGTGGCCACCGGATCGGCCGGCGCGAAGACGGCACTCTGTCCGGCGCAGGTGCGCTGCGTGTGGGTGCCGGCGCTTTCGGCCAGGTGGCCGATGCCGAGCGTGTAGGTGCCGGTGATGGTGGCGTTGCAGGTGTTGAGCTGGATGTTGACGGTGTAAGTGCCGGCCTTGTCGGGCGTGCCGGTGAAGGACAGTTCCGGATCGTGGCTCTGCGTGCCGTCAGGAAGCGTCCAGGTGTAGGTGGCGCCGGGGAAATTGACGGCTTGGATGCGCACGGGATCGCCGTCGCAGACAAAGATGTTGCCGGTGATGCTACCCGAAATGGCGGCAGGGTCTTGCAGCAACACGTCTTGGTACACGCGGGTGAGGCCGCAGGAGTCGGTGGCTTCGATGCGGTAGCGAGAGCCCAGACTGCCGTGTTCGAAGGTGACGGGGCCATGGGCACTTTTCTTCTCCACGAGGGTGCCGTCGAGCGTGCGCAGTTCGTAGATGTAGGGCTTGTGCCCGCCTTTGAGGCCTACGTTGATTTGGCCCGAGTGAGCCCCGGCACAGAAGAAGCTCACCGTGTTGGAGCGGTCGAAAGCCAGGGGTTGTGAAGTGTAATTGTAGTATATACGGCGTTCACAAGTTTGTCCATTCGGCAGGTCGAGTTTGTAATAGACGATACCCGAGGGTTTATAGGTTTCGCCTTCGTTTCCCCAACTGTAAGTGGTATAGTTATCACCATCAATACGGTAGGTCGAGAAGTTGACCGGGTCCGTACTATTGGGGAGTGAGGCTGTTCCGGTCGGGGTAAACTTGATTTTACCGTCGCAGTCTATCTGAACATTCGTGAGTTTAACGTCGGACTCTGCCGGTGCTTTGTAGGTGATATTGAAAGTCGAGGTCTTTGTATCGCAGGAAGTATAGACTTCCAAGGTATATTCTCCCGGTTCGAGCGAAGGGGAAATGTTTTGTTTCGATACTTGGCCTGAAGGATCAAGCTCGTCCCAACTTATTATTTTCAATATGGGATGACCTTTTTCCCCTGTGGATGGGCGTACGTTGATAGAACCTTTTTCAAAGCGCCGAGATTGGAACGTTTTACCGGTGGCGTTGTTGCGTACGATTACTTTTTGTATATTATCACCAAATAATCGCGGGCCTTGCCCGTTATCCCATTCAACGTATATATTATTGAGTCCATTTCCGGGACCTACCGTTTTGGGGGCATCGGCATCGCACAGATTGTCCAGATTGAAGTCGTCATAAACGAATCTCTCCGGAAGATTATATCGTGGCGTCCAATCATCTTTGGCAATTAAAACGTTAGCTTCATTATAGATCTCCACCGAATACGTTTTGTTACGCTCGAAATCATACTCGGTCTCTGTGAATTCCGGGATGTGATTTGCGTCGTACCACTGATGGAGACGTGCCACTTCAGTGCCGGTTGCTTTGTCGCGGATGATCAGCCATTGTTTCTTAATGCAATCACCGGTATTCCAACGAAATTGGTATCGTGCTGTTGTGCAGGTTACGTTGTCGCTGCCATAGGGAATATAGTTTGGTGCGTCATATACTCGGCCATAACTCGTTGTGTATACCGTCATGGGTTCATTGACCGAGGTTATCTCAAACTTGTAAGACGAAGTTTTGGGCAGTATGATTTCGTTTTCGAGCTGCTGCGGGAAATCGGGATCGTAGGTGAACGTCTTTACTTGATTGTACACCTCTTGGTTGTCCTCGGTTCGGATAACACGTATCCGGTAGGGATGACCGGTGTCGTAGCTGGTGAGGACATACCCGGTTTTTTCGCAAGTAGTCGTTGTAGAATCAATGCTGACGCTAAATGGGTTACAGAGTTTGTGAACTCCTTTGACTTGGTGATATCGTTTCATTGAACCGGGGCATCCTTTGAAGCGATAGAGAACGTCGAAGCCTTCGGAAATGTCGAAACGAGTTGACCAGGAGGAATACTGAAAGAGAGTATTGTCGTCACTTTTATCAAAGTATTGACGCCAGTTGGATTCATCGGGTGCAGCATTGGGAGCCACAACCTGTGTTTCAAACAGTGTGGCTATTTGCTTACGCAGGTGTTCCGGGTAGTCCCTAAGATCGATTCCGTAGTTGAAATGCAGTTTGTTAGAATTTGTGGCATATACATCGATGCTGATGCATTGATTGTCGGCTTTCGCCAATGCTTTGTTTTCTGTTTGCAATACGGTGGCGTTAGGGACAACGATGTCCATACATCCGTCGGTAACAAAGAGCTTGTATGAGCCCGGTGCGAGGTCTTTACCCCAGTTGCCATTGCTATCTTGGAGGAGTTCTTGGCGTGGGTGGACGGGGCCGGCGGGGTTGTCAGTCATAAAGACTTTGACATTGTCCTTTCGCGATCCTCTGATGTCTAAGCCAATTGCTCCACCCTGTGCCACATTCATTGGATGCCGGGCTTGAAAGTTCGGGAGCATTGCGCACTGAGAGGGGCACATCGTAGCGTGTTTCTAGACATTCTCTGTTACTGGCCTCATAACTATGAGGGCTGTCCATCGAAGCCGCGGAGCACGATGGCAGTGGCCTTAATCGTATAGCATCCCTTTTTCGAGTCCCGGGAATTCCTTAGGCACATAGGGGTGGTGGTTTGGCCGTTGACCGTTGCTCCCCCGTCAGACGGTGTGATTTCGTAGTTGACTTGGTCGATATCGCCAAGGCCCGGTTGGACACTTACGCGAATCACGCCATCATTAGCGCACATCATACGCCCTGTTGTCGTTTTGATATTAAACTCAGCGGGCTTTTACACTTTGCTGCTGCTCTCCTGTTTGCCCCACGTAGCACCCATCGAGCGCTTCATAGTGCACAGTGTACGATCCCGGGCTCACTTCATAGACGTGATTCTCCACACCCACAATGGTTTCTTCGCGTACGAGCGCTCCATTCTGGTCGTTGGTGATACGAATGTGGACATGATCTGTAGGGACTAGCAAACTGATTGTTGACCTCAATGTAACCTTTTTCGCCAAGCGAGGTAGTTAGTGAGTAAATGTTGAGTTGCAAGAAAGGAGGAGCAAAAGCTTGTCCATCCTCCAGAGACACAGCGTCGAGAAACTTTCCGTCGTAGTAGTACTTTATCTTGAGCATACCTACTTCATCATTCTCCCAATCCGTGATGATGCGGGGAGAAGTGATCGAATCGACCGTTATAAGGCCATCAGCCGCTTGTCTCTGCAAGACAAGCGCAGTGGGGCGTTGAGGAAGCCCACGGTCTGCAAGATCAGCGTGGAACACCAACTTACCCTTGCGGCAACTAGGGATCTCGGCCATAGCGGTTAAATGCAACGCATTCTGGAATTCAGGACGAAAATTCTTGCCCGTGGACAATTTGACCAGATTGTAACTACGCTGATCGGCGAAGCCACAGTCACCGCCCGGGAAGTACAGCGTGACACTGTCCGCCACATTCTCAAAACTCACATGCACCTTGTTTTTTAAGCTGCCATTGTCGGGAATCGTTACGGTCTTCGTGATTTCAGTTCCCGGAACGGGCAATAACTTCAAGGTGTGAGTGCCGGGAGATGCGACGAAGTCAAAGCTGAAGGTATTCGCATTGCTGTTCATTGCCCCCAACGTTACTGACATGTTTTGTATTTCCTCAGCGTAGTACGAAGGAAGATCGTAAGAATAGTGCCTTACGCCCTTCACCTCCAACTCGCGTGTGAAGCCCTCAACAGTGCAATTGCCGTTCTCGTCGGGCTCAGGAGTAACGACTAACTTGTACTTTCCCGCTCCGAGGTGATAGAAATAAGTAGAGGTTGTTTCCTGTACCAAACTACCGTCGGCACGATACAGAGAAGCCTTGCTTCTCACGCTAGCGCCGTTTCCGGTATCATAATCGTAACTGATCTCACCCGTTTCTTCGCAACCATTTGTTGGTCTCACCGTCACTATTGGTTCCACTTTTCCGCCGGGCAATGTAAAATCGGCGCTGCGGTGGTGAGGCGAATCCGAACAATTCGCCCAAAATTCATAATAGTAGTCGCCCGGTGGCACATCTTCGAACGTGGCTCCCTCGTAGTTATCACTCTGAGAAACCGACTCTCCCAAAGACTGTCCGGTGCTTTATCTATTAGTTTCACCGTAACGTTAGTCTTATACTCGTATTCCGCACGTTGTTTGAATTCAACATGATATTTATCGCAATTCGATTTCTTAAACGACAAGGCCAGAGGGTACTTTGTGGGCGACGTGGCAGTTGCAATATTGGAAGGACCGGTATTTATGAATTCCTTAAGACTATAGAAGGACTGAATCGTGGGGTAGCCACAAGGTAGTTGAGCGGAAAACTTGAGAGGATTTTCGTTCAGTGGAAGCAAGAGATCAAATTTCGGCACGCCGAGAAAGTCCATTGATTGCAGAATTTCCTCGACAGGCATCGGTCCGCTGGCGAGCACCTTGTCCTTGTCGCGCACCGTATAGGTCGCTCCCGTAAACAAATTGCGAACCGCTTCTTTCTTCTGATCATCGTCCAAGTCATTCTTCGCGTAGAAATCGATCATCAATGGCATTCTTGACATCGGTTGCGACTGACAGTAATCGAAATTGTTGTAGCCATACTGCACAAAAAACATCATCGGCGCATTTTTCATACCGATGGCAGCGGTAGTCGTCACGGTCGCTCCACATTCGGTGCGGAGACTAAGCGTGTAGCCACCGGGAAGTAGCCCCTCAATGTGTTTCGATGTTTCGCCTGCATTGAAGTTGACCGAGCGCACCGCCGTGCCGTCGACAGAGAGCGTCAGCGTGGCCGGTTCGTCGAGCGTGCCGCCTTCGAGCGTCACGTCCATTTCCCCCGTCGGACTACAATACGTGTCGGCCAACGTGGGCTTAATTTTCAATATACCCGGCGTTACCGTCTTGATCTCCACGGGCGCGGTGGTCGTCTGCCCACCGTAAGATGCCGTCAGCGTGTAGTTGCCGGCGGCAAGGCCCGTGAATTGGGCACGTTCGGTCGTCACATTGTTGCGCACCTGCGGCGTGCCGCCCGCTGTGGGCGTGAGGGTGAAGTTCACCGGACAGGCCGCTGTGGTGCCGGGCAGCGACACTTCGATCACACCCGCCGCGCAACCTGCGTAGGTGTGGCGCACGATCGTCACTTGCGGCTGGACGAGCTCGCCTTGCGTGACCGAAAACGAGCTCGTGGCCGCCGCTTCGCAGTCGGTCGAGGTGGCCCGCACCTCATAGTCGCCGAGCGGCAGCCCGGTGAAGGTGTGCGCAAACGCCGGATAGGTCACCGTGGCCGTTTGCAGCGCAGGGGCGCCGGCGGCTCGCTGGCCTTTTTTCCAAATTTCGTAGCGCAAACCGCCGATGCCCACCACTTTGGCCACATTGATCGTCACGCCGCCCGGACAGGTGCCGCGGGTGAGGATGGGGGTGGGGATCACGGAGAAGTGCTCCACGTCGATGGGCTGTTCCCACTCGTAGGCGCCGTCTTTCCACGTAGCGCCCGGCGCGGCGGGTGTGCAGCCGGGAGTGGCGCGCACGTGCAGCGTGTAGCGGCCCGGCGAGAGGTTGAAGAAGAGCGTCTGCTGGTAGGGGCTGCGCGCCGTGAGATTGCCCACCGGCACGGCCTGTTGGCCGGCGCGCACGGGGTCGCGCTCCAGCTTATACTGCACGCGCGAGAAACCGCTCACGCCTGTCAAGCTGAGGCTCACGGCACCGCCCGTGGCCTCGCAGCCGCCGGCCGGCGTCACCACGGGCGTGGCCAGTACATCGGCCGAGGTCTTGACGTGGTAGATGATTTTGGGCAGCACCACGCGGGGCTGCTGTGTGCCGCAGGTGGCCGTGGCGCGAATGTAGATGGGGTCGCCTTCGTTCCACCCGTCGAGGGGCAGCACGGCCTCGCTACCCGGGCGCGGTGTCACCACCGGTGTGCCCCAGGTCGTGCGATCTTTCGACACGCTGTAGGTCATGGCCGTGAAACCCGCCACAGCGTTACGGTAAACCACCGAGAGGCGAGCCGGGGTATGGCAGTCGCTGTTGGCGGCAATGAGGGTGGCGGTGAAGTCGCCCGTGTCCAACGTCGGGCACCCCTGGGCCGCCACACGCTGTGGGAGGCAGAGGAGCAGCACGAGGAATGCAACGAACGCAGCTGCGCTTCGGCGATGATTTTTAGCGCACCACCGACCTAAAATAAGATTCCGTTCTTGTTTCATCTTAGGTTCTTGTTCTCGATTTAAAGGCAGCCAATAAGAAAAACACTGCCTTTACACTTTAATTACTACCTACAAAGATCAGAAAAAAGCGCAAACGTGGGAAGCAGTATAGCACATTTAACTACAAGCACGACACAAATTGCCACAATTTGCCAAGTCTTGCGTAGCAAAATCCAATGAATGCATTTTTCTTCTTCGCGCAGTTCGCCTGATTTCATAGCTTTGATGATAGGATACTGCCCCATTGGCACGTAAACCACCTCTATTTTCTTCCCTGGATCTCCTTCCACGAAAGACCTCTGCGGCAGGCAGCGCAATCATCATGCAAGTTGCGAAACAATGCTGTCTGATGTCTGCGTGCTGCCTCCCCTTATGAAAAGATTGAGTTGTTATGCTTCTTGAGAACCGCCGTGTTTCACCGAAAAGTTTCGCGTTTTCCTCCAAAAACAGCGCGTTTTCCTGTATTTTCTCCCCGTTTTTCGCTCATGGGTGGGAGAAAATAAATTCTCGCTCGTCAACTCTTTGCAACTCGGGAGTGCCGTCAAGATTCCTCCCCGACATAATACTACATCTCGGTCGGCCTCAACGAAGCGACTCCAAAAAAAGAATGGAATGCGGAAATTGCGGCTTCAACAAACGAAAATGGCGAAGCCTACCTCTCTTAGGCGATGCGAAACAGCCCCTGCCGTCGCTTTTCGGCCCCTGCCCCATCGCGCTCGGCGGGGAGAGAGACCATGTTTCGCGCAACCGCGCAATGAAAATGGGAAACAAAAAAAAGGCCGATCCCCGATAAGGTGATCGACCTTTGCGCTTCAGGATGGGCTTGAACCAACGACCCCCTGATTAACAGTCAGGTGCTCTAACCAACTGAGCTACTGAAGCAGTGTGACTCTCCATATTTTACTCGCCGAGAACCGGGCGATTGAGCGCTTCAGGATGGGCTTGAACCAACGACCCCCTGATTAACAGTCAGGTGCTCTAACCAACTGAGCTACTGAAGCAGTGCAGTTCACGGAAGTTCCGGGCTTTCTTTTCGAATATCCGCGGCTTTATCTCCGTTTGCGATGCAAAAGTAGTACTTTATTTTGGATAAAGCACTATCTTTGCAGAAGAAAATTGACAAGAAAATCGCATGAAGAAGATTTTAGGCATTGGCAACGCACTCGTCGACGCCCTAATCCAAATAGACAACGACAACATTCTCAAAGAGTTATCCCTACACAAAGGAGGAATGACCCTCATTGAGGAGGACACCCACAAAAAAATTGCAAACCGTCTAAAATCCCTCTCTTTCAAACGCAGCACCGGCGGATCGGCCGGGAATGCTTTGGCCTGTGTGGCGGCGATGGGGGGCGATGCCAGCTTTGTGGGACGCATCGGCCGGGACAGTAACGGAGACTTCTACACCACAGAGACGCAACAACGCGGCGTGCATTTCATCCCCCTGCACGACCCCACACTGCCCACCGGGGTGGCCAACACCTTTATCTCGGAGGGAGGCCAACGCACCTTCGCGACCTACCTCGGCGCAGCTGCCTTGCTCGAAGCCGAGCAGCTGGAGAGTGTCATGCCCGACGAGGTGGACTATGTGTTTATTGAAGGATATTTGGTGCAAAACCATCGCCTCATCGAACATGCGGTCGAACTTTCGCATCAACGCGGAGCCAAAGTCTGCTTGGACTTGGCCTCTTGGAACATTGTCGAGAACGAACATGCCTTTTTCGAGCGATTATTGCCCCATATAGATATTGTATTCGCCAACGAAGACGAGGCGCGCGCCATGACCGGGAAGATCGGCAAGGAAGCCGCGCACATCCTCGCCGGTCCTGCCACACGGCCGTGGTCAAATGCGGACCGCGCGGTGCTTTCGCCGTGCAAGGCGATCACTGCGTGTGCGAACCTGCCACCGAAGTGGCCCACGTCATCGACACCACCGGTGCCGGCGATTTCTTTGCCGGAGGCTTCCTGCACCGCCATGCCCTCGGCGGTTCGCTGGCCCAGTGCCTCATCGAAGGATCGGCCTGTGCCGGCGAAGTAATACAGGTCATCGGCACTCAACTGCCCGAGACCACCTGGCAGCGGCTGCGCGCACAGAGCGCTTTGCGCCACGACAAAAACTAAACTTTTCTGCTCTCTATGAGACGACTCATCTATTTTCTGCTCTTCGTCTGCGGCACGACGACTTCACTCCATGCGCAAGAGCCACAAGAGCCGCATAACTTTCAAACCACCAAGGCGCTCGACATCTTCAATGCCCTGTATCGCAATCTCGATCTCTACTATGTCGACACGCTGAATGCGGAGCAACAGGTGGAAGAGGCCATTGATTATATGCTGGACCGCTTGGATCCGTACACGGAGTTCTACAAAGCGGGACGCACCGACGAACTGCGACTCATCACCACGGGAAAGTACGCCGGCATTGGCTCGCCCATTCGCTATCACAAGCGCAGTGATCGCTGTGCCTTCGAGGCGCCTATCTGAACATGCCGGCTTGGCAAGCCGGTATCCGATCGGGCGATATCATTATGCGCATCGACAATAAAGATGTGGGGGTGTGCGGCAAAACCGATCGCCGGGTTTACAGCCAAAAGATCTCGACTTTGCTGCGCGGCAACCCCGGCACGACCTTCACAGTCACCGTCAAACGCCCCGGACGCGAACGACTTTTGCGCTTTCGCATCACGAGACAGACCATCAAACAGCCCTCGGTGGTCTACACTACCCTGCTGCCCAACCAAGTGGGCTACGTATTGCTCAGCAGCTTCACCGAAGACACGGCGAAAGACCTGCGCGAAGCTTTCGAACAACTCCGCAAACAAGGAGCCAAACGCTTGGTGTTCGACCTTCGAGGCAACGGGGGAGGGCTCATGGGAGAGGCCGTGAAAGTGGTCAACTTCTTCGTGCCCAAAGGAAAACGCGTGTTGAGCACACGCGGAAAAGACCCGGAAATGAACGAGAGCTACAAGACAACGGCCTCACCCTTCGACACCGGCATGCCATTGGCCGTACTGGTCAACTACGGAACGGCCTCATCGGCGGAAATCACTTCGGGATGTTTGCAAGATTACGACCGTGCAGTGATTGTGGGACGCCGCACCTACGGCAAAGGTCTGGTGCAAACGCCCAAAAACTTGCCCTACGGCACCATGATGAAGCTCACTACGGCCAAATACTACATCCCTTCCGGACGCTGCATCCAGGCCTACGACTTCAAAAATCGCGGAGCTGACGGACAACCTCGCCACCTGCCCGATTCGCTTTGCAAGACTTCCGCACGGCACACGGACGCCCGGTGAAAGACGGCGGGGGCATCACGCCCGACATCGTGGTCGAAGAAGACTCGCTCCCCGATCTCATCGCTTATCTCGAGAGTTCCGAACAACTCTTCGACTATGTCACCGGCTATTGCAACGCAAGAAAAACCATTGCGCCGCCCTCTGAGTTCAAACTTTCGGACCAAGACTTCGAAGCCTTCAAGCAATACATGTTCAAAAGCGACTTTACTTATGACAGTCGCACCCGCCAGGCCTTGGACCGCGTGAAACAATGGGCCAAATTCGAGGGTTACGACGAGCGGGCCGCCAAAGAGTTCGAAGCCCTCGCCGCGAAACTGCGCCCCAACCTGCAAGCTGACTTTGAGCGCTGGCAACAACCTGTGCGCACCGTGGTGGAATCGGCCATCATCAACAATATATATGGGCGCGCCGGCGTGGTAGCCTATCGACTTCGCAACGACAAGGACCTCAATGCCGCCGTAGATGTGCTCAACGATCGGGCGCGCTACGACGCCATTCTCCGGCCTTGACCGGAGTGCGCCCTGCTTTCTCCACAAAACCTCATTCCCCCTCACAATATGACAAACCTTCTTCTTCTCGGATCCGGCGGTCGCGAACATGCACTGGCATGGAAAATCGCGCAAAGCCCCAAGATCAACCACCTTTACATCGCGCCGGGCAATGCCGGCACGGCACAAGTGGGCACAAACGTCCCTCTACGCGCCGACGACTTCGAAGGCATCGAGCGTTTCGTGCTCGATCATGACATCAACATGGTCGTTGTCGGACCGGAAGACCCGTTGGTCAAAGGCATCTTCGACTTTTTCGCCTCACGCCCTGCCCTTTCGCAGATTCCCGTCATCGGTCCTTCGAAAAAAGGTGCCGTGCTCGAGGGCTCAAAAGACTTTGCCAAGGCTTTTATGCAGCGTCATGGCATTCCCACTGCGGCCTATCGCACCTTCGACGGCACACAGGTGGAAGCAGGTTGCGAATTTCTCGCCATCCTCTCCGCTCCCTACGTACTCAAGGCCGACGGACTTTGCGCCGGCAAGGGAGTTTTGATTCTCCCCACCCTTGAAGAAGCGCAACATGCGCTCAGAGAAATGCTCGGCGGCCAATTTGGCAACGCGTCTTCGCGCGTGGTGATCGAAGAATTCCTTTCCGGCATCGAATGCTCGGTCTTTGTCCTCACCGACGGCCGCAGCTACAAGATTCTTCCCGAAGCCAAGGACTACAAACGCATCGGCGAAGGCGACACCGGCCTCAACACCGGCGGCATGGGCTCCGTTTCGCCCGTGCCTTTCGCCACACCCGAATGGATGGAAAAGGTGGAACGCGAAATCATTCGCCCCACTGTCGACGGACTTCGCGCAGAAGACATTACTTATAAGGGCTTCATTTTCTTCGGCCTCATCAATTGCAACGGACAACCCAAAGTCATCGAATACAATTGCCGCATGGGCGACCCCGAAACCGAGAGTGTCATGCTGCGTCTCAAGAGCGATTTGGTTGATCTCTTCGAGGGAGTGGCCGAAGAACGTCTCGACCAATGCCCCGTTGAGTTCGATGATCGCGCCGCAGTCTGCGTGATGTGCGTCAGCGGTGGCTATCCGGGCGCCTACCAAAAGGGCTATCCCATCACAAACGCCGAGGTGGAAGGCAGTGTAGTTTTCCATGCGGGAACCACACTGCGAGACGGCCAACTCGTCACCGACGGCGGACGCGTGATTGCCGTGAGCAGCTACGGCACAACACGGCAAGAAGCATTACAACGTTCCATGCAAGGAGCGCGGCAAATCGAATTCCAAGACAAATATTTCCGCTCTGACATCGGTTTCGACCTCTAAAACCTTCGACATCTCCCGAACGTGAAAAACTTCACGTTTGGGCGATGCTTTTCTCCTCTCTTTTCCTCTCTTTCCTATGCGCCAAAAAGGATTTCGCCACAACATCACTCAGAGTCTCGCCACCCTTCCGCTGGTGGGACTGATCGCAGCAGTCGTTTGGATGCTTCCTAATGTGCGCAGCCTCCTACTGGGAGGAGGTCTCCTCGTCACTTTCATCATGGCCTATCTGGTCATCGAATGCAACAACCGCTATCAGCTGCTCAGAGTGCGTTCGCGCATGAACAGTGTGGTGTTTCTCGCACTGATGGCCGCCTTCCCGGCCTCCCATCTTCTCGGTTGGCACCTCGCACCCGCCGCGGCTCTGCTGGCAGCCTACTTTGTTTGTTCCGCGTCTACGGACAAACGCGCACACAGGGCACTCTTTTCCACGTCACCCTGTTGCTCAGTCTGGGTAGCCTCGTCTTTCCGCCGTTGGTCTTGGTCATACCTTTTGCCCTCTTCGTGGCCGCTGTGCAACTTCGCGCCTTGCGGCCCGCCGCATTCGGGGCGGCCGTGCTCGGATGGCTCCTCCCCTATTGGATTTACGCCGCGGTACTCCTCGTCCTGCACGGTTTTGACTGGACGCTCCTCCCCGCTTATTACGCCGACGTACTGCCCCAACTTCCGAAATTCGACTATGTCGCGGTGAATACCTTGACGTGGGTGAGCTACGCCGCCGTCATTGTTCCGGGACTCATCGGAACGGCTCATTTTTATTCCACTTCCTACAACGACAAGATTCGCACACGCCAATTTCTCTATTCCCTCACCGTGTTGCAAATCCCCGTTCTTCTGCTCACTGCTCTCTATCCTGAGCAAAGCAGCACCCTCCTTCCGCTGCTCGTAGCCGTCTACGCCCCGATCATCAGCCACCATCTCACGCTTGCCCGTGGACGCATGGCCGATCTCTGGTTTGTCTGCTGCACACTCGCCGTTGCAGCCCTCATTGCTCTCCCATTTTTCTCGTTCTGAAGCGCTACTTCAGTCCCACCTCCTCGCCTTCTTTTATTTTTCTTCCCATGCGCGCCCTCTCCTTCTGCCTTTTCGCCCTCTTTTGCGCGTTGTTTACGGCTTGTTCCGACGGCATTTCGTCGGCACCCACCGTCACAGTCAGCGTGCCTCCCCTACGTTATTTTGTCGAGAACATTGCCGGGCCCTATTTCCAGGTCAACACGCTCGTGCCGGCCGGGGCAAGTCCCGAAACCTATGAACTCACGCCCAAACAAGTGGTGGAAGTCAGCGACTCGCGCGTCTATTTTAGCGTCGGCACTCTGGGATTTGAACGCGCCCGCCTCGACAAACTCACGGCCAACGCCCCACGACTCACCACCGTCAACGTCTCCGATAGCATCCCTCTCATGGAAGGTTGCGCCGACGAGCACCCGGGCGAAGACATTGGCATCGACCTTCACACCTGGACCTCCGTCAGTTCCGGCCGCCAAATCACGCGCAACGTCTGTGCGGCCCTCTGCAAGCCGATTCGGCACACGCCGATTTCTTCATTCATCGCCGAGACAGCCTGCTGCACCACATCGACTCGCTCGAAGTCTCCATCCATCGGTTGCTCGACCGCCTGCATGAGCGCACCTTCGTCATCTACCACCCGGCACTGGGCTACTTCGCTCGTGATTTCGGGCCTGCGGCAACTCGCCGTCGAGGAAGATGGCAAGGAACCCTCGGCCGAACACTTGCAACAACTCATCAATCAAGCACAGGCAGCGGGAGTAAAAGTCGTTTTCATCCAAAAAGAACACGCCGGACGCGCAGCACAACGACTCGCAGAAGCCATCGGTGCGCGCGTAGTCTCCATCGCGCCGCTGTCGGCCGAGTGGGACAAACAACTTCTGCTCATTGCCCGTGCGCTGGCCCAACCCTCTCCTGCCCATGACTCCACCTCTCATCCGACTCACTGACGTTTCCGCCGGCTACGGGGGACGATCCGTACTCAACCACTGCTCGCTCGAAGTGCACGAACGGGAGATGCTCGTGCTGCGTGGCCGCAACGGAGGAGGAAAAACGACCTTGCTCAAAGTTCTGGCCGGGCTGCTCGCACCGATGCAGGGAGAGGTGTGGCGCCGCGAGGGACTCACCGTGGGTTACCTCCCTCAATATCGCACCATCGACCGCGAATTTCCCCCTCACGGTCTTCGACACCGTGCGCTCGGGACTCCAATGCACGCTGAAATGGTGGCAACATTACAATAAACATCACCGCGAACTCACCCAAACCACCCTTCGCGCGCTCGGACTCGAGGCCTTGGCCGGCTGCCCCATCCGCAACCTGAGCGGCGGACAGTGGCAACGTACGCTCTTGGCACGCGCACTCGTCAGTCAGCCGCAGCTGTTGCTACTCGACGAACCCGACACCCACCTCGACAATGCCTCCAAGCGCGAACTCTACACCACCCTGCTGCGCGAACACACCCGCCGCACCATTGTTCTCATCAGCCACGACGAGCACCTCAAGCTCCCACCCGAAGCCCAAATTATCGACTTGGGCTGAACTTTTCTCTGTGTAAAAAGGTATTTTCCTCCTAACGTGTCGGGTAATCCACGAATTTTCACTACATTTGCAGCCATACCGAGTGGCTGAATCCAAGTGTTCACATGCTAAGTTCTGTGGTTTCGGCCCACGATTCACTCTTTTAACTCAACATTCCTAAGATGAAAAAGTTTCTCCTCCTTGTCGCTGTTGCCTGCTTGGGCACTTCGGCCTTCGCCCAAAAGGGCACCAAAGAACTCGGCGTAGGTCTGGTCTACGGCACGCAAATTGAAAGCATGGGCTTTAATGTTCGCGGTCAATATTTCGTGACCGACAACGTTCGACTCGAAGCTTCTTTCAACAACTACTTCAAGCACAACGGACTCTCCATGTGGGATCTCAGTGCCAACGGTGCTTACGTCTTCAATATCACCGACAAATTCCGCGCATACCCCATGCTCGTTTCACCTTCACCAGCTGGTCGCTTGAATACAGTATTCCTACGCTGAATGCCGACAACACGAAAGTTGTTTATGTGAAGAGCGACAACACCGTTCGCTTCGGTGCCAACTACGGTGGCGGTGTTGAATACGCTCTCTCGAAGAACGTGGCCGCTTTCGGCGAAATCCGCGAACAAGTGCTGCCCAACAGCTACAGCCAGGGCGCATTCACGCTCGGCATCAAGGCTCGCTTCTAAACACCGGCGGCTCAACAGCACAACATTCAAGCCTCGCATCGCTCCAGATGCGGGGCTTTTTTCGTTGCGATCGACGCGCAACAATGCGAAAGCGCGAAACGCAGTTTCGCACTGGCCCGATGGCTTCGCCTCGACTCGCCTACTCGAGCGGTTCATACAGCACCGGCGAGAAAAACACCGGCGCTTTCAGCCGAAAGTTCCGCATTTTCGTCGAAAAAGCTCCCGTTTTTCGCCCAAACATCCCGATTTTATCGGCGGTGGTGCAGTACACGCAAGCGACACCGGGAAGAACACCACTCGAAATTCCGTGCCGACGCAGAAACACGGAGGTAGGCATCAAACATTTCGAGAAGGAGGACAAATAGAAAGCAAACTTTGCATTTTCGCGCCCACGCTTCCTCCGTTCGAAGAGTTTTCACTACCTTTGCTCCAGCAATACACAACCGACCTACGGAGCCCTTCTCAAGGCTCCACATAATCTAACCCAACCTATGTACGGTAAATTCCAACAACACCTCCAAACGGAGCTGGCCGCCATCCGCGAAGCCGGTCTCTACAAGAACGAACGCCTCATCTGCGGCCCGCAGCAGGCAGAAATCAACGTAGGAGGAAAAACAGTGCTCAACTTCTGCGCCAACAACTACCTGGGTCTCTCGAACCACCCGCGCTTGATCAGCGCAGCCAAAGCGGCCATGGACGCCCGCGGCTACGGCATGTCGTCGGTACGCTTCATTTGTGGCACACAAGATCTGCACAAGGAACTCGAAGCGGCCATCTCGCGCTTCTTCAAAACGGACGATGCCATTCTCTATGCCGCTTGCTTCGACGCCAATGGCGGCGTGTTCGAACCGCTCCTCACGGCTGAGGATGCCATCATCAGCGATGCGCTCAACCACGCCTCCATCATCGACGGCGTTCGCCTCTGCAAAGCCAAGCGCTATCGCTATGCCAATGCCGACATGGAAGACCTTGAACGCCAATTGCAGGCCGCGCAAGAACAGCGCTTCCGCATCGTTGTGACCGACGGCGTGTTCTCGATGGACGGCAACGTGGCACCGATCGACAAGATCTGTGATCTCGCCGAAAAATACGATGCACTGGTCATGGTCGACGAAAGTCACTCGGCCGGCGTGGTCGGAAAAACCGGTCGCGGCGTGTCGGAATTCTTCGACACCTACGGACGTGTCGACCTCTACACCGGCACACTCGGCAAAGCCTTCGGCGGTGCGGTGGGCGGATTCACCACCGGACGTCAGGAAATCATCGACATGCTTCGCCAACGCAGCCGTCCTTATCTTTTCTCCAACTCTATTCCCCCCTCGGTGGTGGGTGCCGGCATCGAAACCTTCAAGATCCTCGATGAAAGCAATGAAATTCACGACCGACTGGTGGAAAACGTTGAATACTTCCGCCACAAAATGCTGGAAGCCGGCTTCGACATCAAACCGACCCAAAGCGCCATTTGCGCCGTTATGCTCTATGATGCCAAACTCTCGCAAGACTACGCGGCTCGTCTCCAAGACGAGGGCATCTATGTGACCGGTTTCTACTATCCCGTCGTGCCGAAGGATCAAGCGCGCATCCGCGTGCAGATTTCTGCCGGACACAATCGCGAACATCTCGACCGCTGCATTGCCGCCTTCATCAAGGTGGGCAAAGAGCTCGGCGTACTGAAATAAAAAAAGACGATTTCATCGGGAGCCCACTGCACGGGAAGCCCGATGAAATCGCACCTTCTTTTTTCTCTCTTCCGAACAGCCGTTCGGCGCATGCGCACTGCTCGCCGACGGCTGCTCGCATGTTTGGATCTCACCGCAAGCGCTTCGCTTCCCCCGCATGAAACCCCACCACAGCAACCAAGTCTCCATCGGGCGCATCCTGAAATACACCGGCCTCTTCGGCGGGGTGCAGGGATTCTATGCGCTCATGGCGATGGTGCGCAACAAAATCACCGCTTTGTTGCTCAAAACCGGTGGAATGGGGCAAATTGACAACTTCAGCCGCACCACCGATCTCATTGCATCGGGCACCAACATGGGGCTGGCCTTCAGTGCCGTGCCGCACATCGCCCGATTGGAGAGCAAAAGAAACACCGTGGCCATTCGCCACTACGTGAAATTGGTGCGCTCGTGGGTTTTCCTCACCGCCTTGCTGGGCTTGTCGGTCACGGCGTTCGCTGCCCCGCTCTGGTCTCGGCTGCTTTGGGGCGACGGAAGTCACACTTTCGATTTCGTTCTCCTCGCTCCGTTGGTCTTTTTCTCGACACTGTGCGGCGGAGAGGCGGCAGTGCTCAAAGGTTTACACCGACTGAAGAAGCTCGCCACCGTTTCGGCGCTCGGTGCCGTCACCACCCTTGCCGCCACGCTCTCCTGCTATTGGAGTTGGGGCGTCGAGGGCATCGTGCCGGCCTTGGTTCTTTCGGCCGCTGCACTCTGTGGCATGCACTGGTTGGCCGCACATCGGAGCATACGCTACGAGATCGCACCGATGAATTGGCGCTTTTTGCGCCGAGGTCGCCGCATGATACGTTTGGGTTTGGCTTATGCCGTCGCAGGATTCGTCGCAGCCGGTGGCGAATACCTCGTGCGTTTGATCTTGCTGCACTGCGACGCGCCGGGTCTACACCACGGCAATGACACCGTCGGTATCTATGCTGCCGCGTTTACCCTCACGGTTACTTATGCGCGACTCATTTTTATGTCGATGGATGCCGATTATTTTCCAAGACTATCGGCTGCAACGGCCGACACCACCTTGCAAAATATGACCGTCAACCGGCAAATCGATGTACTCGTGCAGCTCACCGCGCCACTGCTCCCGTTGTTCTGTCTTTTGTCGCCCACGGTGGTGCGCATGCTCTATTCGTGCGATTTCTCTGCCGCAGTTTCCATGATCGAAGCCGCGGCTCCCTATCTTTTGTTCAAAGCCATCTGCACCCCCATCGCCTATTTAGGTTTGGCTCACTCGAGCAGCCGACTCTATTTATTGGTAGAGTCCAGCTATGCCGTGGCCTTCGTCGCCGCCATGGCTTTGTGCTATCCACTTCTCGGCATGCCGGGCGCCGGGTTGGCACTCACCGTCTGTCATGTGGTCTACCTTCTTGTGGTCCTGTTCACCTATCGACACCACTTCGGTTTTCATTTGGCTACCGACACGCGCAGACGTTGCCTTCTCCAACTCTTCATTCTGCTGATTGCCGTGCTCGCCCTGCAAACGGCACACACCGCAGTACATTGGATCGGGGGATTGGGGGCTACCATCGCGTCGTCTCTTTTCTCCATCCGATTCTTGGAAAAACACACTCATATTTTCAAACGTTTTCGTCGTTTTTTTACGGGAAAATAATTGCCGTTTTTCCCTTTCATTCATTCCCTTCTTTGCAAAGGTCGGTGCGTGCACTCTCATGCACTCTATTTCATTGCATTTTGCCACTTCCGAACGACAGCAAAACACGTATAGTTATCCATTTTACATAACCACACACCTAACAATCAGCAACTTACGAATAAAGAATGAGAGAAAAGTTCTCCATTTCTGCAAACTCTTTGATTCTTAGGGGCTTGAAAACTTCCTATTTTTTTCGCTGCTTTTTTTCTTTGCACTGTTGTTTTTTCCCCCTATATTCGCGGCACAAATGAGAGCTGCACGACCACACGGTCGCTTCCCCGCCCCCAACATAGAGATGTCCCCTTTTCTTTCACTCGCCGTGTCAGCTCTAGATATCCATAAGGCAAACAAGAAAACAATGAGCACCGAAAATTTCATCATCACGAAGCGCGACGGTTCCGAAGAACCATTTCTGCATCGATAAAATCAAAAATGCCATCATGAAGGCCTGTGCGGCTTCGGGCGATCAGCTCGACGCCGAAGCACTCGAGCGCATCATGAGTCATCTGCACTTCTGCAACGGAATGAACGTGGAGAACATTCAAAACCAAGTGGAAGTGGCGTTGATGAAAGAAGGACATTACAACGCTGCAAAGACCTTTATCGTCTATCGCAACCGCCACACGGAAGATCGGCAAACGGCACAAAAGCTCCGTTTCCTCATCGACTATTGCAACGCCGACAACGCGGCTACCGGCTCAAAGTTCGATGCGAACGCAAATGTCGAGAACAAAAACCTCGCCACCCTCATCGGCGAAATCCCCAAAGGCGATTTTATCCGTCTGAACCGCCGTTTGCTCTGCGACAAGCTCAAAGAAATGTATGGCAAAGAGACGGCCGACCGCTATCTCTACCTGCTCGACCACCATTATATCTATAAGAACGACGAAACCTCGCTGGCCAACTATTGTGCTTCCATCACCATGTACCCGTGGTTGCTCAACGGCACGAAATCTATCGGCGGTAATTCCACAGCACCCACCAATCTGAAATCCTTCTGCGGTGGATTCATCAATATGGTGTTCATCGTCAGCTCCATGCTCAGCGGCGCCATCGCCACCGTGGAGTTTCTCATGTACATGAGCTACTTCCTTGAGAAAGAATATGGCGAAAACTATTACCTCCGCGCCGATGAAATCGTGGATGCGTCGCTCAAACAGCGCACCATCGATAAGGTGATCACCGACTGCTTCGAGCAAATCGTCTATTCCATCAACCAACCCACCGGCGCACGCAATTTCCAATCGGTCTTCTGGAACATTTCCTACTACGACCGCTACTATTTCGAATCGCTCTTCGGAGAATTCCGCTTCCCCGACGGATCGCGCCCGCACTGGGAGCCCCTGAGCTGGTTGCAAAAGCGCTTTATGAACTGGTTCAACCAAGAGAGAACCAAATGCGTGCTCACCTTCCCGGTCGAAACCATGGCTTTGTTGTGCAAAGACGGCGATGTGATCGATCAAGAATACGCCGATTTCACCGCAGAGATGTATGCCAAAGGGCACTCCTTCTTCACTTACATGAGCGACAACGCTGACTCTCTCGCCAGCTGCTGCCGCCTGCGCAACGAGATCCAAGACAACGGTTTCTCCTACAGCCTCGGAGCCGGTGGGGTGTCGACCGGTTCGAAATCGGTCCTCACCGTCAACCTCAACCGCTGCGTGCAACAAGCCACGCGCGAAGGACGTGACTACGTGGAATATCTCGATGAAATCATCGATTTGATGCACAAAGTCCAGATGGCCTACAACGAAAATCTGGAATGGATGCGCAAACGCGGCCTCCTGCCGCTCTTCGATGCCGGCTACATCAACATCAAACGCCAGTATCTCACCATCGGCGTCAACGGCATGGTCGAAGCGGCCGAAAGTCTCGGCATCACCATCAGCGACAACGAGGAGTATTGCAACTTCGTGGAGCGCATCCTCTCGCTCATCGAGTCGTACAACAAGAAGTACCGCTCGAAGGATCTGCTCTTCAACTGCGAAATGATTCCCGCCGAGAACGTCGGTGTGAAGCATGCTCGCTGGGACCGCGAAGACGGCTACTACGTGCCGCGCGACTGCTACAACTCGTATTTCTACATCGTAGAGAACAAAAATACCGATCCCATCGAGAAGTTCCGTCTCCACGGTCGTCGCTACATCGACCACCTCACCGGCGGAAGCGCCCTGCACTGCAATCTCGAAGAGCACCTCTCGCAACCCCAATATCGCCACCTGCTCCGAGTGGCTGCTGTGGAAGGCTGCAACTACTTCACGTTCAATATCCCCAACACGCTTTGCAACGAATGTGGTTGCATCGACAAGCGCTATCTCACCGAGTGCCCGCACTGCCATAGCCACAACGTCGACTATCTCACCCGCGTCATCGGCTACCTCAAGCGCGTTTCCAACTTCTCGATCGACCGCCAGAAAGAAGCCGCACGCAGATATTATGGCGTGCTCAAACCCGCGAAAGTGTAATCTCGTTGCATCGATGTAAGCACCTTCCATCGACACTTCCGAATTGTTCCCCCGGCAAGCGGTGTTGCGCCACTTGTCGGGGGAAATATTGAATCCACCGACGAAAATCCGTCAATCCATCGATTCCATCATGCTCAAATACGTCAACCACGACATCGTTTTCCAAGAATTCCCCGACGAAGTGACCCTCGCCGTGAACCTCTCGCGCTGCCCCTGCGCCTGTCCGGATGCCACAGCACCTATCTTTGGGGCGACAACGGCGAGGAACTCACCGAAGAACGCTGGCTCGCGTTGGTTGAACAATATGGTCGCACCATCACTTGCGCCGCACTGATGGGCGGCGACAACGATCCGAGCTGTGTGCTCCATCTCCTCTCGCTCCTCCGCGAAACGCATCCCGAACTGCACACCGGTTGGTACAGTGGTCGCGAGCAACTGCCCGATGGATTCGACGCCCTCAACGCCCCCACCTACGTGAAACTCGGCCCGTGGCGCGAAGCCTGTGGTCCGCTGAGCAGTCCGACCACCAACCAGCGCATGTATCGTTACGCGGCCGACGGAACGCGGACGGACATCACCGAAAAGTTCCAAAAGAAGGGACTGAAAATTTGAAGAACGGCGCAATAGACGTGCAAACTGCACGATTTCATCGAAACCACCCTCACAGAACAAATCTATATATCCCAAACTCCCCCTCACGTCATCGGACATGAGGGGGAGTTTTTATGTATTGTTCATCGAGAGGTGGGGCTGTCACACCGTGCGTCCTTATCCTTTGAAATGCTTATTCGCGGGCGTTTCAAAAATCAGTACAGAACCGGCCTTCACGCGCAGCTTCTTGCCATTCGCCGCATCGCCCTTTGAGGTTTGGAGCGGGAGTTCTTGATCCTTGTAGACCGTCACGATACACCACTCGCGCCCATTCGCATGAAAGTAGTGCACCCCGAGATAAGGAAGCGATTCATCGCAAGCCCCATCGATGAGGGACAAACTATACAACGCACCCCCGTGACGCACTGCAAGCGCATTGGAGAGGCCGTACGTCGCATAGCTCACTTCCGTGCCGCCTTTGCTCTTCGCACTCCACGTGCGGCGGTTCACATCATACACTTCATCTCGATCGGCCTTCACGTCCAACATGCCCTTTTGATCCGAAAAATCAACGGTTTCATCGTGGCCATTCAGCGAAATTTTCAAGCAGCCATTCACCTTCGCCGGGACTTTACGGTCATTTTTCTCCGTGGCATAGGTCGATTGTTCGCCAAGCGCCAAACCGTTGAGGAGCGACGTTTCCAAATGTGCAAGTTCGTCGGCATAAGCGTCGAGCGGCTTCGACAAACGCAGATTGGCTTTCGACAAGCTCTGCAAGAAAGCACTGATTTGCTCACTCGTGAGGGCGGGAATCACCGCTTCTCCGTTCGCGCGAAGCGCAGACAAGGCCGCACGACGCTCCTCGTCGGACATTTGCGGCCAAACACGCACCAAAGAATCGGCCATAGTCATACAATGCTCATAGTCGCGACGCGCCAATTCACGCCACTTGCTCTCATTTTGAGCCATTACACCGCCGGCAAACAGCAAAGCGGCGCAGGAAAGGAATACTTTTTTCATAAGGTAGTTTTATCTTATATTGGATGACTCTATAGTTGTCGTTCTTGACCGATAGTTCAGAAAACATAGCGCAACTGGAATGACAGATCCTGCTGACTGTGCCCGTCGATGCGCTGCATGCCACTACCCACTGCGGCTCGATCGGAACGATAGATCGCCGCATAACGACATTCGCAAGTCCAATGTAGCGAGGGTTTCCACTGCACGAGCAGTACTCCCGCACATCCCCGTCCGTAGAACGAGGGGAAAGCTCCGCGACCGCGCAATTGGGGTTCGTAGGCAAATAAGCGAGCTGAGAAATCGGGGGCTGAGAATACTGCACCGAACATCGACGCTTGTAGAGTCGATGAAATCGCGACTTTCGAACGGCAAGACAGCATCAATCCCCACCGAGGGTGTGGACGGGTCTGGCAATGAAAGGCGGTCGCATCGAAACTCGCGTTCCAGCTCCAGCGCGCATGCTCATGTCCGCAACGCGCACGGAGTCGATGCGTGGTGCAAAACTCCAAACGCGGAGCGAAACCGGCTATGGTTTGTTGTTTCGTCTTCACGCGATAGCGCAACAATCGGCTCCAGGCTCCGCGGTGGTGCTCCCACTCCACCCCACCCGCCAGGCCCACAGCAGGAGCGGCGGCACGAAAGGTGGGACGCGGGTGACGAAAGGCGTCGATGAAACCGCGCAAAACACTGTTGCGCAGGCCGGCATAGCGCAGGGCGACGGAAACTCCGGTCTCATTCTGTGCCCGATTGCCATCTTGTCCCACGCGAGCGTAGGGAGCCACATAGCCGGGAGCGAGCACGCGCGCCGACACGACCGATTGCCAATCGTCACGGCGATGAAACCGTGCAAAAGCGACCGCCGAAATGTTGCCACTGCCGTCTACGGCCACTTCGCCCCGCACCTCGCGCCCTGCACCGGCGTATCCGCCGTCGAGCGCAACGCCTGCTGCGTGATTGCCCCGCAGATAGCCGACGGCATAGGTCCGCTCGCTCGGAAACACCGGGGGAGAGAAACCGGCGAAGTAGGTCGTGGCTCCCGCAGTGAAACGGCCGGAAATCCATTCGGCGCGAGCACCGAGTGTGGTCACGCCCAAGGTGTGACGATGGGTGCGCTCATCGAGCGAACGATGCAACCCGACGTGATAAAGCGTCAGGGCGGAATCACCGCGCAAGCGCGCATCCCACAGCGCGTGGGAGGCAAAACCGGTGAAGCGCCATGCGCCCCTTCCGCCGCTCACCACCGCTCCGCGCAAAAATTGCGTCTCATTGGACGGTGAATTAGGCAAAAATCGGCTTTGTCGTGCCGAAGTGCGTTCCAATTCCAAGAGGGGGTGGACGAAAAAGGCATGACCGAACAGGAGTCCCTCGCCGATGGCCAAAGCATAGTCGCCCACCAAGCCACTCCACCGGCCGGAACGCGCTCGATAGGCCACGAAACCACCGACGTGATCGAAAGGCCGGTTGCCGTGCGCCGCGAAGGGTTCGCCCACATCGTTCTCGAACGAGAGCCCCCACTGCAGTTCGCGGCGGGCAGAGTAGCGATAGCGCAACGCAGTGCCGAGATTGGGGCCGAGAAAGAACTGCGAACGCTTGCGAAACAACTCTTCGCGATCTGACGGCCTAAAACCTTTGCGGCGATACAGAGGTAGCTCCGAACGCATTTCAAGGCTGTGACGGCCGGAAAAATACCTTTTACGCCAATTCGGCGAAGCAACCAGGGTGTCACCTACGTAAGTGAAGAGCGAAAGCCAACGCCGTCGGCGATAGTCTAAACCGCGCACGCCCATCAATTCGCCGGGCGAAGCAAAGGCACGCAATCGACTGCGATAATGCAGCAGCGAATCGATTTGTGCCTCATCGAGCAGTCCCAACGCACGGAAATCTTCGGCTGTGGCGGTGTTCAAATTCAGCGGATTTTCGAGAAAAGGCTCGATTTCATCGAGCACAGTATAGCCGCGAAGGGTCAATACATTGGCTTCTTCGCTTTCGTCGTCGAGCATCGTGAGATATTCTTCGACAAATCGCTCCAGGTGAGTTGTGGGTGCCCGGCATCGAACACTTGTGCGCACATGCTGAACGGCAACCACCACAATGCTAACAATAGATTTCTCACGGTTTCATGGCTTTTACGCGCAAATCTAAAAAAAAAACAAGACCCGCCAAATAATCTTCCCGAAAAAATCGAGTCGACCCGATTTTTTTCAACACCGCCACCTTCTTTTCTCGAAAACACCGCCGCTTTCGACACTTTCGTCCCTACTTTCTCAAGCCGATGCGCTACAAGACGAACAGCACCGCCTCCCCGTGAAACACGAGGAGGCGGTGAACAGGAATGGCAGGAACGATCGCTCTATACGCGCGCGTCAGTCAATTTCAGGAAACAATCTTCACCCTTCACCGTCATTCACAATCCTCTGAATCGCAAGCATTTACGGGTGAAGGCTTTTAATCAAATGAAAGTTCACCGATGCATAATCCGTCATCTCATTACGGATAATAAGCACACCGGTGAAGGCGAGGTAAAGGCTTAATTTAAGCAAACCCTTCACCCCAAATCGACTCATATCCATCACTTTATGCCCACTTGGTGAAGGGTGAAGGCTTTTTTCGCAAAACGGCTGACGCGCGCGTATGTGCGCGCACGCGAGAAACGCAAATAAACCGTTTGCATATACCAAATATGGCGATTCGATCGCTCAGGCTACTGAAAAGAATCGAACCACAATGTTTCACGGGTTGGCAGCAATGATCTCCGGATGGTATTCGAAATGCATTGTGTCGTAATGATACCAATATCCTCCCCAGATGAAACCATGCTTCTCAAAAATCTTCGCGAGCTCGAGTGGCATGCGGTTGCGGTAAACCAGCTGCGTACTGGCTTCGCTCAGTCCGGAGTTTTTCCAATAGTCAGCGTACTTGGCCACACCGATGTCGATGGCGGTGGCGAAGGCGTGTGAGCTGAGTCGCTGGGTACCTCGGATGTAGCGCCAATTGAAAGTGCCCGATGAAACCAGGTATTTTTTGAGTTCGGGGTGTTGTTGCAATTCGCTATTTACCGCTGCCAAGGCTGCTGCGGCACCGTTCACCTTCGAAAAGAGCACATAGCTGCCATTCCAGGGCACTTTGACGAGGTGCTTGCGCACTTCGGCCGGTGTGGAACCATACATGTATTTGAAGAGACGCTCATTGCGACAGCGGCCGGCGTCGTTTCGGATGCCGGTTGGGCGCTCTCTTCGGTACGTGAAATAGAACATGTCCTCGATGTCGGCGTGGTCCAACCGCTCGATCGGGGTCTTCTGCTTGCCGTCGTCGTAAAGAATTTTGCTCCCGTTGCTCATGATCAGGTAATTGTTCTCGTATCCTTTGACATAGTCGGGATAGCAATGCATCAGGATCTGTGCATAACGAGGTATCTGTGTCGTTGGGGTGTTGCCTCCGACGTAGGGTGTTTGTTCGCTCTCGGGGAATGGTTGGGCGGCAGCTTGCTTGCAGAGGTTCACGCCGAGATAGGCACTGAGCGCCAGGGCGAAGGAGGCCACGATGCAGCTTTTTATCATATTGCGCGGGGTGAAAAGAATGGAGGGAGCTGTGTTATTGCTCAAATTGATGCAACAACGAGACGTTAAAGGCTTCTATGCTCGAAAAGGCGCTCTTGGGAATAGACTTGTGACGGGGTACGTACCAATCGTATTTGAGAAAGAATTTCAGCAATACCGGATTCTTGAAGATGTAGCCTTTACGAGCATAGAGGGCATTCTTCCAAATCCAAATTTCGCGCTCGCTGAGGTTGGCCACTTCCTTGGAAGTCAGTCTCCGCTCGGACAGGAAATCCCAAGGGGTTCCCCACGCCGTGGGCCAAGCTTGGATTTGGGTTGTCGTTTGCGCGGGAGATGCCTTGACAGCAGGTTGCTTCGCTGCGGTCGCCGGGGTGCAGATGGCCATGATCAGCACGATTTGAGAAAGCGTTTTCATAAGGTGAAATGTGGGATGAAGGGGGGTGGAATTGTATCTAACTGCGGTTTGCTGCTGAAACCGACTTTGCGGCGAACCCATCGCAATCCGTGCAGGTGCTCAGCTTGACAGCGCATGGAACCTACCGGACTCATCGGGTATGAGGGCAAAGATAAAAACAAAAAGCAAATACACAAAAAAACGGAACCCTTCCTCACATGAAGTCTGGGAAAACGGAAACGACATTGGGGGATAGAAACGACACATCGGAAAGCGAACGAGTCACTTTCCGATGTGTTCGTTTGTCCGGGTGGACAAAAGAGGGAAGAGAGAGAACTGAAACCGAGGAGATCGGCGGGGTGTTTTAATAGAGAGCAATGTGTTGTTTTGTCTTCCTCAGTCGTGCACGTTGTTTTGTGCCGAATCGATGGTCACGGCCATCTTCATTCCATTCTGCAATTGTCGATAGGGTGTGGTTTCGAGCTGTGCTGAATCCGCCTTGTGCTGATGTTCGAGTGCGACGCCCACGGGCGCGTTGTTCGAGCGATCCGTGGCTTCAAACGCTGCGGTGCCCACCAGTACTACAATGGCCACTGCCGCCGCGGCACGCCACAACGGGCGAATGCGATCGGCAAAAGTCATCTTCACTGCAGTCACATGGACTTCTGGAGCCAGCCCCTCTGCTTCGAGACGAGCCATGATTTTACGGTCGAAGTGCTCATCGAGACGCGGTTTTTCGGCGATTTCACCGGCTTCCATCAAGAAGATGGGAGCATAGCGCCGCAAATGCTGCGGAACGTCTCTTTGAGAGAAGAATGCACGCAAGATGCGCTCTTCTTCGATCGTGGTCGCTGCTTCAAAGTAGCGATCGATCAGTTGTTCGATGTATACGTAGTCCATATGAGAGAATGCTATGAGAGTGAATGGGAGGCAGGCGACCGCTCAGAATCGATGCAGATCGGTTTCGAGTGCGGCTTTGAGTGCTTTGCGTGCTCGATGCAAGGTGACTTTCACATCGGCTGCGGTGATTTGCATCACTTCTGCCACCTCTTCGTAGGAACGACCGTCGATTTCGCGCAATTGCAATGCGGTGCGCTGTTTCTCGGGGAGGGTGTTGAGCACACGCTTCACCCACAACACGCGTTCTTGTTGTTCGAGTTCTTCGTCGGGATGCGCGGTGTCGAGAGCGATCTCGGGGGGCGCGGCGTCCAGTGGAAGATGGCCGGCGTCCTTTTTCTCGGAACGATCGATGGCCAGGTGGCGACAGATGGTCAAACAGTAGCTTTCCAAATTGACGGTGCGCGGAACGTCCTTGCGACGTTCCCACACACGCACCAGTGTGTCTTCGACCACATCCTCGGCTTCGAGGCTGTCGAGCGTGATGCGCAATGCTACCCGATAAAGCTTGTTCTTCAGGGGAAGCAGATCGTGTTGGAAATCTATTTCATTCATGCCTCTATAGGAAAGACGGACAACCATGGGGGAAAGTTACATCTCATCGCAAACTTTTTTCAGTCACCCTTGTGTATCAACGCATTACCGACTCTATTATTTCACTTTCTCGCAGACCAGCATCGTTTTTTTCCCGTCGGACAGCGTGCAGGCAAACACGTAATGGTCGCCTCCTTCGCTCCATTTGAATCGTTTGCGGAGTTCGGCTACGGTGGAGGGAAAGTTGCGTACGGTCAGATTGACTTGCCGAAGAGCTGCCACACGGCGGAGTTCCGATTTGGAAAAACCGACCACATCAGTCAGGCGAAAGACGCGGCCGGGAAAATCTAAGCGCGGTTGTGCCGACGTTCCGACATAAAGGTGGGTGTTGGGATGGAGTGTCGCGACGTCAAACTGCTGCGATAGGGCTGCGATAGGCACCGGCTTTCAACACGGCCGCGTTGGGCTCGTAGAGCCAGCCCGACAAAGTCTCGGCGAGTCGAAGCGCTGCGGTGCTTTCGGCCGAAAAGGTAAACGAGAAGGTGGTAGACGGACGGCGACCGGTGCTCGACAGATCGACGCAGGTGATGGGGACCTCCATTGGATCGAGAGCCACCGTCGCGTCGTGCAGCAAACCACGACAACACAAAAGGACTTCTTTGCACTCTCCGTCGACGGCCACAATGTGCACGGCTTCGATCCCGGGCAAACGATCGAGGGCATCGCGCACATCGAGCATGGGCGAGAGCTTGATCAGGAGATGGCGGCAACGGCTGCGCAGCGACTCAAAAAGGGCGCAGACATCGGGTTCACAGGCTTCGATGCGAACTACTTTTCGCCCGATTTCATCGCGACGGGCAGGATCGAGAAAGAGGATATCGGCAGAAAGAAGTGTGTCGAGGTAAGTCGAGGCTTCGGAACAGACCGTGCGTGCCTGTGTCAGCCCAAGCAAAGGGAAATTGTGGGCGGCCAGTTCGACCAATTCGGCATTGCGTTCCACATAAACGGCTTCGGCGCAATGCGCAGCCATGAAAGAGAAGTCTATTCCCATTCCACCGGTGAGATCGACCAAAACGGGGTGATCGAGCTTTTCGACTCAACCTTGTACCAAAGTGGCTTTGTAGCGTGCCGTGACTTCGCCGCTGCACTGCTCGAGGGAGAGACGTGGCGGAAAAATGTAATCGCGGTACGGCGCACCAGTAAGGGACCTTCGCACGAAGCCGTTGGCGTCCTTCGATTTGGCGCAAGATGAAGGTGCGCGCTTCGGGGGAGAAGGCGTTGAGACGCAGCGCGAGATCTTCGACACGTTCCTCGGCATGTGCTTCGATGAATTCGTAGTATTCGGCGCAATCGATCATTTAGGGAATGGGGGTATAGTGTGCGCGAGCTTGTGCGCGGGTTTTGAAATTGAAATGCCACCATTCGGTGGGAAGGACGCGAAAGCCGCCGGCAGACATGGCTTCACGCAACACACGGCGCAGACGGACATGTTCGGGACGCAACACGCCTCGGCGCAACCAACGCGTTTCATCGCGAACATGGGCGGCGGGACCGAGATAGTCAATGGGGGTTCCCATCGAAAGCCCGGTGGTGTCGCCTGCAGCATGGAGCAAACGGCCGGCGCGGTCGCGAACGTCGCGCGCCCAGCAGAGGGTGAGGTCGACGGCCAGCCCGTAGTTGTGCAGCCCGCCTCCGTGGGCGGGATTGCTGACGTAGATGTTTTTGGATGTGTGCGCGACGACGTTCCACATGCGTTGCTGTATGCGCATGGGGCGCGTGGCATCGTACACTTTGAGGGCGTAGTCTGGATATTTCCGTTGCAATGCGTTTTGGGCTTTGCGCAGCGCTCGAGCGGTTTCGGGCAGCAAATAGGCGTGATGCAGGTCGGTGTAGAGCACGCGACCGACAAAATTATCGGGACGCGCATACATCAAACTGACGTACACACCGGGAACCGCCGCGCGCACGTCGACCAAACCGCGCTGTTCCAACGAACGTTCCAACGGCGTGAGGCGTTCGGCGCCGGACTGCGCGTAGAGACTCAGCGGGAGGAGGAAAAAGGAAAGGAAAAGACGCATGTTCATGAAGACAAAGTTACGTTTTTTCGAGCGATGGAGAAAGCGGTCGTGACAAATTGGTTATCTTTGCGCACATGCTCAGTCTTTTCTCCTTTCCTTTCGTTTCCGCAGCGTCGCCCTCCCGATGGATGGCGATGACGTGTGCATGTGTCGTGGGGATCGCCCCCCTATCACTGCAGGCAGCGCAACCAATGGCCGAACCGGACTCGGTGAAATCGGCATTTTTCCGTCCGACAACGGTAGAAGGGGGGGATCTCTGTGGGGCAGGTGTTGTCCATGGATCGTTATCAGCGGGCTTGGATGGAAAGTTCAGCGAGCCGAGGGGTGCATTGGGGCTGGAGACGACGTACTGTCTTCGTGCCGGACGGATATGCAGCGGACTACAACTACCCGGAATGGAGTGTGACACTGCAAATGATGGACTATGCCGGAGTGAAAATGCGCAAAACACCTTCGCCCGATTGGGGCATGGCCGTGCCGGTGGACTACAGTTCCTCTCCGGGTGTGGTCTTTTCATTGGTGGGATCGTTCAGCCGCCCGCTGTTCCGCACGGAGAAATGGCAAATGGGCTATGCTTTGGAGGAGGGTTTGGCGTTTTGCACCCGGCCTTATGCGAAAGAACACAATATAGACAATGAACTCACGGGCGGACATTGGCTCATTCATTTTGGAGCTTCACTTTACGCGGCGAGACGATTGGACAAGCATTGGAGTTTGCGCGGTGATTTGGCATTCAGACACGTGAGCAACGGGGCGACTTACCGACCGAACAAAGGGCTGAACGCGTTGCTGCCGACGCTCAGTCTGCAATATGATCTCGATGAAACCGGGGTTCCTCAAGTCAACGTGCCGAAAGCGACCTTCGTCAAGGGGGCTTTTTGGCGAATCGGTGCCAGTGTCGGCGTGCGCACACTGATCGAGGACTGGTTGCGCACGCAGTATGCCACGCCCCCGACCGATGCTGAATACCGAACAGGCCATTTCAAACGCTATGCGGTGGCCAACCTACAATTGGACCGTATGTATCGCTATGCACGAAGATGGGCGACGGGATTGGGGGGCGACCTTTTCTACACCCCTTATGTGCGAACACTGCAAAACCGAGAAGTGACCGAAGCTCCTACGGCGAAATACAGTTGCTGGTCGGGAGGCATTGCGCTGAAACACGAAGCATACTACGGTGATTTCAGTGCCTATGTGCATTTAGGCTTGTACCTGTGGAGGCACACCGGTAAAATGCAACCTTTCGATGAGACCCCCTACTACGAACGAGTGGGGGTGCGCTGGAGCCCTCCCCGATGGAAGGGCATGACGGTGCAGTTTGGCATCAAAGCGCACCGATTAAAGGCCGATTTCACCGAATTGGGAGTTGGATTTCAATGGTAAACAACGAAAAAGCCATCGCAGGATCTGCGATGGCTTTTTCGTTTATGCAGGAGAAAGGGGTTAGCCTACTTTCTCGAGCCGTTTCATCTGCGAGAAGATGAAAATGAACGAGAGGAGACACAACACGGCCAGAGTGGTCCATACCACATAGAGGGGCACTTTGCACCAGAGCAGTGCAGGAATCACCGTGAGGAAGTTGCCGACGGCCGTGGCCACGAACCAACCGCCCATCATCATTCCTTTGTACTTGGGAGGAGCTACCTTCGAGACGAACGAAATGCCCATCGGCGAGAGCAGCAATTCGGCAAACGTGAGGACAAGGTAAGTGAGGATCAACCAACCGGGCGAAACGAGGAGACCGCCGCTTTCGATCTTAGCCTCCACATTGGCTTTGGCCATCTTTCCGACGGCTTGTGCCTGAATCTTTTGTTGCGCAGCGGCCGATTTGATGCCGTTCACCTCGTTCTCATAACCCAAACGAGTGATTTCGATAATCTGATCATACTGGCAGCTGTTGTTGGCTTTGAGTATGGTCACGCTTTTTGGTGATCTCACTCTTCTCTTTGGGATCCGTCACTTTCTTTCAACTGAGCCGCGGCAGTTTCATCCACTTGCTTTTTGGCGCTTGTTCAATTCTGCCTGGATCTTCTCCTTGTTTTCGTTGAAACGAGCCGTACGATCATCAATGAGCTTCTGCGCTTCCTTGTCGATATTCGCGGTTTTCTCTTTCGTCACTTCATCGATATTGAATTTCTCCGTCACTTGTTCTTCCAACGGTTTGATACCGAGAGAAGCAACGATCATCACGCCGAAACCAATCGCAGCCACGATCATACCATAGGCGATTTTACGCGGTGCAGAAGGTTCTTTGCCGCGAGCGGCCAACCAGCCGAAGAGCGCCACACTGATCGGTGTGAGTCCCACAACGAAACAAGGATTGAATTGCTGGAAGATGGGAGCAGCCACCTTCGTTTCGGCCGGAACGTTCAGTCCAAGGACGATCAGCAAAGCGGCACAAACGAGCACCACCGCGGTGGCAATGACACGACCCTGCGTGGTTTTGCTCTGCACCACAGCGAAAGCCGCGTAAATCGACACAATGCAAAGGAGCAAAGTGCGCACATCGAAAAGCATGGAAGGAATACCGGTCGACGTCTTCTGCGTGAACTCAGCAGCGAAATAGGTCAAGGTAAGCCCGTTTTGGTGGAACGCCATCCAGAAGAAGATGACCACGGCAAAAACGAGGCAGAGTGCAACGATGCGAGCCCGCGTGTCGGCCGGCGAAAGTTCCACCGCTTCTTCTTTTGCTTTGTTTTCTTCGGTAGAATCGGCTTTTTCTTGCTTTCCTTCGACGTGACGGAAGGTAGAGCGCGATGCAAAAATAGATGAGCATCGAGATGATCAGCGAAACACAGGCCACAGCAAAAGCGAAGTGGTAGCTATCGGCCTTGGAGAAACCGATGTTTTGGGCATACTCCATGATTTTCACAGCCGCGCTCGGAGCGAAGAGCGCACCGATATTAATGGCCATGTAGAAAATGGAGAAGGCCGCGTCTCGCTTACCGGCCAATTCCGGACTTTTTGTACAGGTCGCCCACCATGACTTGGAGATTTCCTTTGAAAAAGTCCCGTCCCCATACAAATCAGGGCCAGCGCACCGATGATGGCGATCATCGCCGGTGTACCATTGCCCAAAGGGAAGGACAACAAGAGGTAGCCCAAGAACATGATCGAGATGCCGATCGTCACCATGCGACCGTAGCCGAATTTATCGGCGAGAATGCCTCCGATAAAGGGGAGGAAATAAACGAACATCAGGAATGTGGAATAGTACGACCCGGCGAGAGCGGCACTCCATCCAAAGTTATCCTGGAGGAACAGCACGAAAACGGCCAACATCGTGTAGTAGCCGAATCGCTCGCCGGTGTTGGCGAGAGCCAGAGCAAATAGCCCTTTGGGTTGTCCTTCGAACATGGGAAAGAATTTAGGGGTTAGTGAATGGGGAATTTTTATTTCGTAGGGAATGAGGGAGAGGAGAAGAGCAAAGTACGTCTCAGCCTGCGAAATCATTCGATGAAATCGAGGATTCTACGTTCTTCGCTGAGGAGACATGCAGGAAATCGGCGGAAAGCGCCGCGTCCGTTCGCTCACTTCCGGCGAACCGGGAGAAGTCATATAAGCTTACTCGAGTTCGTCTTTGAGAAAACGTGCCGTGTCGCCCTTTCCGGCCGCCACCACTTGTTCGGGTGTGCCGGCTGCCACCATCGTACCGCCGCCGCGACCACCTTCCGGCCCCATATCGATAAGATAGTCGGCCACTTTGATCACGTCGAGGTTGTGTTCGATGACAATCACGGTGTTTCCCTTCTCCACCAAGCGATTGAGCACGTCGATGAGTGCACGAATGTCCTCGAAATGCAACCCCGTGGTGGGTTCGTCGAGAATATACACCGTGCTGCCGGTGTCACGCTTGGAGAGTTCTGTGGCCAACTTCACTCGCTGGCTTTCGCCGCCCGAGAGCGTGGTGCACGATTGGCCGAGTTTCAAATAACCGAGCCCCACTTCCTGCAACACTTTGATTTTGTGCAAGATGTTGGGCACGTTTTCAAAAAACTCCACTGCGCAGTTGATCGTCATGTCCAGTACGTCGGCGATGCTCTTCCCTTTGAAGCGCACCTCGAGTGTCTCGCGGTTGTAGCGTTTGCCGTGGCAGGTTTCGCAAGGCACGTACACATCGGGCAAGAAATTCATCTCGATGGTTTTGTAGCCGCTGCCTTTGCAGGTTTCGCAGCGACCGCCACGCACATTGAATGAGAAGCGACCGGGCTTGTAAGCGCGCATTTTCGATTCGGGCAGATTGACAAAGAGCTGCCGTATGTCGTCGAAAACACCGGTGTATGTGGCCGGATTCGAACGCGGTGTGCGACCGAGCGGGCTTTGGTCGACGGCCACCACCTTGTCAATGTGTTCCAGTCCCTCCACGCGCTCATACGCCAGCGGCTCACGCAGCGAGTGGTAGACGTGTTGCGAAAGGATGGGATAGAGGGTATCGTTGATGAGGGTCGATTTGCCCGAGCCCGAAACACCCGTCACGCCGATGAGCGTTCCCAGTGGGAAATCGACCGTGACGTTTTTCAGGTTGTTGCCTTTCGCCCCTACGATGCGCAGCACCTTCCCGTTGCCTTCGCGGCGCACGGTGGGAACGGCAATGCGCCGTTCCCGTTAAGGTATTCTGCGGTGAGGGTCCTGCTTTTGAGCATCTCGGCCGGTGTACCCTGAAACACCACTTCGCCGCCTTTGCGACCTGCGCGGGGACCGATGTCCACCACGTAGTCGGCAGCCAGCATCATGTCCTTGTCGTGCTCCACCACGATCACCGTGTTGCCGGTATCGCGCAATTGTTCGAGCGAATGGATCAGTCGTACATTGTCTCGCTGGTGAAGCCCGATCGAGGGTTCGTCGAGAATATAGAGCACATTCACCAGTTGTGAACCGATTTGGGTGGCCAATCGTATGCGTTGGCTCTCACCGCCCGATAGCGTCATGGCCGTGCGGTCGAGCGAGAGGTAATCGAGACCCACATCGAGGAGGAATGAAAGGCGCGAACGGATCTCTTTCAAAATCTCCGTGGCGATAGCTTGCTGCTTGCCGGTAAGTTTTTCGCCGATTCCATCGAGCCATTCCTTCAGTTCGGCCACATCCATCGCTGCCAACTGGGCAATGTTCTTATCGCCGAATTTGTAAGACAGCGCCTCGCGATTGAGTCGTGCGCCGTGGCATGCTGGACAGCAAGCCGTGGTGTTGAATTGTTCGGCCCATCGCTGCGAAGCGGCCGTCATCTCGGCATCAGCCATTTGGCGAATGTATTTCACCACGCCACCGAAATCGGCGTAATAATCGTCGGTCCGCCCCATGCGCGCTGCGGGAATGCGTAGCAACTCGGGCGTTCCGTTGAACACGGCATCGAGTGCTTCGTCCGATAATTCGGCCACCGGCGTATCGAGCGTGAACCCATATTCTTCGAGTACGGTTTCGATTTCCCAAAAGATCAGGGTTTTCGTGTACTTACCGAGTGGAACGAGCGCACCTTTCTTGATGCTGAGTTTCGGATCGGGACACACCTTCTCACGGTCGATCACATTGACCACGCCCAGCCCTTTGCACTTGGGACAAGCCCCTTGCGAGGAGTTGAACGAAAAATTGTGTGGCGCCGGTTCGCGATAGGCCAGTCCCGTCACGGGACACATGAGGCGTTTGGAGTAATAACGCACGGTTTCATCGTCGGCATCGAGCACAAGCATCAGTCCGTCGCCTTGCGAAAGGGCTTGCTGCACGCTCTTCTTGAGGCGCTCTTCGTCCTTGGCCTGCACCTTGAGTTTGTCGATCACCAATTCGATGTCGTGGTTCTTGTAGCGGTCCACACGCATCCCGGTTTCCAGTGAGCGCAACTCGCCGTCCACCCGCACATTGATGAAACCTTTTTTGCGCACACTCTCAAAGAGCTCTTTGTAGTGTCCCTTGCGTTGTTGCACCAGAGGGGCCAAGAGGTAGACACGGTGGTCGGCATAGTGACTGAGCAGCAATTCGATGATTTGCTCCTCGGTATATTTCACCATTTTCTCACCGCTGGCATACGAATAGGCTTCGCCGGCTCGCGCATAGAGCAGGCGAAGGAAGTCGTAGATTTCGGTGACCGTGCCGACGGTGGAACGGGGATTTTTGTTGGTGGTCTTTTGCTCAATGCTGATCACGGGCGAGAGCCCGCTGATCTTGTCCACGTCGGGACGTTCGAGGTTGTCGAGGAAATTACGCGCGTAGGCCGAAAAGGTCTCGATGTACCGGCGCTGACCTTCGGCATAGATGGTGTCGAAGGCCAACGACGACTTTCCGCTTCCGCTCAGTCCGGTGATCACCGTGAGCGCATGCCGCGGAATGTCTACATCGATATTCTTGAGGTTGTGCACGCGGGCACCGAGCACCTCAATTTTATCGTGCTGGAAAGTCTTGTCTTGTGCTGTCATTTTGTCCGTACCATCAACGCGTGCCGCCGGACTGGTGTTCGTCGAAGCGGCGCAGGAGGTTGATCGTTTTTTTGATGTGGTAGTTGCGGCCGTCGGCGCCTCGAGCCTCAACATTGAGGTAATAGGCTCCGTCGGGGGCTTCGGCCGATCCGATGCGCCCATCCCAACCGCCGGCCGGATCGCTCCATTCGTAGACGTTGCGCCCCCAGCGGTTGAAAATCAATGCGCGAAAGCGCACAATGCTTTTGTAGCCCTCCTTGGCTTTGAACACATCGTTGATCCCGTCGCCGTTGGGGGTGAAGGCATTGGGAAATTCAAGTTTACTTTCGGAGATGGCTATGCGGAATGCATCGTTCTGCGTGTAGGTCACCGTGTCGCCGTTCTCGACAAACGAGACCAACAGCCGGACGGTGAACGTGCCGCTCTCGGTGAATTCGTAACCGGTGTTGGCGTCGTAGCGCACGAGGAAGGGTGTGGAACTCCCCTCGCGGTGAAACTGCCATTCGTAGAGGGGTGTGCGCGTACCGTAGTCGGTGGCACGGGCCTCAAAACGAACCCGCAGCGGCGCGCTGCCGTCATATCCCGTCTCTTCGGTTTCTTTGCCATCGGCGGCGATGACCACCATCGCGGGCTGGGCCGTCGGCACGGCCGGGTCGGCCATCTGCCGCATGGGCGTACTCGCCCATGTCCGGTTTCCCGACGCAAAAAGTTCCATTTTGTCCGAATTCATCGCATCTGCAATCAGATTCCGGGCACTGAGCGGGAGCGCACAGAGCAGGAAACACAGCCAGACCGTCCACCGTCCGCCGCTGTTGAGAAGGGGGGGAACAAGGCGATGTGTCGCAAGATGAGAGGAAAGGACAAAGTTCATATCTTCAAAGCGTTTGATTTGCAAAAATACCAATTCGCCACCACTGAACAAAAAAAGTGCGCCCTTTTCTTTGGCAATCGTGGCACATGATGTATTTTTGCAGGAGAAAAGCGCTTGTGGCGAAATTGGTAGACGCGCCAGACTTAGGATCTGGTGTCGTGAGACGTGTAGGTTCGAGTCCTATCAGGCGCACTTTTCTTGCAGACTTCCCTTTCGATGCGCATCGAAAGGGATTTTTTTTGTGCACACACGGGAGAAGGCAAAAGACAATCGGCATGAACATGCCGATCTCCATGCGCCGGCTGAAAACGTCGTGCACGTTTCTCGCTTCCGTCGCCGGCTCTTTCGTCGCTTCTCCCGGCCTTTCGCCACTGTCGGAAGAAAACACATAACACCTGCCGACTTTTGAAAAATCATTGGGTGTTTTCAGACTGAACTCGCCCACTTTCTCACGCATGCGCGCACGTACGCACACGTCAGTCGATTTCAGGAAAAAGCCTTCACCCTTCACCGCCCTTCTCTATCTTCCTAACAGACAGACGCGTAGGGGTGAAGGCTTTGTATCTTCACCGCCTTCACTCACACGATCACAGAGATCACGCTTTCCACCCTCATTTTTCGGGCCGTCGGCGACACCTTCCAAATGTTCACCCAAAAGGTGAAGATAAATCAGCAAAGCCTTCACCCCTAATTCACTGTATCACATCATCTTACGACACATGGGTGAAGAGGTGAAGGCAAAAAAACAAACAACAGGATGTGCGCGCATACGCGCGCGATCCTAATATAGCGTGATTTTCTATCGCGTCTCACCTTCACCACACTGAGGACTGCGCACTCGTTCTCGAGAGAAGAGAGAAAAGACGGGAAAACAAGTTTGACAACCCGAGATAGCAACCAAAAACGCTTGATTTTTTCGATCCTTTCTACCCTGTCAGCACAGCGTTTCGGATGGGATGCACCAATTCATTGCACCAGACTCGAAAGCTTGTCAACTCCGATTTTCAAAGCCGCCCCAACGCATCGCCGAAAGTGCATTTTCTCTGCTTTTTTCTTGTCTTTCGTCGCTTACGACCCTAACTTTGCACTACGAAAACGAGACAAAGGGACTACTACAAAGACATAGAGAGATAAACTACAGTTCCCTACGTCTCGCGGACGTAACCAACTTCAACGAGGCGCAAAGCGCCTCTATGTTCAACTAAGACTCAACAATATGACTAAGCAAAAAACTATGATCGACGAACTGAAGTATCGCATTGCTCGATATCGTTCGATGGGCAACGGCGTGATGTGCCAATCGCTCTACAACCAACTCCGTGCACTCAAAGCACAGCAGTAAACCGGCCGACACACATCGACCTCTCACTTCCCAAATGGGGAAGTCGAGAACGGGCTGCGGCCTACTTTTTCTTTTAGCAACGTGTCTCCGGACACCCAGATGAAGAAGTTCTGACGAGCTTCCTTTTTTTTGCTCCGAACGCCAAAAAACATCGGCTGTCGGAGCGATTGTTTTTTATAAATACGTACATTTGCAGGCAAACCTATTCAACCATTTCATGATAACCATTAGTATCGGCGACATTATTGGCAAGGCCTTTGAATTCGCAAAGAAGTACGGACTCCCCATGGCGGCGATGTTGTTCGCTGCCGGAGTATTCTGTGGAATCATTTCAAGCATTCCACGTTTTGGAGATTCTCAACATGAAGGCCTGTTTCAGCTCGCTGTCGTCGGCCAAATTCTCGCCTCCTCGTTCTTACAACTCATCATCAACACAGTGGTTGGCGTGAGTATTTTTGCTTCTATTCTTGAGATTCTTCGCAACAACGGCGGACGTTACCACTTCGACCATGGGCTGTCGCCTATCGTTTACCTGAAAGTGGTGGGCTGTCAATTGATTTACGGGCTTGCGGTTTACGTCGGATTGATTTTTCTCATTGCTCCGGGTATCTTTTTCGCCGTGCGTTGGGTATTCGCCCCGATCTATTTGATCGATCATCCCGAAGCCGGCATCGGCGAAGCACTGCGTGCATCGTGGGACAAGACTGCAGACCACTTCTGGCCACTCTTGGGCTTGGGCATCGTGACCGGCCTCATCGCCGGAGCCGGTTTGTTGGTTTGCTGCGTGGGCTATTTCTTCACCATGACGATTCTCTACGTCGCACAAGTGATCACCTACCGTCTGCTCTGGCAGGACGAAGAGGAGCATGCGAATGAAGAACAATTCGTGCGTTTCGGACGTGACGATCTCTACGTCTGACACGCCGACTCAATGATAACAATTACCCCGCCCACTGTAACGCTGATGTGCAGTGGGCGGGTTAAAAAATATAATGGTGCGCGCGGCGGGAGCCCGGCGGAGATTCACGGTCGTGCTCCACGTGACCGGTCAAAGCAATTTGACCCACGACGGGACACTACCGGCTAAACTGCGCGCCGCCGCGCAAGCCGCTTCGCCGGTGAGGGCATGCGCCTCGAGATAATCACGCAAAAGTGTGGTTTTGTCCTTATATTTTCGGTCGGCATGCAGCGGACCGACCACCCCGCGCAACGGTAGATCGCGATAGTCCGGGTCTTTGTCGCCCAGTCCCTCTCGACGCGAGAAGATGAGCGGAGCCGAGGTGTCGTCGTCGGCTTCGGAAGCCGGAATGAAATGCAACGCTGCCTTCGCTTCCATAAGCGGAAACAGGGGTACGAGATCATGTCCGCCTGGACGCAGGTGATTCAGCACGGCGGGCGACAAGGTGTGTGTCTGCTCGTTGATGCGACGCGCCCACGCCGTGAGCACGTTGTTCGGTCCGAACACTTCGCTCCCATCGGAGAAGCGAGCACTGCGAATCAAGGCGCTGTAATAGAAATCGGTGCTGTCTGACAAACTGAGCCCGACGCACACGCGGTTGTCCATCTTGTAGTGCGACGAGGCCAACGGCCCGATGCGATGCACATAGAGTTCGCCAAAATGGTTGCATTGGCGTTCGTTCTCGTGCACATAGGCGTCTTCGAAAAGACCGGTGCGGAAGAAATAACTTTCCAATTCGAGTGGTCGACATTCCACGCCGCTCACTTCCAATATGCCGCGACGCAACAAGCGGGCGGTGATGTCTTGCAAAGCTGCGACCACAGCCGAGCGATCGGCGGCGACATGAAGCGCCGAAAGAGCAGATTGAAGTTCCATATATTCTCTATTTTGTTCTCCACAAAGTTAGCAACTTTCGTGTATTGACCTACAATTCTTTCCCACAAATCTTCTCACGGCGTATGCAGCGGATGTTTGCAACGGCTGCGCTCGCGGTGGCCGTTGCGGGTTCGGCGCTGTCCGGGCACGCAGCACAAGGCGCTCTTTCGGGTGCGGCATGCGATGCGTTCGGCGCCACACCGCGCAACGATTCGCTGCGCGCCCTTCCGGAAGTGAAGGTGCAGGCCCCTCACAACGAGCAGAAGCGTGCGCGCATTGCCGGTTTTTCGCAAAACGCTGAGACGTGGCGGCGGATGCCCACGGGTGACGTGGTCGACGTGCTCCACCTGCTGCCGGCCGTATGGGTGCGCTCATTGGGCGGATTCGGCACCGCGACGACTGTGGGAACTCGCGGACTCGGCGCCACGCACACTGCTGTGTTCGTCGACGGTTTTCCGATGGGTGACGCAGAGAACGCCACGATCGATGTGTCACCTTTTTCCCTTCATCGCCTCAACACGGTGACGATCGATGTGGGCGAAGCACCCGAACTCCTGGTGCCGGTGCGTGCTTTGGGGGCAAGCACCCTGCACTTCACCACCCTGCGGCGGCCGCTGCGCGTCTGGTCGACGGTGGGTGCCTTCGGCTATCGGGCCGTGGGAGCAATCACGGCTTTCTCCACGCCCGCAGGACAACTGCAGCTGCACCTCGACGGCGAAAAGGCAGACAATGATTTTCCCCTTCGTCTTCGATAACGGCTTCCTGCACGAACCTCGTCGACGCCACGCAGCACAAACCCGGCGATGGACTCCGACGGTGCACTGGTCGGCGCCCTCCTCGGCGAAATGGGGAAACGCCGAAGGAGGATTCAGGGGAAATTTTGCTCGACGCCAATTGCCCGGTGCCGTTCTGCTCTATGCAGTGCAAGAGGGGGACCGCATGGACGACGACGAGGCTGCACTGCACGGGCGGTGGTCGAGGCGACGCGGCGCTTGGCAGTGGACGGCGGCGGCGCAATGGAGTACGAAAAACAAGCGCTACGAAACGCGCGATCCACAATATCCCAACGGCGGACGATCAGACTGCTACCGACAACAAGAAGGTTGGATTTCGGTGGGGACGGCACACACATTGTCGTCTCATTGGCAATGGGCTTATGTGACGGATGTGACGCGCTCGGTGCTGCATCAAACCGGAGAGAACGAACGCGCGGCGGAACGTACGATGGTGCAGCAAGCCCTTTCGCTGCGCTTCCGCGATCCGAGGTGGACTGCCACGCTGCGGCTCTTACGCCACGACCTGTTCAATTCGGCACGACAGGACGACCCGACCAACACGGGCACGGCGGCCGACGCAGGCTGCTTCACGCTGCAAGGAGGGGCGCAGGCCATTCTTTTGAAGAGACGGCGAACCGAAATGGGGTGGCGCGCAATGATACAAACGACGTTTCGGCCGCCGACATTCGCCGAAAGTTATTATTTTCGCTATGGCAACACGCAGCTGCGCAACGAACGTGCCTTTCGCCTGAATTTAGGTGGACACGCCGGGGGAGATTTCGGTCGGTGGCAATGGCAAGCTTCGGTAGACGCCTTTGTCGACCGCATCACCGACGGCATCGTGGCCGTACCGATCACCCCGGCGGTGTGGCGCACGCAGAATTTGGATCGTGTGCTGGCGCAAGGCGTTGATTTAACCGCGAGTGCACGCTTCGTTTGCGCTGCGCAAACGGAAGTGAACCTGACGGGACACGGACAATGGGCGGCGACACGCGACCGATCGGACGCGGCGTCACGCAGCTTCAACCTCACCCTCCCCTATCGCCCGACGCAAGAAGCTTTTCTCGCGCTGGATTTCGCACATCGTGCTTTCGGTGTCTCGACTTCGCTGGTCTACTGCGGAGAGAGATGGGCGACTCCACAACATCTTGCCGCTTCGCACCTGCCGCCCTACGCAGAATGGAATGCGGCGGCACGCTGGAAATGCCGCATCGGCTTTTCGACTCTGACGCTGCGCGCCACCTGGATGAACCTCACCGACACACAGCGCGAGAGTATTCGCGGTTATCCCTTGCCGGGAAGAACTTGGATCGTCGATGCCACTTTCGAATGGTGACCGGCGACGATTGATCTGCAATTTTCATCTTCTATTTCTATATTTCCTCCATGACACGCTCATCCTTCTTCCATCGAATTTCTGCATGCCTGCTTTTCTTCCTGGGTGTGCTGCTGCTGAATGCTTGCGCCGACGAGGAGCGCAAACTTCCGCCGACCTCGCCTGCCGGCGAAGGGTTTTCCTCGCAAGTCCTGGTGTTGTGCCAAGGCAACCAGGCAACGCGTTTGCCGGGCGGCTACACGCTGATCGACACCGAACACCAAACGGTAAACCACGACGCCTTTCTTTCCGTCAATGGAAAATTGCTCGGTGACACACCTCAGGAGGCGATCCAACACGGAGCTAAGATCTACATTCCTTGCTACGGCAGCAATTTAGTGCAGGTCGTCGATGCCGCCTCTCACCGATTGCTCCAATCGATTCCCACGTCGACGCCGGAAGGGGTGGCAGCATGGGGAAAATACGTTTTCGTCTCGAACAACGACGGGAATGTCTCGCGTATCGATACCCTTTCGCTCACCGTCGACCGGACAGTCGCCGTCGGCCCGAACCCCGTTGGCGTAGCGACACAAGACAATTATATATATGTAGCGATCAGCGACGGCTATAATTACAAGGAGGGGTATAAGCAAGGTTTCAAAGTGGTGAAACTTCACCCCAATACGCTCGAACAAGTCGGAGCCATCCGCGTCGGCATGAACCCCACCCGGATTTATAAGGACGATTTCGGTCATCTCTTCGTGGCCTGTCAGGGAGATTACGCCACTCACGCAGCAGAAATCTGGCGTATCGACCAAAAGGACCAAGCCGCTGTCTTTGCCTCGGCCAATCTCGCGGCCGTCGACGGACACCGCATTTATCTCGTTCGCTCCACCACCGATTGGTCCACAGGAAAAACCACCGTGCAATACGAAGTGCGCGACACCCGTTCGGGTACGACCATCGCTTCGCACTTCGGACAAGTACAACCTCCCCTGGATCCAACGGCATTGGCAGTCGATCCCCGCACCAAAAACATTTATGTGGCCTCCCGCGGCACACTCGATCCAAAAACGCGCTTCACCGAACCCGGAACGGTCAGTGTCTACAACGACAATGGCGATTTTCTACAGCGCTACAACGTGGGAACAGAACCCTGCGCGCTGCTCTTTCTCCGGAAATAAACGCAACTCGGCCTTCGCCCCAAGATCTGTGGCGCCTTCATCTTGTGTTGAAGGCGCCACTACTCGATTCTAAATTTGGTCATATCGGGCTTTCTTTCTACTTTTGTCCAAATAACCCCTATTCTCATGCACGTTCTGATCATCAACACCAGCGAACGAACCGGCGGAGCCGCCGTTGCCGCGTCTCGTCTGCAAGCGGCCTTGACCCATATCGGTGTCGAGGCTGAAATGCTGGTGCGCGATCGGCAAACGTCTTCCCCGAAAATCCATACGTTTCGCGGGCGGTGGCGCATGAAGTGGGCGTTTATCAGAGAACGGTTGGGCATTTTCTTCCATCTGCGCGGTCAACGGCGGGGGCTTTTCGCCATCGACACCGCCGTAGCAGGAGGAAACATCACCGAAACCGATGCCTATCGACGCGCCGACGTGATCCATCTGCATTGGATCAACCAAGGTCTCCTCTCTCTCAACGAGTTGCAACGCATACTTCGCGACGGGAAAGCTGTGGTTTGGACGATGCACGACATCTGGCCCGTCACCGGCATTTGTCATCTGGCCCTGTCTTGCACCCGTTACCGCAAGGAATGTGGACAATGTCCCTACCTTCCGCACGGCGGCTCACCCCACGACCTGTCGCACCGCATTTGGTCGAAGAAACGAGCGGTCTATGCCACAGCCCCCATGACTTTTGTGGCGTGCAGCCGATGGCTCGCCGACGAGGCGCGCAGTGCGTCGCTCACTCACGGGAAAACGGTGGTCGACATTCCCAATCCCATCGACACCACCGTATTCGCTCCCCGTGATCGTGCGAAAGCCCGCGCACAACTCGGCCTGCCCACCGACCCTTCCCTGCGCATTGTGCTCTTTGTCGCCCAGCGCATCACCAACCTCAACAAAGGCATGCCCTACTTGGTGGAAGCCTTTCGGCAATACCTCACCACCTATCCGGAACACCGCCGGGACACTGCACTCTTCATTCTCGGCAGTGCCGCAGAAGAGTTTCGTGCCGCCTTCGACATCCCCGTGTTCACCACCCCCTACACCTACGAGGTCGACACCATCGTCAATATTTACAACGCGGCCCAACTATTTGTGCTCCCCTCTGTTTCCGAGAACCTGCCCAACACCATCATGGAGGCACTCTCCTGCGGCATCCCCTGTTTGGGATTCCGCGTGGGAGGAATTCCCGGAAATGATCGATCACGGCAAAAACGGCTATGTGGCCGCCGCCAAAGACGCCAACGACCTTTGCGAAGGTTTGCACCAAATGCTCGATGAGTCCAACCACGACCAACTGGCGCAGGCGGCACGCACCAAAGTGCTCGATCACTATTCGTTCGACCGCGTCGGCCGGCGCTATCTTGCCCTCTACCGGCAAGCCCTCGCCCACGCTTCGTCCTCTCCTTCGCCCTCATCCCCTCGCTTATGATCCGTTTTACCGTCGCCACCGTATGCTTCAACGCTGCCACCACCTTGCGGCGCACCCTCGACAGCGTACTCGTCCAACAATATCCTCACATTGAGCACCTCATCATCGACGGGGCCTCGACCGACGACACCCGCCGACTGGTCGACGAATACGCCACCCTTTACCGCGGCATCACAGACGGACGGAGTCTCGTGTTTCGTTCCGAACCGGACAAAGGACTCTACGACGCGATGAACAAAGCCTTGCGGCAAGCCGACGGCGACTACATCCTGTTTCTCAACGCCGGCGACAAATTTCACGCCACCACCACGCTGTCCGACATCGCCTCGCAACTCTCTACCTTCGCCGATCCGGCCCAACTTCCGGCCGTGCTCTATGGAGACACTCACTTGGTCGACGACAGCGGCACCTTTCTCCGCGCCCGACGCCTCAGCCCGCCCGAACAACTTCGCCGACACGATTTTGTCAACGGCATGCTCGTGTGCCACCAAGCCTTTTTCGCCCGTACTGATCTGGCACGTGCCACCCCCTACGACCTACGCTATCGTTTCTCGGCCGATTACGATTGGTGCATTCGCCTCATGCAACAAGCCGAGCGCCGCCAGCTCCCGTTGTTCAACACCCACACGGTCGTCGCCGACTACCTCAGCGAAGGCCTCACCACCCGCCATCACAAAGCCTCCCTCCGCGAACGTTTTCGCATCATGGCCCGCCACTACGGTTTCTTTTCCGCCCTCGCCCACCATGCCTGGTTTGTGATCCGCGCACTGATCAAACGATGAAATCCAACGACTTCGAATCACTCTATCGCCGTGCCGGTGCCTACTGCGCTCGACGCGAAACCTGTCGGGGGGATCTAGAGAAGAAATTCCGCGCCGCCGACATCGCCCCCGACCTCATTGATCAGGTACTCCAACGCCTCGAGGACGAAAAGTTCATCGACGAGCAACGCTACGCCCGCGCCTTCGTGCACGACAAGGCCGCCTTCGCCCGTTGGGGGCGAATCAAAATTCGCAACGCACTGCGGCTCAAAGGAATCAGTCGAGAAAACATCGCCATCGCCCTCGAAGAAGCAATCGACGAAAAAAACGTATCGGCAAACCCTCCGCGACTTGCTCGCAGCCAAACTGCGCACGCTCAAATTCGATCCCTCCGATCGGCGCGCCACCTACCTGGCCGCACAGAAGCTCGCCCGCTTCGCCGCCTCTCGCGGATTCGAAGCGGAAGCCGTGTTCAGCGAAATCGATCACCTCAGTGCCCTATGATTCTTCCCCGCCTTTTTGTTTCCCGCTCTCGCCATCGCCGGCGGAATCCTCACCGCGCTGGTGCCAGCTTTCGCGCGGAGCGCAGAGACGTGGTCAATCCCGGTCGAAACGCCCGCACCGCGCGACACCGCCGCCTACCGCCGCGAAGTGCGCAAAGCCTTCGCCGCCCTGCGTGCTGACTCCCTATCTCAGGCACAGCGCGCCCTCGAAGCGGCCCTAGGGGCACGATCCCGATGCGGCGGGCAACGACGTGCTGCGTTTCAACATCGCCAAAATTCTCATGGCACGCCGACAATGGCACGATGCCGAACAACGACTTCGCGACCTCCTTGCCCACCGTCCCGACTACGGCGAAGCGCAGATTGCGCTGGCCCAATGTCTGAGCGAAGCAGGCAAGGACAGCGAATTGGCCCAATGGGTCGACACCCTCCTCGTTGACCGTCGTGAGCGCACGACCGGCGAGGTCCACACCCTGCTCTTCCTTCAAAGCGAAGCCTGCCGGCGCCTGCACCAAGACGAACGTGCACTGACCGCGCTGCGCCGCGTGTTGAAAACCGACCGCTACAATGCGCGCGCCCACAGCCTGATCGCCCTGCAGCTTTACACCGACGGCCACCGCGACGAAGCCCTGCTCCACCTCGGCACCGCCTTGCTTCGGCATCCCGACGATGAGACCGCGCTGGCCGTCGGTGCCGATCTCGCAGAGCGCGAGGGCGACAAAGTCACGGCACTCGAACGCCTCGAGCAGCTGCTCCGTTTGCGTCCCGACGACCGCCCGCTGCAAGTGCACCGCGCCACCTTGCTCCTCGACCTCGGGCGCCGCAACGAAGCCCGTCGTCAGCTCGACAGTCTGCGTGCTGCCGGCGGCGATGAGCTCGCCGAGCAGCTTCTCCCGCTCTATCACCGTCTCCGCTAAACGCCCCATCCCTCCTTCCATTCTCCCTCCCATGCGTTTTCTTTTCTCCCTGCTGTTTCTCCTCCTCTCTCTCTCGGCCGCAGCACAAACGCCCACAGCCCCCACCGTTCCCTCCCCGGCCCGCGGCGTGCGCGCCGTGTGGCTCTGCACCTACAGCGGACTCGACTGGCCCGCCGGTCACTATGCCCGCACGGCAGCCGAAGCCCTCGAGCAGAAAGCACAGCTCTCGCGCATCTTCGACGGTTTGCAGGCCGCCGGCATCAACACCGTGCTGTTCCAAACGCGCATTCGAGCCACCGTGGCCTATCCCTCGCACATCGAGCCGTGGGACGGCGCCTTTTCGGGCACCCCCGGCGTGGCACCGCCCTACGACGTGCTGCGTTTCGCCATCGACGAAGCGCACCGCCACGGCATGGAGTTGCATGCCTATCTCGTCACTTTTCCGGGCAACACGCTGGCCGAAGCCAAACGCCTCGGACGCCAATCTCTCCCCGCGCGGATGCCCCAACTCTGCACCCGCGCCGGCGACAAATGGCAACTCGATCCCGGCGTTCCCGGCACAGCCGAGTACCTGGCCGAATTGGTTCGCGAAATCGTCAGTCGCTATGACGTCGACGGCATTCATCTCGACTACATTCGCTACCCCGAGCCCTCCATTCCCTTCGACGATCGCCGCACCTACGCCCGCTACGGCCATCGCCGCCCCAAAGCCGAATGGCGCCGCGAGAACGTGAACCGCACCGTGCAACTCATCAGTGAAACCGTGCGTTCCATTCGTCCGTGGGTCAAGATCACCTGCGCCCCCATCGGCAAATACGCCGACCTGCCCGCCCAATCGTCCAAGGGATGGAATGCCCGCGACGCCGTGTCGCAGGATGCCCAACTGTGGTTGCGCCGTGGTTGGATGGACGGGCTCTTTCCGATGATGTATTTCGACGGGCAACACTTCTATCCCTTCGCCGTCAACTGGCAGGAACACACCTACGGCCGCCCTGTGGCGCCGGGTCTGGGCGCCTACCAGCTCGCCCCCGAAGAGCGCAACTGGTCGCTGTTGCAAATCGTGCGACAACTCCGCTTCATTCACGCCGAAGGGTTTGCCGGCGAAGCCTATTTCCGCACTCAATTCCTGCTCAACAATGTGAAAGGCCTACTCGACTTTGTGCACGACCACTACGCGCAACCTCAGCTCCCGCCGGCCATGACCTGGCTCGACAGCATTGCGCCCGCCGCACCGCAGTGGCAGTGTCGGCGCACCGACTACGCGCTCCGCTTCACCTGGAACGCCGTGGCCGATGCCACCCCCGTGCACTACAACCTCTACCGGCTCACCCCCACCGGCCCTGTGGCCGTGGCCCTTCGCCTGAGCGGCACTGATTTCACTACAGCCCGGCATTGCCTTCGCTGCTCGATGCCGACTACGCCCTCACGGCCATGGACGCCTATGGCAACGAATCTCCCTTACATTTCACGCATGACACGCAAAGCACTCCTCCTCGCGTGGTGGGTTATCCTTCCGCTTTTCGCCCGCGCTGAATCGCCACAGCACACCACCGATGCCGATACACTCACCGGCCGCGTGGAACGCACCTACCTGTTCGGCGTGGGGCACAACAACCTCTATGACAGCTACCTCTCCCCACTGAATTACAGTGGCACCACCCTCTCTTTCACCCGCATCGGCGAGCGCCACAGCGGGCGCGGCGGGCGCAATGCCTTCGTCACGCTCTTCGACCTCAACGGCACCTCGGCCACCAATCCGGCCGGCAACGGCACCGCGCTGGACATCGAGCTGCAAATGGATGCCGGTTGGCGCCGACACCTCTCGCCACTCAGTTCCTCGTGGCAGTGGAGCGCGGGCGCACTGGGCGCACTGCACCTCGGCGGCACCTACAACCAACGCAACGGCAACAACCCGGCACAGGCGCGCGCCGCAGTCGATGTGGCCTTCTCCGGTGCACTCGCTCACCCCTTCACGCTGTGGGGACGCCGCTGGGTGTGGCAATCGCAACTCGATGTGCCCCTCTTGGGACTGATGTTCACCCCCAACTACGGACAGTCCTACTACGAAATTTTCTCGCTTGGACACACCGACCGCAATGTCGTGCCCACCACGCCCTTTTCCGCCCCCTCGCTGCGCTTCCTCACCACCGTGAGCATTCCCCTGCGCCGCGCGTGCATCACCCTGGGCTACAAAGCCGACATCCGTCAGAGTTGCGTCAACCGACTGGAGCGCCACGCCTGGAATCACACCTTCGTGATCGGCTATTCGCGCCTGGTCCAATTTCTCCCCCGATGAAACACCTCTTCCGCCTCCTCCTCTCGCTGCCGCTGCTGCTCACCGCACTCACTGCCTGCGTGCAAGCCGACGACCTCCCCTCCACGCCGCGCGGCGACTTCGAAGCGCTGTGGAAAATCATCGATGAGCACTACTGCTTCTTCGACTACAAGCACAAGGAATACGGGTTGGATTGGAACGAGGTGCACCGCCGCTATGCCCCGCAGGTGTCCGACTCCATGTCGTCGCAAGCGCTCTATCAAGTGCTGGCCAACCTCTGCGACGAACTGCGCGACGGCCATGTCAACCTCTGGACTCCTTTCAACACGGCCCGCTACACAAAGTGGTACGAGGCCTACCCCACCGACTTCGACGACTCGTTGCAACGCGTGGTGCTCGGCACGGCCGACGAATATCGCACCGCTTCGGGACTCCAATACAAAGTGCTGCCGGGCAATGTGGGCTACATCCGCTGCAGCTCCTTCAACGTGGCGATCGGCGCGGGCAATCTGCACGAAGTCATGCGACATTTTGCCCTCTGCGACGCCCTCATCGTCGATGTGCGCAGCAACGGCGGCGGCCAACTCACCTCGGCCGAGACGCTGGCTTCGATCTTCACCAATCGCACGGTCACGGTGGGCTACATCATGCACAAAACAGGCCCCGCACACAACGCGTTCTCCACACCGAAACCCGTGCGCCTCAGCCCCCTCAAGGGGTTGCGGTGGCAGAAACCTGTGGCGGTGCTCATCAACCGCCGCACCTTCAGCGCCGCCAATTCCTTTGCCATGTACATGAAAACTCTGCCCGGCGTGTTGCTGGTGGGCGACCGCACCGGCGGCGGATCGGGCATGCCCTTCAGTTCGGAACTGCCGGGCGGGTGGAGCATTCGCTTCTCGGCGAATCCCGCACTCGACGTGCACGGCGAGCACACGGAGTTCGGCATCTCACCGGATGTGCGCGCCCACCTTTCGGCCGACGACCGACAGCGCGGCAAGGACACCATGATCGAGACGGCACTTCGTGCACTGCGTGAGCACCACGATTCGTTGTCGCTCGAGGCCCAACGCCGATAAGCGCATGGGCTCGCCCGGCATCCGCGAGCACAACGACAGTACCGAAACGAAACACGCCAACCACGGGGTGAACACACACCCTCGCGCGCGCATGACGCGCGCGCGTCCACGCTTTTTCGTTTTTTGCCTTCACCGCTTCACCCCCATTGCATAACACGCTGAATCACACCTCGATAAGTGTGAAGGCTTCGGTGCTTCACCCTTCACGGCAGTCGACTTTGGAAATCAGCCTGTTTTTCCTCGAAAACGCGCGCGAAATAAGGCATCGCCGCGAGGAAAAATGGAATAACGGCGCGTGAACTTCCGCTTACGCGGTCGACCTGTCGAGGGGGTGAAGGCGCTGCGCAAAGATCTTCACCCCTAATCAAATGAAGCACAAACGTTTACGCCACATGGGTGAAGGAGTGAAGGCAAAAAAAGCAACTTCGAGTGGGGTGCGCGTGCGGGCGCGCGACAAGTGCGCACGTGAGAAACACCTCTCAGCGCAGCGTGACCACAAAGTGAAAGGGGGGAGCCGACGATGCGGCGTTGCTGAGCGACATCGTCCGTTTTTCTCCGCTCCGGCGGCACTCGGTTTACATCGACGCGCTGTCTCCCACCGAGCATCGGCACCCCTTTCCGTCGTTTACCGAACAGACACGACGAACGGCACAAACAGCGCGCCGAAGAATCCCCTTCTCCCACACGAAACCGGAAAAAAACACAAGGATAGATTCAACACTTTTCGGTTAATCCATCAACGGGACCAGCGGAAATCATTTAGATTTTTCAAAAAACACAAGGGGCCACAAAGTATAAAATGCAGTGCTGTAGGGCAGAAACTCGTCGTTTTTTAGATGCGAATCTGCCATGTGTAGTTTTTTTTCTCTATCTTTGTCGCACGAACACCCTGCACTAAACTTCCGTGACCCTTCTGTTTTCGATGGGGGAGGTACATGGAAGTCGCATCGTGTCCCATCGAATTATCTCTATGTCTAACTTTAATGTTAAATCTTCAATGAAAAAGGTTTGCAATTTGTTTGCTTTGACCGCCCTCCTGGTGGCCGGAGCGACAAGTGCGTCTGCTCGCCATTGGGGTGCTAACGTCAACGATGGTGCAGTGACCAACATCGTAGCCGGACAATCGTATGTGCTTCAGCCTGCGTTCTCCGAAGCTGCGAACGGCAACTGCTTCCTCGCCGGACAGAAGTTCACCACAACGACCAGCTTGACGCTCGACAACGTTTTCGTCTTTGAAGCAACGGGTGACGGTAAGACCTTCTACCTCAAGCGCAAAGGCGTGAACGAAAACCAGTATCTTGCAGATCCTTCGAACCAAAACTTCTACACCTCCGCTACGGACCGTGCTTGGAAGATCGAAGTGAAGCAAGTCACTGAAGTCAAGGATCCCGAACACTCCTACGAGTGGACGCATGCCAAGGCTGACGGTGTTGACACAACCGAAACCATCAAGGGCGTTCGCGCTTACGTGGAAGAAGCTCGTGCCAACAACGAGAATCTCGACTTGAGCACCTTCACCTTTGTGAATGGTGACAACACCGTCGTGCTCGTTTCGCCCGAAGCAAAAAAGAAGGACGACAAGTACAGCGAGTACAACTTCCTCCTCACCTGCCCCAAGACGTCGCTCAACGGCGATGCCGGCAAGGGCACGGACTACAACCGCAACGCGTGGTTGGTGTACGCCGCCAACGAGCTCACTGCCAAGGAAGACCTCCAGGCTGTGATCGCCGAATCGCTCGGTGCCAACTTCAACGTGGATGAATTCTCCGAGAAGTTCCCCCGCGGTAACAACATCGGTGAGTACGACAAGGCGAAGTACGACGCCTTCATGGCACTCTACAACAAGTCGCAAGAGATCCTCAACGGTGGCGCAACGGCTACCGACGACGAGATCGATCAGCTCGTGGTAGATCTGCCCAAGGCTTACACTACCTTCACCACCTCGGGTAAGGTGCTCGAGCCCGGTTACTACATCCTCACTTCCTACCGCTCGCAGGGTACCGGCTATGACGACGGTGCACTTTACGACGGTGGTGCAGTGAACGATAAGGACAAGCAACTGCATTGGACTTACAAGGGTGGCGACATCACCTACAAGAAGGATGCTCCGCTCGACTACAAGAGCTTGAAGTACATCTGGAAGGTGACGAAGAACGATGCGAAACCCGGTTACTTCTTCTTCCAAAACTTGGCTACCAATCGTTACGTGGGTACGGCTCAGAACATTACCTCCAACGGCACTATCGTTCCCAGCGCACGTATCGAAATGACGGATGGAGCCGAGGCTTCCTACAACATCGTGACCAGCCGCAACTATCCCGGCTACTTCTGCTTCTACTCGCCCGACCTCTGGCGCGGTAAGGGTACCTACTGGGGTTACAGCGGCGGCGACCGTTGGGAATTCGGCGGTGTGCACACCGGTAGCGACCACAACGGTACCGTGGTTTGGGACTGGCAGGCTGACGGTTCGACCTTCAAGGCACGCACCATCACCGACCAGGAAGTGGCTGACCTCCTGAAGAGTGCCGAACAAGACATCAACAACGAAAAGGCCCAGAAGCTCCTCCAGCAGGCACAAACTGCTTACAACAACGGCTTCGCTTACATGGGTGTTGACGCTTCGGGCAACCGCATCGAAGATGCTACCAGCGGCTCACTCGCAAAAGACGGTCTGATCACTGACGGCACGAAGCTTTCGAGCGACATGGCCGACAAGGAAGAAGGCGTGGGCGCTGAACACGAACCCGCTGTGCTCCTCGACGGCAACCCCGAAACCTACTTCCACTCCAGCTGGCACGGTGGCGACGACGCTTGGAAGGGCGGTCACTACCTCCAATTCCAGCTCGACAACCCCGAGAGCGAACTCCTCCTCAAGTGGGTGAAGCGTAACCACGGTAACGCCAACGGCGGTGCACCCGAAAAGATCACGATCTGGGGTGCCAAGACCGAAGCTGCCCTCGCTGCCAACAAGGCCGACAAGCTCGACCAGGACGGCAATGTGGTAACGGACGAAAACGGCAACAACGTCGTTGACTTCGACGCTTGGAAGAAGAACCAAGGTTGGGATTCGCTTGCAGTTTCTACGTTCAGCTATCCCTACACCGTAACGTGGGACAACAACGGTACGGAAGTGAAGAAGACGAACTTCGCCGGTACGGCTCACTTCGTGATCCCCTCTGACAAGGGTGCCTACAAGTACTTCCGCATGGAGGTGACCAAGACAGTAGGTAACGGCGAAGCCAACGGCAACAAGTTCTTCTATGGCTCTGAATTCCGCGTTTACAAAGGCGCTTACGACAGCCAGAACTCGCTCATCGACGCTGTTCCTCAGGCTGACCGCGACGCCCTCACCGGTGCTATCGCAACGCTGAAGAACGAAGTGAACAACAAGCAGGCTACGAAGGCTTCGATCGAAGCGCTCCAGGCTGCCTACGACAAGTTCCTCAAGAACTATCCTGATCCCTCTCGCGTGACGAAGGCACTCGACGCCGCCAAGGCACTCGAGGCTGCCGCTGAAGAAGGCACTGACATGGGTTACTACGCTGCCGGATCGAAGGCCACTTACAAAGCTGCCATCGAAGCGGTTGCCGCCAAGCTCAAGGCCATCACCGATGTGAAGCAGCCCACCGTTGCTCAGGTGAACGACCTCCTCGCTCAGGTTGACGCCGCCAACAAGGCATTCGCTGAAAAGCTCAACGTGCCCGCCGACGGTATCTATCGCATCATCAGCAAGTCTTCTGAAGCTAGCGTAGCTGAAAACAGCGTAGTGGCTAACACGGCTTCGACGCAAAACTACCTCAAGCTCGACGGTCGCGTGAAGGACGGCAGCACCTACAAGGATGTGGCTGACTTCAACTCTCGCCTCGGCGCTTACTGGAAGCTGACGAAGGTGGCCGGCGGTTACACTTATCAGAACGTTTACACCGGACTCTACCTCGCTCCGAAGGAAGAGAAGGGTACGCGTGTGGTGAGCCTCCGCAAGACCCCCTACACGCTCGATCTCCGCTATGCGAAGACTTCCGGCTGCTTCAACCTCGTGGCTGACACGGCCGACGTACAGGATAAGTCTTACGTCTACCTGAACGCTGAACCCGGTTCGAAGAACCTCGTGCTCTGGAACGAAGCAAACGGTAAGGACAACTCGGCCTTCACCTTCAAGGAGGCTGCTCACGATCTCGAAGAGGCCCTCGCTGACGGCTTCACGCTGCCCATCATGAAGGGTGTGCCCCAGATCATCACGCTGCCCATCGCAGCTGATCCCGGTGCAAACGACTTCTACACTGTAATCGGTCAGGATGCCAACAACCGCATCCAACTCAAGAAGCACACGGGTACCCTCGAAGCCGGTCAGGCTTACGTGCTCATCCCCGAAGACGGCGACCAAGAAACGGTGATCAACCTCGTTTCGAAGGCTCAGACGCTCGCTACGCTCGCTCCCGTGAGCACGCCCGCAACGCCTGTCAACGGTCTCGTTCCGGTATTCGAAACGACCAAGGTGAACAAGGACAGCGGTGTCTTCAACGCTGACCACTCTAAGGTGCTCCTCTCGGAAGTGGGTGAATCGGTTGCTGCCGGTTCGGGTTACTTCTTCGAAGATGCCCGTGACTACCGAAACCGGTGACAAGTACCTCGAAACGAACGGTACCATCACCACCGTGGGTCGCGTAGTTGCCAACGGCAAGCAAGTCAACGCTGTTTACACCCTCTCGGGCGTACGCGTGAAAGACACGAAACACCTCCCCGCCGGTCTCTACATCGTGAACGGCAAGAAGGTGGTTGTGAAATAAGCGCACAGCTGACTTACTTCTCTCCTATTGATTTCCGCCTCGTCCTCTCGCAGGACGGGGCGGTTTTGCGTTTCGACAAGAATGCGTAACTTTGCACATGGCGCCGACCGATGCGCGCAATTGTTTCACCCCTTATTTTTTTCCCTCCTATGGCCAAAGACGAACTCACTCCGATGATGCGGCAGTTTCATGACATGAAAGCGGCCAACCCCGATGCGATTCTGCTGTTTCGCTGCGGCGACTTCTACGAAACGTATTGCGGAGATGCCGTCACGGCCTCGCAGGTGCTGGGGATCACCCTGACGAAACGCAACCAAAAGGGGGCGAACGCCTCGACGGAAATGGCAGGTTTTCCCCACCATGCGCTCGACAACTACCTGCCGCGCCTGATCCGGGCAGGATATCGAGTGGCCATCTGCGACCAGCTCGAAGACCCGAAATTGACCAAGAAATTGGTGAAACGAGGCATCACCGAATTGGTGACGCCGGGGGTGGCGCTGGGAGACAATGTGCTCTCGAGTCGGGAAAACAACTTTCTGGCTGCCGTGCATTTCGGCGCGGCCGATGTGGGACTTTCGCTGCTTGACATTTCGACGGGCGAATACCTGGTGGCCGAAGGCGACACGGAGTACATCGACAAATTGCTGACGGGCTTTGCCCCGAAAGAGGTGCTCATTCAACGCGGGGAGAAAGGGAAATTCGAACAGTTGTTTTCGGGACGCTATTTCATTTTCGAACTCGACGACTGGGCTTTTTCAGAAGGCTCGGCACGCACCAAGGTGTTGAAACATTTTGAGGTGAAGAATCTCAAAGGCTTCGGCGTGGACCACCTGCACACGGCGATCACGGCGGCGGGAGCGATCCTGACCTATCTCGACCAGACGCAACACCACCACATCGAACACATCACCCGCATCACCCGCATCGAAGAGCAGCGTTTCGTGCGGCTTGACAAATTCACGATTCGCAATCTCGAACTCATTTCGACTAACCACGGTGACGGGACATCGCTGCTCGCGGTGCTCGACCGAACGCTCTCACCGATGGGGGCGCGACTGATGAGACGGCAGGTGCTTTTCCCGCTTCGCTCGGTGAAGGAGATTGAACAGCGACTGGACAGTGTGGAGCATTTCTTCCGTGAACCGGAATTTCGAGAACTCTGCGAAATGGAACTGGGGAAGGTGGGCGACTTGGAACGCATCGTTTCGAAAGTGGCAACGGGACGCATCAACCCGCGAGAAATGCAGCAACTGCGCTGTGCTTTGGAAACGGTGGTGGTGCTCAAAAACGCGTGCAAGCAGGCTGCGCAAGAGAGCATTCGCCACATCGGCGAACAACTGGACGCCTGCACGCCATTGCGGCAGCGCATCGAACGCGAATTGCGCACCGACCCGCCGCTCACGGTGAACAAGGGACAGGTCATCGCCAACGGAGTGAATGCACAACTCGACGAACTGCGCAACATTCAGACCTCGGGAAAGGACTATTTGCTCCAAATACAAGAACGCGAAGTTGCACGTACCGGCATACAGAGTCTGAAAATCGGCTTCAACAACGTGTTTGGCTACTACATGGAGGTGCGCAATACTTATAAGGAGTTTGTACCGCCGGAATGGATACGCAAACAGACGCTCGTCAATGCGGAACGCTACATCACGCAGGAGTTGAAGGAATATGAGGAGAAATCCTCGGGGCAGAAGACAAAATTCTGGTGCTCGAAACCCGACTTTACGGCGAACTGGTAGCGGCGGCGGCCGAACATATCGCGGCGCTGCAACGCAATGCGCATGCGCTGGCAGAGTTGGACGTATACCACTCGCTGGCGGTGCTGGCGATGGCACAACACTATGTTCGCCCGGTGGTGGACGAAAGCGAGGTGTTGGACATCAAAGCCGGACGACACCCGGTGATCGAGACGCTCATGCCGCCGGGTGAGGAATATGTGCCCAATGATGTGCGACTGGACACGGCGGAACAGCAGATCATGATGATCACAGGACCGAACATGGCGGGTAAGAGTGCGCTGCTTAGACAAACTGCGCTTATCACCTTGATGGCGCAAATCGGTTCGTTCGTCCCGGCCGACTCGGCCCGGGTGGGCATCGTCGACAAGATCTTCACGCGTGTGGGCGCATCGGACAACATTTCGGTGGGCGAGAGTACCTTTATGGTCGAAATGAGCGAGGCGGCGAACATCATGAACAACATCACGCAACGCAGCTTGGTGCTTTTCGATGAGTTGGGGCGCGGCACTTCGACTTACGACGGCATTTCCATCGCGTGGAGCATCGTGGAACACTTGCACGAACGTCCCAAAATGCATGCGCGTACGCTCTTTGCCACTCACTATCACGAGCTCAACGACATGGAAGCGCTTTTCCCGCGCATCAAACTACAATGTTTCCGTGCGCGAAGTGGATCACCGCATCGTCTTTCTCCGCAAACTGGCGCGCGGCGGTTCGGAACACTCTTTCGGTATCCATGTGGCACGTCTGGCGGGGATGCCGAATGCGATTGTGCAACGGGCGGAGGTGATTCTGCACCAATTGGAACACAACAACGCAGACAACCGACAAGTGCAGCCTCCCACCGTAGAAGACGGACAAACGAACGGTGCTCCCAGCGGAACCCAGCTGTCGTTTTTTTCCAACTCGACGATCCGGTGCTCGAAGCCGTGCGCGACGAAATTCTGCATCTCGACGTCAACCACCTCACTCCGGTCGAGGCGCTCAATAAACTCAACGACATTCGCAAAATCATCACGGGAAAAGTGAGCGCAAATAGCCTCGCCGCAGGCGTCGTTGACAGGATGTGCCTTCGCAGCTTCTCCCCGATCATACTATTTCTCGCTTGCCTTCGACCGAGCGCCAACTCATTTTTCACGAAAAATCAAGGTCAGAAGCTCCAAATTCCCCCTACTCAGCTGCACAAAATGCGCGCAAATGAGCAAAAAAACGCGCTTTTTATGGGGGAAACCTTTGCCGGTTTGAAGAAATACCACTACTTTTTGCAGCTGTAACCTCAGAAATGACTAATTTCTAATCATCAAAATAAGAACAACAATGTCTGAAATTGCAGAAAAAGTAAAGGCAATCATCGTAGAAAAGCTCAGCGTTGATGCAGCTGACGTACGTGAAGACGCAAGCTTCACCAACGACCTCGGCGCAGACTCTCTCGAAACGGTAGAACTCATGATGGATCTCGAAAAGGAATTCAACATTACCATCCCCGAAGAGGAATCTGAAAAGCTCTCCACCGTAGGTGACGCTATCGCGTACATCGAAGAACACGCCAAGTGATCTTGCCCGCGCTCAACGAGGTGAGCTAACGCTCATCTCTCCGCAAATGTGCTAATGCGCTACGGTACCCATTCGGCGGCACCGGCGCATTAGCACATTTCAGCGTAGCATCCTCTCATCTCCCACTAATCCCCACACCCCTATGGAACTCAAAAGAGTAGTCGTCACCGGTCTCGGTGCCATCACCCCCGTCGGCAACACCCTCGAAGCCACGTGGAACAGCCTTCTCAACGGCGTTAGCGGCGCAGCACCCATTCAAGGCTTCGACGCTTCACGGTTCAAAACGCAGTTTGCCTGCGAAGTCAAAGACTTCAAGGCAGCAGATTTCATTGACCGCAAAGAGATTCGCAAAATGGATCTCTATGAACAATATGCAGTCGTGGCGGCAATGCAAGCTGTACAAGACAGCGGTATGGATCTCGAAACGATCGACAAAGACAACATCGGTGTAGTGCTCGGAGTGGGCATCGGCGGTATCCACACTTTCGAAGAGCAAATCAGCGAATACGCCCTCACTCACGAAGAGAAGGGACCTCGCTTCAACCCCTTCTTCATCCCCAAGATGATCGCCGACATCGCATCCGGACAGATCTCCATCATGTACGGATTCCACGGTCCTAACTACACTACAACTTCGGCTTGTGCCTCGTCGACCAACGCCATTGCCGATGCCTTCAACCTCATTCGTCTCGGCAAAGCCAGCGCCATCATCACCGGCGGCGCAGAAGCAGCCATCACCCCCGGAGGACTCGGCGGTTTCAACGCCATGCACGCTCTCTCCACCCGCAACGACGATCCGCAACGCGCCAGCCGCCCCTTCAGCAAGAGCCGCGACGGTTTCGTCATGGGCGAAGGCGCAGGTATTCTCGTGCTCGAGGAACTTGAACACGCTAAGGCACGCGGCGCAAAGATCTATTGCGAAATTGCCGGCGCAGGAATGAGCGCAGATGCCCACCACCTCACGGCTTCCCATCCCGAAGGACTCGGTGCCAAACTCGTGATGCAGCGCGCCCTCGAGGATGCCGGACTGCAACCCGAAGACATTGACTACATCAATGTGCACGGCACGTCCACGCCCGTCGGCGACGTCTCCGAAGCCAAAGCCATCAAGCAGGTTTTCGGCGACCACGCTTACCAACTCAACATCTCTTCCACCAAGTCGATGACCGGCCACTTACTCGGTGCTGCCGGCGCTGTAGAAGCCATCGTTTGCTGCCTGGCCGTACAAAACGACATCGTACCGCCCACCATCAACCACGATGAGGAAGACCGCGACGAAAACATCGACTACAACATGAACTTCACCTTCAACAAGGCTCAGCAACGCACCGTGCGTGCAGCGCTTTCCAATACTTTCGGATTCGGCGGACACAATGCCTGCTGCATCGTCAAGAAGTATCAAGCCTGAGAAGACTGAACAGAACGCATTCCCCGCTGTGGGATTGAAAAATACGGATTGTACGCTTGGTTGTTACACACGTAATGACCAAGCGTACAAAACTATTTTTTCGCTCTCGTCCCCCATGCGCTGCGTTCTCTCGTCCTCCCCACCCCATTATGAAATCTATTCGACCGAGCCAAACTCTTTTTCTGTAAAGATCGGGAGTTTCGCTCAGCCCTCTACGACATCATGGGCTTCTGCCCGCACAACATCGATCTCTATCGCACGGCATTCGCCCACAAGTCACAAGAGTATCGATCAAAAAAACTCGGCAACAAGCCGCTCAACAATGAGCGACTCGAGTTTCTTGGAGACGCCGTCCTCGAAACCGTCGTCAGCCACATCGTCTATCGCCATTTCCCCAACAAGCGCGAAGGCTTCCTCACCAATACGCGTTCGAAAATCGTATCGCGCGAATCACTCGGCAAACTGGCCAAAGAGCTCCACATCGATCGCCTCATCCAAAGCCAGACCCACAGCCGAACCCACAACTCCTACCTCGGCGGAAACTCCTTCGAAGCCCTCATGGGCGCCATCTATCTCGACCGAGGATTCCGCTACGCCTTCCGCTTCGTCGAGCAACGCATCATTGGAGCCGTCCTCGACCTCGAATCCGTGGCAAGCAAAGAAGTCAACTTCAAAAGCAAGCTTTTGGAGTGGAGCCAAAAGAACCGCATCCGTCTCGAATTCAAGGACAGCGCCACCGACACCGACAATGCAAACGGCCCCTCGTTCCTCACCACCGTCGTCATCGAAGGACTCTACGCCGGAGAAGGTAAAGGCTACTCGAAAAAAGAGAGTCACCAAACCGCAGCCAAGGACGCACTCACCAAACTGCGCCGCGAACCACAATTCCTCGACAGCGTCTTCCGCGCCAAAGAAAAGCGCACGGCCATGGGCGCCGAAGAGTTCTTCACCGTGCCCAAGATAGACGAGATCGAAGCGGAAATCGCCAAGGAACAAAGCGAGGGCAACACCGCACGCAAAGACAATGCGCGCAACGAACGCAGTCGCAAAGAGAAAGGCGGAGAGCAGCGCAACGACAAACGAGCCGACCGTCAAAAAGAAAATCGAGAAGACAAAAACACCGAGCGCAAAAACGCCAAAGCGCGCGGTGAAAAGCAAAACGAAGACGGAGCAAAAGGCAACGCCGAGCGCAAAGACCGCAAAAAAATAAAGGTGCCGAAACACGCAAGGAACGCGAGCAACGACGCCGCGCCACAGAGCGCGAGACGGCAAACGGCGAAAGCAAAAATGAGGCTGCAGCCGATGTGTCCACACCGAAGACGGACGAACGCCCCAGACCGAAAAAGAACGCCCCCACGCAGGAACCGAAAGAGACTCCGGCTGCAGAAAACAGCATCGCAGCCCCGGAGGTAGAAACCAACGGCGAAAATGCAATCACGGCGCCCCAAAAGGAACAGCCCAACGATCGCTCTCAACGCAAAGAGCAGCGTGCTGGCGCCGAACCGGCAGCCGTAGCAAATGCCGATGCGCCGCGCAACGAATCAGCAGTTCAAGCCAACGAGACCTTAGCGAACGAAGCGGCGGCGCCCACGACGGCTCCGCAAAGCGAAACGGCGGAACAAAGCGAAGCCCCAACGGTACGCCACGACGAGCCGCAGCCTCAACAGCAACCTGCACAGGCACTACCCGACACGCCCAACATTCTGCCGCAGTCGGATCGCATTGAGGCGCAAGGCCAGGAAGCAACACCGACTGTTCAGCCGGAAGAACCTACGGCAGTGTTTGCTCCCATGCAATTGCCCGCTGCCATCGCCGACAAGCTGAAGCCGGAACAGCCGAAGGAGGCCATCTCCTCCACTGACGAGCCGGCCGACCCCGTTGCCGAGTCCACCGACGAACGCGATACGCTCTTCACACAAGAGAAACGTGATGCTTCGCCCGACGAAAGCTCAGTTTTGCCGGTGGAACAGCCCACTGTGCAGGAGGCTGATCCGAGTGTAGCATCAGCCACCGATCGTTCTACCGAAGAAAGCGGAGCACCCGCCCATTCCACAGACGAAACGCCCGAAGAGGCGCCCACACCGCGCACTGAACAACAGAAAAAACGTGCGCGCCGTCAGAATAAGGCACAAAACGCCGCCGGCTACACCAACACCACACCGCCGCCAGCCGAACAAAGTCGCCGTGCCGAAAAGGCCGAACGCCGTTTGCGCGAAGAAGCCCACCGCCGCGACGTAGAACGAGCGCAAAACGATCTCGCCGACGAGGCGGAACGCACCGACACGCCAGAAGAAGAATCGTCGGACGCGCAACCCACGGCACGACGCAACAACCGCCGACGCCGCGGAGGTGCCCGCCGACGCAAAAATGGGCGCAACAACGGCAATGCCGAAAATGGCAACGCCGACAACGCCCCGCAACAGGATGCCGACCCCAACTAATCGCGGCACCCACCTCACATTTTTCAAGCAAGCTAACCCGAATAGACCAACATGGCATACATGACCCAAGAGGGCTACGACAGCCTCGTCGCCCAGCTCCGCCGTATGGAGCAAATCGACCGCCCGGCTGCATCGGCAGCCATCGCTGAAGCCCGCGACAAAGGCGACCTCTCCGAAAACGCCGAATATGACGCGGCAAAAGAAGCGCAGGCCCACCTCGAAACCAAGATCAACGAACTCAAAGCCACCATTGCGGCGGCCAAGATCATCGACACCTCCAAGCTCCGCACCGACATCGTCCAGATCCTCTCCACCGTTGAGATGAAAAACGTGAAGGTCGGTGCCAAGATGAAAGTACACCATCGTTTCGGAAAGCGAAGCTGATCTCCGTGCCGGTAAAATTTCGAGCACCACGCCCATCGCTCAAGCCCTTCTCGGCCACAAGGTCGGCGACGTGGTCGACGCACAAACGCCCCGCGGCGTCATCCAGCTCGAGATTCTCAACATCACCGTCTGATCCCACTGCTTCGCCGTTCCCTACCCCACCGAACGGAAACGACGCACGCAACAAACCACAAAACATCCCGCAGGCAATTCCGCATCGCCTGCGGGATTGTTTTTGTCTGTCCGCTCGCCTCAATCCGTTACTGCACAGCCGTTCTCGAAAGCACAGCCTCATCCTCGTTTTGGACAGAGAAAAGAAAAACATCTTCGGCGCAAATTATTTTTTTCCCCATCAACCATCGATATATTAAGAAGAAAGCCATATATTTGCACACATGAGATAACATAATCCACTGTAATATCACAAATCGAGTCTTACTCAATTCAAAAAACACTACCATGAAAAGGTTACTCCACTTCCTACTTTTCTCCTTCTGCCTCCTGGCTGCCATAGCCTGCGGAAAGAAAAACGGCGAAAAGATCACTTACCGCTTCGCTCCCGAACTCAACAAACCCGTCGTGTACAATTTCACCTCCACAACCGAAATGAACGCCGGGGGGAAGGACGTTTCTATACAAATGAGAATGAAAATGCAGATGACGCCCACCGCACGCGAAAATGGCGTCACCACGATCTCCACACAAGTTCTTGATATGTCGGCATCTACCGGCAACGAGGAGGCCGATCGCTCAATGGAACAATCCATGCAGCAATTCAAACAGTTGTTTTCTACGCTGCACATCATCACACAAGTCAATGAGCGAGGCAACACCGTCGGAAAAACCAGCTACGAAGGACTGCCCAAAGAATACGCAGCGATGTTCCAAAGTCAAATGGGAGGTTCCACTGACTTCAGCAACAACTTGAAATACTTCCCCGAATACCCCATCGGACAAGGCGATTCGTGGACGGGCAAGACACACGGCGACAAAGCAGATTGCGATGCGACGTACACACTCGAGGAAGTTACCAATGACGCGCTCACCGTGAGCTTCAAGGGAAAAATGACCCTCAAAAACAATCCGCAGGGCACAATACACATCACCGTAGAAGGTAGCTGCCAATACAACCGCAAAACTGGAATGAACATTCCCGGTACCTTCAAGGCTGAAACGAAGGCCACATCCGCCGGTCAACAAGTGAAATCGACCGTTACAATGTAACCGACCGCCTGCGCTGCATCAAAGGTATCTATTGTTCTGCTAATCTGCAGTTCCCAGCCCCGTGGAGGAAGTTGACATAAAATTATCGATGTAACTCCCGACCTACCCCCATTACGAACCCAAGCCCTGCACATCGTCCTTGCGGACGGTGGCAGGGGCTTGAGTTTTTCTGAATTGTAAAGGTTAGGTTTCGTCAATCCATCGCGTCAATCGAAGGGAGACAACAAGCATAACGAAAGCTTACGCAAGCAGTAGGGCATAATCAATCGCCGACTTGAAGGCTCTCCCCGCTCACTTCTTCCGCAACTCCCAAAAGGCCACCGCCGAAGCTGCGGCCACATTGAGCGAGTCCACGTTGTGGTGCATCGGGATGCGCACCGTGTAGTCGGTGCTTGCTATTACCGTTTCAGCCAGGCCGTCGCCCTCCGTACCCATCACGAGCGCCAAGCGCGGTTCGGCCTTCAGCACCGGATCGTCGAGCGAAATCGATCGATCGGTCAGCGCCATGGCCGCCGTGCGGAAGCCCAACGCTTGCAACTCCCCGATGGGATCGGCCGACCAAGCCCAAGGCACGAGAAACACGCTGCCCATCGACACGCGCACCGCACGCCGATTGAGCGGGTCGCAGGCCGTGCGCGACAGCACCACGGCATCGATACCCAAAGCGGCGGCCGAACGGAAGATCGCACCGATGTTGGTGGCGTCGGTCACCCCGTCGATCACGCACACGCGCGCCGCATCACGCACCACTTCCGCCACCGACGTTTCGGGACGGCGGCGCATGGCACAAAGCACACCGCGCGTGAGGGTGTAGCCGGTGAGCTGCGCCAAGAGTTCGCGTGCGCCGGTATAGACGGGAATGTCGCCGCAACGGCTGAGCACATCGGCCGCATCGCCGGTCAGATGTCGCTCCTCACAGAGCAGAGAGAGGGGTTCGTAGCCCGCATCGAGCGCCACATGGATCACCTTCGGACTTTCGGCGATGAACACGCCACGAGAGGGGTCGACTTTGCTGCGCAACTGCGCTTCGGTCAAGGCACTGTAAACCTCTACGCCGGGATCGGACAGGGAGGTGAGGTGGAAAATGGGCATAAGGGATTTCTTTTCGCGATCAGTCATTCGTGAGGCGCCTTCGTCACGGCCTTCGCCTGGGCGAACTGCGTTCGGGGCGTCCGAGGTGCAAAGTTAACGGAAAATATCTTGTCGCACTCCCCCGCTCCACGAAAAGTAGTCCATCGAGCAAGCTCGACAAAGCCGCCCGGCAGCCCCAACAAAGCACAACACTCCCGCCGAGCTCGAACCCGACGAGAGTGTATGGTGTGTGAAAAAGAAAGGGCCTGCGCCGGAGACTCAGGGTTGCGCTCTGCGACCCGAAGTCACCACGAGGGGAACCGTCTGCTGTGCGGCTTTCGTCGGCGCGCTGTCGGCCGTGCCGCGATAGGCGTTCCAGCTCCAGCCCGCATTGTCCCAATCGTAGTAGTCGCCCGTGTATGTGCTCCAGTCGCTGAAGCTCAAGCTACCCAGATTGAAGCGGAAGCCCGAATCGCCTGCACGACCGGTGAAACGGCTGTTGCTCAGATAGTAATCGTAGATCCGCACGTCCAAACCGTGGTCGGAGGGATACGTGAGATAGATTTCGCCGTTGCGGATTTCCCAGTAGAAGCGATGGTAGCGGCGCGAGAGCGGGCCATAGTTGTAGAAGTCGATCTGCTTGCCCCAACCCGAGCGCGCTCCGTAATAGTTCGGTTGGAAAAGCACATACGAGTTGCGCGAATCGAATTGCACCTTTTGTCCCGTGATGGGATTCACCACTTGATAGAACATGCCGAAATCGCCTTGCCATTCGCCGCTGATGGTTTGTGCGCGACCTTGGTCTCCGGTACCGGGATTGTAGGGATAATACGGATTATAGGGGTCGTAGCCGTCGCCGTCGTAGTACGGATCGTACACACACGAAGCGAGAGACAGCGCCGCTACGAGCAAGACGGGCAGTGCCCAGAGAAGAGAGTAGATTCGTTTCATAATCGGTGATTACTGTGCCGCTGAGGGCGGCAGGTTTGTAGGGCAAATGTAGAGCAAACACACTGAGCAACCAAACGAATGGGAGAAAAAAAGCATCGTGCGGGGCATTTATTTGCTTTTGTGGGCAATTTGCCCCGAACAAGATAGACAGAACGAACATTTGCCCTAAAACAACACGTCACACAAGACAAACGACAAATCTCGTCTCGAATCCATACCCAAAGCGCAGCGTCGGCCGGCCCATCCGGCTCTTCTTCCTCACACTGCCGGGTGGGTGGCCCATCGGCTCGCGATCGCGTGCGCTCCTTATTCCCCTCGCGCGTACGCGCGCGTCAGGCAGTTTTCGTTTTTTGCCTTCACCTCTTCACCCACCCCTTGCAACTCTCTATGCCACAGTGCGATATGGGTGAAGGCTTTGGCAAAACATCTTCACCCACGGGCACCAATGCCTTCACCCGCGGTGAAGCCGGAAAAAGACGGATCCTTCACCCCTTTTGCCATTAAAATCAACTCGTTGTGCGCCGCGGTGAAGGGTGAAGGGTAAAAAAACAAAAAGTGACTGATGCGCGTGTGTACGTGTGCGCGCGAGGAGGGTTCACCCATAAAAGCGGGCGTTTTCCGTCAACGCCCCCCGTGTTTCGAGCGGTTGTTCCCTGCTTCGTCGGGGATGCGGGGCGCGTCGTGTTTTCCGTCCCAAACTGTCGGGCGGTGGCGGTGCAGCACGATTTCTTTTGAACGGGAAAGGAAAACATCGGCACAAAAAAAGAAGTGACGCCGCCCACATTTCGCCGTTTTTTTACTACATTTGCGAAATCGAGGTGCGCCCTGCTTCGGCGCGCACCCTTTCACGACAAGACACTCACACCATGACCATTTTCAGCAAAATTGCCGCCGGAGAAATTCCCTCCTACAAATGTGCGGAAAACGAGGATTTCTACGCCTTTCTCGACATCAACCCTGTGGCGAAGGGACACACACTCGTGATTCCCCGCCGGGAAGTGGACTACATTTTCGATCTCGACGACGAAACGCTCGCTGCCTACCATCGTTTTGCCAAGCGCGTGGCGCTGGCCATCGGCGAAGCTTTCCCCTGTCGCAAAGTCGGCATGGCTGTGCTCGGACTCGAGGTGCCGCACGCCCACATTCACCTCGTCCCCCTCAACAATGAGGGTGACATGGACTTTCGCAAACCGAAGCTCCAACTTCCTGCCGAAGAAATGCAGGCGGCGGCCGATGCCATCCGCGCGGCTTTCGAACGCCAAAACCCGGCCTAATCTCTCTACACCTCAATTCGCACCTTTATGCACCTCCACCACCTTGTTCTGCTGAGCGCACTGCTCGTAGGCAGCGCGACGGCCGCGGCGCAGTCCTCGGCCGGCCATGTCATTCGACTCGACCGACCGACGTCCTTCAAAGGGGCCGAAAGTTGGTGGGGCGGACATCCCGAACGTTTTGACAGCCTGCACAAGCCCATCAGTGCGGGCGATGCGGCCGTGAACCCCGACCCCGAATGGGAACGCCGTTCACTGCCTTTGGGCAATGGCCACTTGGGCGCGAACCTCATGGGTTCGGTGGCCACCGAACGCCTCACCCTCAACGAAAAGAGCCTCTGGCGCGGCGGTCCGGGGGTGAAGAGCGGTCCGGCTTACTACTGGGATGTGAACAAGGCGAGCGCACCGGTGCTCAAAGCGATCCGCCGTGCTTTCGCCGAGGGCAATACCGAAGAGGCGGCCCGGCTCACACGCGAGAATTTCAACGGAAAGGCGGCCTACGAAACCCGGGGCGAAAAAGATTTTCGCTTCGGCTCCTTCACCACGATGGGCGAACTTCACATCGCCACGGGACTCGACGAAGCGAAAATCCGCGACTACGAGCGCACGCTCTCCCTCGATTCGGCGCTGGCCACGGTGAATTTCACTGCGGCCGACGGCACGCGCTACACGCGCAGCGCGTTCATCTCCTACCCCGACAATGTGCTGGTGGTGCGCTTCACCGCCGACCGCCGCGGACAACAAAACCTCACGCTTTCTTACGCGCCGAATCCCTGCGCCGAGGGAAAGATGGTGCCGGAGGGAAAGGACGGGCTGGTTTATCGCGCACAGTTGGACAACAATGGCATGCGCTTTGTGGTGCGCCTTCGCGCGGTGGCGAAAGGCGGCACGGTGACGAACACCGACGGCCGTTTCACCGTGAAGGGCGCCGACGAGGTGACCTTCCTCCTCACCGCCGACACGGACTACCGCCTGAATCTCGACCCGAAGTTCGACGATCCGAAGGCCTATGTGGGGGTGGCCCCCGAACGCACCACGGCACAGTGGATGAAAGCGGCGGCGCGACGAAGCTATTCGTCGCTTTTCAGCCGGCACTACAAGGACTACGCCGCGCTCTATGATCGCGTGCAACTGCAACTGGGCGACACGCCCGATTCGCTGCGCAACCTGCCGACGGATCGTCGACTGGCGGCTTATCGCAACGGTGCACCGGATCATGATCTCGAGGCGCTCTACTTCCAGTTCGGACGCTATCTGCTCATCGCTTCTTCGCGACCGGGCAATCTCCCGGCGAACTTGCAAGGGGTGTGGCACAACAACGTCGACGGGCCGTGGCGCGTGGACTACCACAACAACATCAACCTGCAAATGAACTATTGGCCGGCGCTCACAACGGGCCTGGCCGAGTGCGCCGAACCTCTCACGGAATTCATCCTCTCGATGCGCAAACCCGGGGCGGTGACGGCACGCAAATATTTCAACGCCCGCGGTTGGATGGCGGGCATCAGCGGCAACCCCTTCGGATTCACCGCACCTTTCGTGAGTCAAGACATGTCGTGGAACTACAATCCTGTGGCCGCCCACTGGTTGGCGACGCACCTGTGGGAATACTATGAGTTCACACGCGACAAACAGTTTCTTGCCAAGGTGGCTTATCCGGTGCTGAAGGAGTGCGCGCAATTCTCGGAAGACTACCTGTGGCAAAAACCGGACGGCACGCTCACGGCGGCGCCTTCGACTTCGCCCGAACACGGACCGGTGGACGAGGGGACGACCTTCACCCACGCGGTGATTCGCGAAAACCTGCAAGAGGCGGTGCGCGCAGCAATGATTCTCGGCGTGGACAACAGCGACGTGGCCACTTGGAACAACACGCTTGCGCATCTGGCTCCTTACAAGGTGGGGCGCTACGGGCAGTTGCAAGAATGGAGTAAAGACATCGACGATCCGAACGACCATCACCGGCATGTGAACCACCTCTTCGGCTTGCACCCGGGAACGACGATCTCGCCCATCACCACCCCTGCGCTGGCTGAAGCGGCACGCGTGGTACTCGACCACCGCGGCGACGGAGCCACCGGCTGGTCGATGGGATGGAAACTCAACCAATGGGCACGTTTGCACGACGGCAACCGGAGCTACAAGCTCTTTGCTAATTTGCTAAAAAACGGAACGGCCGACAACCTCTGGGATATGCATCCGCCGTTCCAAATCGACGGTAATTTCGGCGGAACAGCCGGCGTGGCCGAAATGCTCCTCCAAAGTCACGTCGGCGGTTTGCACCTCCTGCCCTCACTGCCCGATGCGTGGCGCAACGGCTGTGTGAAAGGACTGCGCGCCCGAGGTGCTTTCGTCGTGGACCTCGATTGGCGTAACGGACAACTGCACGAAGCACGCATCACCTCGCTGAGCGGTGAAGATTGCACCGTGCGCTACGGACAACAGACCATAGGTTTCCCCACTCACAAAGGACATATCTACCGACTCCTGCTCAAGGACGGACAGCTCGAACTCGCAAAATAAAAACGGAGCCCTTTTGCGCCCCAAAAAACAAAGACAACGTTTGGACATTCGACCGACGAATTGTAACTTTGCCCCAATTTACTTTCCATCTCGACTACTTTAATGCAAGAATCTTTCGAACTCATTGCCAAAACCTTCCAGGGACTGGAAGAGGTGTTGGCGCAAGAGCTCATCGAGCTTGGTGCCAACGACGTGCAAATCGGCCGCCGCATGGTCTCCTTCAGCGGAAACCAAGAAATGATGTACCGCGCCAATTTTTGTCTCCGCACCGCCGTACGTATTCTCAAACCCATTTCGCATTTTCGGGCCCGGAACGCCGACGAAGTTTACAAAGCGGTGAAAGAAATCGAGTGGAAGGATATTTTAGATCTTGACACGTCCTTTGTGGTGGACACCACCGTCTACAGCACCGAATTTCGCAATTCGAAATTCGTGGCTTACAAGGTGAAAGACGCCATTGTAGACTATTTTATGGAGCGCGAAGGAAAACGCCCCAATATCAGTGTGGCGAATCCCGATTTGCGACTCAATATTCATATAGCGGAAGACAATTGCACGCTGTCGCTCGATTCGAGTGGGGAGAGTCTCCACTTGCGCGGCTATCGCACCGCAACCGTCGAAGCACCCATCAACGAGGTCCTCGCCGCCGCCCTCATTAAAATGAGTGGTTGGAAATTCGATTGCGACCTCATCGACCCCTTCTGCGGCTCGGGTACCATTCTCGTGGAGGCGGCGCTCATGGCACGCAATATCTATCCCGGGGTGTTCCGTCAAAAATTTGGATTCGAAAATTGGAAAGACTTCAACCCCGAACTGCTCAGCTCTATTTGAAGACGACAGCAACGAGCGCACTTTCGAACACCGCATCATCGGTTCGGACATCAACCTTCGTGCCGTCGAAGCCGCGCTGGCCAATGCCAAAGCAGCCGGCGTGGCCGATCTCATCACGGTGGAACAACGCGAAATCCGCGACTTCAAAAAGCCGGAAATGCCTGCCGTGCTCATCACCAACCCGCCCTACGGCGAACGACTGCGCCCCGAAGATCTCTCCGACATTTACCGCACGCTGGGCGAAAAGCTCAAACGCGAATTTCAAGGCGGAGAGGCCTGGATCATTTCCTCGCGCGAAGAACTCTTCGACTCGATGCGTCTGCGTCCCTCCTTCAAAGTGCCACTCCAAAACGGATCGCTCGATTGCGAACTCCGCAAATATGTCACCTTCGAAGGCAAGCTCGACAATTTCCGCGCGCAAGGCCATGTGGTGAAAACCGACGACGAACTGCGACGCATGGGCGAAAAAGGACGTTTCCGCGACGGCCGCAAACGCGATTTCTCGCGCAAACGTTTCGACGACGACAACGAGGAGGAACGCGAAGACCGTCGTTACAACGACCGCAGCGCCGGCGACCGCAAAGGGGAAAATTTGGCGACCGCGAACGCCGTTTTGACGATCGTCGTTCGGCTGGTCGGCGCGACAACTACGACCGCGACGACCGGCGATATGGTGATCGTGATCGCCGCTATGACGACCGGCGCGACGAAGCCAACGAACGCTACGATCGCAACATTGATTTCTCCGACGACCCCGAACTGGCCGCCACTTATCGCAACCTCCGCGCGCGCCACAACACCTTCGAACGGGTACGCAACGCAAAGGATCGCAAAGAACGCGGAGAAAAAGCAGAACAGCGCGGTGACAAAAGAGGATTCAACGACCGACGCAACGGCGACAACCGCTACGGTCGCGAACGAAAAGACCGCTACAACGACCGAGGTGGCGACCGTCGAAAAGATGATCGCCGAAATCAAGATCGACGCGAAGGTTTCAACGACCGCAACCGCTTCGACCGCCGCGATTCATTCCATTCACGCCGCGACAAAGGTGGGTTCTCCCGTTCGCGCCGCGACGATTGAACCGCCCCACCGACGTTCTCTCTTTTTCGTTCACGCTTGAGCACGCTGTTCGCATGAAAAAAATAATTCTCCTTCTCCTCTCGTTCCTCACGCTCACCGGAATGGCGCAAACCGCACAAAAATCACTCCGCCAACCCACCCTCGACGACCTCATGTGGGGCGGTTCCAACTATTGGAACCTCCAACCCAAAAGCGTCTTCACCGCTTGGTGGGGCGAAGCTCTTCTGCGCACCGACGTCGAGCAAGTCTCACAACTGAGTGATGCGGCCGGTCGGCATTTCGATGCGAAAGGCACGCCGCTTTTCACCCTCGCCGAGATCAATGCCGCGCTCGACACCGCCCGTTGCGGCGTGTTGCGTTCGCTCACCTCCGCCACCTTCCCCGAGGCCGGTCGTACCGTTGCCACCCTTCGCACCGCCCGCGCGCTCTTTCGCTATAATTGGAAAGACCGTCGCGTCGAATGGTCGATTCCGCTCGAACGAGGCATCGAACACCAAGACTTCGCTCCCGCGAGTCAAGCCTTGGCTTACACCCAAAACTATAATCTCTACGTCACCACCGCCGACGGACGCCGCCACGCCGTTTCCACCGACGGCAACCGCGAGTTGCTCTACGGCACCTCCGTCCACCGCGACGAATTCGGCATTCACAAAGGCACTTTCTGGAGCCCCGACGGACGCCGCCTCGCCTTCTATCGCATGGACCAGCGCATGGTCACCGACTATCCGCTCGTCAACATCGACGTGCCCTCGGCCGTGCGCATCGCCCAACCCGCACCCGAGAAGTACCCCATGGCGGGCATGACCTCCCACAAGGTCACCGTCGGCATCTTCAATCCGGAGAACGATCGCACCGTCTGGCTCGATCTCGGCGATCCCACCGACCGCTACTTCACCAACCTCAGTTGGAGCCCCGACGGCAACCGCCTCTACATCATGGAAGTGCCGCGTTCGCAAAAGCGTTGCGACCTCGTCGCCTACGACACCCACACCGGCGCGCGACTCGGGGTGCTCTACACCGAAACCAACGAGCGTTTCGTCGAACCCCAAACCCGCTCACGTTCTTGCCGTGGGACAAAGACAAGTTCATCTACCAAAGCGAGCGCGACGGCTTCAACCACCTCTACCTCTTCAACACCAAAGGCCAACTGCTCAAGCAGCTCACCTCCGGTAAGTTTGAGGTGCTCGAACTCCTCGGTTTCAACACCCGCACCCGCAGCGTCATCATCCGCAGCAACGAGAGCGGACACATTCGCGAGAACCTCTACGCCGTCGATCTCAAAACCGGTCGTCGCACCCTCCTCGACAACGGCGTAGGCGTGCACCGCGCCCAACTCTCGCCCAACGGCACTCTGCTGCGCGACACCTGGTCGTCGCCCACCACCTACCGCAACATCGTCGTGCGCAGCACCGAGCATCCGCGCGAAGCCCTTCGCCTGCTCGAAGCCGCCGACCCGTGGCGTGAGTTCACCATGCCCCGCGTCGAAAGCGGGAGCATCCTGGCCGCCGACGGCAAAACGCCCCTCTACTATCGGCTCGTCAAGCCCGTCCACTTCGATCCCAACAAGCAGTATCCCACCATCGTCTACGTCTACGGTGGTCCCCATGCCACCAACGTCAAGGAGTCGTGGAACTACCAAGCCCGCCCGTGGGAATACTACATGGCCAACCGCGACTACGTCCTCTTCATTCTCGACAACCGCGGATCGGGCGACCGCGGTTTCGAATTCGAAAGTTGCACCCACCGCCACCTCGGTCGCATCGAGATGGCCGATCAGATGCAAGGCGTCAAATACCTCTCTTCCCTCCCCTTCGTCGACACCACTCGCATCGGCGTGCACGGTTGGAGTTTCGGCGGATTCATGACGACGAACCTCATGCTCTCCCACCCCGAGGTCTTCAAAGTCGGTGTCGCCGGCGGTCCCGTTCTCGACTGGAAATACTACGAAGCCATGTATGGTGAGCGCTACATGGAAACGCCGCAAACCAATCCCGAGGGCTATGCCGAAGCCAGCATGGTGGAACACGCCGCAAAGCTCAAAGGCCGCTTGCAAATCATCGTCGGCTACAACGACCCCACCTGCGTGCTCCAGCACTCCCTCGCCTTCCTCCGCGCCTGCGAAGACGCCGGCACCCAACCCGACTACTTCGTCTATCCCGGACAAGGCCACAACATGATGGGGCGCGACATGATCCACCTCCACGAGCGCATCACGCGCTACTTCGAAGACCATCTCAAACCGCTACGCAAATAACCGATCGCCGCGCAACGATCTAAAAACAACGGTGCCGCCTCTCTTGTGAGAGGCGGCACCGCTTTCTTTTGCGCGTGCAAACTCCTTTTACGGCTGTTGTTTCACGTAGATCGAAAAGGTTTGATCAATGGAAGAAACGCCATGGAAAAATCACCTTCCGTTCGTGCCCCGTGCGGTTGGGCGAAAGCTTCACCTGCACCTGCCGGCGATCCTTGGAGATCGCAAAGGAATACCAATTTCCCGAAGCACGACAAGTGCCATCTGCCAACGTATCGATTCGCAACGCCTCATCGTCGACGAATTTCGTCGTACCGCATTTATTGAGCGTATCGGGAATGGTCACATTGAACAACGACCAAGCTTTGCCGAAGGGTTTTCCCTCTCGGTTGAGCACATTGACGGTTTGTTCACCGCCCGCTGCCGACAGCGACAATTCGGTAGATCGCACTTCATATTCATCTTTCAGAGAATGCGAACCATCGCAACCGGGCAAAAACAAGAGCGCGCACATCACGCTCGCAACAATCGTGGAAACAGACTTCATCATTTCGAATTGAAAGGAGATTGAACAACATAGAGACTCAAAGAGAGCCTAGATTCCCCATGCAACGCCACATTGCGGGTTTTTCCGGTGTGGTTAGCGTTCACCTTGACGCGAATGGTGTTTTGATCTTTCGATATCGTGAACGAATACCAGTCGTTGTACAAGCGTTGACCACCATCGACCAATTTCTCCTTTCGCATCGTCGTGTCTGTCACACTACCACGACAATCCACTCGAGGATCATTCAGACTCGTTCCTTCGGGGTACCACGGAAGGTGTTTTCGATTTCCACTTATGCTGCGCACCGTCACAACGGCCTCACCGCCTTCCTTAGAAAAATACAACTGCTCAGGATAAGCCTGAGGCTCGTCACTCATATCGTCGCAGGACACGACTCCGAGTAAGCACAAGCTCGACAAAGCAAGCAACTTCAAAAAATGCATAGACTATTATTTTTGATGGGAGAATCAACGAGAATGGGACGACCGGTCCGCCCCTACGAAAGCCAACGAATTGAACCCGTGGTCAAAAGTACATTAACAACCAAGTCTCAATTCAACGGTGCAAAGGTAAGAGAAAATATCCTATTTGCAAAATCGAAAGTTTTTTTACATCACGACCTAAAACAAAAACTTGTTGATCACCGCCGCCCTATCTTTCCCCCACTTCCCTCCTCTGCATCAAGAAAGGGGGGAAACGCCACTGCGAGAAGCAGTCAACGCTCCACCACGCGCAAGGAATTGCCACAGCGGCGGTGCGACACCGAGAAACCCAGACTGCGCACCTCCCGACCAAAGGCTTGAAGTGACACGCCGCGCACGGCAGCGGGACAACGGCGGCGCAAGCGGTCGTACAACGCTGTCACCGTGTGCCACTTCCCCACCTCACCGGTCCGCGGCACACGATAGTAACGAGACAGACATTCGGCAAGCGGAGACGCCACACGAAAGGCGGCATTGGCGCGCTCCTGCATGCGTGTCGACGCCCGATCCAGATAGCACGGCGCACCGGAAAGCACCTCGCTGCGCAACTGTGCAAAGAGTTGCGCGTGGTCCACGGGCGAACAATCGATCGGGTGCGTCACCTCCACACACACAAAGCGACGCGAACCCGTGCGATCCACCAGCACCTCCTTCACATTGCTCGTCGCCATGAACGAAGCCATGCGCGGCAACGACAACAGTTCCTGCCGATAGGCCCGACGCAAACAAAGATGCTTGAGTTGCAGGAGATTCTTGAGCGTGGCGTGCTGACGCAACGTGTAGCGGTCGAATTCATCGAGGTTGATCAGCCCCAGTTTGGCCAAACGCGGTTCGGGTGCGGCCGAGCCCACGAGGTCGAACTTGTCGGTGTAGTAATCGGCCAATTCAGGCGGCATGAGCAGACGGCAAAATGTGCTCTTGCGCAGGCCCTGACGCCGACTCACGAGCAGCGGCACCAGGTCATTGGCCGTCGCGGTGGGTTGCCCCATCCACTGCGCGGCCAAAGCGCGCAGCCAAACAGCGAAACCGCACAACCACGCGGCCTCGGTCGATACGCGCTCGGCCAGCGGGCGCACCCGGTCGACGCCGTCCCAATCGGGCAGGCGGTTCATGTAGTCGGTCAGCGGATGGAACGACGGGAGGAGCGAGGAGTGCAACAACCGCACCACATCGCGCTGCCAAACCCCGATGCCGGCATCGATGGCACGAATGGACAACGTGTTGAAGTCCAAGGGAGTGATGCGGCGGAAGGGCCCTTGCCCATCGCGCTCGCGAAATTCGGGCACCTCGGCCAGCACATTATAGCGAAATTCGTGCGTCTCTTCCAGCAGTTGCCGCAGACGCAGGTGGAGGGTGGGTTGCGCTGCGTCATCGTCCCGCTCACGGCGACGGGGAGCGCCGAGCGACGGGACAACAGACGGGCAGCGGGCGGCAATACCCGGAAAGCACACGGCGAAAAGACACCGAACGAGAAAACGAAGGAAACGAAGAAGAAAGTTTTTCATAGCCGATAAAGATAAGAACATGGAACTTCAACGGACGACAGCGGGGACTTTCGCCCCGTTCGAACGAGCGGCACCGAAGACGTTTGGTCTGTCCTCGGCCGACTCATTTTTTGCGTCGCCGTTCCCTTACCAATACAATCGAAAAACCGGATTGTGACACATCGGCGGAAAATTTCTTTCATCTTTCATTTTTGTCGCCCCGACGCGTCTCACGTTTTCACCTCATCCTCAACGCATTGCAAGCATACACGGAAGTGCATTCAACGAACGTTAAAATACAAAGAATAGCTTGTCATTTTTTGCGCGCCCGCGTCAGTTCCGCCAAAACAATGCTCCACAGCACACCTTTCTCTCAAGAAAGCACGCAAAAACACCTCCCCACTTTCGGGAAAAAATGCCCTTCTTTTCCCACTCCGCCCCCCGCTTTCCGACCCTCGCCGCGCACCGCATTGCGGTGAACGCACGTCTCGCGTGTGCGCACACCCACGCGCCTCAGTCGGTTTTCGTTTTCTGCCTTCCCCCTTCACGACGGGGCCTCAGCAGCCTGATTGCTCGGGCGTTGGGGGTGAAGACGCCGCCCATTTTTCGTCCTTCACCGCCGCTCCCGACGTGTGCAGCCCGGGTGAAGGTCGAGCGCAAAAGCCTTCACCCCTTACGCACTGACGATCAACGCGTTGACGCCGGTGGGTGAAGAGGTGAAGGCAAAAAACGAAAAGTGCCTGACGCGCGCACGCGTAGGCGCATGAAAAACGCCACCCGAAAAGGGGTGGCGAAATGGGGAGCATCGGTCGGGCGACGGAAGGAAATCATCCGCGCTTCCAAACCTGTTCGACGGGCGCGCTTTTTTTGTTCTTGAGCGTGATCTTCACGGCCGCATACTTGTTCACGGTCTCGGTGGGCAACACAAGGGTGAAGCGAGCATCGAGCCACTTGAAGTAGTCGCTGTCGATGAAGGCCAACTGGATACCCACCGGCTTGCGGTTGCTTCCCTTGCGCCACTCGATGAGCGTGCGGGGTGTGGTGGTGACCAGCATCGTCTGGGCGGAGAGGTCGTGGAGCTGCCCCGAGGCGTCGACGCCGTTCACCACCAAGCCGCTCGCGCCGCTCACGATGGCGCTCTTCGGGTATTCAAAATTCTTGTATTTCACTTCCTTCTTCCAGCCGTATTGTGCGTTCACCTCGTAGAACGTGCTGTCTTGAGGCGTAACGTCGGCCAAAGAAAGAGTGGTTCCCGTCACGGTGCAGGCCAGGCGCGTCTCCTTGCCGGAGGTGGAAGCCTCGACAGTGAGGCCGCTCGGATTCAACACGAAACCGCCGATCACAGAAGAGGGATCAGCGGGGAGTTTGCCCTTGAAATAGTCTTCGTTCACGCGCGTCACACCGGCATCGGCCAGGAGTGCATCGGTCTCTTCGGGGGTCTGCCATTGTCCGTCGACCTGTTTGGCGGCGGGCGTTTCACGCACACTCTGCTTGTCATCGTACTTGTCGCACGAGGATACACTCAGCACAGCGGCTCCTCCCAACACGAGGGAGCAAGCCAGAGAGAAAGTCATTTTCATCATAGGGAAGCTTATTGTTTGGATTGATCTTTTGAAAAGGAGGAGGCCGAGGCGGTTGAAGACGGACCGACCGGCGGCGTCGACCACGCACTCGGTCACTGCGCTATGCACAACAAAGGTACCGGCGGCGTGCGCATCGACATGCCAATTACTTCAATTCGGCAAACTGCGACCGGCGTTGTCGTTTTGAGAGTACAAATATAGAAACCTGTGCAGACAGCTACAAATAAAATAGCTAAATTCTCAGGCGAAAAACGTCGATCGTCCCTATTTTGCCAATCCGGAGTATGCAAACTGCGCGAAAACAGAAAATCAAGGCCGCAAGAAAGCGAAAAACAAAGACAAAACAGTACGTTCACGACCTATTCGATAGACAAATGTAAAGCATCACAAAACCACGCGATACAAAACCTCATGCAAGAATCCGTATATACCGCCGGATAAACGAATAGAATTGCAAGTCACTCTCCGACTATGGAAAAATTCGAGGGGCGCTCACGAGGGAGGGAGCAACAACAACGACGGAGCACGTCCCCCCCATGAACGAAAAACGCCCCTCTGCGGAACGAACCGAGAGGGGCGTGTGGAGAGGAGCCGGCAACGCGGCTTATTTTTGCTTCTTGTCGACAGCAGTGGCGGGTTTGAGCACCTCGGCCTTGTAGCCGAACTTGGCAAAGCCCTTTTGGAGATTGGGCACATTGGTCACGTCGGCATCGAAGGTCACGGTCACGGTGTGGTTTTCCACATCGGTCTTCATGTTCTTCACGCCCTTTTCGTAGGGGATGTTGCGCTTCACCTTGGCTTCGCAGTTGACGCAGGTCATTTGTTCCACCTTGAAAAACAACTTGTTGGAGGTTCTTGGCTGCGGCACCGAGTACCGAGAAGAGGAAGACGAAGAGAAAGAGAACTTTTTTCATTGTGTGATCTGTTTTTTGAAATACGAAAAAAATGAAAGTAGGTGAGTGAGTTTATCGTGCGATGGTGTAGCGGAAGCCGGCGTAGAACATGGCGCCGTCGAGCGGGCCGTAGACCAGGGTGGGGTCGAATTGCGAACCGCGCGGGTGGGCAAAGTCGATCACGGCATTGGGCTGCTTGTAGCCGGTGAGGTTTTCGCCGCCCACATAGACGCTGAAACCGCGGAAATTGCGCGTGACCTGTGCCGAGAGTTGCGGATAGGCTTTGAAATTGGGGTTCCACGATGTGGTGCCGTCGGCCAGCACATAGTTGAGCGGTAGGCGTCCGCCGCCGTTGAGCTGGAGGGTGACATCGAATTGCCACTTTTCGAGCGGCGTGGCGTAGGTGGCGGTGACGAGGGCCTTGTAGCGACTCTGCAGGGGTTTCTCCATGACGCTCACGCTGCCGTCGGGGCGGCCGAAAGCGGTGCGCACGTTGGTGTAACGATAGGCGGCCGTGAGGTTGAAGCCCTCGAAAAGCGGATAGGAGGCTTGCAGTTGCACCACGTGCGAATAGCTGTCGCCTTGGAGCGGGTGGATGCTGATGCGGTGCGGATCGGCGTCGAAGTCCACCACGGCTTGCTTTTCGAAGTTGGTGTAGTAATAATCGGCACTCAGGTCGAGGACGTGATCGCCCAAGGGGAGTTTGTAGCCGATGTTGAGCCCGTAGTTCCACGCCTCTTCGCGCAGGTGATCGCTGCTGAAGTCGAGGGCGCGGCTTCCCGTGAGCAGGTAGTTCATCTCCTCGGGCACCCAAGCGGTGCGGTAGCCCTTGCCGGCATTGAGACGAACCACGAAGTTGCGGCGGGGCGAGAATTTGAGGTGGGCGCGGGGGGTGACAAACGTGCCGTAGAGGTTGCTGCGGTCGATGCGCACGCCGCCCATGAGGGTCAGGGCGCTGCCGAGCGTGTAGGTGTATTGGGCGTAGGCGCCGGCCACGGTTTCGCGAGCCGAGGTGGGCAGGGGCGACGCCGGGCGCGAAGGTCCGACTGCCCACCGTGCGACCGAAGTCGTCGTGGTTCAAACTCAACCGGCCGAAAGGGTGTGGGTGCGCTGCCACTGCGTTTCGAAGAGCAACGAAGCGTAGGCATTGGTCTGTCGCGCGTTGAAAATTCGGTGGTCATAGTTGGCGTTTTGCAAGTGGCGCGAGCCGGAGAGGATGAGGGCGATGTTGGTGTTGTTCTCATCGTGAAACATCCACGCCGTTTTGTTTGTCGCTTCCACCCGTTTCGTGTCGATCGTCACCCGATAGGGGTCACTCATCGCCCCATCGTGATGCACGATTTGTCCGCCCTCGCGCGTTTCCTTCAGTCCGCGCAGATAGAACTGCGAAAGGAGGTGATCGCCGTTGTAGGTCCAGCGGTTCATGAGGTTGAACTGCTCGGTTTTGGGGCGGTCGGCCAGTCCGTCGTGGTTCTCATCGTGCACGTGAAACGTTTTGCTGTAGTGGCCCAACACGGTCGTGCCCCAACGCGCCGACGGCAGCAGGGTGCTCTCCACATTGCCCTCGATGCGTCCGTGGGCGTCGGCATAGCCGTTGAGCAAAAGGATATTGGGATATTTGACCTGCGGCTTCTTGTATTCCACATTGATTTGCCCGGTGAGCGACTCATAGCCGTTTTTCACGCTCGAGGCGCCTTTGCTCACCTGGATGCTCTCCATCCACGTGCCGGGCACGTAGTTCAGGCCGAAGGGCTGGGCGAGGTTGCGCATCGTGGGGACGTTTTCGGCCAGCATCTGCACGTAGGTGCCGGCGAGTCCGAGGAGTTTGATCTGTCGGGCACCGGTGGCGGCGTCACTGTAGTTGACATCGACCGAGGGGTTGTTGACAAAACTCTCGCCGAGGTTGCAGCAGGCGGCGCGCAGGAGTTCGTGGCCGGTGATGGTCTCGTTGTTTTGCGTGAGGCCGAGGGCGTGGAAGAGGCCCTTGCGCTTGGCGGACACGGTGGCGGAGCGCAAATCCACCTGCTTGGGGGCTGTCGTCGCTTGGTCGGAGAGGGTGTCGGCTTGCTCGCGGGGAGCGGCGGTTTGGGCCACTTGGGCGTGCAACGGCGACACGGCGGCGACGAAGAGAAGAGAGAGGAGGAGCGGGGAAGAGTGATTCATTGTGTCGGTGTGTGGAGGTAAGTGGTTGCCCGAAGGGACACCGTTCGTTTTGCTGGTGCAAAGTTACATGCTTCTGTCCCGAATGGTGTTACATGATTTGCTTTCTTTCTTACATGATGCTATTGGAGCATGTCGCACACCGTTTTTGCGCGCCTTCGCGCCCCCGGTCGACTCCCCCACTCCGCCTCGACGACACTCATATATTATATAGAGCACGTGACGGGGCCTCAGCGCTTGGGCTCGTGCGAGCCGTTTATCGCTGTGCTCGCGGCTCCATCGCCCCATCGTGTTTTCTCCTCACGGCAAAAGCACCGTGCCCGTGCAGCCCACAGCGAAGGGCGGGGAAATCGACGGCAGCAGGCAGATTTGGCCGATGAAGTTTTGCAGACTTCGTTGTTTTATACTAATTTTGCGGTACGTGCGCCCCTTGTGAGGGCCGTTCGTCACGACATCTATTTACACTCATACATTATGAAGAAGGTAAAACTTTTGCTGATCGGGCTTTTTGCCACGGTGCTGCTCCCGAGTGCCGCGCAGCAGCCCGCCAAGCTCCCCGCCGACAACGCCATTCGGCAAGGAAAACTCCCCAACGGGTTGACCTACTACATTCGGCACAACGCCGAACCGAAAGGACAGGTCAATTTCTACATCGCCCAAAAGGTGGGATCGATTCAGGAGAACGACGACCAGCGCGGTCTGGCTCACTTTCTCGAACACATGGCTTTCAACGGGTCGAAGCACTTCCCCAACGACGGCCAACTCATCAAGTATTGCGAAAGCATCGGCGTGAAATTCGGTGAGAACCTGAACGCCTACACCTCGACCGACGAAACGGTCTACAACATCGACAACGTTCCCGTGGCGGGCAACAACGTCGATTCTTGTCTCTTCATTCTGGCAGACTGGTCGGGCGGACTGCTCCTCCAAGAAAAAGAGATCAACAAAGAACGCGGCGTGATTCACGAAGAATGGCGTATGCGTTCGAGCCCGATGATGCGCATCTTCGAGCGCCGCTTGCCCGAACTCTATCCCGGCAGCAAATACGGCTATCGTCTTCCCATCGGTTTGATGTCGATCGTCGACAACTTCAAACCCGATTTCCTCCGCGCCTACTACAAGAAGTGGTATCGTCCCGACTTGCAGGGTGTGGTGATCGTGGGCGACATTGATGCGGCACAGGTCGAGGCCAAGGTGAAACAGATTCTCGGCGCAGTGCCCATGCCTGCCAACGCAGCAAAGTACGAAACCTATCCCGTGCCCGACAATGCACAGGCCATCTACGTCATCGACAAAGACAAGGAACAAACCACGAGCTCGATCTCGATCATGCTCAAAACCGATGTGCTGCCGCAAGAATATCGCGGTACGCTCTTCGGTCTGATCCACTCCTATATAATTTCCATGATGGGGCAGACCCTCAATGGCCGTTTGAACGAGATGAGCCAAAAGCAAGATTGCCCGTTCATCAGTGCCGGAGTGGACTATGGTACCTATCTGCTCTCGAAGACCAAAGATGCCTTCTCGCTCTACATCACGCCGAAACCCGGGCGCGACGCAGAAGCCGTGACGGCGGTGATGAAAGAGGTGAAGCGACTCAAAGATTTCGGGGTGACCGGCACCGAATTGCTCCGCGCACGCGACAACTTCCTCAGCACCTACGAAACGCTCTACAACAACCGCGACAAGCAAAAGAACGGTTACTATGTGGGACGGTGTGTGCGCGACTTCCTCGACGGAACGGGAACAGCCGACATCGCCACACTCTACAACAACTACAAGCTCATTTCGGGGAAGGTGAATAAGCAGGTCGTCGACGATGCGCTGCGTGAAACGAATTTCTCCAACGACAGCAATTTCGTCTTCTTCGCCATGTATCCTGACAAGGCCGACGTGAAGGTGCCCACGGTCGACGAGATGAAAGCTGCCGTGCAGGCGGGCCGCGACGCGAAGGTGGAAGCCTATGTCGACAACGTGAAGAGCGAACCGCTCGTACCCACATTGCCGAAGGCGGGCCGCATCGTCAAAACCACCAAAGCTCCCTTCGGCTACACGCAGTGGACGCTCTCCAACGGAGCACGTGTCTTCTTCAAGAAAACAGACTTCAACGACGCGCAGATTCTCATGACGGCCGACAGTTGGGGCGGTAGCTACAAGTTTGCCGACAAGGACGTGCTCAATGGAAAACTCGTGCAGACGGTGATGAGCTCGACGGGTCTGGGCAATTTCACGGCGACGGAATTGGAAAAGAAGCTGGCCGGCAAACAGGTGTCGCTCGCGCCGGACCTCGGAAAATACACTGAAGGACTGTCGGGCAGCTCGACACCGAAGGATCTCCGTACGCTCTTCGAACTCGTGTACCTCTATTTCCAGAAACCGGCGAACGATCCCGATGCCTACCACAATGTGATGGCTTCGCTTCGCACGCAGTTGGAAAATGCCGACAAAAATCCGCAAAAAGCCTTCGGCGACTCGGTACGCTCGACGATCTACGATCCCAACCCGCGAATCGAACCGCTCAAAATCTCGGACCTCGACAAGGTGAGCTACGACGAGATCAAACGCCTCTACAGCGAACGTTTCGCTTCCGCCGGCGATTTCGATTTCTACTTCATCGGAGCACTCAACGAAGATTCGCTTCGCACCTTCTGCGAGCAGTACATCGCACCGCTTCCCGGCGTGAAGAAGCGCGAGACGTATACCGATCTCGGCATTCGTCCGCGCAAGGGCATGCTCTTCAACCGCTTTGAACGTCAGCTCGAAACGCCGCAGGCGATGCTCGTCCAGGTTTGGAACGGCGAACAACCCTACAACCTCAAAGATGCGGTGGCGGCCGACGCCTTTGGTCAGGTGCTGACCAAGCGCTACCTCAAATCGATCCGCGAGGATCACGGTATGGCTTACTCCGTGGGGGCCGACGCTTCGCTCGACTACGGCGTGCGCAATACTTACTCGATGCAGGTGTATGCTCCCTTCACCCCCGAAAAGTGTGACTCGGTACTCCTGCTCATGAAGGAAGGTTTGCACGAACTGGCCAAGAATGGTGTGCGCCCCGATGAACTCGAAGAGGTGAAGCGCTTCGAGATCAAGCAGTACGAAGAGCAACAACGCAACAACAACTACTGGCAGGCCCTCATCGTACAGAAGAACATGTGGAACAAGGACGACCACACCGGTTATCTCGAAGCGATCAAATCGCTCACAAGTGCCGATGTGCAGCGTTTCGCCAACAAAGTACTGTTGCGCGACGGCAACTGCGCCACGATCATCATGCTCCCCAAAGGAACGAAGCAAGCGAAGTGAACAACGGGCTGCTGCCCACTCTCATCTATAAAATGTATGCCGCCTCTCGGTTGAGAGGCGGCATATTGTTTGTTAGTAGCAGTGCTTGTCTTGCAGACGACTTTATAGGTTTTCTCGTCGCGTGTGTCATACAGATGGTTATTTGACTCAACCTCGCATTATTCTGATGATTTTCCAATCAAAACACCCTACAATATCAATTTATGTAACAATTTTGTAACGGATTCACCGAAACCAACTCGCGATAATCCATACAAGCAAGCTCTATTCTTTATTTATTAATTCGTTTTCATGAAACAGAAACTCCCCCTTGTAATGGTGCTCTTTACAGTGCACATCTGTATTATTGCTGCCGTCGGCCTCTTGTTGGACTTGATTACACTCGACCTGACAAAAGAGCCGTTGCTTGCATTAGGTTCCTCTGCTTTACCTTCACTTCTAATTTTTGCAGGTACTGCTTATTCCATCCTCAAACGCAGAGAAGTCTCAATTTACTACGGCATTGCCGCAATGATCTATTTGTTGATCACATGCGGACTTGGCTTACTCAGCGGAGTAGGTCTTTCGTCGCTAGGCGGTCAATTGGGCGAAGCCGGCGGCGCACTCGCCGTTCTCAGCTTGCCGGGTGTGATCACTGCTATCGTTTGGTTGATCATTCTACTGAAAAAGAGAACAGCAATGTCTGACATCTTCACTGAAAAGACGCGTGAAAACAAATTCTCAGCTGTCTGGGTCTTCGGTTTATGCTTGTTTTGTTTCATACTGAGCAATATCATTATGGAAGATGATAAGATAGGATTTCTAACTCGATTCATGGAACTGCTGCTTTGAATCCAAAAGCCATTACCCCATCAATCTTATCTGAAATTGCAATCGTATTGTCTCAAATGTAGCTAAGACCTTCCGCTGAAAAATAGAGATCGGCTCCACATTCCCTAACCGGGCCAAACAAACAAGATAAAAACGATATGAGCGTACCACATTCCCTATTGGGAAGATGGTACGCTCATTGTGTGTGTTCACAGCCGTCGTGTTGTTCTTCTGCAGACACAAAGCACGCTGCCGAAAGGGAGGTTTCGTGGTGCCGTTTAGAACGTGGCGCGGAACATGAAGCGGATACCCCAGCGCTGGGTGTCGCCATAGATCGACCCGGGGGAATTCAGATAGGTCAGGCGGCGCACATACTGCACGTGGATGATCTTGAAAATGTTGTGGATACCCACAATGGCTTCCACATAGGGCGTGTGCGGATCCATCACGCGGCTCTGCTGCTCGTAGCCCGCGGCGGTGAAGCGCGAGGGGAAATAGTAGAGATCGGTCGCCGCTGCGTTTTGTGCCAGATAGGGGATTGTTCTTGTCGGTGAGCGTACCCCACAAGGCATTCACGCCGAGATATTCACGCCATTTGAGTCGTTTGAGGAGCGGAATGCGGTTGAAGATCTTGCCATTCAAGTCCCACGAAACCATGGCCGAGACATAGCGGTCGTTCATGAATTCCATGTTCTTGACGAGGTTGAACATCGCATCTTCTTTGACATACGAGGTGTTGGCCCACGGCATGAGCAGGAGGGGGAAGGGGACGCGGTTCCATTGGGCACCGGCTTTCACATGCGTCTCGAGCTTACCCCACGACTTGACCCACCAGCGCTTGTAGATGCCCAACTCGGTGTTGTTGTAGGTGTAGTCGCTCCAGAGGTCTTTCACGCCCATGGTGTGGCTGAGCGTAAAAATCGGTGCGTTGTGGTTGGCGCGCATGCGGCGCTGCTTGGTGTTGATGAAGGTGGCACCGGGTTGATACTCGAATAGGAGCGAAACGTCGCTGGTGTTCAGGAACGGCACGTTCACGGTTGTGGCATTCAGTCCTGCGGCCTGCATCTCATCGAACGTTGCGGGACGGCCGAGTCCCAAGGCGGCCGTGGCTCCCACCGGCTGATAGAAGAGGGCCGAGGTAGGTTCGTTGCGGTCGTGCTGAATCTGGGCTTTGACGCGGAAGCCGTTCTCCCATTCGCGTTCGAAGTAGAGTTTCAAGTTCCGGTTGTACATCATGTGGTCGACGTTGGTCCATTTCCACGCTAAGAACATGTTGTCTTTGTCGGTAGGCAGGTGGAAGTCTGAGGGAGCAATCACGTCATCACGATACGAGAGCACCAAGTTGGACACCGGATACTCACGGGGCAAATATTTTTTCGGCAGGAAGGAGTAGGTAAGCTCACCCATACCCTTCCAACGGTGGTCCTTGAAACCATAGGCCAGATAACCTTTGGCGAAAAGGTGCTTATTGAGGTGCGCGGTGGTTTGTGCCGAGAGACGCAGGCGCAGACCGTCCACATCGTTGGTGGTGATCACGGTGTTCATCGGACCCAAATCGACCTTGGAGGGGGACACTCGGGTCGATCGACGTCTCCACGAAGTTCTCGATCAAGGATTTGGCCACCCAAATCACGGGTTTCGCTCCCGGGAGGTTTTGCAGGCTCGTCACAAACGAATCCATGCGTTTTTCGGTGTTGGTGAGTCGTTCCGGCCGGTGTGCAGCCCAGAAGGCGTCCTCCTGCATCTGCGCGTCGGCCAGTGTGCGCGTGGTACCGGCAAACTTAAATGCAGTGGCCGGGATGGAGTCGAAAGCAAAGCCCGAATAGGTTGTGCTTCGCTTCACTTGGAACTCGTGCAAACCTTTGGCCGCCTTGAGGAGTACCAACATATTGTCCTTCGTGAGCACCTGTTCGCCCGAAGGCAGTTCTTCGTAGGTTTGATCGATCTTCATCGACTGTACGAAGTTGATGCCCGTGTTCATCGGCACGCCCATTTTCACGCGCTTCACCCGATAGGTGCTGTCGGCCAGCACATAGAGTTCGCCGGAGAAGCCGAAGTCCTGCGCATTGTTGGGCGTGAACTGAACTTCGATACAGCGATCGCCGTCGATCATGGTGGTATCGGTGAGGAAGTAGCGGTAGAACGCGATGCCGTCGGTCGAGGAAAGTGGGGAGATGAACTGATATTGGAGCAAACGGATGTTGTTGTCGTAGAGGTTCACGTCGGTGAACACATCTTTCATCATCGCATTGAGCACATCGCCCGTGTTGATCAGATCGTTGATGCCTTCGCTGCGCTGACCGATCACAATATTCTTACGGGTCTTGTCTTGCTTGCGCCAAATTTGTTGCGTCACGGTTTCATCGACGGTGAGGGGGAGGATGAGTTTCCCGGTTTCGGGCGAAATCTCTACATGGTCTTTCAGAAAAGGCATGCGCTTGAACTGTCCATCCTCCAACACACGCGGTGTGACGTTGCTCAGTGCAAAATTCAACTTGGTATATTGTTGCACTGCGTAGTAGTCATGCTGCGTGAGGTCGCTGTTTTTTTTGGCGGCGATGACTTTGCGCATGAACTCCACAGCGGGATTGTTTTTGCGCGAATATTTGCTGCGTTTAGCCTTCACCGTGGCTTCGCCAAATCCGAGATTGGCCGATTTGAGCACAATGATCAGGCTATCGCCGCCGGTCGTGGGATGCACAGCGCGCGAAACATAGCCCACGGACGAAACGAGAAGTTGTCCTTGGCGGAAGGGAAGGTCAAAGCGTCCCGAGGCGTCACTTTGCGTGGCGACCTGTGTGCCTCTATAAAAGATATTGGCAAACGGTACGGCTTCGCCGGTCGTGGCATCGACCACACGGCCTACAACACGCTGCCCAAAAGCGAACGTGAGGAGGGCGAACCATCCCAAAAGAAGAATGAGGAGTCTTTTCATTGACTTGATGATATAGTTTTTATGTTATGCCAACTGTGCTGAAAGAGGAGGGTATCGGCAACGGTTGCAAAGGTAGCAAAACGAATCTACATAATCAAGTTTCCTTTATTCGCGATAGATTGTTATTCTCCCCTTTTTAATTTTTCTACCATCCCGATCGGCGGCTTGAAATATCGACTTGAGGAATCGCAATCGAGAACAGATGAAGGACAGGACGGGAAAAACCTCGGCACGTTGTTTGCCTTGACAACGAAAAAAAGTTGTACTTTTGCACAAACTATTCAACTGATTAAGAACGCAGATCCAAACACGATAGCATGAATTTCGTAGAAGAACTCAAATGGCGCGGCATGATCCACCAAATGATGCCCGGCACCGAAGAACTCTTTGACAAGGGCATGGTCACCGCCTACGTGGGTATCGACCCCACTGCCGACTCTCTGCACATCGGCCACCTTTGTGGCGTGATGATGCTCCGCCACTTGCAGCAATCCGGGCATAAACCTCTGGCGCTTGTGGGAGGAGCCACCGGCATGATCGGCGACCCTTCGGGTAAAAGTGCCGAGCGCAACCTGCTCGACGAGGAAACGCTGCGACACAATGTGGCCTGCATCAAGGAGCAGCTCGCTCGCTTCCTCGATTTCGACAGTGACGCACCCAATGCGGCCGAGTTGGTCAACAATTACGATTGGATGAAGGATTTCTCCTTCCTGGATTTCGCACGTGAGGTCGGTAAGTGCATTACCGTCAACTACATGATGGCCAAAGATAGCGTGAAGCGACGCCTCAATGGCGAGTTTGCCGAAGGCATGTCGTTCACGGAATTCACTTACCAGTTGCTTCAGGGCTACGACTTCCTGCACCTCTACGAAACAAAAGGCTGTCGCCTGCAGATGGGCGGTAGCGACCAATGGGGAAACATCACGACCGGTTCGGAACTGATCCGTCGAAAACTCGGCGGTGAGAACGAAGCCTTTGCCCTCACTTGCCCGCTGATTACCAAAGCCGACGGTAAAAAATTCGGCAAGACGGAGCAGGGCAATGTTTGGCTCGATCGCCATCGCACGTCTCCCTATGCTTTCTACCAATTCTGGCTCAACGTGGGCGACGAAGAGGCCGAACGCTACATTAAAATCTTCACCGATCTGCCTAAAGACGAGATCGAGGCGCTGATCGAAGAGCACCGACAGGATCCCGGTCGCCGCATACTGCAAAAACGTCTGGGTCAGGAAGTCACGGTGCTCGTGCACGGACAAGCAGACTACGAAATGGCGGTCGAAGCCACCAACATCCTCTTCGGAAAGGCCACCAAAGAAAGTTTGCTCAAGCTCGACGAAGAAACGCTTCTCGCTGTTTTCGACGGCGTGCAGAAGTTTGAGGTGAATCGCGAACAGGTGGTCGGAGCCAAAGCCGTCGACCTGCTGGCAGAGACCACTAAATGCTTCGCTTCGAAGGGTGAAATGCGCAAACTCACACAGGGTGGTGGCGTGAGCCTCAACAAGGAAAAGCTGGAAGCCTTCGACCAAGAGATCACAGCCGATGATCTCCTCGACGGGAAATATCTCCTGGCTCAAAAAGGCAAGAAAAACTACTATCTGCTCATCGTTCGCTAAACACGATTCTCGCAAAACGCACGAATAGCGCGAACGAAGTTTGCAACACACCACAATAGTCGGGAGAAGCCGCGCGGCTTCTCCCGACTATTTTTTTGCAAGTTTTCCTCACGAAGACGGCAACGACTCGAAAAATAAATTATTATTTTTTTGCTCGTATAATCGCCGGTGGGCTTAGACCAATGCGTCTTTGTTCACACTAAAAGCATACGTAGATATGAAGACACTCCGAGTCATCATCAGCGGCGGCGGAACAGGCGGACACATCTTCCCTGCCATCGCTATCGCCAACGAAGTGCGCAGCAAGCGTCCCGACGCCGAGATCCTTTTTGTCGGTGCCGAAGGACGAATGGAAATGCAGCGCGTACCGGCAGCAGGCTACCGCATCGAAGGACTGCCCGTTGCCGGTTTCGACCGCAAACGCCTCTGGCGCAACTTCGCCGTGCTGATCCGCTTGTGGCGCTCACAACGAAAAGCTCGACGCATCATTCAAGAATTTCAGCCCCAAGTGGCTGTCGGCGTCGGCGGATATGCCAGTGGGCCGACACTTAACGTGTGCGAAAAAATGGGGATTCCCACCCTACTACAGGAACAAAACTCCTACGCCGGCGTCACCAACAAACTGCTAGCAAAGCGTGCACGTCGCATTTGCGTAGCCTACGACAACATGCAGCGTTTCTTCCCCGCCGATCGCATTTTACTCACCGGTAATCCCGTGCGACAAAACTTGCTCCACACCAAGCTCACACCGGAAGAAGCAAGAAAATCACTCGGACTGCGACCCGACGTCAAAACGATTCTCGTCATCGGCGGAAGCCTCGGTGCGCGTACGCTCAACGAAAGCGTGCTCAGCGAACGGGTCCACCTCGAAGCGCACCCCGAAGTGCAGATTCTTTGGCAAACGGGAGGCTATTATAAAGATGCCATTGCCGAGCGTCTCAAAACAGAAGGCCAGCCCGAGAATCTCGTCGTTACAGATTTCGTAACCGACATGGGAGCAGCCTACACTGCTGCGGATCTGGTCATCAGTCGCGCGGGAGCCTCGAGCATCAGCGAATTGGCGCTGCTCGGCAAACCGGCTATTTTGGTTCCTTCGCCCAATGTGGCCGAAGATCACCAAACTCACAACGCACTTGCACTCGTCGACAAGGAAGCAGCGCTCTATGTAAAAGACAGTGAAGCCTTCGACGAACTCATTCCGCTGGCGCTGAATACGATTGCAGACGATGCGTTACTGAGTAAACTCGCACACAACGTGCAACAACTCGCACATCCCGATGCTGCTGCGCGCATCGCAGACGAAGTGATCCGCCTGGCCGAAGAAGGGCCGCGCGGAAAATAAAAATCATTCCCCTCGCTATTCATTGCAATGCAATATACCTCCGTTTTCTTCCTCGGTGCCGGCGGCATCGGCATGAGCGCTCTCGAACGCTACTTCAAACAGATCGGCTGCTACGTGGCCGGCTATGATCGCACGCCATCGGCACTGACCGACACGCTCATCAAAGAAGGCATCGTCCTCCATTTCGAAGACGATCCGGAACAAATTCCACAGCTTTGCCGCGATCCGAAAACGACGCTCGTGGTTTACACGCCCGCCATTCCGGACGACAATCGCGAGCTGCAATGGTTTCGCCAAGGTGGCTTCGAAATACACAAACGTGCACAGGTACTCGGCACACTCACCAAGACCAAAAAAGGACTTTGTGTGGCGGGCACGCACGGCAAGACCTCAACTTCAGCCATGACGGCGCACGTGCTCCACGAAAGTGCTGTCGACTGCAATGCTTTTTTGGGAGGGATTACCAAGAACTACGGTACGAACTACATCCTCGCTCCCCAAAGTGAGTATGTCGTCATCGAAGCCGACGAGTTCGACCGCTCTTTCCATCATCTTCGCCCCTATGCCACGGTGATCACTTCAGCGGATGCGGATCACCTGGACATCTATGGAACCGAAGAAGCCTACCTCGAAAGTTTCTCCCACTACACCTCACTCATTCAGCCCGGAGGTGCACTGATTGTGCACCGCGATCTGCGATTCAACGAACGCCTGCAACCGGGTGTGCGGCGCTACGACTATGCACGTACCGAAGGAGATTTCCACGCCGAACGCATTCGCATCGGCGGCGGCCGCATCGTCTTCGATTTAGTTTCGCCGTTGGGCAACGTGAGCGACATCGAACTCGGCGTTCCCGTGAGCATTAACATCGACAATGGCATTGCCGCCTGCGCATTGGCCCAGATTGCCGGTGCCACGCCCGATGAAATTCGGCAAGGCATGCGCACTTACGCCGGGGTAGACCGACGTTTTGATTTCAAGATCAAAACTGATCGTTGCGTCTTCCTCAGTGATTATGCGCACCACCCCGCCGAAATCAAACAAAGTATTTTATCTCTGCGCGAAGTCTTCGACGGACGGAAGATTTCGGCGATTTTCCAACCCCATCTCTACACTCGTACCCGCGATTTCTATCAAGATTTTGCCGACGCACTCTCATTGCTCGACGAAGTCATCCTTTGGACATTTACCCGGCCCGCGAACAACCGATCGCCGGGGTGACATCGCAACTGATCTTCGACCGTTTGCGCCCCGACATGCAACGTCGCATGGCGCACCTCCAAGATTTGCCCCAAATTGCCGAACAAGAGGACTTCGATGTGCTCGTTGTGCTCGGCGCAGGCGATGCCGACACCTATTGCCCCCAAATCGCAGACATTCTTCGGGCCAAATATCATATCGAGGCCTGAGTACATTGCTGCTGAGCAAGGTGCGCCTGACCATCACACGAACTGCAATATAGCATTTCGCACAATTCACGGCTATCCCTGCGATACTCATTCTCCGGCCCGCCGCCCTTCGCCCGATCTCCCTCTTCTGTGAACCCGCCATGCGCACGCTTTTCAAACTCATTCTGCTCTTTTCCGCCATCGGCTACCTGATTTTCTCCATCATCATGTTTCTATGGAGAAAAGACGACACGCCGTGCCGCACGGTGAGCATCGTGATTGCCGATAGTGCCCAGGCCACTCTCATCACCCGCGGCGCCATCGAGAAAATGCTACACAAAACCGGCGATTACCCCGTAGGCAAACGCATGGAAGACATCAATTTGCTGGCACTTGAGCGGCAGATTAAGAAAAATCCCTACATTAGCGAAGTGCTTTGCGTGAAAACGCCCGGCAACTGCGTGCGCATACACGTTGCACAACGTCTTCCGCTGCTGCGCATCATGAACGAGAAGGGCGAAGACTACTATGTAGACAACAAAGGTGTGCGCATGTTGGCCAAGGGTTACGAAGCCGATGTGGCCATCATCACCGGAAATGTCAACGAACAGTATGTACGGAAAAACCTTCTCCCCCTCGGCGACCTCATGCACGACGACGAATTTTGGAATGACCAGATCGAACAAATCAATGTTCTGCCCAATGGCAACGTCGATTTGGTGATGCGCGTCGGCAATCCCCTGATTCATCTCGGGCGCCCCGAGAATTTCCAACGCAAACTGCGCAACCTCCGCGCGTTCTACGAAAAAGTGCTGCCCAAAGTGGGATGGCACAAATACAAAGAAATCTCCGTCGCCTACGAAATCAGGTGATCGGTATTAAATAACGCTTTCAAAGACCCTCCTCACCATGCTTATCGATACCAATAGTCCCTTTTATGCCGCCGTCGCCATCGGCTCCACCAAAGTCACCGGCATGGTGGGACGCGTAGACAGCGAAGGAGCTGTCAACGTCCTCTCCTATGTAGCGGTGTCCTCGGCCGACTTCATTCGCAAAGGTCGCGTGTACAACGTCGACAAAATGACGCAATGCCTCAAAAACATCCGCAAGCGCCTCGAAGATCAGATCAACTGCGACATCAAACAAGTCTATGTGGCGCTCAACTGCCAAGGCATGCGCTCCATCACCCACATTGAAGAACGCACCTTCCCCCAGCGCATCACGGTACAGCAGGAGCTCATCGAGTCGCTCAAAGCCGACAACCGCGACAAAATCAGCCACGACCAGATTCTCATCGACACCCTTCCGCAGGAATACACCATGGGCGCCTTCTCCACCATCGAACCTGTGGGAGTAATGACCGACCGCATCCGTGCACAATTCTTGAACATCGTGTGCAATGCCAGCGCCATTGAAACCATTGAATCTTGTTTCCGCAAGGCCGGCCTCCCCATTGTGCGCCACACCATGGCTGCCGACCGCTTGGCCAACGTGATGACCGACGAAAAGGAACGCAGCACCGGTTGTGCCTTCGTCGAGATGGGTAGCGAAACCACCACCGTTGCCGTCTATCGCGGCAAATTGCTGCGCCACTTCGCCGTGCTGCCTCTCGGTGGTCAGAACATCACGCGCGACATCGCGAGCATCTTCAATTGCGAAGAGAGCGAAGCCGAAGAGTTCAAGCGCACCTACGGCTATCCGGAGTCGACACGCATGGAAGACAACGGCGAAGTGATACACCTTCGCGATGGTGGACGGGCACGTCCCCTTACCGAATTGTATGACATCATCGAAGCGCGAACTGCTGAGATCGTGCAAAACGTCAAAGCACAGATCGAATATACAGGATACGACAGCGACACACTGGTCAACGGGCTGTACATCACCGGCGGAGCGGCACAGTTGCCCCACCTCAACGCCGCCTTTGCCCAGTACTTCCCCAACTGGAACATACACTTCGACCGCTTGCCTTCGGCACTCAACGTGCGCTCACACGAATCTCTCTTCAACGAGAACGCAATATATAATGTAGTGCTCTCCGTGATTCGCAACGCCGAGGTCAATTGCAACGCCGGTGTGCGCCCGCGCGGGAAGGACGAGCCGGAACTCTTCGTGGAGGAACTCACTCCCGCCGAACCCACGCCGCAACAACCCACCCACGCCGCTGTACAGCCGGAGCCGCAACAGCCCGAAGTACTGCAACCTGTCCCGCAACCGGAAGTGGAAGAAGAACCTGAGGAGAAAAAGGAAAAGAAGAAGAGCAAATTTTTCTCGTCGTTGAAGAGTTTCTTCAACAACATCGTCACCGACGACGAATAATCCCCATGTCCCGACGGGTCCTCCTGGTCTGTCTCCGCTCTCCCTCGCTCGAAGTCCCCTTCGGGGGATTGTGAGCTCACTTTCCCCACTCACATCTCTAACCTCCTCCGTCCCGCCGCTCCCTCGACAGATTCTTCACCCCCATTCTCCCCCACGTCCGTCATGCCTTCACCCAAGCGCGAACGCAAAATCCTCATCGATCTCGACGCACAGCCAATGCCGCTGCCCGATGTCGTGGTATCCGATCGGCCGGAACTCATTGTCGATCTCGGCAACCTCAGGCCGCCATCGGAAATCAAAGTTATGGCCATCGGACAAGGCGGAATCAAAGCTGCACAGGTACTCATCGAAAAGGGATACACCCACGCCGACTACGTCGCCTGCGATACCGATGTCGCGCTGCTCGCCGAAACCTCCATTCCGGTACGCCTACAATTGGGCAATTCAGGTATCGGCACCGGCAATAACCCCTCGTTGGCGAGAGACGAAGCCGTTGCCTCCACCGACAAAATCATCAGAGCACTCGCCGGCGACACGAAAATCTTGTTCCTGCTCGCCGGTTTCGGTGGCGGAGTGGGCACCGGTTGCACACCGGTCATCGCGCGAATCGCACACAGTTTGGGCATTATCACAGTTGCCGTGGTGACCACGCCATTTCTCTTTGAGGGCAACGAGCCCATAGACCGGGCGCTCGACGGAATCCAAGTCCTGGCCAATGAGGTGGACAGTCTTTTGGTGATCAACAACGAGAAACTCCTGTTGAGCCACCCCGAACTCACCCTCCTCACCGCGTTTTCGAATCCGATCTCGCACAAGCCGAGCCCGTCGCCTCGCTCTCTTCGCTGAACAACCACGAGAACTTCATCATCCCGGTGGATTTCCGCATACTCTGCGATTTTCTCAGCCACGGCGGGGTGAGTTTCCACTCAGTAGGCTATGCGCGCGGCCCCGGACGCGTCACCCGTGCCATCGAGGATGCGCTCCGCTCCCCGCTCGTCGCTGACTACGATATCAATCAAGCCAAAAGTGTGCTCGTCCACATACAATGCGGCAGCCAAGGTGACGACGGTGACGACGAGAACATGCTCACCTTGGACGAGTATACAGAATTGGACCGCTTCTTCGACTCGTTCTTCAACTCGTCTTTCAACGAGATCAATTACTTCCGGGGGCTCGCTATCGACGACACGCTCGGTGAGTACGTTTGCATCTCCCTCTTTGCCGGCGGTTTCGCGCTCGAAAACATCAGCGGTATGCGCACACATCTCGACGCCGCAGCCGACGCTCGCGAACAACAACGCGCCAGAGAAGAAGAACTCCGCGAACGTCGACGCGCAGAGTTCTACGGCCTCAACGAAAGCTCCCCCCTGCCCCGCCGGCAACACGCCGTCTACATCTTCCAGCCCGACGACCTCGACAACCCGGAAGTTATTCGCATGGTCGAAGCTTCCCCCACCGGTCGCCGTACCACCGAGCTACACGCACAGATTGTGCGCCAGTCACTCACCCCACCCCCAACATCCACCTCCGATTCGGAACAAACCCAACACCATGTCTGATAACGCCTCCCAACCCAACGAAAAGAAACACTTCGAGCCCATCGTTGAGCTCACTCCCTCCGAAAAGCCCGAGGCTCCCGTAGCCGTCATCAAAGTCATCGGTGTCGGCGGCGGCGGCGGCAACGCCGTCAGCAACATGTATCGCGAGAACGTCGAAGGTGTTCGCTTCCTCGTTTGCAATACCGACGCCAAGGCGCTGGCAGCCTCGCTCGTGCCCGAGCACGTGCAACTCGGCCCGGGACTCGGCGCCGGCGGACGTCCAGAGCGCGGACGGGAGTTGGCCGAAGAAAACGTCGAGGCCATCCGCGAAGCCCTCGAAGACGACCTCAACATGGTGTTCATCACCGCCGGCATGGGCGGCGGCACCGGCACAGGTGCCGCCCCCGTCATCGCACGAGGGCCATGGCCAAGGGCATTCTCACCGTCGGCATCGTCACCATCCCCTTCCTCTTTGAGCAAAAGCTCCAAGTCAACAAAGCACTCGACGGTGTAGAGCGCATCAGCAAGGAAGTCGATGCCCTGCTCATCGTCAACAACCAACGCCTCTTCGACATCTACCGCGATCTCTCCGTCAGAGATGCCTTCAAAAAAGCCGACGACACCCTCACCGACGCCGTGCGTTCCATCGTCGAAATCATCAACATGGGCGGAAGCGGCAGTGTGAACCTCGACTTCAGCGACGTCGACACCTGTTTGCGCGCAGGAGGCGTGGCCGTCATGTCCACCGGCGTGGCCACCGGCGAGGACCGATTGCGCAAAGCCATCGATGCCGCACTCGAATCTCCCCTGCTCAATGATCGCGACATCCAAGATTCCAAGTCGCTTCGCCTCGCCGTCTTCAGCCCCGAAGACCCGGAACACACGCTCAAGATCGATGAAATGGATCACATCGACAAGTTCATGAAAGACATCAACGCCAATGTCGATTTCAAATACGGACTGGCCACCGATCCTTCCCTCACCGACGATCAAGTGCGCGTCATTGTCCTCGCCTCCGGCTTCCGCAATGTCACCGCACACCTCACCGAAGACGACAATCACCCCCTCACCGAAGAGGAAACCGAGCGCATCAACGCCGAGAACGAGCGCATCAGCAACTACTACGGGCGCGAAAAGGGCGAACGCACGCGCTACACCCGCTTCTATGTCCTCAAACCCGAAGACCTCGACAACGAGGTGCTCATCGCCGACATCGAAGCTGTGCCTACCGTGCGCCGCACAGACACCGATTTGCGCCGCATTCGTCAGAACAGTAACAGCGTAGACGCGGGCACAAGCACCGGCGCGACCGAAGAGACCACGCACGGCGAACCCACAGACGCGCACTAATCCATCCCCTCGCGCAGAAGCGGTGCGGCGCGCTCCCAAGTCGGAAGCAGTGCTCCCCCTGCTGCGCGAAATTCATCTACAGCCTCACTATGCTTTTCGATCAAATCAGCACCGACATCATGTCGGCCATGAAAGCGCACGACAAAGTGCGCACCCAAGCCCTCCGCAACGTCAAGAAATACTTCATCGAGGCGAAGACCGCTCCCGGCAGCAACGGCGAACTCACCGACGAGGCCGCCATTAAGATCCTGGCCAAGCTCGCAAAGCAAGGCCGTGACACCGCCGCCCTCTACACCGAGCAGAATCGTCCCGACCTCGCCGAGAGCGAACTGGCAGAAGTGGCCGTCATCGAGACCTATCTGCCCAAAGCCCTCACCGACGAGGAACTCACCGCCGCACTGCGCGAGATCATCGCCGAAGTCGGCGCCACTTCGCCCAAAGAAATGGGCAAAGTCATGGGCGTGGCTTCCAAGCGCCTCGCAGGCCGTGCCGATGGGCGCGCCATCAGCGAGAAAGTCAAGACACTGCTCGCCTGATTGTTCCCTTGCCTGATTTCCGACCGACGCACCATTCGGTCGATCGTCCTCCTGCTTTCCTTCGGGAATCGTCTCATTCGCCTGAGACGGTTCCCGTTTTTTTGTTTCCCCCTCCTGCTTTTCTTTCACCGTCCCGAAGGCCATCGGCACACCGTGCCACCTCGGCGCAAAAAACCGCCCCACTTTCGCCGAAAAGTCCCCGGCTTTCGTTCGAAAGTCTCCAATTTTTCGCGCACATCTCCCTTTTCTCTGCATTTTTGACAAAATCAACAGTCGAGAAATCGCCGCCCGAAAAATAATGCGTATCTTAGCCTATCGATCTGTTTCGTGCCTTTCGATGGGTGTCCCCGCACCGACGCGTGCGCTCCTCCCTTCGGGGCCACGCCCCCAGCCCACTACGCACCGCCACCGCCGCTTGATGGCTTCGCGGCAGGGCAAAACCGAAAACGGCACCGCACCCAAAAAAATCGTGCGCACGACTCCGATCGCCACAACGCACCAAGCCCCTCCCGACATCACGATCTACCAGTGGAACTACGTCCCCGCTCCTGCGGGCGAAGAAGCCGAAGGCCGACGACTGGCCGAAGAATTAGGCATGCATCCGGTCTTCGGACGCATGCTTCGCGAGCGTTGCATCTACACCGCTGCCGAAGCACGCCGATTCTTCCGGCCGCAACTCACCGATTTGCACGACCCTTTCCTCATGAACGACATGCAAATCGCTGTCGAACGCCTCAACAAGGCCATCCTTCGCAAGGAGCGCATCATGGTCTACGGCGACTATGACGTCGACGGTGTCACTTCTGTGGCCCTGGTCTACCGGTTCATCAGTCACTACTACAACAACATCGACTACTACATCCCCGACCGCTACGATGAGGGTTACGGGGTGTCGAAGCGCGGCATCGACTATGCCGCCGAAACCGGGGTGCGGCTCATCATCGTCTTGGACTGCGGTATCAAAGCGGTCGACGAAATTGCCTACGCCAAGGAGCGCGGCATCGATTTCATCATCTGCGACCACCACGTGCCCGACGAAATGCTCCCCCGGCCGTGGCTGTTCTCAACCCCAAGCGCCGCGACAATCACTATCCCTACACGCATCTGTCAGGTTGTGGCGTGGGATTCAAATTCATGCAGGCCTTTGCCGCCGACAACGGCATCGAGTTCAACCGTCTCCACGAGTTGCTCGACCTTTGTGTCGTGGCCATCGCCGCCGACATCGTGCCCGTCATGGGCGAAAACCGCATCTTGGCCTACCACGGTCTGCGGAGACTCAATTCCAACCCCTCCATCGGACTCCAGGCCATCGTGGAAGTTTGCGGTCTGGCCGACCGGGAACTGACGATGAACGACATCATTTTCAAAATAGGCCCCCGCATCAACGCCTCCGGACGCATGCAAAACGGCAAAGAGGCCGTACAGCTCCTCGTCGAAACCGACTACTCCACGGCACTCGAACAGGCGTCGCACATCAATCTCTACAATGAAGCCCGCAAAGATCTCGATCGGAAAATGACCGAACAAGCCACCGAACAGGTCAGTGCCATGAAGGGACTCGAAGAGCGTCGCGGCATTGTGATCTACAACGAGCAGTGGCACAAGGGCATCATCGGCATCGTGGCCTCGCGCGTCACCGAACAGTACTACCGCCCCGCCGTGGTCTTGACCCGATCGGGCGACATGGCCACCGGTTCTGCGCGCTCCGTCACCGGTTTCGACGTCTACAAAGCGGTGCAAAGCTGCGCCGATCTGCTCGAAAATTTCGGCGGACACACCTACGCTGCGGGGCTCACCCTGCGCGTCGACAAGGTACCCGAATTTTCACAACGCTTCGAGGCCTACGTGGCCGAACATATCCTCGACGAACAGACGCAACCCACACTCGACATCACCGCCGTGCTCGATTTCAACGAGGTGAATTTCGATTTCTACAAACAGTTGCGCAAATTCGCTCCCTTCGGCCCCGGCAACGAACGCCCCCTCTTTTGCACCCACCGCGTCTATGACTACGGCACCTCCAAAGTGGTGGGGTCGCGGACAGGAACACATCCGCCTCGAACTGGTCGACAACAAGTCGAACGCCGTAATGAACGGCATCGCTTTCGGCCAGAGTTCGCAGGCGCGCTACATCAAAACGCGCCGCGCGTTCGACATTTGCTATGCCGTGGAGGAAAATACACACAAACGCGGCGAAGTGCAATTACAAATCGAAGACATCCGACCCTGTGAGTAGCTCCTTCGATCCCCTTGCGCCCACCGACGCCGAACTCGATGCCGTCGACCGCGAGCTGCAAGCCCTCTGGGGCGAACCGCTCCCACCGCCTACCGATTTTGCGCCCGACCCCGTGGGGTTGCCTGCGGTGCAAACTCCGACACAGGCGGCCTTTGACCGCAGCGATCCACGCGCCGTGCTGAAAGCCGGATGGGGCTACGACGACTTTCGCGGCATTCAGCGCGAAATCATCGACAGTCTGCTCGCCGGCCACGACACACTCGGGCTGATGCCCACCGGCGGAGGAAAAAGCATCACCTTCCAGGTGCCGGCCCTCATGATGGAGGGCACTTGTCTGGTCATCACGCCGCTCATCGCCCTGATGAAAGACCAAGTCGAGAACCTGCGGCGCCGACACATCCAGGCCACGGCCATCCACTCGGGACTCACCCGCGAAGAAATCAACCGTGAGCTCGACAATGTCATCCTCGGTGAGTACAAATTCCTCTATCTTTCGCCCGAACGCATCCACACGGAGCTCTTTCGCTTCAAGTTGGCCTACATGAAGGTGAGTTTTATCGCGGTAGACGAGGCACATTGCATCTCACAGTGGGGCTATGACTTCCGCCCCTCCTACCTTCGGGTGCGCGAAATCCGCGCCTTGCTGCCCGAAGTGCCCATTCTGGCGCTCACCGCCACGGCCACGCGCACCGTGGTCGACGACATCCAGCGACAACTCGACTTCCGTGCGCCGCGGGTCTACCGCATGAGCTTCGAGCGCCCCAATCTCACCTATCTCGTGCGCCAATCCGAAGACAAGATGGGCGATCTCATGGCACTGCTCCGCAGGAGCGAGGGTTCGGCCATCGTCTACACGCGCTCACGCGGCGGAACGCGCGACACGGCCCTGGCTTTGCAGGCCGCAGGCATCCCGGCGCTCTACTACCACGCGGGGTTGCCCACCGCCGATAAGAGTGCGCGACAAGAAGCTTGGCAACAAGACCGCACCCGCGTGATGGTGGCCACCAATGCCTTCGGCATGGGCATCGACAAACCCGATGTGCGACTGGTGGTACACCTTGATCCGCCCGATTCCTTGGAAGCCTATTTCCAAGAGGCGGGACGTGCCGGCCGCGACGGCGCGCCCGGCCGAAGCGGTGCTCCTCACGCATCCTCGCGATGTCCGTCTGCTCTCGCAACGCATCGCACAAACCTTTCCGCCCAAGGAGAAAATCCGCGAAATCTATGACGACGTGGCCTACTATCTCCAAGTGGCCGAGGGCGAAGGCGAGGAACAGACCTACGAATTCGATCTCAATGAGTTTTGTCGCCGCTTTCACCACTTCCCCCTCACGGTGGTCAGTGCATTCACCATTCTCGAACGCGCGGGCTACCTCCTTTATGCCGACAAACACGAGACACGTTCGCGCTTGATGATGATTGTTCGGCGCGAAGATCTCTATCATGTGCACAATCGTGTGGCCGATGGCGACAAAGTGCTCACGGCGCTCTTCCGATTGTACACCGGTTTGTTTGCCGACTACGTGTTTATCGAAGAAAGCAGCCTGGCAAGCGCCTGCGGACTGAGTGAAGAGGCACTCTACGAACGACTTACGGCCTTGAACCGCGCACGTTTGCTCCACTACATCCCGCGCAAAAGCGTGGCCACGGTGCGTTATCTCACGCGCCGCACCATCGGCGAGCGATTGGCCCTGGGCGCCGAAGCCTACGAGACGCGACTCGAACAATACACGCGGCGCATCGAGGGCGTGGTGCGCTATTGCACCGACAGAGACACCTGCCACAGCCGCCTGTTGCTCGAATATTTCGACGATCCTGCGGCGCACGATTGCGGACGCTGCGATGTGTGCTGCCCCGGCGCGCCACCGAGCGCCGACGCTACGCAACTCGAAGCTGATCTCTTCGCTCTGCTGACCGATGGCCGGCCGCACACGGTGAGCGAATGGCACGTGGCACAATGCGATGCCGAACCGGCGGGCCGGCTCTTGCAGCGGCTGGTCGACGAAGGGCGCGTGGTGTTCGACACCGGGCGGATTTCTCTGCCGGCACCAACGCCGGCAACCGACACCTCACCTGCCGATTGACTCATTTCGCCCGCCGCCTGACGACAATACCCTTCGGGCAGCCGTTTCTTCGCCTTTGGACTGCCCTACCCTCCCGATTTTCAGATTCTTTTCTCCAAACTTTTATTCTCCCCGTGGTACTCAATTATATTTGGATCGCCTTTTTCCTCATCGCTTTCGTGATTGCCGCCTTCCGCCTGCTGTTTCTCGGCGACTTCGACGTGTTTCCCTCCATCATGAACTCCACTTTCGAAACGGCCAAGACGGCTTTTGAGATTTCGATCGGCCTCACCGGGGTACTTTCCCTCTGGATGGGGGTGATGAAGATCGGCGAACGTGGCGGAGTGATCCAATTTGTGGCACGACTGCTCGGGCCGCTCTTCAAACGCCTCTTTCCCGAAGTGCCGGAAGGCCATCCTGTGGTGGGAAACATCTTTATGAATATCTCCGCCAACATGCTTGGACTCGACAATGCTGCCACGCCGCTCGGACTCAAGGCCATGGAAGGACTGCAAGAACTCAATCCGCAAAAAGATCGCGCGAGCAATGCCATGATCATGTTCCTGGTGCTCAACACAAGTGGGCTCACGCTCATTCCGGTCTCCATCATGGTCTATCGTGCACAGCAAGGTGCGGCCAATCCCACGGACGTTTTCATCCCCATCCTCCTGGCCACGTTCTTTTCGACCCTGGCCGGCGTGATCGTTACCGCGCTTTTTCAGCGCATCAACCTCTTCAACCGCACGCTGCTCCTCACACTCGGCGGCGCCTCCCTGGCAGTGGCCGGCATCATCTGGGGTTTCGCCTCGCTCGATGCGACGATGATGAACCGCGTGGGCACAACGAGTGCCAATGTCCTGTTGTTTAGCCTCATCGTGGCCTTCATCGTGGCGGGAGTGCGCAAGAAAATCAATGTCTACGACGCTTTTGTGGAAGGAGCCAAGTCGGGATTCGAAACGGCCGTGCGTATCATCCCCTATCTCGTGGCGATGCTCGTGGCGATTGGGGTGTTTCGCGCCAGCGGTGCGATGGACGCGCTCATCGACGGGGTGTCGTGGGCGGTGCAGCGCTGCGGTTTCGACGCCCAATGGGTGGGCGCGCTGCCCACCGCCTTGATGAAACCCTTTCGGGCTCCGGCGCACGCGGAATGATGGTCGATGCGATGACCACCCACGGCGCCGATTCGTTTGTGGGGCGCTTGTCGTGCATATTCCAAGGCAGCACCGACACCACCTTCTATATTCTCGCCGTTTACTTCGGCAGTGTGGGCGTTCGCCACACGCGTCACGCCGTGGCCGCGGGCTTGTTGGCCGACCTCGCGGGTATTGTGGCCGCCATCGCCATTTGTTATCTCTTCTTCGGGTAGGACGGTCTGCGTCGCGCGGAGGCAACCGAGCGAAAGCCCGCTCACTTTGTCCCGCCCTCCCGGCCATCGCGACATGCCCCGCGACGCTGTGCATACTCTTCGGAACATTCATCTCAAAATCACCTCACTATATGAAAAAAGCCCTCTCGACCGCACAGGCTCCCGCAGCCATCGGTCCCTATTCCCAAGCCATCGAAGTGAACGGCACCGTCTATGTCAGCGGACAACTGCCCGTTGATCCGGCTACCGGCGAGTTTGTGCCCGGCGGCATCAAGGAATTGACCCACCGCTCGCTCACTAATCTCACCAACGTGCTGGCCGAAGCGGGTTTAACGCTCGACCATGTGGTGAAAACCACCGTGTTTCTGGCCGACATTGCCGATTTCGCCGAAATGAATGAGGTTTATGCGTCGTTCTTCAAGGCGCCGTTCCCCGCTCGCTCGGCCATGGCGGTGAAAACCCTGCCGAAAAGGTGCGCGCGTCGAGGTGGAATGCATCGCAGTGCGCTGAGCAAACAGGCACTTCATCCCGTCGCTCGACAACAAAAAGCCCCGTTGCCCTTCCCTTCTCGGGAACCGCAACGGGGTTTTCGTTGTTGGTTGGCGAAAACGAGCGCCATTTCAAGCGCGCCCTTCCGCCGAAGCATGCCGAAGCAGCGGGATGACGATCAAATCACGCCCTGAGCCATCATGGCCTTGGCCACTTTCATGAAGCCGGCCACGTTGGCGCCGCGCACATAGTTGACATAACCGTCGGCCTCCGTGCCATATTGGACACAAGCGGCGTGGATGCTCTCCATGATCTGGTGCAAACGCGCATCGACTTCCTCGGCCGTCCACGAAAGGCGGGCAGAATTCTGACTCATTTCGAGGCCCGACACCGAAACACCGCCGGCGTTGGCCGCCTTGCCCGGGGCATAAAGGATGCGGGCCTCCTGAAACAGGTGCACCGCCTCGGGTGTGCAGGGCATGTTGGCCCCTTCGCTCACGGCCATCACGCCGTTGGCCAGCAAGGTGCGGGCGTGCTCGCCGTTCAACTCGTTTTGCGTGGCCGAAGGCAGGGCAATGTCGGCCTTGATACCCCAAGGTTTTTGCCCTTCGAAGTACTGCGCCGTGGGATATTCCTCGACATACTCACGCATGCGGCCGCGGTAAAGGTTTTTCAGTTCCATGATGTAGTCGAGCTTCTCGCGATCGATGCCGTCGGGATCGTACACAAATCCATCGCTGTCGGACATGGTGAGCACCTTACCGCCCAATTCGAGCACCTTCTCGGCCGTGTATTGCGCCACATTGCCCGCACCGGAGATGAGCACCGTCTTGCCTTTGAGGTCTGTGCCGCGGGTGCGGAGCATTTCCATCAAGAAATAGACATTACCATAGCCGGTGGCTTCGGGACGGATGAGACTTCCGCCAAATTCGAGGCCCTTGCCGGTGAGCACACCGGCGAATTCGCGCGTGTACTTTCTTATATGCGCCGAACATGTAGCCCACTTCGCGACCGCCCACGCCGATATCGCCGGCGGGCACGTCGCAATTCTCACCGATATTGCGGTGCAGCTCGAGCATGAAGGCTTGGCAGAAACGCATCACCTCGGCCGCGCTCTTGCCGCGGGGGGAAAAATCAGATCCGCCTTTGGCTCCGCCCATGGGAAGGGTGGTCAGCGCATTTTTGAACGTTTGTTCGAAGGCCAAGAACTTGAGAATGCCGAGATTGACCGAGCTATGGAAACGAATGCCCCCCTTGTAGGGGCCGATGGCGTTGTTGTGTTGCACACGATAGCCCATGTTGGTGCGCACGTTGCCGCGATCGTCGGTCCACGTGACACGGAAGGTGTAGATGCGCTCGGGGATGCACAGGCGCTCCATGAGGTTGACTTTGTCGAACTCGGGGTGCTTGTTGTACTCTTCTTCGATGGTGGAGAGTACTTCTTCCACAGCTTGGTGGTACTCCGGCTCGTTGGGGAAACGTGCTTTGAGCGTTTCGAGCAGTTCGTTGGCGTTCATGAGGGGGAAATAATTGTTTAGTGTAAAGTTTTGTCGGTGTAAAACCGGACTTATGCCGCAAAATTACGCATTTGTGTGGACACATGCAAAGCCCGAGGGAAGAAATGATGAAAAAGTCCCCGGTTTTTGTGAGACACGGCGAAAAAAAGGGCAACGGCTTGTGGTGAATTAAAAAGAGAATGAGTACCTTTGCTCTGTGTCCGCAAGGGTCGTGCGCACAGTCCGCACCGACCGACGGCCCCCGCGGTGGCGCGCGACACACCCGCAGAATGACAACTTATTTCACTCACATAAAACCCAAAGAAAATGGCTTTTTTGACTAACGACAAACTCGTAATCGTCGGTGCCGCCGGCATGATCGGCTCCAACATGGTGCAAAGCGCCCTGATGATGGGCCTCACTTCCAACATTTGCCTCTACGACGTTTTCTCGCCCGAAGGTGTGGCAGAAGAGATGCGCCAGTGCGGCTTCAACGACGCGAAGATCACGGCAACCACCGACGTGGCCGAGGCCTTCAAAGACGCCAAATACATCATCTCCTCCGGCGGTGCTCCCCGCAAGGAAGGCATGACGCGCGAAGATCTCCTCGCCGGCAACTGCAAGATCGCCGAAGAACTCGGTAAGAACATCAAGCAATACTGCCCCGACGTGAAGCACGTGGTGATTATCTTCAACCCCGCCGACCTCACCGGCCTCGTTACGCTCCTCTACTCCGGTTTGAAGCCCGGACAGGTGACGACGCTTGCCGCACTCGACTCCACCCGCTTGCAAAGCGCCCTGGCCAAAAAGTTCGGCGTGATGCAGAACGAGGTGAAAGGCTGCGCCACTTATGGCGGACACGGCGAACAGATGGCCGTATTCGGCAGCGCTGTAGAAATTGCAGGCCGCAAGCTCTCCGACATCATCGGCACGGCTGAGTTCTCTGAAGAGGAATGGGCACAAATGCGCAAGGACGTGACGCAGGGTGGCGCTGCCATCATCAAGCTCCGCGGCCGCAGCTCGTTCCAGAGCCCCTCTTACCTCTCGGTTGAGATGATTCGCTCGGTGATGGGCGGTGCTCCCTTCGCTTACCCCGCAGGTACGTATGTGAAGAACGAGAAGTACCAGAACATCATGATGGCAATGGACACCACCCTCGACCAAAACGGTTGCTCCTACAAGGTGCCCACCGGAACCGCCGAGGAAGTGGCAGCTCTCGACGCCAGCTATGCTCACCTTTGCAAGATGCGTGACGAACTTGTTACGCTCAACATCGTGCCCCCCGTGGCAGAATGGAACAAGATCAACCCCAATCTCTAATCGCGCGGGCCTGATCTCCCTCACACTGACGGCGCTTCTCCATGCGGAGAGGCGCCGTTTTTGTTTTGCGATGCGTCACGCCGCGCTCATTTCCCCGGTCGGCTGTGGGAGAAAGGCGGGCGAGCTCCCTCAACGTCCCGAGTGCACAACGAATGCCGCCACGCGGCGGCGATACACGACGAGCTGCGCGTTGAAAGACCGGCGATCTGTGTTTGGACAGATCACGTGTTACAAACTGCTCGTCCGCAGATTTTTCGAAAAAACCGGCGGGGACTTCTGACGATTTCGCATGGGCGCGGGAACGAGTCGGAATGATTTCGGTCAAAGTTTCCGCTTTCTCTGAGAACACCGCGGAAACATGCGGCAAAAACGGCCGAGGGAAAGGGAAAAAAGGGGAACTTTGTGGAGCTAATTGGGGACTATTGACGAGAAATTGGGGGATTTTTCGAGGATTCGGCCTGCGAATAGGCAGAAAGCGCAGCATCTATTGCACTTCGTGCACGATAAATCATACAAATATCGCACAGATCTTGTATTTTTGCAGGTAAAATCCACTCGAACAGATGGGGAAACCGGCGATCGTCTCGCCGGTCTGCCATGAAAAAACAAAGCAGTGGAAGAGTAATCCTCCCAAATGCATAGAACGCAAAACTCAATAACAACCATAATCATGCAAAAGACAAGTACCTCAACCACGTGGTTCTTCGGATGGGTATGTGCATTGTTGTTGCTGTGTTCGGGCCCGCTCCCCGCTTCGGGGCAGTGTCCGGCTTTCCAATGGAACGACTTCACCAAAACGCTGGTGCAGCCCAACAAGGACTGCAACACGGCCGGTTCGGTCTCCATTCGCTACAGCAACAACGTTGTCGGTGTCGACGACTTGCGCTACCAATTTGGTTCCGGCCCCAACGGCCCGTGGTTTCAAGAAGTCGATGCCCCCTCACCGGGGGCGACCGTCAAAGTAGACGTGCCCACCTCGATGGACGGGAAGACGCTCTTCGTACGCATCACCACCCAATGCGGCACCTCGAACCGGACCGACTATTGGAGCATGGGGCGAATCGATCTGCGCAAATCGGAGACGGTTTCGCTCAGAACGAGCAGCACCCCGGCCGGTTCGGGCGTGGGTTCGAGCGGCGGCGTGCAGGCCTGGATCGACGGTCCCTCCAATTTCACGGAAGCGACCTTCAACCTGTATAAGCGCAACGACCCCAACACGGTGATTGCCACGCAACGCTCGACGCGCCCCTACGAAGGCGTCACGTTCTTCAACCTGCCGAAAGGCGATTACACGGTGATTGCCACGGCCAAACCGGGCTGTACGCCGACCACCACGGCATCGAACTGGAACGACGGCGCCTTCAAATTGGCCGGCAACGTGAGTGTGGGCACTTTCAACCTGATTGCCACGGCAATTCCCTCGCGCGGTACCTGCCCGGGTGGGGTGAAAGTGGAGGTTTCGAAGGTGACGGGCGTGCAACAAATCGTGTATAACCTGGCCACTCAACAGGATCCCAACACGGTGGTGCAGACTACACGGCCAACTACCCCAACTTCGCCCACACGTTCACGGGCTTGGCTACCGGAAAGTATGTGGTTTCGGCCACAGAAATGACCGGCAACAGCAAGATGCAAACGAACTTCGAGGTGAGAAGCCAGAACGATGCACCGTCTGTGACGCTGATCAACCACACGATGACGGGCATGGCCGAGGGTAAAGTCAACGTGCGTGTGGCCAATACCTCCGAAGCTTGCCCGGTGAAACTCACTGTGCAACGCACAAGTACGGCCTCGGGGCTGCCCTTCACCACGATCGTGAAGAACAACCTCACGGAAGAAAATGTGCTCATCGACAATCTGCCTGCCGGCAACTATTTGGTGACTGCAGAATACGGAGGACTGAATTTTATCGCCACCTTTGTCATTTCTGAATCTGGGATCGGTCTTGCCAACCGCGGAATTACAAGTGCTCAAGCCTACTGTGATCCGTCGGGCAGTGTGAAATGGGAATTGACCGGTAGCTCTTATTTCTACTATGCTCCGCTGGACGTAAAGATCACCAACCGCAACACGGGCAACCTCGTGCGCCGTTTTACGCTCCCGGCCGGACAGACTGTTTTCGAAACGAAGAACTTGGTGCCCGGAGACTACACGCTCACGGTGCGATATGACAAGGCGAATCTCGAAACGAAACGCCTATTTCACCGTCAATTCCAAAGCCAACCGCGAAGGCGACCTGAACTTCTCCATCGACGAGGGGAGCGAATTCTGCGGTGACCAGCCGATGGCCAAGCTTGCCGTGAACTATACGGGCAACGGCGGCATCGAAAACGCACCGCAAATGCAGGCTTTCATGAACGGAGCCACGTTTGAGGTCTACACCCGCGAAGGACAATTCCTCTACTCGGGCGTGATGCCCCAACTCACCGGCAATGCCAAGTCGACTTTCGAAACACCCTACATTCCACAAGGCGGATACATCACGGTGAAGGCCGCTTGCGGCTACCCGACGCTCTCCAAGAATTTGGGCGGCGTGGCCGGCATGGTGAAAGCCTATCTGTTCAGTCCGACCTTCACCTACCGTGGATGCGGCAGCAGAGGCACGAATGTTGACCTCCGCGTGCTCGACACGAAGGGATCCGTCGTGCCGCTCATCACCTACACGGTGAAAAAGAAAGGCACCGGCGAACTGATTGGCACCTACGAAATGAAAGAGGGCGTGAACACCGCCATCTTTGCCAACATGGAACCGGGCGATTACACCGTGGAATGGTATCCGCAGTGCAATCCCGCACAGAAACACCAAGAGGAATTCACGGTGCCCGACAAGGTGTCGGAAGTGTCTCGTGCCGTCCTGCCGGCCATCTGCGACGAGATGGGATCGATTCAGATCTCATTCACCAACTTCACCAACATCGGCGGCTGGCGCTACGAACTGATCCGCAAGAGCGACAATAAAACGATTCGTATGTATGGCAGTGGCGGCGGCAACAGCCTCTACTTCGAACGCGTTCCTGCCGGAGAATACACGGTGAAGGCCACCCCCATCGTGGAATGTAATGACCTCACCCCGGGTGTGTTTGACGTAACGGTGCCCGTCGAAACGGATCCCCGAATGAATACGGACAGATTCATCACCCTGTGGCAACGCGACGCCCCGGCTCAGCCCTATCAACGGGTGGGTAAGGTGCGTTACTACAGCTATCGTCCCTACAGCTACGTGAAATGGCGTGTGCTGGATGTGACTACCAATGCCGAAATCTCGAAGGGCGAGGTGCGTCCCCATCCCCAATAATATGGGAGGCTATCCCATTCCCATTCAGGGATTGCCCCAAACGTATAAGATTGAGTTCGAAACGCCTTGCGGAACTTTCTCGCGCATCGACTCACTCACAGTGGTCAACCGCAGAAGTATGCCGGGCTTCGACATGACCACGACGCAGGGAAGCACGACGTGCAACACGCCGCCGACCATCAAGATCCACTCTCTGCTGAAAGAGGCCGGCCTGCCCGACAAACCGACCCGACTGCAACTGTATTTGTTCGACGACAGAGGAAGCGGCTATCAATGGTATCTTGTCAAAGAGGTCACTGATCCCTAACATCATCGAAGACTACACGTTTGACAACCTGCTACCAAGCAGAACGTACTACGTGAATTACTTCTATGACGGTACGGCAGAGCGAAAGCAAACCACCACACCGCCTATCGCTGCCGGGGCAGACGTACTGCTGTCGTCCTCGCAATTCAGTCCGAAAGGCAATGCCATTCTCACGGTATCTTCCATTGGTGTTGACCCCGGCGCTACAATGAAGGTGATCATCACGGACAATCTGGGTACGGAGGTGTACAATCAAACCGTACCGGCCGATAAGCCAATTAAGATTCCTGTGAAGAAACCGGCCACCTACTTCAACATGACCGGAAACATCCTCACGGGTTGCTTCGCCGGGCAAAGATTGGGCAAAGGTACCGGCCCCGGGAAAACGCCTGCCTTTAGCTTTAGCGCGACGGGCAATAGAATGCAGTGTAAGAACGATGGCGAAATCAAGGTGACGGTGCCTGAAGCATTCTATGATGTGGACCAAGTGCACTACACCCTGAAGAAGCTCACCGGAACTTCCTACACGGATGTGGCCGAAACGACCACTCCTTCGCAAGCAAAAAGCTTTATCGGTCTGGAAGCCGGAACGTATGAGATTTCAGCTCGCGCTACGGTGTTCCACGACGAGAACAACGATCCGAAAGTCTTCGACGCGAAGACAACGGTGACGCTCAGCACGACCTATCGCGACGGACTCTATGCCACGGTGCGCCCGGACTACATGGTGCCCACCACCACGGCTTGTCCCAACGGACGCATTGGTCTGAACATCGAGAAGGGAACGGGACGCTATCGCGTCTATCTGAAATCGACTCCCGACGGCCCGCTGACCGAGCCGAAGGAACTCTTCACGGACGCCATCGGTTCGAGCATGTACAACAAGTTGTGGGGCGAAGGCCTGAAACCTGGTCACTATTCGCTCACGGTGACCGACGGCTGTATGGAACGAGACATTCCCGATGCGGAGATTCTCGAAATGCCCAACCTCGGAAAAGCGGTAATCTATGCCGACTGGTACCTGCGCGGTGACATGCGCCTGAAGAAAGAGCTGACAGAAAAGCGCGACTCCTTCCTCTACTCGCTCCGATTCGATCCTTCGGCATTCCCGATCAACTTCCAACAAACGGCTTATCGCTCCTACGAGGCACAAACTTGTGGCTCGCGGCGACAACCCGGACAACTCACAATGGAAGAGCGACTGGGTGATGAGCAGCGATGGTCCGGTGATGAGAAATATCTACAGCAAGCGTTTCAACAACTGCAATGGAATTGACATCTTGCTGCGCATCAAAGACTGTCCCAATACGGTGATTCGCATTCCCGAGGACCGCAAAGTCTTGAACATGGTCACGGGCGGATGGCAATTACTTAAGTGTAATACGGTGCAATGGGTCTTCACCAGCGGTGATATCGGACACAAGTATCACATCAAGGTAAAGCGTCTGCAAGACAATGCAATCGTCTACGAAAAGGACAAGACTTACAACTCGTATGAGGAGGTCCTGCAGCGCGATCCGGAATTGGAATTCCCTGCTGATAAGTCTTACGACATCGAGATGACGCCTACGGACTATTGCGGCGACCCGCTCTATAGTGCAGGTAAGCGTTTCAATGCCGTGCAACGCAACTATCGCTATTCGCTCGACGACGGCACCATCATGTCCGACTGTGACGGACGTCTCCTGGCCATCCAAGGTTGGACGGACTGCCGCCTGCCGATGAAATACTTCGTTTACGAAGTGAAGGGAGGGACAGAAACCCTCGTCGACCAGACAGGTAACTATGTTCCGGACAGATGGTACAGCCGATACAAGTTCTTGAGAGACCATCATTACATCATTCGCGTGGTGGAATACGGTCAACCGGAAACGAACAAGATAGATCTTGTCGATTTCACCCTGAACTATCGCTTACCGAAATACAGATTGTCGGAAGGTTACCGCTTGACGAACGTAACGTTCTGCGGCCAAGGCTACGACGCGGCCAAGAAGGGTTACAACCTCAACGGTTTCAACGGCTACTTCGGCAATGCCGACTGGACGGGCGTTCCTGCGGTCGAACAGAAAACGTATTTGACGGTTCCGAAGATGACCATTATTGCAACGCAAAAGGCAGCGCCTCATCGTAAATTTGTGGCTACGAAGGTGGAACGCTACAGTGATAGCTACATGCGCCGTTCTCTATGGAAAGAAGAACTCGCAGATGGTTCACTGACAGACTTTGCCTACGCACCGGAAGGCGAATACACAATGGTGGCGCACACCGATTGTGGAGATATTCCAATGGAGGACGAGTACCTGGGACGCCCAACGGCTGACCTCTCGCCTTCTACGATCAGCAAGGCTTGTGATGGTAAATTCACCGTTACACCGAAAGGGAACTGTCACCTATCGTGGCAACACTTCGGACGTGGAAGTGACGTCTTTCTACGTGAAGGGCGACAATGCCAACACGACCCGCAACTGGGGCCAGTCGTTCGACACGTACCAGCGCGAGTTTACACTTGTGTTGAACGTGAAACGCAAGAGTGACAACAAGGTCTGCACCATAGAATGGCCTTTCTCGATGAGCAACTATGTTCTCGACTTCGACCAGTCGCAAGCATTGAGTATGTTCTGCACGGATTCGGGTAAGGGTATCATCCACATGGCACTGAAGGGTGGACAACCGCCTTACACGTATAAGCTCTCGACGATGGACGGTACGGAAATCGAACGCAAAGACTGTTCCAGGAGCTGTAGACTTCGAACACGGGTACGCTCGGGACAACGCTTCCGCATCACGGCTACCGACGCTTGTAATCTGACGTGGATCCACCAGGATGTCCTTTTGCAAGACCCCGCAGCTATTTCGTCTTCGATGAAGACTGAAACTTCATTCTGCGTAGGCGATCATGCCAAACTATCAGCCCGTGTATTCCCCGGTGCGACGTATCTTTTGGCATCTGCCTGACGGATCGACAAAGGCGGGACGTGAGCTCGAATTCGAAGCTAAGGCGGAGAATGCCGGTGAGTACACCGTGGACATTCACTTGACAACTTGTACGGTGACCTTGTATGGTAAGTTTACAGTGGGTATTGCCAGCATTTCCGAAGCGGCTGGTTTGACTCTCAATCAACAGGCCTGTGCAGGTGAACCCGTTGAGTTCACGTTGGATCCAGCTTCCGCTACAATTGACGGAGAGGAAGCCGATCCCGATTACATTGAATATCAATGGGAGCGAACTGCAACCCGAACGATCCGGAGTCGTGGGTAGCAATTCCCAATGCAACGGATCAAAACCTCACGTACACTGCGGCTGCTCCCTGGTGTCTACTACGTTCGCCGTACGGCAGTGATCGGCAACTGTAAAGCCATCAGTGGACAATCCAAGTTGACTGTGATTCCCGGCATCAATGTGGCGATGACGCCCGACGAACAGACGGTGACGATCAACAACAAGGATCCCTTCACGTTGACTGCCGGTGTGGTAACGGGTAACCCGAGCCGCACGTACCAATGGCAGCGCAGTGCCGACAAAAAGACCTGGGTGAACATTGGTAATGATGAAACGTTCACGGAAACGAAGCGTTTCGGTAACACGGTTTACTACCGTCGCATCGTTTCGGCGGGTGCTTGTAGCATCGAAGGTCAACCGATCATGGTTCGCTTCAAGAAGCGTTGGCCGGCCTACATCAATCCGCAAGTGCGTCAACGTGCACTCGAAGATTAAGTTCACAAAGTCTACCACACTATGTGTGTCCTGACTGAGTAAACGTTCAAGTCCTCAGTTGTTTGCCTCGAAAAAGACAACAGCTAGTGTATGAAAGATAGGAGTCCGTATCAGACGAAAGTCATGATACGGACTCCTTTTTTGTTTGTGCCTTAAGAGAGCAATAAGTCAGCTGGTGATACTTTTTCATAGCTCCACAAAGTGCACATCGGTGATGTATCGACCTGCTTTAGCCCTTATACGCTGAATGGACATAAGTTTATAGGTTTGGGCGTAAAAGCTTACCCTGGGAAGGTGGCAGGTATCAGCGATGGTGGGACGTCTGCTATAACGTGTAGATGCCGCCCCTAATATCCCTTTGCGACAAGTCGGCTATAGCGGCCTTGGGCTATGGGGTTAAGACACGCTACGAAGGAAGCAAGGTCGGTGATAGCTATCAATGGAGTTCATCATGATACAGAAATAAACAATCGGCGCCTTCACGATGTTGAAAAAGTGTAGCGAGGTGCGCTCGCTCAAGGGAATCGCGTCCTGCACTGTGCAGAGACACCGTTTGCGTAGTGCGCCGACCGCCCATTCGCTCCTTTTGCTCGATGATGAATCCTTGTTCAATTTATACACCATCCCCACCATGAAAAAATATCTGCTCCATTTCTTCTTTTTGACCTTCGCCCTTTTGTCGCTGTGCGGCTTCGACAATCAGAAATACGCCGAACTCTATGAAATCACCGACGAATTCGTGGAGGAACTCCACACCGACGTGGAGAGCTACGGTTTGTTGGGAGGAGTGGATGACACTGAATTCTCCGTCCGGAGAAGAAAATCATGAGCGTGAATTGCTGATCGTCCGGCGTTTCCTTTTCGCGATGCGGCTTCTGTCCCGTCTCCTTTGCCCTGCCGGCGAACGGTGAAGGAGAACCGCCGAGAAACGCGGCCCTTTGCGCGCATGCGCATGCGCGCGCGTCCACTGCTTTTCGTTTTTTGCCTTCACTCCTTCACGAGGTTGCCTCATCTCGTTGAAACATAGCGAATTGAGGGTGAAGGCTTTTGCAATTTACCTTCACCGCCGAGCTTCACCCCCACTCTTCACCGCCGAGCGGGACATCGACGACGATTTTCACCCGTTCTCCCGCATCTCTCGGCGACTTTTCCCGGAAAACAGCGCACTTTCTGTCGAAAACTGGACGCGCGGACTGCGTTTTTTTAGGTGAGTAGAAGATTGAAGATGAACCCCTTCGCGCAGCCTATCTTCAAAAAACGGCAGTGGGGTGAAGGTTTCGCAGGGTGATGTTCACCCTTTTTGGTTTGCAATTCGTTGATTCAAAGAGATTTGTGAGCGTGGTGTGAAGCGGTGAAGGCTTTTTACTAAAACTGACTGATGCGCGCGTATACGTGCGCGCGCGATCTACCTTCACCTTCACCCCACTCATGTCGTAACCGCCCTTTGCGGAGTGAGTTGACGGCGCCAACTGCAAGATGCCACATTGTTTGTGCACGCGTCAGACGTTGGCATCGCACAGCTTCCTCCGCGCAGCAGCTGTGACTGCTTGGCTGCCCTCGCTCATCCATCTCCTCGAACCGTAGCCTTTTGCCTCTGCAGCAAGTCATGCGCCCCAGCTTCCTCCAATTGCCCTTCCGCTCGTGGTGTGCCCCATTGCCGAAGGGGGTACGCCGAACAACACGCGGTGTTGTCAAAGCGCTTTCGGTGTGCACTGGGCGAGGGGGAGCTGTCAACGCACATCGCGCCGTCGAAGGAGCAAAGCGGACGACTGCAGTACAAGTAATTCTTCACCAAAACACCGCCATTTCACTATTTACACATTGCAAAATTTCGATATTTGTCGAAAACCCCTCGCTTTTAACACAGGAAAAATTGTCTTGTTGCATTCATTGCGTATATTTCCACATAGAATTTCATCAGACTGCAATAAATGTGCCCGTTGCAGAAAGCGAGCGCCCCGTTGCCCGATGAAAATGACGAAGAGTCGAATCACCGCTTCTCACCCGAGGTTGGGTCGGCACGGCAGGGTCACACAGGATTGACCCCTAATAGAGAATAAATTAATTACACAGAAAACAATAAAAGTAATCGCTAAGATGGAGAAAACAAATCCCCTAAGATGGAAACTCTTCGGGCTCCTATGTGCGTTGTTGCTCTGTTTGGGAGGGCTGCCCGTCACGGCGCAGAACTGCCCCAACTTTCAATGGAGTGACTTTACCACCAGTATGGTGCAACCCAACAAGGATTGCAACAAACCGGGTATTGCCACCATTCGCTACAGCAACAACATTGTCGGAGTCGACGAAGTGCATTATCAGTTTGGCTCAGGGAGTAGCGGCCCTTGGTTCTACGAGACCGACGCGGCAGCTCCCGGTGCAACGGTGAAAGCGGAAGTGCCGGCCTCGATGGACGGAAAATACCTTTACGTGCGCATCACCACCAAGTGTGGCACCAATACGCGCTCTGACTGGTGGACCATGGGAAGTGTCAATGCGAGCAACTCTGAGAACATCTCGCTGGTCACCAAAACCACGCCCACCGGTAACGGTGTCGGTTCGAGTGGCGGTGTGCAAGCTTACTTGACCGGCCCGTCGGGATTCACCGAAGCGACGTTCAAGCTCTATAAGAGTGCTGATCTCAACACGCCGATCAGCACGCAGCGCAGCACGCGCCCCTACGAAGGCGTCACGTTCTTCAATCTGCCCAAAGGCGACTATGTGGTGAAGGCGGACGCCAAACCGGCGTGTACCCCCCCCACGACGGCTTCGAATTGGAAAACTGACCACTTCGAGCTGTCGGCCGGTGCCACGGTGGGTACCTTCAACCTGATCACTACGCCCATCAACGCCCGTGGTAATTGCACGGGTGGCGTGAAGGTCGAGGTGTCGAAGGTGAGCGGTGTGCAAAACATCGAATACAAGGTGTTTAATCAGAACGATGAAAACACGCCGTTGGACACCTACACGGCCAGCTATCCCAATTTCACCCACACCTTCACCGGTCTGGCCGGATCGAATTCATATGTCGTGACGGCAACGGAGAAAACGGGTAACAGCACCATGCGCAACTCGTTCTATCTCTACATCAATAACTATGGTGTGGATCCTCGCGTCGTGCACGGCACGTTGCCCGGCGTGAACGAAGGCGTGGTGGATCTCGTGGTGAACGGCACGTCCGTGGCTTGCCCGGTGAAATACACCATTACCCGTACCGACGGGGTGGCGTTTACTCCCATAGTGAAGAACAACGTGACCGAGGAGACCACGCGAGTGGAAGGCCTGCCGAGTGGTTCCTACCAGGTGACGGCTGAATATGGTGGGCTGACGCAGACCAATACCTTTACGATCACGCAGGGAATGTTGGGCTACTTGAATACCACTGCTTATACGCCGGCCAAGGGCATCTGCGACCCCTCCGGTGGTTATTCATGGAACATTTACAATGGCCTCAGTTACAACCCGCGTAAAGTCCGGGTGACCAACAGAGCAACGGGCGCGTTGGTGCGTGAATTTAAGCTGCCGGCCGGACAAACGACATTTGAAACCAATAATCTTTTCCCGGGCGAATACAACTTGACGTTGCGCGACGAGACTGCCAATCAGGAGATTACTACGTATTTTTAATATAAACTCCAAGGTCTATCTGCAGTCAGATATTTCGGTAGACTACTACAATACGATCACGGACTTTTGCGGTCCTCAGCTCGTGACGCGCATCCCCGTGAAATACGAGGGCAGTGGGGGAATTGAAAATGCTCCCGCACTCCAGGCTTTTCTCAACGGTGCAACCTACGAGATTTATAAAGACGACGGTAAGACCTTCGTCTACTCGGGGGTGATGCCGACTTTGACGGGCAATGCGGTGAGCTACCTCGAAACGCCGGAGACAGGCTCTTATTATCGCCTTCGCATTAAACCCTCCTGTGGCTATCCTGTGAAGGAGTATACCTTGTATGGTGGCCCAAGCTATCGTTTTGCCCCCCAAGTGACATTCCGCGGTTGCGGTGGCACGGGTACGGATGTAGACCTGCGTGTGCTTGACACGAAAGGGCAGGTGGTGCCCAACATCACCTATAAGGTTAAGAACAAGGCGACAGGAGCCGTTGTGGGCGAATATGCCATGAAGGACGGGGTGAACACCGCCATTCTGGTCGGTATGAAACCCGGTGACTACAACGTGGAATGGTTCCCGCAGTGTTCGCCCGCCCAGCTCCACACCGATACGCTACGCATCGAGGACAGGGTGAAGGAACTTCACCGGTGGATTACCGCAGCACGCTGTGGTGAGACTGGGAAATTTTCCATTGAATTTTACCGTTTTGAGAACGTCAATGCATGGCGTTTTGAACTGATACGCAAAAGCGACAATCAGCTCTTGCGCTCTTATGGTTCAGGCAACACAACGCAAATTAACTTCAACCGTGTGCCGGCCGGTGATTACATTGTGAAGGCTACCCCCATCGTGGAATGCGGTGAGTTGACTCCCGGTACTTATGAAGTGACGGTACCATCCGAACCCTTAAAAGCCGATGACATACGAAATTACGGAACCATTAGCAAAGCAGTGCCATACAAAAATGTGGGAGCTGTAAATTACTACATGCCGTATCCTTTGGAGTACGTGAAGTGGCGCGTGCTCGATGTGGTGAGCGGTGCTGAAATTAACAAAGGTGAGGTTCGAGCGCCAGCGAATTCCACAGGCGGCTATTATGTTCCCGTTACGAAATTGCCGCAGACTTACAAAGTTGAATTTGAGACGCCCTGCGGTAAATATACGCGTCTTGAATCCATCGAAGTCGAGAGTCCCGAAAACATGCCCCGCTTCGAAGTTGTGACGGGGGACGTTAATAATTCATGTGGCACGAAAGGCTTCATCAAGGTGAACTCGCGGCTCAAGGCAGCCGGACTTCCCGACATGGCTTCGAAGATCGTGCTCTATCGATACGAGAACTGGGAAGATGTGCCGGTCGATTCGGTGATGAATGCGACAGCGATCATCGAAACGCACACTTTCACAGGATTGAATGCCGGAAGGTACTCGGTACGCTATTTCTATAACGGTACGACCGATTATTCGAAAGACAATTACGTGGACCAACAGGGACAGCTGACGATGTCCGTTTCCGCTAGTTCTTTCAGCCTAAAGGGAACCTCGTTCGCGACGCTCAGAGTGCAACCGGCAGAACCGGGAAGCACCATGCGCGTGGAAGTGACGGGCGGCGACGGCTCCTCGCTGCTCAACCAAGTGGTGCCTGCCGATGCGCCATATCCGTTGCAACTGAAGAAACCCAACACCAGCTTCACGGTGAAGGTGACGAAGATCGACGGATGCAACGCCGGAGAGACGGTGCAACAAACTGTCACACCGTATAGTAAACAGACGTTCAATTTCAATACGCAGGTCAAGCGGATGAAGTGTAAGAACGACGGTGAAATCAAGATGATTGTGCCGGATGAATTCCACGACGTGGATCAAATTCACTATACGCTGACCAAAACCTCGGGTTCCTCTTACACCGATGTGGCCGAAACGACAACGCCCTCCGTGCCGAAGACCTTCATCGGACTGGAAGCCGGAACGTACAAAATCACTGGCCGCGCCACCGTGTTCCATGATGAAAACAACGAGCCCGTGGTGCAGGATTACGAACGGACGGTGACGCTCACCACCCCCTATGGCGATGGCCTCTATGCCACGGTGCGCCCCGACTACATGCAGTCCACGACAACGGCTTGCCCCAACGGCCGTATCGGCCTGAACATTGAAAAAGGATCCGGCAACTATCGCGTGTTCCTCAAGTCGACCCCTGATGGTCCGTTGGCACAACCGCAAGAAATCTTCACTGACAAAAACAACTACAGCACGGCCAATAAGCTTTGGGGCAGCGGACTGAAGCCGGGTCACTATTCGCTGACCGTGAGCGATGGCTGTATGGAGCGCGACATCCCCGATGCCGAGATTCTCGAGATGCCCAACACGCCAAAGTTTACATGGTGGTACAGTTTCATGACGTTGTTAGATCGCTCGACGTATAAACTCAATGAGACGCGTGATTCAGTTACCTACCAATTGAGTTTCGATCCCTCCCTCTTCCCGCAAAACTTCAGAAGAAGAGCTTATCTAGCCTACGAAGTGCAGGTGGTCGGCAAGGCCAACAGCCGGATGATAATCAGTGGAAGAGCAACTGGAGTGACCGCGATGATGGGACGGCTTACCTTCAAGGGAATGCCAAGCGCTTCAACAACTGCAATGGCGTCGATGTGCTCTTCCGCTTCAAGAATTGCCCGTCTTCGCTGACTCGTTTGCCCAGCAATATCCCAATCCATAACGCGGCTTATGGCACCTGGACGCAATTGAAGTGTAATACGGTGCAGTGGACCTTCGCAAACTTAGATATCGGTCATGAGTATAACATCAAGGTGACGCGCACCACTGACGGCGTGGTGGTGTACAACAAGGACAAGACCTTCAACTCAAGTGAAGAGTATCTCCAGCGCGATCCGGAATTGGAATTCCCGGCCGACAAGTCTTACCGCATCACAATGACGCCGAAAGACTATTGTGGTGATCCGCTCTACTATTCCGGTACAAGTGTCAATGCGATCAATCGCAATTACCACTACACACTCGACTACGGCCAATCAATTATGTCGGACTGTGACGGCCGCCTCTTGTCGATCAAAGGCTGGACAGACTGTCTCTTGCCGATGAAATACTACGCGTACGAACTGAACGGCACGCAAGAAACGCTGGTGGCCGAGAGTGGCAACTACGTTCCCGATGCGTGGAACAGTCCCTACAAGTACAAGAAGGACAAGACCTATGTGATCCGCGTGGTGGAATACGGCCAGCCGGAGACCAATCAGGTGCAGTTGGTGAAATTCACGCTCAACTACCGACTGCCTTCGAAATACAACATTGGAAGCAATAGTTATAAGCTCAGTTCAACCACCTTCTGCGGATCGGGCTACGACGCCGGGAAGAAGGGTTTCAACGTGAACAATTCCTATGGGTACTACTATGCTAACTGGGATGGCGTGCCTGAGGTGTCGCAAGACACTTATCTCACGATTCCGAAGATGACGATTGTAGCGACGCAAAAGGACGCGCCGCATCGCAAGTTTGTCGCCACGAATGTGACGCGCTCGGGTAGCACGATTTATCGCACCAATTGGCGAGAACAATTGGCCGATGGTTCGTTTGCGGCCGATGCTTACGCACCGGAAGGTGAATACACGATGGTGGCACACACGGATTGTGGCGACATCCCGATAGGAGACGACTACATTGGTCGCCCGACGCTGGATCTCTCACCCACTACGGTGGACGCTGCTTGTGATGGTAAGTTTACCGTCACGCCGAAGGGTACGTTGACTTACCGCGGCAGCAGTTCGGATGTGGAAATCACCTCGTTCTATGTCTCAGGCGACAACATGAATACGACCCGCAATTGGGGCCAGTCGTTCGACACGTATCAGCGTGAGTTTACCCTCATTCTTAATGTCAGACGTAAGAGCGACGGTCAGGCTTGTACGTTGAGCTGGCCTTTCTCGATGAGCAACTACATTCTTGACTTCGACCAGTCGCAAGCATTGAGTATGTTCTGCACGGATTCGGGTAAGGGTATCATCCACATGGCGCTGAAGGGTGGACAACCGCCTTACACGTATAAGCTCTCGACGATGGACGGTACGGAGATCGAACGTAAGACTGTTCAAGGAGCTGTAGACTTCGAACATGGTACACTGGGACAACGCTTCCGCATCACGGCTACTGACGCTTGTAATCTGACGTGGATCCACCAGGATGTCCTCTTGCAGGACCCCGCAGCTATTTCGTCTTCGATGAAGACTGAAACTTCATTCTGCGTAGGCGATCATGCCAAACTATCAGCTCGTGTATTCCCCGGTGCGACATATCTTTGGCATCTGCCTGACGGATCGACAAAGGCGGGACGTGAGCTCGAATTCGAAGCTAAGGCGGAGAATGCAGGCGAGTACACCGTGGACATTCACTTGACAACTTGTACGGTGACCTTGTATGGTAAGTTTACAGTGGGTATTGCCAGCATTTCCGAAGCGGCTGGTTTGACTCTCAATCAACAGGCCTGTGCAGGTGAACCCGTTGAGTTCACGTTGGATCCAGCTTCCGCTACAATTGACGGAGAGGAAGCCGATCCCGATTACATTGAATATCAATGGGAGCGAACTGCAACTCCGAACGATCCGGAGTCGTGGGTAGCAATTCCCAATGCAACGGATCAAAACCTCACGTACACTGCGGCTGCTCCTGGTGTCTACTACGTTCGCCGTACGGCAGTGATCGGCAACTGTAAAGCCATCAGTGGACAATCCAAGTTGACCGTGATTCCCGGTATCAATGTGGCGATGACGCCCGACGAACAGACGGTGACGATCAACAACAAGGATCCCTTCACGTTGACAGCCGGTGTGGTAACGGGTAACCCGAGCCGCACGTACCAATGGCAGCGCAGTGCCGACAAAAAGACCTGGGTGAACATTGGTAATGATGAAACGTTCACGGAAACGAAGCGTTTCGGTAACACGGTTTACTACCGTCGCATCGTTTCGGCGGGTGCTTGTAGCATCGAAGGTCAACCGATCACGGTTCGCTTCAAGAAGCGTTGGCCGGCCTACATCAATCCGCAAGTGCGTCAACGTGCACTCGAAGATTAAGTTCACGAAGTCTACCACACCATGTGTGTCTTGACTGAGTAAACGTACAAATCCTCAGTTGTTTGTCTCGAGAAAGACAACAGCTAGTGTATGAAAGATAGGAGTCCGTATCAGACGAAAGTCATGATACGGACTCCTTTTTTGTTTTATTGCTGTTCGGTAAACTTCAAAACTGCAGAAAAATCCAGCCCGAAGCCCTTTAGAATAGGACTTCAGGCTTCTTTGGTAATGTCCGAAAAAGTGGTAATGTCCGAAAAAGTGTGTAATAGTCTCCTTCGTCCTTCCCCGATACTGTTCCCAAAACGTCCCTACTCTCCAGAAAAGACCTCACCAACACATAAAATAAGGCTGAAACCCATTAATGGGTCTCAGCCTCTAATGAGAATAACACAACAGTTAGCGTACTGTCCCTTGGTAAGATTATGATCGATGTTTCAGGATGCGTTACCCCCGCACACGATCAGGAGCCGCGCACCCAATTTACTCTTCAAGCAAACCGTCGTGACGCAACAACTCTGCCAAAGCTTCGAGTTCTGCGTACCATTCGGCGCCAAAGCGACGAATAAGCGGATCGCGGAGAAAACGATAGATGGGTAAACGCAGTTCTCGCCCTTTCTTCACCGCAGGAGCGCAAACAGACCAACGATGATAGTTCAGTGCCACTGTACCATTGGAAAGAGTTTGTTCGCGAATGGGATAGAGCGCACAACTGATGGGTTTCGGCCAATCGATTCTTCCCTCACGAAAAGCACAATCCGTAGCGCAAAGACAAACACCATCTTCGCCGTAGCGCGCAAAACAACATTCGCGCCCACCGACAATGCTCGTTACCAAATCGCCATCACTGTCACGATAAGCAACGCCCTGCTTATCCAAAATCTTGCGGGCACGCGGATCGAGTTGCATGCGCACAGCAGGGAGCACACGCTCGAGTTCACAGCATTCCTCGGCTGTGACTGGCGCACCGGCTTCACCTTCGACGCAGCATGCCCCACCACAAGCAGAGAGGTCACAGCAAAAATATTCAGTAAAAATATCGGGCGACAAAAGAACGTCACCCACTTGAAGAATTGGGAGCATGGAAATATAACCCCTCCGGGAGAAGAAGGAAGAAAACAGTTGAGTTCAAAAAACGATAGCCGCCAAAACACACCCTTCCGCACTTGGGTTATGTCTTACCAACTGATGGGCTGCAAGCCGTGTGTCGCGAGATAGGCGTTCGCCTGCGAGAAAGGATGCGAACCGAAGAAGCCACGGTAGGCAGAAAGCGGAGAGGGATGCGGTGCAGTAAGGATGCAATGACGCGATCGATCGATAAGTGCCGCCTTACGTCCGGCGTACGCCCCCCCAAAGGAGGAACACAAGGTGTTCTCTTTGAGAGGAAAGAGCACGAATTGCCGCATCGGTGAAGGTTTCCCACCCACGTCCCTGGTGCGAACCGGCAGCGCCGGCCCGAACGGTAAGCGTCGCATTGAGCAAAAGCACACCTTGGTCAGCCCAACGCCGCAAACTGCCAGATGTCGGTACGGGAACGCCAAGATCATCGTGCAATTCCTTAAAGATGTTTTGCAACGAAGGAGGTGGAGGCACGCCATCGCGCACCGAAAAACAGAGACCTTCAGCCTGGCCTGCACCATGATAAGGATCCTGGCCGAGGAGCACGACTTTGACTTCCGGAAAAGGACAACGATCAAAGGCAGCAAAGATTTCGCCGGCGGGAGGATAGCAGGTGCCTGCGGCATATTCGGCGCGGACAAATTCGGTGAGCGCTGAAAAATAGGGAGCAGAAAATTCCGACGCGAGCGCCTCGCGCCAAGAAGGGTGAATACGGATCATGAATCGGGCAAACTAAAAAGACTTACTCGAGATAGGTGTAACCGTAAAGTCCCGCGCGGTAAGTAGAAATAAACTCTTTACCTTCTTCGATCGTGATCTTTCGTTCGTTCACGGCTTTCGTCACCCACGATTCGAGACGGCGCACCAGTCGTTTGGGATCGTATTGCACGTATTCGAGTACATCGGCCACCGTTTCGCCGTCGATCGTCTTGTCGATGGAATAACCATCGGCGTCGACGGTGATATGTACCGCATTGGTGTCACCGAACAAGTTGTGCATGTTACCAAGAATCTCTTGATAGGCCCCCACGAGGAAAACGCCGATGTAATATCGATCGCCCATGCGGAAAGTATGCAGCGGAATGTAATTGGTCTGCTGGTTATGGTTGACGTAAGTCGTGATCTTTCCGTCACTGTCACAAGAGATGTCCTGAATTGTGGCGTTGCGATCGGGCCGTTCGTCGAGCCGTTGGATCGGCATGATAGGAAAGAGCTGATCTATGGCCCAATGGTCGGGAAGTGACTGGAAGAGAGAGAAGTTGCAAAAATACTTCTCCGACATCATTTTGTCCAACTTCCGCAGTTCATCGGGCGCATGCTTGAGATGGTGAGAAAGGTCTACCACTTCTGAGCAGATGCTCCAATAGAGACTTTCGATCTGCGCGCGGGTACGGAGATCGATGAGTCCATGACGGAAAAAGATCGAGCGCTTCTTCGCGAATATCTTCGGCGTCGTGCCAGTCTTCGAGCATCGAACGCGTCGACAATTTATCCCAAATTTCGGTGAGATCGTGCACCAACTTGTGGTCATCTTCTGCGGGATGAAAAATCCTCGTCCATGTGAGGCACTTCGGTCGTTTCAAGCACCTCAAGAATCAGCACCGAGTGGTGAGCCGTGAGCGAGCGTCCGCCCTCAGTGATGATGTTAGGATGAGGAATATCGTTCTTATTGGCTGCCTCAACCAGGGTGTAAACAATGTCGTTGACGTATTCCTGCACACTGTAGTTGACCGAACTTTCAGAATTGGACGAGCGTGTGCCGTCATAGTCCACGCCCAGTCCGCCACCACAATCGACAAATTCGATATTGAAGCCCATTTTGCGCAACTGCACATAGTATTGTGCCATCTCGCGCAACGCAATGCTGATGAGACGGATTTTGGGAATCTGGCTACCGATGTGGAAGTGAATGAGCCGAAGGCAATCGCTCAAGCCCTTTTCTTCTAGCAATGTCAGGGCCTGAAGCAGTTCCGAACTGTTGAGCCCGAACTTTGAAGCATCGCCGCCCGAACTCTCCCATTTACCCATGGAACGACTCGCCAGTTTGATGCGAATGCCGAGGTTGGGGCGCACGCCCATTTTCTCAGCCGTGCGAGCAATGATTTCAAGCTCATGCAGTTTCTCGATCACCAAAAACACCCGCTTCCCCATTTTCTGGGCAAGCAGTGCCAACTCAATGAAGTTTTGGTCTTTGTGTCCGTTGCAAACAATGACCGAATCGGAGTCCATGTTCGTCGCCAACACTGCATGTAGCTCAGGTTTGGAGCCACATTCGAGTCCGAGGTTGTATTTCTTGCCGTGTGAGATGATTTCCTCCACGACGGGGCGCATCTGATTGACCTTGATCGGATAGATGATGAAATGCTCCCCGCGGTAGTCATATTCTTTCTCGGCGCGCTCAAAACAGTCGGCCGTTTTTTCGATGCGGTTGTCGAGTATGTCGGGGAAACGGAGCAAGACCGGAGCGGTGATGTCGCGTTCGGCCAATTCGTCCACCACTTCGCGAAGGTCAATGCGGACATTGTCTTTGCGCGGACAAACGTAAGCGTGACCCAATTCGTTGATGCCGAAATAGTTCACGCCCCAGCCTTTGATGTTGTAGAGTTCTTCGGAGTCTTCAATACGCCATTTTCTCATCGTGCGGATCGTATATGCGGGAAAGGGGAATTTGTGGGATAAAAAAGGGAAAGGAAAGTACACTCAGCTCCGGTCGACAAGCTCGGCCTCAAGCGCAGCGATAATGCGCTGTGAGATGCGTCCGATCTTTTCGGGAGTGTCGAGCGGATGCACCTCCACTGTGTGGTGGGCACGCTCATAGTAGGGACGGCGCTCAGCCAGTTGCGCAGTGACAAAGGCACGCAGTTCGTCGGGACTCTTGCCTTCGAGCAACGGCCGTCGTCCCTTACTGATGCTCAAATGCGCACAAACCGTGTCGGCATCGGCACTCAAATAGACCGTATGCGCGACCTGGTTGAGAAATCCATATTGTCGAAGTGCGCGGGCGTACCCCCGCCACAGGAAAGGACAATGTCTTCAAACTGCGCCACCTCGTGCAGCATACGCCGCTCGAGCTCACGAAAACGAGCTTCGCCTTCTTCGGCGAAGATGGCCGAGACGCGCTTATGAAAGCGCTCTTCGATATACCAATCGAGATCATAGAAGCGCAGACCCAAACGCCGGGCGAGATCACGCCCGACGGTAGTTTTGCCCACGCACATGTAGCCGATCAAAGCGATGCACTTCATGGTCTCTACTTGCTGCTCTTTTTCGTCGTGCGGCGGCGAGTCGTAGCCTTGGCTGCCTTTTTGGTTGTCGACTTCGTACCGGCATCGATGAGTGCGCGACATTCCTCGAGCGTCAGTTCCGCAGCGTGTTCCGCACGGTCCTTGGGAATCTTGTAGTTCTTGCCCTTATACTTGATGTAAGGACCGTAACGACCATTGAGCACTTCGAGCTCAGGTTCTTCCTCGAAAGCGAGCAAATGACTCTTCGCATCGGTTTCGCGCTTCGCCAGAATGAGTTCAATTCCCCGTTCGAGTGTGATCGTAAGGGGATCCTCGTCTTTGGGGATCGAGACATATTTCCGATCATGCTGCACGTAAGGGCCGAAGCGACCGGCACCCACCGTGACAGGCAGGTCTTCGAAGGTGCCGAGTTCGCGAGGGAGTTTGCAAAGTTCGAGCGCCTCTTCGAGCGTGATGGTCGCGATGCTTTGATCGGGAGCCAGACGCGCGAAACGAGGTTTGTCGTCGCCCTCTCCGCCGCCGATTTGCACCATCGGACCGAAACGCCCGATTTTCACACTCACCGGTTTGCCCGTCGCGGGGTCGGTGCCGAGATGGCGTTCGCCCACGCGCGTGTCGCTGCGTTCCGAGAGCACGGTCTCCACCTGGGGTTCCAGATCGCCGTAGAACGTGCGGATCAGTTCGGTCCAATCCTTTTCGCCCTCAGCCACCAAGTCGAAATCGTGTTCCACGTTCGCCGTGAAATTGTAATCCATGATTTCGGGGAACTTCTCCATGAGGAAGTCGTTGACCACAATACCCGTGTCGGTGGGAACGAGCTTACCGCGATCACTGCCGTAGTTCTCACTACTCTGCTCGGTGACGATGTCCTTGCCCGTGAGCGTGACCAAAGTCACCGGACGCGGCTTACCTTCGTTCTCTCCCCGACGCACGTATTCGCGCTGTTGGATGGTCGAAATCGTAGGCGCGTACGTCGAAGGACGCCCGATGCCGAGTTCTTCGAGTTTGTGCACCAGCGAAGCTTCGCTGTAGCGTGCCGGTGGCAGCGAATAGCGTTGGCGTGCCGTGATCGTCTGGCGATATAGCTCCTGCCCCTCTGTCATGGGAGGGAGCAGACCTTCGGCGGCCAGGTTTTCTGCCGATTCGTTCTCGTTGTCTTCGAAGCTCTCGCGATACACACGCAGGAAACCTTCGAACTTCACCACTTCGCCGGTGGCCACAAAATGGTGTTCACTCCCTTCCACGTCGACCAGCACAGTGGTGCGTTCCAACTGCGCATCGGCCATCTGACAAGCCACGGTGCGCTTCCAAATCAAATCATAGAGCCGCTTTTCCTGTGCCGTGCCCTTGATTTCGCTTCGGCGCATGTCGGTGGGGCGAATGGCTTCGTGCGCTTCTTGCGCGCCCTTCGCATGCGTGTGGTAACGTCGACGCTGATGGTAGTCTGCGCCCATGAGTTCGGTGATCACCGGCCCTACTGTATTGAGACAAAGGTCGGAAAGGTTCATCGAGTCGGTACGCATGTAGGTGATCAAACCCGCTTCATAGAGCTTTTGCGCCACGCGCATGGTCGTGCCCACCGCAAAACCGATTTTTCGTGCAGCTTCCTGCTGCAGGGTCGACGTGGTGAAAGGAGGTGCCGGACTGCGTTTCGAGGGTTTCGTGGCAATGGAACCGATGGTGAAACGCGCATTTTTACACTGATCGAGGAAGGCCTGTGCTTCGTCGGCCGTGGCAAAACGATGGTTGAGTTCGGCTTCCAGTTGTGCCGTCTGTCCGTCGGCACCGTCCACGGTGAAACGCGCCGTCACGCGATAGTTGCTTTCACTTGCGAACGCGGCGATCTCGCGTTCGCGCTCCACGATGAGCCGCACCGTCACGCTCTGCACACGACCGGCCGAGAGACCGGCGCGCACTTTGTGCCAGAGCACGGGCGAGAGGCGGAAACCCACCAAGCGGTCGAGCACGCGACGCGCTTGTTGCGCATCGACCAGATTCAGGTCGATGGTGCGCGGGTGCTCGATGGCATCGAGAATGGCCGGTTTCGTGATTTCATGAAACACGATGCGGCGCGCTGTGGTCGGGTCGAGTTTGAGCACTTCCGCGAGGTGCCAAGAGATGGCTTCTCCCTCGCGGTCCTCATCGGAAGCCAACCAGATGGTTTCGCTCTTCTTGGCTTGGGCGCGCAGCTCGCTCACCACTTTTTTCTTATCGTCGGGAATTATATAGACGGGCGCAAAGGTCTTCGGGTTCACACCGAAATCTTTTTTCGCCAAATCGCGGATGTGGCCGAAACTCGACATCACCTTAAAATCGTCGCCAAGGAAGCGCTCGATGGTTTTGGCCTTCGCCGGGCTCTCCACGATCACTAAATTCTTCTGCATATGCTGTTTTTATTTTGGGTGCAAAAATACGCTTGCCACCTCGATACACCAAATAAATCTGCCCTTTTTTCCCTTCCCACTCATCTTATAATAAGAGAACGCGCCGCCGGTGTCGCAAAACACCGACGGCGAGCAAGAATCTGCGCTTGAATGCACCTCACTGCGCAACAAGCGAAACGGAAAAACAGCGCCTCGTTTTTGCGGACTCAGCGCAAGGCCAGCGCGGCATTTTCGGCCGCCTCCATGATTTCGCGTTCGCCCGGGCCTTTGTCGTTGATGCCCACCAGATGCAACACCCCGTGCACCAACACGCGATGCAATTCTTCATCATACGGGCGCCCGAACAGCTCGGCATTCGAGCGCACGGTGTCGAGCGAGATATAGAGGTCACCCGAAAGGACATCGCCGCCGCTGTAGTCGAACGTGATGATGTCGGTGTAGTAATCGTGCTGAAGGTAGCGACGATTCACCTCAAGAATTTCCTCATCGTCGCAAAACACATAGTTCACCTCCCCCAAACGGCGGCCGTGCGACGCCACGACACGTCGCAACCAAGCGGTTTCGCGGGCCACATCGAGTGCGGGAACCGGGAGGGAGAGCGCATTGAAAGTAATCATAACTAACTGTGGATCGTTGACTTAAAACAAAGATGGTTCGCTCGCGTCGACCCCATAGGGCGTCCGACCGAGATGGGTGTAGGCCAATTCCGTGACCTCGCGTCCGCGCGGAGTGCGTCGAATGAAACCTTCTTTGATCAGGAAAGGTTCATACACTTCTTCCACCGTGCCGGCGTCCTCGCCGATCGCCGTGGCGATGGTCGTGACGCCCACCGGACCGCCCTTAAACTTATCGATGATGGTGGTGAGAATTTTGTTGTCGATCTCGTCGAGCCCGAAACGGTCGATGTTGAGGGCTTCGAGGGCAAGCGAGCAATGGGCACATCGATGCCGCCGTCGCCCTTCACCTCCGCAAAGTCGCGCACGCGGCGCAACAAGGCATTGGCGATACGCGGCGTACCGCGCGAACGTCCCGCCACTTCGGCCACCGCCTTCGGGTCCATGGGCACGCCCAGAATGTGGGCCGACCGCTGCACGATGTCGCAAAGCGTGGCGGCGTCGTAGTATTCCAGGTGGAGGTTGATGCCGAAACGCGCACGAAGCGGTGCGGTGAGCAAACCGCTGCGCGTGGTGGCACCCACCAGCGTGAAGGGGTTGAGGTCGATCTGAATGGAGCGCGCCGAAGGCCCTTTGTCGATCATGATGTCGATCCGGTAGTCCTCCATTGCCGAATACAGATATTCTTCCACCACAGGCGAAAGCCGGTGGATCTCGTCGATGAACAGCACGTCGTTGGGCTCCAAGGCGGTGAGCAGTCCCGCCAAGTCGCCGGGCTTGTCGAGCACCGGGCCGGAAGTGAGTTTGAAACCCACCCCCAGCTCGTTGGCGATGATATTGGAAAGCGTCGTCTTGCCCAGCCCCGGAGGACCGTGCAACAGCGTGTGGTCGAGCGGCTCGCCGCGACGGCGGGCGGCTTCCACAAAAACGCGCAGATTGTCGACCACTTTGGTCTGACCGGTAAAATCGTCGAACGAAAGCGGGCGCAAGGCGTTTTCAAACTCACGATCGGTCGAGGGGGAGCCTGCTGCTCGGAGCGGATGTCGAAGGTATCTTCTGTCATAAGGAGAAACGAGGACTTACGATAGGGGGTGTGGAGGGGTCGGCTTTCGGGGCAACGACCCGACGAAAGGAAGGAAGCCCATCAGGGCGCGAGCGGTTGCACACGGCACACGAATTCGAGACTGTCGTCGTGGTGCAAGTCGAGCGCATGATAGTTGCTCACGATGCGATAGGTGCGGATGCTGAATTCCACAGTGCGCCCCATCGTGAAATTTGCGTTGGGAAGATCGCGCTTGTCCACATAGACCGTGCGCCGCACCGACGGCACACGCAGCGTGTCGGACACCGACGGCGAGGCCGTGAGCACGATTTGCACCTCGTCGCCGCAATCGCAACTGTAGCGCACGCGTCCGGCGTAGCGTCCGGCAGGTGCCGTGTGCCACTGCTCGGGTTCCGGACAGACGGGATCGGGATCGGGCGCATCGTGGTCGCAACCGACGCCGCAGCACAGCGCGAAGAGAAAAACCAGGGGGGCGAAGACCGAAGGCCAACGCCGAGAGCATACATTCTGCATGAGCGGAGAGAATTGGGTGCCGCTCTCCTTGCACTGCCGTTCGCTTCGGCAACAAGAAGTGCGGCGGGGCTGCCACACCAAACGAAAAAAACGGAGTCAGCGCCCGAGGGTGCGACTCCGTATGTATCGAGATCTGTCGGCCGTATCAGGCGAGCTTGCTCACATGGAGCATGATGCTCGACTTGATGTTCGAAGCCTTGTTCTTGTGAATGATGTTCGTCTTAGCGAGCTTGTCGAGCATCTTCTGCACTTTGGGGAGAAGTTCTACGGCAGCAGCCTTGTCGGTCGTGGCGCGGAGCTTGCGCACGGCGTTACGCATCGTCTTGGCATAGTAGCGATTGTGCAAGCGACGAGTGGCGGTCTGACGAATTCTTTTCACAGAGGATTTGTGATTTGCCATTTTGAATTGAATTTTGTTTGTTCAGAAATATAGAATTGACTACCGGCACTCTTCAGCAGGAGGAAAATAGGCGTCTCGCGACGATGCTGCTTCAGACGTTACCTGGATTGTGTTCTAAAACAAAGCGGGGAATTCTTACGAACTCCCCACAGTCGATTATTTTTGGTAGTCCCTAGGAGAGTCGAACTCCTCTTTAGAGAATGAAAATCTCTCGTCCTAACCGATAGACGAAGGGACCATTTTGCTTAAGGCTTTACAGCGTCGCTTGTGGTGTGCCGTTGTTCCCTGTTTGCGAGTGCAAAGGTAGCGCTTTTTTCTCAACCACCAAACTCTTCGGCCATTTTTTTGCGCGAAAAGTGCATTTTTCTCATTCAAGCCCCATTTCACGGGCCAAAAACGGGCAAATTTCTTTTTTCTGACGTACATTCGCCTCATGTTGCTCCAAGACCGAATTTTAGTGCTCCGCACCCTGCGCTATGCCGACGATCGCCTCATCGTCGAAGCCCTTGCGCGCACGCAGGGTCGCGTCTCCTTCATTGTCCGCATCACCCATTCGCCGCGTGCGGCGGTGCGCCACACCCTCTTCACCCCGCTGGCGGTGGTCGACATCGAGTGGAACCGCCCACGAACCGGACAGCTCGGCAAACCGCTCTCGGCGCGCGTGGCACTGCCCCGACTCACGCTCCACACCGTACCGGCCAAAACTGCCGTCGTCCTCTTTCTGGCCGAAATGCTCTTGCACGTGGTGCACAGCGAGGAGGCCGATGTGGCGATCTTCGACTTTGTGGAGGCCGCCTTGCAGTGGTTTGACACGGCCGAACAAAACTTTGCCAACTTCCATCTGGTGTTTCTCATGCGACTCACCCGTTTTCTCGGCATCGCCCCCGATCTTTCGCAGGCCGGACTTCCCTACTTCGATTTGATCGGCGGACGATTTGTGGCGGTGCGCCCCATGCACGCTCATCTTTTGGAGGGCGAGGAGGCGAGTGTGTTCGCCAATCTGCTGCGCATGAACTTTTCGACAATGCACCTCTTTCGTTTTTCGCGCGCGCAGCGCAATCGCATTCTCGACGTGCTCATTGACTACTATCGTTTGCACCTCGCAGCCATGCCCGAACTCAACAGTCCGGACGTGTTGCGCACGCTGTTCGACTGAATCAGGCGCCGCCCACCCAGAGGTAGGGTATTTTTGCGTCGGGCAGGTAGGCAAAACCCTCGTACTCGAAATCGAGCAAGGCTTCCGGCGCGCTCAGGCGCCGAGTGAGGGCGTAGCGAGCCATCGCCCCACGCATCATCTTGGCATAGACCACCACGGTTTTGAGTTGCTCGCCCTTCATCACACGAAACTCCGGAGCGACGACGTGCACCTCGCGGGTCACGCGGGTCCAGTCGAAAAGCCGCTTCATCTCGCCACTGGCCAGGTTGAGCAGCACGCCGTCGTCGGTCCGAACGCTGTCGATGAGCACGTCGGTGAGCCGAGACTTCCAATAGTCGAAAATCGACTGCTCGCCGTCGGGGGCCGGTGCGCTGCCCTCCAAACGATAGGAGGCGATGCCGTCGAGCGGACGGTTGAGCCCGTAGAGGAAGGAGGTGATCCACAAATGCCCTTGCGCGTAGTCCATCTCGGCGGCATCGAAGGTTTCGGCGCGGAGATGACGATAGGCCATACCGGCGTAGGTGAGTACGGCGGGTGCAGTGGTGGGATGAGCCAACAGGGCGGCGTAGTCGAGTGCGGCACGCGCGGCGATGCGCGGAGTGGTGTGCAAAGCGCGGCCAGTTCTTCGCCGCTGCGCCGGCTCAATTGGGTGGCAATGTCGAGTGCCTCGCTCTGAAAGCGCGGGATGCGCTGCGACGACGAGTCCACCGCGGCAACAGACTGCATCTGTTTGGCCGGTGAAAGAAGAATTTGCATGGAAGAGGAAGAATAGGGGGATGAAAGATGAGGGAGCAAACGGAAAAAACAAGGGGACTTTTCCATCGAAACGCGGGACCTCAAGACGAGCGTCTCGCTTTTTTGTCGGGTGACGCGACGACGAACGCGAGCATCGCGACGCACCGAAACGCACTTGCGAAGAGAGAGTGAACTCACGCGAAACCTCGCGCACGCGTTACGCGCGCATCAGCACCTTTTTATTTTTCGCCTTCACCCCTTCACCGGCTCCTCTATCTCACTCACCCACAAATCGTTACGGGTGAAGGCTTTTTCGCCGAAAAGGTTCACCTTCGCACCGAGCTTCACGGGTGCTGCCCCGCATGCGGCGAAAAGGAGATAGTGCACAACGACAATGGGGAGGACGAAGGTGAAGGAGACGGTGAAGGGAAAAGACAAAAGCCTTCACCCCTAACGCACTCTGCGTGAATAAATTCCGGGAGGTGGGTGAAGGAGTGAAGGCTTTTTTCGAAAACCGATGGATGCGCACACGCACGATCGCGCGCGAGGCGCCGGCAAAAAGGTTCAATCCGGATAGTGCAAGCGATCGGGGGTGATGCAGCGCAACACTTCGTCGAGATATTTGCGCGATTCCCACTGCGCCATGGGCAGATCCATCAACCGGAAGTTGCCGCAATCGCGCGCTGTGGCGCCGGGCACCTCACCCTCGAACGAAACAATGAATTCGAAAGTTTCGATGAGCAGCGGCACGATCTCGCTCGACGTGAGATCGCCTTTCAAAATCAAGTAATTTCCCGTCAGGCAACCCATGGGGCCCCAATAGATCACGCGGTCGGCCCAAACGGGATGATTGCGCAGGAAGGTGGCGGCGAGGTGTTCCATGGTGTGAATGGCATTGACGTGCAAAGCCGGTTCGCGGTTGGGCGCTTTCATGCGCACATCGAAAGTGGTGACGATTTCATCGCCCACGCGGTCTTGTCGACTCACATACACCCCACGGCGCAGCGTGAGGTGGTTGACGGTGAAGGAGGGTATTTTCTTCATGTTGTGGCTGTTTCAAAAAGTGGCGGGGATGCGCGAGAGGAAAGTGCGCGTGATGCCAAACGAGCGGTCGGCCATCGTGCCCCAAAAATCTTGATATTGTTCCCAATGCGATTCGGCTCCCGGCGTGTCGCTGATGACCCGGAAACTCAAAAAGGGCACGCGGTGCAAATAGCAGGTGTGGGCAATGGCGGCGCTCTCCATGTCGACGGCCAGTGCTTCGGGGAAGGCACGGCACACTGCCGAGAGTTCGTCGGGATCGGTGATAAACTTGTCGCCGGTGCAGGTCAGGCCGCAACACACCGGGGTGTCCACGGTGGGATCGGCGGCCAAGGCGCGCGCCACTTCCAGCAAACGTGTGTCGGCTTCGAAGCGAGCCGGCAGGCCTTGCACCTGACCGTAGGCATTGCCCTCGCCGCACCACACGTCGTGGTAGACGGTGGAGGCAGCGGCCACGACACCCATCACACCGGGTTCGGGGGCGAGCCCGCCGGCACAGCCCGTGCTGATGAGTGCATCGGGGCGATGTGTCGCGATGAGCGCGGCGGCGGTAAGCGCAGCATTGACTTTCCCAATGCCGCTCATGGCTAACACGATGGTGTGCACGCCCAAGCTTCCGCACAACACAGCGGGAGCACCGGGCGTGGCGGCCTCCATCGCAGTGCTGTCGGTGAGCAGCGCCGCGATTTGGTCATGCTCCACTTGCATGGCCGTGATGATTCCTATTTTCATGAGGAGTTTTTTTATTGAGATTTGCCTACAAAAATACGGCTTTTCGCCCGACATTGTGTAACTTTGCCCATTAATAATCATGTAACTAATCAGATGAAACAATTTCTTCGCCGCTCATGGCCCGACCTCGTGGTTGTGCTGTGTTTCCTGCTGGTGAGTTTCGCCTATTTTGCCACGCCCATCAGCGAAGGTCTCGTGTTGGGCGGCCACGACACCGTGGCCGGCATGGGACAGGGACAGGAACAAACCGCTTATCATGAGGCCACGGGCGAACGCTCCCGTTGGACCAACAGTATTTTCTCGGGAATGCCCACTTATCAGATTTCGCCGACCTACGGTTCGACGAAGGTGATGGGCGTGGTCGAGACGGTGGTGCGACTTTGCACCTCCGGCCCGCTCGGGTTCCTTTCCTCTATCTCTTCGGGTTCTACCTACTGATGCGTGCGCTCCGTTTCAAACCGCTGCTCTCGGCATTTGGGGCGACGGCATGGGCCTTCTCGAGCTATTTTCTCATCATCATCGCCGCCGGTCACCTCTGGAAGGTGAATACCCTCGGGTTCATTCCGCCCACCATCGCAGGATTGGTACTGGCCTACCGCGGCAAATACTTGTGGGGAGCTACCGTCACGGCGCTCTTTGCCGCCTTGCAAATTGCGGCCAACCACTTGCAGATGACTTACTATTTCCTCTTTGTCATGCTCTTTGTGGCGGTGGCCTACGGCATCGAGGCCTTGCGCAGCAAAACCCTCGGCCGCTGGGCGAAAGCCACCGGCGCACTCCTGGTGGGAGGACTCCTGGCGGCAGCGGTCAACCTGCCTAACCTCTACCACACGTGGCAATATTCGAAAGAGTCGATGCGCGGAAAGACGGAACTGACCGTCGCGGCACCGAAACGGCCGAGCAGAAGGAAGCCCCCGAAGCGGAGGGCACCGACGGATTGGCGCGCGACTACATCACCCAATGGAGCTATGGCATCGACGAGACGCTCACGCTCTTGATGCCCGACTTCAAAGGCGGCGGATCGAGCAGCATTCTCGAACGCGACGGCGTGGAGGGGCTCAAAGGCTACGACGACTTCTATCAATATGCCACGCAGTTGCAACAGGCCACCGGTTCGGGCAATATCCCGGGCATCAACCAGTATTGGGGTGACCAACCGTTCACGGTGGGTCCCGTTTATGTGGGAGCCATCATTTGCTTCCTCTTCCTACTCGGCCTCGGCTTGGTGCGCGGACCGCTCAAGTGGGCGCTTGCCGCAGCTACCCTGCTCTCTTTCCTCTTCGCCTGGGGACACAATTTCATGGGAGCCACCGACTTCTTCATCGATGTGCTGCCGATGTATGCGAAGTTCCGCACCGTGTCGTCGGCGCTGGTGATCGCCGAATTCACCATGCCTGTCTTGGCGATGCTCGCCTTGGCCGAGGTGATTCGCCACCCGGAAAAGATTTCGGAACGCGACGCGGCAAAATCTCCCTCGGTGTGGCAGCGGTGCTCACCGTCGGCGTGAGTCTGTTCTACGCCCTCGTGCCCGATGCCTCGAACCTCCTCTCGACGGCCGACAGCCAAGCTTTCGCTCAATTGCAGCAACTCGGTCTGCCCGCCGATTTCGTCAATGGCTACAAGGGAGCCATCCTGCAACTCCACGCCGCCATCCTCTCAGCCACGGCTTGGCGTGCTTTCTTCCTTTCGCTCATTGCCCTTGCGCTGGTGGCGGCTTATGCCAAATGGCCGAAAGCCATTCCCTCGGCGGCTGTGGTGGGCGTACTCCTCGTCCTCACGCTCGGCGACCTTGTCAACATCGATCGCCGCTACCTCAACACCGACAGTTTCAAAGAACCCGAAGCGATGCAAGGCAACTTTGCCAAATCGCCCGCCGATCAGCTCATTTTGAAGGACAAAGATCCCGACTACCGCGTGCTGAATCTTTCCGGTGGCAGCCCGTTCAACGAGACTTCGAACCAAACGGCTTTCTGGCACAAGTCGATCGGTGGCTATCACGCTGCGAAACTCCGTCGCTACCAGGAGTTGATCGATTTCTATCTCGACAACGAATGCCAGCACCTCGGCGAAGCCGCTCAAAAGGCTTATGCCCAAGCGGCGGCCGACAGTGCGCAACTCGCTGCGCGCGGCATTCGCAGCCAGGAGCAGCTGAATGCGTATGTGGCCTCGACCCTCAACACCGATTCGGTGACGCCGGTGCTCAACATGCTCAACATGAAGTGGGTAATTCTCGGCAATGGCAACATCGCCCTGCAAAATGCTCACGCCAACGGCAATGCTTGGTTTGTCAACGAGGTGAAGTTCGTGCCCAATGCCGATGCCGAGATCCAAGCACTCGGAAGCTCGATCTGAAACACCAAGCGGTGGCCGATGCCCGGTTCGAATCGTTGCTCAAAGGCGCCACCGACGGACAAGGCCGCATCGAGCTCAAACACTATGCGCCGAACGAACTGCGCTACACGAGCGACAACAGCAAAGACGGCGTGGCGGTGTTCTCCGAAATCTACTATCCGGGCTGGACGGCCACCATCGACGGCAAACCGGTGGAAGTGGCCCGCGTGAACTATGTGTTGCGCGCCCTCCGCGTTCCCGCCGGACAGCATGAGATCGTCCTTACGTTCCGTCCCACCTCGGTGACAACGACCGAATACATCGCTTATGCGGCCATCGTACTGCTGATTGTCGGTTTCCTCTTCGCGGCATGGCGCCAATGGCGCACGGCCGGCGAGACCACCGACGAGCAAGAAACGCCGGTTGCCTGATGCGACACTCGACGAAACCGACCATCGACCACAATGGGCCGACCGCCTAAGTTAGGCAGTGCGGTTTCGACAATGCAAACACTCACAGAACTCCCCGATGCACCTCCTCCACAAGGCGCACGGGGAGTTTTGCCATCCGTCCTGCTCAACATCAGCTCAATCAAAACCTCTAATATACAAACCATGCGTACTCCCTTCCGACTCTTAGTTGCCGTCGCCGCACTGGGACTGGCCTTCGGGCTGACGCTCACGGCTTGCGCACGCACACAACACAACCTCAAAAACACCAACACAATGAACGATACTGCAACCCTCTATTTTGCCGGAGGATGCTTCTGGGGCACCGAGCATTTCTTCAAACAAATCAACGGCGTTCTGGACACCCGCGTGGGTTATGCCAACGGTCATGTAGAAAATCCCACCTACGAACAGGTGTGCGGGCACCAAACCGGCTTTGCCGAAACGGTCGAGGTGAAATATGACCCGCAACGACTCCCCCTCACGCTCTTGGTCCAACTCTTTTTCCGAACGATCGACCCGACCAGCGTAAACCGCCAAGGCGGAGACGTGGGGCCGCAATACCGCACCGGCATCTACTATACCGATCCAGCACTCCGCCCGCTGCTCGTGGCCGAGAAAGCAAAATTGGCCGCCGCCATCGGGCGACCGGTGGCCGTCGAGGTCGAACCGCTGCACAACTTCTATGCGGCCGAGGACTACCACCAAGACTATCTCGACGTGCATCCCGGCGGCTATTGCCATGTGCCGAGTGCGCTCTTCGAAGAGGCCCGACGCGCCAATGCCGATGCGCACTCCAAAAACACCTACCGAAAACCCACGGACGAAGAGCTGCGACGCCGACTCACCGACGTGCAATACGCCGTGACGCAAAAGGCGGCCACCGAAGCCCCACATCAAATGCCTACGACAAGGAATTCCGGCCGGGCATCTATGTTGACATCACCACCGGCGAACCGCTTTTCCTTTCGACCGACAAATTTGAATCGGGATGCGGATGGCCGGCCTTCTCGAAACCCATCGATCCGCATCTGCTCGACAACCTCACCGACAATAGTCACGGCATGCACCGCACAGAGGTGCGCAGCAAACTCGGCGGTGCCCACCTCGGCCACGTCTTCAACGACGGACCGAAAGCCACCGGCGGACTGCGCTATTGCATCAACAGTGCCTCGTTGCGTTTCGTCCCCAAAGCGGACATGGAACGCGAAGGCTACGGTGCGCTCCTCCCGCTGCTCGAAACACCGAAGGCGGGACAGCACTAAACCGGGCTGTCGACCGACGGCTTTCGTCCCCCGCTTGCTCAGACCGCTCCTCGTCTACCCGGCGAGGGGCGGTTTGCGTTTCGGTGGTGCGCGGATTGGCTGCATTGCATTCCCAATTCGCGGCGGTGCCCTCCCGATTCGCCTCGCGACCTTCCTGATTCACGTCGAGTCATTCCTGATTCACGTTGGGGCACGCTCCTTTGTCTGTCATCCGTGCGGGCCGCTGAACGAAAAATGCCCGATTTTTTTCATCGATTGCAGGGGATTTTCTGCGCAGTGTCCCCAACTTTTGTCTCAAAGGCGAGAAGGCGGCGGCGCAAGTTTCGAGGACGGAGACAAAACAAGGGTGCAGACTGCTAAAACCCTCCATTCGTTTGGTACTTCCGACAGAAAAATATACTTTTGCGTATGAGGGTGAATTGTATCCTTACGGCACGATGCACCCCACTCCATTCCCGGCTGCCGACAGCTGCGCGCTGTCGAGAAAAAAAGCCGTCACTATATTTTTCCACATGTCACAAACGACCATTCCCGACCCTGCACTCCGCGGATTCTCGGCCTGCGGATGCGGGTGCTCGAAACATCAACTCAACACCTTCGACTACAACAGCGACATCCCCGGCAACGACGAGTTTTCCGACCTGGTGGAAGTGCAATTTAAGAATACGCGCAAAGGCTATTTCCGCAACGACAATCATCTCGATCTCCAAAAAAAGGAGACGTGGTGGCCGTGGAAGCCTCGCCCGGACACGACATCGGCACCGTTACCCTCACCGGATCGCTCGTGCCGCTGCAAATGAAAAAGGCACAACCCAAAAACTCCGGCGAGATCAAACGCATCTACCGAAAAGCGCGCACCACAGACCTCGAAAAGTGGCAAGAAGCCCGCAACAGAGAGAACGACACGATGATCCAAAGCCGACAAATTGCAAAATCGCTCGAGCTGGACATGAAAATCGGCGACGTCGAGTATCAAGGCGACTGCAACAAGGCGATATTCTACTATATTGCCGATTCGCGTGTGGACTTTCGCAAACTGATTCGCGTGCTGGCCGACACCTTTCACGTACGCGTCGAGATGCGGCAGATCGGGGCGCGACAGGAAGCGGGACGCATCGGCGGAATCGGCCCTTGTGGACGCGAACTCTGTTGCTCCACCTGGATGAAAAACTTCCAGACGGTGTCGACCGGAGCGGCCAGACAACAAGACATTTCGCCCAATCCACAGAAACTGGCCGGGCAATGCGGTAAACTCAAATGCTGTCTGAACTACGAACTCGATGTATATAATGAGGCGCACAAGAGTTTGCCTGAACGCAACGTGCAACTCGAAACGGCAGACGGCACGTATTACCATTTCAAGGCCGACATTCTCAGCGGACAGATCACTTATTCGACCGATAAACGCATGGCGGCCAATCTTGTCACCATCAGTGCCGAACGGGCCTTGGAGGTGATCGAAATGAACCGCGAGGGTAACAAACCCGAACTGCTCGACGACGGTCAACAACCGGCACAGAAAAAAGTGGTGGATCTGGCTGAACAAGACGATTTGACGCGCTTCGACAAGGCCAAAAAGCGGAAGAAACGCCGTCCTCGCCCCGAGGGGGCGGCCGCCAATGCCAAAGACGAGAACCGCGATGCGGCACCAACAGCAGCGCGCGCGGCAAACAATCGGCGCGAACGTCCGGCACGCCGCGGCGAGGACCGGAACCGCGAACGAAACGGGGCGCGAAACGAACGCGGAAGAAACGGTCGAGAGACGGAGACACGCAACGACAACGCCAAAGGAGGTGCGCGTCGTGACAATACCCGGCCGGCTTCTGACACCTCCGACAACAACCCGACGAAATGAAACAGATGATTGCTGCTTGCACACGACTGGGCCGACCTGCACGGCGACTCTGCTTGTTGCTGCTCGCGGGACTGCTCCTCGTGGCCTGCAGAGAGGCGGAAGCTTTTCTGCAATTCGCACAGGTGGATTCCAACGGGTGGACACGCGAAACGGGCTACGTTTTCACCGTGGACAGTCTTCCGGCCACACAAGACTACCCGCTGTCGGTCATGCTGCGCAAATCTTCTGACAAGGCTTATCCCTTTCGATCGATCACGCTCGTCGTGCACCAACGATGGACCCTTCCCGTGCCCGATGCTGCGGCTCAAGCGCGCGCCGACGCCCGACGTCATTTCACGGCGATCGGACAACCGCGACCGCCCCGCTGCATGCGCGACAGTCTACTCATGGTGCGCAACGACACCCTCGTGGCCGATTTGTCGGCCGACGACGGAGAACTTCGCGCACACGGCATTTCGCTACACCCTTACTCATTTCCGCTCACCACCCTTCGATTACCGAAAGGCGCAAAGGGACGTATCACCGTGCGGCACTTGATGCACCGCGAAAACATCACGGGGATTGAGTCGGTGGGGCTGAGCATTCCCTAAACTCTCCGCCGAATCCTCGCTGCGCGTGGGCGCTTTCGTCCGAAAGTGGCCTCCGCTGCTGTGAAATTCCCCTCATTTTTATCCACATGCACATTCGCTTGCTGTTCTTTCTCCTGCTTGGCTTCGCCACCCTTCGGGGCGGCGCGCAACAACGCGTTGTGCAATTCAAACCCTACATCGATGAGCGCGCGTGGCACTATGGTTTCCAAATCGGGCTGCACGATCAGGGGTTTGAAGCTCCTCAACAACGGCTACATCAACACGGCCGACGGCGCACAATGGGTGGGCGAGAACGACAGACAGAACTTTGGCTTCTCTGTAGGCGTGTTGGGCGAGTGGCGACTCACGAGAAATTTCGCGCTACGCGCCACTCCCACGCTGCATTTCGGGTCGAAACACCTCACGTTCCGCAACATGGCGACCAAACAGGAGCTGACGCAGGACATGAAAACCACTTATATTGCATTGCCCGTCCTCCTCAAGGCGGCGGCTCCGCGCTATAATAATTTTCGTCCCTACGTAATCGGGGGAGTCGACATGATGTATGATCTCACCTCGTCCAAAGGAAGCTACATCCGCACGCGGCCACTACAAACCTTCGTCGAACTGGGTTTCGGTTGCGACTTTTACCTGCCTTTCTTCAAGTTGATACCCGAACTCAAGTTCTGTTTCGGATTGAACAACACGCTACAGCGCAATCGTCCCGATCTGACCGATCCCTCACAGCAGGTTTTCACCCAGAGTCTGCAGAGCGCTACACCCAATATGGTGGTGCTCACCTTCTACTTCGAATGATCTGAAATTTTCATCTCTCTATTTTTTAGTTTATCTCTCACTTTCCTATCATGAAACAGTTCACCAACTCTCGACACAGGCGGCTTTGGTCAGTCTTGTTGCTCTGGTGTATGAGTGCTGTCCTTGCACTCGCACAACCGGTGGCCAATAAGCACTATACCATCACGGCTGTGGCGCACAATCTCAATTTGAGCAATGGAGATTCGCCCTCCAACAACACCAACTACGAAGGTGCGAAACCGGATCCCACGGCGCCCTCGCAAGTGTTCCAACTCCTCGACGCAGGCGACGGAGCGTTCTTGATTTACAACAGCAATTACAAGAAAGCCATGGACTTGGCTCTCAACGGACCCCGCAAACCTTTGCAATGGGATTCCAACAAGAGCAACCCCAACCAGCGTTTCGTGTTCGAACCTGTGCAGGGAAAGAATGGTGTGTACCGCATCATTTCTGAGGCCTACGGCTTCTATTTGCTCAGTATGAACGAAAAAGGCGAAGTCTATGTGGGCTATAGCACTGACGACAACTCGGAGTTCCGCTTCACCGAGGTGAAGGATTGGGAAGACAAGCGCGTGGAGCAACCCAAAACGGAGTGGCAAAACGAAGCGATCTTCGCCATCAACAAGGAAAACGGACATGCCACGTTCATGCCCTACGCCACCACGGCCGCTTTGAAGGCCGATGCGCGTTTCAAACAGGCATGGCTCAACCCGAACTCCACCGAAGTGCAGTCGCTCAACGGCACTTGGAAATTCCACTACGCACCCGATGCCGCAAAACGCGACACCGCTTTGTCAAAAACGACTACAACACCGCAGCATGGGACAACATCGACGTGCCCTCATGCTGGGAAATGAAGGGATATGACAAACCCGTCTACGTAAATGTGGACTACATTTTCGAAGATGACCCTCCCTACATTAAGTTGCGCAAGGAATATCGCGGAAAAGTAGACCCCAATCCCGTGGGAAGCTACCGCCGCGACTTCGATCTTCCCGCCAACTGGGATGGCAAGCGCGTGTTCCTCCACTTCGATGGCATTTATAGTGGAGCTTACGTATGGGTCAACGGAAAATACATCGGCTACACGCAAGGCGCCAACAACGATGCCGAATTTGACGTCACTTCCGCGCTCCACGCCGGCAAGAACAATGTCAGCGTGCAAGTCATCCGTTGGACAGACGGCTCCTATCTCGAAGGACAAGACGTGTTCCACATGAGCGGTATCCACCGCGACGTCTATTTGGTGGCCACTCCCCGCACCTTTGTGCGCGACCACTACATCACCTCCAACCTCAATGCGACCAAACGCTACAAGAGCGGTTCGCTCAATGTGCAGCTCGAGCTCGACAACCGCGACAAAACGGCTGCCCAAAAGCGCGTAGAAGTCACCCTGCTCGATCCCGACGGTCAACAAGTGGCGCAGAGCGAAAAGACTGTCGACTTTGCTGCCGGCGAAACGAGCAAGCAGGTGGACATCACCTTCGATAATCTCAATGACCTCCGCCTCTGGACGGCCGAAACGCCCGAACTCTACTCCGTCATTGTCAGTCAAAAAGACGCCAGTGGCAAGGAGGAAATGGCCTTCAACACCCAGTACGGATTCCGCAACATCGAGATGCGCAACGGACAAGTGCTCATCAACGGCACGCGCGTCTTCTTCAAAGGGGTGAACACCCAAGACACGCATCCCGAAACGGGCCGCACCATCGACGTGCCCACCATGTTGCACGACATTACCCTCATGAAACAGGCCAATGTCAACACGGTGCGCACCTCACACTACCCCCGTCAGGCCAAAATGAACGCCATGTTCGACTACTATGGCCTCTACGTCATGGACGAAGCTGACCTCGAATGCCACAAGAACTGGAACGATCACGGTGCAAACGGCGGCTACAACACGGCTGTTATCTCCGGACAAGAATCTTGGAAACCCGCCATGATCGACCGCACGGTGCGCATGGTGCAGCGCGATCGCAACCACCCCTCCATCATTTTCTGGTCGCTCGGTAACGAATCGGGCGCAGGCGACAACTTCATTGCCACGCACAACGCAGCACGCGCCCTCGACCCCCGTCCCATTCACTACGAGGGAGCCACCAATGCAGGCCGTCACCTCGACGGCATCACGGACCTCCACTCCAAAATGTACCCTGACCTGAACTACGTGCAGAGATTTGCCAACAACAACGCTGGCGACCAACCCTTCTTCATGTGCGAATATGACCACGCCATGGGCAACAGTGTGGGTTACCTCCGCGAATACTGGGATATCATCGAAAAATCGAGACTCGGCATCGGCGGTTGCATTTGGGACTGGGTGGATCAAGGTATCTACAACCCCCAGAAGCTCAAACAGGGCATCAAGCAATTGACCACCGGCTACGACTACCCCGGACCTCACCAGGGTAACTTTGTCAACAACGGCGTGATCACTTCCGAACGCGAGTGGACTCCCAAACTCGACATCGTCAAGAAGGTGTACCAATACGTGACCTTCGGGCTCAACAACGGCAAGAACAACAAGAGCCTGATCGTGCGCAACAACTATGCCTTCATCAATCTCGCTGACTTCACTCTCGATTTCGAGGTATTGAAGAACGGTGTCGTCGTCGAAAAGGGCAACATCGAATTGCCGCCCCTCACAGCCGCATCGCGTCGCGTGCTTCCCTTCACCATGACCACCAATGTGCCCGAGAACGGTGCCGACGACTACCACCTCAACGTCTACCTCCGTCTCAAGAGCGACAAGCCTTGGGCAAAAGCCGGCTATGTCATGGCAGCCGAGCAGTTTGAACTCGCCCAGCGCACCGCCTTGCCCGCCCTCACGCCCAAGGCCGACGTGCCCGCCCTCAAGTTGAAGAAAGTAGGCAACCTGGCTACGATCTCCAACAGCCTCGTTTCGATGACCTTCAACACGACGACTTCGCAACTCGTCGAATGGAAGTACAACGATCAGCCCGTTATTGCCTACGGCAAGGGCCCCGTTTACGACAACTTCCGCTGGATCGAGAACGAAGCGCCCTACACCAGCAAGCCTTACAACACCCTTGAATGGCGCTATCGCATAGCCGACAGCAACAACCAGGACGCTGTACCCACGATCAAGACGACCGACGGCGGACGTACCTACACGGTGACGGCAACGCGCCAAGCCCTTGTGCCCAACACGCTCACCTATACCATCCACGCCGACGGTAATGTGGTGCTCAACGTGTCGCTCGATCCCACACAAGCGCAGAATAAGGGTCAACTGCGCCGCCTCGGCATAAGCATGGGCTTCGACAGTCGTTTCGCGCTCATGGATTATACGGCGCGCGGTCCCCGCGAAAACTACTCCGATCGCTGCGAAGGTTCGTTCTTCGGCCACTACGTGCAGCGCGTCGACAGCAATCTCACCCACTACGCCCGCACGCAAACCTGCGGCAACCGCATGGGGCTCCGCGATCTCCGTCTGATCGATGCAGAAGGCAACGGCGTACTCGTTTCCACCGAAGGACAGGTTGAATTCTCTGTGCTGCCCTATGACGATCACGATCTCGTGAACGTGGAACACGATTGGGAACTCGCTCCTTCGAAGTTCAACACCGCCCACTTCGACTTCTTCCAGCAGGGTGTCGGCAGTGGTAGCTGCGGTCCGGCTTTGACTTTGGACAAATATAAGGTACCCACCGACAAAGTGGCCAATTATACGCTCCGCTTCTCGGGATTGGGAAACTCTATACCGGAATCGCCAACCGCCCTTTCGCGCAACAGCCGGTGCTTCGCGTCACCAGCGTGCCCGGCGCTGAAACAGCTACACTCAGTGGCGCACTCACCGCTTATCGCTCCGCCTCGGTGGTCGATTTGCGCGGTGCCCACCTCTTCGATCTCCCGCTCAACGGATCCAACCGCGTGGTCTTCTCCACCGCCACGCTGCAAAAAGGTACCTACCTCGTGCAGCTTGTGCGCAACGATGGGAAAAACGAAGCGGTGAAATGGTTCAAAAACTAATGACAGGCAGAGAAGCCGCACACACGCGACCGCGTAATTAGCCTTGCTCCGCGGCTCGCGCGGTTTCGCACCACTGCACTGCACATCTTCGCGCCGGCAGACGTAAACCTTGCGTCTGCCGGCTTTTTTTGTGTACCGGCGCGACGCTTACGGGCGCTCGCTCGGCGAACAGCCCCTACCCTGCCCCACCTCCGCGCAGCAGGACGTTGGCTGCCCCCGCTCGCACCACCGTGCTCGCTCAGAAGGAGCCCGACACTCCGGCCGGCATTTGTACCCCCCTCCGAGCGCACTCGCCAAACCGGTCGGCGGCCGGCCCGCTCAGCACACGTCGCAGCGGTGATCGGCTACACCTTTCCACCATCGGCGCAGAGAGTGTCCGTGCGCAAGAGAGAAGCCGGCGGAAAGCGGGCAGGAAGGAGTAAAAAGTAGGGAGCTTTCGTCGGAAAATGCGGAGAAAATCACGGAAAACGCGGGGATATCTCCGGACTGTGGGGCCTAATCGGTGCACACAAGTCGCCCCGACGCAGTGATCGCGCAGGCAAGAAAAAACGGTCCGCTCTCTTCCTTCAGAGGAAGAGGGCGGACCGATCTTTATCGGGACACTGCGCACGACGGCGGCGGATTCTCGTGAGCGATGAGGTGACGACTGCGCAAAGACTGGGGTAAGCAAGCCGATTCGTCACTCCACATTGTCCCCTGCTCGGGGCCAACGGGAGGCAACGCGGCAATGCCGACCGCACACGGCGGGACGACGGGAATTCGACGGCCTCAGCGCACCACCTTCTCCACGGCACCTTCCAGCCGTTCGGGATCAATGTCGCGTGCCACCACCGTACCCGTGGCGTCAATGAGCAGACAACCCGGCACATAGCGTACGCCCAACTTGCGAGCCAGGGCACTTTCATATTCGCCCGCCGCGTAAATGGCATTGCTGAGCGAATCGCGCTGCGCGCGGTCGCGGGCTTGCCCTGCGTTCGTGTCCAGCAGCACATTGACCACCGAGAGTCGAGCACCGAAACGGCGGCGCAGGCGGTTGAGCGTGGGCACATAGCGGAAGTTATTGCCGTCCCACGAACCGCTGAACACGATGAGCGCGGCGCGTCCCTTGAGCATTTCGCTCGTGATGTTGCCGCCACTGAGCGTGCGCTCCGAGAACTTCGGCAGCGGGGCGCCTTCGGCAACGGCGAACACCGGTCGCAGGTTCGACGCAATCTGCTTCAATTGCGCATTGTCGGGCTGCGACTTGACGAGCAGTTCGAGCAATTCACCGTCGGGACGGTAGCGCGGATGTTCAGATGCTGCGAAAATGTCGAGAAACACGGCAACGGCGGCCAACCGCATGGGGTGCGAACGGATGAAGGCTTCGGCCTTGCGGCGGATGTCGGCTTCCGAACGACCGTGGTTGCCGTCGCGGAAACCCTGCAAGAGCTCGTTTTCCTCGCCGCCGGAGATTTCCACCTCTTTCAACCGATTGGCCTCGCCCGACAGGTGCACTTCCTCACCGGGCACCGCAATAAGCGTGAGCGTGGAGTAGTTGGGATAGACCAAAGTGAGGAGCAACGGCGCTTGGGTGGGACGATCGTAGCTGAAGGCGCCACGCGACAGATGAATGCTGTCTGTCGCGCCCCCGTCGGCGGGGCTTTCCGCAGGAGCATAGGCGATGATCGCGGCCTGGTCCACACCTTTGATTTGCCCCGACAGGCGAGCCGTGTGTTTGTCGGGGCCGCACGAGAGCAGCAAGGCCGACGGAAGGAGGAACATGAGGAGTAAACGGAAATTCATGTGGGAAATGGGCTAAAAAAAACGACAGGAACGCAGACAATGCGGCGTTCCTGTCGTGCTTAGGGGAAGAGGTTTCGAAAAGTAGGTGCCGAGTTTATTTCACCAGCTCGGGATGTGCCGCAAGCACCTTGGCCAATTCGAGATCTGTCTGGGCCAGTCCGGCAAGAGAGCGGTCGGCGGCAATGGCTCCGGCCAGTGCTTGCGCTGCGCCCTTGACATCGCCGGTGCGGGCGCTGACAATGGCAGCCAAATAGGCGGTCATCGCATCGCGATGCGGAACGGCCATGAGGGTCTGGCGGGCTGAAACATAGTCCTTGGTGAGGATCTGAGCGAGGGCGGCGGTATTGGTGTTGACTCCCTTAAGTGTCTGCGCAGCCTGTACGAAATTGCCGCGAGCCACCTGGAGATTGCCGAGCACTTCGTTGTAATTGGACGCCGTCAGAGCCTTTCCGAGCAGTGACTCGGCTTGATCGAGATGATGTTCGCGCACGGCAATGAGGGCGGCGTTGGCATTTGCTTCGGGGAGCTCGGCGGCTTGGGCCAATTCAGCCTTGGCAGTCTCCATGTCGCCCTTGGCATAGGCAATTTGCGCCAGACCGTTGTGCGCACGCTTGTCGTTCGGATAGAGACGCACGGCTTTTTCGAAAATGGCCTTGCGTTCGTCGGGATTCTGGGTGAGCGTGGCGGCATACAGCACTTCTTCGACCGAAAGCTTGGAGGGATCGTTCATATACTGCTCGCGAATCTCGTCGTCGGTGCGACCCACCACCCGATAATTGATGGCCAAACGCGCGCGGCGCAGTTCGGGCAGCACCTCATTGGCCAGTTCGGTGAAGGCAGTCGAGATGTTGCGAATCTGTTGCTCGCGTTCTTCGGGATCTTGGTAGAGCGAAAGCACGCGAATGATGGCTTCTTTGTCCTGAATGTTGCTTTGTTGCACCAGTTCCTTGAAGCCTTCCCAGTCTTCGGCGGTGTATTTCGTGTCGACGTTGGTGCCGAGTTTATTTTTGCGCAGTTGTCCGTTCACATATTGCTCGGCCGTGTTGCGACGGTGCTCAGCCAGTTCCTTATTGAAGCCCAGAGAGCCGTCGGGCGAGGCGTAAGCTGCCACTTCGATGTTGTCGAGCGCCAGATTCTTGCGGTCGGCTTTGATCTCGCGCAGCATTTCACGAAGTCTTGCACCGAGGTGCGGTTGATTTCGCTGGTGCGCACTTTGGCTTGGTTGATGAGATATTTGATTTGTGCGTCTTGTCGGCGACTGATCTGCTGCTGATAGCCGTCAGCTGCCGTGGCGGTCGAGGCGGATGCGAGGGTGCGGTAGACCAGTTGCGAGGTGGCGAGCACACCGTCGGCCACTTTCACCTCGGGAATGGCGACACGCTTGTTGCCGATGCGGGCATCGAAGGTCAGATAGAGCTCGCTGCGATCCATGGCGGGAGTGTAGGGGAAATTCGTGCGCATCACATAGTTGCCACCCACCTTGTAGGCGATGGTTTGGTCGTTGCCCACCACGTTTTCTCCCTGGAAAGTGGCGCTTTGTCCCACCGTGCGCGTGCCGGCATAGCGCAATTCGGGCACAACCGTGACGATGGCCTTTTTCTTCATGTACTTTTCGGGAAAACGGCCGTTGATTGTGGCCGGAACGGCGTCGCCTACCACTTCGAGAGGCGCGGGGGTAACGGTGAAATTGTCGGCAGAAAGCGATCCAAGCTTCCCGCTGCACGAACTCAGCACGAGGAGGCCGAGGGCTGCCACGGAGACAGTGAGGGTTTGTTTCATGAGTGATAGAAAAATATGGGGAGTTTGTTGGGAAAGGTTCATTTTTTTGCCGAATCGGCTTCGTCTTCGTAGTAACGGCCGCTGCGATCGTACCAAGAGGAGGGGAGTTTGCAACCAAACATGCAATAAAGCCCGATCAAGATGAAGGGAATGGAAAGCAACTGCCCTTGATTGATGCCAATCAAGCCTTGCATGTGCAGTTCCCAGGGCTCTTGCACCTCTTTGAAGAACTCTACGCCGAAACGGAAGGCGAAAATGAACGTGAGGCAGAGACCGAAAAAGAAACCGGTCCCGACTTTCTCGCGATGACGGCGATAAATGAGCCAACCGATGAACAGAAGCACAAAATAAGCGATGGCTTCGTAGAGTTGGGCGGGGTGTCTGGGCTGCGTCTCGCCAAGACGGGCGAAAACGAAGCCGAAATCGCTGTGCGTGTAGGTACCTACGATCTCAGAGTTCATGAGATTGCCCAAACGGATGCAGCCTGCGGTGACAGGAGTGGCGATGGCGATGTTGTCCAACACGCGAAATAGCCGAACCTTGGTGCTGCGCACATAAAGCCAGAGGGCAATCATCAGGCCGGCCGTACCTCCGTGCGAAGCCAAGCCCGCATAGCCCGTGAAATGCCAATGTCCCAGACCGTCCTGGCGCATGGGCAGAATCATCTCGAGGGGGTGCGACAAAAAGTAGCCGGGTTCGTAGAGCAAACAGTGGCCGAGGCGCGCACCGATGAGGATGCCTAAGAAACAATAGATGAAAAGTGGATCGAACTTGGCTTGCGGAATGCGCTGCTCGCGGTAGAGGCGCCAAACAATGACGTAGGCCGCGGCCAAACCAATGGTCCAGAACAAGGAATACCAGCGAATCGCGAGACTTCCCTATTTGAAATGCGATCAAATCGGGGTTCCAAATGATCATGGGAGGAGGAATTGGAGTTCATCGCGCCCCGACGGCCGACGAAAACGCGGGGCCGTCGAAACGCGATGGGCTTTTATTAAACGTTGAAGAGGAAGTGCATGATGTCGCCGTCCTGCACTACATATTCTTTGCCCTCGATGTGGAGCAAACCGGCCTCGCGAACGGCGCTTTCGCTGCCATACTTGATGAAGTCTTCGTATTTAATGACTTGGGCGCGGATGAATCCTTTCTCGAAGTCCGTGTGAATCACACCGGCGCACTGGGGCGCTTTCCAACCGCGCTTGTAAGTCCACGCATGTACCTCGATTTCGCCGGCCGTAATGAAGGTTTCCAGATCAAGCAGCTTATATGCAGCCTTAATCAAGCGGTTTACGCCGCTCTCCTCGAGGCCTACGTCCTTCAAAAACTCCTGACGCTCTTCGAAAGTCTCGAGTTCTGCGATGTCGGCTTCGGTTTGTGCCGCCACAACCAGGATTTCTGCGCCTTCGGGAGCCACGGCTTCGCGCACGCGCTCCACATATTCATTGCCCGACACGGCCGATCCTTCGTCAACATTGCAGACATAGAGCACCGGTTTGGAGGTTAAGAGGAAAAGGTTGCGCGCCGCGGCTTGTTCGTCCTTCGATTCGAAAACGACACTGCGGGCGTTCTTTCCCTCAAGCAGGGCTTCGCGAATCGCAGTCAGCACACCGTACTCCACTTTCGCGTTCTTGTCGTTGCCCACCTGGGCGATTTTCTCCACACGCTTGATGCGATTCTCCACCGTCTCGAGGTCTTTGAGCTGCAACTCCGTGTCGATGATTTCTTTATCGCGAACCGGATCCACACTTCCGTCGACATGCACCACATTGCCGTCGTCGAAACAGCGCAACACGTGGATAATGGCGTCGGTCTCGCGGATATTGCCGAGAAACTGGTTGCCAAGCCCCTCACCCTTCGAGGCGCCCTTCACCAAGCCGGCGATGTCTACGATTTCTACCGTGGTGGGAATGATTTTATTGGTTTTCACCAGCGCGGCCAACGCCGAAAGGCGCTCATCGGGCACAGTTATGACGCCCACATTGGGTTCGATGGTGCAAAAGGGGAAGTTGGCACTCTGTGCCTTGGCGTTGCTCAGACAGTTGAAGAGCGTCGATTTGCCCACATTGGGCAGGCCGACGATGCCGCATTGTAAACTCATGTATGATGATTTGCTGATTTGAAGCAAAGATACGACTATTTTTCGAGATGCGCCCCCTTATTTATTGAGATGACGCCTATATATATAATGAGTGCTCCGAACCTTTGATTCGGAGCACCCATCGGTTGTGGTGAGACGCGGCACTTTTTATTTGCGCGTGGCAAAGGTTTGCAGTCCCGTCTCCAAGAATTTCACATATTCGCCCACATTCTCGTTGTAACTGCGGCTGGCCGTGAGCGGATTGCCCTTGCCGTCGAGCAGAACGTAGAACGGCTGGGCATTGGCGCCGAACTTCGTGCGCTGCAAGTAGCTCCAACGATCGCCCACCGTGCGGAGTTTCGTGGTTTTGCCGTTCTCTTGCACCTCAATGGGCGTGGGAAGCGGCGTCTTGTCGTCCACATAGAGCGAAATCAGCACGTAATCTTTGTCGATCAAGCTGCGCACTTTGCTGTCGGTCCACACTGCGGCTTCCATCTTGCGGCAGTTCACACAACCGAAGCCCGTGAAATCGATCATCACCGGCTTGCCCACGCTGCGGGCGTAGGCCATTCCGGCTTCGAAGTCCTTGAATTTCGGTTCCACCGCGGTGTGCGGGTTGAGATTAAAGTCTTGTGTGTGCATCGGCGGGGCGAAAGCACTCACCGCTTTCACAGGGGCGCCCCACAATCCCGGCACCATGTAGATGGCAAAGGCCAGAGAAGCAATGCCCACGAAGAAAGCCGGCACAGAAGTGCTGCGTTCGTCCGCATCGTCGTGGGGGGAATTTCACCCAACCGAACAGATACGACGCGAGCAAGGCGAAGAGGGCAATCCACAAGGCCAAGAACACCTCGCGATCCAGCAGATGCCAACCGTAAGCCAGGTCGGCCACAGAGAAGAACTTCAGCGCGAAGGCCAATTCTACGAAACCAAGCGTGACTTTCACCTTGTTCATCCACGAACCGCCGCGGGTAGTTTTCTTCAGCAGCGAGGGGAAGAGCGCAAAGAGCGTGAAAGGCAGGGCCAAAGCGACGGCAAAGCCCAGCATTCCCACGGTGGGCGCCAGATGACCACCGCCCGAAGTCGACACCTCCACCAACAAGAATCCAATGATGGGGCCGGTGCAAGAGAAGCTCACCAGCGCGAGCGTGAAGGCCATGAGGAAGATGCTCAACAGGCCCGTGGTGTTCGAAGCCTTGGTGTCGATCGCATTGCCCCACGAAGTCGGCAGCTGAATCTCGAAGCCCCCGAGGAACGAAGCCCCGAAGAGCACCAACATCAAGAAGAAGGCGATGTTGAAAATTGCGTTGGTCGACAGGTCATTGAGGGCCGAAGCACCGAATATCGTGGTGATCACGAGACCGAGCAGGACATAAATCACAACAATCGACGCACCATAGGTCAGCGCATCGCGCACCCCTTTCGCGCGGTCGCTGTTGCGCTTGAGAAAGAAGCTCACCGTCATCGGGATGATGGGCCACACGCAAGGTGTAACCAGGGCCAAGAGTCCGCCGAGGAAGCCCAAACCGAACACAATGAGCAGACTCTTGCCGGCGGCGCCATGGTCTTCGCCGAGCGCACGGAGTTGGTCTGTCACCGGGCTCCAGAGTTGGCGAATGGTCGCGCTGTCGAGCGCTGCCACCTGGGCTTTTGCCGGTGCCGTTGCGCCTATTGCCGTGTCGACACTGTCGGTCGTCGCGCCCGTTTCGCCCGGAAGAGCGGCGGCAAGCGTCGGCGCATTGTTGTCGGCCGTCGGGGTGCCGGCTTGGTTCTCGGAGCTCGAGGCGGCATTGTCCGCAAGGGCTTTCTCAGGACCGTCCTTTCCCTTCGCACTCATCTCCACCGTGGTAGGCGGCAAGCAGTTTTCGTCGTTGCAAGCGCCGTACTTCAGATAGCCCTTCACCTCATATTGCTTGTCGGTCAGCTCAATGCGTTGGGTAAACTGGGCCGAGCCTTCGAAAAAGGTCACGGGCATGTCGAAAATCGGGTCTTGCTTGTGTTTCAATCCCGCACCGGCGCGGAGAGCGCCCTTGAGTTTGGCGCCTTTGAGCACATCGGTGCCGAAAGTGGCCGCCGTGGGGCCGCCGGGCGCAATGCCCGTGCCGTAGACGTGCCAACCGGGCGCGATGCGACCGGTGAACACCACGTCTATCTCCGTGGGGCTGACGCGTTTGGTGGAGACACTGAACGTGACCTGCGCTTGCACGGCCATCACGCCCAGCAGCACAAAGGAGAAGAAGAGAAATAGGATGCGTTTCATGTGGGAGATTACTAAGATGAAACAAGGTGGCCGGCTATTCCGACCACCATTGAGAGGGATCGTCCACATTTCGTCGGCCGTTCACCCCGTCAGTCGGTGACGGAGCGGAACGGAGTCGACGAAATGTCGAACGAGGAGTTATTTGCGAACGCGCTTTCCGGGGCGAGCCTTGTCGGCGGAACGCTCCACCTTCGTGGCGCCGGTCACGGCGTCGGGTGTGGTGGTCTGCACATCGGGGGCGTTGGCATAGAGTTCGGCCAATTTGACTTCGAGTTGTTCGCCGCGCAAACCGAATTCCACGATCTTGCCTTGGGGATCAACGAGCATCGTGGCGGGAATCGAGCTGATGCCGTAGAGCGCAGCGGCCTCGCTCTGCCAACCTTTCAGATCCGAGAGGTGAATCCAGGGGAGGTTCATGCGCTGAATGGCGCCCGTCCAGGCAGCCTTGTCGTTGTCGAGCGAAACGCCCACAATTTCAAAGCCCTTGCGGTGGTACTTTTCGTAGGCCTTCTTCACGTTGGGCATTTCTGCACGGCAAGGTCCGCACCACGAAGCCCAGAAGTCCACGAGCACGTAGTTACCTTTGCCGCAATAATCGGAGAGGCGCTTGGTGGCTCCCTGCGGTGTTTGGAGGGCAATGTCCTTGAATTGGCTGCCGGGCTGACGCAGTTTCATCGCTTCGGCGCGATGGGCAAACTGATCCACGATAGGTTTGAGTAGCGGCGTGGAGAAGCAAGCGGCGTTGCTCGCGATGAGTTTCTGAATTTCGTCCTCGTCGAGCAAACTACCGTAGATGTAGAACAGCGGCGCGTTGGCCGTCGACTGCGGATGCTCGGCGATGCTTTTTTTGACCAGGGCGCCCATTTCGCCCACCGTCTTTCGTATTGGGCTTGGAGGGCGTTGAACTCGGGCGTGCCGGCTTTGCCATCGGCGAGCAGATCTTTGAGTTGACTCACGAGCGACATCACACCGGGAACCTGCTTGGCCAGCACCGATTGGCTGCTGTTGAGCAACGCATTCTCCGTGGTGCCGCTCACCGTGGCGGTGGGCAGGTCTACGCTCACCGTGCCATCGAGCACGGCCACGATCGATTCGTCGAAATAGCGGCTATTGGAGAGCTGAAGGAAGGGCTGATTGTGGGCATCGCCCTGCAAGGTGAAGGTGCCGTCCTTGCCCACTTTCACCGAATCCACCTGATTCGATTGGAGATTGCGGTAGTAGACCGTGGACTGACCGGCGGCTCTGCCTTTCACCACATATTGCTGAGCAGAAGCACCGAGTGACAAGGCGGCGAAGGCCAAGGTAAATATCATTTTCTTCATGTCGTGACTAATTTAGAGGAGATATGGCTACAAAAGTACGTCTTTCCCGACGAAATGACAAGCATTTTTATTTCTTTGGGCGTGCACTGTAAGCCGCATTGCCGGCTTGTTCATTTCGCCTGCGACCTTTCGTTGGGTGCTACGAAGTCGGCGGGTGCATGTCCCACAATGAGCGACCGGGACGGGGAGACGCCTTATTTGAATAGGCGTGCACGGCACGCAGCAGCGGAGGAAGCGGGTGAGGTTTCCCGCGAAATGCTCAAAAATTGGGCGATTTCATCGAGAAACGGGGGATTTTTTGGCTTTATCTCCCTGTTTTTTCCACGCCGCTGCGCGCTGTACGATGCTGCCGGCGCAGATCAATCGAAAACACCGGTGGAAAGGTAGCGTTCGCCCGTGTCGGGAAGCAGCGCCACGATGGTTTTGCCGGCATAGGCCTCATCGGCGGCCAATCGGAGGGCAGCACTGAAAGCAGCTCCCGACGAGATGCCGCAGAGCATCCCCTCGACCACTGCCAATTCGCGCGTGGCGGCGACGGCTTCTTCGTTGGTGACGCGCAGTATGCGGTCGACTACGTTGCCGTCGTAGGTTTCCGGCACAAAACCGGCACCGATGCCCTGAATCTTGTGGGGAGCGGCCGCCCCTCCGCTCAACACGGGCGAAGCATCGGGTTCCACGGCCACAATCTCCACCTCGGGGCGGTGGGCCTTGAGGGCTTTGCCCACACCGCTCACGGTGCCGCCCGTGCCGACGCCGGCCACGAAGACATCGACGCCGCCTTCAGTGTCGTTCCATACTTCTTCGCCGGTGGTGGCGGCGTGCACGGCAGGGTTGGCGGGGTTAACAAACTGGCCGAGGGTGACTGCGCCGTCGATGGAAGCGCGCAGCGTTTCGGCACGCGCCAGGGCGCCTTTCATGCCTTCGGCACCGGGCGTGAGTTCAAGGCGGGCACCGTAGGCCGCCACGAGGCGGCGGCGCTCCACACTCATGGTTTCGGGCATGACGATCACCACGGCATAACCTTTCACGGCGGCGACAAAGGCCAAACCCACGCCAGTGTTACCGCTCGTGGCTTCGACGATCGTGCTGCCGGGACGCAAAATGCCGTCGCGCTCGGCCGCTTCGATCATGGCCAGGGCGGTGCGGTCTTTGACCGAACCGGCGGGATTATAACTCTCGAGTTTCACGAGCAGACGCGCACGGAGTGAGCGACGAGCGGCCACACGTTGCACTTCGACGAGGGGGGGTGTGTCCCACTAATTCTAATTGTGAGCTATAGATTTTGGACATTGTTGGGAAGATTGGGGAGATTAGTAAGCGAAGGCAGGGGTACATTGCGACGGAATGCGTAACTTTGTCGTGCGCGCCCCATGCACTGACGACAAATTTACCTTGTGCACGAAACAAAGGGGCGTGCGCGTTTCCTAATTCTGCTTAACACCACGTTTTTTCATCGCTCTGCCCATGCAAACCGCGCTTTCCCCCCGAAGAAATTGCCCACTTGAGTGCACAATTGGCCACGCCCGACCCGAACATTCCGCAGGGTGAGGCCGACGATATCCAACCGGCGCGCATCGAAGAAGCCGTGGCGCTCTTCCGCGATCTCGTGTTTCCGGGATTTTTCACCGCCCGCCCCACCCTCGAATGCTTGTCTCAACTCTCGCGCATCCTCTATCGCCAAATTGAAGCCGCCCGCTGCGTGGTGGGCGAGACGTGTTGCGCCAAAGCGCTCACGCAGCAATTCATGCAGGCCATTCCTGCACTGAGAAACACGCTCGGACTCGACGTGCGCGCCATATATAATGGAGACCCCGCGGCGGCGAGCCACACCGAAGTGATCTTGTGCTACCCTTCTGTACAGGCGATCGTGCATTACCGCATGGCGCATGTTTTGCATCGCGCGGGGGTGCCGATCGTTCCGCGCATTATCAGCGAATTGGCGCATGCACGCACCGGAATCGACATTCATCCCGGCGCGGAAATCGGACCTGAATTTGCCATCGACCACGGCACGGGTGTCGTCATCGGAGCAACTTGCATCATCGGCCGCGGAGTTCGACTCTACCAGGGAGTGACGCTCGGCGCGCGCAGCTTCAAAACCGCCGACGACGGCACTTTGCTGAATCTGCCCCGGCACCCGATCATCGAAGATGGCGTGGTGATCTACAGCAACGCGAGTGTGCTGGGGCGCATCACGGTGGGGCACGACACGGTGATCGGGGGTAACGTCTGGGTGACGCACTCGGTGCCGCCGCACTCGCGCGTTTTGCAGAGCAAAGTCACCCTGGGCACCGATTTCGACGGAGGCGCGGGCATTTGAATCGGGCATCTTGTAACACGAAATGGGGCGCAACGCCCGGCTACGGGGCACTACGTAGAGCCGGCACGGAGCGATGAAATGGGGCTTCCCGTGCGCACATGCTGATTCGCCCGCCGCACGGAAAAACGCCGAGAGGGGGCTGCGCAATTCTTTCATTTTTCCACCCAACTTGCCGATTCCCTCACCACATGTAGGTATTTTTGGAAGAAAAATGCCGGTTGCTCCACATCGTATCGATTTGTTTTTCTATCTTTGCCGAAACCGATGGAATCTCCACCGGTGGAAGTTTAGCACTATATACGCACACATGAAGAAGATTTTCCAACTTATGCTCACGGTCATGCTGGTGATGACCGGTGTTTCGATGATTTCGTGCAACAAGGAGGACGATGAGTCCAACAACGTTCCGCAAGCTGATCCGTCGGAACTGACATTCAACTGGGAATCGGGCACTCAACAAATTTCGGTCCGCCCGACACAGGGAAAACAGATGACCAAAGAGTGGAAATTTGTCGAAGCTGTCAACCCGAAACTCCAGTCCCCCAACAATAAAGAGCGACTCCGCGTGGATTCGACCTCGACCCCCGGCGTGAAAATCTACAGTAACGAGTGGCTCATTCTGCGTGTTTCTGATTTGGGACGCCACATCGACGTGAATGTGCTCCGCAATTCGTCGATTGCCCCGCGCTCCATCCAAATAACAGGCGAGTGTGACAACAATCGTTTCTCCTTCACCATCAATCAACGCGCGAAAGTCTATTGATTTCATCGCACGATTTCTTTTTTCGCGGATGGTGGTTCCGGACTTTCCCGCCTGTGTTCCACTTCCGGCCGCAAGGATATAAAAAATCCCCCTGCACTCAATCGAATGGTGCAGGGGGATTTTTTGTGGTGCGTCACTTCCGACTCGTAAGTCGGTCGTTGTCGCCGGAAACATTAAGCATCGATGGTGGCATACTTGGCGTTGCGCTCGATGAAATCGCGGCGCGGCTCCACATCGTCGCCCATTAGCATCGAAAAGACGTGGTCGGCTTCGGCGGCGTTCTCAATGGTCACGAGTTTCAGCATACGTGTCTCGGGATTCATGGTGGTGTCCCACAATTGGGTGGGGTTCATCTCACCGAGACCTTTGTAGCGCTGGAGCGTAATGGAGTTCTCTCCCTTCGTAGGATCGCCATATTGGGCGATGAATTCGTCCTTTTCGCGATCGTTGTAGCAATATTCTTCCACTTTGCCCTTGCGGCAACGGTAAAGCGGGGGCATGGCAATGTACAAATGGTTTTCGCGAATCACTTGCGGGAAGTAACGATAGAAAAGCGTCATGATGAGCGTCGCAATGTGCTGTCCGTCGACATCGGCATCGGCCATGATCACAATTTTGTGGTAGCGCAATTTGTCGATATTGGCCTCTTTCGAGTCCACTTCTCCGCTCTCGCCTTCTTTTTGCACCCCGAAACGGATGCCCAGCGCCTGGATAATGTTGTTCACCTCGTCGCTTTCGAAGGCTTTGTGCCACATGGCTTTCTCCACATTGAGGATCTTACCGCGCAAAGGCAGGATGGCTTGTGTGGCACGACTGCGACCTTGTTTGGCAGAACCGCCGGCCGAATCACCCTCGACGAGGAAGAGTTCGCACTCCTCGGGCACGCGGCTCGAACAGTCGGCGAGTTTGCCGGGAAGTCCCCCGCCCGCCATCGGATTCTTGCGCTGAACCGTCTCGCGAGCCTTGCGGGCGGCAACACGCGCCGTGGCGGCAAGAATCACTTTGTCCACAATGAGCTTTGCTTCTTTGGGATGCTCTTCGAGATAGTTGGTCAAAGCTTCGCCGACAGCCTGGTTCACAGCGCCCATTACTTCGCTGTTGCCGAGTTTTGTCTTGGTTTGTCCCTCAAACTGGGGCTCCGAGACCTTGACACTGATAACTGCGGTGAGTCCTTCGCGGAAGTCTTCGCCGGTGATTTCGATCTTTGCTTTCTCGATCTGCTTCTGTGCGGTGTCTTCGGCGTATTTTTGAGCACGCGCGTCACTGCGGCGCGGAAACCCGCGAGGTGTGTACCGCCTTCTATCGTATTGATGTTGTTCACATACGAGTGAAGATTCTCACTGTAGCTCGTATTGTAGACAATAGCCACCTCCACCGGGATGCCTTCCTTCTCGGTATTGATGTAAATCACGTCGGGAATGAGCGGCGTGCGCATGGAATCTTGGTAACGCACGAACTCTCGCAGTCCACTCTCCGAGAAAAAGACTTCGCGGCGCGGATTGCCTTGTTCGTCCTCCTCGCGTTCGTCGGTCAAAGTAATGGTGAGTCCGGCATTCAAGAAAGCCAATTCGCGAAGGCGGTTGGCGAGGATGTCATATTTATATTCCGTGGTGGTGAAAATTTCGGGGTCGGGCCAGAACTGTTGGCGCGTACCTCGCAACGAAGTTTCGCCGACCACCTTCACAGGATAGAGGGGATGCCCCTTCTCATATTCCTGTTGATAGATTTTTCCGTCGCGAAACACCTGCGAAAGCATGTGGGTGGAGAGTGCATTCACGCAAGAAACGCCCACACCGTGCAGACCGCCGGACACTTTGTACGAACCTTTGTCGAACTTACCGCCGGCATGCAGCACCGTCATCACCACTTGCAGCGCACTCACGCCCTCTTTTTCGTGGATGTCGACGGGAATGCCGCGACCGTTGTCCTGCACTACGATAGAACCGTCCTTGCAAATCGTCACTTCGATGTGGGTGCAATAGCCGGCCAAGGCTTCGTCGATGGAGTTATCCACCGTTTCATAGACCAAATGGTGCAGGCCTTTCTCGCCAATGTCGCCGATGTACATCGCCGGACGCTTGCGAACGGCCTCCAAACCTTCGAGTACTTGGATGTTCGACGCGGAATAGCCCGCGGGTTTATGCTGTTGTTCTTCCATGCGGATTGTCAATTATATTGGAAGCAAAGATACATCTTTATTTCGGATTGGCCAATTTATGCCGCTTGAACACACGACGATAGACCACAAACCCCGATATCACCACACTGAGCAAGAACAAACCGGAAAGGAAGATGAAAAGTTGCACGAGCAGTGTGGGCAAAAAGGTGTAGATGCGGCCGGTGTGCACCTCGAGTGCCAAACGCCAGAGCGACATCCGATCGGATGCGGGCGAAACGGCCGACGACTGCGCCGGCATGGGCGCAGCGGCAGAAGCGCCGGTCGACCCGTCGCGCGTCGGCGCCTTGTAGGCGACCGCTACGGGGAATTCTGCACCGCGATTGTAGTCGAACACCACGGCACGCACGCCGAGGTCGGTGCTGTAGCCCGAAACGGAATAGGTGAAATCGGGCATGCCGGCTCGCTTCGGGGCCACATAACGACAGCAACGCATCAGGTCGTAGCACTCACCGGTGGCGCGATTCCATCGATACAAGCCGGCAAACGAACCCACCGTCCACTCATCGCGATTCTCCTGTCGGAGCACGTTGGGGCCCATGAAGCCGGTTGGGGGCTCGTGGCGGAGGCGGTGAGGAGGCAACGCGAGAGATGGAGTGGCGTAGAAGCCGTGAGCGGTGTAGAAAAGCCATTCGCCGCGGGCCGTATCACGACGCACCATGCGCAGTTCGTCCCACCAAGCGTTGGGCACGTCCTCGACGGTGTGGGGAACGGGGCGATGTGTGCCGCCGGCCACCAGAATGAGCAGCGGCGGGCGGAGAAACATGCCCGAAAGCGTGAGCACGAATACAAATACCAGCGTGCCGACGCCAATGCGATTGTGCCAGCGCAAAGAAAGGAGCGTGAACCGATTGGCCGCGCGCCGACGTTGGATCTTCCAGCGCCGAATCAGTCGCGGCATGAAGGTGAGAATCAGCCCCGTGATGCAGAGTGCCAACAAGCAGAGCGCCAAGGCATCGACTGCAAAACGACCGATTTCACCGAAGAGTTCGCCACTGTGCAAACGCCATATTGTGCGGAGGGTGAAGCGCCCGGGAGCACCTTCGGTAGGCGCGGGGAGTTCGCTGCGCGTGAAGCGGGCGTAGGGCGCTGTGGCGGTGTAAACGGCCGAACGGCTCAGCACCACGAGGGTGTCTCCGGCCACAGCGGCCGAAACAAAACGATCGTCGTGCCCCAGGGCGGGGGTGGCGATCTGCCAACGCGAGGCGGCGGGACGCAACACGTAGACTTCGTACGGACTCACTGCGAAGACCTCCCCGCCGGGCAGCCGAACGGCGTCGCCGAAGGAGCGATTTTCGGCCCCTGCGCGCAGCCCCTCGTTGAAAGGGACGGATGTGCTCGCCACGTGCGTCAGAAAGAAAAAGGCCGTTTTCACCGTAGAGCAAGATGCGATCGGCCGAGAGCGGCAGCGTGCCGCGCACCGTGCCTTGATTCCAGTTGTGGAGCCGATAGGAAGGCGGGAGATAGGCGCGCGGAACATCCACACCGCGCAGCGCTTCGCGGTGATTGAGCACAAGCCCCGAGAGGAGAAACGGAATGAGAAAGCAGGAGAAAAACAATCCGCCCCACTTGTGCCAGCGACGCCAACGGCGGACGCGGCTCACGGTGCGGACGGGAGGACCGGAAGGAGAAGACATAAGCAGGAAATGGCCCCGTCGGGCACAGCCCGGAGGCTTCTTATCGATGAAAAAAGGAGGAGTGTTCGACAAAGATACGCATTTATCGTCACGCGGGGCACACGCGATTCGGCTTTTTCGCCAACCGAAACGAGCGCTCTCCCGGGGTTCATCGATGGATTCGGCGAGAAGAGCGAAAACAGACCGAAAAAGGCGAATGAAAACGCGGAGGGTTCGGTGCAAAACACGGGGCTTTCGACCAAAATCCTCCGCTTTTTTTCGGAAAGTACCCCGCTTTTGCTCCGTACACGGCGACCGAGCGATCCGAAAGCGAGTGAAACGAGTGCACGCTGCCGACGATGGGAGAAGAAATGCCTACAACGCCACGCCCAAGCCGCGATTTCATCGGCAGACCTCGACGAGACGAAGATTCACACCCCACATTTTGACAACCACACTAAGCACATCCCGTTATTTATTTGTAGATTTGCACACCATGACAGACCACGATCCTCTGGCGCTCCAACTGAAACTCATCGAAGTTCTGGCCGAAGGCAGCTACCTTGACGTGCCTCGGCTGGCAGCGCGCACCGGCATGCATTCTCGCCGCATCTATCGTCTTTTAGAGAAGTTTCCTCGACTCGGGCTCCCGCTCGAAAAGTCGGGGCATGCCTATCGTCTGTCGCCCGACGCCCCATTTTTGCTCCGCGTGTCGGAGCAGTTGCACTTTCGCCCCGATGAGGTGCAAACCTTGGCCGAGGTGCTCGAAAGCGCCACCGACTCGTCGACCCCTGTGCGCCTCTTGCGCGACAAGCTCCACCGCCTGCGCAACGACCATGTGCTGGTGCCCGACGAAGCCGACCCGCGCACAGGGCAAAACATTCGCCACATTTTCGAAGCCATCCGCCAAGAACGCACCGTGGTGCTCAAGTCTTATCTCTCGGCCAGCGGGCAGAACATTGTGGACCGCGTGGTCGAACCCTATCTTTTCCTGCCGGGCAACCGCGATGTGCGATGCTACGAAATCCAATCGGGGTGCAACAAAACATTCAACCTGGCGCGTGTGGAATCGGTCGAATTGCTCGATTTGAACTGGAGTCATCGAGCACAACACGACACAGATTTCGTCGACTTGTTCCACTTTGCCAGTGCTTCGCGCACCCGGGTTTGTCTGCGCTTGGGCTATTTGAGCCGGAGCGTATTGCTCGATGAGCATCCACGCGCCGCCAAATTCCTCACGGCCGAGGGCAATGGCAAATGGCGCTTCGAGGCGGAATTTTGTTCGATGCGGGGAATCGGCCGATTTGTGATGAGTATGCCCGCCGATATCGAAGTGATCGATTCGCCCGAACTGATTGACTACCTGAAAAAACAAGTGCGCACGGCCCTAGACAAATGGGGTACGACCGATGAATCCGATTCTTAAAACCCAACACCATCCATGAACCGAAAACTACTCCTCCTGCCGGTCTGCTTTTTGTTCTTGTCGGCAGCGGCTCAAAAGGCCGATTTCAACGTTGTGCCCCTTCCGCGAGAAATCACCTCGCAACCGGGTGCGACGCCCTTCGTGATAGACCGAAACACTGCCATCGTCGAAGGGCGAACGGCGGGAGAGCAACGCAACGCGCGCTTCTTGCAACAATATATATTGGAGCGCATCGGCTGGCAGCTCCCCATTGTCCGCAACGCGAAGGGACACGCCAGTATCGCCGTGCGCACCCTTGCCGCCGACAAGGAAGCCGCTCGCGAAGGCTATCGGCTCGAGGTGGACGCCAAGCAGATTCGCATCGAAGGCAACGACGATGCCGGGGTGTTCTACGGCATTCAGACACTGCGCAAGGCACTGCCCCATCTTTCAGACGGGCAAAAGGGGAAAACACCCGTCACCGTGCCCGCCACCCACGTGAGCGATGCACCGCGCTTCGGCTATCGCGGCATGGAACTCGATGTGGCGCGCCATTTCGTCGCGCCCGACAGCGTGAAACGCTTTATTGATCTGCTGGCGCTCCACAACATCAACCGGTTCCACTGGCACCTGACCGACGACCAGGGCTGGCGCATTGAGATCAAGCGCTATCCGCGCCTCACCACCGTGGGCAGCCAACGCGCGCAAACCGTGATTGGGCATAACACCGGCAAATACGACGGTCGCCCTCACCGCGGATTTTACACGCAGGAGCAGTGTCGCGACATCGTGCGCTACGCCGCGGAACGAAACATCACGGTAATCCCCGAAATCGACCTGCCGGGACACATGGTCGCGGCCTTGGCGGCCTATCCCGAGCTGGGATGCACCGGCGGCCCCTACGAGGTGCGCCAATTCTGGGGCGTGGCTGACGATGTGCTCTGCGCCGGCAACCCGAAAACCTACGAATTCATCGACAACGTGCTCGACGAGGTAACAAAAATATTCCCCTCCACCTATGTACACATCGGGGGTGACGAATGCCCTAAGGACCGTTGGAAGAAATGCCCCAAGTGTCAGGCCTTCATCCGGGAACACCACCTGGAAGCCGAGGGCGGACACACGGCCGAGGAGCGTTTGCAGAGCTATGTGATCCGACATGCGAGCGAACACCTCGCGCAACACGGTCGCCGCATCATCGGGTGGGACGAGATTCTCGAAGGCGGACTCGCGCCGGGGGCGACAGTCATGTCGTGGCGCGGTGAGAAGGGCGGCATCGAAGCGGCCAAGAGCGGACACGATGCCATCATGACACCGAACTCCTACCTCTATTTCGACTACTATCAGTCGAAAAACACCGCCGAAGAGCCCGAAGCCATCGGCGGATACCTCCCGTTGGGGAGCGCGTATATGCCTACGAACCCATCCCCAATGGGACGGACGAGGCGACGGCGCGCCATTTCATCGGCGTACAGGCCAACATTTGGACAGAATATATCCCCACTTTCCGCGGAGTGGAGTATATGGCGCTGCCGCGTGCGGCCGCTTTGGCCGAAATCCAGTGGCGCCCGCGCGGTGTGCGCAACTATCAGGAGTTTCTCGGCCGCCTACCCCGGCTCTTCTCCTTATATAAAGAACAGGGCTACAACTTTGCCCGACATTTCTACGATTTGCACACCGACTACGCCTTGGTGCCGGACAGCGGCGTGAAGGTGACGCTCTCCACTGTGGACGATGCGGCCATTCGCTACACCCTCGACGGCAGTGCGCCCACGATCCATTCGAAGGTCTACACTGCCCCGTTCTTGGTGCGCCAAGATGCACAATTCCGTGCGGCGGCTTCCGAACCGAACCCACCGTGGTCGGTAAAATCGTGAACCGTAGTCACATTGAGCGCGAGGATTTCCATTTCAACAAGGCCACGGCACACCCCATCACCCTGTTGCAGGGCGCAAACGCCCAATATAAATTTGCCGGCGCGCAAACGCTCGTCGACGGTCTGCGCGCCACGAACACCAACCACCAATCTGGACGCTGGATCGGCTTTTATACCGAGGACATGGAAGCGGTGATCGATCTCGGACACGAAACGCCCATCGACGAAGTGGCCTTCAACGTCTGCGTAGAAAAGGGCAGCTGGATCTACGATGCGCGACATATTGATATTGCCGTGTCGGACGACGGGAAACATTGGACCACCATGGCCGAACGCGACTTGCCCGCACTCACCGAAGCCAACCGCAATGGCATCACGCGCCACACGCTCACCTTCCCCCGCTGCACTACGCGCTTTGTCAAGGTGCACGCTGTGCCCGAACACCATATTCCCGAATGGCATACGGGAGCTGCAGGAAATCGCGCCTTCCTTTTCGTCGATGAAATCGAGGTAAAATAAGATTCCTGCACGGAGAAAAGAAAAAGTCCGCACTTTTTCGTCCAAAACATTTGGATGTTATCGACAAATACACTAATTTTGCACTCGCAATTGGGTCATGGTGTAATGGTAACACTACAGGTTTTGGTTCTGTCATTCTGGGTTCGAATCCCGGTGACCCAACAAAATGCGCTGATTGGCTGCGTCCTCGACGCCGACGATCGGCGCATTTTGTTGATTTACGCCGACCGACTGACGACGCCCCGAAGTGTGGGGGCGTCGGCCCGCGCTTCTCAGACTTAGATTTCCTCTTTTCTTCATCACACCCATGGCTTCTCTGAAATCTCTGGCCAAAGACACGGCCATCTATGGCATGAGCTCCATTGTGGGGCGCTTTCTCAACTATCTGCTCTTCCCGCTCTACACGCATGTCTTCGCGGCAGCGAGCGGCGGCAACGGGGTGATCACCAACATGTATTCATACACGGCGCTGCTGTTCGTGATTCTCACCTTCGGCATGGAGACTACGCTCTTTCGCTTCATCAACCGCGACGACGTGGAAGACCCGAAAAAAGTGTACACCACCGTGTTGGCGATTGTGGGTGGTGTGGGCCTTTTATTTTTTGTTCTCGTGCTCGCTTTCCTCCCCGGACTTTCGGCACAAATGGGTTATCCCGACCACCCGGACTACGTGTGGATGATGGCCGCAGTAGTGGCACTCGACGCTTTTCAGGCAGTGCCTTTCTGTTATCTTCGTTATCAGCGCCGACCGGTGAAGTTTGCCGTGCTCAAACTTAGCTTCATTGCGCTCAACATCCTCCTCAATCTTCTTTTCTTCGTCGTTTTCCCTCATTTCATCGAAGGGTGGAAAATAGAAGTGGGACATGTGTTCCTCGTCAACCTGATTTGCACCGGATTGATCACCTTCGGTTTTTGGAAAGAGCTCTTCGGTGTGAAATGGCGCGTCGACCGCAGCATAGTAGGCCCCATGCTTTCCTACTCCTGGCCCATTCTGGTGCTCGGCATAGCGGGGATTCTCAACCAAACCATCGATAAGATTCTCTTCCCCAAGCTGGTTCCGGGGCACGAAGGCATTGTGCAACTCGGCATCTACGGGGGTGCGGTGAAAATCGCGATGATCATGGCGCTCATCACCCAAGCTTTTCGATATGCCTACGAACCGTTCGTGTTTGCCGCGGCGAAAAAGAGCGAATCGACCGACAATCGCGCCACTTACGCGCTGACGATGAAATATTTCCTGATCTTCACGCTTTTCGCTTTCCTGATGGTGATGGCCTATATCGATGTGTTCAAACACATGATGGGACGCGACTACTGGGAAGGGCTCAAAACGGTGGCCATCGTCATGGTGGGCGAAATCGTAAAGGGCGTGTATTTCAATCTTTCGTTCTGGTACAAGTTGACCGACCGCACGATTTGGGGTGCATGGTTCTCGGGCGCCGGCTGTTTGGTGCTTGTGGCGTGCAATTTGCTGTTTGTTCCTCGCTTCGGCTACATGGCTTGTGCCTGGTCGGGCGTGGCCGGCTACACCGTCGCCATGCTCTTGAGCTACTTCACGGGACAGAAATACTACCCCATCGCTTATCCGCTCAAACAAATCTTCGCCTACGTGGGACTAACGGCCATTCTCTATGCCGTGATGTCCATTTCTCGCGATTTCATCGGCAGCGACGGTTTGCGCATCGCTTTTAACTCGATCGGCATCGTTCTTTTCCTCGCCTACACCGTGCGCAAGGACTTTCCCTTGGCCTCTCTTCCGGTGATCGGCAAGTATTTTCGCAAATAAACTCCCTGCACCACCCCATTTCACTCTATAATCATGTACACCGCTTCGCTCGACAACGGTCTTCGCATCATTTTTCAACCTTCAGAATCGGAGGTAGTCTATTGCGGCTACGTGATTTGCGCCGGCACACGCCACGAAGCGGCGGAAGATTCGGGCATGGCGCATTTCATCGAGCACATGTCGTTCAAAGGTACGCAGCGACGAAAATCAAGACAGATCAATGATTACCTGGAACGCGTGGGAGGCGAACTCAATGCCTTTACGAGCAAACAGGAAACGGTGTTTTGTGCCACAGTGCTCCGACGCGATGTGCATCGTGCCGTCGATGTATTGACCGACATGGTGTTCAACAGCGTTTACCCGCAGAGCGAAATCGAAAAGGAGGTGGAAGTCATCATCGATGAGATCGACAGTTATAAGGATTCTCCCTCGGAACTCATCTTCGATGAATTCGAACAGCAGCTTTTTGGCCGTTGTTCGCTGGGAAGAGACATTCTGGGCGACAAAAACCGCCTGCGCACCTACACCACGGCCGATGCACTCCGCTTCACCGGCCAATATTATCGGCCGGACAACGCGGTGTTTTACCTCTACGGCAAGGTAGATTGGTCTCGACTGGTGCGCTTGCTGGAAAAAGCCCACAGTGTCGGCGCGAAGCAGGGCGGTGCCGCCGATGAAACGGGGGGAGAAATTCACCCCAGCCGCGCAACCTCGGGCATTGTTTGCCGAGCCGTCGACGATTCGCGTGAACCGCGGCACACACCAAGCCCACGTGATGATGGGAGCTCCCACTTTCGCGGCTGACGACCCCAGGCGCTATGCGCTTACCCTACTCAATAATATAGTAGGTGGGCCAACGATGAATTCGCGCCTGAACATGGTGGTGCGCGAACGGCACGGATTGGTGTACAGCATCGATTCTTTTTTGAACAGCTACCCTGATACGGGATTTTGGAGCCTGTATTTCGGTTGCGACGCGGAAGACGTGGCGCGTTGTCGGCAATTGGTGGTACGCGAACTGCAACGCCTTTGCGACAAGCCCCTCACAACAGCGGCACTCCGGACGGCCAAAGCACAGATCTGCGGTCAAATCGGCATTTCGTGCGACAATTCCGAAGCTTTTGCGGTGGCAATGGCGAAACAATATGCGCATTTCGGCACACAGCGCGACATGCAACGCATCATGGAAGGCATCCAAACGGTGAGTGCCACGGAATTGCAAGATCTGGCGCGCACCATTTATGCCCCCGGTGGGCTCTATACACTGATTTATCGATGAAAGCGCATCCTCTCGCCCTATTTCGCTACTGTCCTCGCTGTGGAAGTGCCGCTTTCGCGGTGCATGACCATCGTTCGAAGCGTTGTGACGATTGCGGGTTCACTTATTATGCCAATGCTTCGGCCTCTGCAGCGGCAGTGGTGCGCAATGTGCGGGGCGAACTTCTCTTGGTGCGTCGCGCTTTTGCCCCTCATGCGGGCACACTCTGCTTCCCCGGCGGATTTGCTGAGCACGACGAATCACTCGAAAGTACTTGTCTGCGAGAACTTCGCGAAGAAACGGGACTCACGGGGCGAGATCCGTCTTTTTTGTTCAGCCTTCCGAATCTTTACACCTATTCAGACCTGCAAATCCACACACTCGACAGCTTTTTCTCCGTGACGGTCGACGATGAAACCGCGCTTTTTGCGGCAGACGACGCCGCTGCCGCGGAATGGCACCGAATTTCGCTCGATTTGCTCAACACAATTACCCTCGAATCTCACCGAGCAGCCTTGCGCAGACTGGTCGAAAATTCATGAGCCAAAGCGGCTGACTATCAAATTTATTTAGTATTTTTGCCCTGAATCGCAGCTATTATTCTGCACCCCTTTATTTTGTCGCGACGAGACGAAGTTTCGCACCGCGCCGCCCGCTCTTTTGAAGCGGCATTCCCCCTCTTTTCCGCATTACCCTATTACAAGTTATAAGATGAACGTTATTACCAAAACAGTCTCGCTGCCTGACGGACGCACCATCAGCATCGAGACCGGTAAGCTCGCGAAGCAGGCCGACGGCGCAGTGATGTTGCGCATGAACAACACCATGCTTCTCGCTACCGTTTGCGGTGCCAAAGACGCTGTACCCGGCACCGATTTCATGCCGCTGCAATGTGATTACAAAGAAAAGTACTCTGCCGTGGGACGCTTCCCCGGTGGCTTCACCAAACGCGAAGGCCGCGCCGGCGACTACGAGATCCTCACCTCGCGCCTGGTGGATCGTGCTCTCCGTCCCCTCTTCCCCTCCGATTATCACGCCGAGGTGTATGTCAACGTCACGCTCTTCAGCGCCGACGGTGTAGACATGCCCGATGCCCTCGCCGGTTTTGCGGCCTCGGCAGCCTTGGCTTGCTCCGACATCCCCTTCGACGGACCGATTTCTGAGGTGCGTGTGGCCCGCATCGACGGTAATTTCGTCATCAACCCCACTTTCGAACAACTCAAAGGCGCCGACATGGACCTCATGGTGGGCGCTACCGAAGAAAACATCATGATGGTGGAAGGCGAAATGGACGAAGTGCCCGAAAGCGCCCTCCTCGAAGCTCTCAAAGCCGCACACGAGGCCATCAAACCCATGTGCCGCCTCCAAAGGAGCTGTCGAAAGAACTCGGCAAGGACGTGAAGCGCGAATACTGCCACGAAGTCAACGACGAAGAGCTGCGCGAACAAGTGAAAGCCGAGTGCTACCAAAAATGCTACGACATCACGAAGTCGGCACTTGAGAAGCACGAACGTTTCGACGCCTTCGAAGCTGTGCGCGAAGCCTTCAAAGAAACTTACGCCGCCGCACATGCCGATCTCGGTGAAGACGAATTGGCCGAAAAGAACACGCTCATCGACCGCTACTACCACGATGTGGAGAAAGACGCCATGCGTCGTTGCATTCTCGACGAGGGTGTACGCCTCGACGGCCGCAAGACCACGGACATTCGCCCCATTTGGTGCGAAGTGAATCCCCTGCCCGGTCCTCACGGCTCGGCCATTTTCACCCGCGGTGAGACACAAAGCTTGAGCACCACCACGCTCGGCACGAAACTCGACGAGAAAATGGTAGACGATGTGCTCGACAAGAGCTACATGCGCTTCCTTCTTCACTACAACTTCCCCCCCTTCTCCACCGGCGAAGCCAAGGCGCAGCGCGGTGTTGGCCGTCGCGAAATCGGACACGGCCACTTGGCATGGCGCGGCCTGAAGGGACAGATCCCCACCGACTTCCCTTACACCGTTCGTGTGGTGAGTGATATTCTCGAATCCAATGGTTCTTCGTCGATGGCCACGGTTTGCGCCGGAACCCTCTCGTTGATGGACGCCGGTGTGCCTCTCAAGGCGCCCGTCTCGGGTATTGCCATGGGTCTCATCAAGAATCCCGGCGAAGACAAGTATGCTGTGCTCTCCGACATCCTCGGTGACGAAGATCACTTGGGCGATATGGACTTCAAGACCACCGGAACGCTCAAAGGTCTCACGGCTACGCAGATGGACATCAAGTGCGACGGTCTCTCGTACGAGATTCTCGAAAAGGCGCTCGCACAGGCCAAAGCCGGTCGCGAACACATTCTCGGCGAGATGATGAAAACGCTCGATCATCCCCGCGAAGACTACAAGCCCCACGTGCCCCGCATCGAAGCCTTCGAAATTCCCAAGGAATTCATCGGCGCCGTTATTGGACCCGGAGGTAAGATCATCCAGGGCATGCAGGAAGAAACCGGTGCCACCATCACGATCGACGAAGAAGACGGCGTGGGCAAGATCCAGGTTTCGGCTCCCAACAAAGACAGCATCGATGCCGCCGTGGCAAAGATCCGCGCCATCGTGGCCATCCCCGAGGTGGGCGAAGTCTACGACGCCAAGGTAGTGAGCATCATGCCCTACGGTTGCTTCGTTGAGTTCATGCCTTCGAAAGAAGGTCTCCTGCACATCTCCGAAATCTCGTGGGAACGCCTCGAAACGGTGGAAGACGCCGGCATCAAGGAGGGCGACAAGATCCAAGTGAAGCTCCTCGAAATCGATCAGAAGACCGGTAAATTCCGTCTTTCGCACAAGGTGCTCACCGAAAAGCCCGAGGGTTACGAAGAGCGCCCCGCACGTCGTCCCCGTCGTGAGGATGGCGAACGTCGCCCCCGCCGCGAACGCTAAGCCACAACCCGAAACGCCCACCGCAAGGTGAGCCATCGCAACACAAAACTCCGCTACTTGCACCCGGCAAGCAGCGGAGTTTTTTTTTGTATCCCAACGATGGAATGGCGTATTTTCACGCACTGATTGCTCAGTTCGAGCGGGGATGGTGTGCGAAATGCGCCAGTCAGCGGAGCCAACGCAGCGCAGTGCGGAGATACTGTCCCCAAAACGTGTGTAAGCTCCAAAGTTCTTATATTTGTGGTGAAATAGCTAATCAAACAAAGAACAATGAAGCTTACAACGGAACAAAGATCGGAAATTATTTCGGAAATGGCCTCGAGTGAGGCAGGTTTTAATGAGTTGATGCGCGTACTTTTGGATAGTTTTTCCAAGCAGGAGCGCTCCCTCTTCTTAGAGGAACATAAAGGTGAACAAGGCAATGGTTTCCGTCCTCGTCGTTGGCTTGGGCAGGGTTGCAGTTTCCAGCTTCGTATTCCTCGCACTCGCTCGGGGGCTTTTCAACCGATCATACTCGGTATCTTGGCTGCTCAGGAAAGTGAGCGTGCACAGCTTTCATGAGCTGTATGCTCGTGGACTTTCTTGTGAAGACATCGCCGAGGTGGGACGCCGCATCTACGGTCACCATTACAGCAAACAGCAGGTAAGTCGGCTCTCCGGGGCTTGTTACGAGGAGATCCAAGAGTGGCTTGCGCGCCGACTTTCCCCTCACTATTTGGCCGTCTATATCGATGCCACGTTCTGCAGCACGCGTCGTGACGGGAGCGTCTCGAAGGAGGCTTACTACACGATGTTGGGACTGTTGCCCGACGGCAGTCGCGAGGTGCTCACGGTGGTAAATCACCCCACAGAAGGGGCAATTGCATGGGAAATGGAGCTCGAAGCGCTCAAGGAGCGCGGCGTGGAACAAATCGATTTGATTGTCTCCGATGCTTTGAGCGGTATCGAAAATGCGGTGTGTTCGGCTTTTCCCACGGCGCTGCACCAACTCTGCGTCGTGCATTTCAAACGGAAGGTCTTGAACACCGTTTCCACCAAAGACAAAGCCGAAGTCGGAGAGGAACTCAAGGCGCTCTTTCCCATGGAGCATACCGACATCACACCTCTGGCGGCCTATGAGAATTTGCGTACCTTTGCCCGACGTTGGGGCAAGAAATACCCAAGCCTTGCCCGATTGGACAGAGAACGCAATGCGGCCTATTTCACCTATCTGAGGTTTCCCGAAAATGTGCGCAGGATGATTTACTCGACCAACTGGGTGGAACGCCTCAATCGCTGCTACAAGCGCACTTTGCTCATGCGGGGAGCGATGCCTTCTCCCGACTCGGTGGTTTATCTTTTTGGGCTCTGTTGCCAAGGAGAAAAACAGAAGGGACGTATGCAAGACGGCTGCCATATTTTTCGGGAATGGAAAAATCAAGTAAAACGACAAATAAAAAAATCAACATCACAAATTCCCCTCAGGCTTGGGGTACCCCAAGCCTGAGGGGAAGGACGAAGGAGAATCTTACACACTTTTTCGGACATTACCAGTGCGGACGAATCGACAAATGGCGACAACACAACAAGTGCAGTATTCACCGCGCTCCTCGCCCGGCACAACAAAAACAGGGATCTCGCCAAAGCGAAATCCCTGTTCCTGAAAGTAAGTCGGATCGCGCTGCACGAGGCTCCGTGCAAAGCGACCGCTGTCTATAGATGAAAGTAAGCCAAAGGTGCGATCTATCGATGAAATCGGCCTTTTAGCCGGCTATCGATGTTCAACCGATGGTGACGAGCGTCGTGCCTTCGAGCACGCTGTCGCCGGCAGCCACGCAAATACCCGTGATCTTGCCGTCGCATTCCGCCGTGATGTTGTTTTCCATCTTCATGGCTTCGAGCACCACCACGGTGTCACCCTTCTTCACGGCCTGGCCTGCGGACACCAACACCTTGGTTACCACGCCGGGGAGGGGAGCTGCGACGGGCGTGCCTTCGCCTGCTGCACCTTTGGCGGCGGGGGCTGCGGCAGGAGCGGCAGCGGGTGCAGGAGCAGCCGTGGCGGCGGGCACAGCAGCGGCAGCCACTTCGGGCAGATCGCCCTCGGTGAGCGGAGCGCCTAGAATTTCTACGTCAAACGCGATGCCGTTCACATTGAGCTTCGCCACTTGGTCGCGCAGCGATTCGATGGTCACGTCGTAACGCGCACCGTTTACGGTATAACTATATGTTCTCATTGTCGAAATGTCGTTTGGGAGAATGGTTTAATTGAATTGGCGCGTGGGATCGTTCCATCGCGTGGGCACAGCGTTGAGCGTGATCACCTCGGTCTCCTCGTCGTGCACCTCTTCGCAGTCGTATTGTGCGAGCGCCAAACAGATGAGTCCGGCATAGATGGGCATGCGCTCATCGGAAGGCACGAAGGGCACACCGTCTTCCTCGACAGCGGCAACTGTGCCCCGGCGCTCGTTGAACGTGATGCGCACGTCACGGCCGCCGAAATTGTAGTGGAATGTTTTCATAACGGGATGTGCGAATGATTAGAGCGGCTCGTTGCCGTGCTTCTTGGCGGGACGACCTTCGCTCTTGGTAGCAATCTGTTCGAGGGCGCGGCAGATGCGGAAACGCGTGTTGCGCGGTTCGATCACATCGTCGATATATCCCTCGGCAGCGGCCTTGTAGGGGTTGGTGAACAGGTCGTTGTATTCCTTTTCCTTCTGAGCGAGGAAAGCTTTCGGGTCGGCTTCGTTCTTGGCCGCCTTGGCGCTGAGGATAGCCACGGCACCGCCGGCACCCATCACCGCGATTTCGGCCGAAGGCCAAGCGTAGTTGATGTCGGTCTTGAGTTGTTTGCTACCCATCACGATGTGCGAGCCGCCATAGCTCTTGCGCAGCGTAACCGTCACCTTGGGCACGGTGGCTTCGCCGTAGGCGTAGAGGAGTTTTGCGCCGTGTGAGATCACGGCATTGTACTCCTGACCGGTACCGGGCAAGAAACCGGGTACGTCGACGAGGCTGACGATGGGAATGTTGAAGGCATCGCAGAAGCGCACGAAGCGGGCGGCCTTGCGGCTGGCATTCACATCGAGCACACCGGCGTAGACCTTCGGCTGGTTGGCCACGATGCCGACGCTCTGGCCGTTGAAACGGGCGAAACCGATGATGATGTTCTGCGCGAAGTCGCGTTGCACTTCCAAAAATTCGCCGTTGTCCACCACCGCTCCGATGACCTCATACATATTGTAGGCCATGTTGGGGTTGTCGGGGATGATTTCGTTGAGTACATCCTCTTTGCGATCGATGGGATCGGCACAAACCACGCGAGGTGCGCGTTCGTGGTTGTTTTGCGGCAGATAGGAAAGGAGATTGCGGATCAGTGCGGCAAATTCCTCCTCGGTCTTGGCCGTGAAGTGGGCCACACCGCTCTTTTTGGCGTGCACGCTCGCACCGCCGAGGTCCTCTTGGCTCACTTCCTCGCCCGTGACGGTTTTCACCACCTTGGGGCCGGTGAGGAACATGTAGGAGACGCCCTCAAGCATGACGATGAAATCGGTCAATGCGGGCGAATACACGGCACCACCGGCGCAGGGGCCGCAGATACCGGAAATTTGGGGCACCACACCCGAGGCTTCAATGTTGCGCTGGAAGATGTCGGCAAAACCGGCCAGTGCATTGATGCCTTCCTGGATGCGCGCGCCGCCCGAGTCGTTGAGTCCGATGCAGGGAGCACCCATCTTCATGGCCAAATCTTGCACTTTGCAGATCTTCTCGGCCATCGTTTTGGAGAGCGAACCCCCGTTGACGGTGAAATCCTGGGCGTAGAGATAGACCAAGCGCCCGTTGATGGTGGCACTGCCGCACACCACACCGTCGCCGTAGAATTGTTTTTTCTCCATGCCGAAATCGTGGCAGCGGTGGAGCTTGAACATGTCGAGCTCTTCGAAACTTCCTTCGTCGACGAGTAGGGCGATGCGTTCGCGAGCGGTGGCTTTTGCCTTTGGCGTGCTGCTTGTCGATGGCCACTTCGCCGCCCCCGAGGCGGGCTTTCTCGCGAAGTTCGACGAGCTGCTTGATTTTCTTCAATTGTTCACTCATATCGATTGATTGTAGCGTTGTTAGTATCAGAGACATGCAAAGCGGCTTGCGCACAATCTTTGCCCGGCAAAATTACGCTTTTCTCCCGAAGTGCGCAAATAATAGGGCGCTTTGCCGACATCTTAAAATCGTCGGGCGTGCTCTCGGGAAAGGGCGCGAACGAAAAAGGCCGATTTCATCGAACTCGAGCCGCATTTTCGCCCCATGGCAGCGCAAGAAAAAGGGAGACTCCTTGCGATGAAGGTGTCTCCCGGGGGAAATAATTGAAACAGTCTTAGAACTGAAAGGCAGAGAGGTCGATCTCTTCGCACTGCATGGCGGCCAGTCGCTCGCTGCCGGCTGCCGTGAGGGAAAAATACATCTGCCGTTTGTCTTGCTTGCAGCGGGCGCGGCTGACGAAGCCCAGTCGCTCCACCGAAGCGATGACTTTCGAAGCGTTGGAGGGCGTCAAATCCAGTTGCTCGGCAAGTTCGCTCGAGGTCATGCAGCCCGACTCACGAAGGGTGCAAAGGAGCATCGCTTCGTTGATGTTCAAGTCGTAGAGGCGCTCAAAACGGCGTTCGAGGGCGGAAATGGCGCGATAAAGATCGCGGAGTTTGCATATTATCGTTTGATCCATCGGTGGTTTTGCGCAAATTGCTCCTTGCCGCCTCTTCGCTCGATGAGGGGGCAACGAGAGATCAGGCGGTGCGGCAATAAACAAGCGGCGGCGCGTCGACTGATCGAATACGGATGTGCACAGCTGTCGGGAGCGCACGGGCGGTGCTGCGCCGTCTGCGGACGGCAACGGAGAGCGATCGCGCGAACGGCTGTAGGAAGCGCGCGCCGGCTTACTTCAACAGGTGCGTGTCGACCACCTCTTTGAGCTGTCCGTACGAAAGGGCGCCGGTCGCCATCTGCGGGGTGTCGTTCATGGGGATGAAGAGGAGCGTGGGCACGGAGCGGATGTTGAAAACGGCCGAAAGTTCGGATTCTTGATCGACATCCACCTTGTAGACGTCGATTTTTCCGTCATACTCTTCGGCGATGCGCTCGAGATGCGGTGCCATTGCCTTGCAGGGGCCGCACCAAGTGGCGTAGAAGTCGATCACGGCAGGGCGATCGCCCTTGAACTGCCAGTTGTCGGTGTTGTTTTGATAGTCGAAAACGTGAGTGAGGAAGTATTCGTTGGTGATCTCTTTTGCTTTCATTGCGTTGATGTTGAATGGTTTTTGAATCGGGATTACTTATTTTCCATTGGAAATCACTGCAAAAGTAATAAACGCGTGCGACATAAACAAATTTCCAATGGAAATAAATTAGTCGGCGGCCATTTTCCGGAGAAATTCCTCGTTGGGCGCTCCAATTTCGGTTTGTCGACCGAAAGAGAAATGAGCGACAAAACAGAACGACGGAAGTTTCCATAAAAAAACAAGGCGACTTTTCTTCAAAACAAGGTACATTTGCACGCTTTCTCCCAAGTTTTATTGGCAGCGAGGTCGAGCCTCACTTTCAGTACGTCTGCTTTCGGGCTTTTTCTCTCGTTGAGCTTCAGTCGAGAGAATATATTTTGCCGAAAAAAGATGGCATTTGCCCCCTCCTATCGGCTTACCGAATACATTAGCGGAGAGTAAATCTCAAAAAATGCAGATTTCCATGCAGTCATTTCGCTTTTTTTCCACTCATTCATCACGATAAACTCTATCGTGATGCCAACTCATCGGAAATCTACCGGCACTGCGCCATTCGACTCGCAGACTTTGGGAGAACTCTATGAAACCTATGCTCCGCAACTGCTTCGTATCTGCCTCCGCTACGTCAAAAAAATCAAGCGGAGGCCGAAGACGTTTTGCACTGATGCCTTCGTGATTATTTTCACCCACATCGATCATTTGCGCGATGAAACCAAGCTGGTGCACTGGATGACGGTGATTGTGCGCAATCTCGCGCTTCGGCAGGCGAAAGCCACGGAAGAGCGTCGTCGACTGCGCGAAACGTTGACCGACGAAACGGCGGCTCTCGACAACGACGACCCGGCCCCTGAGATTTCGACGGAGCGTTTGCTCCAAGCCATCGATGCCCTGCCACGCGGCTACGGAGAAGTGTTTCGACTTGCGGTGCTCGACGGACTGACGCACGATGAAATCGGGCAATTGCTGGGCATTGCTCCGCACAGTTCGTCGTCGCAACTCGCAAGGGCCAAACGGATGTTGCGAAAATGGTTGACCGACTACCGTCTGTTGCTGATTCTTCCGGTGGCGCTGGGCGTTTGGCTCTACCGCCTGCGCAATGTGCACCGACCTCCGGCTGCGTCGATGGCCTCGCTGCCTGCCTCGCCGGCTCGAAAGGCGCCTCTACGAGCGGCCGCGGCATCTGCTGCAGCGCGCAAGGAGCGGGGAGTGGGCGGGCGGCCGAAGCGGGCCGACAAAGCGACACACGGCAGCTACCGGCGCGAGAGAACACCCGGTTCATTGCCGCCAAAATTGTCGGTTCCATCGCGTTTCGATGCACTCATCGCCGCCGAAAGGCCCGATTCTGCCCTACCCTTTGCGTCGCTTCCCGCCTTGTCGCGCAACAGCGACAGTCTCACCGCGCCACACCCCCTCGACCGGGAAAAGGTTCGCCCGATCGCCTCGGCCGTTCGCGATCTCGCGTTCGCTCCGCGCAAATCTTACCCGTGGACGATGAATTTCGGCGGTGGAACCGGCGCCAATGCGTCGAATTCGCCCGTTCGTTTCGACTATCTTTCGCTCACGGACCACGCCAATGGAGGGGTGAGACGCAAAATCCATTCGTTGCAGGAGCTTTCGGACTATCTCGTGTCCAACCGTTCGCTGCTGGACTCGCTCGAACAGGCGCAATTGAACCGTTTTTTGCTCAACAACGTCCACTCGTCGGAGGACTTGCAAAACCTCAATGAGACGGAACGCCACCAACGTCCCGTGACGATGAGCCTTTCGGTGGGCAAGCAGTTGAGTGAGCGGTGGTTCTTCGGCACCGGCGTGAGCTACACGCGCCTGGATTCGGAGTTTGAAAGCGCCTTCCACAAAGGGCGCATTCAAAAACAACAGCGGATTGATTATTTAGGCGTGCCTTTGCGGTTCACCTACCGCGTTTGGGGCAAAGATCGCTTCGATGTCTACGCCACGGGCGGAGCCACCTTCGAATGGCCGGTGCGCACCTCGCTGAAGAAGGCCTACGTCGAAACGACCGACTCCGTGACGCCGCTGCGCACTCACTTCTCTGCTCCGTGTCAATGGTCGGTACAGCTGGGAGCCGGCGTGGAATATCGTATCGTGCGCCCCTTCACGCTCTTTGTCGAACCCGGTGTGACGCACTATTTCGGAACGGGAACATCGGTGCGCACTTATCGTTCGGAACATCCGTGGTGCGTGACGGTTCCCTTCGGCATTCGCCTCACTTGGTGAGCTCTTCACACCGCCGCGCGACGAGATTCGCTGCGGCGGTGTCGCATTTTGCGACGTAGACCGTGCAGTATTTTGGCAGGTATGCACTCCTTTTCAAAAAAGGATACGAATAACCTACCATGTACAACCTCTACGATTATCTACAAAACGGGTGGACATTTCTTCACAACCTGTTGCGCCCTCGGCACAAAACCCTGACTTCTCTGATGATTTATTCGACCACGCGGTGTCAATCGCGTTGTCAACATTGCTCCATTTGGAAAAAACCGGCCGAACACCTCTCGCTCGACGACATTCGCCGCATCATGGAGTCAAAATGCGTGACAGCCCGCACCACAGTGGGCTTAGAAGGCGGAGAATTTCTGTTGCATCCGGAAGCGGATGCCATCTTGGGGTGGTTTGATGCGCACCATCCTAACTATACCCTGCTGTCGAACGCTTTGGCTCCGCAGAAACTCACGCAGATGTTGGAAAAAGCACCACCCGAAACACCTCTACCTCTCGCTCGACGGGGACAAAAGCACTTATCGACACATGCGGGGCGTCGACGGTTACGAGCAGGTGATGCAAGTCATCGAACAATGGCACGAACGGATTCCCATTTCGCTCATGTTTTGCCTCTCGCCCTGGAACTCGTTCCGCGACATGGAGCACGTCATTACCGTGGCCAAGCGCTATGGCATCGATGTGCGCATCGGTATCTACAGCACGATGTCGTTTTTCGACACCACTTCGGGACTGATCGACACGGCACACACCGATTTCCTGCGGCAGATTCCGCCGTCGATCCACGAAACGGACGAAAACTTCGATTTCGTGGCGCTCTACGACGAGTGGAAAAATCAACGCCTGCGGTTGCGTTGCCACAGTATCTTCAACGAGCTGGTGATTCATTCCAACGGCGACGTGCCGATTTGCCAAAATCTGGATGTGGTGTTGGGGAACATACACGAACGTTCGCTCGACGAGATTTTCAACTCGCGCGAAAGCTGCGAAACACAGTGTCGCCACTCGCACCGATGCAATGAATGCTGGATCAACTATCACCGAAAGTTTGACATCATCCTCTTGCGCAACCTCGAACGCCTGCTGCCCAAACGACTCATCGAATGCTGGTACGGTCGCTACCAATGGACGGCCGATCGGCGGATGACTTACAGACAATACATGGAACAAAAAACTCATCTCGACGCATGAAATTGATGCTTCCGCTCATCCGGCGCTACAAACGTCTTCGAGATCTCCGCCAAATGAACGATCTCTACACCGGTGCGTACGCAATGGTCGGCTTCGGCCACCACGCTGTTCATCATTTGCTCCCGTGCATGCAGCATTTAGGTTTGCAGCTGCGCTCCGTTTGCTGCTCGTCGGCGAGCAAAGCTGCGGCCGTGGCACGGAAATACCCCGGCGTGCGCGGCACGACCTCACTGCACGAAGTGCTCAACGACAAGGAGATTGACGGTGTCTTCGTGGCGGCGACGCCGTCGGCCCATTTTGCCATCGCCCGTGCGGTATTGGAGAGCGGGAAAGCGCTCTTTGTGGAGAAACCGCCCTGCACCTCTCTCGAAGAGCTCGACTGCCTGATCGAAACGGCGAAGTGTGCGGGCAACCGCCCCGTGACGGTGGGTTTCCAGCGCCGTTTTTCGCCGGTGACCGACCGCTTGCGGCAGGAATTGCGCGGGGCGGCGGTGCACAGTTACCACTATCGTTTCCTTACCGGCGCCTATCCGGAAGGCGATGTGCTGACGGATTTGTTCGTTCATCCGCTGGATTGGGTGTGTTTTCTCTTCGGCGAGGCTCTAGTGCGCAGCTTCACTTCCGTCGGCCGAGACTCGCGGGGTGAGGTCACGCTGTTGCTGGTTTTGGAACACCGAGAGGCGGTGGGTTGCCTGGAACTGTCGACGGCCTACACGTGGAAACCTTCGATGGAATCGCTGGAAATCAACACCCGAACGGGAATTTACAGAACGGACGGCGCGAATTTTCTGGACTGCACGGAGAAAAGCCCCACCTTCTTCGGCATTCCCACGGAAAAGGTGTTTCGACGCACCGCGTGCACCCGCCATTTGCTTGAAACGACGGATTTGCGCCGACAGCGGCGGGGCATACCATCGTGAAACAGGGTTTCTTTGACGAAGTGCGCGATTTTGCCCGCCGCACCGAGGGGAAGGTGCGCGGAAACTCCCGGGCCGGTTTGGAAAGCGTGCGCCCCACTTTCGTCTTGCTCGAGGAAATCCGACGAAGGATGGAGGAAGGTTGACGAAGAACGGCGCGAAGCGAAGAGAGGGCGGAGGTCGTCGCCCCGATTTTGCGAGTGGTCGAGTCATTGTCGCCGAGCCGCAGCCGTCTTCTACGAAAAAGCCGCCCCTCTCTTACGAAAGGGGCGGCTTGCTATTGGGGTGATGCGGGGTGCCGCGCGCCGAGGCGGCGGACACTCACGCAAGAACGTGAGGCTTAGGCCTGACGCTTCACGCGCTTGTAACCATAAACGGCGAGATCACCGAGTTCTTCCTCGATGCGGAGGAGCTGGTTGTACTTAGCCATGCGGTCGGAGCGGCTGAGCGAACCGGTCTTGATCTGACCCGAGTTGGTAGCCACGGCGATATCTGCGATGGTAGCGTCTTCGGTTTCGCCCGAACGGTGCGAAGTCACCGAAGTGTAGCCTGCGCGGTGAGCCATTTCGATGGCGTCGAGCGTCTCAGAGAGCGAACCAATCTGGTTGACCTTGATGAGAATCGAGTTACCGCAACCGAGTTCGATGCCCTTCTTGAGGAAGTCTACGTTGGTCACGAAGAGGTCGTCGCCGACGAGCTGGCAACGATCGCCGATGGCGGCGGTGAGTTTCTGCCAGCCTTCCCAGTCGTTCTCCGACATACCGTCTTCGATGCTGTCGATGGGATACTTTTCAACGAGGCCGGTGAGGTAAGCCACCTGTTCGTCGGCCGTGCGCTTGGCACCCTTCTCGCCTTCGAACTTGGTGTAGTCGTAAACACCGTCGGCATAGAATTCGGAAGAAGCGCAGTCGAGACCGATCATCACGTCCTTACCGGGTTCGTAGCCGGCAGCCTTGATGGCCTTGAGGATGCTTTCGAGGGCATCTTCGGTACCGTCGAGCGTGGGAGCGAAACCACCTTCGTCACCTACGGCAGTGGAGAGACCACGGTCGTGGAGCACCTTCTTGAGGGCGTGGAAGACTTCGGCACCCATGCGGAGACCTTCGCGGAACGAGGGAGCACCTACGGGACGGATCATGAATTCCTGGAACGCGATGGGAGCGTCGGAGTGCGAACCACCGTTGATGATGTTCATCATGGGCACGGGGAGGGTGAAGGTGTTCGTGCCACCGATGTAACGGTAGAGGGGCATGTTGAGGGCAGCGGCACCGGCCTTAGCCACGGCGAGGGAAACGCCGAGGATGGCGTTGGCACCGAGGTTGGACTTGGTCTTCGTGCCGTCGAGAGCGAGCATCTTGTGGTCGATGCCGCGCTGATCGAATACGCAGTGACCCAAGAGAACGGGAGCGATCTTCTCGTTGACGTTGGCAACGGCCTTGAGCGTACCCTTACCGCCGTAACGCTTCTTGTCGCCGTCGCGGAGTTCGAGGGCTTCGTGCTCACCGGTCGAGGCACCGGAGGGAACCGATGCACGACCCATCACGCCGTTTTCGAGCGTTACGTCTACTTCTACTGTGGGATTGCCGCGGGAATCGAGAATCTCGCGAGCTACGATTTTCTGAATTTTCATCGTGTATGAAATTTTGTAGGGAGTTGCGGAGTAAGGGGGTTATTTCACGAGTTCAACCCACTTGGCAATGCGCTCGGGGTTCTTGTCTTCGTCGGCTGCGTCGAGGGCGAGACCGATGAACTTGCCGTCGCGGTTGATTTCGGAGTCCGTCACCTGGTAATCTTCGGGCTCGTAAGCACCGACGAAGGTGGCGCCGCTGTCCTGAAGTGCGTCGTAGATCTGAGCGAGTGCGCCGCAGAAGCTGTCGCCGTAGCTGTCGGAGTCGCCGCAGCCGAAGAGACCGATCTTTTTGCCGGCGAGGTCTTGTGCCTTGAGGTTGTCGAGGAAGTCGTACCAGTCATCTTGCAGGTCGCCTGCACCCCAGGTCGAAGAACCGAGCAGGAGGGTATCGTAGTCGGCTACCGTCGAGGCGTCGGTATCGCCCACGTTGTGAATGTTGGCAGCGTCAACGCCGAGAGCCGCTGCGATGTCGTTTGCTGCAGCTTCGGTGTTGCCCGTGCTGCTGCCGTAATAAATTCCGATCATGTTGTGTGATTTTGATGGGTGAATGAATTGGCCCGGCAAAGTTCGTGCTGCTTCGGGCCCGCACAATCACCTCAACGGTGACTTTGCACGGCAAAATTACAAAGATAATTCGGAATAGCCCCCCCGAGCGGCAGTTTTATGATGGGGGACGCGGAGAGAAATATCGTTCGCGCCCGATTGCAACGCCGTGCGCGGGGAAAAGGCGACCGGAAACGAACACGCGAGAGCGAAGCGCGGAAGGGCGAAACGTTTGTGGATCAGCGCAACACGACATGTCGGAGTAAAAATGTATCTTTGCGCTGAGCTCGAAAATACACCGCCCGCAATAGTCAAATTGTCGGGGGCTTTCGGCGGAAAACGCCCGAGTTTTTTCAAATTTCCCCGAAGGAGTCGGCACAACAAATGCCATTTTATCTTAAAACATCGTCGACCGCGACGGCTCCCTCGCTTTTCCCTTCACGCTCAATCCACTGCTCCATGAACGACCTGCTCCAGCTCTTTATCTTTGCCCAAACGCCGCTCGAAGAATTGCGTGCGTGGTTGGCAGCGACGCCCCACCGCTTCGAGCGCTTCGCTCCCGGAGAGCGCATCATCGCCCAGGGGGCGGAATGCCGTTCGGCGCTCCTGCTCACCGCGGGGAAGGCCAACACGGAGATGGTGCAAGACGGGCGCGACCTGTCGATCGATGTGCTCAAAGCACCGATGCTCTTGGCCTCGGCCTTCTTGTTCGGGTCGGAGAATCGCATGCCGGTGTCGGTCACGGCGGCCACCGAATGCGAGGTATGGACGGTGAACAAGGAGGCACTCTTCGACTTCATGTTGCAGCACCCGGAGGCGATGCGCCGCTTTGTGGCGGAGGTGTCGGATCGCACGCAGTTTCTGAGTCGCCGACTGCGCCAACTCACGCTGCAAAGTCTGCGATCGCGGGTGCTGGACTTCCTGCACGAACGCGGACGCATGGAGAGTGTGCAGACGGCGGCACAACAACTGGGTGTGCAGCGGCCGTCGCTCTCGCGCGTGCTGTCGGACTTGGTAGCCGAAGGGCGGGTGGAGAAACGAGACGGGGCTTTCGTGGCCGTGGAGCTCCCGAGCGATGAACTGTGAGCCCGCACCGAGGCGGAGACTTCCACGGAAGCGGACGCAGTGCGCCGGGAGGTGCACCGCACGGCCGCAAAACACTCCCTGCGGACGGCGGTACCCTACCCTCACCCTGCGCCAAACGTCGGAGCACAGGACGAACAACGCCCCCTTGCCTCGAGAGGTAAGGGGGCGTTTTATGTGCGTTCGGCGGCACCGAACCCGAATACTAAGATGCGCGCCGAACGAGGACCGCCGAATCAGGCGGCCTATGGGACGGACGCTGCCGATCAGGCGATGCCGAAGACCTTGAAATCGTTTTCGACGTCGGTGATGCCGGCAATGCCGAAGTTCTTGACGAGCACATCGACCACACCGGGCGAAAGGAAACCGGGGAGCGTGGGACCGACGTGGATGTCTTTGATGCCGAGATAGAGGAGGGCGAGGAGCACGATGATGGCTTTCTGCTCATACCAAGCGATGTTGTAGGCGATGGGCAGTTGGTTGACGTCATCGAGTCCGAACACTTCCTTGAGTTTGAGGGCGATAAGGGCCAGAGAGTAGCTGTCGTTGCACTGTCCTGCGTCGAGCACACGGGGAATGCCGTTGATGTCGCCGAGCGGGAGCTTGTTGTAGCGGAACTTGGCGCAGCCGGAGGTGAGAATGACGATGTCTTTGGGCAGCGCCTTGGCAAACTCGGTGTAGTAGTTGCGGCCACGCTGGCGACCGTCGCAACCGCTCATGACCACAAACTTGCGGATGGCACCGGACTTGACGGCCTCGACCACCTTGTCGGCGAGGGCGAAGACTTGGTTGTGGCCGAAACCACCGACGATGCTGCCGTGTTCGATGGTGCGCGGGGGCTCGCAGGTGAGGGCCACTTCGATGATTTCGGAGAAATCTTTATGACCATCGGCGTCGGCCTCGATGTGTTTCCAACCGGGATAGCCGGTGGAATTGGTGGTGAACACGCGATCCTTGTAGGTGGCGTTGGAGAGGGGCGGCACGATGCAGTTGGTGGTGAAGAGAATGGGGCCGTTGAAGGCGGTGAACTCTTCGCGCTGCTGCCACCAAGCGTTGCCGTAGTTGCCGACGAAGTGCTTGTACTTCTTGAATGCAGGGTAATAGTGGGCGGGAAGCATCTCGCCGTGGGTGTAAACATCGACGCCTTTGCCTTCGGTCTGTTCGAGCAGCATTTCGAGGTCCTTGAGATCGTGGCCGCTGATGAGGATGCCGGGACGGCGGCCGCCTTCAATCGACACTTCGGTCACTTCGGGGTGCCCGTAGGTGCCGGTGTTGGCGGCGTCAAGTTGGGCCATCGACTTCACACCGTACTCGCCGGTGCGGAGCGTGAGGGCGATGAGGCCTTCGACATCGAGCTCGTCGACGGTGAGGGTGGCCATGGCGTCGCACATGAAGCGGTTGAGATCGAGATCTTCGTGGCCGAGACGCTGGGCGTGTTCCACGTAGGCGGCCATACCCTTGAGGCCGTAGATGATGAGTTCGGTGAGGGAACGCTTGTCGGCGTCGGTTTCGGCCAAAACGCCCACTTCGCCGGCTTTGGCGTCGTAGGCTTCGCGGCCGGCGCGCCAGGTTACGGCATCGGCTGTGGGCACGGGAGCGAGGGCACGGAGGCGTTCGGCCAGGGCATCGCGGAGGTCGAGACCGCGATCAACGCGTGCGGCGATGCTTTCGTCGTCGAAATTGGCGTTGGTGATGGTGCAGAACAGGGCATCGGTGTTGAAGTGATAGACTTCGGTGGCGATGTCTTGGCCGTGGCGGCGAAGTTCGCGTTCGAGCACGGAGATGCCGCGCACCACAAAGAGGAGCAGGTCTTGAAGACGGGCGGTGGAGGCTTCCTTGCCGCAAACGCCTTGATGAGGCAACCGGTGTTGCCGGCCGTTTCTTGGCACTGGAAGCAGAACATTTTGGGATCCATTGTTATGTCAGTGTGTCTATGTTTGAAGTGTCGGAGAAAGGGTCAGAAACGTACGTGGCGATCTTCCAAACGTACGGCGAGGGGGAAGAGGATCTCGTTTTCGAGATGGATGTGCTCGTGAAGGGCGTTCATGAAGGCGGCCACTTCGCTCATGAGTTCGCGATAGTCGGTATCGGCGTTGGCGTCGACCGCAAAAATCGTGGGTGAGTTGGGCGATGCGGGCGTAGCGTTGGATTTCGCCTTCGTGGTCGTCTTCCATGACGCGGATGGGGTTGGCGACGCTGCCACAGTGCATCTGCTCGAGGTCGCGATCTTCGCGATCGGCTTCGAAGAGTTCGAGGATGAAGGGGAAGAGCACATTTTCTTCCTTCATGAGGTGCATGTCAAGATCGATGAGCGACTCCTCGAAGAGGGCGCAGGCTTCGGCGAGCTCGAGTTGTTCGGGACGCGCCTCGACGGCGCGGCGGAAACGGGCGAGGATGCCGGGACCGTTGTCGCGGATGCCACGGTGGTGGATCTTGAGGATGTAGTCGATAAGGAGATCGGCGGGCCAGTTTTCGGCCAATGCGTAGAGAGGATTTGTGTTCATCTATTCGGGATTTTGGCGCAAAGGTAGCCGATGCACAACTTTCGGGTGGTAACATGGGTTACGCGGGATGGAAAGAAAACAAAAAAAGCGCGCAAACTCACGGGGAGTTTGCGCGCTGCGCGTATTGATGGGGAAGATCGGCGGTTTATTTCACCACACGACGACCGTTCTCAATGTAGATATTGCCGGGACGGGTCTCGAAGACGCGGCGACCGCTGAGATCGAAGAGGGTGCCTTGCTCGGCGTTAAAGCGCTGCGGAGCGAGGATGCCGGTGAGTTTGTTCACACCTTGCAGTTCTTCGAAGTCGCCCTTGGTGAGCATGAAGTCGGTGATGCAGAAAATGCGCTGACCGGTCATGTTCACGACCATACCGATGGCCACTTCAGTCTCCTTGTCGAGGGTGAAGTGGAGGGTGTTCGTGCCTCCGTTGGCCTTACCTTCCATGCGTTGCGAAGCAATGGCCGTGGAGAGGTTGTCGGTGTCGGGGAGTTTGTTGCCGGCTGCCACAACGAGGAACGAACCGTCGGCTTGGTCATGCTGACCATAGGTAACCGTCAACGAATAGAGGCCTGCGGGGAGTTTCACCACTTGGTAGACCTTGTGGTCCTTGAGGTCGGCGAAGCCGTCCCAACCGGTGGCGACGGTGAAGTTACCGTTCTTGACAGCGTCGAAGCAGGCTCCGGTAGTCACCTTGCCGTTCTTCACTTCGTTCTCCAGTTTCCAGTCCTTCAACTCGTACCAGCGACCGTTCTTGGCGTCGTTCATCTGCACGTTGGTGTGGCGGAATTGGTTCTTGGCGTTGGCCAAATAGGTTCTCGTCACGTCGGCAGTGCCCTTGTTTGAGAAGTTGAGGCTGAAGACACCCTTCGAGAGGGGCCAAGCATCGCCGTCGGGGCCAAATCCGAGGCGCGTGCCGTGGTTGGCATTGGCACCGCGGTCTTGGACATTGCCGCTATTCTGGTTGAAGTCGTAGTAAACACGGAGATCGGCGGCTTTGACGTCGGCTGCATTCACGTCGAGCGGCTCGTTGCCCCAGGTTTGGAGTTGTTCCTGCGTGAGCGGGGTGCCCCAAACACGGAATTCATCGATCTGACCGCTCATGTCGGCTGCCGAAGCGCCGATTGCGAAGCTGTTGAGTCCCTTGATGGCGTTCAAAGCGTACTGCGAGAAGACTTTCTGTCCGTCGCGGTAGATGATGACGTTGTTGTTCTGCACGACAACGGCGTAGTGATGCCATTCGCCGTGCCACAACAAGATCGTTGTTGCTCTTGACCTGGCGACCGCCCTTGCTGACAATGAGCTGTCCGGCTGCGTTGGTCTTGATGAGGAAGTTGGCGTCATCGTCGCCGATACCGCAGCAGAAGTCGGTGAGCTTCGAGGGGTTCATCCACCACTCAACGGTGAAGTTTTTGTCCTCTTCGGTGAGGGGCGATTTGCTCAGCACAACGCGAGAGGAAGCACTGTTGAAGCTCAGGCCGCTCTTCGAATCGGCGTTGACCACAACGAGACCGCGGTTGCGCACGTTGGAGCTGGTGCCGACATTGTTGGAAGCGGTGAGCGAAACGTCGTAGACACCGGGTTCGGTGGCCTTGAATTCGACGTTGCGACCCGACACGAGATAATTCTTGTTGGGGCTCGAGAGGATCCACTTCCAGTCGGTGGGACCGAACTTGGTCTCGTCCTTCAGACGAACGGTGTCGCCGCGGAGAACGACGGGTGTGAGCACGTTGAAGTCGGCTTCGGGGCGCACTTCGGCCACGTCGATGACTTGCGTCTGCGTCTTTTCCTCGCCGGCAGTGGAGGTAACTTTGAGTGTAACCTTGTGCTTTCCGATGGTTTGGAAAGTGGTGGCTGCCGAAACGGCCTTGGAGGAGGTAACATCACCGCCTTCCATCGTCCATTCGTAGCGATAACCGGCCACGGGCTGAGTGGGAATGAAGCTTACGCGCTGGCCGGCAGCACTTGCTTGAGCGATGCTTTGAAGTCGGCGCTGAAAGCCGCAGCGGGCGTGACTTCGATGGTGCGCTTGACGGTGACTTTGTTGGCGTCGGTGCCGTCGGAGGCCGTGAGGGTCACATCATATTTGCCAACCTTGGGGAAGATGGCCGTGAGCTGCGTGCCGTTGTAGTCCTTGACGCCGGCGTCGGGCGCGTCCCAAGTAAGGTGTTTCACGGCGTCGGGGCAGGTAACGGAGAACAGGGCGGGCTGACCGGCTTCCACGGTGGCGGGGGAGGTTACTCGCGTGTTGTTGATCGAAATGGTGCCCTTCACTTCCGTGTTCCAAGTCTTGTCGCTGTTGATTTCCTCGTAGGTCTTGGTGTCGGGGTTGGTGATCGGTGCATTGTGTGCGCCCACGCAGTCGTGGAGATAGGGCTTGCCGTCGATGCTGATCACGTCGCCTTTATAGTAAGCGATGAGGCCTTGGGGCAAGACGCTGCCGCTGAACTCGGTGTTCATGGCTTGGAGAATCTCGTAGCGCGTGCGGCTCTTGTCCCAGATGCGAATTTCGTCGTAGACGGCGTCCTGTCCGTTGTCTTCGCCCGACCAGAAATTGAGGTTGCCGAAGCCTCCGATGCCACTGAACGAGGGGCTACCGGAAACAGAGCCGCGGCCCATGCCGTCGACGTAGACATTGAAGCTGCTCTTGTTCACCACCATGGCGATGTGGTTCCAACGTCCTACCTTCAAAGCGCCTTCGGCGTGCACACGTTTCTCGCCCACTGCATCCCAACCGGCGGTGAAAGTACCGTTGCCATTGGCGTGGAACATGAATTGTCCCCAGCGACCGGCTTGGAGGTTCCAGTCTTTGAGGCTCTGGGGCTTGATCCAGAACTCGATGGTGCAGTTATTGTAGCTGTCGTTGAAGACATCGGGGATGCTGAAGCCGTTGTTGTTGAACTTGGCGGCAACATTGGGGGTCTGCACGGGCACAGGGGTGCTAACTGTCAGGCGCTGACTCTCGATACCGCTGTCGAACACGGCCGAAACGCTGTAAGCGCCGTTGCCATCAATGGTTTGTTCGCGCTTTTCGGTGTCGGAGATCTTCACACCGTCCTTATAGACGTTGTACTGCTTGACGCTGTGACCGCAGTTCTGGGGTGCATCCCAAGTGAGTTGCGTGCCTTTGAGCTGCAGGTTGCGCGGCATGGTGTATTGTTCGCCGTAGACTACACCGCTCACCGTGGTGATCTTACCGCCGGGTACGGGCAACACGCCGTCGTCGCTCTTGAGTTCGAGCGGAGTTTCCACACCTTCCTTGTCGAATTCGTAGTCGATGATCGACACATTATAGATGTGTCCGCTACCCTTGGCGCGCGAAGCGATTTTCGACTTGGTGCGAGCATCTACATTGAAGAAGAATTTGAGGGGCTTGGAGTGATCGAGTCCTTCGCAGAGGTCGGTGAGGTCATAACCGAACTCCATCGGTTCGTCATGCAGCTTACCGTCGGCCCAACGTCCGAGCATGGGCACGGCAGGTGCGGGGTTAAGGTCGCCGTTGTGGCCGTCACCCGCCCAACGGAAGTGGTGGAGTTCGATGGTCTTTTCGGGACGCGTGGCGTTGGGATCGGTGGCCACACCCACAGAAAGGAGCATTTCCGAACGGTGGGAGTAGTCCATCTTCACTTTGATGGTGCGCAGCGGACGATAGTTCTTGCGCACGTAGTAGAGTTCGGGCTGCCACCAGCCGCCGCTCTGCTTGCGCACTTCTTTGCCGCCTTCTTTCGTGACGCTGTGTGCGGGGAAGCCGTAAGCATAAGGGCAATAGATGAGACCGTTGTTGGCCCATCCGCCCCATGAGTTGGCGATGATCCAAGCACCCACCTCGTCTTTTTTTCCTTTTCGCCGGCTTTTCCGTTGCCGTCGAGGTCAAATTCGATGCGATCGTCGTAGCCTACGATGGTGAGAGCGTGGTCGACACTCGTACCCCACCAGCGAACGTAGCTTTGTCCCACTACGCCGGCCTCGAGGTTGGCGGGAGTTTTGGGAATACCGCCTTGTGCGCAGGCAGAGGCCACACCGATACCGGCAATACCGCCGCAGGCGAAGTCGGTGTCGCCGTTGTGGTTCCACAACCAGTTCTTCAACAAGTTGCGACCTTCCTCAGAACCGACGTTCATCGGCAGACTGCGGGGCTGCCACATGCGGTTGAACATGGCTTCGTGCCATTTCTCATAACCCGTCATCCAGCCGTAGTCTTGGCTGTCCCATTCTTTGTAGCCGAAGAGGGCTGAGTTACCACGGCCGCCATAGGTTTTCACCGAAGGCACACCCACGTACTGCACAAACTGGTCCTTGCCCGAGTTGCCGTAAGTGAGGAGCCACACGAAGTGCGTGGGATACATATTTTCGGGCAGCGAGGCGTTGGTGTGACGGAAGGCGTTCAACTCGTGCGTGAACATGTAAGCGATGCGCGATGCCGAGCCGCACGAACCGCCTTCTTGCGAGATAATGGGCGGGAAGTACATCGTGGCGGCGTTGTTCACGTGGTCGGGGCGCTGACTCTCGGCGGGTACCGGCGCTCCCTTCAGGCGGGGACGCGAACCGTAGCGCAACAGCGAACGGTCGGGACGCACCGTGGGGTCGTAGTCGGGATATTTTTGACGATCCACAACGAGCTGTGCAGGCATCGACGCCGGGAAGGCGACAGCTGCCAGACAGACGAGTTTGAGAATGCTTTTCATATCGGAAATATGAGCGTTTGGGATTGATGAATCGATGAATTATCAGAAAGAGATGCCGCACTGAGCGAGCGCTGTCCGTAGACTTTGCGCGCCTTCTGTCGAAGAACGGAGGAGAAGGAGGGAAAGGGCGGCACACAGATACACTTCTACGCTTGCAAATTTACACCTTGGATTGCAAAACAACAAGAAAGCGCGGGGCTTTTCCGCTCCAACACCTCGATTTTAACAAACGGGCATTGCAACTCGGGCTTCAAATATGTTCTGTGGCATAAATTTTAAGACACACCCTCCAACTATTCACACTCATCTCTTATATATAGTGCGGTTTTGGCGTTGTGCGCTGCGGTGGATACGGGAGAGGCGCTGCGAAAAGCACGTCGCCCCGGTGCACACGGTGTGCATCGGGGCGACCTTTGGGGGAAGGCGTCGAAAAACAGGGAAGCGTAGAATCGCGCCGGGAGTGTGCTTGCGATCAATGGGAGCACACGGCGCACCCAGCCCGACAACAATCGGACTAGTACGGAGCCGTCGGCACATGAGGCGCGACAGGCACAACAGTGCAAGAGGCAAACGCCGGATGGCGCGGGGCTATTGCTTCAGTGCAAGCACGTCATTCTGCATCGCCGGCCTGTTCGGCGGCGTTCCATTCGCAGAAGGGGCGGCGCGTGAGGGCCGAATTGTAGTAACGTCGGCGACCGGTCACTTCGCGACCGAGCCAATCGGGGCGTTCGAAGGGGGCATCAACTGCGGGGAGCTCAATTTCGGCCACGGTCAGCCCCGCGTTGACTCCGAGAAACTCGTCGACCTCGTAGGTGAGCCCGCCGACAGGACGAGCCAGCGCACCTTTTCCACCACGCCGGGCAGACAAAGCGGAAGCAACAAGCGGGCCTCATCGGCCGAGATCTCCTTTTCCCACTCGAAACGCGAAAGTCCGCCGTCGTGCGACGGTCCTTTGATGGTGAGATATCCGCGGTCGTCGCGCACACGCACCCTGACAGTGCGCCCACCGTCGGCACAAAGATAGCCTTGCGCGATGTGGGTGTGCGACGTGGCGTGGGTTTTGTAGTCGCCCACCACGAGAAATTTGCGTTCGATCTCTACGAGCATATTACAAAATGGAGAGGGCTGCGAGCAGCAGGAGGGCCAACACGACAAAAACAGCAACGATGGCAACGAAATACGGCGACCGGAAGCGGCTTCGCGGCGGGCGGCGTCGTGTTTGTGGCGGGTGTGGGGTGTGGAATGCCGGTTCATGTGATAAAAGATTGGGGACACCGGCGGCGCGGTCGACGGAAAGCGAGACTATTCGTCGGTTTCGGCAAACTCCATGAGGTAGGCTTTGATGAAGCCGTCGAGCTTACCGTCCATCACGCCGTTGACGTCCGAGGTTTGATAGTTGGTGCGGTGATCTTTGACGCGGCGGTCGTCGAAAACGTAGGAGCGAATTTGCGAGCCCCATTCGATTTTCTTCTTGCCGGCCTCGATCTTGGCTTGTGCGGCCTTGCGTTTTTGAAGCGCACGGTCGTAAAGTTGCGAACGGAGGAGGCGCATGGCGTTCTCGCGGTTCTCGAGTTGCTTGCGGCTCTCCGTGTTTTCGATGAGGATTTCTTCCTCCTCGCCCGTGTCGGGGTCCTTATATTGGTAGCGCAGGCGCACGCCGGTTTCGACCTTGTTGACGTTCTGTCCGCCGGCACCGCCCGAGCGGAAGGTATCCCAGCTCACGCAAGCGGGATCGACGTACACTTCGATCGAATCGTCGACCAACGGCGTGACAAACACCGAGGCGAACGACGTCATGCGCTTACCCTGGGCATTGTAGGGGCTGACGCGCACGAGACGATGCACGCCGTTTTCGCTTTTGAGGAAACCGTAGGCCATTTCGCCCTCAATTTCCATCGTCACCGTCTTGATGCCGGCTTCGTCTCCGTCCTGCAGGTTGCAAACGGTGGCCTTGTAACCGTGGCTTTCGGCGTAGCGCAGATACATGCGCATGAGCATCGAGGCCCAGTCTTGGGCTTCGGTACCGCCGGCACCCGAGTTGATTTTTCAGCACACAGGGCATGGCGTCTTCTTCCTGGCGGAGCATATTTTTGAGTTCCAAATCTTCGATGGCTTCGATGGCGCGATTGTAGTCCGCGTCCACCTCTTCTTCGGTCACCATCTCGTCTTTGTAGAATTCGAAAGCCAGTTGGAGCTCGTCGGCCAGGGTCTTGGCCTCTTTGTAGCCGTTGATCCACTTTTCCAGTCCCTTGACGAGTTTCATTTGTTCCTCTGCGCGCTCGCGATCGTCCCAGAAAGAGGGGTCTTGCGTGCGGAGTTGTTCTTCCTCGTACTGCATTTTTTTGGCGTCGATGTCCAGATAGCGATGCAATTGTTCGACGCGGTCATGCACGGCTTTGAGTTGTTCGGCTGTTATCATACGTTTGTTGGGAGTGGAATCGGGTGTGTGTGCCGCTACGTCGGGGCGAAGTGCCGAGCGCGGGCTTGATGCCTACAAAAGTACTGAATGCGCGGCGATTGACAAAATTATTCTGCCGCCGAAACGCGGTTTGCCCCCACCGGGATGCGGCGGGGGCAAATCCGAAAGGGGGCGTCGACGGGCACTTCCCGCCGGTTTCTGCTTTTAGGCCGGGCGTCCGCTCGGCACATCGGCATACATCCGCTCGATCAGGTCGGCATAGCGTTCGTAGACCACGCGGCGTTTGATTTTGAGTGTGTTGGTCAGTTCGCCACTCTCCATGGTGAAGGGATTGGGCAGGAGGACAAAGCGCTTGATTTTCTCATAGGCCGCCAAATCTTGCTGGAGGGTTTCGATGCGCTCGGCCAGGTGGTTCACCACGCGCGGGTCGTTGCAGAGCGCTTCGCGGCTTTCGTGTTGCAAACCTTCGGCCTTGGCCCAAGCTTCGAGCACCGCATAATTGGGAACGATGAGAGCCGAAACGAATTTGCGGCGGTCGGCCACCACCACCACCTGATCGAAATTCCGGTCGATGGTGAGTTTGCCCTCAATGGCTTGAGGCGCAATGTATTTGCCGTTGCTCGTTTTGAACAAATCCTTGATGCGGTCGGTGATGTAGAGTTCGCCGTCTTTGAGGTAGCCCGCATCGCCGGTGCGCAACCAGCCGTCGGGCGTAAAGGCTTCGGCCGTGGCCTCGGCATTCTTGTAGTAGCCGGGCATCACGGTGGCGCCTTTGACGAGAATCTCATTGTTCTCGCCGATTTTCACCTCCACACCGGGCAAGGGTCGGCCGATCGAGCCGAGTGTCACGGGGCGTCCGGGATGGTCGCAGGTCACGGTGGCGCAAGTCTCCGTCAGTCCGTAGCCCGCAATCATGCCGAAGCCGGCGGCGTGGACAAAGCGTTCGACGGCCGGCGAGATCGTAGCCCCGGCCACGGGGAAGAGGTGGGGCCGGTCCAGGCCGAGCGTTTTGCGCAGGAGGCGCAACAGCGTACGGTCGTAGGCGGCGTATTTCATGCGCAGACCGAAGGGCGGACGCTTGCCCTGCGAGGTGTATTTCTCCCACACTTCCGCACCCACTTTCAGGGCATCTTGGATGAGCAGGCGCTGCAAAGCGTTGCCGGCCTCCATCTTGTCGAGCACGCCCTGGTAGACTTTCTCCCAGAAGCGGGGCACGGCACTCATGCACGTGGGGTGCACCTCGCGCATGCTCTGTTGGATGTCGAGCGGGCGGAGGTTGATGGCCAGTCTCGCGCCGAAACTCAGGCAGAGTTTGGCCCAACCGCCTTCAAACACGTGGCTGAAGGGCAAAAAGTTCATCACCACATCATTTTCTGTGATGTCAAACACTTTGGCGTGCGCGGCCAGGGTGAAAAGGTATTGCGAGTGGAGGAGAACCACCCCCTTCGAGCGGCCGGTGGTGCCGCTGGTGTAGAGGATGTTGGCCATGTCGCCGTCTTCGGCCTCACTCACGCGGCGTTGCACTTCGTGCTCGTCGGCGTCGTCGCTGTTCCCCAGCGCCAGAAATTCCTCGAAGCTCAGCGAAAGGCGGTCGTCCTCGCGGCGTTGCACCGTGGGGTCGAAAATAACAATGTGTTCCAGCGTGTTACAAAGCCCCAGCACACTCCAAACGGTGTCGTATTGTTGCTGTTCGCCCACGAAAACGATGCGCACTTGGGCGTCGTTCATCATAAACTGCACCTGCGCGCCGCTCGTAGTAGCATAGAACGGGATGCACACCGCCCGCGAGCGGAAGGCGCCGAACTCCACGAAGAGCGACTCGGGCTTGTTTTGCGAAAACACCGCCACCCGGTCTTGCACGCCCACACCGAGGTGGACCATCGCGCGCGCCGAACGATGCACCCGCGTGGCAAACTGGTTCCACGTGATGCCGATCCATTTGGAGCGGCTGTAGTCGCGATATTGCAAGGCGATGCGGTCGCCGTAGATGCGAGCCGACTCCTCTATGAGTCGGGAGAAATGGCAAATGATTTGCATGGTGTGATGAGACGTAAGCTGATTACAGCACAAAAATACGACTTTTCTGCCATCGAAGGCCGTCGCGCTGCACAATAATTCAGTGTCTGAGCAGATTTATGCTCTCCGAAGAGAAAAACCGCACACGGCTGAGCCGTTCGACGCCGAGATGCGCCACACGGCAGCGGCTGCGCAGGGCCTTTCACGGAGTTTGCGGTTCGGAATAGGTATAGGTAGTCACATAATTGTCGAGGCAGGCATTGAAGATGGGGAATTCGTCTGTCACGGCGTTATAGTGGAGGAAATATCCCATGAAGCTTTCGGGCCGAAGTTGCCCTCTCAGCACCTGATCGCAGTAGGCCACAAAAGCATGATCGATCGTATCTGTCGGATATTTCTCAATGAGTTTTCGCAGATAGCCCTGAAAGCCTTCTCTGAAGGGGAGTTGGTCCGCCACCCTCTTATTTCCGCGCATCTGCCCCGAAGCAATCGCCTCATTGTGCATCTCCACTCGCACTTCGTAGGTTTCTTGCAAGCGGTCTTTCAGGGCAATGACTTCCATCTCCACGTCTGCGGGCAGTCGTTCGGTGGACTTCGCTCCCGCGGCCTTGCTCATTTGAAGCATCTTGGCGAGGTAGCTTTTGTAGAGCGCGTAGGTGCCGGTGTCGTAACGCACCAACTTGGGCAAGATCCGCGCAATGGCGTCGTAGAACACGAGGTATCGGCGCACGGCGCTGCGGCGTGTGCCGCTGGGCACGACTTCGCTCCACAGCCAACCCTGTTCCTTAAATTTCTGCACGATAGTTTCGAAGCGGCGGCGACCGATGCGGGTTTCTTTCTCCACGCGGCGTTGCGAATAGTAGAAACTTTTGTGGTGAAACACGTAGCATTGTTTCACCAGCAGCCAGTCGAAGAGCACCACTTCGTCGGGCGGGAGCAAATAGTCCTGCAGGCGAACGATGTTGACACACATGGGGGCCTCGATTTTTTCGGCCGGAGTGACCGAAGTAGCGATTTTTGTCATGTTTTCCAAGGGATTAGGCGGCGCTTTCGACGGGGAAATCGAGAGCGCGGCGTGTTTTTCTATTAAATTGTTGCGAGGTATCGGCGCAAAGATACGACATTTATTGAACATACCGACCACAACGATCTTTTTTGTCAGGCGGAAGGGGCATTTTTGTCGGCGGGCATCACCACAAGTGGGTATTTTGCGGCGGGCACGGGCCGATGAGACGGGCACGGGGGCGCAGAAACGGCGGGAGCTCTGTATCTTTGCCGTAGATGAAACCTCTTCGCGCCGCGTGACACAGCACCTGCGCGCGAATTCCACCCTAAAACGTTTCAACATGAACGCCATCTCTTGTTCAGCGGCCTGCTTGCCGCTGCTGCTTTTCGGCGCGGTGAGCGCCCACGCCCAACAACCCACCACGACTCCCGACTCTCCCACCGCCACAACGGCGCGAACGGCGCAGACGGCGGCGCGACTTCGCGGCACGGTCACCGACATTTTCGGCAATCCCGTGGGCGGTGCTTTCGTAGCCATCGAGGGCACCACACTCCGCGCCATCACCGGACGCACCGGCCTCTACCTTCTCGAGGGCGTGCCCGCGGGGCGGCACACCGTCGAGGTGCACAGTGTGGGATATGCCCTCGCTCGCGTAGAAGTGGAGGTGCGCGACGAAGCGCAAGGCACCCCCATCGAAGTGGCCCCCATCCGCCTCGTCGAACGCACCGACAGTCTGCCCACCGTCGAGGTCATCGGCCGAAAAGAGCAATCCTACAAAAATTCGGTCTCCTTCGTCGGCACGAAAACCGCCACTGCGCTCAAAGATGTGCCCCAATCGGTGGGCTACGTCACGAAAGAACTTGTGCTCGACCAGGGCGCATCGACGGTCAACGATGTGGCCAAAAACATCAGCGGCGTGGCACCCTACTCTTTCTACAACGATTTTTCCATCCGCGGCTTCCGCGCCACGGGCAACCGCAATTCGGGCAATCTGCTCAACGGCATGCGGGCACAGACCAGTTTGTGGCGACAATCCTCGCTGGCCAACGTGGAGCGCGTCGAGGTCATCAAGGGACCGGCGGCCACCCTCTTCGGCAATGCTGCGCCGGGCGGGGTGATCAACCGCGTCACCAAGAAGCCGCTCGAATACAACCGCCGCAGTGTGACCCTCACCGCCGGCAGTTTCAACACCACCCGGGCCTTCGCCGACTTCACCGGCCCGCTCAATGCACAGGCTTCGCTGCTCTATCGCCTCAACCTGGGCTATGAAAACACCGACGGCTTCCGCGATTTGCAAGCTCTCACCACCTACACCGTGGCGCCCTCCATCACTTATGTGGCTTCGGAGCGCACGCGCTTCAATGCCGACCTGATGATCAGCGCCAACAACGGCAAGATCGACCGCGGTCTCGCGGTGTTCGGCGACGGTCCCCTCTCTTCTCGCCCCATCACCGCTTCGCAGTCGGCGGCCAACGACTACTTGCGCGAGAAGAACATCAATCTCACGCTCGGCCTCACCCATCGCCTCGCCCAAGGCCTGCTCTTCAACAGCACCTACCTCTATTCCACCTACGATGAGGACATGATGGAGCACTCGCAGGACAATGCTTATGTGAAACTCGCCAACGGTTCCGACGATCCCTCCCGTGTGCTCATGCGATTGACCAAGCGCTATCGGTTCTTCCGCAACCATAGCTTCAACAACTTTCTCACCTGGGACGTGCATACCGGGCCGGTGGCGCACAAAGTCCTCCTGGGCTACGACTATTTCCGCACCGAATTGGCTCCCGGATCGAGCTACCTCGAGGCCGGAGGCTACCTGCTGAAAAACGGAAAGACAGCCAAAACCTTCGACAAGAAGAAGGCGGCCGACTATCTCACCGACAAGCAGGGCAACCCCCTCACCAATGTGCAGCCTTTTGACCTCAACAACAACTCGGGCAACCTCTATCTCGACGACACCAAACTGCTCTACACATCGAAATCCAACAACCCCTACCGGCAATTCAGCAACGGGCTCTACGTGCAAGAACAGTTGAAGTGGAACCGCTGGCAACTGCTGTTGGGCGCCCGCATGGAGTGGTTCACCGACGTGGTGCAAAAAACCGACGGTCGCGAAGAGCGCACCCACCAACACGCTTTCATTCCGCGCGTGGGGGTGGTCTATTCGCTCCTGCCCGCCCTCAATCTCTACGGCACTTGGCTGCGTGGCTTCGATCCGCAGTCGGCCGCGGTGCAGAGCGACCCCGCCACCGGCGGACCCTTCGCCCCCATGACCAGCGAACTCTGGGAAGTGGGTGCCAAGGGCGAATGGTTCGGCGGACGCCTCAGCACGACGCTCTCCGTCTTCCGACTCACCCAGCGCAACGAGCTCTACAATGCCGGCATTGCCGGCGAGCCCGAACGCCTCACCCCCGTGGGACGCGAGACCTCGCGCGGCATCGAAGTCGACGTGGCCGGACAGCTCCTGCCTTTCTGGAACGTGGCGGCCAACTATGCCTTCGACGTGGCCGAAATCACCGACGCACCGACGGGCACCAAGGACCTGAACATCCAGCGCCCCGGCACGCCGAAGCACAGCGGCAATCTCTGGACCAAGTTCATCGTGCCCGAAGGTCCGCTCCGCCACCTGGGCATCGGCATCGGCGCCAACTTCGTCTCCGAACGCCTCGGACAAGTGGGCCGCCGCGCCAACGTGATCACCTATCCCGGCTATGCCCTGCTCAACGCCGCCCTCTACTATCGGGTGCACGAGGTGCAACTGCAACTCAATGTCAACAATGTGCTCGACAAGCACTATTTCATTGCGGGCTACGACCGCTTGCGCTCCTTCCCCGGCGCACCGCGCAATGTGAACCTCACGGTTACCTACCGCTTCTGACCCGCGACGGCGGCGACCCAACGCGACCGACAGCACAACGTGCCGCACCCGTCGCCACAGCACGTCCCGATGCTCGACTTCGGGCGCCCACACAAAACGAACTCCCCGCCTGTCCATTGAGACAAGCGGGGAGTTTTGTGTTGCACCCACTCGGCGCGGGCCCCGAAACGGGGCGGCCGTGGGCGGCGGGAGGGGAACGATCAGCGCACGTGCTTCGTGCCGTCGCCTTCGATCACGATGCCGTGGTGCTCAGCACCGGCGGGGCGGCCGAGCAGGTCGTAGCGCTGTCCGCTCACCTTGGCGGCGTTGGCGCGCACCTGCTGAATACCTACCGTGAAGTCGGTCTTTTCGAAAGTCCACACGCCACCGTTCTGTCCGGCGGGCTTGAGCACGATCGTTTTGAAGTTGGCGGGCTGTGCAAACCAACCGAAGCGACCGCTTTCGTCCACGATGCTCATCCCGGGACGGCCGTTGGTCGTGGTGGCGGTGCGGGCCTGCCAAGCATAGCGGCTGGCGGAATGCGCAACATCGACCGTGTTCACCGTGGCGCCTTCGCGAACGGGATAAACGGCGGTGCCTTTGTCGCCGGCCTTGTTGATGATGTAGATGGCGTTGTTGGCTTTCACCACATACCACAGCGCATTGGAGGGGATCTTCGAGCCGCTCACCACCTTCGAGGGGTAGACGGAGCCGTTGGCGTCGAGGCGTGCCACGTAGTCGTCGTAGAAGGCGTTGCGAATCACGTAGAGATAATTCTGATCGAGCGATTCGATCGGCGTGGTGCGGGGGAATTGCAAGAACTCTTCGTACTGCGCCACATATTCATTGTACTTCTGCTGCGTCACGGGGTCGGTGGCGGCCAAAGTGGCGTTGATGCGCTTCACCACGTTGTTGAGGAAGGCCACTGCGGGGCGCGAGGGCTGTCCGGGCACGCTGGGATCGGCGTCGACCAGCGTGTTGTTGCAGCGTGTGAGCAGGCCGGTGAGCATCACACGGAAATCGGCTTCCTCAATGTACCACGTGCCGGGGTTGCAGAGCGAGGGATCGTCGAAGGCCACCACGCGGTTGGAGTTGGGAATGTCGTTCGCCTTGTCGTTCGAACCGAAGGTCTTGATGAACAAGCGCTTGGTGTTCGAGCCGGTCTCGGCGGTGTAGCCTTCGGAGGCGGAGATCACCACCGTGCCGGGCACATACTCATAGTTGCCGCTGGGCAATTTGGCGGCATCGATGCGCAGGGCGGTGCCGGGACGGGTCGACATGGTGAGTGCTTGGTCGTAGCCGGCAAACTGTGCGAAGTTGCCGCTGTGCACGGCGCGGAGGGCGTAACCACCCGTGACGGGAATGAAGCTGAAGAGCTCGTCGGCGTCGTCTTGCTTGCCGTAGTGCACACGCAGGCTGCCGCCCACCTCGTAGAGGATGGAGCCGGCATACTTCTTCTTATAGTAGGTCGAGGCCGAGATGAGGCGATAGACCTTGCCGGCTTCGGGCTGCACCACAGCGCAGTCGCGCAGGGCATTGATGGCATTGCGCACCTGCTGCACCGCACCGGGGGCGTTGGCACCGGCAGCCTTGGCGGCCGTCACCGCATTGCGGAAGGTGTTGTAGTCGGCTTGCGACACATAGCCCACTTTGCCGGGCTTGATCGCCTTGAGGTAGCCTTCGGCCTGGGCCACTACTTGGTCGAACTCAGTGTCTTCGGCCGGGAAGAAATAGTGCTTGGCATAGGTGAGCTTCAGGGCGTCGAAGATCGAAGAGTGGTTCTGCAGACGGAGCAGGAACGAGGTCCAATCTTTCTTGGCTGCGGGCAGCCAGGCGATTTCGGAAAGGGCCTGCAAGCGCGGCAGGAGCTGGTATTCGAGTTCGGCATTGTTGTTGGTGGTCTCGGTCCACATGTTGCCTTGCACACCCAGGGCGTATTGCGAGCGCGAACCGAGGTTGGCCAACGGATCGTAGTTGTAGACGGTGGCCACACTGTTCACAGAACCATCGCCCCATCCGCCGCGATACACTTCGTTCACGTCAGCTTCGCCCGGCGTGACCTGCATCCAGTCGAGATAGAGGCGGTTGTAGGGGCACATCACGCTTTGGAAACCATAGTCGGCGGCCACTTGTTCGGTGGGTTTGTCCCAACGGCGGCCGTCGGGCAGGTTCCAAGCCATGATGAGAGGCTTGACTTTCGTGGTGGGTTTCTTCCAGAAGTTGGTTTTGTCCTTGGCGATGAGCTCATCCCACACCACGATTTGCTTGTTGTACTTCTTCTGCAGGTATTCGGCCAGAGTTTCCACCAGCCAGGGTTGGAGTTCTTCCACGCCCGAGAGCTTCTCATCTTTGATGCGTTGGCGGCAGAGGGCGTTGTTCTTCCAGCGATCGGTGGGACACTCGTCGCCGCCGAGGTGGATGTACTTGCCGGGGAATACTTCGGCCACGTGGCCGAGCACGGTCTTGAGGAAATCGATCACTTTGTCGTCGCCCACGTTGAGCACGTCGTGCGAGATGCCGGGGGTGATGCGCACCTTGTAGGTCTGTTTCGGCAGACACGAGAGTTCGGGGTAGGCGGCCAGCGCGGCTACCATGTGACCGGGCATGTCGATTTCGGGCATGATCTCAATGTTGCGCGCGGAGGCGTAGGCCACAATCTCGCGCAGATCGGCCAGCGTGTAGTACATGCCGCGGCCGTATTCCGTGTCGTCGAAGAACCAAGGGTTGATGCCGTCGTTCACAAACGAACCGGCGCGGCGACTGCCCACCGTGGTGAGCTTGGGATATTCGGGAATCTCGATGCGCCAGCCTTGGTCGTCGGTCAGGTGCCAGTGCAGGCGGTTCATCTTGTAGAGGGCGAGCACGTCGATGATGCGCTTCACTTCGTTCTTGTCGAAGAAGTGGCGGGCTATGTCGAGCATGTAGCCGCGATGGCGCAGCAGGGGTTTGTCGTCGATGTCGAGACCGGGCACACTCCAATCGGCCGTCGGCGCGGGGGTGCCGGCAAAGAAGGCGGGCGGGAGCAACTGGCTGAGGGTTTGCAGGCCGTAGAAGAAACCGGCGCGAGAGGAGGCGCGAATTTCAACGCCCGTGGCGCTGATCGAAAGCTTGTAGGATTCGGCACCCAGGCTGCGATCGGTGAGCAGGCTCACAGCACCCGATTCGGCACTCGTGCCCGAGGCTTTCGTCGTCACGGCACTGCCCGTGGCTTTGCCCAGGCGGGCGGCGAAATCGGCCACCATTTCCTTGAGGCTGTCGGCCGGGAAGCTTACGGTGCGCAGCGTCTTGGCGTTGAGCGTCGTGCCGTTCTTCAGCGTCAGGCTTTGCGGATAGGGGATGAGCGCGGGCAGCTTACGATAGGAGGCGAAGGCGCTCTCGTCTTCGAAGCTGAGCACGTTGTTCACGTCATTGTCGGCCAACCACAGACCCACTTCCTGACCCACACCGGGGCCGCCCCATTGGTTGAACGAGAGCTCGTTGTGGCCGGCGGGATGGATTTCGAAATTGCGGCTGTCTTTCTTAGAAGTCAGCACCACAAACTGCTTGTAGGTCGTGGCCTTTTTGGAAGCTACCACCATGCCGTTTTGGCGCTGCGAGGTGACGTAGAGCTGCTGGCCGAGCTTGTTGGTGATGGTGCAGCCCGTGGAGAGGTTGCCCTCAAACTTCCACAGCTGTGCGCCGCGACCGGTCATGCCGGCCTGCTTCACATTCTGCGCGTCGGTACGCGCTTCGAGAACATTGCCGCTGTTGGCAAACTTGATGAAATACCACGTGACATTGCTCCCGCTACTGAGCTTGGGGAGGTCTGCCGCCGTGAGCGCCGCCACCGAGGTGAGCAGCGCCATGAAGAAAAGAAGTAATCTTTTTTGCATGGTGAGGTTGACAATAATAATAAGATAGTTCTACGGCAAAAGTAGGCTTTTTTTTCGAGATGCACGCGCTTTTTGCACACAAGTCATTACAAATTACGTTTTTGCCCTGCATTTGTCTCTTTCGCGGCCGTGTCTTTCCACCTCCTCCTGCGCACGACGACGGCACGGTTCGACGACACGCGACGTGCTCGCCTCTCGAAGACGAACGAGGAGGGCGGTGCGAAAAGCTCCCCGTTTCCGTGCAGTTGCCCCCGTGTTTTCTGCCGTCGCGCCGACACCCACTCGTTGCCCGCGCCGGCATCGTTCGAGGCTTCGTCGAAGGGCCGATGCGTCCACGAAATACTGCACACAAAGTGCCAACACCCCTCTTGTGCAGTTGCACCCAATGGCTGCGCACAACGCCAAGCAAAATAGAATAAGGGGAAAAGAAGACAAGGGGGGCTAAACGAAAAAGAACCTCCCCTCCCCAACCCGCCGTTCCGTCGTAGAGAGGCAGCAGACGGAGGGGTGAAAACGGGGTTTCGAGGGGGATAACACCCCTTATTTCGGTAGTGCAGTGGCATTGCCCGAAAGGGGTTTACACAACGCCAACACCCCTCTTGTGCAGTTGCACTCAATGACTGCGCACAACGCCAAGCAAAATAGAATAAGGGGAAAAGATGACAAGGAGGCAAAACGAAAAAGAACCTCCCCTCCCCAACTCGCCGTTCCGACGTAGACATCCGCGTCAATAAGATGCAAGCACCCCCCCTGCGAGCGGGCACATCGAGCGAGGCGCAAGGCGTTTGTCGGCGACCGAAACGGAGCGCCGATCTCCCCTCGTCGACCACGGGGCGCACCACGCGATGAGGCTGTACAATGAGGGGCACGCGAGGGCGGCAGGGAGGGCGAAGGAGAGACGAAGTGACAAAAAAACAAGGAAAACGCGAAGCATGTGAAAGGAAAGACGTAAATTTGCAAGCTAACCGAATGCGCACTTCGCACGCCCCCTCCGGACAGCGTGTGAAAAAGCGTGCGCCACACTCCACACTAACCTGCGATACCCCATGTCGGTAGAAATCACTAAAGTGCAAAACCGCGCGGAGCTCAAAAAATTCATCCGCTTCAACTACGAACTCTATAAGGACAATCCTTATTCTGTGCCCGATCTGCTCGAGGATATGCTCGACACGTACAATCCGAAGAAGAACCCGGCCTTCGAATTCTGCGAAGCCGACTACTACTTGGCTTGGCGCGACGGCAAAATCGTGGGACGCGTGGCCTGCATCATCAACCACAAGGCCAACCGCACGTGGAACGAAAAGACGGCGCGCTTCGGATGGATCGACTTCATCGACGATCTCGAGGTGAGCGGTGCCTTGTTGCGACAAGCCGAAGACTGGGCGCAGGCACACCAATGCGACCAACTCGTCGGACCGCTCGGCTTCACCGATCTCGACGCCGAGGGCATGCTCATCGACGGATTCGATCAGCTCTCGACCATGTCGACCATCTACAACTATCCCTACTATCCGCAGCACCTCGAGCACCACGGCTACACGCACGACGTGGATTGGGTGGAGCGCAAGATCTTTGTGCCGGAAAACGGGCACGAGGCCGACCAGGCGAAGTATTTCCGCGTGGCCGAAATCGTGAAACAGCGACTCAACCTCCGGGTGCGCAAATTCAAGAGCGTGAAGGAGATCAAGCAGGACGGCTATCTCTATCGCGTCTTCGACGTGGTGAACAAGGCCTACGCGCCCCTCTTCGGATTCAGCGAGATCAATCGCGCACAGGTCGACAAATATGCCAACCAATATCTGCAGTTCCTCGATCTGCGCCTGCTCACCGTCATCGAAAACGCCGAAGGCGAACCGGTGGCCATGGGCGTGGGCATCGGTTCGCTCTCGCACGCGCTCCAAAAGGCCAAGGGCAAGCTCTTCCCCTTCGGGTGGTGGCACCTGCTGAAGGCCATCTACTTCAAGCGCTCCGAAATCATAGACCTCCTCCTCGTGGCCGTTCTGCCCGAATACCAGAGCAAGGGCGTGAATGCACTGCTTTTTGCCGACATCATCCCCATCGCCAAGGAAATGGGCTTCAAGTGGGCCGAGAGTCATCCGCAGCTCGAGACCAACAACAAGAGCCAGGATCAGTGGAAACACCTCGACCAGGTGGTGCACAAACGCCGCCGCTGCTACCGGAAGCCCATCGGAACGACCACGGCTCCCGATCCCGCTTAACCCTCTCCCGTCACATCTCTTCAATCTCTCTCCCTTTCTTCATCATGTCCGACGAACTTCTCGATGCCAACGCCCGCAATGCCGCCGACTACAGCGAAGACACCATTCGCCACCTCGACGACATGACCCACATTCGCATGCGTCCCGGTATGTACATCGGCCGACTCGGCGACGGATCGCACGCCGAAGACGGCATCTATGTGCTGCTCAAAGAGAGCATCGACAACTCGATCGACGAGTTTAATGAGGGCTTCGGCAAAAAAATCGAGGTCGAAATCACCGACGAACTCACGGCTTCGATCCGCGACTACGGGCGAGGCATTCCCCTGGGCAGCCTGATTCCCGCCGTTTCGCAGTTGAACACCGGCGGTAAGTACGACAACGACCAGTACACGGCCTCCGTCGGGCTGAACGGTGTGGGTTTGAAAGCCGTCAATGCCCTCTCCCGCCGTTTCGTGGCCCGCGCCTGTCGAGACGGCCAGTTCAGAGAGGCTACCTTCGAAGGCGGAAAACTCATCGAAGACCGCAGCGGCGAAACCGAAGAGGAGAACGGCACGTACATTTTCTTCGAACCCGATCCCGCCCTCTTCCTCAACTACCGCTTCCACGCCGAGTTTGTCGAGACGATGCTCCGCAACTACACGTATCTCAACACGGGCTTGGCCATTTTCCACAACGGCCGACGCATCATCTCCCGCAACGGTCTGGAAGACCTCCTCACCGACAACATGACCTCGCAGGGGCTCTACCCCATCGTCCACCTCAAAGGCGAAAACATCGACATCGCTTTCACCCACACGGGGCAGTACGGCGAGGAATACTACTCCTTTGTCAACGGACAGCACACCACACAGGGCGGAACGCACCAAAGTGCCTTCAAAGAACACATTGCCCGCACCATCAAGGAGTATTTCGGCAAAAACTACGACGTGCAGGACGTGCGCAACGGACTCGTGGCCGCCATTGCCGTGCGCGTGATCGAGCCGATGTTCGAATCGCAAACCAAAATCAAGCTCGGTTCGCTCACCATGGCGCCCGACAAGGACAAAAACGGCAAGCCTTTCGCCCTGAGCGGCGTGAGCGTCAACAAGTTTGTGGGCGACTTCGTCAAAGAGCAGGTGGACAACTACCTGCACAAGCACCTCGACGTGGCGGAAGTCATGCAGCAAAAAATTCAAGAGAGCGAGAAAGAGCGTAAAGCCATTGCCGGCGTGACGAAACTGGCCCGCGAACGCGCCAAAAAGGCCAACCTCCACAACAAAAAACTGCGCGACTGCCACGTGCACCTCAACGATGCGCCGCCCAAACCCAAGCGCGGGCAGGATGAAGTGGTGGATCTGCGCTTCGACTCGAGCATCTTCATCACCGAGGGCAACTCGGCTTCCGGAAGCATCACGCAATGCCGCGATGTCAACACGCAAGCCGTCTTCTCCCTCCGCGGTAAGCCCCTCAACTCCTACGGGCTGACGAAAAAAGTGGTGTACGAAAACGAGGAATTCAACCTCTTGCAGGCGGCACTCAACATTGAAGACGGGCTCGACGGCCTGCGCTACAACAAAGTCATCATTGCCACCGACGCCGACGTGGACGGCATGCACATCCGCCTCCTGATGATGACCTTCTTCCTCCAGTTCTTTCCCGATCTGGTGAAGAAGGGACACGTCTACATCCTGCAAACGCCGCTCTTCCGCGTGCGCAACAAGAAAAAGGCCGCACCGGCCACCGCTGAGGCCGACGAGAAGGGCAAAAAGAAAACCACCGGCGGCAAAAATGGCGGAACAAAAGGCACAACGGGCCGAAAGGCGCGCGCCAATGCCCGCACCGAATACGAAACGGTCTACTGCTACAACGAAGAAGAGCGATTGGCCGCCATCGAACGCCTCTCGCCCAACCCCGAAATCACCCGATTCAAAGGACTCGGCGAGATTTCGGCCGACGAATTCAAGAACTTCATCGGACCGGATATGCGACTCGAACCCGTCACCCTCCACAAAAAGCGACAAGGTGAAGGAACTCTTGGCTTACTACATGGGCAAAAAAACACCATGGAACGCCAGAATTTCATCATCGACAACCTCGTCATCGAAGAGGACATCGTCGACGAAACCACGGCTTAACCCCTCCCGTCGCACGACGTCCTCAAGCCCTCTCCCCATGTCCACCCTCTTCCCCTCCTCCCCGGCACCGAACGACGCCCCCGCGCCGAGTGCCGAAAAAGTGGCCCTCTTTCCCGGCAGCTTCGACCCCTTCACCATCGGGCACGCCAGCATCGTGCGACGCGCTCTCACCCTCTTCGATCGGGTGGTGGTGGGCGTGGGCTACAACATCAACAAACGCTCGTTTTTCACCCCCGCCGAGCGCGTCGAAGCCATCCGCCGTGTCTATGCCGCCGAGCCGCGCGTCACGGTCGAGGCCTACGACGATCTGACCGCCGACTTGGCGCTACGCGTCGGGGCGCGCTTTGTGCTCCGCGGCATCCGATCGGTCAAAGACTTCGAGTACGAACGAGACATCGCCGGCATCAACCACCGACTCTCCGACGTCGAAACCGTACTCCTCTTCACCGAACCCCATTATGCCGACATCTCCTCCACCGTGGTGCGAGAACTGCTTTCCTTCGGCAAAGATGTCAGCGCTTTCCTTCCCGCAATTCCCAACAACATCCCTAAGACATGAAGTTTTCCTCCTTCGTCAACCGACTTCTGCCCCTGGTCGTGGCCTTGGTCACCCTCTTGCCGGCCACCGCACAGCGCCGCCGCGCACTCGAACAGCCCGATCCTGACCTCATGCGCAAACTGACCATCGCGCAATTGGCCATCACGCAACTCTACGTCGACAGTGTCGACCAGAAAAAGCTCGTCGAGAACGCCATCAACGGCATGCTCTCGAAACTCGATCCCCACTCGGCCTACTCCAATCCCGAGGAAACGCGCCGCATGAACGAACCCCTCGAAGGTAACTTCGAAGGCATCGGCGTGCAATTCAACATGCTCGAAGATACCCTCGTGGTGATTCAGGCCATCGCCAAAGGGCCGTCACAAAAAGCCGGCATCACCAACGGCGATCGCATTGTTTCGGTCGACGGACGCCCGATTGCCGGCGTGAAACTCGAGCGCGACAGCATCATGAAGCTCCTGCGCGGACCCAAAGGCACGAAGGTTTCGCTCGGCATCGTCCGCCCCTCCGTCAACGGCGTGCTCACCTTTGTCGTCACCCGCGACAAAATCCCGATGAACACCCTCGATGCGGCCTACATGATCGCACCCGGCGTCGGCTACATCCGGTTGGACCGCTTCGGGGCCACCTCCGGCAAAGAAGTGCGCGAAGCCATCGCCCGATTGCAGAAGCAGGGCATGAAAGATCTCCTTTTCGACCTCGAAAGCAACGGCGGAGGCTACCTCGGAGCAGCCGTGGAGGTGGCCAGCCAATTCCTCAATCCCAAAGATCTCGTGGTCTACACCGAAGGACGCGCCACACCCAAACAGGTGTTCGAGGCACAATCCGGCGGACTCTTCCGCAAGGGGCGCCTCATTGTCCTGGTCGATGAGTTCAGCGCCTCGGCTGCCGAGATTGTCACCGGCGCCGTGCAAGACCACGACCGCGCACTCGTCGTCGGACGCCGCACCTTCGGAAAGGGACTCGTGCAGCGCCCCATCGATCTGCCCGACGGATCCATGATTCGCCTCACCACCAGCCACTATTTCACCCCCCTCCGGCCGCTGCATACAGAAGCCTTACGTGCCCGGACAGAAGGAAGATTACTCGCAAGACCTCGAAAAGCGATTTAAGCACGGCGAACTCATCCACGCCGACTCCATCCATCTCGATTCTTCCAAGGTGTATCACACGCTGGTGGAGCATCGCAAGGTCTACGGCGGAGGCGGCATCATGCCCGACGTCTTTGTGCCCCTCGACACCGCGGCCTACACCAAATACTACCTCGCCATGCGCCGCTACAACCTTTTCAACGACGCCGTGCTGCGCTATGTCGACAAAAATCGCGCCACACTGCTCGACCGCTACAAGCGTTTCGACGATTTCGAGAAGAACTTTGAAGTGCCCGCCGAACTCATTGCCCGCGTCGAAGCCGAAGCGGCCAAAAAGAAGGTGACGCCCAAGGACGAAGCCGAGCGCAAAGCCACCATGGACGACCTCAAATTCGTGCTCAAGTGCCTCATCGCCTACGATGTCTGGGACCGCAACGAATACTACACCCTGGTGAACCGCAGAAACGACGTGGTGAAAGAAGCCCTGCGCCAACTGACGGTGAATAGCAGCATCCCCGCCGGCACGCGCAGCCGCTGATGGGCGAGAACCACACGCTCTAAAACAAGAAGACTCGGTGACCGAATGATTTCGATCACCGAGTTCTTTCGTAAAAAACAAATCTGCCGCGGACAACCGGTGCTCCCGGCAAGCCGGCGGACGGCGGCAACAAAAAAAAGACGCTGTGGTACGACGCTCGCCCTCCTTGTGGGTGGCGTGACGGCCGGGCAGCGTGCCGACTCGTGCGGTGGAGCCGAACAAAACAAAACGAACCGGGGTGTCATAGTATGAGATCATCAAGGATAACCGGTTGGGGACAGGGCGTCGCCGCCTGCATCCTCCGCGCATCGGCCGGAGCCGGAAACCGCACTGCGAAGGGACGACGACCGCTACAAGTCTCAGATGCGGCAAAAGTACCCCCTCGGAGTGACACTGAGCGACAATGCACCGCGCGCGTCCGTTAAATCCGACACGGCAAGTGCATTTCTTCGGCATCGCCCACCGCAAGGCACGAAAAACAGTCCATTTTTTTGTAATTTCGCGCCGCTTACACACAGACTTCACTACACAATCCGTTTTACATGACCGTTTTAGCTTTCACACTCATCCTCCTTGTCGGCGCCTACGCCGCAGGACTGCTCGGTTCGCTCACCGGTTTGGGTGGCGGGGTGGTCGTCATTCCGCTCCTCACGCTCTGTTTCGGGGTCGACTTCCACTATGCCGTCGGCGCCGCCCTCGTGGCTTCCATCGCCACCTCCAGTGGTTCGGGCGCGGCCTATGTCAAAGAGGGCATCACCAACATTCGTTTGGGCATGCTCCTCGAGATTGCCACCACACTCGGCGCAGTGGCCGGTGCCGCAGTGGCCATCTATCTCAACAACTCCGTGCTGGCCGTCATCTTCGGCGGCGTGCTCACCCTCACGGCTCTCTCCCAGCGCCGCAAACATGAGGACCACACCGACGTGAAAGGCAGCGATCTGGCTCGCCGTCTCAAACTCTTCGGCACCTATCCCGACAAAAACGGACAACTCGTGCCCTACCAACTGACCAACGTGGCGGGCGGTTTCGGTGTGATGCTCTTGGCCGGTCTGCTTTCGGGCATACTCGGCATCGGATCGGGCGTGCTCAAAGTCCTGGCCATGGACACCTGCATGAAAGTGCCCTTCAAAGTGAGCACCACTACGTCCAACTTCATGATCGGCGTCACCGCCTGTGCCTCGGCCGTGGTCTACATTCAGCGCGGCAACATCGTGCCGGGCATTGCCTTCCCCATCATGATCGGTGTGCTCCTCGGTGCGCTCACCGGCGCACGCCTGCTCAAACGGATGGATGTGTCGCTGCTACGCAAAATCTTCTTCTTCGCCATTCTCGCCGTCGCCCTCAATATGATCTACATGGGCTTCACCGGCGGCCTCAACCACTAACCCATCGCTCCATCATGCAGAAACCTGACATCCAACAACTCATCGGCAACACCCTGCGCCGCGGGGTCACGCTGGCTTGTGTGCTGGCCGCGCTGGGCGGTCTCTACTATCTCATCGCTCACGGCGCAGATGCCGTGCCCGACTACCGACATTTCGATCCGCACACAGCCGCCGCACAGACCGACTACACTAGCCTCATGGGCATCGTGCGCGGTGTTGCGGCGCTCAATGCCCACAGCTGCATACAGCTGGGCGTGGTGGCGCTCATCCTCACTCCCATCTTGCGCGTGGTGCTCTCACTGTTCGACTTCGCTCTCGAGCGCGATTGGCTCTATGCCGCCATCACCGCCATCGTTTTGGCCGTGATCGTCGTCAACTCCATCGGAGGATTCTGATCGAAACTCCCCAAGTTTTGAGAATAGGCTCCCACATTTTCGACCCCAAATTCTTTTTTTCCAAAGCAAAAGCGCTCCGCACGGCAGAATCTCCCCGTGCGAAGCGCTTTTCTCACATTTTTATTTGCCACAGACAAAAGAAATGCCCAAATTCGCAGTAAGTATCATTCTAAAACTTTGTTGTATGGTTAAATCTTTACTCTCAATCGCAATGTTCCTCGCCGTTGGTCTCACGGCTGCCGCCCAAGACAACCTCGTGAAGAACGGTGACTTCGAAAACTGGGACGGCGGTGTGCCCGCACAATGGCAGAAAAGCTCCAAAGACAGCCCCTCGAATGCCACGGTGAAGGAAGCCGCAGAAGGCCGCAGCGGAAAGGCGCTCGAAGTAGAGCACAAGGGCGAAGGCAAAAAGGCCCAGAACTCGCGCTACCACTGTGATGCGCTCCAGCTCAAGGCCGGCAATTACACCCTTTCGTTCTATGCCAAAGCGGCAAGTAAGGGAGTGGTCAGCGGAGGTTGGCACCCCACCGGAGCAACCGGCGTGAAAGGCTACAACTACGGTCAAGAGCTCGAAGTGGACAACAACGAGTGGAAGCAATTCACCCTCCAATTCACTTTGGACCAGGACGCTTCGATCGACGTCTTCGTGGTGAACAAGAAGAAATCGGAAGGCGCAGTCTTCTTTGACGACGTGACGCTCACGGCCGTCGGCACAACGCCCGCTCCCGATCCTAAACCGGAACCCAAACCGGAGCCCAAGCCCACACCTGATCCCAAGCCCGAACCCAAGCCCGAAACACCCGTCGGCGCCACCGTTTACGAAAAGGCACTCACGGACAATGCCGACGGATGGACGCTCGAGCAGGGCAACCTGCCCGAAGGCCTGACCGCCGTATGGGCGCAAGACAACAAATATGGTCTGAAGGCCACGGCACACACCGGCAGCAAGAAGAATGGCAACGAAAAGATCTACGCTTCCGAGGCTTGGGCCATCTCGCCCGAGGTGGAACTCACCAAGAATTCGTTCGTGAGCTTCGAACATGCCCTCAACTTCAAGACCGACGCTTCGACGCAAGGCTTCTACATCCGCGAGGGTGAAAACGGAGCTTGGCAGGAACTCGAAGTGAAGGAATGGCCGGCCGGCAACAAGTGGGACTATGTGAAATCCGGTACCATCGACTTGCGCAACTACACGGGCAAGAAGGTGCAGTTCGGCTTCAAGTACACCAGCACCACCGAAGGTGCCGCCACTTGGGAGGTCAAGAACTTCGTCGTGGCCCAGAATCCCGAAGCCGTAAACCACGTCAATGCCAGCAACGGTCGCACCGTGATCTTCGATCTCAACGGTCGTCGTGTCGAGAAAGCCGAACGCGGTGTCTACATCATCAACGGCGTGAAGACCGTCGTGCGCTAATCGCCGCGGCCTCGCCACGCTGCCTGCGCGCAGCCCCTCTTTTCATCGCCTCCCGGCGGTCGTTCGCCCGACCGCCGAGGGGCGTTTTTGCGCTGGCGGCTGCGCATTTCGACCCTCGTCACTACTTTTTGTCGCTTTTTGAGGCGTTTTTTTCCGCACCTATCTGCGTGAATTACTGCACAAAAACACAAACGCGCGTCGCGCTTTTTTTCGTATTTTTTTGCACCGCTGTCCTCCCCAACTTCTTCGTGACGACGGCACACTTTTGCCTTATTCTTCCACCCTCTCCCCCATCCCCCCCATGACCGACCTCGAAATTGCACACGCCACACCGCTGCTCCCCATCCGCGACGTCGCCGCCCAAATCGGCATCGACGAAAAACGACTTGGAACAGCACGGCAAATACATTGCGAAAGTGCCCCTGCGCCTCATCGACGAAACGCAAGCGCACAAAAGCCGCCTCATCCTCGTGACCTCGATCTCGGCCACCCGAGCCGGTATCGGCAAGACCACGGTTTCGATCGGACTCGCCCTCGGACTCAACCGCATCGGCCGCAAAACCGTCGTCGCCCTGCGCGAACCCTCGCTCGGCCCCTGCTTCGGCATGAAAGGCGGAGCGGCCGGCGGCGGCCACGCCCAGGTGTTGCCCATGGAGAAGATCAATCTCCACTTCACCGGCGACTTCCACGCCATCACCGCCGCGCACAACATGATCGCGGCCCTGCTCGACAACTACCTCTACCAGCATCGCGCCGAGGGCTTCGGACTCAAAGAAGTGCTCTGGCGACGCGTGCTCGACGTCAACGACCGTTCGCTCCGCAGCATCGTCACCGGGCTCGGCCCCTCGGTCAACGGCATCCCCACGCAAGCGGGCTTCGACATCACCCCCGCCAGCGAACTCATGGCTATCCTCTGCTTGGCGGCCGACGAAGCCGACTTGCGCCGGCGCATTGAGAACATTCTCCTCGGTTACCGATTCGACGGTTCGCCCTTCACGGTGAAAGATCTCGGCGTGGCGGGCGGCATCGTGGTGCTCCTCAAAGATGCACTCGAACCCAACCTGGTGCAGACCACAGAAAACACGCCGGCCTTCGTGCACGGCGGACCCTTTGCCAACATCGCCCACGGGTGCAACACAGTCGTGGCGACAAAAATGGCCCTCTCGCACGCCGACTACGTCATCACCGAAGCCGGATTCGGCGCCGACCTGGGGGCGGAGAAATTCTACGACATCAAGTGCCGAAAGGCCGGACTCCAACCCGCACTCACCGTGCTGGTGGCCACCGCACAGGGACTCAAAATGCACGGCGGCGTGCCGCTCGACCAAATCGCGGAACCCAATCTCGAAGGGCTCCGCGCCGGACTGCCCAACCTCGACAAGCACCTGCGCAACCTCCGCTCGTTCGGACAGAACGTGGTGATCGTTTTCAATCGCTTCGCCGCCGACACCGACGAAGAGATGGAACTGCTACGCCGCCACTGCGAGGAGGTGCTCGAAACGCCTTTCGTGATCAACAATGCCTACGCCGAAGGCGGGGTCGGCGCCGAGGAGATGGCGCGCATTGTGGTCGACGCCGTCGAAAAACACCCTCCGCGCCGCTGCGCTTCGCCTATGAAGACAGCGACTCCCTGCGCACCAAGATCGAGAAGGTGGCCCGCCATCTCTACGGAGCAGCCTCGGTGACCTTTGCCAAACCCGCACTCACGCGCCTGCGCCTCGCGGAAACGCTCGGCATGAGCCATTTCCCCGTCTGCATCGCCAAGACGCAATTCTCCTTCTCCGACGATCCCAAGCAATATGGAGCCGCCGAGGGATTCGATTTCCTCATTCGCGACGTGGTGATCAACGCGGGAGCAGAGATGATCGTGGCCATTGCGGGCGACATCATGCGCATGCCCGGACTGCCCAAGGCACCCCAGGCACTCAATATTGATTATATCAACGGAGAAATCACAGGACTCAGCTGATGCACATCGTTCTCAACCCCAAATACGACCGGCTTCGCGAGCAACTCGTGCAGGCGGTGCGACACTTCGACAGCGTGGGGCAGGAAATCTACCACGCGCGCAACGTGATTCGCCTCATCGAAATCGACGGCTGCCGACTCGCCGTGAAACGCTACGGACGCATGCCGCTCAAACACCGAATGGCAACCCGCGTCTACAAGGCCAACAAGGCGAAAAAGGCCTTCGTCACTTCGCTCATGCTCAAGGAACGCAGTTTCGAAAGCCCCGAACCGGTGGCTTTCCTGAGCGATCGCCGCGGACTACTCGATGCCACACACTATTTCGTGAGTGTCTATTCGGACTATCGCCACTCCATGCGCGACATCCCCGGCTTCGACGGCGCTTTCCGCGAAGAGGTGACCAAACACTTCGCACGCTACGCCGCACAGCTCCACGCCAGTGGCTTCATCCACAAGGATTTCTCGGCGGGCAACATCCTTTTTGACCGCATCAACGAGCGTTTCCACTTCTCGCTCCTCGACACCAACGCCCTCAAATGGGGCAAAAAAATCAGCGTGGAGCGCGGTTGCCAAAATTTCGCCCGATTGGTGGGACCGCCGGAGTTCTTTGAGAGTCTGGGACGCCACTATGCCGACCTCCGGCAGGCCGATCCGCAAATGTGCATCCAACTGATCAAGGCCGCGCACGACGACTATCGCAGGAAACCCCACCCGCACCACCAACCTCTATTCGACTAAACACAGCGCCGCCCCGCCGTTTTGGTAGGGCGGCGCTGCCTGCCGAATAAATCCCCCTTCATTCATTCGCAACATCACAACACACAAACACACCCTTCATTTGAAAACATTCGCCGAACTGGGCTTAAAGGAACAGATCCTCAATGCCATCACCGAAATAGGCTACGAACAACCCACTCCCGTGCAGGCCGCGGTGATTCCCGTCCTCCTGGGCGAGGAAAACACCGACGATACCGCCGACGGCGCCACCGTTCCGACGCAAGACATCATTGCGCTGGCACAAACCGGCACCGGAAAAACGGCGGCCTACGGACTTCCCGTGCTCCAAAACGTGGATGCCGACGACCGCAGCACGCAAGTGGTCATTCTCAGCCCGACGCGTGAACTTTGTCTCCAAATTGCCGACGACCTCAAGGACTACAGTCGATACATTGACGGCTTACACGTGGTGGCTGTCTACGGCGGTGCAGGCATCGAAAGCCAGATTCGCCAACTCCGCAAGGGCTGCCAGATCATTGTGGCCACGCCCGGACGCCTCATCGACCTCATTCATCGCGGCGCCGCCCGACTGGAAGCCGTTCGCCACGTGGTGCTCGACGAAGCCGACGAGATGCTCAACATGGGATTCACCGAAAGCATCGACGAAATCCTTTCGGCCATCCCGTCCGAGCACCAAACACTCCTCTTCTCCGCCACCATGGGGCCCGACATTGAGCGCATTGCCAAAAACTACCTCCGCCAATATCGCGAAATCGTGGTGGGTAGCCGCAACGAGGGCGCGGAACACGTGAACCACATCTATTATGCGGTGCGCGCACAGGACAAATATGCCGCGCTCAAACGCATTGTCGACTACTATCCGCGCATCTATGCCATCATTTTCTGCCGCACCCGCCTCGAAACGCAGGAAGTGGCCGACCACCTCATCCGCGACGGCTACAGCGCCGAGGCTTTGCACGGCGATTTGGCCCAGGCACAGCGCGATCTCACCATGCAGAAGTTTCGCACACACCGCACGCAACTCCTCGTGGCCACCGACGTGGCGGCGCGCGGCCTCGATGTGAACGAGCTCACCCACGTGATCAACTACGGACTGCCCGACGACGTGGAGAACTACACCCACCGTTCCGGACGCACCGGACGCGCAGGTAAGCGCGGCACCTCGATTTCCATCATCCACCTCCGCGAGAAGGGAAAGGTGCGCGTCATTGAGCGCGTGATTGGCAAGAAGTTTGAGGTCGGAACCCTCCCGGAACCGAAGGAAATCTGCACGAAACAACTCTACAAGGTGATCGACAATCTCGAACACACCGAGCCCGACGAGGAGCAAATCGCGCCCTTCCTGCCCGAGGTGATGCACAAACTCGAGTGGCTCACGAAGGAGGAACTGGTCAAGCGCCTGGTGCAACAAGAGTTCGGCCGATTCCTCACCTACTATGCCGACGCTCCCGAAATCGTGCAACCCACCGCGCGCGAGGAACGCGAGGAGAAGGGCAACAAACGCGACCGACGCGACGACAAACGGGCACGCAATGCCAAGGGAAATCCCGTGGCCGAGGAGGGATACACCCGACTCTTCCTCAACTTCGGTAAGCGCGACAACTTCTTCGCCCGCGAAATCATCAACCTGGTGAACCGCTATGTGAAGGGAAAGGTGGAGATTGGACGCATCGACTTGCTGAACAACTGCTCATTCTTCGAGGTACCCGAAGAGCAAGCCGAGCTGGTGATGGGCAAAATGGCGAAGGCCAAGGTGGGCGAACGCCGCGTGGTGGTGGATTTCGCCGATCGCGCCGACGGGAAAGCCGACAGCGCCGCACACGGTCCGAAGGGACGCGCACGCCACAACGAAGATCGATATGCCGACTCGCGCAAAAAGAGCAAGCCCAAGGCACGGAAAAACGCGGAACGACGCGAGCAAAACGACAAAGAACAGTGCTTCGGCAAAGACGATTGGAAGCAATTTTTCGATTGAACGCAGCCACGCGTCACAAATGCCCACCGGGCTCCGCACTACCCGATTGTGAGGAGGCAATACCTACTTTTTGGTGAAAGAATGCGGAGCATAAACGGAAAAAATCGGTAAGCTCCCGCGAAATCGCTCCGCATCCCCACTGATTGTCAGCAGTTTGCAGAGCGTATGCGGTGGAAACCTACGCACAACGGGGGCACATCGCACATCGGTCGCCCACCTGTGCTAAATCACTGCAAATGGGTATTGCCAAAAGTCAAGAAAGTGCCTACCTTTGCAGTGCATTCTGATAGAAGAGGCCGACACTTCGGTGGCGGTTGTCCGTCAGAGTAAGAATTTAAATTGTTATGTCTATGTTCGAAAGATGGCTGTCCTCAGCGGAGGATGGCCACTTTTGTTTTTCGCCCCGCGGCTACGCGCCGAGATCGCGGGAACCGACGCTCACAAAGCCCCACGGCCGAACGAAACAAGGCCTGCTACGAACGAAGGATGCCCTGCTGCGAACCGACGGCGGGACGAACGGGCAGAAAATGGGCGTCGGACAGACGGAAGTCGGCTTTTTCGCCGGTCGCATGGGCAGAGTTTTGAAAATATGTTGTTCCTTTGCCACCACACACGGGCGCTGTTGCCCGTTTTCACTCCGCCACACTATTATAATATACCGACTATGAAATCCAACCTCCCTCCGATGATCCTTCTCCTCGTGGCCATTGCGCTCCTCGCCTGCCTTTTTCCGCTCGCCTACGGCATGTTTATGCTCATTCGCTTCGTGGCGGCTGTGGTTTTCGCCGCATTGGCCTACGATTACTTCAAGCGCGACCGCAATACAGCGGGCTGGGTGTTTGTGGCGCTGACGTTGCTCTTCCAACCTCTCTTCAAATCGCGCTGACGCGCACCGTCTGGAACGTGGTCGACGTGGTGGTGGCGATTGGGCTCGTGGTCGTGTTGCTCAAACGCGACTGATGCGTGCTGCTCGCCCCACGGACGTCTCAAAACAACCCGACCGCGGCCGAACATTGCGTTCGGTCGCGGTCGTTTTGTGCGGGTCGGCTGCTTCGCATGGCGGAGCTCAAAGCCCCGTGACGAGAAGCGGCGACGTTTATTTGGAAGGTGCAAGTTCGTCTACGTGCACTCCCTCCGGTAAGTGGAAGCGATATTTGCTATCGTAGATGGTGCTCACCTTATTGATCTCGAGGAAGCTCGTGCCGCCCCCGTCACCAAAGCTACCGCTGAGGTAAGCGATCTTGTCGTTGAGCTCGAGGAAACCTTTCTGGCGCATCATGCGGATGGCAGCCGTGAAGGTGTATTGCGCCGAGACGTGATTTTTCTGGTAGATGGGGATCACACCGTAGGAGAGATTGAGCAAACGCATGGTCTTCTCCTTGTAGCAGATGGCAATGACGGGCGTGGGGCCTCGGAACGAGGCGAGGGCGCGTGCCGTTTGTCCCGTTTCGCTGTCGGTGAGAATGCCCTTCACACCGAGTTGGCGCGTAGCTTCGACGGCAGCATGCGCCAAGAATTCACGCTGGTCGGTGGTGTCGATCATCGGATCGAGGTCGTGCTCACGCATTTTGTCGCGTTCGGCCTGCTCGGCAATGGCGGCCATGGTTTGCACCGCCTCGAGGGGATATTTGCCCGAGGCCGTTTCGCCGCTGAGCATGAGGGCATCGGTGCGATAGTAGATGGCATTGGCGATGTCGGTGACCTCTGCTCGCGTGGGACGCGGGTTGTTGATCATCGTGTGAAGCATTTGCGTGGCCACGATCACCGGTTTTTTTCTTCACCACACACTTGTGAATGATCTGGCGCTGGATGCCGGGGATGCGTTCGATGGGCACTTCGATGCCGAGGTCGCCGCGCGCGATCATGATGCCATAGGAGGCGTCGATGATCTCGTCGATGTTGTCCACGCCTTCTTGGTTTTCGATTTTCGAAATGATCTTGATGTCGCTGCCGTGTGCGTCGAGAATGTCCTGCACAGCCTTGACATCGGCGGCGTTGCGCACGAAGGAGTGGGCGATGAAGTCGATGTCTTCTTCGATGGCCAGGAGGATGTTGGCCTTGTCTCGCTCGGTGAGTGCGGGCAAATCGATGTGTTCGCCGGGCACGTTCACACTCTTGTGCGCGCCGAGCACGCTGTCATTTTGCACCGTGACGTGCAGGGCCTCGTCTTTCGCCGTGACCAGCATGTCGATGGCCCCGTCGTCGAAGAGCACATGGTCGCCCACTTGCACGTCGCGCACGAAGTGGGGATACGATACATTGATGACATCGTGCGTGGTGTCGCGATCCGGACAACCATAGATGCGCACTTCTTCGCCGGCTTTGTATTCGAGGGGGGCCGCCAGTCCGGTGGTGCGCACTTCGGGACCCTTCGTGTCGATGAGCAGACCGAGGTGGGGCGAAACGGCACGGACGTTGCGAATGATTTTCTTGATGCCGTCGGCCGAGGCGTGGGCGGTGTTCATGCGCACCACGTTCATGCCGGCGAAAAACAACTTGCGGAGGAAATTTTCGTCGCAGCGCAAATCGCTGATCGAGCAGACGATCTTGGTTTGTTTCATTATTGGGAGATTTCTTGTACGAGAAGTGTAGTCTTTGCTCGGCGAATTTACGAAAAAAACTACGGACTATCGGACACGACTTCCCGTTTTTCAGCCGAAACTCGGGAGCTTTTCCAAGTTGTCATTTGCTCTTTGCAATTCCTCCTCCCACAATCACTATTTGTGGGTATTGCATTGCGCGGGAGAAAGCCGTAACTTTGCACATTGCTCCTTATATATAACAACGTCGATACGCCTTTTTTGCACGCACCGACCCAACGACTTAACAACGCATGAATCTTTCACACATCAAAGACGGGGCCACCGCCTACGTCACCGCCATCAAGGGCAGCCCTTCGCTGCGCGTCCGCCTCGAAGAACTCGGCTTCGTGCCGGGACAAGAGGTGACGCGCGTCTATGCCACGCCGAGCGGTTCGCCCGTGATCTACGCCATGCTCGGACAGCGCGTCGCACTCAGAACCGGCGAGGCGCAACTCATCGAGGTGAGCACCCAACGACCCAACGAAAACTATGCCGACGAGCAACGAGTGGCCCGCACCGCCACCGAGACGAACGCCGCGGCGCCACTACCCTCGGGCCCCATCGTGCCGGCCACCGGCTGCGCGACCGAGAGCTGTGGGGGCTGCCCGGGGTGCGGACCGCGCAAACCGCTCGCTCCCAAGGCGGAAGGCACCATCACGGTGGCACTTGTGGGCAATCCCAACTGCGGAAAAACCACGGTGTTCAACGCGCTCTCCGGCGGACACGAACGCACGGGCAACTATGCGGGGGTGACAGTGGCCAGTGTGGTGGGCGAAACACACATCGACGGGCGCACCGTGCGATTTGTCGATCTGCCGGGCACCTACTCGCTGCGCGCCTACTCGCCGGAGGAGGCTTATGTGATGAGCGAGCTCTTGAAGGGCGAAATCGACGCGGTGATCAACGTGCTCGATGTGAACAACCTGGAGCGCAACCTGCTGCTCACCCTGCAAGTGCGCCGACTCGGACTGCCGATGGTGGGGGCGCTCAACTTGTGGGACGAGTTTTCGGAGAGCGGATCGACGCTCGATGTGGACCGACTCTCGGCGCACATGGGCATGCGCTTCGTGCCTTGTGTGGCCAGCCGCGGCGAGGGGCTCAAAGCCCTGGCCGAAGCGGTGATCGAGGCCTACGACCGTCGCGAGGAACAGCCCACACCGCCGCCCAACGACCCGCACTCGGCGGCCGACCCGCACGCACTGGTGCACCACTATCTGGCGGACATTTACCGACTGCGAGAGGGCAAAGCGGTGCGCTTCACCACGTGGGTCGACCGCTTCTTGGTGAAGAACCCACTGTCCTATGGCGTCTTTTTCCTCGTGATCCTGCTGGTTTTCTGGGCCACGTTCACCATCGGACAGTATCCGATGGACTGGATGCAGGCCGGAGTGACGTGGTTGACCGAGACGCTCACGAACGTTCTGCCCAAAGATCGCTGGTATGTCGACCTCCTGGCGTCGGGAGTGGTGGGCGGTGTGGGCACCGTGATCGTCTTTCTCCCGCAGATTTTGATCCTCTATTTCTTCATTTCCATTCTCGAAGACTCGGGCTATCTGGCACGCACCGCGCTGCTCTTCGACCCCTTGCTGCGGCGCGTGGGACTGCACGGCAAGTCGTTTTTCCCGATGCTCACGGGTTTCGGCTGCAACGTGCCGGCCATCATGGCCACACGCACCATTGAGAACCGAAAGAGCCGATTGCTCACGATGATCACCTTGCCTTTCATGTCGTGCTCCGCGCGACTCACGGTCTACACGGTGTTCACAATGGCTTTCTTCCCGCATCAAGCCACGTGGGTGCTCTTTTCGCTCTACTGCGGCGGCATTGTGATGGCCCTGCTCTCGGCTTGGCTGCTGAGTCACTTCATTCGCCGACACGATGAGAGCCATTTCGTGATGGAGATCCCGCCTTATCGGTGCCCGGTGGCGCAGAGTGTCGTGAGCCACACGTGGGAGAAGGGCCGCCAGTACCTGCGAAAAATGGGCGGCGTGATTCTCGTAGCTTCGATCGTGGTGTGGATCTTGGGCTATTTCCCGCACCCGGACCGAGCGCTCTCGCCCCTCGAACGGCAGAGCAGTCGTATTTGGGACAGGCGGGACATCTCATCCAACCGGCCATTGCGCCGCTGGGTTTCGACTGGAGAATGGGCGTGGGGCTCCTGACGGGCGCAGCGGCCAAGGAGTTGATGGTCTCGACGCTCGGCGTGCTCTACCACATGGACGAGGACAGTGCGGCGGCTGCGGGATCGGGCAACGACGCGAAGGCGGACCGGGCGATCTCTGCGGCCTTGCGTGAGGCCTCTTCACCCGCGGCTGCACTGAGCTACATGGTCTTTGCCTTGCTGTATTTCCCGTGCCTGGCTACGATTGCGGCCATCCGAGGCGAGAGCGGACAGTGGAAATATGCCGTGCTCACGATGCTCTACACCACGGGTGTGGCTTATGGAGCGGCGTGGCTCACTTTTCACATCGCGCGCCTCTGTATGTGAGGCGTCCCCGCGCATCAGGGGGGGGCGGCCTCCGCAGCCGGTAGCCAATGCGTTCCGAACACTAAGGGCATAAAAACGAAGCGATTGTGTGTCATATGTACGCACTCGCTTCGTTTTTTCGTAAAACTGCTATTCCTTCCGCACTCTCCCTCACTTTTCTCCGCAGCTTTTGTCCACCACCTCCGCACACGCAGCACTCCGAATCGCAAAAAACGCCTGTTATCGGCTTGTTCGATAGCAAAAACCACTCTAAACAGATATTTATCTCATTTTTACCACGAAACTCTTGTCGCACTAGACAAAGAATTCATATCTTTGCCACGAAAACAGAGCAGAACCTGAGAGAAATCGCCCTCTGCCGGGCGATAATTGCGGGATTTCCGCCCATTTCTCGTAAATCATCAATTCAATCGTATAATTCATAAAGCAAAAATGCAGATGAAAAAAAATTACTTACTGCTTTTCTTCATCGCCCTACTCTTCGGGATCGGCACACTCCCCGGGAGAGCACTGGAGTTTAGTAAAATCGATCCTACTGTCGGCTACGTTATGAAGATCGGTTCGGGATATTTATTCATAGAAAATGGTGGAACAAAAAAAATAGGATGCGTAAATGATCAATCCCAAGCCACAAAGTTAGCTTTCAGCCCCAGCCAATCGGAATCAGGTCTCATCGAATCTATTTCTGCAAAAACATATTCTGGTGCACTTAAATACATGAACACTGGAAGCATTAAGCAGAATGGTTTTTTCCTCAAGTTTAAGTATTCCTTGGAAGGAGGAAAATATTATCTCAAAGCTGCACAAGGAACAAAGACAACAGGGAAATACCTAACATATAAATCAGGAGTTCTTTCTTTTGAATCTGCAGCCAGTTCAGATGCTGTCATCGAGATCATCAATCCGAACGGAGGCTCTGCCACTGAAGTGACGCTCAATGCAATAAAGATGCGCGAGACTTTGGCACTTTTCCAAGCACACAGACAGGGAATAGCACACAGCCCCAATGGTTTCTTGGGACAGCTGTAGGCCAATACCCTATACCCACTGTTCCCGATTTCGACTATGTCACTTATCGCTTGTTCCTGGAGGGACACGCGGAAATAGGCAATAGCACTGCTGCCAGTGAAATGGAGAAAATGCAGAACGTTAAGGATGCATTGAAACTCAATCTCCCTAAAAGCGGAACCTTTGTTGTCATCACAACCAAATCTCAATATGAAGATGCCGTTCGTGCAAACGCAAAGACATTCGGAACAAAGGTCGACATTGACGCTGCCGCCGGCCCCTCTCAGTCCGCGAAATACCTGCAAGCCACGGTTACGGGTTACAAACTCACAGACACAAAGAGCGAAGCCGCCGTGTTCTACTTCGACGGACAGCACCTTACCGGAATTGACAACGGTTCGGACTCGGAACGCCCAGCTACACGCAGACAGAGAATGATCAGAAAGCTGTTATCGCGCAAGGCAAGCTCGAAAAGACCCTCGATGCCGGCAGCTACAGCCTCAAAGTGGGCGACAAGTTCGTGAAACTCGACGGCACCAACGGACTCAGCCTCTCTACCAGCGAATCGGACAGCCACCTCTTCCTCGAAGAAGCCACGAAGTTCACACTCAGCACCGACGACCTCGGCTACATCTCCTTCTTCGCCCCCACCGCAGTGAAGGTGCCCGCAGGCGTTGAGGTATACAGCGGAAAAATCAATACACAAAACAACGTGATCACCTTCACCAAGGTAAACACGCAGCAGATTCCCGCCAACACCGCAGTCCTCCTCCGCAAGGGCACTGCTAAGACCTCCTTCGAGGTTGAGAAAATCGCCACTGCCTCTGCCATCAGCGGCAACTTCCTCAGAGGCTACGCCGTTTCTTCAAAAGATCACCTCAACAACGCATACGGTCTCACCGTCGATAATGGCAAACTCATCTTCAAGCCTTTGACTGAAGGCGTCCGTGCCTTCCGCGCTGTCATTTACAACAACAATGCCGGCGGTGCTCCCGCCTACTACCCCACTGCTTTTACCCCCGAAGGCATCCAGGGCGTAACCGTTGACGACAATCAGGCAGAAGTCTTCGACCTCGCCGGCCGTCGTGTGGAAGCTCCCGTCAAAGGACAGGTCTACGTCAAGAATGGTAAGAAGTTCATCCAAAAATAAGCACAGACACATCTCAAAATATGAAACAGTATTCTGCACCTCAGGTAAAGGATGTCGTTCTTCACACGGAGCATGTCATGTTTGACGCCTCCAAAGGAAATGGATCTATGACACCCGGACAGCAGCACACCACAGAAAAGCAGCTCGGCAACGACATTTGGAACGACAGCGAAGAAGGACAATAAAAGCATCGCGCGTTACCAACGCACACTTACGTGAAGCACTTAAAAAAGCGCCCGCTCACCACAAGGTGACGGGCGTTTTTTTGTACCCCTACCGCACCCGCGCCGCGCATCTTTCCCTCGATCGCCTCACACGCTTGGGCGAAACACAAAAAGTCCCCAACTTTTGGTTGCATTTCCGCTTTTTCACGCGGAAATGATAAGCGAGAACAAGCAAAACACGTCATTTTTCAAAACAAATCCTACTTCACCGGCAAATAACTTGGCATTTTGCTAAGGAAAAACTACATTCGCAATGTGTTGACGCCCTGAACGGCACAACAGCCCCACTTCGTGTTGCGAAAAATATGCCATCAGCGGTAGACACCGGTCCACTTCCACTGCGATCTATCCCGGCCATCGAAGAGCGCTTGCCATCGATCCACATCAACACCCCAACCACCGGGCGAAAGCCCCCAACCGTAGCCACATCGACCTAATCCATCCACATGAAACAACTCTACAAACTCTTCGCCTGCACCCTCTTCGCAGCAGGAGCTTGCGTTGGCGCGGCGGCACAACAGCTGCCCTTCAACGAAAGCGACACTTACTTCGTCAAAGTCGGCAACCCCGCCGATGGGAAAAACGGCTACATCCACTACAACCCCGAAGGCCATTACTTCGATCTCGTCACTTCCAAATGGGAAGCTGACCCCGTCCACTTCAAATCGCGGACAACGAATTCCAACTCGTCTACATCGGTGACGGCAGTGTGACCCTCGGCGCCGACAACTCCGACAATGGCACACGCCCCGGCGCAGCCGAAGGAAACGGCATGAAGTTCACGCTCGAAAAGAAAGGAGAAGCACTCAACTTCCGCTCCACTATCGGTGCGAAAGGGTATCTCAACAACTATGCAGAGCAGGGAAAGCTTGCATTCTGGCAGGCCAACGGACCGGGATCCACCGTCGTAGTCGAAAAAGCCGATTACCAAACCCTCTACAACGAGGCCAAAGCCCAGTTCAAGCGTAACGCCGAAAACAATCAGCTCTTCGGCACCACCGTAGGCACCTATTCTCGCCCCGGCAATATGCAGGCTGCCATGAATGCCTACAACAACCCGCCCTCCCAACCACAGAAATACCAAGAAGAATTCAACAAACTGCGAGTCGCCCTCCGACAGATTCACCTCAACATGCCCCAAGCAGGCGAATTCTTCCGCATCCGCTCCACAGCCGCCGGGCAAAGATTCCTCAGCATCGCCCCCGGCATGAACGGCATCCTCAAGGTGGTACCCACAGCCGACGAACAAACGCTCTTCTACTACGACGGAGAGCGCCTCACAGCCTACGCCACCGGCCAAGGATTGGCCAACGAAGCCAACAATGTCAAGCCCGCCACCCTCGGCGACGCCGTGAATCGTGCCAGCTTCGCCGAAGGACGCGGCGACGGCACCTACTTAGTCACCACCGGCGACCGCACCCTCCTCTTCCGCGGCAACGAAGAAGTGACCCGCAGCGGGGTGAACATGCCCAAAAGTTGGCCGGCGCAATACCTCGACCTCGTGCCCGTCGACGAAATTCCCCTCCACATCGGCGAAACCGGCTATGCCACCTTCTTTGCGCACCAAGCCATGAAGCTCAACGACTCGAGTGTCAAGATCTACGTGGCCGAACGCAACGGTACAAACAGCTTGCAACTCACCGAACTCACCAAGGGAATTATTCCGGCCGCCACGGCTGTGCTCCTCAAGGCCGACGGAGCGAAGACCCTCACCCTCTCGCGCACCGATGAAAAGGGCGATACGGAGAAAACCGCCCACAACGTACTCAAAGGCTACGGCTATTCGCAACGAGCCGCTGCAGGCAAAGCCGTGTATGCCCTCGCCCTCAATCCCGAAAACAACAAGGTCGAATTCGGAAAACTCGACGACGGCGTAGTGCTCCCCGCATTCAAAGCGTGCATCGAGCAGGATCCGGCCGCAGGCAACGCCGCCCCGCTCTTCATCGCCCTGCCCACAGCCGTACAACAGGCGAAGCGCTCAACTGCAGCTCCCGCCACCTACGACCTCAGCGGACGCCGTGTGCAACAAACCGCCAAAGGCCAACTCTACGTCCGCAACGGCCAAAAATTCGTTCAGCAATAAAAATCATCACCGCATGAAAACCTATACCTCTCCCCGCCTCGAGGAATTCCAACTCCACGGCGAACCCATCATGGGCCTGACTTCCTTGAAAATGAACTCCAGTTTCCGCGTCCAGCAAAACAACCCTGTGCTCACCAACGAGGAGTTTGTCAATCCCATCTGGGGCGACGACGAATCGGCCGACGACGACAACAGCTCTCTCGGCGAATTTTCAGGCTTCTAACGCCCTACCCCCTCTTCTCCGCATGCAGCATTCCGCGCTCCACCAGCGAGTGCATTTTGCAACCATGCGGCCATCCTGCCGAAGAGCCGGAAAGCTCCGCCTCATCTCGGTCTCCCGTTTCCTTCAACGGCTCAGACAGTCACCGGACTGTCCGAGCCGTTTTTTGTTTCTCCGCCGCAACCGGTCCTCCCCTTCGTCGCTTTTGCCGACGCGTCGCAGCAATTATCGTCGGCACCTCCACTGCCACCGCTCAACAGGCGCAGCCCAACCGATCATTCGGCAGAAGCCCCTCCCCTCGCCCTCACGACGAACGCGCAACTGCCGAGAACGACGCCACGTCGCCCATCCATCGGGAAGCCCATACAAAGAGAGGACAGGAAATGGGGGAATTGGGTAAAAAACTCCCCACTTATTCGCGATTCTCCCGCAACGATTTCGAGCAAGTCCCCCTGCACTGCAAAATACACCCCAATCCCGTCGACGATCTGCCCATCCCGCGGCGTCTTTGAGGGCGAAAACGCCATCCATCTCACGTTTTTTTGCCTTCAGATTTGCATCTTTGCCCATTCCTCCCTATCTTTGCGGCAATACATGTCCGCAAAACTTCGCACCCTCCGTCGTCAAGTGGCCTTGGCTTGGATTCTTCTCCTCGCCCTGCTGCCGCAATTGGTGGTGAAAACCTTTCACTACCACGACAGCGCGGTGCCTACGGAGCACATCGGCCTCAACGCCGACGGACAAGGCGCCGAGTGTCTCGCCTGCCTGCGCGCCACCGCTGCCGCCACCGCCCGCGATGGGCAGCAAACGGCCGCAAACGGCTCCCCCACCCCGGGCCGAGCGCATCGAGTGCACCACCCATGCCATCGGCACCACCATTTGCCGGGGCAAGTGCCCGGCGACAAGCACGACAATTGCAGCATCTGCCATTTCGTGCCCGCGCCCTGCACCGTTCCCACGCTGCCTCAATTTTGCTTTTTCGTTTCCACCACGGAAACACCCTTTCTTTCCGATCAACCCTCGATCGCTCACACGGTGATTGCTCGCGCAGTGCTGCGCGGCCCACCGACCGTCTGATTTTTTCTCCCCGTTTTTTCTTTTTGTTCTCGTCGGCGAGCGCCCATTCCATCGCGTAGATACACCCGATGGGCTCCGATCGTTCCTGCCCCCGCAATCGTCTCATGCCGGTTGAGGTTCGCCTCCCCGTCGGCAGGCGGGGTCACACGCAGGCTGTGCAGCGCTCGGCGCCTCCACGGCAGTGCTCCCCTCCGCGCAACGGGTTTTCGCCCGATGCGTCGGTCGGCCACAGTGCCCGCTCGGTTGCACCTGTTCAGACTTGCGCGCCACGATTGAGCGACTCCGCAACAGGCGTTGTCTTGTGGCGAAAGCGCAACCCGTCTCTGCGGTTTCATCGACCGTCACCGGCGGTTTGCTCACGATTCGCCCCTCTGCCGCACGTCAGCCGCAGCCGTTTCTTCGCCGCAGCGGTGCCACCGCACACGGTGTCCCAACGGCACGTCTCGCGCTCCTGCCGACAGCACATTCCCTTTCCCGGTCTCCACAGCCCCGGCGCAGCGGAGCCACTTCATCCATCGTTTTCTCTCTCATTCCCATGTCCAAAATCCTTCTCCCGGGGCTGTTGCTGAGCGCAGCCGTGGTGATTCCCGCCACCACCCGCGCCGCCGAACCCCAACCCGTGGGCGCACCGCGCCTGCTCGTCACCGACCGCGACAGCGGTCTCCCCGTTTCGGGTGCCGTGGTGCGCGGCGGCGGCAAAATCTGGCGCTCCGACGAGACCGGTCTGCTCGTGCTCACCGAAAACGCCCTGCACGGCGACAGTCTCACGGTGAGTGCCGTGGGCTACACCGATCGGCGCGTCGCCACCGCCGAAGTGCGCAGCCACCGCCCCCTGCGCGTCGAACTCATCGCCCTGACCAATCGCCTCAACGAGGCCGTGGTGCAAACCGGGCGCATCGTCCATTCGGTCAACACCGCCACCCAAAGCATTTCGGCGGCCGAGGTGCAGAAAAATCTGGGCAACTCCTTCGCTTCGACCCTCGAACAAATCAAAGGCATGAGCATGGTGCAAACCGGTGCCACCATTGCCAAACCCGTTCTCCACGGCATGTACGGCACGCGCCTGCTCATCATGAACAACGGCGTGCGGCAACAGGGCCAACAGTGGGGCGTGGATCACGCGCCGGAGCTCGATGCCAACTCTGCCGGGCGCATCAATGTGGTGAAAGGCGCGGAGGCCGTGCGCTACGGCGCGGAGGCCCTCGGCGGCGTGATCCTGCTCGACGGCAAAGCCCTGCCCTACACGCGTTCGCAACCCGAGGGCTATCTCTCCGCACTCTACGGCAGCAACGGCCGGCGCGCGGCACTGACCGGATCGGTCGATGCGGGCCTCCCCTTGGCGGGCGGTCGCGCAGCGTGGCGCCTACAAGGCACCTACCTCAACGGCGGCGACCGCTCCACTGCCCACTATCTGCTCAACAACACCGGCGTGCGCGAAGCCAACGGCTCCGTGGCCTTCGGCTGGAAGCGCGACCGCTTCGAGGCCGACGGGTACTACAGCCTGTTTTCCACCCGCATCGGCGTGCTCTTCAGCGCACAGATGGGCGACGAACAGCTCCTCCGCGAGCGCATCCGCCTCGGTCGCCCGACGGAATTCTACCCTTGGACGCGCCACATCGACTATCCCTACCAGAAAGTGGTGCACCAAGTGGCCAAACTCCACACCCGCTACACCCTCTCCTCGGGCGGGCATCTCGAATGGCAGGCGGCCTTTCAGCACGATGATCGACGAGAATTTAACCAGCGCCGCAATTTCCGCTCGCACGTGCCCACCCTCGATCTCCAATTGGAGAGTTTTCAAACCGACGGCCGTTGGCAGCAAGCCTATGCCGACCATTGGACCACCGAGGCGGGGCTGTTCTATGCCAATGTCAAGAACACCAACACGCCGGGCACGGGCGTGGTGCCCATCATCCCGAACTACGTGCAGCAAATGCCGGTGTGTTCGCCATTCAGAAGTATTCGGGCGACAATTGGGGGGCCGAAGCCGGTGCACGGCTCGACCACCAGCGCCTCAACGCCCGCGGCATCGATCTCTACGGCCGCCCCTACGGTAAATTGGACCACTACAACAACCTCACTTACACCGTCGGCGCGCACGCGCACCTCTTGCCCGGGCTCGATGTCTTGAGCAATGTGGGATCGGCCTGGCGCGCGCCGCACGTACATGAGTTGTACAGCAACGGCGTGGAGCACTCGAGCGGACTTTTTGCCCGTGGCGATGCCAATCTCCGCCCCGAGGTGAGCACCAAATGGATCACTTCGCTGCGCTATGCCAACCACGGTTTCACGGCATCCGTCGACGGCTATGTGCAGTGGATCGACAACTATATTTTCGACGCGCCGACCTCCGAAGTCATCACGATGGTGTCGGGCGCCTACCCGGTTTCCAATATCGCGCCACTGATGCGTTCTTCCGCGGGGTGGATGCCGAGGCCAAATGGCAGATTTTGCCGCAACTCGCCGTGGAAGGCGGTGCTGCGTGGGTGCGGGCCGACGACCGCACGAAGCAACGCCCACTGCCTTACATTCCGTCGTTTCGTGTCTCCGATGCCGTCACGCTCCAATTGGGCAGCATCTCACACGTGCACGACGTCTATGTCAAGGCTTCGCACAAATATGTGGCCAAACAAACGCATTTCGATCCCGCCACCGACTTGATCGACTTCACGCCCTCGGCCTATCATCTTTTCGGCGCCGAAGTCGGTGCCAATTGGGTGCTGCCCGACGGTCGAAAGATCAAGTTTCTGCTCACGGCCGACAATCTTTTCAATCGCGAATACCGCGAATACACCAACCGCTTCCGCTACTACGCCCACGATCTCGGTCGCGACGTTCGCTTCATGCTCACTTGGGAGTTTTGAGTCCCCGTCGGCGCGCTTTCGCAGCCGGTCGGCGCTAAAAAGCTCCGTTTCATCGATCGTTACCCTCCATGCGAAAATCCTTTTTCTCTTCCTCTTCTTCCTCCTCGGTTGTGCGACCCTGCTCCCCACCGCTTGCTCGCTCGAACCTGAAGCACCGGTGGACGAACGCCGCAGCAAAGACCACGGCGACCCCACTCGTGTGGTGCTCACCCTGCGCCACGGTGCGTGGGACGGCACGCATTTCACCCCCGAAACGGGCGAAACGGCCGACACCCGCGAACAGACCATCACCTATGCCCTGCAACCCGAATTGGGCTGGGCGCCGCTCTCGGGCACACCGGCCGGTTTCGTCGTGCGACGCGCCGAAGGGACGCAACATGCCTACGAGTTGCGCATCCGCTACTTCGACATCTCGGGCGAAGACATCACCCGGCAGTTTGTAGACAACGGGCAGGACAAAATCCACCAGCACTTTTTCATCCCCGATGCCGTGTACACGCCCGACAGCACCGCGCGTCCGGACGAGGCGCGCAGCAATCGCGTCTACACCTACACGTATGCCGACACCACCCCGTGGTACGACGAACTTTCCACTCCCGGCACGCGACTGACGGGCGATGTCAATCCGATTGGCTTCAAGGGTGTGCTGCAATTCAAGGAGGCGCGAGACTTGCACATCTACATTCGCCTCATGCACGCCCGCGTTTCAAAATTCAACAAGCGCGACCATAGCCTTTCGCCCTTCTATGCACCCACACCGGGCCAGCTGCAGGAGGATGCGTGGGACATCGCCATGCGCTTCCCCGTGCAGTGTAGGTAAGCCCTTCGGGATTGCGCCCAAATGCGCGATTCCATCGGGTCGCCCACCCCATTCCGCAATTATTCACCCCAAACATTCATCCTTATGTTCAGAAAAATCTTTGGCGTGCTCCTGCTCGCCACCGCAGCCTTCGCCTTCGGCGCCTGCGACAAGGACAACAACGAAAAGCCACATCCCGCACCGCAGCCTCAACCCGCGCCCACCGAAGAAGTGGAACCGGTGCGTGCCGAACTCACCCTGGCCGGCGGACACTTCCACGGCGTGGCCTTCCACCAAGATGCCGACGCGCAGGGCATTACTTATAAGAAAGCGGTGCAGCACATCACCTTTGTGCGCAAAGGCGACACCTGGGAACTCGAAAAAGGCAGTGCCGATGCCTTCCGCGTGCTGAGTTCCAGGCAATATCTCTACCCCTACGGCCTTTGGATCAAGTATTACGACGCCAAAGGCCAAGACATCACGCCCATCATTGCTGAGAACGGCGAAAGTCGCGCACACCAGCACTTCTTTGTGCCCTCGGAGGTGAAGCCCACCTTCGATGGAACCGCCGAAAAAGACGATCAAATCGCCGATTCGCTCCTCAACTATGTCTATATGGACACCAATCCGACCAACGGCATCCTGAAATCGACCACTGACAAGGCAACGGGGCAAACGATTCCCGCAGCGAAACTCACCGGCTCGAAGGTGGTGGGACAAAATGCCCTCGGCGACATTTTCGAACCGCTCAACCCCATCGGCATGAAGGGCTTCTTCCAGTTTAAGAAGCCGCGCAAATCGTTCGTGCTCACCGTGACGCTCTTCCATTTCGACGGCGATGCAAAATTCCCGGGCGGCAAACCTTCGCCCTTCTTCGCCCCACGGCCGGACAGTTGGCCACGGGTCACCGCGAAGTGGTGCTCCGCGTGCCGTTTGTGGTCTACGCCTCGCGCGAAGAAACGGGCGAATGGGAAACCCTCGACGCTGTGCCTTACGCCCAACTCCGCCCGGCCGAACAGCGCTTGGTGCTTTCCACCGCTCGCGCCTATGGCATCTCTGAAGAACTGGCCACCAAAGATTGGTTTGCCCACATTCTCGGCGAAGTGGACAAGGAGAGCGGCGCGCTCTGGTTCTGATTTTTCGCTCAGATCGACACACCGGCTATATTTTTATTTCCCGATGCCGTGATGAAACCGCACGTCTTTTCGGGAAAGTCCACCGAATTGCCCCAATTCATCGGCAGTTCGCAAAGACATGATCCCACATGCCTTCCCCGGTTCGCTCATTTCGGCGGATATTCGGGGAGGCACTGAGCAGCACCGCACGTTTTCCCGGAAACGTGCGGTGCTTTGGTTTCTCGGGGCGCAGGCGACTGACGAAAAGGGCCTAAATGTTTGTCTTTCCGCCGATAAACGTGTAAATTTGCTCATCAGTAAAACCCTTTCTTATGAAAATAGCACTCATCGGATACGGAAAAATGGGCAAAATGATCGAATCCATCGCCAAATCGCGTGGACACGAAATCGTTTCGATCATTGATGTCGACAACCGCGCCGACTTTGACACCGACGCTTTCCGCTCGGCAGACGTAGCCATCGAATTCACCACCCCCACCGCAGCCTACGAAAACTATCGGCAGGCTTGGGCGCAAGGCGTCAAGGTGGTGAGCGGATCGACAGGTTGGCTTGCGCAGCACGAAGCCGACGTGCGAAAGGCCTGCACCGCCGAGGGGCACACGCTCTTTTGGGCTTCGAACTTCTCGCTCGGCGTGGCTATCTTTTCGGCCGTGAACAAATATCTGGCCAAAATCATGAACGCTTATCCCGACTACGACGTCTCGATGGTGGAAACACACCATGTGCACAAACTCGACGCGCCGTCGGGCACCGCCATCACGCTGGCGGAACAGATCGTGGAGCGCTTGGACCGAAAAACAGCGTGGGTAAAGGGCGAAGTACACGAAGCCGACGGCTCTGTCACGGGCACGACCGAGCATGCGCCCGACACATTGCGCATCGATGCGGTGCGGCGTGACGAGGTGCCGGGCATTCACACCGTGACTTACACCTCGGAGGCCGACAGCATCACCATCACGCACGACGCCCATTCGCGACGTGGGTTTGCTCTCGGGGCGGTACTTGCCGCAGAATACACGGCGCAGCACACAGGACTCCTCTCCACCGACGACCTCTTCGACTTCTAAAACAGAACCGTGGTTTCATCGTGCCGAAGAGGCGGGATGAGCCCCATTTCATCGAAAAATACTCATGGATAAAAAGCCAAAAATCACCACACGACAGTGGGTCACCCTCGGCATTGTCCTCCCGCTCTATCTCCTTTTCCTCTATTGGGTAGAATCTTGGTGGGGCTTGCTGCTCGTGCCCTTTATCATCGATTTCTACACCACGCGTTTCATCGATTGGTACTGGTGGCGCAAATCCTCCAGCGGGGTCGTGCGGACGCTCATGGGGTGGGTCGATGCCATTGTCTTTGCCTTGGTGGCCATCTACTTCCTGAATCTCTATTTCTTCCAGAATTTCGTCATCCCCCTCCTCGTCTTTGGAGAAAACCCTCCTGACGGGCGACTATCTGCTGGTGTCGAAACTGAGCTACGGCCCGCGCATTCCGCAAACACCGCTGACGATGCCCCTCACCCAGCACAATCTGCCCGTGTGGTTGGGCGGTGGCAAGAGCTACGTCGAATGGCCGAAATGGGACTACCGGCGTGTCAAAGGCTTCGGGCAGGTGAAGCCCGGAGACATCGTGGTGTTCAACTACCCCTCGGGCGATACGGTGGCCAACAACTTTCAAGCGCAGGATTATTACCAATTGGTTCTACTCCACCGGCGCACAGGCGCTCGGCGTAAATGAGCCCTCTGACTCGCTGGCTCCGGCTGTTCAACGCATGGCCTATGAAAAAATCTATGCCGTCGGGCACAACATGCTCTGGTCGGAGCCTTCGGTGGGCGGCATCATCACCCGCCCCGTCGATCGCCGCGAAAATTACGTGAAACGCTGTGTCGGCGGACCGGGACAGACCCTGCAGATCAAAAAAACAACGTGATCTATCTCGACGGCAAAGCCCAACCCCAGCCGAAAGACGTGCAGTTCAACTATCTCGTGCACTTCAAACGGCTCCCGACTCCCGATTTCTGCAAAGAAAACGAGATCACCGAGGAAGATCTCCAGCGCAATGAGGCCGGCACGGTGACGATGCCGCTCACGGAGGCGCTGCGCCAAAAATTAGAGCGCATGCCGGACTTCTGTGACAAGCCGGTCAAAGCACCGAGCTTTGACCAATGGCTCTTCCCGCTCGACATGGCGAAGAAATGGTCGACTTCGGACTACGGTCCGCTCTGGATTCCGAAACGCGGAGCCACGATCAAACTGACTCTCGCCAACCTGCCGATCTACGAACGCTGCATCGCGGTCTACGAAGGCAACCGCCTGGAGGTGAACGGCGGAAAGATCCTCATCAACGGCCATGCCGTCGACAGTTACACCTTCAAGATGGACTACTACTGGATGATGGGCGACAATCGCGACAACTCGGCCGACTCGCGCTTCTGGGGTTTTGTGCCCGAAGACCACATTGTGGGCAAACCGCTCATGGTTTGGATTTCGCTCGACAAGGACTACGGCCTGTTTGACGGAAAGATTCGCTGGAATCGTTTCTTCAAATGGGTGGCCGACATCAAATAAAAGCGGATTCATCGGGGAGCAGCTGTATAAAGACACCCGCTCTCCTCAATTCCTCCCCATTCTGCCGCCGCAGCTCCGCCCTGTGCTGAGCGGCGGCGGCTGTTTTTCGGCACCGCCCCGCCGGTGTCTGCTTCTGTTTCCCCTTCTGTTCTCATGATCCACCTCCTTTCGTCGGCCTATCTGGGCCCCGTTCATTATTACACCAAGCTCTTCGACGGCCACCCGGTGATCGAAGAGCGCTGCGACCACTATGTGAAACAAACCTACCGCAACCGCTGCCTCATCGCCACGGCCGACGGCGTGTTGCCGCTCACCGTGCCGGTGCAAGGCCGCAGCCGAGCACAAGGAGGCGACTCGAAAACGCCGATGCACGAGATGCGTCTCTCCGAACACGGACGCTGGCGGGAGATGCACCTCAATGCGCTGACTGCAGCCTACGAGCGCACGCCGTATTTCGAATACTACGTCGATGAATTCGCCGAAATCTATCGTACGCCCTTCGAACGTCTGGTCGATTTCAACGCGGCTTTTCAGCAATTGGTGCTGCGACTGCTCGACATGGCACCGCAATGGAGCGCCAACGAGGGGGACTATTTGCGCGCCGACAAGCATCGCGATATGATCGATTGGCGTGAAAAGATCCGTCCCAAGGTGTCGCCGGACTTCGACCCCACGTTTCGCCCTGCGCCTTACTACCAGGTGTTTGCCGACCGCAATGGTTTTCTGCCGAATCTGAGCATTGCGGATTTGCTTTTCAATATGGGGCCGGAAAGTCGGCTCGTTTTGCGCGATTCCATCGTGCCGAGTCCCGAACATCCGTGATCTCAATGTCGCCGGTGGCCGGTCTTTGGCTTGAAAACTGAATGCCTCAAAGCTTCACCGCCTGCAATGGGGCAGCCGGGGCGCAACGAAAATCCGACCGGCGCACAAAATCTCGGCACAACAGCCCACAAAAAACCGCCGCACACGAAGGAGATTTCGTGTGCGGCGGTGATGGTTGTGGCCTATGCCCCATTAGGTGCGGCAAGCGCGAGGCACGCCGAGTAAAGGAGGCTTAGTCTTTGGGACTGACGGCCTTCAGAATTTGCTCGGCGTGGATTTTGGTGCGAATCTGTCCGGGCGTGAAGATGCGCTCCACGCATCCCTTTTCGTCGATGAGGAACGTGGTGCGCAAGAGACCGACGGTGATGCGACCGTAGCGGTTTTTCTCGCCCCACACGCCCATGGCTTCGATGAGTTGCTTGTCGGTGTCGGCGATCAGGGGGAAAGGCAACGATTGTGCGGCGGCAAATTTGCGGTGGCTTTCGGCCGAATCGGCACTCACGCCCACGATGTCGTAGCCCAACGATTGCAATTCGGCGAAATGATCACGCAGCGAACAGGCTTCGGCCGTACAACCGGGGGTGGAATCTTTGGGATAGAAATAAAGTATGACCTTGCGGCCGGCGAAATCGCTCATGCGCACTTCGCGACCTTCTTGATCGTGTCCGAGCACTTCGGGCACTTTGTCTCCAATTTGCATAGTTGAAATGAGTTGTTAGGTTGTGCGATGGAAAGACAAAGGTGCATTTTCTCCGGCACTCCACCAAATGGTCGAAGGAATAAAGCGCTCTCGACATATCCCCGACCTTTTGTTTTGCCAACCGCAAACAACGAACTGTGCCCCCGCAATAGCGACAAGACACTGCGAGTTTTTGCGGACAAAGGTTGGCTATGTCGGGCGCGTGGCGTAACTTTGCAATGCCCTCATGCGCCGTTTGGGCTACCCCCTTCGGCACACGAGGTCAACGCAACGCATCACCATACAAACTCACAGCATACACAATGAAAAGAATCGTTTTGCTCCGCCACGGCCAAAGCCAGTGGAACCTCGAAAACCGCTTCACCGGTTGGACTGACGTGGATCTCACCGCACAGGGTGAGGAAGAAGCCCGCAAAGCCGGTGCCCTCCTCAAGAAAGAAGGCTTCAAATTCGGCATGGCCTACACCTCGTACCTGAAACGCGCCATCAAAACGCTCAACAACGTGCTCGACACGATGAACGAGGACTGGATCCCCGTGCAGAAGTCCTGGCGCCTGAACGAAAAGCACTACGGCATGCTTCAAGGCCTCAACAAGAGCGAGACCGCTGCCAAGTATGGCGAAGAACAAGTGCTCATTTGGCGCCGTAGCTTCGACATTGCGCCCGATCCCATCGCTGAAGACGACAAAGAGCGCAACGCCAAGTACGAAGATCGCTACGCTGAGGTGCCCGACGCCGAACTGCCCCGCACCGAATCGCTCAAGGACTGCATCGGTCGCACTCTTCCCTACTGGACGGCCGTGATTTTCCCCACGCTCAAGAAGGTGGACGATCTGCTCGTGGTGGCACACGGTAACAGCCTCCGCGGTGTGATCAAACACCTCAAGGGCATCAGCGACAAAGACATCATCAGCCTCAACCTCCCCACGGCACTTCCCTACGTGTTCGAGTTTGACGATGACCTCAACCTCGTGAAAGACTATTTCCTCGGCGATCCCGAAGAAATCAAGAAGCTCCAAGAAGCTGTGGCCAACCAAGGTAAGAAATAATTACCGACCGGCGGCGACAGCATTCGCCTATAATTATTGCGCATCTTGCCTAAACAGCAAGATGCGCTTTCGCGTTTTGTGAGTGGGGTCAAGCAAAAGGAACAGACTGCCCCGCTTCCGCAGATTCGGAAGTGGCACCTGCATGGAAACAACGACACAAGACCGGCGCGAATCGTGGTTGTGCGTTGCACCTTTCTCCCAAAGCAGAGCTAAAAAGCACGGTTTCATCGAGAAAACTTCGCTCATCAGTGTGCACAGCTTCGGAGGATATGCGCGGCCGTTCCCTATATATATAATGTACCCCTCGATGGAGCTCAAAAAACGGGATTCGGAGCAGAAAAATCTGGAAAATATTTTGCTTGAAATCAACAACTTGACTTCACATTACTGAAGCTTCATTCCAGGGGTGGGGGAAAATTCGTCACAGCGTCCGACCTATCTGCAGATTTATTACTAACTTTGCTCGCTACTATATCGTAAATCACACCACATGCCCACGCTCTGTCCCACTTATCACGTTCCGGTGCTGCTCAGCGAGACCGTCGACGGCCTCAATGTGCGCCCTAACGGCACGTATGTCGACGCCACCTTCGGCGGAGGCGGTCACAGCCGCGAAATTCTCCGACGCCTTGGGGCAAAAGGTCGGCTTTATGGCTTCGATCAAGATGCCGACGCGCGAAACAACGTGCCCGAAGACGAGCGGTTCACCTTTGTGGCCGCCAACTTCCGTTTCCTCCCCAACTGGATGCGCTATTACGGTGAAATCGAGGGAGTGGATGGCGTTTGGCCGATTTGGGCGTGTCGAGTCACCACTTCGACGACGAAACACGCGGCTTCTCTTTCCGATTTGATGCACCGCTCGACATGCGCATGAACACACGTGGCGGAAACACCGCCGCCGATGTGCTCAACACATACGAGGAGGAGCAATTGGCTCGCATCTTCCAACTTTTCGGCGAACTGAAAAATGCGCGGCGGCTGGCTTCGGCCATCGTCAAGGCGCGGTGCACCAAACCGTTGGCACAGATTGCCGATTTGTTGGCGTGTGTCCATCCACTCGTGCCGAAAGAACGCGAAAAAAAGGACTTGGCCAAGGTGTTCCAGGCGCTGCGCATCGAGGTGAACCACGAGATGGATGTGCTCCGCGCACTGCTCGAAGGGGCACTCCGCGTGCTCAAGCCCGGAGGCCGACTTTCGATTCTCACCTATCACAGTCTCGAAGATCGTATGGTGAAGAACTTCATGCGGGCGGGTAACATCGAAGGAAAAGTGGAACAAGATTTCTACGGTAACCGCTTGGCGCCGCTGAGACCGGTCAACAACAAAGTGATCGTGCCCTCGGCCGAAGAACAAGCTCAAAACCCCAGAAGCCGAAGCGCGAAACTGCGTGTGGCAGAAAAATGCGAAACTGTGCAAGGACGTCCGCAACATGAAAGATAACTCCCCACTCGACGACACGACTCCCGACCCAAACAACACGGAACAGGAAACCGCCACGTCCCAACGGCCGACAACAGAGCCCCAAAAGGAGAAAAAGAACTCGACTCCGACCGCCGAGGGAAAAGAGCCGAATGAAGACGACATCGTCTTGCCATCGGTCATCGAAATGACCGACGACGAGCTGTTCTTCAGTGGAAAAGCTTTCCTCGATCTCATCAGTGGTACGATGCTGAGCGAGAAATTTCGCCGTAACTGGGGATTTATCTTGCTCATCGTGGCGCTCGTGCTGAGTTATGTGGCTTTGGGCTATCTCACCCGCGCCGAAATGATCGAAAATGACCGCCTCAGCCACGAAGCGCTTAACTGGCGTTATAAAGCCTTGACGCGCTCGAGCGAATTGAGGGAGCGCACCCTGCGTTCGAACATCGAAAATCGACTGCCCGACTCCACACTTCGCACACCGACCGAGAGCCCCTATGAACTCCCGGTAGAGAAAGAAGACGAAAAATAAGAACCACCCGGTGTAGACCCGCTGCGTATGGCTGACAATCAACCGAAATACAACACGAAAAGAGTCCTCAAACGTTACAAGATCATTGGCTTTGTCTTTGGTCTTGTGGGACTGCTCATCTTGATCAAAGCGGGCTATCTCATGACTGTGGCGCGCGATTATTGGCTGGCCGTGGGCGAAAAGTTCGAAAGTGAAAATCGACCGCTGCCGGCCACGCGCGGCAATATTCTATCTGCCGACGGTCAACTTTTGGCCACCTCATTGCCGGAATATCGCATCTACCTCGACCCCATGTCGTGGGAACCCGACTCCGCACGCCGCGTGAAAGACCAGCACCTGCGCGATTCGCTGCTCAACTTCTATATGGACAGCATCGTCAACGGCATGCACCGCATCCTTCCCGACGTGGATCCCGCTGCACTGCGCCAACGCATCAAAGAAGGGCGCCGCAAACGAGAACACAACATCTCACTCTATCCCAAAAGGGTGACGTTTCTTCAACTCAATGAGCTGAAAAAGCTGCCGCTCTTCCGCCTTCCGGTGGGCAAGGAGGGGGGATTTCGCGCCGACGAGTTCCGTCGACGCAAAAACCCTTACGGGAATTTGGCTGCACGCACCATCGGAAAACTGCGCTCGGACAACGATTCGGCCATGAGTGGGCTCGAATTGGCCTTCAACACCGAACTGAGCGGACGCCCCGGCGTGTATCACCGCGAGAAAGTGTCGAATCGCTATATCAATATTGTGGACACGCTGGCCGAAGACGGCTGTGATGTGGTCACCACACTCGATGTAGGCATGCAAGATCTCACCGAAAAAGTGCTCGGCGACCAGTTGCGCCACCTCAATGCCCGCGCCGGCATGTGTATACTCATGGAGGTAGCTACCGGCGATGTGAAAGCGATCTCATCGCTCTCGCGACTAAATGATGGCACTTACGCAGAAATAGAACCGCGTGCCGTGACCAACATGATGGAACCGGGATCGGTGTTCAAACCGATGTCGTTTATGGTAGCATTGGACGATGGAAAAATCACGATGAACAGCACTTTCGATACCGGGACGGGCGTAAGAGACATTCATGGCCGCAAAATGCGCGACGCCGACTGGCGAAAGGGCGGAAATGGCGTGATGACGGTGCCCGATATCATCAAGCGCTCATCGAATGTGGGCGTGAGCGGACTCATTGATCGTGCCTACGGACGCGACCCCGACAAGTTCGTGGAAGGACTGCAGCGCATCGGCATCATGGAAGACTTGCATATTCCCATTCCGGGCTATCGCGTGCCGCGCATTCGTTACAAGCGCGACAATCCCAGCCGGTGGTACGGCACGACCCTTCCGTGGATGAGCATCGGATATGAAACGCAGATTCCGCCTATCTCCACGCTGACCTTCTACAACGGCGTGGCCAACGGCGGTAAACTCGTGCAACCGCGCTTTGTCACCGAAATCAGACGCAATGATGAGGTGGTAAAAGAATTCCCGGTCGTGGTGCTGCGCGAGAAAATGTGCAAGGACCAAACGCTACGCGACATCCAGACCTGTCTTGAAGGGGTGGTCGGCAAAAATAGCGGAACAGGTAAACTGGCCTATTCCAAATATTCCGCGTAGCCGGTAAGACCGGCACAGCACAAATCTGGAGTAAACACGGGTTTGCCGCCAACTACCTGGTGAGCTTTGCCGGCTATTTTCCCGCCGACCGACCGAAATACTCCATGATCGTGTGCATTGAGAAAACGGCCCCCGCTTATGGGGGTATGCACTGCTGCCCGGTGTTCAAAAAAATCGCCGAAACCGTCATGGCCCGCGATTTGAATGCAGACTACCGCGCGGCGCGCGACAGTACTGCCCTCCGACATGAATTGCCCTTCATGGCAGCCGGCGACCTCAACGCACTTAATAATGTACTTGGTGCCATCGGTCTCGGCAAACAGGGACTACCGGTCACCGCCTCGGGCATTGTGTGGGGAAGCAACACGGGGACAGACCGACAGGTGCGCCTCACCCAAGAAACCACCGTGCAGGGTATGCCCTCACTCATCGGCTACGGATTGCGCGATGCCGTCTATCGGTTAGAACGCATGGGACTTCGCGTCAAAGCCACCGGCGTGGGGCACGTGGTACGGCAAAGCATCGCACCGGGCACCCGAGTGCAACGCGGCATGCGCGTCGGTCTATTACTTTCGTCCAAGGACGACAAGCACATCTCAGAAGAAGAGGATCAAACCTTCAGACGAATGTATGGTCTGCCCGCAGAAAAGAAAGACAGTACGCAAAAAACGGCGGAACCATCGGCCCGAGAAAGCGAAAAGACCGAGAAATCGGGCACGAACGACAACCCAACAAAGAAAACTCCCCAACCCTCTACGAACAGTAAGGGAGAGAACGAAAAGAAAAAGGAACGGAAAACGGAAGCTGCGCCGACGACCAAATCTTCAGCCGCCAACAACAAGACGCCCCACACCGGTTCCGCAACATCGAGCACCGACAAGAAAGAATGCCGCCGCTCCCAATAAAAAAACGCCGAAAGGCTCCAAGTCATAATCCCACATCATGCTCTTAAAGGATCTTCTTTTATCGACAGAAATTGTCGATTCCATCGGAAATCTCGAAACTAACATCACCGGCATTGCCATCGATTCGCGCCGTGTTCGCCCCGGTTTTCTATTTGTGGCCGTGAAAGGCACGCAAACCGACGGCCACGCATTTGTGGACAAGGCCATTGAAAACGGCGCTGCCGCACTTGTGGTCTGCGAACCCGTCAATGCGCCCAAAGCCTCCGCAGTGGTGCGCGTTTCCGACACGGAAAAGCTCGTGGGCCCCATTGCCACACGGTTTTATGGCGACCCTTCGCACAAACTGCGCCTCGTCGGAGTGACTGGCACCAACGGAAAAACCACCGTGGCCACGGTGCTCTACCAACTCTACCGAGGATTGGGTTACAAGGTGGGACTTGTGTCGACGGTGTGCAACTATATTGACGACCGCACCGTGGAAGCCACGCACACCACCCCCGATCCGATCGAACTCAACGCACTTTTGGCCGAAATGGTCGAGGCCGGCTGCGATTATGCCTTTATGGAATGCTCTTCGCACGCCATTCACCAACATCGCATCGGCGGTTTGCATTTCGAAGGGGCTCTCTTCACCAACCTCACGCGCGACCACCTCGACTATCACGGCACTTTCGAGAACTACCGCAATGCCAAAAAGATGTTCTTCGACGAGTTGAGCAAATCGTCCTTTGCCGTGACCAACGCCGATGACAAAAACGGCATGGTCATGGTGCAAAACTGCGCAGGCAACGTCAAAACCTACAGCACACGCGCAGCAGCCGACTTCAAAGGTCGCATCATCGAGGAGAGCATCGAGGGAATGCTGCTCGAAATCGACGGGCGCGAAGTGAGTGTGCCCTTTGTCGGCCGTTTCAACGTGAGCAATTTGCTCTGTGTCTACGGTGCAGCGGTGATGTTGGGCGCCGATCGCGATGAGATTCTCCGCGTGATGTCGGGACTTCATCCCGTCAACGGACGCTTCGAAGCCATTCGTTCTCCCAAAGGCTTCAGCGCCGTGATCGACTATGCGCACACTCCCGACGCACTGGCCAATGTGCTGCAAGCCATTCACGATGTAATCGGAAAAAATGGGCGCATTATCACCGTTTGCGGGGCCGGCGGAAACCGCGACAAGGGCAAACGACCGCTCATGGCGCAAGAAGCGGCAAAACAATCGGACCAGGTGATCATCACCTCGGACAATCCGCGATTTGAGCGCCCGGAAGACATTATCAACGACATGTTGGCCGGACTCAACGACGAGCAACGCGCCAAGACTCTCCACATCACCGACCGACGAGAGGCAATTCGCGCTGCTGCCGCGATGGCACAACCCGGCGACGTGATTCTTGTGGCAGGAAAAGGACACGAACCCTATCAAGAAATCGAAGGAGTGAAACACCACTTCGACGATCATGAGGAAGTGCGTGCGGCTTTCGGTCTCTAAGCTTCGGACATTCGGCCGCCGGACTTCGGCCTTTCCCTCCTACATTCCCTCATTTTTCTCCATTTCATCATGCTTTATTATCTTTTCCGTGCACTCGACCAGTTTGGCATCCCCGGATCAGCCCTTTGGAGCTACGTTTCCTTCCGTTCGCTCCTGGCACTGATTCTCGGCCTCATCATTTCCATGTGGTTCGGCGAGTATTTCATCAAATGGATGAAGCGCCGTCACATCGGTGAAACCGCTCGCGACGCCAATATCGACCCCTTCGGTGTGAACAAAGTGGGGGTTCCCTCGATGGGTGGCCTCATCATCATTCTGGCCATCCTGGTTCCCACACTGCTCCTCGGCCGATTGCGCAATATCTATACCCTTCTCATGATCGGCACCACAATTTGGTTCGGTGCCATCGGGTTTCTCGACGACTACATCAAGATTTTCAAGAAGAACAAGGAGGGTTTGGCCGGACGCTACAAGATTTTGGGCCAAGTCATCATGGGACTCGTCGTGGGCCTCACGCTCTATCTGAGTCCCGATGCCGTGATTCGCGAAAATGTGGAGCGCGCCAAAGTGGGAGATAAGGTGGAAATCGTCCACAAAAGTGAGGCGGTGAAAAGCACCAAGACCACGATTCCGTTCGTCAAGAACAACAATTTCGACTACGCCGACCTGGTTGGTTTCCTCGGCGAGCACAAACAGGCTGCCGGTTGGGTGGTGTTTGTGCTGATGGTCATTATTGTGACCACTGCCGTGTCGAACGGCGCCAATCTCAACGACGGAATGGACGGCATGGCCGCCGGCAACAGCGCTTTCATCTGCATTGCACTCGGCATACTCGCCTACGTTTCGAGCCACATCGAGTATGCCTCGTATCTGAACATCATGTTTGTGCCCGGATCTCAGGAACTGGTGATTTTCATCAGCGCCACCGTCGGCGCACTCATCGGCTTTTTGTGGTATAATGCCTACCCGGCGCAAGTGTTTATGGGCGACACCGGTTCGCTCACCGTGGGTGGCATCATCGGTGTATTGGCCATTATCATCCACAAAGAACTGCTCGTTCCGCTGCTCTGCGGTGTTTTCCTCTTCGAAAGTGTGAGTGTGATCGTTCAAACCCAGGTGTTCAAATTCTTCAAGCGCCGCGGACGTCGGGTGCGCGTGTTCAAAAGCACGCCCATCCACGATGCTTTCCGTCGCCTCGATTCGCAATTGGATCCGACCTCAACCTATCTGTTGCGCAACTGGCCCAACGGAGCCTGGCACGAAGCGAAGATCACCGTGCGTTTCTGGATCACCACCATTCTTTTGGCCGCACTGACCATCATTACCCTCAAAATCCGATAACCCTCTTTCCCATAGTTATGAAACTTGTTGTTCTCGGTGCCGCCGAAAGTGGAGTCGGCGCCGCCATTCTCGCCCAACAAAAAGGATATGATGTCTTCGTTTCCGATCGCGGCAGCATTCGTGCGCACTACAAAAGCCTGCTCGATGCGCACGCTCTGCCTTGGGAAGAAGGCCAACACACCGCCGAGCAGATTCTCGACGCCGACGAAGTGGTGAAAAGTCCCGGCATTCCCGACGATGCCCCCATGGTCAAAGCGCTGCGTGAGAAGGGGTGCCCATTCTCTCCGAACTCGAATTTGCCGCCCGCTACACCCGGGCTCAATTGCTCTGCATCACCGGCTCGAACGGCAAGACTACGACCACATCGCTCATCTATCACATCTTGCGCGAGGCCGGTTACAACGTGGAACTCGCCGGAAACATCGGTAGATCCATGGCATTGCGCGTGGCAGAAAACGAAGAAAAAGGCGATCCCGACTGGTTCGTGCTCGAAATCTCTTCGTTCCAGCTCGACAACATGTACGACTTCCATGCCCACATCGCCGTGCTGCTCAACATCACCCCCGACCATCTCGACCGTTACGGCTATGTGATGCAGCGTTACGTCGATTCGAAGATGCGCATCATCCGCAATCAGACACCCGAAGACTACTTCATATACTGGGCCGACGACGAACATGTGCCCGATGAATTGGCACGTCGCGAGCATCCCGCACGGCAATTGCCCTTCGCCGATCACCCCCGCGCGGGACTTGCAGCCTATGGTCGCGGAGAGGCCGGCGACGACAGTTATGGTTTCGCCGAAGGATCGAGCCTGGTCGTCGAACAACCGCGCGCCTTCTCCATCCCGCTCGCACAACTCTCCCTCCCGGGCAAACACAACCTGCGCAACTGCCAGGCGGCAGCCCTCGCCACACTCGCTGCGGGTGTGGACCAAGCAACGTTGGCCCGCTGTCTCGCCGATTTTCCCGGCGTGGAACATCGACTCGAACGCGTAGGTAATTTCGACGGCGTGCAATATATCAACGACTCCAAGGCCACTAACGTCGACGCTTGCTTCGTGGCACTCGACGCACAAACCCAACCCACGGTGCTCATCGTCGGGGGACTCGACAAAGGCAACGACTACTCCACCCTCTACGACCTGGTGAGCCGCAAATGCCGCGCATTGGTCTACCTCGGTGCCGACAACACCAAGCTCCACGAAGCCTTCGACGCGCTCGCCGAAGCCAAGGGCATCGCAGTGGCCGACACCCATTCCATGGCCGACTGCGTGAAAGCCTGCCGACAGTTGGCACAAACCGGCGACACGGTGCTGCTTTCGCCCTGCTGCGCCTCGTTCGATCTGTTCAAAAACATGGAAGACCGTGGCGAACAATTCAAAAAACTCGTGCGTCAGGCTTAGCCGACGCACCCTTTTCCCAACGAACCACACATGACCCTCAGCCTAAAAAAACGTCCCAAGCTCTTAGTCGGCGATTACACGGTGTGGGCGATCTTTTTCACCCTCTGTTTCATCTCTGTTATTGAGGTGTACAGTGCCGGGAGTTACCTCACGATCAAAGAGAACAGCTACTTCTCGCCGCTCTTCAAGCAGATCTGCTACCTCGGATTGGCCGCTATCACGGCCTCGGTGGTGCAGTTCATCCACTTCCGTTACTTGTCTTATCTAGCCATCGGCGGCGGTGTCATTTCGATCATCCTTCTCTTTTTCACGCTCTTCGGAGGGCAGAACATCAACAACGGTGCCCGCTGGATCAGCATCGGGGGCATCAGCTTCCAACCCTCGGAATTGAACAAACTCTGCCTCATCATTTACGCCACGGCCTTCACAGCCAACGCGCAAAAGCCCGACGGCACCACGCGAAAAATCTCCTTTTTGGTACTGGCGCCCACCTTCTTGTCGTTCGGCATCATCGCCACACAAAACCTCTCGACGGCCCTCATGCTCGTCGTGTCCGTCTTTTCCATTCTGTTCATCGGCAATGTGCCATGGCGTAACTTCCTGAAAAGCCTGGCTTACTTCTCGATTGGCGCCGTTGCCCTGCTGGGTGCATTTTGGCTCTACTGGGGACCGAACAGTACCATGACGCAACGCTTCACCACCTGGGGCTCGCGTTTGGAGACTCGCGACGAACGTCCCCAAAACCCGCGCGATTTCGTCATCACCGACAAGAACCGACAGGTCACCCACGCCCACATTGCGTTCGCGCGCAGCGGAGTCATCGGTCGCGGCCCGGGGCGCTCTGTGCAACGCGACTATCTTTCGGCCGCTTATTCCGACTTCATTTTCGCCATCATCGGCGAAGAGCTCGGCATCTTCGGCTGTGCCTTTGTCCTCTTGCTCTATATGGGTCTTTTCATCCGCACCTACTACATCGCCAAGCAGTGTACCGGCCGACCACCGGCCTTTATCGTGATGGGGATCGGCATCATTCTGCTCATTCAAGCCTTGGCCAATATGGCTGTGGCCGTAGGATTGGCACCGGTCACGGGACAAACGCTCCCACTCATCTCCAAAGGTGGTACGTCTAACCTGATTACGGGGGTGTATTTCGGCATCATTCTGTCCATCAGTCACTATGCCCGCACCTGCAACCCCACGGAAGAAGAGAAGAAAAAACTCCCCACGGCCTAAAACTCCTTCGCTCATGCACCGCCTCATCGTCCTCCTTTGTGCCTTTGCCCTCCTCTTTCCGCTGTCGGGCAGGGCGCGTCGCGACACCCAAGTGGAATTTGTCACCACGGCCGGCAACTTCACCGTGCGCCTTCTGCGCGACACGCCCATCCATTCCCGGCACTTCGAGCAACTGGTGCGCGCCGGCTACTACAACGGCTTACTCTTCCACCGCGTCATTCGCGATTTCATGATTCAGGCCGGCGATTCCACCTCGCGCAACGCGGCTCCCGGCGTGCTCTTGGGAGAAGCCGATCGCAAAGAAACCCTCGCGCCCGAAATCGATCTCCCCTATCACTACCACCGCCGTGGGGCACTGGCCATGGCGCGCGAGTCGGACGAGGTGAATCCAGGTCGGCGCAGCAGTGCCACGCAGTTCTACATCGTTTGGGGCAAGACGTTCACTCCCGCGCGCCTCGCTCCGGTTCGTGCTCGCGTAGATGAAGCCACCGGACAGGAGGGAACCATCACCTCGTCCATGGCCGAAGAATATGAACACACCGGCGGCGCGCCGCATCTCGACGGACAATACACCGTGTTCGGCGAAGTGGTGAAAGGCCTCTCCGTGATCGACAAGATACAGCGCGTGCCCACCGACGACAACGACCGCCCGCTCGAAGACGTTCGCATCATTTCGGCACGCGTGGTGGGAGAGCGACGATAATCCCCGAGGGGGTTTAATCTGCCCATCGCAACGAAGCCCGTACCGACTGCCAATTCCGCACACAAGCGTGCACCGACTTGCCCCTACACGCCGAGCAGCTCCCGCTCCACCGCCGTTTTTCAACTCACAGCCTCCGCCCCTCGATCACGAGGGGCGGAGGCTTTTTTTGTACCCAGCGAAATGCAGCACGTGCGATGGCGTCCCACAAGCTATTCTTTCCACCTGTCGCGATGCAGAGGGTCGATTTTGTCATATCTACCTCGAATATATACACTTCCGAGCACAGAAGTCGTTTTTTTTTCCGATATTTGCCACATTAACTCTCATACCTATTTCCACTTCTCATGAATAGTAAACACCCCATGCGCTCTTGTTGGCCGCTCTGCTCTCTTGTGCTGTGGCGCAAGCCGACAATCACCCGATGCCCGGCTTTCGTTACGATCGCAACGTGACGGCTCCCACCGGCAAAGAGTGGGAGGATCCCACACAGCCCGCGCTCAACAAGGAGCGCCCCCACGCTTGGTTCTTCTCCTTCGCCGACGAGAAACAAGCGCTCGACGTTTTGCCCGAATCTTCTACCTACTGGAAAAGCCTCAACGGCGAATGGCGCTTCCACTGGGTGGCCAATCCCGCCGAACGCCCCGTAGATTTCTACAAAACCAACTACAACGTTTCCGGATGGGACAAGGTGCAAGTGCCCATGAACTGGAATGTGGTCGGCATTCAAAAGGACGGCACGCAGAAATATGGCATGCCGGTCTACTCCAACCAGCGGGTTATCTTCCAACACCACGTGGCCGTCGGTGACTGGAAGGGAGGCGTGATGCGCGAACCCAACAAAAATTGGACCACCTACAAGTTTCGCAATGAGGTAGGCTCCTATCGTCGCACCTTCACTGTGCCCGAAGCATGGTCCGGCCGCGAAGTGTATCTCAATTTCGACGGCGTCGATTCCTTCTTCTACCTTTATATCAACGGCCGTTACGTGGGTTTCTCGAAAAACTCGCGCAACCTCGCTTCGTTCGACATCTCCCCCTATCTCGTGAAAGGCGAGAACACGGTGGCCGTTGAGTCTATCGCAACAGCGACGGCTCGTTCCTCGAAAGCCAAGACATGTTCCGCCTCCCGGGCATCTTCCGCACCGTCTCTCTCACGGCGAAACCGAAGGTGCAAGTGCGCGATGTGGTGGCCATCCCCGACTTCGATGCGAACTTGGTGAACGCTTCGCTCAACATCACCACCTCGGTGGCCAACCTCACCAAGAAGGACGTCAAAGGCCTGCGCGTGGACTACAAACTCTACGAGAAAGCCCTCTACGGCGAAGCCACTACGCCCGTGAAAGGCGCGGAGGCTTCGGTGCCCGTTGCCGTGAACAAGAACGGAGAAACAGACGCCAAAGTGGTGCTCCAAGCCGGTGCGCTCGTCAAGAAGTGGAGTGCCGAGGCTCCCTGGCGCTATGTCCTCGTGGGTGAGCTGAAAGACGCCAAAGGAAATGTGCTCGAAACCTTCTCCACCGTGGTTGGTTTCCGCAAAATCGAAATCAAAGAAACCGCGGCGGCCGACGATGAATTCGGCAAGGCGGGACGCTACTATTATCTCAACGGCAAACCCATCAAGATGAAGGGCGTTAACCGCCACGAGACGAACCCCGAGCGCGGACATGCCATCACGCGCGAACAAATGGAGCACGAAGTGATGCTCATGAAGCGCGCCAACATCAACCACGTCCGCAACAGCCACTACTCCAACGATCCTTATTGGTACTACCTGGCCGACAAGTACGGCATCTACCTCGAAGATGAGTGCAACATCGAGAGCCACGAATACTACTATGGCAAAGAATCGCTGAGTCATGTGCCGGAGTTCCGCGACCAACACGTGTCGCGCAACCTCGAAATGGTGCACGCCACCGTGAACCACCCCTCGGTGTGCATTTGGAGCTTGGGCAACGAGGCCGGCCCCGGCAAGAATTTCGTCGATGCCTACAACGCCATCAAGGAATTCGACAAGAGTCGCCCCGTACAATACGAGCGCAACAACGAAATCGTGGACATGGGCTCGAATCAGTACCCTTCTATCGGCTGGATGAACTATGCCGTGCAGGGAACGGACAAGGGAATTAAGTATCCGTTCCACGTTTCGGAATATGCCCACTCCATGGGTAACGCAGTCGGCAACTTGATTGACTATTGGAAGGCGATTGAGAGTACCAACTTCTTCGTGGGCGGTGCCATTTGGGACTGGGTGGATCAAGCCATCTACAACTATACGCCCGACGGCACGCGCTATTGGGGCTACGGCGGCGACTTCGGCGACAAACCCAACGACGGCATGTTCTGCATGAACGGCGTGATGCGCCCCGACCTCACGCCGAAGGGACAATACTACGAGATCAAGAAGGTATATCAGAATGTGGGCGTGACCGGTGTGGACACGCGCGCCGGACGCATCGAGATCTTCAACAAAAACTACTTCACTAATCTCGCCGGCTACGACATTCGCTGGTCGCTCTACGCAGACGGCCAACCCGTTGAGGGCATGACGAACCGTCCGCTCACCGAAACGCGCCTCACCCTCGGCCCCCGCGAACGGAAACCTACACCCTCGACTACGGCAACTATCGTTTCGACCCGACGAAGGAGTATTTCGTGAAGATTCAGTTCTTGCTCGCCGAAAAGCAGCCGTGGGCCGACAAGGGCTACGTGCAAATGGAAGAACAGCTCCCCGTGAGCGAAGCTTCTCCCGCTCCTTCTGTCGCTTCCGCGCAACAAGGCCGCGTGGCACAGCCGAAGGTGGAAGGCAATCTCGTGAAGGTGAGCGGAAAGGGCTACGAAATGACCTTCGACAAGCTCACCGGTCGACTCAACTCCCTCAACTACGGCGGACAAACGATCATCAAACCCGGATTCGGCCCCAAGCTCGACGCCTTCCGCGCCCGTACCGACAACGACAACTGGATGGACTATCGCTGGCCTCAGCTCGGTCTGCACAATCTCAAGGACAAAGCCACCGCTTTCGCGCAGCAGCTTTCGAAAGACGGCACGTTGCGCCTCAGCTTCACCGTCGAAAGTCAAGCTCCCTATGGCGGACATGACTACTACTCCAACCGTGACCGCAATCCCGAGACGGTCTACAAGATTGTGGACGACAAGTCGAAGCCTTTCGGCCCCAATGATTTCAAATTCACCACCAATCAGATCTACACCGTCTATCCCGACGGCAGTGTCGAGCTCCAAAGCTACATCACCTCGAACCAACCGAGCGTACAGCTCCCGCGCATCGGTTATGCCATGGAGCTGCCGAAGGAATTGGACCACTTTGCCTACTACGGCCGTGGCCCGGTGAACAACTACCGCGACCGCAAAACGGGACAGTTCGTCGAAGAGCACCACGGCCTCGTGGGTGAGCAGGATATCGTGCTGCCCAAGCCCCAATCGATGGGCAACCGCGAGGATGTGCGCTGGTGCGCACTCACCGACGCCCAAGGCAACGGCGCCGCCTTCGTGGCCGACGGCCTGATGAGCGCCTCTGCACTGCCTTGGAGCGCACTTGAACTGATGGGCGCGGCGCATCCCTACCAATTGCCCGCATCCACCGCCACGCATCTCCACCTCGACGCGAAAGTCGCGGGACTCGGCGGCAACAGCTGTGGACAAGGCGGACCGCTCAAGCCTGATTGTGTGCCCGGGTGAGGGCTATCGCTTCGGTTTCCTCATTCGCCCCGTGACGAACGGCCAAACTGCGGCGGTGACCAAGGTGGCGCCTGCCGGAGAACACCCCATTGCCATGGTGCGCGACGCCAACGGACAACTCACTTTCGCCACACCTTATGCCAAACGTGCCATCGTCTACCGCGTCAACGGAGGAAAGCCGCAGGAATATAAGGCACCCGTCAATCTGCGCGAAGGCGGCAAGGTGGAAGCTTGGTACAAGGACAACAAGACGGCCGTGGCCACACAAACCTTCCACAAGATCGAAAACGTGCCCCTGAGCGTGCTCTTCTGCTCGAGCCAGGAAACCGGTGAAAACGGCATCGAACACATCGTCGACAACGATCCTTCGACTTTCTGGCACACGATGTACTCCGTCACCGTGGCACAATATCCCCACTGGGTGGACTTTGACGCCAACGGCACGAAACTCATGAAGGGTTTTGTCTACGTGCCCCGTCAGGACGGCCCCAATGGCCGAATCAAGGACTACGAGATCTACGTCAGCCAAGACGGTAAGGAATGGGGTGCGCCCATCGCCAAGGGGGCCTTCCCCAACGGTACGAAGCAACAGCGCATCGATTTCGCACAACCTGTGCGCGCTCGCTACATTCGCTTCAAGGCGCTTTCGAGCCAAAACGGACAAGACTTCGCTTCGGCGGCCGAATTCAAACTGATCGCCGACTAATCTGCGCCGCTTGTCGGCAGTAAACAGCAAATCCCCTCGCAACTCCGGTTGCGAGGGGATTATTTTTTTGCGCGTATGCGCTTTTTTCGATCAAGGACAGGCCAATACCCGTCTAAAGTCTCCAACGAGCTCCAAAGCGACGGGAGGGCGCATTACGACGATGTGGAGATTTAACGCTCAGACTCCGATTTCGTGCCTTCGGCGGGCGAGGGAGGAAAAGCCGCCCGAATGTTCCGCATCAAGCCCTCGTACTTCGCGCGCTTCACGGCCGAACCTTTGAAGAGCGTGCGGTACTGTTCGACCGTAAGACCGCGCCAATCGTCGCGCGACATAGCCGCCAAGGCCGCAGAGGGGTAAAATTCCGCCACATCGGTGGGGACGGAGAGCCGATTCCACGGACAGCAGTCGGTGCAGCGGTCGCATCCGTAGAACATGTGCCCCAGTTTTCGGCCGGTGCCTTCGGGGAGCGTCTCGCCGCGGTACTCAATGCTGAGATAAGAGAGGCATTTGCGCGCATCGAGGCCGAGTTCTCGACTCAAAGCCTGGGTGGGACAGACGCGCAGGCAGCGATCGCAGGTGCCGCACTGCGATTCCACCGGACTGTCGTAGGCATCGGCGGCGAAAGGCAGGAAGAGTTCGCCCAGGAAGAAGCGGCTGCCGGCACCGGGAATGATGAGTTGCGTGTTTTTCCCGATCCATCCCAGTCCCGACCGCCAGGCCCAATAGCGTTCGTCCACAGGGGCGGTGTCGGTGAAGGCGCGCGCGGTCGAAAGACAGCCTCGGCGTCCGCACCGCCCACGCTTTCGTAGTGCGCACGCAGCGTGTTGAGGAGCGCAAAAAGGCGCGATTTCATCACCTCGTGGTAGTCTTGACCGCGGGCATAGCGGGCAATGGACAAACGACGCGGACGGCCGTCGGCACCGAGGGGATCGGGCGTGTGATAGTTGAGCGCGACGGACACAATGGTGCGCACGCCCTCGACCAACAGGCGCGGATCGCGGCGTTTCTCCTCGTTGCGCGCCAAATAACTCATTTCGCCGTGACAACCCTCGGCGAGCCAGCGCTCGCGGCGGGCGACATGTGCGGCGTCCATGGGTTCGGCGGGCGAAAGTCCACAGGCAAAAAAGCCGAGGCGGCGGGCCTCGGCTTTGATGTAGGAGTGAGCAATACGATAATCGGACATTGCGAATGGTTTCTTGGGGAGTTTGGCGAAAAAGCCCCCGCGTTTCGGCTCAAAACGGCGGTGTTCGCGGCGAAGGCTGCAGACTTTCCGACGCAAGGGAGCAAGCGGTGTACGGACTTTCGCCGTGCCCGTTCGTGCAGCTTGGGGAGCCTGTCGCATTTCCGCCTCATAGAGGGGCAAAGAAGGCGCTCTGCCTACGAAAGGGACGATTTCACCGGAGACTTCCTCAATCGAAGACCTTAAAGGTGTAGCCTTCGGACTGCAACCACTCGATGGATCGCGGCAGGGCGGTGCGGAGTTTGTCGATGCTCTTCAGGCTGTCATGAAAAGTGATGATGCTTCCGGGACGCGCATAGCGACGCACGTTGGCAAACACCTCGTCGGCGTTGAGCCGCGTGGAGTAATCGCGGGTGACAACGTCCCACATCACGACTTTGTAGTGGCGAAGGATGGCAAAATACTGCTTCCACTTCATCCAGCCGTGGGGCGGACGGAACAGATCAGTGTGTAGATATTCGTTGGCCTGCTCGACGTTGCGCACATACGAGCCGATGCCGTGCAAATGACCGCTGATGTGGTTGAAGGTGTGGTTGCCCAAGCGGTGACCGCGGGCTTTCACCATTTCAAACTCGGCGGGATGCTTGCGAATGTTGTCGCCCACCATGAAGAACGTGGCCTTCACGCCGTAGCGGTCGAGGACATCGAGCACCCAGGGGGTGACTTCGGGAATGGGGCCGTCGTCGAACGTGAGGTAGACCGCGCGCTCCGAAGGATCCATCCGCCACAGGGCGTGGGGATAGAGCCAACGGAGAAAAAAGGCGGGTTGTTCGATGATCATGCGCGGAGCGTGAAGTTAGAAATCACCGTCTCCTTCGTCTTCACCGCCGTTGCCGGGGGCAGCAGCGGCCGCACGACGCGCATTCATCGCGGAGATGAGCACATGGCCGGCGGTGGTGCGCTGCAACTGGTCGACGCGCTTGATGTAGCCGCCGGCAAGCGGTGACTTACACTTCTGCAAACCTTCGATGGCCATGCCCAAGATTTGATACTGCTGCATGATGTCGCCGGACATCGACGAGAGACGGCTTTCGGAGAAGCTGTTGTACCAGTCGAAATAAGCCAGCGAACGATCGGCCACGGCCTTCAAGATTCTTTTCGGCCTCCTTCGTCTTGCCCAACTCGCGGTAGCATTCGGGCATCATCAGCAGACCGGTCTTCGAATCGATGCCGAGCGACCACACTTCGTAGGGCACTTGACGCTGAGGCAGCACTTGTTCGCATTTTTTTCCAAGGCCTTCAGGGCTTTGTCGCGCTTGCCTTCCTTGATCAACTGCAGGGCCAACTGGGCGAAACGCATGCGGTGCGTGTAGCAGGTGCGCATCACGGTTTGATCGACGTAGACTTTCGGATCGGCAATGTGGCCGTAGCGGAACTTCTTCATGAAGTTGTCGTACATGCGTTCGGTGTCTACACCGCTGTCACCGAGTTTGAAGGGCGTGACACGGGCGGCGAGGCCTTCGAGCATCAAGTAGTTGTCCAAACCGGCCTGGTTGTCGCCGCCAAGTGTGGTGCTCATGTAGAGCGGACGGGTCCAATTGTGGTGAGCCAGCATTTCATAGACCATCATCTCGCTCTTGGTGAGAATGACGCTTGCCGCGAAGCGAGATAAACATCTTGTCGGGGATGCTGTCCTTGCCGTGGGGAGCTTCATTCCGCTGCGCAATACGGCGGCTTTGTCCACGGTCATGACGATGGAGTCGGTGGGCACAAAAACCAATCTCGGGATTGCGCACGAAATTGTCAATGATATATTTCAGTTCGAACGGATCGTCCTTCTTGCCCTCGGCTTGGAAATCGTGTTTGAGCTGGAGCAGCTGCTCTTTCGCCTCGGGTTTGATGAAGAACATGTCGTGTCCCATGTTGTCAACGTACTCCCAACGCTTCCAAGTGATGGGCAGTGAGGGACTGTTCCACGCCGGACGACGCATTTGATCGATATACCAGTCGGTTTGCAGGTAGGAGAGGTTGCATACGCGGGCGTCGGTGCGATGACCTTCCACGTCTTGGTTGTACCACAGGGGGGAAGGTGTCGTTGTCGCCGTTGGTGAAGATCACGGGATTGCCCTTTTCGTCGAGCGAATAGAGATAGTTTAGCCCGAAATCGCGAGCGGCGGTGCGACCGGAGCGGTCATGATCGTCCCAAGTCTGGCTGACCATTTGCAAAGGTACCGCCAAAGCAATGACCGAAGCGATGCCGGCGGAGGCAAGATGGGGCAATTTGCCGAAACGGCGCAAACCTTCGACGATGGCCGCGATGCCCAAACCGATCCATATGGCAAAGGCGTAGAAAGAACCGGCATAGGCGTAGTCTCGTTCGCGCGGTTCGCTCGGGGTTTGGTTCAGATAGAGGATAATAGCCAAACCGGTCATGAAGAAGAGGAAGAAAACGACCCAGAACTGCTGGATGCCTTTCTTTCCGCGGTAGGCCTGCCAGAACATGCCGAGGAGTCCGAGCAACAAGGGCAGGCAGTAGAAGACGTTGTGTCCTTTGTTTCACGCACATCGGCGGGGAGCTTCGACTGATCGCCGTAGAGGGCGTTGTCAATGAAGGGAATACCGGTGATCCACTGGCCGTGATCGAGCTCGCCGTAGCTTTGAATGTCGTTCTGACGGCCGGCAAAGTTCCACATAAAGTAGCGCCAGTACATGAAATTCACCTGGTAGGAGAGGAAGAAGCGGAGGTTGTCCCACTGCGAAGGCATCTCGCCGGTGAAATCGTAGGCTTGGCCGTCGTATTCTCCGTGCACTTCCACCGGTTTGGTGTCGATACCGCCCAACCATTGCTGGTAAAGACCGGCATGGGCGCGGGAGAACATGCGGGGGAAGAGCATTTTTTGCTCAGAAGGGAAAACGGGTTGGCCAGTTATCTCGACAATGTCGTACTTGTCGGGCTCGTTGGCATTTTTCTTCTCGTGACGCTGCACACTTTCTTCCTTGTCGTAGCCCACAGCCTGCGAGGTAAAGGCTTGACCGTAGAGGAGGGGTTTCTGTCCGTACTGCTCGCGGTTCAGATAAGTGCCGAGCGAGAAGATGTCTTCGGGCGAATTTTGATCCATCGGCGTGTTTTGCGTGGAGCGCAACACGATGAGTGCGTAGGACGAATAGCCGATCATGAGCATCAACATGCAGAGCAGCGAGGTGTTGAGCGCGCGTTTACGCACCAAGAATTGGCCATTTCTTCCAGCACAGGAGGATAGCCAGCACGGCAAGCACAAAGAAACCGAGCAACAGGGGCGCAACATAGCCTTTGCCGTAGAACGGAATGCCCAACATGCCCACACTGGCGATGTAAAGCACCACGCTAAGTGTGCGATTGTTTTGGAGTGTCGACCACAAGGCGGCGCTCACCACGGCAATCAAGGCGAGGATGTAGATGATCATACCGCTGTTGAACGGCAAACCAATCACGTTGACAAAGAACAACTCGAACCAACCGCCCACTTTCACGATGCCGGGAACGACACCATAGAGCACAGCGGCCACAAGAACCACGCTGAGTACGAGGGCAATGAGCGAACCTTTCAAATTGGCATCGGGCCATTTCTTGTAATAGTAGACCAAGACGATGGCGGGCAAACACAGCAAATTGAGCAAGTGCACGCCGATGGACAAGCCGGTGAGGTAGAAAATCAGCACAATCCAGCGATCGGCGTGCGGAGAATCCGCGTTGTCTTCCCACTTCAGGATGAGCCAGAACACTAAAGCCGTGAACATCGACGAATAGGCGTAAACTTCGCCTTCCACTGCAGAGAACCAGAACGTGTCGCTCCACGTGTAGGCCAAAGCACCGGCCAGACCGCAGGCCAAAATCGTCACCGTTTGTCCCGCGGTTTCGACGATGCCGTCGGTACAGAGCAACTTACGCGCCAAATGCGTGATGCTCCAGAACAAGAACAGGATACAGAAGGCCGAGAGCAGGGCACTCATCACATTGATCCAGTAGGCTACTTGCTCAGACCCGAGGCAAAAAGCGAAAAGAACTTGCCCGTGAGCATGAAGAAGGGTGCTCCGGGCGGGTGACCCACTTCCAATCGATAGGCCGTTGTGATGAATTCCGGACAGTCCCAGAACGATGCTGACGACTCGACCGTGGATACGTAGGTGAAGGCGGCCACTAAGAAGACCAACCAACCCACGACGTTGTTGAAGAGTTTGAATTGTTTCATTTCACACTTGAGTGATAATGCAAATGATGGGTAGGATTGCTTTGAAAAGATCGCGATGTGTACGCTCCGCCGGCGTCGAAATAGGGTTTCGACGCTAAGACGAGACGCGCTCTCGTGCAAAAATACAAATTACCACGGACTATTGCGATTCGCAACACGCTTTTTTTCACCACGCTCGCCCCCTGATAATCAGAAGCAAAGCGCGAAATGCACACCCCACACCGTGCTTTCCGACCACCGAACGCCGATGCGCTCTCGATGAAATCGGGCAAAATGAAACGTCTTTTGGACTTTCGCACAAAATGTCCTACTTTTGTACACATCGAACGGGCATCTGTTTTTTTTTCACCGCACCTGTCCGCCGCCGTTTCTCACTAACGCGCACCACCATGGAAGCTCTTTTACATTATGCCTGGCAGCACCGGTTCTTTCTCCCCGAGCCGATGCGCACGGCCGACGGTCTCCCGCTCGAAATCATCGACACGGGACTGCACAACCACGATGCCGGCCCCGATTTCTTCAATGCCAAAATCAAAATCGACGGACAACTCTGGGTGGGCAACGTCGAAATCCACGATCGTTCGTCGGATTGGTATCGACACGGCCACGAAACCGACGAAAACTACAACAATGTCGTGCTGCATGTGGTGCGCATGGCCGATTGCCCCGTCGAAACGGCGAGCGGACGCACCTTGCCCCAGTGGGAAATGGCGGTACCCGAAAGGCTGACGGCCCAATTTCAAGCCTTGTGCACGGATCCGCACTACCCCGCGTGCCGAGAAACGATCGGAAACATCGAACCCTTCGCACAAAAATCCTGGCTCTGTGCACTCACCGTCGAGCGCCTCGAACAAAAAACGGAACGCATCGCCCATTGGCTCCGTGAAACGGCGGGAGACTGGGAGCGCACCTTCTTCATCACCCTGGCGCGAGCCTTCGGCTTCGGGAAACACGCCGAGGCCTTCCAACTTTGGGCCGCAACCCTCGATCCGCAACACATGGCCAAGCACAGAGACGACGCTTTCCAGATAGAAGCGCTCTTTTTCGGCCAAGCCGGGCTCCTCGATCCCGCATTGTTGCAACCCACACAACGCGACGAACATTTCTGCCGCCTCGAAAAAGAATATCACTTTTTGAGACAGAAATTTATAATATCGCCGATTTCACCGACCGAATGGCGTTTTCTGAGGCTCCGTCCGCAGAATTTTCCGCACGTGCGGCTTGCTCAAATGGCTGCGCTCTACGTATCGGGGCATTTATCCTTTGCCGCCGTGAGAGAGTGCGAGGCACTGGACGAACTGCGCAAACACTTCGTTTTCAGCACCCTACCCTATTGGGAAACGCACTACACATTCGGTGAGAAAGTGGGGAAATCAGCGAAAAAAATTGACAATCCAAAAACCGCCATCGGGCTAAAAAACTGCCGATTCCATCGATTCCGACACCGGAAAGGAAGAAAAAAACGGCACGACGACGTCGGCAGCGGAAAAACAGAGCCGGCCGAACGAAAAAAGGCGGGCGACTTGTCTTTCGCGCACCTCGATCGATCTGCTCTTCATCAATGCCGTCATCCCGACCCTGTTTGCCTATGCCCGCGCGCACCATGATGACGAACGCGCCGAGCGAGCACTCGAATGGCTCGAACAGCTCCGCCCCGAATCCAACGCCACCGTGCGCGCATGGCAAGAAGCGGGAATCACCGCGCGACACGCGGCCGACTCGCAAGCCTTGTTGCAATTGAAACAGCACTATTGCGATCGCAAAGATTGTTTGCGTTGTCGCTTCGGCGCGTACTTCATGCAGGCCGCGCCCCGCTGACCGTCGTGCCGGCGACAAAAGACGCCGCGCACTCCCGCCGCACCGATGTTTGTCCGTTCCCCGCCGCACCATCTCCCCACAAGCGGGTCGGCACATCGGCCTTCAATCGATGGCTTGCGCCAATCGTCACACGGCCCTCGCCCGCACTGCGCACCCCGCCGGGCAAGAATCGGCCCGGGATGGGAGATGCACCGAAAAAACGCCCAGGTTTCGAAAAATAACGGGGACGTTTTCTTCCAAAGTTCCCCATTTTCCCGTTTTGCTCCGCCGCCTTGTTTCGTTCGCGCCCGACTTCGGTATACAACACGTGTCGAACGAAATGCTTTCGGCCCACGGTTGGCGCGGCTCACCGAAGACTCCGTTAGAACTCCCCGAAAATAAAACGATACAACATGGAATTCATTTTCTCCTTCCCGATGCGTGTTCGCGACTACGAATGCGACATTCAGGGCATTGTGAACAATGCCAACTACCTGCACTATTTCGAAGTGTGTCGCCACGAGTTCATCGAATCGCGCGGCGTAGAATTTGCAGACTTGCATCGCCGCGGCATCGATGTCGTCGTGGCGCAGGCCGAAATCAAGTTCAAACGCTCGCTGCGTCCGCGCGATCGTTTCGAAGTGCGCTTGGCCATCGAGAAACGCGGATTGCGCTACGTCTTTCACCAGGACATCGTGCGCTGTGTCGACGAGGTGCGTGCGGCAACCGACGCTTCCTATGCAAAAGACCAATTGTGCATTCGCGCGCAAACCGACATTGTGGCCATCATAGACGGCCGTTTGTCTGATTGTGCGGAGCTCAACGAAAAATTTGGACTCTGAGCACAAAAACTTTTCTCCACCCTCTCGCTCGCTTCGCGTCCCCCTTCGAAGCACAGAAAGCCCGATTTCATCGACGGGCGAAACCTCCCCCCTTTGCGCAGCCGCTACTTTCGGCACGCAGAGGGGCTTTTTCGTAGAGGGGCGCCGCCACATGCACCGTCCGCCGTCTGCCGTGAAATCATTATCTTTGCATAGTTATGGATACGACTTTTCATTATGATGTCATTGTGATCGGTGCCGGACACGCCGGATGCGAAGCGGCAAGTGCCGCCGCACGCATGGGTGCACGCACGGTGTTGATCACGATGGACATGAACAAAATAGCCCAAATGAGCTGCAATCCGGCCGTCGGCGGCATCGCTAAAGGACAGATCGTCCGAGAGGTCGACGCACTGGGCGGGCAAATGGGCGAGGTGACGGATGCCACCGCCGTGCAGTTTCGCATGCTCAACCGATCAAAGGGACCGGCCATGTGGAGTCCGCGCGCGCAGTGCGACCGCATCCGCTTCATCGGCGAATGGCGCCGACGCGTTGAAAACACCGACGGACTGGACATCTGGCAAGACGAGGTAACCGAAATTCTCACCCGCGACGGTCAAGCCTGCGGCGTGCGAACCATCTGGGGAGCGGAGTTTCGCGCGCCTTCCATCGTGATCACGGCCGGCACCTTCCTCAACGGGCTGATGCACATCGGACGGAAAACGGTGGCCGGCGGGCGCTGCGCAGAACCGGCCTCGACGTTTCTCACCGCTTCGCTCGCGGACTTGGGCATCGAGCACCAACGCATGAAAACCGGCACCCCGGTGCGCATCGATGCGCGCTCGGTGCACTTCGATGAAATGGAGATTCAACCGGGCGAAAACGACTTCCATCGTTTTTCTTTCGTCTCCGATCATCGCCCCCTACCCCAACTTCACTGCTGGACGTGCGAAACGAATCCCGAAGTGCACCGCGTCTTGCGATCGGGATTGGAAGATTCGCCGCTCTTCAACGGACAGATCCAATCCATCGGTCCGCGCTATTGTCCGTCGATCGAAACGAAGTTGGTCACTTTCGCCGGGCGCGACTCGCACCCCCTCTTTCTCGAGCCCGAAGGCATCGACACCAACGAACTTTACTTGAACGGTTTCCTCGTCACTGCCGATGCATGTGCAGATCGAAGCCCTGAAACAAATTCCATGCTTCCGCGATCTGCGCGTCTATCGTCCGGGCTATGCCATCGAATACGACTTCTTTCCACCAACTCAACTGCACCACACGCTCGAATCAAAGCGAGTGGGCGGTCTGTTCTTCGCCGGACAGGTCAACGGAACCACCGGCTACGAGGAAGCGGCGGGCCAGGGCATCGTGGCAGGTATCAATGCTGCCCTGCGTTGCGCGGGGAATTCGTCCTTCACCTTGCGCCGCGACGAAGCTTACATCGGGGTGCTCATCGACGACTTGGTGACGAAAGGCGTGGACGAGCCTTATCGCATGTTCACCTCGCGCGCCGAGTATCGCATCCTCCTGCGCCAAGACAACGCCGACGCGCGACTCACTCCTTATGCCGAACGTTTCGGCACGGCTACACCCGAACGCTGCCGACGCTTCCGCCAAAAACAAAATGCCATCGGGGCACTGCTCGAGACGGCCCGCACCACTCACCTCAAACCGACGGAGGTCAACGCGCTCCTTGAGCGCAAGGGTTCGCAAACGCTGAAACACGGCGCAAAATTGTTCGAACTCATCGCGCGACCGGAGCTAAGTTTGTCCGACTTCCAAGCCTTGCGCGAGGTGCAAGCAGTCGATGCTTTTTTCCAACCGCTCGAACTTCTCGACACCGACCGAGACGAAACGATCGAGGCGGCCGAGGTGCTCATCAAATACGACGGATACATTGCACGCGAAAGACAATTGGCCGACAAAATGCAGCGACTCGAGGATCTAAAAATCCGAGGTCGTTTCGACTACAACGCACTGACGCAACTCTCCACGGAGGCGCGTCAAAAGCTCTCGGCCATCGACCCCGAAACCTTGGCACAGGCCTCGCGCATCCCGGGCGTTTCGCCCTCCGACATTTCGGTGCTTTTGGTCCTCATGGGCCGCTGAGTTCTCGGCGAGCGGGAACCTTCTCGGCGATTTCACCGAGTGCCTGCCGCCTTTTCAGCCACTTAGCTCGACCGGCTGCACCTTTACTTCAACCCCCTCGGGCTCTTTTCGACGCAGGCGCCCCCATTTCTCGATGAAATCGGCCAAAATCGGCGTTTCAACCTGCGTTCCACGTGAAACAAACATCAAATATCAATCCCAATATCAGCGCTTTATGAAAAAAGAATTGTTGCTCGCGCACCTGCGAAACATTCCCGATTTTCCCAAGCCCGGCATCCAATTTAAGGACGTCTCCACCCTCTTCAAAAACGCCACCTGCCTGAAGGAAATGCGTGAGGAATTGGTGCGCCTATATGCCGACAAAGGCATCACCAAAGTGGTGGGCATCGAGAGCCGCGGGTTCGTTATGGGCGGCATCCTCGCCGACGCACTCGGTGCCGGCTTTGTCATGTGCCGCAAACGCGGAAAGCTTCCGGGCGACACACGCACACAGACCTATTCCAAGGAATATGGCGAAGACGTCATCGAGATTCACACCGACGCTTTCTCGCCCAATGACGTGGTACTCATCCACGATGATTTGCTCGCCACGGGCGGTTCGATGAAAGCGGCCATCGACCTCGTCGAATCCTTCGGCGTGAAGAAAATCTACGTCAATTTCCTCATTGAGCTCCGCATGGAAGGACTCGAAGGTAGAGAATTCCTGGGCAACAAAGCGGAGCTGACCACGTTGCTCACGCTCTATAATTAACCCCCGCCCAAGTATCGGGACGTGTTTCGCCGACGCGCGACAACACGTCCCGTTTTCATCGCACCACCCCACGCGTTACCGCCCCCAACGGGCACAACGACTCTACTCCCACGAACATGACAAAAGAAGAACGCGAGGCACTCGAAGCGCACCTCAAAGGCATCGTGCAGAACCTCCCCGAGAAGCCGGGGAGCTACCAATACTATGACGACGAAGGGACGATTATCTACGTCGGAAAGGCCAAAAACTTGAAGCGTCGCGTTTCTTCGTACTTCAACAAGGAGCAACAAAGCCGAAAGACGGCACTGCTCGTTCGAAGATCCGAAACATCACCTACACCGTGGTGAATTCGGAGGAAGATGCCCTCCTGCTCGAAAATTCGCTCATCAAGCAATACAAGCCGCGCTACAATGTATTACTCAAAGACGACAAGACCTATCCTTATATTGCCATCTCGAACGAGTACCTCCCCCGTGTTTTCAAAACGCGCCACCGCGAACGCCGCGGTGCCACCTATTACGGGCCGTACAGCCACCTGCCGACCATGTATGCCCTCCTGGACCTCTGTCAACGACTCTACCATCCGCGTCCTTGCCACCAACCCATGACGGAAGAGGGGGTGAAATCGGGGAAATACGACCTGTGCTTGAATTACCACATCCGCAAATGCGCCGGTCCCTGCATACTCGGTAAACAATCGCACGAGGACTACTTGCGCAACATCGAAGCCTGTCGCGAAATTCTCAAAGGACACACGCGCGAAGTGGCGGAGAAACTGCGCGAAGAGATGGCGACGCTTGCCGAACAACTCCGATTTGAGGAGGCGGCGGCGCTGAAAAAGAAGTATGATCTGGTGGAGAACTTCCGCGCAAAATCGGAGGTAGTGTCGAATGTGAGCTATGATATCGACGTTTTCTCCATCGAAAGCGACGAGAAAATCGCGTTTATCAACTTCCTGCACGTGGTCAACGGAACCATCACGCAGTCTTTCACCTTCGAATTCAAGAAGAAGCTCGATGAAACCGACGATACGCTGCTCGCCCTCGGCATTGTGGAGATGCGCGAGCGCTTTTCGTCTCGATCGCCCGAGATTGTGCTCCCCTTCCTCGTGGAACTTCCCGAGGGATATGCCAAACAGGTGGTGCCGCAAATGGGCGGAAAGCGTACGCTCCTCGACCTTTCGCGCCAAAACGTGAAGCAATACAAGTTCGATCGCCTCAAACAAGCCGAAAAACTCAATCCGGAACAGAAGCAGGTGCGGCTGATGAAGGAAATACAGACGCAATTGGGACTGCCCTCCCTGCCGATGCGCATCGAACTCTTCGATAACTCCAACATCTCGGGCGAAGATGCGGTGGCGGCCTGTGTGGTTTTCGAAAAGCTCAAGCCCGCCAAAAAAACTCTACCGGAAGTTCCATATTAAAACGGTGGTGGGGCCGGACGACTACGCCTCAATGCGCGAAGTAGTCGAACGACGCTATTCGCGACTGGCCGAAGAGGGGGAAACACTCCCCGATCTGATCATCGCCGACGGTGGAAGCGGGCAAATGGAGGCCATCCGCGAGATCGTGGAAGACCGTCTCGGTCTGAAAATCCCCATCGCGGGACTGGCAAAGGACAACCGACACCGCACCCGTGAGATGCTGTTCGGCAATCCCCCCGTGTCGGTAAGCATAGCGCTCGACAGTCAATTATTTAAGCTCCTCACTCGCATGCAAGATGAGGTGCATCGCTTCGCCATCACCTTCCATCGCCAACAACGCTCGAAGCGACAAGCGGCATCGGCCTTGGATGCCGTGGCGGGCGTGGGCGAAAAAGACGAAAAAGCAACTGATTGCTCATTTCGGCAGCGTGAAACGCGTGAAAGAGGCCCCAATGGAGGAGTTGCAAACGCTGCTCGGTGCGAAACGAGGGGAGAACATTTATCGACAATTGCACGAAGAAACCGAATTAAAACAGTAACTTTGCATATATGAGAGTCGTTCTTCAACGCGTGGCCCACGCAGCTGTCGAGATAGACGGCGCGCCACACAGCAAAATTGTAAGAGGGATCTTGATTCTTTTGGGAATCGAGCCGATCGACACGCAGGAAGATGCCGATTGGTTGGTGAAAAAAATTGCGGCACTTCGCATTTTCGACGATGAAAACGGAGTGATGAATCGCAATGTCTGCGAGATAGACGGACAATTGCTCGTGGTCAGCCAATTTACACTGATGGCTTCGTACAAAAAGGGCAATCGTCCGAGTTACATCCGCGCAGCACGCCCCGAAATTGCCGTTCCGCTCTATGAATATTTCGTGGAGCAAATGAAACAAACGACCGGAAAAGCCGTTGAAACGGGCGTTTTCGGTGCAGATATGCAGGTTTCGTTGCTCAATGACGGACCGGTGACCATCACCATGGACACACACCACAAGGAATGACCCACTTCCCGCGCAATGCACACCATGAACACATTATATATAATCCAACCGCCGCACAACAGTGACGGCACAACCCACAAAATATATGGCTGAACAACACCATTGTGGCTGTGAACACGGGCACAACCACGAAATGAGCATTTACGAACAGGCTTTTGCGAAGTACGATCTCGAGCTCGACGACGAAAAGGTGGCGCAAGCGGTGCGTCAACTCGTGGCCAATCACCGCGAAAGTACAACACGCCGGAAGTTCTCCGCACTTTGCTCTCCACTATTGAGCTGACCACACTGACCGTTACGGATTCTCACGAGAATGTGATGCGGTTTACGGAGAGTGTCAACCGTTGGAGCGACCAACATCCCGACCTTCCGCCGCTCGCCACCATCTGTGTTTACCCGAATTTCGCGGGCACGGTGAGCCAAAACCTCCAAGCCGACGGCGTTCGCGTGGCTTGTGTCAGCGGAGGTTTCCCGGCTTCGCAGACCTTCATTGAGGTAAAGACGACCGAAACCGCGCTTGCACTCAAAGACGGTGCGGACGAAATCGACATGGTTCTCTCTGTTGGCGCCTTCCAAAGCGGGGATTACGAAACCTGCGCCGATGAAATCGAAGAAATGAAGGCCGTTTGCGGCGAACATCCGCTGAAAGTGATCCTGGAGACGGGCGAACTGAAGAAGGCCTCGGACATTAAGAAGGCCTCTATCCTTTCGATGTACGCCGGAGCGGACTACATTAAGACTTCCACGGGCAAGGTTGCAGTCGCAGCCACGCCGGAAGCAGCGCTCGTCATGTGCCAATCAATCCGCGAATACCGCGAATTGACCGGTCGCACCGTGGGATTCAAGGCCGCCGGCGGCATTAAAACGGTCGATGAAGCCGTGGATTTCTACACCATTGTGGCAGAAACGCTGGGCGAAGCCTATATTAAGGAAGGACATTTCCGTATCGGTACAAGCCGCCTCGCCAATTTGCTGGCTTCTGCCATTGTGGGCGAAGACATCACGCCGTTCAACAACAAGGGCAACTACTAATTCCGCCCACACTCCCCACACTGCGTTTCCACTCCCCTACTCGGGTTTTGAAACACACAAAAAAATCGCCTCCGGATGGTTTCATCCGGAGGCGATTTGCGTTGTTGGCTTTTCGGAGCACGACTAATCGCTCTTTACATGGGCTGTCGACTTGGACTTAGCGTCAAGTAGCTTTTCTTAGTCGGCGCATTTCGTCGCAAAACTCACTTTTCTTCTATGAAGTCTTCGCAGGGCTCATCGAAAAACACGCCTTTCGAGATTTCTTCGAGCGTAGAAGGTGCAAAACGCACCCACTCAAGAGGTTGCCGCCTCCCATTTTCCGTCTTAAAGTACACGGCTTCGAGACGATAGGGGGAGAAATAAACGATCTGCAGGTGAGTTTCACCTTGCTTTTGGTGGATGGTCAGCACGTTGCTCCGTTCATCGTAAGTGACAACCTGCTCTTGATTGCAAGCATCAGCGTCGAAACTCACGAAATTCTTCAGCTTTCCTTTCACCATCGAGAATCCATTGTAAACTGTTCCCACCCATGGGGAAACCGTATCGGGATCCAATTTGCCCTGTTCCAAGAAAGAGCGCGAACTCATCTTGGCCCAATACGACTGACGGAAGAAAGCTTCGAGTTCACTGCGGTGCACATTGCGCACCTCCCCCACTGCGGTCTCTACCCCCTCGCCTTTTGCAAAAAGGGTGTCGGGTGCCGGCGTGAACATGCTACTTGGCCAGCGCTTTAATTCCGCTTCGGGATCAACTTTCGGTTTCTCCGTTTTGATGGAGTCCGTTTTTTCGACGGGATGTGGGGGAACCGGCGCAGGATCACTGCTGTCACAAGCGTAAACTGCGGCCAAGAGGAAGAGATAGAGAAGTTTTCTCATAACTTTATCGGGACGAGGAATCAATGAATACTTTATTTCGGGCAAAATCGCGTGCCGACGTGGCACCGCCGTGCTGCTATTGCTGCAAAGCCCCCTTCAGTCCGCCAAGGGTCGGGGCAAAGGAGACACATCTCACCAATTTCGGAGTGAATCGTGGTAAGTTTTTGCAACAAACACACGAATCCTACTTGCCAAGATCGCAATCTAATTAAAAAAATAATCGCGCAAATCATTTCTATCTCCGATTATAGCAATCATCTCTCGACAAAGATAGAAATTTATCCCCGACGTACAAAACTTTCCGGCGCAAATCCGGGCAAAAAAATAGAGCGAAACGCTCAAACGTTTCGCCCTATGACAAAATCAACGTAGGTTTGCAGTGCTTCTCGCACTTCTTGATTGGAAAAGCCGGCCAGTAAATCCAAAGCTTGGCGGCGGTAATCGTCCATCACCGCCTCGGCGTGGGCAATTCCCCCGCGGCTTTTCGCATAATCGATGAGGAAAGCCCGGTCTTCCGGCGTGGATTCCATCGCCTTCACCCGCCGGGCGCAGGCCAGTGCTTCGGGATCGGCATCAGTTTTCAGCGCATAGATCAACGGAAGGGTCAATTTTCCCTCCAAAAGGTCGTTGCCCCGCGGTTTTCCGATCGCTTCGTCGTCGTAATAATCGAAGATGTCGTCACGAATCTGGAAACTTGCGCCGATCAAACTGCCCAAAGTGCGTGCTCGCTGCAAGAAATCGGCATCGGCATGCATCGAAAGCGCCGCCAGTTCCCCGCAAGCTTCGAAAAGCGCCCCGGTTTTGCGATGAATGATCTTGAAATAGGTGGTTTCCGAGAAGCTTTCTTGTTCTACGTGGGAGAGCTGCAAAATTTCGCCCTCGGCCAACGTCGCACCGAGGCGCGCCACGGCATCGACAATGCCAATATGCCCCGTCATAGCCGACTGGCTTAGGGTCTTTGCCAGCATGTAATCGCCGAGCAGCACCGCTACTTTGTTGTCGTAAACCTTTCTTACACTGGCTTTTCCGCGCCTTTCCTCGCTTTCGTCCACCACATCGTCGTGAATGAGGGAAGAAGTGTGCAGCAACTCGAGCGAAACAGCCGCATGAAGCGTCGGTTCTGCAATCGTTCCCAGCTCTTTGGCCAACAACAAGACCAAGATTGGGCGCATCATCTTGCCCTTTCTGCCGCGGACATAGTCCAGCACCCGGCGCATGAAGTCCTCTTCGTGCGTCAGAACACTGTCGAAAAGCTGCACATAGCGCGTCAACTCTTCGGCAATCGGCTGTTTAATGCGTTCAAGCTCAGTCATTTTCTCGAAAACATGCAGGCGCAACGTTCATCTGCCCGGCTCATCGGTCGATCCTCGCCCGACAAGCCAAAGCCACCTCCTGCATTTACGCGACAAAAGTACAAAAAAACGAGCAAAGTGCCGATTATAATGCGTATTTTTGAAGCTCAAAACGATAGAAAGATGCAGAAATTGATGCTTCTCGATGCGTATGCACTCATTTTCCGTGCATATTACGGTCTGATTCGCTCGCCGCGCATCAACTCCAAAGGCGAAAACACCTCCGCGGTCTTTGGTTTCGTCAATACCCTGGAGGAATTGCTCCGCACCGAACAGCCCGATTACTTGGCAGTGGCCTTCGACCCGCCGGGAGGCACCTTCCGTCACGAGGCATTTGCCAACTACAAGGCTCAACGTGAGGAGACTCCGGCCGGAATCAAGTGGGCCGTGCCGGTTATCAAAGAGATTCTCGAAGCTTACGGGATTGTCACTTGCGAAGTGAAGGGCTTTGAAGCCGACGACGTCATCGGAACGCTCGCACTGCAGGGACAAGCCGCCGGATTGGAGGTGATGATGGTTACCCCCGACAAGGATTATGCCCAATTAGTGCGACCCGGCATCACGATGTGCCGACCCTCTTCGGGAAAAAGCGGACTGGAGAAACTGGACGTTGAGGCCGTCTGCCAAAAATACGAACTCGCCCACCCCACTCAGGTCATTGATATGCTGGCGCTCATGGGCGACACCGCCGACAACATCCCAGGGTGTCCAGGCGTAGGGCCGAAGACCGCCGTCAAACTCCTGGCGGAATTCGGAAGCGTGGAGGAACTCATCGAGAAAGTCGACCAACTGAAAGGTTCACTCCGACAAAAAGTGAGCGACCACGTGGAAGACATTCGCAACTCCAAATTTCTCGCCACCATCGTCACGGATGTCCCGGTCGAATTGGATCTCGAGGCCATGAAACGCCGCGAACCGAACAAAGAGAAGCTGAAGGCGCTCTTCGAAGCCTGCGAATTTCGCACTTTCATTCAGCGTTTTCTCGGAGAAGCCGCCGGCTCGCGCTCGAAGAGCACCGAAGGACCCGATTTGTTCGCCAACGAAGCCGCTGAGCAAAGCGCAGAATCGGGCAACTTATCAACAATTTCTGCACAACCCACGTACAAATCACTTCAAGACATCGATCATCAATACATTCTAATTGATAATCTGAATGATGCAAAAGAACTTTGTCGAAATTTGTTGACATTCTCCGTCGTATCATTCGACACAGAAACTACAAATATCGAGGCCATGAGCGCCGAATTGGTGGGAATGAGCTTCGCCGTCGAGGGAAACCGGGCATGGTATGTGGCTGTGCCGGCAGATGCTGCCGAAGCACAACAATACGTCGATGCCTTCCGCCCCTTCTTCGAAAACGAAGCACAAATCAAGGTGGGGCAGAACCTGAAATACGATCTCACCGTGCTCTCGCACTACGGCGTGGAAGTGAAAGGCGAACTCTTTGACACCATGTTGGCGCACTACGTCGTGGAACCCGAACAGCGCCACAACATGGATCACCTCGCCGAGACCTATCTCCACTACCGCACCATCCACATTGAGGAACTCATCGGCACGGGTCGCCAACAAAAAAACATGCGCGAGCTGCCTCCCGACGAAATCTGCGACTATGCGTGCGAAGATGCCGACGTCACATTGCGCCTCTACCCTATTCTGCGCGAAAAGATGGCCGAGTGCGACGTGACCTCCGTGTTTTCCCAAATCGAAATGCCCTTTGCTGCCCGTCCTCGCCCGCATGGAACAAAACGGCGTGCGCCTCGACACCGAAGCACTTCGCCAAACCGGCGACGACTTCCGCGCCAGACTGCACGCGCTCGAGGAGGAAGTCTACACACTGGCCGGGCACGAGTTTACCATCACCTCGCCTAAACAGGTCGGCACCGTGCTCTTCGAAGAACTCAAAATCTCGGACAAGGCACGCAAAACCAAGACGGGACAATACTCCACCTCCGAAGAGGTGCTCGAATCCCTGCGCGACAAGCACCCCATCGTCGAGAAAATCTTGGCACATCGTGCCCTGAAAAAGCTCCTTTCCACCTACGTCGATGCGCTGCCGAAGCTCATCAACGCGCGTACCGGCCGCGTACATACCTCTTTCAATCAAGCCGTTACGGCAACCGGTCGCCTCTCGTCTTCAAACCCCAACCTGCAAAACATCCCCGTTCGCGGAGAGGACGGTCGCGAAATCCGCAAGGCCTTTGTGCCCGACGACGGCTGTACGTTTTTCAGCGCCGACTATTCGCAAATTGAGCTGCGCATCATGGCCCACCTCAGCGGCGACGAGCACATGATCGCCGACTTCAACGCCGGCCACGACATCCACGCCGCCACCGCCGCGCGCATCTTCCACAAACCCATCGAAGAGGTCTCGCGCGACGAGCGCCGCAAGGCCAAGACAGCCAATTTCGGCATCATCTACGGTATCTCGGCCTTCGGTCTCTCGGAACGGCTCAGCATCCCCCGTGGGGAAGCCAAAGAGCTGATCGACAGCTATTTCGAAACCTACCCGAAGGTCAAGGAATACATGAACGCGTGCATCGATCGCGCCAAGGAACGGGGCTACATCCTCACGGAATTCAAGCGCCGCCGCTACCTGCCCGACATCAATTCGCGCAATGCCACCGTCCGCGGCTATGCCGAACGCAATGCCGTGAATGCCCCTATCCAAGGCACCGCGGCCGACATCATCAAGGTGGCCATGATCGCCATCGATCGCCGACTCCGCGAGGAACAATTGCAGACCAAAATGATTTTGCAGGTGCACGACGAACTCAATTTCTCCGTCCCCCAACGCGAACTCGACATCGTTCGTCACCTTGTGGTCGAAGAAATGGAACGTGCTTTCAGCATGCGGGTGCCGCTGCTGGCAGAATGTGGCGATGGCGCCAATTGGCTCGAGGCGCACTGACCCACTTCGCAAGAAAACAGGTCGAAAATAGCTATACGCACAAAGAAAATTGCGAAGTATTGAATCTGTTTCCATTCGCGCCCCACATTGTTTGCCCCTCAACGACCGTTCTCCGTCGTTGGGGGGCACTTTTTCTGCTTAAACGCAGTCGTCGCAAACAACAAATCATTAACTTTGTAACGCACCTCGGAGAGAGTTCTGCCAAACCAACGCAAGGCCCGCGGTGCGATGCGCGTCTTTCCCGGCGAGCCATGCGAAAAACGGCCCTCTCTCCCCTACTCTATTTCTCATTTCACAACCCTCAAAAACAATTACACCAAACATGACTTGCCATTCTTCCTGCAACAACAGCTTCGGCCTCCTCATTCTCCGTCTCAGCACGGGCGGTTTGCTACTTTTCCACGGTGTGGCCAAACTTCTCGGCGGTCTCAGTTTCGTTCAGGGGATGCTCGCCGCGAAAGGGCTCCCCGGTTTTCTGGCCTACGGCGCCGTAGTGGGCGAAGTGCTCGCACCGTTGGCCCTCATCCTCGGGCTCTTCACGCGGGGTGCCGCAGCTGTCGTAGCCTTCAACATGCTGGTGGCCATTGCCATGACACAGCTCGGCTCGCTTTGCAGCGTCGACCCCAACACCGGCGGCTGGGCGGTCGAGCTCCCCATGCTTTATCTCCTTCCTGCCCTCGCCCTTGTCTTCACCGGTGGCGGCCGCTTCGCAGTGTCCACCAAGACGTGGTTGGACTAAACGGTGCTGTCTTTGTGACACACAGATTCAACGGTACAAGCCCGGGCTTGTACCGTTTTATTTGCTACATCCAACGGGAAACAAGGCATCTGCACTTCGACAGACTCGCAACTAAAGCATGAAAACAGGGAGTAAAAACGCAAAACACCCCTGATTTTTCGCAAAATCAGGGATGTAATTTTTGGCCGTTCGCTATGCTGAGGAAAAGTCTGCGCGGAGTGGGCAAACGTAGACGAGTCGTGGCCGCCGGCACCCACATCCCGATTGTCCGCAGGGAACAACCGACGAACGCCCCTCAGTTTTGACCGGCGAAAAAGCACGAATCGCGATTTTTCTTGCTAAATTTGCAAGCACAGCGCCGCCCTTCGGCCGAGGGGCGCGGTTCCTCATCGCAGAACAGGGAAAAAGCGGCTGCGCCTAGCGCGCGCACTCCCTTAAAACCACACCCGATCATGCCCCAAAGCCAAGGTTTCAGACAACAGCAGCAACAGCAACAGGTGCAAAACGCCTCGAGCGCGCAGGTGCTCCTCTCCTCGCTCATCGAGATGCCGCTGGCCGATTTCGAAACCCGCTTGCAAAACGAGCTGCTCGACAACGAGGCGCTCGAAGTGAGCGACCACGAGGGCAACGACGGCGGGGACTATGCGGACGCCGACGGAGAAAAACTACGAAGCCGGCGATCCACTCGACGACGCCGTGGGCGACTATCGCACACTCGACGACGTGCCCGACAACCTGCGCGAGGCTTACACCAACCGCGGCGAAGACGATCGGCGCGAACGGCAGATTGGCGCCGACGAAACCTCCTACGACGATCTGTATCGTCAGATCGGCGAACTCGATCTCACCGACCACGAACGCGCTATCATGGTCTATCTCGTGGGCTCGCTCGACGAAAGCGGTTTTCTCACGAAAGACGACGCCACACTGGCCGACGAGCTGGCCTTCAACGAGTATATCGACACCACGCCCGAGGAAGTGGCGCGACTGGCGGGGCTGATGCAGCAATTTGAGCCCCGCGGCATCGGTGCGCGCAACTTGCGCGACTGCCTGCTCCTGCAATTGCCGCGAACGGGCGAGGCCCGTGAGGGTGATCGACCGCTTCTACGACGACTTCATCCACTCGCTGGAACCGCATCGCCGAACGCATGCACCTGAGCGACGAGGACGTGGAACGCGTGCGCCGCGAAATCGGGCACTTGAATCCGCGTCCCGGCAGTGTGCTCTCGGAAGGCAGTCGCGCCAGCGCGCCGACGGTGGTGCCCGACTTCCGCGTGACGATCGACACGGAGGGCAATCCCGTCGTGTCGCAGCACCGCGGCGACCTGCCGGAGCTGCGCGTGAGCCCGGCCTTCGCCGAAACGCTCGTCATGCACCGTGCCGCGCGCGATCGGGCGGCCGAACGCGGCGAGAACACTGCCCTCTCGCGCAGTCAGGAGGAGGCTTTCATCTACGCCCGGCAGAAAGTCACCGCTGCGCAGTCGTTCATCGAAAGCGTACGCCGCCGGTTCCAGACGCTGCAATCGGTCATGGAGGCGATTGTGGCACTACAACGAGAGTTTTTTGTCAATGACGACGACGAAACTCTCCTCGTGCCGATGGTGCTGAAGGACGTGGCCGAACGAGCGCACGTGGACATCAGCACGGTGTCGCGCGCCATCAACTCCAAATACGTCGAAACGGACTACGGCGTGTACTCGCTCCGGCATTTTTTCTCCACGCAATTCACCTCGGCCGACGGCGAAACGGTGGCCGCACGGCAAGTCAAGGCCGCACTGGCCGAGATTGTGGCCGGAGAAGACAAGCGCGCTCCCCTCTCTGACGAGGCCATTGCTGACGCACTGGCCGCACGCGGGCTGAAGGTGGCGCGGCGCACTGTGTCGAAATACCGCATTCAGCTCAACATTCCCAAGGCCGGCCTTCGCCGCTGAGCCCACAAGGGCTCGCCCGCCGCGTCTGCTCTCCTTTTTCTCATCCTTACGCGCATTTCCCCTATGCCCGATTTCGATCTCCGTTCCTATGCCGCCGGCGATGCCGACTACGCTCACAGGAATCTCACCAACAAGTACGCCCTGCTCACGGCCAAAGCCATTTCTTGGCTTTTCAATCCCTTCTACCTCCCCACGGTGGCCGTCACGCTGCTGCTGATGTTCAGCTATCTCAATCAAATTGATCTCCGCTATCGGTTGGCCTTCGGCAGCATCGTGGTGCTCTTCACGTGGGTGTTCCCTCTCACGGCAATTTATCTCTACCGCACGCTCAACGGCTGGACGAGTCACCAGATGAGCCACCGTGAACGGCGATTTGTGCCTACATTGTGAACATCGTGTGCTACGGTGCGCTCTATGGGCTGATGGAAATCTTCCGCATTCCCAACTTCATCTCGACAGTCATCGTGTCGGCGCTGCTCATCCAGATCGTTTGTGCACTGACCAACGTGTGGATCAAGATTTCGACCCACGCCGCCGCTTCGGGTGGGGTGATCGGCATGCTTATGGCCTTTTCGCTCATCTTTGGCTTCGACGCCACGGGCTGGTTGTGCTGTGCCATTCTGCTGAGTGGCGCGGTGTGCAGCAGCCGCATGGTGCTCAAGATGCACAACTACCACGAACTGCTCTTCGGCGTGGTGGTGGGCATGATCTGCGGCTGGGGCGTGGTGTGGTTTGTGTGAACCGCCGACGCTTCGCCCGCCGCAAGGTGAGCACACAGTCTTGCAATTTTTCATTTCCCCCCAATATTTCTCCGCTATGACTCCTCTTGTCAGCATCATCATGGGTAGCACCAGCGATCTTCCCGTCATGGAAAAGGCCGCCAAGGTGTTTGACCAACTCGAAATCCCGTTCGAAATCAATGCGCTCTCGGCGCATCGCACACCGGCTGAGGTCGAAGCCTTCGCCCGCGGCGCCAAAGCGCGCGGCGTTCGCGTGATCATCGCCGCTGCCGGCATGGCCGCCGCTCTGCCCGGCGTGATCGCCGCCAACACCACCCTTCCGGTGATCGGTGTGCCCATCAAAGGCATGCTCGACGGGCTAGATGCCCTGCTCTCCATCGTGCAAATGCCCCCGGGCATCCCCGTGGCCACGGTGGGTGTGAACGGCGCAATGAACGCGGCCCTGCTTGCCGCACAAATCATCGCCCCGCTCGACGAAGCTCTCGCCGAACGACTGGCAGAACACAAAGCCAACCTGAAACAAAAGATCGTGAAGGCCAACGAAGAATTGGCCTTGGTGGACTACAAGTTCAAGTGCTGAGCACGCCCGCCCCGCAACACGGGGCGGCGGCCTCGGCCCACCGTTTTCTCTCACGCAAGCTCAACGAGCATCATGGATCTATTCAACTACCAACCGCGACGCAGTCACGAAGTGCACATCGGCAATAAACCGCTCGGTGGGCAACAACCGCTTCGACTGCAGAGCATGACCACCACACTCACCACCGATACGGAGGCCAGTGTGGCACAATGTATCGCTATCATCGAGGCCGGTGCCGACTATGTGCGGCTCACCACGCAGGGAGTGCGTGAGGCCGAAAACCTCCGCTCCATCCGCGAAGCCTTGCACCGCCGCGGTTTCGACACGCCCCTCGTGGCCGATGTGCATTTCAACCCCAAGGTGGCCGATGTGGCCGCGGGCATTGTGGAGAAAGTGCGCATCAATCCCGGCAACTATGTGGATCCGGCGCGCACCTTCAAGGAGTTGGAATACACCGACGAGGAATATGCCGCCGAACTGGCGCGCCTGGAAGAGCGCTTTGTGCAGTTGCTCGACATTTGTCGCGCCCACGGCACGGCTGTGCGCATCGGGGTGAACCACGGCAGCCTGTCTGACCGCATCATGTGCCGCTACGGCGACACGCCCGCGGGCATCGTGGAGAGTTGCATGGAGTTCCTGCGCGTCTGTGCCAAGGTGCATTTTGACGACGTGGTGATTTCGATCAAGGCCTCGAACACGGTGGTGATGGTACAAAGCGTGCGTCTGTTGGTAGACGCCATGCGCCGCGAGAAAATGGACTTTCCCCTACATCTGGGTGTGACGGAAGCCGGCGAAGGTGAGGACGGCCGCATCAAAAGTGCGGTGGGCATTGGTGCCCTCCTGGCCGACGGCATCGGCGACACCATTCGTGTTTCGCTTTCTGAGCCGCCCGAAGCTGAAATTCCGGTGGCTTACAAATTGGCCTCGTACGTCATCGGCACCCGTTCGGGGCACAACCACATCCCGGGTGTGCCTTGCATGGAGTTCGATTGGCTTCATCCCGCGCGCCGTGCCACTTGTGCTGTGGCCAACATCGGCGGAAAGCACCGACCGGTGGTGGTTTCCTATCAGGCCGACCCCGCACTGCCCCGCCCCACCGCACCGGCCGACCGCGAAGCGCGACCCGACTACACCTACTACGGCGTGCAACTGCCCGAACATTGGCGCCAACACACCGATGCGGCCATCGTGGATGCGCCCGCCTGGAACGGAGAGGAAGGCACCTACCCGGCTTTCGCACCGCAATATCTGATGTTTGTGGCCGGCAATCCGGCGCCGATCAAGTTCCTCTTCCTCTCTTATGTGCAACTCAATGAGGAGGTGAAGGCTTGTCTGCGCGCGCACCCCGAAATGGTGGTCATCGCGCAATCCAACCACCCGAACCGCACGGGCGAACTCCGCGCATTGGTCCACGAAATGGGTAATGCGCGGCTCACCAACCCGGTCATCGTCTGCCAACAATACGGCGATACGGACCGCGAAGACTTCCAAATCAAAGCCGCAGCAGACATGGGTGTGATGATGATCGACGGCTTTACGGACGGCATCCTGCTGGTGGCTCCGCAAAAGGGACGTGACGAAACGGCTTTCGCCATCTTGCAAGCCGGTCGCCTGCGACAATCCAAAACGGAATACATCTCTTGCCCGGGATGTGGGCGCACGCTCTACGATCTGCGCGAGACCATCGCGCGCATCAAGGCATCGACCGCGCACCTCAAGGGACTGAAAATCGGCATCATGGGCTGCATTGTGAACGGCCCCGGCGAAATGGCCGATGCCGACTACGGTTATGTGGGTGCGGGCCCGGGCAAAGTGAGTCTCTACCGCGGCAAAGTGTGTGTGGAACGCAACATCCCTTCGGAAGAGGCGGTGGAACGGCTCTTGGCCCTCATCGATCGAGACAAAGCGGGACACGCACAAGACTGATCCGCGCGCCGCAAACGACCGACGGCGCTCTTGACTTCGACCTCTGCCGCGCAGCGCTGTGCGACAGAGGTTTTGCATTTCGCGCACCGCGAGCGAGCAGTCATTCGTCCCGGTACTGATCGACACTTATCCAATATATAAGGAGTACTCCCCTACCCTTCATTCCCCCATCCATGGTTCGGTTTCGCCTTCCCCACTTTTCCACTTCGATCTACGGACTCTTGCTCTGGCGCCTGCTGCTTTCGCTGGCCGTGCTCCTTCTTTCGCGGGTGATATTTGGCTGTATGAACGCCGATTTGCTGCACATGGCCGACTCCGGCGCCGTGTGGCGCGCTTTCTGCGGCGGGCTGCGCTTTGATCTCGCGGCCTTGGTCTATCTCAATGCGCCGATGCTCTTGATGCATCTCCTGCCCTTTCGCTTCGTGGAAGGGCGCGCTTGGCAGCGCGCCACGGCGTGGGTCTATTTTGTGCCCAATCTTTTGGCGCTGGCCGCGAATTTGGCCGACGTGATCTACTTTCGATTCACGCTCAACCGCACCACAATGGCGGTGTTCAGTGAATTTGCGCACGACAACGGGTGGCGATTCCTGCATTTCCCGTTAGACTATCCGCTCCCCACCCTACTCTTTTTCGTGATCGCCCTCGTGTGGGCGGTGCTCTACGGCCTTTTCGTGCTGCGCCCGGCGGGCTACGCCTGTCGGCGGAGGATTCTCGTGAGCAGTGGCGCACTGGTCATGGCGTGTGGGCTGAGTTTCGGTGCTGTGCGGGGCGGATACGGTGATTTGCGGCCGCTGGCTCCGCACAACGCGGCGCTTTATTGCGACGAACCGCAACAACAAGCCTTGGTGCTCAACACCCCATTCACTTTGTTGCGCACTATGGGCAAAACAGGGATGAAGCCGCTCACCTTTTTCCCCGAGCAGGAGGCGCAACGTTACTTCAGTGCGGTGCGTCGCCCCACGACTGACGGCCAATGGTCGGGACGTTTCAAAGGACGCAATGTGGTAGTGATCATTTGGGAGAGCATGGCCAAAGAATGGGTGGGCGGTTTGAACCGTGGCATTGCGGGTTATCCGAGCTACACGCCATTTATCGATTCGCTCTTGGCACATTCCTACGTGTTCACGCAAGCTTATGCCTGCGGGACGCAGTCGGTGGATGCGATGCCGGCTCTGTTCTGCTCCATCACTCGCCCGGGACAGCCGTTTGTCACCTCGCCCTATGCCGGAAACGGGGTGACTTCGTTGCCGGAAATCCTGCGACAAGCCGGTTACCACACGGCCTTTTTCCACAACGCCGAGAATGGCTCGATGGGCTTCGACGCCTTTGCCCACAAAGTGCGCTTCCATGACTATTATGGGCAGAACGAATATGGCAACTCCCGGGATGCCGATCCGGGCGGCTGGGGTATTTGGGACGAACCCTTCCTGCAGTTTGTCGATCGGAGGCTCAATTCGTTCCGCCAACCGTTTTTCGCGGCAGAATTTACCATCAGTTCGCACCACCCTTTCCATGTGCCTGCGCAATATCGGGGCCGCCTTCCGCAGGGTCCGCTCCCCATTCAGCAATGTGTGGCTTATACCGATCTTTCGCTGCGTCGTTTTTTCGAAACGGCACGTCGTATGCCGTGGTATCGCAACACGCTGTTTGTGATCACGGCCGACCATGCCGTGACAGGTGTGCGACCGGAGTACCGAAATTTGGTGGGGCGCTTCAGCATCCCCTTCATTCTCTACGACCCTCGGGGGGGGAATTGAAGGGAGAAGACGCCACCACGATGCAACAGGCCGACTTTCTCCCCACATTGCTCGACTTGCTGGGCCTGCAACGCGAGGTGGTGAGCTTCGGGCACAACGTGTTCTCGCCTTCTTCGCCGCATTTTGCCGTGAGCTCGGCGGGTGAGATGTATCAAATGGTGCAGGGCAACTTTGTCTTGCATTTCGACGGCGTGCGCGCCACGGGTTTCTACGACAAGTCGCGCGATCCGGGTCTGAAACACAATTTGGTAGCCCGGCAGCCGGCGCAATTGCAAGAGATGGTGCGCACGCTGAAAGCTTACTTGCAGGAATTCACACACCGCATGACCGAGAACCGTTTGCGCTTGGCCGATCGGCGCTCGCCAATGCGGTAATCGGCCCGTTCCTCGCCCCGTGATCAGGTCTCCAATTCTTTCCAATTTTCTCCAAATTGGAAAGAAATTCTCGGAGATCAGGGACAAGAACTCGTTTTCCCCGCCGAAAACGGTCCAATCCTTTCCAATTTCCTCCAAATTGGAAAGAATTTCGTATTTTCGCTCCAAATCGACGAACCATGCGACAGCTATTTCTTTCTTTTCTACTGGTCGGTACGCTGACCGCCGGCGCACAAAGCACAACGGCTTCACAAGTTGCGCGGATCTCCACAGACGACGCAGTGGAACGCCCCCTGTTCAAAACCTTTCCCGGAGAGATTCCCTACCGCATTCCCGCCATTGCGGTGAACCGACGCGGAGAGCTCATCGCAGTGAGCGACTATCGCCCCTGCGGCGGAGACATCGGCTTCGGAAAAGTGGACCTGCGTTATCGCATCTCGGACAACAACGGCGCTACTTGGAGCCGCGAATACGTATTGGCGGAGGGCGACGGCGTGAAAGGCAGCAAGACCTGCGGATATGGCGATGCCGCCATCGCAGCCGACCGCGGTAGCGACGAAGCCGTGGTGGTTTGTGTGACTGGAAACACGGTCTATGGAAGCGGTTCGACCACACGAAAGAATCCCAACCGCGTGGCCGTTCTCCACAGCACGGACGGCGGACATCATTGGGGCCGGCCGGTCGACATCACCGAGCAGATTTATGCGCTGTTTGACCAGAGCCGACTCGGTCCGGTCGACGCTTTGTTCTTCGGGAGTGGGCGTATTTGCCAAAGTAGACTCATCCGCGTGGGGCATTATTACCGCCTCTACGCAGCACTCTGCGCACGCCCCGGCGGCAACCGCGTGGTGTATAGCGACGATCTCGGACGCACCTGGCAAGCATTGGGCGACATCCACACCTCTCCCGCTCCCAACGGCGACGAACCCAAGGTGGAAGAACTGCCCAACGGCGATGTGCTGCTTTCGAGTCGCGTTTCGGGCGGACGCCTCTTCAACATTTTCCACTACCTCAGCGAGCGCAATGCAACCGGCGCCTGGGAACAGCAACCGGTGCTCTCGCAAAAAGAGAATGGAGGCATCAAAGCGCTGCAAAACAGCACCAACGGTGAAATACTCCTGGTGGATGCCAGAGACAATGCCACACATCGCCCCGTGCGCCTCGCACTGCAAAGTGTGCCCCTCGGACCCGGACGTGCCAATGTGGGCATCTACTACAAGGCGCTCCCCACGAACAAACGCCGGGCACCGGAATGGGAGCATTACACGGCCAAGGATTTTGCAACAGGGTGGGGCGGTCCGCTGAAAGTGACGACATTGGGCAGCGCATACAGCACCATGGTGCAACAAACCGACGGGCGCATTGCTTTCTTCTACGAAGAAGAAACCTACGGCAAGGGCGCTTGCTACACCAATATGTACGTTCCGCTCACATTGGAGCGCATCACCGACGGAAAATTCAGTGCTTTGCGCACCCAGTTGCCCCCCAAGGCGAAACGTCGCTGAGGTAAGCCCAGAAAGCTGCGGACTTTCTCAAGAAAGCAGCCTTGTTTCAACAAAAAGGCGCGGAGTTTTCGGAAAAAGCCGGGGACTACGCGCGCAAACTCAACTTCGATCATTCTTTTCCCCACAAGATGGAACACCAACTCCAGATCTACAATACGCTCTCTCGCACGAAAGAAATCTTCCGTCCCATTCATCCGGGACGCGTGGGCATGTATGTGTGCGGGCCCACGGTCTACGGCGACGCCCACCTCGGGCACGCTCGTCCCGCCATCACGTTCGACCTCTTGTTCCGCTATCTTCGACACATTGGATACAAGGTGCGCTATGTTCGCAACATTACTGACGTCGGACACTTGGAACATGACGCGGACGAAGGCGAAGACAAAATCGCCAAGAAGGCGCGTATCGAACAACTCGAGCCGATGGAGGTGGCGCAATTCTACACCAACCGATTCGATGAGGCCATGAAGCAACTCAATGTGCTGCCCCCCTCGATCGAACCCCACGCCACCGGACATATTATTGAGCAGATTCAACTCGTACAACAGATTCTCGACGCGGGATATGCCTATGTGAGCAACGGATCGGTCTATTTCGACGTGGTGAAATACGATCAGGATTTCCACTACGGCGTGCTGTCGGGACGTAACCTCGAGGAGGTGCGCGACGCCAGCCGTGAACTCGACGGAGTAGGGGAGAAGCGCCATCAAGTGGACTTCGCTTTGTGGAAAAAAGCGCAACCCGAACACATCATGCGCTGGCCTTCACCCTGGAGCGAGGGATTCCCCGGCTGGCACTGCGAGTGCACGGCCATGGGACGCAAATATCTCGGCGAAGAATTCGACATTCACGGCGGCGGCATGGATCTGATTTTCCCGCACCACGAATGCGAAATTGCACAGGCCGTGGCTTCGCAAAAGCACCCCATGGTGCACTACTGGATGCACAACAACATGATCACCATTGCGGGGAAGAAAATGGGCAAGAGCTACAACAATTTCATCACGCTCGAACAGTTCTTCACCGGCAATCACCCGTTGCTCACGCAAGCCTACACGCCGATGACCATTCGCTTCTTTATTTTGCAGGCGCACTACCGCTCGACGCTCGATTTCGGCAACGAAGCGCTCATTGCTTCCAAGAAAGGACTGGACCGACTCATGGATGCGGTGCAACAATTGGAACGCATCGAACCGCAAACGGGGGGCAACGTCGATAAGAACTTTGCCGACGAACTGGAAACGAAGTGCTACGCGGCGATGGACGACGATTTGAACTCGCCGATCGTGATCAGTTACCTGTTTGATGCCTGCCGCACGATCAATACCATCGCCGACAAAAAGGAAACCATCACCCCCGACGGGTTGGAAGCCCTCAAACGGGTGTTCCACACCTTCTGTTTCGACATTCTCGGCCTGAGCGCCGAAGAGAGTGGCAACGCCGAACGGGAAGAAGCCTTCGCCGGCGCCATGGACCTCTTGCTCGACGTGAGAGCCAAGGCCAAAGCCAACAAAGATTGGGCCACCAGCGACCAAATTCGCGACCGGTTGGCCGAATTGGGCTTTGCGGTGAAAGACACCAAGGACGGAGCCACCTGGAAACTGGACAAATAACCCCACACACAGCGCGTCTGCCGACGATCCACCGATGGTCGGCACGGCGCGTTGTTGCGATAAACGACGTTTTTGACGCGGGAAACTCATGAACACACACGAATTTTGGATGCAACGCTGCCTCGAACTGGCACGCAACGGCGAACTGACCACGGCTCCCAACCCGATGGTCGGCGCAGTCATCGTGCACGGCGACGGAAAAGACGCGCGGATTCTCGGCGAAGGCTATCATATTCGTCCCGGTGAGGGACACGCGGAGGTGAACGCCCTGAAAAATGTTCGCCAAGCGGATCGCGCCTTGTTGCCGGAGGCAACTATCTACGTGAGTCTCGAGCCTTGTGCCCATTTCGGGCGCACCCCACCTTGCGCATCGCTCATTGTGCGCAGCGGCATCCGCAAGTGTGTCGTCGGTTGTGTCGACCCCTTCTCGAAAGTCGGCGGCCGCGGTTTGGAAATCCTCCGAGAGGGTGGGGTAGAGGTCACAGTCGGCGTGCTGCGCGAAGCCTGTATCGACCTAAATCGCAAGTTTTTCTGCCAGCAGGTGCTGGGACGTCCATTCATCACCCTGAAATGGGCCGCATCGGCCGACGGGTTCATCGACCGCAAACGCGCACTCGACGAGCACAAACAGCCCATCGGCCGACCGGCTCAGCTGAGCAATGCCCGAAGTTTGCTACGCGTTCATCATTTGCGCGCCACACACGGTGCCATTTTGGTGGGGCGGCGCACTTTCGAACTCGACCTCCCTCAACTCAACGTCCGCCGGTGGCCGGGCACATCGCCCGTAAAATGCGTGCTGGGCGAAGTCGATGAGTGCGCGCTCTCGGCGGGGTTCCAAGCCTTTGCCGACATTGACGCTCTCCTCGACACGCTGCGCCGTGAAAAGATCCAATCGCTCTTTGTCGAGGGGGGGAGCACCACCCTACAATCCTTTATAGAGCGCGACCTCTGGGACGAAGTTTGGGAAGAACTTTCTCCTGTGACCTTGGAGCAGGGGATTCCTGCGCCCACCATGCCGCGAGAATTCGAACCACAGGTGGAACATCACTTCGGACGCACCTATCGCCATTGGGAAAGCCCCGTGTTGCAGCAACACTACGTCGATTTTTAAGCCAATTTCTCGCCGCCATTTCCACTTCACTCCCGTCATCACGCTCCTTTTGCCTATTCAATGAAGGAATTCTTCGAAATGTTTCGCCGCTATGTCGGCCCTTACAAGCGCTATGTCGCCTCTTCGTTGGCATTCAACGTATTGAGCGCGCTGCTCAACGTATTTTCGTTCGCATCGCTCATACCGATGCTCAAATTGTTGTTCAATACCGAGCAAACGGTCTACCATTTCATCCCGTGGTCCACGGCGGGGGAAAGCACTTTCGGACATCGCCATCAACAATGCCTACTACTACACCTCGCAACTTGTGGCACAATACGGCCCGGCCCCCACGTTGTTGATGATCGGCGTGTTTCTCGTCACCGCCACACTCCTCAAAACCTCGTGCTACTTCGCCTCGGTCGCCACAATGGTACCGGTGCGCACCGGCATTGTGCGCGACATCCGCAACACACTGTATAAGAAATCACCTCGCTCCCGCTTTCCTTCTTCAGCGACGAGCGCAAAGGTGACATCATCGCCCGTATGAGCGGCGACGTGGGCGAAGTGGAGAATTCCATCATGGGCAGCTTGGAGATGCTCATCAAGAATCCCATTCTCATCGCCGTCTACTTCGGCAGTCTCCTCTACATTTCTTGGCAACTCACGCTCTTCACCCTCGTCGTTCTCCCCGCTTTGGGTTGGGCCATGGGCAAAATCGGTCGGCGCCTCAAGCAATCGAGCCACGAAGCACAGGCCAAATGGAGCGAAACCATGTCGCAACTCGAGGAAACACTGGGGGGTATGCGCATCATCAAAGCCTTTGGTGCTGAGGAAAAGATGCAACATCGTTTCAATTCCATCACCAACGAGTTTCGCAACATCTACACACACGTCGCCACTCGCCAAGGTTCGGCACACCCTGTCAGCGAGTTTCTCGGCACCTGCCTCATTGTACTCGTGCTTTGGTACGGCGGCACCTTGATTTTCTCCGACCACAGTCCCATCGACGCCCCGACGTTCATCTTCTATATGGTGATTCTCTACAGCGTGATCCAACCGCTCAAAGATCTCACCAAGGCAGCCTACGCCATCCCCAAAGGTTTGGCTTCGATGGAACGCATCAACAAAATTCTGCTAACCGAAAATCCCATCCGCGAACCGGAGCACCCGACGCACATCGACGCACTGCACGACAAGATCAGCTTCGAGGAAGTGCACTTCGCCTACAGCAACGGCAACACAACGGGGCAAAATCCCGAAGTCATTCGCGGCGTCTCGTTCACTGTGCGCCGCGGACAAACCGTAGCCCTGGTGGGACAGAGCGGAAGCGGGAAAAGTACACTCGTCGACCTCCTGCCACGCTTCCACGACGTCACATCCGGCCGAATTTGCATCGACGGACACGACATTCGCACGCTCCGCATCTCGGAACTCCGTGCGCTGATCGGCAATGTCAACCAAGAAGCCATTCTCTTCAACGACACCTTCTTCAACAACATCAGTTTCGGTGTCGAAAATGCCACACTCGAGCAAGTGCAAGAGGCGGCCAAGGTGGCCAACGCACACGATTTCATCATGGCCACCGAACAAGGTTATGACACCCCCGTAGGCGACCGCGGATGCCGCCTTTCGGGCGGACAGCGACAGCGCATTTCCATCGCGCGTGCCATCTTGAAAAATCCCGATATCCTCATTCTCGACGAAGCTACCTCGGCGCTCGACACCGAAAGCGAGCGTTTGGTGCAAGAAGCCCTCGAGCGCCTGATGTCCACCCGCACCACCATTGCCATTGCCCACCGCCTTTCGACGATACGCAACGCCGATGAGATCTTAGTCCTCCACGAAGGGCAAATTGTTGAGCGCGGCACGCACGATACCCTCATTGCACTCGACGGTTACTACAAACGGCTCAACGATATGCAACAACTTTGATGCAAACGCACCACGGTTTCGCCCCCTTTATCCTCTGTTCTTCACGATGAAATCCCATTTTTCACTCCTCGTTCGCTTCTTTCTCGCGTGGCTGCTCACCTTCTTGGTGGGCAAACTCGCGTTCTTCGTTCACAACGGCTGGCCGGGTTTCGCCGATGCCCTACAAATCTATTGGCACGGCCTACCGCTCGACATCGCCGTCGCTGCTTACCTCACCGCCCCGCTGTGGTTGGTTTTGACATGCGCCACGTTGCTCGGCAAACCGCGCTTCACCCCCGGCGGACGCACCGCCTATCGCGTCTATTCGGCCACTGTCGGCATACTTATCCTCGCGACGCTCATCGTCGACACCATCTTATATGAGAAATGGGGCTTCAAACTCGACGCCGTCTGCCTTTCTTATCTCGACAATCCCTCCGGCATCACCGATAGTCTCGGTTGGGGCTACTTTCTGCTCGCCGTTGCCGGTTTTCTGCTCCTCATCTGGGGTTACATCTGGGTGCTTTGGCGCATCGGCCCGCGCCCCGATGGTCACAGCACGCGCCGTTCGTGTTTCCCCACGTCGCATCCGGTGCAACGCACCCTGCACTCCCTCGGTTTGTTGCTCGTCGGCGCATTGCTTTCCTCGGTATCCGCGGCGGAGTAGGGCGCTCTACGGCCAACGTCGGCATGGTCTATTACTCCACCGACCAATATCACAACCACTCTGCCGTCAATCCCATTTTCTCCTTCTTCTATTCGCTCCTCAAAGAGCGCGATTTCAGCCAACAGGCCCGTTATTTCTCGCCCGATGAGGCCAATCAAGTATTCGCCTCGCTGAATTATAACACCAAGAGCGAATTGACGCCGGCCGACAGCCTGCTCAACACCCGCCGCCCCAACATTCTGCTCATCCTCATGGAGAGCTGCGGTGGACGCGTGGTGGGCTGCACCGAAGGCAACACGAAGGTCACTCCGCACCTCGACAGCCTGGCCCGTGAAGGCGTGTTCTTCTCCCACTGCTACGCCAACAGTTTCCGCACCGACCGCGGCACCATTTGCACCTTCTCGGGCTACCCCTCGTTTCCCGATGCGAGTGTGATGAAAATGCCGGCCAAGTCGCGCGTTCTCCCCTCCATCGCCGGCGCCCTCCGCGGTGTGGGCTACGACACCGAGTTCCTCTACGGCGGCGACAAGAACTTCACGAACATGAACTCCTACTTCCTCGCCACGGGCTACAACCGCGTGCTGGGCGACGTGGATTTCCCGGTCTCCATGCGCAAGACCAGTCCGTGGGGTGTGTGCGATCACCTGATGTTCGACCAACTGAGACAGAACATCGACCGCCAACCGAAGAATAAGCCGTGGTTCAAAACGCTGCTCACCCTTTCGAGTCACGAACCCTGGACCGTTCCTTACAAACGACTGGACGACCCGATGCTCAATGCCTTCGCCTATCTCGACGCCTCACTCGGGAAGTTCATGGACCAACTCCGTCGTTCGCCCGAATGGAAGAACACGCTGGTCATCATCCTCCCCGATCACGGCGTTTCGTGGCCGGCCGACATCAATGAGTTCGACACCCGAAAATACCACATCCCGCTCATTTGGACAGGAGGTGCCGTGCGCAACGCAAGAGAGGTGGCGCGCCTTTGCAATCAAACCGACCTCGCGGCCACCCTCCTCGGCCAGCTCGGCATTGACCACACGCGCTTCAAGTTCTCGCGCGATGTGATGTCGCAAACCTACACCTATCCGTGCGCCATCCACACTTGGCCGGAGGGATACACCTTCATCGATTCCACAGGCACGAGCATCTATGAGTTGGCCACGCACCGGGTGTCGCGACTCACGCCCGATCCGAAAGGCGAACGCGTCCACAAGGTCAAAGCCTTCATGCAAAAGGCCTACGACCACATGAATGCGCTCAAATAAGCCCCATGGACGCGCCCAAACTCTCCCCCCACACGCTTTTCCGCATCCTTCGCGATGAACTGGCCACCGTCTATCCCGCAGGCGAAGCGGCCGCCGTGGCCGAACATTACGTGTGCGAACGGTTGCAATTGAGCCGAACGCAGTTGCTCACCGACAGTCCGGTACCGCTCACCCCCGCTTTGCGGACGCAGCTGGAGCACGACACGGCGGCACTGCGCCAACAAGTACCTGTGCAGTATGTTTTAGGTTACGAAACCTTCGGCACACGCCGATTTGCCGTCTCACCCGATGTGCTCATTCCCCGTCCCGAAACGTTCGAACTCGTGGAATGGTGCGCCGACACCTGCGCTTCGCACACAGCCCCCCACATCCTCGACGTAGGCACAGGCTCCGGCTGCATCGCCGTCTCCTTGGCGCTCGAATTGCCGCACGCACAAGTGGAAGCTTGGGACATTTCGCCTCGTGCGCTCACCGTGGCGCGGCACAACGCCGCACAGCTCGGCGCCACGGTCGACTTTCGCGAAGTGGATGTCCTGAAAGTCACCGACGACGAAGCCGACCGACAACGCACATTCGATCTCATCGTGAGCAATCCGCCCTATATTCCCGCCGGAGAAGCCCCGACAATGGCCGACAACGTCGTGCAGCACGAACCGCACACCGCGCTCTTCGTGCCCGATCGCGACCCACTTTGTTCTATCGTGCCTTGGCTCGTTTAGCCACCGCGCGCTTACACCTCGGCGGCACGCTCATGGTCGAGACACACACCGACTTTGCACAAGCCACAGCCGAACTCTTCGCCCAACACGGGCTCCAAGCCATCGAAATCCGAAACGACGCCGACGATCGTCCCCGCATGGTGAAAGCGGTCTATGCCTAACGACGGAAGCGCCCAACCCTCACTCTTTAATTCCTTGCTCCATGAACCACTCTACTTCCGCTCTCTTTCTCGCCGCAGCACTCTGTCTGCTCGGCTCCTGCGCTGCTGAAGATCCGCAAGCTCCGCGCAGCGCCGAAACCTTCACGCAGGTGGCATCTCCCCTCTCGTTCGACTACGACGCTTCGCACTTTGCGGCACCCGACAACAGCCGCTCGCTCAGCAGAACCAACCACATGATCGACTTGAAGTACATTCTTGCCGCCATGGATCCCCAACGTGCGCTCGACATCTCAATGTTCTCTGAAAAATCGGACCCCAATGCCCTCACCGCCGACCAGCTCGCACAGATGAAAGCCAAGGCCGATGAGGTGACGAAGGACTGCAAGAACAACTTGGAAAAGCTCAAAGCGCTGCAAAACTTCGTGATCAAGAACACCACCTACGACAACAACGGCAACGGCCGCAACGATCCTTACGGTGCTTTCAGCGGCGGCGTTTGCGTTTGCCAAGGTTACGCCAACATACTCAAGGTTTTGCTCTACACGCAAGGCATTCCCTGCATCGGCATCAACGGCAATTTGTTCCAAGGTGATGTCTATCTGGGCGCCCACGCCTGGGACTACGTCTACGCCGACGGCAAATGGTATGTGAACGACCCCACCAACGGCGGCTTCTTCGAAATGGACAAGATCGAGACCTACAAGCATCTCCAACCGCTGCGCACCGACATCGAGGTCTTCGAAGACGACCAGTTCGGCTATGACTTCTTCCAAGGCCACCTCAACGTTTCGCGCGTCAAGTCCTCGGGCGACATTCTCACCGTGCCCTTCTCCACGCACAAACTCCGCGTCTCGGCCTTCATTCCCCACCAAGATCTCCCCAAAAACGTGAAGCAAGTCTATCTCGGTCGCAACATTGTTTCGCTCGGCGACGACCAAGTGGTGAGCCTGGCCGAGAGAGGAACAAACGTCGAGACCGTGTTTGTCGAAGACCAAAACACAAAATTCGCGGCCAAGGACGGGGTGGTCTACACCAAAAACTGGATGAAGAAAATCGAATCGCTCGTCTTCATTCCCGCCGCCATGAAGAGTGTGAAACTCCAGCCCATCGAGCGCCTCGAAAAGAACATCATTGCGCGCCACAACAGCATCGAACAACTCGTGATCGTGCCGGGTACGAAGGTGATGGAGAGCTACGCCGTGGAATCTTGCCCCAACTTGAAGCGCGTCTATCTCCCCAACGACTGCGAAATGCAGAAAGACGCCCTCTACCGTTGCCCGAAAGACGTACAAATCACCCGCGGTGACTTCACGGGCATCGCACGAGTTCGCCGTTAATCTCCGACTTTACAACGCGGCCTCCCACCGCTCCTCACTCCCTTGCCACTTTTTGCACAAAACAAGGTGGACCCAACGAAAAACTCCCCCTCTTTCCGTCGAAAGAGGGGGAGTTTTGGTTGATGGGAGTTGCCCTTGTCGAGAAAGGCGGAGCAAAGTTACTGCGGAACAGACGAATCGCTTCGCCGATCCAAAGCACCACAGAGGTGCTGCCGATGAGGATCGCCCAGTCGCGGAGCGGCAACGGCGTCACGTTGAACATCTGGCCGCCGAGGGTGACAATCAGAATCTGACCGACCAAGATCACCAGCAAGATGAACAAAAAGCTCTTGCACTGCTTGAAGTGGAAGGCCGATTGTCCCGTGAGATAAGCGCGGGCATTGAACAAGTTCCAGAATTGGAGCATCACGAAGAACGTGAAGATGTAGCTTTTCTCCAAAGCCGAGAGCCCCATTCCCGTGCCGAATCGCAAGTTGCACAGATCGGTGAGCGAAGTCACATCGGCGTGCTCGCAAACGTAGACGAAACCAAGGAGCAGGAGGAAGAAGATGCCGCCCGTGACGAGAATCATGCGCTTCATGCCACCATCGATGATGAAGGCATTGCGATCGCGGGGCTTGTCGTGCATCACCCGCTCAGCAGGCGGCAGCGAAGCCAGGGCCATGGCTGCAAATGTGTCCATGATGAGGTTCACCCAAAGCATCTGCGTCACCGTGAGCGGCGAATCTGTGCCCATGAAGGCACCGGCCAACACAATGAAGCAAGCGGCTACGTTCACCGTCATTTGGAAGAGGATGAAACGCTGGATGTTTTGGTAGAGCGAGCGGCCCCACATCACAGCACGCCCAATGCTCGAGAACGAGTTGTCGGTAATGGTGATGTCGCTGGCTTCTTTTGCCACCGAGGTGCCGTCGCCCATCGACAAACCGACGTGTGCGGTTTTGAGTGCCGGGGCATCGTTGGTGCCGTCGCCCGTCACGGCCACCACTTGTCCGCGCTTCTGGAGCGTTTCGACGAGGCGTTTCTTGTCAAGCGGACGTGCACGCGCAATGATTTTGAGGTCGTTCACGCGATCGTAAACCTCTTCATCGCTGAGCGCCTCGAATTCCGGTCCGGTGATGATGGCACGCTCGTCGTGATGCTCGCCCCAGAGACCGATCTGCCGACCGATTTCGGCGGCAGTGGCCGAAGTATCGCCGGTGACGATCTTCACATCGATGCCGGCAGACAGACATTCGCTCACGGCCTCGGGCACATCGGGACGAACGGGGTCGGAAATGGCCACCGTGCCCAAATAGGTGAGATCCTTGGCCACCACACCGCGCTCGTCGTCGATCGCTTGTTCGTCGCCTTCCAGCACCTGGTAGGCGAAACCGAGGGTGCGCATGGCCTGTCGCTGATAGCCCAAAAGACGCTCGTTGAGCGTTTCGACCGATTCGTCGCCAACAGCCTTGGCACAGAGCGAGCGCACAATTTCGGGGGCCCCTTTCACATAGAGCACGCGGCGTCCGTCGAGCACACCCGATTCTACCACTGCGGCCATGTATTTGCGTTCCGTGGCAAAGGGAAGTTCCACCAACGTCTTGGAAGCTTCGCGCAACGTGCGGTAGTCGCGCGATTGACTGTGAAGCCAGAGCAGCAAAGCGCCCTCTGTGGGATTACCCAACACGGAGGGGTGTGCCGCATCGCTCAAGTCGAGTGTCGCCGTACTGTTCACTGCAATGCCTTCGGCGATGAGTCCGCTCTCTTCGTTCGCGCCGAGCTGCTGATCGGTCAGCGAGGGGAAGGCTGCTTCGGCCACTGTCATGCGGTTCTGGGTCAGCGTTCCTGTTTTGTCGGTGCAGATTACGGTCGTGGCACCCATGGTTTCGCAAGCATGCATCTTGCGCACGAGGTTGCCCGTACGGAACATGCGGCGCATGGAGTAGGCCAAACTGAGGGTCACGGCCATCGGCAAACCTTCGGGCACCGCCACCACAATGACCGTCACGGCAATCATGATCGTGCTGAGCAGGTAGGAAGCAAAGTCTACCCATTGGAAACCGACAGACTCGCTTCCGCTGACAAAGTACATGACCACGCGGCCCACAATGATGAGCACTGCCAGAACATAGCTGATATTGGTGATCAGGTTGCTCAAACGGTCGAGTTGCTCGTTGAGCGGTGTTTTCACACTGTCATCGATCTGAGCAGCTTCAAACACTTTTCCGCTTTCGGTGGCATCGCCCACTGCCAAGACGCGGCAAATGCCGTGTCCGGCCATCACCTTCGTGCCACGCAGCACGTGGTTGGAGGGGAAAGTGGCTTCGGCGTCAAAATCGGCCTCGACCGTGGTCTTGGCACAGAGGGGTTCGCCCGTCAAGGTCGATTCGTCGACGGTAAGTTGCACCGATTCGAGCAGCTCAGCGTCGGCCGGAATGTCGTCGCCCGTGCCGATCATCACGATGTCGCCCACCACGATGTCACATTTGGGCACCTCTACCGTGTTGCCCTCACGGATCACACGCACCGGCTCTTCGTCGTTCACCTGGTTGAGAATCTCAAATTCCTGATTGGCTTTGAGCTCAAAGTAGAAGGCCAGTCCCGTCGAGAGCAGCACGGCGACAAAGATGCCTACCGGCTCGAAAAAGACAGTGGCTTCCTTTGTCGAGACCGAAAAAAACTCGTAGCACGAGATGAGCAACGAGAAGACGCCCGCAATGAGCAGGATGATGATGATCGGATCCTCAAATTTTTCGAGGAAACGCTGCCAAAGCGGGGTTTTCTCCGGGGGAGTGAGGACGTTCACACCGTGGCGCGCACGGCTTTCCTCCACTTCGCGCGCAGAAAGCCCGTTGTAGTGTTTGGATTTGGACATGATGGGTATAATTTGATTGTGATTTCGCAGTAGAGTGGGGTATGCCGTTGTGCTGCTTTTCCGCTACACACGGATATCCGTGCAAATATAAGATTAAAACACCACACGGACTCTGCTCATGCGAAAAAAACAACACAACAATTTGATTTTACGACTTAAGGTGGGGGATCCGACTTCACAAACGGATTTTGAAAAACCAGAGCAGGAAGGCCATGCAAAGGCAACCCACGCCCCAATAGACGGTGTGGCGGGCCTTGCGCAAATAGTGTCGACGCCGGCGGGCACTATAGGTGAGACGAGCACGACGGCGCTGGAAATAGGGGATGACGAGACCGAGCAAAATGGCAAGCAGAAGGAAGAGCGTCATGACAACGGCAAACAGAGAGAACAACAATACAGCACGCCCGAAACAGAGAAAGAAGTCTATGTGAATGATGCGAAGGGGCGGCACTCAACCACCGCAGCGCGAAACGACAGGCGCTAAGCGAAGCGGAAAAATGTAGGAATTGTGTGGATTTCATACCTTTCCGACGGCAAAAAAACCGAAGGATTTGACGACAAAATTACTACTTTATCATCTACACACAAAACAAATCAACAAAAAAGGATTTTCAAACCTTGCATTTTTACACACAAGGAATTGGAAGTTGTCGTTCTGCAAGATAAAGAAGGCATTTCGGCGCGCTCCGGTTAACAGTCGGATCGCGCCGAAGGCGTTGTGGGAAGAAAGTGGACAAAGGGAGCGCGTGCAGACGGCACCCGCATCAGGTGAACCAGAGCATCACTCACGATTTGCGCGATGATCACGCGCAGGAACATGGCGAGCGGGTAGACTGCGGCATAGGCCAACGAGGCCTTGTCGCCCTCGATCGTGTCGTTCACATAGCCCAAGGCGATCGGGTTGGCCATCGCACCGCAAAGCATGCCCGCCGTCGTGGCAAACGACTTGCGACGCCACACCACGGCCACCACGGCCACCACGGCCAGCGGAACTGCGGTGAGCAAAGCGGCGAAACCGATCCATTGCAATGCAGCCGGCTGCATTACCGTGGCCAAGAAATCGCCACCGGCATCCAGCCCCAGACAGGCCAGGTACATCGACAGCCCGAGCGAGCGCATCAAGAGGTTGGCCGACTGCGTGGTGTAGGCGACCATGTGCAATCGCGGACCGTAGGCGCCGATGAGAATGCCCATGATGATGGGGCCGCCGGCCAAACCGAGGCTGATGGGGAAGTTCAACCCCACGCAGATGGGGATGCTTCCGAGCAGCAAACCGAGCACAATGCCCAAGAAGATGGTGACCATGTTGGGTTCTTCGAGCGAACGCACTTCGTTGCCGAGCAGTCGCACCACTTGTTCGATGCTGTCGGCATGTCCCACCACCGTCACGCGGTCGCCCATGCGCAACATGAGATCGGGGGTGGCGAGTAGGCGCAGGTCGTCGCGCTTGATGCGACTCACCGTCACCCCATAGAGGTAGCGCAAATTGAGATCGCGCAGGCTCTTGCCGTTGATCTCCGGGCGGGTGATGAGCACGTGGCGCGAGATGAAATGCGCATCGATAGCGTTCCAGTCGATGTTTTCCTCCATCCAGTTTTTCGTTTCGTGCTCACCGAAAAGGTTGGTCAGCGCGTGCACCTGCGCCTTGCGCGTGATGATGAGCAAGCGGTCGCCTTCGCGCACTTCGGTCGAAGCGCTGGGCATGAGCACCTTGCCTTCGCGCCACAGCCGCGACACCACAAAACGGGTGTATTCGGCGTGCGACACAATGTCGTGGATGGTGTGCCCGAACAGGGCGGGGTTGCGCACGCAGTAGGAGGTGATGTAGGCTTCTTCGTCGTTGTCGTCCTCTTTGGCGTGGTCGTGACGCTGCAACCAACCGCGCATGATGACCAGCACAATGATGACGCCGATCATGCCGATGGGGTAGGTCACCGCACAGCTCAGGGCGGCAACGGCCGACGGTTGGCCGAGTTGCTTGAGCGTCTGCTGTGCCGCACCCAGTGCGGGGGTATTGGTTGTGGCACCACAGAGCACGCCCATCAAATCGGTGAAGGGCATCCAACCCGCCAGGGCGATCACCACGGCCAGCACTGTGCCGATCAGCACCACACCGATGCTCAGCAGATTGAGGATGGTGCCGCCGTGACGAAACGTGGTGACAAAACCGGGGCCGACATGCAAACCGAGGGCATACACAAAGAGAATGAGACCGAAGCTCTCGGCATAGGAGAGCATTCGCGGATCGAGTTTCAGCCCAAGGGCGCCAGCCAGAATGCCGGCAAAGAACACAAACGTGATGCCGAGGCTGATGCCGCGAAAACGAAATTTAGCCAGCGAGAGACCGAGGGCGCAAACGGCCGACAAGACGATGACGGCTTGAATGGCGGAGGAACGGGTGAGGAGGTCGACAAACCACATGTCGAGTGGAACGTTGAGTGAATGAAAGGGTGGGGCGGCCGCAGTGGCGGCCACGCATCAAGTATATAGACAACAAGCCTCTGTCGCGGTGCGACAAAGGGGAGCGTGTGCAAAGGTAGAGAGAAAAGCACGAACACGACGTGATTTCTCGGCTTTTTTCGCTCGTTGTGCCATCGCAGACTGGAAATTCACGCTCTCGGACGGCTTTGGCTCTCTTGCATGGGCTCTCGAGCACGCAGCCTCGGGCAGTCTCGCATCTTCACGCGCGTACGCGTGCGCGCCCGTCAAGCGGTTTTCGTTTTTTGCCTTCACCTCTTCACCCACATGTCGTAACCCACACACTCACAACGCGATAAGTGTGAAGGCTTTGTTCGCAGTCCCTTCACCGTCGCCTTCACTTCGGCATCGATGGTTCGGGGCTTTGTTTTCAGTGCACTGTGAGTCCTCCGGCAGGGGCTGCGACACGCGCCGAACTTGTGCGATCGCATTCGGCAACGGGCGAACGCCGGGGTGAAGGTTCACCGCCCCAACCCTTCACCCTCATCTCACTATGAATCAACAACTTGCGAAACAAGGGTGAAGAGGTGAAGGGAAAAAACAGAAACTGACTGACAGGCGCGTGCGCGTACGCGCGTGAGGGGAAGTCATTTTGGGGTGTTTTTGTCGTGTGTCGCGGTGACGAGTGAATCCAAGTGGGGTAGTGCAGAAAAGCAGCGGAGTTTTCAACGAAAGGCGGCTTGTTTGATCACGTTGTCGAGGAGTTTTTCATAAGGCTTTCTGAGCGCGTTGCGGTGGTGTGTGAAGTTTTTACTGCACGATGCTTTCGGCGCTACTTTTTTCAGAGTTGTTATTCTGAGCATACTTATATTTTGCGTATCTTTGCAACGATCAGTATTAGAACAGAACACAGCGTCACGCAAATGTGCCTTAGCGGTAGCAAGTCCTGCACCCATTAGGCTCAGGTCGGGGTGCTTTCACAGCACAAGCACTCATGCCGTCAATTCATCAAAAGCATTTTTTCGTCACAGCCCCTGCTCCCGGAGGCGACTTTCCCCGATCGGGGAAAGAAATGGAGGAGCACCGCCGTATGATCCACTATTTACGTTATTGTTGTGCGATGCTCTTCGCACTATTTAGTTTCCTGCTCGCCACTCCGCAGCGTGCGCAAGCGCAAACCCGCGAGGCCTATGTGGCACAAAGTGCGGACAAGACGACACTCACCTTCTACTACGATGCACTTCGCTCCACCCGCACCGGCACGACATGGGGCATCGAGGAGACAAAAAAAGAGGGATACATCCCCGTCCCTGCTTGGGCAGGAACAAGCCAGGAGGAAGATACTACCACCGCGCGTGTGGTATTCGATGCTTCGTTCCGAGACTTCCGTCCCACCACCACCGCGAAGTGGTTTTATCGTTGTGAAGCACTCAAGCAGATTGAGGGACTGGAGTATCTCAATACCTCAGAAGTGAAAGACATGGGCTACATGTTCTCCGATTGCAAGACGCTGACTTCACTCGATCTGAAGCACTTCAATACAAAAAATGTCACCGACATGAGCTCGATGTTCGCCAAATGCTGGGCGCTGACTTCTCTTGACTTGAAGAACTTCAACACACAAAACGTCACCGACATGAGCTTGATGTTCTCCCGTTGCGTGGCACTGACTTCGCTCGATCTGAAGGACTTCAACACACAGAACGTAACCGACATGAGTTCGATGTTCTTCAATTGCTCGGAACTGACTTCGCTCAATCTACAGCACTTCAACACAAAAAACGTCACTGACATGAAGGCGATGTTCGCTAATTGCATTTCACTCACTTCTCTCGATCTGAAGAACTTCAACACACAGAACGTAATCGATATGAGTTGGATGTTCTACAATTGCACGGCGCTGACTTCTCTCGATCTACAGCACTTCGACACACAAAACGTAACCGACATGAGTTCGATGTTCTACAATTGCACGGCGCTGACGTCGCTCGATCTACAGCACTTCAACACAAAAGAAGTAACCGATATGAGTTGGATGTTCTACAATTGCACGGCGCTGACGTCGCTCGATCTACAGCACTTCAACACAAAAAAAGTAACCGACATGAGTTCGATGTTCTACAATTGCACGGCGCTGACTTCGCTCGATCTACAGCACTTCAACACAAAAAAAGTAACCGACATGAGTTCGATGTTCTACAATTGCACGGCGCTGACTTCGCTCGATCTACAGCACTTCAACACAAAAAAAGTAACCGACATGTATGAGATGTTCTCCGGTTGCGAGGCGCTGACGACCATCGACTGCAATACCACTTGGCAGTGCCCGGAATCAGAAAATATGTTTGCCGGTTGCACGAAGTTGAAGGGCGCAGTCGCCTACGACAAGAACAAGGTCGACGCAAAGATGGCTAATCCCAAAACGGGCTATTTTACCGCTCAGCCCACCATGGTGGAAAGGAACAGACGGCGCGCAGCACATCTACCCGCTGCACGCAAGCGCGGAGCATGGTAACATTTGCCGGCCGGAGTGTCTGTCGTGAACGGAAAGAAGACGGTCAAACAATGACACTGCTCCAAAGATTTCCTCTCTTCTTGCGCTATCCATAAGTGAGACCGGTACCCGTGAGAAGAAAACCCACTTGAACGAAAGCGCCACGCTACAGATTTGTAGCGTGGCGCTCTTTGTTGAGACAAGAGGACGAAAGGAAGGGTTCCAAAGGCACAATAGGCGAGAAGAAGGGTAATGTCCGAAAAAGTGTGTAAGATTCTCCTTCGTCCTTTCCCTCCGGCTTGGGATACCCCAAGCCGGAGGGGAATTTGTGATGTTGATTTTCTTCTGAATACTCGCAATTGTTTTGACCGCGCTTATATTCTATGTATTTTTGCAACTATCTACTATCATCACAGAACGCGATCCCGAAAAATTCATCGACTTCCGTAGAATTTCTTGCCGCGCTTGTGCCGGACAGGAGGGCTTCCACGGCCTCCGTTTACAATCAGAAAAATTCTTTTCACCGCCCCTGCTCCCGAAGGCGACTTTCCCCCGATTGGGTAAAGGAATGGAGGAGTGCTACCGTATGATCCACTATTTACGTTATTGTTGTGCGATGCTCTTCGCACTGATTTGTCTTCTGCTCGCCACTCCGCAGCGTGTGCAGGCGCAAACCCGCGAGGCCTATGTGGCACAAAATGCGGACAAGACGACGCTCACCTTCTACTACGATGCACTGCGTGCCACTCGCACCGGCACGACATGGGGCATTGGGGAGATGCAACAGGAGAGAGAGAGAACCTACCAACAGGAGAGAGAGAGAACCTACCCCGCATGGGCAGGAACATGGAAGGTGATAAACAATACCACCACACGTGTGGTGTTCGATGCGTCGTTCCGAGATTTCCGTCCCACCACCACCGCCGCGTGGTTCTATCATTGTAAAGCTCTCACGAAAATAGAAGGACTGGAATACCTCAACACTGCGGAAGTGAAAGACATGAGGGGCATGTTCGCCGCTTGCGAGGCGCTGACGTCGCTCGACCTGAAGAGCTTCAATACACAGAACGTAACCGACATGGGCTTCATGTTCGCCGCTTGCGAGGCACTGACTTCTATTGACCTGAGGAACTTCGATACACAGAACGTCACTGACATGAGTAGGATGTTCAAAGATTGCTCGGCACTGACTTCTCTCGATCTGAAGAACTTCAACACACAGAACGTCACTAATATGGGCTCGATGTTCGATGGTTGCTGGGCGCTGACGTCGCTGGATCTGAAGAACTTCAACACACAGAACGTAACTGACATGAGTAGGATGTTCTCTCGTTGCCATGCGCTCACTTCTCTTAACTTGAAGAGCTTCAACACACAAAACGTCACTAATATGAGCTTGATGTTCGATGGTTGCGTGGCGCTGACTTCTCCTAATCTGAAGAGCTTCAACACACAAAACGTCACTGACATGAGCTCGATGTTCGATGGTTGCTGGGCGCTGACGTCGCTCGACCTGCAGAACTTCAACACACAGAACGTCACTAATATGAGCTCGATGTTCTCCAATTGCGAGGCGCTGAAGTCGCTGGATCTGAAGAACTTCAACACACAGAACGTCACTAACATGAGTAGGATGTTCTCCGATTGCAGGGCACTGACGTCGCTGGATCTGAAGAACTTCAACATACAGAACGTCACTAACATGAGCTCGATGTTCAACCGTTGCAAGGCGCTGACTTCTCTCGACTTGAAGAGCGTCAACGCACAAAACGTCACTGACATGAGTAGGATGTTCTCCGATTGCATGGCGCTGACTTCGCTGGATCTGAAGGACTTCAACACACAGAACGTCACTAATATGAGCTCGATGTTCGATGGTTGCGTGGCGCTGACTTCGCTGGACCTGAAGGACTTCAACACACAGAACGTCACTAATATGGGCTCGATGTTCGATGGTTGCTGGGCGCTGACATCGATGGATCTGAAGAACTTCAACACAGAAAACGTAACCAACATGAGCTCGATGTTCTCTGGTTGCAAGGCACTCACTTCTCTTAATCTGAAGAGCTTCAACACGCAAAACGTCACTGACATGAGCTCGATGTTCAGTGGTTGCTGGGCGCTGACGTCGCTCGACTTGAAGAACTTCAACACACAAAACGTCACTGACATGAGTTGGATGTTCTCCGATTGCTGGACGCTGACGTCGCTGGATCTGAAGAACTTCAACACACAAAACGTCACTAATATGGGTTTGATGTTCTTCAATTGCAGGGCGCTGACGTCTCTCGATCTGAAGAATTTCAACACACAGAACGTAACCAACATGGAGGGGATGTTCTCCAGTTGCGAGGCGTTGATTTCGCTCGATCTGAAGCACTTCAACACACAAAACGTAACGAAAATGAATAACATGTTCTCCTCTTGCGAGGCGCTGACTTCTGTTGACCTGCAGCACTTCAACACACAGAACGTCACTGACATGAGTTGGATGTTCCAAACTTGCGAGGCGCTGACCTCGATCGATCTGAAGCACTTCAACACACAGAACGTCACAAACATGAGTGGGATGTTCAAAGATTGCTCGGGGTTGACTTCTCTCGATCTGAAGAACTTCAACACACAGAACGTCACTGACATGGGTTTCATGTTCTCCGGTTGCGCGGCGCTGACGACCATCCACAGCAATACGGCTTGGCAGTGCCCGGAATCAGAAAATATGTTTGCCGGTTGCACGAAGTTGAAGGGCGCAGTCGCCTATGACAAGAACAAGATCGACGCAAAGATGGCTAATCCCGAAACGGGTTATTTCACCGCTCAGCCCACCATGGTGGAAAGGAACAGACGGCGCGCAGCACATCTACCCGCTGCAAGCAAGCGCGGAGCACGGAAACATTTGCCGAACGGAGTGTCTGTAGTGAACGGAAAGAAGACGGTCAAACAATGACACTGCTCCAAAGATTTCCTCTCTTCTTGCGCTATCCATAAGTGAGACCGGTACCCGTGAGAAGATCCCGAAAAATTCATCGACTTCCGTAGAATTTCTTGCCGCGCTTGTGCCGGACAGGAAGACTTCCACGGCATCCGTTTACAATCAGAAAAATTCATTTCACTCATTCTTTTCACCGCCCCTGCTCCCGAAGGCGACTTTCCCCGATTGGGGAAGGAAATGGAGGAGCGCTACCGTATGACCCACTATTTACGTTATTGCTGTGCGATGTTCTTCGCACTATTTGGTTTCCTGCTCGCCACTCCGCTGAGTGCACAAGCGCAAACCCGCGAGGCCTATGTGTCACAAAGCGCGGACGAGACGACGCTCACCTTCTACTACGATACACTTCGTGCCACCCGCACCGGCACGACATGGGGCATCGAGGAGACAAAGAGTGTTATATTTGATGGTACCTTCCCCGGATGGGCAGGAACAAGCCTGGAGGTAGATACGACCACCACGCGTGTGGTGTTCGATGCTTCGTTCCGAGACTTCCGTCCCACCACCACTGCGAAGTGGTTTTACGATTGTAAGGCACTCAAGCAGATAGAAGGGATGGAGTATCTCAACACTTCGGAAGTGAAAGACATGAGTAAGATGTTCTATGGTTGCTCTGCGCTGACGTCGATCGATCTGAAGCACTTCAACACACAAAATGTCACCAATATGAAGGGCATGTTCCGGCGGTGCTCGGCGCTGACTTCACTCGATCTGCAGCACTTCAACACACAAAACGTAACCGATATGCGCATTATGTTCGATGATTGTAAGGCGCTGAAAACACTCGATCTGCAGAACTTCAATACACAAAATGTAACCGACATGTACGGTATGTTCTGGAATTGCGCAGCACTGACTTCACTCGATCTGCAGCACTTCAATACACAAAACGTAATCGATATGCGCCTCATGTTCGCCCATTGCTTGGCCTTGACTTCTCTCGACGTGCAGAACTTCAACACACAAAAAGTAACAAGTATGTTTTGGATGTTCCATAGTTGCTCGGCGCTAACTTCTCTCGACGTGCAGAACTTCAACACACAAAATGTAACCGACATGAGTGGAATGTTCGCCCAATGCTCGGCTTTGACTTCTCTCGACGTGCAGAACTTCAACACACAAAATGTAACCGACATGAGTGTAATGTTCTCCGGTTGCTCAGCTTTGACTACTCTCAATCTACAGAACTTCAACACACAAAATGTCACCAATATGCTGGGCATGTTCTCCGGTTGCTCGGCACTGACTTCTCTAGATCTACAGCATTTCAACACACAGAACGTAACCAATATGAAGGCGATGTTCTCCGGTTGCTCGGCTTTGACTTCTCTCGACGTGCAGAACTTCAACACACAAAAAGTAACTGACATGAATTGGATGTTCTACGCTTGTCCGGCGCTGACGACCATCTACAGCAATACAGCTTGGCGTTGCCCGAAATCAGACGATATGTTCTTCTGCAATCCGAAGTTGAAGGGCGCAGTATCCTACGACGGAAAAAATAGAGATGTTATGATGGCTAATCCGGAAACGGGCTATTTCACCGCTAAGCCCACCATGGTGGAAAGTTACAGACGGCGCGCAGCACGGAAACATTTGCCGAACGGAGTGCAGGTCGTGAACGGAAAGAAGACGGTCAAACCATGACACCATTCCAAAGATTTCCTCTCTTCTTGCACTGTCCATAAGTGAGACCGGTACCTGTGAGAAGAAAACCCACTTGAACGAAAGCGCCACGCAACAGATTTGTAGCGTGGCGCTCTTAGTTGAGACAAGAGGACGAAGGGAAGGGATCGAAAGGCACAATAGGCAGAAGAAGAGGGCACACGGCGGACGATGGAGGTGGTCGTCGAACGACAAAACGACACGTTTTCTCGGAAGTAGCCGAAAATATGGGGCAGCCGCTCAGGGGAGTAACTTTAGTTGGTGCACTGCGCATGAAAAAGACTTCGCCTTTGTGGCGAGATACAAAAATACCGCGCCCGAACGATTGCCAAAAGTGGTAAAGGTTCGGGCGCGGTGTGTTGTGTTATCGGCTTAGCGCGTGCCGTGGGAGGGGACTCAAGCGCGGAGATGCTCGAGCAGTTGCTCGGGGGTGAGTTGCGATTGCTCGCCGGTGGTCATGTTCTTGAGCGTGACGAGGCCTTGCTGCAACTCGTTCTCGCCAATGAGGGCGACGAAGGGGATGTGGCGCGCGTTGGCGTAGGCCATTTGCTTCTTCATCTTGGCGGCATCGGGATAGACCTCGGTGGAAATGCCGGCGGCACGGGTGGTGCGCGCCAATTCGAGGCAGCGAGCGGCTTCGGCGGAGCCGAAATTGATGAAGAGCAGTTCGACGCCCGTGTCGGTGTCGGCGGGGTAGAGCTCGAGCTGGTTGAGCACATCGTAGATGCGGTCGGCACCGAAGGAGATGCCCACACCGGAAAGACCGGGAAGACCGAAGATGCCGGTAAGGTTGTCGTAACGACCACCGCCGGTGATGCTGCCGATCTCGACATCGAGGGCTTTGACTTCGAAGATGCAGCCGGTGTAGTAGTTGAGGCCGCGGGCGAGGGTGAGGTCGAGTTCGAGAGCGTTGCGGAGGCTGTCGCCGAGGGCTTCGAGCACGAAGGCTACTTCGTCGCAACCGCGCAAACCGACTTCGCTTTCGGCCAAGACGCCGCGCATGGTGTCGAGTTGCTCGGCGTTGGTGCCGGAGAGGGAGATGATGGGTTGAAGGCGTGCGATTTGTTCGTCGGAAAGGCCGGCAGCGGCGAGTTCTTCGTTGACCTTGTCGAGACCGATCTTGTCGAGTTTGTCAATCGCCACGGTGATGTCGACGATCTTATCGGCCGCGCCGATCACTTCGGCAATGCCGGTGAGGATCTTGCGGTTGTTGATCTTGATGGCGACGCGAATGCCGAAGCGGGTGAAGACTTCGTCGACAATCTGCATGAGTTCGACCTCATTGAGGAGCGAATCGGAACCGACAACGTCGGCATCGCACTGGTAGAATTCGCGATAACGGCCTTTCTGCGGACGGTCGGCGCGCCAAACGGGTTGGATTTGGTAGCGCTTGAAGGGGAGGGTGAGTTCCTCGCGGTGCTGCACCACAAAACGGGCGAAGGGGACGGTGAGGTCGTAACGCAGTCCTTTCTCGCAGAACTTGGCGGCGAGGGCGGGTGCGGAGGCGGCTTCGTAGTCGGCGGTGGAGACGGAGCGGGTGAAGTCGCCGCTGTTGAGAATTTTGAAGAGGAGTTTGTCGCCTTCCTCACCATATTTGCCCATCAGGGTGGAGAGGTTCTCCATGGCGGGGGTTTCGATCTGGCTGAAGCCGTAAAGACGGTAGACGCTGCGGATGGTGTCGAAGATATAGTTGCGGCGCGCCATTTCGACAAAGCCGAAATCGCGGGTGCCTTTGGGAATTGCAGGTTTCTGTGCCACGAGTGGAAAGATTATGTTTAGGCGTTTGTGTTGAAGTTAGCGGGCATCCTTGACGAGGAAGATCTGCGTGGGCAGGTGGTCGGAATAGCCATTGAGCCAAGTGCCGCCGGCAGTGGTGCGTTTGGGTGCACCTTTGTATTTACCCTCGGTTTGCAAGAGGTAGTCGCGCGAGAAGACGGCGTTGGTCAGCAGATGCAGCCGCGTTTTGTCTTTGTTCTGAAGCAGGTTGCCCGTGAAAATAATTTGGTCGAAGAGATTCCACTTGCCACGGTAGTAGAGGGTGCCTACACCTTGTTTGTAGAGCATGTCGTACCAGGGGTCGTAGAGATCGTGGGGACCGCAGGCGTTCTTGTCGCTCTTGGCACCGAGGGCGTCGGGCGAGGAGACAGAGAGGTTGCCGGGATCGTCATTGAGGTCGCCCATGATGACAATGCGCGCATCGGGGTCTTGCTTGAGGAGGGCTTCCTTGAGGCGGCGCACTTCGTAGCCGGCACGCTCACGCACAGGACTTTCTGCTCCGCGAGAGGGCCAGTGGTTGACGATGAAATAGAACTTTTCGCCGCCCAGATAGCCTTCGACGGTGAGGAAACCGCGGGTGATGTAGGTGGTGTCGCCGCGCAGGAGACCGTTTTGGTAGGGATAGCCTTTGACACGGCCTTTCTCATCGATGTAGAAACCGAGATCCACGTCGGGTTGGCTTTCGGTGGGGTAGATATAGGGGATGAGTTGGGCTTCGATGAGGTGGAAGGCTTTGGGATTGTAGAGCAGCGCCACGTCGATACCGCGGCGGTCGGGGCCGTCGAAGTGCACATAGCGATAACCGCGGGCGGCCAAGGCGGGCTCGCGCAGGAGATCATCGAGCACGTGGCTGTTTTCGACCTCACTCAGACCGATGACGGCGGCGCCGGCGGGGTTCTTCTTCGTACCCACTTCGGTACAAAGTTCACTCAGCACTTGGGCGATGTTGTGGAGCTTGGCGGCGTATTTTTGTTCTGTCCACTGGTAGGAGCCGGAGGGCAGGAACTCGTAGTCGTTCTTGCCGGCGTCGTGTTGCGTGTCGAAAAGGTTTTCGACGTTGTAAAATCCCACGCCGTAGAGCACCTTCTTTTGTGCTGAGGCGGGAAGTACTCCGAGCGCAAAGACAAGGAGCAGGGCGGAAAGTAAATTCTTCATACTGAATAGGTGATTACGGAGCAAATTTAACAACAAAATCGCATTCGCTCCGCTTCGATGGGCCTTTTTCGGCGAGAAGGGGGCAAAATGCGGGGGAGGAAACAGAGACTTGACAAAAAATAGGAGGAAACACACAGCGGAGTCAACGGCTTTTGCTATCTTCGCATTGAAAACTACCCTCACGTGGGCGCTTGGTTCGGTGCTCCGCGCACAGCAGAACAAGGCAGACGAGTCTGCCGAGCGAACCACATAACCTCTTTTACGACTCCTCAGATACATGAAGAAAGGAACGTTCATATTGGCCGCACTTTGGTGCGTGGCTGGTGCCGCGGCACGTGCACAGCATCCTGTGGCCGATACCGTCAGATTTCAAGACGACAATGCCGATTTCACCTTCTCCGAATCGCAACTCGATGAGGACGGCGACTTCGCGCAGACCATTTCATCGGTCACGGCCAAAAGCGATCCGTTTCTCTACAACGTCGGATTCCGCTTCAGCCCGATGCGTTTCCGGGTGCGGGCCTACGACAATATGTATGCCAACACCTACATGAACGGGCTGCGACTCAACGACTTGGAGTTGGGACGCTTCAACTATGCCTCGATCGGTGGTCTCAATGACGCCACACGCAACCGCGAGGGGCTGAATGCCTATGACTTTTCCACCTTCGGCACTCCGGGCATCGGCGGCGCAACGAGCTACAATACGCGTGCTTCGCAATTTGCCCAAGGCAAGAAATTGAGCCTTTCGGCCACCAACCGCAACTATGTGGGACGCGCACTCTTTACTTACGCCACGGGACTCATGTCCAACGGTTGGGCGCTCGCTGCCTCGGTGGGTTATCGGGGAGCGAAAGAAGGGCAGATCGAGGGTACGTTCTACAATTCGGCGGCTTATTTTCTCGCTGCGGAAAAGCGTTTCGGTACGAACCATGCGCTCTCGCTCGTGACCTACGGCGCACCGACTGAACGCGCGCAACAGGCGGCTTCGACTGAAGAGGCCTATTGGTTGGCCAACTCGCACTACTACAACCCGAACTGGGGTTACCAGAACGGCGAAAAACGCAATTCGCGCGTGGTGCGCGCCTTCGCTCCCACAAGTATCCTCACGTGGGACTGGAACAGCGAAAACAACGATACGCGACTGACCACGAACTTGGGCTACACCTATTCGTTCTACAGCGGAACGTCGCTGGGATGGAATGGCAATGCTTACGATCCGCGACCGGACTATTATAAGAACTTCCCCCTCGGGCGTGGGCAACGTGTGGGGAAGCGACGGCACGCGCAGCAATGCGAACGAACACAACGTGGCGGACGAGGATTTCCTGTTCAAACAGTGGGAAACACTTCGCCAACACTGGACGGCCAACAAGGCGAACCGACAGATCAATTGGGATCAGCTCTATTTTGTCAACCGCCGCAACGAACAAGAGGGTGGGGAAGCGCTCTACTATCAGGAACGCCGACACAACGACCAAAGTGTGTGGGCGCTGAGCTCGACGCTTAACCACACTTTCAACGTGCACCACCGCATTGCGCTCGGCGTACAATTCAACCGTACGCACGGCATGCACTATAAAACCATGGCCGACTTGCTCGGCGCCACGCGCTACACCGACCTCGATAAGTTTGCGGTGAACGACTACGGCATCACTTCCGACGAAGCGCAAAACGACGTGCGGCACCCCAATCGACAAATTGCCAAAGGCGATCGCTTCGGCTATGACTATAATATAGATGTGACCCAAGCTGAGGCCTGGAGCAACTATCGTTTCACGTCTCCCCATTGGACCATCACGCTCGCGGGACATGTCGACGGCACAAGCATGGAACGCGACGGCCGAATGGAGAACGGACGCTATAAGAACAACAGCTTCGGCAAGAGTGGATTGGCCAAATTCCTCGGCGGCGGCGGTAAACTCGGCGTGGCCTACTCGCCGACGTTCAACCATACGATCGCACTCAGTGCCGGCGCCGGGACGCAGGCTCCGTTGGCGCGCAATGCTTTCGTGGCTCCCCGCGCACAAAATAATTTTGTGGATCACCTCACCAATGAAGACATCTACGATGCGGATCTCAGTTACACCTTCCGCCTCGGTCCCGTGGTGGGAAAGCTCAGCGGATACTACGCGCGCTTCGGACGCCAAGTGGAACAAAGCGCTTTCTACAACGACCAGCAGTCGACCTTCACTTACCTCACCATGACGGGAGTGCGCAAAGAACACTACGGCGTGGAGGCGGCTTTCGACGTGCAAGCCACCAACAATCTCACGTTCCTCCTCCTGGCCTCCGTCGGCGACGCGAAATACACCAACAATCCCTACGCGCAAATTAGCTATGAGGGAATGAACGCCAACGAATTGGCGCGACTGAACAGAGTGGTGAATCCCGTGACGAAGGAAAACATGCCCTTGCGCGTCATTGCCGACGGCATGCGGGTGAGCAGCACACCGCTCACGGCAGTTTCGCTCGGAGCCAACTACAGCATCAAGGGCTGGTTCTTCGAAGCATCGGCCAATTATTATGATCGCGTTTACGTCGGCTTCTCTCCCTACCGCCGACTCAACAGCACCTACAACGGCGACGGGCACTTCTACTTGCCTTCCGGCACCGACGCCGCAGGACGTCCTTCCTATGACGTGACCGAAAACGAAGTGAAACGCGAAGGTGGCGTGCTCTTCGACGCCAACGGCCGGGAAGTCACGGCTTATGCTGCCGAACAAGAAAAGTTCAAGGGAGGCGTGATGTTCGATTTCAGCATCGGACGCTATTTCCGCCTGGCGCACGGCCGCAGCTTGATCATGAGTCTCGCGTTCCAAAACATCGCCAACAACACGAAACTCCGCACGGGAGGATACGAACAAAACCGCTCGGACTACTATTATAAGGAAGACGGCGGAACGTACACCAAAGGCGAAGGCAAAGCTTACAAGTTCTCGCGCAACTCGAAGTACTACTATGCCAACCCCTTCAACTTCTTCCTCAACGTTGGATTCAAGTTCTAAAAAGCCACTCACATGAATCGCATACTCTCTCTCGCACTCGCCGGTGCACTCTCGCTCTCGCTGGGTTCGTGCATGGACCACAACGAAGTGCCCGACAATGCTCGCGCACTCATCACGGCTCAACAATTGCCGGCGGCAAACACCGACATTCTCCAAGTCAAAGAGAAATACAGTGCGCCCATTTCGGGAAACAACACCTTCGAAGAAGTCAAAGAAGACGTGATTTTTGAAGGCGTTGTCGTGGCCAACGACATCTCAGGCAACCTCTATCAGACGCTTGTGCTCCGCGACATCAAGTCCACGCCGGGAGCACCCGACGACCAGTGCATCACCGTCGGGGTGAAAACCTCCACGCTCTTCCCCCATTTTGCACTCGGACAGCGCGTGCGCATCAACCTCAACGGACTCTACATCGGCAATTACAGCCGCACGCCCAAAATCGGCCGTCCCTATTACACCTCGGCCGGTAATCTGCGACTCGGCCCCATGCTGCTCGAAGACGTCAGCACCCACATTGCCCTCATCGGCACGCCCAATCCGAAAGCGCCCGAACTCACCCCGCGCGATCTCACCACGGCAGCGGCAGCAAGCTGGCTCGAAAACAAGAGCAACCGCAACTATCTCAACTGCCCGCTCCTCGCCACGGTGAGCGGCAAGATCAAAGAGGTACAAGGCGCTGAGGCCAATACCCCTGCCAAGGGAACCCTCTCCGGAAAACTCGAACCGCTCCCCAAAATCTTCGCGCCCAAAGCACTCTACGACGCCGGTTTCGGAGTGGACCGCACCCTGATGCTCGACAACAGCACAGCCGGATTCACCATTCGCACCTCCGTGCGCAACAACATCTCCTTCACCCGCATCCCCACCGCGAGCTGCGTCTACACCGGCGTACTCTCCTACTATTCCGACTGGCAATTGCAACTGCGTAGCCTCGACGATATCCAACCCACCACCGCCCACACAAAATAAGACCAAATGAATAAGCTTCTCACCCTCGCTGCCGCCTGCACCCTCGCCCTCGGTTTCACCGCCTGCGAAGACGTGCCCTCACCTTACGGTCTGCCCACCGAAAAGCAACAGCCCAATCGCAACGATGTCAAGGATGTGCTGCTCGAAGAAACTTTCGCCTCGTCCTTCGGTTCGTTCAAAAATTACACCACTTCCGGAGACGGCGCATGGAAAATTGACTTCAAAACCGCCAAAGCTTCCGGCTATGACAACGCCGCCAAGAAGACGACGGCCGGCACCTACTACCTGGTCAGCTCCGAGGTCGACCTCACCGGCGTAGAAAACGCCTACGTGACGCTCGACTACATCATGCGCTACAACAAAGGCGACGAAACCAGCAACTTCTCATTGCCGACCACTTCGATCCCGCGCAACCCGATCAAGGTTGGACGGTGCTCAACCAGAAATGGACGGAAGGCAGTGATTGGAAGACGTTCGCCAACGATAAAATCGCCGTACCCGCCGCCTTCCTCGGCAAGAAGGTCTACATCGCCTTCCGCTACAACACCGACGATAAGAGCGGTTCCACTTGGGAAATCAAGAATCTCAAAGTGCAGCGCGGCGTCGTGACGCCCTCTACGCCCGAACAACCCGTCCAACCGAACACGAACGGCCCGCTCATCGACGAGAGCTTTGCCGCTACGCTTGGTACATTCACCAACCAAACCACTTCCGGCGATGGCGCATGGAAGATCGATTTCAAATCGGCCAAAGCTTCCGGCTACGACAACGCCTCGAAGAAGACCACGGCCGGCACTTACTACCTCGTCAGCCAAGAGGTAGACCTCACCGCCGCAAAGACCGAAGGAGCGCACGTGGCCCTCGAATACATCCTGCGCTACAACAAAGCCGACGCCAACCAACAGCTGCTCATCACCGACGCCTACAACGCCGACAAACCCACTGAAGGATGGACGGTGCTCAACCAAAAATGGACGGAAGGCCAAGACTGGAAGAGCTACACCGCGGCCAACTATGACATCCCCGAAGCTTTCCTCGGCAAGAAAGTGCGCATTGCCTTCCGCTACAACAGCGACGACAAGAGCGGATCGACCTGGCAAATCAAAAACGTGAAACTCGCACTCGGCCACCTCGACCAGCCCGTGCAACCCACGCCCACACCAAAGCCCAATCCCACGCCTACGCCGGCTCCCACGGGAGACAATCTCCTGAGCAATGCCGGTTTCGAAAACTGGGACGGGGGCGCACCCGCGATTTGGAAGTCGAACATTGGCAACGCTACACTTTCGCAGAGTACTACGGCCCACAGTGGACAGTATGCCGTCAAAGTCACCGGCGACGCCAAGGTCAACAAACGCCTGTCCTACGCTGAGCTCAGCCTCAAAGCCGGCACCTACACCTTCACCTACTATGTCTACGGTGCTGAAGCCAATGCCCACCTCAAGACGGGCTACGCCATCATGACCGACCACAAAGTGGCCGATTTCAAGAGCGACTACATCTACAGTGACGCCACCACAGTGACCCAAGGCGCTTGGTCCCTCGTCACCTACACCTTCAAGCTCGACCGGCCCAAGACCATTTGTCTGCTTGTCATGAACCAAAAGGGTAGCGGCGCCTTCCTCGTCGACGACGCCCAGCTCACCACCACCGACGGCGGCCTGCAGTAATCCTCCCCGCGCCACCGGCCCCGCTTCCGCAGCGTCGGCCGGCCGCCTCCCCACTTCCCCCACACCGCTCGCGCATCCCGTGCGGGCGGTGTGTTTTCTTTCCACAACACGCCCATGAACAGACTTTTCCTCGCCCTCTGCTGTCTCACGTTGGCCTTCACCGCCTGCGATCGAGACAATAAACCCGACATCCATTGGGGCACCTCCGAACCGAACCAACCGTCCCAACCCGTTCCCACACCCGATCCTGCTCCACAACCCACACCGGGCAAAATGAGCGCAGCCAATCGCCGTGCCGCAGCGCGCATCGAGATGCCCCAACTCACCGGTGCCGCCGCCGAACGTTTCCTCGTCCACCGCGTAGCGCCTGCCCACACCGGCGGCGACTCCATCCTCAACTACGCCGTCGACTACGACGTCACGCTCTTCCACTCCCGTTGGGTAGCCTTTCGCTTCGATGCCGAAACGCGGCCCAAAAAGGTGGGGCGCAAACCCTACTCCCAGAAACCGCAATACCCCGCCGACCCGCTGCTGGCCCGTGCTGAGGCCCTCCCTCCGATCTCTCGTTCAACGGCTACGACCATGGGCACCTCGTGGCCTCGGCCGACCGGCTCTTCTCACGCGAAGCCAACGACCAGACCTTCTACATGAGCAACATGAGTCCGCAAGTCGGTCACTTCAACCAGAAATATTGGACTGCGCTCGAGGGACTGGTCCAAGACCTCGGTCGCAACAGTGCCTTCGCCGACACCCTCTACGTTGTGAAGGGCGGCACCACCGACCGCAACGTCGGCGTGCTCAAATATGTGGCCAATGGACGCGTACCTGTGCCGGCACACTATTTTATGGCGCTCCTCAAGGTGAAAAATGGCGTGTACAGCGGCATCGCCTTCTGGCTCGAAAATAAGAACTACGGCAAGACCGGCACTACGGCCGACATGCGCAAACACGCCATCAGCATCGCTCAACTCGAGCACAACACCGGCATCAACTTCTTCCACAATCTCCCCGATGCCGTCGAACAACGCGTCGAAAAAGACTTCACCCTTTCCGCCTGGAAACTCTGAATCTGTCCAATTCAAGTCCACGAAACCAAAAAAGCCGCGGGAGAATTTGGCAACCCTCAACTTTTTTGCTAACTTCGCAACACGAAAGTATCGACTTTCGCCGGACTTGTAGCTCAGTTGGTTAGAGCAACAGACTCATAATCTGGAGGTCCTAGGTTCAAGCCCTAGCTGGTCCACCGTACTCAAAAGGAGTTGCGCATTGCGCAACTCCTTTTTCCTTTTCTCCCGCCCGCTTCGCGGGAGTTGCCCCTCAGCAACATATAAAATCACACCCACCTCACTTTTTTCTTCCACCTACACCAACTGAATATCAACAATTTACGACACCCCAGCAGCAAATACGAAAAAATCGCCCCCTTCATTTACTTTCACCACTTTGGCGGGTAATGAAGATAAGCACCGCAACCAAGCAGGGATCCTCAAGCTGCAAGTTCCCCGGTTCTCAACCGCTCTCGCCTTCACGGTGCCCCATGGCTGCCGGTCGGCATCGCCTGCCCTTCGCGGTTCGAACGCAACGGGTGCAAGTAAGAAGCACCGGGACACGAAAAGAAAGTCACCTGCGCGCACTTTTCGTCGATCGGTTTTGGAGGTTTTGAACGCTTGGCGTAGCTTTGTAAGCCACTAATCACTCACAGAACCATGTATATTGAAAAAAATTGAAGTCACCGGCCGACTTGAAAGCACTGAATCTCGAAGCCCTTCAAGTGGTGGCCGCCGAAACCCGCGATGCCGTCTTGAACCGTGTGAGCCAACACGGCGGCCACATCGGCCCGAACCTCGGTTTCGTGGAAGCCACCGTGGCCCTCCACTACGTTTTCGACGCGCCTAAGGACAAATTCGTGTTCGATGTCAGCCACCAAACCTACCCCCACAAGGTGCTGACCGGGCGCGCCTTCGGTTTTCTCGGCACCCTCGAAGACATGGACGCCATTTCCGGCTATTCCTCTCCCACAGAGTGTCCCGAATACGACAATTTTGAGGTCGGCCACACCTCCACCTCCATCAGTCTGGCCACCGGACTACAAAAAGCCCGCGACCTCAAAGGCACCGACGAGAACATCATTGCCGTCATCGGCGACGGCTCGCTCTCCGGCGGCGAAGCCTTCGAAGGACTCAACGAGGCATCCGAACTCGGCACCGGCATCCTCATCGTGGTCAACGACAACGAAATGTCCATCGCCGAAAACCACGGCGGCATCTACAAGAACCTGCGCGCACTGCGCGAAAGCCACGGCACGTGCACGCACAACTGGTTCAAGGCTTGGGGATTCGAGTACGTCTACCTCGAAGAGGGCAACGACTTGGAACAACTCATCAAAGTTTTCCACAGCGTGAAAGGCACCACACGCCCCACCGTCGTACACATCCACACCGAAAAGGGACACGGGTTCGCACCCGCCGTGCAAAACAAAGAAGCTTGGCACTGGGGCCTGCCCTTCGACCGCACCAACGGCAGCCGACCCGAGATGCCGGCACAAGAGACCTATGCTCAGCTCTTCTCCGACTGGATGCTGCGCGAGATGAAGCACGACAAGACCCTCGTCTCCGTCACGGCCGGTACACCCGCTGTGGCGGGTTTCAACCGCGCGAAACGCGAAGAAGCCGGCGCACAGCATGTCGATGTGGGCATTGCCGAGGAGCAGGCCACGGCCATGATTTCGGGCATGGCCAAAGGCGGACTCCGCCCCGTGTGGACGGTCACCAGCACCTTCATCCAACGCGCCTACGACCAGATTGCGCAAGATCTGTGCATCAATGCCAACCCAGCGGTCATCAATGTGATGTATGGCGGCGCCGGCGTGCTGAACGACATCACTCACCTCTGTCTCTTCGACATTCCTATGCTGTGCAGCATACCGGGTCTCGTTTACCTCGCCCCCACCACCTGCGAAGAGTATTTCGCCATGTTGCGCTGGGCGGTGCGTCAAGACAAGTGCCCCGTCGCCCTCCGCGTGCCGAGCAACGGGGTGCACCACACGGCCGAACCGGTCGATGAGCAGTATGCCTACGTCCCGCAATACCAAGTGGTGCACCGCGGAAAGAAAGTGGCAGTCATCGCTGCCGGTTCCTTCTTCCAAAAGGGCGAGAACGTTGTGCGGCTGCTCGCCCAAAGGGTATCGACGCCACCCTCATCAATCCGCGCTACCTCCATGCGGTGGACGTCGACACGCTCAATGCCTTGAAGGCCGACCACTCCTTGGTGGTGACGCTCGAAGACGGCTGCACAGACGGTGGTTTCGGCCAACGCATTGCGAGCTTCTACGGACCGACCGACATGAAAGTGTGGGTAGGAGGCATTAAAAAGGGCCTTTACGACCGGTTCAACCTGCAAAAACTGCTGGCCGACAACCATTTGCTCGACGAGCAGATCGTGGAGCAGGTGCTCAAACTGGTCGACTGACTCACGATGCTTTCGCCCTTCGGCGCGCGCTGAGTGTGTGTGCCGAAGGCATCGCTCCACCCGCCGTTGCGCAGCGTTCGAAACAGGGATGGGAAATGTTTCCCGTGGAACATTCACTCTCCATTTAGCCTGAGGGCTTTTCACTGTTTCGATCACTACGCAATGGCGGGCATTTTTTTGCCGATTTCCGACGCGATGATGAGCATTCACCGTCGATGCAGAACGGGGAGAGAGGGGAAAATATGATGGACGTCACAAGACGAGAAAGTGGAACAAGGATCCGCAAACGGGATGTGGTTTTTCTGACGGCAAAATTAGGATATTCTCGAGAAAGCACCAAATCAAAAAATCACAGTTCATCGAATATTTCCGCCATTCACAAGCAATCAGAAACGATTTTCTGCCGTAAATCTAATAAATCCTCATAACTCGAACGAAAACACGGGAGCTTTCGCTCCGGAGTCAAGAGAAAGCATAAAAACGAACGAACTTGCAACGAGACAGCGCGCAACGCTTCACAACGGCGTTGCGCGCTGTGTTTTCTCCTCACCGCGCTGTGCGCGCTGCACCCGCGCCCCATGGGCCAAAGCGTAAACCCATTCCCATCTCGCACGCCGATTCCTCCCAACGCCCCACGCCACAAGATCACCGATCGATTGAAGCTCAAAAGAACTCGAGGGAAAACGAAAACAACGGCCCACTTTCGCGCGTTTCTCCCCCACTAAATCGAGAAACGCCCCGCTTTCGCTCTCCGCGGGTGAACACTGCGGGTGAAGCTTTCGCCCCGCTCACGCGCGCGTACGCACTCACCGAATTTCGACTTTTTGCCTTCACCCTTCACCGCCCGACTACAACGCACACGATTTCAACCATTTTCGGGTGAAGGCAGGGGCTCGTCGAACCTTCACCGAGCCTCCCGAATGGGTGAACAGCATGTGAAGGCTAAAGGACAAAAGCCTTCACCCATTTCTCTCTCTCGCTCAACCACTTAGGGCATACGGGTGAAGGAGTGAAGGCAAAAAACAAAAACTGCCTGACGCGCGCATGTACGCGCGCGAGAGAAAGCCTCTTACGCCGCCCCCGCGGACTGATGCCCCCTTCGCTCTCGTGGCTGGGCAGAACGCGAGGTGGAATGGGATATCCTTGTGATGATGGACAAATCCAAACAGACGATTTATTTGTTCGTCTTCTCTGCTCAGGACTAAACAATATACTTAATAGATAACACACACATCTAAACAGCTTACGCCAAAGGTAAACTATAAATACAACAGACGACAACAGGATAATTCGTACTTTCAAAATCGAAGTACAACAAATCATTCGTTTTTCATAGGCTCTAATCTATGAAAAACACCGCGGGTTGGCCTCGCGACCGGGGTGCGTAGCCCCGAAGAGCGATACCGGCAATACAAAAAAGAGACCCCTTTCGAGGACTCTTGGAGATTAATTATCTTTGTATTGCTTATGTACAAACAACTAACCTCGGAGCAAAGGTCGCAAATCTTTGCCTTGCTGCAAAGAAAATGCCCAAGAAAAGAGATCGCACGTATCGTGGGCATCAGCCAATCCACGCTTTCTCGTGAATTGAAACGCAACAGCACCCGGTCGGGTAAGTACATTTGGTTCAAGGCGCATGCCAAGGCCGTGGAACGTCGCAAGCGTTCCACACGCAATGCTGCCCTTGCTCCGGAATTGGTATGGAGAATCAAGAAACTCATCATCGAAGAACAATGGTCACCGCGACAAATATCGGGCGTGTTGAAGAAGGAAGGCGTCAGTGTTTCACATCAATGCATCTACAACCTAATCCATGCCGATGCAAGCGGGGAATTGGCGCGCCACACCCGTCACAAGCTCAAATATAGGTGTCGATCCAAATACAAGCGTTTCCCATTGCCGAGAGAACGAGCATTCATTCGCGTCCCGAGCAGGCGGACGGAATACGCTTTGGGGACTTTGAGAAGGATTTGATTGTGGATGCTCACAACCACGCCATACTCACCATCGTGGAACGTTCCACAAACATGCTCTTCATGACCAAACTTACCCATGGCAAGAAGTCCGAGCCGTTGGCCAAAGCCGTCAGACGTCTGCTGCTGCCCTACAAGAAACACATCAAGACCATAACCACTGACAACGGTCCTGAATTTGCCGCACATAAGCTCATTACAAAGTATTTGGGAGCGGTCGTCTATTTCGCCGATCCTTATGCCTCATGGCAAAAGGGAGCGATAGAAAATACCAACAAACTCATCAGGCAGTATATTCCCAAACAAGCGGACGTCGATGATTTCACAGATAAAAAGATTGCGAGCATACAGAAGAAAATCAACAGTAGACCCAGACAAAAGCTGAGGTTTGAAACACCCAAAGCAGAGTTCTTCAAAGAATAGCCTAATTTTACACTTGCTGGTTGACTCTACGGAACTGACCCTTTTAGTAAATGCTTGGCTTTTCATGACGGGGTTGACCTCGTCTGTCACAAAGATTTTGTATATGCTATGCTTCCTGCCGTGGTTACCAAGGTTGTATATAGCAATAAGGGATATGGAAATTATATAGTCTTAAATCATGGTAGATTAGAATGTTTATATGGTCACTTAGACAAAATTACGGTCAAGGAAAATGAGAAAATCAATGCTGGAACGATTATCGGGATTTCTGGGAACTCTGGGAACTCGACAAATTATCATCTTCATATTAGACTGCGTAATCATGGGCGCAGCGTTGACCCTCTGGGCTTTATTGGTGTGCTTCGAAATTACATCAAACATCTCAATGAAGATTTGGCTATGGTTGTACCGCCACCTGAATATAAAGCGAGGGGCGCGGTTCTGAATAGGGGAAATCTCTATGCTGAGATTATTCGTCAAGAAGTTCTTTTCCCTAAAGTCGTTTTAGCACAGGCTTTGCTAAAAACAGGTTACTTTTCCTCTAGGGTATGCTGGGAGTTAAACAACTTGTTTGGGTTGAGAAAACGAAATGGAGAGTATATGAGATTTGAAAAGTGGGAGGATTCTGTGGCTGCTTACAGGGATTATGTGCAATATAAATACAAAGGGGGGAATTATTTTGATTTCCTGAATCGGATTGGGTATGCAGAGGATAGAACTTATACCTCAAAAGTTAGACAGATTTATCAGACCATTGATTAGTAAGAATGATCATAAATGAGAAACAGAGGGCAGCCTCATAAATAACGTTTTACTCATCGTCTTTCTCGGAGAACAGAGGACTTTTTTCCATTGCATGGATAACTTCCAGCTTGGTACCTTCGTCAAGTTCTTCTCGATTGGTTACCGAATAAATGATTTTTGCGAGAAGCTCCTTATCTATATTCCCAGCTGCTACATGCCAGATGTATGCTTCCATATATGGCAAGAAATAGAACCCTGCCCATCCTTTTTTATTCTTGATAAGGAAATGGGCACCTATCACCAGTGATATACGCTTATTACCGTCCGCAAAATAATGACCTGTGCAGAAAGCAAACACCATGTACGTCAATTTATCTTCTAAGGTCGGGTAGTATAAATCGTTTTGAACAAAATCAAGAACTTTCTCAATTTCTGCTTGTTCTCGTATGCCAGACATTCCCCCACCACTTTGCTCAATGGTTTCCCGGTAATATCTAAGAACATCTTCAAAACGAAGATAAATGAAATTCTCCATTGCCTTTATTTTTTTAGACGTTCAAGAACATGTTTGTTTTCATCGTTATCCAGAAGTTTTTCTAGATCTACGGAATTTGCACCGATGAAACGCTCGAATTCTTCAGGAGAAACTGCTCGCAAATATCCAGCAATACCATCATGATAGACATCACGAAGCCCCAAGTCCAAAGAAGCCATCTTCTGACGAGCGTCATATAGGAAGGGGGACATGGCAGGGCTTTCTGACTGTTCATTGATTAGTGTCTGAACCTCTTGTATGCTTATTTTTCTATGCAGCCTAACAGACATATCACGAATGGCACTTCCTACTCCATTCTCAAAAGAACTGATAACACGAAGAACCTCTGCGTACATTGTTGCTTTAGCATTATCCTTTGGGTCTAGTTTTAGCAGTTCTTTGTACTGTTTGGCATTTTCACGGAAAACTGCCTTGTAAATCATATCTGTAATGGAAGCATATTTATAAGTCGGATGCCCATCTACATAATCATTAATCGGTGCAGTTAAATTCTTTCTGTAATTTTCTTCCTGAATTGCTGCAGGAAGGAAATCCCTATCGCGCCAGTTGATATATTTTGTTCCGCCACCAGCTTTCTCATTGATAGTAGAAATGACAATATCCAAAATAAGGCTACGAACACGTTTGGCTTTTTCACTTTCAGCAAGCAGCATACCGATGTTCAAAAATGCACGAAAGTCGAAAAGACCCAACTGAGTGATTTTGCTCACGAAATTATTTTCGTGGCCAAATTGTAACTTGAAGTCTTTCAGTCGTTTACCTTTACATAAAAAATAGCCATTGTGCTTCAATTCATCCTCATGTGAAGATAGATAATTGTCAATGGTTCGTGAATCCACCTCATAGAAATCTGCCACCATTTGTTTGGTAAGATAATACTTTCCTTCAAAATGATATGCTTCAATATCCAAAGCATTTTTGGATACGAGGTATTGCCAAATTATTATTCAGAACATTCTGGCGTTCTATAGCTGATGTTGTTAAATCTTTTGCCATATATTTGATGATTATTGTTTTGTTCAGCTCTTCTTTGTTCATTCCCCTATGATCAACAATAGTATATCCAGCCTACTTGTCTGGTTTTCCAAATTCATAGAGGACCACAAAGATACGAATTCCGCGCTGTTTTATGCAAGAAACAGTAAGTTAATTCACACCAAATCCAGCAGAACCAAAACTTGATTATAAAGGCGGTGCAGGTATACATTGCACTTCTGTTTTTTATATCAAGATGACTTTATCTAAAACTACAATAAGTGGATGGCATCATTGAGTGTCGTTTTAATCTCCTCACTAGCTTTTTGAAGACTATCTAAAGCTATTCTCTGCAAAGATAATAGTTTCTCTTTGGCTATTTTGCTCATTGCATAGTTTGTTATGAAAAGGTTTTGATAGGTCACAAAATCAATTTTCTCAGAAAACAGAATATCTAAAGAGATGCTTTGAGAATAAAATGCTAGGAGTTTTAGGAAGAGTGGTGTGGTGACCGTTGCACCTTGTTCTATCTTAGATATCTTAATTTGACTTGTTCCTATTATGGATGCAACCTCCTGCTGTTTGAGCTGCAAGCCTTGACGGACTAATTTAAGACGTGAACCGAGTTCCGTAGGAGTAAGTATTTCTATCTTTTCGTTCATGTACTACTTTTGCCTATCAACTCTTTGATGAGTTGAGTAATTTCATCATTGATCCGCTTGAAATTGCGATTCAATTCTATCTCTTTTTGAGTTGCAGTGGCAAAGATACAGATTTTCGGGAGGTCTACATATTTACTTTCTTCTTTTTTGGTAATGTCCGAAAAAGTGTGTAAGATTTTCCTTCGTCCTTCCCCTCAGGCTTGGGGTACCCCAAGCCTGAGGGGAATTTGTGATGTTGTTTTTTGTCGTTTTACTTGATTTTCCATTCCCGAAAATACGGAAGCCGTCTTGCATAGGTCCCTTCAGTTTTCTCCTTGGCAACAGAGCCCAAGAGATAAACCACGGAGGTGGGAGAAGGCATCGCTCCCCGCATGAGTAAAGTGCGCTTGTAGCAGCGATTGAGGCGTTCCACCCAGTTGGTCGAGTAAATCATCCTGCGCACATTTTCGGGAAACCTCAGATAAGTGAAATAGGCCGCATTGCGTTCTCTGTCCAATCGCGCAAGGCTCGGATACTTCTTGCCACAACGTCGGGCAAAGGTACGCAAATTCTCATAGGCCGCAAGAGGTGTAATGTCGGTATGCTCCACGGGAAAGAGCGCCTTGAGTTCCTCTCCGACCTCGGCTTTGTCTTTGGTGGAAACGGTGTTCAACACCTTCCGTTTGAAATGCACGACGCAGAGTTGGTGCAGCGCCGTGGGAAAAGCCGAACACACCGCATTTTCGATACCGCTCAAAGCATCGGAGACAATCAAATCGATTTGTTCCACGCCGCGCTCCTTGAGCGCTTCGAGCTCCATTTCCCATGCAATAGCCCCTTCTGTGGGGTGATTTACCACCGTGAGCACCTCGCGACTGCCGTCGGGCAACAGTCCCAACATCGTGTAGTAAGCCTCCTTCGAGACGCTCCCGTCACGACGCGTGCTGCAGAACGTGGCATCGATATAGACGGCCAAATAGTGAGGGGAAAGTCGGCGCGCAAGCCACTCTTGGATTTCCTCATAACAAGCCCCGGAGAGCCGACTTACCTGCTGTTTGCTGTAGTGGTGACCGTAGATGCGACGTCCCACCTCGGCGATGTCTTCACAAGAAAGTCCACGAGCATACAGCTCATGAAAAAGCAGCGCACGCTCGCTTTCCTGAGCAGCCAAGATACCGAGTATGATCGGTTGAAAAGCCCCCGAGCGAGTGCGAGGAATACGAAGCTGGAAACTGCAACCCTGCCCAAGCCAACGACGAGGACGGAAACCATTGCCTTGTTCACCTTTATGCTCTTCGAGAAAGAGGGCACGCTGCTGCTTGGAAAAAAACTATCCAAAAAGTACGCGCATCAACTCATTAAAACCTGCCTCACTCGAGGCCATTTCCGAAATAATTTCCGATCTTTGTTCCGTTGTAAGCTTCATTGTTCTTTGTTTGATTAGCTATTTCACCACAAATATAAGAACTTTGGAGCTTACACACGTTTTGGGGACAGTATCCGTTGAAATTCAAAATACCACATAATAGACGGCAGCGACAGGCCAAAAAAAGAAGCATTCCACAGACAAACAGTTGTCGGTGGAATGCTTCTTTTTGCGATTAGTGAGGAAACGGGGCGGAAAATCGGCGCAAACGCACCGAAGCGAATCACCCATTACCCGCTTCGTCTGCCTCGCCGTCGGTTTCGCAATGGCGACGATCGGGTGGGGTGGTTGCCCACGACGCGGCATTGTGCTTCGGGCCGAAACTCAAATCGAAACCGGCGTCGAGGAGTTGCTGCGCCAGGGCGGGTTTGCCGCGAAAACCGTGGATGGTCCACCGCGTGGTGGGGCGCAGTTGCTTGTGCAATCGCAAAATGACGTCGAAAGCACGCACCACATGCAACGTGAGCGGAAGACGGTGCTGCTCGGCCAGGGCGACCTGTGCGGCAAAGACCGCACACTGTGTGTCGAGATCCGCACCGCGCAAACGGTCGAGGCCGCATTCGCCCACTTGCACCACTTCGGGCAGGGCGAGGAGGTGGGAGAGGGAGGAGAGGTAGCAGTCGAGCTGAAAATCAGCATCGGCCGTCCACCACGGGTGGATGCCGGCCGCATACAGGCCACCGACCTGAGGATGCCACGCTTCGGGGTGGAGCACGATAGGGGCGGGGAAGACTCACAATGCCGGTGCCGGGGGGCGTGTCGAGGCGGTGGGTGTGGAAATCGAAAGGGGAGTGGGGTGCTGCATAAGTGGATTCAGGGCACAGGGTCGTAGCCGTGGCCGCCCCAGGGGTGGCAACGCAAAATGCGCCGCACGGCGAGCCACGTGCCTTTGAAGGGGCCGTGTTTGCGCAGCGCCTCGATGGCGTATTGCGAACAGGTGGGGGTGTAGCGACACGAAGGGGGTGTGTAGGGAGAGATGAAGCGGCGATAGAAGCGGATGGGCGCGATGAGCAGCAGCGTCAACCAGTGGAGCAGGGTGTGCATGGAACTGAAGAAAGAGAGAAAAAGCGAAGGAAACGCGGATCACTGCGGGGCGGACGCCGACTCGGGCAACTGCAAACGATCGGCTGCGCGGTTGAGCAGGCTCAACAGGCGTTTGTGCACCGTTTCGCTCTTCATGGGGTCGTCGGCAAGCCAGATGAAGGCGAGATGCACTTCACGATCGGCAGGGATGTGTTGCAAGAGGTTGTGTTTCTGCAGACGATAGGCTTCGCGCAACTGCCGTTTGGCGCGATTGCGATCGACGGCATGCTTGAAGTGGCGTTTCGAGACGGAGAGCAGCACTTTGGCGTGCGGACCGCTCCCGCTGTAGGGCAACACGCACATGAGCATGCGCACGGGGTAGGCGATCATGGATTTCTGTCGGGAGGAGAACAGGCGCTTGATGTCGCGCTCCAGACAGAGGTGTTCGGGCTTGGCAAAGGTGTAACGATGGGGGAGGCGGGAGAAGACATGGCAAGAGAATGCAGAGGGGACGACAAACGAAAACGAGCCACCGACGTGCGCCCCGTGCCGCCGCAGGGCAGGCTTTGAGCGAACGTCGGTGGCTCGGGTGGAGCCGCGAAGCGCCCGAATCAGGCGTTGGCTTCGCGAATGTAGTTTTCGAGGCTTTCGGCGATCGAACCACTCACTTTGAGGTCGACACGCAAACCGGCTTCTTCAATGGCTTTGGCGGTGGCATCGCCGAAACAGCCGAGGCGGATGTCGCCTTGCTCGAAGTTGGGGAAATTGTTCATCAAACTGTGCACACCCGTGGGGGTGAAGATCAAGATCATGTCATAGCCTTTGTAGGCGTCGGCCTCGAACTTCGTTTCGACGGTGCGGAACATGGCGCACTCGGTGTGTTTGAGCTTCTTGGCGTCGAGCTGGGCAGCCGCTTCCAAGGGCACGCCCTCAGAAAGGGGGATGAGGTAGTTCTCCGTCTTGTGCTTGGCCATGGTGGTGACCAACTCGGGCCAGCGGCCGCTGCTGCCGAAGAACACCTTGCGCTTGCGATACTGAACGAACTTCTGGATGTAGAGAATCACTTTCTCGGAAATGCCGAAATACTTCATGTCTTCGGGCAAGGCCACACGCAATTCCTTACAAAGGCGGAAGAAGTGTTCGATGGCGTTGCGCGAATTGAAAACGATGGCCGAATAGTCGAGAATATTGACCTTCTGCGCGCGAAATTCTTTGGCTTCGAGTCCTTCGACCTTGACAAAGGGACGGAACGTGAACTCTACGCCGAGTTCTGTGCAATATCGTGATAAGGAGATTTCTCTGACGCCGGTTCGGGTTGAGAAACGAGGATTTTTTTGATCATCTTCGCGAATATGACGGTTACAGCAGGAGCATCCCGTGGTGGGTGATCGTTTCCAGCAGGCCCCAAGCAAAGAGCAGTGGGACAATTTCAAGAGCGCAAAAGTACAAAATAACGTGCAAACTGCCCGAGAATGAGCTGAAAAAGATGCGATATGCTTTATATAAGAGGAGTATTTTGACAAATGCCATGAGCAAAACATAGGCCGTGAGGGCTTGCACGAAAGGCAAATCGAAGAACACGACCAGCAAGGCAAGGGGGAGCAGCACCACCCCGACGGAGAGGATGGAGACGAAATAGGTGTCGTTCCACAAACGTCGGCGCGGCGCATCGAAGAAGAGGCTGTTGACGAAATGGTAGAGACAAAGTTTCGCCAGGTAGTAGCCGCCCACCACGGTGGTGCCGGCAAGGAGCAAAATGTAGGGCGAGGTCTGCTCGAAGGTTTCGGGAAGCACATCTTGCACGTAGTCTACAAACAAAATGCCTTGCAAGAAACAGGTTTGTGCCACGAGAAAGAAGCGGCCCCGCAACTCGGTGTCGACGCGATCGGCAAAGAGATTGGGGCGCACGCGGTGGTAAAAGAAATCCTTGACCATGACGCGCAGGAATTTCCACGACGAGGCGATGACCCACATCATGAGGATGAAACTCACCAACAGGGTGGAGGTCACAATGTCGTCGTGGCGCAAACGATAGGGCACGGGATCGCCGGCTACGCCTTGCGAGGTCGTCGCGTGATGCACGGGGGCGTCACGCAGCGTTTTGGCAAAGGGGGCCCAGAGGTGGGCATCGACCGGAGCATCGAACTCGTCCGTCAATTGCCAACGGGGCAGGCTCGGCGCGCCGTCGACGTGACGAGGCACGAATTTGCGCAAAACGGCCGGTTCGCCACCGAAAAAAGCTTGTGCCGCCGAGTCTGCGGGAGCCATGACAAGGGTGTCGCGGCGAACGGGAGGGGCCGACGACACAGGGACGGGCGCGGTGCGACGAGGGGGAAGTGAATCGTGGACTACCATGCGGTGAAGTTTTGAGAGAGGGGGGAGAGAACAGGAGGGACCGAACGCTCACAAAGCGGCAAAGCGCCGAACGTTGGCGTCCCACAGCGGCGTCTCTTCACAAAGGCGAACGGCTTCTTCGGGCGTGGCGGCCACCTGCCATATGTCGGTGTGGATGCGGCGCATGAATTGCTGCTCGGCACAACGTTCGAGCTGAGCGAGCAGCGGACCGAAGAAGTCGTCGGTGTTGAGCACAACAATGGGACGGAGAAACAGGCCAAGCTGTTTCCAAGTGATCACCTCGAGGAGTTCTTCGAGAGTGCCCACCCCGCCGGGACAAGCTATGCAGGCATCGGCCATTTGGGCCATGCGCTCTTTGCGACTGTGCATGTCGGGGGTGACGATGAGCTCAGACATGCCGGTGTGTTCCCAATGCTCTTCGACCATGAATTGCGGTATGACGCCCACGGCGCGACCGCCGGCGGCGAGAATGCCGTCGATGGTCGCGCCCATGAGCCCGGTGCGGCCGGCGCCGTTGACGAGCGTGTGTCCGTGGGCGGCCAGGCAATGCCCCAATTGATGGGCGGCTTGCCAATAGCGCTCCGGAACTTGACCCGAGGAGGCGGCGTAGACTGTGATGTGCATGAGGGGAGAGGGGCTAAACGTGATTACTGCAATCCGAACTCACGACGGATGTCGTCCACGCGGTCGAGTTTTTCCCAGGTGAAGAGTTCGACTTCCAGTGTCACGGGGGCTTCGCCGCGCGGATGGAAGGTTTTCGTCACCACGCGATTGGTGCGGCCCACGTGTCCGTAGCGAGCGGTCTCCTCGTAGATGGGGTAGCGCAATTTGAGTCGCTGTTCGATGTCGTGGGGGCGGAGGGAGAAGAGCGTTTTGATCTTCTCGGCGATCTGCCCGTCGGTGAGTTGCACGTGGCTCTTGCCATAGGTGTCGACAAACACGCTCACGGGTTCGGCCACCCCGATGGCGTAGGCCAGTTGCACAAGCATTTCGTCGGCCACGCCGGCGGCTACCATGTTTTTGGCAATGTGGCGCGCGGCGTAAGCAGCCGAACGGTCGACCTTCGAAGGGTCTTTGCCCGAAAAAGCACCGCCGCCGTGAGCGCCTTTACCACCATAGGTGTCGACAATGATCTTGCGTCCCGTCAAACCGGTATCGCCGTGAGGGCCGCCGATCACGAATTTGCCGGTGGGGTTCACGTGGTAGGTGATGTCGCTCTGCTCGAAAAGCGCTTTGATCTCGGGGGTGTTCACTCGTTCGCGGAGAACGCGAGGAATGAGAATCTCGATCACATCTTTGCGAATCTGCGCGAGCATGCGCCGATCGGCCTCGGCCTGGCTGCCGGCTTCCTCGGCCGTGATGAATTCGTCGTGCTGGGTGCTCACCACAATGGTGTCGATGCGACGGGCGCGGCCGTTGTCGTCATATTCCACAGAGACTTGGCTTTTGGCGTCGGGACGCAGGTAGGTCATCACCTGCCCTTCGCGACGAATGTCGGCCAAAACGATGAGAATGTCGTGCGCCAACGAAAGCGGCAGGGGCATGTAACGGTCGGTCTCGTTGTTGGCATAACCGAACATCATGCCTTGGTCGCCGGCGCCCTGCAATTCAGGCGCTTCGCGCTCCACACCGCGATTGATGTCGTCGCTCTGCTCGTGAATGGCGGAGAGGATGCCGCAGCTTTCGGCATCGAACTTGTATTCGGCCTTGGTGTAGCCGATGCGACGGATGGTGCGGCGAATGGCGTCGGTCAAATCAACGTAGGCGTTCGACTTCACTTCGCCGGCCACAACGACTTGGCCTGTGGTGACGAGGGTTTCGCATGCCACCTTCGACTGCGGATCGAGGGCGAGGAATTCGTCGAGTACGGCGTCCGAAATTTGGTCGGCTACTTTGTCGGGATGGCCTTCTGAAACGGATTCGGAAGTGTAGATGTATGACATGAGTTGAGAAGGATTGGAGTGGGGGAAAGTTAAACAATAGCCGAGCGGGCGAAAGGGGCGGATATAACAAAAAATCTGCCCTACGCCGTGTGGCGAAAAGCAGAACGAAAACGGACCCGACGGGCTACGAGATATCCGACACGAAACAGGCCCACGGACTGTGGGGAAGCGGGGTCGGGCGTTTTAGCATTTTTGGAGAGGTTGCAAGCAGTCAAATCTGTCCTCGTTCGAAATCGCCGCAAAGATAAGGACTTTTCGGCAGAATACCAAATGCTTGACACGATATTTGGCGCAAGCGAGGTATCGACAATGAATTTCTTCCCATGCGCCATCCCTACCCAGCCAAAATGTGGGGGCTTTTCCGTCGTAACTCATCGAAAAACTGTATATTTGCACTCACACACAACTCAAAAAAGACAGAATGGCACAAGAAGACGTTTTCAAGAAAATCGTATCACACTGCAAAGAGTACGGTTTTGTGTTCCCTTCCAGCGAAATTTACGACGGTCTCGGCGCCGTTTACGACTATGGTCAGCTCGGTGTTGAGCTGAAAAACAATATCAAACAGTATTGGTGGCAGGCCATGACGCTGCTCCACGAAAACATCGTGGGCATCGATTCGGCCATCTTCATGCATCCCACCATTTGGAAGGCTTCCGGACACGTCGATGCCTTCAACGATCCGCTCATCGACAATAAGGACTCGAAGAAACGCTATCGAGCCGACGTGCTCATCGAGGACCAGATCGCCAAATACGACGAGAAGATCGAGAAAGAAGTGGCCAAAGGACGTAAGCGCTTCAAAGAGGCCTTTGATGAGGCCGAATTCCGTGCCACCAACGGCCGCGTGCGCGAACTCACCGAAAAGCGAGATGCACTCCACGAGCGCTATTCCGTGGCCATGAACGCCTCCGACCTCGAAGGACTCCGCCAAATCATTCTCGACGAGGAGATCGTTTGCCCGATCAGCGGCACACGCAACTGGACTGAGGTGCGACAGTTTAACCTCATGTTCAAAACCGAAATGGGCTCCACCGCCGACGGCAGCAGCACCATCTACCTCCGACCCGAAACGGCGCAGGGTATTTTCGTCAACTACCTCAACGTGCAGAAGACCGGCCGCATGAAGATTCCGTTCGGTATCGCGCAGATCGGTAAGGCCTTCCGCAATGAGATCGTGGCTCGACAGTTTATCTTCCGCATGCGAGAGTTCGAGCAGATGGAGATGCAATTCTTTGTCAAGCCCGGCACCGAACTCGAGTGGTTCGCTCGCTGGAAAGAAACCCGCATGGCTTGGCACCAAGCACTGGGCTTCGGCGCGGAGAACTATCGCTTCCACGACCACGAAAAACTGGCACACTATGCCAATGCAGCCAGCGACATCGAATTCCGTATGCCGTTTGGATTCAAAGAAGTGGAGGGTATCCACTCCCGCACGAACTTCGACCTCTCGCAACACGCCAAATTCAGCGGTAAGAAAATCGAATACTTCGATCCCGAAAGCGGCGAAAGCTACACCCCGTACGTCATCGAGACTTCGATCGGCGTCGATCGCATGTTCCTCAGCGTCATGTGTCACGCTTACCATGAGGAGAAACTCGAAAACGGCGAAACGCGCGTTGTGCTCCACCTCCCGGCAGCGCTCGCTCCCGTGAAATTGGCCATTTTGCCGCTCGTCAAGAAGGACGGACTGCCCGAAAAAGCGCGCGAGATCCTCAACGAACTGCGCTTCCACTTCCGCTGCAGTTACGAAGAGAAGGACTCTATCGGTAAGCGCTATCGTCGGCAAGATGCCATCGGCACGCCTTATTGTATCACGGTCGACCACGAGACGCTCACGGACAACTGCGTGACGATCCGTCACCGCGACACAATGCAACAAGAACGTGTGGCGATCGACGCGCTGCGCTCCATCATCGAGGAGAAAGTGGCCATCACTACGCTCTTGCGTCAGCTCAAATAAGTTTTCACGGCGCGGCGTGACACTCAGTGCGCCGCGCCCATCATTTAACCCTTACCTCCAAACCTCGCTCCGCGATGAAACGCTGCTTTCTTCTGCTCTTTCTCCCCGTTGTCCTCTTCATGTTGGGGGCTTGCTCCGAAAAGGAAGAACCCAACCCCGAATATGCCAACTGGGCAGCGCGCAACGATGCGGCCTTCGCCGACAGTCTGCGCACTGCGCGCAACGCCATCGCCCAAGCGCGCGCTAAGTGGGGCGATGCTTGGGAGCAACACTGCGATTGGCGCGTGCTGCGCAATTATATCATCAGTCCCAATGCAAAAGCCGACAGCCGCGATTCGGTAGTCGTCCATTGCTTGCACCACGGCACAGGTTCCGGCTCGCCGCTCTCGACCGATTCGGTGAGAGTGGCCTACTCCGGACGGCTCATCCCCACCGCCAACCACACAAAGGGCTATCTCTTCGACCATTCGGGCACTTCGTCCGATTCGGCACGCATCTTCGACCCGATGTTCGCTCAGACCAACAAATTTGCGGTCCAGGGCGTGGTGCCCGGCTTCGGCACGGCACTGCAATCGATGCGCATCGGCGACCGCTGGCGCCTGATTATGCCTTCGCGACTGGCCTACGGTGAAACGCAGGTGGACCGCATTCCTGCTCATTCCACCTTGATTTTCGACGTCGAACTGCGTAGTTTCGAACACATTCATTGAGGTGCTGTGGCCTTTCGCCCCGGCTTCGGACGATCTTCTGCCACGCCCCACAAGTCACACACCCTGCGCGCGCTCCAAATTCCCCACACGGAAACGGAGCGCGCGCTTTTTTAGGTAGAAATTGCCGGCCATCGAAACATGCTTCGTTGAAACATCATAGTATGGCGCTGTCTCCGAGCAAAGTGAGCCGACCACCCAACCTTGGCACGTAGGAAAACAACGAGACCTCCCCACTTCCATGCGAAGAAGTGGGGAGGTCTCGTTTTGAGGAGCTTGTCGCGATCAGGAAACCTCCGATCCGGGCAGCACTTCACGGTCGGGCGTGATGACAGAGAGCGATCCGTCGGCGTTGAGGGCCGAGAGAATCATGCCCTCGCTCACGAGGCCGTTCTTGAACGTGCGCGGAGCCAGGTTGGCGATGAAGCAAACTTGCTTTCCCACGAGCTGTTCGGGCTCGTAGTGCTGTGCAATACCCGAAACGATGACGCGGTTCTCAAGTCCGTCGGCGATTTCGAAGCGCAACAATTTCTTCATTTTCGGCACGCGCTCGCAAGCGGTCACTGTGCCCACGCGGATATCTAGTTTCTCGAAATCTGCAAAATCGATCGTCTCGCGAATGGGATTAGCCTTGTGATTGGCCTTTTCGTTCTCCTTGCGAATGTTTTCGAGTTTATCGAGCTGATGCTGAATGGCTTCGTCCTCGATTTTCTCAAACAGCAGTTCGGGTTTGGGCAGTTGCGTACCGGGTTCCAGCAAATCGATGCTGCCCAAACGCTCCCAATCGGCGGACGGCATGGCGATCATTTCGCGCAGACGCGCAGAAGAGAAGGGGAGGAAGGGTTCGAAAGCGATGGAAAGATTGGCCACCAGCTGGAGCGAAAGGTAGAGAATGGTCTTCACACGCTCGGGATCGGTCTTGATCACCTTCCAAGGTTCGGCATCTGCCAAGTATTTGTTGCCAATACGGGCGAGATTCATCGCCTCCTTTTGTGCATCACGGAAGCGGAAAGCTTCGAGCAGGCGTTCTACTTCGGTTTTCACTCCGCGGAATTCTTCGATCGTGGCGCGGTCGGTTTCGGTGAGTTCTCCGCAGGTGGGCACACGACCTTCGTAGTATTTCTGCGTGAGCTGAAGGGCGCGGTTCACGAAGTTGCCGTAAACGGCCACCAGTTCATTGTTGTTGCGCGCTTGGAAGTCGGCCCAAGTGAAATTGTTGTCCTTCGTTTCCGGCGCATTGGCGGTGAGCACGTAGCGCAACACGTCCTGCTTGCCGGGGAAATCCTCGAGATATTCGTGGAGCCACACCGCCCAGTTGCGCGAAGTAGAGATTTTGTTGTCCTCGAGATTGAGAAATTCGTTGGCCGGCACGTTGTCGGGAAGGATATATGATCCTTCGGCCTTGAGCATCGCGGGGAACACGATGCAGTGGAACACAATATTGTCCTTGCCGATGAAGTGAATGAGGCGCGTATCAGGGCTCTTCCACCACGTTTCCCAACTGTCGGGAAGCAATTCCTTCGTGTTGGAGATGTAGCCGATCGGGGCGTCAAACCACACATAGAGCACTTGCCTTCGGCGCCTTCCACCGGCACCGGGATACCCCAATCCAGATCGCGACTCACGGCGCGGGGTTTGAGGCCCATGTCGAACCAACTTTTGCACTGTCCGCTCACGTTGGAACGCCACTCCGGGTGACTCTCAATCCACGGCTCGAGCCATTGCTGATGCTTGTCGAGCGGCAGATACCAGTGCGTGGTTTCGCGCAGCACGGGCTTGGCTCCCGAAACGGTACTGCGCGGGTTGATCAGTTCGGTGGGCGAAAGGTCCTTGCCACAGCGCTCACACTGGTCGCCGTAGGCGTCGGGGTTGCCGCAGTGGGGGCATTCGCCCATGATGTAACGGTCGGCCAGGAAGGTGTGCGCCTCTTCGTCGTAGTACTGTTCGTTGGTTTTCTCCACAAATTCGCCCTTGTCGTAGAGCGTGCGGAAGAAATCCGATGCCACCTTGCGGTGAGTGGCACTCGTGGTGCGCGAATAGATGTCGAAAGAGATGCCGAAACCTTCGAAACTGTCCTTGATGAGCTTGTGATAGCGGTCCACCACTTCCTGAACGCTGCAACCTTCTTTGCGCGCACGGATGGTTACGGGAACACCGTGTTCGTCCGATCCGCAGATGAAAAGCACATCGCGGTGACGCAGACGGAGGTAGCGGGCATAGATGTCGGAGGGTACGTAAACACCGGCGAGGTGGCCGATGTGCACACCGCCGTTGGCGTAGGGTAGCGCGGCGGTGATGAGGGTTCGCTTGAATTTATCGCTCATGTGTTGTTGTGATTTTGAGGCAAAGTTACAATTTTCCCACGAAAGGGCTGCGAGGGCGCCTATATATATAATGTGTGTCGACAAACTAATCCCGACGGACTTCGCGTCGATCGGCCGGCATCACGTGGGAGGGGCGTGCTGTCGGCGGCAAAGGTCGCGACACGCGGAGACGAACACAAAAAAAGGTATTGAATCCGGAATGCTTTCCTTTTTCAATACCTTGAATTTTGTCGGGGTGACTGGACTCGAACCAGCGACCTCACGCCCCCCAGACGCGTACTCTAACCAACTGAGCTACACCCCGATTGTTTTTGGAGGATAACGCTTGAGAAGCAGGACTTCCTTTGCGTTTGCGAGTGCAAAGGTAGTGCATTCATCCGGTTCCGCCAAATTTTCCGGGAACTTTTTCTCAGAAAAACATTTTCTCCCACCGAAAATCTGGTTTCCGGTGGGAGAAAAGCAGGCATCCGCCCATTGAAGGGCTGCACTTTGCAGAAGCGTGACGGGATTTAGGCGCTGAGCGCAACGGCATAAGCCTTGATGCGCTTGATCATGGCGAGCAAACCGTTCGAGCGCGTCGGCGAAAGATTTTCGGCCAGCCCGATTTTCGGGATAAAATAGAGATCGGCATCACGAATCTCCTCGGGCGTGTGGCCGTTCACCACGCGCAGCAGCAGGCAAACCAAGCCTTTCACGATGAGGGCGTCGCTTTCGCCGCGGAAAACGAGGGTGCCGTCGGCCTGCTGATCGCAAACAATCCACACCCGACTTTGGCAGCCGTCGATGAGATTCGATTCGTTCTTCTCCGAAGCCGGCAACACGTCGCCTTCTTCTCCGAGGTCGATAATGAGTTGATAGCGATCCATCCAATCTTCGATTTCCGAAAATTCTTCGATGATCTCGTCTTGTATTTCGTTGATGGTCATATTTTTAATTGAGCGTAGAGGTTTTGGGGTCGGCCGGGGCGTTTCGTCGCGCGCCCCACACTGTGCGTGGCGGTTGCGGCCAAGGCCGGCCGAACCGACCGACATTATTTTTCTTCAGAGAGCACTTGCAGCAACGTCTGTCCCACGGCACGCAGCGTGTTGGGACTGAGTTTGTCCATCGTGTCGCCGGTGGTGTGCCAGTGGGCAGGAAATCCCGTATCGGGCGTGAAGGCGATCACGTCGATGGTGGGAATGCCCCCGATATTGTTCATCGGCAGGTGGTCGTCGGTGATGAAACCGCCCGATTCCTGCACGAAATAGTCGCCGGCACCCGCCAGGCGCGCGGCATCCCACACCTTTGTCACCACAGGCTGGGCATAGCGCAACGAAAGCCTTCAAAGTAGAAACGATTGTCCTTTCCACCCACCATGTCGAGCAAGATGCCGTAGCGAGGTTTGTAGTCTGCGGCGAGTTGCTTGCTCCAATATTGCGAACCGAGGCAGAAAGTGCTTTCATCGTCGCGCTTGTTCTCGGGCGCCCAGTAGGGTGCACCGTAGTCTTCGGCGTCGAAGCAAACGAGGTCCACGCCGATTTGCGGATTGAGCTCCGCAAGATGGCGAGCCACTTCGAGCAGAACGGCCACTCCAGAGGCACCATCGTCGGCGGCCATCACGGGCGTGTGGTGGCGACTGGAGTCGGCATCTTTTTCGGCCCACGGACGCGAGTCGTAGTGCGCGGCAATCACCACACGGTCCTTGCGTTCGGGGTGAAAAGCGGCAATGATGTTGCGACAACCGAGCTGTTTGCCGTCCCAACCGGTCACCGTGGTGCGTTGCTCGGTGACGGTGAGTCCCAAGGCTTTGAAGCGACCGACGATGTAGTCGCCGCATTTTTTCAACGCTGCGGAGTTGGGGGTGCGCGGACCGAAGTCGCATTGTGCGCGGGCGTAGTTCATGGCCGAATCGCCGTTGAACGTCACGCGACACAGGCGCGAGGAGTCGACGGCATCGGTGTTTTCTGAAGTGGGTTTACTGCTTTTGCAAGCCAACGGCGTGAGCGTGGCGACCGCAAAGAGTAGCGTGACAAGAGAGGAGAGCTTCATAGCGGTTGGAATGATCCTTTGAGGTGGAACGAATGAGGAGTTGTTTTGATCGTCAGCTTTGTGCCGCGGCTTGCACCCGGGTCATGACGCGAAGGAAGTTGCCGCCCCAGATTTTGGCCAAATCATCATCGGTGAAACCCTCGGCCTGCAAACGACGGGTGAGCTGAATGAGTTCGGAAGCGTTGGCCAATCCCGGCACACCGCCGTCGCCATCGAAATCGGTGCCGATGCCCACATGGTCTATGCCGGCCACCGAAATCATGTGCAGGAGGTGGCGCAGCGCGTCGTCGACGGTGGCGTTCGCATCGTCCGTGCGCAAGAAACCGGCGTAGAAGGTGCATTGCGCCACTCCCCCGGCGGCGGCGAGGGCACGCAGTTGGTCGTCGGTCAGGTTGCGCGGGTGGTTGCACAGGGCGCGAGCCGACGAGTGGCTGCACACGATGGGCTGCGCAGAAACCTCGAGGGCGTCGTAGAAACTCGTCTCGGCGCCGTGCGAAAGGTCGACCATCATGCCGACGCGGTTCATTTCGCGCACCACACTGCGGCCAAATTCCGAGAGACCGCCGTGCTCGGCGCCCCCGCGGTCGGGATGTTGGGCCAAATCGCCCTTGTTCGGCCGAGCCGAGTCGCAGATGTCGTTGTTGCCGTTGTGGCAAAGCGTGGCATAGACCACGCCGCGGCGGCGAAAGTGCGACACATTGGCCAGCTCTGTTCCGAAGGCAAAGGCATTTTCGATGCCGGGCATCACACTGCGCAGCCCTGCCTGCTTGTTGGCCGCGAGGTCGGCGGGCGAATAGGCCATGCGGGCCTGCGGACAACCGGCCACCATGTGTTCCAAACGGTCGAGAATCTCATTGGCCTTAGCGGTGGCGGCGGCGTTGGCGGCAGCGCCGCGACCGTTTTGCGCAAGATAGGCCACCATGATCGAGGCATCGAGACCGCCCTCGGTCATTTTGTGAATGTCGACAAGGATTTTCGGATCGCGGCGGTTGAAATCGATGTCTTGATCGAAGAACATCGGCGTGTCGCAATGCGAATCGAGCGTGAGGTGCGCGGCGTGCCAACGGCGGGCGCGACGGTAGTTGTGCGCTTCGCTCACAAAGTGGGTGAAAAGTGCGCGCGAATCCTCGCCCTCGAGGCATTCGGGGTGCCACTGTACGCCCAAAATGCTCTTGCGCTCCGTGCTTTCCACGGCTTCGACGATGCCATCGGGAGCGACGGCCGTGACGCGCAGGTGCGGGCCGGTGGCGTCGACAGATTGATGGTGGAAGGAATTGACCAAAACCCGGTCGCCGAGCAAACGGTGGAGCATCGAATCGTCCACCGTGGCGATGCTGTGCGAGCGCTCGGAACGCGGCGCCTGCTGCGAGTGTTTGATGAGTTTGCGCTCCGGATGCGCGGCCTGTTGATCCTGGTGCACCGTGCCGCCGAGGGCAACGGTGAGCACTTGCATGCCGCGACAGATGCCGAACACGGGAATTTGCCAATCGTAGGCGCGGCGAGCCAACAGCAACTCGAAGGCGTCGCGCACGGGATTGATGCCGCCCAGCTCAGACAGCGGCTCTTGGTCCATCCAGAGCGGGTTCAGATCGGCGCCGCCCGAGAGCAACAGGCCGTCGGCGCGTTGCAACAGTTCGTCGATGCCCGACAAGTCGGTCGAAGGCGGAACGATGAGCGGCAAACCGCCCGCACGAATCACCGATTCGTAGTAACCCGTGCCGAGCGTGCAACCCGGTTCACCGAAATTGCCCGTGATGACAATGAGCGGCCGGCGGTCGGTGAGCCGACGCGTGGCCTGAGCATAGAGTTCGTCCAGATTATAGTTCATGTGTTGAAATGCTTGAGGAGAAGGTGCCCTCATGGGCGCGGCAAGTCACTCTCCGAGCGTCGAATAGCATCGGGACAGTGACTTGCAGGCGGGGGCAAAAAGAAAAGGGCAAGCTGCCGCGCGATGCGTTACGCGCAGGGCAGTTGCTCGTCGGCGGAAAGCGGCTCGTCGTCGACGGCGGAAGACGGCGGCGGATAGCCACCGTAGGGCACCGCATCGGCGGGGTATTGGTCGCGGCGGCGGGGGTTCATCGGAAACCAGCCCTTGATGACTCGCTGCCGCTGCTCGAAGAGTTCCAAAATGCTCCACAGGCAGGAAAAACCCACTATGGCCGAAAGCGCGCTCCAGAAAACCGAAGCGATGAACGGGGCGCCGGCCACGCCGGCCACTCCGCAAAGCAGGAACACCGCCCACGGACGGAGCCCAAAATAGTATTCGGCTTTCACCACGATGGGGTGAAAGATGCCGATGGTCAGGAAGGTGCAAAACCCCAGCAGCAGTCCTTCGAAAGCGAGATGTGACATACGCAGTAGGAAATTGGGAAGATGCGGGCAGAAAAATCAGTCTTCGACTTCGTCCACCACTTCTGTTTCCTTTTCTTCGGCCACCGGGCTCTCGTCGTCCTCGTCGCCGATGCCGATAGGAATGGTGCGCGAGATGCTTTGCTCCAGCGAAATCATCGTCTCGGTCGAGGTCACACCCGGAATCTCCTGGATGCGGTTGTTGAGCAGGTCTTTCAGGTGCTCATTGTCGCGCGAATAGAGCTTGACGAGCATGGTGTAGGGGCCGGTGGTGAAGTGACATTCCACGATTTCGGGGATCTCGTTGAGCTTGGCCACCGCCGTTTTGTACATCGAACCGCGTTCGAGCTTGATACCGATGTAGGTGCAGGTGCCGAAGCCCAGGAACTTGGGGTTCACTTGGTAGCCACTGCCGACGATGATGCCGCGTTGCACCATGCGCACCACACGCTGGTGGATGGCGGCGCGCGAAACGCCGCACTGGGCGGCAATCTCTTTGAAGCTGCGGCGGGCATCCACAGAGATGACTTTGAGTATTTTGCGGTCTAAGAGGTCGGCCTTCTTCATTTTATCTTGTCTTGGAGGTGAATCATGCGACAAAAGTACGCATTTCGCGGGACAAATGTGGTGAAATCTTGTGTATATTTGCCGTTTGTCTATTTTGCGCCGTGCTTTCGCCCTCCTTTCGGTCGACCCCTCCGCTCTGTTCGCGTGCCCTGTGGGAAGGAGAGGGGAAAAACGGCGGAGAAAAGAGATTTTGCGGGGGCTTTTCGCCGAAAATGGGGAGTTTTCAGGCATTTCCCCCCGTGTTTTCGACAGGAGTCCGCCAAATGCCCGGGATCGCTTGGGCACGTCCTTAAAAATGTGTAGATTTGCGTGTGAAGATAAACGCGTTTTCCCCTTGCCTGCGGCGCCGCACGGCCTCGCCCTGTGGAGGAATGCGCAAAACATTGCCTCGATCTCTGCCATGCTCTCCACCGTACACACAGTTGCCATCAACGGTCTGACCGCTTCGCGCGTGCTGATCGAAATCAACGTCACTCGTTTCGACCAACCCCGCGACGCTGTTTTCGTGATGGTCGGACTTCCCTGACAGTGCCGTCAAAGAAAGCAAAACTCGCGTGCGGTCGGCGCTCGAAAACAGCGGATTTGCCCTACCGGGCGGCATGGACATGGCGATCAACTTCGCACCCGCCGACGTCAAGAAGGAGGGCAGCAGCTACGATCTCCCGCTGGCCATCGGCCTACTGCTTTCGCACGAACGCATTCACCCGGTCGGTCCCCCGATTGAGGGGTGCATCTTTCTCGGCGAACTGGGGCTCAACGGCGATCTCCGACCGGTGCGCGGCGTTCTCCCCGCCGCCATCCTCGCCCGCCGCATGGGCTACACCACACTCTTCGTGCCCGAAGAGAATGCCCGAGAGGCCGCGGTGGTGGACCGCGTGCAGGTGTTCGGCGTGCGCCACCTCACGGAGCTCATCGGCCACCTCGAGGGCAGGGCGCCCCTCTTACCCACTGTGGTCGACACCCGCGCGGAATTTTACGCCGCACAAGAGACGTTCCCCTACGATTTCAGCGAGGTGAAAGGCCAGCCGCTCGTGAAACGCGCCTTCGAAGTGGCGGCGGCCGGCGGGCACAACATCTTGCTCGTGGGGAGTCCGGGCTGCGGCAAGAGCATGATGGCCAAACGCCTCCCCTCTATTTTGCCGCCGCTCAGTTTGGCGGAAAGTTTGGAGACCACGCAAATCCATTCGGTGGCGGGAAAACTCAGGCGCGGCGACACCCTCATTTCCACACGCCCCTTCCGCTCGCCCCACCACACCATCTCTGACGTGGCACTCATCGGGGGTGGCGCGCATCTTCAGCCCGGCGAGGTGAGTCTGGCGCACAACGGGGTGCTCTTTCTCGACGAATTTCCCGAATACTCCAAAAATGCGCTCGAAACCCTGCGCCAACCGCTCGAGGACCGGCAGATCAGCATTTCGCGCGCCCGCTACAACGTCACTTTGCCCTGTTCCTTCATGCTGGTGGCGGCCATGAACCCTTGTCCCTGCGGATACTACAACGACCCGCACCACCCGTGCACCTGCCGGCCGGGACAAGTGCAGCGCTACATGAGCCGCATCAGCGGACCGCTGCTCGATCGCATCGATCTGCAGGTGGAGGTGGTGCCGGTTTCCGTGCGCGAACTCTCAGCGGCCCCCGCCGGCGAGAGCTCGGCGGCCATTCGGGCACGGGTGGTTGCGGCGCGCCGACGACAAGAACACCGATTTGCCGACTGTCCCGGCGTGCATTGCAACGCACAAATGGCCGCCAAACACATCCGAGACTTCGTGCAACTCGACGCCGATGCGCATGCTGCACTCGAAACGGCCCTCGACCGACTCGGACTCTCGGCCCGAGCCTACGAGCGCGTGCTCAAAGTGGCACTCACCCTCGCCGATCTCGACAGCGTGGACCGCATCACGCGGGCACACATCGCTGAAGCCATCTCCTATCGCAACCTCGATCGCTCCTCCTGGGGCGAATGATGGCGCTCTTCTTCCCTCTCTTTTCCCTGCTTTCTCCTCATGTCTTCTCTTCGCCTCTTTTTTTTTGCGAGCCCAACGCTGCCGGTTCGTCCGGATCGTGCGGGCTCTTTGGCTGCAAATCGACCGCAACGATCTGTTCACCCACGTCGCGGCGCTGACTTACACCACGGTGCTCTCTGTTGTCCCCCTATTGGCGCTGCTCATGGCCGTCGGCCGCGGCTTTGGGCTGGACCGCTATCTCGAAACCCAACTCCGCGCCAATTTAAGTCTGCCCGACCACATCGTAGGCCAGCTCATGGACTTTGCCAACTCCTACATTTCGCGCACACAAGACGATGTGGTGGTCGGAGTCAGCTTCTTTGTCTTGGCCTTTACCCTCATTTCGCTCGTCAACAACATCGAACGCCGATTTAATGCCATGTGGGGCATTCACACTTCGCGCAGTCTATTCAGTTTCTCGCTGTCTTACCTCGGACTCATCGTGTTTCTCATCTTTTCCATCTTCTTTCTCAGCGGCGTGTGGGTCATTGTGCTGAAATTACTCAACTATCTCCCGCATTTCTCGCTGGTCGACGACAGTGCTCCCGTGGTTTCGTGGGTGGTCAAGGCGATTGTGGCCGGAAGTGTCTTTGCGCTGATGTTCAAGTTCATACCTTTGGCGCCGATGCGCTGGCGTAGCGTTGGATTTCCCGCACTGCTCACCGGAACTCTCTTTTGTGCGGTCCAAGATCTCTACGTCAACAGCCAATTGTTCCTCAGTAGTTACAACGCCATCTACGGCTCTTTTGCCATTCTCCCGCTGCTCATGCTCTGGCTCTACGTGACTTGGAGCATTTGCCTGAGTGGGGTGGCGCTTTCCTGCGTGATCGAACAAAAAACCTTCCTCTCCTCCACCGACGACGCGGCACCGCAACTCAGCAGACAGGCCGACGACGTGGTGGCCCTGCGCATGATGGGACTGCTGGCGCGACGTTTTCTCGACGGCAATCCCTCGCTCCCGCTCCACCACTTGGCCCGCGAGCTCCAACTCCCCGTCGATGTGGCCTTTCGTGCCTGCCGGCGGTTGGAAGCGGCGGGTTGTCTTTACCGACTTCCCGTGGAGGGCGAAACTGTCGGCGAGGCGGCGCGACTCCGCACCGTGTTTAAGGTGGATATCGATGTGCACGCGCTCACGGCGGGCGAGGTTTTGCGCCGATTCGACGCGATGGGCGCCAGCTTCTCTCTCCCACCACTTCCGCATCTGCCCCGCCCACCGGGGAAGCCTGGGCTGCGGCGCTTGCACTGCGCCGCGAATGGGGACGACTTTGCGCCGACGATCGACCGATTGCGCAGGTCTGAATTTCAAAAACGGCGGCACGATCTTTTGCAGATCGTGCCGCCGGTGCGTTTTCCCTCCTTATAGATGTGTTTTCTCTCCTTTTGTTACGTTTCCTCTCCTTATATATGCGTTTCCCCTCCTTATATATGCGTTTTTCCTCCTTATATATATAGCCATTCGCGGCGAAGCGCGCAACGCCTCGCCGGGTCGGCTCCGACGTCGGGCCGTGTCGGACCGCCGCCCCCCATTTTTCAGCGAAAGGCGTCGACTGCGATCGGAATCATGCTTTGGGCTTTCACTTCGCCGATGACAAAAACGCTGTGCAAGCTACCGATACTGTCGATGCGCCCAAGTTTGTGGAGCACAAAATCCTGATAGTGCGCCATATCGCGGACAAAAATCTTGATCATAAAGTCGAAATCGCCCGAAGTGTTGTAACATTCCGTGATTTCGTCGATGTTGCGCACCGCTTCCATGAATTCTTCACTCAAACGCCCGCTGTGTTGCTTGAGTTTGATGTTGCAAAACACCACAATCGTGTTGCCCACTTTCTTTGGATCCACTTTTGCCACGTAGCGCTCGATATATCCTTCGCGTTCCAAGCGGCGTTGTCGCTCGAAGGTGGGCGAGGGCGAAAGATGCACCTTGTCGGCCAGCTCTTTCACCGTGAGTTTGGCGTTGCGTTGCAGCGCACGCAAGATTTCAATGTCCGTGGGATCTAATTTTGCCATCCTGTAATTTTCGAATTTCGGAGAATGATTTGCTGCAAAACGCAGTGATTTTTCGGCAAATGTAGCATATTCTTCTGTATTGCAGAAATAATTTGTCGGTGAAAACGCGGCGCGCTACCTTTGCACCATCGAAACATCAACGTCAAATCACAAAAACTAAAATAGACATGAGCCAACTTCTCGCCCCCCACCGCGCCGATATCGTCGGCAGCTTCCTCCGCCCCGCACGTTTGCACGAAGCCCGTGCCCGCTTTGCCGCCGGACAAATCGATGCCGCCCAACTCAAACAGGTGGAAGACGAGTGCATCACCGCGCTCATCGAGCGCCAACTCGCCGCAGGCCTCCAAGTGATCACCGACGGAGAGTTCCGACGCAGCTATTGGCACCTCGATTTCACCTGGGGTTTCCAAGGCGTGGAACGCATCGAGCTGGAACACGGTTACCAATTCCACGAAATCGAAACCACTTGCGGATCTTGCCGACTCACCGGGAAAATTAGCGGCGAAAACCACCCCTTTGTCGAGCACTTCAAGTTCGTCAAGCAGTTTGAACGCCCGGGTGTGGTGGCACGACAAACCCTGCCTGCGCCCGCACAGTTCTACGCCGAATTGTTCCGCGGCGACAATGCCAAGACAACAACGGCCGTCTATCCCGACCACGAAGAGCTGATTCAAGACATTGGCGCTGCTTATCGCACCGTGATCCGCGACCTCGCTGCTGCGGGCTGCCGCAACATCCAGTTGGACGACTGCACTTGGGGAGGATACTGCAGCGACAACTTCGACAAAGTCCTCGGAACGGACGTCGATCCCGCTTTGTTGCAAGCCACGAGCCTGCGCTTGAACAATTTGGCCCTCGAAGATCGTCCGGAAGGCGTGGCGATTACCACCCACGTGTGCCGCGGCAACTATCATTCCGACTGGGCGTTCCAAGGTCCCTACGATGCGGTGTCGAAAACGCTCTTTGCGCTTGAGCAAGTAGACGCCTTCTACCTCGAATTCGACGACGAACGCTCGGGCAGCTTCGCACCGCTGGCCGACGTGGCCGAAGGCAAGTACGTGGTGCTCGGACTCATCACCACCAAGCGGCCGGAACTGGAGGACAAAGCCACCGTGATTCGGCGCATACATGAGGCAGCGCAATACGTTCCGCTCGAACGCCTCTGCCTCAGTCCCCAATGCGGATTCGCTTCCTGCGAAATCGGCAATAAACTCACCGAAGAACAACAGTGGGCCAAGATCGCACTCGTGCAGGAAATTGCCCGCGAAGTCTGGGGATAAGCCGACGGGACACATGAAACAAAACGAAATATAGCGCAAACCCGCCGACGATGGTTCACATCGTCGGCGGGATTTATTTTGCGCCCTCGCGAAATCGGCAGTGGGAAGCGGGAAGATGGTGATGCCTCGCGACCTATGCGTTGCGGCTTGCAAAGCAAGCGTTCCATGCGGCTTTGCAAACACTCCAACCTCCCGTGCACCAAAGCGCCCACGCGATGAGTAACGGCTGGAAGAAGAGGCGAATGAGTCGGTGCGTGTCGGTGTTCAAACCAAATGCGTCGATGTGGTAGATATACTGATTGAGGTTGCCGGGAAAAACCAGCACAAAGAAAAGAGCCAACAGGGCGCCGATCTTGGCTTTGTGGCGCCAAAGCAGCAACATCGAAAGCCCCAGCACGATTTCCACCACACCCGAAGCCAAAACTACGAAATCTGTGAATCCATCACTGAAACGGAGCCACATAGGCACCTCGGCTACGAAGTCCAAACGATGGAAGGTGAGGTGGCTAACACCGGCATAGATCATGAATGCAGCCAAAAGAAGATACAAAATAGTTTTTAGAGTTTGCATTGTTCTGTGGAATATAATTTTACACGTGGTCTGTGTCATAAAAAGACGGGGGCAAAAGTACACAACTCGCACAATCCACACAAATATCGCATGGGAAATAAAAATAATATGGTTCACAAATAGCAACAGATCGCGGCAATTCTCAGAAAGAAGGAGGGCACTCGTGACCTTTGCCCTGCGCTTACTCCATCTACGGCAGTGTACATTTGCTCTCGCGAAGGCGCAAAAAATAGTTTCACGTGAAACGATGCGCCGGTGGGAGGCTTTCGACTGTGCGCGGAGTGCGCAAAGGCAAGCATGGGCATGGTGTTCGGCAACTCCCCGTCTGCGATTCGACTGTGCGCGGACGACGAAGGGAAGTTCAGCACAAAGCAAAGAAAATGGGGGAGAAGGATGAGAAAACGGGGAGAAAATGAAGAATAGCGGGGGGCTTTTCGGTGCGCAACGGAGGGAAAGAAGCGAAAACACTACCAAACATAATCTTTCTCGCGTAAAATAAAACGACTGATCGGTCGTTCGATTTTACGCCACGCACAGAAAAACGAGAAAAAGGGGCGTATCAAGCAATTGGTGGGATGCGATTCAGCGAAGCGCACACCAAAGCAGAGCCAAGCGCCAGGCGGCACGTCCACCCAAGGCGGTGTAGCGACGGAGTAGGCCACACACCACACGATCAGCGAAGGGCAGCGGACGAAGCCGGGCGCTGACGGCGCGAAGCAGCAATTCGGCAGAAGGCCCCGCGCCTTCTGCACAAAACCGGCCGGCCACAATGTGTGCGCGCAACCACAGCGCCCGCCTACACTGCGCCGAGAGTTGTTGCGCGTCGCCCGTAGCACGGGGAAAGGCGGAAGGCGTTTCCACTTGTTCGGCCAATCGGCACAGCGCCGCCGCAATGCCCGAGGCATTGGCCGAAAGAGAATGGCCGGTGATGCTGTCGGCCGTGCGATAGATGCGATGAAACACCTGCTCGCACCAGGCCGGTTGCGGCGCGTGGCGCAGTAGACGGAAACCCAGCTCGTAGTCTTGCCAACAAGTGAGCGTTTCGTCCCAACCGCCGACTTCGTGCAACAAAGCGGCCTCGGCCACGAACGATTGGGTGGAGACCTGCGCACTGAGCAAGTGGCGAACCACCGTGGGGTGGGGCTCGCCGTGGCGCACCTGCGCGGTGCCGTCGGGAAAGATCATGCGGGTGCGCGCCAAAACCCAGCGGGCACCGGCACTACGCCGCAGGGCGGAGAGCATGGCGGCGAGAAAGTCGGGCGACATCTCATCGTCCGAATCGAAAAAGGCCACGTAACCGCTTGTCACTGTGCGCAATCCGCAATTGCGCGCCGCATTGGCGCCGGCCCGTGGCTCGTCGAGCAAGCGGGCCTCGAGAAAACGAGGCGCATGCGTCTCCAACCAGTCTGCCACCACCGAACGACTGTCGTCGGTCGAGCCGTTGTCGACCACAATGAGCCGCACTGCGGCATACGTTTGCGCGACCACCGAATCGAGGCAGCGCACGATCACGCCGGAACGGTTGCGCACGGGCACAATGACGGTGACCGTCGGCACCGAGGCAGGCGGTGTTTCGCTGTGTGCGGAGGGAACCATTTCGACAGCGGCGCGGCAAGAAGGGGAAGTGGAGGGAACCATGAGAAAACGGGGAGGCGCGACGAGAAATGACACAAAAAAGGCGGGAGCCACACGGGCTTCCGCCGAAAGAGGGGAATCAATATTCGTCTTCGTTGAAGAGGAAATCTTCCTTCGTGGGATAGTCGGGCCAAACGTCCTCGATCGTTTCGTAGATTTCGCCTTCGTCTTCGAGCTCTTCAAGGTTCTCCACCACTTCCAGCGGGGCGCCGGAACGCATGGCGTAGTCTATGAGTTCTTCCTTGGTGGCGGGCCAAGGCGCATCTTCGAGTTTCGAAGCCAATTCCAATGTCCAATACATAGTTAAGCGGATAGGTTTTACAATTTGAGTGTGCAAAGATAGTATTTCCTCGCGAACAGCCAAATTTTTCTCCGTTTGTTTCGCCATGGCCGCTCATTTTCTGAGTTTCTGCCTCATTTTCAGCTCAAAAATAAGCCACGACGTAGTGCTGTCGCTGGAGTTGCGGGGCGAAAAAGGCCAATCCGAACCGTCCGAGATCGAAGCTGACGTGCACATCGGGGTGGTCTCGGAAAGAGAGCCAGGCGGCTCGCGCGGCCGAATCACGATCTATGCCGTGTACCACCGCGAGGCGGCACCCTTCGGGACAACTTTCGGCCGAAATCGGCGAATAGGGCGGCGTGGGCAGGAGATCGGCCGAGGAAAAGTAGAGGAAATCGTGCTGCGCAAGGCAGTTTTCGACCGGCGAAGGGAGGGCGTCGTAGGCAGTGAGGCGAGCACCGGTGCGGGCGGCCGCGAGGTAGGCTTTTTCGCGCGGGGCGACGGCACCGACGAGGGCGATTTCGCGGGCTTCGGCGGCATTGGCCAGTCGAAAGAGCAGGCGGTCGTCTTTTTCGTTGAGTGCGCCGGCAAGAGCTTCGGGGTCGGCGGCGGGCAAGAGCCGACGGCGGTGCAAAGGCGCGTAGGCGTAGTAGGCGAAGTCGTTGTAAATGACCTCGGTGATCCACGAAAAGGCCCAAGGAGAGTGGACACCGTAGCCGCAACGATGGCGCCAACGGGTGAGCCAGCGGGAGAAACGGCGCAGGGGAGAGTATTCGGAAGACATGGGTGGGAGGGGAAAAGTGCTTGCCGGCGAAGGGCGCACGACTAAACAGGTGGGCTGCAAAAAGCAATGTGCGCATCCGCTCGCCGCCGGAGCGGAGCAGATGCGCACAGCATGGGGAGGTTACCGCCGCGGCGGGCAACTTGCGAAGAAGGGGTCGCAGCGGTAATTCAAAAAAGCGGGAAGTTCACGCCGCCTGCGCGATCAGATGCCGAGCTTCGTGCGGATGGCAGCGGGAATGGCGTGCTTGTTGATGACGATGTTCATCGTCTTGTAGGCCACATAAGGCTTGGACACGTACCAGAAACCCTTGTAGGGACCGTAGTCACCCCACGAGTTCTTCATCATGAAGTACTCTTTGCCGTTCTGATCCTTGGCCAAACCGTAGATTTGCATGCCGTGGTCGTCGGTCGTCTCCCAGTTGTCGTAGGCGAGTTGGCGCATTTCCTGCGTAATGGTCTTTTCGCCCTTGCTATCGGTGGCGTTAATCTGCGCGCCGGCCTTTTCTCCTGTCCAACGGGACTGGTCTGAACCCACGCCGGCCGAGGATTTCGTGTCGGGCACGGTGGCAACGCAGCGGTGCTTGCCGGTGCGACGCGAGAAACCGTCCTCGCTCACGTCGGCGCCCCAGGCGAAGGTGTAGCCGTTGCGCACGGCGCTTTCCATCACTTCCATGAGTTCGTTGAGCGGAAGGTTGTAGCTCGGTGCCCAACGCCAGTTGTCTTGCACTTCGATGATGAAAGGCTTGTAGAACGGCTCGTGCGTGTAAGAAGTCAGGCTCACATAGTCGTTCGGATCGAGGTGGAGATAATCTTTCACGTAACTTTTGGGCGTGTATTCCTTGCCGTTGACCTTAAAGGTCTTGGGGGCTTCGCCGAAATAGCCGTCGATCATCGTGGAGAGCGTCTTTTTCCAAACGGGGTTGATCGTTTTGTGGTCGCCCTTGGCGATGCTGCCCACAAAGGCTCAATGCCGGGGAAGAATTGCTTGAAGTTGAAGAGAGAGTCGCCGTAAAGCGTCTTGGGGTAGGGCATTGTGCCCTCGGGCACGAGACCATAGTGGTCCATGCAGTAGATTACGTCGTAAAAAGAGCCGCCTTGCGAGAAACTTACGTCACCGTGCGTGCGAACGGCGCGGTCTGCGCGGTCATTATAGGTTTTGCTCACCACAAACGACTCACAGAGGTCGACATCCTTGGGCTTGAGATTGGGATTCTTCTTGAGGGCTTCGCTTTCGAGGAAGGCCAACGACGAATAGGCCCAGCAGGTACCCGAATTGTTCTGGTTTTTGATGCTCGTCACGGGGGCGGACACGATGGTGGTGAACACGAGAGTGTCTTTCGGAGCGGCATGTTTCTTGCCGCCTGCGGCGTTGGCCGCGCCGAAGAAGCTCAATGCCGCGAGGGCGAGGGTGAGAAATTTCTTCATATAGGAGATATTGAATTTTGTATTACGGATAAAGTGAGGTTGCCCCGGGGCGACGACCGGCATCAGGGTGCCGGTGCGGGCGAAGTGGGGCGGTGCGGCGTGAAGGCTCAGTGAGCGAGGAAGTTTTCGACGTCGTCCGAATGATAAGGCACGCGTTCGGTGCCGAGGAATCGGCAACCGTCGGCCGTGATGAGCAGGTCGTCCTCGATGCGGATGCCACCAAAATCTTTATAGCCCTCGATGGCGTCGAAATTCAAGAAGTCGCGGTTCGTACCCTCGGCGCGCCAGAGGTCGATCAGGTCGGGGATGAAGTAGATGCCCGGCTCGTCGGTCACCACATGTCCCACTTCCAAGCGGCGGCCAAAGCGCAAGCTGGCCAAACCAAACTGATCTGAGGGGCGTGTTTCCTCATCGTAGCCCACATTCACCTGTCCGAGAGCTTCCATGTCGTGGACATCCATGCCCATCGCGTGGCCGAGTCCGTGCGGCAGGAAGAGTGCGTGTGCACCTGCGGCCACTGAGGCATCGACATCGCCCTTCATCAGGCCGAGGGCCTGCAAGCGTTCGGTCATCAAGCGGCACACAGCGAGGTGAACATCCATGTATTTCACACCGGGGCGCGCCACTTTGAGCGCCAAGTCGTGGCAATCCACCACAATGTCGTAGACATCGCGCTGGCGCTGGGTGAAGCGGCCGGAAATCGGGGTGGTGCGCGTGTGATCGGAGCAATAATGCTCGCGCGTTTCGCCACCGGCATCGACCAACAACAGGCGGGTCGGATCGAGTGTGGCCGTAGAGGGGAAACCGTGCAGCACTTCTCCGTGCATCGACACGATAGAAGGGAAGGAAACCATGCTGCCGCGTGCCGAAGCAATGCCGTCGAGCGCGCCGGCAATGGCGGCTTCGGTCATGCCGGGCTGCACAGCCATGCGCATTGCCGTGGTGTGCATCTCATAACCAATGGCGGCAGCGCGATCCAGTTCGGCAATTTCTTCGTCGCTCTTGATGTTGCGCAGGGCCACCACCGCGCGAATGAGTTCGAGACTCGCGGCATCGCGCACCTTCAGGGGGTGCAGGCCGGTGAGGTCGGCCATTTCGATCATGATGTCGTGGCGATAGGGCGGAAGGAAGTGCACGCGGCGTCCCAAACGGCGCGCTTCGCTGAAGATCACCGAGAGTTCGCTCTTCGGCGCCGTGCGTTCGATGCCACTCTCCGCAGCCATGTCGGCAACTGAGGGAACCGGGCCCGTCCAAATGATATCATCGATGTCAATATCGTTGCCCACCAGCGTTTCGACGCCGCTTTCGCAATCGATCACCAGCGCCAATCCGTCACGGTGCTGGCCGGTGAAATAAAGGAACGAACTGTCCTGACGAAATTTGTAGGTATTGTTCGGGAAATTGCAAGGGCTGTCGTTGTTGCCGGGGATGAAAATGATGCCGCTACCGACGAGTTGGCGCAAGCGGCTGCGGCGCTCTGCATAAGTGGAACGGGAAAAGAGCATAGGACGCAGATTTTTAGTAATTATTGTTCGGGCAAAGTTACTACATTCCGCGCGGAATCTTATACCTTTGCACAACTTTTATAGACAGAAATGCAGCATTTGTTCGCCTTTGCGGCGCAGCGCTGCCACAAACGTTCGTATTTATGAAGGCTACAACAGGACTTGTACTGGAAGGGGGCGGCATGCGTGCGGTCTTCACCATCGGGGTGCTCGATTACTTCATGGATGCCGGCATCACCTTCCCCTATGGCATCGGCGTGTCGGCCGGAGCGGGGCACGGCATGTCGTATCTGAGCCGACAAAGAGGGCGCGCCAAAAAAACCGCCATCGACTTGCTCCAAAAATACAAGTATGTCGGCCTCAAACACCTGTGGCAATCGCACGCCATCTTCAATCAGGAGATCATCTACGACCGCATTCCCAACCAAATCCTGCCCTTCGACTACGACACCGCCTTCGCCAATCCCATGCGATTCGAGATTGTCACGACCAATTGCCGCACCGGTCGCGCCGAATACCACACCGAAACGCACGATCGCGAGCGCATGCTCACCCTCTGCAAGGCTTCGGCCTCGCTGCCCTTCGTGGCCCCCATCTGTCCGGTCGACGGCGAACCGATGCTCGACGGGGGCATCACCGACCCCATCCCCGTGGAGCGTGCCATCAGCCAAGGATTCGCACGCAATGTGGTGGTGCTCACGCACAATCGCGGCTATCGCGACGCCGGAAGTGACCTGCGCGTCCCTAAATTCGTCTATAAAAGCTATCCTCGCCTGCGGGTGGCGCTCTCGCACCTGAAGCGTGTTTACAACGATCACATTGCGCTCGTCGAACGGCTCGAGGAATCGGGCGCCGTGCTGCTCGTGTGTCCGCAAAAACCACTCGTGGTGGACCGCATGTGCACCCGCACCGAACAACTCGAAGCCCTCTATCACGAGGGATATGACTGTGCACGACAGCTTTTCGCGCAACCGCACGCACAGCGTTTTCTCATCGGAGAATAAATCGCCCGAGTTGGCGCGAAAAGTTCCCCGCTTTCACGCTAAACATCCCGTGTTCTTCTCGTTTCGCCCCGCCACTTGTCGACAAGTTCGGCAGGAAGCGGGGCGAAACGCTTATTCATCGCTCATGACCCTCCACATTTTCAATCCTTCGCACGACGAAGCGCTCGCCGCCCACACGGCGCATTACTGTCCCTCGCGTCCGGCACGCCAACTGGCCCATGCGCTGGCCGAACTGCCCCTGCAATGGGCGGCCGAAGGCGATGTGTGCCTCCGACTGCCGGCGTCGGGCGGAACAGAGGGGGGTGGAGGTGCCCGACTGGACGGCGGTGGAGCGCATCGAACCGTGGGGCTGGGACCGCCACATTGTGGGGCTGCTGCGCCGCCTCGGGGCGCCCGAACGCCTGCTTCCCTCCGACGAACGCCTGTGTGCGCTGCGCCGCATGAGCAGTCGGGAGACGGGGGTGCGATGGGCCGAAGGGTTGCACGTCGACGACCTGCCGGGTGTGGTGAAGCCCCGTGCAGTGTTTTGCACCTCGACGGCAGCGGCGGTGGAGGCCGCACTGGCGATGGACGGACGGGCGATGATGAAACAGCCCTGGAGTTGCAGCGGGCGGGGCGTGTGGCCGTTTGCCGACGACGCGGCGTGCCGACGGCGCATCGACAAAGCGGTGCGCCTGCAAGGCGGGGTGGAAGTGCAGGCGCGCTGCGAAGGTTTGCTCGATGCGGCGATGGAATTCACCGTCGACGCCGATGGGAGGGTGCATTTCGAGGGACTTTCGCTCTTCACCACGGCGTCCGGCGGGGCCTACGGCGGCAATCTCACAGCGCACCCCGACCGCCTGCGCCGCACCTGGCTCGACTGTGCGGCGAAAGCCGGGTGCCCGCTCTCCGAAACGGTGCTCGAAACCCTCATTGAGCGTACGGCCTCACGCCTCGAAGCCTGCTACGGTGCCGGCCAAGTTGACGAAACGATGCGCTACGTGGGGCCTTTGGGCGTGGATGTGCTGGGGGCAAGGGAAGGGTGGTTGCCCTATGTGGAAATCAACCTGCGGCGCACCATGGGGCACGTGGCGCTGGCGGTCGGTGCGCGTTTCTCGCCCGACCGGCCTCCGCATTTGCTCCGCGTGGCCGACGACGGATTGCACCTCGACGAATGGAACGAAGCATAAGCTCGCAGACGGCTCGCCTGCACTGCGGCCGCGAACGTCTGCGACGCGGGCAGTCGCCCCGCAAGACTCCACACAACAAAACACGACTCCCCGACAGCATTGCGGTGCTGCCGGGGAGTCGGGCTGAAATGGGGAGAGTAAACCGAGCGAAGTGGAGCTTAGCGCTCGCGTTCGCGACAGAGTTTAAGGGTTTCGTTGCCGGCCACAATGTAATCGTGGCGCGTGTTGGGATAGGTGCGCACGCTGTCGGAGGCAAACGACGAATAGTAGGTGGGCACCTTCGTTTCGCGATCGGCCGAAGTGCCGGCTTTGAACCCGGAAGCGGCGGCGCCTTTCACGAAGGCGGCTTTGTCTTCGGGATATTTGAACCAGAGTTCGTTGTACACGCGGTCGTTGTTCAGCACAAAGCGGCAGAGCACTTCCCCCTTGTTGGTGGTGAGCTCGTAGACCTGGCTTTGTTCGGGCTGCGCTTCTCCCTCGGCCGAGGCGTTGTCGGCGCTGTGGTCGGTCTTGAGCACGAAGCCTTTTGGCCTCGAGCATCTTGCGGAGCTGCGCATTGCTGTACTGAATGATCAGACCGCTCGAGCGCTTGGCGTAAACGTCCCAATAGGTGATGACCTTCTCGCGCATTTCGGCCTCGTTGTCGGCCACCGGAGCCGGTTTGGCGGGGGTGGTGTCGGGACGCGCCATGGCCTTTTTCTTCCGCGGGTGCGGGGGCTGCGAGATAGTGATCGTAATAATAATAGCCTCCGGCGGCACAACCGGCGATGACCAGGGCGAGCAAACCGAGCGCCCACTTCATGCCGCCTCCGGAACGGCGGGGTGTTTCGTCGTCGTCGTCCGAATAGGTGGGCGACGCGGGGGGCGGTGCCACGGGCGGAGCGGCCGACGGGCGAACGGAAGGCGTTTCGGGTGCGGCAGGCGGCGGAGTCGGGGGTGGAAGTGGAGGAGGAGGTGCCGACTGCGGCGGAGTCGGAGTCGGCAGCACCCGATGCCGTCGAAGCAGCAGGGGTGGAGGTGGCGCCGGTGAGCCCGAGTTCGGCCCCGAGACGCTGCACGTCTTGCAACTCAGGGCCGGGCACCGTCGACGCAGTGGGCGCCGGTGCAGCAGGAGCCGCGGGAGTCGGCGCAGCGGGGGAGGTGTCGTCGGCGCGGCGGGCGCGGGACGGTTGACGGCGGGGGTCGATTTGGACGAGGCGGGAACAAACGGACGACGATCGACCACGCAACCGCAATAGGGGCAATATTCGGCGTGCACCGATACGGGGCGACCGCATTTCTTACAGGGGTTTACTTCCATAGTGAGGGCATTCGTTGCTGTGGGGAGTGGACAAGTCGGCGCCACCGGCGGAGATGTGCCACGCCCGAAGGAATGAGAGAGGTGAAAACATACGGAGGAGAAGAGCCTCGTACGCGAAATTTCGCGCCGTAAAGTTAGCTATTTTTTTGTAGACTCGCGCTTTTTCGCCCGGTAAGCGCACGAAAAACGAGTTTTTTTGCTGTCGAAAAGTGTCTTTCGTCCGTGCAACGGGTGCCGATCGCAAGATTTGTCCACGTTTTTGGCTTGGGCCACGACGACAGCGCGAAGGGGCTCCGGCGCGGTGCGACGAGACGGCGATCACGCTGCGGCCTCTGTGCGCATGTTGCCGGCGTCGGCTCGACACAATGCGAAAGGGACAAACGCGGCCCGCGTGACACGACCGAAAAGGCGGCCCCTGCCGTCGATACTTCCCCATTGAGCTCTGCAAATTGGGGATGTAACAAACAAAACACCCGACCAGATTCTCAAAACAACCATTTACCCCCTGATTTAGTTAACAAATCAATCAAATAAGCAGTTTGTGGTGATTTCGTTTGGCATGAAAATCGAGAATGGCTAACTTCGCATCGTGTTTTTTTCATAGTATTAGATTTAAGGTTAACAAGGTTGGGATACAGTGGTATCCCATTTTTTTTGCCCTTCACCCTGATCTGACCGAAAATCACCCCCTCTTTTTCTCCCCTCGCCGATTTGTGCTCCCGCTCGCCCCTGCTGTTTGCCGTGGGGTGGCTCCCGTCTGCGCCACGACGCAAGAAATCGGACTGTTTCTCCCGATTGACACAATGGGTCGGCACATAGGAAAGGGCATTTCCCCATCGCACCGCTCGAATGGTGTCTCGCAACGGAGACCTCCGCGGTTGTTCGATGAGGAAATGCCCTGAGCTCATTCGCCACAGCCCGTGGCTTCACTACACCTGTCGGCACCGTCGTCGGCCGAAGGCGCGGTCGGGCGGCCACATCAGCTGTATTTGCGCGGATAGCGCAAGAGGATGCCACCAATGGCCACCACGCCGAGCAGGAAATTGTAGTAAAGGTAGGGAATGATTTGGAGGGGACTGAGCGCGGCCAGGCTGGAGGCGAGGAGCAACTGCGCGCCGTAGGGCAACAGTCCCTGCGCCACGCACGAGAAAGTGTCGAGCAACGAAGCACTCTTGCACTTGTTCACGCCGTAGCGGTCGGCGATGTCGCAGGAGATGCGGCCCACGCTCAGAATCGCTACGGTATTGTTGGCCGTCACGCAGTTGGTGAGCACCACCAGGGCAGAGATGGCGGCTTCGGCGCCGCGCTTGCCGCGAATGTGGCGCGTGAGGCGCGAAATGAGGAAGTCGATGCCGCCGTTGTGGCGAATCACTTCCATCAGTCCCCCGGCCAAGAGGGCGATGAGGATGGTTTCGTTCATGCCCGACACGCCTTTGGCCATCGACGCGAACCATCCGGCTACATCAAAGGAGCCGGTGGCCAAACCGATGGCGCCCGTGAGGACATTGCCCAGCAGCAGCACCAGCATCACGTCGACACCGAGCACCGCGGCCACCAACACGGCGAGGTAAGGCACGACTTTCAAGAGACTGAAATTGGGAATCGAGGCCACATTGTGGCCGCCGTGGCCCAACACGCAGTAGAGCGCGAAGCAAATCACCGCGGCGGGCAATGCGATGCGGATGTTGGCACGGAACTTGTCGCTGAGTCGCACGCCTTGCGAGCGGGTGGCCACGATGGTGGTGTCGGAAATGAACGAAAGGTTGTCGCCGAAAAACGCACCGCCCACCACGGCACCGACCACCAAGGGGAGGGCGAGACCGGAAGACGAGGCCACACCGGTGGCAACGGGCACCAAGGCCATGACTGTGCCCACGCTCGTGCCGATGCTCAGCGAGACAAAGCAGGAGGCCAGGAACAAACCGGGCACCAACAGCGAGACGGGAAGCGCATGCAGGGTCATGGCGACCGTCGAATCGATGGCCCCCATCTGTTTGGCCGAGGCGGCAAACGCGCCGGCGAGGATGAAGATCCAAAGCATCATCATCAAATTTTTCTCACCCGCCCCGCGACTGAACACACTCACACGCTCGGCGATGGGAAGTAGGCCGCGGTGGAGTTCGGATTCCGCGGGGCGAGTGGCATCGGGGTGGTTGGTGATGAAAAGGGCGTAGGCCGAGGCGATAATGAAGACGACGACGAGCGGCACTTTGTAGAAACTGCCGGTCACAAAGCTCATCGCGAGGAAAAGCACGACCATGAGCAACAAAGGACTCACTGCTAACAATCCGCGCCGCGTCGATACGCGGGACGAAGTGGAGAACTGCTTCATAAGGGAACGGATAGTTTTTGTTTCTGGCTGCGAAGTTACCATTTCCCCCGCGCACAGCCAAGCACGGGAATGGGGGGAATACAAAAAGCCGCGCCACGGAATGGTGGCGAGGCTTTGCATTTTCGGTAGAAGTGCAGACGAATGCCTGCGACACTAAATCAAACCAATCAGCTTTTCCGCAATGGAAATGCCGAATTCGACCATATCGGGGAAGCATTTGGGGAAACATCGGGGGCTTGTGGGCGAATGATGTAGCGAATGCCGTATTCTTTATTGTGAAGATGATTGTCCTCAATGGAGAAACAGTTCAACCGCTTGCGGATCTCCTTTGCCAAATCGTGCTTATCTCGAAGTGTTTGATCTTCCTGTTCCTCCTTCGTGAGCGGAATGGCAAGATTCCACTCATGGTTACTAAGGTAAAGTGCGAATTTCCTACTCTTAGCGTCGTTCTCATATCGATCGTAGAGGGGAAAATTCTTGGCTTTCGGTTCGGTGCGCTCCTCCAAACGTTTCTGAACCATGAACACGAATGGATTCCAAGTCTGAGAAGCCGATGGATGCACAACCTTTTCATTCAATTTTTGCTCGAACGTAACCTTATCACCATCGAAAGAAAAAGCAAAATGATAGATACTTCCCGACCAAAGCTCAGCATATTTGACCAAATAGTACCACGGCGTTTTTTCCGAGTTCTCGGCCTGCGTGAGAAACTCGTCGATGATGACCTGCAAACGCTCCTCGGGAGTATCGCTCTGTTTCTCTGGAGTATCGCTCTGTTCGATATACAGCTTGAACAGTTTCTGCAATGCTTTGCATAAAGTCTGTCTGCCGGTAGTGTCATTGTTTCGCTTATCTAAAGGATAGGTAAGCACAAAGCGCCAACGTGCTTCGTTGCCACCAAAGCTATAGGCCCACCAAGTATAATTGTTAATTCCTTTGTTGAGTATGCCCTGGAAACCACAAGCGACGAGTGCACGCGCCACTAACTTATCGCTCGGTTTCTCCGTTTTATCGCTTACTTTCTCCGTTTCCTGCTGCCTAGGACTGCCGAAAACTTCGAAGAAGGCCTTGCGAAGTCGGGTCATGTTGATGCCGGAACCGTCCTGCCAAGGCAGATTGCGGAGGAAGCCGCGGAGCAAATCGTGCTCTTCGAGTTGGAAAGTGCAGTCTTCTCCGCCGAATGTGCGCAAATCCATTTTGCTTTCTCCACTTCGTGACGGAAAGCAGACATATTTTGAAAGGTTCCCTCAGAGACCTCCTTCGATGATAGGCCTGCATACACTTCTTTCTCACCGAGGACTTCGTCTAAATACTTCGCATATCCACTCAGTTCTTTGAGTTCAATACCGCTGTTGAAGGCCATTTTCTCGGTTTTCCTGATGCTATAGAGGAAATTGCGCACCACGCGGAGGAAATCGCAGAGGTTCGCGTCCGTCGCCTCCTCATTGTACTTAACCAGTCGGAGCAAAAGGTAATAGACCAACACTTGGTGGCGACGTTCGAGCTTACCTTCACAGAGCAAGCGGAACAAATCGCCCACCCGGCTCTCGTTTCCTTCTCTTCCGGTGAAGTGAAGCCGAACTTCTACGGCTGATTTACTCGCAACATCGAAAGCCGTTTCGAGAAATGCCTTCTCTTGGTCTTGATTCTTGGCGCTTTCCCCGTGAGGGTAACCGATTTCATAGAGTTTGTTCAAGACTTGAAAGAGGAGAGTGATCTCTTCCGCGCTTTTGAACACGTGCATTTTGTCTGAACATTCTCCCGTGTTATAATGATAGTAACGGTATTCTGCCCACCAAGTGAAGAAATAGCGCATCATCTCGTCGGATCGCTGCACATGGTCTTCGAGAGGGCTCTCCCCTCCACGAGAGAGATGCCAGAAGAAGTCCTGCCAACGGCCATCTATTCGGAAAGAAAAATAATCGGCCGGCGTTTTCTCCTGCTCATTCGCTTGAAGGCTTTCCCATAAACCCGCGTTCTCCTCTGTGAAAACGACTTCACCCAAACATTCTATGGCCTTTGCCTTGTCGCACTCCCAATCGGTGAGCAGACGACCGCGGTTGTTCATCTTGATATACAGCTCATCGGTCAGACGAAACTCGTTGCTTTGGATCTCGATCACAGTGAAAGTGATCGCACCTTCCTGCAAACGCTTCCAAAGTGGGGCTGTATCTGCTTCACCCAACCTTATTCCGATGGCAACGAGCATTTCGATCATCGAATTGACCGTAGGGTCTTTCTGCCAAGCGGGAAGAAACCACGGGGCTTCCATGAGAGCGGACTTCGCCTTGTTGGTTTTCAGTTGCTGCTTCAGTTCTCCGTCGCCAATGTGCGCCACCAAAGCGGCATAGAAGCGGCGAGAGGAAGAACGCGTGGCGTAACTGAAATGCGAAAGCAACTTTTTCACTGCGTCGGCTTCTGTTTCGGGACACAACATCCAATGCAGCAGCCACAAACTGGTGAGTCGTTGCTGTCCGTCGAGAGGAAGAAATACCTTTGTCGGTTCGTTGACATCCGAATTTGGGGTGTCAAAATGAAGTTCTCCTTTTTCCCAATGCGGATGCAGTCCGGAAGCCGGGGCTTCTTCGTACGTGCTGCCGTAAATGAAATCGAGATGTAAGGTTTTCTGCTTAGCTTCTGGAGTATCGGCAGACAAAGTCTCCACAAGATCGCAGATAAACAGATCGCGGATTTCCTTCGCCTTGTCGCTCCCTTGCACATAATCGCGCTGCAGTTGTGGAATCCGAACGTTTTTATCCGTTAGGAAAGCCAAGAGGTTGGTTTTATTCATGGATTGTCAGCTTTAGAGGATACATAGAAATGGTAAGTTGCGCACAGCTCTTTGAGATAATCCTGTACATCTGTGGCTTCCCAATAGAGATAAGACGCGGGATGCGCAGAGAATACCTTGTTAAACACCTCTCGCGTGGCAATGGGAATGTAAGCTGCCCCCACTTTTTGGCGCAAGATGTTTCGTTTTACAGCGAATGGATGATTGCTCACCGAGATATTCAGTGCTTTGGGCAACAAACAGAGATTGCCGACGCTGTGAAGGTCTTCTGCTTTGTCAATCGCGTAGGGAGTTTCCCAATAAATGCTTTGGAAATGCTCATCCAAAGCTCCCTTTTCCTTATTCGATTCCGTCTGATTGAGCAACTCTTTTATTGTGCTTTTAAGTTCTTCGGGAAAAGCAATGATTCCTTTTTCCACGTTCTCGGAAACATTCTTCAGCCACTCCTTTCGTTCTTCCCATTTCTCCGGTATTTCGGGATGCTGCGGATAGATGTGCTCGAGTTCCCACTTCTCTTTGCAAAACAAATGGAAGGGGAAGCGCATTTTTTCCGGATTCTGCATCGTGCGGTGCACATTATGTAACAACAGCAGTGTGTGAATCGCCGAATGGTCGCCCTTATCGCCTTCTGCATTCTCGTAGACGAGGGAGGCCGGATCTTTAATAGATTTGATATAGTTACTGATTTCACCAAGAAGGCGTTGCTTAAACTTCATGATGCCTTCTTTTTCAAATGATTGAAGCCACGTGAAGATACGCTCTTCGCGATTTTCCGACGGAACAAAGTGTAGCAAATAGCCGATTTGGTGGTAAATCTCGTAATCGTTCCACCAAACTTCTAAAATCTCGAAGAGCATCACCACGCGCTCCCACAACTGTTCTACGATTTCGAGTCGCAAACGTGCTTTGGATTCGGGCACTTGCCCGTCTCTCTCAGCGAGACATTGCTCTATATTATTGTGCAAGACCGTAAATGCAGGGCGGCTGTTTCGGCGGTTGTCCCAAACAGCAGTAGGAGTATCGAGAAGAGACTTGGCCAACGCACGTAAAAGTAGGTCGATGTGCGAAGCACCGGGAAGTTTCACCCCGAGAAAGCCCCAAAACTCCGATTCGTGCAGACGCGTCTCGATCTTATGCCACTCGGCGGCGATGAGATCCAACCGACTCTTCACTTCATCGGCCACGCGGACTCCGTCCTTTTCATTCAACGCGGCGTACTTGTCCGTTTGCAACAGCAAGGCCTTGACCAATTCTCCGTCAGTAAGGGGGATTTTACCCTTATTGAGACGGAGAAACACCTGAATAGGATGCTCGTCCGCACCCACTTCATAGTAAACAAAAACGAACGTTCGCCCCATTGCCGCTCTCATCCAATAAACGCGGTATGAGTTTTCCTTTTGCTCCCTGATGGCTGTTGTCTGTGGGATCTGCCGGTTCAAACCATTCTTTGATGGTCTGATAAGCCGAAGACATGTAGGCGAAATCTATATTACGTCCATCACTTACTTCCTTAAAGCCACCCGCGGCCAAAAATTGTTGGCTCTCGGGCCGAGAGGCGTAACTGATTTCAAAAAGTGGAGCCGAGTACCCATCTTCTCGGCGGCGATCATCTAAATAACTGAGCAATAGATACAAGGTGGTCAGGCGTTGTTGTCCGTCCAAGACATCATAAAACTCGCCGTTCATTTGGATAACGATGGGCTGGAGGCAATAAAATTGCTGCTTCTTCGGCTCAGACTGATGAAATTCCCAAAGATCTTCGAGCAGATCGGTCACTTCCTTTTTCGTCCACCGATAGCCTCGTTGATAAGCCGGGACTCTGAATTTACGCCCCATCAGTTCAGCCACCGAAACAAGGCTGCCTGTCGTGAGATTTTCTTCCATATAGATAAAGGATGGTGATATTATTTTACACTTCCAATAGTTTTTCGCCGACAAATATACAATCTTATTTTGATGCAATTTGCTTCTGATTAAAAAAAACGAAGATTTTGTAGTTCCCCTCACAAAAAAACACCGTGACCGGCGTTGCAACGAACGGCGGTCACGGTGGAGTGGAACGAAAGCGGGAAGTGCTGCCGAAAATCAGGCGGCGTGGCGATAGGCGTAGAGCACTGCGGAGAGATAGTGCAGGTCGTCTTCCTCGGGCAGGCGCCCGCCCACCACGGCTTCGACCCGCTGTGCAAAATCGTAGGCCGCGAATGTGCCGGTGTGCATGCAGGCAGCGCCCAGCGCACGCGAGATGAGTGCGGCACGGCGGGCATCGATGCGGTCGATGTGCGCAAAGGTGCGGGTGTAGTTGGGCCGATCGGCAAAAGAACTGAGCGGGGAGCGCGCACTGTTTTGCCGGTCGCGTTGCGCCACAAACGTGCCGGCGGCCATATCGCCCCAACGGCGGTGTAACTTCGTGCCGAACATGAGCAACAAGCCCGTGCCGAAACTGCCGAACACGTCGAGCCACAACAGGAAATAGCGCAGCAACAGGGCCCAAACGGTGGGGGCGCTACCGTCGATCTGCACGACACGAAGCCCCAAACAGAGCTTGCCGAGCGTGCGCCCGTCGAAGATCACTTCCTCGATGGCGGGGAGCAGCAACAACACCAGCACGGCCACCGGTAACCAGATGCGATCCCATGAAGAAATCAACATACCGAAGGTCGTACCTCCGATCAGGATCACAGTAAAGACGGAAACAATGTCGATCAAGATGGCTCCGAAGCGACGCACCAACGTGGCGGGAAGGAGAGAAATGCGGACGTTTTCGACAGAAATAAATTCAGGCATGGCGAAACAAGGAGATGAAGGAGAGGTGAAACAAGCGAGTGGGGGAGACGTGGGCCAACGCACAGCGCCAACAGGCGGGTGCGGAACCGAGCGACTCGGGTGGTGCCGGCGCAAAGCCGAGGGTCATGGCACGCGGCGGGCAACGAGGGGCGGAACGCTGCACCGAAGCGGTGGAATGCAACCGTCTCTACCATCGGGGTTTAAAGAAAGCTGAGAAATGTGGGGGTGATTGCCCTCAATTGCGAATACCACGCCACAAAAATACATCTTTCTAAGCAAAGCCCCCTTGTTTTACCAAAACATTTACTACTTTTGCCTCGTCTCCGCCACAGATTTACTCACCGTCCTCGGCCCGAAAGAGGTGCCCCCGGCGAATCGGCCTGCACCTTCGGGGGCTGCGCTCAATCCTCGCCACGCGCAACGGCACCGCCACACCCTCCTATAAAAAACACTCCTCCATAGCCCCCAACCCATGAGAGAAGCTGAATTTGTACGACTCAACACCAAGAAATGGGAGCGATATGAAGCTTCAGGTCAAGCCATCGCCTCGCTCAATCCCGACCATATTGCCGAGATCTATCTCGATGTGTCGACCGATCTGGCCTTCGCCCAAACGCATTTCGCCGAGAGTCCCGTCACCGACTACCTCGAACGCATCGCACGTAGGTTTCATCAGCACGTCTACGGCCAACGACCCAACCGTTGGGGCGAGGTGGTGCGCACACTCAGGTACGACATCCCGATGGCCTTCTACTATTCGCGGCGCGAACTCCTCATTTCGCTCGTGGTCTTCCTCATCGCCACGTTGGTGGGCGTGCTCACACAGCAGATGGAACCCGACTTTGCGCGCCAAATCCTCGGCAACAACTATGTGGAAATGACGCTCGAAAACATAGCCCGGGGCGACCCGATGGCGGTCTACAAAGACAAAGACGCGCTGGGCATGTTTTGGGGCATCTTCTTCAACAATGCCCTCATCGACGTGCGCACCTTCCTTTTCGGCCTCATGGCCTTGCCGGGTGCCCTGCTCATCATTCTCTACAACGGCGTGATGTTCGGCTGCTTCGAAACCTTTCTCATGCAGCACGGCGCAGTCACTGAAGCGCTCTTTGTGGTGAATCTACACGGTTCGCTCGAGATTCCCACCATCATTCTCACAGGCGGTGCGTCACTGGCCTTGGGCACGGGTTGGCTCTTCCCGGGACGCCGCTCGCGCATCGAAGCTTTTCGCCATAGTGCCCGCCGCGGACTCCTCATGCTCATGGGCGTGCTGCCCCTCACCTTCGTGGCCGCGCTGATCGAATCCTACATCACCCGCCACACTGAGGCGCCGCTCTTCCTCCGCGTGAGCTTTGTCATCGGCGGATTCCTCTTAGTGAGCTGGCTCACCATTTTCCTTCCTCAAAGACTCCATCGACATGGCCACACTCTATAAAGAGCGCCCCGGGGGCGCCTTCATCTCCACCGCTCTCTTCTCGCTTTGGCAACATCGCCGCAACGTGGTGTTGCGCATCTGGGCGGTGAATCTCCTCCTGATGGCGATCTTCCACTGGTTCGACCTCCCCCGTTTGGGCTTGATCGTGTGCACGCTTTGGTTGTGGTGGAATCTGAGCGAGCAAATCTTGGCCGACGACCAAGCGGGCACCGAAGCACTGCGCAAAACCACAGGCCGAGACGACGAAAACGCGAAGCTTTCGGACGAAAATGCCCAACTTTTCGAACCGCGCAGCGAATTGTGGGAAACCTCCTTCGTCTCCCTCCCCGGCTTCCGCCATCTGCCTCTGCTGCGCATGTTCCTTTCGGCCGTGGTGCTCGTGGTGGTGATGCTCTTCAGCTCAGCCGTTGACGACTTCTGGCTGTCGTTCTTTGTCGCGCTGCTCTGCTTTGTCGCGCCACTGCTGCTCGTTTTTCGCCCGACGCCCGGCGAATCGCTTCTCTCCATGCTGCCGCGAATGATCCGCGAAAGCCTTTTCCCACTATTTTCCGTGCTGTTTTGCTTCGGCATTTGGATGGGCACCGTTGGCGTATCGGGCTGGCTGATCTCACTCTCCGGTTGGATCGAAATAGTGACCGGGTTCCCTGCCCAGAGCCTACTTAAACGCCATCGACAGCGTCATTTCACCTCGCCTGTTCGAGGTGATCACAACCGTGCTCGTCGCGGGCGTCTACCAAATTCCGATCACGTTCATCTTCGTCATCTCCACCTATATGCTCGGACACGTGGTCGACTGCACCGACCATCGCGGACTCTACCGCCGCCTCGACACCTTTTTGACTCACCTCTCTCGCACAAACGTTGCGCTCATGCCTCAATTTCACCTCAACGACTCCGTCCCTACGCCGGCACAAAGCTATGCCGAGGATTTGGCACGGCGACTCCACGTCGAACCGCCGCCTCCGCCGCCCGAGACGGCTCAACACGTCACCCAGAAGTCCTATGATGGGATCGCTGCCCTCATCCGCTTCTTTGAGAAGCACGCCACGCTGTCGAAAAACCCTCACGATCCTCATCGGCGTGGCCATCATTGTGCTCATTTGCTACAAAGCGGGACTCTTCGACTACCTGAAAGAGCGCTTCGCCCTGAAGCGGAAAACGCCCACCTGGGACGAATCGACGGTGGACACCGACATCTATGCCCACGATCTGCCCAACGAACTGCAAGAAGCTGACGAAGAGCAGGATTTCCCCGAACTGGTGAAACTGCTTTATCTCACGGCTTTGCGCACCCTCTGCGACCGCGGACGACTGGAATGGCTGCCGGCGCGCACCCCTTCGGACTATGAGCGACTGCTCGAGAAAGAACAAGCCTGGGAAGCCCCCGCCATGCGCCGACTCACCCGCCACTATCTCTACGTGTGCTACGGGCACTATGAGGCCACGGCCGAACTCGTGGCAGAATGCCGAACGTGGGTGGGACACATCGAACAAAACAAAAACACCGACCCACACCAAAGCAAGAAAGGAGGTGAGGCATGAAAAAAGAGTCTAATTTCGTCCTCTACGCCTTCCTCGCCGTCGTGGTGATCGGCGTGGGTCTCTATGCCTTGCTCGTGCCGAAATCCTACGATTGGAGTACGTCCCCTACCGATCTGAACAGCGAGAAGCCTTTTGCCCAAAAGGTGATGCACGATGTGCTCAGCCATTCGTTCAGCCACGGCTATCGCGTGAGCGACGACCTCGATTCGACGCTGAAACAACAAGAGAAAAACGACTCGAACGAGAACCTCATTGTCTTTGCCTCGGCGGACTTTTACGCAGCGGAGAACAATCTGGAACAGCTGCAGCGCATGGCACAATTGGCTCGCAACGGCCGGCGCATTGTCTACAACACCCACATCACGTCGAACACCGACCACTTCTTTTTTGGACTGACAGCCAATCCTGCCGGAGGGGACTGGCAACTTGATCTCAACGATGCGCAGAACGTGCCCAAGGGGAAAAGGACACTCCTGCCTTTTCCGCTCATCTACGACAACGAACAAATCGACATGAGCGAAAAGGGCGGTCGGGAAACGGTGTTCGACTGCATGATCGGCGCCCCATTCGTCTCCTTGAACACCAAGAAAGCCCACAACACACTGGCTTTCGGCCACCGGCGAACGGGAGCGCAGGACATTTTCATCCCGATCTCGTCTTTGCGATTCGAGCGCACAGAAGAAGAAGGACAGGAGAATAACATCACGACCTACCAACCGCAGGCCCTCCGCGTGGTGCTCTCCGACGAAGACGGGAACGTCTATGGCCTGCGCTACGAGTTTGCCTCGGGCGGCTCGATCACGTGGATCGCCGGCGGCGCAATGTTCACCAACTACGGGTTCTCCGTGTCGCAATGGCGCGGACTGGCACGCCCCCCTCCTGGCCGATCTCGACAACCGCCCGGTGTGCTTCGTCAATGCCACTTACCGAGATAAATCGGACGATGCGCAAGAAGATGACTACAACACCCCGTTCTCCTTCTTCATCGAGCGGCCGCCGCTGCGTCTGGCGCTGTGGATTCCGATCGGCATGGCCATTTTGGCACTGCTCTTCAACACGCGCCGCCGCTTCCGCGCCGAGCGCTACCTGCCTCGCGTGCGCAATTCGTCGCTGGCCTTCGCCCGACAGCTCAGCACACTGTTCAAAAACAAGCACAACTACACCCCCCTCGTGCGAAACGAGCTGCACTTGCTGCTCGACCTCCTGCGAAACGAATATCGATTCGAGCGGCACGACTGTCTCGCCGACTATGCGCCGCAAATCGCGGAGAGAGACACCCGCGGCCTCCTTCCACACGACAATCTTGCCGAGCGACTCGCACAACTCGACGGACTGCTCGACACCGAAAACCGAGTGCCCTTCGTGACTCGCTCGCAGTTCCAAAAATACTCGCACTTCACGCAGCTCTTGCTCGCCATTCTTCAATCGCAACCTAACACCTGACCTCTTATGTCCAACGACAATCGCCTCGATCTCACCGCTTTCTCCGAACGCATCGCCACGCTCCGCACCCATGTGGCCGACAATGTGGTGGGACAATCCCTGCCCGTGCATCTGCTCCTCACAGCGCTCATGGCCGACGGCCACGTGCTGCTCGAAGGCGTGCCCGGTGTGGCCAAAACCCTCTTGGCCAAAACCCTCGCCCGACTCGTTCGTGCCGACTTCCGCCGCGTGCAGTTCACCCCCGACCTCATGCCCACCGACGTCTTGGGCACCTCGATCTTCAACCTCGGCACCCAGCAGTTTGATTTCCACCCGGGACCCGTCTTCACCCAGGTGCTCCTCGTCGACGAAATCAACCGCGCTCCGGCCAAAACCCAAGCGGCGCTCTTCGAAGTGATGGAGGAACGACAGGTGACCCTCGACGGCAACACCCGTCGGCTCGACCCTTGCTATCTGGTCATCGCGACACAAAACCCCGTGGAGCAAGAAGGCACCTATCGTCTCCCCGAGGCGCAGCTCGACCGCTTCCTCCTGAAGGTCGAAATGGGCTATCCCTCGCACGAAGAGGAGCTCGAAATTCTGAATCGCTACAATGCCGGCCGCAATCTGAGCGACGTGAGCGCCCAAGAACCCGTGATCACGGCCGAAGAACTGCTCGAGATGCGCAAAATGCTGCCCCAAGTGGTGGCCGACGAGCGCATCCTGCACTACATCACCGGCTTGGTCGAAGGCACACGCACCTCACCTCTACTCGATCTGGGCGCTTCGCCGCGTGCAACCGTCGCACTGTTGCGCTGCGCCAAGGCCGCTGCGCTGCTCGCCGGTCGCGACTTTGTGATCCCCGACGACGTGAAAGCCGTGGCACCTGCCGTGCTCTGCCACCGCCTCTCCCTCACTCCCGATGCCGAGATGAACGGTTACACCGCAAAACGCATCGTCGATGCGCTGCTTGAGTCCACCGAAATCCCGCAATAATCCTCTCCTTCTTCGCCTCCCGCCCATTCCATGTTTCTCACCCCGCGATTCTTTGTGCTCTCGGCCGTCGTGGCCCTGCTTTCGGCCGTCGGCTTCTTCTGGTCACCGCTCTACACGCTGGCGCTCGTCCTCCTCGTGCTCTTGGCTGCGGCCCTTGTGCTCGATGCGGTCTTCGCGCTGCTCTCCCTCCAGTGTGAGGGCCGGCGAGAAGTGGATTCGCGCCTGAGCCTCGGGGCCGAAAACCCTGTGCGACTCGTGGTGCGCAACACTTCGCGGCTCACGGCGCGCATTCTTCCCCTCGACGAACTGCCGGAAGACATGGCTTCGTCGCCGATTCCCGACCGACACATGGCGCTGCGCCCCGGACAAACCAAAGAGCTCACCTATCGGCTCCGACCCGACCGACGCGGACACTTCGCCTTCGGCAACTTCTATGTCTTCGCCCGCACCGTGATCGGATTTTGGGAGCGCCGCCTCCTCCTCTGTGGTAGCACCGAGGTCAAAGTCTATCCGGAATTTCGCCACCTCAGCGAACGCGAAGCCCAATACCGCCTGAAAAACGACGTGCAAGTGGGCAAACGCCTGGTGCGCACCGTGGACAACTCCACCGAGTTTGAGGAAATCCGTGAGTTCATCCGCGGCGACGACTTCCGACGCATCAACTGGAAGGCCACCGCCCGCCGCCAACAGGTGATGGTGAACCATTTCGACGACGAACGCTCGCAGTTGGTCTACACCCTGGTGGACTACGGCCGACACATGCAGCGACGGTTCGACGACATGACCCTGGTGGACCACGCCATCAACGCGGCGCTCCAACTTTCGTTCACGGCAATGCACAACGACGACCTGGCGGGCCTCGTCACCTTCGGGCACGATGCACCCGTCGTGGTGCCGCCGCGCAAAAGTGCGAAGCAACTCGGGCTCATCCTCGAGCAGCTCTACCACCTCCAACCGCGTTATGCCGAAAGCGACTTCTCACAATTGGCCTCGGTCCTCGCTGCGCGGGCGCCACGCCACGCGCTGATGGTGCTCTTCACCGACTTCCTCACCGAAACGCCTTCCGCCGGCAGTTGCCCCACCTGCGACGCATCGCCAAGAAGCATGCTTTGGTCGTCGTGTTCTTCGAAGATGCCGAACTCACCGCGGCCACCGCGGCTTTGCCTCCCGGGAGCAACACGAACGAACGCGTGGTGCACGCACTCACGGCCGAACTCGTGCTGCAAAAGCAGCAGATGGTCGATTTGCTCCGCCGCAATGGCATTCATGCCCTCTGCACTCGCCCCGAACAGCTCACAGGCAACGTGGTGCGCAAGTACTTCGCGCTCAAAAAACGCGGCGTTTGGTGAAGGCTTCGCCCCACGTCGCCCACGGGTGCCCGCACTTCCCGTCGGTGGGCCGCACCTCTTCATCGTTGTCGACGCCTCTTCTATATGATAGCTGCGTGCCGAACCCCGTTTTTGCCCCTCGGTGGCGACAAAACCGCCACTTGTAGAGCATGGCAGCGCAAAAAATGAGGCAAAGGCTTGGTGCTTAGCGCAGAACATCGTAATTTTGCCCCAACTCGCGTGCTTTCGTGCGCGAATCAAACCATTCTAATTCATATCACCATGTATTTAGACTCTGCAAAAAAGAGTGAGATCTTTGGACAATACGGAAAGTCTAACACGGACACCGGTTCCGCTGAGAGCCAGGTTGCCTTGTTTTCATACCGTATCTCCCACCTGACGGAACACATGAGAGCCAACCGTAAAGATCATACGACCGAACGCGCTCTCGTGAAGCTCGTAGGTAAGCGCCGCGCCCTGCTCAACTACCTCAAAGACCGCGACATCGAGCGCTATCGCGCCATTGTCAAGGCACTGGGTCTGCGCAAATAAGCCAAGCCTCACACTCGCACAGCCGACTGCTCGGCAGTGCACTCACAAACACTCCCATGGTTCGCTTCGTGAACCGTGGGAGTTTTGCATTACCGCGATTTATTCGTACATTTGCTCCACACACTCATTTCAAAGTGCCCATGAAGCTCAAACTCCACATCGACCATCGGCTCAATCTCCTGCTCGTTTGTGCCATCAGCATCGCCTGTTTGCTGCTCGCCCTGCCGCGCGACTCCAAATTCGGCTACGAATACGAAGTGGGGAAGCCCTGGAACTATGCGCCGCTCATAGCCGATTTCGAATTTCCCATCTCCAAATCGGCCGAACAGCTGGCCGGCGAGCGCGACAGCGCCCTGCGCACCTTCTATCCCTACTATAATCTCAACGAAGCCGCCGCCCGTCAGCAAGTGCACAACTTCACGGCCGACCGCGCTGCGGGACAATTCACCGGCGTCCCCGACGCCTACGTGCAACACGCCGTGCGCGCGCTGCAAGAGGTCTATGCCGCCGGTATTGTCAGCAGCGATGCGATGAATCATCTCACGACCGCCGGCACCTGCGGCGTGCGCGTGGTCAACGGCACCAATGCCGTCTCGCGCGATGTGGGCAGCCTCTTCTCGCCCCGCAGCGCCTACGAGCACATCATGGGTGACGAGCACTATTCGCGCGAACTCATGACGCGATTGCAGCTCCATAAGTACATCAGCGCCAACCTTGTTTTCGACAGCATCAAAAGCCAGGAGGGAAAAGCCGAACTCCTCTCCGGCATCTCGAGCAGTACGGGACTGGTGCTGCGCGGCGAGCGCATCATCGACCGCGGTGAGCGCGTCACCACCCGACAGAAAGCCATTCTCGACTCCTTGCGAAACGAAACTGAGCGCCGAAAAGAGCAGGGCAACAGCGACCGATTCATGCTTCTGGGGCAGTTGGGCATCATTGCCGCCTTCTTTGCTCTGCTGATCGCCTACCTCCGGCTCTTCCGCCGCGATCTCTACCGGTCGCCCCACACGATCTACCTCATTTTCTCGCTCATCACGCTCTTTCCCCTCTTCACTATCTACTTTTCACCTACAAATTCTTCTCCGTCTACATCATTCCCTTCGCCATGCTGCCCATTGTGCTGCGCGTTTTCACCGACACGCGCACCGCTTTCATGGCCCATGTGATGACGATCTTCGTGGCCTCGCTGCCACTCCACAACGGCTACCAATTTCTCCTCACGCAACTCGTGGCCGGCGTGGTGGGCATCTACTGCATCAAGGATCTCACCGAGCGTTCGCAGATCTTTCTCACCTCGCTCATCGTGACGCTCTGCACCTGGGTGATCGGTTTGGTGTTCGAACTCGCCCAGACCGGAAGTCTCGCCGCCGTCGACCGCTCGTGGTATCGCGACGTGACCATCTCGGGCGTGGCGTTGCTCTTCACCTACCCCCTGCTCTATCTCATTGAGAAGACCTTCGGCTTCACTTCGAGCGTGACGCTCATCGAACTCAACAACACCAATCTGCCCATCATCCGCCGCCTGGCCAAAGAAGCCCAAGGCACTTTCATCCACTCCATTCAAGTGGGCAACCTCGCGGCAGAGGTCGCGGCCAAAATCGGAGCCAAAGTGCAATTGGTGCGAACCGGCGCCCTCTATCACGACATCGGCAAGCTCATCAATCCCGGCTACTTCACCGAAAACCAAGGCGGCATCAATCCCCACGACAAGATCTCGGAAGAGGAATCGGCCAAAATTATCATTTCACACGTCACCGAGGGCGTGCACCTGGCCGAAAAGCACAGACTTCCCAAGGTGATCAAAGATTTCATCCTCACCCACCACGGCACCTCCATGGTGAAATACTTCTACATCCAGGCGGTGAACAAAAAGGGGGAGGAGAACGTCGACAAAGCCCTCTTCACCTATCCCGGCCCCAATCCTTTCACGCTCGAGCAGGCCATTCTCATGATGTCCGACGCAGTCGAAGCTTCTTCTCGCAGCTTGAAAGACTACAGTGTGGAATCCATCACCGAATTGGTCAATCGCATCGTCGACGGACAGGTGGCTTCGGGCGCTTTTGCCAACTGCCCCATCACCTTCCGCGACATCACCGAGGCCAAACAGACCTTCATCGACAGCCTCAAAGTGATCTATCACACGCGCATTGCCTATCCCGAGCTCAATCGTCCCGCCGACAAGCCCACTCCTCCCGCCGGCGGCATCTTTGCCCACATCCGTCCGCGACCGCGCCGATGATTTCGCCCGCGGAGGCCCACCCACACTACACAAATCCCCGAATGCACTCAGCGGCATTCGGGGATTTGTTTTTTCGTTCCGTCGGGCGAGACGAAACCGGGGAGCGTCGATCGGCACGCCGGGCCGCCGGCACGAACCTTCGGCACACTCAATATTGGAACACGCTGTGCCCCATGAACTCACGCAGCAACGACGTGGGCGGCACGGCATCGAGCGGCATCGGAGCGAAGTAAGAAATGAACTTCCGCAGGCGGTAGGCCTCCGAATACTCGGGGGCGCACTCCGGCACCATCTCCAACAGCGGCAAAGCCTGGGCACGCAGCGCCGACAGCTCATAGATGAGCGCGGTGTTGAACATGGCGTCCGCTTCTTCCTGGAAGGGAAAAATCCATTTCTCCTCGCCCGCCGTCACCGAAGGGCAGCGGCGAATAACTTCTTGGGGCAGATAGCCGCGATATTTGAAGTCGCGACAGATGCGGCGGATCAAACGCGTGTCGGTGGTGGGGATATAGTTGTGGTCGTCGAGCGAAATAGTGGTCAGCGCCGAAGCATAAATTTTATATTTCGCCTCGTCGGGAATTTTCTCGCTGAGTTGCGGGTTGAGGGCGTGGTTGCCTTCGAGAATCAAGATGGTGTCGGGCTGCAAGCGCAGGCGGCGGCCGCTCGGCACGCTCATCCCCGTCGGGAAATCGTAGCGCGGCAATTCCACCTCCTCGCCTACGAGCAGCCGGTTCATCTGATCGTTGAACAGCGGGAGGTTGAGCGCCTCGATGTGCTCAAAGTCGTAGTCGCCCGTCTCGTCGAGCGGCGTGAGCGTGCGATCCACGAAATAGTTGTCGAGCGAAATCGACACCGGCTTCTTGCCGCACGCCATCAGTTGCACACTCAGGCGCTTGGCGAAGGTGGTTTTTCCCGACGACGAGGGACCGGCGATCAGTACCACGCGCAGGGCATCGTGCGAAGCGATGTGGTCGGCAATCTGTGCGATCTGCTTTTCTTGTAGCGCTTCGGCCACATTCACCAAATCGTTGGTGCGCCCGGCGCGAATCAGCGTGTTGAGTTCGCCCACCGTCGTGCAACCCAGGATTTCCAGGCGGCGGTGTTGCTCTTGGAACACGGCAAACATCTGGTGCTGCTCGGCCATCGGGCGCAGGCGGTCGGGGTGTTCGGGGTCGGGCACGCGCAGGAGCAGTCCTTCGCCGAAGGGCACGAGGTCGAACACCGTGAGTTGGCCGGTGCGCAAGAGCAGTGCCGAGTAAAAGTAGTCCACCGTATCGCCGAGGGTGTAGTAGTGCGTGTAGAGGTCGCCGATGCTCTCGAGCAAGAGCACCTTGCGCGTGAAACCTTGGCGGCGAAACACCTCGATGGCGTCGGTGGTGTGGGCCGTGACGCGGCGGAAGGGCAGATCGCTCGCCACGATTTCGGCCATGCGGCGGCGCAGACGTTCGGGCACCTCGGGCGTGATGCCGCCGGGCACTGCGAGGCGACAGAAGTAGCCCCCGGCCACGGGTGTGCCGATGCGCAGTTCGGCCTCGGGATAGAGGTCGCGCACGGCTTTGTAGAGCACAAAGAACAGGCTGCGCGTGTAGGTGCGCAGTCCCGAAGGCGAGGCAAGGGTGAGATATTCGAGGTCGCGCGAGTCGTTGATCGTGTAGTGCAGTCCCTCGACGCGGTTGTTCACCTTGCAACTCGTCACACAGCACGGCAAGTTCAGATCGAGCGTCTCATACACCTCTTCGAGCGTCGCCCCCTTCGGCACATCGTGATACAGGCCGTCGTTCTTGCAATAGATGCGAATGGATTTCATGAGTCTGCTCTGCTTATCAATTGATTTAATTCTGGAATTGTGATTGCTTTGAAGTGCTTCTTTCCACCCCATTTTGCTCTCGCAAACCAATTGCGTGCCTGCGATTGCACGCGATCGTTGAAAACGAAATAAACCATCGCATGGAGTTTGCCGCAGCCGGAAAGGATGTTCTTTGAGCAACTCACCTTCTCTTCAAGTTTTGTCGGTGACAAATTATCGGCATTCTTATAGTTCAATCTGAGTTCAACCAGAACTAATTCTGAGATTTTACCTGAAAAAACACCGATCACCGCATCGACTGTGGGGTTGTGAATCCCCTTTTTCAGCCCTTTCTCGTAGGCATCCAAATCGATACAACGCATTGCGTCGGGAAAGGCATTCGCCGGTCCGCCCTCATGCTTCACCAACGCATTGAAATTCACGAGATACGTCGAGAATCGTGGGAGACGCTCAATGGGTTCATTCCTCCATGTCATTTGTTCTGCCATATTCTTCTATTCGATCTAATGCGATATTGAAAGAATCAAAGATGGGTTCGATGTCCGTGCCCGTCGAGATGAAGTCGAATTGGTGTTTGTTCTCTTCATTGCGCTTGGCAATGTAGAAATTCAACCTTTCGCCCAGCTCCTCTTTCTCTCCGATGGACTGCAAGGCAGCGACCATATCGGGATCATGCGACGCCAAAAGAATTTTTACACCCACCTGCTTGTGTAGGCGCACCAGTATGCGCGCAAACTCCACCACCCACTTCGGATGCAAATGCACCTCGGGTTCATCAATAACCAATATCGTTTCGGGCGTGATATACCCATTTTTACCAAAACTATAGAGATAAGCAAAGGATTTTAATCCCGTGGCGGCATCTTTAATGGGAATATCAATTACCCCATCAGCAGACACATAATGTAAGTCACCTATAAATTCATCATCACTCTCCTTTATATTACCTCCAATTATAGTTTTCACTTCATCAAGAAGTGCTTCCGGTACATACGATTCTTCTGAAGCTTTTATCATTTCAATTTGAGATCTCTCCAAATTTCATCATAGACGTGATAATCTACGAATAGAGGAGAATTTACATAAAGGGACTGTTTCAAGTAATAGGGCTGCATTACTTTCTCCTCACTAAGAAGCTTTATACCTTCTTCAAGGAGTTGTATCTGCTTTGGACTCACTTTATCATCAAGACTTACACGAATTCCATCAAAGAAGATATCACCAGGTCTGTTCGCCATATAGGATTTGAAACGCTCTTCTAATTTAGCGTATTCTTCCATCAAGACTGTACGCCACTGCTCGATGAAGTCATAAAGATCTTGGCCTGTGAAATCTAGTAATTCTGCACTTCGAATGATTCTTTCCAAGACGATCTCGTTGCCATTCTTCTCCTGTAAGGAAGCAAGCGCTGTGAAAAAACGATCCAATAAACGAACCACAACATCATGAAGCTTCTCAAATGACTCTTCGGATTCATAAGAAACTCTCTTCAAACTTGTAGATATTATAAATCCACGCATCTCATTGTAAGATAGACCTAAATCCGAAGAGATTCGGTCTATCGGAGGCAGCATTCTAGCGATCTCTCTTTTGAAAGCGGAGAAAACATAACTATCGTATTCCTCCAGCCCATTTACGATGTAGTAAAGCAACCTTCCGATCGTGCTTTTCCCACAGCCGTTTTCGCCGGTCAGGACAGTTATCCCATTCAGCGCGATGTCAGCGTGATGAATCGCTCTGTAATTTCGAACACTAAGAGTATGTTTGTGCATAAGATTTCTAACGATGGAGCAACTACAAGATGATCTACGCTCAGTGGGTCTCACTGAGCGTATTTTTTATTCCTCGCCCTTGAAGAGCGGATCCCAAGCGGGGAGGAGAGTGGGTTTCTGTTCGAGCAGGCGCAGCGTGGCGGCGGGCACATATTTTTTGTCCACCACCAAGCGGAAGGTGTATTCGTCAAACCAGCCGTCGGTCATGATCAAGTGGCCGCCCACCCCGTTGGTCGGGCCCCACGAGTTTTCGACTTTCCACTTGCGAGGCTTGCCGTTTTGGTCCAGATCCACGGCGCAGAGCGTCATGGCGTGGCTCGAAGCCGAGGCGAAGGTGCGGATGCGGTCGGCCTTCGTCATGGGGAAGGTCGTGTCGAAGAGATCGCCGTAGTCGAAGTTGTCGAGCGAGAGGATGCCCGTCTTGCGATTGTAGAACTTGCCCACATCGCAAGAGTAGTACATGCGCGTGCTGTCCTTGATCGAGGCGATGGCCATCTGCTTGATCTCGTCCATCGGCAGATTGATGTACGTCCAGTTGTGGCCGTCGTAGGTGTGGCGATCGAGATCGATGGTGTAGGTCTTGTGATAGGGGCGCGAGGGGTCGTTCATGAGCATGACGTAGCTCGAGAGGTCGCGACCCACGAAGCGATCGTAGAACGAACGCGGGGTGTAGCGCTCGGTGCTCACGGGCTTGCCGTCTTGTCGCGCAGCGTCCAGGTGAATTCTGTCGGGGGCGTGCCGAGGCAGGCGGTGAGAATGCGGTAGATGGTCGAGAGTTGGCGCGTCTTGCGCTTTTGGAGCTTCGCGTCGCGCTCACCGGCAGCGTAGGCCTTGCGCAGTTCGAGCCCGTATTCGCGGAGCTTGAGGGCGAGCACACCGGCCATTTCGCGGGTGTTGTTGGCATTGTAGCTTTCGGGCATCACCTCCGAGGGCACCACGCCGTATTTGCTCACCACGTCCTGCACGCCGGTGAAGGTGCCGCCGTCCGAAATGGGGTTCTTGAAGAGCCACTCCACCGTCTTGTCGTCCATGGGGCGGGCGGCATAGTCGATCATCGACTGCAAGAAGAGATTGGCCTTCTCCAACTGGTCGTAGAACGAGTTGTAGCTCTGCGAGAATTCGAATTTGGCGAGTTGACGCTCCTTGATCACTTGGGCGCGCATCACGTTCAGGCCCGTGAACAGCCAGCAGCGTCCCGACGATTGTTGGTCGGTGATGCCTTTGGAGGGGGCTTCGTTGGAGAAATAGGTGTCGGCCGCTTCGGCGGCGTTGTTGCGCGTGGCCAGTGCGCCCACACCTTGGGTGACGAGGGCGTTTTGCAGGGCACGGGCTGTGGGAGTTTGCGGCACTTCGCGGCGGAAGTTTTCGAGCATTTCGCCGCTGATGGCACCACGCTGGGCCACGGCCGGAAGGGCCAGGGCGGCGGTGATGCAAAGGGTGGCTAAGGGATGGGGCATAGGGGAGGTGGAGTTGTGATGAATGCGGGGAAATCGGGGGTGTGCGCACCAGCGGCGTCACGGTGAGCCGGCAGTGGGCAGCGGGTGGGGACACTTGCCCCGTGGGGTGGGGTGCCGCTCGGACAGCAGGCCCGGCGGCGGGCAGTGTGGAGCGGAGCCGGCTGTGCGGACGGAGCACGAACGCTGTCGGCGCGGCGTGAGAGCGCGTGGGATCAGAGCCAACCTTCGCGCTTGTACCACGCCACGGCTTCTTTCACCCCGGCGGCGAGGGTCCACTGCGGAGCGAAGCCCAAATCGCGGCGGGCGGGTTCGATGTCGCACAGCCAGTTGCGCTGCCGCAGCAGGCGGAATTTGTCGAGATTGAGCGTCGGGGGCATTGTGCCCTTGCGGCCGAAGAGCTTGTAGCTCAAACTCCCGAGGGCGCACACGCCGTGCAGGAACCACTCGGGGGCGGTGATGCGCAGCACGCCGTGCACGCCCATTTCGCTTTGCAGCAGGCGGCCGAACTCGCGGCTGTCGTAGCTGCCGCCGTCGCTCAGGAAGTAGGCTCGACCGCGCTCACCGCGAGAGAGCGCCGCGTAGCAGGCGTCGACGAGGTCGCGCACGTAAATGAACGTGAGGCGTTGCGGACGATAGCCCACGGCGAAGTCGATGTGCTTGCGAATGCTGTCGGCCATGAGGAAATAGTCGCGCTCGCGAGGGCCGTAGACGCCGGTGGGGCGGAGGATGACGTAGTCCAACCCCTCCACACAGGTGAGGGCTTCCTCGGCCTCGAGCTTCGAGCGCCCGTAGGCCGTGTTGGGTGCGGGGCGGTCGGTGTCGGCGATGGGCCGATAGGCTTCGGCGGGCACACGCTGCACGGGGTCGGCCACGGGGCCCATGACCGAGAGCGAGGAGACGAAGACGAAGCGCCCGCGCAGCAGGTCTAATTCGCGCAGGGTGCGGGCCAGGCGCAGGGTGCCGGCCGTGTTGGTGCGCCGAAAGGCTTCGAGATCGGCGGCCTTCGTGGCACCGGCGGCGTGGATCACGCAGTCGAAGGCACCGTGTTCGGCACCATGCGCCGAGAGCTGACGGCGCAGGGTGGCGTCGTCGCCCAGATTGAGCTCGATGAAGCGAATGCGGGGATCGGTGAGATAGCGGCGCGAACTCGTGGCGCGGAGGGCCGCCCACACTTCGTGGCCGAGCTCCAAACCGTGTTCGACGAGAAACGAACCGACGAAACCGGAGGCTCCGGTGATGAGGATTTTCATGTGCTGCGAGGTTAGGGCGTTCGCGCTGTGCAGACGGCGAACGGATGAATTGCAAAGATAGGCATTTCGCCTCGTTCGGCCAAACCCTGCAGTCCTCAATTCGGGGCCGGCCGAAGGGGCCGAAAAAACACGGGGACTTTCGACGAGCGGCGGCGCAATTGCGGTGAAAAATGGGGAGCTGCATCGCCGTTTTCCGCTCTGCTTTCGCCCTCGCCGGAGGTCGGTCGGAGCGCCTTCCGCGCGCGCTCGTTCGGCATGTGCTTCGCCCCTTTGCTCCCTTCGCGACAGTGCCGCTGCGGCGGTGTGTCGACGAGCGCAACGAACGGTTCAAAACGGGATACGTCCGACCCTCGTTTTTTTCCGCCGCGCCACTGCTCCCCTCACCTTTAGGGGAAGGGGGGCTTTGGGGGTAGGGGTCTTATTTTTTTATTATATTATCTTCTACTCTTAGGGTTCTATTCTACCCTTATGGTTCTATCTTCGTTTGTACAGGCGTACAAGGGGTAGTGGCGTTTCGCACAACGCAGGTCGACGACCTTCACACGGTGTGATTTCACGCCGGGTGCTCGTCTCGCGCCCCTTCTGTCGAGGCGTCGTCGCGGAGGTTGCGCGGGAAGTGTTCGAGCACCTGTTCGCGCAGGTAGGCGGTGTCGAGATGGGTGTAGATTTCGGTGGTGCCGATGTCCTCGTGGCCGAGCATGACCTGGATGGCGCGCAAGGAAGCACCGCCCTCGAGCAGGTGGGTGGCGAAGGTGTGGCGGAAGGTGTGGGGCGAAACAGTTTTGTCGATGCCGGCGGCGGCCACATGCAGCTTGATGTTGTGAAACACCGTGACGCGCGAGAGGTGGCGTCCGCGGCGGGCGGAGACGAAAAGCACGTCCTCGTCTTCGGGTTTCACGGCGATATCGGCCCGCGCATCGAGCCAGTTGCGAATTTCGTGCACGGCCCGCGGCGAAATGGGGACGACGCGCTGCTTGTTGCCCTTGCCGATGACGCGCACAAAGCCTTCGTCGAAAAAGAGGTCGGAGAGGCGCAGCGCACACACCTCGCTCACGCGCAGACCGCAGCTGTAGAGCAGTTCGATCAGGCAGTGATCGCGCAGCCCCTCGGGCGTGGAGAGGTCGATGGAGTCGAGAATGCGCTCCACCTCCTCGAGCGTGAGCACTTCGGGCAGGTGCTTGGGCAAGCGCGGCGTGGTGAGCAGTTCGGTGGGGTCGTGGCCCATGTAGCCCTCGATCTGCAGGTAGCGATAGAAGGAGCGCACGCTGCTGATCATGCGCGCCAGGGAGCGGGCGGCGATGCCGGCTTCGAAGAGGCTGTGCACGTAGTCCTCGAGCAGCGGCAGGTCGACATCGAGGGCATCGACCCCGCGCGAATGGGCATAGTCCAAAAAGCGGCGCAGATCGCGGGTGTAGGCCTCGCGGGTGTTGGGCGAAAGACCCTGTTCGAGCAGCAGATATTGTTCGTAGTGGTGGAGCAGTTCGGTGTTCATCGGCAGGCTTCACAAGTTTTGAACGACGAGAGTTGCGCACGTCGGTCGGATTTCGTATTTTTGCGCGCAAATGTACGAAGAATTATCCGTCGATTCAAGCCGATCGACGCGTTTTCTCATCGCCCCACCGCAGTAGGGAAAGGCCCCGCGCGCCCCTTTGCACAACGGCGCGGCGGCGGCGAAACCTCCCGATGGGAAAACATGTGCTTTGACCTCCCATGCTTATGTCTGCTCTGCCTCATGTGTTGGTGCTCAACGGGCCCAACCTCAATTTTCTCGGGCGTCGCGAACCGCAAATTTACGGCCACACGACGCTGACCGACGTCATCGACGAACTGCGCCGCCGCTACGACGGCACGCTGATCATCGATCACCTGCAAAGCAACCACGAAGGGGTGCTCATCGACCGCCTTCAAGCGGCCGCCGACGAGCCGAACTTGCTCGGCGTGGTGCTCAATGCCGGCGCTTACACCCACACTTCGGTGGCGCTGCGCGATGCCGTGAGCAGCATTGCCCCGCTGCCGGTGGTGGAGGTGCACCTGTCGAATGTGCAGGCGCGCGAGGACTTCAGACATCGCTCACTCATCGGCGCGGTGTGTCGGGGCGTCATCGCGGGATTCGGCACCGACAGCTATCGACTCGCCGTGGAGGCGCTGAGAAAAAAGTAAACGGGTAGACAAACAGTAAACGAGTAAACGGCGTAGACGAGAAATTTACGCTCCGAAACTCCCGCGCGCCGACGAGTTGACGCGTACACGCGTTTACTCCTCCCCGTTCGCCTGTCTACAGCCCCGACGATCTCCGAAACTCCCGCGCGTCTGCTCGTAGACCCGTACACGGCGTCTACTCGTAAACCGGTATACCCATCTACGAAACGCCCCACAGACGCCCTAACATAGACCCATTTTCCAATGAAGAAACTCCTCATAGAAACCTACGGCTGCCAGATGAACGTGGCCGACTCCGAAGTTGTGGCCAGCGTGATGAAGATGGCCGGCTACGAACCCTGCGAAACGCTCGACGAAGCCGACGCCGTGTTTCTCAACACCTGCTCCGTGCGCGACAATGCCGAGCAGAAAATCATTCATCGCCTCGAAGCGCTCCACGCCCTCCGCAAGAAAGGACGCCGACTCATCCTGGGTGTGCTCGGTTGCATGGCCGAACGTGTCAAAGACGACCTCCTGGCCAAGCACCACGCCGACCTTGTGGCCGGTCCCGACGCCTATCTCTCCCTCCCCGACCTCGTGGCGCAGGCCGAAGTGGGACAAAAGGCCATCAACATCGACCTCTCGCTCACCGAAACCTACGGCGACGTCATGCCCGAACGCTTCTGCGGATCGAAAATCTCCGGTTTTGTGAGCATCACTCGCGGTTGCAACAACTTCTGCCACTACTGCATCGTGCCTTACACCCGCGGACGCGAACGCAGCCGCGACGTGCAGAGCATCATCAACGAGTGTCGCGACCTCGAAAAGCGCGGTTTCAAGGAGGTGACCCTCCTGGGACAGAACGTGAACTCCTACAAGGCGCGCCGCAATGCCACCGGCGAAACCGAGCGCCCCACCACTGCCCTGGACGAAGAGGCGGCACGCGATGCCGCCATCGCCGCGAAACACATCCGCTCCACCGAGGACGAGGCCGACGCCAACCCCGATTTTGTATTCTTCCCCGAACTGCTCCGCACCGTGGCACGCGCTGTGCCGGGCATGCGCATCCGCTTTTCCACGCCCCACCCCAAGGACATGAGCGATGCCACCCTGCGCGTCATCGCCGAGGAGCCGAATGTGTGCCGACACATCCACCTGCCGGTGCAAAGTGGTAGCGACGCGGTGCTCAAACGCATGAACCGCAAGTACGACCGCGAGTGGTATCTGGGTCGCGTCGAGGCCATTCGCCGACTGGTGCCCGACTGTGCCATCACCACCGACATCTTCGCCGGCTACTGCGGCGAGACGGAGGAGGACCATGCCGAGAGTCTGGACATGATGCGCCGCGTGGGCTACGATTCGGCCTTCATGTTCAAGTATTCCGAGCGCCCCGGCACCTACGCTTCGAAGCGTCTGCCCGACGATGTGCCCGAGGAGGTGAAACTGCGCCGACTCAACGAACTCATTGCCCTGCAAAACGAGCTCTCGCTCACCGCCAACCGTGCGTGGGTGGGCCGCGAAGCGGAGATTCTCATCGAGGGGGTGAGCAAACGCAGCCGCGAGGAACTCTTCGGCCGCACGGAGCAGAACAAGGTGGTGATCATTGCCCGCGGCGATCGCCGCATCGGACAGACAGTGCGCGTGCGCATCACCGATGCTTCGAGCGCCACGCTCAAAGGTGAGGTCGTGGAGGACTGAAGGACGGATGAAGCCGTTCGATGTGCCCCCTCTGCATCAAATATCCCGCAAAATACCCATGTCTCTTGAGCACCACCTAAGAAAATCAGATGGAATATATTGACTTCAGGAAACTGATTGACGCTCTGGTCGCTAAGTCCAAAGAAACAGAGTGGTTGGAGTTCAAACACAACTTCCATTCTAAGGAAGAAATTGGCGAAAGAATCTCTGCCATATCGAACAGTGCCTATTTAAGTAATAGGCCATTCGGCTACATCGTGTTTGGGATTGATGATGAAAGTCATGACGTGGTCGGCACGAATCTATACGGCAAACAGAAAATGGTAGGCAACGAAGATCTCGAATCTTGGTTGTCTACGCGCTTAAATCCTCGTATAGACTTCGAAATCATTGATGAATTTGACTACGAAGACAAGGGACACGTCTGTATCTTCAAGATTCCTGCCACAACCAACCGACCTGTCAGCTTTTTGCATGAGAAATATATCAGAGTCGGCACAACAACTCGGAAACTCAAGGACTATCCTGCCAAGGAGGCCAAGATTTGGAAAGGCCATGAGAAGCCTTTGGAAAAGATCGTCTTGAGAAAAGCTTTATCTCCTCAAGATGTTCTTTCAAAACTGAGTGCCGAGACTTATTTTGACATGATGCACTTGCCTCTTCCCCAAGACACGAAGGGCATATTGGAAAGATTTCTGTCTGAAAAACCTTATCGTAGAAGATGAAATAGGCTATGGCATCACAGAACTCGGAGCGATTTTGTTTGCCAAACGCCTATCAGACTTCGATGGCCTAAAAACGTAAAATGGTTCGGGTCATTGTCTACAAAGGCAAAAGCAAAGTGGAAACGATTCGAGAGCAATCTTTTCGACAAAGGCTACGCCATCGTTTTTTTGAAGAAATGCTTGCATGGATAAAAAAAGTCAGCTTCCTGCCAATGAAGAAATCGGTATTGCGCTAAGAAAAGACGTGCGAATGTATCCCGAAATCGCCATCCGTGAATTGGCAGCTAACATGATTATCCATCAAGATTTCGCCGAACAGGGATTTCCTATGATTGAAATTTACACTGATCGCATCGAATTTTCCAATCCCGGACAACCGCTGATCAGTGTGGAGCGATTTATCGACGAATATCAGTCAAGAAATGATTCGCTTGCCGATATTATGCGTAGAATGGGCATCTGTGAGGAAAAAGGTAGCGGCATGGATAAAATTGTGGCCCATGTTGAACTGTATCAATTACCGCCTGTTCGCTTTCAAATCGATGAGAAACGTACATCTGCAACCGTGTTCTCCTATCGAAAATTTGCAGACTTGGAAAAGTATGAGAGGGTAACTGCCTGCTATCAACATGCTTGCCTTAAATATGTGTCCAACGAAAAGATGAACAACCAATCACTTCGCGCACGCTTAGGTATCGAGGACAAGAACTACCCCATGGCATCGAGAATCATTAAGGATACCTTAGAAGTAAAATTGATAAAGGAAGAAAAAACAGAGGGAGGGAATAGGCACAATTACGTTCCATATTGGGCATAAACCATGTAACTGCCATGTAACTGAACAGACCCTACAAGCCATATCGCGAATGCTAACCTACTTATAAACAACACACATCGGATAAACCAGCCATGTAACCGGCATGTAACTGGAACCCGTTACAACCCTTATCGGAGCAGAAGGAAGACAACAACCTTTCTTTGCAATCCCAATCATCTATTTCAGCACAATAACCGCACAACGCCCCGTTTTCCAACTTGGGAAACGGGGCGTTGTTGCGCCTTGTCACACCGCCGATCGGGGGACGTCAGGCGTAGGTGCGCACTTCGCGCTCGCCGCGCAGCACCGCCAGCGCATTCTCGGCCAGCGCCTCGAGCTCGTTCTCGCCCGGATAGATGTGGACGGGAGCAATGAACGACACCCGCTCGCGCAAACGCGAAGTGATGTAGTCGGCGTGGGCCAAACCGCCCGTGAGCAAGATGGCATCGACCTGTCCGCAGAGCGCAACGGCCTGCGCACCGATGGTTTTGGCCACGCCGTAGATCATGGCATCGAGCACCAAGCGCGCCTGTGCGTCGCCCGCTTCGATGCGCGCCAGCACTTCGCGCACATCCGACGTGCCGAGCCACGCCACCAGCCCGCCTTGCCCCGCAATGCGAGAGAGCATTTCGCTTTCGCTCCATTTGCCGCTGAAACAAGCCCGCACCAAATCGGCCGCCGGGAGGGTGCCGGCCCGCTCAGGCGAGAACGGACCGTCGCCGTCCAAACCGTTGTTCACTTCGATGCACTTGCCATGACGATGCGCCCCGACGGTGATGCCGCCGCCCATGTGGGCGATGACGAGGTTGAGGTCTTCGTAGCGCACCCCCTGAATCTTGGCGTGACGTCGGGCTGTGGCGCGCTGATTGAGGGCATGCCACACACTGGCACGCCCCATTTCCGGACGACCGCAGAGGTGCGCCTCGGGCAACATCTCGTCGACGATCTCGGGATCGGCCACCAAAGCCAGGCAAGCGGGCAACTGTCGGGCGAGGGCCGCGGCGATGTGGCAACCGATGTTGCACACGTGCTGGCGCTCCCCGTGGCGCGTGTCGCGCAGCATGGCGTCGTTCACCGCATAGACCCCGGCGGGAATGGGGTGTGTGAGACCGCCGCGGGCAATGATGGCATCGAAATCGAAGGCGATGCCTTCAGCGGCCAGCGTTTCCAGCAGGCGCTCGCGACGCGTGGGCAGTTGCGCGAAACAGTCGGGGAATTGCGCGAGCTCGTCGGCCGAGTAGTGAATGGTTTTGATGAGCAACGGGCGCTCATCGTGGTAGACGGCCACTTTCGTACTCGTGGAACCGGGATTGATGACCAGAATTTTTGCGAAGCGTGAGGGACATAGCGGAGAGGGGGTGAGAGGGCGTTGAGAAGAGGGGAGGGCGTCAGGCTTCGGCCGCAAGCACGCGGAGGGCGGCGAGGGCCAGGCTGTCGATCTTCACGTCGACGGAATCGCCGCGCGAGGTGAGCACCACAGGATGCGAAGTGCCGCACAGGCCGGAGGCGAAGCGCGCGCCGGGAACGAGGAGACCGAGGGCTTTGTAGAGCACGTTGCCGGCTTCGATGTCGGGCACGAGCAGCACATCGGCGCGGCCTTCGAGCGCACTGCTCAGCCCCTTGTCGGCCAAGCCCGCGGGCGAGAGCGCACAGAGCAGATCGAGCGGACCGTCGACGAGCACTTCGCCCCATTCGCCCGCAGCGGCGCGACGACGCAGGGCGACGTAGTCGAGCGTCACGGGAAAGGCCTCGCTCACCTTCTCGGTGCAGTGGAGCAGGGCCACACGCGGACAGGCGCAACCCAGGGTGCGCGCCAGATCGGTGGTGTAGCGCAGTTGCGCGGCGCGCTGTTCGAGCGTGGGGGTGGGGATGACGGCCACATCGCTCAGCACCAGGAGCCGATCTATCTCGGGCAACGAGACGACGGCGGCGTGGGTGATCACGGCACCTGCGGGACGAAGGCCATACTGCTTGTTGAGAATGTGGCGCAAGAGGTCGTCGCTGTTCACCAGCCCCTTCATGAGCACATCGGCCGCGCCGTCGTGCACCAATTGCACGGCGCGCTGCATGGCTGCTGCGGCGTCTGCAGCCGGCAGACACTCCACTTCGGCACGCACCGCGGGAGGGGCCTGCGCGAGCACGGTGGCATCGTATTCGCCCACCAGGAGGGCATGGACAAAACCGAGCCGCACACTTTCGAGCACGGCTTGCAACGTGTGGGCGTCGGCGGGACGACACACGGCGACCCGCACACGGCGACCGTCGGCACTGAGCCGGGCACGCAGGGCGGGAAACGAACGAACGAGTTGGGACATGGTGAGAAGGGGGATGGGCCGCTGAGGGGGAACGGTCTCGCACCGCCGACGGCGCGGGGCGGAGAACAACGGCTCTTTACGCCTGCAAACTTAAACAGATTTGTGCCATCCGCCCAAACATGCGGGGCTTTTTTTGCGCAAAAAGGGAATTTGTGGGCAAAAGCCCCGCATTTTTGCACGTGACCTTCCTCCTCGAAATGCCGTGCCGCGCAGCCCCGAGCGCCGCACGGCGCCCCCCGTAGATCGGCGCTGCCGCCGGCCCCACCGCGGCGCGCCGAATCGCAGCGAACAGGCACCGCGCCACGTGGGAAAAATAAGCCTTGCACGCTTGGCCGTCTTGTCAGAAAAACGTAAATTCGCCCTGTCGACGCTCCTTCGGCGCGACTCCAACCTCAGCTTACCCGATGAAAATCATACACACCGCCGATTGGCACCTCGGCAACGTCTTCCATCGCCACAATCGTGTGGCCGAACACCGCCACTTCTTCGGCTGGCTGCGCGACACCATCGTGCAGCAACAGCCCGATGCCCTCATTGTGAGCGGCGACATCTTCGACGGCCCCAACCCCGCCGCCGAGGTGCAACGACTTTTCTACGACTTTCTCACCCATCTCTCGGTCGAACACCCCGGCATGAGCATCATTCTCATTGCCGGCAACCACGATTCGGGCGCCCGCCTCGAAGCGGGCGAGGAACTGCTCCGCCTGCACAACATCTTCGTGCGCGGCACGGTGTGGAAAGACGCTGAGGGCGAAACGTATTTCGAGCGCATGATCCTGCCCCTCGCTCCCCGCGGATCGGACACGGCCGAAGTGGTGTGCTACGCCCTGCCGTTCCTCCGACCGGCCGACTATCCCGCCGGACTCTCCGTGCAAGACGGACTGCGCCACTACTTGACGAACCTCGACAAGCGATTGAAAAAAACGGCCTTCAAGCGTTTGCCCGTGGTGGTGGCGGCCCACTTCTATGCCCACGGTGCGCTCATCCAAGCACACGAACACAGCGAGCGACTGGTGGTGGGCGGACAAGACATGGTGGAGATCGACACGATGGGAAAGGCCTATGCCTACGTGGCGCTCGGCCACATTCACCGCCCCCAAGCCGTGGGCAATTGCGCCAATGTGCGCTATGCCGGCAGTCCGCTGGCGCTCTCGTTCAGCGAGCGCGACTATAAGCGCGCGGTCAACCTGGTGGAAATCGACACGCAGGGACATGTCGAAACGACCTCCCTGTTCTACACGCCGCTCTGCGCGCTGATCAGTCTGCCCGACCGCGGCGCACTCGACCCGCAGGAGGCCCTGAGCCGACTCCACTCGCTCCCCGACGCACAGCCCGACGACGATCGAGAGGCCTACCCCTATGTGGAAATGAACATCCGACTCGCACAACCCGAACCGGAACTGCGCCGCCGCATCGGCGAGATCATTGAGCACAAAGCCGTGAAGTTCTGCCGCATCACCACCTCGACCTACCGCGAACAGAGCGCACAGGACGACACACAACGGCCTGCTGTCGAAAACTCGCTCCACAGCCAGGCGCCCATCGACATCGCCAAACAATACTACACCGCGCGCTACGGCAACGAAATGCCCGAAGCGCTCGTCGAAAGATTCAACATCGCCGTTAACTCCATCGACAAATAAACGCCGGCATGACCATCGAACTCATCGCCCTGCACAACCTCACCTCGCTTGCAGGCACTCACACCATCGACTTCACCGCCGAACCGCTCAGGTCGGCCGGACTATTTGCCATCACCGGCGACACAGGGGCCGGAAAAGCACGCTGCTCGACGCCGTGTGCCTCGCACTCTACGGCACTGCGCCGAGACTCGAAAATGTGGAGCGACTTTCGCAAGAACAACGCGAAGACGCCGCCGAAAATGCACCCGAACTCGCCCCCCAAGACGCAAGGGCTTTCCTCAGAAAAGGCACCGACGAGGCCTGGGCCCGCGTGCGCTTCGTCAATTCGAGCGGCGAGAGATATGAAGCCGAGTGGAAGGTGACGACCAACCGCAACGGCAAGCTCAACAAGCCCGAGCGCTCGCTCAGCACCGTCTCCAACAAGGGACAACTCACCCGCGTGGCGGCCGGAATCACCGAGACCAAACAGGCGGTGGAGCGGGCCGTGGGACTGGACTACGCGCAATTCTCGCGCACCGTGATCTTGGCGCAAAACAGCTTCGCCAATTTCCTCAAGGCACGCCATGCCGACAAGAGCGCACTGCTCGAAAAACTCACCGGAACGGACGTCTACACCGATATCTCCAAACGCATCTTCAACCTCGCCAAAGAGGCGGGGGCCGAAGTGGACATCCTCGTCGCTCAGCGCGAGGCCACCGCGCAAGGACAGCTGCCGGAGGCCGAACTGCGCGAGACCAACGAGCGCATCACCCTGCTCGACACCGAAATTGCCCACCTCGAAAAGCGCACCCTCCACCTCGAAGAAACCATTCGCTGGCACGAACAGCACAACGCCGCGGAGGCCGAACTGCGCAACGCCACGCAATTATATAACGATGCCAACCGGCAACTCCTCGAACTGCGAGCCGACGAACTCAAACTCGAACGCTACGACGCCGTGCAGCCTTTCCGCACCCGATTCGAGCAGCTCCGCGCACTCAAAGAGGTGGGCGAGGGACTCAAAAACGCCGAAACCGAACTCGCCCGGCGCACCAATGAGCAGAAACAACTGCTCGAACGCGCAGAACAGCAGTTCACCACGGCGCGCGAACGCAAAAAAACGGAGCCGAAGAGCAGCTCCGACACAAACAACCCGACATTGCGGAGGGACATGCCATCGAGGGCGAAATCAAACGACTCGCAGAGGCCGCCGACAACGCCGCGGCTCTCCTCGAAGTGGCCACGAAAAAAGTGGCCGAACGGGAGAACGAACTCCAAAAACGCAACGAAGAACTGCTCCAACTCAAACGACAGCTCGAAACGCTCCGACTGCGCCGACAAGAGCTCGAAATTCACCGCGGCACCTTCGAGCGTTTCCAAATGGTCAACGAGCGCTTGCTGATTTTCGCCGACGCGGTGAAGAAAAACAAGCTCCTCCACCTCAAACATGCCGAGGATTCGCGACGCCGCACCGAAATGCAGGCCACTTTCGACGACGCCACACGCACACGCAATGGGCTCGAGGACCGCAAAGAGGCACTCCGTGGCGCGGTGCTCACACATCGCAAAGCCATACGCGGACTCGAGGCTTCGGAACTCCACCGAAATCTCAACGAGGCCAAACAAAAACACGCCGCGCTCAAGGAGGCCAAAAGAAGTTGGCAGCACATCGTGCAGGGCTACCAACAGATCGACAACCTCCGCGCGGACATCGAACGTCACACCCGCAAACTCGAACAGTTCAAAAACGATCATCGGCGCGTGGAAGGCGAGGAAATGATGCTGCGCGAGCGCTTCCTCCAGCTCGAACGCGCCTACACGCTCTCCCAAATCTCGGAAATCAAAAAACTGCGCCGAGAACTCAAAGAGGGCATGCCCTGTCCGGTGTGCGGCAGCGCGCATCACCCTTACCACACCGAGGTGGCGCAGTATTCGGGCGAGACCCAAACCCAACTCGAGCGCGAATACAACGACGCCAAGGCCAACTTCAACGCCAAGGCGGCGCAGCGTGAGAAACTCAGTCTCGAAATTTCGTCGAGAGAAGCCGAACTCGTCAGCGAACAAACCACCATGCGAAGGCTCTCCTCGCAACAAACGGACCTCGAAGGAGACTGGCAGTATTTTGCTCCCCTCGACCCCTCGTTCAAGGAGTGCACGCCGGGCGTGAACCGCGAGGCACGATTCACCACCATCGACATGCTGCTCGACTCCATGCAACAAAAGGTGGACGAAAGCGAGCAACTGATCGCGCATTTCGATCAGCACAACAATGCCATCGCCACGCTCGCGGCCGAAATCGAACAAATCGAACTCCAACTCACCGAAAGCAAAAAAATCACCGAGAAGCTCGACGTCGACCTCCGCGTGCTCAACCAGAGCATCGACAACACGCACAATGCCCTCCGCGAAACCGACGCTCGACAGGCCCAACTCTACAAAGACCTCGACGAAATCCTCACCCTCAACGGATGGCAGGAGGGCGAGGTGGACCAATACTGCAAGCGCCTGGCGGAACTCAACAACGAGTGGACCACCGTGAACCGCGGCATCGAGGAGGGCGAAAACAGACAGGCCCTGCTCGACGGACAAATCGAGTTCCTCAACACGCGCCTCGAGGGCGAACGCGCCGAAGTCAACGCGCGCCGTGAGGAAAGAGACCGACACCGCGAAAGCATCGGCGAGCGCAACGACCGTCTCCGCCGACTCTTCGGCGAATATGCCCCCACCCAACTCGCACAGGCCCTGCAAGCCCGCGTCGAAGAGCAAACCCAACTCTTCGACGCCGCACAAAACACATACCGGGAGGCACAAACCGTATTGCACCAGCTCGAGGGACAGCAGGAAAACCTGCGCAACGAGGCACTGCGCAACGACGAAAATCGCCGCGCCGTGGCCCTCGATCTCGATGTGGCCATCACGCAGTTCAACAGCAACCACACGCCGCTGCAAATGGCCGAGCTCAACGAACTCTTTGCCGACCCGCGCGACTGGAAAGCCTTGCGCGCACAACTCGATGCGCGACGAGAAGCCAGACTCCTCGCCGAACAAAACCGCGACCGCGCCCAGCAGCACTATCTCGAACTCGAAGCGCAGGCTGCCCGCATCAATCACGAGACCGAAGGCGAAGACAACACACAAACCGACCTGCCGACGCTCGTGGCACAACGCGCTAAGCTCAACGAGGCCCTCAACCGACAACGCGAAATCGTGGGCGAACAGCGCCGACGCATACAGCGACACCAAGAAAGTCTGCGCGCGGCCGAAAACTACGACCGCAAACTCCTCAAAGCGCGCAACAACGCCGAGGAATGGGGCCGACTCCAGGAACTCTTCGGATCGGCCGACGGCAAACGCTTCAGAGACTTGGCGCAGACGTTCACCTTCTCCTTCCTCGTCGACCACGCCAACCACCATCTCCGCCGACTCACACCGCGCTATCAGCTCAATGTGATCAAAGGCACCCTGGCTCTCGAAGTCATCGACCACGATATGCTCGACGAGCGCCGGTTTGTCCACTCCCTCTCGGGAGGCGAAACCTTTATCGTGTCGCTAGCCCTCGCCCTCGGCCTGGCTTCCCTTTCGAGCAGCACACTCAACATCGGAAGTCTCTTCATCGACGAAGGATTCGGCAACCTCGACGAGGAATCGCTCGACCTGGTGCTCAACACCCTCTCGGCACTCGAGGCCGGACAGGGACGCAAAGTGGGCGTGGTGAGCCACACCGAGCAGATCCGTTCGCAGATCGCACCGCAAATTCGCGTCGAACGCCTCGGCGGCGAAGGCAGTGCGCGCATTCGCATCATCTGACGCGGTCCGACCCCCGAGAGCCTACAAACGGCGCCCGCGTCGCCCCCGAAACCGACCGACGGCCGGATGCCCCACACGGGACGTCCGGCCGTCGTTGTCTATTTTCGCTGTGCCTCTCGGCGGGTGCAGTCCCCGCACCGGGGCGCACAAGCTCACTCCGCGCAGGGGCATGCCGGCGCTCACACAAAGCGCCCTTTCTTCACCATCTCCCACAGCGCCATGCCCGCCGCCACACTGACATTGAGCGAGTGTTTGGTGCCAAATTGCGGAATCTCCAGCACCACATCGGCCGCGTCGACCACCGATTGTGCCACGCCGTGCACCTCGTGACCGAGCACCAGCGCATATTCGCTGCCCGGTTCGAACACAAAGTCTTGCAGCGCCACCGAGCGTCGGCACTGTTCGAGCACACACACCTTCACCCCGCGAGCGCGCAACTCGGCCAGCGCATCGGCCGTAGAGGCAAAATGCCGCCACGCCACCGACTCCTCGGCGCCAAGCGCCGTCTTGTGCATCTCGGCCGAGGGCGGAACGGCTGTGATGCCACAGAGCAACACTTCGCGCAGGCGAAAGGCATCGGCCGTGCGAAACACACTGCCCACATTGTGCACACTCCGCACATTGTCCAGCACTACGCTGAGCGGGAACTTGCGGGCCGCACGGAAATCGGTCAAGCCGAGACGACCCATTTCGTCTACTTTCAATTTTTCGTTCATGCTGCAAAGGTAAGCCTTTCCGACCAATTTCGGCACCTTCCGCACTTGTGGATAAACCCGTGAATAAACTGCCGATAACCCCGTGAATAACCGCTGTACAACTCCCTCGGCACCACGCCGCCTCACAACCGAGGGCGAAAAACCGTTTTCCCCGCCATTTACACGTCCAAAAGCCCCTTTCCCACAGGCTTTTCCCGAAAAGAAAACAGGGAGCTACGCACCGAAACATCAGGACTATAGCATAAAACAGGGGGACTTTCTCCACGCTTTCCACAGACTATATACATCACCATCGCAAACTCTTTCGATAAGGAAGAAAAAGTCTTTTCTTCTTTTGGAGAAATGGCTTATATATAATGAGTCGGGAGTGGAAAAAACGATTTCGGCGGAAAACTGTGGGTGAAGCTCGGTGGAGAGTGGGTCCTTGCGCTGCCCCTCGCGCCGCACCCCGTAAGCGGGTACCGACCATGGCAAGGCCACGGCGGGGGTAGGGCACATTCTGCACGAAAAACAGAATTTCGGGCGAAAAAAGCGCTTTTCGTTTCGCATTTGCCGAAAGACTTTCTATTTTTGCACTTTGAAGTATCATGCACTCACTGCACCCTTGTGCGCGAGTGCCCACTCACTTGATCGCATATCTCGTCAACATGTCACACACGTTCCCTTTGCTTTCGCGCGCTGCTGTGCTGCTTCTGGCCGCCGGCGCACTGACCTCGTGCCTGAACGACGACACGAAAACCGAAAACGTTTCGGCCGACTGTGTCGCCACGAGTTTCAAATAGGACAACTCAAACGCAAGGTCTACCTTCGCACGAAAGACAACCGGAGCGACAGCGTGGCCACAGTCGAGGTGAAAGGCGAACTCTATCGCTTCACCATCGATCAGCAGCGGGGCGTCATCTACAATATAGACTCGCTTCCGCCGCACACCGACCTCTCCAAAGTGGAAGGCATCGTCGTGAATGCACGCGGCGGGGCCGGATTGCGCGAAGACGGTGCAACCAACTTCGTCACCCAAACGAGCAAACAAAGCGGACTCACCGCCAATCTCAACGGACACCCCACCGTGGTCGTGCAATCGACCGACCGCACGGCGCAGCGCACCTACCGCGTCGAAGTGCGCGTGCACCGCGAACCGAGCGATTCCGTCACGTGGACCCGCGCCGCCAACGACGCCCAAGCGGCACAACACTTCACCGCCACCGATCTCCAATTGCCCTGGAGCGCCGGCGGGCAACGCTTCGAACTCAGCGGCGCCCTGCCCCGCATCGAGGTGGACGGCAGTTGGCAGCTCGACAGTGTAGCCGCAGAAGACGCCGCCGAATTTCCCGACGCACAAAAAGCCCTCTGCATCCAGACGGCCAATGCCGACAGCTACCTGACCGAAATCACCCTCTACGGGTGGAAAAACAATGTGCCCGGTGTGTGTGGAAACGCTATGTCGACACCCGTGCACACAATCGCTTCGGTTGGGAACGTTTGCTCCCCCACCGCGAGAGCGCCTATCGAGTGCCGGTACTCACACAGCCCACCCTGCTGTCCTATGACGGCGGACTCTTGCTCGTCGGACTGAACGCCGACGGCCGACCCACGCTGCGCTTCAGTCCCGACCGCGGACTCACCTGGCGCGAACACACCCTCCTGGCGCTGCCCGCCGAATTCCCCACACGCGCCACCCGACTCGAAGCGGCACTCGACGCACAGCAAGTGCTGTGGCTCCGTGTCGATAATAACCAAGTGTGGCGCGCACGCCTGCACCGCCTCTCGTGGCAGCCGACGCCCACCTATTTCTATCGTTCCACTCACCGATGAAAGGACCACGGCTTGCTGCCTGCGCGCGGTCGAGGTGGGGTAAAACGGCAGTGCTCGCGGCGCTGCTCCTCTCCGTGGTCGCCTTGCCCGCAGCGGCCCGCGAAGAAGAGGAATACACCAAAGAGTGGGGCGCCAGCTTGGGCATGAACTCGTTGCTCGACGACACCAACTCCTCCGTCTTCGGCAACCCCCACCTGTCGATGGGAGCCTCGATGCGCTTTCTCTTCAACCCGCGCATGGCACTGCGCACCGAAATGGGCGTGCACTTCGTCAGCGGAGACACCGGCGGCGTCAAGGACTTCTATCCCGACTATGTTGATCGCGTGGGCACCGCCCGGCGTTTCTATCGCTATTCGGGCACTGTTTTCGACCTCGCCGCGCTCTATGAGTTGAACTTCTTCTCCTACGCCTACCGCCCCGGCTACCAAGGCCACCGACGCTTCACCCCCTATCTGCAAATGGGCCTCGGTTTCGCCTTCTCCACCACCGGTCGCACGGTCACTCCGTGGGTACCTATCGGTGTGGGCGTGAAATACAAACTTCGCCCCCGTCTCAACGTCGGACTCGACTGGACCATGCGCTTCTCGCTCTCCGACCGGCTCGACGGATTCGACGCACCGCACGGATTGCAAAGCGACTTCTTCAGAAACCAAGACCACCTCGGTCTGCTCCGCATCACGATCACCTACGACTTCGCGCCCAAATGCCCCACGTGCAACAAGGCCGATTAGTTTCACACCTCTATGACCACTCTCGATCCCGAAAGGATTCCACAGCACATCGCCATCATCATGGACGGCAACGGGCGATGGGCCAAGCCCGCGGACTCGATCGTTCGCTCGGACACCAGGAAGGAGCCGCCACCGTGCGAGACATCACCGAAGAGGCATCTAACCTCGGGGTGAAGTTCCTCACCCTCTACACCTTCTCCACCGAAAACTGGAGTCGACCCGAGCGAGAAGTCGCCACGCTGATGGCGCTCATCATCGATAGCCTTGAGGAAGAACTCTTCATGGCCAACAACGTTCGCCTGCGGGTCATCGGCGATCGCACGCCACTCCCCGACTTCGTTTGCCGGGCGCTCGAACGCTGTGAGCGAAACACCGCTGCCAACTCCGGCATGACCATGGTGCTGGCTCTCTCTTACTCCGCGCGCTGGGAGATCACCGACGCGGTGCGGAACATTGCCGAACGCGTTGCCGAAGGAACACTCCAACCCGAGGACATCGACGAGCAAACCATCGGGCAGGCACTCCAAACGAAGTTCATGCCCGACCCCGAACTCCTCATCCGAACCGGCGGCGAACTCCGACTGAGCAACTTCCTGCTTTGGCAAAGCGCCTACAGCGAACTCTACTTCACCGATGTGTTCTGGCCCGATTTCTCGCCCGAACAACTCCACCGCGCCATTGCCGACTATCAGCACCGAGAACGGAGATTCGGCAAAACCTCTGAACAGGTGACACAAGTCCACGACTGAAGAGCCCATCTTCAACACTTCATTCCACGAACACCCTCTCGTTTATGAAATATCTGCACTATCCGTTATGCCTCCTCTGCGCTGCCGCTCTTGCCGCGCCGATGAGTGCGCAAACGCAGGCCAAGCCCGACATCGTCTACTCCACACAACCCACACGCTATGTGCTCGGGGGCATCAAGGTCGACGGCATCAAGGGCTACGACGAAGATCTGCTCATCGGCATTTCCAACCTCGAAGTGGGCAAAACCTACGAGGTGCCGGGCGACGAAATCAGCGCCGCCGTTCAAAACTACTGGAAGCAGGGGCTCTTCTCCAACGTGCAGATCTTGGCCGACAGCATCGTCGGAGACAAAATCTATCTCCACGTCAAGCTCACCGCCCAACCTCGCATCTCGGAAGTGAGATTCACCGGACTCAAAAAGTCGCAACGCGAAGAGATCGAAGCGCGCATTCCGCTCAAAGCCGGCAACCAAATCACGCCCAACCTCGTGGATCGGGCCAAATTGCGCATACAGCAGTATTTCGAAGAGAAGGGCTACAAGAATGTCAAGGTCAACATCACACAGCGGGAGGATGTCACGGCCGATAATCGCATGATTGTAGACATCGATGTGGACAAAAGCGACAAAATCACCGTCCACAAAATCTACATCTCGGGCGTCGACCCCAAAATGATCACGCCCCTCAAAAATGCGATGAAGAAAACCAGCGACCGCTCCACCTTCAAAAAGTGGATCACCTTCGCTTCGCGCAAATTCCTCGCCGACAAATATGAAGAAGACAAGCGGCTGCTCATCGAAAAAATGAACAGTTGGGGCTATCGCGACGCCATGGTTGTGGCCGACAGCGTCGTGCCCTATGACAACAAGCACGTCGATGTCTACCTCAAACTCTACCAGGGACCGCGCTACTACCTGCGCAACATCACCTGGGTGGGCAACACCGTCTATCCCACGCAGGCACTCGAAGCCACCCTGCGCATGAAGAAGGGCGATGTCTACGACCAGACGCTGCTCTACAAGCGACTTGACGCCGACGAAGATGCCATCCGCAACCAGTATTACAACAACGGTTACGTCTTCTTCCGCGCCGATCCCGTTGAAGTCAAGGTCGACAAAGACAGCGTCGACCTCGAAATTCGCATGAGCGAAGGCAAACAGGCCACCTACAACCGCATTCGCATTGCCGGCAACGACCGTGTCTACGATCACGTCATTCGGCGTGAACTGCGCACCAAGCCCGGCGACCTCTTCTCCATGGATGCTCTCACGCGCTCTGTGCGTGAACTCGCCGCCATGAACCAGTTCGACTCGGAAGTGCTCCAAAGCGAACTCAACAAAAACATCCGTCCCGACGAAGCCACCGGCACCGTCGACATCACTTACCCCCTCGTCACCAAAGGCGGAGACCAAGTAGAGGTTTCGGCAGGATGGGGACAATCGGGCATCGTCGGAAGAGCCAGCTTGAAGTTTACCAACTTCTCGATGCAGAACCTCTTCGGTCGCAACGGCTATAAGCGCGCCGGATTCCTGCCCCAAGGCGATGCGCAAACCCTCCAACTCACTGCGCAAACCAACGCGCGCTACTACCAGAGCTACTCGCTCCAGTTCATCGACCCCTGGTTCGGCGGAAAGCGACCCAACCAGTTCTCTGTCTCCCTCTTCTACTCCCGACAGAGTGACGTCTCCCCGCGCTACTATACCGACAACAGCAATCTTTACAGCAGCCTGTACGGTTACGGTTCGTCGCAGTACTACAACAACTACTCGCGCTACCTCGATCCCGACAAGTACATCCAACTCTTCGGTGTCAACATCGGTTTCGGTAAGCGCCTGCGCTGGCCAGACGACTACTTCACCTTCATGGCCACGCTGGGCTACACCCGCTACAACCTGAAGAACTGGAATTACTTCCTCATCCGCGACGGCAACAGCAACAACATCAATCTCGCGCTCACCCTCGCGCGTTCTTCCACCGACAGCCCCTTCTTCCCCCGAAGCGGTTCCGATTTCTCCTTCACCCTCACCCTCACGCCGCCTTATTCGCTCTTCGACGGCAAAAACTACAAGGGACTCGCCGACAACCCCAACAGTGCGGACTATCAGCGAGAGGCACAAGAGAAATATCGGTGGATCGAATACCACAAGTGGAGCCTGAAATTCCGCACCTACACTGCACTCAGCTCCAGCTTCAAGCACAGCCCCGTCTTGATGACCCGCACCGACTTCGGCATCCTCGGGGCCTACAACAAGTATCGCAAGTCGCCTTTCGAAACCTACTACATGGGTGGTGACGGCATGAGCGGCTACTCCTCGTCCTACGCCAACGACGTCATCGGACTCCGCGGTTACGAAAACGGATCGATCGCAGGTAACTTCGCCGGCACGCGCAACAACGCCTACGCCTATTCGCGCCTCACGCTCGAACTCCGCTATCCCCTCATGCTCGAGACCGCCACTTCCATCTACGCCCTCGCCTTTGCCGAAGCCGGTAACGCCTGGACAGATGTCAACCGCATGAATCCCTTCAAACTCAAGACCTCGGCCGGCGTCGGTGTCCGCATCCTCCTCCCGATGATCGGACTCATGGGTATCGACTGGGCTTACGGATTCAAAAAGACCGAGTTCGGTCAGAAGATCGGCGGAAGCCAATTCCACTTCGTCCTCGGACAGGAATTCTAATCACGCCCATCCACAGCGATACGCCACAACGACAAGCGGCATCGACTCCATCTTCGGAGTCGATGCCGCTTTCTGTTTTCTGATCGAGGCAAATCTTCGATTAAGCCGCCGATCGAGTGGGACGAAAGGCTCGTCTTAGCAGCAGTCCCAGTTGTACAACACGTTGCTGAAGTCCAAACGCTTCAAGTCTTCGGCGTTGATGAAGAAGTTGCCCACGCCCGAGTCGCCCCACATCACGACGTCGTCTACAGTTTCGCTGTCCAGTTGAAAGAGCAGTGTGTTGTAGCGTGAACCCTCTTCGCGAACATCCTCTTGTGTGAAGAACGGATGACCGAGCAGTTGACTGTTTTCGCTGTAGAAATACTCTTCTTCAAGTAGGGCGTATTGGTCTTCGCCGAACACTTCGTTCGCGCTCTCCGCTTCAGTTTCGCCAAACAAATCCTCGGCCACTTCCAAAGTCAGCTCATCGAATCTTTCCCAATTGTCGGGCGTCAACCACGTCTCTTTTTTCACTAAGCGAAAAACACACGATCTAAAGACCGGACTGTCCACTTCTTCGTCGTCTCCATTGTTTGAAGGAATGCCCATCGCTTCCACCGTTTCGGCCGTCACACTCGCATCGACCTTTTCGTGATAGACGATGCGCCAGTCTTTTTGTTCGGTCGGATGATCGAGGTCTAAACCATACATTTCTTCGCCACCTATAAAAAATTGCAGCATGCCGCTTTGCGGTAGAGGAGATTCAGCCTTGTCTTGGTCGAAATTGATTTGCGCCAGCAAAAACATCTTCTTCCCGTTGCTGTCCGTCGGATAAGTTTTCGCCGGATCCCAATAAGGCAGACCGCCCACCTTCGAGTCAAAAATGGTCGGTGTGCTTTCTGAGTCAAATGCCAAAACGTAGGCAGTAGTTTGCGTTCGCCGTTTTATCTCGTCGAGTAGTTGTCGGCTTCTTTCGTTCAATTTTTCGTTTATCATGTGTAGGGATGATGAAGTTGCTGTGATAGGATAAGGCAAATATAGTAAGGATTGATGAGAACTACAGCATTGGGCTTCGCCTTTTTGGATCGTGCATAGCCGCCGCATCCTGCAAATCATCAATGACTACCTTCTCCGTTCAAAGAAGACCTACTTCCTCTTTACGACACTGTCCCCAGAAAGTGAGTAAGCTCCAAAGTTCTTATATTGTGGTGTAGACATTAGCGTTTCGAGAGCCTCGTCTTAGCAGCAGTCCCAATTATACAACACGTTGCTGAAGTCCAAACGTTGTAAGTCTTCGGCATTGATGAAGAAGTTGCCCACGCCGCAGTCACCCCACATCGTGATTTTCTCTTTGTCCACTGTTTCGCTGTCCAGTTGAAAGAGCAGTGTGTCGTAGTGCAAACCCTCTTCGCGAACATCCTCTTGTGTGAAATACGGATGCCCGAGCAGTTGACTATTTTTATTGTGCGAATCTTCCTCTACTATAAGTGTGAATTGCTCATCGCCGAATACATCACTGCCATAGTCCGCTTCGGTTTCGCCGAACAATTCCTCCGCCAATTCCAAGGTCAACGTATCGAAGGCATCCGAATGCATAGAAGTAATCCACGTCTCTTTTTTGACCAAGTGAAAAACGCACGATTTTAAGACCGGAGAATAGTACTCTTGGTTTTCGGTATCGGTAGGAATACCAAGCCCTTCCACGAGTTCGGCATTCATATTAGTATCGATCTTTTCGTGATAGACGACGCGCCAGTTTTTTTGACGAATCTCATCATGGTAATGCAATCCGTACACGTCGTCATACGCCAAGAAAAATTGCAACATGCCGCCTTGGGGGAGGGGCGCTTCCACCTTTTCTCGGTTGAAATTGATTTGCGCCAACAAACGCATCTTATTCCCTTTGCTGTCCGTCGGATAAGTTTTTGCCGGATCCCAATAAGGCAGACCGCCTACCTTCGAATCAAAAATGGTAGGTGTACTTTCTGAGTCAAATGCCAAAACGTAGGCAGTAGTTTGCGTTCGCCGTTTTATCTCGTCGAGTAGTTGTCGGCTTCTTTCGTTCAATGAGGAATTCATGTGCATAGGGAAATTATGTTTCTTCTGCGAATATAGGAACAATGTTGTGATTGCTGTGTACTCAGCGGGGAGAAAAATGCCGAACTCACCAGCTGTGACTTCGAAACGCCCGAGGGAGGAGGTCGAGCGGCTGCCACTTGAATTTTTCCTCCATTTTTTCTTCTCGCGTACGCGCGCGCGTCAGGAGGTTTTCGTTTTTATCCTTCACCTCTTCACCCGTGTGCCGCAAATGGTTGTTTCACAGTGCGTAAGGGGTGAAGGCTTTTTGTTTTTAGGTTCACGGTGGTGATGCATGGGGTTCACCGCAGTGACAGATGGAATTCACGGTGGATGAAATCGGGTGTTTGTGGTAAGATATTGATTTTGAGATTGTTGTGTGTTTTGTGAAGGCTTTTTCTTGTTTTCCTTCACACCTAATGTGTTGATGTACAGCGGATTGCGAGGGGTGGGTGAAGCGGTGAAGGCAATAAACAAAAACCTCCTGACGTGTAGGTGTGTGCGGGCGTACGCGTACGCGCGTATTGCGCGAGGGTGCGCACGTTCGTGCGTTAATTGGGGAGGGAGATGGAAAAGTGGGGAGGAATGAGAAAGAAAGTGGGGGAAGGAGGTGAAGGGCAGGGGTGAATGAGGGGCGGAAAGGAAATCAATGGAAATAGGAAGGTGGAGCAGGGCGTGAAGAATGGGGGAAAAAGCCGAATCGGAAAAAGCATTCACGCTGTGTAAAAAAAGGGAGTGCGGAGAAAATAATGGGTGAGATCTCTCGAAGAAGTGCCCGAAGCGTGGGGAAGTACAGGACGGAGCGAGGAAAAATTGAAGTTCGGGGCTGAAAGAGTGACGTGACATCGCAAAATCGCCGGAAATTGGATTCAAAATGGGAGAATGGGAAAGGAAATAGACGGTAGAACGGCAAAAAACGAGCGCGATCCCTCGAAAAATCGCCCGAAATCGGACTTAAAACGGGGAAAAGCGGGAAAACGGAGATTTTGGGGCGAAAAAGGAGGGGTGGGGTAGAGGTGAAAAAATGGGCTTAATTGCCGATTTTGCAATGCTATGAAGTGACAAAATGGGTGCAAATGAAATTTTCTCGCATTTTTTTTCGTCGAAGTCTTGCAGGGAATGCAGAAATGCCCTACCTTTGCACTCGCAATCGGGAAGCAACGCTCTTGCAAGAGAGAGTTACGCTCTGAAAGCGACGAGGCAGCGAAAGCGCTGCTGTGATCTTTGAAAGTCTTACATAACAGATTGTAGAGAAGTACAAGGAACAATCGATCATGAAGCTTTCTTTTCCAAGCGGAAAGAAGTTGCTTCGGGTAAAATGAATTGTACCGTCAAATTCTACTCCTGAACAAAATAAAGGATACAGGAACCTGAGCGACAAAAACAGAAAACAAACAAATATCATATTTACAATGAAGAGTTTGATCCTGGCTCAGGATGAACGCTAGCTACAGGCTTAACACATGCAAGTCGAGGGGCAGCGGGTTGAAAGCTTGCTTTCAATGCCGGCGACCGGCGCACGGGTGCGTAACGCGTATCAAACCTGCCTCATACTCGGGGATAGCCTTGCGAAAGTAAGATTAATACCCGATGTTGTTGCTTTCTCGCATGGGAGAGTAACCAAAGATTTATCGGTATGAGATGGTGATGCGTCCGATTAGGTAGTAGGCGGGGTAACGGCCCACCTAGCCTTCGATCGGTAGGGGTTCTGAGAGGAAGGTCCCCACACTGGAACTGAGACACGGTCCAGACTCCTACGGGAGGCAGCAGTGAGGAATATTGGTCAATGGGCGAGAGCCTGAACCAGCCAAGTAGCGTGCAGGATGACGGCCCTCCGGGTTGTAAACTGCTTTTTAGTTGGGAATAAAAAAAGGGACTTGTCCCTTCTTGTATGTACCTTCAGAAAAAAAGGACCGGCTAATTCCGTGCCAGCAGCCGCGGTAATACGGAAGGTCCAGGCGTTATCCGGATTTATTGGGTTTAAAGGGAGCGTAGGCGGATTGTTAAGTCAGCGGTTAAAGGGTGTGGCTCAACCATGCATTGCCGTTGAAACTGGCGATCTTGAGTGCAGACAGGGATGCCGGAATTCGTGGTGTAGCGGTGAAATGCTTAGATATCACGAAGAACTCCGATCGCGAAGGCAGGTGTCCGGGCTGCAACTGACGCTGAGGCTCGAAAGTGTGGGTATCAAACAGGATTAGATACCCTGGTAGTCCACACAGTAAACGATGTATACTCGCGGTTTGCGATAGACAGTAAGCCGCCAAGCGAAAGCATTAAGTATACCACCTGGGGAGTACGCCGGCAACGGTGAAACTCAAAGGAATTGACGGGGGCCCGCACAAGCGGAGGAACATGTGGTTTAATTCGATGATACGCGAGGAACCTTACCCGGGCTTGAACTAACGGTGACGAATCTAGAGATAGATTTTTTTCTTCGGACACCGTTGGAGGTGCTGCATGGTTGTCGTCAGCTCGTGCCGTGAGGTGTCGGCTTAAGTGCCATAACGAGCGCAACCCTTCTCCTCGGTTGCCATCGGGTAATGCCGGGCACTCCGTGGACACTGCCATCGTAAGATGTGAGGAAGGTGGGGATGACGTCAAATCAGCACGGCCCTTACGTCCGGGGCTACACACGTGTTACAATGGGGGGTACAGAAGGCCGCTACCCGGCGACGGGATGCTAATCTTTAAAACCTCTCTCAGTTCGGATCGGAGTCTGCAACCCGACTCCGTGAAGCTGGATTCGCTAGTAATCGCGCATCAGCCATGGCGCGGTGAATACGTTCCCGGGCCTTGTACACACCGCCCGTCAAGCCATGAAAGCCGGGGGTGCCTGAAAGCCGTGACCGCAAGGGTCGGCCTAGGGTAAAACCGGTGATTGGGGCTAAGTCGTAACAAGGTAGCCGTACCGGAAGGTGCGGCTGGAACACCTCCTTTCTGGAAGCTCACACCATGGGTTTCTGTTCCTGAGAGGTTTAGACAATGGTGGACTTTGACACAACAGGTATGATTCGCCTTCGAGCGATTCGCTCCTGTACTTCTCACATGACGTTATGCAACCATAGAGAAAGATGAAGCCGGGCCGACCGGTGCCGTCCTCGGTACATGAGGTGTGCGCACGGTTCGATTCTCCGCCCCGCGGATTTTTTCTGCCAGTCCTATAGCTCAGTTGGTTAGAGCGCCACACTGATAATGTGGAGGTCGGCAGTTCAAATCTGCCTGGGACTACGAAGGGGGATTAGCTCAGCTGGCTAGAGCACCTGCTTTGCAAGCAGGGGGTCAACGGTTCGAATCCGTTATTCTCCACTTCGCTTCACTCGATGAAGCAAGAGATCTTTGACATATTGAACACGCAACATGAAGTATTGATGATGTGCGTAAACGACGTAAACGAGTTTACTCGTCTACGGGTCTACGAAACTCACAATACTCCCAAGTAGTAATACAAAGGTAAACGAAGTACAGCTTTAAGTAGTTCTGCCGCCGACGCTCTTAATTGAGTAGTTCGGTTCGGAAGAGAAAGTACAAAAGGGCGTACGGTGGATGCCTAGGCTCTTACAGGCGATGAAGGACGTGATAAGCTGCGATAAGCTGTGGGAAGGTGCAAATGACCTTTGATCCGCAGATTTCCGAATGGGACAACCCGGCAGGTTGAAGACCTGTCATCCTGCTAAGCAGGAGGCTAACGAGGGGAACTGAAACATCTTAGTACCCTCAGGAAAAGAAAATAACAATGATTCCCTAGTAGTGGCGAGCGAACGGGGAAGAGCCCAAACCGTGGAGGTCTCGGCCTTCACGGGGTTGTAGGACCACGACATTGGACTTGGTTCGATTAGAGGAACGTTTTGGAAAGAACGACCATAGAGAGTGACAGTCTCGTACTCGACAATCGAATCGGCCATAGTGGTATCCTGAGTAGGGCGGGACACGTGAAATCCTGTCTGAATCCGGCGGGCCCATCCGCCAAGGCTAAATACTCGTAAGAGACCGATAGCGAACCAGTACCGTGAGGGAAAGGTGAAAAAGCACCTCTGTCAGAGGAGTGAAAAAGTTCCTGAAACCGTACGCCTACAAGCGGTCGGAGCATCTTTATGATGTGACGGCGTGCCTTTTGCATAATGAACCTACGAGTTGCCGTCGTCGGCAAGGTTAAGCGCAATGATGCGCGCAACCGAAGCGAAAGCGAGTCTGAATAGGGCGCATAGTCGGCGGTGGCAGACGCGAAACCAAGTGATCTACCCTTGTCCAGGTTGAAGTCCCGGTAACACGGGATGGAGGACCGAACCGATAAGCGTTGAAAAAGCTTCCGGATGAGGTGAGGGTAGGAGTGAAAGGCCAATCAAACTTGGAGATAGCTCGTACTCCCCGAAATGCATTTAGGTGCAGCCTCAGGGCGTTCCCTGTGTGAGGTAGAGCGACTGATTGGATGCGAGGGCTTCACCGCCTATCAAGTCCAGACAAACTCCGAATGCACACAGGCTAAGCCCGGGAGTGAGGGCGTGGGTGCTAAGGTCCACGCCCGAGAGGAGAAGAATCCTGATCACCGGCTAAGGCCCCGAAATCCGGGCTAAGTTAAACTAACGAAGTGTGGTCCCCGTGACAGCTAGGATGTTGGCTTGGAAGCAGCCATTCATTCAAAGAGTGCGTAACAGCTCACTAGTCGAGGGACTGTGCATGGATAATAATCGGGTATGAAGCCCGGTGCCGAAGCCGTGGGATGTCTTATGACATCGGTAGGGGAGCATTCATGCGGCCTTGAAGCCCAAGGGACGACCTTGGGTGGAGCTTCATGAAAAGCAAATGTAGGTATAAGTAACGATAAAGAGTGTGAGATGCACTCTCGCCGAAAGACTAAGGTTTCCGGGGCAACGTTAATCGTCCCCGGGTCAGTCGGGACCTAAGGCTCATCCTAATGGAGAGGCCGATGGCAGAAACGGTTAATATTCCGTTACTATCCTTTGGGGCGATGTGGAGACGGAGAAGTGACACTTCCGCGGGCTGACGGAATAGCCCGTTAAAGATCGTAGGCGTCGACGAGGGCAGGCAAATCCACCCTCTGAGCTGAAAGTCGACAGTATGCAGCGTCTTCGGACAATGCAATAGCGAAGGTAAGCATACTCCCGAGAAAAATCCGCTAAAGCTTTAACCCATTGGATACCCGTACCGCAAACGGACACACGTAGTCGGGTAGAATATACTAAGGCGCTTGGAAGATTCATGGTTAAGGAACTAGGCAAATTGACCCCGTACGTTCGCAATAAGGGGTCCTCGTCGCAAGGCGAGGCGCAGAGAATAGGTCCAGGCAACTGTTTAACAAAAACACAGGGCTGTGCAAAATCGAAAGATGAAGTATACAGTCTGACACCTGCCCGGTGCCGGAAGGTTAAGAGGAGAGCTCAGATGCAAGTCGAAGGTTTGAATTGAAGCCCCGGTAAACGGCGGCCGTAACTATAACGGTCCTAAGGTAGCGAAATTCCTTGTCGGGTAAGTTCCGACCTGCACGAATGGTGTAATGATCCGGACACTGTCTCAACCATGATTCCAGTGAAATTGTAGTATCGGTGAAGATGCCGATTACCCGCGATGGGACGAAAAGACCCCGTGAACCTTTACTATAGCTTAACGTTGTAACCGGGCAGTCGATGTGTAGGATAGGCCGGAGACTTAGAAGCGGGCACGCCAGTGTTCGTGGAGTCGCTGTTGAAATACGGCCCTTCGGCTGTCTGGTTCCTAACTCCCTTGATGGGAGGACCGCGTTTGGTGGGTAGTTTGACTGGGGTGGTCGCCTCCAAAAGCGTAACGGAGGCTTCTAAAGGTGCCCTCAGGCCGATTGGTAACCGGCCGTAGAGTGTAATGGCAAAAGGGCGCTTGACTGAGAGACCTACAAGTCGATCAGGTGCGAAAGCAGAGCATAGTGATCCGGTGGTTCCGTATGGAAGGGCCATCGCTCAAAGGATAAAAGGTACTCCGGGGATAACAGGCTGATCCCTCCCAAGAGCTCATATCGACGGAGTGGTTTGGCACCTCGATGTCGGCTCGTCACATCCTGGGGCTGGAGAAGGTCCCAAGGGTTGGGCTGTTCGCCCATTAAAGTGGCACGCGAGCTGGGTTCAGAACGTCGTGAGACAGTTCGGTCTCTATCTATCGTGGGCGCAGGAAATTTGCGTGGCTCTGACACTAGTACGAGAGGACCGTGTTGGACTGACCTCTGGTTTACCGGTTGTGGCGCCAGCCGCACCGCCGGGTAGCTAAGTCGGGATCGGATAAGCGCTGAAAGCATCTAAGTGCGAAGCCGGCCACAAGATTAGATTTCCTTATGAGGGTCGTTGTAGACGACAACGTTGATAGGGTGCAGGTGTAAAGACGGTGACGTCAAAGCCGAGCACTACTAATCGCCCGAAACTTTCCTTTCAGCGCAGCAGAATCTACTTAAAGCTGTCGCTTACTTTTGAAATCCATGCTCCGAAATGAGAGCAAGATTCACTACAGAGGGAGTTGTCATTCAACTATACGCTGAGCGTGTTCAAGAGATATTTCCGGTGGTTATAGCGACGGGGTTCCACCTCTTCCCATTCCGAACAGAGAAGTTAAGCCCGACCGCGCCGATGGTACTGCACACCCGCGGGAGAGTAGGTCGCCGCCATTTTTACAAGACAAGCCTCGAGACTCGAAAGAGACTCG